>Ga0101941_1000003_pt1:180000-1337778 | contig 1337778 bp, 1111 predicted proteins | sample DewCreD2012metaG_3_FD_75242 | JGI IMG/M metagenome (GOLD analysis project Ga0101941, IMG submission 75242) | Hot spring sediment bacterial and archeal communities from British Columbia, Canada, to study Microbial Dark Matter (Phase II) - Dewar... ... | reverse complement strand
GGAGGAGCGAAGCGTCCCACACCAGGTCCCACCGCAGGGGCACCATAGGGCAAAGTAGGGCATTTCCCCCCAATCTGAATAGGCTTTGGGGGGCAAGTTGGAAAAAAAAAAAAAAAGCGCCCTCCTGTGGGGGAGGGCGCTTGCGTAGATTGCAGGCGGGTTGACCTTAGAAGTCCATGTCGCCGCCGCTGGGACGGGCTGGGGCCTTTTCTTCTTCCGGCTCTTCCACGACGACGCATTCCGTCGTCAGGAGGAGGGAAGCGATGGAGGCTGCGTTCTCCAGGGCTGTGCGTGCCACCTTGGTCGGATCCACTACGCCACTCTCGAAGAGGTTTTCAAACTGCTCGGTGCGGGCATTCCAGCCAAAGTCGTCCTTACCTTCCTTGACCTTTTCGACGATGATGGCGCCTTCTTTGCCGGCGTTATAGGCGATTTGACGGAGGGGCTCTTCGAGTGCGCGTCGGACGATTTCTACCCCGATGGCGGTATCGCCCTTGAGCAGTTTGTCGTTAATGCCGCCTTTACCCGGCATGAGAGCGGGCAAGCATCGCAAGTAGGCTACACCGCCGCCCGGTACGATGCCTTCTTCCACCGCCGCTCGGGTAGCGTGCAAAGCGTCTTCCACGCGCGCTTTCTTTTCTTTCATCGCCACTTCGGTGGCCGCCCCTACGTACAGCACCGCCACCCCGCCCGAAAGTTTAGCCAGCCGTTCTTGCAGTTTTTCGCGGTCGTAGTCGGAGGTGGTGGTTTCAATCTGAGCCTTGATTTGGTTGATGCGGGCCTTGATTCTGTCTGGCTCCCCTTGGCCGCCGACGATGGTGGTGTTGTCCTTGTCTACGGTGATCTTCTTGGCCTTGCCGAGGTAATCCAGCGTGGCGTGTTCGAGCTTGTAGCCTTGCTCTTCGGAGATGACGGTGCCGCCTGTGAGGATGGCGATGTCTTCCAGCATGGCTTTGCGCCGATCGCCGAAGCCCGGAGCCTTGACGGCGACCACCCGGAGAGTACCCCGCAGCTTATTCACCACCAGCGTAGCCAGCGCTTCTCCCTCTACATCCTCAGCGATGATAAGGAGGGGCTTGTTGATACGCACCACTTGCTCGAGGATGGGGAGAAGGTCCTTCATGCTGGAGATTTTCTTGTCGTGGATGAGGATGAGGGCATCTTCCAGTTCGGCCACCATCTTGTCGGGGTTGGTGACGAAGTAAGGTGAGATGTACCCCCGGTCGAACTGCATCCCTTCTACGACCTCTAAGTAGGTGTCAATGTTGCGGGACTCTTCGACAGTGATGACGCCGTCTTTGCCTACTTTGTCCATGGCATCGGCGATCAGCTTGCCGATTTCTTCATCGCCATTGGCAGAAAGGGTGGCCACTTGGGCGATTTCTTTGGAGCTGGTGATAGGGCGGCTGATTTTCTTCAGTTCAGCCACGACCACTTTGACGGCTTCGTCGATGCCCCGCTTGATTTCCATGGGGTTCGCGCCCGCGGTTACGTTCTTGAGCCCTTCACGGAAGATTGCCTGGGCCAAGAGCGTAGCGGTGGTGGTGCCATCGCCTGCCACATCTGCCGTCTTCGAGGCGACTTCCTTGACCATTTGGGCGCCGAGGTTTTCCAGGGGGTCTTTGAGGGTGATTTCTTTGGCGACGGTCACCCCGTCCTTTGTAACCAACGGCGCGCCGAACTTCTTCTCGATCGCTACGTTCCGGCCACGAGGACCCAAGGTCACTTTGACCGCATTAGCCAGCGCATCTACCCCTGCGAGCAACTTGGCTCGCGCTTCTGCATTGTACCGAATGAGCTTTCCGGTTGCCATAGTCTTACTGCGTTAGGTTGTTAGCTGATAATAGCGTAAATGTCTGATTCCCGCATAATCAGGTACTCCTTACCATCGATGGTGATTTCTGTGCCGGCGTATTTGCCGTACAGCACCTTGTCCCCGACTTTGACGGTGAGGGGTTCGTCTTTTTTGCCGGGGCCGATGGCCACGATCGTCCCTTTCTGCGGTTTTTCCTTGGCAGTGTCAGGGATGATGATACCGGCTGCGGTTTTTTCTTCGGCTGGAGCCGGTTCTACCACGACTCGGTCCGCTAAGGGCTTGATGTTGATCGCCATACGCTCTGTCGTTTGAGTTTGGAGGAGATTAAGGCAAGGGGCGTGCCAAAAGCCTTAGGTGACAGAATGGCAGGATCGCTCGCCAAAAAAGAAAAGGCAAGGCTTAGGCCTTGCCTCTCGAAGTAGGGTAGGAAGGGGTAGGTTATTCGCCTTGGCCTTTGGAGAAAGCGTCTACGCCATCGAAGCGGCAGAGGTGTTCGGTCTTGATGAAGTCGAGGCCGGCTTGGAGGTACGCTTGGAGGGCTGACAGGATGTCAGCATGCGTGATAGACTGGCCGGAAGCGCTCACCACCCGCGTGCGCCAGTGATCAGTCAAAAAGGTCTCGGCGGCGCCCGTCGGCCAAACAATCGTGCCCCGGTTGGTGATCATGTGCAGCTTGAGGTGCGGCGGCAACGCTTTCTGGATGCGTTCGGCGAGTTCTGCGGGCGTGCCGGGCGTCCAATCCACGAAAATATCCACCCCTACAAGTTCTTTTTGAGGCCGAGGCGGGCGCACATAAGGAGGAATCTGAATCTTGGTAGGGGCTTTCCCTTCTTTGACGTAGTAGACGGGTGGTAGTTTTTCGGGGTATTGCCCGAGGTGGCGGACCACAGCCTGGGCGAACTCTCGGGTGCCGACTTTTTCTCGGGACACGCCTTCTCGGTAGATATCGTAGGTGTGGTAGCCTGCTTCGATGGTACGCAGCCAGGCGTTGTGCACGCGCTCGGCTACTTCCGGTTGGCCGATGTGCACCAACATTAGAATCCCCGCATGAAGCAGGCCGGAGGGATTGGCCAGGTTTTGACCGGCTCGACGAGGAGCTGAACCGTGAATGGCTTCAAACATCGCCACCGAAGGACCAATATTGGCCGAGCCTGCCAGCCCCACGGAACCCGCAATCTGAGCCACCATGTCTGACAAAATGTCGCCATACAAGTTTAGGGTCACCACCACATCGAACTGCTCCGGCGTATCGGCCAGCTTAGCGGTGCCAATGTCTATGATCCAGTGTTCTTTTTCGATTTCTGGGTACTGCGCGCCAATCTCGTCAAAGATCTTGTGGAAAAGTCCATCGGTCAGCTTCATGATGTTGTCCTTGGTCATGCAGGTAACTTTTTTGCGGTTGTAGGCGCGGGCATACTCAAAAGCGTACCGGATGATCCTTTCGCTGCCGGGACGGGTAATCAGTTTCAGGATTTGATACACTTCGGGGGTTTGGCGGTGTTCGATGCCGGCGTAGAGGTCTTCTTCGTTTTCGCGTACGATCACCACATCCATGCCGGGGTACTTGGTCTCGATGAAGGGATGGTAGGAGACCACAGGCCGCACATTGGCAAAGAGGTTGAAGAGCTTGCGGGTGGTGACGTTGAGGCTTTTGAAGCCCCCGCCTTGGGGAGTAGTGATAGGGGCTTTGTAGAAAACGCGGGTCTGGCGGATCACCTCGAGCGCTTCAGGGGTAATGCCGGCGGAGTGGCCTTGGAGGTATACTTTTTCGCCGATCTCGATGACGTGGGGTTCGATTTGGGCGCCAGCTTCGGTCAGGATGTGGAGGCAAGCGGACATGATTTCGGGTCCGATGCCATCTCCGTAGGCGACAGCAATGGGCACTTTGCTCATATCGGGGGCAAATCTACGCATTTCTCAGGGCCAGTTGGACGAGGGTTTCGGCGTTGGCTTCGGGGGCTTGGCGGAAGGCCGCTTCCAAGCGGGCGTGAGCTTCGGCGCTGGGGAAGCCCAACGCCAATAGGGCTTGGTAGGCGTCGTTGTAGGCGGGGGGCAGGGTAGCTTGCGGCAGTTTGGCTAAAGCCGGCCCCAGATCCAATAGGATTTGCTGAGCCAGTTTCTTGCCGATGCCTTTTACGGTGGTAAGAGCCTGGGCGTTACCGGTTTGGATGATCTGGGTGAGTTGGGGGGGTGAGAAATGCGACAAGAGGGCCAGGGCTTTCTGGGCCCCTACGCCTGAGACGCCTTTGAGAAGGAGAAACAGCCGGCGTTCTTCTTCGGTGAGGAAGCCGTACAGGAGGGGTTCGCCTTCTTCTCGGGGCAAAAGCAGCACCGTTAGCAGGGTGGTCTCGGTGTCGGGCGTAAGGGCTCGACTCACGGAGAGTGGCACTCGTACCAGCACACCGAGAGGGCCTACTTGGAGTAAGACCTGGTGGGGGGCCGCTCGAACCACCCGGCCGCGAAGGGAGTCCAGCATCGCTTGCAAATGTGCGAGAGAAATATCGTACCTTTGCCCCCAAACACACACACTATGCGGTACGCGCAGTACATCGTAGGAGCAGCCCTTTTATGGGCTGTGACGGCCTGTCAAAGCGGGCCCAGCAAGGAGTTCATCAATCAGGTGACGACGGAGCTCAATGACCTCAAAGGGGCGGCAGACAAGCTCAATGCCCTAAAGAATGACGTCGCCGGCCTGCAAGATCCCTTCGCCGCGCTCAAACAGGAGCTCGGCAAGACCTGGACAGACAAGGTCGAAAAAGACAAAGAGCTGAGCGAAAAGATCGCTTCCCTGGAAAAAGAAGCGAAGGAGTTCTCTGGGGAAGTGGCCGAAGCCGAAAACAAGCTCAACAGTGCGCTGAGTGAGGCGCAAGCGTTCGTAGATGGCTTGGCCACCCAGAAGAAAAAAGAAGAGGAACTCAAAAAAGAGTGGGAGGCGATAAAGGGCAAAGTCTCTGAAGCGGTGAAGGAGGTGGATGAGGCCCAGGGCGAGCTGACCAACCTCAAAAACAACCTCCAGGCTCTGCAAGAGGCCATCAAGTCCAAGTACGCTCCCAAGAAGTAAGCCCTCTGAAGGAGCGGGTGTCATGCAGGCGCAGGCTCTGAGCCTGCGCCTTTTTTCTTAACCTTGCGCAGGATGGGCTGGAAAGGGTGTCTCTGGGCGTTTCTTCTTGGCTGGGTGGTGACCGGCTGTGGCAAGCGGGCTGACCTCTTTCGTACGCCTTACGATAGGGCCCTCCAGCGGGCGCTGCGAAAACAGGGCGGGGGCTGGGTAAGTCAGGGAGGGCACCCTGCAGCGGTTTCGGAAGGGGCTTCCGACCGCATAATGCCGGGGCAGTTTCTGCGGGTGGTGTTGGAAACGCCCCAGCCCTTAGGCGAAGAGTCTTCTTCTTGGTCGGTGATTCGAGTAGATACCCTCCGGGTCTACGAAGATAGCCTTGTCTATTTACCTTGGGCTGGGGGGCTACGGATAGGGGGGGTGCCTCGAGATTCGGTGCAGAAGGTGTTGGAAGCGGCGGCTCAGCGCATCTTTGTCGGGGCTCGTTTGCGGGTGTACCCCCTCTACCCTTACTACGTCTTTGGAGCGGTAACCCAACCCGGGACCGTGCTCATGGACCGCAAAAAAATCTCTTTTGTAGAACTACTTCCTTTTTTAGCCTCACCGAATCGGGAAGCAGACTTCAGTCGAGTAAAAGTGCTGCGCGGAAGCCGAGATTCTATGCAGGTCTTTCTGGTGGATGCAAGAGAAGCGCATACCCTGCTCCATGATTTTTCTTTGCAAAGTGGGGATATTCTTTACCTTCAGCAACGAGGAGCTGTGCGTTTGCGTCTTGAGCTACAAAACTACCTTGCTCTAATGGGTATCTTGCAAATAGCGAATCTGCTCTTGCTTTTTCTTTATCGTAGGTAGCTTATGCCCATCCAGCAAGAGTGGGATGTTCGACGGGTGCTTATTGTGCTAAGCCGAGAGTGGTGGTGGCCTACTCTCTCGGTGCTTTTTGCGGCTTTTACGGCGTGGGCTTACTTACGCTATACCGAGGCTACTTATCAGACTACAGCCGTGGTGCAAGTCAACTTGGCTCAGGCGGTAGGAGGCCTTCAGACCCAGAATGCGGTGGGGGGCTTTTTCCCCATGGAGGTGTTTACCGAGGCGTACCTCGAGCTGTGGAGTCGGTATGACCTGATAGCCCAAGTGGTCGAGCAGCTCGGCCTGAACTATGAGGTGTACTCGGTAGGCAAAGTAGGGCGAAGTTTGGTTTTCCCCCACCCCTTTCGAATAAGCTTCACTTCTCCAAGGGCAGAGAGTCTATTCTGGCATGGAGGCAGGGTAAGCGTAATCTTCGGTCCAGAAAAGAAAGTGGAAATATGGCGCGCGGAAACTCTGATAGCCTCGGGGAAAAGAGACCAGTGGATGGCCTTGCCGGGTGCCTCCTCTGCACAGCTCCGGGTAGACTGCGATCCTAACTGCCCGAGTGAAGGTCAGTATGAAGTGGTGGTCTTTGCGCCTCAGGCGACGGCGTTTGCTTGGCAGCGTCGTGTGAGCGTTATCCTCAAGCGGGGCACCACCATCTTACAGGTTAGTGTAACCGACATTTCGCCGGTGAGAGCGGCTCGATTTCTTAATGCCCTCATCGAACAGGCGCGCGAACATGAGCGAAGCATTCGCCAGCTCCAATATACTAAAGCTCTGAGTTATATAGATACACTTCTAAACTTCTTCAAAAATCAGCTCTTGGTTGCTCAAGACACTTTGTATAGAGCGGAAACTAAAGAGGATATTTTATTTATGGAGGCAAGAAAGGGTAGAACACTGAGCTTATACGAGGATCTAAACAAGTTAGATAAGTCCCTATCCGTGGAGTACCTAAATGCTTTTTCAGAAAAACTTCAAAGGGTGTTGGATACTTTGAGGCAAGACCCGGGAGCGGAGGTGGCTTTCCTTCCCCTTGGGGCTTTGCCCGAGCTGGAGGAGCCCATGGCTGAACTGAACCAGCTCTTAGAGAAGCGCCTTCGGCTCCTCAAGGTCTATCAGCCCCGTTCTCCTATCTTGTCGGTGCATAATCAACTGATTCTTTCCAGGGTGAGAGCCTTACTGGATCAGGTGGAGCAAAGGAAACAGGAGCTACTTTACGAGCTTAGTACAATTAGCCAAAACTTCCTAAGGGGGAGAGCGCAGTTATATAGAGATGTACTCTCTGAAAGGCAAATCGCGCTCTTGCAAGAAGATATCGAACTTCGGCGGGAGATTTACAAAAGCCTCCTCGAGAAAAAAATGCAAATAGCCATCGAACGAGAGGCCGTTCTTTCTGCCTTGCAGGTTACGCAGCCGCCGGTGACCCCTTCGGCGCCTTTATATCCCAATCCTCTTCAGGTGTATGTGCTCTTTCTACTGGCAGGGGGTGTTGTAGGGGTGGGGGGGGTACTGGTGCGCCACCTTATCCAACAAAAGCTCTCTTACCGTGTGGATATCGAGCAGATCGCTCCGGTACCTGTCTTAGGGGAGCTGCCCTACAAGCGTCAGAAGTCCCAGACAGGCTTTTCTCTTTCGCCCTTACAGCTTGAAGTGCTGCGTGCTTTGCGGGGAGCGCTGGGGTTTGTATGGGAAGGCGAAAAACCCCGCCTCTTGCTGGTCACCTCTACCGTGAGTGGGGAAGGAAAGACTTTTGTAGCTCGCAGTTTGGCGTATGTCCATGCGCTGGCGGGGTATCGGGTACTCTTGGTAGATGCCGATTTGCGGCGGGCCTCGCTTTCTCAAAGCGTGGGGGTGCGCGATCGAGGGTTATCACTGGTCTTAGCTCGCCTGGTGGAAATAGAGCGCTTCGAAGAGCTACTGGTGCCGTTGGAACAGCCGGGATTATTCCTTTTCCCGGCGGGGCCCAGCGCCCCTAACCCCCCAGAGTTGTTAGAGACACCCCTCTTTTCCCAGCTGATCGCCGAAGCCAGTCGAAGTTTCGACTATATCGTGATTGACACAGCGCCGGTGGGTATCGTGCCCGATACCCTCGCCATTTTACGGCATCTGGAAAATGCCGTTACGTTGTATGTTTTCCGAGCCGATTACTCACGTATTCCTTTTCTTTCGCATTTGGCGGATATTATAGAAAAGCACCACCTCAAAAAGGTCTATCTTCTCTTCAATGGCACTAAACTTTCCCGTCCACGTTATGGGTATGGGTATGGTTTTGGGTACTATGGAGAAGGCTATGCCCGTAAGTATTACCACAGCGGCTCGACCAGTTTCTGGGAGCGCGTACGCACTTGGCTTCCCGTTTGAAGCGTATGGGGTGGTTTTTCCGTAAGGTCGTGCCCATTAACTTGGGAGCGGAGCTGGTGGTAGAGGTGCATAACCATGTTTTGCCCGGGGTAGATGATGGGGCCCGCACCGTCGAAGAGGCGATGCAGATGCTGGTTTTCTGGGCTGAAATGGGGTACCAGAAGGTCATCGCCACGCCCCATCAGAATACTTCTATGTGGGCCCCTGCGCAGGTCATCGAAAACGCTGCGCAGCGTCTGCAGGCACAGCTGCTGGAGCAGGAGATTCCTCTCCATCTTACGGTGGCGGCCGAATACCTTCTGGAGCCGGAACTGCAGAGGCACCTCGCGGCTCTGCGTACCTTTGGCCCTAAGCGCTATGTACTCATCGAACTGGGATGGTGGGCTCCTCCTTTGGGGTGGGAGCGTTTCTTTTTTACGCTGCATGCAGCAGGCTATACCCCCGTGCTGGCCCATCCAGAACGCTACGAATACGCCAACGAAAAAAGCTTGAAAGAATGGCACGAAAAGGGTGTGCTCATGCAGATTAATCTCCTCTCTCTGGCTAATCAGTACGGCAGAAAAGTCCAGCATAAGGCTGAATACCTGCTTGAAAAAGGTTGGGTGGCCTTTGTGGGCAGCGATTTGCACCATGCGACGGACACGGTGGCGTTGCGTCAGGCCCTCCAACACAAGCTCCTCCGCAAGCGCATAGGGCAGCTGCTCAATCCTACTTTGCTATGAGAGACACTTGGGGCAAACTCTGGCTCCTTGCGCTGGGCGTAGCTATCTTACTTCTGAGCCTCTCGCTATGGCGGCGGGGCATGAAGACTAGGGAAGAAGCTCGTGAAACCTATCTGCTCGCTGAAGCTCAACGCCTCTTAGGGTGTCGTGTATACTTGCTGAATGCGGGCCTCCCGTTAGACATCAACGAAAACGGCACCCGAGAATATCTGTTTTCCTGTGATTCGGCCCTTTCAGCTCAGCATGTGCGTTTTGTGTGGCTTGAAATGCAAGGTAAAAAAGTCTCGGTCTTGCTGGCCCACTCCGAACAGGGCTGGGAAGTAGGCGGAGCTCCTCAGCCCTCGTCCGGCGTCTCTTGGCTCCTGGACCGAAGAAGAAAAACCTTTCTTTTGGTGCCGGCTGGGCACGATGAACCCCTCCAACTCCAATGGAACGCCAACAAACAATGCATAGAACTCGTCGAGCCGTAGGCCTTTGTGGGATAGAAGTCTACGGTCACGTAGGCTACCTTCCCGAGGAACGGAAGTTGGGTCGCCGTTTTCGCGTTGAGGTGCACGTCGAATATCAAGTGAACGAACTCGGCCGTGAGCCTCTTATAGACTATCGGGAGATAGCGACGCTGGTTCGAGAGCGGTTCTCGAGGGAAGGATACTTGATTGAGCACATCGCTGAAGAGCTGGCTCAGGCTATCCTCGATCGGTGGGCGCCTGTGGAAAAAGTGCGCTTGCGTGTGCATAAAATCCATCCGCCTGTTGGTATCTTAGCGGAGAGTGCCTATGCAGAAGTGGAAATGGTACGTTCTGCTGCTGAGTAGCGGGTGGGCGCAGCCCGCTAAGAAACCCCCTAAGTGGGATACCTTAGTCGTCATAGAGACCCCTAAGGGCGTGATGAAGCTTCAGTTGTACCGGGAGACGCCGATCCATCGATCCAACTTTTTCCGGCTGGCTCAAGCCCAGTTCTATGACAGCACTACTTTTCATCGGGTGGTTCCAGGCTTTGTGATCCAGGGGGGCGATCCCAACTCCCGCGATGCCGATCCTACTAATGATGGCATGGGAGGGCCGGGTTATACCTTGCCGGCTGAAATCCGGCTTGACCTCAAGCATACTTTGGGTGCGGTAGGGGCAGCCCGGCTGGGTGATGCCGTAAACCCCACCCGCGCCTCCAATGGAAGTCAGTTTTATATCGTAGTGGCACCGCAGGGAACCCCCTTCCTCGATGGAAGTTACACGGTATTCGGGCGGGTTTTGGAAGGGATAGAGGTGGCGAAAGCTCTCTCGCAGGTGGAAAGGGATGAGCGCGATCGACCTCGAGAAAGCCTACCTATGCGGGTTCGGCTGGAAAGGCACAAGGTACGTCTCCTACGGCAGCGGTACGGCGATGGCTATAAGCTATAGGGCCGCAGCGTTGTCGGATGCAGGGCGGGTTCGCGCGCACAACGAAGACCGGGTGGCCCATACCCGTACGCCTCGTGGGATTGTATGGATGGTGTGTGATGGAATGGGGGGGCATGTGGCCGGAGAAAAGGCCGCAGAACTGGCTATTCAGGCGGTGGTGGACTTCTTTTCCCGGGCCCCAGAAGAAGAACCCCCTCGACTTTTGGAGCTGGCTCTCTACGAAGCCAACGAAGCCATCTACAAAATCGGCCAGCTTTATCCTCAGTACCGTCGCATGGGCACCACGTGTGTGCTGGTTTTGTACACCCATGGGCGAGTATACTATGCCCATGTAGGAGATAGCCGGTTATATTTGTATCGCGATAGGCAACTGGTGCAAAAAACCCAAGATCACTCCTACGTGCAATTTTTGATTTCGCAGGGGCTGCTTACGCCGGAAGAGGCGCAGTTTCATCCGCGGCGGCATGTGATCTTGAGGGCTTTAGGGTTGTCTTCTCGGCCGGAGCCGGAGGTAGCTCCTGAGCCTATTGAAGTGCAGTCGGGCGATGTGCTTTTACTGTGTAGCGACGGGCTGAGTGGTATGCTGGCGGACGAGGAGATAGGCGCTATTCTCGCGGAGTCTGCGCCTGTGGAGGTGCGGGCCCGGCGCCTGATCGAGGCAGCCAACGCCGCGGGGGGGCACGACAACATCTCTGTGGTTTTGGTGGAGTTTGTCTGAAGTGCCTAACTTTGAGGCATGCGCTTTTTTCTCCTATTCTGCTTCGTCAGCTCCTGCCTTTATGCACAGGAAGAGCGGGAGCGCTCTCGCGTAGTGCCCCGTAAAGAAGCCCCAGCTAAGGCCCCTACCAGCGTCGTGCTACAGGGGAAAGTCCTCTCTGCCGAAGGGGAGCCTCTGCCTGGGGCGTATGTGAAGGTGCAGGGGACGATACAAGGGACGGTAGCGGGTGCGAATGGGGAGTTTCGGTTGGTGCTGCTTTCGCCGTCGGATCCGATTGTGCTGGAAGCGAGCTTTGTGGGGTATGATCCGGCTACGGTGACGGTGCCTCTTTCAAAGGCTGGCCAGCCTTTGACCTTTCAGCTCCAGGAGACCGGCGTGCGTGCGCAGGAGGTGGTTATCTCCGCCAGCCGAGTAAGTGAAACGGTGATGAACTCGGCGGTTACCGTCCTCAAGATGAGCGCCCGAGAGGTGCAAGAAGCCCCAGGCCTGAATCTCTTTCAGAATATCACCTTCGTAAAAGGTGTCGAGCAGGTTTCCAGTAGCCTCACGTTTCAGGTAATCAACACTCGCGGCTTCAACAGTACTACGAATACTCGTTTTGTCCAGCGGCTGGACGGCATAGAGATGCAGGCTCCAGCCCTCAACTTTCCTGTGGGAGCTATTTCCAATACGGGTGACCTGGATATTGAGAGCATAGAGATCCTGCCTGGGCCCGCTTCAGCTCTTTATGGACCTAATGCGTTCAGTGGGATTATGAACGTATACAGCAAAGATCCTTTTCGGTTTCCGGGGCTTTCGGCTTCTGTGCGGGTAGGGGTCAACCATACCGACCGAATCGATACCACACCGCAGCCCCTTTACGATGTGGCTGTGCGCTATGCGCGGGCGTGGAATAACCGCTGGGGTGTAAAAGTATTTGCCAACTGGTTTGATGCACACGACTGGATTGCGCAGGACCCTACGGATCGGGGGGTATATGCGGGGGCGGTAGGGCGGTATGGGATTCCTGGGCCTCAAAATCCTGGCTACGATGCGGTAAATATCTATGGAGACGAGGCGCGCATTGATCCCGCCACGGTACGGAGTATTGCTATCGGCCTTGGACCGAGCCTCGGGGGTGGGCTGCCTAATGACACCAACGATCTGGGTTTTTACCTTGCTCGCACAGGCTACTGGGAGCGGGAGGTGATTCGCTACAATGCTCGAGTAGGGAAAGCGGTGGTGGGGCTGTACTACCGGCTTTCTGACCGCTTACAGCTGAGCTATACGGGGTTTGTTTCTACGGGGGCTACCGTGTACCAAGGCGTAAATCGGTACAGTCTGCGTGATTTTCTGTTTGGGGTCAATAAGGTAGAGATAGCGGGACCGGATTTTCGGGTGTGGGCGTATGCAGCTCTGGAAAGCTCTGGCGGCAGCTATGACAGCCGCTTTGCGGCGCTCAACCTGCTCAACGCGGTCAAACCCCACACCAACTGGATGGTTCAGTATACTTTGGCTTATACGGGGCAGTTGTACCGCTTGGCGCAGAGTTTAGGGCTCAATCCGGTGGATTATGGCATTCCTCAAGGGGGCGATCATGCGGCGGCGAGGACGTATGCGGATTCGGATCGGGGGGCGCGATTGGCCGAAACCATGCAGCGTTTTGGCTATCCGCCTGACGTATACACCCTTTTTCAGGGGGGAGCTTATCCGCAGCCAGGCAGTGCGGCTTTTCGGGAGGGGCTGCAGCGGGTGATCGAGCAGCCTAACTTTGCTGAGGGTGGCGCTAAGTTTTTTGATCGTAGCTCGTTCTACCATGTAGAGGGGCAATACGATCTTTCGCGTCGGGTTCGTGTGGTCAATCTCCTGGTGGGGGGCAACTTTCGGTACTTTCTTATGAACTCGCGGGGGACGATTTTTTCGGATACCAGTGGACCGATTGGCGTATGGGAAGGAGGGGCCTTTGTGCAGGCCACCAAAGCTTTTTGGGCGGAGCGCTTGCGCTTGATTGGTTCGCTCCGGTATGACAAAAACGTCAACTTCCAGGGGCGCTTCACGCCTCGAGTGGGTGTGCTGTTGGCGTTGGACAAAGCCAAGCAGCACAACCTACGCGCTTCTTATCAGACTGGCTTTCGGATGCCTACCTTGCAAGCCCAATACTTAGACTTGAATATTGGACCGTTCAAGCTGATAGGTGGCCTTCGACCCTCAGACGAGTACTACGGCATTATCGGCAACAACTATTCGGGAGAATCGGTGCGGGCTTTTCGAGATTCGCTGGCCCAGCGCACGCGGGGTAGCAGCAATCCTGCCGATTATGCGGACCTTCTTCGGGTGCTCCCCATTGAAAACGTCAAGCCCGAACGCGTGGCTGCCTTTGAAGTAGGTTCTCGTCACTTGATTGCGAATCGGCTTTATATTGACCTGGACTACGCCTACTCGCGGTTTACGGATTTTTTGGGCAGTATAGACCTGGTAGGGCCTCGGCGGTATCTCCAGCCGGATGGCCGATGGACTATAAGTCGGCTTACGCCTGATTCGGTGGCGGCGGGGGCGTATGTCCCTTATCGTCGCTACTACAACACCTCTTCTCTGGTATTTACTCATCATTTTGCGATCACCGTGCAGTACACGCTTAGCCGCCGGTTTTTCCTCAACGGGAACCTCACTTATGCGGACATTATCCTAAGTGAGGAAGCCAAAACCGACAAACTCATTGCCCAGTTCAATACGCCGCGTTACAAAGCCAATGTGTACTTTAGTGCCCGGGAGCTGCTCAAGAATCGGCGATTGGGGGGTACGCTTGGGTGGCGCTGGGTCAATGCTTACCTTTTCCAGGAGTCTTTCCATGAGCGGATTATCCCCACCTATCAGTTGGTGGACCTTCAGATCAGCTACAAGTTCCCTAAGATCAAGAGCCAGTTGCGGGTAGGAGGGCAAAACATCCTCAATAACCGCCATGTGGAAGTGCCTGGGGGTCCAACGTTAGGGTCGCTGTACTATGTGCAATGGGTGTATGATCCTTTCTTGCCGTAGGTGAAGCAAACAAAGAAGCGGAGGCCTGCAGGCCTCCGCTTTACTCTTTTTGGAGGGGCAGCGTTTCAGGCGATGGAGATGCGGGGCTCTTTATAGACGGCCTGTACGGATCGAATGAGCGTGATGCCTTCTTCCATGGGCCGCTGGAAGGCTTTTCGGCCCATAATCAGGCCCATACCGCCGGCGCGTTTATTGATGACGGCGGTACGTACGGCCTCTGCCAGGTCCGACTGGCCTGAGGAAGCGCCCCCTGAGTTGATAAGGCCGATGCGGCCCATGTAGTTGTTGACCACCTGGTATCGGCACAGGTCAATGGGGTGGTCCGTAGTGAGCTTTTCGTAGACCTTGCTGCTGGTTTTGCCAAACTTGAGGGCGGTGTAACCGCCATTGTTTTCCGGCAGTTTTTGTTTGATGAGGTCGGCTTGGAGGGTGGCGCCGAGGTGGTTGGCTTGACCGGTGAGGTCGGCTGCCAGGTGGTAGTCTTTGTCGGCGTTGAAGGCCTTATTGCGGAGGTAGCACCAGAGGATGGTGACCATGCCCAGCTCGTGGGCGTAGGCGAACGCTTCGGCGATTTCTTGGATTTGGCGGCTGGATTCCTCCGAGCCAAAGTAAATCGTGGCGCCCACCGCCACGGCCCCCATGTCCCAGGCTTGTTTGACCGTGCCAAAGAGAATCTGGTCGTACTTGTTGGGATAGGTGAGGAGCTCGTTATGGTTGATTTTGACGATGAAGGGGATTTTGTGGGCATATTTGCGGGCAACGCTTCCCAGCACACCGAAAGTCGAAGCGACTGCATTGCAGCCGGCCTCTATAGCGAGGCGCACGATATTTTCGGGATCAAAGTAGATAGGATTAGGGGCAAAGGAAGCGCCCGCTGAATGTTCTACGCCTTGGTCTACGGGCAAGATAGAGAGGTAGCCGGTGCCTCCCAGGGCCCCATGCGAAAAGAGGGTTTGGAGGTTGCGCAGGACTTGGGGAGGCCGGTCGCTGTGCACCCATACTCGGTCCACAAAGTCGGGCCCGGGCAAGTGGAGCTGTTCTTTGGGTACAGTCTTGCACACATGCTGAAGCAGGCTTTCGGCTTCAGCGCCCAAGATCTGGATGACGTCTTCGTACGACTGGACTTCTTTTAGGGCAGTAAGCGTAGCCATAGGTTATTTAGTTGGAGAAGGTTTCCTTTACGGCGAAAGCTTCACGCAGCCGCTCGACCTGGTCCAGTTTTTCCCAGGGGAAGGTGAGGGCTTTGAGCGTTTGGGCGCGGTACCTTTCTTGGGGGCCGTCAGGGGTATTTTCTACTTGGCAGGTGGTGTGGGTGAAGGTGATTTCGGTAGGAGTGCGGCCTAGATGACCATAAGCTGCGGTGGGGCGATAGATGGGCGCTTGCAACCCTAAGTGTTCGATGATGGCGGCGGGCCGCAGGTCAAATAACTCCAACAGCTTTTGGGCGATTTCACTATCGGAGAGGGGTACTCGGGCTGTGCCGTAGGTGTTCACATAGAGGGCGACGGGGCGGGCGATGCCAATGGCGTAGGCCACTTGGATGAGGACTTCGTCGGCTATGCCGGCGGCGACGAGGTTTTTAGCCATATAGCGGGCCATGTAAGCGGCGCTGCGGTCTACCTTGGTGGGGTCTTTCCCGGAAAAGGCCCCGCCTCCATGTGGGGCGCGTCCTCCGTACGTGTCTACGATGATTTTGCGGCCGGTGAGGCCGGTATCGGCGTGCGGCCCCCCTAACACAAAGCGGCCCGTGGGGTTGACAAAGAGGCAGGTTCGTTCGTCTATCATCTGGGGCGGTAGCACGCGGGGCAGCAAAATCGTGCGTACATCTTCTTCAATGCGACGCTGCATAGTGCGCCAGTCCTCAGCAAACTCCTCATGCTGGGTAGACAGGACAATGGTATGTACCCGCAGCGGTTGGCCTGCCTCAGTGTATTCGATCGTCACTTGGCACTTGGCATCTGGCCGTAGGTAGGGCATTAGGTGAGGTTCGGCCTTTCGGATGTGAGCCAACTCCCGCAAAAGCCGGTGCGCATACGCAATCGGCATCGGCATGTACTCCTCCGTCTCGCGGCACGCATACCCAAACATCATGCCTTGATCGCCAGCCCCCAAATCCGGATCTAACCCCTGTCCGCGGTTGACCCCTTGCGCAATGTCTGGGGATTGCCGGTGGATCGTCACGATTACCCCACAGCTGTCTGCATCAAAGCGCAACTCCGAACGGTTGTAGCCGATTTCTCGGATGGTTTCTCGTGCGGTCGCTTCGTAATCAATGCGGGCTGAGGTGGTGATTTCGCCTGCTAATACCACCAAGCCCGTGGTTACCAAGGTTTCGCAGGCGACGCGGGCCTGCGGATCTTGCGCTAAGATGGCGTCTAAAATCGCATCGGAGATCTGGTCAGCCACTTTGTCGGGGTGCCCCTCTCCTACCGACTCGGACGTGAAGAGGTACGACATCGCCGCAAATATGCGCAAAAGTCTCCACCTTCGAGGTGATGCCAACGCTCGTTATCGGTTCGGCCGAACGGATCGAAGCGCTCAGGCGGGGGGTAGGCGCTCGCTGGAATCCAGACTTATGGGTCTGGCCCAGCCGCGTGAGCCCTGGCTGGAACGTCTATGACGTAATCGTAGATTTGGAGGCCGACGAACGCCCTTCTCCGGCTTTTGAGGTTTCGAGCCGCGCTTTGTGGGTCCTGCAAAGTGTAAAGCGCCCATTACGCAAAATCCTTCCAAGCCCCGCTTGGGCCGAACGCTGCGTAGGCGTGAACTTGCTGCCGGGGTTTTGTGAGCGCGCGCTCATAGAGGCGACCGCCCTCTCAGAAGGAGCCTGGGCCCGTTTCCAGGCTTGGGAACCCCAGAGCGTGCGCGTGCCCGATACACCCGGTATGGTAAGCGCCCGCATCTTGAGCTTGATCCTCAATGAAGCCCTCTTGCTTGCGGGAGAGGCCGCCCTTTCCCTCGAAACGCTTGACCTGGCCGTCAAACTGGGGCTAAACTACCCTCGCACCCTCTCTGAATGGGGCCAGACTATTGGGTGGCGCCACATCCGAGATGTGGTGGAGGCCCTCAGCGCAGAGTACGGCGCCGGCATTTATCCGGTCGCGCCTCTTTTGCGGGCAATGTAGTGCAGACGAACCAGGCGATCCGGTTGTAAGTACTTGGAGGCCGTTTCTCGGAGGGCAGCGGGCGTCAGCTCCTCATAAGGGCGAAGGGGGTCAAGGTACCACTCCAGGTGGCCGGCCAACACCGCATGAACCAAAGCCAGCGCTTTGTCCAGCGCTTTTTCTCGCTGCTTGTGCAAAGTGAGGTACTTTTGAGGGCGGTAGCGATCCAGCACCCCCTCCAACGGCATCGTGAGGAGCTTGTCCAGGGTTTCTCTGAGGGCGGCTTCGTAGGCGTCTATGGAAGTGCCGGGGGTTAGGTACCCCTCTATGATCCACAAGCCGCCTTGGTAAAACGACCACACATACGACTGCACCTGGGAGGCTAACCGTTGAGTACGAACCAGCGTTTGGGGCAGGAGCCCACTTCGAGCATCGCCCAGGAAGTCATCCAGCAGGTCTATGGCCGGTGTAGCGGGGTCCTCCAAAGGGGGTACACGAAAGGCCCACGTGACCAGGGTGGCGGGCACGTCTTTTTCGATTTGGAGGAGGGGTTGGAGGGGGAGGCCTTCGACTGGGGGTACGGGGGGTAAGGGCTTGCCGGGCTTGTCGCGCATAAAGGTCTCCTGAATAAACGCTGAGAGGCCTTCGTCTATGCCGCCGCCGGCTACGCACAAAACCGCATGCCTTGGAGCATAATAAGCCTGGTAAAACTCCTCGAGCGCCGAATAAGGAAGCTGAAGGAGGCTTTCGGGGCTTTCGCCAATCACCATTTGGGCGTAAGGATGGTCCGGAAAAGCGGCTTTTAGCAAAGAGAAAAACCGGTCGGCGTAGGGGGGGTTTAGGTAGCGCTGGCGAAACTCCTCTGCGACCACTTGCTGTTGAATGGCCACTTTTTGAGGGGTAAGCTTGAGATCGAAAAGCCGTTGGGCTTCAAGCTGGAGGGGGAGGCGTGCGGCTTGCCGGCCCACCCGGGCGTAATACACCGTGTAGTCTTGGCCTGTGTAGGCGTTGGTGCTCCCGCCTATTTGTTGGATGCGTTTATCGTAGCCGATGTGCTCATCTTCAAAAAGAAGGTGTTCCAAGAGGTGGGCCAAGCCCCAGGTTCCAGGTGCTTCGTGGGCGGCGCCTACCCGATACCCCAGCACCACCGCCGTAAAAGGACTATCCGACGGCAAGAGAAAAACCTCTAAGCCGTTAGGGAGGGTAAAGCTGGTCATGGCTTGACGTTCAGGAGTTCCAGTAGCCTTTCCAGGTCTTCGGTAGAGCTGAACTGGATACGCACTTCCCCTTGGCCGCTGGGCCGCGCTCGAATCTGCACCGGCGCATGCAAGCGGTAGGAGAGGCTTTGGGCAAGGTGCTGTAGGTGCACTTCCCATTCTGAGAGAGGGCGGGGGGCTTTGGGAGGGGGCTTGGTCGAGGAAGGCGCAGTATAAGCTTGCACCAGGGCTTCGACCTGACGAACGGTGAGGTTTTTTTCTTGAATCTCTCGAAAGACCTGAAGCTGCAGGTCAGGTGAATCGAGGGTGAGGAGGGGGCGGGCATGACCTTCGGTGAGGGTTCCTTCTTTGAGGGCTTTTTGGATTTCGGGCGGCAAGCGAAGGAGCCGTAAGGTATTGGCGATGGTAGGCCGGCTTTTGCCCACGTAACGTGCCACTTCTTCTTGAGAGAGGCCGCACTCTTCCATTAGGCGCTTATAGGCCAGGGCCAGTTCGATGGGGTTGAGGTTGGATCGTTGGACGTTCTCCACCAGGGCGAAAGCCAGCATTTCGGTGGAATCGGCGGTGCGTACATAAGCGGGCAAGTGCGTGAGACCGGCTTTTTTGGCGGCACGCCACCGCCTTTCCCCTGCGATGAGCTGGTACTTCTGGCCTACCTGCCTTACCGTGATAGGCTGAATCAGGCCATGTTGGCGAATCGACTCGGCCAGTGCTTCCAGTTCCTCTTCCGAAAAGTCCAGGCGCGGCTGGTAGGGGTTGGGTTCGATGGCTTCGAGGGGAATCTCTTGGACAGCGTGCGAACTCTGAACGGTCTCTTCGTCTACGGGCAGGATAGCCCCCAGCCCCCGCCCTAAGCCGCGCGGTTTCATGCCGGGATAGGAATGTTATTACGCTGGAGGATTTCCTCAGCTAAGGCCATGTAATCTTGTGCGCCGCGGGAGGAAGCGTCGTACTGAATCACCGGCTTGCCGTGGCTGGGGGCCTCGCTTAGGCGGGTGTTGCGTTGGATCACGGTCCGAAACACAATCTCCGAGAAGTGGTGGCTTACTTCTTCTACCACCTGCCGAGAAAGGCGTAAGCGGCTGTCATGCATGGTCAATAGGATGCCTTCGATAGTCAGGCTGGTGTTCAAGCGCTGCTGCACAATCTTGATGGTGTTGAGGAGCTTGCCTAAGCCTTCGAGGGCAAAATACTCGCATTGTACGGGGATCAGGACGCTGTCCGCTGCTACCAGGGCATTTACGGTGATCAGCCCCAGCGAAGGCGCACAGTCGAAAAAGATAAAATCGTACTCCCCTCGCACCGGTTCGATGGCCTTGCGAAGGCGAAACTCGCGCTGCGGAAGGTGGATCATATCCACTTCTGCGCCGACAAGGTCGATGTGCGCCGGAATGAGGTGAAGCGTTTCCAGGCCGGGTATACGGTGAACAAGCTGATGAGGATCTGTGATGTTACCGAGGATCACATCGTAAATGGTGTGTTTGACGTTGCGGGGGTCAAGGCCCAAACCCGAGGTAGCGTTCGCTTGGGGGTCTACGTCAATCAGCAGCACTTTTAGCTCGTACGCCGCCAGCGAAGCCGCCAAGTTGATAGCGGTAGTAGTTTTGCCGACGCCGCCTTTCTGGTTGGCGATGGCGATGACTTTGCCCATACTGCCCTACAAAGCTACGCAAACGCTGCTACTTTGTGGGAGATGGTTGGGGCCGGCAGGTGGAAAGTCGGTGTGCAAGCGCTTTGTTGGGCGCTGGTAGGTTGCCAGACGAAAGCGCCTCCTCCACCGGGGATACTCCGCATTGGGCTTTTTGCGCCCTATACCAGCCTGGACCCCCTCTATGCTCGAGACCAGATGAGTGTGTGGCTGGTTCAGCAGCTTTTTGCCGGGCTGGTAGGCTACGATAGCTTGCTACGGCCTATCCCCCTTCTGGCAAGCCGGTGGGAAATCTCTGGGGATGGGCGGGTGTATCGGTTTTACCTGCGTGAGGGGGTCACCTTTCACGGGCGGCCGCATCGGTTTCTCCGGGCCGCGGATGTGGTGTACAGCTGGCACCGGCTCGCTTCGCCCAAGTGGGCTTCTCCCGGCGCTTATCTCTTCCGGGGGCTCATCCAAGGCTGGAAAGACTTCCAGGAAGGAAAAACCCCCATTATCCAAGGCCTCCGGGCTTTGAGTGACTCCGTCCTCGAAGTGGCCCTCGAAGCCCCCTATGGCCCCTTTTTACACCTACTGACCTTGCCTTATGCCATGGTGGTGCTGCCTGAGGCCGCGGAAAGCCTCGGGCGCACCTTTGGACAACAACCCGTAGGGTGTGGACCCTTTCAGCTGGAGTGGCAAGAGGCGGGTCGGTTGCTGGTTTTTCGGCGTCACTGGCCAGCCCCAGCTCCTTTTGTGCAGAAGCTGGTCTTTCGGTGGTTTCCCAATCGCCTTTGGGCCTGGGAAGCGCTACAACGAGGGGAAATAGACGCCTTTGAAGGGCAAGACCGCGCCCTGGAGTATCTTTTTCGTTCGGACTCTACCTGGCGTCGATGGGCCTGGCAAGTAGAGACGCCCCAGTTGGGTACGGAATACTTGGGTATGGACGTGCGGCCTGGCAGTCCCTTAGCCGATAGGCCAGTGCGGCGGGCGTTGCGGGCTGCCATCGGACGTCTACCTTTGGTGCAGGACCTTTGGGGAGGACACGCTACCCCGGCGCGCTCTTTCGTGCCGCCCCCCCTCCTGGCTTATCTCCCGCCTTTCGATACAACCCTCTCTGAGACCGATCGGAAAAAACTCCAGGGGTTAGAACTCACCCTCTATGCCCAGCCGGCGTTTCGAGAACTGTGTGAATACCTGGAGTTGCGGTTGCGCCCTTATGGAGTGACGCTCCGGATAGAATACCTCTTAGGACCTTCGCTTCGGGAGTACCTCACCAAAGGGCACATCCACTTCTGGAAAGCAAGCTGGCTCGCGGATTTCCCCGACGGGGAGAACTTTCTCTTGCTTTTTGAGTCGGTGCAGCAAGTGCCCAATGGGCCTAATACCACGCGTTTTACTCATGCGCAGGTGGATAGCTTGTTGAAGCAGGCGCGCCAAGAGGCTTCGGATTCGGTGCGTCGGGTGATCTATAGCCATATAGAAGCTATCTTAGCCGAAGAAGTGCCGGTCATACCTCTCTACCATGCGCATGGAATATGGCAGGTGAGTCGCCGGCTACGGAACTTTCCTCGCAGTCCGCTGCCGGTGTGGCTACCCTTGCACACCGTCGAGCTTACCGACGGATCAGGTGCCAAATAGCTCGCCAACTAAGCTTTTGGCCATAGAGCAGTAAGGCTCCCCGGTAGATGCGGGCGGCCAGGATCCAGCTAAGCCCTATCGTCAGACCTAATAGCAGCAGCGCAATAAGCCGTTCCCACAAGGGCACCATCCCGAAAAGAAGGCGCACGGGCATAGCCAGTGGAGCCGTGAGCGGAAAGAGAGAAAGCCCTCGTAGGAAAGGATTCGTAGGATCGGCTTGCAGTGCAAAGACAAGGATAAACGCCAGCACTAAAGGCCATTGGAGCGTCTGAGCTAAGCCGGATAGTTCGGTGACCGAGTCGGAGGTGGCCCCCGCCGCCGCATACAAAAACGCATACAATAGCACCCCAAGCAGAACTAAACCCCCGATTTCTCCCCAGACGAGGGGCGAAGCCAACTGCCCAAAACGCACGAGCACTTCAGGCGGCAGCTGCCGCAGGGCTACCACCCCAAACCCCGCCCATAAACTTAGCTGTAACAGCGTAAGACTCACCATCGCTAAGACTTTCCCCATGAGAAGCTGCTCCGGAGAGGTGTAAATAAGCAAGTATTCAGCCAACCGGTTAGACTTCTCTTCGAGGGTAGAGAGGAGAGTAGCATAGCCTGTGAGCATGATCAGCAGGTACAGAAGGCTATTCAAAAGGGAAGAAGCTATCGTCGCTAAGCCCTTTTGACTCTCCTTTTTGTGGGCTATCTCGTAGAATGAGATTTTAGGCGGGTCTAAGAGGTAGGCCAGGGTTTCTGGGGAGAGGCGCAGCTGCTGGGCTTTTTGAGTGAGGATATGCTGTCGCAGCAGGCCGCGCAGGGCATCTTCTTGCATAGGAGAGAGGCCTTCTTGGCTAAAGATGCGCAGGCGGGGTGTGGGTCCGCTATCAGCTTCGTAAAGGAGGAGGGCTTGGTTGGGGGAGAGGTGGGCTTTGAAGGAGTCGGCGGCACTAAAGGGGATAAGCTGGAAGGTCACTTCGGGTACGGAAGCGTGGGCTAAAGTAGAGTCGCCCACTACAAATACGGTGAGGGGTTGGGGGCCTCGCCGCAGGAGGCCAGGCAAGGCGAACAGGGCCCCGCCGACCAGCGGCAGCGCCAGCAGACCCACCCAAAAACGCCAGTCGCGCAAGCGAACCCGCACTTCGCGCAGGTAAATAAGAGTAAAGGGGCTCATGCTTGACCGGTGACTTTGAGGAAGATTTCTCGCATCGTGGGCAGCCGTTCGGCGAAAGACCGGACTTCGGTTTGCGGGAGGAGCCTCTCCAGGAGGTGTCGGGCGGAGTAGGTGGGGGGAAGGATCAGATGGGCGCGATAGGGCGTGAGAGGGGTCACGGTCACTTCAGCGGGCCAGCTCAGCTCAGCTACGGGGGTCGCCGTCTCTATCTCGTACCTCAAGTCCCAGAAGCGGCGCCGTAAATCACCCACCGGTCCTTCGAGGCATACTTTTCCTTGGTGAATCAGCAGCACGTAATCACACAGATGGTCCACCTGCTCGAGGCGGTGGGTAGACAGGAGGACGAGGCGCCCTGTGAGCGCCTCCTGCCTCAGCAGCTCCTCAATCTCGCTGGCTACGAGGGGGTCTAACCCTGAGAACGGCTCATCTAACAGGAGCGCCAGGGGGTCTCCCGCCAGGGCCAAGATGAGCTGGACTTTTTGCTGCATGCCTTTGGAGAGGGTACGGGCTGGGCGGTGTAGCCAGGGGGCCCCTATCCGGTCAGCCCAATGGTGTATAGTTTGTTGGGCCGCTGCCTTAGAAAGACCCCGTAGGCGCAAAAGATACCGGAGCTGTTCCTCAGCCGGCATGCGGGGATAAAGACCTCGTTCTTCGGGCATGTACCCGAAGCGCCGCTGCAGCTCCCGTGTGAGTGGCCTGCCCTCCCAGAGGAGCTGGCCTTCGTCTGGCGGAAGGATGCCGGTTGCAATGCGCAAGAAAGTGGTTTTTCCCGATCCATTGGGTCCTAAGAGCCCTACAATCTGCCCTGCGGGCAGTTGGGCTGACACCGCTTTCAGGGCCGGCACCGGCCCTTCCGGGGTGTGAAAGGTTTTCGAGAGGGCTTCCACGCAAAACACACCCATGGGCAAAGGTAAGCACTTACCTTTGTCTAATGCGAGAATGGCTTCGGGTGGCTGGCCTCTTAGGGCTTTTGGGCTTGTCTATGGTGGTAGCGGCGGTGGTCGTGCACGGGTTAGGCCTTACTGCGGGGGCGATTACGACAACGGCTGAAGCGCACCGGGCCGCAGCGGGTAATGCCTTACTCCTTCTCTTGAGCTTTGGGGGCAGCGCCCTATTGTATTTTCTTTTGGTTCGGCAGCTGGAGGGGTTTCAGCTGCTCAGAGGGCTTGGGGGGGGCGTAGGCTTCTACGGGTGGATAGCGCTGCTGATGTTGGGGCTTTTTCCAGTCCTGCCGTGGTTGGGGCTGGATGCCGAGAGTTTTCGGTTGCCTTCGAGCTTATCGAGTTGGGAGGCCCGCCTCGAAGCGCAGGAAGCCCAGATTGAAGCCCTCATGAAGGCCCTTATCCAGTATGGGGCTCTGCCGGTGCTGGTGCTGTGCTTGGCGGTGGCGCCGGGCCTGGCGGAGGAGCTTTTTTTCCGGGGGGCCCTCCAAACCCAGCTCAGCCGCCTCATGAATCGCCATGCCGCCGTATGGGTGACCGCAGTGCTCTTTAGTCTGGTGCACTTTCAGGTTTATGGGTTAGTGCCGCGGGCCTTGCTGGGCGCCATAATGGGCTATCTTACATTGGGCACGGGACGTTTATGGCCAGCGATATGGGCCCATTTCCTCAACAACTTTTACGCTACGGTGGTGGCTTATGTGGGCTGGCATTACTTAGGCGCGCCGGAGTGGGTCGAATCTTCTTACCGGCCCTCTTTTGTGCTGGCTCTGGTGGGTGCCGCGCTGGCCGGTATAGCGGCTTATCAGCTTTACCGCAGCCGCGCGCGTGGGTAAGCGCGTTCTGACTGCTCTCTTGGGCCTGGTCGTAGTGACGGGCCTCTTATGGATAGGAAGGGTAGGGTTTGGTTTGCTCTGGGCGGCTTTGGGCTTCTTGCTGCTGAAGGAGTGGCGGCAAGGAGAAGACCTCTCCTGGAGATGGGCCGGGGCGTTGGGGCTGCTGTCGGCTCTGCTGGGGATCGCGCCGCTCTACGAAGGCGGCTGGAAGGTCTTCTTTGCGGCTTTGTTGGCTTTCCTGGGTGGGATGGTTTTCGGCCTGGAGCCCAAAAGAGATTTCGAAGCCGTGTACCGACTGGCCTGGGGAGGCCTCTTTCTAAGTGTGGGATGGGGCGCATTGTTATGGCTTTTCTGGCCGCGCTATGCCGCAGCGTCGGTGCTGGCGTTTCTGTCGCTGGTGTGGGTGGCTGACACGGCGGCCTACTTGGTAGGCAAAGCGGTAGGTCGGTTTCGCATTCTGCCTCGCGTCAGCCCTCATAAGACTTGGGAAGGCTTGATAGGTTCCGCCTTAGCTACGGCGGCTTGGGGCCATTGGGCGGTGCCTTGGACAGGCTTGTCCACTCAGGGGCTTCCAGGTGCTCTCCTCGGAGCCGGCGTAGCCCTCGTCGCTTTTTGGGGGGATGCCTGGGAATCGGCCTGGAAACGAAAAGTTGGAATCAAGGATTCCGGAACTCTACTGCCTGGCCATGGTGGGATATGGGATCGGGTGGATGCCCTATTATGGGTGGCACCGGCGTGGTACTTCCTGCTGGAGGCTTAGAACGTATGGCCGGTGGTAAAGTGAAGCTGCCAGCCCTCGGCTCCATACGCCGCATCGGCCCGTAGTACGGTGGTCATATTCCACAAGAGGCGTAGGCCTACTCCTCCACCTTGCACCCCATGGCGGGGTAGACCCAGTCTATCGCTTCCACTGGCGGCGTCCCAAAAAAGGATAGGCCCTCCCGTGAAGTGCTGCCGCAGCAGGCGCACTTCGGCTACCCGACTACGTAGCTCAACTTGAAAGAGATAAGCCGCCGGCGTCACGAAGCGATTCTCACGAAAAGCACGCACACTGGTCGGTCCCGTCAAGATCGCAAAAGAGCGTCCCTCTGACCAGCGGTTGGCGTAGTAGAGGTCGGTGAAAAACACCTGCCGACCATAGGTAAAAGCCAAAAGTCCGTTTACGGCGCTGACCAGCTGGATTTTTTCGGAAGGGCTGCGATACAGCGTGTGGTAGGCGCGCACACCGAGGAAAGTTTTGTGGGTGGGGAGGGTACCCAAGCTCACTTCGTGGGCTATTTCGGCGCACCAACCCGCGTTTGGGCTGATCTCAAAGTCGCGAGCATCCCATACCACCGCTCCTCCGACAAAAAAGCGGGTACTTGGGCCTGGGCGTACCCTTACCCCAGCAAGCGTGGGGACCAGGCCCCCTGCGGCCGAATCCAGTAGGGTAGGCCCCTGGCGCGCGGAAACCTTCTGGCCGTTGGGAGCGTGGAGTTCGTACGATCGGCCTGCCAGCGAAAACACCTCTTCATGGAGGGCTCGCAGGCCTCCCAGCAGGCGGAGCAGCCCCCGACAAGCAATGCGTTCGCCAATCACCCAGCCCTGCCACTGGCGAAGCTCGAAGTGATACTGTCCTAAGCGTGTGTACCAGTGCCCATCTGAGCCCAGGAAAGGCACCTGAAGCGCCTTTTCATAGCGAAACAGGGGGGCCGGCAGCCTTTGGCTTAGGTAGCGGCTACCCAGCCCCCAGAATTGCCCTTGAGGTTCATGCCGGTATTGGGTTCGTAGGGTGAGGCGGTAGGGACGCTCGCCAAGCCAAGGCGCATCGTACACCCAGCGAACGTATTGACTGCCCTTGAGATAACCCCCCGCTTGGAGGAAAAGGTAATGCTTGTAAGGCTGGTACGTAAAAGTAGGGCTGGTACGCTGGCCGTTGTAAGCGATGGAACCTACGATGGCGGCTCCGATGCTGCGCAGGGGGTCGTAGCCTGCCGTTGGATAGCCTACGATCACCCACCCTTCTCGCTTGCGGGCCAGGTCATAGGGATGGAGGCGCCTTCGAGGGTCCAGGGAATCCTGCGGATATCCCCAACCCAAACTGCCTAATACCAGGGCAGCCCACCTTATTCTCACCCCGGTAAGATAGGGCTCTCTTGTGTATCTTTGGGGGAGTATGCTTGCCGCTCCTTCCGATGCCATCATAGAGGCTTTTGCTCGGGAGCTTCAGCGCACCTGGGTAGCGGGAAAGGTGTACCCTGCCTGGACCCTGGCCAGCCTCCAAGAAAACTTCCCCTCTCAGCAAGTGGTGAAGCTCATCCTCTTCCAGGTAGAAACCAAAGTACTGCAGCAAATGCAAGACACGGGTTTCTGGGACTGGGAAGATGGGCAGCTCATCGCTCATGTAGGTGATTTCTTCGATCGGATCGAAGAAAAGCTTGCTCTCAGCCCTACCCAACTCTCGCCGCTACTCTTCAATGCGCTCTACCATAGCTTGCAGATTCTTTTTCGGCCGCAGGCGGCGTTGGGTCAGTTTTACTTTGGGCAGCGTGCCGCCCTTATGCTGGAAGAGTTTAGCTTTTACACTCGGTATGTGGTCTATTTCGATTTTTTACCTTCAGCGCTTTTGTCTTATGCTGAGCGTCATGGCCTCAAGGCCATAGATAAAAAACTCTGGGAAGAGAAGGCGCCGCGAGTGCTGGCCGTGTACGAAGAAGAGACCCAAGAATCTATTGAAGCCTACCAGACACGCCTGCTTGAAGAACTGGCCCAAAAGAAGTGGCCTCAGATCCAGGAGCATTGGCGGCGGCTCGAGGCCGAATCAGAAGACCTTATCAAGTCGGTGATCTCCGACGACTCGGGCGAAGACACCCTTCTCAAGAACCTTTTTGGTACCTCTCCGAAAGGCCCCGCCGAAGCGGAAGAGACCCGTGCGCGTAACCCCTTGCTCTCTGCGATTGATTATGAGCCCCGCCAAGTGCTGCGAGACCGTTTTCAAGCGACCCCGCGAAGGGCAGATGTCCTCAAACGCTTCGACTTGGAGACGATTCCCATTCACAAGCAGTTTGTTTTTATTCAACGAATATTTGAAGGGGATCCGATCGCTTTCCGGCAAGCCTTGGATCGCCTAAATGAAACCCATTCCCTCCAAGAAGCGCAAGCCCTCCTTCAAATCTGGAAAGGTCCCCATTCTGATCCTCAGGCCTTCCAGGAGTTTGAGAGGTGGGTGGTCTCCCGATTTAGCTAAGCCACGGCCAGCGTAGGTATGAAGTCTCGCAAGGGGGTTATCCTACCTCAGAGGGCACGCTCGGATTGGGCTTCCCTAAAAACCCACTTGGAGGTTTTATATGAGCGGTACCACTGTGCAGGGTACCGGGAAAGGGACCCCGTTTCGGTGGTATGGGCGTATGCCGATCCGGCCGACCAAGAAGTAGCAGGTTTTTGGGCGGCTCTTTTTGCGTGGGGACGGCGGGAAGTGGCGATCCAAAAAGCGCGCCTCCTCTTGGAGGCGGTGGGGCCTCATCCCGCTGCTGCCCTCCGAGAAGGGCCGCCTTTCGTGGCATCCCTTCGGCACCGAACCTGGAGCCCCGCCGACATCACCGCCCTGTGGAGCGTGCTAAGAGACTTGTATCGGCGGTATGGTCGGCTGGAGGCATTTTTTTATCCTTATCGGCAGCGATGGGAAGAGGGCATTGCTGCTTTTCAGGAGGCTATCTTGCGCCAAGCCCCCACGCTGCGCCGGCATATAGGGTATATTCGGGCTGGCAGTGCCTCTAAGAGACTTCAGCTTTGGTTGCGGTGGATGGTGCGGCGCGATGCGGTCGATCCAGGCCCTTGGGAAGGGTTTGACCCCGCTGTGCTCTTCGTGCCGGTAGACGTTCACGTAGCCCGATGGGCCGCCCAGTGGGGACTCCTCCCACACCGTACCCCTACCTGGAAGCAGGTCCTTGCTCTGACGGCCCTCTTCCGCCAACTTTCCCCAACCGATCCACTCCGCTATGACTTCGCCCTCGTTACTGCCCAGGCCCTCTTGCCACATATCTGAACCTTTTTGCGTATATTTGGCATAGAAATGGCTCACTCAAAGTTTAGCATAGCTCTGAGCCCTTCTGGTGGCTTTAGAGAAAAGGGTAGTGTGAGTACCGTAGATTGTAGGGGTGAGCACGTGGCTAAGTTTTTACCCTATAACGATAAAATAAACTACGCTAACTATGCAGCAGGACATTCGGAATCAGTTAGACCGAGCGATTCGTCGGTTTCTGGAGGGGCACCAGCTCAAGTACAAGGTAGATGACGACGGTGACTACCACTTGGTGGTAGGCTTTTCTCAAGTGCCGATCCGAGCGCGGATGCTCCTCCTCAAGCAGGGAGCCCAAGGGGAGATTCTCTCCGTCGTGGTCCGTTATGAGGGGCCTTACGTGTTTTCGGAGGAGGAAGCCTTGCGCAAAGCCAACAAGTGGAATATGGAGCGGCGCTGGCCTCGTATCTACTGGCGTGACGGCCACTTTTATGGGGACTTCCATCTGGATTGTGAGGTAGGCATTTCTCAGCGGCTTGTGGAGCTTACGCTCCACCGGGTTCTAATGGGGTCGCTCCAGTTTCTCCTTAGTCTTGGGGGGCATCAGGTGCTCGGCGATTCGGGGGCTTCTCTCTTTCATGAGGAGCACAGTGAGTCGTTGGGTTCTTTCCTCCAGGGTTTGCTGGATCGGGGGCTAAAAACCCATTCCCTACCGAACTGAATCAGCTGTCAGCAAGCGGTCAAGGAGCTGCTCCCATCGGTCGGGGTAGGTGGCGTAGTATCGTCGCGCCGCTTCCCAGCGTAGGCTATCTATGCGGTACCGAGTCAGGAGGTGGAAAGTTTCCTTTCGCAAGAGGGACTCTTGATAGGCAGGGGGGACGTTCTCAAGCTGGAGAAGGGTCTTGCGCTCGTAGATAGGGCCTAAAATGGCCAAGATGGTATCTTCGGCGATAGGCGGTGGGGAAGGGGCTGGCCGACATCCTTCAAGCCAGAGTAGCCAAAGCCAAGATTTCCTCCACATAAGTTCGGTCGTTGGAGAGGCGGGGCACTTTATTTTGGCCGCCGAGCCGCCCCCGCTGCGCCAGCCACCGGTCAAAAGTACCGGTAGGCACAGTTACCACTTGGGGCGGTCCCAGGGCCAGGTCTCCTTCGCGTTTGGCGTCGTAGTCAGAGTTGAGGCGGCGCAGCTCGCGATCCAGCGCCTCGGCAAAGTGCGCTAAGTCCGACGGCGGAGTGATAAATTCAATCACCCACTGGTGTGCGCCGCGTCGGCCTTGTTCCAGATACACCGGTGCTACGGTAAAGTCGCGTACCGAGGCCCCGCTGGCTTCGCAGGCTGCCCGGATGGCGGCCTCGGCGTTTTCCACCATCACCTCTTCTCCAAACGCGTTGATGTAGTGTCGAGTACGCCCCACAATCCGCAAGCGATAGGGACGAGTGCTTACAAACCGAATCGTGTCGCCAATCAAGTAGCGCCACAAGCCGCCCGTCGTGGTGATCACAAGGGCATAGGTCTCTCCGACTCGTACCGCTTCCAGGGGTAGGGTTTCTTCAAAGGCGCCCCGCTCAAAGCTGGAGAGTGGCAAAAACTCATAAAACACCCCGTGGTCGACCAAAAGCAACAGGTCTTTTTGATCGGGTTGGTCCTGAAAGGCAAAGAATCCTTCAGAGGCGTTGTAAATCTCCAAGTAACGGACGCGCGGAGAAGGCAAATATCGCTGAAAGAGGCTTTCGTAGGGAGTGAAACTCACCGCCCCATGAAAGAACACCTCGAACCGAGGGAAGACTTCGAGGAGATGGGCTGCACGGGTGCGTCGCAAAAGCTCCTCAAAGAGCACGGCGGTCCAGGTGGGCACGCCGGCCAGGCCTACGATGGCTTTGCGCTGGCGCAGGAGCGCTTCGGCCATGCGGGGCAGTTTTTCTTCCCAGCGGGGCAGCAGGGCAATCTTCAGCTCAGGGGCCCGGAAAAGCCGGTAAAAGGCCGGCATTTGCGCCAGTAGCACCGCACTCAGGTCCCCGTATCGAGCGTGCGGACCTACATGGCTAATCTGGTGACTGCCGCCAATGCTGATGATTTTGCCTGCAAGAAGGTGGGTATCATGCCGGTAGAGCGTAAGGTAAGTAGCGAAAAGTTCCTTTGCGGCTTGGAAGTGGTTGTAGCGCAGACTCTGGGGGGGCAGCGGGATGAACTTGCTGCGGTCGTTCGTTGTGCCGGAGGAGCGCGCAAACCAACGCACAAAGCCAGGCCACAATACATCGCGTTCTCCTTGGAGGGCTTGTTCGATCCAAGGGTAGAGGTCTTCGTAGGATCGAACGGGCACCTGGGTGCGAAAAGCTTCGTACGATAGGGTGGGGGTCAGTCGGTGGGCGCGCCCAAAATGGGTCTTACTGCCTTGTCGGAGGAGGTAAGCCAGCCATTTTTGCTGGAAGGGGAGGGGATTTTCGCGCATGGCGGCGAGCCGGCGGTACGGCCGTCGAACCAGCGCGTGTAGGAGGCCCCACATCTCAGCGAATGAGTTGAAACTTTTCTCCAAGGTATACTCGGCGCACTTCGGGGTCGGCGGCCAGGGCTTCGGCGCTGCCTTCTTTGAGTATACGGCCTTCGTAGAGTAGGTAGGCGCGATGCGTAATGCTGAGGGTTTCGTGCACGTTATGATCGGTGATGAGGATGCCGATGCCGCGCTGCGCCAGCCGCACAATGATGGACTGGATTTCCTCTACGGCGATGGGGTCCACGCCCGCGAAGGGCTCGTCCAAAAGGAGGTAGCGAGGTTCGGTGGCTAAGGCGCGGGCGATCTCGGTTCGGCGCCGTTCCCCGCCGGACAGCTGCTGCCCAAGCGACTTGCGCACGTGGGTTAGGCTAAACTCTTCCAAGAGTCTCTCTATGCGGGCACGGACCTCCTTTTTAGACAGGTCTGGGCGCAGCTCCAGTACGGTGCGCAGGTTGTCTTCTACGCTCATGCGCCGAAACACCGAGGCTTCTTGAGGCAGGTAGCCGATTCCCCGCTGGGCGCGGCGGTACATAGGCAGAAGGGTGAGGCGTTCGGACCCCAGGTAAATCTCCCCCGCATCGGGCCGAATAAAACCCACAATCATGTAGAAAGTGGTGGTTTTGCCGGCGCCATTGGGACCCAGTAGCCCTACGATCTCTCCCGGCTCCAAGTAAAGCGAGACCTCATCTACCACCCGACGCTCCCCATAAGTTTTCTGGAGCTTCTGGGCTATGAGCTTCATGGCTGCGAAGTAGGTTGCACTTGATGATAGGCCAGATACCGGGCATATCCGTCTTCCCCCATGTATTTACGCATCTGATCCGGGTCAGCTTTGAGGAGGTCCGTAACCATTAGGATATCGAGTGCATCGCTAAAAGAGCGATCGATGTTAAAGGCTAAAATACGCGCCCCCATTCTTAGGTAATGCTTAATCAAGATGGGGATTTTGATGTGGCTTCCTTCCAGCTCTTCGATAAGCTCCTGTACGTCTTGTAGGCTTTGAACCGAGATAGTATAATAGTAATCGCGATACTTTTGGGGGATTTGATAGGGCGTGCGGCCTCGGATTTCGGCAAAGTGGTCGGCTTCTTTGTGTTTGTCTTCGAGGAAAGCCAGCAAGAGCGCTTTTGACAGATCGGGGAACTGCGCGCTAAGGCTGACCGGCCCAATCAAGAACCGATAATGGGGATATTGGAGGAGATATTGTCCGATCCCTCGCCACAGGAGGTAAAGTGGCGCGTAAGAGCGTTGATATTTTTCCTGGACGAAGGCCCGGCCCAGTTCGAGCGCGGGGTGGATTTCGTGAAAAAGGCGCCGCTTCATGTGGAAGAGTGAATAGGTGTAGAGGCCTCGCAGGCCCATGGTGCGCAAGATTTCATCACAGCGGCCGATCCGGTAAGCGCCGGCGATCGTCTGGTCGGCCGCATGATAGAGCACGAGGTGGTCATACCATTGGTCGTAGGGGTCGTTGTCTCGGCTTTTACCGGTGCCTTCACCCACGCTTCGGAAGGTGACTTCTCGCAAGCGGCCCAGTTCCATGAGCAGTAGAGGGTGCTGGCTGCCTCGGAAGTAGTAGACCGTCCATTCGCCTTGGGTGAGGAGCTTTTGGGAAGTAGGGAGCGCTTCAAGCTGGGCACGAAGTACTTCAGGTGGCAGCGGCGCGGCAATCGGTTCGGGCTGGTTGGGCAGCTTCGCCGAGGGAATCCGATTCCTGCGTAGAAGCAGCCGCTTTCGTCGGCTTTCTACGCTTTCCCCCAGGAGATAGGTGCGGGTGCGCAGATACTCGGTGATCGATTCGGCGCTGCCTAAGGGAGTTAGCTTTTCATAGGGGAGGAGTCGTCCGATGCGGTAGTGCACCTTACGGGCGGCCGGGTTGACAAATTCCCGAATCAGCAGGCCGGTACGCAGGCGCGCATCCAAGAGACCGGCCAGGTGAAAAAGCCAGCTGTTGGTTCCGTGGAAGTAAAGCGGCAGGGCAGCGGCTTGGCTTTGCAAAATCAGTTTGCCGACGAGGGGGTTCCAGTGGGGTTCTCGGATGCGGCCTGTGCGTAGGTCCAGGCTGGCCACTTCGCCGGAGGGAAAGATGCCCAGCAGGCCTCCTTCTTTCAGGTATTGGATGGCTTGCTTGATGGGCTGCAGGTTGAATTGTCGGGCCCCTGCGCCTCCAAAGGGGTCTACCAGTAAGAGGGTGTCCTTTACTTCGGTGACGCGCTCCAGAAAGAGGTTGGCGATAATCCGAAAGTCTTTGCGTATCTCACTCAGAAAAAGCACGAGGAAGATGGCTTCTATGCCGCCAAAGGGATGGTTACACACCACGAGGAGAGGTCCGGTATGGGTGCGCAGTTTGTCCATTTCGGCCTCGGGCGGCAGCACGTACCGCACGCCAATCAGGTCCAGCACTCGCCGAGCAAACTCTCCTGGGCTGGTTCCGCTGTCCTCACACAGTTCATAAAAGCGGTTGAGTTTTTCGATGCCCAGCAGTTTTTCGACCCAGGGACCAGCCAGGCGGTAGACCATGCGCTGCCAGGGCGTGTCCAGGATTTCCTCCAGCTTGAGCAGGGGGCGCCGATACCGGGCCATATGAGCAAAGGTAAGTCAGCCCTCTTGGACTTTTTGGGAAAGTGGTATATTTGCGGTGATATGCGGTACGTAGCATTCCTGTATGCAGTAGGCGCGTTTCTGTACGCGCAATGTGGGGCTTGTACCCCGGATGCCAACCAGAGCCCGACGCCGTATGGGTTCAACCCAGCCGTGCTGTACGTTCGGCCGGGAGTGGATACGAGCCTCACGATTTACTTTACCTTCCCTGACGAGGTGCAACAAGGTAGCTTTACGGTGTACCCCAACTACGCCATCTGGGTAGACAGCTTCAAGCTCGATCGGGGGCTCATTATGGCTCAAAGTGGGATGCCTTTCGCCTATAACACCACCAACCCCACGGCTGGGCCGATTGCCTTTGATCAGATGCACCGCTATAAGCGCTATGCGACGAACCCTGATCGGTATGCCAACTTCGTGGTGTATCAAAACCCTGGAGGGACGGCAGGACAAACACCTCCCATCGGCTGTGCGCGGGTATGTGTAAAAGGAGGGCCTACTGAGGGGTCTGACACCCTTCGGGTGAAGGTACGGGCTTTTATCCCGACTTTGGGAGACGGTTCAGGCAAAGACACTACAAACCTAACCCCGCAACTGCTCGGCCAAAATGCTTGGCTCGACACTACTTTCCGGTATGTGGTGGTCGTCACATCTACCATTCCTGCGGCGTTAGCGCAAGGACGGGGAGAAGTAGCCCGCTTTACGGTTTTACCGAATCCTGCGTATGGCGAGGCGGAGGTGCGCTTTAGTTTGCATGGGCCTGCACTGGTCAGCCTGGAGGTGTACACGGCGGATGGCCGTCAGGTCTATGGGCATACCGGCTTGTACAGCGCTGGGGAGCAGCGGCATGGGCTTTCGCTGCCGGCGGGTCTGTACCGAGTCGTGCTGAATACGGGCACAGTCCGCCTTTCGCAGAGCCTGGTCGTGGTGCGCTAAAAGCGGCCATCCCGCAGAAGGGGGGCTGGCTGGGGTCAGCCCCCTCTTCTGTTTGCGGAGAAACTTGTACCTTTGCGTGGGTTGTAGCTGGGGAGTTGCCGGAGCGGTCAAACGGGCCTGACTGTAAATCAGGTGGCACTTGCCTACGGAGGTTCGAATCCTCCACTCCCCACCCTGCGGGAGTAGCTCAGCCGGTAGAGCATCAGCCTTCCAAGCTGAGGGCCGCGGGTTCGAATCCCGTCTCCCGCTCCAGCGCCCCTCTGATACCAGAAATAAGAAGCCAAAAAGTCTTGCTTGGATTGGGGGGGAGCCGTACGAAATCAGGGGCTTACATACCGCCAATGTAAGGTCCCTAATGTGAACAGCACCGATTGAGTCCGCTCATCGAGGTCGATCCTCGCTGTGCAGGATTATGTCCAAAGCTACTTGGGCACAGGCTGGGTAGGGGAGTGCATAGGCTCTTTTAGATCCGGGGGTGGCTACCTAAGGAGAGGGTAGATCGGTCGTTTGAGAACCTTTTCTTTGCTATATGCTGGCTAAGTATGCGCGCTTGGTGGTGCTGGCCCACTCGGTGTTTGCGTTGCCTTTTGCCTTGTGGGGGTTTGCGTTAGGAATTCGGGAAGGAATGCCGAGGGATTGGCCGGTTCGTCTCTTTTGGGTACTTGTAGCCGTGGTGAGCGCCCGCACGGCTGCGATGGCCTTCAACCGGTGGGCAGACCGCACTATAGACGCCCAGAACCCCCGCACAGCTAACCGAGAGATTCCCCGAGGTGAAGTCCGACCTAAAGAGGCCCTGGGCCTGACGGGGGTGGCTGCGGCGCTTTTTGGTGTAGCGGCGTGGCAGCTGAACATGCTATGTGGAGCCCTCGCCCCCGTCGCCCTCTTGGTGTTGCTGGGTTACTCGTACACCAAGCGATTTACGCCCCTTTCGCACTATGTACTTGGCCTGGCGTTGGGGTTGGCCCCCGTCGGAGCCTACTTGGCTGTGACAGAACGGTTTTCCTTAGAAGTCATAACCATAGGTCTGGCGGTGCTATTCTGGGTAGGTGGCTTTGATGTGTTATATGCGCTGCAGGATGTAGCGTTTGACCAAAAGGCAGGCTTATACAGCTTGCCGGTAAGGGTAGGGGAAGGCTGGGCTCGACATATAGCGCTGGGCAGCCACTTGGCGGCTATCCTGCTGCTTGCAGGGGTAGGGGTGTATCGGTACACCTCGCTGGGTCTGATGGTATATGCGGGAGGATGGGTAGGGTTTACCGCTTTTGTGCTGCGCCAGCATAAAGTCAGCCTGGACAAAAGCCGCATTACTCGGGCTTTTTTCACCCATAACGGGATAGCCTCGGTGATATTTGGGGTCTGTGCGGTAGTAGGGCTTTGGCTATAAAAGAAAGAGCCCGACCCGCTCAGCGGGTCGGGCCTGGCTTGAAGCGAAACTTGGCTTAGCGGGAAAGGTCTGCCTTGATCAGGCGCAGCGTGCGTATTTCGCCGCCATAAGAGACCTGGGCGTTGTAGTTTCCGGCGGCCAGCTGAACCAGGAGGGGAGAGAGGTCAATTTGATGGGTGCCCGCTTGGAGGGGGTAAGTGCTTTGGGCGACGAGCTTGCCGGCTGCGTCATACAACTGGAAGTTGAGCGTGCCAGCCGTGGGAAGTGTGGCTACAAGGTACCCTTCGCTCACTATGGGGTTAGGCTGGAGCTGCACTACAAAAGCCTCGTCTGGGGCAGGGAGCATAGCCTCGACGGTGTTGGAGTAGCGCACCTGACCAAAATGGTCATGCTGGCCTACTCGGTAGAAGTAGCGTGTCAGAGGCTGTACATAGGCATCTCGGTGGTTGTAGGTGGTGCGACCTTGTTTGTCTATTTGGGCGATGCGGGAGAAGTTCACGCCGTCGGTGCTGCGGTACAGCTCGTAACCCAGCACGTATTCCCGCTCGGGGCTAACCGTCCACGTAAGCGCAATGGCGGAGCCGGCTGGGACGGCGGTGAGACGGATATCTTCGGCAGGGAGTGGGTGGTTTTGCGTCCAAGCGGTGGCAAAGAGCACGCTGCCATTGGTGTTGTATCCGGCCCCTGTGAAGCCCGTGCGGGTCACCGTGAAGCCTGTGTTGCTGCCCTCGCAGTTGTTGGGGTTTACCAGCTGGACGGCGGGGGTGGCATTGGCGTTGAAGCCCACATAGCATAGGTCGGTGGGCCTGGCCGGCCAATAGTCGTCTGGCGAGCTTCCCGCAGCTGGGCAAGCGCCTGTGGCGGTGGCATTGGTCACCACTCGGTTGTACATCGTGATGCTGGCGGGCCCTGTTTGGGCACCGACCGTAGTAGCATCCACTGCGCCAAAGGGCTCTATCGTCCATCGGCCATTGTTGAGGGCGGTATAGAGGTAGCTGGGAGTCGGATCACCTGGGCGGCAGTAGGTGGGCAGGGTATTGTTGGCCACGGGCGTAGGATCGAAGCGCACCCGCACATAGTGGTTGCTGGCTGCTGTGACATCGATGCCTTGGAGGCCTTTTGCCGTAGCTCCCGTAGGCGCATCGCCCACAGCAAAACGATAGGCTCCGCTTGCTGCGACCAGATTGCGGCGCAGGTAGCCGTATACATACCGGTCCTGGTTGTCTGCGACCAGCGTAGTGAAGCTGGAGGCATCCGGCGGCCAGGGGGTGCGGCTTATGGCGGTGGGAGCGGTGTTGAGAATGCGCACTTCGGCGGGGGCCCCTCCATTGAGGGTGGCTCCCGTGGTGTGGATGCGCCCCGAAGTGAAGGTGAGCGTGCCCGCTATCCACATATCCCGGTCGCTGTCGTAGCCGCCCGTAGGGTGGTTGGCGATTTGGACGTGGCGGTTGGCCACGGGAGCCGTGTTATTGAGGACGACATTGTTGAGGGTCCAATTTTGGCTGTTGGCGCCGGTGGTGGCGTCCACGCTGATTTGGAAGTTTTGAGTCTGGGTGCCGTTGAAGGTCACCGTGCCGCCCAGGTTAGTATTGCCGTTGGCGGTGTAAGTACCGGTGGAGCGGTGGTAACCGTCGTTATTATGGTAGTCGCCCTGGAGGAAAATGTTGGAGTTAGGACGGGAGTTGACTTCAGCGCCAGGACCGATGTAGAAGTGGCCGCGATAGCCCCCAGCGCCATCCACCAACCAGATGTCGCCGAGGTTTTCGAGAACCCCTTGATTGGGTGCGCCGTTATCGTTGGCCTGCATGCCGCCCTGCACGTACACAAGGGCGCCCGACTGGACGTAAACGAGCGCGCCTTGGTTGTAGAAGAGGTAGGGCTGAGCGGATAGGCTGCCTACCATCCAGCAAGCCAGCAGCGAGAAAAAGGCTTTTGTACGCATAGTCGTATGCGGTTTGACTTGCCGCTAAGGTACGAGGGTTTTGGGAAACTTCCAAATGGGTTGGTCTGGTCGGGTCAGGGCGTAGGCGGCGAGGGTGGAGGGGGTGAGGCGCCAAAGGCCTAAGGTAGCTCGGGCCCAGGTGGCCTGGCTCCGGGCAACCGGTTCGGTCTTGCATCCGCTCCCGCTCACTATCACCCAGCTGTTTGGGCCGATGCGGTGGATCTGGAGGTTGTGGTCGTGTCCCGAAGCGATGTAGATAGGCACGGCGAGCGAGTCCACCCGTCGAAGGAGCTCCTGGCTAAGCTGCCGATAAGCGGGGTAGCTGAGGTCGGTGGGATGGTGGGCGGCCTTGCGCAGCAGGATGAAGATCGTGCCCAGCCCCGGCAGCGGCAGGTAAAGATACCGGCTCAGGACGCGCAGAGGAAACAAATGCGCACCGAGGGGAAAATGCCCCCCATGGGCGCCGGCTGTCCTGACTGGGTGGTGCAAAAGCAAAAGGGGGTACAGGTTTTTCTTTCGAGCCGTCACCACCAGCGAGTCCAGAGCCTGCCAGAGAAAGTCCTTTCCGCCAGTCTGGATATACAGCTCAGAGTCCAGGGCGATGAGCAGCCAGGGCGAAGTCTCTATGGTAGCGGGGCCTATTTGGCCGGGGGGAGGAAGCAGGTAGAGGTCTTGGGCTTCGCGCCGGAGCCCCGCTATCCCACTTTTCCAGTCGTGGTTACCCGCAATGGCGTACACCCGACCTGGGAAAGCGCGGGAAACGGCTACGAGGCGCTTCCAACGGCGAACCGCTCCGCCAGACCCATCATGCCCCCGAGGGTAAACGTTATCCCCCAGCCAGATGAGGATGTCTTCTTTATGAGCGTGCTTTTGCCAAAAAAGGGTGTATTGCCTGACTTGAGCAGCGGTCAGGGCTCCCGCATCCCCCACCAGGAAAACCGCCTGCTGGAGCCAAAGAAGCCCTACCAGCATCTCATTGCGAACTGCCTTTGGCCAGGATTTCTTTGGCTTCTTTCATGGTGATGCGCACACCGTCTTTAAAGGGCACGACCCACGCGTCGCGGATGCCGAGCCGTTTGAGGTCTTTCTGGAAGGCTTCGGCCAGTTCGAGGCTGCGGAAGCGACCTACCGTATAGCGGTTGATGTCACCCAAGGCTTCCGCCTCGAAAAAGGGGTTGTCTTGCGCATACTTACGCATGTCGAAGAGCCGGAAAGCCCCAATCTGCACCTTGAAGACTAAGCCCGGCATCACATCGAGCCGAGCTTGCTTTTTCTCAGCTTCGTAAGCCGCTTTGAGCCGAATGACTTCACTTTGCAGCGAATCAAAAGAATACTGCCGGGCTCGCATCTGATCTTCTAACTGGGCCAGCTGCTCAGCCAGCTCGCGGTTACGGCGCTGAAGCTCTTCAATCTGCCGATCCCGGTCCTGTATTTGTTTTTGGTAGCTTTCTTCGCGAGCTTTGAGGGCCAGAGGATTTTTGACATACTCTTTGGCTTTTTTCTTCCACTCTTTCTTGAGCTGTTTTTGCGGGTCACCACCTTTTTTCTTTTGTTGTGCCCATCCCAACGTCAGGGATAAAAGGGCGATACTGAATACCCATCGCATACGGGCAAAAGTAAGTAGATTTGTTGGGTATGCGGAACCTCTGGGTGCTGGGCGCAAACTGGGTTTTTGCACAGTTTATACTCACCCCATTGCAGTGGCCCGTGGTTGGCTTGCCTAATGCCTGGACGGGCGGCTGGAATGCCCCTCAGTTTTCCCGCATAGACATAGATGGGGACGGTGAAGGGGAGCTTTTCGTCTTTGACCGCACCGACAACAGTGTACAGGTCTTTCGTCGAGTAGGGAACGCCTGGCGATACCTTCCTCGAGCCGAGACCCTTTTTCCCAAGGCCCACCTCAATGCTTGGGTGCTTTTGCGGGATGCGGATGGAGACGGCGATAAGGACCTTTTCACTAACCGCAACTCCAATATCCGGGTCTTTCGTAACCTGGCTGCTTCGGGTGCTCCACCGCTGTGGCGGCTTTGGTACGATACCCTGTACTCCAACTACTACGGCTACACTACGCCGCTTTATTCGAGCGCGGCCGACATCCCGGCGCTCGTAGATGTAGAGGGGGATGGCGATCTGGATGTGCTGGTCTACGAAGTACTCGGCGCCCTTATTGAGTGGCACCGCAACCAGGCTCAAGAGCTCTACGGCCGCCCCGACACCCTCGTCATGCGGCTCCAGTCAGCCTGCTGGGGCCATGTGTACGAAACCTACGACCCCCAAACCAACGTGTTTTCCTTTCAATCGTACTACTGTGGGGCTGGGCAGCGGGCCGGGGTGAAATCCGAACCCTCCTTCTCCAGGACTCACCACAGTGGGGGTACGCTCCTCGTGACAGACCTCAATGGCGACGGGCTCAAAGACCTGATCGTGGGAGACAATGGCCCCCCCTATTTGATTGCCGGTTTCAATGCGGGCACGGTGGATAGCGCTCATATTCCGACGGGTACGGCTATCTCGCCGTACCCCCCTGGCAATCCCGTGCAGCTGCCCGACTTTCCCGCTGCGTATTACGAGGACGTGACAGGAGACGCTAAGCCCGACCTGATCGTGGCTAACAATGACCCCCTTGCTGGGGAGGATAGCCGCAGCATCTGGATGTACGAAAACGTTGGTCGGGCGGATTCGCCGGCCTGGGCCCCACCTCAGGTTGGCTGGCTCCATACCACCCAACTGGATGCCGGTACGGCGGCCCATCCTACCTTGGCCGACCTGAATCGAGACGGCTTTCTGGACCTCATCGTGAGCTGCGAAAGCTACTACACCGCCAGCGGACCCAAAGCCCGCGCACTCTTTCTCCAGGGTGGACCGGGGGGACTCTCCCTCACCGACACCAACTGGCTCAACCTCTCCAGCTACACTCTGCGTAATCCGGTTTTTGCGGTGGGCGATCTGGATGTAGACGGCCGAATAGACCTGCTTGCCGGCACCAGTACCGGCGCCTTCTGGCATTGGGAGGAGAGTCAAGCGGGGTTAGCGGACTTTTCGCTGGTGACGCCAAACTTTGCCGGCCTTTCGGGACCGGCGTATGCCGCCCCTCTCCTCTATGACTACGACGCCGATGGGGACCTGGACCTGATCGTAGGGGGGCGCAACGGCCGCCTCTCCCTCTATCGACACGATGTCGGCGGGACTTTTTCCCTCGTGACGGACTTTCTCGGTCAAATCGAAGCGCGCGACACCGTCAGCCCCCTTCTGGGTTTTGCTCGGCCAGCCCTCATAGACCTGGACACCAACGGCCAGCCCGAACTCCTGGTGGGTAACCTCACGGGCTTTTTACGGGTGTACCTACCACAGTGGTCTCAGCCTACCGCCGCTTGGACGATGGTGGGGGACCTGTCCTTGGTGGGTATTAGCGCTCGTCGTGCCAGCCCCGCTACTTATCTAACCGCTGACAGTACCCTCCTGCTCATAGGAGGTTTGCGGGGAGGGGTAGAGGCCTACGTCCTCAAAACGGGAGGGTCTACCAGCAGCTCTACCCTTCGCCCCTCAGAGACAAGTGAGGCCCCCGTTTCACTCTGGGTTGGAGAGGGCGGCCTCTCCATAAAGACCCTATCACCGGCTGAAGTAGTGGCTTACACCCCCTTAGGCCAGCTTATCTGGCGTGCCCACTTAGAAGCGGGGGAAAGTCGTACTTTTTATCTGCCTTCTGGCCTCTCTGTCGTGCTTTACTATGGCCCGTGGGGACAAAAAACCTCCCGAGTGTGGGTGCCGTAGGCTATAAAGGGTTGTAGTGAATGAAGAAAACCATGTTGTTGCCGTCGCTTCCATTACAGCCCAAGTCGGTAGGCACGCTAACAGGGCCGCCGCCGTTGGTTACTGTGAGGGTTCTCACACCGCTTACCCGAGCAGTACCGCCACAATTGCCCGTATCATCATTCACAATCAGCAGATTAATACGGGCATTAGCTACTCCAGACAGGGTCAAACATGTCGTAACGTACGTACCTCCTTCATTATACACCTCTACGCTGAGGGTACCACTGGTGATAGTAGCTCTTACGCTGCCCTCCACGGTACCGCTGCAGACGTGTGTGTAGGAGAAAAGGTAGCCGTGGACAGGGTTGACTCGTTGGATATCGCCGAGAGTATTGGCCCCAAGAAGGCTATAGGTTTGAGAGCCGGGATGAGGCCCACTGATTGCGTCTGAACGGATGGTACCCGCTACATGCAGACGTTGGGCTGGAGCAGCCGTCCCGATGCCAACATTGCTCAGAAAGTAAGTATTGTTCGCTCCCAGTCCTATTTGGGCTTGGGTATTTCCATTTTGGTCTTTGAAGCGAAAGCCTTCGTTGGAGTGTGCCCCGAATGTGAGCCAGAAATCTTCAGTTGCTATGTATTTTGTTTGGTCTGTGTTGGCATCAGCAAAATACAGGCGATAGGAATTTCGCAGGCCTGCGATACGTACGGCTCCAATAACCGTTAGTCGTTCATCGGGTGTGGCGGTTCCGATACCTACGTAGCCTTGGGGCCCAATCACGACCTCTCCGGGGTTGCCTAAACCATCCGAAGACGAGGATACGGAGGCGAGGCCGACAACACCCGCCTGCTCCTAAGTTAGCGGGGTATTCCCAAACCTCCAGAGAGCGAGGATTGACGCCAAAGCCTCCGTCTGGATCGGCTAAAAACAGGCGCCAGGTGCCTCCAGTCGAAGTGTTGACCCATTCGTATCCGATGAGGCCTTGGTTGCCATCGCCTGCTGGTAAATTGCCAGAGACTCGGATATACGTGCCACTGGGGCCAAACACGTCCAGTTTGGCTGCCGGCGTAGCGGTTCCGATACCGACATTTTGAGCCAGCGCGAAGCTGGCCATCAAGCAAGCCCCTAAGTACACTTGGATACGCATATACTAACACAAAGGTATGGAAAAGCTGCGGATATTCACAAGTTCTTTACAGGCAAGCTATGCGGGGCGATGGGGTGGCGGCTTGTATCTTGGGGTATGGGGGAGTGGGGTGAGGAGGGTTGGGTTTACTCTATGTGAGGGCGGCGCGCGAGAGCCGGAAGGGCCGGCTACTTCAGCCCGCAGGACCTATGTGCGGCGACGAAGCCGGTTAGGCGGCCGAGAAACCTTGAGTCTCAGCGGACAGCGGGTGCACTGCGCCCCCTGCAAGCTGACCTATCTCGAGAACTTCCCTTTTCCCGGCTTGTAGGTGGGCACCTTCCACACCGGGCGAGAGGCTCGACTTTCCGAGTAAGCCTGCCGTGAGAGACGCTCTGGTTGAGCCCCAGCCTGCCCAAAGGAGGACGGTATGGTGTGAAGGGAATGGGGTATTTTTGGGGTATGGCTGGTGAGGAGGATCGGTGGGTCTACTCGACGCGGGGGCTGACGCCAGAAGAGCCCCCGGAGCCTGAGACGCCCCCTCGGCAAGACTTACGGGTGGAGCGGCGGCGACTTGCCGGAGGTCGAGAGGTTACCCTTATCAAGGGGTTTGTGGGACGGCGGGCCGACTTGGAGACTTTAGCCCGCCAGCTGCGCCAAGCCTGCGCTACCGGCGGTTCTCTCACCTCAGAAGGCATCCTGCTACAAGGTAACTTCGTCGAGAAAGTCATAACTCTCCTGCAGAGCCAAGGGCATAAGGTCAAGCGTAGTGGGGGATGAATGGGTTTTAGCCACCCGCAACCCGCATAAGGTGGCGGAAGTGCAGGCGATTGTAGGGGAGGCGTTACGGCTGGTGGCGCTACCGGCCGACATGCCTGAAGCGGAGGAGCCCCACGATTCGCTGTACGGCAATGCCTTGGCGAAGGCGGCGTTTTATGGAAGGCTTGTAGGGCGGCCGGTGTTGGCGGAGGATAGCGGGCTTTTTGTGGTGGCGCTGGGGGGGCAGCCCGGGGTCTTCTCCGCTCGCTATGGGGGGCCTCTTCGCCTGCTCCAAGCCATGGAGGGGGTAGCGCTTCGGCGCGCCTACTTTGTGGCGGTAGTGGTAGCCTGGTGGTCCTCTACGCAGTACCGGTTTTTTACCGGCTACCTACCCGGCAGCGTGGCAGAAGCCCCTCGGGGAGAAGGCGGCTTTGGGTATGATCCGATTTTCCTCCCCGTAGGTGAATCGCGCACTGTGGCCGAGTTGGGTGAGGTTTGGAAACGCTGCCACTCCCACCGGGCTCAAGCGTTTCACAAGGCGCTGGCGCATCTCACCACAGCCCGATAATGCGGGGGATGTCCCAAAGGTTTTGGTAGAAGGGTCCCCAGCGTCCGTAGGCCAGCTGGTTGAGCTCTCGTCGCCAGAAGTGGAGGGTATAGGCCGGGTACAAGTAGCCGAATCGATAGCTGGGGTGGGGATGACGGCCAGGACGACATCCCGACTGACAAAGCCGTTTAGCTGTGACCCAAGGGTAACGAAGGGGGAAGCGCCGGACTAAAGTTTGGGCTTGTGTGAGCAGGTAGGAAAGAGTGTCTAAGTGGGTGGCTTCTCGGGGGCTTTCGCGTGGGCTAAGGAGCCCTTGCAGCCAATGGTACCGGAAAAGAACGCGCAAACGAGTGATCTCCCAGGCCAAAGATAGCTCTTGGGCTAAGGCGGCTCGGGTGCTGTCGGCGGGAGCGGGGGCCGGCCAAGTAGGCCAGTTTTGCAGAGCCTGGGCCCAGCCAGCCAGCACCTGGCTAAACTGCGCGGTATATCGAGTGGGGTGACGGTAGAGTTTTTTCGGCGGAAGGGGCAAGCGCGGCTGAAAGGCAGGTAGTCTTTGCCAGCTTATTTCGTCTATGGGCGTGGTGGGGGTGAGATAGCTGAGGAGATTGCGCCCCACCAATAAGCTATCCTGGAAACGGATGAGGCGGGCCCAGTGGGTGGTGTCTCCTCCGAAAAGTCGTACGAACCCTTCGGCGGGATGAAGGGGAGCTTCTGTAGTGTCGTACTGGTAGCGCCAACTCCAGCGAGCCACGCTCCAGTCAAAAAGCCAGTAGCCGACTTCCCATCCCGAGGAAAAAGTGAGGTGTCCTTCTGCCAAGCCTTCTACAAGGTGGATGTCTTCTGCGCGGCTGCGCAGGTACGACAGCAGCCACACGGGTACACTATTGTCGAAGGTAACCCAGTAGGCCGTTTCGGGGTAGTACCATACGGGGCGGCGGTTTTTTTCGGTTTGGAGGGTTTGGTACAGGTGGGAGAAGTTGCGGCATCGGTAGACGGGTGCCAGGCTGTCCTGTAGGCTGTAGCACATGACGGAGTGGACGCAGAGGGTGAGCGAAGGGGGCAGCTGGAGAGGGGAAAAGGTTCCTGCAGCGTAAGCTTCGGGGGGAACCACATGCTGGCGGGAGAGGACCGTAAGGCCCAGCTCGTGCGCATACGCTAAGAGGCTATCTATCCAGGGTCCCCACTCTTTCCCCACAAACTCGGCTGTGGTCAGCTCTACGTTTAGGTGAGAGATGCCGGTGGCGGCCAGTTGGCGAAGGCGGGATCGAAGGCGCTGGCGCTTGCTTTGGAGGCTGTAGCGGGGCAGCAGCTGAAAAGCCTTTTGTTGCTGCATGCGGAGTGAGAGGTCCAGCCCCACCGCAATACCCCGAGTCTTAGCATACCGTACTATCCGCTCAAAGTAAGGTATCCATCGCCGAAGGTCTACGGTGCGCAAAAGGCAAAACTCAAAGTAATTTTGTCGGTTTCGAGCCAACCAGGTTAGGTATTCTTGTACTATTTGCTCGCCGTTGGGAAAGTCGGGGTCATGAAGGGGTTCGGTCAGTTCGATGGGGTGCTGGGTGTGTAGGTGAAAGCCGCGCCAGCGGAAGCGAGGTTGGGCGACGAGGCGCTGCCAGCGGCGTAGGTGTGGTGTGCGCACGACCAAGCGAGGATGCACAAAGGCAAACCCCTGTTTTTCTTCCAAAAGAAGGTACAGGGCGTACGCCCACCCTAAAGTGTCGGGAGCTACAAGACGCACAGGGCTGGTTTGCCATACTTCTACGGTAGGGAGGGTATGCTGCACGAAGGTTACCGTCTCTTGCAAGGCGAAAGCACGCAGAAGGCTGTCTGCATCCTGGAGGGCATATGCGAGCCCTTCACCGCAAGTCCAAGCAGTGGCCGGCCTAAGCTGCGTCCCGTCTTGGATCCAGAGCTGGAGGAAGAAAGCTGCCCACAAGGGCAAATGTAGTACTTTTGCAAAAGGTTGGATCCCGTACCGCTTGCAGGCGTTGTAGGTTTTCTCCTACTGGTCGCTGTGTTTTCGGGGTATGAGACGGCCTTTTTCAGTCTCAGCCCAGAGGAGATAGCTGCTTTAGGGCAGAAGCATCGGTATCGCCTTTGGGCCCATTGGCTACGGTATTTTTCGGAGGCTCCCCAGCTCCTACTGGGGGCGATTCTGATAGGCAATACCCTGGCTAATTTGGGCTTATCCCTCTTGCTTTTCTACTTAGGTCGGGCGTGGGGACCTTATGGGGAGGTGCTCTCGGGCACCTTGGCGGTTGTGCTGATCGTGGTGGTAGGAGAGATTCTGCCTAAAACCTTGGCTTTGTCGAAACCGCTTTTTTTCCTGCAGGTGGGCACGCCGCTTGTGCAATTGCTTTTATGGCTGGGATACCCTATTGGGCAAGGGCTGGAGCGGCTTCGGGCGTGGGTGGAGCGGCGCTGGCAACCCGAAGCTTCTACTACGCAGCTGGCTCAGCTGATTGACCAGCTTCCTCCTGAGCTTTCCCCGCCTATCGAAAAAAGGATACTCAAAAACATTCTTCTTTTGCGGCATCTTCCTGTACGATCTTTCATGATATCGCGGATGGACATGAAAGCTATTCCGGAGAGCTTGAGCTGGAGCGAGCTCAAGCAGGCTTTGGCTGAGATTCCGTACATCCGCGTGCCGGTGTATGGCCGAAACCTCGACGAGATACGGGGCATTTTGCTGGTGAAAGACCTTTTGCCGCATTGGGATAAACCGGAGGTGGCGAACTGGCAGGCGCTCCTTCGGCCGGCTCATTTTGTACCGGAAGGCAAAAACGCTTACGAGCTCCTCCTGGAGTTCAAGAGTCGTCGCCAGCATGTGGCCATCGTGGTAGATGAATACGGCAGTGTGGCCGGGCTGATTTCGCTCCAGCGTCTGCTCGAAGGCATCTTTGGCTACGGCGAGGAAGAAGAGCAATCTCCAGAGCCCCTCTATGAGCCCAGGCCCGATGGAAGCGTGTGCTTCCGGGCTGAAGTGCCCCTTCTCCTTGTGCAGGAGCAGTTAGGCCTTCCCAGCGATTTTTTCGCCGAAGAAAGCGTGCGCAACGCCGAGAACCTGGCGGAGTTCTTACTTTCGCTGGCGGAACGCATTCCAGCCCCCGGTGAAGTCCTTACTTACCGTCATTATGCCTTCGAAGTGGTGGAAAGTACTCCTCATCGCATTGAGCGGGTTCGGGCTTATGCCCTCTTGCCGAGAGAGCCCTCTACCCCGCCCGAAAACTTACCCTCGCCTGAGTCTTCCTGATACAGGCCGCTATGATACCCTGGACTGCGCCATCTGCCCTGTGCGGTTTGCTTACCCCGCTTACGCCAAGCTCCAGTATGTGCCCCGCGATTCGTGCTGGTTTGACCTTTACTTTCCTGATCTGGATGCGTATTGGCACGTAACCGCCCATGACCTGCAGAGCTTGCATACCACCCCCACAAAGGCTCTTGAGATTTACCGAAAACTGATTTACAAGCATGCCATTCGAGCCACCGACATTGGGGAGCGTCCCGTGCGAGGGCCGAAAGGAAAAGGCTTTTTGTATGAACTGTATGGCGACGTACCTGCTCATGCGCTGTTGTTTTTTACGGATTCGGTGCGGTATGCGGTGATGATCGCTTCGTACTTCAAAGTGGCCGGGGCAGAAGATTCGCTCGCTCCGATCATAGAACGGCTGCGCTACGAGTTAGAACGCATTTACCCTACCATCCAATGGCGTGCCGTGCGGTGGACACCCATGCGCACCTGTTTTTGAAGGAGTTTGAGGGCCAGTGGGAAGCGGTCACCTACCGTGCCCAGCAGGTGTGCCAGGCTGTGCTCCTGCCTAATCTGGATACCCTTAGCCTGCCGGCTCTTTTGGCGTTGTGGAGAAGCGCCCCGGATTTCTACTACGGCATGGTAGGCCTGCACCCTACGCATGTCCGAGAAGGCTTTCGTGAGGAGCTTGCCCAGCTGGAGAAAGTCTTAGATGCGCATCCTTGGGTGGCTATCGGCGAAGTCGGCATGGACCTTTACTGGGACCCTTCCACGCGCAGCTGGCAAGAAGAAGCGCTGCATGTGCAGGCCACCTGGGCTCAACAACGGGGCCTTCCTCTGTCTATTCATTTTCGTCAGGCGCTGGATGAGACACTGGCGGTGCTACGACCGTTTGTAGGGCAGGTGGAAGGGGTCTTTCACTGTTTTACGGGCAGGTACGAAGAAGCTAAGCGCATTCTGGATGCGGGCTTTCATCTGGGGATTGGGGGGGTAATCACGTATCGCAGTGCGCAACCGCTTCGGTCAGCTATGCAGCGCCTGCCGCTGGAGAGACTGGTGCTCGAGACTGACAGTCCCTACCTGACGCCGGTGCCGCTGCGTGGCCGCCGCAACGAAAGCGCCTACCTCACCTACATCATAAAAGCGATAGCCGAGCTACGGGACCTTCCCGAAGCCGCCATAGCCGAAGTCACCACCCAAAACGCCGCTCGGTTATTCCGCCTCCCGCTGGTCGGGCGAACGTAGCGGCACGAATCGAAAAAGCCCCTTTTCTTCCTGCTTAAACTGGTTTCCCTCGCGGGTGATCACCAGCATGGTCTGGTCAGAGCCTGTGCCGACTGGGGCCACGAGCCGTCCTCCTTCTGCGAGCTGATCCAAGAGGGCGGGGGGTATTTCGGGGGCGCCCGCCGTCACCAAGATCCTATCGAAGGGCGCGTAAGTGGGCCATCCCAACCGCCCATCTCCCCACCGTAGAAATGGCCGATAGCCCAGCCGAGTCAACCTTTCTCGCGCCCGCTCATAGAGGATTCTTTCCAGTTCTACCGAATACACTTCGGCGCCGAGCTCGCACAGGATGGCGCACTGGTAGCCGGAGCCGGTTCCGATTTCCAGTACTTTATGGCCGGGACAGACTTGGAGGAGTTCGGTTTGGTAAGCTACGGTATAAGGTTGGCTGATGGTTTGGCCGCAGGCGATAGGTAAAGCGCGGTCTTCGTAGGCCAGTTCTATGAAGGTAGGCTCTACAAAAAGATGCCGAGGCACACGCCGTAGGGCCGCTAAGACAGCGGGGTCCTTAATGCCTTTCCGTTCGAGTTGCTGGACCAGTTTCCGGCGCAGGCCTTGCTGCCGGGGCGAATCCATTCAGAAAGCTGTGGCAGTAAAGCCTGTTTTTCGACGTTTTTTCTTCGCGGCGCTGGGGATGGGATCGAAAAAGTAAAGCCCCACTTGGAGAGGACGCACATTTGTGGGGCCTTTGCCCGCTTCCCACAGCGTAGAGAGATTGTAGGAAGCGAAAATCCCTACGCCTCTATACCCCACTCGGGCACCTACGCCGTACTGAAACGGTGTGGTGCGGAAAGTACGGTTTCCATAAAAAACCACTCGAGTCAAATCGTCTCCTTCTCGGTATTTGCGTTTATGTTTGGCCCAGAGGAGGTATTCGCCGTAGCCAAAGATAGCGAGCTGGAACTTTTTATGCAGGAGGCCCAGTTCAAGGGGTATGCGGAGGTAGCCCAGTTGGAGCTTACTTTTTGCGCGGACCGAGGCAGGTAGGCTATCTATAGTGTAGGATAGGGCTTCACCGGTGCGGTACAGGGCTACCGGCTCTTCAAACCGCGTCTCACGGAGAGTAAGGCCTAATCCCGTGCCCAAGTAGAGGGGACCTAAGCGCAGATTATGCAGCCAGCTAAAGTTGAGTTTGATGGAGCCCAGCCCTTCTACCGAGCCGCGTAAGGTATCGGGTACGTTGAGCCACTGGTTATAGGCCGCCTCGGTGTAAAACTGGTGGCCTATACGGAGGGGGCGACTTTCTTTGTCTGAGAGGGGGGGAGGGGTGTTTTCTTCAGCGGGTTCTTCTATGATGGGCGTGGGAGGCTCGGTGGGGTTTTCTTGGGCTCTTGTTTCGGGTTTTTCTTGCGCCCATAGGAGGGCAAGGGTTAGGGCTACGCCTAAGACTCGAAGGGGAAGGGACATGCTACAAAGGTAAGAGTTTTTAGGAGAGGGTGGAGGGTGGAGTACGGAGGGCTTGGAGGGTTTGGGCTCGGTCGGCTGCTCGCAGTAGGCCCTGGCCGGCCACCAGCACGTCGGCCTGGGGCACCCACGCTGCGGTTTCGGGGGTGATGCCTCCGTCTACTTCGATGAGGGCGTGGGCTTGGCGGTGTGCCCGCAGCTCGACCAGACGCTGCACCTTGCCTGCTACGTAAGGGATAAAGCGCTGTCCTCCAAAGCCTGGGTTCACGCTCATCAAACACACCAGGTCCAGGTCTGGCAGGATGTCTCGCACCACTTCTACGGGGGTGGCGGGGTTGAGGGCGATGCCGGCTTTTTTGCCCAGGCGGTGGATCTCCTGCACCAGCCGGTCTGGGTGGGGCGTGGCCTCCCAGTGAAAGGTAATCAGGTCGGCGCCGGCCTCGGCAAAAGCTTCGAGGTAGCGTTCTGGCTGGATGATCATCAGGTGTACGTCTAAGGGCAAGGTGGTGACTTGGCGGATGGCTTCCAAGACAGGCAGGCCGAAGGAGAGGTTAGGCACGAAAACACCGTCCATGATGTCGCAGTGGAGCCAATCTACACCGAGGGCTTCCAAGGCGGTGATTTCCTCGCCTAAGCGGGTGAAGTCAGCTGCCAAGAGGGAAGGCGCGATGAGAGGCCGCCGCATGTGCAAATATCAGGTAAGGAGGCGAGGTTCGGGGAAAGTTTCGGGGTTTAGGCGGAGGCGGTCTTTGAGCAGCCAATCCAAGAGGCCGGCGAAAGAAGCCAGGTCGGTCGCGAGGAGTAGGGCGGTGGCGTGGAGCAGGGTGAGGGGATGTTCAGGGGGGCGGATGAGTTGAGGCCGTAGGTAGCGGCCGAAGCGCCACACGCGCCGAAGGGTACGAAACGCTCCTCCCCCCAGCATAAGCAGGGGAAAGGCTAAGGTGCCCCAAGCTCCGCCCCAGGTGACGGCCCCTACAGTGAGGGCGGCATAGAAGCCGTACACGCGCAAAAGGCCGCCGTACCAGTCTTGGGGCTTGCCCGAGAGAAGGTTATGACGGCCATAGAGACGGACTTTTTGTAGGAGGGATCGGAAACTCTCTGCCGGTTCCCAGTAAGTGATAGCCTGCGGCTCAAAGTGCACGCGGATACCCAAGGCTTCTATCCGCTGGCGAAAGTCGCTGTCTTCTCTGGCTCGCCAAGGCCGGAAGCCGCCCACGGCTTCCCACAGGGCTTTAGGGAAGGCCGTACACGCTACCGGCGGAGCGTAAAAGAGCTGCCCTCCTATCTGGTGGGTGTAGGGGGGCATCAGCACTAAGAAGGTGAGCTGGGAAGGAAGGGTTTGGGGGCAAATCTGCAGATGGCCTTGGACCAAATCGGCTTGGTTTTGCAGGAGAGGGGTCACCAGGTGTTCTAAGCAGGTCGGAGCCACCCACATGCCGGCATCCCAAAAGGCTAAGAAGGGATAGCTTGCGTGGGCTGCGCCGACGTTTCGAGCTTGGCCGGGGTAGGCCCGATCTACTCGCAATACTCGCGCTCCATGCGCTTCAGCGATCTCGGCGGTGAGGTCCGTAGAACCCCCATCTACGACGATCACTTCGGCGGGGGGCTGCGTTTGCCCTTGGATGCTGGCTAACAGTCGTCCAATATTGGCGGCTTCGTTGCGAGCGGGGATAACGACGCTTACGGGGAGCATAGCCGCTGGTACAGGGTTTCGTAGTAGGCATTGATGGTGGAGTAAGCAAGCTGGTTTCTGAGGTGGGCTGCAGCTTGCCGGCCCATCTCTTGGCGCAGGGCTTTATTCGTGGCAAGCACGATGAGGGCCTCTTGTAGAGCGGCTTCGTCTTGAATAGGGATGATCCAGGCGTCTTGGAGGTGTCGGAGCCATTCTTTCACGCCGGATACCGGCGTAATCACGAGGGGGCGCTGATGGAGGAGGGCTTCCACCATCACTTGAGGGAAGGCCTCGGAATGGGTGGGGTGGGCAACTATGTCGCAGCTGCCCAGCAGAAGCCGCACCTGGTCGGCTTTTTGCCAGCCCAAGAAGCGGCAGGGGGGATCGGCTTCCGGCTCAGTCAGCCTAAGCTGTTGGGCTCTCTCGCGGAGGGCAGGGGTATCAGGGCCTTCCCCGACTAACCACAAGCGGGTGTGGCGCTGCTGGGCAAATACCTGACTGAAAGCGTGTATCAGCTCAAACTGCCCTTTTTGTCGGCGATGAGAACCCAAGTTGGCGATGACCACGGTTTCTTCTGAGGCCCCATACCGCTGCCGAGTGGCTTGACGCTCTTCTAAAGTGAGCGGCCGATAGCGAGGTGCCTCCCAATCGAAGCCGTAAGGGATCTCATGTAGGGGAGTTTGGAGCGTAGGGTAAGTCTGGCGGACGATGTCAGCGATAGTGCGGGTCGGCACCACTAAGGCATCCGCCAGCCGATAACTCCACCCTTCTGCTTTGAGGAGGGCTTTTTGCTTGAGGCCCCGCAAGAGGAGGACATCGTAGGTATAGTGTCGGTGCAAAATAAACCGAAGGTGGGGGTTGCTTCGGCGTACCCAAGCACCTATAAGCCCTTCGTAGTAGTGGTGGGTATGCAGAAGGTGGATTTGGCGCCGGCGCACTAAGCGGTGTAGCTTCCACGCTGTCAGCAAGTAAGACGGGTAAGCGTCTATAGCGGGGACGGGGAGGAGGTGATGGGGAATCCCCACTTCGGCGTAAGCAGGGTCCTCGATGTTGGCTTCTTTCGAGAAGGTGGCCACCTCTACGGTGAAGCGATCGCGCGGTAAGTGCCGTACAATCGTGTCTATGAAGTCGTAGCGGTTGATAACTCGGGCCAAGTGCAGAACCCGTATAGCCATCTGAGGCAAAAGTAGAGCCATTGTATCTTTGCCTGCGGATGAAAGTCGGGATTGTCCGGGAGCGGCAGGCGGGGGAGCGTCGGGTGGCGCTTACGCCGGATCAGGTGGTACGGCTGAAGGAATGGGGGTTCACAGTGTATGTGGAAGCCGGCGCCGGGGCAGAAGCCTTCTTTTCGGACGAACAGTATCGTGAAGCTGGCGCGCAAGTGCTGCCTACTGCTCAGGCGGTGATAGAAGCCAGCGACGTGATCTTGAGGTTGCATAGCCCGCCCCAGGCGGAGGTCGAGGCTTTTCCGTCAGGAAAGACCCTTATAGGTCTACTTCAAGCGTGGCGGCATCCGGAAGCGATGGCCGCGCTACAAGAAAAAAAGTGGACCGTATTTGCGTTGGAGCGGCTGCCTCGCATTACGCGGGCACAAAGCATGGATGTGCTTTCTTCTATGGCGGCGCTCTCGGGTTATAAGGCGGTGTTGCTGGCGGCGAATCACTTTGTACGGGTGTTTCCGATGCTTACGACGGCGGCGGGTACGCTGGTGCCGGCGCGGGTGCTGGTGATTGGGGCGGGGGTGGCGGGGCTGCAAGCCATCGCTACGGCTCGCCGCTTAGGCGCTCAAGTGGAAGGCTATGACATCCGTCCAGCGGCTAAAGAGCAAGTAGAAAGCCTGGGTGCAAAGTTTCTGCCCCTTACGTTGAACGGCTCCGGCGAAGGAATAGGGGGCTATGCACGCGAACTGACCCCTGAAGAGCAAGCTCGCCAGCGCGAAGCTCTCGCCCAATATGTGGCCCGAGCAGATATTGTGATTACGACGGCGGCGGTGCCCGGTCGCCCTGCCCCTAAGCTCATCACCGCAGCTATGCGTAAGGCCATGCGACCCGGTTCCGTCATCGTAGACCTGGCCGCTGAAACCGGCGGCAACTGCGAAGAAACCTCCCCCGGTCAAACCCAAGTGCTCGATGGGGTAACCCTGCTTGCGCCGATCAACCTCCCCGCTACCTTACCGGTGCACGCTTCGCAAATGCTGGCGCGCAACTTGGCCGAGTTTCTGGGGCTATTTCGGCCATCGTCTGGCCCTTTGCGTGTACATACGCAAGATGAGATTTTGCGTACCACCTGCCTCTTCTGGCAAGGAGAGCCTCTCCCTCAAAGCGTATAAGCCTATGGTTACAGATGTGCTGTCAACTCTATTCATTTTCACGCTATCGGCGTTTTTAGGTTTTGAGCTGATTAGTAAGGTGCCGCCTATCTTGCACACGCCTCTTATGTCTGGATCACATGCCGTGGCAGGGGTGACGATCGTGGGGGCGGTGATTGTAGCAGGTCAGCCGGCGGATTCCCCTTGGCTGGCTTTGGTGAGTGTGCTGGCGGTGGCGTTTTCTGCGCTCAATGTGGTGGGGGGCTTTGTGGTGACAGACCGGATGTTGCGGATGTTTAAGCGGCGCTGACCATGGAGCTTGTTGTACAGGGGGCTTATCTTGGGGCCTCCGTTCTGTTTATTTTGGCGATCAAGCTATTGGCTTCGCCGCGTACGGCGCGTTTGGGGAATCTTCTTGGGGCGTTGGGCATGTTGGTTGGCACGGTAGGGGCTCTTCTCCAGCGGGAGGTAGTTCGGTATGAGTGGATAGTGGTGGGGTTGGTGGTGGGTTCGGTGGCAGGGGTATGGCTGGCGCTGAAAGTTCCGATGACGGCGATGCCGCAGGCGGTGGCTTTGTTTGACTTCTTTGGGGGAGCGGCGGCGGTGTTCGTGGTGGGTGGGCAAGTGGCCCATGCCTGCGCGGCTGGGCTGTATGAGGCGTTTTCGCCTTGGGCGTATTTCGCCATCGGTTCGAGTTTGCTAATTGGGGGCCTGACCCTAACAGGGGGTTTGGTAGCCTTCGCTAAGCTCCAAGAATGGATTACGGGTCGGCCTATTTTGCTGGTGGGGCATCACTACCAGAGTTTGGCGCTTTTCTTGTTTAGTCTGGGGGCCTTGGGGTGGAGCTTGATGGGCTCGATAGAAGCTTTATGGCTGCTTACAGGGCTGGCCCTTTGGCTGGGGGTGTGGATCACGTTGCCGGTGGGGGGGGCGGATATGCCGGTAGTGCTGGCGTTTTTGACGAGTTTGTCGGGGCTTACGGCGACGGCGGCTGGATTTGCCCTGGACAAAAACGTGCTCCTCATCGTAGCGGGGACATTGGTGGGCGCCTCCGGTTTTATCCTCACGCTGGTGATGGCTCGAGGCATGAACCGTTCCCTGTGGAATGTGCTTTTCGGGGCTATGGGTGCGCAGGTAGAGGCAGACGTAGGAAAGGAGAAAACGATCCGTTCCACGACCGCTCAGGATGTGGCGCTGATGTTGGCTTATGCCCGCGAGGTGGTGATCATCCCCGGCTATGGTATGGCGGTGGCTCAGGCCCAGCACGCGGCCAAAAAACTCACCGACGCCTTAGAGAAACGAGGGGTTTCGGTGCGGTTTGCTATCCATCCGGTGGCCGGGCGTATGCCTGGCCACATGAATGTACTCTTAGCTGAGGCCGACATTCCCTATGATAAGCTTTATGAGATGGAACGCATCAACCCCGATATGCCGCAGGTGGATGTGGCCTTGGTCGTGGGCGCCAATGATGTAGTCAACCCTGCTGCCCGCAGCGACCCTAATAGTCCCCTCTACGGAATGCCCATCATAGACGCAGATAAAGCCCGTACCGTAGTTGTATTCAAGCGTTCTATGAACCCTGGCTTTGCGGGCGTAGACAACGTTCTTTTTTACCAACCGAATACTTACATGCTTTTTGGAGATGCTCGCATCAGCCTTGAAGCGATCGTAGAAGCCCTAAAAAGTGTATGAAAAGGCTGGGGGCATATGGGGTTGGTCTCCTACTGCTGGTTGTAGGAGGGTGTGATCCCTATCGTCGGCTTGCGAAAAGCCCCCACCTCACCGATCGGGACTCGGCGGCTTTTGGCTACTTTCGCAAGCGACAATACGAATCGGCCTCACAGCTTTTTGAGGAGCTGGTGGGGCTGTATCGGGGCCAGGTGCGCGCCGCCGAAATCCTCTATCACCTGGCCCTGGCGCGCATGCACCTCAAAGACTACTACGCCGCCGAGAAGTACTTCGGCCAGTTGGTGGAGCAGTATCCTCTAAGCCCTCGGGCCCCCGAAGCGCTTTTCCAGCAGGCTCGACTCAACTACCTTCTTTCGGCCGATTATGACTTTGACCAGCGAGAGACGCGCCGCGCGATCGACCAGCTCCAAGTGTATTTGACGCTGTATCCTGAAGGGCCCCACGCCGCCGAAGCCGAAACCATGCTCCGAGAGCTCGAACGTAAGCTCGAACTCAAAGCTTTTCATACCGCCGAGGTGTTTTACCGAATCGGGCGCTATCGAGCGGCCAAAATGCTTTTTGGCGACTTTCTAACCTACGCCACCCAGGCCGACCTGCGCGAAGAAGCCGCCTTCAAACAAGCCATGGCGGCCCTCCTCATGGCCGAAAACAGCATCACCGAAAAACAGATTCCCCGCTTTCGGGAAGCGGAGGAACTTTATCGTACCTTTGTAGAGGCCTATCCAAATAGTCGTTATTTGCCAACTTTGCAAAGCCAGTATGAGCACACGCAGAGAGTACTACAAGTCCCTCGCTGAGAAGCTGGGCGTGCCCCACGAACTGGAGGCGATACCGATTAGTCTGCTTCTCAAGCGGTCTCCAAAGGGAAATATCTACCAAGGCGTTTCCGAGATGAGTCGGCGGGCTGAGGCAATCTTAGATGAGCTCACCCAGGAGCTACGGCAAAAGCTGCAGGAGTTGGACACGTTCGAAGAAGCGGCCTTGCGCGACGAAGAGGCTTCACGAGAGCTGCAGCAGGAGGTGCGGCAATGGGTAAGCTTGTATCGGAGCTTGCCTAAGCCTACCCTTATAGCCTTGTGGGAGAAGCTCTACGGGCAGGACGAGACGAGTGGCTGAGGTTCTTTTGGTGGTGACGGGCAGTATTGCGGCGTATAAGGCGCCGGCGATCGTTCGGGCGCTGCAAAAGCGCGGACATGCTGTGACAGCCCTGGTGACGCGGTCGGCGGAATCGTTCGTGGCGCCGCTCACCCTGGAGGTGCTGACGCGGCGGGCCGTCTTGCGCGAGCTGTGGAGCACCTCCGAAGCGGGGTCCAGCCCCGGCGAATGGACCCAGCATATTGCGCTGGCGCAGCGCGTAGAGGCCCTTCTCATTGCGCCGGCTACCGCTCATACGATAGCCCGCCTGGCCCATGGACTGTGCGACGACCTCAGCAGCGCCGTCTTTCTTGCGACGCGCAAGCCTGTTCTAATAGCTCCCGCCATGGAAGGCCAGATGTACCGCCACCCTTTTGTCCAAGCTAACCTTCGGCGCCTGGCTAAGCTGCCCCATGTCCGCATCATCCCGCCAGGGAAGGGGTTCTTAGCCAGTGGGGCGCACGATGTGGGGCGCTTGGCTGCGCTGCCGCGCTTGGTGGCTGCCGTCGAACGCGCCATCTCGCCTCCCCTCTTGGCTGGCAAAAAAGTCTTGATCACCGCCGGCGCTACGCGCGAATACTGGGACCCTGTCCGGTTCCTGTCTAACGGATCCACCGGCCAAATGGCGTTGGCACTGGCCGAGGCGGCCTACGCGCTGGGTGCCGAGGAGGTCCATGTGCTGGCGGCCCATACCGAGGTGCGCTTCCCTCGGGGGCTTTTCCGACTGACCTCTACGCCTACCGCCGAATCCATGTTCGAAGCTTTCCAAGCGGTATATGCGCAGTACGATTGGCTTATTTTCGCAGCGGCCGTAAGTGACTTCACCTTTGCCCAGCGCCAGCCAAAAAAACACAAGAAGACCGGCGAAAACCTTACTCTTTCTCTGGTGCCGGCTCCGGATATTCTGGCCTGGGCGGCGGCTCATCGTCGGCCTGGCCAGCTGCTTATAGGCTTTGCCTTAGAAGAGGAAGGCGCCGAAGCTATAGCCCGCGAAAAACTACTGCGGAAAGGGGCCGACTGGCTGGCTTACAACCCTATTTCCCCTCAGACAGGCATGGCCAGCCCTACCAACGCCCTTTTGCTATTGAGTCGGTGGGGACATCGCTACGAACTGCCCTTGGCCCCCAAGCCGGTTATCGCCCGCCAACTTTTGACTTACCTGGCCCAAGCCCCATCAGCTTGAAAGGATTATTTTTACCGGTATGCGGTGGCTGATAGGGTGGACCGGCTGGCTCATGGCCCAAGAGCTGCTCCCCATCGTCAATATCCAGGCTCCAGGCATACAAGGCATAGATAGGACTATCCTCCAGCAGCTTCAGCGAGACATTACGCAATACCTCAGCACCACGCGGTTTTCAGAAGACCAGTTCGCTTCGAATGAGCGCATCAAGTGCCTTTTCACCATTGTCATCACGGCTTTACCTAATCCTACCCGCTTCGAGGGAACCTTGCAAGTCCAAGCCATCCGACCCGTCTATGGCAGCACTTATGAAACCCTCACCTTCAACTTCAACGATCCCGACTTCAAAATCAACTACAACGCCACTTCGACGCTACAGTTTTCAGAAAACACCTACGTGGATAACCTCACTTCGCTACTCAACTTTTACGCTTACCTGATACTGGGGATGGACTACGATTCGTTTGGGCCGGAGGCGGGGCTGCCTTTCTTTCAAAAAGCGCAGCAGGTGATGAACCTGGCGGCCACCAACAGCGGCGAGCCCGGCTGGCAACCCGGCGGAAACTTCCTACGGTCCCGCTATTGGATTCTGGAAAACCTCCTCAATAGCAGCTACGCCCTCTTCCACCGGCTTTTTTACCGCTACCATCGTGAGGGATTGGATAAGTTCCACAAAGACCCGGTGGCCGCTCGAGAAGTGCTTCTGCAGGTGCTGGCGGAGATGGTGCGCTTCAGCCAAGAGAACCCCAATAGTGCGTTGGTGCGCCTTTTTGTAGATACCAAGGGTACGGAGCTGATGCAGGCATTTCGCAAGTCTACTCCCGAGCAGAAACAGCGCTTTGTGGCGGCGATGAAGCTTTTGGACCCTAATAACCTCAGTGTCTACGAGAACCTTCTTCAGGAAGAGGGGCCGTGAAGCCGCCGCGGCTGTTTTTGGTGGGGCCGCCTGCCGCAGGCAAGACTTGGTGGGGGCGCCGTTGGGCCGCCGAGTTGGGATGTCCTTTTTACGATACGGACGCTGAGATAGAGCGGCGCAGCGGCCTTTCCATCGCTGAATGGTTTGCTCAGGGCGAAGCGACCTTCCGCTCCCAAGAATGGGCGGTGCTCAAGGCGCTCTTGAAAGAAAGCGCCTTTGGCCTCTATGCGGTGGGCGGGGGCTTTCCTGGGCAGCCCGGAGCCATGGACTTTCTCCTCAGCCAGGGCTACTGTCTGTGGATCGATCCCCCTTGGTCGGAGCTGCGAGAGCGTCTACAGGCCGCCACGGACCGCCCCCTCCTTCAAGGCCGATCTGAAGAGGCCTGGCAAACCCTAATCGAAGCGCGCCGACCCGCTTACCGAAAAGCCGACCTGCACTGGTATACGCCGTGGGTGCCTCCTGCTCAGGTGCTAAAATGGGTGAGGCAAGTGCTGGCTACTTGGGGGGTGGAGCGGGTTTCTTAGGTTTAGAAGTGGCGCCGTCCAGATCTTCCAAGCCCATGTCTAAGTCTATATCCAGGTCGAGCTCTTCTACGCCGAGGCCTTCGGTGCTGCCCAGATCTTCGTCCAAGTTGAGGTCTTCCAGGCCACCGAGGTCTTCGTCCAGGGTGAGGTCTTTTTCGCTCAGGGGAGCACTCTCAGGTAGGAGTTCTGCTTCGAGTTCGGCTTCCAGCTCGGTCATGCTTTCGGCCACTTCAGGTGCGGGCAGGGCAAGGGGGTTTTGTTCGGGGGCGGAGGGGGCAGCGGACGTGGTCACGCAGCAAGGAGATAAAATCGGGTCGAGCGGAAGGTCCTCTTCCACTTCGTATCCATAGGCCAGCAGCACGGTACGCAAGGTATCCCACCGCACCTGCTGCGTATCCAGGTCGAGCACCACTTCTTGGTGGAGGCTGTCGTACGAAGCGGCTATAAACCCCTTAGGAAAAAAGACGCGCAAGAGGGAGTCCATGCGGCTCAAGGGGCAAGCGGCACATTCGCCCAGGTAGGGCATGCGGATACGTAGATTGACTTGGGGTTCTGGCTCACAGCGAAGGAGGGTGAGTACTCCTATTAGCAGCAGGCCTTCAGGAGGGAGGCGTCGATCTCGGCGACGCCACAAGAGGTAAGCGCTAAGGACCACCCGCAGAAGCCCGTAGCCCATTAGCATGAAGGGTACGCTCTGGGTGAGCCAGCTCGGTCCTCCTCCTATCGGGTGCCGGTAAAGGTAAAGGCCCATTCCAGCGATGAGGGTTCCGGTAAAAAGACCCAGGTAAGTGCTTAGAGAGGCCATATCAGAAAGCAGCCAGTTTTTGGACCGCTTCACGTAGGCGGCCCCAAGGAAGGAAAGCCGCTTCGAGGGAGAGGCTGAAAGGGACGGGGGTATCTAAGGAGGCCACCCGCATAACGGGGGCGTCAAGCCAGGTGAAGAGGTGCTCCCCAATCCAAGCGGCGATTTCCGCGCCTACGCCGCCGGTGTAGGTGCCTTCGTACAGCACGAGTACTCGGTGGGTCTTCCGTACAGAGGCGGCTACGGTTTCTTGGTCCCACGGCAGGAGCGTGCGCAAGTCGATGACTTCGATATCCAGTTCGGGCATTTCTTGGGCCAGTTCGAGGGCTTTTACTACGCCCATGCCGTAAGTGATGAGGGAGAGGCGGTTGCCTGGGCGGGCCACGCGAGCTACCCCGAGGGGAAGGTTGTAGTACGCTTCCGGTACGACATCCTGGAGGCTTCGGTAGAGGGCTTTGTGCTCAAAAAACAGGACGGGATTAGGGTCGCGCAGGGCCGTGGTCAAAAGTCCCTTGGCGTCGTAGGCGGTGGCCGGGTAGACAATCTTGAGGCCCGGCACATGGAGGAAAATCCCTTCCAGGCTTTGCGAATGAAAAGGTCCAGCTCCGACGCCTGCCCCGGTAGGCAAGCGCACCACCACCCGCGGCGGGACGCCCCACCGGTAAAAGTTCTTGGCCAGATTATTGACAATCTGGGTGAAGCCGTAGCTGACAAAGTCCGCAAACTGCATCTCTACCATGCTGGAAAAGCCCCTTAGACTCAGTCCCAGGCTCATACCCAGAATGGCCGATTCGCAAAGGGGGGTATTGCGTACTCTCGCTTTGCCGAATCGGTCTACCAAGCCTTCGGTCACCTTGAAGACACCTCCATATTCTGCGATGTCCTGCCCCATGAGGATCAAGCGGGGGTTTTGTTCCATTTCCTGGCGCAGGGCTTCCGTGATAGCGTCTACAAACCGGAGGGGGCGATCTCCCGGGTCAGGGGGAGGGGGTACAAGGGCTTCCGAAAAGGGGGCGTATACGCTTTGCTCTTCCTGGATAGGGTCGGGTGTCGGTTCGGGCTCTGCTAATACAGGCTTGATGGCTGCTTCGATTTGCTTTTTCAGGATCTGGAGAGTCTCTTGCTTTTCCTTTTCAGTAAGGAGGCCTTCCCGCAAGAGAAACTCTTCATAGTTAGTGATGGGGTCTTTACGGCGCCATTCTTCAAAAAGGTGGGGAGGCACATATTTGGTGCCGGAGGCTTCTTCATGGCCGCGCATGCGGAAGGTGATCGCTTCGATTAGGCGAGGTCGGCGGTCGCGGCGGGCCTGCTCTGCCAAAGTGCGTACGGTCCGGTACACCTCCAGCACGTTGTTGCCTTCGATAACGAAACCTTCCATGCCGTAGCCTATGGCCCGATCCGCCAGATGGGTGCAGCGGTACTGTTCTGAGACGGGGGTGGAGAGACCATACCCGTTATTTTCAATCAGGAAGAGCACGGGCAGGTCCCATACGCTGGCTACGTTGAGGGCCTCGTGGAAGTCGCCTTCGCTGGTACCCCCATCTCCAATGAAAGCTAAGGCGATGTACTCGGCGTTTTCGAGGTTACTGGCTAAGGCTACGCCATCCGCCACAGGCAGCATGGCCGCTAAGTGAGAAATCATCCCGATCACCCGATATTCGGGCGCACCAAAATGGAAGGACCGCTCCCGCCCTCGCGTAAAACCGGAGGCTTTCCCTTGCCACTGGGCAAAAAGCTTCTGTAGCGGCATCCCTCGGCTGGTGAAAACCCCCAGGTTCCGGTGTAGCGGGAAGATGTAGTCTTCCTCTCGAAGGGCCAATGTCGCCCCCACAGCGATGGCTTCCTGGCCAATGCCCGAGAACCACTTGCTGATTTTACCTTGGCGGAGGAGAGAGAGCATTTTTTCCTCGATTAGGCGGGCGTAGCGCATTTCCCGCCAGAGGCGCAGCAGCAAGGCGCGGTCCAGGCCGGTGGGGTCATATGTGAAAGCCAGCGCTGTTGAGGTAGGCGCGGTCATATCACTGGGGCTGGGTGGGGGCTGGCGGCGGGGTAGACGGTGAAGCCGGCGCAAGCGGCGCACTTTCCACTACGCCGGCCGTACGGGGGGTGGTTTGCCCACCTCCCTTCAAACCGCTATTCACAGCATGGATGAGCAGCGTAAGGGCTACCAGCGCACCAAAAAGTGTCCACGTAGCCTTTTCGGCAAAGTCCGCCGCATGCCGCACCCCCAGAATCTGGGAAGCTTGGGCTACCCCCTGAATGTCCGTAGCCAAGCCCCCGCCCTTCCCTTGCTGGATAAGCACCAGCAGCGTTAGAAGCAAGGCGTCCACCACCAACAGGAATACCAGTATCCCTAATAGCCAGGACATGCAACAAAGGTAGTACAGAAAAGGGACTTCCTGAGAAAGGGCACATTTTTGTAACGATGAAAAGATGGGCAGCTGTGGGTCTGAGCCTGGGCGCTACGCTCTGGAGCCAGCCATTGCCAGAAAAACCCTATACTCGCAGCGTGGAACGCCTTTCGGTTCCGGGTATCGCGCCGGTGGGCCCTTACAGCCCAGCTGTACGCGTAGGGCCTTGGCTTTTCATTTCGGGGCAAATCGCCTTGCGGCCTGACGGCTCCGTCGAGAAGAGTTCTCTTGAAAAAGAGATCACCCAAGTCTTGGAGAACTTCCAGGCGGTGCTCAGGGCGGCGGGTGCGCGCCCCGATCAGCTGGTCAAAGTGACCCTCTACCTTACAGACATGGCGTTTTTCCCCCTGGTCAATGAGCACTATGGCCGGATGTTTCCTACCGGCCAGTACCCAGCCCGAGAAACCGTAGCCGTGCAAGCTTTGCCCAAAGGCGCACGCATCGAAATGTCTGGCATAGCGTACCTGGGTGAATGAAGGGGAGAAGCTGCCTTTGGTTGGGGCTTTTGACCGCTTGCTGGGGACAGCCTCCCCCTTCCCTGCCTAAGTGGGCGCTTCCAGACTCGGTGCTAAGCTGCAGCGCGCCAGATACTCACCTTCCCTTTGTGCAGGAGAACCAGAATAGGCTGTTTTTGGCGGCGCACTTGCGGCCTGTCTGGACCCTCCTGTGTGACAACACCCGCAAAGTACGCGTCCTTCACATAGGGGACTCTCACCTCCAAGGTGAGGTGCAAGGTCGCGAGCTTCGCAAACGGCTATACGCTGTCTGGGGACCCGGTGGCCGGGGATATGGCTTCCCTTACGCTATCGCGGGTACCAGTTCGGCCTATGACTATACGTCGCTGGGGCGGGGACAGTGGCTTTGGGCCCGCAGTGCCCACTTCCAGCCGGCCCTTCCCCTTGGTGTGACGGGCATGGCTATAGGCACGTACGACCCCTCCGCCGAATGGGAAGTGCATTGGGCCCCAGCCTGGGCGCCCGCAGCCGATTCTGGCGCCCAGCTTACTTTCCTGATCCGCACGCTGCGAGAAGGGATCTACCTGGAGCTGGACTTCGGGGATACCGGTAAGGTGCTTCGCCTTCCCTTGCCAGCTGGCTACGGGAAAGTATCCTGCCGGCTGCCTAAACCCCTTTACACCTTACGTGGCGGCTTCCGATGGGAAGGCCAAGATTCCCTCGCCTACGGCGAACTCCACGGCTTTTTCCTCGAAGAAGGCGAAAAAGGCCTCACTTGGTACTCGATGGGGGTAAATGGAGCCCGACTCTCAGACTGGGCCCAGCTCCCCCTTCTCAAGGAAAGCCTGCGCTTGTTGGCTCCAGACTTGGTGGTGATAGACCTTGGCACGAACGACCTGTATGCGGCTGAGGCCTCACTGGCGGCTTTCCGGCAGGCGCTCGAGGCAGCCATCGATACGATTCGGGCGGTCTTACCGCAGGCCGCTATTTTGGTGACGACTCCCCAGGACTTCTACCGGCGCATGCGGCCGTTGCCTTGGCTGGCTCAAGCTGCTCAGCTCGTACGCTGGGTCTCTGCCCGCAAAACCGTAGCCGTCTGGGATGCCTACACCCTTTTAGGCAGCATGCGGGACTGGCGACTGGCGGGCCTGGCTCTTCCTGACCTGGTGCACCTCAACCCCGCCGGCTACGCCCTCAAAGGGCAGTACTTTGCGCAGGCCTTCTTACGTAGCTATGCTGACTTCTTGCGGGATAGCCTGCCTGACCCAGCCCAGGAGGCCCGCGACCTTGCTACGCTTCCAGATAGCCTTTGGCACCCTCCCGCTAAGCCAGTCCCGCTCACCCCTTCTTTGTCGCAGTTTGGCGGTGCGGGGGGGGCGCCGGCGTACGTACCCGCCCGACCCACCTACCTGTATCACAAGGTAAGGCCGGGTGAAACGCTAAGCCATATTGCTCAGCGGTATGGGGTCTCGGTGGCCGCGATCCGTCAGGCTAACGGTCTGCGAGGTAGTATCATTTGGGCAGGTCAAATGCTGCGCATACCGACTCGGGGTGCTTCGGGTAGGGCTCCTGCCGCCGGCCGACCGTCCTCCGCACCAGGTAGGTACCATACGGTGCGGGCAGGAGAGTCGCTCTGGATCATTGCGCAGCGGTACGGCGTCTCTGTAGAGGCCCTTTGCCGCGCCAATGGCCTTACCCCTCGCAGCGCCATCTACCCCGGCCAGCGCCTGCGCTTGCCTTGAGTATTTCGAGTTTTGCTTACCTTCTGCGGAAGGTCGGGATAGGCAGCCGGGATACTACAATTATTTTATTGAGAACGACCTTTGCCGACATGCTACGGGGGTAGGGCTGTATGGGGAGGTGGTGGTGAAGGAGGTATGGGAGGGGATAGACCTGCGGTACTATGTGGAGAGGGGGCTATCTGCGGTATGACTTTGTGGTGAGGCCTGGGGCGGAGGTGTCTCGTATAGGATTTGAGCTTGAGGGGGTGGAGTGGAGCGAGGTGAGGGGAGACAGGATAAGGCTGGGTACGAGTTTGGGGGAGGTGGAGATAGGAGGTCTTTGTGCGTATCAGGGTGGAAAGAGGGGAGAGGTAGCGAGCTGGTTCAGAGGTGAAGAGGGGAGACATGAGATAGGGATAGGCCCTTACGACAGGAGCCGGATGCTGGTGATAGACCCGCTGGTGTATTCTACTTACCTTGGGGGGGCAGGTACCCAGGAAGCGGGCCGGGACATTGCGGTGGATGGGAGTGGGCAGGCCTGGGTCACGGGCGGGACGAATTCCACGGATTACGATACCACGAGCGGGGCTTTCCAGACGATAAATGGAGGGGGATACGCTGTGTTTGTGACGAAGATAGGTTTGGTTAGTGCAGGTGTAGGGGTTGGTTCTGGCGGCATGGTTGTGTATTCCAACCCCAGTGCGGGCCCATTTGTCGTGGAGTGCGAGCGGGGCGGCCTGTTCGAGCTGCGGGATGGGAGCCGGAAGGTGCTGCGCCGCTACGAGCTGGTGCGCGGGCCTCTGACGATAGACGAGAGCTTGCCGGCAAGGGTGTACTGCCTGCGAGAGGTCGGGACCGGCGCCGTGCAGAAGATCGTGATCAGCCCATAGAGCTGGGAGGGCAGGCAAACGAAAAAGGGCAGGTCCCGAAAAGGGCCTGCCCTTTTCCTGTTCTGGCGGCTGGCTTGACTTCGAGTCTGAGGGCTTTTGCCAGGAGCTATTTTTTCCTGCTCTGGCCGCCCCCTTTCCAGGTGGGGTTGAGCTGCTTGCCTCGGTTGCCCTGAGCCTGGTCGTACTGCCGGTTGGTTCCCGGCGTACCCTTGTTCGGATTAAGCTGGTTGGCGTGGTTGTCACGCGGCTTGATGGGTTTTTTGCTCATAGCACTACTTCTACGAAAAAAAGCCTCGAAAGGTTGCCTATGTGAAGCGAGGGGGCTGCACTACTTTACCGCCGAAGAGGGTGCGGACCTTTTCCTGCCGAAAGCGAAATATCTCTTCCAATCGGGGTCGCACAATCAGGGGGTGGAAGAAGGTGCCGAGCCTTCCCCCTGGTAGGGCATAATGGACTATGTCTTGCATGAGAAGGGTGCCATCGGGCTGCGGCGTGAAAAGATGTCGGTGGTGCCAAAAGCGGTAAGGGCCAAACCGCTGTTCATCCACGAAAAAATAGGGCGGTTCGCCGTCCTGAGGCCCCTGCAGATGCGTGATCTCGGTGACCCATCGCATGGGAAGGTTCCACAGAGGGCGTACCCGATACTCGATAATAAGGCCGGCTTGCATTTTCTCTGGCACAGGGGACAGAATGGCAAACTCCATGTAAGGCGGGGTGATCTGCTTCAGGTTTTCCGGCTGGGAGAAGAAATCCCATACTTCCTCCAGGGGCCTTGGGAGAAGCTGGGCTGCCTCCAGACGATACAGACTCATGCCTCTCTGAACAAAAGAGACCTTTGCAAGCTCACCTGCGCGGGGCGCCGACGGAGTAGCCGGCCACTGCACTGTCCGGGAAGGCCGATCGGTCCCGTACGAAGAAGTGCCGGTACAGCCTTCCCTGCTCCCAGGCCGGCAGGAAGTCCGCATAATGAAAGCTGCCGGGGTTGCCGGACTGGCCGCCAGGATAGACGCCGTAGCCCTGCACGGGGGGCTTGAGGTCCACCACCATACGCCAGGAAGGGCCTGCCGTGGAACCGATGGCGTTCACGCACTGGGCCTCGCCGTCGGTGCGGAGGGTATCGCTGCCAAAGCCCTTCAGTCGGGCCAGATGACGCACCTGCGTGGCCCGGTACCGCCACCAGACTAAGGTATCCCCGGCTTGGTCGGCCCATGAGCGGGTCTTTTCCCAAGCCGACTGGATCAACGCAGGCAAGCTTCGGGCGCCGGTGTCGGCCACCGAGAGCCAGCGAGGATGAGGAGCCGGTTTTTTAGCGAGGCGAGCGGCATGCGTCTCTTCCAACATCTTGAGGGTGATTTCCCACTCAGGTCGGCGGACGGAGAGGGCTTCCCATATCTGGAGGTGCAAAGCCACCCACCACCGCTTGAAGAGCGTAGGAGCCCGGCTGGCCCCTGTAAAGCGGTAGTCCCACCGGCGCAAGGTGTCCAGCCAGCGCGACGAGTCGTGCTGTACATACGCCAAGAGGATAGGTAGCACGCGCCGAGCAAGAAAGCTTTCCACATCCAACTGCAAAAGCCGAAAAGAATCTACGGTGGCTTGCCGCATAGCGGCCAGCTGCTCCGCAATCCGAGCGGCTCGGTCTGGCAGCGCAAAGTACCAACCCAGCCAATAGGGATAGTCCGGCCCGGCAGGATAGCTATTGGCCGATCGCACAAACCCCTCTGGCGGGTCTATGGCGTGCGGGTTCTCTTCCATATCCAGCCAGTCGCGCCAATGATTTTCCGGCTTTTCGGCCTCTAAGACGAATTTGCCCTGTTCTTTCCAGCGAAGAGGATAAAAGCCTCGTACCCACAGCGCAATGTGGCCGGCGGTGTCGGCGTAGACAAAGTTTTGGGCTGGGCTGCCGAAATACCGTAGGGCGGCCTTGTAGTCAGCCAGTCCTCGAGCCCGATTGAGTAGGTAGAAACACCGCGCTTCGTTGGAGGGTTCGTAGCTAATCCAGCGCAGGGCGCAGTCTATGGGGGCTTGGCGGGCTTTGCCTTCGAGAGGGCGGGCTATCTGATCGCGGCTACGGTGCACCACCGGTCCCCAGGGCGTGTACCACACCGTATCCAGCACCCGCTTATGCCCATCCCAGGGGGTTCGAACCCACAGCGTTTCTACCCGTGGGTGCAGGGGAAGTCGTTCTCCATTGTAATAGAAGGAAGTGTGGAGGCTGTCGGCATACCGCAGCCGGTAGAAATCCAGCGCATCCGGCCCCACGTTTGTCACGCCCCAGGCTACCGCTTCGTTGTAGCCAATAATGATGCCCGGTGCGCCCAACAGAGACACCCCATATACATTTACGGAAGGGCCCACCAGGTGCATCTCCAACCAGATAGAGGGGAGGTTGAGGGCGAGGTGGGGGTCGTTGGCTAAGAGGGGGTAGCCTGAGGCGGTCTTTTGGCCGCTTATGGCCCAGTTGTTGCTGCCTATCCAGTAAGGGTCTTGCTCTTCCGCCTGGCCGAGGGTATCTTCGACGTAAGCTCGGCTATACAACTCAGCGGGTTGGGGCGGTGTTTCCTTCGAGGCGCGCCACGTGCCAGTGAGAACGGTGGTATGCCTATAAGGAGCGGTATTCGGGAAAAGGGTGTCTATAACTCCTTTGCCCAGCGCAGCGATTAGCCTTGTGAGGTACTTGTCCTGGCTTTTGACGGTCAGATCGTAGGCCATGTACTTGACCAGGTAGAGAGACCGGATGGGGCTCCAACGCTCCGGAGCATACCCCAGTAGCTTGTACTCGAAAGGATAGTTGCGAGGGCTGAGTTGGTCGAGGTAAGCGTTTACGCCTTCTGCGAAGGCGGTCAACATAGCCCAGGTAAGCGAATCTTGCTGGACCGCTTGCAAGGCCTTTTCTACGGCGTAGGGGGTGCCCATGCGGCGCATGGCGCGGTCGTAGGGTAAGAGGCTTTCACCCAGCACGCGGCTCAACCGGCCAGCGGCCGCATCACTTTGCACTTCCATCTGCCAGAGTCGCAAATAGGCCTGGATATACCCCTGGGCGCGGTATAAGTCGGCTTCTTTACGGGCAAAAAGATGAGGAACCCACCGGCTATCCCACACTACCCAAACGGAGTCTTCCAGCGTAGGGATGAGGAGGTGGGCGGGAGGCCGGGCATCGGGGGTTTCGGCGTTTCGCCAAAAGCCCTCTACTGGGGAAAAAAAGCGACCCAGCGGCGGCAAAGAACCCCATCGCCGACCCAGGCCTGCTTCTATCGCTACCACCCCGAGCAGGAGCGCGACGGTACGCAGAAAGGCTTTTTTCCGGCTCATGTCACGGACGAGGTAAGAAAAAGCCCGCTATTCCGTACAAGTAATCCAGCCACCCCCACAGCAACGAAGGTATCAGCCCCAGCACAATCAGGAGCAGGGCGCCCACGGCGAGCACCGGCGCGCGGGCGGTCACGCCTTCTCCGCCTTGGTAGAGCCAGGCAATAGGTCGCCAGTAGTAAGCGTAGCCAATCAGAGCTCCCACGAGGGCTATGGCGGTGGGCAGTGCATGCCCTGCCCGAAAGGCCGCCACAAACAGGCCGTACTTGGCGAAAAACCCCGCCAGAGGTGGCATGCCTGACAGCGAAGCCAACGTGAGCGCCAGGGCCAGGGCATACGCCGGTTGTCGGTAGCCTAGCCCTCTTAAGGCTTTTTCTTCGAGGGGTTCGGGTTTGAGCCCCATCAGCCCAAAAGCCAGCACGCTCATCAGGCCATATACGACCGCGTAAGCCCAGGCTTGCAAGCGTCCTTCGGGGCCGCTCACCAAAGCCAGTAAGAGGTAAGAGCCGTGGGCGATAGAAGAGTAGCCCAGAAGCCTTTGCAGCGAAGTTTGTCCTAAGGCGGCCAAGTTGCCATAGAGACTGGAGGCGGCGGCGATAGCGGCAAAGGCGCTAAGCCAGGAAGAAGGCACCTCGATATAATGAAGGATTAGGCCGCCCAGAAACGCGGCGTTGAGTTTGCCCAGGGCTACTACGAGGCCGGCGTATTCGGGCGTAGCGCCGCCGTACACATCAGGAGCCCACCAATGAAAGGGAAAAACCGACAGCTTAAAGAGCAGCCCTATCGCAATCATCGCCAAAGCCAGGCTAAAGAGCGGATGCCCATGCCAAGCCGTCCACTTGACGGTCCAGAGGTGGTGCAGGTAGAGGGTTCCGGAGATCCCGTATAGGTACGAAAAACCCAAGAGCAGCACCGCAAAGCCTACGGCACTCAGGAGGAAGTACTTGATGGCGGCTTCGGGGGCTAAGCGGTTTTGCCAGGAGAGCCCCACGAGCACATAGCTACCTAAGGACACCGTCTCTACGGCTACCACGGCCAGGAGCAGGTGATTGCTGGCGGGCAGCACACTCAAGGCCAAGACCATGAGCAAGGTGAGCGGAAAGGCCTCCCAGCCTTCGACTCGATCGGCCCAAGTGCGCCTGGCAAAGGCCAGCCCTATAGCTGCTATGCCCGTTACGAAAAGCCCCAGTAAGCTATACAGGCCTCCCACCCACAGCATGCCGAAAAAGTTGGACTGAGGTTTGGGCAAGGTCCAGGCTGTGTAGCCATACAGGAGGGCCGAAGCGACTGCTATGGCTACGCTGGCCCCGGCTACCCCCCTTCGCAGCCGCTCAAAGGTCCCGGCCATGAGCAGGACCAGCGCCCCTACCGTCAGCACCCCGGCCGGCAAAAACCCCACATAACTGGTCATCCCAGCGAAGGTAGGGTGAAATCAGGGTTCGTTCAGAATCGTAGTTTGGATTGAATCTACTACCTTCGCCCCATGCGGGTTCCCCAATGGGTGCTTTGGACGGTGGGGCTGGGGCTCGTAGGTGGCGTCTACGCCCTGTATGCGGTGCATCGCGAAAATCGGCTCCTCGAGACCGAAGTCAAAAAACTCGAACACCTCCTAAATGAGCGGCCGGTCGAACTGGCTACCTTCATGGCCTCTTATGAGCGCTTCCTGAATAAGCTGCATGCCGCGGGCCAGGCTCAAAACTGGGCGTTGGCGGGCTTCTATTATGAGGAGCTCGAAGAGACAGCTGAACAGCTCGAAAAGCTCAACCTGACCGACGACGGCGTTCCCGTCAGTCGGATGATGCGGCCTAACCTCCTCGAACCCCTCGAGCGCGTCGAAAAGGCTATCCAGGCCCAAGACAAGCGCGCCTTTCAGGAAAGCCTGCGTTCGCTCGTGGGGCATTGCAATAGCTGCCACACTGCTGCGGGAAAGCCCTACATTCAGTTTACCCTCCCCGCCGACGACGCTCCACCCCGCCAGCGATTTGAGCCTTGACGCTGCCATTTTGGCAGTAAGGTACAAGCTTTGCAGAAAGCTTCCCCATGCCCAAGATCGTAGGAATCGACCTCGGCACCACCAACTCGGTGGTGGCTATCATGGAAGGCAGCCAACCTACCGTGATCGTCAACCAAGAAGGGAAACGAACCACCCCTTCGATCGTCGCCTTCAAGCCCGATGGAGAGCGGCTCGTCGGTGAACTCGCTAAACGCCAGGCCGTCATCAACCCCGAAAACACTATCTACTCCATCAAGCGCTTCATGGGTAAGACTTATGATGAGGCCATAGATGATGTGAAGCGGGTGCCCTACAAAGTCGTCAAAGGCCCCAATAACATCTGCCAAGTCCAGATTGGGGACAAACTCTACACACCCCAGGAAATCTCAGCTATGATCCTCCAGAAGCTCAAGAAAGCCGCCGAAGACTACCTGGGAGAACCGGTTACGGAGGCGGTGATTACCGTGCCGGCGTACTTTAACGATGCGCAGCGCAAAGCCACCAAAGAAGCCGGCGAAATCGCAGGCCTGAATGTGCGGCGTATCATCAACGAACCTACCGCAGCAGCCCTGGCTTATGGCGTGGATAAGCGCCTCAAGCAGGGGAAGATCGCCGTTTTCGACCTGGGGGGAGGGACCTTCGACATCTCCATCCTCGAAGTAGGCGATGGCGTCTTTGAGGTGCTTTCTACCAGCGGCGATACGCACTTGGGGGGCGACGACTTCGACATGCGAATCGTGAACTGGCTGGTAGAAGAGTTCTTGCAAGAAGAAGGCGTAGACCTGCGCAAGGACCCTCGCGCCATGCAGCGGCTGCGAGAAGCCGCCGAACAGGCCAAAATCGAACTCTCCAGTCAGCAAAGCACCGACATCAACCTGCCTTACATCACCATAGACCCGCGCAAAGGTCCCCTCAACCTCCAAAAGACCCTCACCCGCGCCAAGTTTGAGAGCTTGTGCTCGGATCTGTATGAGCGCATGCTCGAGCCCTGCCGCAAAGCCATGAACGCCGCCAAACTCTCCGCTAAAGACATTGACGAAGTGATCTTAGTTGGAGGATCCACCCGCATGCCCCGCGTACAGCAGCTGGTAAAGGAATTTTTTGGCAAAGAGCCCAATAAAAGCGTGAACCCCGATGAAGCGGTAGCGCTCGGTGCCGCCGTCCAAGCGGGCGTCCTATCCGGCGAAGTGCAAGGGGTGCTCCTTCTGGATGTGATTCCGATTTCGTTGGGGGTCGAGACGCTGGGCGGCGTCTTCACCAAGCTCATCGAAGCCAACACCACCATTCCTACGCGCAGAACCGAAATATTCTCTACGGCGGCGGACAACCAGACCACCGTCGAGATTCACGTGCTGCAAGGGGAACGGCCCTTAGCCGCAGACAATCGCAGTCTTGGGCGCTTCTACTTGGATGGGATTCCTCCGGCTCCCCGCGGCGTACCTCAAATCGAAGTGACCTTCGATGTAGACGCCAACGGCATCCTCACCGTCACCGCTCGAGATAAAGCCACCGGCAAAGAACAATCCATCCGTATTGAAGCCGGTACCGGCCTCTCTAAGGAAGAAATCGAGCGCATGAAAAGGGAGGCCCAGCTATACGCCGAAGAGGACCGCAAGCGGCGCGAGCTGGTGGAAAAGCTCAACCTGGCTGACAGCTGGATTTATCAAGGGGAGAAGCTCCTGCGCGAGCAGGGCGACAAGCTCCCAGCTCCCGATAAAGAACGTCTTGAAACGCTGGTGCGCGACCTGCGATCGGCCCATGCGGCCAAGGACACTAACCGCATCGACACCCTCTTGCCTCAACTCCAGACCCTTCTGAGTTCGCTGGGCCAACGGATGTACCAGAGCGCCGCTTCGGGTGGGGGGACCGCCTCTGATGGGGCCGGCGCCACCGAGGTCTCGTACGAAGAAATCCCTTCCGATCGCTCCTGAAACCTCATCCTAAAACCTACACTTTGGGCGCCAGCGGGTGGGCTGGTGCCCTTTTCCATTTCGGGGAGGCCGGGTATTCTGTACCTTCGCCGCTATGAAGACAGCCCTTGTCTGCGGAGCAGGGGGGTTCATTGGGAGTCATCTCGTCAAACGCCTCAAAGCTGAAGGCTACTGGGTACGCGGAGTAGACCTCAAATATCCGGAGTTCTCTCCCACCCCCGCCGATGACTTCGTGATTGGCGACCTACGCGACCCGTACTTTGTTCGCTCGGTGATAGATCGGCGCTTCGATGAGATTTACCAGCTTGCGGCCGATATGGGCGGCGCCGGCTACGTCTTCACCGGCGAACACGACGCCGACATTATGCACAACTCCGCCCTCATCAACCTCAATGTCTTGGATGCCGCCTACAAGCGCAACTGCAAACACATCTTTTACTCTTCCTCGGCTTGCATGTACCCCGCCTACAACCAAATGGACCCAGAAAACCCCAAAACCGCCGAGCACACCGCTTATCCTGCAGACCCCGACAGCGAATACGGCTGGGAAAAGCTGTTTAGCGAGCGGCTCTACTTGGCTTATCACCGAAACTATGGCCTCGAAGTACGGATTGCCCGCTATCATAACATCTTCGGCCCGGAAGGCACTTGGATAGGCGGTCGTGAAAAAGCCCCCGCCGCCCTCTCCCGAAAAGTCGCCCTCGCCAAGCTCAAAAGCCTTCCTTACATCGAAATCTGGGGGGATGGCCAGCAGACGCGCTCCTTCCTTTACATAGACGAATGCATCGAAGGTACGCTGCGCCTCATGCGATCAGACTTTGTCGGCCCAGTCAATATCGGCTCTGAAGAAATGGTCACCATCAACCAGCTGGCGCGCTTGATCATGCAGATTGCGGGGGTAGAGTTGGAGATTCGTCATGTGCCTGGGCCGGTGGGGGTGCGTGGCCGCACCTCTGATAATACCCTCATTGCTCAGAAGCTCCACTGGAAGCCTTCTCAGCCTCTGCGCCAGGGCCTGGAGATCACTTACCGCTGGATAGAGGAGCAGGTGCGGCAGGCGATAGCCGCCGGCAAACTCTGATCTATGCGGCCGCGCCTCGGGGTTTTGTGTTCGGGGGGCGATGCCCCAGGAATGAACGCCGCTATCCGAGCGGTGGTTCGCACGGCGCTCTACCTGCAGTATGAGCCGGTGGGTATCTTCCGGGGCTATGAAGGCTTGATTGCGGGGCAGCTGCAGCCCCTCACCGCCAGCGACGTAAGTGGCATTCTCCAGCGAGGGGGCACTATTCTTCGTTCAGGGCGTAGTGCGGCTTTTCGCACGCCTGAGGGCCGGAAAAAAGCCTATGAGATCCTCCAAGCCCACCACATCCAGCGCCTCATCGTGATAGGGGGTGATGGTACAGCCCGAGGCGCACAGGCCTTCTTAGAAGAGTATCCGGATCTCCAGATTCTGGGTCTGCCCGGCACCATAGATAATGACCTTTACGGTACAGACCTCACCATCGGCTTTGACACGGCCGTCAACATCGCGGTAGAGGCGATTGATCGTTTGCGGGATACGGCCGCGGCTATGGGCCGCCTCTTCTTGGTGGAGGTGATGGGGCGTGACTCGGGTTTCATCGCCTTGCATACAGCCGTGGCCAGCGGCGCCGAAGCCGTACTTATCCCCGAAACCCCCACTGACTTCGACGCAATCGTACGCGTGCTGGAGCGCGGCTGGCAACGTCATAAAACTTCTTCCATCATCGTGGTGGCCGAAGGCGATGAAGCTGGGGGGGTTCTTCAGGTGGCCCACCAGCTGGAGAGCCGCTTTCCGCATTACGAGATTCGGACGGTGGTGCTGGGACACATCCAGCGGGGCGGGCCTCCCACCGCTACCGATCGGCTCTTGGCCAGTCAACTGGGCGCCGCCGCCGTAGAGCTGCTCCACGAAGGCGCTTCCGGGGCTATGCTCGGCTTGGTGCAGAATCACCTCACCCTCACCCCCTTCTCCAAAGCGGCTAAAACCCACCCTTCTCCCAATCCTTTCCTCTTGCGGTTGGTGGAGATACTCTCACTTTAGCGCAGGTGCCGCTCGAAAAACCGTTCCATCTCCCAGTAGACTCGATATCGGTAGCGACCCAGGCCGTGGTTCTGGTTGGGGAAAATGCGCCATTCTAAGGGCGCTTCGGGTTGGGCCCGCAGTACGCGCTCGATAAACTGGTAAGCGTGCTCCACGTGTACGTTGTCATCGGCCTCTCCGTGGATGAGCAGGACGGGCACGCGCAAGGTTTTGTCAGCCGGGGGCAGCGCGGTTTCTTGGTAGCCCGCGGCGTTGTCCGAAGCCAGCCCCATGAACCGCTCGGTGTAAGCGCTGTCGTAGAGGCGCCAATCGGTGACGGGAGCTACGGCCACTGCAGCCGCCAGTCCTTCCGGTGCTTCGTACGCCAGCCGCAGCGCCATGTAGCCGCCGTAGCTCCATCCGAAGGCCCCTACTTTCCCCACATAAGGCCGACTGCGTAACCATCGTACGAACGCTGCTAAGTCTTCGGCTTCCAGAAGGCCCAGCTTCCTGTAAATCGCGAAGCGTTCCTCAGGATATAGCGCCGTACCGGTGCCGTCTGCGCACGCCACCAGGTATCCCCGCTGGGTCAGGTAAACTTGCCAGAAAAAGGCCAGATTTTGAAACTCCTCCCGCACTTGCTGCGAGCCTGGGCCTCCGTAAAACGTCAGCACTACCGGGTAAGATCGAGTAGAGTCAAAGTCCGCTGGCAGCAGCAGGTATCCCCAGCGCTTTTTTTGCCTGGCTCCAGGAAACTGGACAAACCGCACTTGTACCGCCGGTATAGGGAGTGTTTTATTGAGGTCAGGTAGGGCAAGCCGTTGGGTAGGCTGTCGAGCCGAGAGGATAGTTTCGCGGGGTGGAGTAAGGAAGCCGCTTTCTCGTAGGTAAAGAAGGTCTGCTGCGATTTCGCTTTCGGCCCAGGGCAGGGTTGTGCCGATCCAGGCGGGCTGAGGCTGGCGCCGGTTCACGTCCAGGTAGCCTACCCGCTGTTCGAGGGGTGTTTTGCCGGATGCCAAGAAAAAAAGCCGTCCCGCGGCATACCCAACGAGCCGGCGTAGCCCAGGCACGCGATACACGGCAAGCCGCCGGCCTTTGTAGTCGTAGCGCCAGATTTCGGGTTCAGCCGAACCGCTGGCAAGGTAAAAAAGTTCCGGTTGGTCTGTGCGCCATACAAGGAGGTTCCGGTCGTCCCAGGAGAAAAAGCCCCTCGTGCTGTCCGAAAGAAAGGCGGTAGGTTTACCCTTCTCTGGCTCGTAGCGGTACAGGGTGAAGCGATTTTGGGTGCGCGTCAGATGCACAAAGTACAGTTCATCGCCCATGGGGCTCCAGCTCAGCCAGGGCAGGTAACCGCCAGTGGTGTCGGCCCACACTTCTTCCTGTCGGCCGGTTTCCAGATCGTGTAGGTAGAGTCGTACGAGAGGGTTAGGCTCATCCACGCGTGGGTAGGGGAGGGGCTTTACCTCGGGGTACCCCAGTGAAGGGCCAGCTAACTTGTGGAAAAGTAGGGGATACACCGGCGTGCGTTCATTGTCAAAAGTCAAGTACGCCACGTAGCGACCCGAAGGCGCTACTTCAAAGGCTCGGGTAAAGCCAAATTCTTCTTCATAGAGCCAGTCAGTGGTGCCGGCTTGACGCAGTCCAGTCAGGCGGGTCAGCGTATCCAGGCGGCGGGTGGCCCAGCGGTAGGCGTAGAGGTTCTGCCCATCGGCCAGGACCACCGTCTCTCCGTCCGGGGTGAAAGCGGCCTCTTTCCAGTTCTGGCCGGGAAGCGGGCGCTCCTCTGCGCCGCGCACCCATGCGACGGGGCCTTGGCTGGAGCGGCGAAAGAGAGGCCGAACTGACGTCCAGGCGAGCCAGCCTTTGCCTTCGGGGGCGGGGATGTAGCGGGACCACTCCCCTCCACGCCTTAGCGTCTCAGCCTGTAGGCCAGCCGCAATGCGGTATACTACACCCTCTTCGGATTGGCCGTACCAACCATCCGGACCGGCTACCAAATCGTGGGTGCGCGCATAAAAGCGGTATTCCTTCCATATAGCCGGTAATGAAAGCGTCTGCCCCCACGCCATGGCTATGGGCACGATCCATTTCATGCCCAAAAGTACAGACCCCCTACCACTCAGGCAGCGTTGAGCGCTACTCAGAAGCGGGCGAGAAACCGCTCATGCAGGAAGGCCTCCCCAAAGGAGAAGCCTGGTTTACCTTTGCTGCATGCGAGTCGCCTTGGCTTGGCTAACTCTGACTGGGCTGGCAGGGTCTCAGGTTTTGCCTGACAGCGTGTACCTCCGCCTCAAGCAGCAAGGCATTAACCCCTATGCAGCGCCGCCCTCACCTCCAGGTGCCCCTCGTCCCCTTTCCTTGCCTGAGTCTGACTGCAGCGGCGCTATCCGTCTCTGCACCAACACCTATAACTACCCGGGCGGCATACCCGACGCCGGCGCTGTCTCAGAACTGGGTAACGATGGACGGGGTACTTGCCTTACTGGAGGGGAACATAGGACGGTTTGGTTCATTTTCACCGTGCAGAGTAGCGGAACGATGGGTTTCCTGCTCTGCCCGAATGCCGCCACCGGCAACGATTACGACTTCGCCATGTGGGATGTGACCGGCTTGCCGAACCCTTGTAGCATCTTCAGTGGAACAGGCAATGTCCCCCCTCCTGTCCGGTGTAACTTCTCTGTCCCGAATGCTACCACCTGCTGTGGAGGGGTGACTTGCGGTAATGACGGCCTTACCGGCTTAGATCACACCAACCCTCAGCCGGGGAATCTTTCTTATGGAGCCAGTGGGCCTGCCGTCATGCCGGGCCTCAATGTGACCGCCGGCCAAACGTTCCTTCTCGTGGTTGACAACTGGAGCAATAACAACGTTGGGTTCAGCATTACTTTTTACGGCACGGCGCAGTACTTCGATGCGACTCCTCCTCAGTTGGATAGCGCTTACCGGGTATGCAGTCCTACGTATGAGAATCAGCTTGGGGCGCTTACTCAACTCCGTGTGCGCTTCAATGAGCTGATAGATGTATCTACGGTAGCGGCAAATGGCGGCGACTTTATCGTGATAGACAACACCACTACCGCAGCCGTCCCTGTAACGGCCGCTACACCAATCAATCCTCCCCAAACCAACACCGTCGAGCTGAGCCTCAGCCAGCCCCTCGTGCCCGGCCGCAGTTATACGGTGCATGTAGCCTACAACGGGACCTCTTCGGACGGAAATGCGATAGCAGATCAATGTGGAGTGAGTGTGCCTTTGTCAAGTATTCCTCTTGGGGGTTCCGCTACGTCGTACACTTTTACCGTTTTAGATACGTTGGACATTCAGGTTTTGACCACGGGTCCTCGATGTGTGGGCACAGCGACGGGGAGTGTGAGTGCACAGGTTTCTGGAGGAAGGCAGCCTTATGAGTATGCGCTCCTCCCGGGTGTGGGTACGACGCCACCGACGGTGGGGTGGGGGTCTACCTCGACCTGGACGGGAAGGGCGGCGGGCACCTACAGCCTCTGGGTGCGCGACGCGATGGGCTGCGTGCAACGACGAGTGGTTCAGCTTGTCGATCCGCCTGCTTTGTCTGTGGTGGTGCAGGACTCACTACTTAGGGATTGTGGAGGTGGGGCTTTCGTCCAGCTCAATGGGTCGGGTGGGACGCCGCCGTATGAGTTCAGTATACTACCGGTTTCGCCTGCCTGGCAAGCAAACGGTTACTTCGGTGGGCTGGCGGTGGGCACGTATACCCTTCGGGTGCGGGATGCTAACGGCTGTGTGGCGACGCGTTCGATTTCTGTCCAACCTGGAAACCCTGTGACCTTAGCCCTGGTGCAAATAGATACGGTGCGCTGTGCTGGGGAAACAGGCGGCTTTACCGTGCAAGCCGGCGGCGGAAATGGAGGCGGCTTCACCTACACCCTGACGCCTGGGGGCCAGACCTCCACTACAGGCGCCTTTACAGGACTCTCAGGGGGCATTTACCAAGTGCGGGCTACCGACGGCGTCGGCTGCTGGGAAACTTTGACGGTCCTCCTTCCGGAACCGGCCCCCCTCACGGTCCAGGACTCTACCCTTACGCCTTCTACCTGTTTGCGAGGGGCAGATGGCGCTATTACGCTTACCATCGCGGGCGGTAATGCGCCTTATACTTTTCAGTGGACGGGTCCGGGCGGTGCTCCGCTGGCTTCTACAAGTAGTACGGTTACCGCTTTGGCGCCAGGCGTCTATACCGTCCAGGTTACCGACCGAAAGGGTTGCTTTCTTGGCCCGCTCTCTTACTCGGTAGGTTACATGTATGATGCCCAGATTCAGGGCGTGTCGACCCAGCTTGTCGAGGATTGCCCCGCTAAAAAGTACCGGTTTGAGATGGTCGCTGCGGGTGTGCCACCTTTCTCTTACCGATGGACTTGGGACGATGGCACCCAAGAGACTACGCAGGCTCCTCAAATAGAACATACCTACGACCCGCTTCGGAGTGGGCCTGTTTCCATTCGGGTGGAAGTCTTTAGCGGAGGGGTCTGTAAGGCAGAAACGACTTTTACCCTCGAGTTAGTGGCTTGCAGCGGACTGATTTTCCCGACTGTTATCTCACCCAATGGAGACGGCCTCAACGATCGGTGGGCCATCCAAGCTCTGGGTTTCGATCGGTACACGGTGCTTATCTATGATCGCTGGGGGGTCGAGGTGTGGTCAAATAGCGGGGACCCCGCTCGCGTCTGGGAGGGACGAGACAAAAATGGACGCGACCTACCGGAGGGCGCGTATGTGTTTGTGTTTACGGGCACAGACCGCAATGGGAAGGCCGTCCGGCGCAGTGGTACCGTGACTCTACTTCGTTAGTAGGCCGGCCCGCCTACAGGAGAAGGCCTATTGTGAAGGCCCTCCATTTTCTTTAGCGAGGGAAGGCTTTTTCTAAGGCGCTGTCCCAGAGGCCTTTCCAGCGCACGAGATCCAGGGTTAGGCAGCCGGCCCCTGTGTCCAGTTCGGTCCATGCCAGGGAAGGTAGCGTTTCTCCTAAGTGATAGGCGGCCAAACCTGCGGCTTGGGCGTGAGCTTCGAGGGTTTTAGCCCCTTCGGGGGCTACGGCTACGATTACGCGCCCGCCATCTTCCCCAAACCAGAATGCATCGGTACGGGCACTGGCCGGCTGACGCGCTGTGAAACCCGCTTCTCCCCAGAAAGCCATTTCCATTAGCGCCACGAGCAGCCCACCGTCTGAGACATCCTGCGCTGCCAGCAAAAGCCCTTCTGCAGCCAGTTGGGGTAAAAGCGTGATCAGAGCTTTCTCGGCTGGAAGCGACAGCCTGGGCGCCGGCGAATAGCGAACCCCCCGCACCACCCGTAGGTAATGGCTGCTGCCTATACCAGGGCGAAAAATCGCTTCCGCGTCTCCAATCAGGTAGAGGAGCGCGGGAGCAGCAGGAAGGACGGCTGGTGTCCACCGCTCGAGCGCTTTCTCCAGCAGGCCGACCACCCCAATCACCGGGGTGGGCAGGATGGGTCCTTCTTCGTCCTGGTTGTAGAAGCTGACATTGCCGCCGGTAACGGGCAGGCTGAGCGCTTGGCACGCCTCGCGCAGCCCTTCCACCGCTTGGACAAACTGCCAGTACACCCAGGGGACTTCAGGACTACCAAAGTTCAGGCAGTTAGTCACGCCCAGGGGTACGGCCCCTGTGCAGGCTACTTGGCGAGCTGCTTCGGCTACGGCTAAGGCGGTACCGGTTTTGGGGTTCGCTTCTACCCACCAGGGGTTGCCATCTAAGCGCATTGCCAAGGCCCGATCGGTGTAAGGCAACCGGACCACAGCCGCCGCGCTGGGTAGCTGAGCTGCACTGCCTACCGTGCTCGCCCCAACCATCCGGTCGTACTGCTCATAAATCCATCGTTTATGAGCCAAGTTAGGGTGAGCCAACAGCTTTTCTATCGCTCCCAAAAAGTCTGCAATAGACTTTAGGTCGGGGATGCTTTCTTCCGCGAAGCGGGCGATCTCTTCCAGGTAAGGGGGGGGTTCGGTAGGCCAGTCGTAGAGCGGGGCGCCTTCGCCGCTCATGAGCACGGAAGGGGCTAGCTCCGCCACTTTTTGTCCTTGCCACCAGTACTCCAGCAGGCCGGTGTCGGTGACTTCGCCGATCTCGGTGCAGAGAAGGTCCCACTTTTCGGCGATAGCCTGGATTTTCTCTACGTGCTGCGGCTCGGCTATCAGGAGCATGCGTTCTTGAGACTCGGAGAGGAGGATTTCGTGGGGGTGGCTGAGGCCTCCGCGCAGAGGCACGCGGTCCAGCCAGATGCGCATGCCTACGCCTCCTCGGGCGGCGGTTTCGGCGGTGGAGCTGGCCAGGCCGGCGGCCCCCATATCCTGCATCCCTACCAGCAGGCGGGCTTCGACCATTTCCCCCAAGGCTTCCAGGAGGAGCTTTTCTTTGAAGGGGTCCCCCACCTGAATGGCGGGCAAGTTTTCGGTGGTGTCTTCGCTCAGCGTTTCGGAGGCGAAGGCCGCTCCACCTATACCGTCTGGTCCGGTCGCGGCGCCTAAGTAGAGGACTCGGTTCCCGGGTCCTTGGGCACGAGCACTGACCAGGTGTTCTACTCGCACCAGACCCAGGCTAAAAGCATTCACGATGGGCTTGCCTCGGTACTCTGGCGCGAAGTACGTTTCTCCACCGACGGTAGGCACCCCCAGCGCATTGCCATAGTCGCCAATCCCCCTGACGACCCCTTCCAGGAGTCGGTAGGTTGCTGCATCGATTGGCCACCCAAAGTGCAAGGAGTTCAGGGCGGCGAGGGGCCTTGCCCCCACTGCCAGGATGTCTCGATGAATACCCCCTACGCCTGTGGCGGCCCCCTGGTAAGGCGCCACCGCACTGGGATGGTTGTGCGACTCCACCTTGAAGGCAATCGCCCAGCCTTCCCCTATGTCAAGAAGGCCTGCATTCTCCTCTCCCGCTGCGCGAAGCGTGCGTGGTCCGCTGCGGGGAAGCTTACGCAAATGCAGCAGGGAGCTCTTGTAGCTACAGTGTTCACTCCAGAGGGCGGAGAAGAGCCATACTTCCACTGGGCTGGGTTCTCGCCCCAACAAAGCCAAAATCCGCTCGTATTCGGCGGCCGAAAGGCCGGCTTTCTCCGCTATTGCACGGCTCGTAGGAAACGGTCCCATCGGGGCTTCCAGTTCTCTATGGACAAAATCACAAATACGGGTTTACCTACGATGTGATCTTCGGGCACCGGGCCCCAAAATCGCCCATCTAAGGAGTTATATCGGTTGTCGCCCATGACGAAGTAGTAGTTCTGCTCGAAAGTGTAATGAGAGGCGGGGTTACCATCGAGGTAGACGCGTCCTTCGGCCAGGTGGAGGGTGTGGCCCTCGTAACCTTCGATAAGGCGGCGATAAAGGGCTATATGCTTGGGGGTAAGGGGTACGCGATCGCCTTTGCGGGGCAGGTAAAAGGGGCCCCAGTGGTCCAAGTTCCAGTGGAAGGCCGTGTCATGAGGATAAAGTTCTCTAAGGCGTTCTTGAGGCGTCTGTAAGTCTTGGTAGAAGGTGTCCAAGTCAGCCCGGAAATTCTGCTCGAAGGCTTGGGCCAAGTAGGCGGGCATAAAGAGGTGGTAGGTGCGGTCGTCTATGGGGAGCCAGTTGGGGTTGGAGCTGCCTGGAGGGCGAAAGCCGAAGCGTTCCAGGGCTCGATAGCTCAACGGGCCCGTATGGGTGCGCGCCGTGTAGCGCATCTGAAGGTAGCGAGGCTGGTAACCGGGCCGACCATTGATGTAGACCACGCCGGCGCGCACTTCAAGGGTGTCGCCCGGCACTGCGACACACCGCTTGACGTAGTTTTCCTTCAAGGAAGGGATGTAGACGGGCCCTACTTCGGGGCTGTTGGGGAAAATGTCATCGGCCGGATAGTTGAAGACCAGAATGTCCCCGCGTTGGATGGGCTTGAAGCCTGGTAAGCGCTTGTAGGGCAGCACAATCCAGTCCAAGTATGACGGGATCCCCGTAAAAGGAATGTGGTTGTGAATGAAGGGAATCGCCAAGGGCACCATGGGCAGGCGGGGGCCATAGTGCAGTTTGCTTACGAAAACTAAGTCCCACGCTAAAAGGGTGCGCTCCATCGAGCTGGTGGGAATCAGAAAGACTTCGGCAAAGAAGGTGCGCACCAATAAAATCACCGCTAAGATAATCACGAGTTCTCGCCACCAGCGGCGGCGTTGGGCGACTTTGTCGGGTGGGCTACTCACTCCGGGCAAAGATAGGGCACAGCGAATACCCTACTTTTGGGGTATGTCAGGCCGTTGGGTAGGCCTTTTAGGTTGGGGGCTTGTACTGGCCCAGGTGCGCCTTCAGTCAGGCCCTATGCTGGGCTATGCCCAAATGCGAGAAGTGGCGATCTGGCTTCAGACTACGGGTCCCGCTCAGGTCCAACTCGAATACGCCGACACCGCTCGCCCCGCTGCGAAAAAGCGCACCCCTCCGATCTTCACCCAGGACTCTACAGGCTACATAGCTAAGTTCATTCTCGGCCCGCTCGAACCCGGCCGTACTTACCGCTACCAGGTCTACTTGAATGGCAAGCCTGTGGCCTTGCCGTACCCCTTGTACTTTCGCACGCTGCCTCTGTGGAAGTGGCGGAGTGCTCCGCCGGACTTCCGCTTCGTCATAGGAAGCTGCGCTTTCGTCAACGACTCGCTTTATGATCGCCCCGGCCAGCCCTATGGAGGAGAGTATGAGATTTTCACCACCATCGCCCGCCTGAAGCCCGACTTCATGATCTGGCTGGGAGATAACGTCTACTTGCGCGAAGCTGACTGGAATAGCTGGAGCGGTATACTTTACCGCTACACCCACACTCGCAGCTTGCCGGAGCTACAGCCTCTGCTGGCTACGTGTCCCCATTACGCTATCTGGGATGACCACGACTTCGGGCCTAATGACAGCGATCGAAGCTTTTGGGCGCGGGACCTCACCCGAAAAGCTTTTACCCTTTTCTGGGCTAACCCCTCTTTTGGGGTGCCCCAAGCCCCAGAGGGAATCAGCACCTTTTTTGAGTGGGGCGATGCGGAGTTCTTTCTCTTGGATGGGCGCACTTATCGTAGCCCTAACCGTCGGATCACAGGTGAGCGCCAGATGTTCGGTCGGGCCCAGATCGAGTGGCTCCTTGACGCCCTGAGGTCCAGTAAAGCTACGTTCAAGTTCGTTTGCACGGGCAGTCAAGTGCTTAACCCAACCCACGGATTTGAAAACCTCATCAACTTTCCCGCAGAACGGGATGAGCTTTTTCGGCTTATTGAGGCAGAAAGGATACCTGGCGTGATTTTCCTGACGGGGGATCGGCACTTTTCGGAAATCTCTTCTATTCGTCTTAGCACGGGTCAAGTGCTATATGACATTACCAGCTCTCCCCTCACGGCTTCGCCTTTTACGGCGGCGCCGCAGCGAGACAAAAACCCCTATCGTCTCGAAGGCACGCTCACTCCACAGCGAAACTTTCTCCTGCTTAGCGTCTCAGGCCCCGAGAAAAACCGTCAGCTCACCATTACGGCCTTTTCCAGCAGCGGGGAAAAACTGTGGGAAAAGACCCTTACTGCCCGCGACCTGGCGCCCGATTGAGTTTGGATAAGTCCGAGAAAAGTGTTAGCTTAGTAGTATGCCAAAGGGGGCTTTCCTACCTCTCTCGCTGGGCCTCCTGCAACGCACGGGCTCCTTTGCTCGTATATATGGCATGCCACGGTGGATAGCCGCAATAGGGATGGTTCTTGCTTTGAGGGCAGAAGGAAGCCGAGAACTGTTGGCCGGCAACTGCGCCAACTTTGGCCATATCCAGATTTGGGACAATAACGACCCCTTGAGAAATTTTGCTACGTATAACTGCCCTGAATACGCTCGCTTGTACATCCGGGTAGCCCCAGGTGAGCGCATTTACATGGGGTTTCATGTGGTTCTGAACAATAATAGCAACACCATCGCCACAGACGTATACTTCCGCCTGAAAGACCCGAATGGGAATGTGGTGATGGGGCCTATTCAGATCACCAATACGATGGGGGCTGGCTGGATTGGCAATTGTAATCAGGCTATTACGGGTCCCGCTCAGCTTTTCTCAGGAGGCTATAACGCCGTGGTATACAATGTGCCGCTCACGGGTGGGGGAAACTACTGGATAGAGTTTGCTGTGAACAACAATCCTAATGCCATTCAGTCAAGAATATTCCGCTGGTTTGACATCACGGTAGCTCGCTGGAATGGGGCTGCATGGGTAGAGCGGCGGGGCAGAGTCTGGAGCCGCAAATGGGACTTTACCACCCGAGGCGCTAATAGCAACTTTGTGGCCAGACTCTATACCTATTCCCCTGACTCTGTTGTGACTTCTTTTGACTTCAACGGCATGCAGCCATGGGGATTTGAAGTGAGTTGTAACTCTTTTGGAGCCAGTACGGTAGGCACACCTCAGCAGCGGCGCCGCTCCGACTACCGCCAAAACATCCTCAACGCGGGGGGTGTGCCGGCAGCCCCCGAATATCCTGTCTTCCTCAACGATCCTGACCCCGAGTTTTATCCTACCGGTATCGTAGCCAGTGTGGACTCTTTCAGCGTGATCCCCTGCACAGAATCCAGTTATTGCCTCTATGTCTCTCTATCTAAGCCGGGGCAGGTGTCCGTAACCTTGAACTTCACCAACCCTAACCGTCCCTCTCGGACTTTTATCCAAAACCTCAATGCCGGTCCTAACTGCATACCCTGGGACGGCACGGACGGCGCCGGTAATCCCGTGCCTAATGGTACCGTAGTCAACGCCGTCTTGGACTTCTTCACAGGCCTAACGCACCTCCCCCTCGTGGATGTGGAAAATCATCCCAACGGCTTCCGAGTACAACTGGTGCGGCCCACCACTCGCCCCAACGGCTCCCCTATCCCCCCGCCTATGGTGTACTGGGATGATGGGCTCCTCAACGACCCAGGCAACTCTCTGGATGGTGTGCAAAACCTGACTGGGTGTGCCCCTCCGCCCCCTCCAAATAACCCCGCCTGCCACCGCTGGCAAAACCGTGGCACCAATAACCTCAATCCTGAAGTCATCAACACCTGGTGGTACACCAACACCGAACAGCATACCTTCGTGCTAAACATCGACCCCGATAAGTGGCGGGTTTTTTCCGAGATTGTAAACTGTGGGGGCCCTAATGGGGTGGAGGTGCATTTCTGGTTTTGGCATGAGATTCCGTTTAGTTCGGTCTCGTGGAATATAGTCACCAACCCACCGGGTCTGCTTTCGCCTACCGCTTCGGATACGGTGCTGGATACCTCAGACCCTAACTGGACACATGTCTGGCTCACCTTTCCTTATACGGGTAGCGCAAATGGAGCTACCATCACCTTCACCGTAAATGCCGTGTCTCAGAAGTATCCTTACTGCCAAGACGAAGTGACCCTTTCTTGTACGGTGCTGCCGGTAGTGTGGGCGCAAGAGCTTCGTGGGGCGGTGTATCCGGGCTACAACCTCCTCGAATGGGCCACTACAGTCGAGTCGGGGTTGTCAGGTTTCTGGGTAGAGCGAGGGGTCACGGGCACAGACTTCGTGCCGGTGCGGTTTGTGCCGGTTCATGGCGCAGGCCTGCCTTACCAGGTGCGCGATGAGACCCCCCCCGCAGCCCCCCGCTGGTTGTATCGCCTGCGCATGGAAGAGCCAGGGGTAGCGCCTTACTATTCCCGTACCATAGAGCTTTTGCCGCAAGCGCTACAGGCTCAGGTGCAAGTAGACCCGACCGAGCGGACTTTGATAGTACAGGCGCCTGCCGGAGAAAAGGTGCAAGTAGCCGTGTATAATCTTTTAGGTCAGCTTGTGTGGCAAGCCGAAGTCGAAACTGGTTCTATTCCGCTTTCGTTGCCGGCGGGGGCCTATGTGCTGCGGGCAGGCACGCAGGGGCAACGGTTTTTCCTGCCCTGACTACAAGCTCCAAGCGTGCACGCTATCCAACAAAAGCAGAAATCCTCCTTGGAGGATGACGCCCCAGCCCGTACCCCGCCAGCGCGCATCGCTTCGAGTAACTAAGTACGTTCCGGCGGCTACGTAGCCTACATCCAGGAGGGCATTGAAGAGAAGGAGGCGACGCAGCTTGCGCCGTTCGGCGGCCCAGTCATTAGCCGTACCAGCCCGTATAGACCGGTGAAGGGTGTATAGGCCATACCCTGCGATAGCTCCCTCTACAGTGCCCCAGGCTATATGCTGGAAGCCCATATATCGGCTGAAGAGGCCCCCTCTCGCCGCCTGGTAAGTGCCCACCGTCACGCTCGCTATCGCCCACCCTCCTAAGCTGTACAATAAGCGTTTCTTAACCTGCATAACTCGTGCAGAGTCTGACAGCAAGGCGAAAACTAAAAGGAAGCTCGCCATACTGAGCCAAACAAAAAAACTTAGGAAGTAAGACGAGAAGCCGCCTGGCCAAGACTGCGGGTTGCAGGGAAAGACTCCTGGAAAAGCCGAGCCCCCTCGGCGGGTGTGCGGAAAAGAAGGCTCTAAGGAAGGAGGGTGGACCGTTTGGTTTGGATAACCTGGCGCAGTAGAGCTATGAGCTGCTGGTAGAAGGTCTCTATGCCAATGCGCTCGGTAGCGGAGAGAAAGACAGTAGGATAGCGAGTTTGCGCCAGCCAACTTTGTTCGACCAGTTCGCGCTGGTCGGGGGGTAGGCGGTCGATCTTATTCATCACGAGCAGGATGGGGATATCGGCGGCACCGATGGTTTCGAGGGTGCGTTCGACAGTGCGGATCTGCTCCAGGTAGCCCGGGCTGTTGAGGTCCGTCACGAGGAGGAGAAGATCCGCTTCGCGCACTTCAGCTAAGGTGGTATGGAAGGCCTTGAGCAAGGTTGGGGGGAGCTTCCGAATGAAGCCCACGGTATCCGAGAGCAGGAAGGGTACACCATCCAGCACGACCCGCCGCGTGGTGGTATCCAGGGTGGCAAAAAGCCGATCCGCCACTAAGACGGGCGCTTTTGTGAGCAGCCGCATGAGGGTAGATTTGCCCACGTTGGTGTACCCTACCAGTGCGACTCGAGGAAGGGTATCGCGACGGTCTCGCCGGATAGCCGCCTGCCGCTCAAACTCTTGGAGTTTTTGCTGAAGCTGGGCGATCTGTTTGCGGATTTTTCGGCGGTCGGTTTCGAGCTGCTGTTCGCCCCCCCCGCCACGCAAGCCGATCCCCCCCCTTTCTCGGGAGAGGTGGGTCCATCGGTGAGCTAACCGAGGGAGCTCATACTGGAGCCGGGCCAGTTGAACTTGCGCCTTGGCTTGAGCGGTGCGAGCGTTGCGGGCGAAAATGTCTAAGATGAGTCCTTCCCGGTCGGTGACAGGCGCTTCCCAGGTTTTTTCGAGGTTGCGCACTTGGACGGGGGAGAGATCGGCATCTACGAGCACGAAGTCCACTTCGTTGCGGTGGGTCTGCAGCCAAGAGCGGATTTCTTCGACACGGCCTGGAGTAAGGAAGGTAGCAGGATCCGGCCGGCGCCACCGATAACGCCACGCCTCCACCGGAAAGTACCCCGCGCTGCGCACCAAAAACAGCAGCTCTTCGAGGTATTCTTCGCTTTGCTCAGGACTTTCGGTAGGGCCTTCTATGCGGACGACCAAGGATCGCAGTTTTTCACCCATACAGGCTATTCAGCGAAGGAATACGCTTCGACTTGGCCTTCGTTTAGGAGGAAGAGGCGGCTGGCAAAGGGGTCCACTTCGACTTCGGAGGTGGCAGAAAGGCGCAGGGGCCCTAACACCTTCTTCAAGCGCAGCTCGCAGCGGTTCTTATCGAAGAGGTAAGCGGCCACGTTTTTAGCGTCTTCCATGCCGAGGGAGAAATGAAGGTCTCGGTAGGTGCCCATGCGTTGGGTGCGGCGTTCGACGATTTTTTGCCAGGTCAGCTCCGCCATGAAGGCCGAAGTCACCGCGCCTAAGGCGTAGCCTGTGGCGGTAAGCGCTTTTTTGAGCGAGATGGCCAAGCTGGGTCGGTCGGCGGGTTGGGGAGCCGGCGCCACGGTCTGTATTGTTTTGAAGGCGAGGTAGGTGGAGGCGGCGTATCCCGTCAGCGACAGGGTGCCTCCGAGGAAGCGTATCAGCGGCGGGAAAGCAGGCGCCGGCCGTTCAAAGCGGCACACCACCTCGCCTTGTTCGGTGAGGCCCCAGATAGAGGAGCCGTTCCATATCCACAGGCGGCCGTTTTCCCAGGCGATGCCCTGGGCTGGGTCAGAGAGGAGGAGCTTGAGGGGCTTCCCGATAGGCTGGGGGGCGCTGCCAGGTCCATCCCACCGGTATACTTGTCCTGCTTCGTCTACCACGTAAGCTTGGAAGAGGGCCCCTTCGTTCCGTAGGGCAAAAGGCATGCTCATACGGCGCTTGAGGGGCTTCTCCCAGAGCACTTCGCCAGTTTCGCTGAGGTACTGGATGCGGCGCGTGGTTTGTACGAGGACTCCCCCAGGCACAGTTTGGGCGGCCAGGGGCGTGCCGATTAGCCGCCGGGGACGCCGAAAGAGAAACTCTCCTTTCCGCAGGTCCAGGACATCTACTTCCACGGCCCAGTCGTCGGGGAGGTTGCGGCCCGAAGTAAAGACCCGCTCCCGCTGGAAAAGAAGGAAAAGTCGGTCTTCAGAGAGGGGTATGTAACCCGCGAGGAGGCCTGGGGTTTTGAGCCGTTCGCCCCAGAGGTTTTGGCCGGAGTCGTAGTCAAGCAGGAGTGCCAGCGGCGGGGTCAGGAGAGCGTTGCCGGTGGGCCGCTGGATGGAACCAGGCGGCAGGTCGTCCGTAAAAAGAAGCAGCCCATAGGCCGTGCTAAAGGCCAGCAGCACGTTGTCCCGTGCCAGGGTAATCGGTTTTGTCCAGCGGGGTTCGCCCGACTCTTGGTACACGGCCAGCAGGCGCCCTCGTCCGTAGGCGCAAACCAGGTTGCGTTCTTCGTCCACAAAGACGTAAGTACCACTCATGGGCCGCAGGTTGAAGCGTTGGACGATGGGTTGACGCCAAAGTTGCTTGCCGGTGCGGGCTTCTACGGCGTAGAGGGCTCGCTGGGTGAGGTAATACACGGTTTGGCCATGGACGGCGAGGTTGCTGTAGAGGTTTTCGATGGGCTCCTCTCCTGCAAGCCGTTCCCACAGTACATCGCCGGATAGGGCATCTACGGCCATCAGGCGTGACACCTGCAGGCTGAGTACTTTGCTGGGGTCTTTGGGGCCTTCGCCAAAAAGCACAATAGCTCGGGCCTCGGGTACTACGGCGCGCCCCAGGGTGCGGGTCATACGCCGCCGCATCTGTTCGGCGTCGTAGACGAGGCGGCCGGTGTAGGGGTTCAGGATGAGGTACGGCTGAAAGGCTGCCTGAAGGTTCTGGAAGGAGCCGGTAGCGCCTTCTACTTGGCTGGGCAGGCTTAGTGAGCCGCCTTCCCACAGCGGTGTCTGGCCCAGGCGACGCCAGCTCTCAGGCGGCACCCGATCACAGGCGCTGCATCTCCAGATCACCTGTCCGGTCTCGCCTGAGAGCGCCCAAATGCCTTCTTTCCCGCTCATAACGAGTAGGTTTCCATCCTCTCCCAGCTCAAGGCGAGCCTGGCGATCTACCTGAGTCTGCCACAAGGGCCCCTGAGCCCAGAGAAGCCCCACGCCTAAGACGGTTTTCCACATACGGTACACAAAGATACAACTCCTCCGCTCAGAAGCGGGACTTACATTTGTCAGACCAAACCTGACGCGTATGAAAGGGTTAGTCGTTTTCCTCGCAGTGAGCCTTGGGCTCAGTTTCGGCTTCGGCCGTTCGGTGTGTGCGGCGGTGCCTGCTGCAGTGGGTTTGAGCGAAGCCTCAACGGTGGTCAAGAAAGCTTCCTCGCAGAAAAAGGGGGCCGGGAAAGTTTCTTTCTTCCAGCGGGCGAAAGCTTTTCTCACCGACCTGGCAGAGGGGGTTGGGCGATGGGCACCTTTTTCGCTGATTGTACTGGCGATTCTCACGCCTCCGCTGGCGGTGGGGATTGCTTCGGATTGGGACCCGGACAAGGTGCTCATTGCTATGCTGCTTACGGCCTTGTGTTACTTGCCGGGCGTCATTTACGCTATCATTCAGGCAGGCAAGTAAAGGCAGTACTCTGCAGACTGCTGTAGTGAGGGCTCCCGCCTTGCCGGGAGCCCTCTTATTTTTGTGGGGTGAAACGGCTTATTCAGCGGCTAATATGGGTAGGGATCTTGATCGCTCCGCTGATTTTTTGGGGCCTTCCAGCGAAGTGGGTTGAAAACGGGCCTTTTCGGTGTCCTTCTCGACTGCTTCTTCAGGTAGATTGCCCTGGATGTGGCCTCACACGGGCCACCTATTATGCCTTGCATGGAGACTGGGCTCGCGCGCTAGAGTATAATCCCCTGGTGGCGATAACGCTACCAGGCGCAGCAGTACTCTGGGCGCTTTGGCTGTGGCAGGAGGGCAGGGAACGCTGGACTGCTCCTAAGCGTGGAGAGTAGCGGACTCGAACCGCTGACCTTCGGCTTGCAAAGCCGACGCTCTACCACCTGAGCTAACTCCCCACCCTGGCTTGCTTCCGCGCGAAAGAGCACCTACGTGGGCCTGCGTGGAGTCGAACCACGGACCTCGACATTATCAGTGTCGCGCTCTAACCAACTGAGCTACAGGCCCAGCAGGGCAAAGGTAAGAACTTCCCCGCAAATCAAAGGAGGGCGTGGGTCTCTTGCCGAGCCCAGAGGTAGGTCCCCACCCGTGTCAAAAGCCGTTCTATCCGTTCCAGCTCCGACGAGCCAGGCAACGCATGTAAGAAAAGCTCCGCAATCGCCAGCGTCTCCCGCGAAGCCTCACTCCAAAAGGGGAGATACAGGATCGCTACAGGAAAGAAGGCGTGGAGAGCCCCTGGGATGGGCGAGCAGCCCTTCGGAGCCGGATAGATCAGGTAAGGCCGGCGCTCGTGAGTAGCCAAGGCCAGGACCCCTGTAGAGGCTTTTTTTCCTTCTGCGTGGGGGAGAGCATACTGAGCTCGTACGACCCAGCTGCCTTCTTCTTTTAGATAAATGACCCCCCCTAAAACTGGCTCGTCTTTACTTAGCTGCTCGAGCAGGCGACGCAGAAAAGCTGGTATGGCTTCTGTATACGAGCGCTGCATCAGCCCTTCGTACACCAGGACAAACGCTTCTTCCTCTTGGCGGCGGCGGTCTATTTCGCGCAGGGAGGTCAGCTCCGCTACGGTGGTCTCCAAAATGGCTTTTTGCTCCTCGGCTTTTTCGCGCAGTTGGCGTTCTGTTTCTTCTTTGTGAAGAAAAAGTCTGAGGACGTCTGCATAGGCAACGAGCCCTACGAAGGCGGCTACGGTCATGGCGCCTATGAGCAAGCCGTAGCGCAGAGGGCCATGACTAACAGCATCCGGAGGGAGGTAGGCCAGGGAAGGCTGACCTATAGCCGCCAGGCCCGCTAAAAGGGCCGTAAGGGCAATCAAGCCGTAAGCGTAGTTTTTTTCTTTGAGGGGGTCCAGCAGAAGTATCGCTCCGTATCCAGCCACAAAAACGGTCCACCATAGGAGCCCTCCTTGCAGCGGAACGTGTGTAACCGTCTCGACCAGCAAAGGCAGATAGGCCAGCACTACCAATAGACACCGTACGAGAGGATGATCCTTGTAGCCGCGCGCATAGAGAAGTAGCACGATGGGCAGGTACACAAAATTCCCCAGCGCATACAAGAGGCGATAAAACGTCCGGGCTTCCGGAGTCAGGGGAGAAAGCTCCGCCAGGATAGCGGTGGCCCAATAGGAGCTCCATACCAGCCACCCGATCCAGCGCGCCTTTTGAAGTCGGACTTGCTTGGCGTCAGCATACATGGCCTCATCAAAGGTAGCGGCTATACGCTACCTTTGCGAGGGCCTTTGCTATAATGCGCTGGATAGGGTTGGTGGGCTGGGCGTTGGTATGGGGGCAGGATACCGTGCGGTACACGGTCGAACAGGTGGAGCGGCTTTTTCTCGAGCGAAACCTTTTGCTTATTGCCCAGAAGTTGCGCATAGACGCCGAAAAGGCGTTGGTTTGGCAGGCCCGGCTTTGGCCCAACCCCCAGCTCACCATAGACCAGGTGGATGTTTTTACCCATGCGAAAGGGCCTTTGCCGCCTTTTCTCGAAACGCCTCGCATCAATCAGGTTGCTGGCAGCCTCTCGCAAACTTTGCTGACTGCCCGTAAGCGGCTAAAGGGCATAGCCTTGGCCGAAGCTTCCGTTCGCTTGCAGGAGGCCGCTTTAGCCGAGCTGCTCAGGCAACTGCGCAATGACCTGAGGCTCGTAGTCTATGGACTTGCGCGCGATGAGTTTTTGCTGGCCCTGATAGCCGAGCAGGCTTCCCTCCTGGAATCCCTTGCCCGGCGGTACCGGGGGCTGAGTCAGTCCGGGCTGGTACCCTTGCCTGAGTATTTGCGCATGGAGAATCTGGCCCTGCAGGTGCAAGCCGATTTGCGGTCGGTGCGTCAGCGGTGGGAGGAAGGCCAGCATAATCTGCGCCGCTTCCTGCATCTCGAAGCAGGCAGCTCGGTGCTCTGGATAGATACGACCGGTCTGGCAGCGGCGCTGGCCAAGGAACTCCCCCCTCTCGACACACTCTTGAGCTGGGTTTCCTCAAGGCCGGATGTACGCCTGGCCAGAGCCCAAGGGGAGTACGCCCGACGCTCGTTGGAGCTGGAAAAAGCCCTGGCTATCCCGAATGTAGACGCGGTGGTTACGTACGACCGGCTGGGGGGGTATCGGTTTCCTCAGTGGGGGGTAGGCTTCAGTACCGCGGTTCCCGTCTTCAACCGAAACCAGGGCCGTATCCTTGCCGCAAGGAAGGCGTTGGAGGCCTCCCAGGCCGAACTGGAGGCCGCGTATCTTACGGCGCAGTCCGAAGTACTCTGGGCCTGGCGCAATTACCAGGTCGTACGGGGGCAGTGGGAAAGAACCGATCCGGGGCTGCTCGAGCGCTATCGTCAGGCCGAAGCCGCCTACCGAGAAAACCTCTTGGCCGGCCGCGTGAGCTTCCTGGCGTATGTGGATTTCTTCCAGAGTTATCGGGATCTGGTGAGCAAAATAGCCGACCTATGGTATGCCTATCAGGCGGCCTGGAACCAGATTTCTTATGCAACGGGTAGATAAGAACTATCTGCGGTGGGGGGTGCTTATAGGGGGCCTAAGCCTGATAAGCGGGGCTGCAAAAAGAAAGCTTCGGCTCGTTCGGTGTCGGAGCTGTCCACCGTAGCTCAGGCCGAAGAGTACGCCCCTCTACTGGTTTGGCGCAAGCCCATTCAGCGGGAGCTGCGGCTGCCTGGCGAAGTGCTTCCTGTGCCTGAAAGGACGACGGTCGTACGAGCCCCTGCTGAGGGGACGGTGCTTGTGGTGTATGTGCGGGTAGGACAAGCTGTCCAGCCGGGCCAAGCTCTGCTGTTGTTGCGAGCGCCTGAGCTGCTTGCGGCTCAGGCGCGGCTGCGGAGTTTGTTGGTTCAGCAAAGTGCGCTGAAGGTCCGGCTGCAGGCTCTGGAGCGCATGGCGCAGGATAGCTTAGCTACGCTGATGGAGGTAGCTCAGGCGAGAGCAGACCTGCTGGCTTCCGAAGCCGAAGCGGCCAGCCTGCGAGAGCGGCTCGCTCTGTTTCGCCCTGCTGGGGACGATTTTCTCCTCCTGGCTCCTCGCGCAGGCATTCTTACGGAGTTGCGTGTTTCCACAGGAGGCAATATCGAAAACGGTGATACCCTTATTGTGCTGAGTGACCTGGCCATGATCAGGCTCCAGATTTATGTCTATCCTGACCAGGCTCTGCCCTTAGCGTCGGGCATGAAAGGGGTGGCCTACCTTCCCAGCCATACCGATTCTCTGCTTTTCAAGCTAAAGGGTTTTTTGCCGGTCTTGCAAGAAGGGAGCCGTACGCTGGTGGCTTATGCGGATGTACCTAATCCAGGAGGCCGGTGGCGTCCAGGTGCCTTTTTCCAAGCTAACCTTTTCATAAGTCAGCCAGACTCGGCTGAGTCTGTGCCTTACTCCGCGCTTATTTTGGACAGTGACCAGTGGTATGTACTGGTGCATAAGGGAAATGGGGCCTGGGAAGTGTGTCCTGTGCGGGTCATCGCTCGTTCTCACGGAGAGGCTTTCATAGAAGGTGTGACCCCTGGAGAAAAGGTGGCTACTCAGCGTGTACTGCTTTTGTATCAGCAGTTGACTCGTACTTTATGAGAGGGGTTATCACCTTTGCGCTTCGCCAACCCATTCTGGTGGTTTTTTTGACTTTTTTGGTGGCGATAGCGGGAGTAGTAGCCTATTTTTATACGCCTATTGAGGCTTATCCCGATGTGACTAGTACCCGGGCGCGGGTGATCGTACAATGGCCAGGGCGCAGTGCAGAAGAGGTGGAAAAATTTATTGTGCTTCCTATTGCCCAATCTTTCAACAATATACCTCGTAAGCGAAGTATTCGTTCTATCTCCTTGTTTGGTCTTGGGGTGATCTCGGTACTTTTCGAGGATGATGTAGATGACTTTTTTGCCCAACAGAATGTAGCCTCCCGGTTGAGTGGTGTGGATCTACCAGCGGGAGCCAGCGCTTACCTGGAGCCTCCGTATGGGGCGACGGGGGAAATTTTTCGCTATGTGCTGAAAGGAAACCGCCCCATTCGAGACCTTACTGCGCTGCAGAACTGGGTAGTCAGGCGACACCTCTTGCAAGTGCCTGGTGTGGCCGATGTGGTGACTTTTGGCGGTGAAGAGAAGGTGTACGAAGTACAGCTCAATCCTATCCTCCTGGATGCTTATGGGCTCACGACGCTCGATGTAGTTGAGGCGCTTAGCCGGGCCAATATTAATGTCGGCGGCGACGTAATCGAACAGGGGGATCAGGCGTATGTGGTGCGGGGGGTAGGTTTGCTCGAAAAGATCGAAGATATCGAAAATGTGCTGATTACTTTGCGTGGTAGTGTTCCTATCTATGTCAAAAGCGTAGGGAAAGTGGTAGTTTCGGCTAAGCCTCGTTTAGGTACTTGCGGCCTCAATGAAGCCAACGATGTCGTTCAGGGGATCGTGCTGATGCGGCGAGGTGAAGATCCTTCTACCGTGATTCCACTGGTCAAGGAAAAAATCACCGAACTCAATACGCGCTTTTTGCCGCCTGGGGTACAGGTGATACCTTTTCTCGACCGTACCGAGCTGGTGAACACCACAGTCAAGACTGTTTTACACAACCTCGTGGAAGGGGCTTTGTTGGTGAGCCTCGTGGTGGTCTTTTTCCTGTGGGAATGGCGGGCAGCCTTCATTATCGTCTCGGTCATTCCACTGGCGTTTTTATTCGCGCTGCTTCTCTTGCGTATCCAGGGGCTGCCGGCGAATCTGATCTCCATGGGGGCGCTGGATTTTGGCCTCCTCCTTGAAGGTACTCTCGTCATCGTAGAAGCTGCCCTTGTGGCCTTAGCCCATATCGAACCTTCTGCCGTGCAGCGCGCACGAAGCGGCCTTCTTCGTCGGGTGATCTCCCGAAACGCCCGTTACATCTTTGTGGCCCAGTTGATTCTCGTGCTGGCCCTGCTACCTATCTTTCTTTTTCAGCGGGTCGAAGGCAAACTATTCAAGCCTTTGGCTTTCACACTGGGGTATGCGATGGTAGGCGCGCTTTTGTTGAGCCTGACTTATGTGCCGGCCATGGTGCGTTTGTTGTATGCGCGCGTGATTCCCCAGGAGCGGCCTTTGTCTTGGACCTGGCCTTTGATTGCCCCTTGGCGAAAGCTGGTGGCTTTCAGCCTCACCCATTCTAAAGAGGTAATCGGAGTTTATGGTGGAGTTGTGATAACTTGTTGGATAATCTTTTACTTTTATGGGTCTGAGTTTGTTCCTAAGCTCAATGAAGGGGCTATCTATGTCCGGGGCACCCTTCCTATCAGCGTAAAGCTATCTGAAACGGTCAGTCTGGCTCAAACGGTCAAAGCAGAGCTGCTGCGGATTCCCGAGGTGCGTTTTGTGCTCTTTCAGGCAGGTCGGCCTAACGACGGCACAGACCCTACCGGTTTTTTCAACCTGGAACTGCATGTTCAGCTCAAACCCCAAGAAACCTGGCGAAAGGGTTATACCCGGGAGAAGCTCGCCGAAGAGATTCGAGGGCTTCTGGCTCAGCACCGAGGGGTTCGGTGGGCTTTGAGCCAGCCTATCCAGGACAATGTGGAAGAGTATGTGTCTGGTGTGAAAAGCTCTATTGCGGTCAAGATTTACGGCTATAACTTGGCAGAACTCCAGCATTATGCCCAGGAAGTGGCCCGAGTTCTCCGTGAGCAGCCGCATATCGCCGACGTGGTGGTCTTTGAGAGCCTGGGGCTGCCAGAGCTGCGCATCAAGCTGGACGAAGTGCGCATGTCTCGTTACGGGGTTTCGATGCAGGATGCCCAGGCCGTCATAGAGAGTGCGATTGGGGGCCGCACCGCTACGCACTTCTACGAAGGGGAGCGGTACTTTGATGTGCGGGTTCGGCTGGACTCCTCTTACCGCAACACCCCTGAAGCTATTGGTCAGGTGCGGGTGCCTGCGCTTTCGGGGCACACCGTACCCTTGTCGGCCATCGCCGATATTCAGCTTCTGACGGGGCCGGCGTTCATCTATCGGGAAGGGACGCAGCGGTATGTAGCGGTGGGTTTTTCCGTCACGAGCCGCGACCTGGGTGGAACCATCGCCCGAGCGCAAAAAGCGGTGGCCCGAACCTTACCGGACCTGAAAAAGGTCAAAGTGGGATGGGAAGGGGAGTTCGAAAGCAAAGAACGAGCCACCCGTCGGCTTTCCGTCATTGTGCCAGCTACGGTGGCGCTAATTTTATTTGTGCTGTACATGCATTTTGGCTCTGCGCGTGAGGTTCTTCTGGCTGCGCTGTCGCTTCCCTTCGCTTTCGTAGGAGGCATGGTAGCCTGGGGTGTAACGGGTATTCCGTTTGGGATTTCGGCTGGGGTGGGCATGATCATCCTCCTGGGCGTGAACACCATCAATGCGCTGATTCTGTTGGGTGATCTGCGCGGCAAGCGTACCCTCGAGGCGGTGCGCACCACGATCGAACAGCGCATTCGTCCCCTGGTGATGGTCATGCTGATCGGGTCGCTGGGCCTTTTACCGGCGGCGCTTTCCACTCGTATGGGGTCCGAAGTGCAAAAACCTCTCGCCATCACCATTGTCCTCGGCATGCCGGTGTGCCTTTTCCTGGCGCTTTCGGTATTACCTGCGCTGTATCGTTGGGCTTACCGGCTGCGGTGAGGCGGGCTGTGCAAAAAGCCTACTTTTTCCGCATAGCGGGTAGGTTCGCACTTTACATTTGTGGACATGGACGCTCGCAGTCGAATCTTACAAGCCGCCATCCAGGAGTTTGCCCAGTATGGGTATGATGGGGCGCGGTTGGAGCGGATCGCCCGCGCCGCTGACGTCCATACCGCCCAAATCCACTACTACTTCCGCACCAAGCGAGGCCTATACGAAGCTGTGCAAGCGCACCTTCAGCCGCCTTCGCTCGAAGGGGTAGTGGCTCCGCTTATAGCCGACGGGGTCCCCCTGCCAGAACGGGTACAAGCGTTTTACGCCCGCTTCCACGAGGCGGTGCAAGGGCTTGCGGGCGGAAAGACCGGTACGGGGTTGATCCTGCCCCCCCTTTTGCGTGATCCCCGACCCCTCGAACTGCCCGCTTGGGTCCAAGCCCTCACCCAAGCTCAAAACTTCGGGATGGTGCGCCCTTGGCCTATCCGGTTTATCTTGAGTCTCCAGTGGAGCCTGGCCATGGAACCCCTCTGGTACGAATACGACCCAGACCAGCGATCTAAACACTATACCGAAGTGGCGCCTCGCCTTTTTTGGGAAGCCGTCCGGGCAATTCCCTGAGGGGTACCTTTGCGCCCATGAAGAAGGTCCTCTTGGTCATGGGGCTGGTAGCGGAGCTTTTGGCTCAAGATACGGCCCGTGCTTGGCAAGTAGAAGGACTGGTGGGCCTACAAGCCGCTCAAACCGCTCTCTCGAACTGGCAAGCAGGCGGCCAAAACCAACTGGGCGGCGGCCTCCAAGGCCGCCTCAAGCTGGCCTATGACCGAAAAAGGTACGGCCTTTCGGCGGAGCTTTCAGGACAGTATGGGGTGTTACGCGTGGTGCCTCAACGTACCTATCGCAAGACGCAAGATTTTGCGCTCTTGCTGCTGGAGGGAGAACGGCGCTTTCGACAAGGAGGACGCTTAGTCGGGGCGGTCTTAGCCGATGCGCGCACCCAGTGGGCCCCCAGTTACACGTATATAGGAGACTCGGTGGTCAAGCCGGCTACTGCGGGGTTTCTGGCGCCGTTGTACGGGCAGTTTTCGGTGGGGCTGCGTTACCGGCCTTTCAAAGCCTGGCGTATCACCTTCTCTCCGCTGTCTGGGCGGGTGACCTACGTGCGATGGGGCTACTTAGCTGAAGCGGGCGCCTTTGGGCTGCGACCCGCAGAACGAGACACTGCCGGAGCGCTCCTTCGTCCGGCCCGCCGTACCCGCTGGGAAGTAGGAGGACGACTCACCTCCCGTCTCGCTGTTACTCCCCTGCCCGGCCTCCAAGTCAACCACTTCCTGGACCTTTTTGGCAGCTATTCCTCAGCCCCTTGGGGACCCATCCTGGTCTCTCAGCTCCAAGTGGCCTACCAACTCAAGAAGTGGATAGCCCTGGCTCTCACGCAGCAGACTATCTATGACCCTCGTCTGCCTGCTCCTCAGCGCCTCCAACTCCTTACCAGCTGGAGCTTGGCCCTCACGTATACGATAGCCAATCAGCCCTGAGGAAGCCCTGCAACATTTGACCGGCGGTTGACGTATACTCAAAAATGGGAAGGCTTCTGGCTTCGTATGCGGCAGCACGGAACCTTTTCGGAGGTGGTGTTGGCGGAGTTGCGCCAACAGACGCCTTTTCTGGTGGTACGGGCTTGGGATAGCCTGTACGCCGTTCACAAGCTCACGGACGTAGCTACCAGCCTCGACTACTCCGTGAAACTACTTCACGGCAGTTTAGACGCCGAAGACCGCAAGAAGCTCCTCAGGACCGCCAGCACTCTAAAAAGGCTACTATGCATCTACTCGGATCTCTCCGCCAGCTCTAAAAGCATAGACGAGTCTGGCGTGGCCAGGGGCATTCGAGAACTTTTATTTGATGCCTGGCGGATTGGGGTTTCCCTGACGGTGGCGATAGTAGACAGGGTAGTGGAGATTCCGGCTTCTTTGCAGATGGAGCGGCCTTTGGTGGTGCAGGTGGATCACCCCGACGCTGAGGATGTGGAGAGGGTCTTGCAGCAGGAGGCACGAGTTCTACGGGCTTGGAAGCGCCTCTCGCCCAAGGACCAGCAAACCCTTCTCAGGGGGCTGTTTGTGAATATAAGCTTCCGCTCTGGTGTGCAGATACTGGCGCACGGGCTCAAGCGGCACAACTCCGTAGAGCAGTTGATTTCGGCGGCGCAGGAAGCTCGATCGGGTTCGCTTTTGATAGGGCGCACGCTGCAGCCAATAGAGATTGATCCGGAGGAGGTGCAGATAGGGGGGATGCCGCTTTTCCGGCAGTGGCTGTGGGAAGTGCAGGCGGCATTTACCGAAGAAGGGCGAGAGTTTGGCCTGCCGCGTCCTCGAGGGATTCTTTTAGTGGGGGTGCCGGGCACGGGCAAGAGTTTGGCTGCGAAGCTGGCGGCACACGCCTGGAAGCTTCCCCTAGTACGCGTGGACCTATCCGCTGTTCATGGTCCTTACCTGGGAGAAAGTGAAGCCCGCATGCGCGAAACCTTGGCCAGCATAGACGCTTTCGGCCCCGCCGTCCTACTCCTGGATGAACTCGATAAGCTCTTCACGAGCGACTACAATACGAGTACGGAGCAGCGGATCCGGGCCTACTTTTTCACTTGGATGCAAGAACGAAGGGAAGGCTCCGTCGTGTTTGCCACCGCCAACGACATAGAAAAGGTGCCTCCCGAGCTGATTCGGAGAGGCCGGATTGATGAGGTGTTTTTCGTGGATCTGCCTACCTTTTCTGAGCGGAAAGAGGTATGGGAAGTCATGCTAAAGCGGTATGTGTTTCGGTATGGGGCTCATCGGCAGCTTACTTATGGACAGTGGGGCGTCACACCTCCCTGTCCTGAGGACTTTGATTTAGTCAAGCTGGCCAGCCTCTCCGAAGGTTTCACAGGCGCTGAAATAGAAGAGTGTGTACGAAAAGCGCTTTATCAATCTTTTTTACTGCGTCAGGCCTTAGGTATGAGGCATCTGCGGAGTGTGTTGGAGGATATGCGCCCGCAGGCGATTATGCAGCGAGAGCAGATTCATCGGCTCCGACGCTTAGTGCGGGAAGGTCGTATCCGCTCGGTTTCTCCTGAGGATGAAGACTCCGTTCAAATCCCCTACTACGGCCTGGACACATGAAGCCGTCTCCCCGTTATCCTGCTGCTTGGCAGCTGGTTCGAGCGCTCTGCCAAGGGCAGCGCCTCTTTGTCGTACGCACTTGGGATGAGCGTTACGCCGTTGATTGGCTGACCCACGTGGCTCGAGCCTTGGGGTATCGCCTCCAGCTTATTAGCTACTCAGAATCCCTCCACCCCAGTCGATACCTAAAGTCAGGCCCTAAATACCGCTTCTTTGTGCTCCCGTATGAAGAATGGGCCAAGGATAAGCATATGCTATTTTTGTACAGACTCTGGCACTCCTACAATCAAGAAATACGCAAGCAGTTAGAAGAGTTTTACACGAAAGACGGAGTCAAGCCCCTTTTCTTCATCGATCCGAAGGGAGATTTTTCAGGGACTCTGCTCCTTGAGCGACCTACTTTCCTTTCTCTTTTTGAGCCGGAAATGGAAAGTATCTCCTTGGCCCTCCGTGCTCATCGAAAAAGCGGGAAAAAATGGAAGAGGCTTTCGCCTTGGGCGCAGGGGGAGGTGCGCCGGCTTTTGGGGCAGGTGCCTTTCTCGGTGGGGATTCGGGAGTTGCGGGCGGCCCTGGCCGCCGCCGACGAGGAAGCCGCCCTTCTTGTGCGCCTGCGCGAGCGTTGCTTGGCTCGACTGCCTTTGCCGGAAGCCCTCATCCCTGTGCCCCTACCCGAAAAAGTGGAAATCGCAGGCCTGCCTTACCTGCGGGCGTGGATACATTCCATGAAGAAGGCTTTCACGCAAGAAGCGTACTTATTTGAGTTGCCCAAGCCTCGAGGGCTTTTTTTGATAGGCCCCCCTGGCACCGGTAAAGGCTTGGCGGTGCACTACTTGGCCCAGACGTGGAACTTACCCCTTTTCCGGTTAGACGTCGGGGCTTTACTCGGCCGGTCTTATGGCACGAGTGAGGCCAACTACCGCAAGCTATTTAGCCTCCTCAATCAGATGCCTACTTCTATCCTCTGGTTAGATTACTTGGAGAGCTTGAAGGGACGTAGGTCCACGCTCCATAGGTGGGAGGGATCCTTTTTTAGCTACCTCTTTCATTGGATGGATACAAGGAAAGGGGACGTTTTTGTGGTAGCTACGGCTAATAATATCGATCATTTGCCGCCGGAACTTTTACGACGTGGTCGCTTTGATGAGTGGTTTTTTGTGGATCTTCCTGGGGCTTCGCAGCGTCGGGAACTATGGGAGCTGTTTTGGCGGCGGTATGTAGAAGGGGAGCGGCGCAGGGGAGCAGCCCCACCGATTGAATCGGATGTGCCCTGGGAGAAGTGGGTAGAGGCTTCACGCGGCTTTAGCGGCGCTGAAATAGAACAGGTTTTCAAGCAGGCTCTTCAGCGAGCTTGGGCGCTACGGCGGCCCCTACAGCCAAGGGATGTGGAGATAGTATTGGAGCAAACGGTTCCGCAGGCGGTTATGCAGCGGGAATCGATCCAAGCCCTGCGGCGGTGGGTGTTAGAAGGGCTTATTCCTCCGGCGGGTCCGCTGGAGGAAGAGATACTGCCCTACACCTCTGTTGCCCGAAACTTGCGTCCCCCTTCCCAGGAAGGGCTGGTGGTGTAACCGGCTACCTTTCTGGAAGCAGCCTGGGGAAGGCGGGCAGCTCTAGGGTTACTCGAACCGTTCCCAGACGTGGTAGCCCGTAGGGGTGGCTTTGCAGGGATACAAGGTGCGAGGCGAGGGAGTTTGGTTAGAGTAAGTGGTGTACCGCTTGCCGCAGTATCGGCATTGCCCTACGTTCTTGGGCATACGTGGCGCGAAGATACTCCATATTGGGCTATCGAAGCTAAGAAGTGAGTTGGGGTGCGGTGCGGGCTTTTTGGCGCCGTTCTATGGCGGCTTCGATGTCTTGGAGGCGGCCTTTTGGGATAGCGTCTATGAGTTTTTGGGTGTAGGGGTGTGTAGGGGAGCGGTAGAGGTCTTCGGCGTAGCCGCTCTCTACCACCTGGCCTTGGTGCATGACCAGCAGCCGATCGCTCATAAACTTGACTACGCTTAGGTCATGGGAAATAAAAAGGTATGACAAGCCAAACTGTTCTTGCAGGTCTAAGAGGAGATTCAAGACCTGGGCCTGGACGGAGACGTCTAAGGCGGAGACGCTTTCATCGCAGATGATGAAGCGGGGGCGCACAGCTAAGGCGCGGGCGATAGCGATACGTTGGCGCTGCCCCCCCGAAAACTCATGCGGGTACCGGTAGAAGTGGTCCGCCTCCAGCCCGACCTTCTCCAATAGGTCTATGGCCATTTCACGCGCCTCCCGAGCGTTAGAAGCGATTTGGTGATAAAGGAGGGGTTCCGTCAGGGCCATCCCTACAGTCAGGCGGGGATTCAGAGAACTGTACGGGTCTTGAAAGATGATTTGCATTTTTTGGCGCAAGCGGCGAAGCTCTTGGGCGGGGAGGGCCGTCACTTCCTGCCCTTCAAAGAAGACTTTTCCACCGGTAGGTTCGATGAGGCGCAGGATGGCGCGGCCGGTGGTGGTTTTTCCGGAGCCAGACTCGCCTACCAGCCCCACCGTTTCGCCGGGGTAGACGCTGAAGCTTACGCCGTCCACGGCTTTCACATACCCCACTACTCGCCCTAAAATACCCCGAGTGATAGGAAAATGCACCTGGAGGTTTTCTACTTTGAGGAGGGGGGGCTGTTGAGCCAGTTTCTTTTGGCGGGCTCGGTAAGTTTCTTCGGAGAGGGTTTCGGTACGTAGGGCTTCTTCGACGGTGAGCCGGCCCTCGGCTTTGAGGAAGTCGGCCAGGGTAGGTAGGCGGTGCAAGCGCTTATCCAGAGGCGGCCGGCAAGCCATTAAACCCCGCGTATAGGGGTCTTGTGGAGCGGCGAAAACCGCTTGGATGGAGCCTTGCTCTACTACTTTGCCGCGGTACATTACCAGCACTTCGTCACACACTTCGCCGATCACACCCAGGTCGTGCGAAATAAAGACCATGCTCATGCCATGGCGGGCTTGCACTTCCAGAAGTAGGTCCAGGATGGTTTTTTGTACGGTTACGTCGAGGGCGGTGGTGGGCTCATCGGCAATCAGAAGGGCAGGGTTGCAGGCGATGGCCATAGCGATCATTACGCGCTGCTTTTGACCCCCAGAAAGCTGGTGGGGATAGGCGCTAAAAATGCGGGCAGGATGAGGTAAGCGCACCTCTTCAAAAAGGGCTAAGGTGCGTTCCCGTGCCTCTTGGACCGACAGGCGCTGGTGCAAGCGCAGGGCTTCCATGACCTGTTCCCCGCAAGTGAAGACCGGATTCAAGGAAGTCATCGGCTCCTGGAAGATCATGGCGATCTCGTTGCCGCGCAGGTGGCGCATTTGTTTTTCAGGAAGGGTCAGTAGGTTCACTCGGCCCAATGAGGGGGAGTCAAAGTAGATTTCGCCTTGGGTAATGCGGCCTGGGGGGGTGGGGATAAGGCGCATGATCGCCAACGAAGTCACGCTTTTGCCCGAGCCGGACTCACCTACGATCCCCAGGGTCCGACCCTTAGCCAAGGAAAACGAAACCCCTTCCACCGCGGCTACCTTACCTGCCCGCGTTTCAAAGTGCACCGATAACGACTTCACCTCCAGCATTTCGTCAAAGATACAGGAGTGGGGCTTTTTCGTACCTTTGCTCTATGGCCAAGAAAAAAGGCAACCGCATCCAGGTTGTGTTGGAATGCACAGAGCATGCGGCCAGTGGTCTGCCGGGCACGTCTCGGTACTACACCTGGAAAAACCGCAAGAACACACCGGGTCGCCTTGAGCTTCGTAAATACAATCCCATCTTACGCCGTCATACCATCCATCGAGAAGTCAAATAATCTGGGTTATGGCTAAGAAAACAGTTGCAACCTTCCGGTCCGGAGACAAAAAGGCGGGTTTGACTCGTGTGATTTATCCCGTGAAGCAACCCGATGGGCGTCTCCGTTTTCACAAGAAGCTGATTTCTTCTGACCAGCTTCAAAGTTTTCTGAGCCAGCGGCAGAAGTAGCCCTTCTGCTATGCGGCTTTATGTGGTAGAGACAGGGCGCTTTGCCCTGGATGGGGGGGCTATGTTTGGCGTCGTGCCCTGGACCTTGTGGAGTAAGCTCATACCCCCCGATGAACGCAACCGCATTCCTATGGCGATGCGGGCTTTGCTCATTGAGAGCGGGGATCGGTTGGTGCTGGTGGATGTAGGTGTAGGGCACAAATACACGCCCAAGTTTGCGGACCTCTACGCGATAGACCACAGTCAGCATACGCTGGAAGGGGAACTGGCTCGATTAGGGTTTTCGGTGGAGGACGTGACGGACGTGATTTTGACGCATCTGCACTTTGATCATGCGGGGGGCAGTACCCGACGCTTAGCCGATGGGCGGGTGGTGCCGACTTTTCCTAAAGCCCGGTATTATGTGCAGCGGTCCCACTGGGAGTGGGCCCACCGGCCTAATCCCCGCGAGCGGGCCAGTTTCTTCCCTGAGAACTATGATCCTTTGTCCGAGAGCGGCCAGCTCGTGCTGGTAGAAGGGCCGCAAGAGCTCTTGCCGGGGGTGCACTTGCGCGTGGTGCATGGGCATACCGAGGGTCAGCAGCTCGTCCAAGTTCGCTACAAAAACCGCTGGCTTCTCTATGGAGCCGACCTTTTTCCTACCAGCGCCCACTTGCCTTTGCCTTATGTGATGGCCTACGATGTGCGTCCGCTGGTTACCCTGGAGGAAAGGCAGCATTTTTTGCCTTGGCTTGTCGAGGAGGAGGTGATTGTGTTTTATGAGCACGATGCGCAGGTGGAGTGTAGTACGGTCCAGCGCACGGCCGAAGGGCGCTACGAACGGGGGTTGACTTTTCGGTTGAGTGAGATATGAAAGAAGCGGGACCGCTCTGGAAAGTGCCTGTCACCCCTGATCTCCTCAACGAAATGGGCAAGGGCACGCTCATGGAAGCGCTGGGGATTGTTTTTACGGAGGTGGGTCCAGATTACCTTCGGGCGCGCATGCCGGTGGACCATCGCACGCGGCAATACTTGGGGATGTTGCATGGGGGTGCGTCGGTGGCTTTAGCGGAAACCGTGGCCAGCACCGCTTCAAATCTGGTCTTGGATCCGTCGGCACAGTACGCCATAGGCCTTGAGATCAACGCCAATCACCTCAAGGCTGTTCGCGAGGGGTACGTATGGGCTGAGGCTCGTCCCATTCACTTGGGGCGTACCATCCATGTATGGGATATTCGCATTTATGAGGAGGGCACAGGGGCGCTTGTGACGGCCTTGCGTCACACGGTGATTGTGCGCAATCGCTCTGGGCAAACCAACAGCTGAATACTAAGGACTTGTGGAAAAACAAAAGCTTTTCCACTTAGCCCTTTTCCCCGTTTCAGGCTCTCTGGAGATGGCTCTATGGGGTTTCGGCGAGTTTTGCTTGGGATAGGCCCCAATCCGGCTTCCGTAGGAGGGGTGGCGAAAGTTTCGTAACCTTGTGGCATGCGCCACTGGATAGGGGTAGTGATAGGGCTGGCCTGGGCACAAGGCAGCCTGGAGGCGTTGTGGGCTGAGCGGGACCACCCAGAAAAAGCTCGGGAGGCGGTCAGCCTTTTGGAAAGTGAGCTCAAACAAAAGCCCCATCAGCCTGATAAGGTGGTTCGATTGGCTCGTTTGTATTACCTGTTAGGGGAGCAGGCGCAGCCTGATGAAGCGCGCTTGGCCTGGTATGACAAGGCTTTTCAGGTCTGTCGAGCGGAGTTGGTGCATCAGCTCGGCCTTTCGGCTTCGGTGGAGGACGAGGTGCTCGTGGCAAAGACCACGAAGGCGCACTTGCCCCTCCTGTACTGGGCTGCCGCGGCTCTGGCTCGCTGGAGCAAGCACGCCAGCTTCACCCAGCGGGTGCGCACTCGCTCGAAGCTCCTTCTGTATTGGCGTCGGGTCGAAGCCTTAGAACCTACGTATTTTTATGGGGGGGCCTATCGGTTTTTTGCCGGCTACCACGCCCTGGTGCCGGCTATCACGGGGGACCGTGACGTGCATAAAGCCCACGAACTCTTCGTGCAGGCGCTCAGGGTGGCCCCCAACTACTTGGAGACCAAAGTGTTGTACGCTGAGACGTACGCGGCGCATCCGGAGGTGCAGAACCGTGAGCTTTTCCGCCGGCTCCTAAATGAAGTGTTGCAGGCGCCGGTGGGTACCGATCCGGAGTGCCTGGCTGAGAATCGCCTCGCCAAGAAAAAAGCGCAGGCCCTCTTAGCTCGAGAGAAGGAACTTTTTGATTAGGGGCGGCTGTCTTCTTTATAGAGGGCTTTCTCCAGTAGGGAGAGGAAGAGGCGGGCGCTTTGTTGTAGGTTAGAGAAGCGCTGGATCCAAGCGAGGTTTCTTTGGGGCCAGAAGGGCGGCTCGATGAGGTATTTCTCGACCTCGAAGAAAGCTTGGGTTAGGTTTTCGGTGGTGAAGGGTTCGATGAACCAGGCGTTGTAGCCGTGGGTGAGGAGTTCCTGGTAAGCGGGGAGGGCGCTTATGAGGGGGAGGGCGCCGTAGGCTCGCCCTTCGGCCAGGCTATAGCTGTAGCCGTCGTAGCGGGGCGCCGACACAAAGGCTAAGCTTCGCTGCCAAAGGTTTTTCATTTCTCTTTTTGGTAATACTTTTTCAAAAAGAAAAAACTTATCAGGAAATTGTTTTTCTAAACACTTAGCTTGGTGGGCGAGGTGAGGATGAGGGGGGTAGGGGCCGGCCAGGCAAAAGAAGGCGAGCCGACCTTGGGCAGCCAGGTACTGGCGAGCGGCCTGTAGGATCACATCGGCCTGGTAAAAAAGTGTAAGCCCCCGAGGCAGCAGAATGCCCACCCGTTCGGCCTTCTCTAGCTCTCCTTCTAAGTCTGGACCTGTTGGTAGTTCAATATATTTTTTTACTTTTTCAAAAAACTTTTTTGCTTTGCAAAGTTCGTAGTTGTCAGCTAAGGCGAAGGCGGCTTCTTGGAGGGTTTGGCGCAGGAAGGGGGGCAGGAAGCGGCGACGCAGCCAGGCGGCCGCCAGGCGAGGTAGGGAGGGCGCGGTGTTTTGCAAGCTCCAGCTATAGCGCAGGGGAGGAGCGGCCGGCGTGTATTCAAAGAGGTCGGCTCCCATGGCGTAGGGCACATAGGGCCGGAACCCACTTAGCCAAACCCACACGCCGGAAGGCGTCAGGTGGAAGGGATGGGCTACTGTCACTTCGAGCGCCTCGAGGAGCTCACGCAGCGCTTGGGAGCGTCGGTAGAAGTCTATCCATCGTGGGTGGGCTATGGGAGGGCCTACACTATAGTAGGGGGTGGCGTCCGGCGGGGGCGGCTCTAAACCTACAAAAACTACGTCAGCGCCGGCCTTTTGTAGGGCGCGGCCCCACCGCTGCAGGTGAAGGTCGCGAGCCGGTCCTACGAGGGCGATTCGCATAACCGCAGGGGGACAGCCAACGCACTTTCTGAAAGCGGTACGGGACGCAAGCCGGTTTCCTGGGCTTCTATCACCCGCCAGCTTGGCGGCCAGGCCCCTAAGCGGTAGAGCTTTTTTATTTCGGAAAAGTTTTTTGTAAAAATATTGCCTTTGTCTTCGATGGCCAACCAGTTGGTGGGGAGGAGGCGGAGGCCCAGGTGACGGACGGTCTGTGAGACGAGGCGCCAAAGGGCATCGGTGGCGCAGCCGGAAATCGGTTCCTGCGCCTGTACCTCGATGAAATGGTGGTAGGGAAAGTGGATTTGGTACGCAATAGGCCGGCCATGGGTCTGCCAGCCTTGCAGAGCGGCGTGCAAGTGCTGTGAGAGGGTCGTCGCTTCTGCTGGGGTTAGGGGCCGCTCCAATAGAAAATGCCACCTTCGCCACATGCCCCTAAAATACACCGGCTGGTGGGAAAGCGTCTCTTGGGCGGTGTGGAAAATCGAAGAGGAAGAAGGAGAGCTGTGGAGAAAGGCCGAGTTATCCCCTGTTGAGGCGGCGTACCTTACTACGATTACCCATCCCCGTCGGCGTGTGGAGTCGCTTGCGGCCCGAGCCGCGCGAAAAGGCCTTCCCTCAGTGGGCTACACTTCGCTTGCGCATAGCTACCCTTGGGCCGCTGCCGCTACGGCCCCTTTTGCGGTGGGCATCGACCTCGAAAGGCAGCGCCCTTTCCCCCAAGCTGTAGTCGCTTACTTCATGCAAGAAGCTGAAAGAGAGCGCCTTGAGGCCGAAGGTCTGACTTATTGGCATTTTTGGTGCGCTAAAGAGCTGGCCTACAAGCTTTTATGTACCGAGTTTGACGCTGTGTCATTTCGTCGGGAACTCTTTTTTGACGGGCAAGCGGTCGTTTTCCGGCGGGGAGAGGTCGGTCGGCGGATTCGAGTAGGCTTTGTAGAAGGCGAAGGGTGGTTACTGGGATTGGGGTTTTTTGCCTAACTTGGGCGCAGGATGAAGGCGCGGGTACTCCTTGTCGAAGACGAAGAACCGGCGCGACGGCTGCTGCGGCGATATCTGGATCGGATTGGGCCGTTCCACGTGGAGGAAGCCGCCGACGGGGAAGCGGCCCTGACTAAACTCCAAGAAGCCCCCTGGGATATTGTGCTGCTGGATATCGAGATGCCTGGGCTGGATGGGGTTTCGCTCATGCACTTTTGCGCCAGCCTCACCCCTGCGCCGGCGGTGATCTTTACTACGGCGTATGCGGAGCATGCGGTGAAGGCCTTTGAAGGTGGAGCCGTAGATTACTTGCTCAAGCCTTTTTCGCAGGAGCGCCTCAAGCAAGCCCTGGAACGCGCGCTGCGCCGCCAAACAAGCCCTCAAGCATCGGGGGGATCGCTTCGCCTTCCTTTGCCTTTGCACGAGGGGCATCTTCTTTTGCCGGTAACGGACCTTCTGGCGGTGCGGGTCGAAGACCGCATCCTGCACATCGAAACTCGGGGGGGGGAGATTTTGCAGACGCGGGCCTATACGCTCCAGGGGCTGGAAGGGAGGCTCCCCGCGGGGGCTTTTCTTCGTATTGCGCGGGATTGCCTCGTGCAGTTGGATGCGGTACGAGAGGTGATCCCGTGGTTTTCTGGGCGGTATAAGGTGGTGCTGCATACCGGTACGGTCTATATGTGTAGCCGGGAATACGCTGGTTCGCTGCTAAAAGCCTTAGGTTTGCGGCCAGAAAAGTGAAGGTGTATGCGTTTGGGGGTTTTTTGGATTTTGTTGGGGCTGGTGGGTTTGGCGGCTTGGCTGGTGTGGGAGAAGCGAGCTCCACGCCAGCAGGCCTTGCCGCGCTCCCAGGCTGAAAGAGCCCCTATTGAGCTTACGGATACATCGCCGGAAGGGGCTGCGCTTTCAGGGCCGGCCAAACCGCACGTGGGGGGTCCCTCTGCCCCCTCTACGCAAGGGGGTCTGGAAGCCTTCTACGCCCAGGCCCCTGGATGTCAGGTGGTTCGTCATCGGTATTACGCCTTGTGTTATGATGAGGAGGCGGAGCAGGCTCGGTGGACGGTGTACGTGCTGGAAGGGAAGCGGCTTGAGCAAGGGCGCTTGCGGCGTACGCAGGACTTTCGGCCGGACCCCGCTGTGGCGACCGCTTCCGCACAACTTCAAGATTATGCGCGCTCGGGTTATGATCGCGGACACCTGGTGCCGGCGGGGGACTTCAAGTGGGATGCGCAAGGCCTGAGCGAGACCTTTTACCTGTCCAACATGAGCCCGCAGCTCCATGAGTTCAACGCGGGCATTTGGGAAGCGGTGGAGAGTACGGTGCGATCTTGGGCGCGTCAGAAGGGCCGCTTGGTGGTGTATACCGGTCCTGTACTGGGTAAGCCCTTGGGCTTTATTGGGCAGAGTCGAGTGGCGGTGCCCCGGGCTTTTTATAAGGTGGTGTATGCGCTGGAAGGGGAGACGCCTACGGAGGCGGTGGGGTTTTTGGTGCCGCACCGGCCCACCCGTCGCAGCCCGATGGAGTTTCTTGTGCCGGTGGATTCGGTGGAAAGAGAGACGGGGGTGGACTTTTGGCCGGCCTTGCCTGATCCGCTCGAGGCGCGGTTGGAGCGTCGCGTAGACAAAAGCTTTTGGCGTGCTGCGGCTTCTCGCCGCCGGCGCTAACTTTGCCTTTACATGCCGATTGTACCCGCTACCACCTCAGCTCATCGTGCAGCTTTTCTGTCTTTGCCTCGTGCCCTCTATGCGGAAGATCCCAACTGGGTAGGTCCGCTTGACTGGGAACTCCAGGCGCTTTTCGATCCGCGCAAAAACCCCCATTTTCAAGAAGGCGAAGCGCAATGGTGGGTAGCCTACACGACTCAAGGTCAGCCCGTTGGGCGCATTGCGGCCTTTGTCTATTGGCCTAAGGCGCGCAAGTATCCTGTGCCGACGGGGGGGGTCGGTTTTTTCGAGTGTGTGCAGGACTATGCGGTCGCGCAAGACCTTTTGGCTACGGCGCAGGCCTGGCTTGCCGAACGGGGCCTTCTGGCCATGGACGGCCTGGTCAACTTTGGAGAAAATGACCGTTTCTGGGGGGTCTTAGTGGAGGGGTTCGATAGCCCGCCTGCCTACGGCATGCCCTACAATAAGCCCTATTACGCCGAGTTTCTCAGCCGCTATGGGTTCGAGGTGTACTTCCGGCAGGAGTCGCGCGAGTTGGATCTGCGTCGGATTCCCGATCGCATCGTGCGTATTGCTGAACGCGCCGCGCAAAAGGCGGGGGTGACCTTCGCTTACCCGGATCTGCGCCACCTTCGGCGGTATGCTTTGGATTTTCTCACGATTTACAACGACGCCTGGCAGTACCACGAGCACTTTGTGCCCCTGACGGAGCAGCGGGTGGTGCGCCTAATCGAGAGCCTAAAGCCGGTACTGATTGAGGAGATGATCTACTTTGCGTATGTGGAGGGGGAGCCGGCGGGGGTGATTTTGGCCTTGCCGGACCTGAACCAGATTTTTCGTCCTTGGCGGGGCAAGCCTTCGGTGGGCCAGTTACTGGCTTTTTTGTGGCGTAAGCGCCATAAGTATGCCTGGTACCGGCGGCGGGGTATTCTGACGCGGGCTCGGGTGATGCTGATGGGGGTGCGGCCTAAATACCAACGACGGGGACTGGAGTCGGCGCTGGCTTACTTGCCGGTGCCGCCGGTGGTGAGGATGGGCATTACTCACGCCGAGCTGAGTTGGGTAGGGGATTTCAATCCCGCCATGCTGGCGGTATTAGAGGCGACTCAGGCCCGCAAAAGTCATATCCACGCTACTTTTCGCTATTACTTCACGCCCGAAGCCCGCGAGCGCGCCCGCACCGCCTCGGCCATCATTAGCCGGGCCTGAAGACGTACCTTTGCCGGGTGAACTGGCATACCCTAGCAGTGCATGCCGGCACCGAACCCGATCCCCTCACGGGGGCGGTCATGGTGCCGGTGTATTTCACGTCTACGTATGCGCAGGAGGCGCCTGGCGTGCACAAGGGCTATGAGTACAGCCGCACCCATAACCCTACCCGTACCGCGCTGGAGCTGGCGCTGGCTCAGCTCGAAGGGGCGGCCTATGCGCTGGCCTTCTCCTCGGGGTTGGCGGCTACTGACGCCGTCCTGCGTTTACTCTCCCCAGGAGACCATGTTTTGGCAGGGCGGGACCTGTATGGAGGCACGTATCGCCTACTGCAGCGGGTATTCGAACCGTGGGGCCTTCAGGTGGATTTCGTGGACACGACGGATCTCGCTCGTGTCGAGGCTGCCTTTCGCCCCAATACCCGTCTGGTTTGGGTAGAAACCCCGAGCAATCCCCTCCTTCAAGTTTCGCCCATCGCGGCGTTGGCGGACCTTGCTCACAGTCGCAATGCCCTGCTCGTCGTAGACAACACCTTTGCTACGCCTTACCTTCAGCGTCCCCTCGATATGGAGGCGGATGTGGTGGTGCATTCGGCCACCAAATACTTGGGGGGGCATTCCGATGTCGTAATGGGGGCCGTCATGCTGAATCGCGCCGACCTGCACGAAAAACTTCGCTTCCTTCAAAATGCGGTAGGCGCGGTACCTGGCCCTATGGACGCTTTCTTAGTGCTGCGGGGCCTGAAAACCCTTCCGCTGCGCCTCCAAAAGCACAGCGACAACGCCCTCAAAATCGCCGAGTTTTTGGCTACCCACCCTAAGATCGCTCGCGTGTATTATCCGGGCCTTTTTACGCATCCCCAGTATCTGCTGGCCAAGCAGCAGATGCGTTTGCCTGGTGGTATGCTTTCTTTCGAGGTGAAGGTCGCTTCAGCGGAGGAGTTGCAGGGTTTTTGGCGATCTCTACAGATATTTACGGTGGCGGAGAGTCTCGGGGGCGTCGAATCGCTCGTCAACCATCCCGCTACCATGACGCACGCTTCCATACCGGAGGAGGAGCGGCTGGCTTTGGGCATTACGCCGGGCCTGATCCGTCTCTCGGTGGGCATCGAGGACCCCGAAGACCTCATCGAGGACCTCAAAAATGCCCTCAGTAGACTGCCTTAAGAAAGATTGTTAGGCATATTTTACCCCCCCCCCCGACTTTTTAGCTAAGTGAGTCAAAAGTCTTTACCTTTGTAATATGGCCAGTGCCTATGAGCTATTGAGCCAGCTGCTGCGCCCTGCGTCTGATGGCTCGCGCGCGTTAGGTTCCGCGGAGATGCCTTTAGACCCGCGATTAGCTGACCTCATGGCAAAGTTTTTCCCTACGCCGGTTTTTGTGTTGGATAAGTCCCGGGACCGGATTGTGTGGGCCAGTCCAGGAGGATTGATGCTTCTAAATGTGGAGGGCAAGCAGCTTCAAAAGATGAGCCCCGTGTCGTTTTTGGAGGCGTATTTCACGCCGGCAGAGCCGCTTTTGCGTTTGTATACGCAAGGGGCGCAAGAAGGGCTATTTCAAGGTCAGGTCCACACGCCTCAGGGGCCTCGGGCTGTGCAAGGCTTTTGGGTAAGGCTGCCCAGCGAGAAAGGCGATGGCTACGAGTTTATGCTGAGTTTTCAGGATGTGACGGAAGTGGAAGCTTTGAAGCAAGAACTGCTTCAATATGCGGAGGAGCTTGAGCAGCAGGTGGAGGCGGCGCAGGCTTTGGCCACACAGAAGGACGCGCTTTTGAGGGAGCTTCAGCAGCAGGCGGAGAAACTGCGCCTTTTGGCTACGGCCACTGCCTACTCCAACATGATGAAGTTTATCTTAGATGCGGAGGGGCGTGTAGTATGGGTGAATCGGACTTTTGAGCAGGCTTCGGGATGGCGGGCCGAGGAGATCGTAGGCAAACACATTTCGGAGGTGTCAGACTCGCCTTCTTTTGCGCATCTGCTAAGGGGGCCTCAGGATAAGCCTCGACCAGAGACCCTTGTGACTGCGCATTTTGTACGAGCGCCCTTCACCGAGGAGATCTATGCGTACGATCGGCAAGGACGAGGGTATTGGATGCTGCTCACGCTGGCGCCGATTTTGGATGAGACAGGGCAAGCCACACATTACCTGGGGGCCTTTCTCAACATCACTCGTCACAAAGAGCGAGAAGAGCAGCTGCGCCGGCAGCAGGATGAACTCGAAGCTTCTTTGCGCTATGCTCAGCGCATCCAACAGCGGTTTTGGCCTGAAGTGGGGGCTTTGCGCAAGTACTTCTCGGATGCGGTGGTATGGAATCAGCCGCAGGGGCAGGTCGGGGGTGATTTTTACCAGGTCTTTCCGGTGGAAGGGGGAGTCTTGGTAGCGATGGGGGATGGGACGGGACACGGGGTGCCGGCTGCTTTGCTCGCGATTTACGCTACGACGCTGCTGCGGAGACTGGTGCGGGAATATGGAGCGGACCTTCTCAAGGTCTACACGAGCTTGCAAACTGACATTGAGGAGGTCTTTGGGGGGGCACAGGGGGCCAGGGAGGGCTTTGAGCTTGCGCTGCTGTATTATGAGCCGAAGGCGCCCCGAGCGTCGTACCTGGGGGTAGGACGGCCTCTTTGGGTGCTGCGAAGTGGGGAGATTTATCCTGTCTCAGGGATCAAAGGCGACGTGAGCACCACGGCTCTGGATAGCAGCAAAGCTGACCCTGTGGTGCAGTCTCTTGGACTTCAGCCAGGGGATCGGTTATACCTTTTTTCGGATGGCGTAACGGACCAGCTCAACGCCGAAGGCAAACGTTTTTCCCAAACCCGCCTTAAAAGCTTTCTACAGACCAACGCCTACTTGCCGCTGGAGGAGCAAGTGAGCCTTTTGCGACAAGCCCTTATTCATTGGGCGACGGGGACCGCCCAAACCGATGATATGCTACTTCTGGCGATGCAGGTGTAAAGGGCTACCTTTGCAGGGTGCGATACCTGTGGGTTTGGCTGGGAGCGGTGGCTTTAGCGCAAGTGGACCCTCGGGCGGATCAGCTGGTGCGCCGTTCCCGCAAAAAGCTCAAAAGCTTGGAGTTTATGACGGTGCAGTTCACCTACAGCGTGGAAAACCGGGCCGACACTACCCAGAAACGGATTACTCGGACGGGCACGTTGTGGTACCGCCCTCGGCAAAATAAGTTTCGCGTAGACTTGGGAGACATAGCGATTCTTTCCGATGGCAAGACGGTGTGGCAGTTCCTCAAGAAAGAGCGGGAAGTCAACATTTCCACCTACGATCCGAAGGAAGGCTTCAGTTTGGATCGAGTATTTCGGGTGTATGACCAGGACATGAAGGTGCGTTTTGATAAGACGGAGGCGTTTGGGGGCCGGAGTGTGCACAAGGTTTCGCTTTTCCCCATCAGCGATACGACAGAATACTTCCGGGTGGAAGTGTGGATTGATGCACAGACTGAGCTGCCGCAGCGCATGCGCCTCTCTAACCGGGACGGGACGGTGGTAGAATACCAGCTCAAAGGGTACGATACTCGCCCGCTGGCGGATTCGCTGTTTGTTTTTGATGTGAAGAAGCATCCTGGTGTGCAGGTCATCGACCTTCGGTGAAGTCGGACGAGCTAATAAGGCAGGCCTACGGCAAAAAGAGCCTTCTGTGTGTGGGGTTGGACCCGTCTGAAGAAGCGCTACCGCCGGCTGTGTGGCGGGGTGGGCCTCCCTCTATGGAGGCGTACTTGCGCGAGGTGATAGAAGCGACGCAGCCCTGCGCGATAGCGTACAAGTTCAATGTAGCTTTTTACGAGCGGTGGGGGGTGGAGGGGTGGGCGATGCTAAGTCGTTTGCGTGAGGCGCTGCCGCCTTCTGTGCTTACGATCGCCGATGCAAAGCGGGGCGACATCGCCCATACCAGCCGCGCTTACGCCGAAGCTTTCTTGGGTCAGCTGGGCTTTGATGCGGTGACGGTACATCCTTACTTGGGGTGGGAAGGGCTAAAGCCTTTTTGGGACTGGCCGGGTAAATGGGTCTTTGTGCTGGTGCGCACGACTCAGGCCCCCTCCTGGCAAGGGGACGTCTGGCAGCGCGTGGTGCGGGAAAAGCCCTTTTCCTCGGCTGAAATCGGATGGGTGTGGGGCGCCTGTCATGGAGCTGAACTGAAGACCTTGCGGGAACTGGATCCGGTTTCGTGGTTGCTAATGCCGGGCCTGGGGGCACAGGGAGGTCAACTCCCTGCCGGCGCACCGCTTTTTCCGGCGCTTATAGTGGTGGGGCGTGCTATCCTGAAAGCCCCTCATACCGCCTCAGAATGGGCTGCTCAGACCGCTTCTTTTCTGCCCTGAGGTATTTTCCCTACCTTTGCCGGCCATGGCCGTAAAACTGCGTCTGCGTCGAGATGGGCGGCGCCATTATGCCTTCTTCCACCTGGTGGCGGCAGACTCCCGCGCGCCGCGGGATGGGAAGTTTATCGAGAAGCTGGGCTATTACAACCCAAATACCGACCCGCCTCAAATCCATTTGAACCATGAGCGAGTGTTGTACTGGCTGCAGCAAGGAGCCCAACCCACCGAAACCGTCCGTTCGATTCTTTCAAAGGAAGGCCTTCTTCTGAAGCTGCACCTGCAGCGCAAGGGCAAGACGCCGGAAGAGATCGAAGCCGCCTACCAAGCGTGGAAGGCCCAAAAGGCCGCGAAAGCCGCGAGCTGAAGCCGCTTCCGCTGTCGACCCTTTTTTTGTGGGGGCGCATTTTGCGGCCGCATGGGCTGCAAGGCGCCTTGCGGGTAGAGGTGCTGGCCGAGAACCCCCGAGCCTACGACCGAACCGTGTTTTGGCTGGCTTTTCCAGGCCAGTCAGAAGCCTGGCCTCACCGGGTGGCTTTTCTGCAGCCTGATCGCTCCAGCCAAACCGCTCGCTTCTGGCGCTTGAAACTTGTAGGCGTGACAGATCGCACCCAAGCCGAAGCTTTCCGGGGAGCCGAAATGTATTTGCCCCGCGCTTACCTTCCCCCTCTGCCAGAGGGGCAGTTCTACTACATCGAAGCGATAGGGGCCACCGTATGCGAAGCTGACGGCCGCCCGCGGGGGCAGCTCGTAGAGATTTTTCCTGGGCCGGCGTATGATTTTTTCATTGTGCGCAACGATCAGGCAGAAGAGTTCTGGATTCCGGCGCCTTTTGTGAAGGGATTAGACCGAGTGAATCATTGCCTTTATGTGGAAGCCCCCACTGACTTGTGGGATCCGAACTTAGCTCGAGGGCGGCCTTGAAGAAGGAGCGGCCTGAGGCTTGGGTACCGAGAGGCGCAAGCTATTCAGCACGACGGTGAGGGAGCTCATAGACATCAGCAGGGCGCTAAGTGAAGGAGAGAGGTAGTAAGGTGAGAAAAGCCCCATAGCTAAGGGTAGGGCCACGAGGTTGTAGCCAAAAGCCCACGCTAAGTTCTGGGCGATGATCCGGCGCAAGCGCAAGCTAAGCTGGTAGAGGGCGGGGAGGGCGGTTTCGGTATCTTGGAGCAGGGCGATGCCGGCGCTGTGGGCGGCTGCACCCGCGCTGCGATACACGGCTATACCTACCCAGGCGGTTTGGAGGGCCAGTATGTCGTTGAGACCATCGCCTACAAAAGCTACTTTTTCGCCGGCGGCTTGCTGCGTTTCGATCCATCGGGCTTTTTCCACGGGGGAGAGGCCTTTCCATACGGCGCGGAGGCCAAGCTCTTGCGCGACCTGGTCGGCCACGGCGGAAGGATCGCCCGTCAGCAGGACGCATTTTTTCCCTTGGGCTTGGAGCTGGGCCAAAAACGGCTTGAGCGCTATTCGCACGGGGTCTGAGAAGGTGAAAACGCCGATGATTTTTTGGTCGGTGGCGGCGGCTACGGCGGTGGTTTCAGGCACGGGGAGGTTGGGATGCTTTTCGGCCAGCCAGCGAGGACTCCCCACATAGAGTTTTTCTCCCGGCAGGGTGATAATCAGGCCTTTGCCGGGCAGTTCGAGCCAGGTGAGGGGCTCGACGGGCTCGGCTTTGGCGAAGGTGGCCACGTAGTCTGCCAGCGCCTGGGCCAGGGGATGTGTGCTGCGCCGCAGCAAAAAGGCCAGTTTGCCCGCGTATTCGGGGGCGTGCCAGTTGGCCTGTTGAACGGTAGCGCGGCCGAGGGTAAGCGTACCGGTCTTGTCGAAGGCCCACACCGTCGCTTGAGGCAGGTTTTCCAGCTGGGAGACCTCTCGCAGGAGGAGCTGCTTCTGGGCGGCGCCGCTGATCGCCATCTGCACGGCCAGCGGCGTAGCCAGCCCCAGCGCACAGGGACAGGAAATCACCAGCACGCTCAGGGCTCTTTCCCACGCAAAGGCGGCGTCGGCGCCCTTCCACAGGTGGTAGCCCACCGTGAAAGTCGCCAACACCAGGACGACAGGCACAAACACCGCCGATACGCGATCGGCCAGCCTTTGTGCCCGAGCTTGAGAACGTTGGGCTTTTTGCAACCGTTCAATGAGCTGGGCTAAAAAAGTCTCGCGCGCCGAAGCCGTCACGCGCACCTGTAGGGGTTGGGCCAGGTTACGGGTGCCGGCCCACACGCGGTGTCCAGGGCTTTTCTCGACCGGGAGGCTTTCGCCTGTGAGCAGGCTTTCATCGGCGTAGCTGTGGCCTTCTACGACTTCACCGTCCAGAGGGAAGGTTTCGCCAGCTAAGACTTCTACTACGTCGCCTGGAGCTAAGCTCTGGGTAGGCACCGTACCGGGAGCTGGTCGCAAACGCCTTGCAGTAGGTACAGCCAGCGTGGAGAGGCTTTCCAACACCGTCTGGGTGCGGTACCGGGCCCGCTCTTCAAGGTAGCGCCCTACCAACACAAAAAACAGAATCTCGGTGGCTGCGCTGAGGGCATATCCGCCCTTTCCCTGGAACCGTTCGAAAAGTCCTAAGGCCAGGCTCCCCAGCAGGCCTAAGCTAATAAGGGTATCCATCGTGAGCTGGCGCACGCGCAGTTGTTGCCAGGCCGGCCGGAAAAAGTACCGCCCTATGCCCACTACCACCGGCAGGCTCACCAGGAAAAATACACTCCCCACCCAAGAGGGTAGAAAAGAATGGGCAAAATGGATGGCCATGCCCCCTACGGCGAAAAGGCCGGCTATAGCTAAGGCGGAACGCAGCCGAGCCAAGTACGCTTTTTGCGCCGCCACTTGGGCGTAAGCATCGGGCAAGAGCGTATACCCCGCGGGTTCCAGCGCTGCCTTAAGCTGATCGAAAGGAGCTTTTTCAGGGTCGTGGCGCACTTGCACTTCGCCAGTAGAGAAATGGACTTCGGCTTTTTCTACCCCTGGCACGTGCTCAAGGAGGGTTTGTACGCTCACCGCGCAGCTCTGACAGCTCATGCCCACCACTTTGTAAGTAGCCTCGATGGTCATAGCTTCTCTCTAACAAAAAAAAAATAGGATGGCCAAGATTTGGGGGCGCTTGGGGATGGAAGGGATTTGTATTGGTGCAGCTTTGTATACCTTTGCGCGGATGAAGCCGGTGTTGTCTCTCTTTGTACTGAGTCTAAGTTGGGGACAAGAGATTCTTCTGCGTCGCGTCCAGGTGGGGCAAAAAATCACCGAAGAACCGGCGAAGTCGCCCTCTAACGCAAGTGTGCGGCTGGTATTTGTGGGGCAGGTGCTGGACAGCACGACGAAAGAACCGCTTAGTGGAGCGTACGTCCGCGTGCCAGGCAGCGTAATCGGAGCGGTCACCGACGAAAAGGGGTTTTTCCGGATACCGACCACTTTGCGGAGCCCCATCGAGGTGGAGGTGTCCTTTGTAGGGTATACTACGCGGCGCCTCACCCTGAATCCTCTGCCTGAGGGGTCGCCGACAGCGCCGATTCTCCTTGCGCCTGAAGACATCGTCGGACAGGAAGTGGTTATCTCAGCTTCTCGAGTGGAAGAGAAACTTCTACGCTCGCCTGTGCAGGTCATGCAGCTTTCGGGGGTGGCTATCCGGAGCAGCCCAGCTGTGGTGTCGGCCCAAACGCTTTCTTTTTTGCCCGGCGTGGACGTAATCTATTCCAGCTTTACTTTTCCGGTAGTCAACACGCGGGGGTTCAACTTCACGCAGAACCCTCGCTTCATCAACCGCGTGGATGGGGTCGAGATGCAGTCTACGGCCCTCAATGTGCCGGTGCTGACGTTTACGGCACCGCCCGACTTAGATGTAGCGAATGTAGAAGTGATTGCGGGGCCGGCTTCGGCGTTGTATGGACCGAACGCCTTCAATGGCGCTATGCTTACTACGCTCAAGGATCCTTTTCAGTATCCTGGGCTTTCTGCGCAGGTGCGTATAGGGGTAAACCACTTGGCTAACTACCAGCGGGATCCAGCGCCCCTCTACGATGTACAGGCCCGCTACGCCCACACCTGGCGCAACCGTCTTGGAATCAAACTGGCCGTGCATGGCCTCTTAGGGGAGGACTGGCGGGCCACCGACACCACGGATCGGGGGGTTTATGCGGGGGCTGTGCCCCCTTATACTACGGCTGGCTCGTGGAATCCTGGTTACCTCCCTATCAATGGCTACGGCTACGATGCGCGGGCCCTTATTCAGGGAGTTCCCTTTGCGGACGGCCGGCCTATGCCCGCTTTCTATCTCAGTCGGACAGGCTGGATCGAACCCGACCTCGTTTCCACCCGTACTCAGATAGGGAAGGTTACAGGCGGAGTTTTTTACCGGTTTACGGATCAGCTGCAAGGCCAGCTTACGTTCCATCTGGCCAGTGGCCGTACGGTATATCAAGACAATACCCGATATGCGCTGCAAGACTTTGTCCTCATGGCGTACAAAGCCGAGCTGACCCATGCTCGGGGTTTCTTCCGGGTTTATGCGATTCGGGAGGATGGGGGGCGCTCGATGTCGCTGTGGGTGCTGGGGGCTAACCTCCTCAATACGGTCAAGCCTCATACGGCGTGGTTCACGCATTACCTTTTGGCGTATGGGGGGTATTTGGATATGAGCATGAGTGCGGCGGACAAAGCGGCGTTTGCGGCGCACTATGGGTTTGCGGTGCCGCAGATGGGTGATCATGCGGCGGCGCGGCGGCTGGCGGATAGCGACACGCGGTTTTTGGCGACCCTACCCACGGCGGCGCCCGTGGCGGGGTGTTCTTAGGCACTCGATGGGACGTAGGTGGGGCCTGGCCTGCCCCGGGTAGTCCTGAGCTGCGTCGACTGGTAGACTCGCTTAGCCGTATCCCTGTCACAGTGGGCGGCGCGCGGCTAATAAACCGGTGTGGGCTGTACCATGCAGAGGGGCAGTATGAGCTTCCGCGGTGGGGCGGTATTCAGACCATTGTAGGGGGGAGCTTCCGCGTCTTTGAGATCAACTCTCAGGGGACCATCTTTATAGATACAACGGGGCGGCCCCTCTATAACTGGGAAGCCGGAGCGTATGTACAAGTGCGCCGCTCCTTTTTTGCAGAGAGGCTCCAAGCTACGGTGGGGGTGCGATACGACTATCGGCAGTACCTCGTGGGGCAAGCTACCCCCCGCATAGCCCTCAACTATGCCTGGGACTCCAAAGCCCAACACATCTTCCGTGTAGCGTACCAGATGGGCTTCCGCAACCCCCTCAACGAAGCCCTCTTCATCAACCTCCAAACCGATGCCAAGCTTGTTGGGGCTCTGCCTCAGACAGACCAAGCTCTGGGCATTGCGGGCACCAATAACTACACCCAATCTTCGGTACAAGCCTTTCGAGCGGCGCGGGCGGCCGGCGCTTCCATAGAAGAGGCCGCCAAACTCCTGCGCAGCCTGCCCATTGCGGGCATCCGCCCAGAAAAGGTTCAGGCCTTTGAAGTGGGGGTTCGTCATCTTTTCTTGCAGCAAAAGCTCCTCTTAGAAGCTACCTACGCTTATCAGCGCTACAAGGACTTCCATGGCAATGTTCGCCTTTATGGTCCGAAAGATCCCACTCAGACCCTTACCCCCCAAGATGTAGACGCCGGCAACCTCTCCCCCCTTTACGGGCGCTACTACAATACTCCAGGCACGCCCCAGGCGCAGTTTTTTACCGCTTCATTGCAGTATCGCCTCACGCGGCACCTCCTTTTTGGCGCCAACTATGGCTATGCCTCGGCATGGGGCCTGGAGGGGGCCAAAGAAATAGACCCTGGCCTCAAGATTTTCTTCAACACGCCGCCTCACCGAGCGAATGCGGGACTGATGCTGCAAAACCTGGGCCGCTGGAATGCGCAACTGTGGTGGCAGTGGGTGCACGCTTACCTTTTTGAGATTCCTAACTATGAAAGGGTGGTCCCCACCTACAACCTGCTGCATGCACAGGTGGGGTATCGTTTGCCCCGCTGGCACAGTGAAGTCCGAGTAGGGGCGCAGAATCTCCTCAACTTTTATCACATTGAAGTGCCGGGCGGCCCGCGCATAGGGGGTATCTATTATGTGCAGTACACCTTTGATCCTTTTAGTTTATGAAGGGGGGTATTGGGATTGGGCTACTGATGGGGGTAGTCTTAGCGGCCGGGCCGTGTGGGGCCTGTGGCTATGAACCCACGTGCTTAGGGGATTGCGCGTACAAGCACCTTCTTCAGGCTGAGGGTCCCCACGCGCAAGCGGAAGCCTATCTGGTACTGGCGCATGCTTGGGCGAAGGGGCGCTTGTTGGAGGGGGTACCGCGCCTCATCTACGAGATCCTCAAGCGGGTGCCAGCTGAAGACTCTCTGGCCTTCCATGCACGGGTGCTCTTGGCGCGTACGTACTATGCCCTGGGACACCGCGACTCGGCGCTCCTCTTGTATGAGCAGGTAGCTCAGGCTGCGGATCGGTATCCTTTTCTGCAGGCGCGAGCTTACCTGGGGCTGGCGGGCGCTTATGCTGAATCCGAGCCACTTCGCGCTCAGGGTTACGCTGCTCAGGCCCTCGAAAAAGCTGAAAAGACCGGAGTTCAGCTTTTGCTGGCTCTGGTCGAGAATACGTTGGCCTACCTGGCGGCTCAGCAAGGCCGCCTTTCTGAAGCTATCGAAGCGGCGCAGCGCGCGAAAGCTCACCTCGATGCGCTGGACAAAGGGTCTTTCTCACTTCTCCTGGACCCTCCGCTGGAAGTGTACTCAGCGGTGCTGGCTAACCTGGCCTCACTCTACGCCGAGAAGGGTGACCTGGCTCAGGCTCATGCCCTGTACGAAGAAGCGCTGACCCGTTCCAAAACGACGGGCGACTCGGTGGGCACAGCGCATGCGCTGGTAGGCCTGGCAGGGCTTTATGTGGGGCAGAAGCAACCGGAGAAGGCTCTGAACCTTCTGGCAGGGCATCAGGGGCTTTTTTCCGGCCTGCCGTATTCGCTCAGGCGGGCGTGGGCTCAGGTAGAAGCGCAGGCGCACATTCAGGCGGGACGGTTGGGCTCAGCCCTCAAGGCCCTGGAACGATGGGCCCTCGAAGCGGAAAAAGAAATGCGCCTTAGCCAAGGCTCTCGCCTTGCGGAGCTGAAGGTACTCTCGGGCTTACAAGCCCGAGAAGCCGAAGTGAAGGCCCTACAAGAGCAGAGGCGGCGGGAACGGATTTTTTACGCTGTGGGGGCTTTATTAGGGCTGGTAGCCATAGGAGGGTTGGGCTATGCGGTGCGTCAAGCCCGGCGTCGAGCCCAAGAAGAACAGGCCTTCCGAGAGGTGATCGCTCAGCAAGCCGAGCGCCTCGAAGAGCAGGCCCGCGCCCTCGAACGCCAAAACGAAGAGCTCCTTCGCATCTCCGAAGCCCTCACCGAAGCCCTCTCTACGGTGCAGGAGTCGTACGCGGCGGCCAAGCGTCTTCAGCGGGCTATTTTGCCGCCCTTGGAACGGCTGATTCCCGGCTCGGCCGTCTATTACCAGCCCATGCACGAAGTGGGCGGCGACTTTTATACCGCTGCGGTGGACCCTTTTAGCACTCGTTTCTTCTTGGGGATGGGGGACTGTACGGGGCATGGGATTTCTGGGGCGATCTTGTCGGGGGTGGTGGCGGCTACACTGCAAAACCTCTTTCTGCAAAACCCTGCTCAGCCTCCCCTTACCCTGCTAAGGAGGGCTCTGCAGGCGATTCGGCTGGTCTTGCAGAGTGATACCTCAGGCGAAAGCCTCCCTGTACGGGAAGGAGCCGATGTAGCCCTCCTCATAGCCGACTTTAGAGAGAAACGCCTCCATGTGGGTTTAGCGGGGCGGCCGGTATGGATAGCACACCCTCAGGAAGGGCTCACCGAACTCTCTGGAGGCCGAAGGGGATTAGACAGTTTTACCTCTCCTGAATACGAATTTCCTCAGTTTACTCTACCGCTTGCCGAGGAAGGGACGGTTTACCTCTTTTCGGACGGGGTGACCGACCTGCTCAATGCCGAAGGGAAGAAGTTTGGAGTCCAGCGGTTGCGGGCGATCCTCGAAGCCGAGCGGCTAAGCTCTCCCCAAAAGCAGCTCCGAGTGCTGGTAGCTGAGCTGGAGGCGTGGCGTGGTAAAGCCCAGCCCAATGATGACCTTACCTGGCTTGCTCTGCCTCTGGCTGGGCTGTGGGAATATGCCCGCACCCGTTTGCAAGTAAGCGCCTGAGCGGAGGGGGGGGGATTCGAACCCCCGAACCCGCTTGTAGCGGGTTACCTGATTTCGAGTCAGGCCCGTTCGACCACTCCGGCACCCCTCCACCGCAAAAGTAGCGCCTTAGCTTGGAAGTTGCATGAAGTGGCTCATGCGAATAAGCTGTTCTCGCCGACGGGCCACCTCAGCGGGCGAAGCTTCCAAAAGGGCGGTAGGGCCAAACTTTTCCACGCACAGGCTGGCTAAGACGGTGCCTTGGATAAGGGCTTCTTTGAGCGTGGAGAGGGTCAGAACCCGCTCTCGCGCCAAGTAGCCCATAATGGCCCCAGCAAACGTATCGCCCGCCCCGGTAGGGTCAAATACGTCTTCTAAGGGGTAAGCCGGGAAAAAGAAGGTTTCGCCTTCTTGGGTGAAGAGGAGGGCCCCATTTTCGCCTTTTTTGATGAGGAGGTAGCGAGGACCTTTTTGGAGGAGGGTTCGTGCGCAGCGCCGCAGCGAATAGTCACCAGTCAGTTGGCGGGCCTCTTCATCGTTGATGGAGAGGATGTCGGCGCAGGCCAGTACCTCTTCGAGGGCGTCGCGCTGGTGCTCGATCCAGTAGTTCATGGTGTCCAGCAGCACGGCGATAGGCCGCTCTTCCATTTGGTCGTAGATGCGTTTTTGCAAGCGGGGGTCCAGGTTGCCCAGCAGAAGGAAAGGCGCTTTTCGATAGGCGGGGGGGAGGGTATCGGGAAACTCTTCCAGGACGTTGAGTTGGGTTTCGAGGGTATCGCGGCCCTGCATGTCTGCGTGGTAGCGCCCTGCCCAGAAAAACGAAGGGCGGGTAAGGTGTCGCACCACGCCGGTCAGGTCTACGCCTCGCCGCTCCAGTGCGGCCAGCATCTCGGCCGGGTAGTCATAACCAATGATAGAGACGATACCGATAGGCCGGGTGAAGTACGAAGCGGCCAAAGCGATGTAGGTGGCGGCGCCGCCTACGATCCGGTCAGCTCGGCCAAAGGGCGTCTCAATCGTGTCTAAGGCCAAGGTGCCCGCTACGACGAGCTGCATTAGGCAAAGATACAGGTCCCTTCTGGGTGAAAAGCGCCGGTCTGGGTTCCTCGGCCGTCTAAAACCCGTAGCTTTGCCTGGATGGAAACGCCCCAGTTTTCGGAGGAGGAACGAGCTCGCATCGAAGCTTTGTGCCGAAGGTACCCTACGCGGCAGAGTGCGGTGATGCCTGTTTTGTGGCTGGCTCAGGAGAAGTTTGGTGAGCTGAGTCCGCCGGTTTTGGCGCTTGTGGCCGAGACCCTCGGCTTGCCGCTCGCGCAGGTAGAAGGGGTGGCCACTTTTTACACGATGTACCTCACTCGACGAAAAGGCCGGTGGCTTGTGGAGATTTGTACGTGTTTCACTTGTGGGGAGTGTGGAGGGCGTGAGCTGTGGGACTATGCCTGGCATAAGCTCCAGCTGAATGCGGAAGGGGTTTCGCCGGATGGGGTCTTCTGGCTGCGTGAGGCGGAATGCTTGGGGGCTTGTGATACCCCGCCCGTGGTCCAGATTGAGGGACGCCGCATGGCTTTTTCGGTGACCCCGGAAAAGTTTGACCAGATAGTGGAAGGGCTGCGTGCAGGTAAACTGCCGCCCTTCGAGTCGGTACCTATCCGCAACCCAGACTGACCTATGGCCGGCAAAGCCTTTTTGATGTTGGCCGATGGATGGCAGGCCGAGGGGATTTCCGTAGGGGCCGAGGGCACCGTTTGGGGGGAAGTGGTTTTCCACACCGCCCTTACGGGCTATCCGGAGATTTTCACCGACCCCTCGTATTGGGGGCAGATTTTAGTCATGACGCTACCTCATATCGGCAACTACGGCACCGCCGCCGAAGAGTGGCAGCACGAAAAGCCCATGATCCGGGGGCTCGTTGTCCGGCAGATCAGTGGTTTTTTCAGCCGGGCAGGTCGTGCGGTGGGCCTGCCCGAATACCTCCGCATGCATGGGATTCCTGCTATTGCGGGGATAGATACGCGGGCGTTGGTGCGGCACGTGCGGCAAAAAGGCGCCCAAAATGCCCTTCTCACCACCACGCCTCCCACCCAGGAAATGCGGGAAAAGCTCATTCAGTACCCCTCAATGAAGGGTACTGAACTGGCTTCGCAAGTGACGACGAGTCGTCCCTATACGGTAGGGGAGCCTGGCGGCCTGCGCATAGCGCTCCTGGACTTCGGGGTCAAAAGGGCCATCCTGGACCAGCTGGTGCAGCGTGGGGCGTATGTGGGGGTCTTCCCGGCTTACACGACGCTGGAAGCGCTTCAGGCCTTTGAGCCGCAGGGCTTTTTACTTTCGAATGGGCCTGGCGATCCCGCCGCCATGCCTCAGGCCATCGCCACCATAGCTCAGCTCGTGAAGTGGGGACGGCCCATACTGGGTATTTGCTTGGGGCACCAACTTCTTAGTTTGGCTTTAGGGGTGCCTACCTACAAGCTGCTTTTTGGTCATCGTGGGAGCAACCACCCAGTCAAGGACCTGCGTACTGGCCGGCTTTACATTACTTCGCAAAATCACGGCTTTGCCATAGATGCGGTGGCGCTCGAACGGCATCCTGACCTTATTTTGTCGCACGTTAACCTCAACGATCATACCGTAGAAGGGTTTGTACACCGGCATCTGCCTTTGCAGGGGGTGCAGTACCACCCCGAAGCCTGCCCAGGCCCGCACGATAGCCATGAGGTGTTTGACGAGTTTATAGCGGCGGTACGGCTTCAGGCTGCCTTGCCCTCACGGTAGGGGCGTTAGAGGCATCAGAAACAGCTTTTCTCGGTTCCGAGAACAGGCAAAAAGCCAGGTTTTTCCCTGCCATGTGCACAAGGTACCTTCTCCGAGAGGTTCAGGGAGGGGGGTGGGCTTCAGGGCATCGAGCTTCTTGCCGGTGTGAAGGGTGTAGCCGGTAGGAAGCTGTACCAGTAACCAGTAGAGCCCCCTCTGATCTATGAGCTGCCAGCGGACATTTTCGGGCACCGGCGAGAGGAGAACCCCCTTTTCCTGGAGGGTGCCGTTGGGCGAGTAGCGGGCGTAGGCCAGCTCCCAGCGGCCTGCCGCAGGGCTGCCCAAAGCCGTCAAGACTAAGTCGCCGTTTGACAAGAGCCAGAGTTTGGGGTAGAGGTGGTGCTTGTACCCCAAGGGAGACGAAGCTTGCCATACCACACTTCCGGTGGGCGAAAGCCCGTACAGGCGCAGGGTTTGTTCGTAGGGTCCGGGTGCTTCTTCGCAAAAGGCGGCGTACATAAAGCCTAAGGGCGTACCTATAGCGTGCAGGAAGCGTTGAGGTTTCGCGGTGGGGGAAAGCAGGAGGGGTTGGGCAGGCACTTCGCCGAGGGGACCGAAGGCGTAGAGGTACTGGTATTTGCCTGCGATTTCTTCTTGCCAGAGGTGGTGGAAGGCGGCTTTTTCCGGTACGGGCAGCAGGTAAGCGCTATTTTCGAAGGGGCGTTGGGTACGCCATCCGGCTTCGGGGGCGGGAGGCTTCACGCTTCGCACGTACAGGTCGAAGCCTGTCTCTTCGAGGCTGCGGCTATCGGTCCAGTAGGCGTAGAGCTTGGTGGGCGTAGAGAGCCAGCGGGCTTCTTGCTGCACGCGGTCGGCCCCGCACACCACAAAAGGCTGGGCAAAAAGCCGTTCTCCTGTGGGCAGCATAGCCTGGGCAAAGAGGTCGGCTTCTACATCCGACTCGCGCCCTTGCCAGAGCACCCAGAGCGTGTCTTGGCGGAAGGTAATCTGTGCTTCTTCCTGGCTGAGGTGAGGCTGGGGGGCTATAGGGCGTCCGCTTATTGGCCAGAAGGTCGTTTGGTCAGGTTCCAGCACCTGGCCGTAAAGCTGGAGGGCTTTAGCGCTGTCGCGATCGTCGGCCCAGCAAAGGAAAAGCCGGCGCCCCCAGGGGTAGGCCTGCAGGTGGGCACAACGGGCGTGGGGTCGTTGGCGGTTACCCCACAGGCCCTTTTGCCAGCGAACTTCCCCTTGCGTCGTGAGCAAGGCCAGGTGGGGGTAAGTCCCCTCCTGAGGGTAATCTTCGAGATACCCTACCCAGAAATACTGAAAGTCTTGCGCAGCTACTTGAAGGGTATGCTGCTGTCGAGTGTTGGCTATAAGGGGACGGCCGGTAAACTCCCAGAGAGGTTTGCCCTCGGCTGAATAGCGTTGCAGGTAGAGGTCCCCTTGCAAGCGTCGGTAGTCTATCCATACGGCGATAAGCTCGTTTTGAAAGTAGTCTAAAACAAGGTGGGGGTTGCGTTGAGGCCCTGGCAGGGTCAGTAACCCCACGCCCTGCGCCGGTAGGAGGGGGCGGCCGGAGTTAAGGTCGATCCGTTGGTAGTACAAGTCCCAGTCCTGTTGACGGTTATCTTCCCAAACCACCAGTAAGTCGGTGCCCCGTTTGTAGAGGCGGGGGTTTTGTTGGTCACCGGCCTCGGTGCAGAGAGGCGCTTCGTATAGGAGCCGTCCGCTGCGGTTGTAGCGAAAAAGGTACAAATCTTTTCCGGCGCCGGTGAGGGAAACGCGTTCGTACACGCCGAGGAGCCCACCGAATCCATCTCCGATGAATTCTACTTTTTCGATGCTGTGGGGGAGGGTGGAGAGGGGTTGGGGAGGGGTTTCAGGGCGCACATCCCACCGCCATTTTTGCATCCAGGCTTGCCAGTGCTGGCCATCGAAGGCTTCCCAAATCACCCAAAACCCTTCCGGTCCGCTGAAGGTCAGTCGGCCTTTGCGCTGGGTAGGCTGATCGGGGGCCAGGGACTCTTCGAGGAGCTTTTGGCCGGTTCCGGTCCACAGGCTCAACAAAAGGTGTTGGCCGGTGTGTTTGAGCAGGACGGCGCCCCCTTCAGGATGAGGGAGTATAGTGAGCTGCGCTGCAGGGGCCGGCTCGAAAAATCGCCATAGAAATAGGCCTTGAGCGTTCAAGGCGGTCAAGGAGGTGCCTTTTTGGGTGCTCCAGGCGACGTACAACGTGTTTTGCTCGCCCAGGGTGGCTTCCCAAGCCTGGATACCGGTGCTATCCCCTTCCGAGAGGCACAGGCCGGTTCGGCCGAGGTTCTGGTATCCGCTGGTGTCGAGGTGATGCAGAAAAAGGTGGACTTGGCCTTGGCGATTGGCGCGGTAGGCCACCCACACATCTTGCGCATACCCCGAGAAAAGGCGCAGGTCTTGCGCTTGGAGTCCCGCGGAGGTGCTGACTATCCAGCTCTGAAGCCATACCCATAGCCCATAGCCCATAGAGGCTCCAAAGGTACCATACTTCGAGCCTTTTTCTGTAGCTTTGGCCTCGTGAAGGCGCCAAGGTTGGCCGTGGGGCTGAGTAGTCTTTTCTTCTGGGTGAGCTGCTGCCCGCAGGACTGGAAGATCTCATATTTCCCTTCCGAAGATTGGACTTATGCCCTTCCTATCACGGTTCAAGGGCCTCATGCCGCGAATACCAAGGCGTTAGCGGTATCCACGTTTGTGGGGCAGGAGCAACGCGACGGCTTTGTAGTATGGGGTGACGCTCGAGGGGAAGCCTACAGGCCTTTTACTTTTCATGCTCCTGTTACTTTTCATGCTTCTGTGGGTATTGACTACCAACCTTCAGAGGACTGGAGTTATGCCCTTCCTATCCACATTAGAGGCGCCCACGCCACCAATACTAAGGCCTTGGCCGTTGCGACCCTGGACTCTGTCGGGAATCCCATAGACGGATGGCGGATATGGGGTGATGGTCGAGGGGAAGCTTTTCGGCCCTTCACTTTTCATGCGCCTATTAAGGTGCAGGAGATTTACGCTAAAGACCGCCCCCTCAAGTGGCCGGACTATGTCTTTTCACCCGATTATCGCTTGCTTCCTCTTTCGGAGCTGGAGGCTTATGTGCAAGCCCATCGTCACTTGCCAGGCCTGCCATCCGCCGCTCAGATTCAGCAGGAAGGCTTGCCCTTGACCCAGACCCATCTGGCTCTTGTACGTAAAGTCGAAGAGCTTACCCTGTACGTGATTGCCCTCCAGAAACAGGTGGATTCCCTTCGGGCTCAGCTGCAGGTCTCCCCTTGCAAGTAAGGGAACTTCGCTACCTTTGCCAGCGTTTTCATACCTAAATGAAACTCCTATGCGACTGCGACTCCTGATAGCGGCTTTAGCGTGGGCCTGGGCACAGGATGGGAAGGCTCTCTTCCAGGCCAACTGCGCTTCTTGTCATGCCATCAACCGCCGTGTCGTCGGTCCCGCTCTCAAAGGCGTCCATGAAAGATGGGGCAATGATGAAGCCGAAATAATCAAGTTCGTTCACAACTCCCAGGCTTACATCAATGGAAACTTCAAAAATAGCGCTTACGCAAAGAAGCTATACGAAGAGTACAACAAGGCCGTCATGACGGCCTTCACGGGCTTATCCGATGGCGAGATCAAGGCCATTTTGGATTACATCAAAGCGGAGACGGAGGCCTTAGCCAAGGCCGCTTCTACGGAGGCAGCCAGCACCACTGCGGGGGGATCGGCCGCCGCGGCAGGCGGAGGTGCCGGAAGCGTGAGTCCTATTCTTTGGGTGCTGGTGATCGCCTTAGGGGCCATTGCGGCCGCCTTGCTCGTCGCCACCTTGGCGCTCTCGCGGCTCCTACGCCCAGAACCCCAAACGCCTCAGCCCTCCTGGTGGGATAGAATGCGGCCTTTAGTCACCTCCAAGCGCTTTATCGCCGTACTTCTGTTGGTGGGCTTTTTGTGGTGGGTCAGCGTCACCACAGTCAAAGCGCGATCCGTAGGTCTACACAAGGGCTATCAGCCGGTACAGCCCATTGCCTTCTCGCATAAGCTTCATGCAGGCCAGTATAAAATCGCCTGCCAGTACTGTCACGTGGGCGTAGAGAAAGGCAAATCAGCAACTATCCCCTCCACCAATATATGCATGAACTGCCACACGTACATTCAGGAAGGGTCCCAGTACGGTAAGAAAGAAATCGCCAAAATCCTCGAGTCCTGGGAATCCGGTAAGCCTATCGAGTGGGTACGCGTGCATAACTTGCCGGACTTGGTGTACTTTAGCCATGCCCAGCATGTCAAGGTCGGTGGGATCGCTTGCCAGACCTGCCATGGCCCCGTAGAGGAGATGGAAGAGGTGTACCAGTACAGTGACCTCAGCATGGGGTGGTGTATCAACTGCCACCGCCAAACGAAGGTAGACCTCACCAAAAACCCTTATTATGAGCGGTTGCATCGCTACTTCAAGGAAAAAGAAGTGACGGTGGAGCGCCTCGGCGGTCTGGAATGTTCCAAATGCCACTACTAAACCTTCTCCTATATGCGTGATTTCGAGCGAGACATCCCCGTAGAAGCCTTGTGGGAAGAAGGGCCTTCCGGTTCTCGGCGGGATTTCCTCAAGTGGTGTGGGATCACGATCAGTGCCGCCGTGCTGGCGGCCTGTGAAAAGACGCCCGTCAAGTACGCCCTCCCCTACGTCAGGAAGCCGGCCGAACACCTGCCCTCGGTGCCGGTGTATTACGCTTCTACGCACTTTGATGGGCAGCTGTTTCAGTCGGTCCTGGTCAAAGTGCGCGAAGGACGCCCCATCAAGATTGAGGGTAACCCTTCTTACCTACCCACGGAGGGGGGCACGCACGCGCGAGGGCAGGCTTCCATCCTCTCGCTGTATGACCACACCCGCCTCCAGAAGCCCCTCCTGAATGGAGAACCGGTAGACTGGACCGTAGTGGATGGGCCTTTCCGACAAGCCCTCCAAGAACAGGACGCCCAGGGTAAGCGCTTTTACCTTATCACGCCTCCTATCCTTAGCCCCAGTCTCGCTGCCCTTATCCAAGAATGGCTAACTTCCTTCAAGAACGCTCGCCACATCGTCTACGAGGCCGAATCGTATGACGCCCTCCTCACCGCTCAAGAACGGCTTTTTGGACGACGGGTGGCCCCTACCTATCGTTTTGACAAAGCCCAAGTACTGGTAGGCTTCAATGCGGATTTCCTTGGCACGTGGCTGGATCCTACGGCTTTTGCCCGGGGCTGGTCTAAAAAACGCCAACTCTACGGCGACAACAAAGACTTCTCGCTGCATGTACAGTTTGAGTCGGTGCCCACCATCACTGGCCTTAGCGCGGATCGGCGCGTAGCTGCTTCCCCGCTCGAAGTGCAGCGGGCCCTCGTGAGCCTGTACAATCGGGTGGCTAAACTCGCCGGTGAAGCGCCCCTTTCCGGGGAAGACTGGGACACTCCCAAAGGGGACATCGCCTCCACCGCCGAAAAGCTCTGGGAGGCCCGGGGACGTTCCCTCGTCGTAGCCCGTTCGGATAATCCGGCTTTGCAAGCGGTGGTCGCAGGCCTCAACCTCCTGCTGGGCAACTACGGCCAGACCCTCTTCGTAGAGCCGGCTTGCTATCTGCGCTCCGGTAAGGACGCTGACTTTGCCGCTTTCCTCGAGGAGGCCCAAGCCGGCCAAGTAGGGGCCGTCCTCTTTTATCAAGTCAACCCCCTCTACGACTATCCTCAGCCGGAGAAGGTTCAACAGGCCCTGCAAAACATACCGGTCACGGCGGCAGCCCATGCCTTTGCCCATGAGACCGCTCAGCGGTGTAAGTATGTCTTTGCCGAAAGCCATTACCTGGAAAGTTGGGGGGATGCCCAGCCTTACGAAGGCCTCTATACCCTTCAGCAGCCTACTATCGCTAAGATTTTCTCCACTCGGTCTTTTGCTGAAATGCTCTTGAGCTGGTTGGGCCGGCCTGATTCGCATTTTGAGTACCTACAGGCCTATTGGGCCAAGAAGATTTACCCTGCTTATCGAGATTACGCCAAAGCTCGGGAGGCCGGTAAAGTCCAACCTTTCTGGGGCGATAAAGAAGGACTCTTGCCTACCGATACGCCTGAGCACTTCTGGGTGGCTGCGTTGGAACGGGGCGTCGTAGATATGACGTCCGTTCCCGCTGCTCAACCCAAAGCCACCTGGAAGCCAGCCGAATGGGCCGCTCAGTTGCCTCGGCCAGAAGAAGCCCCCCTTACCCTCTACTTGTATGAGAAGGTCAGCGTGGGGGATGGCACCCAAGCAGGCAATCCCTGGCTTCAAGAACTGCCGGACCCCGTTTCCCGTGTAGCTTGGGATAACTACGCGGTCATCTCGCCTATCCTGGCTCGCGAAAAAGGCCTCCAGACTAACGATGTAGTACGCGTGGAATGGAACGGACGTTCTGTAGAGCTGCCTGTGTACGTCTTGCCGGGTACGGATCCCAAGACGGTAGGGGTAGCGGTAGGCTACGGGCGTACGGCAGGAGGGCGAGCGGCCGTGGGGGTAGGAAAGAATATGTATCCTTTTTCGCCGGTACTTCCTTCGGGGCAGCGGGGCCACGTCGCGCCGGACGTCTCTTTAGTCAAGGCAGGAAAGCGGTACGAGCTGGCCCGCATCCAGCAGTGGGAGACGTTTGTAGGGCGAGAGTATGTGCGGGAAGCGTCGCTGGAAGCTTACAAGGCCGATCCCCGCGCCGGTAACCACGAAGAGCCCCACCTCATCAACCTGTGGTGGATAGAGCATCCTCAGCCGGGCCATCGCTGGGGCATGGCGATAGACCTTACTACGTGCATTGGGTGTGCGGCGTGTGTAGTAGCCTGCGTCTCGGAAAACAACATTCCGGTTGTGGGACGCGACGAGGTGCGTCGGGGGCGGGACATGCACTGGATTCGCATTGACCGGTATTTTAGTTCGGGCCGGGAAGTGCCGGGCAAGCCGGAAGAGTTTCCTGCGGCGCCGCCCGAAGATTTCCCCCGAGCCTTTTTCCAACCTATGCTGTGTCAACATTGCGACCACGCCCCTTGTGAGACGGTGTGTCCTGTTTTGGCGATTGCCCATAGCTCCGAAGGCCTTAACCAGCAGGTCTACAACCGCTGCGTGGGCACTCGCTACTGCGCCAACAACTGCCCTTACAAGGTGCGCCGCTTCAACTGGTTTGACTATACTAATGCGGAGAAGTGGGTCTTCAACCCCGTAGACGAACTCGGGCGGATGGTGCTTAACCCGGATGTGACGGTACGAGCCCGCGGCGTGATGGAGAAGTGCAGCTTTTGCACGCAGCGCATCCAGGCGGCCAAGCTCGAAGCGAAAAAAGCGGGGCGTCCGCTTCGCGATGGTGAGCTGAAGACCGCCTGCCAACAAGCTTGTCCCACGGGGGCGATCGTCTTTGGCGACCTCAATGACCCTCAAAGTGAGGTTTCTCGACGCGCCGCCGAACCGAGAGGTTATTACGCCTTGTCAGAACTCAACGTCCGGCCGTCTATCCGCTACCTGGTCAAAATCCGTAACACGGAACTCGCACAAACCCAACACTCATAGCCTATGTGGGAAAGTCCTATACGAGAGCCGCTCATACGGGGCCGCAAAACCTATCGCCAGATCACCGAGGATTTGGTGGCCCCTATTTTAGGCCCCGCCACGTGGAAGTGGTATGTAACCACGGCTTTCACGTCCCTGGTTATGTTTGCTGGCTTTGCGGCGATCACTTACACCATCTGGGTGGGGATCGGTACTTGGGGCCTCAACAAAACCATAGGATGGGCCTTTGACATCACCAACTTCGTCTTCTGGATCGGGATCGGGCATGCAGGGACGCTCATTTCAGCTATTTTGCTCTTGTTTCGGCAGCGGTGGCGCATGGCGATCAACCGCGCCGCCGAAGCCATGACCATTTTTGCTGTGATCTGTGCAGGGCTTTTCCCCATCATTCACATGGGGCGGCCTTGGCTGGCTTTCTGGTTTCTGCCCCTGCCCAATACCCACGGTTCCCTCTGGGTCAACTTCAACTCCCCGTTGCTGTGGGATGTATTTGCTATCAGCACCTACTTTACGATTTCGCTGCTTTTCTGGTATACGGGCTTGATTCCTGATTTGGCGATGGTGCGCGATCGAGCTCGACCGGGTTCCTTTGCCTACTACGTCTATAGCTTCCTATCCTTTGGGTGGACCGGTAGCGCCAAGCAGTGGCAGCGCTTCGAGGCGGTTTCTCTGGTGCTTGCGGGGCTCTCTACGCCGCTGGTGTTGTCGGTGCACTCTATCGTGAGCTTCGACTTTGCCACTTCTATCTTGCCGGGCTGGCACACGACCATCTTTCCTCCGTACTTCGTGGCGGGGGCTATTTTCTCAGGCTTTGGCATGGTGCTTACCCTCATGATCATCACCCGAGAAGTGCTCAACCTCAAAGACTACATTACCTTGGAGCATATTGACGCCATGGCCAAGGTGACCTTGGTCACCGGCATGATGGTCGGCTTTGCCTATGCGACGGAGTTCTTTATCGCCTGGTATTCGGGCTCGTATTGGGAGCGCTACATTTTCCTCAATCGAGCTTTTGGACCTTACTGGTGGTCGTATTGGGCTATGGTGTCTTGCAATCTCTTTATTCCGCAGGTTTTCTGGTTCAAAAAGCTCCGCCGAAGTCCCTGGTTTGTGTTTGTGATTTCGATTTTCGTCAACATTGGCATGTGGTTTGAGCGCTTTGTGATTATCGTTACGTCTTTGCATCGGGATTTTCTTTCTTCTTCTTGGCGGATGTATGCACCGACCTGGGTGGAAGTTACGATTTTGGTAGGTAGTTTTGGGCTTTTTCTGACGCTGTACTTGCTTTTTGCGCGGTTTTTGCCGGTGATTGCGGCGGCAGAGACGAAAAGCATCCTCAAGACTTCGGGCGACCAGTATGCGGGGCTTTCTTGGGAGGCCTACCAAGCTCGTAAACAAGAGGGTGCTTGGGCCCCGGCCGCCCAACCTACTATGCATCCCGATCAACCCCAATCTTGACGCGTATGGCGAAGTACCTGGTTGGTTTGTACGACGACGAAGAGAAGCTCCTCACGGCGGTAGAAGCTTTTCAGCATGAGCGTGTGCCTATACACGAGGTTTGCACGCCTTTTCCCGTGCATGGCTTGGATCAAGCTCTCAAACTGCGCAAGTCTCGCTTGCCGGATGCCGCTTTTGTGTACGGGGCTTTAGGTACGCTTACCGCACTTAGCATGCAGATATACATGTATACCCTTGATTGGCCGGTCAATATTGGTGGTAAGTCTCATTTACCTTTTCCAAGCTTTATCCCGATTACTTTTGAGCTGACGGTTTTATTTGCGGGGGTGCTCATGTTTCTCTCGTACTTGGCGGTGAACCGGTTGTATCCAGGGCGATCGGCTCGTGTGTATGACCGCCGCCAAACCGACGACGCGATGGTGATAGCGGTGGCCGATCCTCAAGCTTGGGATGCGGCCCAGGCCCTCTTCCAAAAAACGGGTGCTTTCGAAGTCAAAATAGTCGAGCTATGAAAGAAGTTAGGCAAGTGCTTCGCGGGACTGTAGTAGGAGTGGGGGCAGTTCTGCTTGGGGGGTGTGCCGCTAAGTCTGACCCGCGTGATACCGGTGTGGAATATGCCCCTCAGATGTACCATTCTATTCCTCTTGAGCCATATTCCCAGATAGATTACTATCCCTATTCGCCGGATGGCAAGCACTTACGGGAGCCGGTTCCGGGTACGGTCGCTCGAGGGCAGGTTTCGTACGTGTACCCTTTCCCCAACACCAACGAGGGCTACGAAGAAGCCGGCAAAAAACTCCGCAATCCTCTGCCCCCCACGCCTGAGAACCTGGCCGAGGGCAAGCGTTTGTACGAGCTGTATTGCATCCACTGCCATGGAGAGAAAGGAGATGGCCAAGGCACGATCGTGCAAGCGGGGAAGTTTCCTCCTCCGCCTTCTTATTACGGGCCTCAACTGAAAGACCTGCCCGAAGGCAAAATGTTCCATACCCTAACCTACGGGAAAAACCTAATGGGTTCGCATGCGTCCCAGCTTGATCCGGAGGAGCGATGGAAAGTCATCCTGTATGTAAAAGAGCTGCGGGCAAAGGGCTTAGCTGAACAGCAACAGGCTCAAGCTGAACAAAAAAACACCACCAAACCGTAATACCTTATGGCGCATACTACACACGAAGTGCAAGTCAACTGGAAGGAGCGTTTTAGCCTGCCTTCTGCTTGGTCCAAGTGGCTATTAGGTTTGCTTGTGGCGGGGGTTTTGCTGATTGGGGCTGGGCTGGTGGGGCAGTTTTCGCATTCTGTGGATCAGGCCCATGGTCATGCGGCCCCCTGGTTGAGTCGGCTGGCGGCCAACTTGCTTATTTCCAGCATGTATCTATTGGGCATTGCGGTGCTTTCGCTTTTCTTTTTGGCGGTAGGCTATGCGGCTAATGCGAGTTGGTATGTGATGCTGCAGCGAATCCCTCAGACTTTCGCGCGGTTTTTACCCGTAGGGGCCTTGATCCTAATGGTGGTAGTGGGAGCCTTCTCGGGTGTGTTGTATGAATGGACCCACTCCGACGTCGTGGCCCAAGATCCTATTCTCCAACACAAGAGTAGCTACCTCAACCGGCCTTTCTTTTTTGTGCGGCTGGTGGTGATTTTGGGGGGGTGGTGGCTGTTTTGGCGGGGCTTTGTGCGAAACTGGGAAGCTCTTGATGCGACGGGGGACATTCGGCGTTTCCATAATCTGCGGCGTCTGGCGGCGGGGTTCCTTGTCTTTTTTGCGTTGAGTTGGTCTGTCGCCAGCTGGGACTGGCTTATGAGCACTTCCCCCCACTGGTTTAGCACCATGTTCGCTGTCTACAACTTTGCTAACCTCTGGATTACCACCCTTTGTCTCATTACCTTTAGCGCCGTCATGCTAAAAATGCAGGGCTTTCTCTCTGGCGTAAACGATAGTCACATTCACGATCTGGGCAAGTTTGTCTTTGCCTTCAGTATTTTTTGGACGTATATCTTTTATGGGCAGTTCATGCTCATCTGGTATGCCAACATACCCGAGGAGACCTTCTGGTTTTACGAACGCATCCGAGCCCATGTGAATCCTCAATATGTGCCTATCTTCTATCTGACGATTGTACTCAATTTTCTTTTCCCTCTTTTAGGGCTTATGAGCGCCAGCATCAAGCGCAATAAGGTTTGGCTGGCGATGGTGACTGTGGTGCTTCTTTTCACTCATTGGCTGGATACGTTTATGGTGGTGATGCCTTCAGTAGCGGGGAAAGCGGGGGGGTTAGGGCTTATGGAGGTGGGATTTTTCCTGGTGGGGCTCTCTGGGTTTTTGTGGTGGGCGGCTCGTCAGCTTGAGCGAGCGCCGGCGCTTTTGCCCCAGCGGCATCCCTACCTCGAAGAGAGTTTGCACCACAGTTACGAACCGATGTGAGAAAAGTGTTAACTTTGTCCCGCCCTATGGACTTCACGAAAATCGAACCGATGGAACTGGAAGCGCAGATCCGGTATGCCCGCCGGATGCTTACGCTGGAGCTGAACCGTTACAAAGTCACCGGCACAGCCAGCCTCTCAGAAACCGAGCTGGTTCGAGCCTTAGACCTCCTGCGGTACTTGGAGCGGAAGGGCATCCGTAACCTGGACTACGTAGACCTGGCGCGCTTCCAGCGCATCCTCCTTCGATTGCCTGCCTCGACGAACTGAACCGGTCAGGGTTGAAGGTCTTTGGCCGCCTCGGTGTTTCGAAGCACCGCCTTCTGGCTGCATTGGGCTATTCTGGTGATAGGGGGGCTGCTATTTGTGATAGCAGCCCCCTTTTTACCCCCTGAGTGGGAACGCGTTACGCTGCCTCGAAAGCCAGACTCGGTTTCGCTGCCTCGGTGGCAAGGCCCACCGCTAATAGCCCGCGTGCCTCCTTCGTTTAGGCAGGCCTCGAGAAAGCCTGCGGCCCTCGATCTTCCTCCCGCCGAAAGGGAAGCTACCGCTACTGAACGGGTTCTCTTAGTGGGGGACTCTATGACAGAATGGCTCCGGCTCCGACTGGCTCGCCTTTGCCATGAAAAAGGTTATGTACTGTACTCGGTTATCTGGCCCAGCTCTTCTTTGGTGTGGTGGGGAAAATCCGACACGCTGGCGGCTTTTATCCGAGAGCTGCGCCCCACGTATGTGCTGTTGTGTATCGGTTCGAACGAGCTTCTCATCCCCGCCATTCGGAAGCGGGAGCCCTATGTGCGACGCATTCTGGCGCAAGTAGGGGAGCTGCCCTGTGTGTGGATCGGTCCCCCCAACTGGCAAGAAGACACCGGCATCAACGACCTGCTGAAAGAAGTCATGGGGCCGGGCCGGTTTTTCGATTCTCGTCGGCTTACTTATGAGCGGCTCGAAGATGGCGCACATCCTACGCCAGCTTCGGCGTACCGGTGGGCCGATAGCATAGCGGCTTTTTTGCGCGATTCGGCGCTGTACCCGCTGGATCTGTTTCCCATGACCCCTTCTTACCGAGTCGATCGCCCTGATCGAACTTTTCTTTTAGCGCCCCATGCCCCTTGACTGGGAGGCTCTGGCCAGGGCTCTTTTGCTCTATCAGCCCGACCAGCCTATGCTTTTTCCGACGGGGGCTTTCTGGTTTTGGGCCGTCGTCGTGCTGGGGGTGTACGGCCTTTTCCTGCACTTTGGGCAGCTAAGGGGGGCACTCTTGTGGCTCTTGGGTTTTTCCGTGTTCTTCTATTACAAGTCGGTGGGGGCGTTTGTGGGGCTTTTTTTGGGCACCTTAGTGCTACAATATGGCCTTGTGCGGGCTATGGTGCGCTGGCCGCAGGCTGGCCGCTTCTTTCTGGGGTTGGCGATCCTGGTGCCCCTCACTTTTCTGGGGTACTTCAAATACGCAAACTTTTTCCTCCAAAATGCAGCTTGGTTGCTGGGCAGGCCTTTCGAGCCGCTTGCTATTTTTCTACCGGCTGGCATTTCGTTCTATACCTTTCACATGATCAGCTACGCCATAGATGTGCGCCGAGGTCTGGTGCCGCCAGGCTCTTTCTGGGACTATGCTTTGTACATTACGTATTTTCCTCATCTGGTGGCGGGCCCCATTGTGCGGGCCGGTCCCTTCCTGCCCCAGCTGCAAGCCCCTCGGCTACATAGCCTCTGGATAGGTTCGGGCTTCTGGCTCGTGCTCCAAGGCCTGGTCAAAAAAGTCGTCTTCGCCGATTACCTCGCTCAGTACAACGATCTGGTTTTCGCCCACCCTGGCGGTTACTCCGGCTTTGAAAACCTGATGGCGATTTACGGCTACGGATTGCAGATTTTCTGTGATTTTTCGGGTTACAGCGACGTGGCCATAGGGCTGGGGCGCATGATGGGTTTCGACTTAGGGGTAAACTTCGCCAAGCCGTACCTCGCTACCAGCATTACGGAGTTTTGGCGCCGGTGGCACATCAGCCTCTCAAGTTGGCTGCGCGACTATGTCTACATTCCGCTCGGCGGCAATCGAAAAGGTCCCTTCCGTACTTACCTTAACTTGCTGGCTACGATGCTTATAGGAGGCTTGTGGCATGGGGCTTCGTGGCGGTTTGTGGTGTGGGGCGGCGTACATGGGCTGGCGTTGGCTGTGCACCGATTTTGGCGGGGTTTTCCTTTTTCTTCTCGACCGGCTTCGGTCGGCGGTCGCTTTCTGGGATGGCTGCTCACTTTTCACCTTGTGCTGGGGCTTTGGGTGTTTTTCCGGGCTTCTGATTTCGCTACAGCGATGATCGTCCTGCGCCAAGCCCTGACCCAAGTAGACTGGGCTTATACGGTTCCTTTCTGCCAAGCGCGTCCCCTTTTCGTACTACTGTTACTTTTAGGGTACCTTTTGCATGCGGTGCCAATGCCGTGGGTGACTCGGATCGAAGAGGCTTTTGCTCGGAGCCCATGGGTAGTCAAGTTTCTAACTTTCATTGGGGTTGTTCAGCTTCTACTTGAAATGAGGCAAACGTATGTTCAGCCGTTTATTTATTTTCAGTTTTAGCCTGGCCTTAGTGGGTTGTACGTCGAGCGGCTACTCCCCAGAAGAAAAACTTCCAAGTGATACGCTGTTTTTGTCTGAGGTGCAGGAGCGGGGGGCCCGACTTGAGCGGCGAGCCCTTCGATTGGATACCGTGTGGGAGGAGGTACGGCTGTTGGGGCGTACGGTGATTCTGGCCCATGCGCAGGCGCAGGTACATAGTCGTGTGCCTGGGTTTATTGAAGGCATCTTCGTACGGGAAGGGCAGTACGTACATGCGGGTCAAGTCCTTTTTGGCCTTTACAGTAGCCAGGTGGTGGAGTTAGAGCGCCAGTATGGAGAGGCTCGGCAGCGGTATTTGGCGGCGGTGCGTCGGGCTGCTCAGCAAGAGAGTTTGCGCGCCGGGCAGCTTACGACTTTGGCGGAGGTGGCGGCGGCGCAGGCTGAGCTGCGCCAGGCTCAAAGCCAGCTACGGGCCCTCGAAACGCAGCTTCGGTTGGTGGGGGTACAGCCGGATACCTTGGGGGGGGTGCCGGGGGTGGAGCTGCGCGCCCCAATCAGCGGGTACGTCACCCAAGTCACGGCCTCCATAGGACAGTACATCCTGCCCGAGCAGTCTTTGGCGCATATCGCCAACCCGTATGATCTGCACGCCGATCTCTATATCTCGGAGCGGGAGCTGGGCTGGATCAAGCCAGGTCTCGAAGTGCGCCTTCGCTTCCCGGCTATCCCAGACTTGCCTCCTCTCTCCACCCGTGTAGAATATGTGGCGCAGATGCAAGATAGCGTAGGCACCCACCTCATTGTGCATGTGCGGATTCCACCTACGGGATATCCACTTTTTGCGGGGATTCCCATCGAAGGGTATATCCGGCGTCCGCTGGGTAGGGGCTTTTTGGTTCCTTCTGAGGCTTTAGGGTATCGGGGAAGGGAAGCGTATGTGTTTGTGTGGGCCACCAAGGGAGGTTGGGTGCCCGTGCCCGTACGAGAACTGCGTCGAGACTCTCTGGTCTGGATAGCCGGGGAGGACCTCAAAGAAGGGTGGATTATCGCTTGGCGAGGGGCGGCTTTTCTGGCGTCACAGCTCTGGCAGGTCGCCGAAGAATGAGTATATTTGTTAGGCTGGGTATGCGGTTTGGGCGAAGGGCTTATGTGGGCCTGGCTGTGGCGGTCCTATGGCTGGATAGCCTGCAGGCGCAGTATGTGCTCATTCCCATGGATGCGGCTCAGACGCAGCATTTGCGGGCCTATGGGCTGGTGTATGGACTCTTGATGCGGGGGGTTCCAGTAGATTGGCTCCTCAACTATCGGGGGGGCAGTTTCGCTTTTCTTGAAAACGGGTGGGCGGCAGCGGAACTGGAGCGGCGAGGCATTGTGTACCAGCCCCTTTCCCTGTCGGAGTACGGCCAGATTCTGACCTACCTCAGCCGTCCTGAAGTCAACATGGATGTGGTGCGACTGGAAAAAGCCCCGCGCATAGCTGTGTATGCCCCCAAAAGCTCAGAGCCGTGGGATGATGCCGTGCAGCTGGTGCTGCTGTACGCGGAAATACCGTATGACCTCATCTATGACGACGAGGTCCTCTCCGGTAAGCTGCAGGAATATGACTGGCTCCATCTCCATCATGAGGATTTTACGGGGCAATATGGGAAGTTTTTCAGCTTTCGGGATCGGGCGTGGTATCGGGCCATGGTGCGGGAGCAGACGGCGATTGCGGCGCGGTGGGGCTTCCGACGGGTGGCCGACCTCAAGCTCGCCGTCGTAAAGAAACTTCGGGAATGGGTGCAAAATGGCGGTTTTCTCTTTGCGATGTGCTCAGCCACCGACACTTACGATATCGCCTTAGCCGCCGAAGGCATAGACATTGTAGGAGAGATTTACGATGGCACCCCGTTAGACCCCTTAGCTAATACCCGCCTCCGCTATGAAAAATGCATCGCTTTTCAGAACTTTTCGGTTCGGCTGAATGAGTACGACTACGAGTTTTCGGACATAGACACGGGGGACCGGCGTCGTCAAGCAGGCATTCGAGAAGAGCAGGATTACTTTGTGTTGCGGGAGTTTTCGGCGAAGTGGGACCCTATCCCTACCATGCTGTGCCAGAATCATGCCAGCCGCATCAAGGGCTTTTTTGGCCAGACCACGGGCTACGACCTCCACCTCCTCAAGCCCCAAGTGGTCGTGATGGGGGAGTTTCCCGCGCTGGGGGAAGCTCGGTATATCCATGGGATTTTAGGGCGCGGCTTTTGGACCTTTTATGGGGGGCATGATCCCGAAGATTACCAGCACTTTGTAGAGGAGCCGCCTACCGACGTCAGTAAGTACCCTACTTCGCCGGGGTATCGGCTGATCCTGAATAACGTCCTCTTCCCGGCGGCCAAACGCAAGAAGATGAAGACCTAAGGGCAGTGCAGTTCGGCTAAGGCTTTTTGGGCTTCGGGAAAGTCGGGTTTGCGGGTCACGGCCTGGCGATAGGCCTGGCAGGCCCGGGCGGTGTCCTTACGCAGTTCGTACAGGCTCCCGGCCATGAAGGGAGCTTTTTCATCGTGAGGGTTCAGCTGAGCCGCTTGCTCGAAGTCAGCTAAGGCCCGGTCATACTTGCCCACTTTGAAGTAGACCAGCCCACGGTTGTAGTAGGCTTTGGCGTAAGAGGGATGGGCTAAAAGGGCACGGGTGTATGCTTCGACGGCTTGGAAGGCGTGTGCCGCGGCCTCTCGGGTACGGCCTTGGCTCTGAGCCGCTTCGTACTTGGCGAGGTGGTAGTTGCCCAGCTGAAAGTTGAGCAAGGGGTGAAAGCGCTCAAACTTCCAATAGGGGTCGAGGAAGTATCGTCGGGCTGTGTCGGGCTGCCCCAACTCATAGAGGTACACATCATAGAGGAAGGTGCGGGGTTTTTCTTGGGTGGAGTCGCGGCGCAGCGCTTCTTTCCAGTACCGGATGGCTTCGTTTCGTTTGCCTTGAAGGTGGGCCCATAGACCCAAGGCGGTCCATACTTCGGGGTTGTCGCTATCGGCGGCTAACGCTTGGGCGAAGTGGTAGTAGGCGTTTTTCCAGTGCTGTTGGACCAGATAAGCGGAGCCCATGCGGTAATGCAGCTGAGGTGTAGCTCCCCCCAGTTCAAAGGCCCGTTGGTAAGCTCGGATAGCCAGCGAATCGCGTCCTTGCGTGTAGAAGTAGTAGCCTTGCAGTTCGTAGAGAAAGGGTTGGGTAGAATCTTGGTGCAGGGCCTTGGCCAGGTAAGCCAGGGCCTGGGTGGTGTCGCCTCGGGCGAAGGCGGTAAGGCTTTGGTTCAGGTAGGTTGTCCAAGGGGTTGTGTCTTGGGCAAGCGAATCGGCGGCAGGAGGAGAGGGGGGGGAGGGTTGACAAGCTGCCCCCAGGAGGAGGAAGCCCAGCGCGCCCACAAGTCGGCTACGGTTGCTTGCCATACGGGCAGGTAAAAGTACGGTGCGAGGTCTTTCCAAGGCCCCAGGACGAAAGGCCGGTGTGGAATCCAGGGATGGGGCACTACCAGTTCGGGTGTGGTGCAGACGTACTCCCCGTAGGCGAGGAGGTCCAGGTCTATTTCTCGGGGGCCCCATCGCATGCGCCAGGCCGCAGGCCGGCCTAAGGCCGTTTCGACCGCTTGTAGGTGTTTCAGTAGCGCTAAGGGCGGTAGGGCCGTCTCAAGGCGCCACACCGCATTGAGGTAGGGGGGTTGATCGGTTACGCCCCATGGCGCCGTCTCATAGATCGGCGAACTTTCCACTACGCGGATTACCCCTGTACGCTCCAGCTCGACATACGCTTGCGAGAAAGCGGCCCACCGGTCGCCTAAGTTGGTGCCTACGCCAATGAAAATCATAGCTGGGCCAGACGCTGATAAGCTTTTTCGACGGCGGCTATGAGGTGGGGGGTGCTCAGGCCGTATTTGTTGAGCAGCTCGTCGGGTCGGCCGCTCTCCCCAAACGTATCCTGGACCGCTACCCGGACCACATAGCGAGGGCAGTAGGTGGTCGCTACATGGCTTATGATATCGCCCAGGCCATTGTGGATCTGGTGCTCTTCGGCGGTCACGACAAGGGGGGTCTTTTCCAACCAGCGCACGATGCCTTCCACATCTACGGGCTTGAGGGTGTGGACATTCACGACGGCGATCGAGAGGCCTTTTTCTTCCAGGGCATAAGCGGCTTGAAGGGCGTGCCAGACCAGGTGGCCGGTGGCGAAAATCACGCCGTCGCGGCCCTCTAAAAGCACTTGGATCTTGCCTATTTGGAAGGTGGGGTCGTCTGGCGAGGTGAAGTTGGGTACGGGGGGCCGGCCAAAGCGGAGGTACACGGGGCCTTCCCAAGCCGCAGCCGCTAACGTAGCCAGCCGTGTCTGGTTGTAATCGCAGGGGCTGAGTACCGTCATACCCGGCAATCCCCGCATAAGCCCTATGTCCTCCAGCATCTGGTGGGTGGCGCCATCTTCGCCTAAGGTAAGCCCCGCATGCGAAGCCGCAATCTTGACGTTTTTGCCGGAGTAGCACACACTTTGCCGGATTTGGTCGTACACTCGCCCCGTAGCGAAGTTAGCGAAAGTCCCGACAAAAGGAATCAACCCTGTCGTAGCCAGGCCTGCGGCCACGCCTACCATGTTGGCTTCGGCTACGCCGCACTGAAAGAACCGATCCGGAAAGCGCTTGGCAAAAGCCTCCATTTTGAGGGAACTCATGAGGTCGGCGCTTAGGGCTACGATGCGGGAGTCTTTTTCGGCGGCTTCTACCAAGCCGACGCCAAACCCCGAACGCGTATCCTTAGCGCCTGTGTCGGTATAGCGTGGGCGATGCATAAGTTCAGAAGTCACCTAAGGTAGAGGGAAGCTGGGCCAGCGCACGCTCGTATTCCTCCGGCCCAGGGGGTTTGCCATGCCAGCGATAATCGTTTTCCATGAAATCTACCCCCTTCCCCATGGTGGTGTAGGCTATGATCACTATGGGTTGGCCTTGGCGGGTGTGCTGCCGCGCCGCTTCCAGCGCAGCCAAAATACTGGGCATGTCGTGTGCCCGCTGAAGGGGAAACACCTTCCACCCAAAAGCCTGCCACTTCTCTTCTAAGGGGTCGGTGTTGAGTACGTCGCGGGTATCCCCGTCTATTTGCTTGTAGTTGCGATCTACGATGGCGATGAGGTTGTCTATGTGGTGGTGGGCCGCGAAGAGGGCCGCTTCCCAGATTTGGCCTTCGTTGAGTTCCCCGTCTCCTACCATCACGTAGACGAGGTGGGGGTCACCTTGGAGGCGTTTGCCTAAGGCTATGCCCAGGCCTACGGAGAGCCCTTGCCCTAACGAACCTGTGGCGATACGCACGCCTGGCAGGCCTTCTTTGGTCGCAGGATGCCCTTGGAGGCGGCTATTGAGGCGTCGAAAGGTAGCCAGCTCAGAGAGAGGAAAATACCCGCTACGAGCCAGTACGGCATACCACGCTGCGCAAATGTGGCCATTGGATAGGATAAATACATCTTCGCCCTGGCCGGTGGGGGAGAAGGGGTGGGGTTGGTGCCGCAGATGCGCAAAGTACAGGGCCACCAGGATGTCGGTAGCGCCCAGTGCGCCACCTGGATGGCCCGCCTGTGCCTGGTACACCATGCGGATCACATCCCGACGCACCTGGGTCGCGAGCCGTTCAAGCGAGGCTGTCTCCACACCGGCAAAGGTACTCTACCGACGCAGCATCTCGGTTAGCTTTGCGTGCATCTCGGTAGCCTATAGCGACCAATCAGACAGAAAGTCTGATTTCTATAATCCCAACTCCTTACCTTTGTAGCATGCTACGGCTATGCCTACAGGCCTGCTGGACAGGTGCACTGCTATTTGGGCAGACTATTTTTTACAGCCAGGACTTCAACACGCCCGCTGATTGGTCCGATTGGGCGCTCAACACCTCAGACATGAGTAGTACCACGAACGGCTATAACCTCTGGCGGGTTGGTGCCGACTACAACATCGGTATCACTGCCTTTGATGTACCTTGTGCGGGTTTGGGCGGAATGTGTTCGGGTATCAACTACGTGCCTCCTCAGATTCCTGATCAGCCCGCGGCCGTTGTAGGAAATCCTCGCTCGCCTTTTCTTCACATCAGCTACGACGGAAACTACTCTGCAAGTGCCGGTTGTACCGCCCCTAATCAGCCTACCACGAGCTTTCTGGCGGCGGACGGGTTTTGCGCTACAGCGCAAAACTACTTTGCCAAGATGACGCAGGACATTACCATCCCTGCGGGGGCGGGCCAGGTCAAGCTCAGTTTCTTCTGGCTTTGTGAAGGGGGTAATAACGCGTACGGTCAGGTGCTGTACAGCACCGATGGGGGTGCGAACTGGAATGCCCTTTCTTCTTCGCTGTCGGGGGTAGGGGCGCAGTTCAAGGGCCGGTCGGCCCAATGGTATGCTGATACCATCACTTTACCGATTACTCGGCCGGCTAACCTTCGGTTGGCGGTGCGCTTTGTCAATGGGCTGAGCACCACCGCCGCTGACCCTTCCTTTGCCATCGATGCAATCCGGGTATTTGAGGTGCCCGTGGCGGCTTCCCCTACTATAGACATCACCAACATCCCGCCGGTGCCGACCGTGTGTGCTGGCAGCAGCGTCAGTGTAGCCTTCACTACGACAGGCACCTTTGGGGCGGGCAACACCTTCACGGCCCAGTTATCCGACGCTACGGGCAGCTTTGCAACGCCTGTTTCTACGGCCAGCGGCTCCAGCCCCATCACCCTGCCGATACCTTCTACCCTGGCCAGCGGCACCTACAAGGTTAGAGTGGTTAGCTCTAACCCGGTCATTGTAAGCGATACGGTGGATGTGCAGGTGGTGAATCTCGGGAGTTTAGCCTGCTCCGCTAACCCCAATCCTACTTCGCCGGGCACGGCGGTCACGCTCACGCTTAGTGGTACCGGCCTGCCGTCAGGCACCTTCAATGTCCAGTTAGACCCGGGCGATGGCAGCCCCTCTCAAACGCAAAATGGGGTCATTTTACCGGTGAGCTTTACGCACACCTACACGGCAGCGGGTACGTATACGGCCACTTTCACGGTGACGCATCCGGCTTCGGGGTGCACCGCGACCTGCCAGGTGACGGTGACTGTACAACCGCCCACGGCTAATACGATAGACCTGGTTAGTGTGACGCCTGCTACGGTATGTGCTGGGGGTTCCTTCACGGCTACTTTCTCTCCGTCGGGCACTTTCAATGCGGGGAACCTTTTCCGGGTGCAGCTGTCGGATGTCACGGGCAGCTTTGCCACGCCGCAAAATATTGGGGTAGGGGCCGCCAGCCCCATCACCGCTACGGTGCCGGCTACCACCCTGAGCGGTACGTACAGCGTACGAGTTGTGAGCACTTCGCCGGTCGTGATTAGCGACACGCTCCAGATACAGGTGGTGAATCTCTCGGGCCTGACCTGCAGCTACACCCCTGATCCTGCCTTGGTGGGCACCCCCACCACGCTCACAATAGGGGGCACGGGCCTTCCAGGCGGAACCTTTGATGTGCAGGTAGATGCCGATGGCGATGGAACCATAGATTACACCCAAAACGGGGTGAACTTACCCTACAACTTCTCCCATACGTATTCGAGCGGCGGCACTTATACGGTCACCTTCACGGTGCGGCATACGGCGTCTGGGTGTACGGGCACCTGCACGCAGACCGTTACGGTGCAAGGGCAGGGGCTGTCGCTGTTGAGCCTCTCTCCGGATACCCTCTGTGCAGGGGAGAGTTTCACGGCTTCTTATACGAGTGTGGGGATCACCTTCGCAGCGGGCAATACTTTTACCTTGGAAGGGCGCGATGGAGGAGGGGCCGTAGTCTTTACCTGTTCAGCTGCGGGGACGGCGCCCAGCGGCACCCTCAACTGCACGGTGCCTGTGGGTACGCCGCCCGGTACTTATACGGTTCAGCTGCGTAGCAGCAATCCCGCCTACACCAGTGGTACCGTCTCCCTGGTAGTGACTCCGGCGCCTGTAGCGGACTTTGCGCCGGATGCTGGCTTGCGTTACTGTCTGGGTACGGTGATTAGTTTTACGGACCGTTCCCAGAATGCCTCTTCTGTGCGGTGGGACTTTGGAGATGGGACGACCAGTACTGAGCGCAACCCTACGCATACTTACGCGCAGCCTGGCACGTATACGGTCACCCTTACAGCCCAGGTCAGCGCTACGTGCACCGACCAGATACAGCGTACGGTGGAGATTTTGTCATTGCCGCAGGCTTCTTTCACCGTGAGCCCTGCCACGCTCCTTTTGCCCGACCAGAACACGATCTCGCTCACCAATGCCTCTACGGGGGCCGTTTCGTACCAGTGGGATTTGGGCAATGGGCAAACCAGCACCGCCCCCAACCCTACTGCTACCTATGACCAGGAAGGCGAATACCTCATTGTGTTGACGGCAATTTCGGCCGATGGCTGCCGAGATACGGCGCAGTATCGGCTCGTGGTGCGTTATGCTCAGGAAATTTTGATTCCTAATGCATTTACCCCCAACGGAGACGGGATGAATGATCGTTTTGTTATTCGGTACACGGGCATTCAGAATATTCGGGTAGCGCTCTATGATCGATGGGGGAATCTGATTTTTACGCAGCAGCAAGCCGGGCCTACTGGTAGAGTAGAGTGGGACGGCACGCGCAATGGCCAGTCAGCTCCAGAAGGCGTATACACGGGTCTCCTGGAGGCCCGTACGGTAGACGGTCGGACGATCACCAAGGGCTTTACCCTTACCCTCCTTCGATAGGGGGTACGCATAGCTTGGCGGGGGTCCGAGAGGACCCCCGTATTTTTATTTAGGAGCAGGGCTTCGAGCAGCCCAGCGGCGCAATTGCTTGAGGGCTACCTCGAAGTGTTTGGGCAGAGCCGCTTCTACGTGGAGTTTTTGGCCGGTGATCGGGTGCAGGAAAGCCAAGTAGCCGGCATGCAAGAAAAACACTTCTGGGCTATGGAGGGGCCGTTCGGGGTAGCGTTTGTCGGGTTTGTAGTGGGGATGAAAGTGGGAAAGGTAGAGGGGACGGCCGCCGTACGTAGTGTCTCCTACGATAGGGAAACCGTAGTAGGCTAAGTGCAGCCGCACCTGATGAGTACGGCCTGTGGCGGGCACGCACACCACCAGGGCGTAGCCACGAAAGGATTCCACAGTGTGGGCGATAGTTAGGGCGGGTTTACCCCGGTAGGGGTCTACGCGGGGGGTCGGTGTGGTGAGCAGGGGGGCCGTCAGTTCCGCCGCCACGAAGTCTGGCTCCCCTTCTACGAGGGCCCAGTATCGCTTTTCTACAGTATGGCCTGAAAACTGCGCGTACAGCTCACGAAAAACGACTTTGTCCCAGGCAGCCACCAAGAGTCCCGAAGTGGGCTTGTCGAGGCGGTGAAGGAGGGTCGCGTCAGGGTGAAGGTGGGTGCGTAGCCAGGCCAGGACGTCTTTGTGTTGGGGACCGCTGCGTTCGGGCAGGCTGGGCATGCCCGCGGGTTTATTCACCACTACGAGGTGGGGATCCTGATACACGATCTCCATAGCCGAAGCGCTTTTGCCAGGCTTGTAGGATTTTCAGGAAGCGCTCGCGGTCCGCCGCCACCATCAAAGGTAGGGCCAGCTGGGTCACCATCGTAACAGCGCTTAGCACTTCTTGAATCTGAGTCAAGGCCTCGCGGGTATGCGGATCCGCTTGGACGTCCGGGCGCTCAAGGAGCTTGGTTAGAAGGTCGTGGATGGGGGCGATTTCCCGTTCAAATCGCTTTCGGACGATGTTGGCGGCAATCAGCCATATATCGCGCTCGGCGGTGTAAAGGGCTTTTCGAGAAGTTGGGGTCTCTATTTTGTGGATCAGGCCCCACTCAAGGAGCTTCCGCAAGTTGATGCTCACATTGCCTCGGCTGATGTGGAGGGTTTCGAGAATAGCGTCGCTATCGAGAGGCTCCGGATACACATAAAGGAGCGCAAAAATCTGTGCCATGGTAGGGCCGACCCCCCAGGAATAGGCAAGCTTCCCCCACACCTCGATCAGCTGGAGTTGGGATTCGGAGAGGGGTATGGGGCTTTGCTGGTACATTTGTAGGGTGTGGCGGCAAAAATACGCGCTTTTAAGCATAGTGTGGGCGCTGGTGAGCTGCAAGACGGAGGTAGACTTACTTGCGCCCGAAGCTCGAGAACGGCTGGTGGTGTACGGCATTCTACGTCCGGATACCGGCCGGCAGTATGTGCGGGTGGGGCGTCTTTTTGTGACGCGTGAGGATGCGGCGGCCTATGCCGCGCGCACCGACCTGAATGTAGCCGCCATCGTGCGCCTCACCGATGGGCAGACGGTGTGGACCGCTACGCCCGAAACCGTCCTCAAAGTGCCCGCCCAGCCTTTTTACCCCGTACAAGTGGTATACCGCTTTGACATGCGGCCGGAGCCTCGACGGCGCTATGTACTTTTGGTAGAGGTGCCAGACCGTCCCGATCTTTCAGTCAGGGCTGCGACCACCGTACCTTCGCCGCCTTATATCGCCCGCCCTGAAAGCCTCGCCAGCCTCAATCCCCCTGCTTACCCGGGTATAGACCTGACAAAGCGTTATGTAATCCAGTTCTACCCCCAGTCTAACCTAAGCCTTCCGGCTTTAGCGGCGGGGTACGAGCTGACTTTTTCTTTTACGTACGGGGAAGTGGTGGGAACCGATACCACTTGGCGTACGCTGGTGATTGGACCGAGGCGTCTGCCTCAAGGAGGTTCGGGACCCCAGAACTACACCCTACAGGAAAAAGAGCTCCTCATTACAGCCTATGCAAACCTCAATAACCCTGCAGCGCAGTACGTGTACGATGCTTCGCGTACCAGTCAGGCTTGGCAGCTTCAGATTACCGCTTTAGATACGGCGCTTTACAACTACCTGCGCGTCAACGACCCGGCTACGACCGACTTCACCACCGTCAAGCCGGAATACACCAATGTAGAGGGAGGGCTGGGGGTATTCGGATCGGCGGCGCCAAGCCGCCGCTACTTTCGCATAGATGCGTGTTCTGAGTACCTCCTCCGGCTCAATAATGCGCCGCCTCCTCTTAGCTCTTGTTCGTTAGAGTAAGGCATGCGCCTTCGGTGGGTGCTTCTCTTTATCACGGCGCTTGTTTTGCTGCTGACGGGGATTTCACTCTATACTCGGTATCTGGCTGACCGCCTTTTGCGGCAGCAAACCGCTCTGGTGCATTTGTACGCCGAAGCGCTTCGCTATGCGGCTCAGGCGCCGGAGGAGTGCTTGGCCGAGTTCTTTTGGGAGTATGTGTTTCCGGATCGTCGGGCAGGTTCTCGTCTTTTTTTGGTGCCGCTTGTGCTGGTCAACGAAAAAGGCCGGGTGCTCAGTCACAACCTGCATGAGATTCTGGGGGAAGGGCCGCCTATTGTAGACTTGCAATCGGCCCTGCCGTTACTACATGCGGATACGCTCACCTACCCCCCCGTGAAGGTAGAGTTTGTGCCGGGGCGCTATTTGTGGATTTACTACGGGGAGCCGCTCCTTCTGCGGCAGCTGCGGTGGATGCCTTTACTTAGTTCGGTGCTTATTTTGATGGTGGCGTTGGTTTGGGTGGGCCTTCTTTATACGGCGCATCGGTACAACCAAGGGCGTTTATGGGTGGGTCTGGCGAGGGAGACGGCCCATCAACTGGGCACGCCGCTAAGCGGACTGGTGGGAGCCGTGGACTTGCTCGAAGAAGACGCTGCTCTTCTGCCGAAGCTCTTGCCCCGCATGAAGGGTGACCTCAAGCGACTGAGTGAGATCGCCGACCGCTTCTCGAAGATTGGGGCGCAGCCGCAGCTTCGGCCTGAGCCCCTCGTTCCTCTCGTAGCCGAAGTGGTGGAATACTTTCGAGAGCGCTTTGCTACGCGGGCCATGTGGCGCTTTATCCCTCCTGCTCAATCTGAAGTAAGGGTGCCTTGCAACGCTACCCTCTTGCGCTGGACGCTGGAAAACCTCCTACGCAATAGCTTGGATGCCCTGCCTCCTGAGGGCGGCACCATCACTGTACGCCTGACCTTGCGCCCGAAGGAAGTATGGATCGACGTGGAAGACACCGGAAAAGGGATTCCCCCCACCGAGTGGGAAGCTGTCTTTCGTCCGGGGGTCTCGAGCAAAGCAAGAGGGTGGGGGATTGGGCTGAGTTTGGCCCGCCGCGTCATCGAAACGTATCATGGGGGCGAAATCTTTGTCCATCGTAGCGTGTTGGGCCAAGGCACCGTAATCCGAATACGTTTGCCGCTCGAGCGGCCCCAACCGTTCTGGTTGCGAACCTGGCGAAGCGTAATCGGCCGTTTCCGTCGCTTGGGGCGCCTTTTCTCTTTTGCTTTGCGTCAGGGCTGGCGGTTTTTCCGTACCTTCGCTTAGTCTATGCTTACCTGGCTCGCCCGCCTCTTTGGCAGTAAGCGGGAACGAGATATTGCACGTTTGCGTCCCATCGTCGAGGAGATCAATCGCATTTACGCCAGTTTGGCTTCGATCTCGGATGTGGACTTGCGAGGCCGCACCGCGGCTCTGCGCGAAAAAATCCGGGGTGTGTTAGCCCCTTTTGAAGCGCAGCGCGACCGTCTACAAGCCGACATCGAGGCCGCCCAGCTCGAGGGCAACTTAGAGGCTCAAGCGCAGCTCTTTCAGCGGTTGGATGCGCTGCGCCTGGAGCGAAACAAGCAGCTCGAAGCGGTTTTGTGGCAGCTCTTGCCAGAAGCCTTCGCCGTGGTGCGAGAAACGGCTCGTCGTCTGGCCCACCACAAGCAGCTTGTCGTCCCCGCTACCGACTGGGACTACGAAATGGCCCGCCGATACGGCCATATTCGAATCGAAAATGGCCTGGCCATCTGGCCCAATGTGTGGAAAGTCCGCGGCCACGAACTGGAGTGGAACATGGTCCATTACGATGTGCAGCTAATGGGGGGGATCGTTTTGCATGAAGGGAAAATCGCCGAAATGGCCACCGGCGAAGGCAAAACTCTCGTGGCCACCTTACCCGCTTACCTTAATGGCCTGACCGGTCTGGGCATGCATATTGTCACCGTCAACGATTACCTGGCTAAACGCGATACCGAGTGGAACGGCCCCCTCCTGGCTTTCCATGGCCTCCGCGTGGACTGCATCGACTACTACGAACCCCACTCAGAGGGTCGAAAGCAAGCTTACCAGGCCGACATCACCTACGGCACCAACAATGAGTTTGGCTTTGACTACCTGCGGGATAACATGGTCACCAGCCCCGACCAGATAGTGCAGCGCGAGCACCATTACGCCATTGTAGACGAAGTGGACTCGGTGCTGATCGACGAAGCCCGCACCCCCCTCATCATTTCGGGACCTGTACAGCACAGCGACGACCATCTGTATCGCCAGTTCAAACCCCTCATTGAGCGCCTGGTGAATGAGCAACGGCGCCTCAGCCAAGAGTTCCTGCACCGGGCCAAAAAACTCATCGCCGAAGGCAAAACCAAACCTGAAGAAGGCGGCAAATGGCTTTTACGCATCCATCGTACCACCCCTAAGTATCGGCCTTTTCTCAAGTACTTGGCCGAACCGGGCATCATGCCCATCTTGGAGAAAGCCGAAGCCTTCTATCTGCAGGACAACGCCCGCAAAATGCCTGAGGTGGATGAGGACCTCCTTTTTGTGGTAGACGAGAAAAATCATTCAGTTGAGCTGACCGATAAAGGCATCGAACGCATAGCCCAGTATGGCGAAGATCCGGCGCTTTTCACGGTGCCGGACTTAGCTTCGGTGCTCTCGGCGATTGACGGCGATCCCACGCTCTCTCCCGCCGAAAAAGCCGAGAAAAAAGAGGCGGTTTACCGGTCTTATGCTGAAAAAGCGGAAAAGCTCCATGCTTTGCAGCAGCTTTTGCGGGCTTATGTACTGTATGAGCGGGATGTGGACTACGTGGTGATGAATGGGCAGGTGCTCATTGTGGATGAGCATACGGGTCGGATTTTGCCGGGGCGGCGATACTCAGAGGGGCTTCACCAAGCGATCGAAGCTAAGGAAGGTGTCACCGTCGAAGCCGCTACGCAGACCTGGGCCACCATCACCCTCCAAAACTACTTCCGCATGTACCATAAGCTGGCCGGCATGACGGGCACCGCCGAAACCGAAGCTAAGGAGTTTTACGACATCTACAAGCTGGATGTGGTGGTGATTCCTACCAACAAGCCGGTCATTCGCAAGGATCACGACACGATTCTCTTTCGTACGCAGCGAGCCAAGTACAACGCCATTATCGAGGAAATCAAAAAGCTCCACGAGCAGGGGCGGCCGGTGCTGGTGGGTACGACGTCGGTGGAGACGTCGGAGCTGTTGAGCCGCATGCTCAAGCTGGCTGGCATTCCCCATAATGTGCTCAACGCCAAGCACCACGAACGGGAAGCCGAGATCATTGCCCAGGCTGGCCTCAAAGGCGCGGTCACCATCGCCACGAACATGGCCGGGCGGGGCACCGACATCAAACTGGGACCGGGCGTAGCGGAACTGGGCGGTTTGGCCGTCATCGGAAGCGAACATCACCAAGCCCGCCGTATCGATAACCAGCTTAGAGGGCGTGCCGGCCGCCAAGGCGACCCAGGTTCCTCTCAGTTTTTCGCTTCGCTGGAAGACGATCTCCTGCGCCTCTTCAACTACGAGCGCATGAGCAAATGGATGGACTTCCTCAAGTTCAAAGAAGACGAGTCCATCCAGGGCAAAATGGTAACCCGCACCATCACCAATGCGCAGATGCAGGTGGAGCGGAACCACTTTGGCATTCGGAAGCGGCTTTTGGAGTACGACGAGGTGATGAACCATCAGCGCAGGGCCATTTATGCGCGGCGGCGCAGTGCCCTTTTCGGTGACCGCCTCCAAGTGGACCTTTCCAACATGCTGATGGACCATCTGGTTGCCTTGGCCAGCCAATACAGCCGTCCCGAAGACGCTGAAGCCCTCGCCTACGACTGTGTGCGTACCCTGGCTTTTATGCCCCAGCTTTCGCCGGCGGATCTGGAGCCCTTCCAACCTGAACTCATTGCAGAAAAACTTCATAGCCAGGCTTTAGCTTTCTATCGGGCTAAGAAAGACCGCATCAATCGCCTCATCTATACCCACACCAGTGAGCTGGTGCGGCAGTTTCCCGAAGCGCAATGGCTCCAAGTGGATTTTACCGAGGGAACGCTGCGCTTGCCGGTGGTGCTTTCGATACCCGACATTCTGCGCACGGAAGGCCGCAGCGCCTTCATCGAAGTGGAAAAAACCGTGACCCTAAGCCAGATAGATAGCTTATGGGTGGAGCATTTGCGCCAGCTGGATGACTTGCGCCATAGCGTCCAAACAGCCGTGTATGAGCAAAAAGACCCTCTCTTAGTCTACAAGTTCGAGGCTTTCAAGCTCTTTCAGGCGATGGTGGAGCGGCTCAACCAGCAGGTCTTATCGCTGCTTTTCCGGATAGAGATTTACGAGGAGCGGCAAACTACGCAGCAGCAGCGGCGAAGTCGGGATTTATCGCGTCTGCGGGCCCAGCAAGCGGGCGACTATTATTTCACGCAGACCGCTTCGGCGCCAGCCAGCCCTCAGTATGAAGCTGTGAGTGTCTCCAGTGGGGGAGATGCAGCCTCTCAACCTCCTCTTTCGCGTCGGGAGCGCCGCGCCTTGGAGCGCCAGCAGAAAAAACGTAAAGGCCGCTAATGTGCTTTTCTTACGCATCCGCGGGCTTCGCAGGCGGGATACGCTGGCCCTATGGGTGAATGCCCTCTTTTGGCTACCTCGTCGCACTTACTACCTCTGGCGGTATCGAGATAAGCAAAAAGCCTGGTGGGCTCTCCTGCAAAAGCCTCATCGCCATTGGCTGGTTTGGCCCTTTCGGCTCGAAGGGCGATTCTATCGCTGGCCCGGTGTGCGTTTTTGGGCCGATGCTCAAAGCCTGGTCTGGTTCGTCAGCCGCCAATACCAGGACTTGCGGACAGAATGGGTCCAAGCGCGTCTGCGCAGCGGGCGAATCGGGCTCGACATCGGCGCACACCATGGGTTCTGGACGCTTTACCACGCTGATAAGTTCCCTCTTCAAGCCAAAGTCATCTTAGTTGAACCCCATCCGGCGAACTTCGCTTACCTTGTGCAGAATCTGGCCCTTAACAAGGCTTTTTATGCCGTGCCCTTGCCCTTAGCTATGTGGAAAGAACCTACCTCTCTGGCTATAGAAATGCCGGCTGGGTTACCTTCTTTTCATGCTTCCTATAGCGCGGCTATCCGGCAAGGGGTTTCGGAAAGGGCTTCGTCTTGTAAGGTTCCGGCTACCACGATCGATGCGCTGGTTTCGTGTTTAGGGCTGGAAACGGTGGATTGGATCAAAATCGACGCGGAAGGGGCTGAGGTCGCTATCCTCGAAGGCGCTCGTCAGACGCTCACTCGATTTGCCCCCTCGATCTGGATGGAGGTGCATAACACCTGGGCGCCGGTATTGGCTCTCTTAGACCAGCTGGGCTATGCGGTTCGAGACCAGGTACGGCTGGAGGGCCCTGACGCGCCCTATCCTTCTTATGGCTATCTCTGGGCAGAAAAGAAAGGTGCTCCGAGCGTTTCGTGAGTTTGCCCTATATTTGGGAGAGATGAAGAGGCGAAACGGCTATTGGGTAGGGCTTGCTTTAGGTAGTTTCTTATGGGCACAGCAGAGTCAAGGGGTGGGCATTGGGACCCTCGTCCCGGATCCAACGGCTATCCTGCATCTGGAAAGCTCAACGAAAGGCCTACTTCTGCCTCGACTCACCACAGCGCAGCGAGATGCGATAGTGAACCCTCCTTGGGGCCTGGTTATCTTCAATACCACCGATAGCGTCGTGCAGTACTTCAATGGCCGCTGCTGGCTGCCTGCTTACGCAGAAAGCTGCGAAGACTGTAACTTCACCCTCACGCTGAATCCCACTTCTGGCACGGTAGACCATGTGAATACCCAGAGCGTTCAAACTACGGTCACGCTTACGCAGGTGGCGGGGACACCTCAGCCTATTGCCCTGCAGGTGTACTCTACACTTCCGCCCTACACCTCTTACACGTTTTCGCCGACGATTTTGACCGGTTCGGGTTCTTCTACCCTCACTATCCAAGTCGAGCCCATCGCCCCCCCGGGTACGTACCCGGTGATTGTCCAGGCGGTGTGCGGCAATACCATCAAAAATGTGGTCTTCACGCTTACGATAGACTCGTGTTATACGGTGAACCTTCTCAATAGTGCGACGGACTACAACTTGACGGCGGCTAATCCGCAGATTCCTACGACGCAACCCGTATGTGTAGTGGTGCATGTGCACCCTGGGGTAGAGGTGAGTGCCACGAGCACGGCCAATCCGGCTTTTACGACGGGCAGCTTGCATCCTCAGTCGGTGGTGGCGTTGGTACACGAAGGGGCTTTCTTAGGTCGGGGGGGTAATGGTGCCAGTGGAGCGCCCCTGCCTAACTACAGCCTTCCGGGCCAGCCTGGGGGCGATGCCCTCCACATCACCTGTCGTACGCATCTCTACCTGCGTAATGGACACGTCTTTGGTGGGGGCGGTGGAGGGGCGTCCGCCGGCGTAGAGCAGAACTTCAATGTGCCCATTATTGGCACGCTTTCGGTAGGGGTTAGTGCGGGAGGGGGAGGAGGGGCGCAAGGTGGGCAAGGAGGTCGACCCTCTGGTAACTTTACGATTGGGTACTTTGCCCCTGGGCAGGATGCGACGACAGGCATTACAGCTACCGCCGGGCAGGGAGGCCTCCTCACCTTAGTCTGGACCTATACGGTAAGCCTGGGGATTGCCGATGTGGACCTGATTGTGCGTCCCGAAGGGTATGGGGGCCGTGGAGGAGACTATGGCTTGCCAGGACGAGAAGGATTTGTACGAGTGTGCCTGGATGGGCGGGTGCGTCCTGCTATCGGCCCTACTGTACCCTTCAGCTTGGGGTGTTATCCGCCTAACAACTTTATCCTGCAGCCTGGGGGGCCCGCGGGCTACGCTGTGCGTCGAATCGGGGGGGCTCCCCTCCTGCCTTACCCGGATAACTACTACCTTACCGGGCTTATCCGAGGGAGGATAGGACCATGAGAAGCGTAGTTTGGCTGGGGATAGGAGCTCTTCTGTGGGGGCAGTATCAAATAGAAGGCCCCTTAGAGCTGCGCTCAGACTCAGGTCAGGCCAAAGTGTATGTCCGTCTCCGGCTTTCTCCCTATGCCCTGCACTACCGAATATGGGGAGAAGGAGGGCCTCTGGGGCGGTGGGAGATGGTGCTTACCCCTCATCGGCTGTGGATCTTAGACTCTGCCCAGAAGGTAGCGTACTTTGTGCCGACTGTCCGCACTCCGGCTCCCCCAGAACCTTTGCTTGTCCAAGCAGCTCAAGGTATATGGGAGCTGCGGGCAGATACCCTCCGCCAAGTAGTGGCCTGGGATACGACCATAGCCTTTAGTTGGGAATCTTGGCTACCCTATCTCGAAATGGATCGGCTGGGATTCGCTGCCCGGTACTTCCGAAAAGGACTTCCTCAGCGTATCGAGCAGTACGACGCGGCAGGGCGGGTACGGTGGGTGTGGCAGATTCAGAAACAAACCCCTTTCTCCCCCGCGCCTTTCGACAGTTTGCCTCCTCCTACTTACCGTCAGCTTCCGTGGGTAGTGCACTCCCAGCAGAAATAAAAACCCCTTAGGAGGTTCGCCTTTTCTGGCTACTTTTGCCTCATGCGTGGATTTTCTCTGCTGGGGCTTGCGGTAGCGGTATGGGCACAAAGCTTGCCAGAGTCTGACTGCATCAATGCCATCGCTGTCTGCCAACAAACCTACACTTACACCAGTTCGCCTCCCGACTACGGCCAAACCCAAGAGCTCCAAAACAACACTTGCCTCCTCAACAACGAGCAGAAAACCGCTTGGTTTATCTTCACGGTGCAACAGAGCGGTACCTTTGGTTTTACTATCAATACCTCTTATGATTACGACTTTGCGCTGTGGGATATCACCAACTCCTCTTGTGCGGTGGTGGGGTCTACGGCGCCGATTCGTTGTAACTTCTCTGCAGATAACGGTACCACAGGCTTAGATGCCTCCAATCCGCAGCCGGGCTCTCTCTCTTGGGATGCCTCCCAACCTCCTATTATGCCTGGGCTCAATGTGACCGCAGGGCAGACGTTCGTCCTGGTTTTAGATAACTATACCCGAGACCAGACGGGGTTTACGATTACCTTTACAGGGACGGCCCAGATATTTGACAACTCGCCTCCTGCGCTGGTTTCAGCGACCCAAGACTGTAATCGTACGAATCGGATTATTCTCCGCTTTAGTGAGCCAATAGCATGCAATACTGTGGCGCCGAATGGGTCTGACTTTGTGATTAGTGGGGGGTTGACGCCGGTAGCGGCGGGGTGTGTGGGGGGGGGCCTCTACTCGTATGAGGTGTATCTGGAGGTAGGAGGCGTGATTTCGTCGGGAACTTACACGATCACCCTACAGCCAGGCACCGACGGAAACACCGTCGCAGACAAGTGTGGGAACTTCGCGCCGGCCGGTCAGTCAGTGCAGGTGTCTTTACTGGGGACCCTGAGTATCACCCTTACCCCTTCAGAGGTGTGTGCTACGGGCACCACGCCGGTGCAGCTTGTAGGAAATGTGCAGGGAGGGCTGCCGTCTGGAGCCGTGGCCACGTGGAGCACTGGGGCTTCCGGCCTCACCGCCCAAGACGTCCCTTTTGTGAGCCGACCCTACTTTGAGGAGCCGTATTGGGTTTACTATACCCTTACCGTCGCCCTGGGGGGCTGTATCTACTCCGTTACAGACAGTATACGGGTGCATCCTCTCCCGCAGGTGGAGGTGGTGCCGCCCGTAGTATATACGTGTGGAGGTCGCCCTGTCGAACTGACCGGCTTGGCCTCTATCTTGGGGGGCACTTGGGAAAGGCTCGGAAGCGGCGGGCTTTGGCAGCCTCTCACGCCCAATCTCACCCTTCCACCGGGCACCCATTCTCTCCGTTACGTCACCGCAGCCGGCTGCCTCAGTGAAACCCTACAGGTGCAAGTCATAGACGCCACCCCAGCCGCCAGCGGTGCATGTAATGTCTTGTATGTTACTCCTTCGGGCAGTGCCACCGGAGCCGGAACCCCGGCCGATCCGCTCACCTTAGAAGCGGCATTGGACCGCTTGCGCTGCCGGAAAGGGCTTATCAAGCTGGCGCAGGGCACTTACCTTTTGACTCGTCCTCTCACTACCCTCACTGATAGTGTGATTTTGGAGGGGGGGTACGATCCGGCTGCGGGGTGGGTCAAGCGTTCTACGCCGGGTCTGACTGTTTTGCGACGAACCGCTACGAATGTAGAGGGGTGTGGCTCGAGTTTTCCGCGCCTGACGGCACTTCAGGTGCATGGGGCTCAGGCTTTTCGACTCCAGGACCTCACGATTGAAGTAGAAGCGGCCCCGCCGGCGACCGCCGCTTGTGGAGAGGGTCGAGGGGTTTCTACGTACGGCCTGTATTTGCGGGGGTGTGCAGGCTATGAAGTCGTGCGCTGTCAAGTGACGGTGGGTGATGCTTCGGCTGGGGAAGCGGGCGTAGCGGGTCAAGATGGGCGTCCTGGGGGCAATGGCCAATGCGGTGGGGCTGGTGCGGCGGCTACCCCCACCTTCGGTGTCTGTTTGCCTCCTTTGGGGACGCCGCCACCGGCCTCGGCTGGAGCAGGAGGAGCCGGTGGCAGTAGCCCTGTGGGTAATGTCGGAGGAAATGGAGGCAGTAGCCAGTTTATGGCCGATGGCGCAGGAGGCCAGGCAGGTAGCGGACCTGCAGGTGGGGCTGGGGGGAGCGCAGGCGCTTTGTGCTTTACCGGGGCGATTGGGGGAGGCAACTGCGCTTGCACTCAAGTTCCTTTGCCAGGAGTTCCTCCGGCGGCTGGAGGAGATGGTCAGGATGGCCAGTCGGGCCCTGACGGCCAACCAGGACAGGATGGCGCGCCGGGGCAAGTGGTAGAAGGCTTCTGGCGGCCAGGTAGCCGAGGTCGGCCTGGGCAAGATGGCGGCCATGGTAGTGGTGGAGGAGGCGGTGGAGCTGGGGGCGGCGGGGCCAATATCGTGCCCCCCGCTTGTCCTACTATTGGTGCGGGCGGTGGCGGCGGAGGAGGGGGCGGCGAAGGAGGGAAAGGCGGTGGCGGGGGGGCCGGCGGCGGTAGTAGCTTCGCAGCGGTGCTGGTGAATAACGGCCCCGGTAGTGCTTGGATACAGTGTTTTCTTTCGGCGGGGCAGGCTGGTGCGGGAGGGCCTGGTGGTGCGGGCGGGCGTGGTGGAGCGGGCGGGCAGGGCGCCGGTCCTTGTATAGCTTTTGACGGGGGGTGCAACGCCGGCAATGGCGGAAAAGGCGGTAACGGTGGCCGCGGCGGTAACGGCGGCCGCGGCGGTAACGGCCAGCCTGGCCAAGCACAGCCCCTCCTCCAGACCGGTACACCCCCAACCCTCACTGAGGTGACTTTCAACCTCACGGCTCAACCTACTATCGAAGTGGGAACCGCTCACTGCACTGGCGTAGACCTCACCTTCTCCAGTCCAGCTCCCGGTAGCTTCACAGACTTAGGGGCTGGGGCTATGCCTTCCAGCCTACCTGCCAACAATGGCACAGCTCAGTATGCTACCCCCGGCTCTAAGGACCTCGTGTTTGCGGGCCAGAGTTATCCTCGCTTCTGGACGATCTTGACCAGCCCAGACCAGATAGACCTACAAATCTTGCCTGTTACCGATACTTTTTGTGCGGGTGAGGTTATCCTCTACAGTTCGGAGGCGTTTGCCCTGGCGTATGAGTGGGCTGTCGAGCAGGGCGGCCAGCCCGTTCCTTTCCAGGCTAATCGGGACACTGTACGGTTCACGGCCCAGCCAGGCCGCTATACGATTCGGCTTCGGGTGCAAACCTTGTGTTGTGGGTGGGTGGGTCCCGTTCAAAAAGAGATTGTTGTCACCGATCCGCCGGTGATTCGGGCTGTGGGAGCTCGCGGCTGTTTCCCGCTAACCTTGCAAGCGGAGCTGGTGAGCGGTCCGGCGGGGGGGACTTTTGTGTGGTACGACGCGCAGGGAGACTCGGTAGGTTCAGGTCCGCAGTTTTTGTTGCCGGGGCCTACAGCTGACCCGACCTACTCGGTGGTGTACAAAGTGGGTTCTTGCGTTTCAGCTTCGGCTTCAGTGACGGCGCAGGGTAGCCCTACGCCAGTGATTACCGGCCTTACGACGGTACCGCCTCTTCAACCATCCCTGGCGGGACCGATTACCATAGACTTTACTGCGACTTATCAAGCCCCTGCAGGCAGCGGGGTGGACTTTTTCTGGTACTTTGGGGATGGCAGCCAGCAAACCACTTCTCAACCGCAGGCTTCTCATTTGTATGCGCCAGGCACCTATACACTGACCCTCATTGCGGCTATAGGAGACTGTCGGGATACGTTCACGGTGACGGTGGAGGTGCGCGGAGAAAGGCAGCTGGTGATTCCGAATGCTTTCAGCCCCAATGGAGACGGTATCAACGACACCTGGTCGCCTACTGGAGCGGGGATACGGCAGCTTGAAATGCGGATTTATGACCGGTGGGGTAAGCTCCTGTACCAGGGTTCGGCTCCCTGGAAGGGCGAGAGGGCGATAGAAGGAGTCTATACTTACGTGGTCCAGGTGGAGTTTGTAGATGGCTTGCGGGTGGAACGGGCGGGGACGGTTACGCTACTGCGGTGAGGGTGAGCGGCGTAGTTCTCTTGCATCTCGCCTTTTTTCCTTACCTTTGCCCTGCGTGGTCCGGTAGTTCAGCTGGTTAGAACGCTGGCCTGTCACGCCAGAGGCCGCGGGTTCGAATCCCGTCCGGACCGCTCCTGCGCATGCATCCTCCTCTTTCCGAGGCGCAGGCTCGCCAGCGCATAGATGAGCTCATCGCCGCCATCCAGGAGCATGACTACCGCTATTATGTGTTAGCCCAGCCCCTTATTCCCGACAGCGAATACGACCGACTGGTAGCCGAACTGCGCCAGTTAGAAGCGGCGTTTCCTCACTTGCGCCGTCCGGACTCGCCTACGCAGCGGGTGGGAGGCGCTATCACTAAAGAGTTTCCGGTGGTGGTGCATCGCCGCCCCATGCTGAGCCTTGATAACGCCTACAGCCTTCAGGAACTGCGGGACTTTGAGGCGCGTCTGCGGCGTCTTTTGCCCTCAGCCACGTGGCAGTATATAGCCCAGCTCAAAATCGATGGGGTGGCGGTGAGCCTGCGCTATGAAAAAGGCCTATTTGTGCAGGGGGTTACCCGAGGAGATGGGCTGCAGGGCGACGACATTACCGCTAACCTTCGCACCGTGAGGGGGATTCCTCTGCGCTTGCGCGGAGAGGCGTTAGCGGACTTGGAAGTGCGGGGAGAGGTGCTGATGTACCGGTCGGACTTTCGGCAGCTCAACGCCCACCGGGAAGAGCTGGGCGAGCCCCCCTTCATGAACCCGCGCAACGCTACCGCCGGTTCCCTCAAGCTACAAGACTCCAGTGAAGTGGCTCGGCGTCGCTTGCGTTTCTTAGCCTATTTTGCGGAAGGAGAAGGGCTACCCGAGGCAGACCATCTGGTTATGGAGTGGTTGCGGCAGTGGGGTTTCCCGGTGGTAGAAACTACCCCCCCCATGGACCTGGAAGGGGTGTGGGCTTTTATTGAGCGGTGGGCGGTGCAGCGAGACCAGCTGCCTTATGATATAGATGGCGTAGTGGTCAAGGTAGACGATCGGCCCCTGCGTGAAGCTTTCGGCAGCACCAGCAAAGCACCTCGTTGGGCTATCGCTTACAAATACCAGCCCGAACAGGCCATCACGGAGCTGCGCGCCATCACCTACCAAGTAGGTCGTACAGGCTACATCACACCCGTAGCCGAACTTAAGCCGGTTCGCCTGGCTGGTACCACCGTCAAACGCGCCTCTCTCTACAACTACGATGAGATTCGGCGGCTGGACCTTCACCTCCCTGAGGTAGTGGTGGTGGAAAAAAGCGGAGAGATCATCCCCAAGGTCGTGCGCGCCCTGCCGGAAAAGCGCCCTCCCACCGCCAAGCCCATCGTACCTCCTGACAGGTGCCCCGAATGTGGCACCCCTCTCCTTCAGCCTGAAGGCGAAGTCGGCCGCTACTGCCCCAACTACAAACACTGCCCACCTCAAGTTATCGGTCGCTTGGAGCACTTCGTCAGCCGAAAAGCCATGAATATCCAAGGTCTGGGCGAAAAAATCCTCCGCAAGCTTTACGAAAAAGGGCTGGTTCGCACCTTTAGCGACCTGTATAGGCTGACGGAAGAGCAGCTGCGCTCCGCCCAGATTGAAGGCTTTGCCGAAAAAATGCCTCGCAAGCTCGTGGAAAACATTCAGGCTTCTCGTGCAGTGCCTTATCCGCGGGTGTTGTATGCTTTGGGGATCCGGCATGTGGGGGAGACCGTAGCCGAGAAGCTCGCAGAGGCTTTTCCCACTATAGACCAGCTCCTAAAAGCCCCTGTCCAGCAAATCGCCGCCGTGTACACCATAGGCGAAACCATCGCTCAAAGTGTGCGGGCTTATTTAGACGACCCCGAAAACCAAGCGGAGATAGCTCGACTGCGGAAAGTGGGCTTGCAGTTTGCGCTGCAACGGCCTTCGCGCCCCGTTGAAGGCCCTTTGGCGGGCAAGCGGTTTTTGGTGACAGGCACTTTCCCGGGCCTGCGGCGAGAGGATCTCATTGCCTACATTCAGGCCCATGGGGGCCTCTACGCCAGCGGCCTCACTAAGAACCTGGATTACCTCGTGGTCGGCCAAGATGCCGGCCCCACTAAGCTCGAAAAAGCTCGGCAATGGGGCATTCCCCTCCTCTCCCTCGCTGACCTCGAAGCCCTCACCGGTAGCCCTATACCCCGTTAGCTAAGGTACTTTTGCAGGCCATGAGCTGGCGTGGCTGGGCCGTGGTAGGCCTCCTCCTTTTGTCTAACCTCTTCATGACGCTGGCCTGGTATGGGCACCTGCGCTACCAGAAAGCCTTTTCCCTTTCTTTGAGGAGGTGGCTTCTTGTGGTTCTGAGCAGTTGGGGGCTGGTTTTTTTTTGAGTATTTGCTTCAGGTGCCGGCTAACCGCCTGGGGTATCGAGGCACTGGAGGGCCGTTTTCCCTCGTCACGCTCAAAGTCATCCAAGAAGCGATTTCGCTACTGGTATTTCTCCTTGTGGTGAAAGTGCTTTTTGAGGGCGAACCGCTTACCTTACGGCACTTTGTGGCGTTGGGGTTGGTCCTGCTGGCGGTCTGGCTTACTTTTGCGGAATGAAGGCCTTGGAGGTGGAAGTATGGGTTCATCCTCGCGCTCGACGTGAGGCCCTCCAGCCCAGCGAAGCCGGCGAAAACCCCCGACGTTGGGAAGCCTGGACTCCTGAGCCTCCCCACGAAGGCCGGGCCAACGAAGCGGTCCGGCGGCTCCTGGCCAAGGCTTTCGGTCTGTCTCCCGTCTACGTGGAGCTCTTACGCGGCCGTACCAGCCGACGCAAGGTATTTCGCGTGCGCTTCCCTTAAACGCTCACGTTGGATGGGGTTCTTATAAAACATATGCGTAACGTATGGATGGTGGGGCTGGCGATGGCGCTCTATGCGCAGGCGCCAGCTGCCCGACAAGGAGCTCCTCTCCCTCCCGAAAAGCGCGTTGAAGTCTGGACAGCTTATTTGACGGCGGAGTTGCAGCTACGCCCTGACCAGCAGGAAAAGCTCAAGGCCATACTCACAGACCATCAGAAGCAAATGCAGCGGCTTCGGCAGGAGGCCGGCGGTCGTCCACCCCGTGAAAAAGTGCGCGCCCTGCGGCAGCAGACCGATAGCCAGATTGAAGCCTTCCTGGATGAAGCCCAAAAAGCCCGGTGGCGCGACCTCAAAGCCGACTGGCGACGCCGCGCCCGCACCTGGCACCGTCAGCAAAAAGGCCAAGACCCCGGCGAAGACTGATCCAAAAAGCCCTGCCTTTTCCAACCTGAGGTTCTGATTCAAGAGGCCAGGTGGGGAAAGCATTGGCTTTGTGTATCTTTGATTCGATGCGCTGGGGTGTTTTATTGGGCTTGCTGGGAGGCGTAGTAGCGCAAACCGCTACCGCATGGTATTGGCATGCGGCAGCTCGCTCGGGACAAGCCAGCCCTTCCCCTTCCTACACAGGAAAATACGGCTGGGTACGGGTCGTGAACGATACCGTGTACGTCCTGGGCACCTATCAGGGACTCGGCGGGGGCAGCGATTCCCTGGGGATGCCTACCACCGCTCCGTCTATCCCTGACCCTTTAGAGGGATCGGTTTACGAGCGCACCTACCTCGCCGCTTATAACCGCCTCAACGGCCGCTTAGCTTGGTGGATGTGGTTCTACCGACCTTACGCCAACTGCTGGGGCACCGACATAACGGTGACTTCCCAAGGCCAAGTCTTCCTCCTCCTCATCTCTCACGATAATGTAAACTGGGAGTACCGAGACACTGCCGGTACCGTAACTAACGGTTCCTTTACCGGGACTGGAGTTGGGGGCGACCGCTACTCCTACTTGGTTCGGATCCAGGCGCAAGTAGGTACCGGCGTGACGGTGAGTAGTACTTATGTGGGGATTAGTTCTGGCTCTACAGGAAGCTACGTGGACCTCAAACACCTCGTGCAAGTAGGAGGGTATTTGTATGTGGCGGGTAGTTTTTTGAGAGGCACAAGTCTTCTTTCACTTTCGTTGGGGGGACTTTCAATAGGTATTTCCTTGCCAGTTGGGTCTGCTATTGAACAGGCGCTTATTGCGCGATTTGATGCCAATACTCTTGCGGCTGACTACGTGGGGCAGCTTCATGTCTCTCAGGGGTTAAATAACCTTGCGGTGCGGGGCCATGCCTTAGCCTTTGAGCCTGTAAGTAACCAAATACGCTGGCTTGTGGAGACTCAAGCCACCAGTGGAAGTTTTGTTTACCAAGATAACAACGGCTCTTCCGCGTCCCTTCTTGGGGCTGAACGAGGGCTTTGGGCAGTCACCTTGAATAGCAGTCTGGCAGCGAGTTCATTTAGTGCGGTTCGCTTGGCTGAAACTTCCTCTTTAGGTGACGCTCCCTTTTTGCAGGTGGATAGAGATACCCTGCTCTGGGCTATCGCCGATGGCCGGGGATACACTATTCAGGGAACGGGTGGTTTTTCTACCTCCAGTGGCGCGGAACGGATCCTGCTGGTTGAGCAGAGGCTGACACCCTCCGTCGCTGTAGTGCGTTCATGGGAGTCGCCTCGGTTTGGTAATGGGATAGACCTTTTTGATCTGGGAGGGGAGAGGGGCGGGGAGCTGTTGTACTTGGCGGGGACGGCTATCGCCACCAACTGGGGAGCCCTCCTTGGTAATCTCCCCTTAGCTGAAGCTCCCCATCGCAGCGCCGGTTTCCTTTTAGGCCTGCGCGCGCAAGGGGCTGGGTATAGCCTCTTAGGGTATCGTCGCTTTTGGGCTCGGGGTTTGGATGTGCGCTTATTTGCTGCCGCCTATGAGGCTAATCGGGCGCAGTTTTACCTGCTGGGGGATTGGCGGGATAGTCTCTTAGTACGTCCTCGCTGGCCTGATGGAAGGGGAGATACGGTAGTCCTTCCTACGGGGGTTTCGCCAACGGCTCGGCTGTGGATAGGGCGGTTAGACTGGTATCGGCTGGAGACCCCCGGTACCCTGACTGCCTGTGTGCCGGATACCCTGGACCCTGCTTTCTCCTTGCAGTGGACGGGCACTTCGACAGGACAGGATACGGCGTTTGTGTGGATGCCGGAGGCCGCTTCCCAGCGGTACTTTCCACACCAGGCGCTGGCTTTCCGAGAGGGGCGACGTTTCGCTGTGCCTATAGGACAAGAAGGTCGTCGGACTGGCTCCGCTCTCCTCTATGCCTTGGGCCGCTATCCCCCTGGCCGGTACTTCCTTACCCAGCGGGTCCGAGCTCTGTCCCGCACCTGGGCCGATGTGATCGACACCCTTTGGCTCTCCGTGACCGGTACCACCGTACCCGACCTCAGCCGCGCCGGATCCTATCGCGATAGCCGGCTCGTAGTCCCCTTTGTGGGGTATTCTACCGCTACGTCATCCGCCAGCTCTGTTTCAGCACCCTTTTATCGTCGAGACTCGGTCAAGTTCGGTTTCATCACAGACTTGGCGTACTTCCCTTGGCAAGGAGGGCGAGAAGGGCTCTACGCGTATGAGTCCACCTCGAGGTACTTGTACTGGATAGATTTGGCCACCGGACAGGTGGAGCGGACTGGCCCCTTGCCGCCAGCTCCCAGGCCTTTGCCGGATAGGGGACGCGGTCGCCTGCTCTTCCGTACCGCCCTGGATTTCTATCCTGTTCCCAGTTCGTCTTACCCCCTTCTCCAAAAGAACCTGGGGACGCCCAGCTACCTGATCACCCAGCCGTACCCTGGCTATCCCCTTCAGTATGATTCCACGTGGGTGAGTGGCCTTGTGCGTGCGGCTTTTTTGCCCAATGGAGACCTGGTGTTTGTGGCGGAAGCCTACCCTTCCACCTCAGCGTGGGAAGGGAGTTTGTTTCGGGTGAGCTTTGCGGCGGATAGCGTCTATCGAGTGACGGGGAGGCCCTCTTCCGGTACCTGCCCCCAAGACGGCGTGGGAGACGCGGCTTTCTTAGGCAGCGAGATTTCCACCCTGGCTGTGGAAGAGGACACCGTCTATTGGATTGAGCGGATCCCTGTGGGCTGTCCTAATGTACAGACTTGGATCCTGCGCCGGGCTTTCCCTGAGGCGGGCAATCTCCGCAGCTATCGGGTTCAGACCATAGATACCCTTTTGAGGGTTGCGCCTTCACCACCAGGGCAAATGGAGTTTACTTCTCAGCCCGTTCGATCGCTGGTCTTCTTTCTTCCCTTCTCTGCAGGGGGAGAGCGTTTGGTTCGGTATCACATAGCTACCCGTCAAGTGGATACCCTGCTGTGGGAGATGGGGGGATTTGTGGGGTGTAGGTATGGTCCGGTAAACGCCTTAACCGACGTGGAGGAGCCTTTTGCTCTGCTGCGAGGGGGTGCGATCGTGTTTGCTGGAGGGGGAGGGGACCTGCGAATCGCCCTGCCTGCCTACAGCCTCAGCATGGGTGACACCCTCCGAGCTGAGGCGGCGATCACCAGTGTGGGAGGGCCAGGGGGCTGGACCTTGAACGCCGGGGGTGACACCCTTTACCTCACTCCGCCCGCCTCTTCTGGAGGGGAGGATTCCACGCGCATGGCTATCGGGGTAGGCTGCGCTGGAAAGAGTTTGTACTACGGCAGTTATCGCTTGCCCCCTGTACAGCTTGCTCTCCAGGCGCCCGATACGGTCTGCGAAGGAATGGTTTTCCACACGGCCGTAGGCCGCGATACAGAATATGTGGTGTATGGGTGCCGGGTGACTCATCGGCTTACGAGTTTTAGCGCTTTGGGGCCTGTGTCCTCTATCGCCATAGGCAACGAGGTGGCACGCTGGAAAGCTACAGACCAAGGGACCGCAGCCTTTTCTGTGGAAACGGCGCCGCAGTGGCGATGGTTAGTGGGCTCGGGGCTAAGCCACCTGGTCCAAGTGAAGCGGGGCCATCGCCTTCGCCTCCGCTTGGCTATGGAAGGTCCCTATGACACCACCGGGGGCCGTTATAGGCTGCGGCCACACCCTTTTCTTTCCCGACTTACCTTAGCCCGCTATAACGAGCGAACCCTATCGGTTTCTTCAGACTCCCTTTGGCGGTTGCCGTATGTGATAGGCGACTCCCTGGCTAAAGCTTGGGGTTTCTTGCTCATAGAGCCTTCTGGGGACTGCCCCGGCGCAGGTACCTGGTGGTGTGGCCTTTCTTGGACAGGGTTGGCCCGCATCGAACTGCGGGAAACCCCCACCGGTCCCGTCGTAGATAGCACGTATGCCCTCATAGACACCGCAGGGTGGGCCTACTTCTATCGAGCTCCGTTGGCCTCCTTAGGTAGTGGCGATACGCTGCATTTCTGTGCTTGTGACCCTGCTTCTCCTAAGTATCTCACGGTCCGCTTCCCGGGGCATCTCCCGCTACATACGCTGGCGCTTTCGCTAAGGGGCTTGGGAGTGGGTGCGGCCGACTCGGCTGACCTCACCGATCCTACCTTTTTGGAAGGGATCCCAGGGCAGCACTATACACTCTTGTGGGATCCCCAGGGGGGCCGGATGCGGGCTGCGGCCTGGGCTGGAAACTGCGCCGACCTTTATCAAGCCTTCCTCCCTGGTCCCCACATAGACGCCGGACACATCAACGCAGCGGATTATGAGTTTTACCTGCCGCGCAACGGCGTCACTTCAGGCTTCTCGTGGGCTGACCTGGATAGCGATGGAGACGTAGACGCCGCCGACGGCGTGTTGCTTATCCAAAACCAAAATGCCTTGCGGGAAAGCAGTCGCCCCTAAAGTTTCCTTTGGCCTTCATTCTATTTTTAGTACCCGGAACTGCCAGCTGCGGCCTTTCTCCGGAAGATGTACTTGAACCAGATAAAGGCCTGCTGGATGACTGCTCAGGGATAAGGTGTACACTTGCGTTTGGCCTTCCCAGTGCTTGTGGGTCTGAGAGGTAAGAAGGCGGCCGTGGATGTCCCATACTTCTACCTCTACCCCTGTCGTGTAGGGAAGGGTGAGGCGCAGGTGGAAGTCCTGGGTAGTAGGGTTGGGATAAGCTACCAGCATAGGCTCTTCGGGAAGCATATAGGAAAGGGTAATGGTGTTGGAATACTGCACCAGTCCGTTTTGGGTAATCGCTTCTACCCGATAGAGATAGGTACCGGGAGGAAGGTTGCGATCGTAACCGACATACTCCACAGAACCGGTGGTGGCGTAGGCGGGGAGTGTTTCTACACTTTCCCAGCTAAGGTGCCTCTGTCGCAAAAGCGTAAATAGGAGGTATACTTCATTAGGGCTGACTCGCCAGTTAAGCGCTGCAAGGCCCGGAGATAGCCATTCTCCTTCCAAATACAGGGTGTGTTCTGTGGCCAAGGGCGTTTGGCAGAGGTAGTTGAAAGTTCCTATCGCTTCGCCATCATAAGGACCGCCTTGGAAGCGGTTAGAGGTGAGGAGGATGGGTGAGCAGGGGAGTTGAGCGAGGGCTTCTCCGTCGTAAGGACCGCCTTGGAAGCGGTTAGAGGTGAGGAGGATAGGTGAGCAGGGGAGTTGAGCGAGGGCTTCTCCGTCGTAGGGACCGCCTTGGAAGCGGTTAGAGGTGAGGAGGATAGGTGAGCAGGGGAGTTGAGCGAGGGCTTCTCCGTCGTAGGGACCGCCTTGGAAGCGGTTAGAGGTGAGGAGGATGGGTGGGCAGGGGAGTTGAGCGAGGGCTTCTCCGTCGTAGGGTCCGCCCGCATATTTACTGGCAGTAGGGGGAGGGGGGGCAACGCAGCGTATGAGATATAAGGAAGCCCCGTCGTAGGGGCCGCCTTGGAACTTGAGCGAGGTAAGAAGGGTAGGGGGGCAGACCAGTTGAGCAAGTGCTTCGCCGTCATAGGGGCCGCCATGGAACTTGAAGGAGGTAAGGAGAGGAGGTGGGCAAGCTGCCTGAGCGAATGCTTCGCCGTCGTAGGGTCCGCCTTGGAATTTGAGCGACGTGAGGAGGGTAGGGGGGCAAGTGAGTTGGGCGAGCGCTTCCCCGTCATAAGGCCCCCCTTGGAACTTGGAGGAGGTAAAGAGAGGTGGGATACAGGCTTGTTGAGCGAGGGCTTCTCCGTCGTAGGGCCCGCCCTGAAACTTGAGGGAAGTGGCTGGAAGGCTCACACAAGGGGCTTGGCTTAGGGTACCCCCGTCGTAAAAAGTCCCGCTGAACTTCTGAGAGGTACTTACTATAGTCGGGCAGGCAATACTTACCAACGCTGCTCCATCGTAGCTATGCCCGCGAAACTTCTGGGACGTGAGTATCCCCATGGGGCAGCTTATCTCTCCCTGCTCGCTCCCGTCATAAGCTCCTCCCTGGAACCTGTTCGAGGTGAGGGTGGCAGGAGGACACAAGAAAAAGTAGACGGCGGTTCCATCACCCCCGCCCCCGCGAAACTTATTGGGTGGAGCTGGGGAAGAAGCGGTACAACTGAGGAAAACCCCATGAGTACCATCCCATAGCCCTCCTTGAAACTTGGGGGAGGCCAGTACGACGGGTGTACATCCCTGCCGTACATACCCCCCCCCATCTCGACTTCCTCCCTGAAACTTACTTTGGGCAAGAAGCACGCATCCTATTAGCCAACTCCCGCCCAATGCGGCCTTCGGCATAGCTAAAGGATTTGCCCTTAGCGGCCACCTCGCCCGCCGTTGGTGTAATAGCGTCCGGGATAGAAGTTACCTCCGTTACAGCCGCGTGCCATAGCTGTTCTATCCGAAACCCGACCCGCTCCATATCCTGCCGTTGACATGACTCCTCGAAGGATGATGTCGATGTTGCTGCAGGTAGTTACCCAGTTGGGCTGATTAGCGTTACCGGCCGCGTCTAAGGTCCCATCTCCCCAAGGAATCCCATTGGAAGGGGGGCGGCCGGCTTGGCCGGCTCGCAGGTCGTAGTAGTACTCGAAAACGTTATCGGAGAGGTTAAGGACGCCCCAATAGCTGGCGCCTGCCGCGGAGCGAGTGTTGGTAGAAGGCGTGGCGAAGATACCCACCCGTACAGGTCCTACCCCCCCATCACCCCCTGTGAGCCCTTGATCAATGACTCGAGCATTAGCCCCGGGGTCTACAAAGGTTTCTGTGCCATCTTCTGCTCCACTTAGGGTGATACCGGGAGTGGCGGTGATGGTGCCCCAGGCGTATTCGTTAGGCACTGGCGCCAGGGGACCCCGGCAAGCCTTCTCATATTCCAGTTCGGTGAGGGGGCGCAGGGCAGCCCAATCCAGGTAAGCTACCAGGTCTTCCCACCCCAGGTAATTCATTGCCCGGTCGGGCCTGTCCGTATAATAATCCAGCGTAGGGCCATTCAGAAAAACCCGGTTTCGATTTGTACCGCCTACAATCGGAAACCGGGGGGGTGCCTGGTTTTGCCCGACCGTATTGAGAAAATCCACATATTGCCCATGGCTTATTTCGTACTTCATGATGTAAAAGGGTGCATAGCCTTTTCTGAAGTTTGCTGTTAGGGAGAGATTGGCGCCACCATTATAGCTTATAGTGGGGAGAGCGGCTTCAGACATGATTTGGATGGGCGAGTTGTCTGTGGAAGAAACCCGGATAAAATTGGTGCTGGTGGCGTCCCCGGCGTAAAAGCTACCCTGGGGGATGAAGACCATTTCGATAGCGATTACTCGAACATCATAGCTGCCTGTAGCTGGGAGGTTGGTCACTCGCAGGGTGACCGTTCCGCTCACGGTACCAAATCCGTTGGAAGTGCGGCGTAGCATTACGCCCGTGTTGTCTGGGCTGGGGTCTATACAAGGTGCCGTTCCGTTGGCGCAGGTAGGCTCCAAAGAAGCAGGAAACGTATGATCCGCCAGCGTCGTGCTGATGAGCCCATGCGTAAAAGGAGTGGTCTTGGGTACGCTACAGTCACGGAACTTAACAAAGACCCACGCCGCGTCCCAGTTCTCGGCGTCTCGCCAGCTATTGTCCCACGCAATGTCAAACGTGACCGTCCCGGCAGCTTGGTTGACGGATAGGTTGGTCACTCGGATGTTGTTGGCTTGGAGCAGGGCTCCACAAGCCATGACCCCTGCAAGGAAGTATACTGGTTTCATACCAAGACAAAGGTAGCGGGGGAAAAGGGGTCGGAAAGAAGTGGTTTCTGCAACTTTGTATAAGGGTGTATAAAGCTACATCTTAGAGGTAATAGCGTTATTTCTGAGGAGATAGCTTGGTTTAGTATAATGCCCTGCGTTTGAAAGGGTTTTGGGCTACAGTATAATACCCAGCAAGCCCTCATCGCTGGCTTTTGGCATTTCTGAGCTGTCGCAGCAGGTTTAGGAGTAAAGAGCGTCAGGCAAAGTGCACCCGGGTAGCGCCGCCGAGGTAAGGCGGAGTGAGAAGAGGTTCGGTGGGCCAGCCTTGGTTTTGGCAGAAGGTCAGGAGAGCCTGGTGGAGTTTCTTTTTGCCTACGCCATGAATCACGATGACGGATAGGTAGCCGGCGCTGTGGCAAGCGATTAAGTATCGTTCCATTTCGGCCACCTGGAAGGCATAGATAGCGTCCGCTGGGGCGGTTGAGAGGTGGGGAGCCAGTTTTTCTATGTGGAGGTCCAGCTCGCGTGGGAGGGCCATCGCCGGAGCTGAAGGGAGCGCAGAAGGCGTAAGCGCGGAGGGGGTGGAGGTAGGCGTTTGAGGCCTCTCGAGCGTAAGACGGTGCGCTTCTCGGGTGAAGTGCGCCCGTCGCAGTTTTATGGTGGCCTTAAACACGGGAGGGGGGGTAGGTAGTTCAGCCAAGGGAGGAGGCATCTCTAACCGCTGTAGCTCCAGGTGCCAAGGGGGCGGGAAGCGCTCCAAAGAAAGCTCAAGGGTGGTGGTTTGGCCGGGTGCCAGGTAAAGGCTCCCAAGGCACGACCAGCAGGCTTGTTGGCTGCTTTTGAGGTACAAGGTATAAGTGGCCGGCCAAGGCAAGCCATGTCGCAGCTCGAGGCAGGCTTTGTAGGCAGACAGGTTGGGAACAAGATACAGTTGCGTTTCCTCGGTGAGCGGCTGACCAAACTCTTGAGGGGCTCTCCTTGGGGGCAGTTCTTCGGTTTCCAGAACCAGTTCGCTTAGGGGCACCTCCTGCTGGAAACCCTGCCGAAGTACCCGGGCCACGCCCCGACTCGGGTCAATCGCCAGCACCTCTACCGTTTCCGGAATGTGGAGGAGGCGGGCTTTTTGCACCAGGCTCAGTCGCCCTTCTTGGCCGCTTGGCCGGCTTCTTTATCCAGCAGGAGGAGCGCGGCCGCTGAGTCACCTGCCTGACTCAGCCGCGCAACCCAATACTGCATGAGTGCTTCTTCCTCTCGCTGCTCTCGAATGTACCATAAAAGAAACTCTTCCGCGTCATACTCGCCGAGATCCCGAGCCTTTTTGAGGAGATTGTAGTAGCTTAGCGTGACTTTTTGTTCATATTCGTAAGCTTTTTCAAAGCAGGCCAAGGGGTTCTCGAAGTTTTTCAGAGGAATCTCAAGAGGTAGAGGTTGAAAGGGCGCGCCTTTTTCCATTAGGTAATGGAAAAGGCGCATGGCGTGCTCTCCTTCTTCGCGTGACTGCTTGAGAAAAAACTGCCCAAAGCCGGGCATCTCCCTTTCCAGGAAGTAGCTGGCCATGACGAGATACTGATACTGGGCAAATAGCTCGCGATTGAGCTGTTCGTTCAGGTTTTGGATGAGGTCGGTTGGGAGTTTCATGGTTCGGCAGGGATGTTGAGTTCGATGGTAGTCCAGGCGGCGATGGGCCGGCCGTTGTAGAGAGCCGGCGTAAACCGCAGTTCTAATAAGGGCCGGATGTAATAAGGGGGCTCCAGCCCAGGGTCGGAGCATTCCAAGGGTTGAAAGCGCCGGATAGCTCCGGTTTCTGTGACGTAGGTACGGAGGGTGAGTTTGATGGGTCGGAGGGGACGGTACTGCTTCGCAATCCGAATCTCGACGCTGCGCAGATTTTGGGGGGCCGGTTCCTCCTCCACTAAGATAGCGCTATTGGGAGCGGGAATGCCGGTAAGATCCAGGAGGGTATCCATCCACGCTTCCTTTTTGGGGGGTAAGGGGCGTTTTCGGGGTCCGCTTGTCGGTGTAGGGGTAGAAGGAGAGGCCGAAACATCCGCTTCTCCAGTGAGGGAGCCTGCTACGCTGTCTACAATAGAGCCAGAAGTGCCGGAGGCAGGCTCTCTTTCCCCTTGAGCAGGGTTAGATTGGCAAGCCCAAAAAAGCAGGAGTACTGCCCCCCATCCAAGCCAGTCACTCATCGCAGTTGAAAGTCAAAGGGAATCGTAACCCATACTTTGATGGGTTTGCCGGCTTGGATGCCTGGCGTAAACTCCAGGTTAGGCAGTTCTTTCTCGACCGCTTCGGTGAGGATTTTATGGGGGGACCTGATCACAATATGTCGCTCGTATTTGCCTGTCTTGCCTACCAGTACCCGCACAATCACTTTGCCTTGGATGCCCGCTTCCTTAGCCAGAGGAGGGTAGCCGATGCGTTTTTTGATGTCGTCTATGTTGACGGGTTGGGGTTCTTTTTCCACGGCTACGAAAGCCATTGGGTCAGGGTCTTTTTCTTCGACCACTTCTACCGGTTCTTTGCCTGTGCCTTCGGTTTCACCGATCTCCGGGATCGCGTTGGGGTCTCCTTCCACGTCTTTGGTGCCAGGGTCCACCTTCATTAGGGTGTCAATGTTGGCGATGGTTTCTTCTTTTTTGGCTTCTTCTTCTTTGACCACTTGAGGGGGGACAAACTTGATCTGGGCGCGCTGAGGCGGGGGAGGCGGCTGTTCAATGGGGGGCGGCGGCGGTTCGTTCTTCTTGTCGATGGGAGGCGGCTCCATCAGCTCGGTGATAACCTGGCGTTTTTTAGTCCGATTCAGGCCTTCGAGCTTGGCTTCTATGTAGGCTTTGACAAAAGGGATGGCGATGGCGGTGCCTACCGCAACAATAGCTATGATAAGGGCTCGAAAAGTATGCCGCACATAGTTTTTGCGCAGGAAGTAGGCCCCGTATTCTTTATTGCGGTTTGCAAATAGCCTATCATCCCAATCGAATGCAGCCGTAGCCATAGGTTACTTCATTTTGTTGCGGTACTCTTCCACGAGCTCTTTTTCTTCTGGGGTGATGTCCACGAGCGCGTACTTTTTCTGCTGGATGATCGCCATTTCGTCCAGAATGTCCACAAAGTCTTTGTAGAAAGCCTCCTCCAGCATCTTGATGATGACGATCATTTCGTCTTCTTTTCCGTAACGCTCCTTCACTTCTCGGCGCCGGTCTAAGAGCACTTTACGGATGCCGGTTTTAGGCGAGAAGTCTGTACTGTGCATTTCGGGGTTTTCTATGCCCGTGTAGTAGTATACTTTGCCTCGTCCTACGAGAAGGGTAATGACTTTGCCCTCGGCGATCTTGGGGGGTTCTACCTCGTCTTTTTCCGTGATTTTGGGGGGTACGACCACCGGCATGGTATTAGGGGTAGACATGGTGGTGGTGAGCACGAAAAAGGTCAGTAGCAAGAACCCCAAGTCTACCATCGGGGTCATGTCTATACGAGGGCGTTTTTTGGGCTTGCGGGCTTTTCCGGCTTTTTTGCCTTTTTTGGGTGCACCGCTATCGCCACCGACTTCAGCTGCCATAGGTTAGAGGGTTTTAGGTTGGGCTTCCAAGGTTGTGATCAGGTTAAAGCGATGGACCTTCTGTTCTTTGAGGGTTTCGATGATGCGGGCGATGACTGGATAGGGAGCTTGTTCATCCGCTCGAATCGCAATCCGGATTTTGGGATTGCTATACCGAGCAAAAAGAATCCATTGTTTGAGCTGGTTGTTGGTGCTATCGATGGGGATGGAAGCTTTTTTATCTATAGCTTTTCGTTCCATCTCGCCATAAGAGAGGTAACTTTTGAGCTGCTCGAATGGAACCCCAATCTCCGGCAGCACGCCAAATATTTTGGCTTCCTTTTCGGTGAACTCGTAGCCGTAGCGTTCCTTAATCTTTTCCAGGATAGCGAGCCGGGTGTTTTTGCTGTCTACCCCAAAAAATACCCGCCCGTCCCTCGACACCGAGATAATCAAGATGTCTTGAGCTGGTAGGGGGGTATCGGCGATCGAAGAAGGGAGTTGGGTTTCGACGGCCTCGGGGGCTCGGAACTTCACCGTGAGCATGAAGAAAGTAATAAGCAGGAAAGCCAGGTCCACCATCGGCGTCATGTCGATGGCGATATTTTTCTTTTTGGCCTTGAACTTGGCCATAGATTAGGCTTTAGCTTGGAAGGTTTGTATGATGATGTAACCGGCTTCGTCTATGCGGTAGGTGATGTCGTCTATGCGGCTGGTGAAGTAGTTATACAAGATGGTGGCCAGGGTAGAGGTGGTAATCCCTAAGGCGGTGTTGACGAGGGCTTCGGAGATACCGGTAGCCAAAGCCACGGCGTCTGGAGCGCCGGAGGTCGCCAGCGCCGCAAAAGCCCGAATCATCCCCAACACGGTCCCAATCAGCCCTATCAGCGTCGCTATCGAGACGATCGTAGCGATGATGGTCATGTGCTTTTCCAACATGGGCAGTTCCAGGGCCAGGGACTCTTCGAGCGCCTTTTGGATGGCGGCGACTTTCTGGTCCTTGTCAAGCTTGGGGTCGTCCTTGACTTGTTTGAGGCGCAAAAGGGTTTCCTTGATCACGTTACCCACGGTGCCTCGCTGCTTGTCACATAAGGCGATCGCTTCGTCTACTCGATCCTGTTCGAGGAGGTACTCAATCTGTTGGACGAAGGCTTCCATGCTCATCTTTCCGGAAGCGCGCCCTAAGGTGATCGCCCGCTCGATAGAGAGCGTGATCGTAATCAGGAGCAGGCCAATCGCAATCGGAACCAGCACGCCCCCCTTGTAGGCGATCCCGAGGTAGTTGCCTTGGAGGGGGTTGTTGCGGGGGTCCCCCCCTTCAAAGTTGTTGGGGTTGCCTAAAATAAATACATAAATCAGGATCCCTACCGTGATGCAGGTCAGGATGACGATGGTCGCGAAGAATTCCCGGAGTGCGGAACCGCTCGAGCGGACCTGGGGCACGGTGGTGCCCGTCTTCGGTGTCGTACTGACTTCAGCCATATCGCCGCAAATATAAGGCGCTAAAAGCAAACCCAGCGTAGCTAACCGCAGAGTGTTCGCTGAACACCGTACCTTTGCCGCATGAGTCATCTCCTTCGGGAAGTAGAGTACCTCATCAACGCCCCCTTCGTGAAGACCAACTTGCCTGAGTTTCGAGCGGGTGATATTGTGCGCCTGCACCTCAAGATCGTAGAAGGTGGGAAAGAGCGGGTCCAGGTGTTTGAAGGCATGGTTATCCAGCGGCGGGGCAGCGGTGTGCGTGAAACGGTCACGGTGCGCAAAGTCTCTGGCGGCGTGGGTGTAGAGCGGATCGTGCCGCTGCATTCGCCGTTCCTCCTTAAGTTAGAGGTCGTGCGGCGCAATCGAGTGCGGCGAGCCCGCCTATTCTACATGCGCGGCAAGCTCGGCAAAGCCCTACGCCTCAAGCGTCGCGCAGAATAGAGAGTAAAGCCCGGTATGCGTTTTATTCGCTGGGGGGTTTGCTTGGGGACTTGGCTTCTGGCCCAGGATCTGCCTTATGAAGCTTTGTACTTTCAGGGTAAGCTCAAGGCCTTTGCCCGACGCGTCCATGCGGCCTACCGAAAAGAAGCCAAGCGCAAGTCTTTCCAGGATCCGACCTTTTTGGCTACGGGGGTGGCGTACGCGCTCTCTTTGACCGAAGCGGGTCAGCATCTGGAGGCGGATTCGCTGCTGCGACAGTTTATACCGCTTTTGGATCAGGCCTCGACTTTGCCGGCTTCGCTGCGGTTTCGGTATTACTGGGTGGCCGCTCGGGCGCAGCGCGGACGCGGATATACCCTCTCAGCCTATCAAGCCCTCCAGGGGGCGGCCCGCTATGCTCAGGCCCCTTGGGAAACTCTTTTGCTGGCCGCCGAAACCGCTGAACTGCAGCTTCTCTGGGGCAATGCTTCCTCTGCGCTTGACACCCTTTCCGCTTCTCCTATCCCCTCTCAGCTCCAGGAACCTTACCAGACCTACCTTCGGGACCGGTATGGGTTTCTTCGGCTAATGGCCCTCTGGCAGGTGGGGGCCTGGGATTCGCTTCCGCCTCGATACCCCCAAGCTAAGCCTTCTGACCATCTTTTCTCCTACCAGGCTACGTATGCCTACCTGTTAGCTCGGGCTGCGCTGCTGCGCGGCGAGAGCCGGATAGCCCAGACTTACCTTAGACAAAGTGCCCGATCGGCCAGAAAAACCTTCTCCAAAGGCCTTGACTTGCAGCTGCGTGCCCAAAGCTTGGCCTTCTTGATCGAGCTCCAGTATAGTAAGCCAGCCTCGTATGGACGGCGCTTGCGTAAGCTTTCTCCCTTGATTAAGCTTTTGCGTTCTTCGGAGCTGCCGGTGACGTATGCCACCGTAGAAGCGCTGGAGAACTTGGTGCGGGCTTCTTTGTTGGTGCGTCGTGCGCTGCTGGCAGAGAACCTCCTTGGCCTTTTTGTCACTCGAGCGGAAGGGCTTGTAGCCGCTCGGCTGCAGCGGGTCGCAGCAGGTCTGGCGCGAGCAGAATACCGCCCTTCCCTGGCCATAGGGTATGCGATGCAGGCGGCCCGTCGCACCGCCAGCCAGGTGCCTTCCCTGGCCCTCGAAGAGGCCCTGGCCCAGGCCGAACTGGGAGAATCGGCTCTGCTGGGGTATCAGTACACGCAGGCGGACTCGGCTTTTGCGCGGGCAGCGCAGGTGTTGGCGGCGCTGGGCGAGCCGCGCGGCCCCCTCACCTTCGCGGTGCGCGAGGCGATGGGTCGTCGGGCCCTCCAGGCCGGCCAGTACGCCCAAGCGGAGCAGGTCCTCCGCTACCAGCACGACACCTACCGAAAACTCCTACGCCAACCCGACAAAAACGCCGACTACCTGCGTCTGAACCTTTTCTTAGCCGACTTGTACATCCGCTTGTCGCAAGCGGCTTTAGCGGATTCCCTCCTTCGCTCCATCCAAGGACCTATCGAAGACCTGCCGCCCGTGTACTGGGCGGAACGCATCCTGCTGGAAGAGCTTTTGGGGGACGTAGCTCAGCTAAGAGGGCAGTTTCGAGAGGCGGAAAGGCACTATATGGAGGCGGTTCGGCTGCGCAGCCGTCAGCGCAAGGCCGGCCTGGCTGACGTAGAAGAATCCGGTAGCCTCCTGCGGTTAGCGCTTCTGTATCAACGTACGGGGCGCCTCACTCGGGCCCGCGAGGTTTACCAAAAGCTCACTACCCTCTATCAAAATAGTGGCCGCAAAGACCCTGAGGTGGCTTCTTATTATGTAGGGCTGGCCGACTTTTATCTCTTGGCCGGAGATTACCTAAAAGCCGAAGAAGCCGCCCAAAAAGCACGTGGGCTTACCCAAGAAGTGCAGGGCACGAGTTCGCCGGCGTATGTGGAGGCCTTGCTGGTCTCGGCTCGTATAGAGGGCGCCTTAGGGCGCTACGATAAGCAGCAACAGTACTTGCGCGAAGCCTTAGCGGCTCAGCAGCGGTTTTATGCCGGCAAACCCAGTGTTCACTTAGGGCGTACCTGGTATCTCTTGGCCGAAAATGCGCTCTCGCAAGGCAAGCGGGATTCTGCGGCCTTTTACCTTGCTACGGCCACGCAGGAGGCCGAACGCGCCCAATCGGCGGCGCCGTTGGAATACGCCGCCTTATCGTTGGACATTGGGGCGATAGCCTTGGCCCTGGATAGCCTCGACTTGGCTGAGGCGCGCATTGCTTCGGCTAAGGCGATTTTGCAGGCGCAAGTGCCCCTTCGTCATCCCGACCGTATGCGGGCCTTCTTGTATGAAGCACGCCTTGAACGAGCGCGTGGTCAGTACATACCCGCCCTCATGGACTTTAAGCGCTGGCTTTCTCTCTGGAGCCAAGTGTACGGCACTCAGCATCCAGAATACCCCTTCTACTTAGCCGAAATGGCGGATAGCTATTGGTTGGCTCGAGACGTTTCCTCAGCCAAAAAAGCGTACGAAAAAGCGGTCTCTCGAATCCTGACTCAGGTTGATAAACTCTTCAATGGCCTAAGTGAAAACGAAAAGGCGCGCTACTGGGCTCGGGTTCGTACTGTGCTTGAACATTACTTTGCGTTTGCTTTTTCCGAAGGCATTGAATCCAGCCAGGTCAAAGCCTACGAAGTCTATCTCGCTACCAAAGCCCTTCTGCTGAGTGAGACAGGGCAGTTGCGTGCGCGTTTAGCTCGTAGCCGCGACACGACGGTACAGCGGCTCTTCCGAGAATGGCAAGACCAAAAAGAGTACGTAGTGCGCTTGTATGCCTACTCGCCTGCTGAACTCAAGGAGCTCGGTATCAACTTGGCTGAAGAAGAAGTGCGTCTCAACGCCCTGGAAAAAGAACTTACCGCCTATGTAGGGGACATTCGCCTAAGGCGGCCGACGTGGAAACAGCTCAAGAAAGCTTTGCCGCCCGATGCAGCCGCCATAGATTGGATTCGGTTGCGGGTTCCGCTCAAGCCCGATTCGGTGGTGTATTACGCTGTGGTGACCCTCGCTTCGTCTAAAAAACCGCTTATTGTGGTCTATCCCGACGGCAAACGCCTGGAGAAGTACGCTTTCTTTCGGTATGCCCAAAGCATCCTAAACTTTGAACGGGATACAACCTCTTATGCGGTGTACTGGGCCCCCGTTGCTGAGAAGCTCCCGAAGGATGTACAGAAGCTCTGGGTTTCGGGCGATGGAGTCTATTACCAGATAAACCTCTCTACGATTCCGCTTCCGCAGGGGGGGTATGTGGTGGATCGGTACCAGGTGGTGTACTATTCGCGGTTGGCGAGTTTGGTTCAGCCCCCCAAACCTATTCGGTACTACGAAGGGCGGAAAGCCTTGCTGATAGCTGACCCAGATTATGCGGCGGGCATTTCGCCGGATAGTGTGTATGTGCCACCGCTCCCCGGCACGGCCGAAGAAGCCCGCGCCATCCGAGACATTCTACAAAGTGAGGGCATCTTGGCTTACGTACGCACCCGCGCCCAAGCTGAAGAGACGATCCTGTACGAAACCACTTCGCCCTACATCTTACACATTGCCACCCACGGCGTCTTTTTGCCTTACGATGAAGGGCTGGGTAGTTTGGTAGGCATTCAAAGTGGGAGTGCGCTCCTCAATCCACTCTTTCGGTCGGCGCTTCTGTTGGCCCAGTCTGGCCGCTCAATGGTGTATGGGGCTTCCGATGTGAGTCGAGATGGCATCGCCAACGCTTACGAGCTGTTGAACCTCGACTTGTCCAATACCCAGCTTGTGGCGCTCTCTGCGTGTGAGACGGGGTTGGGCGATGTACAGAACGGCGAAGGGGTGTATGGCCTGCAGCGGGCGTTTCTTCTGGCCGGTGCACGGAATCTCTTGCTTAGCCTTTGGCGGGTCGATGACGAAGCCACGCGAGACTTTATGATTCACTTTTACTCGGAGTGGTTTCGCAAGAAGCTGCCTATCGAGGAGGCCTTTTGGAATACGCAGCGAGCCATGCGTGCCCAGCGTTCAGCGCCTTATTTCTGGGGGGCTTTCGTGCTGGTTCGGCCCTGAGGCGTATCTTTGTAGTATGTATATCGGACTGACCCTTTCGGCGGCGCAGGAACTCAAGCGCCTTTTGCAGGAGAGCCCCACCGCCCAAGGGATCCGTTTTGGAGTAGAAGCCGGAGGGTGTGCGGGTCTCTCTTATCGGATGCAGCTGGCCGAAAGCCCCCAAGAGGGCGAAATAACCTTAGAAGTAGCCGGCATCCCTTTTTTTGTAGAGCCTGACAAGGCTTTCCTCTGGGACGGCGTGGAAATCGACTATCCTACCGGCCTGTCAGCTCGGGGCTTTGTGTTTCGCAATCCGCAAGCCCGCAGCACCTGTGGGTGTGGTACGTCTTTCGCCGTGTGAAGAAAGTATTGTACCTTTGCCCCCGCTTATGCCGAGATTGGACCCGGTGAATCAGTACGAGGTGACGCAAATCTGGCCGCCTGACCTTTCACCCGAGGAGTACAAAACTTACTTGGAAGAGTTCAATGCGTTCCTCACCCAAAACGGAGCCGAAATCGTGAACCAAGAAGTGTGGGGTTTGCGTCGCCTGGCGTATCCCATCGCTAAGCGAGAATCGGGTTATTATGTGTATACGGAGTTTCGTTCTCCGGCTTCCTTTATAGGTCAGCTGCGCCGTTATTTACAGCTGCGTCCTTACGTGCTGCGTGAGCTGATTGTCAAGCTCGATAAGCACGCCATTGAGTTCAATCGTCGTCGTCAGGAAAAGCTCCGCAACCAAACTCCTTCACAAGTATGAGCGTTGAGAAAGGATTAGGGCCGGCTCCGTCGAATCCTGCCTTGGCGGCGCTTTCCGGCACCCGTCAGCGTAAGAGGTTTTGTTTTTTCAAGAAGAGTGGCATCAAGTACATAGATTACAAAGATCCTGAGTTCTTGCTGAACTTTGTCAATGAGCAGGGTAAAATCCTGCCTCGCCGCATCACGGGCACCAGTTGGAAGTACCAGAAGAAACTCGCCAAGGCTATCAAGCGGGCGCGTCACTTGGCCCTGCTTCCTTTTGTAGCAGATAACCTAAAATAAGCGTATGGCCTCTGTAGAAGTGATTTTGCATCGAGACATCGAAGGATTGGGCCATCGGTACGATATTGTGCGGGTACGTCCGGGCTACGCCTGGAATTACCTTATCCCCAAGGGGTATGCCGAGCTGGCTACGGAAGGGGCCAAAAGGCACTTGGCGGCGCACTTGCGGCAGATTGCGCACAAGCTGGCCCAAGAAAAAGCCGCTGCCGAACGCCTGGCTGCCGAGCTTCGACAGTTGCGGCTCTCCTTGCCCATGTTGGCCGGCAAAGAAGGCAAACTCTTCGGCGCCGTCACTCCGCAGCACGTCGTTTCCCTCCTCGCGGAGCGCGGATACACCCTTGAAAGGCGCCAAGTACACTTCCCTGTGCCTATCCGCACCCTGGGCCAGTATGAGGTCGAGCTTCGCCTGCATCGCGAAGTCTCTGTAACCGTAAGCCTCGAAGTCCTCCCTAAGGAAGAAGAGGAATAAGGGAAAAGTACGTTCCCTCGTGCGCCCTTCTCTTGCTGAGGAGGGAGGGCGCTTTTATTTTTCAGACAGGAGTTTTTCCAGGTGACGTACTTTTCGGGTAAGATACCATAGATGGGCTGCCAGACCGCCCCATATAAGCAGCAATACGGTTACCACGGTGTGTAGTTTATCTGAGGCCAGAAGCCATTCCCGCATGATACAAAAGTAGGGGGTTTGTGCGTTACCTTTGCTCCGATGTGGAAAGGCCTTAGGTTTTTGGTGCTGGGGGGGCTGATAAGCGGCTGCGCCAAGAAAGTGCATTCCTCCTACCGCGCGCTTTCCAAGGAGGACTCTCTCACCCAAGCGGTAGATTCTTTTCTCCTCGAATCGCTGGCAGAAAGTTCTGTAGATACTCTTTTGCGGCCCTTCAAGGCTCGGGGGCAGAAGGGAAGTGCCCCGATAGACTGGCAGCTTATCCATACGGAGTTGTCGCTTTCGCTGGATTGGGTGCACCGAGAAGTGCCTGGAGAAGCCCTTCTTACCCTCAAGCCGTACTTTTGGCCGCAAAAGACGCTTACCCTGGATGCTAAGGCTTTTCAAATCGAAGAAGTCAAGCTTATGCGTCCGGCGGGTGGGCGGATTGTGGCAGTCCACTACGACAGCCTCAAGCTTACCCTTGAGCTGGACCGGTTCTATTCGGGGCAGGAGACGCTGGTGGTGTATATTCGTTATCGGGCGCAGCCGGAGCGGCTGGGAGAGAGCCAAAGTGTAGCCATTAGCGGTCGTAAAGGTGCGTACTTCATCAATCCGGATGGAAAGCGCCCTTGTGTGCCTCGGCAGTTTTGGACTCAGGGCGAACCCGAATCCGCCTCCGCATGGTTCCCTACCCTGGATAGCCCTAACCAAAAAACTACTCAGCGCCTCTGCATCACGGTAGAAGATACCTTGGTAACGCTGTCGAATGGGCTACGCGTGTGGCAGGAAAAGTTGCCGGGTGGGCTGCGTAGAGATTGTTGGGAGCTGCGTCAGCCCCATGCCCCGTATCTTTTTGCGCTTGTGGTAGGGCCCTTCCGCGTGGTCCAAGACACCTGGCGAGGTAAAGAAGTCTCGTACTACCTGGAGCCGGGCTGGGAAAGTCAAGCTCGAGCCATCTTTGGTCGTACGCCTCAGATGTTGGAGTTTTTCTCTCGGCGGTTGGGTGTGGACTTCCCTTGGCCCAAGTATAGCCAAGTGGTGGTGCGGGAGTTCGTCTCCGGCGCTATGGAAAATACCACGGCCGTGGTGCATGGAGACATGCTTTTGTACGATCGGGACCAAGCGCTCACCGAAGACCAGGAACACGTGGTAGCGCATGAGCTTTTCCACCACTGGTTTGGGGATTTGGTGACCTGCGAAAGCTGGGGCCAACTGCCTCTCAATGAAAGCTTTGCGGATTATGCAGAGTATCTTTGGTTGGAGTACAGTCGAGGGGTCGAAGCTGCCGAAGCCCATCGCCAAGAAGCCTACTCCACGTATTTAGCTGAGGCCCGAGAAAAAAAGGTGCCTCTCATTCGCTTAGACTATAGCGAGCCGATGGAGATGTTTGATGCGCATTCCTACCAGAAGGGGGGCCTGACGCTTCACCTTCTGCGAAATATGGTTGGCGACTCTGCTTTTTTTCTTTCGCTTCGGCAGTATCTCCTTGACCAGGCTTACGGTACAGCGGATATTGACCACCTCAGGCACGCTTTTGAGAAGGTTACCGGGCGGGACTGGACCTGGTTTTTTGACCAGCATTTTCGACGCTCTGACGAGGTCCGCTTTCTGATAGAAGGGCAGCAGCGGGAGGACACGGCTCGGATTCGTCTTTTGCAGCGGGGGTATGATACGCTTCAAGGACCTTATCGGTACATTACGCAGGTGGCGCTTTTTTCTGCGCAGGGTTATGAAGAGTTGCCCTTAGAAGTGGTGGGAGATACGGTATTTACGATTGTACGGGCGGGTTTGAGGGCCGTAGATGTCGATCCTCGTCGGTTGTTTATTGGAGAAGTACATCGGTCTTATCCGCGCAGGTGGTGGCCGGTGATTTTGCAGGAAGGGCGCTACTTTTGGGCTCGTACACAGGCCCTGAGGGAGGTGCAGCCTTTCCTGAGTGAGGACAGTGCGCTCCTTATGGGGCTTCGCGCGGCTTATGGGCAGGGAGGGCCTTATTGGCGAAAGGAAGTGTGGGAGGCTTTGGAACTGCTGGCTGATTCAGAGGCGGTTCGTCAGGTGCTGCCTTGGGCGCGGGAGGCGATTCGGGATAGTTCGGCGCTGGTGAGGGCCGCGGCATGGAGCTTTCTGGTGCAAGCGGGCCAGCAGGAACTCCTTTCGCTCCAGGTGTGGAAGGCTGATCTGCAAGCCGCCCTCCAGGATAGCAGCCGAAGCGTTCGCCAGACAGCGCTGATGGGGCTTTTCTCGGTAGATTCGGTGGCTGCGCAGGACACGGCCCGTCGCTGGCTCCAGACCCGGACCAACCCTGAAGACGTCCTCTGGGTAAGTCTACTCCTCCTCATGGAGGCTCAAGACACCCTGGCTCTCTCGGCCTTGATGGAGCGGTATCCTTGCCTGGTTTCGACTCATAGCCGGATTTTGGCGCTAAGGGGGTTGGTGCTGGCTTATGCGATGCTGCCCAGCCGACGAGCTGAGCTGCGGGCCCTCTTCGCCGAAGCGGCCCGCACAGAAAATCCCTGGTATGTACGCTTGATTTTGGTACAGAACCTGCGCCTTCGACTTGCTCAAGACCCGGAGATCGCTCAGCTGCTGCGGCAAATCAAAGCTGAAGAAACCCATCCCCTCTTGCGTAAGTATTATGACCAGCTCTTATGAAGTACGATCCACACGATCCCTACTTCCGTCGCGCCAAAGTTGAGGGGTACTTGGCTCGTTCTGTCTACAAGCTGATCGAGCTGGATAAGCGGTATCGGCTTTTTCGCCGAGGGATGCGCGTGCTGGAATTGGGCGCCGCTCCTGGTTCCTGGACTCAATACTTGGTGCAGCGGTATGGGCCCGATATTACGGTATGGGCCTTTGACACTCAGCCGCTTTTGTATGCTGCGCCTCAGGTCACCTTTTATCAGCTAGATGTGTGCAGCCCTGAAATCGAAGCTTACGTAGGGGGCCGGCAATGGGACGCCGTGCTTTCAGACATGGCGCCTGCTACAAGCGGTAATCGAGTCACGGATCAAGCCCGGTCGGTGGCCCTCGTCGAGCGAAGCCTCCAGCTGGCCGAAAACGCTTTAGGTAGCGGCGGGATCTGGGTCGCCAAACTGCTTGAAGGGCCAGAACGCGAAGTTCTCGTAGGAAAAGCTCGGCGGTTATTTGCTGAAGTGTTTGTTTTTCGTCCGGCCAGCACACGTAAAGGCAGCACCGAATGCTTTCTGGTCGGCCGCAAGCGCCGCTAAACTTGGATCGGATTCCCCCTCTCCCGCCTGGAGAAACGTGGGGGTTGTATGTACATGTGCCTTTTTGCCGAAAGGCCTGTCATTACTGTGACTTTTACTTTACGCCCCGTTCCAGCCTCATGGAGGCGTATGTTGAAGCGCTGCTGACGGAGATCGAGTTGTATCGTCCTTTACTGGAAGCCACGCGTATCGAAACGGTCTTTTTTGGGGGGGGGACTCCGAGTTGGCTGCCGATTCCCTTGCTGGAACGGATATTTCGCCGGTTGGAGCGGTTGACTACTTTCGCCCCCCAGGAACTGACGCTTGAGGCTAATCCCGAAGACCTTACTTTGGAAAAGCTGGGGGCCTGGCGTGCTCTGGGGATTACCCGCCTAAGTGTGGGGATTCAGAGCTTTTCGCCGGCGGTGCTCAGAACGCTGGGGCGGTGGCATCGTCCGGGTCAGGCTCAAAAGGCCATTCAGGCCGTAACTCAGATGGGTTGGACTCGTTGGAGTGCGGACCTCCTCTTTGCTGTGCCCGGGCAATCGTGGCAGACCCTGCAGGCAGACATAGATTTCTTGGTAAGTGAAGGGGTCCCCCATCTGTCGTTTTATGGGCTTACGTTGGAGCCGCGTACTGTACTTTATAAGAAGTATCAACGGGGGCGCTTTCCAGCGGTGGATGAGGAGGCTTATGTAGAGCAGTATGAGGCGTTGCATGCGTATCTGAAGGAGAAGGGTTTTGAATGGTATGAAGTCTCTAACTGGGCCCGTCCTGGTCATGAGTGCCAGCATAACTGGCGATATTGGCTTCGCAGGCCCTACTTAGGCTTGGGACCTTCCGCTCATAGCTACGTGCCTGAGGTGCGTTGGGCTAATCGGGCTAATCTTTTATCTTATTTGGAGGAGGTAGAGCGGGGAGAGTTGCCCTGGGCGTTTTGGGAGGCGCTGACCCCTGAACAGATAGAGTTAGAGGTTTGGATGACGGGGTTGCGTACGCGGTTAGGCGTTGACGGGGCTTGGGTGGAGCGGTGTGCTTCGGCTTCGTCTAGGGAGCGGATCGCTGCCCAGCTGCGTGCCGGAGTGTTGGTGTATTCGGAGGGACGGTTGTTCGTCCGGCCAGAGAAGTTAGCGCTGTTGGATTCGATCCTGATTGCGTTATGAATCCCTTATATAAGTACATTGAATGGATTACCTGGGTTGTTCCTCCGCCATATATCCCAAAGCTTTTTGAATATGTTCATTTTTTGCTATTTATATTGTATATCCCGATTTTTAGGTTTTACATCAAAAGGAGGCTAATTCAGAATGGTGGCGATTTCGAAGTGTATAGATTTGCGGTTTACACCTGGTATTTTCGTATTTTGGGAGGTGTTTTTGTTTACTACTTTTATTTGTTTTACTACGGTGGCGGAGATGTAGTCAATTATGTAAAAGATTCGATAGGTTTTTTTACCTTTAGCACGCTCCATTTTTCTACCTTCATTCGTTACCTGATTTACTCGATTTCTAATCAAAACTTTTTTGATTACTTTTTTTACAATCCAGAATTTTACTTTTACTGGTCTGAACTTCGTCTTAGGATATCTTACATGTTTGACTTTCATTCTGAGATGGTAGCCGTGCTCTACCTTCCTTTTATTTTTCTCGGCTTAGGTGGGTATTTGCCTTCCTTGGTTGTTTTTAATGCTATCTACGCGGTGTATTTAGCTAAGTTTATACGAAACTATCTTCGCTTCAATGGATTGAATATAAGTGGCTACTATTATCTCATATGCAACTTGCCCAGCTTTCTTATATGGACGGGTGCGCCTCTTAAGGAGAGTTTCGCCCTGCTCTTTATGATATATGCGGCTCAAAACTTATTTGGAGAGGTCTTCTCATTGTATAGACTATTAGTCTCTCTTCTGGCTATTTACCTCACTTACATTGTGAAGCCCTATCTTGGGGTACCCTTTCTGGTTGTTTTCATCATCGCTTATTTGATGAAGAACAAGACTTTATTCTCGAAAGACATATTTTATTCAATGATATACAGTCTCATTTTTACAGTATTTTTTTTTATTTCAGGCTATTTCTCTTTACGATTGGCTGAAAAGACAGGAAAATACAGCCCCGATAGGGTATTAGATCAAGCTTATCTGATTTATATGGATCTACAATACAATGAAACCTATTACACACAAACCGGAGGCAGCGTTTACGACCTGGGCCCTTTGGAGCCCACTTTATCCAGTTTTTTGAGTAAGTTTCCCTTGGCTACCTTTACTGCGCTATTTCGGCCTTTCCTCACTGAAGGCCGAAAAGGTATGATTTTCTTAGCCTCATTGGAAGCTACTACTCTGCTTATTCTATTTATTTATCTCTCTGTAAGACACAATGTATTCAAAATATTGCGCTACATATATAAAGAAAAAGCTTCATTCTACTTTTTTATTTCGTCTATATTTATTTTGTCATTCATAGGTCTTACTTCCGGTAATTTTGGCAATCTGGTTCGATATCGTGTACCGCCTTATTTCTTCTTCTGGATCATCTTTTTTACGGCCGTGCAAAAAGTGGCGTATGAAACTGATCGTCGTAGGGGCTGGCAGTAGTGGATTAGGGGTAGCGCTGGCTGCGGCTCGACGCGGCTGGGCTGTACTCCTTCTCGAAGCCCAAGACATCGGCGGGGGTACCTCCACCACCTCCACCAAACTTGTCCATGGGGGGGTTCGGTACCTCGAAAGCGCCGTCAAAAGCCTCCGATACGCGGACTGGAAGCTGGTGCGCGAAGCGCTTCAAGAACGGGCTTGGATGCTGCGGAGCCATCCTCAGCTTGCCAGGCCGCTTCCGCTTGTGGTGCCTGTGCGTCAGCTCTGGGAACGCCTCTATTATGGCTTAGGGCTCCGGCTGTATGAGTTCCTGAGTGGCTCTCACCGCATAGGGGCTACGCGCTGGCTGAACCCAACGACGTTGTATGCGCATTTTCCTACCTTGCGGGCGGGCTTTGTAGGGGGGTGGCAATACTGGGATGGCCAGTTTGAAGACCGGCTATATGCGGTACACCTGGCGCTTTTTCTGCGGCAGCGGTATGGAGTAGAGGTACGGACCCACGCACGGGTAGTGGCCGTGCACCCTGCAAAAGGCGGCATCCGGGTAGAAGTGGAAACGGAGGCGGGCTTGCGCTATGAGGAAGAAGGCAATTGGCTAATCAACGCCACAGGCCCTTGGTCCGATGAACTGCGTCGTCGAGTCCAGCCGGGGGTTCCTGCGCGACTGCGGCTCAGCCGGGGTAGTCATCTGGTGGTGCCTCGGTCGGCTTTACCGATTGAAGCGGGGTTTTTGATCCCCCGTACGGAGGATGGCCGTTTGCTTTTTGTGCTTCCGTGGAAGGAAGGCACCGTTTTGGTTGGCACTACGGAAGTGGAAGAAGGCCAGCCGGCTTGGAAGGTACCGGTTTCGGCTGCGGAAGAGGCTTACTTGCGGGCCTATGTGGCCCGGTACTTTGAGGTGAGCGAACCGTTACCGGTGCAGGCGCGTTTTGCGGGGTATCGTCCGCTGGTGGGGGCTGGTCGAGGTCCTTCGGCTCGCCTGGCTCGCCGCCACGTGATCGAAGTGTGGCCCCACTTACGTTTCGTGAGCCTTCTCGGGGGGAAGTGGACTACGTTCCGCGCCATGGGGGAAGATACCCTACAAGCTCTGGCTTCAGCTGCGGGGTGGGTCCTGCCGCCTGGGGAAACCGTAGAGTGTATTGTGCCGGACTTATCGGAGCTGGAGGCGCTATGCCAGGCTTATCCCCAACCTGCTGTGCCGGGGGAAGCGTTCTGCGAAGGGGAGGTACGGTTTTGGCGGCGGTTGGGCTGGGCCCAGTGCCCGCAGGATGTGGTCGAAGGGCGGTGGCAACTGCACCTCATAGACGAGCAAAGGGCCCAGCGAGCGGTAGCGGCTCTCCAAGCCCGATGGGCTGACTTAGACTAAAAGGCTTATCTTCGTGGCATGTGCTATGCTTGGGTGGCGGTGCTGGGGCTACTCTGGGCTCAAAGCCCTCTGTATCCTTTGAATCCCTACCAGCCTGCTTTTGAAGCGGCGTATAGTCGGCATCCTATTTTGCCGCGGGGCCTATTGGAGGCCTGGGCCTATATGCAGAGTCGATTTGTGCCTTTGGTGCCGCAGGACCCCTCTTGTGTGGGCTTGCCCCAGGGATGGGGGCTTTTTGGATGGGTAGCCGACGGGAAAGGCTTTTTCCGCGAAAACATGGCCTTGATAATGAGGCTTTCTGGCTTGCCGGAAAGCCGGCTACGCTCTGATCCCGAGCTCCAGATCGAAGCCGCCGCTCGAGCCATCGAGGCGCTTATGCAAGCTCGTGGACTACGTAAAACTGACTACGCAGCTTTGGCTGGACTTTTTCTTGAGCTGAGTTACTTGCCTTTGTCACCCGAGCCGGCTCAGGATTTTGCCCGTCAGAGTGAGCTCTTTGAGTTGTACCGGTTTCTCGTAGATCCGAAAGCGGCGGCTTTCTATGGCTTCGTGCCGTGGCCGGTAAGCTTGCCTGAGCTTTTCGGAGAAAACTACAAGGTTCTCTCTTCCACGCAGGTGATCATCACAGAGGACGAGATTCGCACGCCGGAGGGCTACACCTATCGCACGACGAATAACACCGACTACCCTGGGGCTCTCTGGGATCCCGCCGCTTCGTGTAACTACAGCTCTCGGAATGGCACTGCTATCACGCACGTAACCGTACACACGGTTCAGGGCACGTATGCAGGGTGTATTTCTTGGTTCAAAAACTGCAACGCCCAGGCGTCGGCGCATTATGTGATTCGTTCGTCGGATGGGCAAATCACCCAGATGGTCCGGGAAGCCGACAAGGCTTGGCACGTAGGCTCCGAAAACCCCTATACTATTGGCATCGAGCACGAAGGGTACATCAATAACCCCAGTTGGTATACGGTGGCGATGTATCAAGCTTCTTCGGCGCTGGTGCGAGATATTTGCCAACGTCGGAGTATTCCTCGTACTTCGGTGTGGTTTGGGGATGCGTGCTCGGGCAGCACTTCTAACTGTCTCACCAAGAGTTGTATTCGCATTAAGGGGCATCAGCAATATCCTAACCAAACCCATACTGACCCCGGGCCTAACTGGAACTGGGATTACTACTATCGGCTGATAGCGGGGCCCACTTATACGGTCACCCAAACCCTGACGGCGCCCAGCGGTACGGTATACGATCCGGGCGGGGCGAGCGGGGATTACGCCAATAATCAGCGATATTTCATCAAGATTGCGCCGCCGGGGGCGACAAGCATTACTTTGACTTTTCAGCAATTCAACTTGGAAAATGCGTTTTCTTCCAGTACGAAGGGAGGGGACTACTTGTATGTGTATGATGGAGATACGGTGACGGCGCCGCTTTTGCGCAGGCTTACGGGCACTACTTTGCCTAACCCCATCACCAGCACAGGGGGAGTCGTGCTGCTGGAGCTACGCACCGACTGTTCTACGCCCATGGCGGGCTGGCAGCTGACCTATACGGCTACGCTTTCGGCGGGGGGCAGCACCGACAATGTCCCCCCTACCACCAGCATTGATTCCGTACCGGATTGGGTGACAGGAAACTTTACGGTGTCTTTCCAAGACCAGGACGATGGAGGACGATCGGTCGAGAAAGCCTTTTACCTCGTGCTCTATGACAGTGCGGGGGATTGGCGGGCTTCGGCGGAGCGTGGATTTTTCAGCGACAACTTTGTGGGGCCGGCTATTCATCCCGACTGGACGCCGGTCAAGGGCACCTGGCTAATCCTGGACCCTGGCAATGGAGACCCCGTCTTGCGACAAGACGACGAGAACAGCGCAGACGCCAGCAATACTAACTTATATGCCTACTTGAGGCAAGACCTTTCTAATCGCTATCTCTATCATTGGGCTGCTCGATTTGTAGGAGGAAGCTCTACTAATAGGCGTATGGGGTTGCATATATTCGCCGATAATCCTACTTCGCCTAACCGAGGCAACTCCTATTTTGTCTTTTTCCGGCTTGATGGCAGCCAGTACGTGCAGCTGTATAAGGTGGTGAACGATTCCTGGGGGAGCGGCCCTGTAGCGCAGGTTTCTTACCCCTTTCAGGCGGGGGTGTGGTATGATTTCAAGTGGAGCTACGATCGGGTAACCGGCGACCATCGGGTTTATATCAATAACCAGCTGGTGCTCAGTTGGAAGGATGCGACGCCTATCAGTTCGGGTAGTTATATTTCGCTGCGCACCGGCAATGCGTTGGTCGAATACAACAACTTCAAAGTATACCGCAGCCGGCCAAATAGCGGTTCGGTCACGGTGCGGGTAGGACCTGCTGTGACGGATGATATTCGGAGGCAGTCGGATCACCCGGCTCATTATGTGGCGCGCGTTCGCAGTGTGGTCCAGGATAGTGCAGGGAACTTGTCCAGCATGCCGGCTCGCGATATTCGGGTAGATTGGACGCCCCCTACAGCCCCCAGTCGGGTGTGGGATGGCTCCGATCTGTTGGCGGATACCGACGTCTTTGGGCAAGATACGGTCTTGGCCGCTACGTGGGGCATGGCTGACGATCCCCATTCAGGGGTGGCGGCGTATCAGTATACCCTGGCGACGACGGTAGGGGATTCTAATGTGATTGGGTGGACGGCGACCAGTTCGACGAGCTATTTGCTGGAGCGCGTGCCGGCAGGCACTTTACAGCAAGGGGTTACCTATTACGTAGGAATCCGGGCTCGAAACGGAGCGGGCCTATTGGGACCGGCGACGTATTCCAATGGGTTTGTGGTGAACCTGGTTACGACCGGGGTGGGCCAAGCGGCTTTGCAAGGGCTTGCAGCCGTGGTCATCCCTAACCCCAGCCAGGGGCCGGCCGTAGTGTGGGTGACGGGTCCCATAGGCAAGTCCTGTATCGTACGAGTCCTCTCTCCGCTGGGGCAAGAGGTGGCTACGATTGAAGGTCAGTCGGGCCTTCCCATAGCGCTACCTACCTTGAGTCCAGGGGTGTATCTACTGCGAATCGAAGTAGCGGAGGTAGGGGTTGCCTTTGCCCGCTGGGCCGTAGAAAGCCGGTAAGTTTGCCCCGTGTACCGGAACCTTTTTGCTATTCCACGGCGTGACCGCGACCGGGAGTGGGTTTACTTCTGCGGGCATTCTTTAGGGGCTCAACCCAAGGCCGCTTCGAGTTATGTACGGCGGGTTTTGGAACAATGGGCTTGGGAGGGCGTTCAGGCTTACTTCTCCGATCGCGCCCATTGGGTAGATTACGCAGACCGGTTGCGAGAGAAACTGGCCCCCTTAGTGGGTGCTTCGCCGGCTTCGATTGCGATCGCCCACACCCTTACCACCAATCTCCACCTTTTGCTGGCCAGCTTTTACCGGCCTACGAGGCGGCGTTTCCTCCTTCTGATTGAGCGGCAGGCCTTTCCTTCGGACCGGTATGCGGTGCAAAGTTGGGCTACGTGGTGGGGGTATCCGGAGGCTGTGGTGGAGCTGTCAGAACTGGTGCCTTCTACCGAAGCGGTAGTGGCCCAAATAGAAACGCTGGGAGAAAGGTTGGCGGGCGTGTGGATGAGCGGTGTACACTATCTGACGGGACAGGTTTTTGACATAGCGGCTATCACGCAGGCGGCGCATCGGGTAGGGGCTTGGGCAGGATGGGACCTGGCCCACGCCGTAGGAAATGTACCGCTTGCGCTGGAAGCCTGGGACGTGGATTTTGCCGTCTGGTGTAGCTACAAGTACCTCAATGCCGGTCCAGGCGCCGTAGGGGGGCTCTACGTGCATCCTAAACACCACGGTCAGGTGCCCCTTTTGGCAGGTTGGTGGGGTAACCAGCTGGAGACTCGGTTTATGATGCGGCCTCATTTCGATCCGGCGCCGGATGCCCGAGCCTGGGTCCATAGCAACCCCTCTCCCCTTTCTTTGGCGGTGCTCGAAGCCAGCCTGGATATTTTTGCTCAACTGGATCTGCCGGCTTACTTTGAGGGTGTGCGCTGGCTGCACCAACGTTTGCGTAGCCAGTTGCAGGTCCTTCCCTTCGTAGAAGTACTGACCCCTTCGCAAGCGCACGGGGCGCAAGTGTCCTTTCGCCTCAAGGTCAAAGACCCTCGCCAAGCTTTCCAATCTTTGCTTTCGGCGGGCTTTTGTGTAGACTGGCGAGAACCGGACGTGATTCGGGCGGCCCCCGTAGTTTTGTACAACCTCCCCGATGAAGTGGACGCTTTCGCTCAGGCTGTGGCCGCTTTGGACACCGCTCGTGGCTGAGCCTCTGCGATATACGATTGCGTGGGAGACCCCGCCTCGGTATACGTATCAGGTTCGGCTGCAGTGCCGTCCCAACGCTGGACGCTATACGGTGGTGGCTCTGCCGGCTTGGCGGCCAGGACGCTACATCCTCCAGAACTACGCAGGTGCGGTATCCCACTTCGCTGCGTACGATGAAGCCGGCCGGCCCCTCCCCTGGAGAAAAATCACCAAAGACAGCTGGCAGATCGAAAACCCCCGCCAAGGCCTCCTACAAGTGGAATACCGCTTTTATGCCCGACAACTCGATGCCGGTTCAAGCTACCTCTCGCCAGAGCTAGTGTACTTCAACCCCATCAACTTGCTCATGTACGTGGTGGGGCGGCTTGAGGAGCCTTGTGAACTGGAGCTGCCCAGTTTGCCCGAAGGGTGGGCTGTAGCTACAGCCCTCCCCCGCAAAGGCCCTCGAAAGTTTGTGGCGACCGATTACCACCACCTCGTAGACAGCCCTTTTTTGATAGCACCTTTTTTGCGTAGCGATCGCCTCGACTGCGAAGGCGTGACCTTGCATGTGCATTTCTGGGGTCGAGTAGGGGTTCGGAACTTGCAGCCTTTCCTTCAGGATCTGTGCCGGCTCTTCCAGGTGCAGAAGCGCATCTGGGGTCACGTGCCGCTGAAGGAATATCACTTCCTCTACCTGCTGGTGCCTTTTTCGATGCGGCATGCGGTGGAACATGCGTATTCGGCGATGTTTGTGTTGCCGGAAGAAGGCGCGGCCGACGAGACCGCCTTGCGAAGCTTTCTGGGCATTTCGGCCCATGAGCTCTTCCATCTGTGGAATGTAAAGCGCTTGCGGCCGGCCGCGCTCTGGCCTTACCGCTACGATCGGGAAGTCTATACCAGCTTGCACTGGTTTACCGAAGGGGTCACCGACTACTATACCAGCTTATCTCTGCTGCGAGCCGGCCTGATGGAACCTTCTGAATACTGGCAGCGCTTGAGCGCCGAGCTAACCCAAATCGAAAACACCCCTGCATATGCGTTGTTTTCCCCAGCGGAACTGAGCATAGACAGTTGGTTAGCGCCTTCGTCGTATCGGCCGGCCTTGTACCAGGGGTCCTTTTATGCGGCAGGCAAAAGGGTGGGGTTCTTGTTGGATATGTCGCTACGACGAGAGACGCAGGGGCGCGTGACGCTGGATTCGCTTTTACGTTACTTGTATCGGCGTTATTACTTGCGGGGTAAGGGCTTACCGGAGGCAGCCCTCGAACAGGCGGCGGTTCGGCTGGGGGGACCCGCGCTAAAGGACTTTTTTGAGCGGTACGTATGGGGGCGGGAAGCCCCCGATTATGAAGCGTTGCTGGCAGGGCTGCCCTTGCGCGTGGAGGTGACCCAAAAGCCTTATTCAGGGTGGGGGCGAGTAGGTATCCTGCGCTATCGCGCCGAAAGTGAAGGGCTGCGCATCGAAGAAATCGCACCGGGCAGTGCCGCTGAAAAAAGCGGGTTAGAGACGGGGGACCTGCTGTTGACGGTAGGGGGCCGCCCCGCCAAGGACCTCACCCCAGCTTTTTGGGATAGTCTGGCCGAAGGTGCTCAGCTGCAGCTAAGTTGGACGCGTGACGGCTTCCCGCTGGAAGCAACGATTCCGCTACGCTCCGCCTGGCAAAAGCACATCTGGATAGAACCGATAGAGGACGACTTCTTGAAGTCTTATTGAGGGCTGCTGTACCTTTGCCCCATGGCTAAAGTTTCCATCATCGGCGCCGGCAATGTAGGTGCCACCGCCGCCGACGTCATCGCTCGCTCGGGCTACTGTCATGAGGTCGTATTGCTGGACATCAAGCCTGGCCTGGCCGAAGGGAAAGCCCTCGACATTGCTCAGACCTCGCCTTTGTTGGGGTTTGATACGCAAGTGCGCGGCGTAACTAACGATTACAAAGCGGTTGCCGACTCGGATGTGGTGGTGATTACTTCTGGGCGACCCCGTAGTCCAGGCATGAGCCGCGACGACCTGGTCCACGTCAACGCGGAAATCATCAAATCGGTAATAGAGCCGGCTGTGTTTTATGCGCCTAACGCTGTTTTTATCGTGGTTACCAACCCGCTCGATACGATGACTTATTATGCCTATAAGCTTTCTCGGCTGCCTTCGCAGCGGGTGGTGGGCATGGCTGGGGTGTTAGATACGGCGCGGTATCGTTACTTCCTGGCGCAGGAGCTCAAAGCCTCGGTGCAGGACATCGAGGCTATGCTCCTCGGAGGACATGGAGACACGATGGTCCCCCTACCTCGGTATACGACCATTGGCGGGATTCCGGTCATGAACCTCCTCTCCAAAGACAAACTGGACGCCATCATTGAACGCACCAAGTTTGGAGGAGGCGAGCTAACCAAGCTTTTGGGCACTTCGGCGTGGTATGCCCCGGGTACGGCGGTAGCACAAATGGTGGCTTCGATTCTCCTGGATCAAAAACGAATCTTACCGTGTAGCGCTTACCTGCAAGGTCAGTACGGCCTGGAGGACATCTACATAGGGGTACCGGTTAAGTTGGGCCGCCACGGCGTGGAAGAGATCATCCAGCTGGCCCTCGACGAAGAGGAAAGAAAACTTCTCCATGCGTCTGCGCAGGCGGTGCGCTCGATGAATGCGGTGCTCAAGTTTTGACGCTACAGGCTGCGGCCTTGGCGCCGTAGCCTGTAGCGCAGGTATAAGAGCGTGCAGGCTACTAAGAAAGCCCCCGCCGCAATGCTAAGTAGCCCTGCTTGGAAGCTACCTGTGTGGGCTACAATGGTGCCAGGGATGAAGGAGCCGCCCACGCCGCCCAGCAAGACGGTGAGGCCGTTGTACTTTCCGGTTACGGCGCCGCTCTGGTCAGGGGGGTAAAGTGTTTGCAGGGTGGCAAACTCTTGGGCGTTATAACTGCTTTGGAAAAAGGTTCCTAAGGTCAGCGCCGCTACGATGGCGGTGGGGGAAAGGGGTAGGGCTATCAGCGTCACGCAGAGGCCCGCCGCGGCGAGGCCCGCCGCCGCTAAAGAGACTCTCTTGCCGGTGTGATCGCCCAGCCAGGCCCACCAGGCAAGTCCAACCAAACTGCCGGCAAACACGCTTATTAGAGGCCCAGAGAGTGCCTCGAAGGGAAGCCCCTGACTCCAAGTGAGGTAGCTGGGCAGCCAGTTCAGCAAGCCAAAAACACAAAAAGCGTTAGCGCTGCCCGCAAGCATGTACAAGCTCAACGTCCGATCAGTAGGAGAGGTGGGCGGGGGGCTGTCTCTCGTGGTAGTGGGTAGTGCAGGAATAAAGCGCCAAACTAAGGGCAGGCTCAGGAACAGGCCCCCCAGCCCCAATATAGCGAAGGTAAGCCGCCAGCCCAGCTGGTCTATCAAAGGCACTAAAAGTACGGGACCCAGAAGCAGCGCCAGGAGGATTCCCCCTACATAGAGGGCGTTGGCGCGACTGCGGGCCTCTGGTGGGAAGGTGCGGGCCACAATCGCGCTATTCATGGGCATGTGAAGGCTTTCGGCTCCGCCTAAGAGTAGGCGCAGGAGTATCAGGGCCCACAGGCTTCCCCCAAACGGATAAAAAAGCATCGTAGAAGTGGAAAATCCTACAATGGAGAGAATCAATGTGGCCTTGATATTCCACCTTTCGGCGGCTGGACTGAGAAAAATCTGGAATAGGCCGAAAGTGAGATAAAATGCGCCGAGGAGGTACTGGCCCCAATAGCCGGTTTCGGCCTGGGTCCAGTGGTTTTCAGCGGCGATGTGGGGTAAGGCCAAGGCTAAGGCGTTGCGGTCCAGGTAATGCACAAAGGTGGTCACCCCCAGCACCAGGGCGATAGACCAGGGGCGCATGTTACGCTACCGGGGTTTTTTCGTCGGTGCGCCGAAGCAGCTTATCCAAGGCCCGGTGCAGTTCGGCGGGTGTGCGGGCCTCCATGAGAGAGAGGCGCATCTCTTTGGCGTGAGGTAGGTGGCGGAAGTATCCGCTATAGTGTTTGCGCAGTTCGACCACGGTTTTTTCTGGGGGCTGGTGAGGTAGGTACTTCAAGCCGTATTCAAGGTGCCGGCGGATCATTTCGATGCGCTCCTCGAGGGAAGGGGGTGGGAGCCGCGTCCCGGTTAGAAAGTAGTGACGGATTTCGCGAAAGATCCAGGGGTATCCTATCGCGCCGCGGCCGATCATCAGAGCATGAGGGCGGTAGGTGTGGTAATACTGGTAAGCGATTTCGGGGGTGAAAATATCGCCATTTCCGATGATGGGCAGGTGGAGGGTGGGGTCTTGGGTTAAGCGGCCGATCCATTCCCAGCGGGCATTGCCTGCGTAACCGTCTGCGCGGGTGCGGGCATGTACGGCCAGCGCCTGAATCCCGGCCGCTTGCAGACGGTGGGCCACCTCGACGATCCGTATGCTTTGCGCATCCCATCCTAAACGCGTCTTCACCGTTACGGGCAGGTCTACTTCCTCTACAATCGCCCGCGTCAGGAGCTCCATGCGGTCCACATCCCGTAGAATCCCGGCTCCGGCTCCTTTGCAGACCACTTTACTTACTGGACAGCCGTAGTTGATGTCCAGCCAGTCGGGTTGGACGCTCTGAATGAGACGGGCCGCCTGGCGCATAGATTCCAGATCATGCCCGAAAATCTGTATACCCAACGGCCGCTCTTCCTCGAAAAACTGGGCTTTAGCCCAGCTTTTTTGGATGTGGCGGATTAGCCCTTCGCTGGAGATAAACTCGGTTACGGTGGCGTCGGCGCCCGTTTCCCGGCACAAGCGCCGAAAAGCCGCATCGGTTACATCTTCCATTGGAGCCAAAAACAGCGGCGGTACGGGGCCTGCCGGCCAGATCACCTGCCCAATCCGCATCCCACAAAGATACTCCTCCAGGCGGGGTGGAACCGTATCTTTGCCTCGTGGCGCTCCACCTGTACAATACCCTCTCTCGTCAAAAGGAGCCCTTTGTGCCTTTGCATCCCCCCTACGTAGGTCTCTACGTGTGCGGTCCTACCGTGTATGGCGAGCCGCACTTGGGTCATGCCCGCGCAGCCGTTACGTTCGATGTGCTTTTCCGCTATTTGCGCTTTTTGGGATACCAGGTGCGCTATGTGCGTAACATTACCGATGTCGGGCACTTAGAGGGGGATGCCGACGAGGGCGAAGACAAAATCCTCAAAAAAGCTCGCCTCGAAAAGGTCGAACCCATCGAAATAGCCCAGCGTTATACGGCCCTCTACCATCAAGCTATGGATGCACTGAATGTACTCCGCCCTTCCATCGAGCCCACCGCTACAGGGCATATTCCGCAGCAGATTGCCCTGATTGAGCGCATTTTGGAGCGGGGGTACGCCTACGTGGTGAATGGCTCGGTGTATTTAGACGTGGAGCGGTATCGGCGCGACTTCCCGTATGGCATCTTGTCGGGGCGGCAAGTAGAAGAGCTCTTGGCCGGCACCCGTGAGCTGGAAGGTCAGGCCGAAAAGCGGCACCCTTACGACTTTGCCTTGTGGAAACGCGCCGATCCTGCCCACCTGATGCAGTGGGATTCTCCGTGGGGGCGGGGTTACCCCGGCTGGCACATCGAGTGTTCGGCCATGAGCATCCACTACCTGGGTGTGCCCTTCGACATTCACGGGGGTGGACTGGACCTGATTTTCCCCCACCATGAAGCCGAGATCGCCCAAGCTCACGCCTGCTTTGGTCCTGAGGCCCAAAACCAGGCTCGCTTCTGGGTTCACAACAACCTCGTCACTATCGAGGGCCAAAAAATGAGCAAATCCCTGGGCAACTTCATCACTATCCAGGAAGTTTTCTCTGGTAAGCACCCTAAGCTTTCTCATCCCCATCCGCCAATGGCTTTACGGTTTCTCTTTCTGCAGGCTCATTACCGCAGTACGGTGGATTTTTCTGAAGCGGCGCTCGTAGCGGCGTATAGAGCGTACCTGCGGCTTATGACCGCTTACGAACGCCTCTTAGAGGCCAGGCCAGGTAGCTATTCGACGTGGGCGGTGGCCCCCTGGCGGGAAAAGGTCTTGGCGGCCCTCGACGATGACTTGAATACCGCGGTTGCCCTGGCTCTCTTTTTTGAGCAGGTTGACTTCGTCTTGCGTTTGCGCCGCCAAGAAGCCTCACTCACCCCCGATGACCTGGCCCTCCTGCAACAAACTTGGCGAGAAGTGCTGGAGGACATCCTCGGCCTCTGGCCTATTACCCAGGTCGAACGCAAAAAATGGAACCAAGCTATAGACCTGCTCTTGACTTTACGAAGGCAGGCCCGCCTCGAAAAGCACTTTGCGCTCGCCGACTTTATCCGAGACAGGCTTCAAGACATGGGGGTGCGGCTGCTCGACTTTCCCGATGAGACCCTATGGGAATGGAACGAATGAAGGCAGGTGGGTGGCTAAGGGCTCGATGCTGGGCAAGCTCCTTTTTGCTGACAGGGGTAGTAGCCTTAGGAGGCTGTACTACAGAGCCTGCGGCACAGCCTAAGGCGGCGGCTCCTTCCTGGCGTTTGGCCTCGGATCGGCCTTCTTTTTCCGCCGATAGCGCTTACGCTTGGGTAGAGGCTCAACTGCGCTTTGGGCCGCGGATACCGGGTACCGCTCCTCATCGAGCCTGTGGAGACTGGCTTGTCGCGCAGCTCAAGCGCTACGGAGCTCGGGTCTACGAACAAAAAGGCACTTACCGAGGTACTCCTATCCGCAATATTGTCGCTTCTTTTGGCCCCGATACGAATCGGGGACGTATTCTGCTTTCGGCGCACTGGGACTCACGGCCTTGGGCAGACCAAGACCCCGTCACCGCACAACAGCCTGTGCCCGGCGCCAATGACGACGCCAGCGGGGTAGCGGTGCTCCTGGAACTGGCCCGGCTCTGGGCTCAGCGCCCCTTGCCTTACCCCATAGACCTTATCCTCTGGGATGCAGAAGACCTCGGCCGAGAAGGAATCGAAAACTCTTTTTGTCTGGGTTCACAGTACTGGATAAGCGCTCCGGCTCCTTATGTGCCTCAAGCCTACGTGTGGGGCCTCCATCTGGACATGGTGGGTGCCCGGCAGGCTACTTTCCTCCAAGAGGGCTACAGTCGTCAATATGCCCCCCACTTGGTCAAGCTCCTGTGGGAAGTGGCCCAGCGGCTGGGCTATGAGCGATTTTTCCCCCCTCTCCCGGCGGAGCCCATCGTAGATGATCCGTACTACCTGGCTGTGCGGGGGGGGATCCCCATGGTCAACGTCATTCAGCGGGACCCCACGGGTAAGGGGTTCTTTCCAGAATGGCACACGGTGCGAGATGACCTGCCCGTTATAGATCGAGCTACGCTCCAGGCGGTAGGGGAAGTGCTCACGGCTTTCTTGTACTCTTTTCGGCCTCAGGACCTGCGGCCCCAGTAGAGCCCTTGGATTTGTCTGGAAAAGCGTACCTTTGCCGAGCCGAGCTGAGGTGATGTAGCTCAGTTGGTAGAGCACCAGACTGAAAATCTGGGGGTCGGCGGTTCGAGTCCGCCCGTCACCACGCTCATGCAAGCCCCCTACTTGGCCTTCCTTTGGTCGGTTTCGTGGGCGCAGGTTATCGTAGGGGGGGTTACCGAGGCGTCGGCCCTCTTCTCGATTTGGGATACCGCCGCTTCTGTGCAGGTGGCCCATTGGAACGGCCGAGCGGTGCGGTCTGCGGAGCCCCCTATTCGCGTGCGCATAGATAGCTTGATTCCTTCCACGCGCTACGTCTATCAGGTGCGACTCTCTACCGGTAAGGTCGTTTCCGGCGCTTTCCACACCCCCCCCATCACGCCACTGCGCGTGGCCTTCCTCTCTTGTAATCAGCTGGACCCCAAGCTCAAAGACCAGCAAGCCCTCTATCGCCTCCTGGCCTCTTACGAACCCCATCTGGTTGTGCATTTGGGGGACTGGGGCTATCCCGACACCACCGAGCCCCACTTCCCTCCAAGCGCCCATTTTTTTCCTGAAAAGTGGGAAAGGCTCGTCCGGCTTTATCAGGCTCGCTACGAAGACTCACCCCTCCAGCCGATCTTTCAAAGCGCTCCTTGGGTCTACCTCTACGACGACCACGACTACGTAGCCGATAACACGGGCCGGGACTACCGGGCCCAATATCGCACCCTCAAGCTCCCCATCGGGGACTATCCCTTTGACCCGGTCCTCCGAGAAAACGCTATGCGCGCCTACCGCCAGTTCTTTCCGCACTATCCCCTCATCGACTCCACAGAAGGCCTCTTTCAGCGGTTTCGATGGGGGGATGTAGAGTTTTTCTTGGTGGACAATCGCAGTGCCCGCACCGCTACCATGCGGGTATTCGAACTGGGTGAACTGGGACGCTACTACTTCCGTCCTAAACCCGAATACTCCCTTCTCGGGAAGCGCCAGCGGGAATGGCTTTTACAAGCACTGGCCAGCAGCACCGCCCGATGGAAGGTGATCCTCTCAGGTGTGACCTACAATCGCAACCTCCAGCTCTTTATCACGCGGGTGCTCTCCCTACCCGAGCAGACCTTGCGCTTGTTTGCGGGCTTGTACAAGGTGCCGGCTATCTTTATAGCCGGTTTTATTGCAGACACGTGGGCGGGTTATCCCGCTGATCAAGATTCTCTACTAAGCTGGTGCTGGCAGAAGGGTATCCGAGGTGTGCTGGTCGTGAGTGGTGATACGCATGTGGGTACCCTGGAAGATGGAACGATGGGAGGCTTGCCGGAGCTAATGACCGGTGGCGCTGGCAAGACCGAGCGTCGCTCTTATCGCTTGGCGAAAATGCTCGGTATTAGCGTCTTCAATCGAGGTGGGCAGGGGATCTCTCAGAAGCATTTTCGGCCGGCTTTTGGTGTGGTGGACTTTTATCCTGATTCGGCGGTGGTGCGGCTGGTAGGGGTGGGCCGAGGGGTACTCGCCGAAATGCGGCTGGCGGCGTCGGATCGAGTGATTCCCCCGCCTTTGTGGCCGCGCTTGGCCACCGCAAACCTGGGCCTAATGTTTGAGCTAAGGCCCGTAGGGTCAGGACAATACCGCCTCCGATGGCGTCGCCCCAGTGAAATGCCTCGCCGACTCCTGTTTCGCCTTTACGATGCCGAGGGTAAAGTGGTATGGGAGTCTCCGCCGGCCGAGGCCGCCTACTGGAAAAATCAGTCTACGCTTTCCATCCCTGCCCAGCTTCCAGGCACCTATTTCCTGAGGGCCGAAGCAGAAGGCGCTTACTACGGCTTGCGCCTGTATCTGCCGTAAGTTTTGTACCTTTGCGCCCACATGAGCGCTACTTCCGAAGTCGACCTCAAGCAGCTGTATGAAGCGTACTCTCCTCCTCGCATCCAGAACGCCATCGTGAAGGGGCGTGTCGTAGCCGTAGACAAAAACGAAGTCCTTATCTCCATTGGTCACAAGGCGGAAGGACGTGTGCCTTTGTCGGAGTGGGGTCCTGACGAACCGCCCCCAACCCCCGGGCAAGAAATCGAAGTCTATGTAGAGAGCTTGGAAGCCCGAGAAGGGGGGGTTCGGCTTTCGCGGCGACTGGCTCACTCGCTGCGCACCTGGCAGCAGATTCAGGAGGCTCTCCAAAATGATACGCCGATTGAAGGGGTTATTCGCCGTCGCACCAAAGGCGGTTTCGTAGTAGACATCAGTGGAATCGAAGCGTTCTTACCCGGATCGCAGGTAGACATCAAGCCGCTCCGTTCCTCGGAGTCGTATGATGAGCTGCTGGGCAGGCGTCTACGCTTCAAAGTCGTCAAGATCAACCCCGCTCAACACAATGTCGTGGTCTCTCACAAAGTCCTCCTGGAAGAAGAGCTCCTCCGTCAGAAAGAACGCATCCTGAATGTGCTGGAGCGAGGCCAAGTGCTGGAGGGTACCGTCAAGAACGTGGCTTCTTTTGGGATCTTTGTAGACTTGGGTGGGGTGATGGACGGGCTCGTGCACGTGAGCGATTTGTCGTGGGGGCGGGTTTCTCATCCCGAGGAGCTTTACAAAGTAGGGGACAAGGTGCAAGTGGTGGTCTTAGATTACGACACCGATACGCAGCGGGTTACGCTCGGCATCAAACAGCTCCAACCTAATCCCTGGGAGGTGCCGCCTGATTGGCTGAAAGTCGGAGAAGTGGTGGAAGGGACGATCGTAGCCGTAGCCGACTACGGCCTCACGGTCGAGGTCGTGCCCGGCATAGAAGGGCTTATCCCCGTCTTCGAGTTGTCTTGGTCGGCTACCCCTATTGAGGTAGCCAAGCACTACAAAGTAGGAGAGAAGATCAAGGCCAAAGTGATTCAGTTCGAGCCGGAAAGCCAGCGCCTTACCCTCAGTGTGAAGCAGCTTTCGCCGGACCCTTGGCTGCATGCCGCCGAGAAGTACCCCGTGGGTTCTACACACAAGGGCATTGTACGAAACTATACTACGATAGGGGCGTTTATTGAACTGGAGCCTGGGATTGAAGGGTTTATCAATGTGCGGGATTTGTCGTGGATTCGGCGGGTGAGGCACCCTTCCGAAGTGCTCGAACGCGGGCAAGAAATAGAAGTGGTGGTGCTCGAGATCGATCCCGATCACAAGCGCTTACGGCTGGGTTACAAACAGCTTTCCGAGGACCCGTGGGAGATGATCCGGTCGGTCTTTCAGCCGGAAACGTTCCACGAAGGCATTGTAGCGCGGGTCACTGAGGCAGGAGCTCAGGTAGAGCTGGCTTTTGGCGTCGAAGGCTTCTGTCCCATGCACTACCTCAAATCGGCCTCGGGTGAGACCCCAAAAGAGGGCGAAATGCTGCTCTTCAAAGTCACCGAGTTGGATGAGCAGAACCGTACGATTGTCTTGGCGCGGGTGACCGATCGGCCCGCGCGCAAAGGCCGTAAAAAGGCCGAGGAGACCCCCGAAGGAGCTGTGCCGGTGGAGCCGCGCACTCGCGTCGCCAGCCGGCAAAAACTGGGCGATCTTGAAGCCATCGCCCAGCTCAAGGCCCTCCTCTCTCAAAAAGAGTAAGCTTTTCTTTCGGGCTGTTAGCTCAGTTGGTTTAGAGCGCTGCTTTGACAGAGCAGAGGTCGGAGGTTCGAATCCTCCACAGCCCACTTCTGTTTCTTCCAACTATCAGGTTTCTCTCGTGGGGAGTGGGGCGCCAAGAGGCCCTCTACAATGGCCAGGCCGGATGTTCCAAGCCGACAATAGGCTCCTCCTTGCCGTGGAAGGGTAGCCCCCTAAGCTTGGGGTAAATAAGAAGAAAGTTTCTCCAACCCCTTGAGGGTGCGCCGGTAAAAAAGGTCGCAGCGCGAGCAGTAGTATAAGGCGTCTGGTTCTTTTTCGATGAGGGTTTCTCCGCATTCGCAGACCCAGCCCACCTGTCGGGCGGGGTTGCCGAGCACCAAGGCGTGATCCGGTACGTCTTGGGTCACCACGGCGCCAGCCCCAATCATAGCAAAGCGTCCAATCGTCACACCGCACATAATCGTAGCGTTGGCGCCAATCGTGGCTCCTTGCCGCACACGCGTGGTAAGAAACTCGTTTCGCCGCTCGATAAAAGCTCGGGGATATTTGTCGTTGGTAAAGACGCATGAAGGGCCGCATAGCACGCCATCTTCCAGTTCCACGCCGTAGTAGAGAGAGACGTTGTTTTGGATTTTGCAGTGGTTGCCCACGCGTACGAAGGGACCCACGACGACGTTTTGGCCCAGGACGCAGTTTTTGCCGATGCGGCTCCCCCGCAGGATATGACTAAAGTGCCAGATTCGGGTGCCTTCTCCAATCTCCACCTCTTCGTCAATGAGGGCGGTAGGGTGCACAAAGTACGGTTTGGGGGTTTCAGCTGTGGGAAAGAGTTGGCGATGGAGCTTTTCCAGCAGCTCGGTAGCGGGCAAAAGCGCTTCTGCGTGGGTGCGTGGAGTCTGGCCCGTGCGCAGACAATGTAGGAAGTGGTCTATTTCTGCGGCTAACGGTTCTATGGGGGGTAAGGCCAGCAAAGTCCCTTCTCCCAAGGCGAGGTGGGGCTGCTGTCCATGGGTCCAGGTCACTTGGTGGGGGTACCAGTGGAGCGTGGGGGTGGGGCCTTCTTCGGAGAAAACCAGCATGCCCGCTGTGCCTACCACTGTGAAGCGCCGTCGCCGTTCAGGTGCCAGCCAACTGGCATAGAGTTGAGCTTGAGCCCCTCCGGGAAAGGTCAGGTGAATCCACACGGTTTCGGCCAGGTGGGGCGTGAGGGCGGCTTGGCCGTGGATGTGGCTGGCTTCGGGGAGGGTTCCAACCAGGTCCAGCACAAGCGCCACATCGTGTACCGCCAGCCCCCACAGCGCATCTTCTGCCAGGGGAAAGTGCCCAGGGTGAGCCCGTTCGCTGGTACAGTACAGGAACTTGCCCAGGCGCCCTTCCTGCAGGATCTGTTTGATCCGCTCTACGGCGGGGTGGTAGTGTAGCACATGCCCACCCATGAAGAGGAGCTTTTTTTCGGCGGCTAAGCGTACCAGGTGGCGAAGCTGGGCGGCCGAAAAGGCAAGAGGCTTTTCGCAAAAGACCGCTTTTCCGGCCTGGAGGGCGGCTTCGGTGAGGGCAGGGTGGGTAGAAGCCGGCGTAGCGATCACCACCGCTTGTACAGTAGGGTCTTCCCACAAAGCGTTGAGCGAAGCGGTCCACCGCACGTCTGGGTACTTTGCTTGGAGGTCGGCATGGCGGGATGGCTCGCGTGTCCACACCGCATAAAGCACCTCACGCTCATGAAGCAGCCGCAGAAGCTTTTGCCCCCACCGGCCTACCCCTAATAGGGCTATCGTTTTCACAGGCCTGTGAGAGGTTTGCCTTTAGGGTACTTTACGGTGAAGCGGAAGGTCCGTTCCCAGGTTTGGCCAGGCTCAAGGGTTAGGTCCCAACGCACTTTACCGGTTTCGGGGTCTAAGGTGGCCCCGGCCAAATCGTCGGGTTCGACCTTGATGTCGGCGTGCCGACTCACGGGCAAGCGGTCCCACACCGTGAGCCGAATCGGGGTAGGGTAGGTGTGGGAGAGGCGTAACGTGTAGGCGAAGCGGTGATGCAGCGTGCTACTGGCCAAACGGGTTTCTCGGCGGTTGAGGGTTTCGGTTCGGCGTACTTGGATGCGGTCAGTCGAACCCAGGTCTAACCAGAGGGTGTCTTCGGTAAGCTGAGGAGGCCAGACCAGGGTGCCCACTTCTTGCCCTTCGACTTCGACTCGGGCGGGCGCCTGTTCCCATAAACCCAAAGCCTCAAGAAGGAGCGCAGCTCGCAAGTACGCTTTTTGTGCGGCTGGCGCATTCACGAAAAAGTGAAAGGCCGCGGGCAGCGTATCTTCTCGCAGGAAAAATAGAGTAGTTTGCTGGCCGGCCAGCACGGTTTGGGGGCCCAGTTCGTACGTGCGGGAGAGGATCTGCTCCTGGATGGCGGGGAGCGGCGGGGGAGCGGCAGGCTCCTCTGGTTCGGCCCCCTCTGAAGCTGCGTCGGCGGCCTCTCCTACCGCTAAGGTAGCTTTTTGCGAGCGAAGGTACCGACCCAGAGGGTAAACCTCCGCAAAGTCTACGTACCACGGTATGAAGGGAGGCATTTCGGCAGAACGGGTAGGCTGAGCCGTAGATAAGGTGAGAGGAATACCTTTCCAATCTTCGCCGGAGTGGTTGGAAAGGGTGGCCCAGCGCTGTATTCGAAGTTGACCGGCGGTCGGCAAAGCCCGAATCCGATACTGTAAACGCCAGCTGGCCGTCGGAGCCATGAGTTCTACGCGTAAGGGCACCACTTCCCGCTGTGGGCTCCAGTAGGTCAGCTGCAGCGCCGCTCGCGCCTGCGACAGGCCCACTAACCGGCTTTCATACCGCTTTTTCCATCGAGCTAACGTATCCGCTAAAGATCGATATTGCTTTTGCAAGGGGAACCGTTCGGCTAAGAGGCGGCTTAGTTGGCGCTCCAATAGCGCTAAGTACCGCTCTACCTGCTCAGGAGAGACGGCGCTTTCCTCCCCCCCTAAGCGGAGGTTTTGGGTGAGGGTACTCTCCTGCAAGGCTAAAATCTGCAATCGATCCGCTAACCGAGCCACCACCCCTTCTAAAGAGTCTATCTGCCGGCGTAGGGCTAAGAGATCGGGCGGTTCGGCTTGCCATGCAGGCGAATAGGGTTCCACCGCCGTCTGCACGACATAGCCCCCTGCTGTAGGGGGTACGCTAACTCGTACACTTTGAGGGTTGGCTTGCGGAGGTAAGCCTAACCACACTGCTTGAGTATAGCCCCGGTGCGCCGACAGTACCCCGGTGTACGTATAGAGGGCGCCATTGGGGTACAGCGTTACACTGGCCAGCGAAAGGGCCAGTGACACGATCGAATCCATCCCAGCAAAGGTAACGGGACTTCTCTCTCCTCGCCGCCTTTTCCCTTCTTTTTCCCTTCTTTGGGGCTATGCACGCGAAGGCAGTGCTTAGACGGGTCATCCGCCTTTTTGCACGGTTTGATATTCGGCCTGAGATGGAGGATCCACAGCAGACTCTGGCAAGTATCACTCAGGACGCTACGTTCCGGGGTATCAACCTTTGGGTGCTCATTACGGCTACGATAGTGGCTTCTGTAGGCCTCAATGTCAACTCCACAGCGGTCATCATCGGCGCCATGCTCATTTCTCCGCTCATGGGACCTATCAATGGCATAGGTGTGAGTTTGGCTATTTATGATATTCAGCTTTTCTATCGTTCGGTGCGTAACCTTGCTGTAGCGGTGCTTTTCAGCCTTTTAGCCAGCGCCTTGTACTTTGTCGCCACTCCGCTCAAGGAAGCGGGTTCAGAGCTGCTGGCCCGAACTACCCCTACCTTTTGGGACGTGCTGATTGCGTTTTTTGGGGGGCTTTCTGGGGCGATCGCGGCTCTCGGCCGCGGCAAAAAAACGAACGTGATCGCAGGCGTCGCTATCGCCACCGCCTTGATGCCTCCTTTGTGCACCGCCGGCTATGGCCTGGCCACGCTTCAACCCCGCTTCTTCCTCGGCGCACTCTACCTTTTTCTAATCAATGCGGTGTTTATTAGCGCTTCCTATTACCTTGTTTTCCAAGTTATACGCTTCCCTAATCGGGAGTTTGTGGATAAGGCCTACCAGAATCGGATTCGGCGTGTGATGGCGGTTGTCATTTTGGTTACCCTGATCCCCAGCTTCTATGTGGCGTACACGGTAGTTAAGGACGCTATCGAGGAGGCCCGGGTGCGCGCCTTTCTTGATGAAGCTTTTGCGGCCTTCCCTGCTACCAGTGTAGTAGAACGGCAAAAAATCCTCCAAAAAGATACGGTGCGGTTGAAAGTAGTGTTGGTAGGCCAGCCCCTCACGCCCGAGCAGGTAGCTTACCTGAACCACGAGCTGCAAACCACCTATAAGCTACCGACATACCAGTTAGAAGTGGTGCAGGGTACGCCGGATCGCCCACAAGCCATGCCTGAAGTGGCCCGTCTCTTAGAGGCTACGGAACGCAGCTATACCCAACTGCAGCAGCTTAGCGATAGCCTTCGCTACCTGGAGCGGCAACTCTTAGCCTGCCAAGAAAAGCAGCAGCGTCAGCGCACCGAGCAAACCCAGCTCCTGAAAGAAATGCAGGCTCTTTTTCCTCGGCTCAGTCTCCTGACTGTAGAATCGCTGCCTGTGAAAAATGGCCAACAGGTAGATACCGTCCTTATTGTGGTGCTGGAGGCTATGCGTCCCTGGCCTGCCGCCGAAGAAACTCGCCTCCGAAACTGGCTAAAAGTCCGTACAGGTCGCTCTCGCCTCCTTCTGGTGCCCTGGCGTGGATAGGCAGCCAAAAGTTTGGATCCGCTGTTTGGGGGATAGCCTTATCTTTGCAGCCCAGGATGTCTACGCAGACCCTGCAAGTCAATGGCCAGTCGGTTCGACTGGCGCCTTCTGCTTTTGGGGAGCGGGTATTTCACGGCGAAGTAATGCGCCAGTACCTTTCAGAGAGTGCCTTGGAGGCCCTGGCCCGCTGGGAGAAAGGGGAACCGATTTCGTTGGAGCTGGCTGATGAGGTCGCCAATGCTCTGCGAAAGTGGGCCAGTGAAAAAGGCGCCACCCACTACACCCACTGGTTCCATCCCCTCACCGGCCTCACTGCCGAAAAGCACGAAAACTTCTACGAAGTGCTTGGGGGGAAAGCGCTCTCCGCCTTCAATGGCAGTGAGCTTCTGCAGCAGGAGCCGGACGCTTCTTCTTTTCCCAGTGGGGGGCTGCGCAGCACCTTCGAAGCGCGAGGGTATACTGCTTGGGACCCCACCTCGCCCCCCTTCATTTACGGGCGAACCCTCTGCATCCCTTCCGTCTACATCTCCTACAACGGCCAGTCCTTAGACTACAAAACGCCGCTCCTGCGCTCCATCGAAGCCCTCAATGCAGCCGGCAAAAAAGTAGCGGCGCTTTTTTATCGGGGTGTCCAGCGCGTCTTCCCCACCTTGGGCATAGAACAGGAATTCTTCCTGATTGCGGAGCCGTTGTATGCACGGCGGCTGGACCTCATGCTTACGGGACGAACCCTCATAGGGGCGCCTTCACCCCGAGGCCAACAGATGGAAGACCATTACTTTGGTTCCATCCCCGAGCGGGTGTTGGCTTTCTTTGAGGAGTTAGAGGCGGAAGCGTGGAAACTGGGCATTCCCCTCAAAACCCGCCACAACGAAGTAGCCCCTGCTCAGTACGAATGCGCCCCCACCTTCGAAGAGCTCAATATCGCCATTGACCACAACCAGCTGCTGATGGACCTCTTACAGCGCACGGCGCGGCGACATGGCTTAGTAGCTCTCCTCCATGAGAAGCCCTTCGCCGGCATCAACGGCTCCGGTAAGCACAATAACTGGTCCTTAGCTACCGATACGGGTATCAACCTCCTTTCTCCTGGTAAGGGTCCCCGCGAAAACCTCCGTTTCTTTGCCTTTCTGAGTGCGGTGCTGTGGGGGGTCTGGCGCCACGCCGACCTCTTGCGCGCCACGATTTCTACCCCCGGCAATGAACATCGCCTTGGCGGCAACGAGGCCCCCCCTTCCATTCTCTCGGTTTTCTTAGGCCAGCAGGTAAGCCAGGCCGTTGAGCAGCTCGAAGCCTCTACTGAACTGCCCCGCCTCTCTGAACGTACACCCCTTTCTTTGCTGGTGCCGCGCCTGCCGGCCATCCTGCGCGACAATACCGACCGTAACCGCACCGCTCCTTTCGCCTTTACTGGAAGCAAGTTTGAGTTTCGAGCGGTAGGGGCTTCTGCCCATTGCGCCCCCGCCATGATTGTGCTCAATGCCGCTGTGGCTGAAGCGCTGGAAACCTTCGTGCAGCGCTTCCAAGCTCAGCGCAGCGAAGGTCTCTCCCGCGAAGCGGCCCTTCTTACCACCATTCGCACCTTTCTCCAAGAGAGTCGCCCTATCCGCTTTGATGGCAATAGCTACGACCCTGCCTGGCACGAAGAAGCCGCCCATCGGGGCCTCTCGGTTCACTTTTCCATCCCCGAGGCCGTCAAGCACTACCTCTCGCCTAAAACCCAAGCCCTCTTTAGTCGCTTCGGTATCCTGACCGAAGAAGAGTTGCACGCCCGGTATGAGGTGCGCTTGGAGCGGTATGTCAAGACCGTGGGCATAGAGCTGCGCACTTTTGCGGCGATGGTGCGTACGCAGGTGCTTCCGGCGGCGCTCCAATACCAAGGGCAGGTGGCGGCTTGCCTGGCCAGCCCCGCCTTGCAGTCCATGAAGGCCGCTTCTGCCGCCCCAAAGCTGCCGCAAGAAGCCCTCTTAGAGGCGCTTCAGACCCACCTTCAAGCGCTGTGGGATGGACTGGCCGCCGCCGAGACTCAATGGGAGGCACTGGAAGGCCTTCCCCTCCCCGAACAGGCTCAAAAAGTCCACGAGACCCTCACACCTCTGCTGCGGTCGCTTCGTGCCCATGCCGACGCACTCGAGCAGCTGCTCCCTACTACAATCTACTCCCTTCCCCGGTACGCAGACCTTCTTTTTCGGCTGAGCCCCGCCGAGATTTCTGTTTAGTGGGGCATGGGGCGTAGAGGAACCTTAGCCGTAGCCCTCCTACTCGTCGGCTGCCTAAAGCCCATAGACGTAGACGTACCGGCCGATGCCGGTGAGCTCGTCATAGAAGCCTACTACAACGACGCGGACAGCGCCATCGCTCGCATCTCCCGCACCGTGCCCTACTTCGCTGAGGCTACACCCCAGCCGATCCCTGATGCCCTGGTGGTCTTAGAAGAGATCGAGACAGGCCAGAGCGATACCCTTCGATGGCGAGATAGCTTGTATGTGCGGACGGCAGGGCGAGTTCGTCCTATAACCGGCCATACCTACCGCTTGCGCGTGTATGTGGGCCAGGAGCGGATAGAAGCCTCTTCTCGTCTGCCTGAGAAGGTGCCTATAGACACCCTTATTTGGTTAGAGCGTCCGCCCGAGGGACCTCTCCCTGCTGGCCCGCGGGTCATTAGCATTGGACAAGACCCCCCTAACCAGCAAAACGCCTACCGCATCCGCGTCTGGCGCAATGACACCCTCCAAAATCGCCTGTTTGAGTGGATCTACTCCGATGATCGCTACATTGATGGCCGCCTTGTGTTTCTTGAGCTTCCTTTTCGGGTGCAGGCGGGGGACACCCTCACGGTGGAGCAGATGTGCATTCCCGTCGAAGTGGTCCGGTTTTATGACCAGCTGGTGCGCAATGCCTTTGGGGGGAGTGGGGGCTTTTCCCCTCCCCCTGACAACGCCTACTCCAACTTCACAGGGGGGCGCCGACGCGTGTGGGGCTACTTTTTCGCTTACGCCAGCGACAAAAAGGGGATTCGCATTCCTTAGCTGCTTGTAGGTGGGGCCGTAGTGCCGCCTTCCGGCCGTAAAAGCGGGAACAAGATCACTTCTTGAATGCTGGGGGCATCGCACAAAAGCATAGTGAGGCGGTCTATCCCCAAGCCCAGTCCGGCCGTAGGAGGCATGCCATACTCCAGCGCTCGGAGGAAGTCCTCATCCAAGGGCATGGCTTCCATGCCTCCTGCGGCCCGAAGAGCCGCCTGCCGCTCCAGCCGGGCGCGTTGATCCAGTGGGTCGTTCAACTCAGAATACGCGTTAGCCAGCTCCTTGCCCGCCACAATCAGCTCAAACCGTTCTGTCACCGAGGGGTCCGACCGATGCCGCTTCGCCAAGGGGCTAATCTCTACCGGGTAGTCCAGCACAAAGGTCGGTTGCCTCAGTGTGGGTTCCACCACCTTGTCAAAGAGCTGGGCAATCAGGTCTATGCGTTCGTAGGGGGGTTCGGGCAGGGGGAGGCCCCGCTGGTGCAAAAGAGCCAGCAGCTCGGGCTCGCTGAGGTTTCGCACATCTTGCCCCAGCGTCTCGGCCAGCACTTCGTAATACCGTACCCTTCGAAAAGGAGCTTGAAACACCAGCTCCAGGTCCCCGTAGCGAACCTTCGTTCCGCCGGTAACCCGTTGCACTACCGTCTCTAAGAGGGCCTCCACCAGCTCCATCATCCAATAGTAGTCCTGATACGCCACATACAGCTCCACCTGCGTAAACTCTGGGTTGTGAAAGCGGTCTATGCCCTCATTGCGGAAGTCTTTGGAAAACTCGTACACGCCGGTAAAGCCGCCTACGAGGAGCCGCTTGAGGTACAGCTCATTGGCGATGCGCAAGTAGAGGGGCATATCCAGCGCATGCAGGTGGGTAACGAAAGGACGAGCAAACGCCCCCCCATACACAGGCTGTAAAATCGGCGTCTCTACTTCCAGGTAGCCCCGCTGGTTGAAAAACTCTCGGATGGCTTGCACAATGGCGGTGCGCCGCCGGAATAGCTCTCGTACGCCTAAGTGCACAATCAGGTCTACGTACCGCTGCCGGTACCGCAGCTCAGGGTCCGTGAACGCTTCGTATACTTTTTCTTCGGTGGCTTTTTCGATGGGGAGGGGACGCAGGCATTTGGCCAGCAACTGAAACCGTTCTACGTGTACGGTGATTTCTCCGGTCTTGGTGGTGAAGACAAAGCCTTCTACGCCTATGATGTCGCCCAGGTCTATGAGCTTTTTGAAGATGGTGTCGTAGAGTTCGGGGTTTTGAGCGAAGGTATCGCGCTGAAAGTAGAGTTGGATGTCGCCGGTCTCGTCGCGCAGCACGGCGAAGGAGGCTTTGCCCATGAGGCGTTTGCGCCAGACGCGCCCAGCCAGCCGTACCGCTTTGAAGTCCAGTTTCTGCTGAGGGTAGTAGCGCAGAATCTCTGCAGCGGTGGTATTAGTAGGAAAGGGCGTGGTAGGGTAGGGGTCTATCCCCAGCGCCCGCAGCTGCTCCAGCTTCTCCAACCGAATCGGATCCATCCCCCGCAAACCTACGACATCACGCCCTTTGCAGGACTTTTCTCCAGGTCGGAGGGGCGGCGGATTTCCTTACTTTTGTGAGAGGCAGGTTTATGGAGGCAGCGAGCCCACTTCTTCTTCGGTCGCGGCTGATCTCAGCGCCGCAGCATCCCGCAAAAACACTCTCAGAATGCCTCATCCAACCTCTCTCTCAAAAGCTAACCCGCTATGCATGACGCAAGACAAAAGTTTGAGCCGCTTGAGCAGCTTCTGCGTGAGATTTTTCAGTTTGATTTAGCTGACCTGGATTTTGGCCTTTACCGCATCATGAACCACAAGCGGCAGGTCATCGATCGCTGGATCAAGCACGACCTGCCAAAGGCCATCGAGGAGGAATTGCGGCAGGGCGCGCTGGCCAAACAGCAGCAGGCCCAGCAAGCGCTGGCGGAAGCCCGTCAGAAGGTGCTCCAAACCCTGGGCAAAGACGCGCTTGACGCCGAGGGCAACCTGGCCGAGCAATACCGCGAAACTCCGTTGGGGAAAGCGTATTTAGAAGCCCGCCAAAAAGCCGCCCACGCCCAACCCGCCGAAGCGCTGGAAGCCCAGGTCTACAATCACCTCTGCACCTTTTTCAGCCGCTACTACCAGGATGGTGATTTCATCTCCAAACGGCGCTATTCCAGGAAAGAACGCTACGCCATCCCTTACAACGGCGAGGAAGTCTACCTCTACTGGGTCAACCACGACCAGTATTACGTCAAGACCGCCGAGCACTTTACCGATTACACCTATAAGGCCCCGAACGGCGTGACCGTGCACTTCAAGCTCCAGGCCGCCGACGTAGAAGTGAACAACGTGAAGGGCGAAAAGCGCTTCTTCCTGCCTGTGCTAAACGGCATGGCCTGGGACGCCGAAACCCGCACGCTCACCATCCCCTTCCACTACCGGCCTCTCACCGAGCACGAGAAGATCACCTACGCTGAAAAGCAGGAGAAAATCCTCGAAGAGGCCCTGGAAGCGATTCCAGCCCGGCTCAAGGGCAACCCCGTCTCTTACCTGGAGCACCACCTGCGCCAGTACACCGCCCGCAACACCCGCGACTTCTTCATCCACAAGGGCCTGAAGGGCTTCCTTTCCCGCGAACTGGACTTCTACCTGAAGAACGAAGTGCTCAACCTGGACGAACTGGAAGCCGCCGGCGAAGACCTGGCCGAAGGCTGGTTCCAGCTCATGCGCCTGATCAAGCGCATCGGCGGCCACATCATTGATTTCCTGGCGCAGATCGAGGACTTCCAGAAGGCCCTCTGGGAGAAGAAGAAATTCATCACCGAGACCTTCTACTGCATCACCGTCGGGCATATTCCGGAGGACTTCTACCCGGAGATCGCGGCCAACGAAGAGCAGTGGAATGAATGGAGGTCTCTGGGACTTACTCCTGGGCATGGGCACGTGGACGTCTCCTCCGCACATATTCCTCCTAACGCGGACGTCCCGTCCGCACAGGATACCCCGTCAGGCAACCCCTCCGTACCCCCAGCTTCCAAGCACAAAGGCTGGCACTCACGCGGCTACTTGCCTCATTTTGACGCCGGCGGCGTCTTTCAGTTCGTTACCTTTCGCCTGCACGACTCCGTGCCGGCTTCCGTCATCGAGCGCTGGAAGCAAGAGTTGCGTTGGCGTGAAGGGTTGAATGCCGATTCCCAAGAAACCGTCGAGCTACGCAAGCGTATTGAGAACTACGCCGATCAGGGTAAGGGGGCTTGCTACCTGCGCGATGAACGCATCGCCAAGCTGGTCGAAGAGGCGTTACACCACTGGGACGGCCAGCACTATCACCTCGTTGCCTGGTGCATCATGCCCAACCATGTTCATGTGCTCATTCGGGTCCTGAACGAATCGCTCTCAAAGATTGTGCAGAGTTGGAAATCCTACACAGCGCATCAGGCGAACAAACTTCTCGGCCGAACCGGACAGTTTTGGGCGCAGGATTACTTTGATCGCTATATTCGGGATGAGAAGCACTTTGAGGCCACAGTCGCCTACATTTTGCAGAACCCAGTAAAAGCCGGTCTGGTCAATGTTTCAGAAGAGTGGCCCTGGTGTGGGTATGCTGGGGGAGCAGAAGCTCCGCTGACCGGTGGTGAGCAGTATGTGCAGGCAAGCGGTGGTGGAGGTAGCGGACGGGACGGGGGTAGACGGAACAGTGGCGGACGGGACGTCCGCGATCCCGGCAATCCCAGGATTACGGACAGGATCGCCTTCCTCAAAGATCATCCTACCCTGGTGCTGGACACGCGCCACTTCCCGCCGGACTTCACCGACCGCCTGCTGGCAAGTTTTGAGAACCTGGACGAGATGACCGACGGCCTGCTGGTGCACTCCGAAAACTGGCAGGCCCTGAATCTACTGCTGGAGAAGTACCGGGAGCGGGTGAAGACGATTTACATTGACCCGCCGTATAACACCGGCAATGACGAGTTTCTCTACCGAGACAACTACCAGCATTCCAGTTGGCTGGCGATGATGGCGGATCGGCTGGGTCTGGCCCGGGAGTGGATGAGGGAGGACGGGGTTATCTTCGTAAGTATCGATGAAAATGAGCAGCCCAGACTTAGGCTATGCGGAGACGAGATATTTGGAGAAAGTAACTATGTTACTGACGTGATCTGGAACGCTCGGAAGTCGGTCTCTAGTGATACACTAATTTCCCTGGCACATCACCACACTTTGTTCTGGGCACGAAATAAGGCACTTGTTGATGCCAACAAGCACACATTTCGCCTCCCCGCGGAAAAAAGTAAGTTCGCCAACCCGGACAATGACCCTAAGGGCCCCTGGACTCTTGATCCTTTTGACGCCCCAAACATCCGTCCAAACCTCACCTATGAGATAGTAAACCCGATCACGGGGGAAAGATTCCTGCCTCCTCCTGGCAGACACTGGCGAGTACCCAAGGACGAGTTTGAGCGGTTGTTGGCTGAAGGTCGCATCGTTTTCGGAAAGAGCGGCAAGGGGAAACCAATGTTGAAACGCTATTGGTCAGAGGCCAAAGCCAAGGGGAAAGCGCCAACTACACTGTGGACAGACTTGCCGACTACAACAGATGGGACGAAGATCTTACAATCAATGTTCCCTACAGAAATGAAGGCGTACCTTGACCAAGTAAAACCCAAACCACCAGGGTTGATCGAGAGAATTGTTAGTCTGAGTTCCATTAACGGGCAAGAGCTGGTTCTCGACTACTTCGCCGGCTCGGGCACCACGGGGCATGCGGTTATCAACCTGAACCGCGAGGACGGCGGGCGGCGCAAGTTCATCCTGGTGGAGATGGGGGAGTACTTCGACACCGTGCTCCTGCCGCGCATCAAGAAGGTCACCTTCACCCCCGAGTGGAAGGACGGCAAGCCCAAGCGCAGCGCCACGCAGGAAGAGTTCGAGCGCGGGCCGCGCATTGTGAAAGTCATCCGCCTGGAGTCCTATGAGGACGCGCTCAACAACATCACCTTCGACGAGGAAAGCGGCCAGAAGGCGCTGGACCTGTTTGGCGAGGAGTATCTCCTACGCTATATGCTGAAGTGGGAAGCGAGAAAGAGCGAAACCCTGCTGGATGTGGAGAAGCTGCAAAGCCCGTTTTCCTACAAACTGCGCATCCACCGCGATGGCGAAACCCGCGAGCAGCCCGTGGACCTGCCTGAAACTTTCAACTACCTGCTGGGCCTGGACGTGGAGACCCGCAAGGTCATCTACTCCACCCCTGGGAACGCAGTCGTCCCGACTGCACGAGACGTCCGCGATCCTGGCAATCCCAGGCAAAAATACCTGGTCTACCGCGGCACCACCCGCGACCGGCGCAGGGTGGCCGTCATCTGGCGAGAGACAAAGGACTGGACCAAAGAGGACTACGAGCGCGACGCCCGGTTCGTGGCGGAATGTGGCCTAACTGAAGGCGCGGACGAGGTTTTCGTCAACGGCGATTCCTACATCCCCGGCGCACGTTCCCTGGATGGACTGCTCAAGGCGCAATTGTTCGGGCGGGAGGGGTAAGACATGACGAATTTACTCTTCAAAAAGGTAGACTACACCCTGCAAAAACTGCTGGAAGACATAGACATGGGCGAAATCGGCCTGCCGGATATCCAGCGGCCCTTCGTTTGGGGCACCAGCAAGGTGCGCGACCTGTTCGATTCCATATACCGCGGCTACCCTATCGGGTATTTGCTCTTTTGGGAAAACGGTTATCCGAACGAGCACCGCACCATCGGCGCGGACAAGAAACAGAAGGTGCCGCGCCTGCTGATTGTGGACGGCCAGCAAAGGCTAACTTCCCTATACGCCGTGATCAAAGGCAAGCCGGTCGTTGATGAGAACTTTCGGGATTTACGGATTCGCATTGCCTTCAACCCCGTTGAGGAGAAATTTGAGGTAACTAACCCTGCCATAGAAAAGGATATCACTTGGATCGCCGATATCAGTGCATTGTGGCAACCATCCCAAACCACCTATACATTCACCAAGTCATATCTCGATGAGCTTAGGAAGAAGCGCGAACTTACACCTGATTGTGAGGAGCGGGTGGTCAACGCCATCGACCGGCTACAAAAAATCGTGAACTATCCTCTGACCGCTCTGGAGATTTCTTCCTCCGTTGACGAAGATCGGGTAGCAGAGATTTTTGTGCGCATCAACAGCAAGGGGACGCCTCTGAACCAGGCGGACTTTATCCTCACCCTGATGTCTGTGTTCTGGGATGAGGGGCGCAAGGAGTTGGAGGACTTCTGTCGCCGGGCCAAAACGCCACCTGCGGACAACCGGCCTTCACCGTACAATCACTACTTGCGTCCAAATCCCGATCAACTTTTGCGCGTCAGTGTTGCCCTGGGCTTCGGACGGGCACGGTTAGAGCACGTCTACTCGCTTCTGCGAGGGAAAGATTTGCAAACGCGGCAATTCTCTGTGGAACAGCGCAAACGGCAATTTCAAATTCTCCAGCAAGCCCAGGCCTACACCCTGGACCTGCAAAACTGGCACGAATTCCTCAAGGTTTTGAAACGGGCAGGATATCGCAGTGATCAACTCATCTCTTCACAGATGGCCGTGCTGTACACCTACGCTCTGTGGCTGATCGGCAAACGTAACTTCAAGGTGGAACCGTATCGTCTGCGGGAGGTTATGGCGCGCTGGTTCTTCATGGCGGCACTGACGAGTCGCTACACCGGATCACCAGAAACCCGGATGGAGCAGGACCTGGCTCCTTTGCGAGCGGCACTGACGAGTCGCTACACCGGATCACCAGAAACCCGGATGGAGCAGGACCTGGCTTTTTTGCGAGGGGAGGGCACGGCAGATGAGTTCGTAGACGTCCTGGATCGGCAGATTGATGCCGTTCTGACGCGGGACTATTGGGAGGTTACGCTGCCCAACGAGTTGGAAACGGCCGCCGCACGGAATACCGGCCAATTCGCTTATTATGCGGCGCTTTGCTTACTGGATGCACCGGTATTGTATTCAAAGATGAAGGTAACCGACCTACTCGCCCCGTCCACCAGGGCGAAGAAATCGGCTCTTGAACGGCATCACCTCTTTCCTCGTCGCTATCTGCAGAGCATTGGGATCAAAGAAGGGCGTTTGATCAATCAGGTTGCCAACTGCGATCTCGTAGAGTGGAGCGACAATATCAGGATCTCCGACCAGGCTCCTAAGGAATACGTGCCCGCCATGGAGCAGCGATTCTCCGCCGAAGAGCTCCGCTCAATGTATGACCTGCACGCGCTCCCAGAGAAGTGGTACGAAATGGACTATCAGACGTTCTTGAAAGAACGCAGGAAGCGCATTGCTGATGTAATTCATCGAGGATTCTTGCATCTTAAGGGCTCTGACAGATGATGGAGCGGATTTCAATCGGCACCCAGCAGTACCTCAAGCTTGAGCACCGCCTGGTGCTTTTGGCCTGGCTCAATAGCCTCTTCGGCAACGAGAGCAACCGGGCCATGCTGGAAGACTGCAAGGAGGTAGCCGAAGGTTACGCATCCGATGGCCGCAGTCACCTCTACCACCACCTGCTGGCCCGGGGGAGCAAGGTCAAAATCCCCGAAGAGGACCTGGCCCGCTACGACGAGAACATCCGCGAGCACCTTTCGCGCATCAACCGCCACCGGCCTAAGCCCATCACCCTGCGCTACTTCCAGCATCTGGCTGCGCTGTACACCGAAGTCTTCCTGGACCGCCTGTTCAACCGCAAGGCGCAACTGCTGGCCGACCTGAACGCCTTTGTGAGCGAGCGCAACGCCCGCAAACTCCCCGGCGAACCCCAGGATGAGCCCTTCACCGAGGAGGACCTGACCAAACTGGCCTACTGGATGGCCACGGGCAGCGGCAAGACGCTCCTCCTGCACCTGAACTACTACCAGTATCTGCATTACAACCGTGAGCTCTTGGGCAACATCCTCCTCATCACCCCCAACGAAGGGCTTTCCAAACAGCACCTGCGGGAACTGGAACTTTCGGGCATTCCGGCCCGGCGCTTCGACCTGAACCAGAGCGGCCCTTTCCGCACGCCGAACGAAGTACAGGTGCTCGAAATAACCAAACTGGTAGAGGAAAAGCGCGGCGGTGGGGTGAGCGTGCCGGTAGAGGCCTTCGAGGGGCGCAACCTGATCTTCGTGGACGAAGGGCACAAGGGCGCGGGCGGACAGGCCTGGCGGAAGTACCGCGACGATCTGGGCAAGACCGGGTTCACTTTTGAGTACAGTGCCACTTTCGGGCAGGCGTTTTCGGCCGCCAGGGACGATAAACTCACAAAGGAGTACGGCAAGGCCATCGTCTTCGACTACTCTTACCGCTACTTCTACGGCGACGGCTTCGGCAAGGACTTCCGCATCCTCAACCTGCGGGACGATACCAACGAGGAACACACCAACATCTTGCTTTTGGGGAACCTGCTTTCCTTTTACGAGCAACTGCGCCTGTACGAAGAGCACGGCGATGAACTACGGCCTTACAACCTGGAAAAACCGCTCTGGGTGTTCGTGGGCAGCACCGTCAACGCCGTATACACGGAAAACAAAAGCCCGCGCAGTGATGTGCTCACCGTGGCGCGGTTTTTGCACAAAGTGCTCCGGGATCGCACCTGGGCGGAGAGGGGGATCCAGGATTTGCTGGCGGGCAAGAGCGGCCTGCACGCCCCCGACGGCTCGGATGTGTTCCGGGAACGCTTCAAGTACTTGACCGAACTGGGAGAGGAGCCAGCGGCGCTCTACAGTGACATTCTTCGACGCGTCTTCCACGCGCCGGCCGGCGGTGGGCTGCACCTGGCCGACATCCGCGGCAACCAGGAGGAGATCGGGCTCAAGGCCGCTGGTGCGAACGAATACTTCGGCGTGATCTACATCGGGGACACCTCGGCGTTCAAGAGACTGGTAGCGGAACAGGCACCGGAAATTACCCAGGAAGAAGAAGCCATCCGCGGCTCGCTCTTTGACAGCATCAACCGGGCGGATTCGCCCATCCATGTCCTCATCGGTGCCAGGAAATTCATGGAGGGCTGGAACTCCTGGCGGGTTTCCGCCATGGGGTTGTTGAACATCGGCAGGCAGGAGGGTTCACAGATCATCCAGCTTTTTGGCCGCGGCGTGCGCTTGAAAGGCAAGGACCTCAGCCTCAAGCGCAGCGCGGCACTACCTGGCGCACACCCCCCGCACATCAAAATCCTGGAAACGCTCAACATCTTCGCCGTGCGCGCTAACTATATGGCCCAATTCCGGGAGTACCTGGAGCGCGAGGGCGTAGAAACCGAGCCAGTCATTGAACTGACCCTCCCCACCTGGATCAACAAAAAGGCTCTTCGCAAACGCCTGGTGGTACCTCGTGTCCCGGAAGACAAAACTTTTTCTGAGCACGAACAGCTCATCCTGGAAGCGGATACGAACCTCAAAGTGCGGGTGGACCTTTCGGTCAAAGTGCAGGCGATGGAAAGCACGGCCCTCGGTCTGCACACCGCCACCGTGCAAACCGGCGTCGAGCGTCGCATCCCGCCCGAAAGCCTGGCGCTGGTGGATTGGGAGCAGGTCTACCTGGACCTTCTGGACTACAAGGCACGCAAGGGCTGGTGCAACCTGATCCTTCGTCCGGAAACCCCGCGCCAACTGATGGGCGAGATCGACTACACCCTCATCGCCGACGAGGCAACCGTCCAGCCACGGACCTTTGCTCAGCGCCAGCGCTTGCAAGAAGCGGTGACGGCGATCCTGTGCAAGTACATGGACGCCTTCTACCGACGTCGCCGGGAGCGCTGGGAAACTGAAAACATGCAGTATTGCCCGCTGGATGAGAAAGATCCCAACCTTGCCTTGAACCATGATAGGGTCAAGGAAGGGTGCCCGGCCTATGTGGTACTGGTAAAGCAGTCTGAGAACGAACTGATTGAGGCCATTCAGAAGCTGGTACAAGAAAAAGAACGTCTGTGCACTAAAGAAAATCACCAGTTGCCGTGGATTGCTTTTGACCGCCACCTGTACCTGCCCCTGTTGGTAGAGAAGAGCGAGGCCCTCAAGAGCATCCCGCCGGCCTTGAAGGAGAGCGAGGCACAGTTCGTGCACGACCTCAAGGAGTACTGGGAAGCCGAAAAACACCGCTCCCTGAACGGAAAGGAGGTGTTTCTGCTGCGCAACCTGAGCCGCGGCAAGGGTATCGGCTTCTTCGAGGAGCGCGGCTTTTATCCGGACTTCATCCTCTGGGTGCTCGATAGCCAGAGCCAGCGTATCGTCTTTGTTGAGCCCCACGGCATGCTGCACGCCAAGGCCTACATCCACGACGAGAAAGCCCGCCTGCACGAAAGACTTCGGGAGTTAGCCCCGGAGATTGCCCGGCGCAGCCGACGGCAGGACGTCTACCTGGACGCCTTCATCATCTCCGCCACTCCCTTTGATGAACTGCGTCTGCGGTACGACAACGGCAACTGGGACAAAGCCAAGTTTGCAGAAAAGCACATCTTGTTCAGTGAAGGTAGCTATGAGTACCTGAAGCCCTTGTTTAGTGACGTTCACCCACGGGATGCGGGAGAGGGGGGTAGTACGGCCCCTCCTCAAGCAGCTATGGGCTCAAGGTAGGGCATTGGACTGGGTGGGTTAGGTGCTGGCTTAGCTTCAAGAGCTTCTTTACCCCAGGGCAGCCTCGCCCAGCAGCATAGCTGCTTTCTGGCACGGTAGCCTTTTTCACTGGACCGCTGGGAGCTTTCTTTACATCTTTTCGTATGCCAGAGCGATGCGCCATGCCGTAGAGGGATTAGCTAAGCGAAAATATTTGGAAATGTTTAGAAATAGAGCTGACTTTGTCATCATGTTCGTTCCAAGTGAGGCTTGTTTGAGCGCCTCCTTTCAACATGATCCTGATTTGTTTGAGTTTGCTTTTCAAAAGCGTGTCCTTGTTGTGGGTCCTGTAACGTTGTTTGGGCTTCTCAAGGCGGTTGCCGTGGGCTGGCAACAATACCAAATGGTCCAGAATGCCAAGCAGATAGCTGAACAAGGCAAGGAGATATATGATAGGCTAAATGTATTTTTGGATCATCTGAGTAAAGTAGGAAAAAATCTCGAGCAAGAAGTACAATCATACAACAATAGTATTGGATCGCTGGAAAGTCGCTTAATGCCGGCTGCGAGAAAGCTGCAAGAGTTGGGTTCTTTTGAGAAACAGCTACCTTCTCTGCCCTCCATACACCACCACCTGCGGGAAGCTCCTCTGCCGGACCTCTTGCCAGGCAAGCCAGAGGAGCCCCCTGGCCCTTCAGGGGCTGAGCGAAGGGAGTAGAGGCCAGAAGGTCAGCCTACCACAAGGCTATGGAAGCCGCTACCGACCCTTGGCTTAGAGGAGGGAGCAGCGCTGTGAATGGGAACCAGTAGGGTACTCCCAAAAGAGATACCTTTACACCAGTTGGTCCTATGAAAAAGAAGCGGCTCACACCCCACCTCTGGTTTGAAAAAGAAGCCCGCGAGTCAGCGGAGTTCTATTGCTCGGTCTTTCCGGATGCCGAAATCCGCTATACCGCAATGGTGCGCAACACCCCCTCGGGCGATTGCGAGGTGGTGGCGTTTACTTTGGCAGGCCAGCCGTTCATGGCGATTAGCGCCGGACCGCTCTTTAAGTTCAACCCTGCGATCTCCTTTTTCGTGAACTTTGATCCAAGTCGGGACGCCCATGCGCGAGAGCACCTCGATGCCCTGTGGAGTGCCCTCAGCGAGGGCGGCACAGCCCTTATGCCCCTGGGCGAGTATCCTTTCAGCAAGCGCTATGGCTGGATTCAGGATCGCTATGGGGTATCGTGGCAACTCATCCTCAGCAATCCCGAGGGCGATCCCCGCCCCTTCATCGTTCCCTGCCTGCTCTTTACCGGCAAGGCTGAAGAGGCCGGGGCATTTTATCGCTCGGTGTTTCCGGGGTCAGAGGCAGGTCAGCTCGTTCGCTATCCTGCTGGCATGGAACCTCAACGTGAAGGTACGGTGATGTTCTCGGACTTTCGGCTGGGCGAGACCTGGATGGCTGCCATGGATAGCGGCTACGACCATGGGTTCGAATTCAACGGGGCGATCTCGTTCATGATCGACTGCGACACGCAGGAGGAGATTGACTACTACTGGGAGCGGCTCTCTTTTGTACCCGAAGCAGAAGCCTGCGGGTGGTGCATGGATAGATATGGCGTTTCTTGGCAAGTCTCTCCCCGGTTCATGCACGAGGTTATGACTTGCGGCGATCAGGCGATTATTGATCGAGTCATGGAAACAGTTTTGACGATGAAGAAGTTTGACCTTGCGGCGCTCGAAAGAGCCCATAAACGAGTATAAATTTTACAAGGAGGACCCATGAAGGTACTCGTGACCGAATTCATCAGCCTCGACGGGGTTGTTCAGGCTCCCGGTGCTGCGACAGAAGACACCGAAGGCGGTTTTGCTCATGGCGGCTGGATGGGGAAGTATTTTGACTCGGAGATTATCGGCGGGACGTTTGACGAACTGGCCAAGCAGAGCAACGCGCTTCTGCAAGGGCGCCGCACCTATCAAGTATCAGCTGGTGCGTGGCCCAGCCGCTCCGGAGACGACTTTTCCGACTGGATCAACCGCGTGCAGAAGTACGTGGTGTCTGATACGCTCACCGAGGCGGACATCACCTGGCACCCCACGACGATCATCCGCAGCAAGGACTTTCTCAAGACCGTGGCCGACCTGCGGGCGCAGCCGGGCGGATACATCTACATCTACGGTAGCATCACAGTGGTGCAGTCGCTTCTTATCGCCGACCTGGTGGACGAGCTGGTGCTCACGGTCGTGCCCCTGGTCATCGGCAGCGGCAAGAAGCTTTTCCCGGCGATGGCGGAGCCGTTCCCATTCGAACTCGTTTCTGCCGTGAGGGCGAGCACCGGCGCCGTAGTCTGCCGCTATGTGCGGGTGCGGTAGCCTCCTTTCGAACATGCGAGGCTTGAAAAGTCAGCGTGCAACGGATATTCTTTTGCGCTACCCTTGCACCGAACCCGTCAGTGTTCTCAAAAAGGTCTCAAACAAGTGAAAGGGGAATCGTGAGCAAAGTATTCGTTAATATCGCCTTGAGTTTGGATGGTTACCTGGCGCCAGAAGGTATGGATATGGCACATTTCGACGACCCACAATACAAGAATTGGGGGGCCAAGTGGGGCGCCTTAATGGCATGGGCGCTCAACCAGCAGTACCTGCGTGAAAAGCTCAAGCTTGGACCCGGAGGCGAGACCGGCCCGCTCAATGACATGATTCGCCACACCTTCGAGCGCACGGGGGCACACATCATGGGCAAGCGCATGTTCGAAGGCGGCGAACGCGGCTGGCCAGAAGAAGCGCCGTTCCACACCCCGGTGTATGTCCTGACCCACGAAAAGCGAGAACCCTGGCCCCGGCCCGGGGGCACGATCTTTTACTTCGTCAATGAAGGGCCTAAGCGGGCTTTGGAGTGGGCGCGGGAAGCCGCAGGTACGCGCGACATCCGCATCTCCGGCGGGGCGAACACGATTCAGCAGTACCTCAACCTGGGTGTGGTGGATGAACTGGAGATAGCCCTGGTGCCTGTGCTCTTTGGAGGCGGGATACGGCTGTTTGAAAACTTGCGCGAGCCGTTGCCACAGTTTCGTCTGGCCGAAGTGATCCCGCATCCTGAAGTCACCTTCCTCCGCTACGTGCGCCGCTGATGCTGTACCGTAAAGGGTGTTGGCTTCTTACCTAAAGGCTGGGTTCGGGGGTGTCTGGTCGGGAAGGAAGGGCTCAGGAAGGGTAGGAGTCATTGGCCCATCGTCGGAGGGCAGAGAGGCTGTCGGCCTCTTCGGGTTTTTTGTCGCGGCGCCAGCGCCGAATCCGAGGAAAGCGCACCGCATACCCGCACTTGTGCCGGGCGGAGGGTTGTATCGCTTCAAAGGCGATCTCGAAGACCCACACAGGGGGCACTTTGACGATGGGGCCAATTTTTTCGAGGGCGTGCGTGCGAATCCAGCGGGTCAGTTCGCGCAGTTCGGCCTCTGAGAGGCCCGAGTAGGCTTTAGCGAAGGTCACGAGCTGACCCGCTTCGTCCCACAAGGCAAAGGTCAAATCGGAAAACCACCCCGACCGGCGTCCATGTCCGGCTTGGGCATACACCAGTACGGCGTCTACGGTGAAGGGGTCTCGCTTGTACTTCCACCAGGCGCCACGGCGGCGGCCAGCCAGGTAGGGGCTCTGGCGGTGTTTGAGCATCAGCCCTTCCGCGCCGAGGGGAGGCTTAGCCCGTAGGGTCTCCAGCTCTGGCCAGGCTTGCACAGACAGGGTAGGGGAAAGGCGCAAGAAAGGATATGCCTTAGCCAGCTGTTCCAGCTGTGCGCGCCGTTCGATCAGGGGCTGGGCTCGCAGGTCGTGACCTTGCCATTCAAGTAAGTCGTAGACCAGGATCTCGGCCGGCAAGGCTTTCAGGAGGGCAGGGGTGATCTTTTTACGCAGTAGGCGGCGTTGTAAGGCTGCGAAGGGCTGCACTTTCCCTTCAGCGATAATCAGCAGTTCACCATCCAACACAGTGCTTGGAGGCAGGACCTGGTAGCGCTGGAGGAGCTCAGGGAAACTGGAATTGAGGCATACGCCCCCTCGAGACCACAAGGCGACCTCCCCTTCTCGGCGCACCAGCTGCACTCGTACGCCATCCCATTTCCATTCGATTTGGTAGTCGGAAGGTTGGCCTAAGGCAGTAGAGAGGGGTTCAGTGAGTTCTTCTATGGGGCAAGCGAGGCAGAAGGGGTAGGGCTGGGTGGAGGCGGGGCTGTTTTGCCGCAGGAGGAGGTAGAAGTGAGGGGAAGGGGGGGTTAGAGCAGGGTGGAGGCGGGCGGCGACGTGGGTTTCCGGCAGGTGGAGGGCTTGCGCGAGGGCTTGCACGACGAGGCCTTCGGCCACACCCACGCGGAAAGCCCCAAGAAGCAGCTTATGTAGCAAAAACGCCTCCCAGAAGCTAAGGTGGTCCCACTGGTAAGTGAGCCACCGGCGCTGTTCGGCTTCGGGGAGGCTGGATAGGCGAGGTAGTTCCACTTCAGTCAGGTGGGTGAGGGAGGGGAAATGATGGGAATAGGGGCGGTGTCGGTTAGGCAGGAGGAGGGCGAGGGTTTCGGCCAGGTCGCCTACTTCTTGGTAGCAGGTTTCGACGAGCGAGGGGGGCAAGGCAAGGTATTCGGCTAGCCAGAGGCGCAGCTTTTTAGGGGGTAGGAAGCGGCGTGCTGTTCCGCCTCGCAGGAGGTGGGCGGCCCAGGCGGCTTCGTGTGGGTCGGCCTGCTCGAAGTACGTCCGCAAGGCCTGCAGCTTAGCGGTGCGGCTCTGGGTTTGGTCCAGGCGCTGGTATAGCCTGAGGAAGGCTTCCATGTCTGGAGAAGAAAACACAAAATGCGGCGTGGGTGAGGGTTGTGGAGGGGGCCGGGGGGCTTGTTTGGGCAGTCGGTCTGGCGAAGAAAAAATCTAACATAATGAACCTTATGGGACAAATGAACCTCAGCCTAAGCGCCCTCTTAGGCGCGCTAAAATCCTCTCACCGCACCAGCGTCACCGTACCTCCCCGTACAAAGCCCGCAAACCGAATCACATACACATAAGCGCCTTCCGTTGCCGGCTCGCCCTCTTTCAGCCGTCCGTCCCATTCAAACGGCGCCGTCCGCGTGTGATACAGCTCCCGGCCCCACCGATCGTAAATAGTTAGCTCTTGGATGCAAGCCTCCGAGCCTACAATCCGAAAAACGTCATTAACGCCGTCCCCATTGGGCGTGAAGACATTGGGGATAAATAGCGCCTTTTTCACGGCCTCCTCAGCGGTCAGCGTATAGATCAAGGTGTCTCGGCAGCCTTCCTTATCTAAGTAAGTCACCTCCAGCCGATACGTGTGACCGCTTAGCAGGGGTAAGATTACTTGAGAAGTACCCGGAGGATAAACTAACCCTTCGGTTTGGAGGCCTAATAGGTGGTCCTTGGGCCAGGGAACCTGAAAAACTAGGGTTCGAGCACACAGGTCTGCTTCCCAGAGGAGGGAATCTAAACCTTGACGAGCGGGGATATGTACGGCGCCTATGAGCGTATCCTGGCAAATAGGGCTGCCGTTGGGGTTGGTACGCAGCTGGTAAGCGTAGGTCCCAGGCGCCGGCGCGGTCCAAAAAACGGTGTCTCTCCGCTGAAGGGTCCCATCAGGTAGGGTCCACTCTACCTCATTATCAAAGCGGCTCTGAGAGATAAACGTGACCCGCCAGGAGCAGGTGTCTACCCTTACCCAAGCCTGGGCTTGCGAACGGTAATCTATTTCGATTTCGAGGGAAGTGGTGTCGGCGCATAAGCTATCTGGCGCGCGGGCAATCAAAACAATGACATAGGTGCCGGGGGCGGCGTAGGTATGAGTGGGCGCAGGGCTTCGACTGGTGTCGCCATCCCCAAAAAACCAAAGATAATGCGCGGCGCCGGTAGATTGGTTTTGGAGCTGCACCGTGAGGGCGCAAAAGTCTACCTGCGGGTCGAAAGCGGCGGTGACCACTCGGGAAACCGGCACCAGCTGGGTAAGGGTATCGGCACAGCCCGCCGAGTCGTAGGCAATAAGGGTTACCGGGTAGGTGCCCGAGGCAGGAAACGTATAGGTGGGCGAAGGCTCGTTCAAGGTGTCCCCCGTGCCCAAGACCCAAGTATACCGCACAGCGTTTTGAGACTGATTGAGGAAATTAAAGCGGCCTTGGCAAGTGTCGCCTACCCACGTGAAGGCGGCCTGCACAGGCGAGGGCGCTACAGAAACGGTTTGCTGGGCGGTGTCTCGGCATCCTTGGGCCGACTGCACGATAAGCTGGACAGTATAAATGCCCGCTGCACTATAGGTATGCGTGACTTGGGGTGCGGTATCTCGCTGGCCGTCTCCAAAGTCCCAGATATGTAGGCCTGGCACGCTGTCTTCGGCGGTGAAGCGGAGGGTGAGGTCGCATGCTCGCTCTACCCTAAAGCGGGCTTGGGGCTGAGGGTAAACCCGCACGATCCGTCGCAGCGTATCTCGGAGGTTGCAAGTGAAAAGATTTTGGGCTACCAAGGTCACGGTGTACGTGCCAGGGGTCGGATAGGTGACAGGCGGAGGATTGGTCGCCGTAGAAGTCTGCCCATTGCCAAAGTCCCAGTAGTAGGTGGAGCCGTTTTGGGAGAGGTTTTGGAAGGTGGCGGTGAAGGGCTGGCATCCAGCTGGAGGCGTAATAGCAAAAGCCGCCACCACAGGCTCTCCCAGCTGGAAGTCAATCTTAAAGAGGGCATTGTTGCAGTTGGGGCTATTGTTGGTGGCGGAGAGGGCGCCGGGTGTCGTAGGGAAGTCGGAATACCCCCCACAGCCCCCGCACACGGATTGGTAGATTACGCCCCGATTGTCGAAGCGGCTGGTTCCCCCGTCTACGTGTTCCTCGGCGAGGGCGCCCCCCCAGAAGGAGGCATACGCTAAGCCGGTGAGGCCCGGTTCGAACGCCACCACATAAAAGTCGGCTCCATCGGTGGTGGTTTGGCTCGCGTTGGGGGTGGTGGGCAGCCCGAAAGTAGACCCAATAGGCCCCGCCCCAATGTCTAAGCCCCCCCACCCTGATACATAGACGTAGCCGCAGCGGTCCGCCGCAAAAGCGCTGATGGTGATGTTGGGGGTGGCACGGCCCGGAGAACCCCACACCGAGAGACGCGTCACCTGCGAAAGAGAGTCGTTCATGGAAAAAACAAACTGCTTTCTGCCAGCAAAGCCGTAGGCACCCGGAGTAGGGACTAAGCTACTACTTTCGGTGTGACCGGCCCCCCATAAAAAGCCCTGTCGATCCAGGTCTATCATGAAGACTTGGTCATAGTCGGCCGTGCCCCAGTAGGTTCCAATCAAAAGCTGGTCCAAGTCTGGCGATAAGATAGCCAGCCAGCCATCGGCGCGGCCGCCTTGGTAGCTGGTTTGATAAGCTCGGGGGGTGGTGGGAAAGTCAGAGCTGTTGGTTCCGCCGGCTATGTATACGAGTCCACCTAATCCTATTCGGAGGGCGTAGCCGGCGTCGGCTCCGCTTCCTCCGAGGTAAGTGCTGGCGTAAAGCTGGGAAAGGTCCAACGAGAGCTTACACACTACGGCGTCCATTCCGCCTTGCCGCGCCGTTTGGTATGCGCCCGGGGTAATGGGAAAGTTCGCTGATCGGGTGGAAGAGATGAGGTAGCAAGCGGTGTCACTGAGCACGATTTCACCTCGACCGTCGTCGGCGTAGAAGTAGTAGAGGGGATAGACGCGGCTGTTGAGGCCATCTTCGCCGGAACCGCCTAAGTAAGTGCTGCCCAAAAGCTGCGTCCCATTGGCGCTGATCCAGCTCACTACCAGGTCTATGTTGCCGCCCGAGGTGCGTTGGAAGGCGGTAGTGGTGGTGGGAAAGTCGCTGGAGCGCGTGGTCCCTAAGACGTAGAGGTTTCCTTGGGGGTCGGCAATGAGGCTATGGGGCTGTTCGTTGTTGCTGCCGCCGAGGTAAGTGGCCCAAAGACGCGTAGTGCCCGTGGGGTTAGTTTTCCAGAGGGCGATGTCGGTACTCCAGAAGAGGGGCTGGTTGCTGGAGTACGGCACCCCCCCTCCAAAGGTGCCTTGAACGGCTCCTGGCGTGACCGGGAAGTGCACCGTGCCGCCGCTGGGATTCCAGACATTGTCGTTCACGTTGCCGCCTGCAAAGGCGTTTCCTTGGAGGTCGTAGGTGGCGGTGAAGCCCCAGTTGTCGGAGTACGAGCCGGAGTAGGTCGAAAAGACCACCACGGGGTCTATTACGAAGGGCCCAGTCGGCCTATCTGGCAGATCGTAGTGTACGACCGCTCCTTCGACGCGGTAGCGGGCCGAGAGTGGAGCCTGCGTCTCCTTGGAGTATACCCGCGGCAGTTTTTCGGTAAAAGTACCCAGGCTTGTTTCTATCTGGAGAGAATCGCCCTGGCAGAAGACCGTGACTCCCTCGTAGCGCAGTCGCACCTGCCGAAGGGCTGCCGCCTCTTTGAGGTGCCAGTCCCACTTAAGCCCTTCTCGAGTCAGGTAGAAACACAGGTCCACGCCTGGGTAGAGGTTACGATACCACACTCTGCGGAATCCTCGGGCGTCGGTGCCCTGCCAGGGTCCCTGGAAGAAGTGGTAGCGGGTTTCTTCGGGGTCTTCGCCTTGGGGTTCGGTCGGGGTGGCCCCTACCCATCGAATCCGCACAAAGTGCGCTCGAACTGGCCGAGGCTTATCGTTCCACCGGTCGAAGTGGGCCGCTTTCAGGGGGGCGTCCTCCACCAGCAGCAGCGCTACTCCCTCGGGCGTAAGGTAAATGCGATGTACGCCCCAGGCCGCTTCATAGCGCACTTCGGCGAAAACTTGGCCTTTGTTTTCTACGAAGGTGCCTCCATGCCGAGCCCATAGCAGCAAGCCCACTACTCCACCCCAGCGGCGCATACCTCAAAGGTAGAAATCCCCGTCTACTCTTAGGTAGGTTCCTCTACGGAGGGTTTTTTCTGCTGTCCCCCTCCCTTACTGTTCTACCTAAGAGAAAGAAGCTTTGTTACTTTTGCCCTATGAGCTGGTAGAGCAGATATGAGGAAGTGCGGCGTGGGGCCAATCACCTGATCTATAGCCTGACTGCGGTGAGGCGCGAGGACCAGTGGGGCGTTGTGAACAAGAAGGGCCGGGAGTAGGTGCCATGCGTGTATGAGGGAGTGGAAGATTTTGCGGGAGGAGAGGCTCAGGTAAAGTGGAATGGGGAGTGGTATGTTATAGACCTAAATCGAGTAGGGCGAGGGAAAACCCCCTTCTGAGAGGAGGAGAAACCTTCCGGCTCGGGCCTCACACCTGGGTGGGTAGGCTACTTGGGTCTGGAAGGCGTCCTCTCCTACCCTCTCTTGCCAGCGTGGGATGAATCTGCTTTAGCAGCGGGCCCACCAAGGCAAGTCCTATCTTTGCTTTATGCAGGACTTCTGGCTGGAGCGGGCAGCTTTACTGGACTGGGCCAGGCCGCCTACGCAGGCGGGGGCCTGGCGTTTCTCCCCCGAGGAAGTGTACATCCGCTGGTACGCTGACGGCCAGATCAATGCCGCCTACAACTGCGTAGATCGGCACGCTCAGCGTACCCCCGACCGCATAGCGCTGTATTGGGAGCCGGACGACCCCGCTGAACCGCCCCGACAGTACACTTATAGCGAGCTGCGGGAGGCGGTCCAGGCGCTTGCCGGCGTGCTGAAGGAGCTGGGCATCCAGAAAGGGGATCGCGTAGCCCTTTACCTACCCATGATACCGGAGGCGGTGGTGGCGATGTTGGCTTGTGCGCGCATTGGCGCTATCCATACGGTGGTGTTTGGGGGGTTTTCAGCGGAAGCGCTGGCGGGGCGGCTGCGCGATAGCGGCGCACGCCTGCTTATCACCGCAGACGAAGGCCGCCGCGGCGGTAAAGCCATTCCCCTCAAAGCCCAGGCCGACCAAGCCGTAGCCCAAGCCCCCACCGTAGAAAAGGTCTTGGTGGTGCGCCGAACCGGCAGCCCTATCCCTTGGAACCCTGCCCGCGATCGCTGGTACCACGAAGCGCTCGATACAGCCCCCCCTTTCCGAGAAACCCCTCCCCACGAAGCCGAAACGCCGCTTTTTATCCTCTACACCTCTGGCTCTACCGGTAAGCCGAAAGGCCTCCTTCACACCACAGGTGGGTATCTCGTGTACGCCGTCCACACCTTTCAGCTGGTTTTTGGGTGGCGGCCAGAGGATGTGCACTTCTGTACGGCGGATGTGGGTTGGATTACTGGCCACACATACCTCGTTTATGGGCCTTTGGCCAGTGGGGCGACGGTGGTGCTCTTTGAGGGGGTGCCCCACTACCCTACCCCCGCCCGCTATTGGGAAATCGTAGACCGATACCAGGTCACCCTTTTTTACACGGCGCCGACGGCGATCCGAGCCCTGATGCGCGAGGGCGAGGCATGGGTGCGCCGCACCGCTCGGCGGAGCTTGCGGGTGCTGGGCACCGTGGGCGAACCCATCAACCCCGAAGCTTGGCGCTGGTACTACGAAGTGGTCGGCGAAAGCCGCTGCCCCATCGTAGACACTTGGTGGCAGACTGAGACGGGCGGCATCCTGATTAGCCCTATTGCTTTTAAGACGCAGCTTAAGCCTGGCTCTGCCACCTTTCCCCTGCCTGGCATCGAGGCTGCCCTCTTAAATACGGCTGGACAGGAGGTCGTAGGACCAGGAGAAGGCGTGCTCGTACTCAAGGGCAGCTGGCCTGGGCAAGCGCGCACCCTCTGGGGCGACCACCAACGCTTCATAGAAACTTACTTCAAGCCCTATCCAGGGTACTACTTCACAGGGGATGGGGCGCGGCGGGATGAAGAGGGCTATTACTGGATCACCGGACGGGTAGACGATGTGCTCAATGTATCGGGGCACCGGCTTGGCACAGCCGAAATAGAAAGTGCCTTGGTAGCGCATCCGGCTGTAGCGGAGGCTGCTGTCGTAGGGTACCCCCACCCCATCAAGGGCGAAGGCATTTGCGCTTTTGTGGTGCTGCGAGCGGAGTGGACCGGTCCTACCGACCAGGCCCTTATAACCCAGCTTGAGGAGGCGGTCCGCCAGCAGATCGGCCCCATTGCCCGACCCGATAAAATCTGCGTAGTCCCCGACTTACCTAAAACCCGTTCCGGCAAGATCCTGCGTCGTCTTCTGCGCAAGCTGGCCCGTGGAGAAACCGACTGGGGCGACACTTCTACCTTAGCGGACCCTTCTGTCGTAGAGCGCATCCGCACCCTCCTCCAATAAGGGCCTATGTGCTACCTTTGGAGGGATGCGGTTGTTCCTTCCAGGGTCCAGTACTCAGCCTATGGTGGTTTTTGACTTGAATCAGCGGTTCTTACGCATAGATGGAATGAGCAATATGCAGCATGCCCAGCTCTTTTACAAGGAAGTGGGGGATTGGCTTTTGCAGCACAAATCCCACATTCAGCCGGGTACCGAGCTGGTTTTACGCTTTTTGTATTTGAATAGCGGTTCTCAGAAGGCTATTTACCAGCTTTTTCTCACGATTGCGCGGGAAAGGCTACCGGTTGTGGTAACCTTGGTTTTGAGTAGGCGTTTAGGCAACGAAGATTCGGTGGAACTTTTGAGTCAGATTTGCAAGTTGGTGGGGCTGCCTTGTTCGATACGGGAAGATAGCGGAGACGCTAAGGCAGTTTTTTGAGGGCTTCGAGCAGGCGGTCCAGCTCAGCGAGGCGGGTGTAGAGGTGCGGTGTGATGCGGATGCCCTGCAAGCCAGCCCAGTCTATGGCGGCGACCAGGATGCGGTGTTTTTCTAAGAGGTAGTCAGCGAGCTTTTGGGGTGTCCAACCCTCGACGGCGATGGTGGCCAAGCCGGCGGCCAGACGGTCGGGGGTAAGGCTACGCACACGCGGCAAGGTCAAAGCTTCCCTCAGCCAGTACCTTCGCAGCTGGAAGAAGCGTTCGGTTTTGCGGGCCTGGCCGATCTGTTCGTGGAAGTCTATAGCGGCGGCTATGGCCTGCTCGGTGGGGATGGATCGGGTGCCTAAGTGCTCAAACTTGCGGATGTCGGTGGGTGGGCGGTCGGCAGGTGCCGCGAACAGGGGCCATATGTCAGGGATGCGTTCTTTGCGCAGGTAGAGCAGTCCTGTGCCAAAAGGCGCACACAACCACTTATGCAGGCTCACGCCGGCGGCATCACAGCCCCACGCATGGAAATCTACCGGTACATGGGCAAAGCTGTGGGCCGCATCTACGAGGGTGAAAATCCCTCTTTTGCGAGCTTCGGTGGTGAGGCGTTCGACAGGGACGATTTGGCCAGTCCAGTTGATTAAGTGGGTCAGGTGGATTACACGGGTTTTCGGGGTCAAAGCCTCGAGGTAAGGGCGGAGGAGAGCTTCTTCGTCGTCGGTGGGGAGCGGAAGCCGTACCCACCGGAGGCGAACTCCCTCGCGAGCTTCACGCTGCTTCCAGGCGGCGATCATGCTGGGGTAATCGCTTTCGGCCAGGACCACTTCATCGCCGGCGCGTAGGTTCAACCCAAAGATCACGGTTTCGAGGGCTTCGGTGGAGTTGCGCACGAGGGCGATTTCTTCGGGGTCGGCGCCGCAAAGCGCCGCTAAGCGGGAACGTAAAGGCTCTTTTTGGTCTTGGAGGCGCCACATCACGTAGGCGGGGGCTTCGTTGGCGGCCAGCTCCAGTCGAAAGAGGGCTTCTAACACAGGCCGAGGGTGGGGAGAGACCCCGCCGTTGTTGAGGTTAAGCAGCGAGGGATGCAGCGGAAACTCACTTCGCACCCAGGCCCAGAAGTCCTCTTCTTCGGTAGGACGAGGAGGCGGAGCGGGATGTTCCCAGTGCGCTATTTGCGAGAAGGGCAGGCCCAAGAGGCCGGCTACCGCTTCCAAAAAAGTGCGCCGGTCCATGCACAAAAATAGGGGCTACCCACGCAGGTAGCCCCCTTAGTGGCTGGGCTTTTCCCCGCTACTCAAAGACTACTTTCATCTCCACGCGGCGGTTTCTGGCGCGGCCTTGGGGGGTAGCGTTGGATGCGATGGGACGCAGCGGCCCAAAGTACTCTACGATGAAGCGGTCGGCCGAAACGCCCTTAGAGACCAGGTAGTTACGTACGGCTTCGGCGCGGGCCTTGGAGAGTTTCATGTTGTATTCCAGGCCGCCTTGGTTGTCGGTGTGGCCCGAGATTTTGAGCTTGTAGGTGGGGTTATCCAGGAGGAGTTGGGCTAAGGTATCTAAGTACGGCAGGGATCGCTCTCGGATGACGGCTTTGGCGGTTTCAAACTCGAGGTTGCGGAAGGCCAGGTCGAGGATGCGTTTTTGTTCTTTGGGGATTTCGGGGCAGCCGCGGTTGGTTTTGGGGCCGGGGGTGAAGGGGCAATCGTCTTCCTTATCGGGCACCCCATCTCCGTCTTGGTCAGCGTAAGGGCAGCCTTTGTTTTCTCGAGGTCCGGGTTTATCGGGGCAGCGGTCTTGGTTGTCGGGCAGGCCGTCGCCATCGGTGTCCGGGCACCCTTGGAAGGCCTGGGGACCTGCTTGTTGCGGGCAAGCGTCTTCTTTATCGGGCAGGCCGTCGCCGTCGGTATCGGGGCACCCTTGGAAGGCTAAGAGTCCTGGTTGCTGCGGGCAGGCGTCTTTTTTGTCTTCGATGCCGTCGCCATCGGTGTCGGGGCATCCCTGGAAGGTGGGCAGACCTCGTTCGTCTGGGCAAGCGTCGTCCTTGTCTGGGATGCCATCTTCGTCCCGATCGGGGCATCCTTTGAATCGAGAGAGACCTGCTTCTTGCGGGCAGTCGTCGTCTTTATCGGGCAGGCCGTCTTTGTCGGTGTCTGGGCAGCCTTGAAATTCAGCCAGTCCCGCCTCGGTTGGGCAGGTGTCTTGTTTGTCGGGGATGTCGTCGCCGTCTGTGTCAGGGCAGCCTTGGAACTTCGGCACGCCAGGATCCAGTGGGCAAGTGTCGTCTTTATCTGGGATGTGGTCGCCATCCGAGTCTGGGCACCCTTGGAAAGCCCATACCCCAGGCGTAGAGGGGCACAGGTCTTTTTTGTCTGAGACGGCGTCTCGATCTCGGTCTCGAGGGGCTCGATATGGCAGCCCGCTCTTGAAGAGGAAGTAAAAGTCCACGGTTCGGGTGGAGCGTCCCCCCACGATCCATCCCAGGCTGTTGGTGCCTATTACGATAGGGCCCGATTTGATAGCCGCTCCCCAGAGCCGCTCACCCAGGTCATTGACGGTGAAGGGTACGCCCAGCGTAAAGTACGGGGTCTCGATGCGAGGGTAGATCGTGTAGGCGCGTGGCATGCGCAGGGTTTCCACCTTCTTGGCGAAAGGGAAGGTTCCCATGCCTCCGAGGTAAAGCGGCCCCGCAATGTGCCAGTCTAACTGCACATTCAGGAGAGTCGGCATCTGTAGGATGAAGTCTGGGCTAGAGTCGGCAATCCCGAAGCGTCGCCGCAGGGTATCGTTGAAGTCCCGGATTGAGCCGAACTTGACGGGGCGCAGGTTCCATTCGTGTACGGCGGCGGAAAGGTTATTGGGCGTGATTTCTATTTGGTTGCTGAGGGGGCCTTTGGCAAAGCGCATACGCGAGCGGATGTCTTGGATAGCAGCGCCCACGCGCACGGTGTACCGGTCGCGGTCGCGGCGCTCTAATCCCACTTCACCGTCCATATCGTAGAGGTAGCGATCATACCGCGGCCGAAACTCGTACACCACCCCGACGTCGCCCCCTAAAGAGAAGCGCGTCTGATCGTCGAAAGGCCGTTCTACGATTTTCTCGTAAAGGTTGTAGTCTACATTAGCTGAGTGGCCCCAGTAAAATCGAGATCCGGGCTCTACAGCTAAGGTGTCGTCGTTGTAGAACTGATAGCGGAACCGAAATTTATCTACGTAGAAGTAGGTGCCGTACACGCCGTGCAGGTACTTCAGGGTGAGGCCGGCTTTGAGCACGTGCTGGCCGGTATTGAGCAGCACTCGAGCATAACTGAGGGCCACATCGTAGTATGTGACGTACTGGAAGCTCAAATCCCCGCCTTCGATCCAGGTATTCCAGTAGGGGGGGTATTTGAGCTCTTCATAGGCCAGTTTGGCCAGGCGGTAGTCTACGTTATTGAGGCTGAAGCGGGTGCGCATACGCAGGTTGAGAGCTAAGGCAGATCGCCGTCCCAGCGTGAGGAGAAAGCTCGGGAGAAGCACCTGCTGCTCGAAGCGCACCTGTTTGAGCGAAGGGTTTTGGTAATCGTCTTCGAGGTAGTAACGGCGAAAGTCCACGGTGTCGTTGAGCTGCCCTCGGATCAGGTCGCGCCACAGTTCGGAGCGGGCTCCTACGTAGTTGTTGGTGAGGTTGAGGCTGGTGCCTACGAAAAGCAGGTCAAACCGGTAGCGACTGTCAGCGATGAGAGCAGGGTTGATCTGGGCATTCAGCACGCCGGCTGAGGGCCCCATAGCGAAAGGATAATACTGCTGCGCCCATACCACCAAAAAGGCTGCAGCAAGCCAACTTAGTTGCATCGCTGCAAAAGTAGGTAAGCCGAGCTGGACCCCAAGGCAATACGCAACGCGAGTTGGGATTTAGAGGGCGGCTTCGGGGAAAAGGTACCGTAGCAGCTCACCAAAGCCATAAGAGAGTAAGGCGGTGGCCCCGAGCACGCCGGTGCTTTCCAAGGCTTCTCGTCCAAAGGACCGCTCAAAAAGCACGCTGCTGTAGTACACAAACCCCCAGATCAGGACTAAAGCCAGGCCTACCGAGCTCCAGAAGGCCGCGCTCATCCGCCCCAAGAAGAAATACGGCAGAGCCAAGAGCACCACCGCAATAAGGTAAGCCACACTGGTATACAACGCCGATTGGAAGGGGGAGACTTGGGTATTTTGTTTGGCTTGGAGGTAGGCCGCTGATCCCATCGAAATCGAAGCCGCAAACCCCACAATCAAGCCCGCAATGCCCGCGATGAGCGGCCGATGCGATACCCCCAGAAACCCGGCATGTACGCCCGTGACCTCGATGATGGCGTCTGAAAGCCCCAACACGATAAAGCCCACATACCGCAGGCGGGCTTCGTTTTCTTGGACGGCCGCTAAAAACTCGGTCTCGTGTGTTTCCTCTTCTTGGATCAGGTGCAGGAGCTCGGTTCGTTCGGCTTCTGGCAGCCTATCAGCTATGCGGCGATATTCCGCGATGGTTTGGTGTTCTCGCTCTTCTAAGAGTCGCAGCACGAAGGTAGTACCCAAGACTTTCGCCAAAAGCTGATACCAAACCAGTCGGAATCGGTTATATCGAACCGTCGTAGGCACCCATCGTCGCCAGAAGTCGTAGTGTTTGCGCTCTTCAGAGGCGAACTTTTTCAAAACAGCTTTTAGGGAAGGAGTAGAAACTTGGCGGCTAAGCCATTCGTACAAGTGGGTGTTGAAAAGTTCTTCTCGGGCGTATTGGAGCGCTTCGGCTGGCACTAGGCAAAGATAGCCCTTTGGAGAGGCGAGAGGTATCCGAGAATGGAGCCAAAAAGTTAGCTTTGTGCATGCGCCTTTGGTGGAGCTTCACGCTGCTGCTGGCCCAAAATGTACTACAGTGGGACCTTCGTTACCATGACGATCCGGCCCGCGATACGGTTCACCTGTGGAGCTTTGCGCAGCTGACCGATGTGCACATCGGTGAGAACCAGGGCGATTACGGCACGCCTGGCTACACCGACACGCTAATGGGCGCTGAAGAGGGCTACAGCGTAGAGGCCCTTCGGAATGCTTTGCGCTGGCTGAAGCAAAACTGGCAAAGCGAAAAGCTGGCTTTCGTGGTCGTAACCGGCGATCTGACCGACAGCGGAGAACGCTCAGAATACCTGCGGTTCCGAGCCTTGATGGATTCAGCGGGCCTACCCTATTTGCCACTCATTGGCAATCACGACGTGTGGCCTTATGTCAGCACTTCAAACGAAGCGGTGTATGCTTGGGGGGATAGTCTGGCTGCGGCGTTTTTTGCGGATGTCTATCAGAGCTTTGCGCAGCGGGTCTCAGCTTGGGAGGGTGCTTCCTTGACCTACTCGGTTCCTAACCCCGAAACCGGCTTTCGGAGTCGGTTTCATAACTTCAGCTTTGTCTATGGGGGCCTTCGGTTTGTGGGAGTAGATGGGGTGAGCCGTCAGCCCGCGCCTTTTGGGCAAGCGGGGGTAGGTCCCCAAGCAGATCTGCATGACTTTCCTGGGGGTACGATCCGATTTCTGGATACGCTGCTCAGCGCCGCTCAGCCTCTCCCTCTGATCTTCTTCTGTCACTACCCTCTTCTCAACTCGCCTGTAAGCGGCGCTAATAGCTTTTCTCCCCAAGAGTACGACCGCATCGTGAGCCTTCTTTATCTGCATCGCAGTCAGGTACGGGTGTGGATAGCTGGGCACCTTCACCGGCAAGCCGACTACCCTATTACGAACCGAGCTACGGGGGAAACGTTTGGTCGGTGTGTGGAAACCCCTGCCAACAAAGACGCTGTGCAGGGGCAGTTTCGCCTTTTTCGGGTGTGGGGTGACGCCAGCCAAGCCTCCGACTTGGCGTACTATCCTAATCCAAAGACCGAGCCCCTGCGCTATCGCCTTTGGACCCTCACCGGTCAGCTCTTGTACGAGGGGTCCCGTCCCCCTTCATTTAGCGATTGGCCAGAGGGGGTTTACCTTCTGCAGGAGGAGACCGCCCAGGGCTTTCGAGTGCGGGCCTTTTTTATGACCGGCATGCGCTAACTTTGGGCAATGCAGCCCGCCTACATCGTCGCCGCACGACGCACCCCGATTGGGAGCTTTTTGGGTTCGCTTAGCATCGTACCCGCTACTGAGCTTGGAGCGATCGCCCTCAAAGCGGCGCTGGAGCAAGCCCGCCTGTCACCTGAAGCCGTCGAAGAAGTCTACTGGGGCAATGTACTTTCTGCCAACCTGGGGCAAGCTCCAGCCACGCAGGTAGCTTTGAAAGCCGGTTTGCCAGCGACGGTACCCGCTACCTTGGTCAATAAAGTTTGCGCTTCGGGTCTGAAGGCGGTGATGTTAGGTGCTCAGACGATTGCATTGGGTCAGGCTGACGTGGTGGCGGCCGGCGGCATGGAAAGCATGAGCTTGGCGCCCTTTTACGCGGTAGCGGTGCGGTCAGGCCAGCGCTACGGCCATACTGGCCTGATAGATAGCCTTCTGCGCGACGGCTTGCAAGACGCTTACTGCGGTCTCACCATGGGTGAGGTCACCGAAACCTGCGCCGCTACCTACGGCTTGACGCGCCAGATGCAGGATGCTTACGCCATCCGTTCTTATCAGCGGGCGCAGGAAGCCCAGAAAAAAGGCCTCTTTGCCGAAGAGATCGTGCCGGTGCCGGTTACCCTAAAAGGCCAGACCCACCACGTCACCCAGGACGAAGAGCCTCAAAAAGCCAACTTCGAGAAACTGCCTACGCTCAAGCCTGCCTTTAAGCCTGATGGCACCATTACGGCGGCCAACGCCTCCAAGATCAACGATGGAGCTGCGGCGGTGATTCTGGCCAGCGAAGCGGCCCTCAAGCGGTATGGGCTTACGCCTTTGGCCCGGCTGGTGAGCTGGGCTGACGCAGCGCGAGAGCCGGAGTGGTTCACAATCGCCCCCACCGACGCGATCCAAAAAGCGCTGGCCCGGGCGGGCCTGCAGATGGACCAGATAGCGGCTTTCGAGATCAACGAGGCTTTTGCGGCGGTAGCCTTAGCTAACCAAAAGCTCTTAGGGATTCCCGATGAAAAGCTCAACCTCTTTGGAGGGGCCGTAGCGCTGGGGCACCCCTTAGGTGCAAGCGGCGCTCGGATTTTGGTCACGCTTCTTACTGTGCTTCGCCATATTGGAGGGCGGTATGGCGTTGTGGGCATTTGTAATGGAGGGGGGGGGGCGTCCGCGGTGGTCGTGGAGCGACTCTCGTAAGGCTACCGGTTTCGATACGCTTCGGCCAGGAGGATGGCGGCGGCCGCACTGACGTTGAGGGATTCCACCTGCGGGGCGTGGGCGATCGTAAGCAAGGCGTCACACTGCTCGAGATAAGCCGAGTCCAACCCCTTGTCTTCGCTGCCCAGCAGAAGGAGGGTAGGTTTTTTCCAGTCCCAATTCTGGTACGGCAAAGCGCCGGCGATAGTGGGTCGCACAGTGCCCGCGAGGTGCCAGCCGCTTTCTTTGAGGGTGCGCAGAGAATGGAAAAGGCGAGGAGTACGGACCACCTTCAGGTAGGCGAGGGTGCCGGCGCTGCTGCGCCATATCGTATCGTTGGAAAGGAGAGGGGTGCCTTCGCTGCGCAGGAGAATCCATTCTACCCCAAAGGCGGCGGCACTGCGGCAGATAGCGCCTACGTTGTGAGGGTCGGTGATGCCCACCAGCGCCAACGCTATCCCTTGAGGAGGACTGGCCAAGCAAGCCTCGAAAGGGTAAAGCGGAAGGGGACTCAAGTAAGCGGCCCAGCTTCGTCTTTTTGGCAGGTGAGTGGAGGGCACCTGCTGGAAGGGGAGTTGGTGCTGTTTGATCAGCCGCCATAGTTCTCGAGGTGGAGCTTCTCCTTGGCGCAGGAGTACTTTTTCTACTGAGGCGCCGCCCTCCAACGCTCTGCGCAGGGCTCGTATGTCGAAAACTACCGTTTTTTCCACAGGCGTTGGTATTCAAGCTTGCGCACCAATCGCCAAGTGCCTTCTTCGTAGACGAAGTGAAAGCTGAGCTGGCGCTCGGGGTAGACCCACACTTCGCTGGAAAGGGTCAGAAGACGAAGGGGAGGCGCGCCTACGTAAAGGAAAATCAGCCCTCGGTCTGAGCGGTCGCCGGGTTTGCGGTCAGAGAACCGTTGGAAGGCGCTTTCCCACTGCTGGGGGGAAGGGGCAGGTAAAGTGCCGCCGGGTGAAGGGTAGGGGCTGCCTGGCCACCGGCAGGTCCAAAATACCCGGGTGGTATCGCCTCGCAGCTGCCATGCGCACGGCCCGCATACAAGGACAGGCTTCTTTTTTCGTCGCAGCAGGTAAGGAGGCAGGGGAAGGCTGGTATCTACTTGGGCCGGCACGAAGTAGGCGTTCCATCGGCCTTGGTCGGGGGAGAGCTTTTCGGCGGTGCCGTCGGGGTGTTTTACTTCCACGGGCAGGGTAAGTAGCGAAGAGGGGCTCTCTATCCAGAAGCCTACGGGCTTTCCTGCGCTAGCGATTCGGGTGAAGTACGGCTCTTGGGGGGCTTCAGGGCAGCTTATTTGCAAGCCTACCCAGGTTGATCGCGGCGAGCGCTGTAGGGGCCAACGCCAGCTGCCTTGCCAGTAAGGCTGAAGCGGGAGGGTGAATAGGGTTTCAGCCAACAGGCCGGCTTCGTCTATCAGCTCGGCTCGCACAGGCACGCTGGAGTCAAAGCCATACGGCAGCCAGGCGGTCAAGTTGATCTTCAGAACCAAAACCCATTCCTGCTCCTGGAGACGATACAACTGGGCTTGGAGAGGAGGTTCATGGGATTCTGCGGCGCGTTCTATCCACAAAACTTGGGCCTTAGCGGTTAGGAGCCAAGCGCACAGAACGGCTTTTTTCATACAAATCTAAGGCTTCTCGGACAAAGAGCGAGTCTCCCAAGGTTACGGCTCCCCGAGCTACCATCTCTATGCCGTATTGCAGCATTTCGTCCAAAGGCTGCCTTAGATAGCTGGCGTAAGCGACTTCTTCTTTCAGCATTTGGAGGGCTTGTCGGTATAACTTGAAAGCTTCGTCTCGATTGCCTAAGCCCATCCATAGGCCCGCTTCTTGGGCGATCTGATAGGGTTCGAGAGGGCAGCTCTCCTGGGAAATGGTTTTTTGGAGAAAGCGTAGGAGGTTTTGGCCTTTTTCTCGTAGTTTTTGGGCCTTCAGGGTGTCGCTGCGCAAGGTATCCGCCTGCTGAATGTACTGGTCTACCACACGATAGAAAATCGAACGGTAGTTAGCAATCATGCGCTGGGTGTTACTGTCGTAGAAGATGTCTGGCCGGTCGAGATTACGGTACCGATAGACTCGGGTGAGGAGGTCGTAGGTGAGGCTATCTTGGATGGCGGCGTTGTAGATGCTGCCTTTGGGGGCGCCCTGCGGTTTCAGGGGCAGGAGCTCATACACCGTACCTCGCATGTACAAGTAGTCTTGTAGCCCCATGTAACTGAAAGAAGGGAGCGTATTGGCAAAGCAGATGGGGCGCTTCCAGCCTTGTCGGAGGTTAGTCAAGACAATGTCCAGGGTCATGTAGTCTTGCTTGAGGAGGTAGCTGTTCTTATCGCCTCCGCGGGCTGGCACGGACCACCGCAGGGTGTCGGCCAAGCTCTCGGACGTAAAGCGGTGCGCTTCCGGGTACTGTTTGAGAAAGGCGGCCTTATCCACTGGCAGAACCAGCGTCTGGCTCTGAAAGGGCATGGTGGCGCTCTTTTCCCCCATGAAGACCTCGTCGGAAATCGAAATAGGCACCGGAGGCGCTTCGTTACTGGACTGGTACTTTAGCTGCGCAATATACCAGTCGGTGTTGAGCAGGCTCAGGTTCACAATCCGCACGTCGGTGCGAACCCCTTCCACTTCCTGTAGGTACCAGAGGGGGAAGGTGTCGTTGTCGCCGTTGGTGAAGAGAATGGCGTTAGGGGGGCAGGAAATGAGAAAGTTATAAGCGCTATCGGGAGGCACGTAGTTACCGGCTCGGGAATGCCACTTCCAGTTTTGGACGGCCATCAGCAGGGGTATGCTCGTCGAAGCTAGGCCTACAGCCGTGTCAGCGGGACGTTTGAGGAGTTTTTCAGCCCACTCCGCCAGGGCGATGACCCCCAGCCCCACCCAGATAGCAAACGTGATGAACGAACCCACATACGAATAGTCTCGTTCTCGGGGTTGGTTAGGCGGTTGGTTGAGGTAAAGGATGATGGCAATCCCCGTAAAGAAAAAGAGGGTAGCGATGACGGCGAAGCGTCGGCGATTGCGGCCCCACTGCCAGCTCGCGCCCAGCAGCCCAAGTAGCAGCGGCAGTCCATAGTAATGCGCTTTGGAGGGGTCTTTCTTGCGGTGAGCGGGTAGCTTGCGCAAGCGGGCCAGCTCCAGTCCACTCTCCCACCGGCTGTCTTGCACTTCCGACTCGCGCCCTACAAAGTTCATAAGGAAGTACCGGATGTACATATGGTATAGCTGGTAGTCGAAAAAGAACTTCAAGTTTTCCAGGCCGGTGGGCTTGTCGTCGTAGGGATTCTGGGGATCAGCGCCCTTGTTTTTGACGTAGTGGATGTAACTGAAAGGCCCCTGCCCTGAATAGTGTGACGGGCTCCACATGCGGGGGAAAAACCGGTAATCTTTGCTGGCGTACTGGTATCCAAGCCGAGGGCCCTCATAGACATAGCGGGTAGAGTGCGGATACCGGAGGAATACTTCTCCTTTTTCCTCGTAGTCGATAGGCATGGCGTTGTAGAGGGTGCCCCATAGGATGGGGGTCTCGCCGTACTGCTCCCGCTTGAGGTAGCTGAGGAAGTTAGGCACGTTACCCGGATCGTTTTCGTCAATGGGAGGGCTCACTTGCGATCGCAAGAAGATCACCGCATACGTCGAGTAGCCCAGATATACAAAAAGTAAGCTCAGGGCGGCGGTGCTAAGTAGAGGGTGCTTACGCTTTTCTGCATACAGCACCAGCAGCGTCAGGGCAGCAAAGAGCAGCACAATAAAAAGGGCCAGTCCGCTACCGTAAGGCAGGCCTAACCCGGTTACTTCGCCGGTCTGGGGATTTTCGGTGCCGACGAGCCACTTTTCGAGAGGCCAGGCCAGCGACACCGTATACTGAATCACGCCATACTGGAGAAATCCAAGGAGCGCCCCTCCAGCCAAGAAAGCTATCAAGGCTCCTTTCCAGGTGGGTTTTTCGGTCTTTCGGAAGTAATACATTAGCGCGAGCGCCGGCAAGGTAAGGAGATTCAAAAGGTGCACCCCTATAGAGAGGCCAAAAATGAACGCAATCAAGATCAAAAGCTGATTTTGGCGGCGGAGGCTGGGGGTCTCTTCCCATACACACATGAGCCATACCACCAGCGCCGTGAAGAACGCACTGGGGGCGTACACTTCGGCTTCTACGGTATTGAACCAGACCGAGTCGGTGAAGGTACATACCAGGCCGGCTATGAGGCCCGCAAAACCTACCCGAAGGCTTTCTGGCTGACCTAAGGCTCGCTTCGCAAAGTGCATGGTGATCCACGAGATCAGGAGGGAGGTGAGCGCGCCGGCCAGCACACTTATGCTATTCACGAAGAGCGCTACCTTGTCCGAAGAAGGCGCCAGCAGGGCAAAGAGGCGGCCTACCAGGAGATATAGCGGCGCCCCTGGGGGATGAGGCACCTCAAGCTCATTCGCCGTGGCAATGAACTCGCCACAATCCCAGAAACTGGCCGTAGGCGCTACGGTAAGGCCGTAGGTGAGTAGCGCAACCGCTAAGACAAGGCCCCCAAAAAGGCGGGTTTGTTTTCGGTAGTCCATCGGCCACAAAGATAGGCCCCTTCAGGGTGGAGCACTGGCTCCGAGAAACCCTACCTATAAGAGAAAAGCGTTATGGATTCAGGCCCAAACGCCGACTGAGGTCAGAGCGAAGGCGATAGGAAGGGTCCACCGAGGCTTTGAGGTCGAGGAAAGTCTTCCATTCGGGATAGGCGGCTCGGAACTGCTCCGGCCCAAGAAGGCTGTCTTTGGTGAGGTAGATGCGTCCTCCTTCGGTTAAGACGAGGTCGGTAAGCGGCCGCAAGAACTGACGGACGGCTTCGGTGGCGGGCAGGTCTATCGCTAAGGTCCAGCCGGGCCCTGAAAAAGCCAGGGGTCCACGTTGAGGCCCTAACCGTTTGAGTACAGTGAGGAAGCTGCGCGCCGGGGCCTTTCGCAAGCGGGCCCAAGCTTTTTCTAAGCCTTGCAGCGTGGGCACCACAAACTGAAACTGGATGAACCCGCGGGGCCCCCAAAGGCGGTTCCACTCCCCTACCCCATCCAACGGAAAGAAATACGGGGCGTAGGGCAGGATCTTTTTGCCGGGGGTGTGTCGCAGCCGGTATAGCGTACTGATCCAGCTTGCGGTGAGGCGTCCAAAGGCCGGTACCGTTAGCCAACGGGGTACACGCCATGGTCCTGCCCGGTAGGTCTGAAAAGGGCGCTTCTGCCAGGCCTGGGGTAACTCCTCGACCTGAGCAAAGCGCCCCAGATGCACTACTCCCCCACTGCGCTTATCGGTGTGATCTATCCACGCTACGGCAAAGGGGTATTTCATTTCCTCTTCAAGCAGGAGGCGCAGCAAGGCCTCCCAGTCGGATGGGCGATACAGGGTATTTACGAGGTAAGCGCTGGGCACGCGCTCCAGCTGGATAGCCAGTCGAACGATAATACCCGTAAGCCCCATACCACCGGCTGTGGCCCAGAAAAGAGGGTCCGCCGGCCCCAGTCGCCGAACTTCCCCCGACGGCAGAAGGAGGTCTATCCACACGACATGGTCGGCAAAAGCTCCTTTTAGGTGGTGGTTTTTGCCGTGGATGTTGCTGGCAAAGGCTCCTCCTATCGTCACAAACTGGGTGCCTGGCACCACCGGCGGAAACCATCCCTCAGGCAGAAATCGCTGTATTACGGCATACAAGCTCACCCCCGCCTCGGCCATCAAAAGGCCTTTCTCAGGATACCAAGCGAGAATGCGGTCTAAAGCGCTGGTTTCCCACGTATACCCTCCACTATAGAAGGCCGCATCGCCGTAACTGCGTCCCAACCCTCGTGGGATGCCTACTCCCTCCGGAAACCGTTCGGTGGAGCTCAGGGAGAGGACCTCAGAGTACCCGACAGGGTACCGCCCCCAACCCGTAATCCGCTTCATGGGGTGAACGGAAAGGGTACTTCAAGCATCTCTAAGAGGGCCAGTAGGCCATAAGCTGCGCCCGTCAAGAGCAGCATCTTATCGGCAAAGAGATCTCGGCTGGGTTCGCCCGTGCTTTTGTTGTGTGTGAGGTGGTAGTAGCGAAAGACGCCCAGCACCACCAGCGGTAGCGTGCCCAAAAGCCAGGTGAAAGGAGCATGCATCAAATACAAGATGTATACGGTTAGCGTGAGGGTGGCTGAGATGTTCATAAGCTGGTCCAGGTAATAGACCGAGTAGGTTTCGAGGCTTTTTCGGCTGGCTCGGGCCGTTTCCGAAGGCAAGAGTAAGAGCTCGTGGCGGCGTTTGCCCAGCGCCAGAAAGAGCGATAAAAAGAAAACCGCCATGAAGAGGTAGCCAGAAACTGGAATGGTACCCAGTTGAGCGCCTCCGTACACCCGAAGCAGAAAGCCTGCTGCAATGCTGAAGGTATCAATGAGAGCCAGCTTTTTGAAGTACAGGGTATACAGGAGGGCGTTGGCGCCGTAGAGCATAGCCAGCCCGGCAAATCGTTTATTCAGGGTGAGGGCCAGCGCCAGACTCAAAAACGCCAGTACGAAGGCGGTGAGATAAGCGGCTTGGGGCGAGAGGAGGCCCGCTGCTACCGGTCGGAATCGCTTGCGAGGATGAAGACGGTCAGAGGCCGCATCCCGGGCGTCATTGAAAGCGTAAATCGCCGAAGCCATCAGGCTCCACGCCAAAAAACCCCAGGTCGTTTCGAGCCATAGATCCCAGCGCCGACCAAACACCATCGGCACAAATAGAAGCACATTTTTGGTGTACTGATGGGGGCGCAAAAGCTGCATCCATGCCCTTATTGCATGAGCCAGAGGCATAATACAGTGTACATAGCTGCTACCAGGTCATCCGCTAAGATGCCCCAAAAACCGGGTACTTTTTCTGCCACGACGGCCGGCCAGAGCTTGGTAATATCCCAAAAGCGGAACCAGAAGAAAGCCTCTACGACGTGCACAGGGGTGGCAGGAGGGGTAAGGAACCCCACAAGCCAGAGGGCAAGGATTTCGTCCGCCACGATCCAAGGGGGGTCTGGTTGGGAGGGGGCTGCCTGGCGAAAGGCTTTTTGGCTCACTGCAAGCGCTATGCCCCAGGTGAGGAGCCCCAGCCCTACAGGAAGCCAGCCTGATCCGACTAAGAGGCCCAAGCCCAGTAGGCTACCCCAAGTAGCCGGCGCTCCAGGGAGGTACCCTATTCCAGCGCCGGAGAGCCACCACTCTGCCCAGGTTCGGGGTCTCCTCATTCGGAGAGGAGGCGTAAGGCGGCTCGAGCCGCAGCTTGCTCCGCTTCCTTCTTGCGAAGGCCGGTGCCAGTGCTGATTTCCTTGCCGTTGAGGCGCACGCACACTACAAACACTTCTCCCCGGCTGGTGCGGCGCCGTTCCTGCACCACAAACTCCACTTGACCCAGCTGCTTTTGCTGGACCAGCTCTAAGAAGCGCCCCTTGTAGTTGAACTCCGTCGCCTCCATGCGGGCCCAGTTGATAAGAGGAAAGATCCTTCGCACGATGAAGTACCGAGCCCGATCGAACCCTAAATCCATGTAGACCGCACCAATCAAAGCTTCTACGACGTCAGCCAGGTAATCCAGCCGCTTGGGCAGGGGACCTTGGGAACGAATAAACTGAGGCAGCATTAGCCGTTGGGCCACTTCGACAAGGTAGTCGGTGTTGACGACTTTGGCGCGCAGCTCGGTCATCTCTCCCTCGTCAAAGTGTGGATAGTGCCGAAAGATATAGTCTGTCACCACCAGCTGGAGGACCGCATCCCCCAAGAACTCGAGCCTTTCGTAGGAGTCGGCCAAGTAGGCCTCTCTTGAAAGGAAGGGAACCGGTACCGAGAAAGCCATTTTGTACCATTCAAGCTCACTTGGGTACGCCCCAATCAGTTTTTTGAGCTCTGCGTAGAGGGCCCGGTCTGGTCCAAAGAGCCGGGCAAGCCATAACCTCATTCTACATACCGCTTGAAGACAAGGCAGGCGTTATGCCCTCCAAAGCCGAAGCTATTGCTTAGGGCGTAGTGGATAGGTTTTTCCACCGGATGGTGGAAGGTGTAGTTCAAATCGCACTCTGGATCGTCGGTGAAGTGGTTGATGGTGGGATGGATGCGCTGGTGGTACACCGACAGGACGGTGGCGACGGCTTCTACAGCTCCGGCTGCGCCTAAGAGGTGTCCTATCATAGACTTGGTAGAGCTGATGTGGAGACGGTAGGCGTGATCGCCAAATACTTCTTTGATGGCTTGGGTTTCGGAGATGTCGCCTAAGGGGGTAGAGGTGCCGTGAACGTTGATGTAGTCTACGTCGGTGGGTTGGATTCGGGCGTGCGCCAGGGCTCGCCGCATGACCAGGGCAGCTCCTTGGGCACACGGAGCCGTGATATGGTAGGCATCCGCCGAAAGGCCTGCTCCTACGATCTCCGCGTAGATCCGAGCACCTCGACGACGTGCATGTTCCAGCTCCTCCAGCACGAGGGCAGCGGCGCCTTCTCCCAGTACAAAGCCGTCCCGGTCCTTGTCAAAAGGGCGGCTGGCAGTTTTAGGGTCTTCATTGCGTTCTGAGAGGGCCCGCATGGCGTTGAACCCCCCTACTCCAGCTTCGTTTACAGCTGCTTCGCTGCCGCCTACGATCATCACGTCCGCCAACCCCGCTTGAATAAGCAAAAAACCGTCGGCAATGGCGTGGGAAGAGGAGGCACACGCCGACACAGTGGCATAGTTGGGACCCCGGAACCCGTACTTGATAGAAATGTGTCCCGCCGCAATGTCAATGATCATCTTGGGGATGAAGAAGGGGTTGAACCGAGGCGGCATGCCGGGCGTGTAACCCTGCATCTCCTCGATGAAGGTTTGTAGCCCCCCAATCCCCGACGAAAAGATCACTCCTATGGCGTCCTTGTCTACAGACACCTTGAGCAGGTCCGAGTCTCGTATCGCCTCGTCTGCGGCGACCAGGGCATACTGAGAGAAGGCGTCCATCTTTCGCAGTTCTCGCCGGTCTATATAGGCGGCCGGGTCGAACCCCTTCAGCTCACAAGCAAAGCGAGTGCGGAAGTGCGAGGCGTCAAACCGCGTGATGTAGTCCGCACCACTGACACCCTGTAAGAGGTTTTGCCAGTACGTCGGGGCATCCAAACCAATAGGGGTGAGGGCCCCTACCCCCGTCACGACCACCCGCCGCATTAGGCGCTGGCGTGCTGCTCAATATATGCAATCGCGTCCCCCACCGTCTCGATCTTTTCTGCCACTTCATCCGGGATAGAGATGCCGAACTCCTTCTCAAACTCCATGATAAGCTCCACCGTGTCTAAGGAATCGGCACCTAAGTCGTTGGTGAAGGTGGCTTCCCGCGTGACTTTTTCGGGCTCTACGCCGAGTTTGCTGACGATGATGTTTTTGACGCGTTCCTCAATATTGCTCATAGGATTGAGGTTTGGGCGCAAAGGTACGGAGATTTGGGTTATTGCAAGGGGGCCAGGAGGGCTTCGCGCAAGCTTTGGATAGGGGGGCGGTCGGGCTTAAGGAGGGCGTAACGTAGGCGGGGTTGCGGAGCGGGCGGCCGTAGATCACCCCGCATCGTGGTAAGCTGGCCAGTTTCGACTTCTTTGAGAGGCAGATACCCCCAAGGAATGGAGAGGTTCTCCTCAGGGCTGCGAGGCACCGCAGCCAGTACGAAGTGTCGCATAGCCAGCGCCGCTAAAAGCGTTTCAGCGGAGTCTTCTTGAAAAAATAGATCGCTCACCACGGCTACGAAGGCTCGTCTGCGAGACACCTTTTCCAGCCAGGCTAAAAGAGGCCTGAGGCGCGAGTGATGCCCACGCACAGGCTGCTGGAGCAGCCCAGCCAAACTCTCCCACAAGACAAAGGGAGATCGGAGCCGAGGCGAAAACCCCTCTATCCGGTCTGTAAACGTCACCCACCGCACCCGATCGCCATTGAGGTAGGCCGCCCATCCTAAAGCGACGGCCGCCGCCTGCCAAAGCTCGATTTTCTGTGGAGAGAGGTACATAGAGGGGCTGCGGTCTATGGCGATTATGCAGGTCAGTTCTCTTTCTTCGTAGCCTAAGCGCAAGTAGGGCTGGTTTTTACGGGCTGAGAGGCTCCAATGTAGGCGCCGCCAATCATCGCCTGGCTGATAAGGCCGTGCATCCGCAAACTCTACGCCGTTTCCTTTGAAGGCGGACCGATAAGGCCCAGCAAGCCAGCTCAACACCGGCCGCTGAAGACGCCACCGCAGTCGCTCAATCGAAGAAAGGGGCCGCTCCACCCTACAAAGTTTGGGATAACTTTGGCGGCGATGCTATCTCATTTCCTGCGCACCTGGCTACTCCCTGCAGTCCTCATGGCGGCCTTCTCGGTAGCCTATTTTTTCCCTTACTACCAGGGTTACCGCTTCAAAGCCTCTGACCAAATCCAGCTGGAGTATATGACCTATCCCCTCCGCAAGCTTCGAGAAGAAACGGGGCGGTTTCCTTTCTGGGCGCCGCATCTCTTTAGCGGCATGCCCGCTTACCTTATTGCGAGCGAGTCAGACGGTGTTTATTTCCCGCCTCTTTGGAACTTCTTCGGTTGGCTTTTTGGGCACGTGTACCCTTCCTCGATTTTTTTTATGGGCCTCTTGGGTTTTTTTATTTTTCTGCGTGTGGAAGGGGCCTCGACCACCTGGGCGCTAGCGGGGGCGTTTGGGTTCATCTTGACCAGTTACTACACCAACATGATCGTGGCCACACACTGGGGCAAAAGCAATGTGCTTTTTTCGGTGCCATATGTGCTGGCCGCTTTAGCGTGTTTCCATCGGCGGTGGTGGGGTCCGGGCCTGATCTTGGCTCTATGGGGGTGGGCGGGGATCGTCGGTGGGCACCATCCGCAGATGGCCTACTACGCCTTAGCTGTCCTCGCCGCCTACGAAGTGGCTCGGGCCTGGCATGCTTGGCAAACTCGACAGCTGCGTCCCTACCTGATTAGCCTTGGCCTCTTGGCGATAACCGCCGGCGCTGGCGCCCTGGCCCAAATCGCCAACCTCCTTCCTTATTACGAATACGGGAAGTACTCTATTCGAGGGGGGAGCGAACTCGAACGAGACGCCCAGAGGGAACCCTCTCTACGGGAAGGCTTGGATCGCGAGTATGCCCAGAGCTACTCGGCCAGTCGCGCCGAACTGTGGACCCTCATCCTGCCTGACTTTGTGGGCGGCACTTCTCAAGAGGACCTCCTGCGCCGGCTGGGTACAGGCTCAGCCCTCCGAGAAGCCTTCCAAACCCACGGCATCGGAGATTTTAGCTTCCTTCGGGCGGTACCGACTTATTGGGGTGGTTCGCCTTTTGCGGCAGGGTCCTTCTATGTGGGAGCGATCTGGTTCTTCCTTCTACTCTTGGGCTGGATGTATGGCCTTCAAGCGCTGGACTGGATTCTCCTCTATGCGAGCTGGGCTATTTTGCAGCTTTCGTTGGGGGCGTATGGGTATAGCCTGTGGGCTACGGGGGTGCTTTTTCTCCTGCCGTATGCGGCTTATAAGGTAGCCAGGCGGTTTCAGCAAAAGGCGCCTGTGCCGCTTGTGGCCTCTTTGGTTTTTCTTGGAGGATGGGGGCTTATAAGCCTACTGGACAGTGACCCTGAAGAGGCTTACAAACTCACCGACCTTGCGCTCGATTACTTTCCCTTTTACAACAAGTTTCGTGCGCCTTCTACTTGGTTGGTGACGATGGGCTTCTTTCTGGTGGGGCTGGGCATTCGGGGGGCCCTGCGTTTTTTGGCCCAGCCCGATAAGAAGAAACTCTTTACTGCGGCTCTTACCGCTGCTGGAATAATCGGCGTAGTGGGCGTAGCCGCTCCTTGGTTAGGTTTTTCCTTCGAGGGGCCTGGCGATGCTTACCTGCGCCAGCAGGCTAAACTGCCCGAATGGTTTTTTGAAGCGCTGCGTGAAGATCGCATAGCGATGGCTCGTCAGTCGGCTTTGCGAAGTCTTTTCTGGGTGGCGTTGGCTGTGGGGGCGCTGTGGGGCTGGGTTCAGAACTGGTGGAAGGCCGAGCTGGCAGGGGGGCTCGTGGCGGCTTTCGCCGTGGCTGATGGTTGGCTCCTCAATACCTCGTACTTTCCTCGGCGGGAGACCTACGTGCGCCAACGCGAAGTAGTGATGCCGCCTCCGCGTGAGCCTTACGAAGAGTTTATCTTAGCGGATACCCTCCGACCTTTTCGGGTGCTGCCTCTCCATACGGCGGCTTTTACAGACGCCCGACCTGCCGTTTACCTCGAAAGCGTGGGGGGCTACCACCCAGCCAAGCTCAAACGCTACCAACAGCTCATCGAAACGCATCTTTCCACACTGAACCCTGAAGTGCTGCGTATGTTGGCTGTGCGGTACATTGCCACACAGCCTGATAAACCCCCGCCGATCGGGTATGACAGCGTAGCGACCACATCTGATGGGGTGCGCATCTACCGGCATGCGGGCTTCTTGCCGATGGCTTGGCTTTCTCCTGCTGTGCGCATTTATCCTCGGCTGGACCAGACCCTGGATAGCCTTGGACGCTATCCGGTGCACCAGGTGACGCTCCTGGCTCAACGAGATTGGGACCGCCTGGAGCAAAAACCCGCCGAAGCCCCACTCGACTCCACCGAAAAAGTAGAGCTCCTTCAGCGCAAGCCAGAGGAACTCGTTTATCAGGTCCAGGCGAATCGTCCACGGCTACTGGTACTGAGCGAAATCTACTACCCACCTGATTGGCGGGCGCGGGTAGATGGGCAGGAGGTACCTCTCATTGCGGCGAACTTCGTGCTGCGAGCCCTGGTGGTTCCCCCTGGTCGTCACACGGTCGAAGTGCGCTGCGAAAGCCAAGTGGCTAAGCGCGGAGCGCGGCTTTCTGGGATTGGGTCTGGGATAGCTTGGGCGTTACTTATTGGGGGGGTTGGGTTATGGATGGGGCGGCGCCGGCAGGGCTGATCTGGCGCGTACCGGCTGTTTCTCCTCGTTTGCGGTATGTGCTGGAGGTGATTTGGGGCCGATGGCTAAGCGTGCCCTACCGCATCGTGCCTGCCGCCGAATGGCCTTCGTTTTCGGTACCCACCGGCTGGCGCATCGTCTCGTATGGCACTTCCCACTTAGGAGCGGCAGACTTGACCGTACCATATTCGGGCTTTATCGAGGCGGAGGGTACGGCTTTTTGTTTGCCCACGTGGGATGAAGGCGGCTTTTTCCCGGGTGAAGGCGACTTTCGGTGGGACCTGCCCGCCATGGCCTTTTACGTCTTGACACTGTATCCCCTCTACGAATGGCCTTATGGTTACGACCAGTGGGGCCTGTATGCTTGGCATCGGGCTCCCTTTTACCAGGCGCCCTTTTGGAGGGAACCCTTTCTGCTGGTGCGGGCGCTTGAGCTGTTGGATCGGCTCAGTTGGCGATGGCCTAAACCGCCCTTCCACTGGGAAATCGGCTGGGATATTGACCATCTGTTTGCGTTTCGGGGGCGGGGAGACTTGCGCTGGTGGCTGGGCGGCTTTCGGAGGCGCGACCTTCTCTACCGCCTTCAGGTTAGGCTGGGCCGCTTGCCGGACCCGTACGACACCCTCGAAGCCCTCATAAAGACTTTTCCTCCCGCTCATAGTCGGTTTTTTTTCCTACTTTCTCGAAGGCACCGGCTGGACAGCCTGGTTTCCCCGCGCCATCCAGCGCTGCAAGCGGCTATTCAACGTCTGCATGAGCGGGGCTATCCCGTCGGTATTCATCCTTCCTACGAGAGCCGAGACCTCCCTCACCTCCTCCAGCAAGAAAAAGCCTTGCTGGAAAAATACTTGGGTCAGCCGGTGACTTTTAGTCGCCAGCACTATTTACGTTATCGCTGGCCTGACTTGCTGGTACACCTTGAGCAGGCCGGCCTGCATGAAGACTACACCTTAGCTTTCCCCGAAAGGAGCGGTTTTCTCTTAGGCACTACGCTGCCGGTGCCCGCGTATAGGGTAGATAGGGAACGAGAAGGGCCGGTTATTCTTTGGGGGCCCGCTCTCATGGACCAAGTGTATCTGCGTCGGGGAGACCGGGCAGGGCTCCATGCCGAGATGCGCCGCCTTTTCGAGGTGGTGGAAAAAACCGGTGGAGTCCTGCACTTCATTTGGCACAACTCTACTTATGCTGAGCTCCCGAAAGCCCTCTTTGAAGAGCGGCTCACCTAAGGGAGGACGTTAGCGGCCCCTGTACTTTTGTGCTGTGACGATAGAAGCTTGGCAAAGTTGGCTTTACGAGCGGCTCACGGCTTATGAGCGCTCGGGTCGAAAGGCCCTTCACCCGACCCTGGCTTTCATGCAGGCGTGGGATACTTGTCTGGGCCATCCCCATCGTCGGTATCCTATCTTGCACGTGGCCGGCACCAACGGCAAAGGCTCCGTTTCGGCGTATTTGGCGGCTATCCTGCAGGCGGCAGGCTATCGAGTCGGGCTGCATACGTCGCCTCATCTGTGGTACTTCACCGAACGCATGCGAGTCCAAGGCAGTGAGCCCCCTGCAGAATGGGTAGACGCTTTTCTGAGCCGCTGGAAAGACACCATCGTGGAACTGAATCTTTCTTTTTTCGAGGCTACCGTGGGCATGAGCTTGGCTTATTTTGCGGAGGCGGGCGTAGACATAGCGGTCGTAGAAGTAGGTCTGGGAGGGCGGTGGGACGCCACGAATGTTGTGCTTCCCGAAGTGGCTATTTTGACGCCCATTGGATGGGACCACGTCGAAATCTTAGGGCCTACGCTGAGGGATATTGCGAAAGAGAAAGCAGGCATCATCAAAACCGGCCGTCCGGTTGTAGTGAGCCCAAACCAACCGCCTGAAGCGCTTGAGGTCTTTGAGGCGGTAGCGCAGGCTCGGCAAGCCCCCCTTTACACGGCTCCAGAAGGTGCTATTCAGCCTCTTGGTTGGGTCTCAGACGAAAAGACCTTTTATCGAACTTTTGCGGTCGAGGGGTGGGCCGAGCCGGTGGTTTCGGACCTTACGGGTGACTATCAAGCCGTCAATCTAACTACGGTGCTCAAGGTGGTGGACGTACTGCGAGGACAAGGCTGGCGTATCCCCGAAGAGGCGGTTCGTGCGGGTGTGCAGGAAGCGGGGCGGCGGGCGCCCTTATACGGTCGGGGTCAGTGGGCGCGTGTGGGGTCTTGCTGGCTTCTCTTTGATGTGGCGCACAATCCGCCAGGCTTTGCTGCGCTTCGCCGCTTTCTCCAGCAAGCTCCGGTTACGCTACAGGCGCTGCTTCTGGGCTTTTCTCGGGAGAAAGACGTACGAGGAGCTTTGGAGGAGTTAGGGGGTTGGCCAGGGCCTGTGTTCTTTGCTGCGGCTCAGACGCCTCGAGCATTGCCGGCTCACTCCCTACAGCGCCTTGCGGAATCGTTGGGCTATCATGGTCAAGCGTTTCCTTCTGTGGAGGCGGCTTTTCAAGCCCTTCTTGAAACCGGGCAAAACGCCCTCATCACCGGCAGCGTTTTTGTCGTAGCCGAGGCTTTACGCGCACTTCGCGCATTTCCCCACTAAGAGTACTCGTTCTACTCGTTCTGCCCAGGGAGGGGCAACCTGGATCGTTTCGTCGGGTAGGCACATCGCCTGGTGGCATTTCTCACAGAAAAAGTGCGCGTGGGAAGGTTTTTCCGTGTCGCAAAGCACGTAGTAGGGTTCGCCGGTGGTCAGGTACACGCGGTAGATGAGGCCGATTTTTTGCAGGGCCAGTAGGTTACGGTACACCGTTACGCGGTCCAGCCCTGTAAGTTTCAGGAGTTCGGCGTGGGTTTTGGGGCCGCTTTCTAAGGCTTCTACGATACAACGGCGGGGCTGCGTACAACGCAAACCCTCATCATGCAGTTTTTCCTTGAGGGATCGTTTCATGGGCGGATTTGTACAGGCAGGGTCACATCCAGGTCGGTACTGCCTCGTTCCAAACCGAAGTTTTTGTCGCTGGGGTTGAGGTAGTGCTTCAGGACGATGCGGACGGTGCCTGTTAGGAGGGTATCGGGGCCTTGTTTCCAGGTGCCTTGGGCGCCCACGGGCCGGCCTAAATCGTCGCTATCGGTGGGGGTAATCTGGGCCAGTGAATCCGGCTGCGGCAAGAGGAAAAATCGGTGCGTGTTTTTTTCTGCTTGGGTGATGACGGCGGTGAGGTCTTCTGTGGGGTTGCCGCTTTCGTTCAGCACGCGCAGCGTGTAGGTGTACATCACCCCAGGTCGGGGATGCAAGGTGTCTATAGTAGGGGGACGGCCACCTGGTCCGTCGGGGTCTTTATAGCGACCCCGCACCGAATCGGGCCCTTGTGTGAGGAGCACTTCTACGGTTGTGACCGCGTCGTGGCCGGCGTCGGTCGCCGCATCTTTTTTCTCTCGCTTGCACCCTACGCCCACCCAGAGAAGTCCTATCCCTGCACCCAGAACCCGTACGGTTTTACACATGCCACAAAGTTACAAAATCACTCCGTTCCAAGGATGACGGGCAAGCCGTCCTTGGGGTTGCCAATGATGACGATTTTGGTGTTTTGGGAGGCGGCCAGGGCCTGGGTAGCCTCGATACCCTTCCACCGCAGAAGGTAGGGATTGAGGCCGGCGCTTACAATGTCCTGGAACTGTTTGATACCCAGCGCTTCTATGCGTTTGCGTTCGGCTTCTTTTTTTTCCTTCTCGATGCGAAACTCGTATTCCATGGCTTCTTGCTCTTGGCGGAGCTTGCGTTCGATAGCTTCGGCGATGCTGGCAGGCAGTTTTACCGAACGAATCAGGACCGCATCGAGGTGGATATGTTTGGTGCGGAGTATGGAGTCCGTTTCGTGGTAGATTTCTTCTTGGATTTGGTCCCGCTTTGTGGAATAGAGCTCTTCAGGGAGGTATTTGCCGATGACTTTGCGGGCCGAGGCGCGGATCTGAGGCAGCACGATCTTATTCATGTAGTCGGGCCCGATTTCTCGGTGCAGCAGCGGCAGTTCGGAAGGGATAGGGGCAAAGCGGATCGAAACATCCATGTGGATGCTAAGCCCATTGCGGGCCAGTACATCCATCGCTTCTTCTTTTTCTTGCAGGCGCACATCGTACACGATGAGGCTATTCCAGGGGGCCACCCAGTGAAAGCCTTCGGGATAGGTGCGTTGGAGGTCGACACCGCCACTGAAAGGGCGAAACATTACCCCTAACTCCCCTGCGCCTACGGTTTTGCATGCGGTGCCCACCAGAAGTAGGAGGAGCACCGCACTGCCTAAGGATATAACCCAGCGTCTCATAGCTTGCTCCTTTTGTAGAGGGGCACGCTGGAGCAGGCCTCCCCGTAGAAGATCAGCCGAGCATACGGCAGGGCCCTTCGAAAGAACTCGGTCAATACCACGGGGCTTATCGAGGCGCATCCTCGCAGAAGCAAGCGTTTGTCGGTGTAGGCCGCCCAATCGAGCTTTTCTAAACGGTCGAGGCGGTAGCGGTCCGGTAGCTCTTCAGGTCGGCACATCGCATAATAGACGGCGTAGGGAGTGAGGTGCTTTCCGACCAGCAGGTAGGCCCACGGAGGGATGATGGCGTCGGTGCGGGTGTAGATCGCCACGGCGCAACCCGTATAAGCCGTCCAGTCGTGCTCCTCGAGCGCTTGACGGAAGGGCTTTTCGCGCAGCAATAACCCCTCTTCTAAGAAGGCCGCTATATCAAACGCTTGAAGCGGAGGCAAGGGCAGGAGCTTCTCCAAATCTATGGTGAGAAGCCCGGCCGCTTCGACTTTATTGAGGGGCGCCTCCACAGGGCGGGTAGTCGGATTCGAACCGACGACCTTCTGAGCCACAGTCAGACGCTCTAACCACCTGAGCTATACCCGCCGTGGACCTCAAAGGTACGACCTTTTTCTGAATAGGCAGCAGGCAAGGCTAAGAGGTGCATGCGGTCCGGGGAGTCGCCGACTAAGCCCGCTATTTCATACCCTAACCCTTGCAAGAAGGGCAGCACGCTTTCTGCTGTGCCATGCAGCTCTATAAGGAGCCTGGGCCGAAAGGCACGCAGGGTTTCTTGAGCGCCTTGTAGTACGGCCAGCTCGGCGCCTTCCACGTCTATGATGAGAAAGTCTACCCGAGTAAGGCCGAGACCTTTCACCAAGCCGTCTAAGGGCACCACTCGTGCCGTGAAGCCTTCTACTGCGTGCTCTGGTGGTACATCTCGGCTCATCGAAAAGACCAAATCTCCAAAGTGAGCCGCGACCTCTCTATGGGCGGTAAAGGTGGCTTGGGTATAGGTTGTCCCACACGCAAAAGGAAGCACGATTACGTTCGCCGCATGGTTGAGGCGAGCCAGTTCTAAAAGGTCCAGGTACGCGGTGGGGTTAGGCTCTAAGGCGATGCAGAGCCCCTCTGGGCCAATGGCTTGGGCCGCCTGGAAGGTGTACTCTCCGCGGTTGGCGCCGATCTGAAAGCCTACTTCACCCGGTGAAAAACGCACGTAGCCTTCAGGGAAGTCTCCCTGGCCTCCCGTGTGCAGAAGGTGAGCCAAGTCGGTCCAGCAATGCTGTTTTTTCCAGTACACTAACCTGCGTTGGGCACGGCAGAAGAAGGATTGCCATCGGCGTTTGTAGAGGGCTTGTCGCCAGGCCGGTATAGGCACCAGCGCTATAAGCCGCCCTGTAAGAGCAAAGGCCCCCAGACTGCCCCAAAGCTGAAGGGTATCTCCCCAGCTGCGTCCTCGTAGGGTCAAAAAGGTCGGTATTCGCATAGGGCGCAGTAGGTTATACGGGAGGTAAAAAGGTCGTGCGTTGAATCCAGGGGAGGCTTTGGAGGTAGGTGAGGCTGGCTTCGCGGGGGGCTTCGTCCAGCTCATAGACGTGCAGAGCCAGGGATTCTCGGGCGCGGCGGCTCACGGTGAGGGTAGCGATGTTGATTCCTTCGTAGGCCAAGATCGCCGACAGAAAAGCCACGGCGCCGCGTATATCTTTGGCTTCGACTACCAGGGTGGGGAGTTGCCCGGTGAAGTTCGTATGGAGGCCGTCGATGGCTTCGATGAGGATCAAGCCACCACCTCGAGAGATGCCTTGTACCTCGAGGGTTCGTTCGTTGCGCTGGGCTTGTACCACGAGGGTGTTGGGGTGGTTTTTAGCCGAGCTGACCACCGCCTCAAAGGAAAAGGCTATGCCGGCCTGTTGGGCCAGGTCCAGCGCCTCGCGGAGGCGTTCATCGTCCACCGCCAGGCCCATAAGGCCGGCTAAGATAGCCCGGTCGCTGCCATGACCTCGATAGGTCATAGCGAAGGAGTTGTAAAAGCGCACGTACACTTTTTGGGGAGGACCTCCTAAAAGAGCGTGCACTACCCTGCCGATCCGCACTACGCCGGCTGTATGTGAGCTACTGGGCCCTATCATAATGGGCCCCAGCATGTCGAAAATACCACTGGGTTCTTGGCTCATTGGAAGCGGGAGTGGTCTTTTGGGGTTGCGCCGAGGATGAAACTAAGCTGTCCAGCCAAGCCTTCGAGGCGGTCGCGTGCGGGGCCGCCCACCCCTTCGAGGTAAGTGGTTTGCGGGCGACGCCGCAGATACAACAGGCTCACTTCGGCCCAGGGGAGGGGTTGCCAACTGAGACCGGCTCCCCATCCTATTCCCACAGCTGACACGGTCGCTGGGCTGCCAGGTGGGACCTGGCCTTCTTGAGTGCGGGATTGAGCTGAAATCCTCAGCAACGTGATCTCCGCTACAGGAGAAACCGTCTCAAGAAGGGGGCGCAGACGCAAGGTCAGTTCTATCGCTGTCCAGGCGGTGCGGGTGAGCTGGTGCTGATTGCGGTCCTGACTGATGAAGCGGCCTGTTCTCCAAGCGAGGCCGGGCTGGAGCCGCTTGGTGGGGCGTAGGCGCGCCCCTATTCCGCCCCAGCCGTAGAAGCGATACCACCGCTCTGCGGGGGCCACCAGGTCATTCATGCTGGTATGGCCGCCCCATTCGCCCCACAGGGCCACCTGTATCCACACCGCCCAAAGCATTTTACAAAGATACGGGAGGCAGGAGATTTTCCACTTTTTTGAGAGCGGTCTCGAGACGACGAAGCTGCCGCCATGTTGCGTTGAGTTGGGTGAGGCGGGCTAAGTCTTTTTCCTGGGCGGCTTCGGCGATCTCGGATTGCAGGCGCTCTTGATACGCCGCCAGCGTTTCCCGAAAGGCTTTCCAGGCTTGCTGTAGCGCTGCCGCGTCCATGGGCTAAGATACGCTTTGTTCTACCTTTGCGGGCATGGTTCGGATGCTGGGGGGTTTAGGGCTTTTGGTGTGGGCGCAAGGCTATGTGCCGCGGGAAAGGCTGGTAGATATGGAGCGGCTTCGACTGGAGGTGCGGTTCGCCCCGGAAAAAGGTATCGTATACGGCCTTGTTACGCATGTTTTTCGGCCGCTGCGCTCGGGGGTAGATAGTTTGGTGCTGGATGCGGTGGACCTCACCATCGAAGAGGTGCGCTTTCACGGGCAGCCTGTGCCTTTCCGCAGCACAGGTAAAGAGCTGATTGTCCGGTTTCCGGCGGCGCTTCCCTTGGATAGGAGTGACTCGGTTTCGATTCGGTACATGGCTACCCCGCGTAAAGGGCTCTATTTTATCGGCTGGAAAGACCCTACCGGTCGTGCTCGCAAACAAATCTGGACACAGGGGCAAGCCACCGACCACCGCCATTGGATACCTTGCTACGACGACCCCAACGACAAACTGCTCACAGAGACGATAGTGACTTTTGACAGCCGGTATCAGGTTCTTTCCAACGGTACGCTGGTAGATACGGTGCGCAACCCTGATGGCACACTCACCTGGCACTGGCGCATGCAAAAGCCCCATAGCCTGTACCTGCTGATGATAGCTATCGGGGAATACGGCATCGAAAGGCGACAAACCGCCAGCGGCCTGCCGCTGCTGCTTTATTATTACCCGGACCGGAAGGAATGCTGCCTCGAACCCACCTACCGCTACAGCGTCGAACTGGTAGAAAAGCTCGAAGCCGAACTGGGCGTGCCTTTCCCTTGGGAAAAGTATGCCCAGGTGCCGGTGGCAGATTATTTGTATGGAGCTATGGAAAACACCACCGCTACGGTGTTTGGAGATTTCTTTCACGTAGACAACCGGGCTTATTTGGACCGCAACTATGTGGAAGTAAATGCCCATGAGCTGGTACATCAGTGGTTTGGCGACTATGTGACGGCCCGCAGTTTTGCGCACTTGTGGCTGCAGGAGAGCTTTGCTACGCATTATGCGCGCTTTCTGGTTGGGCAACTGTGGGGGCCAGACTACTACCACTGGGGCCGCCGCACCGAACATACCTTGGCGCTTGCTGCCAGTCAGAAAGACAACTTGCCTATTGTGCACCCCAACCCGGGCTACGCCCGTATTTATCAGAAAGGGTCAGCGGTCTTAGACATGATGCGCTACACCTTTGGGAATGAAACCTTCCGCCGCGTCATTACGCACTACCTGCGCAAACACGCCTACGATGTCGTAGAGACCCATGACTTGTATCAAGCCTTTCAGGATGCGGCCGGCCTTAGTCCCGCCGAGTTTTTTGAGCAATGGCTATATCGAGGCGGAGAACCCCACTATCGTGTGCGTTACCAGCCTATCGAAAAAGGCGGAAAGACCTTTACGCAGGTGATGGTAGAACAAATCCAAGACACGGCTATAGGGCTTTTCCGTATGCCGATTACGATAGCGGTACATTATCGGGGCGGGGGTTACGATACCGTGCGAGCCCTGATCCGCGAGCGGCGCGAGGTGGTAGAAGTGCCTAACCCCAACAAAAAACCCATTGCGTTTGTGCTTTTTGACCCGGGCGGCTGGATACTCAAGCAAGTGACTTTCGATAAAAGCGTGGAGGAGCTTTTGGCTCAGCTGGAAGGCGCTCCCGCTTTGCTGGACCGGTACGATGCACTATTGGCCCTTCGAAAGGTGCCCCTCTCTGCCAAGCGAGAGGCGCTGATCGCCGCTTACCAGCGAGAAAAGTTCTGGGGGTTACGGGCCGAGATCGCCGCTCAGCTGGCGACTGACCCGGCTAATCAAGCTTTTATCCGGCAAGCCCTACAAGATCCGCATCCTCAAGTGCGCTTTGCGGTGTTGGCTAACCTAAATCCTTTGCCGGCGTCCCTGCGGCCCGATTTGGAAGTGCTTTTGCGGGACTCTTCGTATGTGGTGCAAGCGCTGGCGCTGGAACGCCTCAGTGAAGCTTTTCCCCGCCGTGTGCCCCAATACCTCAAACAAACGGCTACCGACTTAGGCGTGGGGCACAGCGTGCGCATCAAACATCTCGAAGTAGCGGCCCTGCAGGGAGACCGCACCGCAGTAGACAAACTGGTGGATTATGCCAGCGTCTCATTCGAGTTTCGCACCCGCCAGAATGCCCTGCGCGCCCTCAAAGCCTTGAATCTCTTGCCGAATAGCCTTTTACCCCATCTGTTTGATGCCTTGCTCAGCCCTAATGCCCGCCTGGCTGCGGTGGCCCGCGAATGCGTAGACTACTGGATGCAGCAAACCCGCTTTCGTCAAACCCTCCAGAACTACTACCAGCAGCGCAGCTGGTCCCCCGCTGAAAAAGCTATCTTAGCCCCGCTCTTCGATTACAAAGCGCCCACTTTCTACCAGCGCAGTAGTTGACGCATGCAATGGATCGTGCGGGTGTATGGGCTAATGCAGGACGAGGCAGGACGCTACCTAATAGTAGAAGAGTACTTCCGGGGCGGGTGGATAGTGAAGTTTCCTGGTGGGGGCGTGCAGCCCAAAGAGGGCCTCATCGAAGCCTTAGCTCGCGAGCTGGAGGAAGAGCTAAGTATCCAGCTTAGCCGAGCCGAGCACTTTTACACAACGGAGTTTTTTCAGCGGTCTTACTACCATGCTGCGGCCAGGCTATTGGCGGTGTACTATCGGGTTTGGTGGGCAGGCGAAATCCGCCCTCAGGGGCCTTACCTGCGGCTTTACTGGCTACCTGCGGCGTTCATTCCTGCGACCTTCCCGGTAGATCGGCATGTGGTGGGGTTGCTCACAAAGGGGGAGAAATAGCAGCTGGAAGAGTTCTGTTCCGATTTATTGGATTCTTCTGGCTTTTACCAATCTTCTTTGCCAGTAAGGCTGCGAAAGCACGTCTTCAGTGACGCCTTTGCTACTTGAAGCATGCAAAAAATACACTTGTCCTTGGTGGATGCGGGAGACGATGCCCACGTGGGTGATTTGGCGGCGGCCTGGCTCGCGGAAAAACACCAGGTCTCCAGGCCGCAACGCCGACAAAGGCACGGCTTTACCGACTGTGGCTTGCTGGTCAGCTGTGCGCGGCAGGGTCAACCCTACCGCTTCCTGGAAAACTATACACACATACCCTGAGCAGTCCAGGCCTTTGCGGTCTCGACCACCGAATCGGTAAGGCGTACCTATGTAGCGGCGCGCCACCTCGACCACCTGCGAGGAGGGTTCTTTACGGGCTGTGGGAGCGGCTTTTCGACCGCAAGCGGCGAGAAAAAACCCTAAGCCCATCCCTAACAGGGCCAGTCCCGTTTCCCTTCGCATCGAGCTAAAGCTCAGCAAAGGGTCTCACTCAGCTGCCGGTGGGGAAAGCGCAGAGGTATCCGAGGAGGCGTTGGGGAGAAGTGGTGAACGGCGGTTATACCGGCTGGCGGCCCGGGCTGTGCCTTCAATCCCCCAGGCGATTAGACAGGCTACAATATGCGGCAAAAGCGCTTGGAAGGTTTTTTCTTCCTCTTCTGAGAAGGGGCTGAGCACGTACTCCACTTGTTTGCCGCGGGGAAAGTTTTTTCCGATTCCGATGCGCAGACGCGGGAAACGCTCTGTACCTAAGGCTTGGATGACGTGGGCCAGGCCGTTGTGGCCCCCAGCCGAACCTTTTTCAGAAAGTCGGAGGGCCCCCAGGGGAAGCTGGATTTCGTCCGCCACGATAAGCAGCTCTTCCGGGCTGAGCCCGAGGCGGCTTTTCCAGTAAGTTACGGCGTCTCCGGACCGGTTCATGTAGGTGGTAGGAAGAAAGAGGTGCCAAGCAATGCCGTGCCAGGAGATAGCCGTGGTAAGGGCGTACCGCTCAGGGCGGAAGGGAGGGGCCCCGAGTTTGGCGGCCAGCGCCTCAATGCTGCGGTAGCCTACGTTGTGGCGGGTAAGGCGATACTGCGGACCCGGGTTACCCAGACCAAAGAGCGCGCGTTTTTTCACTTCACTCGCAGACACTGACCGGGGCGCAAAATGGCCCGGGGCGATAACCCATTCAGCGCACAAAGGTAGCGCACCGTCACTCCATACCGGCGAGCAATCGTATAAAACGACTCCCCCCGTCGGACCACATGATACACAGCGCTTTGCAGCGTGGTGAGATGGGCAAAAGATTCTGGGCTGACGTACAGTTCCCTTTCCAGGAGTTGGCCATTAGGGAAGTCTATGATAGCGCTCACGTCGAGGGGTTCGCCCATGAAGCGCACTTCAAAGTGGAGGTGGGGACCTGTGCTACGGCCAGTGCTGCCGCCCAAGCCGATGGGGTCCCCAGCTTTGACAAGCTGTTCGGGCGCCACCAACAGCCGCGAAAAATGCCCATACACTGTTTCCAAGCCGTTAGGGTGGGCAATCACGCAGAAGTAGCCGTACCCTCCAGGGTCATAACCGGCCAGACGCACTTCGCCGTCCATCGCCGCCACGACCGTATCGCCTACTTTGAGGTCAATATCCAAGCCAAAGTGAAACTGCCACCCCCGCCGAAAGCCAAAGCCGGAGTTGAGCGCGCCCTTGATCGGCACCACAAAGTAGAACCCCTCTTCGGGCTTTTTTAAGGGGATGCGCACCGGCTGAATCAGCGCTCGAATGTCCTTAGGCCGGCAAGCGCCTACCCACTGCCGGTCCCACCATACACGAGGGAGATTTTCTGAGAGCTTCTCCAGCTCCGTATACAGCATCCGAAAAGAAGCTGTAGCGCTTTTGGTTGTGTCGGTAGCATGACCCCAGCCCAGCAGCAGAGCAAGTAGCCAAAACTTTCTCTGCATCGGGCAAATGTACACTTTCTCACAGATACCTCCTGTTTGTCCTGTGGATAGGGAGTGCAAAGGGTCTTTTCGCCCGCAGAAACAAGCCGTCTTCGTACCTTAGCTCCATGCGTACAGGCACCTTGGAAGTGAATCTGAGCGGCCTCTTGCCTATCATCCGGAAGTACCTGTACACCCATACGGACGTCTTCTTGCGCGAACTGGTGGCCAATGGAGTAGATGCCTGTCAGAAATTGCGTGCCTTGGCACTGCAGGAGGGACTTTCCTTAGAGGGAGAAGAGCTCAAAGTCGAGATTATCGTTTACCCTTCCAAACGCCAGCTCATCCTCCGGGACAATGGTGTCGGCATGACGGAGGAGGAGGTGGAAAAGTACCTTGCCGTGATTGCGGCTTCCAGCGCCCGAGACTTTGCCGAAAAGTACAAGGAGACCGACATTATTGGGTTTTTCGGGATGGGGTTTTACTCCGCCTTCATGGTGGCAGAAAAAGTGGAAGTGCTCACGCAGTCCTATCGCTTGGAGGCACCGGGGGTTCGGTGGGTAGGAGACGGCTCCGAAACCTATACGCTGGAGCAGGCTTCTCGCCCTGAGGGCCGGGGTACCACCGTCACTTTGCACCTCCTTCCTGAGTATGAGGAGTATGCCCAAGTCTGGAAGGTAAGGCAAATCGCCGAGAAGTACGCGCGCTTCCTACCGGTCTCTATCTACGTCGAGGGCAGCCGCATCAACGAAAAGCCCCTTTGGCGAGAACACCCTACCACCCTCTCCGAAGCCGATTACAAAAAGTTCTACGCTTTGCTGTACCCTGGCCAACCGGATCCGGCTTTTTTCCTTCATCTGAATGTAGACTACCCAGTGAACCTACAGGGGATTCTGTACTTTCCTACCCTACGGCCTGAAGCGGTCTTAGAAAAAGCTGGCTTTTCGCTGTATGTACGGGGAATGTTTATCACCGACGATCTGCGAGAACTTCTCCCCGATTATTTGCAGCTCTTGCAGGGGGTGATCGAATCCAGCGATATACCTCTCAATGTCTCGCGCAGTCAGTTGCAAGTAGACCCCACCTTGCGCAAAATCAGTCAGCACATCGTCCGCAAGGTAACCGAAAAACTCAAAGAAACTTTCGAGCAAGACCGAAAGCGGTACGAAACCCTATGGGAACATATTGGTCCTTTTGTGAAATATGGCATGATAAGGGATGAGGAGTTTGCTCGGAGGGTGCGGGACTTGGCGCTCCTCAAGGCGGTGGAAGGAAGCTACTTCACCTTGCCGGAATACCTCTCTCGCATCAGCGCCACCCGCGACCCTCGAGGCTTTTCGGTGGGCTTTTATGTGCAGGACCGGGTCCGGCAGGGCGCGCTGGCTCGTCTCTTCCAAAATCAGGGGCATCCGGTGATCGAGGCGGATACGGTGGTAGACCCTTATTGGCTCTCGCATCTCGAACTGCGAGAGGGAATCCGGTTTTTCCGCGTGGATGCGCAAGAGGCGGCCCGCTGGCTCGAAGCCCGAGACCGGGAAGGCGAACTGAACCACCAGGAGGTCCAGGCGGTGAAAGCGGCGCTGGAACAGCTGACGGGCCTGCCGGTGGAGCCCCTTCCCTTAGGGGTGCAGGGGCCCGCCGCCCTCTTGACTCGGCAAGAAGAACAGGCCCGCGACCCTCTGCGGAGCGCTCCCCCGGCCCGACTCACCTTCAACGTCCAACATCCCCTCTATCGGCGATATTTGCTTTCGCAGGATAGGCGATGGCTCGAACACGCCTGGGATTGGGCCCGCCTACTAAGCGGCGACCTCAAACAAGAAGACCTCCAGGCTTTCCTTGAACGGGATTGGGCGCTCTTGTCGGGTATATAGTGGGGGTACTGTGGGGATGGGCCTCCCCCCCCAAAGGAATCCCTCCCTTTCTCGCGGGTGATACCGCCTGGGTGCGAGCCCAGGTCAGTCGCCTCTCCCTCGAAGAAAAAATCGGCCAACTTCTAATGGTGCCGGCTTATTCGGACCCGGCACGCTCCAACCGAGCCCAACTCGAGCGCTGGATTCGCGACTACCACCTGGGTGGGCTTATCTTCATGCAAGGCAGCCCCACCGCCCAGCTCTGGCTTACTCACGCCTATCAGCGCCTGAGTTCAATCCCCCTCCTTTTGGCCATGGATGCCGAATGGGGTCCTTCTATGCGGCTGGATAGCCTGCCTCGGTTCCCCTCGGCTCTCACCTTAGCGGCGGTGCCGCAAGATTCGCTCGTGTACCACGTAGCCCGCAGCATCGCCTATCAGTGCCGCCGCCTCGGCGTGCACCTCAACTTCGCTCCGGTAGCCGATGTCAACAGCAACCCCCAAAATCCTGTCATTGGTTTCCGGGCCTTTGGCGCGGACCCCCATCGGGTGACTCAGCTTAGCCTCCTTTTCATGCATGGCTTGCAAGAAGGGGGCGTAGCCGCTGTGGCCAAGCACTTCCCTGGGCATGGTGACACCTACGAAGACTCCCACTACGCCCTTCCAGTCTTGCCTCATGATAGCGCTCGTCTCGCCGCGGTGGAGCTGTATCCTTTCCGTCACCTTATCGACGAAGGCGTAACCGGCGTTATGGTAGGCCACCTCCTGGTGCCTGCCCTGGATACGTTCACCGCCACCGTATCTCGGCGTGTGGTAACGGAGCTTTTGCGACAAAAGCTCGGCTTCCGGGGGTTGGTCTTCTCAGACGCCCTCAATATGAAGGCCGTCTCTCTCTACTTCCCCCCCGGCGAACTGGAGGTGCGCGCCTTAGAAGCCGGTATAGATGTCCTCTTGTATGTGGAAAATGTGCCTGTGGTATTTCGAGCTATCCACCAGGCGGTGCTGGAAGGACGCCTCTCTGAAGCGGAAATAGACGAAAAAGTCGAACGCCTTTTTCTGCTCAAAGCCCATTTTCGTCTTTTTGAGCGATCTGAGCCCCCCCCACTGGAGAACCTCCTTTCAGACTTGTGGGCTGACTCCCTTCTGCGTCCCTTGCGAGAGGCGTATACGCAGGCGGTGACCCTGCTTCAAAACCGTCAAGGTCTGCTTCCCTTAGGTCACTTAGGCCAGAAGAAGCTCCTCTACGTGCAGGTTGGGTACGAACGGCCTGCTCCATTCTACCGGTATCTCTCGCAATACGCTGCCATGGATGCGGTGGTGGTGCCTCGGTGGGAAGGGCTGAACTTAGATTCGCTAACCCAGGCGCTGCAAGACTACTCTACCCTGATAGTCGGGGTGTTCGGCCTCCACAACAACCCTCGACGAGGTTTTGGGGTGCGCCCGCGCCTCTTGGACCTTTTGTGTGAGGTGCAGGCTCGCCAACGAGAGGTGATCTTATGCGTGTTTGATAACCCCTACGCGCTCTCGTTTTTTGGGGAGGAAACGGCTACGCTCTTGGCCTATCAAGAAGATACGTTGATCCAGTGGAAGGCCGCCGCGGTGATTTTTGGGGCTTCCCCACCTGTGGGTCGGTTACCTATCCCAGTGCCTATGCGCTATCCTCGTTTCGTGACGTATGACTTGACGCCTTATCGTCCTTTGTATCCGTATGCCAGGCCCTATGCTTTTCGCAGGACTGACTCCCTGTTACAGGCGGCTGTGCGGGAGCGCCTCACTCCCAGCCTCGCTGTGACGGTGATATACCGAGATACGGTGGTATACAACCAAAGCGTAGGGCGCTTTACTTACGATCCGGCCAGTCCAGCTGTCAGTCCTACGCACAGTCTGTACGATGTGGCTTCGCTGACGAAGGTGTTTGTGACCACGTTAGCGGCGATGGACCTCTACGAACGAGGACGCCTCCTGCTCATGCAGCCATTAGGAGAAGGGGTGCCAGCCTGGCGATCCTTCCCCCTGGCTAAGCTCACGCCGTATCAGCTTCTCACGCATACCGCTGGTTACCCGCCTGTGCTTCCTCTCCTCAAAGAAGCGCTTCAGGAAAGCACCGTTTTTTCCGACAGCCTTACCTCGTCTCATACTTGGCCGTTGAGTCGGTTTCGGTACTTGCGCACCGACTATCCGAGGCAGGTCTGGCAGCAAATCCGCCAATATGCCCCCTCCCCTACTCGTAAACCCGTGTACTCAGACATAGGTTTTGTAGTGCTGGGGCGGTACATAGAAAAGCTCACGGGCCAAGCCTTAGAGACTTACGTAATGGAGCGCTTTTACCGGCCTATGGGTTTGTACCGGATGGTTTTTCGGCCTGGGCTGGAGTGCCTGGATAGCCTATGTGTGCCCACAGAAGTGGACACGGTGTGGAGGAAAGATACTTTACGCGGCTACGTACACGACCCTACGGCGGCTCTGCTGGGAGGCAGCGCAGGTCATGCGGGGCTCTTCGCCAGTGCCAACGACCTGGCCAAACTCCTTTGGATGCTGCAAAAAGGAGGAGAATATGCCGGTTTTTGCTACTTTTCTCCGCAGACGGTGCGTACCTTCACCCGGGAGATGGATCGGCTTGGACGGGGCCTGGGCTGGGATAAGCCCTCTCCAGGAAAAAACAGCACTGTACCGGCTTTCTTTTCCCCGGCCACCTTTGGGCATTTGGGCTTTACGGGATGTGCCGCTTGGTGCGATCCGGAGCGTCAGCTTGTGGTGGTGATACTCTCCAATCGCGTTTACCCCACCAGCGAAGACGCCCGCTTTGTCCAGCAAAACCTCCGCCGTCAGATTTTGGAAGCTATCGGGCAAGACCTCGGCTTGTGGTAGAAGGTCTATTCTTCTTCGATGTAAGTGATAATCAGCGAATCGCCAGCCCGGATGTCGTCCGAAGTGAGGCGGTTTAGTTTGCGCAGTTGGTCCAGTGAAACGCCATAGTGTTGAGCGATGGAGAGGAGGGTTTCGCCTGGTTGCACGGTGTGAATGCGCGCCCGGGGGAGTTTTCGGCCTTTGGGCAGTTCCTTTTCAAGTCGAGGATCTTCCAGGAAGAAACGCCTAAGCTCGGCCGGGGTAAGTTCGCGTAAGCGCTTCTCATAGGCCAGGTCGATGAGGGCCTGTTCATCGGGTAGGAGGGGGTATAGCAGTACGCTGCCGCGTGGGCCAGGTACGGCCAGATGCGTGCCCGCAGGATGGAAGGCCGGCCGGAAAGAGATGTGCAAAGGAAAGCTGTATTCCGTGAGGCGAAGGAAAGTCCGTCCGCTCCATAGCAGGGCCTTCTGGTCGGTGCCAATGGAGAGGATATGCAGGCCTGTGGGGCTCCATTGCACCGCGTACGGGACGCCTTTATGGCCAGTGAGGGTATGCAGGAGCTGGCCGGTGGAGGCCTCCCACACCCGAAGCGTAGAGTCGCTGGCCGCTGTTACGATTCTCTGGCCGTCGGGGCTGAAAGCGGCGGCTTTGAGGGCGCCGGTATGGCCTTTCAGTCGGCCCAGCGCATGGCCTTCCCAATCCCACACCGAAGCCGTACCATCTTCAGACAAGCACAACAGGCGCGTCTGATCCGGAGACAACACCACTTGGATAATAGGAGCCGAATGGGCCTCCACTCGAAGGGGATTTCCTCCTTCTGTAGGCCAGAGGTAGAGGGAACCGGTGCGGGTGCCCACTGCGGCTTTTTTGCCCTCTCCGGTGAGCACGCCGCTGAGCACTTCACTGTCCGTAGAAAGGGTCGCAAGCGGCTCACCCGAAGGCCCCCTCCACAACCGAGCAGTTTTATCAAGCGAGGTGGTGAGAATCACCTTTGCGTCTTTCGACAAGGCCACATGGGTCAGGTCGTCTCGATGACCCCAAAGACGGGCGGTGCTCACCCCGCTCTGCAGGTCCCAGATTCGAGCCGAAAAGTCCTCCGCCAGCGAAACCAAGTAGCGCAAATCTTGGGAGAAGTACACTTTTTCTACGATGTGGGTATGCCCTCGCAGAACTTCTCGGGAAGCGCCAGTTTCGGTATCCCACAGGCGGATGGTTTTGTCCCAGCTTGCGGTAGCCAGCTGCTTACCGTCAGGGCTGAAGGTGGCGTACACGACGCGGTTTTTGTGGCCGATGAGCTGACGAGGAGGCTTGGGATAGAGGTAAGCGTGGAGGGCGTAGTAGAGGGCGGCCTCGGCTTCTTCTACGTAGGGGCGGTCGGTGGGGTCTCCGATGCGGCGAGGTAACGCCTTGAGGGCCAGCTGAGCGCCGACTTCGGGGTGGCCTTTGCGGGTCTGCTCTTCGGAGAGGGCCGCTAAAAAGAGGGATTGCAAGATCAGGGCACGGTTCCGCTGGTGGAGCGCCAGTTGGGTTTGGTATTCGGCCAGGGCTTGGTTGTATTCGGCGTTGATGCGAGCGGCTTCGGCCAAGCGAGTCTGATTTTCGGCGATGCGCTGCTGCACCAACGCTTTTTCTCGTTCTAGCTCAGCGATGCGCCGCTGGGTCTCGGCGATTTGGCGTTGGTGTTCGGCGTTGGCGCGTTCGGCCTCGGCGATGCGTAGCGCATTTTCGGCCAGCAGCTTTTGCTGCAGGGCAATCAAGCGCTCTTTTTCAGCGATGAGTTGTTGGTTACGGGCTTCGAGGGCGTTGCGTTCGGCCAAGAGGCGCTGTTCTTCGGCCCGTTGAGCTTGGCGTTGGGCTTCGAGAGCGTTGCGTTCGGCCAGCTGCCGTTGTACGTTGGCGTAGTAAAGCGCTACCAGGCTCAGCAGGAAAAGCACCGTAATCACCCCTAAGGCCAGCAGGAGCAGGCGGCGGTTGCGTTCGATGCGGGCTTTGCTACGCTCCAGGTACAGTTCGATCGCGTCGCGCAGCGCCAGTGCCTGCGTAAGGGGATCGACATCCGGGACGAGCTCCTCCGGTGGGATGTAGCGCCGCATCCAAGGGGCATTCGGCCGCACATCGTAATACCACTCCGAAAAGTACTGGTAAGCCCCCCCACTCAGCAGCAGACGAGGCGACTGGTTGTTTTCCAGCCAGCGTTGGACTTGGAACTTCAGCTCACGAAAGATGCGTACGCTTTGCGCTTGGTTTTCTGCCCAACGGATAAGACGGTCCCAGTTGCGAATCAACGCTTCGTGAGAAACCGTGAGGGTGTCGGTCGGGCTAAGTAGAGGAGGCTGGCCAAGGTAAAGCGGAGGTTGGAGAAAGCTCACCGCCAGGTCGCGATATAAGGCCGCTACTCGACACACCGTCTCGGTAGTAAGGCCCTCCAGCCCCAAAATATCCGTAATCTCCTGCACAGACAGTCGGGCTCGTACAGCCCGGCCCTCGTCTATCCGCGTAAGCGAGACAAAAATCCCCTCGACAATCCGTTGGAGTAGCGGCAGAGGTAGGCTTTCCTGGTAACGCTCCGCATAGAGCTTATCCAGTTTCTGGTAGAGCCATTCGGCGTGGAAGTTGAGTACATTGCGGAGGCGCGGGGTGCTGTACAAAGCTTTTTCTTCGGGTGAGAGGGAAGCCAGGTAGCGCTCAAAGAGGGGTCTATCTTGTTCGGGCAGCTTAGTGGGGGCCAGGCCGCCTACCAAAGCGTAGTGCAGCAGGTCCAAGGGCTCTTTCCCTTCGTTGGCGGCGTGCCAGATGCGGTGCAAAGCGTGCTGTAGCACAGGAAGTTGGTCTATCCCATCGCCGAGGTCGTTCAAGAGGCGTTGGGTGAGGCGGGGGGTGATGCGGTCTCCGTTTAGCTCGATGGGGTTTTCGATTACCGCCTGAAACTCTTCTCGCGTCAGACGTGGCACGAAGTAGGTGCTTTCGCCAATCAGCTCCGCAAACCCATGGAAAGCCACGCATTGCCCAATGTAGTCGGACCGCATGGTGAAAAGTACCCAGATAGGGAGGTTTTCTCGCTGGGCAATGCGGATGGTTTCCGAAAGCACGTTGACGGTGATTTGAGCCAAGGGGGAGGCCACGCCGGCGGAGTAGTTTTCTTCGTTGGTAAAGAACTCCTCGAACTGGTCTACGAGGATGAGGAAGTTTTGGCCTTCGCGTAGGCGGGCCAGTTTTTCGCTTTCTGGCAGCGCTTGGAACGCCGGTTGGGTGGGGTCTACGTAGGCGTTGGAGGCTTTGTATAAGTCTACCAGGGCAGAAAAGCCGTAAGAAAGGCGGGTTTCGACTTCGGCGACGTTGCTGTAGCCCAGGGCGGCGGCGACGGCCGTAGCGAAGTTGGTTAGAGGCTGCTTTTCAGGGCGGAAGCTCGCAATCGTCCAGCTCGGATAAGGGGCCGACATCAAGTTGGCTCGTAGGGCCGGCAAGACTCCAGCAAACACCAGCGACGACTTCCCATCTCCCGAGGCCCCCGTCACCATCACAAACTTCTTTTCGGCCAGCTGCTCCAAAAGCCGACGAATGTGCTTTTCTCGCCCATGGAAAAAGACGCTTTCTTCTTCTTCGAAAGGCCGAAGCCCAATATAAGGACAGCGGCGCAGGGTCTCTGGCCAGACGGCGCTTTTGCGGGCTTCTTGGAGGGCTTTTTCAAGGTAGCCTTCCACTTCGCTTAGCTCAACTATCTGGAGGCGAATGTTGGGTACCGAGAGGGTGAGGCGGCGGTTACGGGGTGGATCGGGGGGGCCGATAAGCAAGATTGGGGTGGGTTGGCTGAGGCCTCCCCCCAGTTTCCACAACTGCTGGCCCAGCGCCAAAGCCCAATCCCCCGCCCGGTGGAAAAATACCACCAGCAGCTGACTCTGCCGGTAGAGGCGCAAGGCTTCTTGGACATCCTCTTCGGCTTTTTCCGGGCGAAAGCTCAAGGTTTGGACTTTGTGTCGCGCCGAGAGCCTTTCCGTCAAAGCAAAGCAACTTTCAGCATCGCGCACATTGTGCAGAAAGCCAATCTCGTACAGTTTGACGACCTGGCGGGCTTCCACTTCCTCAGAGAGGAAGGCGCGCACTTCCCCAATAAGGAGGGGCAAGCTCGGTGTGCGCGTGAACATCACCCGCTTGGTGAGGGTGTTTTCTACGTAAGTCAGCAGTTCTTGGGCTTCTAAGTGGTAGAGGGATGTCTCATCTTGGGGGGCCCATACGATGAGCCGAAAGGTGGGAGAAACGGCCTGAAGCAGGGTTTCGTACTGCTTGCGTAGGAAGGGAGTACCATCTGGCAGCAGCGGCCCTTTGTCGGGACCTAAGATAAGCAAGGCAGCGTCGTGGTGGCGAGGCACCTGCGCCACGTCTTCTAAGGAGGCTTGGCTGGGCAGCTCTACGCGATAACCGGCGTTGGCCAGCATGATACGCAGCACTTCGCGCCGCGCGGCATCCCCTTCCGCCGTCAGCCCTATCCACAGAGAAAGGGTTTTGGCGATGGTCGCTTGAGCCTCCGCCAAAGACACCTCGGCCATAAGACAAACTTACGAGATTTTTGCTTAGGCGGGAGGCTGGCGTTTTCCCGCTTTTTTACACGTCCAGGCGGGCGTAGCGGGCGTTCTGTTCGATGAAGCGACGACGTGGGGCCACCTCTTTCCCCATCAGCAGGGTGAATATCTCATCGGCTTCGGCGGCGTCTTCGAGTTCTACCTGGAGGAGGGTTCGCGTTTCAGGGTTCATGGTGGTTTCCCAGAGCTGCTCAGGGTTCATTTCGCCCAAGCCTTTGTATCGCTGGACCGTTACGCGGGATTCATCCCCGCCGCCCAGTTCAGTGATGGCGGCTTTGAGCTGGTCGTCGTTCCAGCAGTAGCGGTGTTGGTTGCCTTTTTTGACCAGGTAAAGAGGCGGCAAAGCAATATAGAGGTGACCTTTTTCTATGATAGGGCGCATGTACCGGTAAAAGAGAGTGAGCAAAAGGGTACGGATGTGGCTTCCATCCACGTCGGCATCAGTCATGAGGATGATTTTGTGGTAGCGAAGGTTTTCCAAGTCTCCTTCGTGCATGCCTTGAGGTCCCAGCTTGCCCACACCCAGCGCCAGTGCTATGTTTTTGATTTCCTCGTTTTCGTAAATCTTGGTGAGGTGAGTTTTTTCCACGTTGAGGATTTTTCCGCGCAGGGGCAGGATAGCCTGGAAACGGCGGTCTCGGGCTTGTTTAGCGCTGCCGCCTGCGGAGTCACCTTCGACCAAGAAGATTTCGCACTGCTCAGGTTCTTTGCTGGAGCAATCGGCCAGTTTGCCGGGTAGGCCTCCGCTGCCCAGGGCGCCTTTACGCTGGACCATTTCGCGGGCTTTGCGGGCTGCGTAGCGCGCTTCCGCCGCTAAAAGCACCTTTTGCAACACCGCCCGGGCTACCCGGGGGTTCTCTTCCAAGTACTCGGTTAGGCCTTTGCCCACCACACTTTCGACAATACCGGCCACTTCGGAGTTGCCCAGCTTAGTTTTGGTCTGGCCTTCAAACTGGGGCTCCGGCACTTTCACCGAGACCACCGCTGTAAGCCCCTCTTTGAAGTCGTCCCCACTAACCTCGAACTTTACCTTGTTGAAGAGCCCTTCCTTATCCCCATAGTTTTTGAAGACTCGGGTTAGGGCTTTGCGGAAGCCTACTACATGCGTGCCGCCTTCGTGGGTGCGGATGTTATTCACGTACGAGTAGAGCGTCTCATTGAAAGTGTCGTTGTATTGCAGGGCCACTTCGACCTGGTAGAGGCCTTCGGGATCGGCGCCCTGGATGAGAATAGGGTCGTGGAGGGTCTCTTTTCCGTGGTTGAGGTACTTTACAAACTCGCGCAAGCCGCCTTTGGAGTAAAAAACCCGGACGAGGGGCCGGCCAGCTTCGTCCAGCTCGCGCTCGTCGCGCAGGGTAATCTTGACGCCTGGGTTCAGGTAGGCCAGCTCTCGCAGCCGGTTCGCCACCAGGTCAAACTGAAACTCTGTATCCGGGAAAATGGTCGGATCAGGCTTGAAGCGGATTTCTGTACCTCGTTCTCGCGTAGGGCCGATCGGACCTACGGGGCACTGGGGTTCGCCTTTTTTATAGGATTGGTACCAGATTTGTCCTTCGCGGTAGACGCGGGCTTCGAGCCACTCAGACAAGGCATTGACGCAGGAGACCCCTACCCCATGTAGGCCGCCCGAGACCTTATACGTAGTGCGGTCGAACTTCCCCCCTGCATGCAAGACTGTCATCACCACTTCGAGGGCGGATCGCCCCTCGGTGGGGTGCGTATCTACCGGAATGCCTCGGCCGTTGTCTTTGACTGTGACCGACCCGTCGGCGTGCAGGGTCACTTCTATTTCGGTGCAGTACCCTGCCATCGCCTCGTCAATCGAGTTGTCTACCACCTCAAAAATGAGGTGGTGCAAGCCTCGAAGCCCAATATCCCCAATGTACATGGCGGGCCGTTTGCGCACGGCTTCCAGCCCCTCTAAGACTTGTATGGCGGAGGCGCGGTAAGAAGCCTCCGCCGAAGGGGTAACGGTCGTCTCTTGACTCATCTGGGGCAAATCTACGAAATTCCCTACCTTGGAGGGTGCAACGCCGCGTGTGCTTAGTGTACGAGGAGCTGGCGTGGGAAGAGCTTTCTCCGGCCGATCGAGCCTTGGTCGAGGCGGCGCGCGCCGCCGCCAGCCAGGCTTACGCCCCGTATTCGGGCTTTCCGGTGGGGGCCGCCGCCCGACTTCGAGACGCCCGCCTCTTCACCGGTAATAACCAAGAAAATGCGGCTTTTCCCAGCGGCCTCTGCGCCGAACGCGTCCTTCTTTTCTACTTAGGCAGCCAACAGCTCTTGCCCCACGTCGAAGCCCTTGCCGTCTTTGCTCCTCATTCTCCTACTCCCGTTATGCCTTGCGGGGCTTGTCGCCAAGTCCTTCATGAGTACCAACGCCTCAGCCAAACCCCCTGGGTCTATATCTTTGCCGGCGCCGCACCTTTTGTCTATCGCTTTGTAGGGATCGAGAACCTTTTACCTTTTGCTTTCGTATGGAAACCCTCGTAAGCTCCGACGTAGACCGGGCTGCTGCCCTCCTCTCTGCGGGCCAGGTCGTGGCTATCCCCACCGAAACGGTGTATGGCCTCGCAGCCAACGCCCTGGACGAAGAAGCCGTCCAAAAAGTCTTCCGGCTCAAAAACCGCCCTGCTTCAGACCCGCTTATTCTGCATGTGGGGGATGCGCAAGCCCTGGAAAAGCTGGGCATAGAAACGCCTTACTGGGCGGTGCGGCTGATAGAGCGATTTTGGCCAGGACCTCTCACGCTGCTATTGCCTCGAGGACCCCACATATCTCCCACGGTGACGGCGGGGTTGCCTCGGGTGGCGGTTCGCGCCCCGGCTCATCCCCTTGTGCAAACCCTCCTGCAGAAGGTGTCCTTTCCTTTGGCGGCGCCCAGCGCTAACCCCTTTGGTCGCACCAGCCCCACTACCCCCGCCCATGTGTACGCTTACTTCGCAGGCCAAATACCCTTCATCCTCGATGGAGGGCCTTGTTCGTACGGCCTGGAGTCTACCATCATAGGCGAGGAGGAAGGCCGCTTCGTGCTGTATCGGCCTGGGGCCCTACCCCGCGAGCTGCTGGAAGAAGTGTTGGGTGAACGGCTTGTCTTCCGCGGTTCAGGTGCACGGCCCCAAAGTCCGGGCCAGTTCCTTCGCCATTACGCCCCTACCAAGCCCCTTTTGTACGGATGGGAGAATCTTCCTGACGAACCCTTAGCGTCGTTGGTATACTTTACTCCGCCTGCCGACCTGCCAGACCATCCCCACCTTCACGTACTAAGTCCCGATGGCCGGCTGGAAAGGGCCGCCACGCACCTGTACGAGACGATCTTGCGTTGTGAAGCCGAGCCTACCGACTTCATTTTAGTGCAGCGCCTTCCTACCATAGGCTTGGGAGAAGCGCTCCATGATCGCCTACGCCGAGCCGCAGCTCAGGGCCTTTTTCTTTTCAACTGCCCCCTGGAATGGGCCACCTTGGCTTCCCTCCTACACCGATACGAAATCCAAGCTTTCTTAGACTTGCGACGCCATACGGTGTCGCGTCATTATCCCCACCTCGCTCAAGGCCCCTTTCAGAAAGCCCTCGCAGAAATCGGTGTGCTATACGAATGGCAACCTGTCTTGACTCGGTTGCTCTTTACTTTACAGCGTCTACGCCGGGAGTATGCCCATATAGCACTCTTCTGCGTAGATACAGACGCTCACAAGTGCATTTCGCAAGACTTGGCTGCTCGTCTCGAAAATGAGGGGTATACCGTCTTTGTGGTGGCGCCGGAAGGCCGTCTTTACTTGCACCAGGTTTCCACTTCTTTGCGGGGCAAGCCTACCTGAAAGGTCATTTCCCACCGGTCTACGAAGGGTTGGACTTCCGTGCGATGGGTGAAAACTACCCAGGAAGCTTGCCCGAAGTGACGGCGCAGGTGTGTGAGGATTTCTTTGATTTTTTCGCTGTCGAGAGGCGCGAAGGTATCGTCCAATAGGAGAGCGGTGGGGCGTTTGAGGAGGGTCATAGCCAAGGCGAGTCGCTGGCGTTGACCGCCAGATACTTGTTGGCCCCACAGTCCGATGTCGGTTTTGAGGCCTTTAGGCAAAGCGGCCACTTCGTCGGCCAGACCGGCCCATTCGAGTACTTGCCACAGTTCTCGGATAGAAGCATCGGGGCGTACGAGCCGGAGGTTTTCTATTAGGCTTCCACTTAGCAGGAAGGGTTGCTGGGGGACGTATCCGATCCGTTGGCGCAGGTCTGCCTGGCTGAGGGTTGGCAAGCGCACGCCCCCAAAGAAGATTTCCCCCTCTGTGGGGTCCAGGTGCCGGCTCAGCAGCCTCGCCAAGGTTGTTTTCCCACTGCCCATGGGGAGAGAGAAGACGACTTTTTCTCCTGGTTTCACCTCCCCGCTAAGGCCAGACAACACCCAGGGCCCCTGGGGGTCGTATCGGAAGCTTAGGGCTTTCCAGGTCCATCCATTGTGGGCGGGCTGGCGGCTTGAAACCGCCGGAAAATGCAGGCGAGGAGGTATCGCTTGAAGGGCCAGGAGCCGTTCAGCGCTGGCCCGGGCCTGCTGCACCAGACTGATCAGCCAGCCTACTGCACCGAGTGGAAACATCAGCTGCACCACATACAAGCTGAAGGCTCCGATGGTTCCGACGGTGGTTTTGCCTTCGGTCACCCGGATGCCACCATAGATGAGCACGACGGTCAGGCTAAGGCCTACGAATAAAAGGGTGAGGGGATGAAGGTAGGCTTCTACTCGGGCTACGGAGAGGCTGGCTTGACGATGGGCTTGCGTGCGTTTGTGCCATTCTTTGGCCAGGGCGGTGGGGTCCGCTATGGCTCGTAGGGGCCGCAGAAAGGGGTACACCTGCTGAAGGAAAGCGCTCATAAAAGCGAAAGCCTCTTGTTGGCGGTGCCCGCGGGCGAGGGCTTCCTTGCGCAGTAGATAGGTAAGGGGTCCAATCAGCGCCAGCGGGATTAGGGTAAAGAAAGCCAGTTGGGGTTCGGTGTACAACATCAGGCCCGCTGTGAAGAGTACCAGAAAGAAGGTCTGCAAACCATACAGGATAGCCGGCCCGGTGAAGTTACGCAGGCGGTTCAGGTCTTCGGTGAAGTAGGTGAGGAGTTCGCCGGTGGGGTGCTGGTGGAGGGTCAGCCAGTCCCATTCCAGGAGCTTTTGGAGTAGGTAGGCCCGATGGTCTCGTTCGACGCGGCGGCTGAGCACCACCAGAGACAGACGCATGGCCACCATGAGGCCGGCGCGTACAATCATCAGGAGCGTGAGGCCGCCGAGGTAGCCCAATATAGGCAGCAGAGCTTTCCAAGCCGAGGTGGCGTGGTGGATGTTCGCGAGGTGATCCAGTACTTGGCCGGTGACCCAGCCTGGCAGGACCGCAAGGAGATTTACGCTGGCCACAGCTAACACGCCGATTAGGCTGAGAAGGGCGTATCGGCGGTAAAAAGGCCACAGAAGCCTTAGGAGGGGTTGCACGGGCCTGCGAAGTTAAGGGCTGTGCTGAATCGGGAGCCGCCCCGCAAAATGAAGCGTCCAATACGCATCACAGCCTGACCCCGCCACCAGATCCAGCGCATCAAGCCGCACAAAGCCATCCGGGTCTGGCTCGGCCTTGACCCGTACCATCTGGACCGCAAAAACGAGAAGCCGAGTCTTATTGACGGTGAGGAGGTGCTCTTCTACCCAGCGGAGCTGGGCGGTGAGAGGACTTTCCGCCAGGTAGGGCAAAGGTTCGCCTGGCTCTATGTGTAAAGTCAGCCCAAAGCGACTGGCCTCGCTTTCCTCCGGCGGAAGCTTAGCGTGTGTAGCATGCGCCTTCTCAAAAAAAGATCGGCTCACTGCATTGAGCGTAGCGTACGGAAAATGGCGGAGATTTTCGTAGGTGTGGCGGGGTACTGAGGTGGGGCGCAGCAAAAAGCCTACATACGGCGGCGACGAACCTATATGTAACCCGGAGTTGAAGATAGCGGCGTTGACTACGCCTTGGGGGCTTCGGGTCAGCAAAACATGCAGGTTTTTTGGGCCAATGAGGGAGTTCACGAAGTTGATGCGCCAGCTGCGATCTTGTTCCATGAGCTTTTGGACTGAGTACACAGGCACAAAAGCAGTAAACAAAATACCGTTTTTTTACCTTTGCTGAAATGCGGAGAGGCTTTTTGTTGGGTTATAGCCTGGTAACGGTGGGGGTAGCTTGGGGGGAGTTGGCGGGCTGGCCTTTGCTCGTAGGCCTGGCTAAACCGCTGGCTATGCCTTTGCTTGCTGTGTGGGCTTGGCCCTGCCTACGAAAGCAGAAACTCCTCCTTGTGATTTTGGGCTTTTCCTGGGTGGGCGATGTAGCCTTGCTGCTTATGCCTGATCCAGCCAAGCCCCCAACGCTATGGGGCATTTCACGACAGGTGGGTTTCTTTTTAGGTGGCATAGGTAGCTTTGCCGTGGTTCAGCTACTGTACATCTGCGCGCTATTTAGGCGAGATGGGGCTTTTCCTTTGTGGGGATATGGGCTGCTTATAGCGTACAGTATGGCCATGCTGGGTTATTTGTGGGTTCAAATGGGGCAGTTTCCGGAGAGGGTAGCTTTACGGCCTGCGGTGTTGGTGTATGGGTTGATTCTGTTGGGCATGGTGATGAGCAGCGCTTCCCGCTGGAGGCGGGTGAAGGCGGCAGTTTTCTGGCGGGGATTCGTTGGGGCTGGGCTATTTATGCTATCGGATTCCTTGATTGGGCTCAACTACTTAGCTTGGGAGCGGCCGCTGTCCGGCGTCGCAGCGGCTATTTTTCTCACCTATGCCGCTGCGCAGTATCTACTTGTGGGGGTGCTTTGCTCCTCGTCTGAATAGCTCCCGCTCCAGTCCTGCTTTGGGCAGGTGAGCCGCGCAGCTGTTCTCATGCCAGCAGCCGCAGGCTACTCAGACCCCCATCTACGGCCAAGATCTGACCGGTGATCCAGCTGCTGGCGGGCGAAAGAAGGAAAAAGATTGCTTCGGCGATGTCTTGGGGGTGCCCGATACGGCGGAGGGGGTGCCTTTGGGCTGATTGCTCGGCTTTTTCAGGGGTGTTTAGGAGCCTTTCGGCCAGCGGTGTGGCGGTGAGCGAGGGCGCCACCCCATTGACTCGAATGGTGGGGGCCCATTCGGCTGCAAGGCTACGGATAAGGCCCTCCACCGCACCTTTGGCGGAGGCAATGCTGGCGTGAAAAGGCATCCCTGTTTGCACCGCTACCGTCGAGACCAGCACCACACTCGAACCCGGCGCCTTCTTCAAGAGGGGGTAGGCATGCTGGAGGGCCCGCACAGCTCCCCAAAAGTTGACTTCCCAGTCGGTTCGGAAATCACTTTCCTTCAGTTGGGAAAAGGGTTTGAGGGAAATGGTTCCAGGGAGGTATACCACCCCGTGGAGGGGCTCTTGGAGGGTGGGCAAGGAGTCTTGGAGTACATCGCCCTGGTGGTGTGTGACGGAAGGGGGAAGAGCGCCGGCCGTTCGAGAAAGCACTTCAACCGAATGTCCTTGCGCTAATAAGAGGTCTATGAGAGCCCGTCCAATCCCATGGCTCCCTCCAATCAGCCAATAGTGCATGCCTCTGCTAACAAAACTCCGCCCCCTGGGTTTGCAAATGCGCGGAACGCCCTATCTTTGCGGTGCCCGCTTAGCTCAGCGGTTAGAGCATCTGGCTGTTAACCAGAGGGTCGCAGGTTCGAATCCTGCAGCGGGCGCAGAAAGCAGCGACATCTTCCCCCTCTTCAAAACTCGTCTTTTTCAGACATTTTTTTCTCCACTTCATCGGCTACGGCGGCGACGCCGGAGCAGACGGCTTTGAGGAACTCTGGTGTAAGGCTGGAGAGGGGAAGTTTGGCTTTATAGATAGCGAGGACCTGATTATTGCTGGTTTCGGTTTGCCAAGCCCCTACTTTTTTTCGTTGGGAGTCTGTGAGGAGGGCGAGCCAGACAGAGGCATCCTGGTTGGCGGGGCCGTTGTAGGCGGGGGACCAGATTTCTACGATGGTTTGTCCTCCCATTTCTTCGGTCTTGGAGTTGATGAAGACCAGCTGGGTTCGTCCCTCGTCTACTTCAAAGAGGAGCTTAAAGTCGCCATCCCGGTCTACGGTGTGCTTGAGGCCGGCTTTGTCGAGGGCTTTTTGGATTTGTGGGTTTTGAGCCCAGAGTAGGCTCAGCAGCCCCAGCCCGCTCACGAAGAGCCGGCTGGGGCGTACAGAGGTTATGGAAAGCATAACGCAAAAGGAAGCTGTGAGGTTTGTAGGATTCAAGGAACACGAGATGGACAAAGGTAGGGTTTTTTTAGTGAGAAGTGGTAGGCGGGTGAAGTTCGGCTTTCCAGAGGCCGCGCAGGTCCCCTTGGGCGAAGCCGGTGGCTTTATCGCCCGGATAAAGCCGTCGAATCTGCGCTAAGGCTGGCCCGTCTAAGTCTTGGGCTCCTCCATGGCACTTGAGGCACTGAGGTATGGCTATGTAGATAGGGCGGTAGTAGCGCAACACGCCCTGCCCCACCTCCCATACCAGGCTTTGCTGGGATCGAGTCTCGAGGAAGTGGTTGTAGGCGGCTCGGTCCAGGGAGTCAGCTAAGGCATTCTTCGGGTTGCGATAGCGTAGGGCTACGCGCTGGAGGGTGAGGTGGGCATCTCGGTAAGTAGTGAGGGTCTCCGCTACGGCGCGGCAGTAGCGCACGGCCCCTGCCCACCCTTCCTTCTCAGCTGTGGAAAGTACTTTCGCCAGAATAGTACGCTGCTTCTCTAAGGTTAGACTATCTGCCCAGCGTTGCAGCTCGCTGTGTGCCTGGCTTGAATCGAACATGGGCGGCATCGCCTTTGGAGAAGGCGTAGGGGAGCCGCTTGGTTGACACGCTGTGAGCACCAAAACCCCTACCCCAGCTGCGGTGATAGAATGGAGGAGCTTAGCTGGGGCCATGAGAGAAGCGGTCTAAGCCGTACGCAAGTACCCTTTCCGGTACAAGGTTTTGAGGGCTCGTGTGGTGAGCTTGAGCTCCATGCTCACACCTGGGGCGATAGGCAGCCGCTTCTTTTGCAGGTTGATGTCGAAGCGACGCTTAGTGTGGCGATTGGAGTGCGAAACGTTATAGCCCACTTGCGGTCGACGCCCCGTGATCGCGCATACCCGTGCCATGGAGGCAAAGGTACAATCCTTTTAGGGAAGAATGACAAGTTTTCCTCGGTAAGGCCCCACTTCCCAGAGGTAGGTGCCGGCGGTTAGGTTAGCAGGCAGGGTATACTCGCTTCCTGAGGGCTGGAGGGCGGTCTCCCACAAGAGCTGACCTGCCAGGCTTCGCAGCCGAAAAGGCCCCTCCAGCGCACCAGCCCACGAAAGCACAAAGCCTTCTCGGGTAGGATTGGGGTACAACACCAGGGTGGACTGAGCATGGGCCAAGCTTGTAGTGGAGGTGACGGTGACTTCCCAGGTTAGGCTGTCTCGGCAGCCTGTGGTGGGGTCGGTTCGGTAGAGCCAGAGGGCATAAGTGCCCACGGCGCTAAAGGTGTAAGTCAAAGTAGGCCCTGAGTAGGTTTGCCAGCCGGTAGGGGTTTGGAGCCGCCAGGTGTACTGGTAGGAGGCGCCGCTTTGTTCGCTGGTGGTGAAGGGCTGGCCTACTGCCACCGTGAGGCCAGGGGTGAAGTTCACTTGTGCAGGGGAGAGGGCGTTTACGGTGAGCTGTACCTCATCATAGCCCCAGCAGCCCTGGCCATCTTGGACCAAGAGCCAGTACAAACCGCTTTGGGTGGGATATACGACGGGTGTAGCTTGGCCGGAGGACCAGGTGTAGCTGCTCAAGCCAGGGGGCGCTACCAGACTGTCTCCCTGGCAAAGGCTCCGATCCGGCCCCAAATCCACTAAAGGCTCGTTTCCTTGTACGAAACACGCGTACCAGTTGAGGGCCGCTTCGGCGTTCATTTCTAACTCAGAGAGGGTGTATCCCCCTACTAAGGCCAGTGCAACTGTATCTGAGCTTCCTGCAGGGAGATTTACGCCTCTGGCAGCGAGAATTACGAAAATATCGCCGACGGTAGAGGTGACAGTTCCCGGCTGCCGTGCCAAATCAATATAGCTCGGCGGCGCAGCTGAAAAGGTGTCGGCCCTTCCAAGGCGCCTTTGAAGGGTCTGGCCGGAAAGGAGCACCGCCCCGATAAACCGCGAAGAGGAGCTGTTGTACGCGTACACCATGGGCAACGTGGGATGTAAGGCCGCGCGGTCTGTAGTAGGGTTGTTTCCTACGTCAAAATCTAACCACCACCCTACCGACAAGTCTGAGTAACTGTCAGTGGTGGAGTAGTTTTCAAGGCGGTATAGGAAGGCCACAAAAGGATTAGCGGGTTCTCGACGCAGTGCGTAAGCCCGAGCTTGGATCGTAAAGGGTTTGGGAGCGGAGAGGCCTCCACTAACCAGGAAAGGTACTTCTCCGATTTCGTATAGGCCTTGGGTGCGGTGTGTAGCGGCTTGGGTAGGGGCGAAGTGGTTATACATCCCGCCCAAGGGGGCACGGGTGGAAAGGTGTGCGCTGGTGTCGTCGATCACAAAGAGCCCCCCTTCAAAAAGCCAAGAATCCGAGCTACCGGTCCAGCGCGCGCCCCGTCCTTGCTGGTTGGTGGGGGAGTCGTAGTAGCCTATGCGGCCGTTTCCACATAGGGTCGTGCGAAGCTGCGCCGAGTCTAAGTGCACATAAGCGGGGTTGAGACCTGGCAGTTCCACGACTTGGTAATCGCTGTAGCCCCCATCCCCTTGGAAGCGAAAGAGCAAAGGCAGCTTGGCATTGAGGGGGCAGGAAGGCTGTAGAGTAAGCGAAAAGGGGGTAGTTTGGCTGTGCGACTGCAGGGTGCCCAAAGAGCCCACTACATAAGGCCCACTGTTGACTTGGAGGTGGGGGGTGAGAGATTCAAGGGAGACGGTGAGGTTAGAGACGGAGGAAAGGTAGTTGGTGTAGGTAGCTTTGAGGAAGAAGGTTTCTCCGGCAAAGAAAAGGGAGTCGTTGGTATCGTAGGCTTGCCAGGCGGTGACGCGGCAAGCGGGGGTATCGCGGGTAGCTATGGCTCTGGCGAGGTTGAGGCGACGCCCGAGCCGATAGCGAAGGTGAGGTAGGTTTTGGGGCTCTATGGAATCGGCTGTAATGCGTAGCAGCTCGGCGATCTGGTAGGCGTTGAGGTCAGGGCGCCAGGATCGAAGCAAGGCCGCGCAGCCCGAAGCGATAGCGGAAGCGCCTGAAGTGGTGGCTCCCATCTTGAAGTAAGAGTGGTCGGTGCCGTTGTAGCTGTGTAGGGTGGTGCCAGCGCCAGTGGTGGCTACGTCTATGCCATATCCGATTTGTACGGTGCCCCACCACACATCGTGGGTATCTACCGCGGTGACAGCGAGTACGCCGTCGTACTGCGCGGGATAAAAGGTGGCGGGCGTGTCAGGGGGAATATTACCGGCCGCCGCTACGAGGAGCGGGTCGTACGTTTGCACCACCTGCCGAATAAAGTTTTGAGCGGCCTGACTGTAGAAGGTGCCCCCCCAAGAGCAATTAATAACTTGGGCGCCATGCTGAGCCGCGTACAAGATCCCATCGTAAGCGGCATAGAGGAGCGGTTGGTTGTCTGGAGCGACCTTTACCGGTAGGATTCGACATTGGAAGCCGGCAGCGGCTACGCCTGTGATGTTATCCGTTGTAGCGCCGGCAAAGCCCGCCATCCACGTGCCATGCCCACTATAGGGCAGTACTCGGGGGTCGTTGTCCGGCGTAAAAGACCCCGACCCACTATACGAAGGGCCTACTAAGTCCCATCCGTGGAAGTTATCCACATACCCGTCTCCTTCGTCGTCTATACCGTTGATGGGGTCATTCCAGTTGTAGGCGATGTTGTCCACGAGGTCTAAGTGGTCAAACTTGACGTCAGTATCCACGATACCTATGACGACAGACGTGTCGCCGTGGGTACTATCCCAGGCTCCGAGGACGCGTAAGTGCCGCAGATAGGGGTTGTCAATCGTATCGCTGGGGAGGTAGGCCGTTTGGGTAGGTTCTGCCGGGCTGGGTGAGAAGGGCATAGGCAGGTACTCCGGTTCGGCGTAGCGGACGGCTGGGCTGCGGCGCCAGAGTTTGGCTACATAGGCGGGGTGCAGGTCGGCGGTGTATTCTAAAAGCCAGATGGGCCGGCTGTTAGGGTCCTTCAAGGGCAATTGCGGAAAGCGTAGGCACACCCGCCCCCCTACCCTATTTCGCAGCTCTACCAGCTCAGAGGGTAACTTTTCAGCCGAGAAGCCCTCGTGCAGCTCAAAAAGGATGCGTCCTGGCCATATAGCGTTCTGTGCCCATACAAGCAAGCCGAACCCCCATACCAACCATCTCATGGGACAAAGGGAATCTCCGGTTCACTCGAAATCAGCTCCTCAAGGGCGTATTCCCGCTCCACAAACTCTTTTCCTTCTCGGCTGAGGCGTACGATGAGCGTATCGGCCCGCTGGATAGCCAGCGCAAAGTTTCCTTGTTCATCGGTGTGGGTTTCACCCAGCACTTGACCCGTAGCTTTGTTTACAAACCAAATGCGTACTCTCCCAAGGGGTTGGCCGTTTTTCTCTACGACTTTCCCGCTTAGGGTTTCCATGACTACCACTTCTTCTGGGGCGGGGCGAGGAACGCTCCGCACCGGTGCACTTCGGGGTGTGGTGGGGGTAGGTTGGCGGGTTCGGCTCTCTTCCTGTGCCCACCCTATAGCTATAGCTAAGGCCCAAGCGGCCCACAGCGGTCGCATACAGCAAACTTAGCAAAAAGCACGCCAAAAATGTATATCAAGGCCCTACGAGCACGGGTGCCTTAGCCCTGTAGCCTTCTTGATAAGCCCAAACGTAGTAAAGCCCTGGGGAAAGGTGCGTAAGGGATAGAGTCACAACTTCTACTGGTCGTGGCAGATCCTGCTTAAAGAGTCGCCGTCCCTGAAGGTCATACATTTCTATGGTAAGAGGGCGGTCTTTCCACCCTTGGAGCCGTACTTGTAGGACATTTCCTGCGTTTACGTAGGCGGAAAGGGCAGCAGGGGTGAGAGTACCGGAGCTTTCCAACCGTAACAAGGAAGAAGTCAGAAGGCTTCCCTCGGACGTCTGTACTCTGAGGCGATACCAGATGGGGCCAGGGGGGGGAGCTATTCGGAAGTACTCCGTACTATGAGGAGGCAAGCTATCGAGGGGAGTCAACTCCAGAGGTGAGTTTCCCGCTTCTACGACGAAGCGCCGAACTTGGAGTGAGGGGGCCATGCGCCATAGCAGACGATGGGTCCCGTTGTTCAGGACTTCCCCTTCCCACGCCGTGATCCATTGAGTAAGGGGCATGCAAGGATAGGACGATGGAGGGGTGGCGGGCGTAGGGGCCGAAATAGTGAGGTCATCAAAAGTGCATCCTCCACTGCCATAGTGATTGAGAATAAAATAGTAGGTTATGCCGGCCTGTACAAAGGAATTTATATTGATATTCCCTCCTCCAGATATGCCTCCTGCCACACAGGCCGCATTGTCTAAACCATCTGAACAAGTAATCTGCCCTTGGCAGTATAGGGCCCACCCTGTATAGGTAGAGCTGCCTGTAATATTTATGGTTAGATTGCCTGAGGTAGAGGGAGTAAACTGCCAAATCCAGTCTGGTCCTCCGTTATAGATCCCGTTTCCACAAGCGCCAGAGTTACTGTTGTCGAAGCGGTTGCGTTGGAGCTGGGTGCTGCCGGGGCCATGGCTATAAGGTAGGTTGGCCACGTAGGTAACCCCGTAAATGGGGACTTCCACGGGCTCAATGAGCAGACTGTCAAACTTACCGCAGTTGGTGGCGGTGACCGTGCTTTGAGTCTGGTTGAAGACGAGGTAGTAGGTTTGGCCAGCGTTTACACAAGCGTAAAGGCGTCTGTAACCACCACCCCATATGTCTTCGGCTATGCAGGTTCCGCCACTCAGACCGGTGCTACAGTCTGTAGGAGGGGTGCCGCCTTCGTATAGGGTCCAGTGGGAGTACGGATCGCATCCCCATATTTGGATACGGATTTCCCCGCTTTGAGAAGGCACAAATCGCCACACCAAGTCTTCTCCATTGCGGTACATGTTATAGCCCACGTTGGTTGTATTGCAGTAAGGAGAGACATTGGTGCTGGTAAAGTCATTTTGAGCCCCGCAGGTAGAAGTAAGTCCGACCTTGAAAGGTAAGGCCGGAACGTCTTTCACCGTGGGTAGGGTATTCGTGGCTAAGACATGGATGCAGTCTATGGCCGCTGGAGGTTGGGTGCCGCTATTGGCGGGGGAAGGGTTACTATTTGTAGTGCGCCAAGAGAAGATAAGGCGGTAGGTCCCTCCGCTGCTGACCCCACACGTGTGGGTTTCAAAGTAGGTCCATTCATTAGAGATACGGGCCGCGCCTACTTGGCGGTAGGTGTTAGGTACCAGGGTGCCTGGAGTAGGCGTTATCGTGGTAGGAGCGAGGTATACTCCCAGGTAATCATACAACCAAGCTTGCACCCTATCCCCTTGCAAACGGGCATAGAAAGAAACCACAAGGTAGTTGTACCCCGGTGGTACCGAGATGTCCCTATAGAAGTGGACAACATCTTCGCCTGCTATGTCGTACTGGTAAGTGGAGCAGTCGGGCTCATCGCTAATAAAGATGGCGCGGGAGCCGTGGTAGGCACCAGCGAGCGTGCCAACGCTCCAGCGGTGGGTTTGGGTGCCGTTGACAAGGGTCCATCCATCCGCAGAGGTTCCTCCGCATACATTTTGGCTCTCAAAGGAACCCGCGTTGCTGGTGCTATCCAAGAGAATCACTTGCGCAGTCAGCCAACCATGCAGTAGCCAGCTCCAGGTTGCCTTCATGTTTGGCAAGGTAAACGCTGGGCAAAAAGCAGACGCATGGAACAATGGACCAAGGTAGACAGTAGAAAAGAGCCTCTATTGCGTTAGGAGCGTTTACATGGCGTATATTTGGTGGACAGCATATGGGTAGGCTTCAACGCTATTTGCAGCGTTTGCCGGAGCCGGTTTGGCAGGAGATGTGGGTAGCTGCCCAGGGTGAGCTCGGCAGGTCATCGCTTGAGCTGTTGCGGCGACTTCGACAGGCTTGGGAACCGATAGGGTTGCGCGGCCCAGTGAAAGAACAGGTTCAGCGGTTGGAGCGGTGGGTTTGGCGCTATCAGTGGGTAGCGGAGCAGCGGAGGCATCCGGTGCATCGTCCTGCGCCGACCGCTTGGTTGACTTGGGGGGCTTTAGCTTACTATAAGTACGGGTTAGAGGCGGAGGCCTTAGGTCTCTTACGGCAGGTGCAACAGCGCCAAGCCTGGCCATTTGAGGCCCTCCTCACCGAGGTAGAGTGGCATACTCAAGCCAACCGATTTTCTGCTGCACTGCAGGCCTTACGGAAGGTAGCCATGTTGGCTCGCCGACTTCAAGCTCTGGCCTATATTCATCGGCTACAACTGCTTTTGGTGCGACTCTTTTATGTGCATGGGGGTTCGTACACAGCTCCTGCACGTCGTCTCTTGGGTAAGTTGGGCCGACTGCATCGATGGATAGCGCCTTTGCCTACAGAACCCACGCTTCGAGCCTTAGAAAAGAACCTTCGAGGTACCCACGCCCTTCTGCAAGGCGACCTTGTGGCCGCACTCGATGCCTATCAGCCTGAACCGCACTTTTCTCCAGCTCAAGCCTTCCCTCTCCAACTCAATAGTTGGGTCTGTCTACTCTATCAAAGGGTTCCTTTCGATCAGCTCTTTACCTTTCTTTGTTCCCTGCCTGTCCAAGCATTCCCTTCTGTCCATTACCGAACTATCTTTCTTGATCGGTGCATGCTTACCCTACTCCAGTATGGCTCGCTTGCAGACATTCGGGAGTGGATCCCGTCTATAGCACGGGCCCTTCCACCGGCAGAGGAGCTCACAAGCAACCTGCATTTACTTTTCTGGCAGCTTAGTTGGCTGGCTGGCCAGACAGAAAGATCGTTCATGCAGCTCTGGCAAACCGCTCCGAAAGGACCGGCCGATTCCCTCCAAACACACCTTATCGCCTTACTGATAGCCGTAGAAGAAGCAAATGTTCGTAAAATAACAGAAAAGTACCACACTTGTATGTACTTTATTCGAAAAAATAGAAGATTATTTGCATCATCTGGCTTTTTTGTTCGATTTTTGCGTTTGCTTTACACAACTCGTTTGCGTCCACGAGAGGTAAGTAAGGCTGTACAAGCATGGCAGGCCCACCTGGCGATGTATCCGGTGGAGCGACTTTTCTGGCAACGCAGCCTCTTGCCCTACTGGATTGAGGCTCGTACGCAGCACATTCCCTTACGAGCTTTCTTTGCGCAGCGAAGCACCTCACCCCTCTTGCGAAGCTTTTTGGAGCAGTGGTTGGGCCAGCGATCCTTCTGAAGTAGAGGCGTTTAGGGTGGGTTATTGTAAGGGCAGGTATCCGGCTACGCTGAAGGTCCAGTTGCCGTATCCCACGTTTTCGCCTGCGCGAAAGAGGGGATAAAGTTGGGTAGCGGCCGTGAGCTGGAGAAGCTTGAGTCGGTAAGCTAAGCTCAGGCCGGTTCCCGCACCTAAGAAGTGCCAACGCAGCCCCACCGTGGCGTCAGGTTGCAGACTGTAGCTTAGGCCTGCAAACGAGCTGAAAGTAGGTATCGTGGCTCGAGTCAGTTCCTCAGGGAGGTGATAGGGGTAAGCGGAAGGGGTCCGGTTCCAATGCTCGTAGCCCACGCCTGCGCCCAACCCCATTTCTATCCGGACTTTCTCCCCCACCTGAGGGGCCAGGGCGAGGTTCCCTTGCAAGTGGAAAACGGTGGACCGGACTCCTACTTCATATGTGGTGGAGTCTACCTGCTTGAGAAAAGTGTACCGGGCTTGGCCGCCCCAGGCGGTAAAGTCTAACCGAACCAGTTTCCATTGGCTGAAGAAGCCGGCGTGAGCGGTGAGCAGGAGGCGTTCTGTGGCGTCTTCTTGTGTAGGCTGGCCTACGCGTAGCCCTCCATAGGCTACGGCCCCTTCTTCTTGCGTATGAGCCAGGGGAAAGATAGGCGCGGTGCTCCAGGCCACCGGCACCGCACAACCCCCTACGAATAATAGTAAGCTAACTGTAAGCCATATCCCTACCCCTTTTTTCTTTTGCATGGCCCAAAAAAAAAGATATAAAAGAAACGATTATTCTACCGCTTCTACGGCTTGGACTTCGGGGACAAGGCGGGTCAGCAGGGCTTCGATGCCGGCCTTGAGGGTATACAAACTGGAGGGGCAGCCAGAGCAGCTGCCTTGCAAGCGCAGTCGGACTACACCTTCTCGGTATTCGACGAGTTCTACATCGCCCCCGTCCATGGCGATACCGGGCCGCACGTACTCTTCGAGGATGGTGCGGATTTGGTGTTCTATGCCTTGGGGGGTGGGGATTTCGACGGCGGCTTGGGGGTTGCGCAGGGGGCCTTGAGGTAGGAACGTACGCAGCACCTGCTTGACAGGGGGGATAAGCGCTTGCCAGGTAGCCTCCTCCTGCTTGGTGACAGTGAGAAAGGCCCGAGTGAAGAATAGACTTTTCACCCCGGGTATAGCCCACAGCGCTTGCACCAAAGGGGGGTCGTCCGGTGTGGGCGTCGAGCATTCCCAGGTGCCCCGGTCCAAAAGTGGGGCCTCAGGCGGCACTACAAACTTGAGGCTATGGGGATTGGGCGTGACCTCGGTGTAAATCAGCATAGCTTACAAAACATTTTTTGGGGCGGCCAGGTGGCTATAATCGTAGTAGGGCAGGTACGTGCAGCGGGTATCCAGTTCCACGCCAAGCTGATGGAAAAGATTGAAGAGGCCGAGGAAAGTGCGGTTGAGGAAAAGGAAGTCCCTCAAGCCCCGAAGCTCTCGACTCCGAGCGATTTCTTCGCCTACGCTGTTGAGCGCCTCAAAGAAAGCTGTATCCCGGAAGTCCATCCGGCCCAGGCGGTACGGCGTGGCCAGAATCTGCGCAAACCGACTAAAAAGGTCCCGTACCTGTTCCCGCTGCTGCGGTTTGTCTGTAGGCCGGTAGATGGCCAGCTTCTCAAAGAGTTCGTCGAGCTTTTTTCTTTTTTTCGGCTCGTAAATAGAAGGGTCCCCTAAAGCAAAGTAGGACTCGTACAGGTCAGGAGGTATTTTCTTAGTGCAGCCAAAGTCAATCACACCCAGCTTACCGTCTGAACGAAAGAGAAAGTTACCTGGGTGGGGGTCGGCGTTCACTTGCCGCAGCTGGTGAATCTGAAAGTTGTAAAAGTCCCAGATAATCTGCCCAAATCGTTGTCGTTCTTCGTAGGCGGGAGAGGTAGCGAGGTATTCTCGTAAGTGCAGCCCATCGAGCCATTCCATGGTGAGTACCTTATCTCCACACAGTTCGGGGTAATACTGGGGGAAACGAAGATAAGGTAAGCCTTGGCACAGCTGTTGGAAAGCCAGGGAGTTAGATAGTTCCTTGCGGTAATCGGCCTCTTCCAGAAACTTTTCTTCCATTTCTTGGATGTAAGGCTCGAGCTCTTCGAGGGGGATGCGTGTGATGCGGGGTGCAAAGGTGCGGAAAATCTTCATGTCCGATTGGATAGACTCGGCGATGCCGGGGTACTGAATTTTTACGGCGAGTTTTTGGCCGTCTTTCCAGGCTTCGTGCACCTGGCCTAGCGAGGCCGCGCGCACCGCTTGGATGTTGAACTTGTCAAAGACCTTCTCAGGAGGCTGGCCAATACTGCGTTTGAAGACCTGCACCACCAGCGGGCCGCTCATCGGGGGTACGCTATACTGCGCGTTTTGCATCACCTCCACAAAGGACTTGGAGAAGTTGATCGTGTCTAAAGAGATGGTTTGGGCTACTTTGAGGGCTGAGCCGCGCAGCTGCGTGAAAGTTTTGAGGAGGTCTTCGGCGTTTTCGCGGTCCAGCTCTTCATCAGAGACCTCTTGGCCTAAGAGCTTTTTAGTTTGGTATTTGACCATGTTGGCCCCGACTTTGAGTCCTCCTTTGAGGAACTGCGAGGCGCGAGCGATTTTGCTGGTAGGAAGTTTGTCTTGTCCTTCCGGTGTGCTGGCCATGGTGAGGCAAAGGTACGAAAGAAGAGACTAAGAGAAAAGGCCGCTTAGTGGTAGATAGCCTAAAGAAAAGCCTGTAGTTCGCTTTCGTCTTGGAGGAGTACGTCGCGGGGTTTACTGCCGCGGGCTGGGCCGACGATGCCGGCGCGCTCAAGCTGATCCATAAGCCGGCCGGCGCGATTGAACCCAATCCCGAGTTTGCGCTGCAGGAGCGAAGTCGAGCCGTACCGGCTGCGCACCACCAGGAGGGCGGCTTCGTAAAAGAGGGGATCGCGTTCTCCAGCCACCTCTTCCTCGGAGGCTTCTTCTTTTTCTGGGTTAGGCGGTTCGGGCAGTATGTAAGGCGCTGGGGGGGGCTGCTGGATCACATGCTCCAACACCCGCTCTATTTCTGCCGAGGTGACATATCCGCTCTGCAGACGCAGAAGCTCCGTCCCCATCAAGAAAAGCAGGTCTCCTCGTCCGATAAGCCGTTCGGCGCCATCGGTATCTAAGATCACGCGAGAGTCTACCTTGGTCACGACTCGGAAGGCAATGCGCACAGGGAAGTTAGCTTTGATGAGGCCGGTAATCACATTGACGGAGGGGCGCTGGGTGGCCACAATGAGGTGGATGCCCACCGCTCGGGCCAGCTGGGCTAACCGACATATAGGTGTCTCCACTTCCTTGCCTGCGGTCATCATGAGGTCGGCCAGCTCGTCCATGATGAGAACCAGGTAAGGCAAGGGGCGGTGGCCTTCGGGCAGACGACCTTCTCGGCAGCGGGCGTTGTACTCAAGCAGGTTGCGGGCTTGGGCTTCTTTGAAGAGTTCGTAACGCATTTCCATTTCCAGCACCAAGCTTTGCAGGGCCGGCAGCGCATGCCGCACGTCGGTAATGATAGGCTCAGGCAGCCCGGGTACTTTCGCCAGGTAATGATGCTCAAGGCCCTGGTACAAGCTCATTTCGACTTTTTTGGGGTCAATCAGCAGAAAGCGCACCTCTTCGGGAGAACGCTTGTACAGGAGAGAAAGGAGCATGCAGTTCAGTGCGACAGACTTACCTTGGCCGGTGGCCCCTGCAATCAATAGGTGGGGCATTTGAGCCAAATCCCGAACAAAAGTTTCGTTGGTGATGGTTTTGCCCAGGGCTAAGGGCAGGGCAGCCCCACTTTCTTGAAAGGCGTTAGAGCTGAGAAGTTCCCGCAAGGGCACTACTCGCGGATGAGCATGAGGCACTTCAATCCCAATCGTACCCTTACCTGGCATCGGCGCAATAATCCGAATCCCTAACGCCGCCAAGCTCAACGCAATATCATCTTCCAGGCTTTTGATTTTGCTGATGCGGATGCCGGGCGCCGGTACAATCTCAAAGAGGGTGACGGTGGGGCCGACGGTGGCGGTGATTCGGGTGATGGGGATGCCGTAGTGCTGGAGCGTCTGGACGATTTGGTCTTTGTGGGCTTCGATTTCACTGCGGGGCAGGATGGGCTGGGTATCCAACGGAGGGTCCAGTAAGACCAACGGCGGCGGCTCATACCCCCCAGTAGACTGAAAAGGTTGGGTAAGCCGTTCGTCAGCTGAAACAGGCTGAAGTTTTTTAGGCTCGGCCTGCCGAGGAGGCTCGGCAAGCGTTTCCGGGGGGAAGCATAAGGTAGACGCTATCGAGAACTCAGGCTGGGGGGCGACATCGGCAGATGAGGGGCTTTCTTCAGGGTTTGGAGAGGAATACGGCTTGTCTGGTGGGGGCTTAGCAGCGAGGTCAGCGGAAGCGGAGACCGGTCCAGCGGTGAGTCCGGTCGCCTTCAAAACCGGAGACTCCAACGAAGCGTCCGCAGGCTCCAGCGTCTGAGGAGGGGCAAGGGGAACCACTTCATACCAAGAAGGTTCGGCCTGGGAGGGCGCTTCCTCTTGTAGGGACTCTTCGGGTGAGCTCTCCAGGGATGAGAGGGGCTCTTCTGTGGGCTTGGGTGGGCGGTTTGACGTCCGCAGCGCCCAGACCGCCGCGCTGGCCAGGAGAATCCACCCCAAAAACAGGCCCACAGGCCCAATGTAGAGGGATATCCACGCTGTGAGCCCTGCCCCTACGCTCCCGCACCAGATAAGGTCTTCTACCGCGCCGATTTGAACCAACCACCCGCCCAAGGTAGAGAACGCATACAACGCCACCAGTCCCCAACCCAGGACTTTGAGGCGTGCAGGCTTGCGTCGGCTCCACTGTAGGCTCAAGTACAAGAGCGCCAGTGGAAACAGTATCCCTACCCAACCAAAACCTCGGTACACGAGACGATGGGCGATTTGGGCGCCGATCCAACCGGTGGGGTTATTCAGGGGGGTGGCGGAAGGGGCCCCTTCCAGGGCAGGAAGATCTAACGGGTAGCTCACGAAGTAAGCCAGCACCGCTACGAGGAGGTAGAGGCCCACCACTCCAAGGCTAAGGCTCAAAAGTAGACGACGAGAGGGGAGGAGTCCGCTTTCCCCCATAAGGCGAAGTTAGCGCTTTAGCGGAAAGGGCGACTCGGGAGAGGTGTTTAGCAGCAGCGAGGGGGGGATCAAGCCCTTTTGGAGTACCGCCAGACCGGGGCGCCAGTACGCCAGCTCAGCGACCCGATGCGCATCGGTGGTGAGCAGGATACGAACCCCCATTTCGGCAGCCCGCCGAGCCCACCGCCAGTCGATTTCCATCCGGTAGGGGTTGGCGTTGAACTCGATAGCGACCCCTTTTTCCGCGCAGAGGGCTAAAATGCGCTCTTCGTCTATGGGGTAGCCGGGTCGGTTTCGCAGCAAGCGCCCTGTCCAGTGCCCCAGCACTTTGACATGGGGGTTTTGCAAAGCGGTTGTGAGGCGCTGAGTGGCTTCTTCTCGGCTCATGCGCAAGCGCTCATGCACCGAAGCCACCAGGTAGTCCAGCTGGCGCCAAATCTCCTCTTCGTAGTCGAGGCGTCCATCCGGTAAGATGTCGGCTTCGACTCCTTTCAGCAGCCGAAAGCCGGTGAAGGAACTATTTAGGCGGTCGATGTGCTGGATTTGGGCCAGGAGCTTTTCTGGAGATAGGCCGCCGGCGTAGGCGGCGCGCTGGCTGTGGTCGGCTATGCCCAACCAACGCCATCCTTGGGCTTGAGCGGCTTCAGCCAGCGCCTCCAACGTATCGGCTCCGTCCGAGTAGGTCGAATGCACATGTACCGAACCGTAAAAGGCGGTTTCTGAAAGAGGTTCTGGCAGGCGTCTCTGCTTGGCCAGTTCGAGGATGTCTTCCCAATCCCTCCACTGGGGCAGAATATAAGGCAGGCCTGCCGCGGAGAAGAGTGCTTCTTCGGAGAGGCCGGACCGTTCGGCGGGTAGGTAAGCTTGCAGGTTTTCCCAGAAGCGGGCGGGGCCGGTCCAACGCAGCAGCCCTTCTCCCCACCGTTCCTCGGGCACGACTCGCAGCCGAACTCGCAGTTCAGGGTGTTCAAGCTCGTAGGAAGAGCGGCTTTGCCAGCCTTGTTTTTCGAGTAGTGGGGCCGCACTCTGAGAGACCATACCTTCCACCTCTTCCAGCAGGGGCAAAGCCCGGCGCAGTTCGCCCACGGGTTCTACGCGCAGGCCCTGTTCTTTCAGGGGGAGGGTGGCCTTTTCCCACAGGGTAAGCGCTTCGAGGTAGAGGAGGTACCGCCGCTCCGAACGGTAAAAAGCCAAGCCTTCGCGCACTTTTTCGATCAAGGCCGGCCCCCATCCCGTCAGTCGGTTTAGCTTACCGCGTTCCAGGGCTTGCTCCAAGCTGTCTATGGAAGTGATGCCGGCTTCTTTCCAGAGTTGGTGGATGCGTTTGGGGCCGAGACCCGGCAAGCGCCGCAGTTCCAGCAGGCTATCCGGCACTTCGCTGCGCAGTTCTGCCAGCAGGGGGGTAGTACCCTGGGCGTAGAGCTGCCGGAGCGCCCGCTGCAGGCCTTCCCCTATACCTTTTTCCCCTTGTGCAGCGGCCAAGAGCGCTTCGGCTGAGGTAAACGCCTTTTCAGGCAGTTTCTCAAGGGTTTGGAGCAGCCGTTTGTACGCGGTGGTGCGGAAGCCCTGCGGCTCAAGGAGTTCGAGCCGGGCGACCAGCTCTTCCAGTAGGAGCTGCAAGGCCTCGCGCATGGTTTCAGCTTTTCTGCTGGGCGCGTAGGGCGGCGAAAGCGGCTTTGAGCTGTTCTCGGTCGGCTACTTGGGCCAGGTAGTTGAACATGGCCCCTTGGAGCCGTTCAGCGCCGTCTATAGGGATCACGGCGCCCGTGATGTAAGGCGCCAGGTCAGACAAGAGAAAGGCCGCCAGCGCACCCAGCTCTTCCGGTTTGCCGTAGCGTTGGGTGGGGAGGCGTTTCTTGTATACCTCCTCAAAGTCGCTGCCGGGCATGAGGCGAGACCAGGCGCCTTCCGTGGGGAAAGGTCCCGGCGCAATCGCATTGACTCGAATCCCGTACGGGGCCCATTCGTAAGCCAGGGAGAGGGTTAGGGCTTGTACACCGGCTTTGGCCGCAGCCGAAGGCAGCACAAACGCACAACCCGTCTCCGTATACGTCGTTACGATGTTCAGGATGTGTCCGGGGAGGTGCCGTTCGATCCAGTAGGCGCCTGCCCACCGGCTCACATGGAAGGTCCCTATCAACACAATGTCCACGACGGCTCGGAAAGCCCTGGGCGAGAGCGTTTCAGAAGCAGCGAGGAAGTTTCCGGCGGCGTTGTTGACGACGGCGTCGAGTCGGCCCCAGTCTTGCACGACGGCTTGGAGGAAGGCCTGGACTTGGTCCCACTCTCGCACATCGCAGGGGTACGCTCGTACCTGAGGGCCAAGGGCCTGAGCGGTTTCCTCGAGCACGGTCTTTCGCCGGCCGCAGATCGCTACCCGCGCTCCACACCGCACAAAGGTTTCGGTCATGGCGCGGCCCAATCCCGTGCCGCCGCCCGTCACAACGATAACTTTATCGCGCAAATCTATCGTCATATCAAAACTTGTAAGCAGGATTTTTTCGGGAAAAGTCAAAGTCTGTCAATGGAGGATCCACTTCCACTTTGTAGTATTCGTATCTTTCGTAGAGGCCTTTCTCGTCTTCGACTTCGATTACAAGAGGTATATGCCGTTCGCTGTCTACGATGAGCCGGATAACCTTGCCATAGTCAGAAGGAACCTTGAGCACGCGGCCTGCCGGCAGCGGGTCCGTAGGCGAAGAGAGATCATTCAGCTCGAGAATCTTGTACCAGCCTACGTGGAGTTTTTCGGCGATTTGGAAGAGGTTTTCTCCGGCTTGTACGGTGTAAGTCGTGATCCGATAAGCAGGAGGAGAAAGAACCAGCTTATGACAGCGGCGACCGTCCCAGGTCAGCGAACCTTCGTATCGGACGAGATTTTTTAGCTGGGTGCGGTATTTTTCCCGGGCTGCCAAGAGTAGAGTACGCATCTGGTCATAGCCAGTAGCTAAGATGGTCTGGTGCTGGTTTTCCAATATCAGGTCGCCGTAAGGATCCAGTGTAAGGGCTACGTAGGGAAAGGAGTTGGGTTTGACCAGGATGCGTTTAGAGCCGGGTTCAGCGGGGTAAAGCACTTCTACCCCTGCGCGGGGGCTGTATTGATAGCCGTACACCGCAAAAGGGTTGCGGCGAAGCTTGAAACGCATGTGCTCTAAAAGCAGCTTGCCCCGCACTCGCTCGTATTTTTTGAACTCATACTGCAGGGTACGGAGGGTGCCCAGCCTATCGAGCATGGAGTTCAGTAAGGAGAGGGGCTCAGGAGCCTGGGCCCACAACCCTCCCATCACCCAGATCAAAGCCTTACGCAGCATACGCCGGTAAAGATAGCGTGTAAGGGAAGAGAGCGGCTTCTTCCGGGTCGTTGGTGGCGCAGAGGAGCAGGTGATGAGGGGAGGCTTGCAGGCGGCGTAGCTCCTCATACAAGAGTCGTCGGTAGCGGTTATCCAGGAAGGCGCCCGGCTCATCCAGTAGGATGAGCCCTTCTGGGGCCTGGAGGGCTAGCCCTACCAAGAGGCGCTGGGTCATGCCTGAGGAGAGTTCATACAGTCGGGCGTGAGGGGGAGTCGCCCACCGCTTGGGAAAAGAAGCCGGATCGCCTAAAGCTTTTTGGCGGTAAAAGTCCTCCACTACGTCGGCTACCCGCAGGTCAGGGGGAGGATGCACGGCAGGAGATTGCCAAAAAAGCCGCTTGAGAAAAGCTGACCCAGAAAGGGGCCGATCGTCCTTTTCGACTACGATCTGCCCTTCGGTAGGGGAGAGATAGCCGGCTATGAGGGCCAGAAAGGAAGTTTTTCCGGAGCCGTTGGGACCCACAATAGCCCAGCTTTCGCCGCCCGAGAAGGTTTTATTGACCCCTCGGAAAAGCCATTTATCGTTCTGTTTCAGCCCGATTTTTTCCAGATGGAGCCTTAGCGGCATGAGCGACTTTGAGGGAGCTTTTAGGCACCAAACTGGCGGTGAGTTCGGCTTCGCAGACGAGCTTGTCCTCGACGAACGCCTTGCCAGCCATCTTGCAGATGCCCCGGCGCAGCTGTAGCATGTCCAGCTTGAAGACGAGCTGGTCACCCGGTACGACTGGCTTTTTGAAGCGCGCCCCATCTATCGCTAAGAAGTACACCCAGTAATCTTGAGGGTTCTCAACGATGTTGAGGAAGAGGATGCCTCCTACTTGGGCCATGGCTTCGAGGATCAGCACACCGGGCATGATGGGGTTGTCTTCAAAGTGCCCTACAAAGAAAGGCTCATTGATGGTCACATTTTTGATGCCGACGATGCTGTCTTCACTAAAGTGTACGATACGGTCCACCAGCAAGAAGGGATACCGGTGCGGTAAGATTTGCCGAATCGCATGAATGTCAAAGACGACATTGCCCGAGGTAGGGGTTTTTTGGAAGCGCTGGATGATTTGTTTTTTCTGGATGAGTTTGTGGAGGGTACGGATGAAGGCGATGTTGGCACTGTGGCCGGGGCGCATGGCGATAACCTGGCCGCGTAGAGGGGCTCCTAAAAGTGCCAGGTCTCCAATCAGGTCGAGGAGCTTGTGGCGGGCTGGCTCGTTGTCGAATCGAAGGGGGGTGTTGTTGAGCACGCCTTGCTCGACCATTTGGACGTCGGGGTATCCAAAAAGCGAACCGATGCGGCGCAGCTCTTCCGGCGTGTAAGGCCTGTCTACAATGACAATGGCGTTATCGAGGGTGCCGCCTCGGATTAGACCGAGGCGATGCAGCTCTTCCAGTTCGTAGAGTAGGCAGAAGGTACGGGCAGGGGCTACTTCGGTGGCGAAGTCTTCCCATCGAACCAGGGTGGCGGGCTGAATGCCCAGCACCTGCGAGTTGTAGTCTACGATGACCGTAGCGCGAAAGCCGTCAAAAGGCAAAGCAGCAATATCCACGCCACGCTCCCGGTCCTGGTAATGCACCGGCTCTTCGATGTGGTAGAACTGCTGAGGTTCCTTCTGGGGTTGAAGGCCAACTTGTTGGATCGCCTCTACAAAGGGGAGCGCGCTCCCGTCCAAAATGGGGATTTCGGGTCCCCACACCTCGATGCGGGCGTTTGACACCCCCATCCCTACCAGCGCCGCCAAAAGGTGTTCCACGGTGTGAACCCGCACTTCCCCTTGGCCCAGCGTGGTAGAACGCATCAGGTCCACTACAAACTCCACGCGGGCAGGTATCTCCACCGGCTGAGCTAAATCTTGCCGTACGAAGCGGTAGCCTGTATCCTCTGGGGCAGGCAAAACCCGAATCCGTACACTCTCCCCCGTATGGAGGCCTACTCCTTCCAGGCTAAAACCGTCCCTCAAAGTATGCTGTTTCTGAAACATGAGGCTTAGGGTTGAGAGAGGAGTTTTTCCAGTTGCCGCAAGCGAGGGTACAAATCCGGCAGTTTTCGCAGGATAGCTTCCATCAGCAGCTGTTGGCGCACTTCCTGAGCTGGGGAACCCCGCCAAGAACGGCCAGGGGTGGTAATAGAGCGGGAAATGCCACTCTGAGCGGCAACGGAGGAGTGGTCAGCTACCTGCACATGGTCTGAGATGCCTACCTGGCCGCCTATGCGACAAAAAGCTCCTACGGTAGAGCTGCCGGCTATGCCTGTCTGCGCCGCAATGGCGGTATGCCGGCCAATGCGCACATTGTGCCCAACTTGAATCAAGTTGTCGAGTTTGACGCCTTCTTCTATCCGCGTTTCGCCTAAAGTAGCTCGATCAATGCAGGTATTCGCGCCTACTTCTACTTCGTCTTCCAGCACGACCCGCCCGACTTGGGGGATCTTTTCATAGGGGCGGTTCACTCCCGCGTAAAAACCAAACCCATCGGCGCCAATCACCGCCCCAGGATGAATAATGCACCCTTTGCCTATCCGTGTGCCCGGCATGAGCACCGCATGGGGGTAAACAATACTGTGCTCTCCAATCTCCACTTCTGGACCGATGTAGGCAAACGGAAAAATCCATACTTGGTCAGCGATTTTGGCGTTTTCTCCGACATAAGCAAAAGCACCGATGTAAGTCTGAGGAGAGACCTCGGCGGTAGGATGCACAAAAGCCTGCGGCTCACGCCCAAAATCAGGTAAAGGACGCAGCTTGTATTTGCGCACTAAGCTATAAAAAGCGTGATCGGGACGGGTTACTCGAATCCAAGTAGGATAGGAAGGTAAAGGTTTCCTCGGCTCAAAGCCCTCAGGCACGAGGACGGCTCCGGCTTGTGTTTGGTACAAATGAGACTCATAGCGGGGGTCAGAGAAAAAACTCAGATCAGAAGGCCCCGCTTCCTTCAAGCTGGAAAAGCCTGTAAGTAGTCGGTGCGTATCCCCTTCGATTTTCGAGGCTCCTACGGCTGTAGCGACTTCTTTAGCCGTCAATCTCATAGGCGAACTTTCTTGAGGATTTCTTCGTGGAAAAAGCGGCCCTGCCACTCCACATCGTGCTTTTCCTCGGTGATTTCTGGAGAGTCGGCTGAGTAGTACAAATAGAGAGCAGCGCAGCTTTCGACCGCGCCCGTAAAAAGTTCCACCAGGAGGGCCAGGTTCTCGCGCTGATCGGTAGAGAGGGCATCAGCGATTTGACGGAGGATAGCGTAACCCCGTAGCACTTTCTTGGAAAGGAGACGCAGGCTATCTAAAGTAGGGTTAGGGTTTTGGAGCAGAGCGAGGGTATCCTGGAGGAGATCCATGTATTCTGGGTGGGCGAAAGCGTGTCGGGCAGGCAGGCCAGCGGCGCTTCGGGCCGCTACGGCGAGGGCCAGCGCTCCTTGCACTACGACAGGTACCAGCGGCATAAAAGGTTGCTGCTGCGCCAGCCGCCAAATCAGCTCTCGCAAGGAGAGTTCACTCAAGTCGGGGGCTCCTTCAGCTGGCCCAAAAACCCATTCCGGAAGCCGTTCCTCAGGGCGAAAGTCCTTCAGTAAGAGCGAACGAAGGGCGACTTCAATGCGTTCTTTCATGGAGAGTTCAGTGCCTTCTCCGCTTTTTTGCAGGAAGTGGTCTGCCGCTTGTAGTAAAGCCCACTGGGGAAGGAGACCGATGATTTCGGTTTCGGTGACGCGCACGCCGTATCCCCGAGCGATTTCTTCCACCGCCTCAAACACGCGATAAAGGGGGGTTTCCCGAAGATTGACGATATTCACGCTCACTTGGGCAAAACCCAGTTCGGGTAAAAACCAGCCTATAGCTTGGACGTGAGGGAGGCCTCCATTCTTCTCTCGTATTTGAGCGGCGATGCGTTTAGCGAGGCTTTCTGATCGGGTATTGAGGGTTAGGTTGAAAGCGGCAATAAAGTCGCGCACGCCGATGGCGGTGGCGCCGGCGCGGGGATGAGGCACAATAGGACCTAAATCCGGCGCCCATTCCGGCAGACGCAGCCGTTCGGCCAGCTTTTCATAACCCCCTTTTCGGAGGTTGGGTAGCCAGCGCCGTTCTGGGGTGCGAGCTGACTCCCCATACAAAAACACCGGCAGCCGAAACGTATCGGCTACTCGACGAGCAAACCGTTCTACTTCGGCCTTGAGCCAGGTGGCTTCTACCCCTCGATATGGGGTAAAAGGACATACATCCACCGCCCCAAAACGGGGATGCACCCCTTGGTGGGCACGCATGTCAATCAGCTTGAGGGCCACTTCGTAGGTTCGAAAAGCCGCCTCAAACACCGCTTCAGGAGCCCCCCCAAAAGCCAACACCGTGCGATTGACCGTTGGGCCGCTGTCGGTGGCCATAAGCTTGACCCCCTTCGTCTCGGTCACCGCCCGGCGTAGGGCTTCGATCACCTCACTACGTCGCCCCTCACTGAAGTTAGGCGTACATAAGAGCACAGGCTCCATGCAGGCAAACTTACGAATTCTCTCCCCGCCCTATGCCCGCATTCCTACCACCAAAATGTCATCGGTTTGGGGATAGTCGCCCTTCCAGGTTGCCAGATCGGCTTCTAAGGCCTGTAGCTGGGCTTCGGAAGAGAGAGGGGCCAGCTGCGCCAAAAACCGCTTGAACCGCTTGCCCATGTATTTTTTCCCCTGAGGGCCGCCAAACTGATCTGCGTACCCATCCGATGAAGCGTATATCCACGCTCCCGCAGGCGGCTCCACCACATGAAGGGTGAAGAACTGCTGGGCCGGAGCCGAAGCCCCTCCAATGCCTTTTCGGTCGGCGGGGTATTCTTGGGGTTCGGCTTCTCCGGGGACCACTATCCAGAGGGGACGGTTAGCCCCTGCATAATGAAGCCTACGAGTGGCGGGGTGATACGCCATCAAGGCAATGTCCATTCCATCCTCGGAACGTGCTCCTGGCACATCCTGGCGAAGAGCCCGCCGCATAAGACGGTGAGCCCCAGCCAGAATCTCATCGGGCGATCGTAGCCCTTCCTGGAGTACGGCCTGCGTCAGCACCGCCGAAGCAATCATCGTCATGAGCGCCCCCGGTACCCCATGCCCTGTACAGTCCGCCGCCGCAAAGTAAATCCAGTCTTCCAGCGCCAAAAACCAGTAAAAATCCCCGCTCACAATGTCGCGCGGCTTCCAAAAAACAAAACTTTCTGGCAAATACTCCCGAATAACAGAAGGAGGTACGACCATCCCTTGCTGGATACGAGCCGCATATTGGATACTTTCAGTGATTTCTCTGTTTTTCTCTTCGATGATGCGGTAGGCTTCTTCAAGTTGGCGTTTGCTTTGCTCGATGAGGTTTTTCTCGTATTCGGCGCGCTCGCGCTCAAGGGCCAGGCGCAGGGCGGCGGCTTCTTTTTCGCGCTTTTGGGCTTCTTCTCGCTGGCGGTCGGTGACATCCCGCAGCGTCAAGAGATACCCTTTGACCAGGGGGTCGGTGAAAAGAGGCTGACCCACCGCCTCGAAATAGCGCCAGTACCCTTCTCGGTGCTGTAGCCTCACTAAAAAGAAAGCTGAACCTTGCCGAGCTAAAGCACTCTCGACTAAGGCTCGGTCTTCCGGATGAAGCAGCTCACGCAAAGCACTGCCTTCAAGGTGCGTCGGCGGGTAGCCCAGAGTTCGCTGGGCAGAGGGGCTGGCATACTGAATGACACCGCTCGGGTCCAGAATACAAAATACCTCCGAAGCATACTGCACCAGGGCTTTGTACCGGCCTTCGATACGCAGAATCTCTTCGCGGGCTTGGAGTTGGACGGTTTGCCGGTAGGTGCGTACGCTGGTATAGAGGCGCCAGCCCCCATAGAGTCCTCCTCCCAAAACCCCCGCCCATAAAAGGCTTAGTAGCGCGCCTTTCCAGGTGGGGCTTACCCACAGACTAAGTCCTATACCAGCCAATAGCAGCAGAAAAAAGCCTGCTCCCCCCATCCATAGCCAGCGGCTGGGCAAAGTCGGGCTTTCTTGGGGGCGCATCGCTTGTAGCACCACGGCCATCGCTCGGGCAGCCATCTCACCAGAGGGGAAAGGGATATACTACGCCGCGTTCTCGATAGGTGTAGCCCAGCAGGTACTGCATCATCACTTGCACGCCTCCAAAGGCTGTAGGGGTAGTATTTCGGCGCGAGAGCAGGCTATACGCCACGCCCACCGCTAAGCCCTTCTGAAGGGTAAAGCCCGCCATAAGCGCATATTGGTCTTTGGCTCGCACTGAAGTTCCTACCAGGACCGAACCCAGCGGCTTAGTAAACCAGTATCCTCCTTCATAGAGCACAAACTCGGTGATCAAGCTGCCGCCTATCCATTGGCTTTGGTTGGAGCGTGCATAGACCAGGCTGCCTACAAACTGGAAAGGCGTTCGAGTATACAGGCGGGCGCCCCCGTATCCGCACCAGAAGAGAGAAAGCCGTTCTGCGTTTCGCACTAAGAAGCCTATTGCAGGCCGGTTTAGGCGGGAAGCGGAAAAGCCCACAAAAGGCACCACCTCGACGTTCCCGGGCACTTTTTGAGTGCGGTAGTATAGGAGGCTGATAGCGTAATCTGCGTTCCATGCCGTGACGCGGGAGAAGTCTTCGGTGGTAGGGCGGCTAAAGCCGCGTCCATCGAACTGGTCTTCAAAATAGAGGTCAGAAGGTTCCACGGTCCGCTGTACGAAGCCGACTCCTACGCCTGCCCGCAGGTGGTCATACCGAGCACGGGTGCCTAAGGGCGCTTCGTAAGCCAGGTTCAGCATGCCGCGTGTGGTACGCCAGCCCCCAGCCAGATCAGAGAAGACATACGCCCCTACCCCAGCGGGCAATTCTCGCAGCTGAAAGGGCGCTTCGACCCCCACCCACGTAGAACTAAAGCGCACAAATCCGGTGGCAGGCCGAAAGCTGTGCACCAACCCCGCCCGAAAACGGCCTTCTACCAGTCCTACTTGGGCGGGACTCAGGGCTTGTGCGGCGCTCCACAGGCCAATGGGCAGCACCTCTTGCGCCATCAGCTCACCGCACCAGATGCACAATCCCAGTATGCGTAATAAGGCCTTCATTGGGTACGAGAATAATAGCTCGATACGAGTAAGTACCGGGGTCCAGGGGTCGGCCATCCGAGGCGCGCCCATCCCAGGCCGGCAGGTTGTCTGCTGCAAATACCACTTGCCCCCAGCGGTCATACACTTCCAGCCGTGTGAAGTAAAACCGCTCTTCAATAGGCAGAGGACGGAAAACATCGTTTTTCCCATCCCCATTAGGAGAAAAGGCCGAAGGCAAAAAGACTTTGCGCGGTAGTACCTGAATGCAGTTGGTGCAAACGTAAAAGTCGGCGCAGCCTTGATCGTTGCGGGCTAAAAGCACCACCGTGTAAGTGCCCGGTGCACTGTAAGAGAAGGTAGGGTTGGGCGTACTGTCTACGTCGGGCTGATTGAGATCACCAAAGTTCCATACGTACGAAGTTGCCCCTTGACTTTGATTGGTAAAGGTGATAGTCGGATTATTCATGGTGGTGATGCGGGGGGCTGCATCGAAAAGGGCCGTAGGTGCAGGGAGGATGGTCACCCGCAAGGTAGCAAAGCTCTCACAGCTGCCTGTTGCCCCATAGAGGGTGAACGCCGTGTCCCCAGGAGGAAGCCGGCCCGGATCGTAGAAAGGACCTTCTCCTACGTAGGCTGGGTGGTTGCGAGAAGGAAGACCCCCGGCCACCACCGACGCCGCATCGCCTCGAAACCAGAGTAGGCTATCAAATCCCGTAGCTGGGAGGGCCCGCAGTACTAAGGGGGCATTCTCACATAGCTGAGTGGGTCCCTCTATAGAGACCGCCTGGCCGCTCTGGACATAAACCGAATCGGTATAGTCAGCCGAACCGCAAGTCCCGAATACGCGCCAGGTGAGATGTATCCACTTTCCGGCGTCGGCCGGGTCGGCGTTGTAGCGGGCGTTCGGGTCGTTGTTCGAAGGTCGGAAAGTCCCCCTACCATTGTCGGTAAGCCATTGACCTCCTGTGCCGGAGAGGATTTGCGCCCCTAACGGCGCAGTTAGGCCCCCCGCACATAGGGTATCTGCCCCAGGCGGCACCGTAAAACTGCCTTGTGCTGTAGAGGCATTGACAGCAAGTTGGAGGCATAGGGTATCCGTACCGGGGGCTCGACAGAAGCCCAAATCCTGGGATCGAATGACCCAGCAGAGCTGGATTGTCTGGCCGGCATCCGCCGAGGCGGGAATGTACTCCCCTTGGGGGTCCAGCGTGTCCAAGAAAGTGCCTTGACCGTCAGGCGTATACCATACGCCTGGGCCGTAAGCGTCCAAGAAAACCGTGTCGCCCGCGCAGGCTGGATTCGGGCTGAGCCCTGTAAAGCCCCGATCGATTACGTTGGTCGAAACCCGTACCGTATCCGGAGCCGAGTACAGGGTGCAAGGGCCCAGGTAGAGACGCGCCCGGTAAATCGAGTCGCTGGGCAGGGGCGGCGTCAAGTACAGGGAAGAGGTCGCTCCCAAGCCGCTTGCTACAGGCACCCAGGTGGAGCTCTTCCATACTTCCCAGTGGAGGCTATCATAGGGGGCTGCGCCCTCGAGGCTCAGCGCCGCTCGCTGGCCTCGACACACACCTCGCGGCCGGGCTACCGCCTGTCCCCTCGGCGAAGGCGGACAAGACCGCACCACCACAAGCTTATAACTGAGCTGGCTACAAGGGTTCCCACTCACAGTATAGACTACCCCTACCGTATCCACCCTCTCGGGAGAGGGAGAAGGTGTGGTAGGGAAGGTAAACGTGTGGGCTTGAGCGATGGTGGAAGTGCAGTTGGGGCCAGAACCGGTGACGCGAAGGCACCAAAAAAACCCACTGTAAGTATAGGGGTTGGGCAAGGAGGGGAGGCTGTAGGTGTAGCTTCCTCCAGCGTACACCGTGTCGGGTCCGCTGATAGGCAGGACCGGTGGTCGGGGCAGCACCCGAATCCCATGTCTCAGAGAGCGTATCCGGCATCCGCATTTGCGGTCTATCCCTTCCACCCATACATGGTAGGTGTCTGCGGCGCTGAAGGTTAGCTGAAACCGAAAGGTGTCTGTACCGGCCACTTGGGTGATGGGCAGCTGAAGCGAGCCTTGAAGCCCTACTGGCGGGTTCCTCTGGACCCATACCACAAAGCTGTCTACGGGCACCCCAGGTCCCTGCCGAACAAACTGGAAGTTTTCTGGCTGACCTTCACAGGTCAGGGTTCGATTGTAAGAAGTGTTTGTGGCCCAGAGGAGGTTCGTCAGAGGAGGGCATAGCCGCAGGGTGTCGCTTACGCGCTCTTGGATACGGGGCTTAAGGTTTTGCAGGAGGGAGTTGAGAACGGTGAGGTTCGTAGTGTCCCAGACCACGATGCTGGAATCGTCAGGGCCGCAAGCGCGCAACGGAACTCGTAAGCCTAAAATCGTATCCCAAGCTGGATCAGAAACCAGCTCGTCCCCTGGGGGGACGTAGCCGAGTTTACGGCGTACAGTCACATTCACTCGGGCCAGGGTAAAGGGATAAGTAATGCCATCATAGTAGGCAGGTCGGGTGACGGCGCTAAACTTGCGCTCATGGATCACGCGGGCGCCGCCCATGTCCAGCACCGAAAAGTTGTAAAAAAAGGGAAAGTTAGAGCTGGCGAGCGTATCGGCTGGACCTGAGCCGCCAGTGTGCCGGATTCGGAGCACCAAGTCTATCGAATCAGTTCCGGAGCTGGCGCTGGGCACGTAAGCCTGCTTGAGTTCTAAGCGATATAGCCGCTGTGCCCATAGAAAAGCGCCGCCCAGGCAAAGCATGAGCCAGACTCTGCTACTGCGCATAATGCAGTAGGAAGGTATGCATTCCAGATTCACTGGAAAGGCGCAGCCAGTACAGACTGGCGGGCAGGCCTGGCAGGTCAAGGCGGGTCGCTCGCGCAGGGTCGCTTTCCCAACTGTATTGGAGGAGGAGTCGGCCACGTAGGTCTCTCAGTTCCAGGTTTACAGGTCCGGCGGGTCCTTCGATGTACAGGGGGCCGGAAGTAGGGTTAGGGTAAATGCGCCAAACAGGAGCCGGGGGAGTCGAGACGCCGCTCACCCGGTGATACACGGTATCCGAGCGGGCTGTAGAGCCGCAGCGGTGCTGAATTTCGGCCCAGTAAACGCCCGGTAGATAGGGTACGAGGGTGGGACCTTGTCCTACTTCGATCCCTTCTCGCATCCAGCGAATAGAAAGATTCTCAGGGAAAAAGTCCGCTGGCGCTTGGAGGATCAGCTGGCCCTGCTCAAACTGGAGGTGAAAGCCCTCCACGGAGGGGCACAAAGTTACGGGCTGAGGGTTTACCGGCACGAAGCGGGTCCGAGCTCGAAGGAAGGGGGCCAGCACGATTTCTCCGGTTTCGAGGCTCCACCGGGCCGAGAGAAGGCCGCCAAACTGCCTGATGGGCACTCGATAGCGTCCCACCAGCTCGCGGACGCCAGAAAAAGGCGTGCCTTGAGGGGGATTTTGGGGTAGGAGGTTGAGGCTCACACGCTGAGCGGTGTCTTCTTGGCGTTGGGTCAAGTACAAGGCACGGTACAAGGGATTCTGCTGAGCGTCGTAGGGACCTCGAGCTATTATGTGTATGTTTTCCCAGTCGAGGCCAGCCGCCGGCGCAAAACGCAGTACAAAGTTCGCGCCTAAGGGCGTTTGGGTGGGGAGCCCCCGCCAAAAAAGGCTTACTTCGACATAGTCCCCTCGCACTTTCATCTCCGCCCAGAGGGTATCTTGCGCCCATCCTATACCAAGCAAGCCCCAAAGAAAAAGGGACCTCATAGCTGAGTCGAAAGCAGTTGGTTCTGGTTTTTCAGCAGCAGCTGGTAATCTTTTTCAGTGATGGCTCCATCTTGGTCGAAGTCGGCTTGTTTGTCTTGCTGCTTCCACGCCTCCAGGAAAAGTTCTACGTCGTAGGCGTTGATGACGGGGTGGGCTTCGTCGGGGAGGCTTCCGAGCTCGCCAGCAGCCAGGCAGGCTTTCCCCGATTTTTCCACATAGCTGGTGTGGGGATGGAGATTTTCCGGACGGGTGAAATCCAGCAGGAAAGGCCCTGGACCCTTCAGGGGCTGGCGATAACGCAAGGGTAGGTAACCCGGGCTTCGTATCCAGACCTCAGCGGGTTCATGGAGCGGAGCGGGCAGCTTCCATTCGGCGGTGCCGCCTTCGAGCTGGCCGGACAGGAGCCAGGCTTTAGAACCCGCTTTTACCACCACTTCGATAGGGCCGTTTGGGCTACCTTCCAGCGCAGCCTGGACACGTAGAGTTTGTGCCCAGCCTATTGTCAAGAGCCCAACCCACCAGACCTTTCTCCCGCTCATTCCACAAATATACGACCTCCGGCTTGTGCGGCGCTGCAGAACCAATCGCAACCTTCGTTTGCAATCGCTTGCGCTTAGCTCCAGGCCGGGGGGCTATACTCTTGCCAGAAAGTACTACATTTGCTTCATGCGAACCCTTTACCTACTGCTGACCTTCGTAGGGGCCTCTCTGGGCCTGTGGGCGCAATCCGCTACCCGCTTTCTGGATCCCGTATTTGCTCGGATTCAAGTTAGTCGGGGCGTTCAATATGGCAGCAATGTCGACTTTACGCAAGCGCCAGTAACCCTGTACATGGACGTCTACGAACCGTTGGGGGATACCATGCAAAAAAGGCCGGTTATCGTTCTGATTCATGCGGGGAGCTTCTTGCCGCCCAGTATAGCGAGTGCTGCCTTTGGGAAAACGCCTATCGGTACGCGGGTGGACTCGGGTATTGTAGCGCTGTGTATAGAGTTTGCGCGGCGGGGCTATGTAGCCATCTCGGCCGACCATCGGGTAGGTTGGAATGCCCAAGCCACCACCCAGGAAGCTCGTGCACAAGGGATTATCCAAGCGGTGTGGCGAGCTGTCCAAGATGGGCGAGCGCTGGTGCGTTATTTGCGCAAAGACGCCGCCACCACTAACTCATTTCGTATCGATCCGGATCGAATCGTGATGGGCGGCTCCTCTTCTGGCGCCTACGTGGGCCTGCACGTGGCCTACCTAAACCGCCCCGAAGAGCTGGACAACCCTAAGTTCAAGCTTTCTAACGGTACGCCGTTTGTGGACACCACCGCACCAGGTATGGACCGAGGTTCCGGCCCCAATGCGTTCGAAGGCGGCAGCGGCAACCCCGGCTACCCCTCCACCATCCAAGCTGTACTCAACTTAGGGGGCGCTATAGGCGACACCAGTTTCATCCAGAACGAAGGCATCCCGGTTATTTCCTTGCATGGCGTACAAGACCCTTCCACCCCCTATACTTCAGGGGTGGTGGTGACGGCCGTGGGGAACTACCCCATCATCGAGGTATTTGGCAGCTACAGCTTACACGAAAACTTAGACTTGAAAGGCAACCTGGGGGCCCTCAAGCCCGACTACGCGGGAGACCAGCCTTTTCCTGGTCTTTATCCCTGGCAGGGAGCGGGGTTCGAGCCCTTTGGATGGTATTCCAATTCTACGGATGCGGACAAAGCGCGTGCCCGTCGGTATGTAGATACCGTACTGTGGTTTGCTGCACCTCGCCTCTTTAAGGTGCTTGCGCTGCCTACCGTGCAAATGCCGGCTGCTCCTACCCTTACCGAAGTGGTAGAAGTAACGGCCCTGGCCCAGGGTGAAAACGGAAAGCTGGATTTTCAGGTGTTTCCTTCTCCGGCGTCCAGTCCGCAGGTAGCCATCCGCTGTGCCGTGCCCTTCACGGAGGTGGAGCTCTTCACGCTCGAGGGGCATCTTGTGGCCCGGCAGCAGATCGCCCCCGCAGCTGAATACTTGTGGAACTTACCTGCAGGGCTTCCGGCAGGGCTTTATCTCGTGCGTATTACGACGCCGCGCCTCACTTTGTACCAGCGCTGGAGTTATCAGCCCTAATCCCGCTTAGCGAGGGCATCTTTTTTTATGGCCGCGGCCCGCTACGTGCTCCTGAAAGAACTGGGAGAAGGCGGGATGGGTAAGGTCTACCTGGCCGAAGATACCCACCGAGAAATCCAGGTAGTGCTCAAATCCCTCCTTCCTCAGTACGCAGAGAACGAAGAGCTGCGCCAGCGATTTTATCGAGAAGCGCAAATTTTGGCCAATCTCTCCCACCCCGCCATCGTCAAGCTCTACGACTTTTTCATTGATGAGGGCATCCCCTACATGGTCATGGAATACCTGGAGGGGCAGCCCTTGGATACGTATATCCAGCGCAAGGGCACCCTCTCAGCCGAAGAAACCTATACCATTTTGGCGCCGGTTTTAGATGCTCTGGCCTACTTGCATGCCGTGGCGATTGTCCACCGGGACCTCAAGCCCTCTAACATCATGGTGCTCTCCAACGGGCAGGGCAAACTCTTAGACTTCGGGATTGCCAAGACTTTAGACTCGCATTACACCCTTACGCGGGCTGGCTTCAAGGTGGGTACTGTGCTGTACATGGCCCCTGAACAGATTCAGGGGGGGGAGGTCTCTCCCCTTACGGATTTGTATGCGATGGGGCTTGTGATATATCAGTGTCTTTTTGGCCGGTATCCTTGGGACTACGAAGGCAAGACGGAGTTTCAGTTGTATGAGACGCTCCTCAAAGCGCCGCTTCCGGTGCCAGCTTGGGCACCCCCGCCTTGGAAAGCTTTTCTTGAAAAGGCTTTAGCCCGTCAGCCTGAAGGGCGGTTTGCTTCGGCCGAGGCGATGAAAGAGGCCCTTCGAGCGCTGTCGCAGCCCCCTAAAGCTTCTGCTCCGCTTGAAGCAGCCCAAAAGGAAAAAGCCCAGCCGGCCCCTTCCGAACGCCTCTCTTCCTCCAAGGCCAAGGCTCCTCCGTCTTCTGCGCCCAGTGAGGCCCCCTCAGAAGCGCCTCTTGCTGAGGCAAGCAAGTCTACACCCCCCTCGGCCAAGCCTGTTTCGGGTGAGCCAAAAGGGGGGTGTCTCGTTTTACGTTTGCTGGGTATCCTTCTATTGATTAGTGCGGGCGGCGCCCTAATAGGGCTTGGGGTCCACTTCTACTCCGAAATCCAAACCATCCAGCGTAACAAAAAAATCCGCTCGCTTTTGAAGCAAGCCCTCCAAGACTACGCTCAAAAATACTCCACAGGAGATGAAAGCTTGGACTTTGATTTGGACGCTTTGCCTGAGAAAGGCTATGATGAGGAAGGCTTCGTTTCGGTTCCTTATCAACGCAACTTTGTAAGCCGAACCACGCGTGAAGAGGAAACCCAAGAACCCTGCAGCAAGGTCGTATATCACTTGTTTGGTCAGAGTGAGGAGGTAGGAAAGCGCACGGTGTGGGTCCTTTATCAGGTCGAGCAAACTTGCAAGGAAGAAGGGTCAGTGGAGTTCCAATACCGATACCTTCCCAAGATGAAAAGGGTGGTGTTAGAGGGGGAGCCCGAGTGGTATTCTTATGGCAAGCCCATTTGTGAGGAGACTAAACGCACACCCCTAAAAAGATGGGAAGGTGACTGTGAGGTAGAAGAATAGCCAGCCTTTGTGGCTTGAGGCCTGGGATGAGGGGTATTGGGGGGCTATAGAGAGTTGCCTAACTTTGTCTTATGGAGGCCATCGTACTGCTGCTTGTATGGTTGCAAAGTGGGCCAGCCTTTCAGTCTATCCATGAGCTGGAGGCGAAAGCTCACAGGCCGCTGGCGCACCTTTCTGAGCGGCAATGGGATAGTGTCCAGGGCTATCGAGCCGCTCTGGGGCCTTGGCTTCGGCAGACCAGTACTTGTGCCCTGAATCGCCAGGTGATGGGCTACTATCCCTACTGGATGGGTACCGCTTATACCAGCTTTCCTTGGAATCTCCTGTCCACCCTCGTGTTTTTCTCCTACGAGGTAGACCCAGCCACGGGCACTTACACGAACCCCACCGTGATCAACACCTGGCGCACCACCAACCTTGTGCCGACCGCCCAAAGCAACGGTGTCGAGGTGCAACTCTGCGCAACCCTCTTTGGCGGGACGGACCTCACGACTTTTTTGACCACGCCTGCGGCTCGCTTGCGTTGTATAGACAGTTTGGTGTCGCTGACTATCCAGCGCAATGCCCAAGGGATAAACATTGACTTTGAAGGGCTGCCTTCCAGCCAGCGTACCGCTTTTGTGAGTTTTATGCAGCAGCTGCGTGACACGCTAAACCGTCGTCGCCCTGGGGCTAAACTTTCCGTAGCTCTGCCCGCCGTAGACTGGAGTAATGCCTACGATGTAACGGCTTTGAGCGGGATCTGCGATCAGCTTTTCATCATGGGGTATGATTTTTATTGGAGTACGGCGCCCACGGCTGGCCCTACGGGGCTTCTTCATGTAGGGCAGCTCTGGGGCAGTCGCTGCAATAGCCGTACGATCATTGATTATTTGGCCAGCGGCGCAGCCCGCAGCAAACTCATCTTAGGCGTACCTTATTATGGTTTTCGCTACCCTACCACGACCAATACCTACCCGGCCAGCACGACGGGGTCGGGGGTTTCGCGCCTGTATCACCAAGCCTACAGCGAAGCCAACACCTACGGCTGGAACTGGGACCCCCATTCCCGTAGTCGGTACTTCATGTACCAGAGTGGAGGGCAATGGTACCAAACTTGGTGGCACGATTCGCTAAGCCTGGCCTGGATATACCGCACAGTACTCTTGCAGGGGATTGCTGGGGTAGGCATGTGGGCGCTGGGGTACGACGGTACCCGACCCGAACTGTGGGGGGCATTGGAAGACCACTTTACGGATTGCGCGGTGGTATCGTGCCAAGATACTTTCTTTGACATGGGCGGCACGTTGGGGTCGTACTTCAATCGGGAAAACTGGACCTGGACGCTCGCGCCGACCGGCGCTTCGCAGGTAAACGTGACCTTCCATAGCTTTCAGCTGGAGAATGGGTACGATACCCTCTGGATTTACGATGGCCCTTCGACGACGAGCCCGCTAATAGGGTCTTATACGGGCAGTGCTTCGCCGGGGACGGTGACGGGCAGCTCGGGTACCCTAACCTTCCGCTATAAGTCCGATGGCGCCACGGTCGCCCCCGGATGGCTGGCTACCTGGAGCTGCGTACTGGATAATCAACCTCCCACTACCGCCATCGCTCCACTCCGGTCTTGGTATGCCCAGGATTTTGTCGTGAGCTTTTCGGACGCCGACAACCTTGCCGTAGCCCAAAGGTACGTGTGCATAGCAGACTATTCCGGCTCGCGGTGGGGAGCTAACCCCACAAAGGGGTTGGCTTACGAAGACTTTCCGGGTACGGCGTTACCGCCAGGTTGGGTGGCCAGTGTAGGTACTTGGTCGGTGGCCAGTGGGCAGCTCACCCAAAGCGATGAAACCCAGTCTAACACCAACCTATACTTTCCTTTGGCACAGGACGCCTCTACCCAGTGGCTGTACCACTGGCGCATGCGCCTTGCTGGCACAGGGACGAATCGACGGGCCGGTTTGCATCTTTTTGTGAGCGACCCCACCCTTTCCCAGCGGGGAGACTCGTACCTTTTGTGGTTCCGGTTAGACAATCAGCGCATTGAGATTTACCGCATCACCGGTAATACGCTTCCTTCGCCGCAGTATCAGCAGCCTTACGCTTTCGCTCCCAACACTTGGTACGACATCAAGGCCGTTTATGACCCCACTACAGGTCAGATTCAAATCTGGATCAACAATGCGCTGGTGGGCAGTTGGACTGATCCCGCGCCATTGCAAAGTGGGGGGTACGTATCACTACGCACTGGTAATGCCCTGGTAGACTACGATGAGCTGCGGGTCTATCGCAGTCGAGGTTCGACTTTTGCCGTTCAGGTTGGGAGCGGTGGCCACGCGCGCTATGAGAGTGTCAATCCTACGACTTCAGCTGTGCGGGTCTTGTCGCTGGTGCGCGATGCAGCGGGACTTTGGTCCGCCATCGCCACAGCCGAAAGCAAAATAGACTGGACCCCGCCCACCGTGGGTTTGAGCGTCTCTAACTGGAAGACCGCCGATTTCGTACAGGCCTTCAGCGAGGCGGATGCGCTGAGTGGCGTGGGGGTTCGTTTCCTTTTGCCGGTTTATTTGGGGGCCAATGGCTGGGAAGCTTCTACGGCCGCGGGGTTTCTGTATGACGATTTTACAGGGGTTCAAGGCGGCTGGACGGCCGGTATCGGCACCTGGAGCACCAGTGTGGGTTGGCTTACCCAGTCGGATGTGGCCTCTACGGGCACCAACTATTACCGCTCTGTAGCGCAGGGCAGTTTGGTGCTGTACCGAGTAAAAGCTCGCCTCACCAATACCACCGGCAATCGTCGCTGGGGCTTTCATATCCTGGTGGATGATCCGACCCAGACCCAGCGCGGCAACTCTTATCTAATCTGGCTGCGCTATGATCAGCAGGACGTGCAGATTTACGAAACTATCTCCAATACCCTTTACACCCGACTTACGGTGCCCTTTTCGCTCTCGGTAGGCACCGATTACCTGGTCGAAGTAGTTTACAACTCAGGCTGGATTGGGGTGTGGATAAATGGGGCCTGGGTCGGGGAATGGACCGATTCTACGCCGCTGACGGCGGGCGGGTATATTAGCCTACGCACCAACCAAGCGCAGGTGGAATGGGACTTTGTCGAAGTGTGGCGGGGCCGAGGGGCTGCTGAGACGATTACGGTGGGGCCTTCGGGCTGGCTGGCGGCTCAGAATCCTACGCCGACTACTTCCGCGGGGCGTCTGTATAGCCGGGTGTATGATGTGGCCGGCAATCCTTCCTCTGTAGCTTCAGCTGGGGTAGATGTAGACTGGACGCCGCCCAGCGCTGTGCCGGCGGTACGAGATGGGAACGGCCCTGATGAAGGCTATACTACCAACGGCACCCAGCTCACAGCCAACTGGGACGCTTCGACTGACCCCCACTCCGGCGTAGCGGCCTACGAATATGCTATCGGTACGAACCCTGGACTGACGGATGTGCGCAGTTGGACAGATGTAGGAGCCGTCACTTCGTACACCGCTACGGGCCTTTCGCTCACGCCGGGACAGACCTACTATTGGGGCGTGCGGGTGCGCAATGGCGCAGGCCTCGTAGGTTCCGCCACCTGGTCTAACGGCATCCTCTATGACCCCAATCCTTTGGCCTTCTCCCCCTCCTTTTCGGGTGAACGAGCTCGGTCAATAGGCCTGCGGCTCTATCCAAGCCCCGCCCGAGAAACCATAGTACTCGAAGTGCCTGATAGCCTACCTGCCTCTGAAGGCTACCTCATCGACGCCGCGGGTCGAGTGATCCAGGCTTTCTCCATAGAGAAGCCCTATCAGCGTCTTGCTATAGGTGCGCTGCCGCCGGGTTTGTATGGGGTATGGGTTCCACCTTATCCCGTGCTGCGTTTTTTGCGGGAGTAAGGGGACTGGCTTATCTTTGCAGGAAGGTATGATGGCTTCGGTGCGGCGCTTCTTTGCAGGAGCCTCCCCGCTTCGTTGGCTTTTGTTCATCAATGGGGCTTTGTATGTGGGGGCTGTACTGGTGGCGGTGCTCTTTCGGTTGGGGGGCCATTTGCCTCTGTTTGACTACTACTACAAGAAGCTGGCTTTACCGGGCCTGCCGGAGGAGCTGTGGCGCCAGCCTTGGGCGATTCTCACGCACATGTTCCTGCACGATTGGCGGGGCATCTGGCACGTGCTAATGAATATGCTCTGGCTCTATTGGATGGGGCAACTGTTTCTGACTACGCAGCCGCCTGTGCGCCTTTGGTGGGCTTATGGGTTGGGCGGGCTGGCCGGCGCCATAGGATACCTCGCCTACGCATGGGCGCACTATCCATATCGAGGCTTTGCGATGGGGGCCTCAGCCGCCGTAAATGGCGTATTTTTTGCTACGGTGACCCTCATGCCTTACTTTCAAGTTTTCCTACTCTTTATTGGGCCGATAGCTTTGCGGTGGCTGGCCCTGATTTGGATTCTTTTGGACCTTTTGCTTACTCTGAATGGAAACGAGGCTTCGGCTATAGCGCATTTGTCTGGAGCGGGGATGGGGGTGCTGCTGGGCTACGCACTCAAGCAAGGCTGGCAGCCAGAAGCTCTGGGCCGTTCGTTATTTAACTTCCGTTGGGAACCCGAAGTGACGCCCGAAGAAGTAGACCGGATTCTCGACAAAATAAGCCAGAAAGGCATCCAAAGCCTCACCCGTAGAGAAAGAAGAATCCTCAAAAGAGCAGCAGAAAAGCTGTAATCTTGTGTGGATTTTTCGTTTGGCAGGCCTGGCCTTGAGTTTCTTGGCCATGGGGGCTTGGTTTGTCTCGCCGTGGGTGTGGGGCCTTCCTTTTTGGGTGAACCTGGTTTGGCTGTATGTCGGGGGCCTTTGGAGCGCGTGGGGGCTGTGGAAAGACCGAAAGTATTGGATTGGGTGGGCGGCTTTAGGCGGGCTGTGGTTGGTGCAAGTGGCTTTCATCTGGAAGGTGTGGCCTGGGCGGCCCGAGGCCGGCGCCTTGCGGGTAGCGACCTTCAACATGGATGCGGCTCACTATAGTCGCCTTCAGATAGAGCGGCTGGCAGATAGTTTGCGCACTTGGCACCCCCATGTGCTATGTCTACAGGAGGTGTATTTAGGAGATTACCGAGTGCAAGCGTTTGTTCGGCGGCTGGGGTATCGGTATGGAGCTTTTTTGGATGCAGGGGGACAAATGGGTATGCTGGTGGTGTCGGATTGGCCTTTGCGGGCTCGGCCCCAGCTCCTCCTCCAAAAGGGCAGCACAAGCGGCCTCCAAGAAGTGGAAGTGATCACTCCTCAAGGCTCCCTAACCCTTCTGAATGTGCATTTTCCCTCTTACCGGCTGCTGCAGAGTTCTTTCTGGCGGTGGGCCTGGTTGCGTTCGGTATGGCAAGTGCATCGACGGTTTGAGGAGGTGCTTCTGGCTCGGATAGATCAGGTGAAGGAGCCGTTACTGGTTTGCGGTGACTTCAATAGTCTGCCTTTCAGCCCGAGGTATTTTGCGCTGGCGCGAAGATTGTGGGAGGGGTTCTGGGCGGCGTCGTGGGGCTCCGGTCCTACCTGGCGCTATCCCTGGCTCCGCATCGATTATATCTGGGCTTCAGGCAAAGCCCAGAGTTATCAGGTACGGTGGCTCCCTTATCAGCGCCACGCCTACGTAGAGTGCGCCTATCGGTGGGACGAGCTGAAGGTTGCCCAGAAAGCTTTACCTTTGCCCGTCCAGGGGCGTTAGCTCAGGGGTTTAGAGCGCCTGCTTCACACGCAGGAGGTCGGTGGTTCGAATCCATCACGCCCCACTTGCGGCGAGTCACGGTATTAGGGGTTAGCGGTTCTATTGGCCGGCAAACCCTTTCGCTTCTCGCCGCCTACCCACACAAGTACCGACTTTCCGGGGTCTCGGTGCATCGCCGCACCGAAGCCCTCGAACGCTGCTTGGTAGAGTTCTCCCCAGAATGGGTGGCGGTAACAGACGAGGAGGCCCGATCCGATTTTGCCGCCAGGACTCGCCTTTCGATCCCTATCCTGAGCAAGGAAGCCCTGTATGAGCGGCTTGTTACCGACCCAGGAGACATTGTCGTAAATGGGATTGTCGGGGCGGCGGGCTTTTGGGCCAGTTATTATACGCTTCAACATCCGGCCGCTCGACTGGCTTTAGCCAATAAAGAAAGCCTGGTTTTTGGGGGGCGTTGGTTAGCTCCGTTTCGGGCGCGCATCGTGCCTGTGGATAGCGAACACAGCGCGCTTTTTCAATGCCTTCACGGCGAAGCGTTAGATAGCGTAGATGCGCTAATCCTAACGGCTTCTGGCGGGCCATTCCGAGGTAAAAAGCGTCCTGACTTGGAGTCCATAGCGCCAGATCAGGCGTTGGCCCATCCTATCTGGAAAATGGGCAGTCGGATTACGGTAGACTCCGCCACTTTAGTCAATAAAGCCCTGGAACTGATCGAAGCGTACTGGCTTTTTGGCCTGCCCGCCAACCGTCTTCGAGTCTGGGTTCATCCCGAGTGTATTGTCCATTCGCTGGTGCTTTTTCGGGATGGTTCCATGAAAGCCCAGCTTAGTTTGCCCGACATGCGCTTACCTATCTTGTATGCGTTGGCCTATCCCGAAAGGGAGACTTTCTCCGAAGGCCGTTCGGACTTAGCTCGTATTGGCTGCCTCCATTTTGAGGAAGTGGACGAGGAGACTTTTCCGTCGTTAGGTTTTGCGCGGCAGGCTTTGGCCCAGGGGGGTAGCGCCCCGGCGCTGTTCAATGCCGCCGACGAAGTGGCCGTAGAGGCCTTTCTGGCGGGCAAGATTCGCTTCTTGGATATTTTTACTTGGATTGCCTGGGCGCTGGATCAGCCCGAAGCCGCCCTCGATCCCGCTGACCCTTTTGAGTTAGCCGCCATAGAGAAGGAGTTTCGTCGGAAGCTGGCTTGTCATTTGGGGCTGCCCACTTATGCAGGCTGAAGGAGACTTTGTGGATCGGGTTCGTTTGCGGGTGGAGGCTGGAGATGGGGGTTCGGGGGTGGTGCATTGGCGTCGGGAGAAGTTTGTACCCCGGGGTGGCCCTGATGGCGGCAATGGCGGCGATGGCGGAAGCGTCTGGATGGAAGGGGACCCCCAGAAGTGGACACTCCTGGACCTTAAGTATCGCCGTGTGATCAAGGCCCCCTCAGGGCAGCCGGGCCGGGGCCAATGCCAAAAAGGGGCCTCAGGCCAAGAGGTTGTCTTGCGTGTGCCCCTTGGCACGGCCGCCTACGATGACGATACAGGCGCTTGGCTGGGGGAGGTGACCCGCCCCGGGGAGCGCGTCCTTTTAGCTCGGGGCGGACGAGGAGGCCTGGGCAATCATGCGTTTCGATCCCCTACCCTACGCGCGCCTGACTACGCCGAACCGGGCCAGCCTGGGGAAAAGCGGTGGGTGCGTCTGGAGCTGCGCCTCTTGGCTGATGTATGCTTAGTGGGTCCCCCCAACGCCGGTAAATCCACTTTGCTGTCGGTGCTGACGCGGGCACGGCCCCGTATTGCTCCCTATCCCTTTACTACTTTGGTCCCTCAGCTGGGGGTGGTGCAGGACGCACGAGGCCGGTCCTTCGTGCTGGCGGACTTACCTGGCCTTATTGAAGGGGCCCACGCAGGACGAGGCCTGGGCCACCGCTTCCTCCGGCACGTAGAAAAAGGCGCGATCTTGCTCTTTACGCTTCCGCTTGACCACTCCGATCCAGGCCAGCTTTTGCAAACCCTACGAACCGAACTCCGGCTCTATGACCCCGCCTTGCTGAAGAAACCTTACCTGATCGCTTTCACTAAGGCGGACCTTGTGCCGCCCGACCAGCGGCACCGATTCTACCTGCCTGCTGAGCCTGTGCCGCAGCTTTTCGTATCGAGTGCTACACATGAGGGGCTTGAAGAACTTCTCCAGACTCTACGCCAAGTCATCCAAGCCCACCGAGGCCCTCAGAAGACTACCCAACCATGGACGCCCTAATCCTGGGACTGGGGGCATTTCTACTAATATCCTATGCGATCATGCAGACGTACCTTACTTGGCTGCTGTGTCGCTCGACTTGGGCTTCGGCCCCTACCCTTTCGGTGCCTTTACCCGTTCTAATGGCTACTCGCAACGAGGAGCCGTACCTGCCGCAGACGCTTGATAGCCTGGCCAAGCAAAGCCTTCCCTTACACTGGGTTGGCGTAGACGATGGGTCTGTGGACGCTACGCCCCAGATTTGGAGTCAGTGGGCCCATCATCATCCCAAACGGGTTACGTGGATGCGATTGCAAGAAGGGCAACGCCGTGCGCCTGGAAAGTTGGGCGCTCTCCTTGCCGCAGAAGAGATTTTGCCTCGAGCGCCGTATTTCTTGGTGGCGGACGCGGACATGCTCTTTCCTGCCTCTTGGGCTGAGGGTTTGGTGGCGGTGCTGGAGTCCAATCCCGCGCTGGGGGGGGTGTGCGCGCCGAGCCTTCCGCGCGAGCGCACCCTTTGGGAAGCCTTTCAGCGCATTGAGACCGCTGCCACGTTGTACCTTATCGCCGCTTCGCAGAGTCGAGGCCAGATTGTCACGGCTATAGGAAATAGTCTGGCCCTGCGATGGGTAGCCTGGCAAAGCATCGGTGGATGGCGCAGCCTGCCCCCTACCTTGGTGGAAGATTACGCCTTACTGGTGGCCTTGCAGCAAGCCGGATGGCGATTCCAGTGGGTGTGGCATCCGGCCGTCTTAGGTGAAACCCGCGCCGAGCCCACTTTTGGACGGTGGCACCAACAGCGCCTACGCTGGCGTCAGGCCGTAGGCCAGGTAACTGGTCTCTCGCTCTTCTATTGGAGCGTGCAGAGTTTGGTGCCCTGGGTAGTGCTCTTTCTGTGGCAGGGGTGGGCTTGGGGCGTTTTCCTGGCCGCTGAACTCCTGCCCCTTTGGCGATGGCGTCAAATCACCGGAGCTCGTAGGGTGTTGCGGTATCTCCCTTTGCTGGGGGCTTATCGTTTTTTGCAGGGGGCGTGGCTGGTTTACTTGTACTTTGCGCGCTCGCCTATTCGGTGGAAGGGCCGCCAATACGCTCCTTAGCGGGGCGTTTGTACCTTTGCAGCATGACCTACGAAGCCCTCGAAGCCCTCAAGGAGCGCCTCGCGGCGCTAAGGAGGTTTCTTTGACATTCCTCGCCGCGAAGCGCTCGTAGCCGACCTCGAAGCAGAGTCCCAATCCCCTACCTTATGGGAGGATCCCGAAAAAGCCCGCAAGCTCCTGGCTCAGCTCAAAGCCGAAAAGGAATGGATAGCGAAGTTTGCCGAGGCCGCTTCCGCTGTGGAGCTGGCTGAAATGGCCCTTGAACTGTGGCGCAGTGGAGAGTCGCAAGAGAAAGAAGTGGCTAAAGCCTTCGCCGAGGCAGAAAAAGCCCTCTCAGACCTCGAATGGCAAAAAATGCTCTCGGCGCCCGAAGACGCCTACGGCTGCCTCCTCGAAATCAACGCTGGTGCGGGCGGTACCGAAGCCCAGGATTGGGTAGCCATGCTGGCCCGCATGTACACCCTCTACGCCCAGAAAAAAGGGTGGCCCATCGTCATCGTAGATGAACTGGAGGGAGAAGGAGCCGGCTATCGTAACATTACCTTAGAGATAGATGCCCCCTACGCTTACGGCTACCTCAAAGGCGAAAATGGCGTGCATCGGTTGGTGCGCATTTCTCCCTTCGACGCCAACGCTCGTCGGCACACTTCTTTTGCGGGGGTCTCGGTTTATCCGCTCGTAGATGATCGCATCGAAATCAAGATTGATCCCAACGACTTGGAGTGGGATACGTTTCGGGCCGGCGGCCATGGCGGACAGAATGTGAATAAAGTCGAGACGGCAGTACGAGTCAAACACGTCCCTACCGGCATTGTGGTGAGTTGCCAGCAGGAGCGGTCCCAGCACCAAAACCGGGAAAAAGCCTTGCAAATCCTCAAAAGTCGCCTTTATCAGCTCGAGCTGCAAAAGCGCCAGGAAGAGCGCGCCAAGATCGAGGCCCAGAAACGCCCTATCGAATGGGGTTCTCAAATCCGCAGTTACGTGCTTCACCCTTACAAGCTGGTGAAGGACCTACGCACCGGCTACGAAACCAGCGATGCCCAAGGCGTCTTAGATGGGGATCTCGAACCCTTCCTCAAAAGCTACCTGCTCCAGCTTACCTAAGACCTGTAAAAAAAAAAGCCGGCAGGACTCTACCCTGCCGGCCTGGGCACTTTGCTTGACAAGCGAGGTTACGGCAGAATGAGGAGCTTGTAGGCTTGCCCTCTTACCTGTAGAAGGTACAGGCCTCCTTGGGTGGGGGTTATGAGGGTGGCGCCATGGGCCGTGGCTTCGCCTCGAGCCACTACCTGACCTGTGACGGTGTAGAGGGTCCACCCTTCCCCAGCCGAGAGAGGTAGGTGTATAGCCTCTCCTGCCGAAAGCGGCATGGGCAGGAAGAATCCCTCTCGCCCCCTGGCTAAGCTTGTAGGCGCTGTGACGCGGTGGCGAAAGTAAAGGTACCGATCGCTGCATTCCCACGGCCCTGCAAAAATACTCCTGAAAACTATCCGTTGAGTGAGGCTATCTGCTTGAGAGGGATCGTAGGTGTACTCATTTTTTTCTCCCGAAACAACAAACCAGCTTCCCCAGAATACTTCCGCCTGAGCCGAGTCGGCCCTAATCTTAGGGTCGGTCCCCACATAACGGTATCGCCGCTCCATTCGGAGAAAGTTTATCTTATTAGGGGCACCTGGGCCTACACGATCCATCATGTAGAACTCCAAGCTATCTCGTAAAAGACGCCCTGGTGCAGTCGTTTCATAGAAGTATTTTTGTACAAGATGCTGAGTAGTGTCAGGATTTTCGGTAGAAACGTAGTGTTGTAAAGTGAGCCTATTTTGCGCATCGTACGTAAAGTCGATACGCTCGTAGGAGGTCCATCCGCCCCCTCCTCCGGAAGGATAGAAGATCTTAATGCTGTCCACCAGGCTTATGTTGCCTATTAGGCGCACCCAGACCGAGTCTCGCTCATAGGCGCTCCAGGCCCCTGCATTCCATCCGTAGTGCCAGATTTCAGCCCGGACTTGGGAGCCGGCCAAGGTGAAGCGCCATGCCGTACTATCCGAGCGCTGGAGCTGGTAGTTGGCATCGACTTCATAGTACACCTGAATAGACTCTGCGGGAAAGCGGCTGTACCACCAAGTGTGCGTGACCTGGTAGGGGTACCAGTTCGGGGTCATGCCTTTTATAAAACCGCTATCCGAACGCTGAAGGCCAGAGGGCCAGTAGGTGTAAGTGTGATATTCGCCGATGGTCCAGTTACAAGTGCCTGCCTGGGAGATTGAGTCGCGCTGTAAAGTGTCCAAGACCCAGACATCCTGGGTAGTTCGGGCTTGGGGGGGGCTCGTCCATCGACCTACCCATTCCTGGATAGCGGCTACTTTGCGTTGCAGAGAGACCAGGCGCTCGCTCTGCGCCCAGCCTAAGCCCCAATACAGGGCTACCGTTAGATAAATTGCCCTTTTCATACCTTGGGCAAAGATAGGCTATCCAGGTAAAAGGCAAAAAAATACCAACCTAAGTTTGGGATTGGGGGCAGGCCCGCTACGCAGAACCAGGTAAGTCGAGGGGGAAGGCTACTTGGATGCCTCTTGACAGTCTTTTAGGAGGAGGTAGGCTTTCAGCGATGGAGGGCTCCGCTTGCAGCCTAAGTTTGCGCTTATGGGCGATACCATTGTGGCGGTGGCGACGGCGTGGGCGCCGGCAGCGATAGGCGTAGTGCGGCTGAGTGGTCCTCAAGCGTTGGAGCTGGTACGGCGCTATTGGAGGGGCCCCACCCCCCGGCCTCGCACCGCTCATTTAGGCACCTTCTTCGAACCGAATGGGGAGCCTTTGGACCAAGCCCTACTCACTTGGTTCCCAGCCCCGCACTCCTACACTGGCGAAGAGGTAGTAGAACTGTCCTGCCATGGTAGTTTGTATGTGCTGCGGCGCGTGGTGGAGCTGCTTATCGCTGCGGGGGCGCGCCTCGCTCGACCGGGGGAGTTTACGCTGCGGGCCTACCTGAATCGCAAACTCTCTCTCGATCAAGCCGAGGCCGTAGCCGACCTTATCCAGGCCCAGAGCGCCGCCGCTCACCGCCTGGCCATGAGCCAACTCAAAGGAGCCTACTTCGAAAAAGTGCGCGCCTTCCGGCAAAAGCTCGTGGAGTTCCTCGCCCTACTTGAACTGGAACTGGACTTTAGCGAAGAAGACGTGGAGTTTGCGTCGCGATCAGAGCTGAAGCAGCTCCTACAACAGCTGGCTGCAGAGATAGAGCGGCTTTTGCGCTCGTATCGGGCGGGGCAAGCGGTACGTCAGGGCATCCCCATCGCCATTGTAGGACGGCCTAACGCCGGCAAATCTACCCTGCTCAACGCCCTCTTGGCCGAAGAGCGAGCTATTGTATCCGATATTCCGGGTACGACCCGAGACACCGTCGAAGAGCGCCTGTTTTTGGGGGGGTACGAACTGCGGCTCATCGATACGGCTGGCCTGCGAGCTAACCCCGCCGACCCCATCGAAGCCGAAGGCATCCGCCGCACCCGCGAAAAAATCGCCCAGGCCTTTCTCATCTTGTATGTATTTGACGCCGCAGCCGAAACTTGGGAAGAAGCGCAGGATTACGCCCGCACCCTTTTGGGTACGGGTTCCCTTCCCTCTATCCTTTGGATAGCTAACAAGATCGATCGGCTGGCTACCCTGCCCGACTGGCCCGAGGCGGTGATCCCCCTCTCTGCGCGGGAAAAACAAGGACTGGAAAGGCTCCAGCAAGCTATGTTGAACCAGTTAGAGCAGGCTGGCTTGGGGCAAGAAGTGCTGCTTTCCCATGCCCGCCATTACGAGAGCTTTGTACGGGCGCGCGCAGCCCTGGAGGGGGCCTTAGCCCTTCTGGAGCGCGGCGGCGGAACCGAACTCGTGGCCGAAGAGCTGCGAACCGCTCAGCACGCCATCGGCGAAATCACCGGCGCCATCACCCCCGACGAAATCTTAGGCGAGATCTTTTCCCGCTTCTGTATCGGGAAGTAGGCTCAGCACAAAGAGTCCGGCGTCGAGCTATGTACCTCCGCCTCCGAAGTGAAAATATCTTCAGGTAGGAGATGCCCTAAGCGGGTTCGTTTGGTTTCGAGGTAACGGCGGTTGTAGGGGTTAGGCGGCGTAAGGAGGGGCAACGTTTCCACAATCTCCAATCCGTACCCGGCTAAGCCGGCTCGTTTGGTGGGGTTATTGGTCAGGAGCCGCATTTTCCGCACGCCTAAGTCTCTCAGGATCTGGGCGCCGGTACCGTATTCTCGTTCGTCGGGCTTGTAGCCCAGCGCCAAGTTGGCTTCTACGGTATCTAAGCCTTCTTCCTGCAGCTTGTAGGCGTGCATTTTAGGGATGAGGCCGATCCCCCGGCCCTCTTGATTGATGTAGACCAAGACGCCTTTGCCGGCTTCTTCGATTTTGCGCAGGGCGGTAGCGAGCTGATTCCCACAGTCGCATCGCAAAGATCCGAGAATGTCTCCGGTAAAGCACGAGGAATGCACGCGTACCAGGATAGGTTCGTCAGGCTCCCAGGTGCCCTTGACCAAGGCCACATGCGGTTGCTGAGTGATGCGGTGGCGATACACGTGCATCACGAAGTGTCCATATCGCGTGGGCATTTGCACTACGACTTCTTTTTGGATGGTGGTTTCGGTGCGGAGGCGGTGAGCGATGAGGTCCTGGATGGTAATCAGCGGTACGTTCCATTGGTCGGCCTTTTGGCGCAGTTCGGGCAGTCGGGCCATGGAACCGTCTTCGTTCATGATTTCGACGATGACGCCCACGGGGGTCAGTCCAGCCAAGCGTAATAGGTCCACGGCTGCTTCGGTATGTCCAGCTCGGCGGAGCACGCCTTCGGGTCGGGCGATGAGAGGGAAAATGTGACCAGGTCGGGCAAAGTCTTCGGGTCGGGCCGTAGGGTCGGCTAAAGCCCGCAGCGTTCGTGCTCGGTCTGCCGCCGAAATGCCCGTCACCGGACCTGCTCCTATATAGTCCACCGACACTGTAAAAGCGGTATGGTGGGGCGCTGTATTTTCTGGGGCCATCGGATACAAGTGAAGCTGGCGAGCTCGCTCTTCGGTGAGGGGCGCGCAGATTAGCCCTCGCGCTTCCCGAACCATGAAGTTGATGGCCTCCGGCGTGGCAAACTGCGCCGCCATCACCAGATCCCCTTCGTTTTCGCGATCTTCGTCGTCTACCACTATCACCATGCGCCCTGCTTGAAGCGCTTTGAGCGCCGCTTCAATAGGGTCAATGCGGGACCCTTCGCTCATGCTTGCGTTAACAATTCTTCTACCTTCGCTTTCAAGCGACGGTGCACCTCCTCGATAGAGCCTACTCCATTGACTTTTCGGAGCAAACCCTTCTTCTCGTAGTAGGAGACAAGGGGGAGTGTTTTTTGGCGGTACTCTTCCAAGCGAATGCGAAAGACACTCAGGTTGTCATCGGCTCGGTTTTCAGCTTGTGCCCGACCTGCTATGCGCTCCAGCAGGACTTCCTGCGGCACGTCGAGGAAAAGAACCCCCAGAAGCCGGGCGTTTTTACGGCGCAGAAGCGCTTCCAGGGCTTCGGCCTGCCCCACTGTACGGGGAAAGCCATCCAGAAGGTAGGTTTGCCCTTCTTGGAGCTGTTTTTCTACCAGAGAAACGATCAGCTCGTCGGGGATGAGCTTGCCGCTTTCTACGAGGGCTTGGATGTTTTGTCCGAGGGGGGTACCGGCTTGGATTTCTTGACGCAGGAGGTCTCCGGTCGCCAGGTAAGCCCAGCCGTATTCTTCGATGAGGCGGCGTGCTTGGGTACCCTTCCCTGCGCCGGGCGGCCCCATCATTAGGAGGACTTGCATTGAGCAAAGGTAGCGCCGCCTTACTTATCGCGCCAGGGCTCGGAGTTTTTCTTGGGCCAGTCGGCTGTAGAGGCTGCCTGGCACCTCCCGCAGAAGCCTTTCGTAGTACTCGGCTGCTTCGGCTGGGCGGTGCGCCAGCCCCCCCAGCAGGTAAAGGGCGTCGTCTCGATACAAACTCTCGGAGTCCGGATAATCTGCCAAAAGCTGAAGGTAGAGGCGAGCTTGGGTGGTGTCTTTTTGGTCCAGCGCCTGCTGGGCTTTTTGCCAGAGTACGTCGTCGGTGATGGGGTGGCCTTTGAAGGTTTTTTCGAGGGAGTCGAGCAGTCTCTGGGCCGCTTGAGCTTTCCCTTGGAAGCGGTACAGCTCTGCCCGGGCAAATAGTCGAAGGGGCTCGGTTAGGGTATCAGGCTTAAGGTTGTCTTCGATATGCCAGAAAAGCTGGATAGCGTCGTTGGCCAAGTCGTCTTGGGTGTTGTTTTTCAGGAGGCGAAGGCGGGTTTTGGCCAGTTCGAACTCCCCCTGGAAGTAAGCCAGCTTGCCTAAGGCGAAGTAAGCTTCACTGAGCCAGGTGCTTTGGGGCAAGCGGCTTTCCAGCTCCAGGAGTGCCAACCGGGCCTGGGCAAAGTCGTCTTTCTGAAGGGCTGCTTGAGAGAGCAGGAGGTACTTCTGGGCCAAGAGTGAGGGGGTTGGGGGGGTAAGGCGCTCCAGCAAAACCCATGCCGAGTCAGCTTGATGCAGCCGCAATAGCCACCGGGCTTTTTCCAGCTGCAAGGCAGGATGATCGGGGTGTTGGCCAAGCAGGGAATCCAAAAGCCGGATCACCTGTTGGGGGCGGGTCTGCAAGGCTTCGATTTCCAGGTAGCGCAAAAGAGCCAAGGAAAAGTACGGGCACTTTTCTCCGGTTTGGAGGAGGAGCCGAAGCGCCTCTAAAGCCGTGGTGAAGAAGCCTTTTTCGGCGGCGTTCCAAGCGACTTCATAGAGGGTTTCGCATGTCTGGCCCAGCCGAAGCGCCGCTCGGGCGTAGCGCAGCGCTTCCATGAAGTCCCCCTCCAACAGGTAGAAGCGGCTTAGGAGCTCCGCCACGGGCGCGGAGGGAGCTTGCTGCCATAGCCGCAAAAGGGGAAGTTCGGCGCTGTCAGGCGGCATCCCGGCGGCTCGGTACCGACGCAAGACAAAAAGCAGGGTATCCCAAGGGAGTTTTTGTTGGTAGGCTTGCTGGACCCATTCTGCCCAAGCGGCGGCCCACTGGTTTTCCAGTTCGTAGGTGGTGATGAGGAGAGGGGCGTATGCATAGGGGTTTTGGTTTCTGGCGCTGAGGAGGGCGGCTCGCTGCCAATCGGGTCGGCCCCATACTCGCCATGCCACTTCGGCTAAAGCTTCCAGTACGAAGAGGGGAAGGTCGGGTCGGGCTACGAGTTTGGCCCAGGCGGTGAAAGCGCTGGTGTCTGCGCGCAAAAAAGCGGCGCGGATTTCCCAAGCGGCCGCCCAGGGGGAAGCCCGGTTTGAACGGCGTTCCTCTTGCACCCAGCGGTTCCATTCCGCTGTTTTGCCCTCTTGGAGGAGGCATTCTGTAGCATACGTGGCCCAGAGGTAGTCTTTCTCGCGTTCGAAAAGCCGCTTAAAAAGGGGGTAGGCCTCGCTGTAGCGACCCAGCCGAAAGAGCTCCACCGCCGTCCGGGGATCTTGCCCCCACCCCACTACCCACAAGCCCGCCAGACTCCACAGCAGCTTTTTCATAGCCGACGTAGGTCGTTCCAGAAGGCAAACACCATCAGAGCCAAGATAATCGCCAGCCCAATGTACTGGGCCACTTCACGCAGGCGATAGGAGGGTTCTTTGCGGAGGATGGCTTCTAAGCCTAAGAAGAGCAGATGTCCTCCATCCAATAAGGGAATGGGCAAGAGGTTCATAAAGGCCAGAATGAGGCTTAGCACGGCCGAAAAGGCTAAGAAACCCCGCCAGCCGGTGTTTTCGTAGGTTTTGCCGGCCAGACGAGCGATGCCGATCGGCCCCGATAAGCTGTCAGTCGCGCGCATGCGCCCCGTAAGCAGGTAGAAAAGACCCTTGAGGTTGGTGGTGGTGAGGCGGTAAGCTTGTTGGGTGCCTTCATAAAGGGCTTGCCAGAGGGAAAGGGTGCGGATTTCTCGAGGTAACTCTACCGCCGGCACTACGTGGATGCGTCGGGCGGTGTCTAAAGCGACTTGTACGAAAAAGGTTTGGTTTTGGCGCTGGACGGTTAGCCGTACGCTGTCGCCGGTGGTGGCCTGGAGGCGTGCCCGCAGTTCGGCAAAGCTAAATACCGGTATACCTTCGACGGCCAAGATGCGGTCGCCTTTTTGGAGGCCGGCTCGGGCGGCTGGGCCGCCTTCCACCGGCTCGATCTGGGCCGGCAGGCGTAAAGGCACCACTTCCCGGCCCTGACTGTACCCGCGCAACAAAGAGTCTCGCTGGGCCGCCGATAGCGCTATCCGCAAGGTATCTCTTCCTCGCACCAGCTCCAGGAGGGGCGGTTCAGCTAAGAGCCACTCCGGTGAACTAAACCGGTCCAAGTACGCCGGCTCCCCATTCACCCTTATCAGGCGATCCCCAGCTTGAATCCCCAATAGCGGTACCGCTTCCACTCCGTAGCTCCAAGCGTAGAGAGGTACCCGCTGCACCCCATAAACGAAAAAAAGCCCTGTGAGTACAGCGATGGCGAAAAGGATATTCATTAGAGGGCCTCCTGCAATGACGATAGCTCGCTGGTAGAGGGGCTTAGCGCGAAACTCGTCTGGGCTGGCTGGTGTAGGTTCAGACGCCTTCTTGCCCAGCTGGCTCTCGTCCACCATGCCGGCGATTTTTACATACCCCCCCAACGGTAACACCCCGATCCCGTATTCGGTGCCGTTTTTCTTCCAGCTCCAGAGTTTGGTCGGCCAGTCGAAAAATAGGTAAAACTTCTCTACCCGCATGCCGAAGAGTCTGGCAGGCAGGAAATGCCCCAGCTCGTGCACGATAATCAACGCACTCAGCACCGCCAGAAACAGACCGACCGTGACCACTTAGACAAACCTACGAAAAAGCGGGTTTCAGTGGGGAGGCTGGGCGCGCGTGTGCAGCTCCTGCAGCGCTTCCTGGAGAGGGACGGCTTCGCGGGAAGTGCGACTTTGCCGGTCTCGCACAGAAACCGTCCTGGTTTCGGCTTCTTTGGCCCCTACCACCCAGATCAAGGGCACTTTTTCCTGTTCAGCGGTGCGGACTTTCTTGCCCAGCTTTTCGTCACTTTCGTCTACGTCGGGCCGCAGGCCGCGTTCGAGCACTTGGGTATACAGCTCCCGAGCGTAGGGCAAAAACTTTTCGCTTACGGGCAGGATTTTCACTTGGACGGGGGCCAGCCACAAGGGCAGTTCGCCGGCGGTGTGCTCCAACAGCACGCCTATAAACCGTTCAAACGACCCCAGGATCGCTCGATGGATCATCACAGGTGTGTGCGCTTGCCCATCAGGCCCGATATAGGTCAGGCCGAAGCGCTGCGGCATAGAAAAGTCCAGCTGGATGGTGCCCAGCTGCCAGCGCCGCCGCAGGCTATCCCGCACCACAAAGTCTATCTTCGGCCCATAAAAAGCGCCATCGCCGGGGTTGATCTGGTAAGCCAGTCCAGCGGCCTTCAAGGCTCCCTCCAACGCCGCTTCCGCTTGGTTCCACAGCTCCAGCGAACCGATGTACTTCTCAGGGCGGGTAGAAAGGTAGATCTCCTTTTCCTGAAAGCCAAAAGCCGTATACACTTCCTCCACCAGCCGCAGAAGAGCTTGGATTTCATCTTGAATCTGCTCAGGTGTGCAGTAAATGTGTGCATCATCTTGCGTGAAAGCCCGCACGCGGAAAAGGCCCGTTAGTACCCCAGACAGTTCATGCCTATGCACATGCCCAAACTCAAAAAGCCGCAGCGGTAAATCCCGATAAGACCGCAAGTGCGTTCGATATACGATCGTGCTACCGGGGCAGTTCATGGGCTTGACGGCGAAAGGCATTTCATCGATCTGGGTGAAGTACATGTTTTCGCGGTAGTTCTCGTAATGGCCGGACCGTTCCCAGAGGGTTTGGGTGAGGAGGATAGGAGTTTTGATTTCCTCGTAGCCGGAGCGCAGCAGCTTGGCGCGCAGCCAGTCTTGAAGGGCATTCAGGAGGCGCATACCCTTAGGATGCCAGAAAGGAAAGCCAGGTCCTTCTTCGTGGAAGGAAAAAAGGTCCAGCATTTTGCCTAAGGTTCGGTGATCGCGGCGGGCTGCTTCCTCCTGGAGGTGCAAATATTCCTCCAAAAGGGCTGCAGAAGGGAAGCTGATAGCGTAGACGCGGGTCAGTTGGGGGTTCCGGCTATCGCCGCGCCAATAAGCCCCAGCCAAGGAAAGCACTTTCACCGCCCGCACGGGGCCTGAATGCCACAAATGCGGCCCCTTGCACAGGTCTACAAATCCACCCGACTCGTAAAAGGTAATCTCGTCTGGCGGCAGCTCCTGAATAAGCTCTATCTTGTACGGATTGCCCCGCTGCTCATAGTAGCGAAGGGCTTCTTCTTTAGAGACTCGCTTCCGTACAAAGTATTCCGGCTGCGCAGCCAGCTCCAAAAACTTCTGCTCTATCCGAGGGAAGTCCTCTGGCGAAGGCGGATGCCCCCTGAAGTCTATGTCGTAGTAAAAGCCGTTTTCGATAGGAGGGCCGATGGTAAGTTGGCAATCGGGCCAGAAGCTTTGGATAGCTTCAGCTAAGAGATGGGCGCTGGAATGCCAAAAGACATACTTGCCTTCGGGGTCCTCCCACCCCACCAGCTGGAAGAAGGTTTGGCCACCTACAGGAGCTGCAAGCTCATGGATGCCTTCGGTCGTCTTGGAGGCCAAAACCTCTGTCCCTGCTGGCAACCCCAGCCGCTCCACCACCGCATATAAGGGTTCCGCCGAATCCGCTTGCGCTGTATAGCGCTGCCCCTTCCACACAAGCACAACCTCCATAAAAGCACGCAAAGCTACACAAAAAAACGCGGGGAGGATTGCCCTCCCCGCGCAACGAGTTAGCCGGCAGAAGTTTAGGGCTCAAGTAGGAGGCGTTTCGTATAGGTAAGACCTTGGCCCTGTACCCGCAGGAGGTAGAGCCCTGCTCCCAGACCGGGTTCAAAGGTAAGAGGCGCATAGCCTTGTAGGCGATAGCGGCGCAACTCCCGGCCACTCAGGTCCAGTATGAGGGCTTCGTAGGCCCCCGGCTGCAAGACCGTAAGGGTAAAGCGACCTTGTCCTTCGGGGTGGATCGTCACTTCAGCGCGGGAGCTGGAAGGTAAAGCCGTGGTTACATCCAGCGTCACGCTCATCGTCGAGTCGCAGGAAGCCGCATTCGCTGGGGCATTGGTGATCTGGAGCGACAAGGTATGGGAGCCAGCACTCAGAGAGGAGAGATTCAACGTGGGGCCTGTTCCAGCTGCGTTCCCGTCTAAGCTCCAGGCATAGGAGAGTGTAGGACCCATTCCCTGGGTTTCTTGAGCTTCAAAAGTGTAGGGGCCGGCACCTGAGGTGATCGGAATCGTCGCGCCATGTGCGTAGTCCGCTCCATTATACCGGATCCGAGGAGAGGGGACGGCAGTCAGGCGCACCGCGAAGCTTACCGTATCGCTCACTACAGAAGTATCCTTGCAATCTGACAGCGAAGGATACAGGGGATGCCCGTACACGCCCCGCACCACCCACTTTTCGGTATAGTCTATGTAGCCAGCTGAGGGGTTTGTCAGCGGTAGTACAGGAGAGAAAGAGTAGGAGCCGTTGGGGGTGGAGCTGGTGCCCGACCCGCTGCCTGCTGAGGTGACCTGATAGGTAAGGTAGGTTTGCGGATCCCTTCCATCATTGGAGGTATCGCTTGCAGCCCATAGTACCTGGATGAAGTTGCCCATGCAGGCCTGCCCAGGAGAGGCGGTTACAGAAAGGTCCAGCGCAGGAGGCGTGGGCCTGTCTTTTTGGATAAATTGAACCTCGAAATACACGCTATCGGCGGCTGCACCGTCGCTATTATGCGTGAAGATAAAGTACAGGGTGTCTCCCTGCGCCAGCCGAAGGGTGTCATAAAGAGGCGACCCGTACCCTCCTCCTGTGCCGGCCTTATGAAGGAGAGAGTTTTCTGCGCCCTGTACGTGAGCGGTGCCAGGGCCACTAAACCCGCCTCCATATCCCAGTGTAACCCAATAAGAAACTCGAAATGAAGTCCACAAAAACATTCTATCATCGTAGCTATTCTCAAGAAGTTCTGTGGTGTCATGCGCATTGGAGTTGATTACAAATAGCGCGTAGCCGGTAGCAAGTTGGCTATTGCCTTCGCTTGAATCGTGATAGGCAAAACTTACCACTAAACTATCGAAGCAGTCTGGCAAAACTACTTTCCATACCACATCTGGGCCTGTACGCAGGTTGTGGTTGTTTGCGCGGGGGTAGGTGGTGCTATCGAAATCGGTGTACTCCCACCACCGCAAACCACCGCCAATCTGAGGGGGACTCGAGAAAATCGAGGAGATGTCGTACGCCGTGGACATGCTCTCTCCACTTTGTGCAAAGGCGAGCGAGACGCTCAAGCCTACACCTACGATAAGCTGTACGTACCGCATACGTGGCACTAAGATACGGAGTTTGTAGGATTGGGGATGGAATAATAGGGGGTCAAACGGTATGGAAGGTTCTGTTTATCAGGGACTTTCTGGCATATTGCAAAAAAAGGTTGGTTTTTTTCGCAGGGAGAGGTAGGCGGTGAAGGCGGCGGTGAGGGCGGCTATGGCGAGAGCTCCGAGGTAGCCCAAGAGAGAGCTGCCGGCTACGCTATAAAGGGGGATGGCGCTCAGAAGGCCCCAGGCGTAGGCTCGGCTGTAGGCGTAGATGTGGCCTTTGGCGGAGAGGAGGTTGGGCAGCAGGAGGGCGTCGGTGCTCCAGAGCCAAGCCACCAGCAGGGCCAAGCCGTAATAGGGGCGGGCGGGGGCGTAGGCCAGTCCAGGGTACCTTTCCCATAGCGGTAGCCACAGCGCGGCGCCGGCCATGACCAACCCCGCTAAGCCCCACAACAGTAGCCGCCACCGCCGCCAGAGGGTCAGAACAGGTTCTGGAGATTGTACCCATCTGGGGTAGTTGTACATCACCGCCTGGGTGAAAAGCTGGCGTAGGTTGAGGGGCAGGAGGGTGGCCCAGCGCCAGTAGGCGATGAGGATAGGGTCGCCCGTTCGCCAGCCAAGCAGCCAAGTAGGCAGGAGAAAAGTCGCTTCTAAGGCGAGGTTACCCCATAGGGCATGCCAGCCAAAGCGAGACAAGCCGGGGAAGCGCCGCTGGGGGGCACGCCAAGCCGCGCGCAAGGGCCAGGCCCCAAAACCTAAGAGCCATATCGGCTGAAGGAGGCGCACGCAGGCCGCTCCCCATAGGCCTTTCCAAGCGGCGGCGCCACTCAGTAGGCCTACGCTTACTACGGTGGTGGTCAACTGCCACCACGCCAGAGCGCGGTTTTCGTAGCGGCCACGTAGGTAAGCGCGCAAGATTTCTGCGGGCAAAAAAGCGGCCAGCGCAGGCAGGTGGCACCAGGCTAAAAGTCCGACAAGTCGGGGCACGGTCCACCCCACCGCCCCCAAAAGCACCAGGCTCAACCCCATCCAAGGTAAAGCCCGACAGAGCGCGTAACGCAACAGGGCAGGCCCTTCGTGAGGGGAGGCAGCCGCATAACGAAGCACCGCCGCGGGCAGCCCTCCATGCGTTACGGCAGCCACCCCCAGATACAGGCCACCGGCCCAGCTCCAGGCCCCAAAATCCTCCACCGACAAAAGCGCTGTGAGCACCAGCGCTTCCAAAAAGGGTTGAGCTCGGCTCAAGAGAGTCGTGAAGGCATAGGCCACTACGTCTTGCCGCACGGCCAAAGCTACCTTTGTCTCGTGGAATACCATCTACTTACTCCCCGGTGGGAGGCGTATCGGCTATTAGACTTTGGGGAGGGGTACCGTTGGGAGAAGTGGGGGCCTCATACGGTGATTCGTCCAGATGGGTGGGCTGTGGGCCCTGTACAGGTGGCCCGTTCCCATTGGCGGGCTCGTCACGTATACCATCCTACCGGTCCTTACCAAGGCCAGTGGGAGCCCCCTCTGCCCGAAAAATGGCCCTTGACCTACCGAGGAGTGGGTTGGCGCCTCCAACTGTGGGCGCGGTCAGGCAAGTTCAAACACCTGGGCTTTTTCCCGGAGCAAGCCGCCCATTGGGAATGGCTATACGCGTGGCTGCGAAAGCACCCCCAGGCCCGCGTACTCAACCTCTTTGCGTACACAGGGGGGGCTTCGGTGGTGGCGGCCTTAGCGGGGGCTCAAGTGACCCATGTAGACGCCAGCCGCAGCGCCATCACATGGGCCGCCGAAAACGCCCAACTCAATGGGCTATCTACAATTCGCTGGCTGGTAGAAGATGCGCGGCGCTTTGTGCAGCGGACCCTTCGGCGAGGTGAGCGGTATGAGGCTATCCTCTTGGACCCTCCCCCTTTCGGGACAGGCCCCGAACACCGACGCTGGGTGCTGGAAGAAGACCTACCAGCCCTCTTAGCCCAACTACGCTCCCTCCTACCTTCAGACCAGGGCCTCTTCCTACTCAATGTGTATTCGGGGGCATTCTCTCCCCTTACCCTGCGGCGGCTGGTACGTGAGCTTATAGACCCCCCCGCCGTAGAGGAGATCGGAGAACTTGCTTTGGCCAGCGAAACAGGACGCTATCTCAGCACCGGTCTCTTTGTGCGTTTCATTTACTGAAGGGCGTGCGCCGTAAAGCTCCCCTTGGACGTCTTTTACGCCCACATCTTCCTTTCTTTCAGTCGGGCAGGAGACCTTAGCGCTCCTCCTGCGACTTTCTTCAGGAGCTTGAGGCTGCCGATCAAAAAAAAAGCAGGGTAAGGAAGGCCGCCTTACCCTGCCTGGACAAAGGTAAGTGGGGTGTCTACGGATGCAGGAGCTTGCGAACCGCTACGCCTCGGGCGCTTTGCCAGAGAAGGGTATAAACCCCTGGGGCCAGCCCTTGCCAAGGGATCGTCACCGAACTCGAAGCTGCCGCTTGCCATAGGCGCCGCCCTTGCGCATCATACAAGAGAAGCTGCCCTTCGGCTATAGGGAGGGTGACCTGCCAGGCGCTTTCTTCGGCTCGTACGTGCATCGCCAAGCTGGAGGTGCTGCTTACCATAACCAAAAGGGTGTCGCTATGGGACCACCCCCCGCTTACCCCAGAACAGCACCCCAACGGAAAAGACACATCCTCCACCACCAGCTTATAAGTCCCTGGCGTGCTCGGCCAAAAGCCTGTGAACTCAAACACAGCAAAAGGCCCCCACCCTCCAGCGGCTGGAGACCCGGTCCATGTGCCCACCAAGCTGTTTTGTGCGTCATACATGTACAGGGTCACACTGGGGGTACAGGAGGAAAAGTTCGGCGCGCTGGAAGAAGGGTACCAAGTAGCGTTGATGCTGTCTATTAGCTCTACCGAGAGGGTGAAGAGAGACCCTGGGCTTTGTGGGGTGGTGGGCACACTCTGCCATTGGACTTTTTTCGGTACGCGTAGGGGATTCAAGGTTACCGTCTGCACAGAGTAAGCCGGCATCCCATCGTAGTAGTTGAAGTTTTGGACGAGGTAGCCGGCTTCGCCGGAAAAGCAGCGCCAGAAAAAGGCGCCGGCTACGCTTTGGTACATCCAGCAGGGCTCTTGACAAGGAGAACCTGGCCCCCCTGGAGGCAAAACTTGCCAGGTCGCTGGCAGGGAGTCGCTCAGGGTGCCCCACAAGCTCGGCTGGCATAGACCATACATGACTGGACTCCATGGGTTGGTGCTATCCGTCAGTGTGGTAAACCCGGGCATGTACGTGGGCGGAAAGCTAACGCAGGCAACCATCTCGTACAAAAAGCCCGAGCTGGGGCTCTGAAAGTAGCCTGGGTTTACCTTGCCGGTGGTAGGATCTATAGAGGGACTCATTATGCAGGAGTTGGAGGGTTCCGGAGGAAGGGGGCGGTAGGGGCTATTAAGGAGGCCGAGGGCAGCGGCGCCATTGGTAGAGTTGACGGTGCTGAGGCCTGAAGGCCAGTTGCCATCTTGGTCAAAGATGCCGCTCTGGCAGGAAAGGGAAACGTAATAAGAGGAGGGAGTATAGTAGTGAATAGCCCGAACCCCTGTAGGCAGGAGATTAGGGATAAGCGTGCCGTAGCGCTTCTGTTGGGTACTCACTTGGGCAGTGTAGGCGGCCAGCATGGAGGCCGGCCAGGAGATGCCTACCGGCTCTACGACCGCGCCGCTGAGGGGGCGTTCCCCTACTTCGTGAGGGCCATATCCGTCATACAAAAACACCAGCGTACCAGGCGCAGCCAGGCTGGAGTCATACAAGAACGAGCCGCATGTGTCCTCGGAGGTAGTACGCAAGGCCAACGGCTGGATAGGGGTCTTGTCACCTATTGCGTATGCGCTATCCACCGGCAATGCGGGATCATGTGACCGCAAAAAGACTTTGACGTACACCCGATTACCGCCATCGGTGCGGAAGCGCGCATTACCGGTAGGCTCGATCCCAAAGATCACGGTAGCCACGCCGTTGGCATCGGTCTGGATGGTGTCGTACCCCCCAGTTGTGGTGAGGCTCGGTGCGGTGCTTCGCCAGAAGGTGTTACTTTGAGCGTTGTAGAAGATGGGGTTGCCCGCTCCAAGGTTGACGTTGTTCGTGGAGGGCGGGGCGGTAGAGTTGTCCATGCGGGGCACATACCGGTACCATCGGTTCGGCTCCAGCCCTGTAATCCGCAGCACGGCAAAGTATGGCAGGCGGGTGTTGGGTTGGACCACAGGGCTCACGATGTAGCGGGGAATGATGCTGGCCGCCGAGTCGATCAGCGCACGTCCCCAAGAGGGACTTTGGGCCCATAGCAGGGCACCGACTGCCAGGAAGGGTGTGAATCGCATAAAACCTCCTTTTGAGCAAAAATACGGCAAATTTGTGCCCTGGGTTGCCCCACTTCTGGGCAGCGAGGGAAAATGGTAACTTTGGTCCCGTGTGGCGGTGGTTGGGGCTTACGTTAACTTTGAGCTGGGGGCTATGGGGGCAAAGCACGAGCCTCCCGGCGGACCCCGATGGATTTGGGCTGGCCCTCAAGGAGGCCTTAGAACGGTTCAAACGCCCGGACATCACCTCGCGCGCTCAAGCCTTCTATTCCGCCTGGGAAACTGGAGACCTCTCCCTGCCTGAGAAAAAGGCCTTAGCCGACCTCGGAAGCCGACTTTACCGCAAGGGGTTCAAGCCTTTTCCGGATATTCTACAGTTTGTCGAAGCGGCTCTGGTCCTCAAAAACCCTGAAACCCGCGTGCGGGCCCCCGTACCGCAGTTTATTGCGATCTCAGATACGCTGGCTACCCAAAGCCCAGCCTACCTGCCCCGCTTCTGGGAAACTATCCTAAAGTTCTGCCCGGAAGGAGTCGTGAATAAAACCAGCGTCTTTACTTGGCGCATAGACAAAACGGAGGCCCGCTTGGGCTTCTATACGTATACCGACAGCACCAGCTTTGAAGAGAAAAAGGTGCCGGCTTTTTTCTTTCGCAAGGCGTCTCTCATCTGCTCAACAGGGGGCGTAGATATTACGATTCGCGAAGCTGACGGCCTGCTTAACCTCACCAATCGCCACTTTATCGGTACAAAAGGCAAAGCCGATTGGAGCCGTTTAGGGATAGGGTTCACGGAGTTGTACTGCGAGATGGACTCTTTTGAGATCGACATGAATGTGCGGCGTTTGTACAGCCCTCGGGCCACCTTGTATTATGCGTCGTTTTTGCCGCATCCGGTCCAGGGAGAGTTCTGGGATGATTTTACAATAGCGTCTGATCCGGTAAAGGCCCAGTCGCCGGCTTTTCGAATGACCCAAGGCAGCATCGAGATAAAGGAGTTCATTCCCAATACGACCTATCGAGGAGGGTTTGCGTTGCGCGGCCTGACTAAGTACGGTTCTGCCGTAGGCGATACGTTAGCCGAACTGAGCGTCTATGCCCGCGGCAAGGAGGTTATGCGGGTCTATTTAGAGAAACTGGCCTTCGACCCAAAGAAGCTCGTCGCAAACGAAGTGGCCGTAGAGCTGTACCTGCCTTTTGGTGACACCATCTTTTACCCCGTTACCGACCTTATTTACGACGTCACCACACAGGACATCTTGCTAAACCGAAACCGTAAAAACCCCCGCACTCGTCAGGGCTTTTATAGCACTTACCACAAGATGGAGATGCTCTTTGATGCTATCCAGTGGAACCCAGTCCGAGATACGGTGATGCGGTTCACGGCCATCATAGACCCTCGAGGTAAGTACGGGATCGTTCAATCCATAGACTACTTCAACCAAAGGGAGTATGAAAGCTATAAGGATATTCTGCCGGTGAATCCCATAGGTGCGATTTATCGGCTGCTGCAGGAACGGGAAAAGCAACAAAAAGGCCGCCGAAGAAGAGCTGTCCGTACCTACATTCTCGACACAGATATTCTCAAAAGCCAGGGTCTGGACCTGAAGACTTATCTCAAGCCCTTTCAAATGCGGCTTGAGGATGTAGAGACGTATGGATTTTTGCGCTATGATCCGGAGACTGGCATTGTGGAACCTCTTCCTAAGCTCATACGTTGGGCTCAAGCGGCCTTTGGGCAAAAGGATTACGATGCGTTGCGCATTTTTTCCAATACAGCCGATGGAGAGAATGCGCGCTTGGACCTGCAAAGTAAAGAAATCACGCTTCGCGGGGTAGAGGCTGTGGTTTTTGCGGATTCGCACATTGTGGAGATAGCGCCGTACAAGCGTACGATATACCTACGCGAAAACCGCTCTATGCGCATGGCGGGGCGGCTGGCCGCAGGAAAGCTCGACCTATACAGTTGGCCGGATACCCGCATGCAGTTCGATTACGAGAACTTCAAGGTGCTTTTCTTCAATGTAGATTCGCTCAAGTTTCGGCCTGAGCGGGATCCCCTTTTCCGGGAAGGGAAGTTTCCTCGGATGGCTCGTTCCCTTTCTACCCTCCGTATTGAGAATGTCAGCGGCTGCGTTTACATTGACCTGCCCTCCAATAAAAGCGGCAGAAAAGTCATTCCTTATTACAGCGTTTTAGACTGCTACTCCGAATCGTACAAATATTGGGAGTCCAGCGCCATCCAGAATAGTCAATACGCTCGCGACAGGTTATTTTTTGAGTTGGACCCCTTCATGCTCGATAGCTTAGAAACCTTTAGTTTGCTGGGGCTGGAGTTTCATGGAGTGTTTTATAGCGATAGCGTGTTTCCGCCTTTTCGGGATACGCTCAAGATCATGCCGGATGGCAGTTATGGCGTGCAAGAGACTTTTCCAGGGGGCGTAGTGGTCTACAAAGGGAAGGGTAAGTTTTACGGTCGAGTGGCCATGGACAACTTTGCCTTGCACGGGCAGGGGGAAGTGCATTACCTCACTGGCCAAGTGCGGGCGGATACGTTTGTGTTTCACTTTGACTCGTGCATGGCAGAGAAGGCTCGCTTCACCCTACCCAAAAGCCGCTATGCGCTGGCCCAGTATCCGGAGGTCCAAGCCGAAGACTTGCGCTTCCTCTGGTACCCTTACCAGGGCCGGGCGGTGCTCGAAACCGGGACTAAACCTGCGCAGCTCTATGCCGGCGAAGCAACCTTTCGAGGGCGATTCGTGTACACACCCGAGGGACTCAGAGCCTCGGGTCTCTTGCAGACGGGGGAGGTTCTCGTAGCCAGTGAAAACTTTCTCCTTTCCCCCGAAAGCTTCAAAGCGGTAGAAGCTCGCTTTGCTGTACTGGAGCCCAAAAATCGCAAGGATACCCTCTTCTACGCAGAAGGCATCGAACTGGATTATCAGATCAAAACTCATCAAGGGGATTTTGTTTCGCAGCGAGTAGGTGAACTGAATATACACTTTCCCAAGCAAAATATCGCAACTTCTCTCGGTAAGGGCACCTATAACCGACAGACAGGTGAAATCTTCCTCAATCCTCATGTGAGTGATGAAAGCAAAAACTTCGTGGTGCGTCGCAGCAAGAGCGGCAAGGACGTGTACTTCAACACGCAGGTTCTCCTCTACAACCTCCGTACTGGCAAAGTCGAAGCCAACCGCGTAGACTCTATTCTCGTGGCGGATGCGACGGTTTTTCCAGAAGGTGGGCATGTGGAGTTTCAGCCTGACGGCAGCATAGCTCCTTTGGAAAACGCGGTCATCAAGGCGCCTTCTTCTCTCAACCACCATACTATCCTGGAAGCCCGAGTGGTGATTCGGTCGGGCTCTGACTACACCGCCCGGGGGAAGTACAAGTACACCGATGTGGAAGGCAAACCCCAGTTTATTACGCTGGACAGCGTTTTTGTGCAAGATGGAGTGACCACGGCTCGGGCGAGGATTCGCACCGAAGACGAGTTTTTGCTCACGGATCGCATTCTTTTCCGCGACGAGGTCGAACTGCGAGCAGACCGCCGTTTCTTGTACTTCAAGGGTGAAGTGCGTATCCAGTCTGACAATGAGTTTTTGCGGGAGTCCTGGTTCAACTTTGAAGGCCTTGTCAACCCCGATACCGTCTTCATCCCCATCAAAGAACCCAAAAACCGCCGGGGACAAGAGCTCACGGTAGGGCTGCACTTTGTGCCTATTTATCGCACTTTTTACACCAACTTCCTGCAGCCCAAGCGCAATAAAGACGATCTCGATGTGCTCCTTGCAGAAGGGGGCCTTTCGGTGGATCGCAGCACCAAGTCTTTCCGCATTGGCCCTCTAAAGAAACTCAACGGCGAGAGTTACCGCGGCAACTGGGTGGAGTACAACGACGCCTCCCGCATCACGACGGCGTATGGCCGGCTTAGTTTTCCGGCTTCGTTTCCGCCGGAGGGCGCTCAACTGGCTATGGCCGGCCTGTGGCGCGAAGAACAGCGCTTTCAGAAGCTGTCAACTGACTTGATTGTCGCGCTCCATTTCCCCAATATCCCTTCCAGCTTAGCCGAAGCTATAGGAAGCCGGTTCAACTTGTGGGCTTTGGCCTTGCAAGACATGGAGTTTACCGAACCGCGTTTTATCGAAGCGATGGCCGAGCTGTTAGATCCGGATACCACGCAGCCCGAGGTCAACACCCGCGAAGTGGTGCAAGCGGCTCAGCGAGCTGCGCTGGCTCGGAATGTGCCTTTTGCGAAAAAACTGCCGGTTACGCTGCTGCTGGCTCGGGTGCCTTTCCGGCGCAGCGACTCGACCGGTGCGCTTTTTGTCATGGCGGACGTGGCGGTAGCGGGCATAGGCGGCGTGGGCATCGCCAAATACTGCCCTGCCAAAATCGAATACGCCTTCGGTCCCTACAACCCCGCCGAACGAACCCGGGCCCCCGATGTACTGACGATATACCTCGAACCTACTGAAGGCAACTGGCTGTTCATCCTGTATTCGGGCTATACCGTGCGCATGGTCACCAGCGACGTCGGCCTGAACCGTCAAATCAAACAGGTGGCCGACAAACAAAAAGATTACAACAAAGACCCCAGCAAGCCTAAACTACAGCTTATCTTAGCTGACCCCTCAGAAAAAGAGGAATTTATCCAACGCTTCTCTGCCTACCTTCTCAACTGACCCTCTATGCGAGTACCTATAGAACGAGTCCTGTTTTTAGACATTGAGACGGTACCCGCCCCAGAGTCTTTACAAAACTTGGAAGGGTTTTTATATGACCACTGGCTAAAAAAATACGACTCCAACCGCCCTAAAGAGCTGGTCCATTTATTGCCTGAGGACTACTTCTTGGAGAAGGGCGGGATTCATGCACTGTATGCGCAAGTGGTGTGCATAGGGCTGGGATACTTTCTACCCGATACCTCCGATAAAAAACACTGGACATGGCGAGAAAAGGTCCTCTATAACCTGGATGAACGGACTCTTCTCGAGGAGTTTATTGAAAAGTGGAATAAGTTTCGAGGCCATGCTTTGAGTCTAAAGTCCACTTCTTTTGACTCTACCTATGAGCCCGCTTGGATAGTATGTGGGCATAATATTCGCCGATTTGACTTGCCTTTTTTAGGGCGGCGCCTGCTTATGCAGGGCTTGAACTTACCTGAGTTTTGGTATGCAGCCCAGTACAGCCAGCCTTGGCAACTTAAAGACCCCGCCATATGGGACACCATGCAAATGTGGGGCTTTGCCTCCTCGGAGAGTACTTTTGTCTCTTTAGAAGTGCTGGCTCAGGCTTTGGGTATTCCCTTTCAAAAGAGTATAACCCATACCCAGATTCGAGAAAGCTTCTACCGCTGGAAAAAGGAGGGGAAAGAAGAAGAGTTCAAGCCAGTTCTTACATACTGTCAGACAGACGTACGCGTCACCGCAAAGATTTTTGTTCGTATGCAGCTCCCTCGTGACGAGCAAGAGGCCTTCTTTCAAGCCATGGGCTACCCTTCAGATTCAGAACTATGAACCACCTCATAACTGAAAAAAGCGATTATCTGCGGGCGCATGCCCACCAGCCTGTGGACTGGTATCCCTGGGGAGAAGAAGCCTTTCAGAAAGCTTGGACGGAGAATAAACCCATCCTGATCAGCATTGGCTATAGTTCTTGCCACTGGTGTCATGTCATGGCTCGCGAAACTTTCGAGGACCGAGAGGTGGCCCGGCTGATGAATGAACACTTTGTCTGCATCAAGGTAGACCGAGAGGAGCGCCCTGATGTAGACCAGCTTTACATGGATGCTTTGCTTTTGAGTGGCCGGCCGGGGGGGTGGCCCCTCAACTGCTTTGCGTTGCCGGATGGCCGACCCTTTTATGGCGTGACGTATTTGCCCAAACCCCGGTGGATAGCGTTAGTGCGACGCATCGCGGACTTGTATCGCCAAGAGCCTCAGACGGTCCAGGACATGGCCCGCCGCCTCAGCCAGGCGATTCAACAGTTTGATACCAGCCTGCTGGAGGCCGTGCCCGAAGTGCCTACCCCACCTAAGATTCCCTGGGAGGAAGTCTTCCAAGCCCTCTTGCGCGATGTGGACTGGATTTGGGGTGGGGCCTGGAGCAGCCAGAAGTTTCCTACCCCCAGCCGATGGCTCTTTTCCTTGCGTGCAGGCCTCCTCTTACAAAAGCCGGAACTCCTGCGCGCTACTCACCTCACCCTCGAAAAAATGGCCTTAGGGGGGCTTTTCGACCCTATCGAAGGGGGGTTTATGCGTTACGCCACCGATCGGGAGTGGCGCATCCCGCATTTTGAAAAGATGCTCTATGACAACGGCCTCCTCTTAGGCCTATATAGCGAAGCCTACCGCCAAAAACCCAATCCGCTCTATCGAAAAGTGATTCAGAAAACGGCTTCTTTTCTGCTGGAGCGGATGCGCTTGCCGGATGGGCTGTTTGCGGCTTCGCTTAGCGCAGAAAGCGAGGGGCAAGAAGGGGCTTACTACGCGTGGCGGTTCGACGAGCTGGAGGCGCTGCTGCCGGAGGCGGACTTGCGAAAGGTGTTTTATACGGCCTATGAGGTGAGCCCTGAAGGGAACTGGGAGGGCGGCCTAAACCTGCTGTACCGCGTGCTGTCTGACGCCGAAGTGGCCGAGCGCTTAGGCCTCTCGATCGAAGCCGTCGAAGAAGCCCTCGAAGAAGCTCATGCGCGCCTGCGCACCCACCGAAACCAACGCACCCCCCCACCCCGCGACGAAGCAGCTATCATCTCTTGGAATAGTTATGCTATCTGGGGACTTGTAGAAGCCTACAAAGCCTTAGGAGAACCCCTCTACTTGTACGCAGCCCGCGAAGTGGCCCATACCCTCCTCGAGGCTTTTTCGGATTCCCTACAGCGCCTCCATAAAGAAGACCGCTGGTATGGCGAAGCTTTCGCTGAAGATTACGCCGCTTTTATTGTCGCACTTATTCACCTTTACACGGTTACCGGTACGGAGCGCTATTTGATTCGTGCTCAGGCCTTTCTCGAAAAAAGCCTTGAGCTATTTTACGACGAAAAAGAGCAAGTTTTCTGCTTTACAGCCAAGACACTGCGTGTATTTCCGGTTCGACGTAAGGATATTTTTGACACCAGCACCCCTTCTTCAAACTCGCTTTTTGCTGAAGCACTGTGGAGGCTGGCCAAATACTTCCAACGGGCCGACTACGAGGAAAAGGTGCGGGTGATACTGGGGCGGTTACGGCGTCAGATGGCGGAGAACCCTACGTTGGCCAGCCACTTTTTGCAAGTAGCGCTCTTGGAGGAGGCTTGTCCGCTGGCCCTTATCTATCGAGGTAGTCACTTGCTTTCTTTTTGGAAGCGATATGAGCCCCAGATTGGGTGGGTAGGCTACATTACTTCTCCTGAATCGGCGATTCCTGCGCTCAAAAGCTACGCCGAAGCGCCGGAAGGCACGTGGTGTTTGTGCACGTGGGGTGCGTGCCGCTTGCCTGTGCATTCCGAAGAGGCTTTTTGGCAGCAGGTAGAAGTGGAAAAAGAACGGCTCAAGAGCCAGGGTCTGGCTTAGAGGGCGGACGGCGCTTGCTGCGAAAAAAGGTTTGCAAGAGGGCTAAGGCCTCCTCGGTGAAAGGTCCTTGCTGCCACTGGGTGCGCGGATGCAGAAGAGGGGGCTGGTATCGGGTAAAGCCTCGTTCGGGGTCAGCCGCCGCGTAGACGAGGCGGCCTATTTGGGCCCAAGCCAGGGCCCCCGCGCACATAGGGCAGGGTTCGAGGGTTACATATAGGGTAGCTCGGCGTAGGTATTTCGCCCGCAGAAACTCCGTAGCGGCGGAAAGGCAAAGCATCTCAGCGTGGGCGGTGGGGTCTTGGAGCGTTTCGGTGCGGTTGTGGTCTTGGGCGATGACCCGTCCCTCTATCACCAGTACAGCTCCGATAGGCACTTCTCCGAGCTGGTAAGCCTGGCGAGCCTGGGCCAAGGCTAAGGCCATGAAGTGTTGATCGTCTTTCACCGCTGGAAGAGCAGCATGCCTCCTGTTGTCAGCAAGGCCGCTACGAAGAGCTGCCAGGAAAGAGGTTCTTGTCCCAGGAGGGCGGCTAAGGCCGTCGTACCAATAGGCTGGAGGTTGATATACAGCGCAGTCTGCGTGGGAGAAAGATACTTCAAGCCCACACTCAAAAGCAGGTACGCCAGCACCGACATACCTAAGATTAGGTAAGCTAAGCTTAGCCAGCTTGCGGGTCCGAGGGCCTTCCACTCCTGACGGGAAAGCCCCGCTATAAGCGTGGGGGTATGCAGGAGGGCGCCCAGCCCCATAATGTAAGCGGTCACGGCAATGGGCCCCAGCCGGTTCACGACGGGAGGCGAGTAGTTGAGGTACCAGCCCCAGAACCCCACCGCTCCTAAGATGAGGAGCCACCCCCACCCATTCTGGCTATGCAGGAGGTTATGCCAAAGTGCTAAGACGACCCCTCCGTAGGCCAGGGCCAGCGCTATCACGCGCCGCCTTTGGACCTGTTCTCGATGAAACACCCACACCCCCAGCCAAAACACCACCGAGGGAGTCAGGGCATAAATCAAAGCTGTGGTGGCTGCCGTCGTATAGCGTAAGCCCCAGTTGAAAAGGAGCTGATTGAAGAAGATGCCGAGTACAGCTAAAATGACAAGGCGTTTTTTCCAGGGGGCTGGCATTTCCCTCCAAGTCAAGGGAGCAGAGCTGGTTTTTCTCAAAAGGGGCCATAAAAGGAGGTAGACAAGCGCACTACCCCATGCGCGCAACCCGGTAAGCAGCAAAGGGTCGAACTTTTGGGCCGCTTCGCGTCCGACGACGTAGCCGCCGCAAATGATGAGGGTTTGTCCAAGGAGGGCTAAGTGGCCAGGTAGCGGAGAGACCTGCGCCGAGCTTCTTACACTCGCAAGCGGTCGCATAACAGCGCAAAATCGCAGTAACGGCAGGATTCCTTGTCCGGAGTCTGAGGAAACTCAGCCGGCTCCAGAGGTCGAGCGGCTAAGAGAGAAGAGATTTCCTCCCACAAGCTTCGGAGGTACTTTTCCTCGCAAGGGTCCAACGAAAACGAGAGCAAAGGTCCTTCGTGGGAGTTTTTGGAAGGAGACGGCGTTTTTCGCTGGGGTCGCCACCATAGGGATACCAGGCCGATCTTTGTTACGGACTGGCCTATTTGGTTGAGGTACCAGGCATAGCTCATCACTTGGAAGAGGGCTTCGTCATAATGCTGGGGTGGGGTGAAGGCTTCTTTATCTTGGAGGGCTTGCAAGGTTTCTAACAATCCTTCGAGGACTTTGGTGGGTTGGGTTTCTCGGGGCAGGCGTTGTTTGAAATCGAGCAGAAACCTCTCCGGGGATGAGGTGGCGGAGGGGGCTTCGATCAGGAGGTCCAGGCGCCCGGCCAGGCTCGGCAAAGGCGTGCGGGATGAGGACGGGCGCAGCTGCTCGAGACAGAACTCGACATAGAACTGGTAGCGATGGGTAGCTAAGGGCCTAAAGTGGTGCCAGCGCCAGGGGGGGCCGGATCGGGGCTTCTGGTGGAGCCCAGGCTGTAGGAGTTCTACCAGGGCCTGCATCAGGGGCTGGCCCATCTCGGCAAGGATGGGCATCAGTAACCGGTAGCTGTGCGTGCGGCCCAGAAGGCGACGCTCCTCCGGAGTGAGCAGCCGAGCCGCTCGATAAAGAAGCCGCCGACGACTCGCTCGGTAAGCCAACTTAGCCAAAGTAGTCTCTACGGGACTACAGGAGGAAGCTTTGCGACTTTTTGTCCCGTTGGGTGGACGTGTCCACCGTGTCTCTACGGGACTACAGGAGGAAGCTTTGCCAGCTACGATGTAGCGCACCAGCTCATGCATAAGCCGCCCAATCGAAAGCGCTTCTTTAGGGGGGCCTTCCTCAGGGAGGGCGGATTCCCAGTAGAATCGTCGCGGACATCGGAAGAGGGAACTTACCCGGGAGGGCGACAGAGACACTTTAGGAGCGCCCTGGGGGGGCTCCTCTATGGGGCGTGGCACCGGCACAGACGCCTTCACAGAAGGGAGCTCGCTCTGCACGGCAGCGAACTCTTCTTTCAGCCCGAGCGCTTCGCGATGGACGAGCAGCTCCTCTATGGGGGGAACCCGTGTGGGATCAGCCAGCCGGAAAATCCAAACCTCCTGACTGGCCCACAAAAGCACCGACTGGAGACGCCACGCTAAACGATTGTGCTGGGCGGGCGAGTAAAACTGCTTTCGCAAGGAAGCTATCCAAAAAGAAGGCCTTGCCCAGGGCCCGAGGGGTTCGAGCGGAGGGTCCACCAGGAAGAGGGCGTCGTAACATCCGCCCGTTAGCTGAGTGAGCTGCCCAATATACAGGCGTACCGAGCCCGGAAAAGGCGGGAGCGTGGGGGCTTTTTCCTGAAAGAGCTGAACCAGGAAGTTCCAATGCAGGGGATTATGGGCTTCTCCGCGGCACACAATCTGGTAGAGGTGGCGAGCCCAACTTTCTGCCGCGGAGGGTGCCTCCTCCGCCGATAAAGGAGGGGGTTCAGGCCAGGTGTAGAGGCGTCCTTCCAGTCCTTCTCTCAAACAGGGCCGCAGAAACTTCCCTATCTCGGTGCCTTCCCATAAAGTGGGAGCTTGAGGAGAGAGTTGTTCTGGGGCGAGCCCCTCCTGCTTGAGGAAGTGCCGGAGCAAGGGCTCCGAAGCAGGATGGCACCATACCGCCGCGCAAGCGCCTTCAGGAGCCGCTTTCACCCACGTAGCTATCTGCTGAGCCGCACTCTTTATGAGGGCCGTCAGCACAAAGCTGGTGTGCAAATACACCTTCCGGGGTTTTTGGGCAGGGAAAGGGTACGTTTCAGAAAGAGGAGTGTAATCGGCCCAGGCTTCCGGTAGGGCTTGGTTAAGGGGCGTGATGTCCCAACCTACTTTGTGGGAAGCGGTTTTGAGTAGCTTCTCCAAAAGAGGGTACACACTGTACACATGCAGGAAGAGCACCCCCTCAAAGCGGTTTTCGGGTATCAGTTTTTGTAAAGCACCTTCGCTAAACTCGAAACCTTTCTTTTTAAGGGTCTCAACATAGGTCTGCAGGAAGTCTTTGAAGCGTACCCAGAAGGCTTTGAGAGTATCGGCAGACTTGAGGGGGAGGGGAATCAGCTTTAGCCAGGGGGGCGGGTCAGATTGGAGAGGAAATAAACTCTGGATGTGTTGGTGTTCTGCGAGCTCTTCCCAGCGTTTGAGGGCTTCCTCAAGAGAAGAGGTGCTCAGCAGTACTTCCTGCCAGTCCTGAGCGAAAAGCTGCGCAAGTCGCCATCGAAAGGGAAGAGATTCTTCGAGCAGTTTGATTTTATTTTCTTTGAGAGATTCATCAAAAACCTCTAAAAGATCGATGGGGTTAGGTTTTCGGGCAGCCAGGGTTTCGCTGGCCCAAGTAAAAAGGTCTTGCACCTTGTAGTGGGGGCCGAGCTGACCGGCCAAAGCCTGGGCCATGTAAGGGTCCAGCACCACTAAGGTGGGCTTTGCAGAAGAGGAAGCTATCGAGTCGAGCTGCTTTTGCAGCGACTCCCGCACCGTGATAGGGAGCATTACTTCAGGGTAAACTGTCCCCGCCCGATTTCGACCCCTTCACAGAAGGCGATGACGGTGTAAGTACCCTTATTCAGCTCCTCTTCGGGACGTTCAAAGAGGGCGCATACCTCTTGGCGCTGCCGATTGTACTGAAAAACGGCCTTGGTGGAAAAGGGCTGCTCCGTGTCCATCAAGGTGAAATAGCCACTGCCCTTGGCAAAGTTGGTGATCACTTTATTGGTAGGGTCGGAGATGACGAGGTAGACCGTTCGTTCGCCGGGCTCAGCAACTTCGTTTTCCAGTACCTGGAAACAAATCTTGAGGGTGCGGAGACGTCGCGCCCGAAACTCTTTCTCCCACTCTTCTTTGCCACTATCCTTGACCTGCGCAAACCGAAACTCGATGGCCTTGAGATAGGAAGCCGCTTTGACTTTGATAGCCAGCTTCTCTTTTTCTTCTTCGATTTGGCGGGCTTGCGTCTCCTTTTGCTCGACTTCCTTTTCTAATTGTTCGGTGCGCTCGCGCAGTTTCTGGTTTTCTTCCTCCAGTTCTTTTATGCGTTCTTGGTACTTCTGCAAGTAATAGGCCATTTGCTCGGTTTTGTAGCGCATTTCCTCAGCTTGTTTAGCCGAGATTTTGCCTTGCTCTTGATACTTGCGTATGAGGGCCTGGGCTTGCTGGACTTCTTTTTGTAGCTCTTCGAGGCGGCGGTTTTTTTCTTCCAGTTCTACATCTTTGCGTTCGAGCTCTTTTTGCATGGCCATCACTCGCTGGTCCAACTCTCGAAGGTTTTCTTCGAGAGAAACCTTTTCTTCGACGAGCTCGGTTTTTTCTTTCTCTACCTTTCGGAGCCTCCAGTACAAGATGCCGGCTACTATGCCTACCAGCACTAAGAGAACGCCGGAAATGATGCCTGTGCGCACGGGCCAAAGTTATCACAAAACCGGCGGCTGGCGATGAAGGATTTGTGTTTAAGAAGGCATGGCTATAGCGCTGATTTCTGGCACCCACCGTCCCGACAGCTATACCCGCCGAGTAGCTCTTTATTTGGCCCGCCAGCTCGAAGGGCAAGGTTACCTCTACCATCTCGTAGACTTTCAGACGCTGCCTCGGGATTTTCTCTTTTCGGATTTGTTTGGGGCTCGTTCAGCTACTTTTGAAGCGATGATCCAGACGCTGGAGCAGTGCGCAGTCTGGATGTGGGTAGTGCCAGAATACAATGGAAGCTTTCCTGGGGTGGTGAAGCTGTTCATTGATGCGCTTCCTCGGGAGGTTTTTCGGGGGCGTCAAGCGGCGCTGGTGGGCGTGGCCGATGGACGCTTTGGAAACCTTCGGGGGTTAGATCACCTTTCGCAGATTCTGGCTTACTGTGGGATGGCGGTGCTGCCCTTTCGTGCGCACCTGATGCATATCCAAAGTCGCTGGGAAAGTACCCGGAACCAACCCGACCCCGACCACGCGCAGGAGCTAAGCACGCTGCTGGCCCGCCTAAAGGAATGGGCCTTGGCTTCGTAGCTTGCCGGATTGTTTGTACCTTTGCCCCGCAGCGCTTGCCGAAGTGGCGGAACTGGTAGACGCGCACGTTTCAGGGGCGTGTGGGGTTTCCCGTGTGGGTTCGAGTCCCACCTTCGGCACGGGCCTGTAGCTCAGCGGTGAGAGCAGCGGACTCATAATCCGTTGGTCGGGGGTTCGAATCCCTCCGGGCCCACCTACAGGCCGTGTATGACCGCTCACCTTACCTGGACGGGCCAGGGATTACATTTTCTTGCGCGCGCGGAAAGCGGTCATACGCTTTCGTTTGATTCGCCAGCTGAGGTGGGTGGCACGGACCAGGCTGCCCGTCCAATGGAAGGTCTCTTAGTCTCTATGGTGGCGTGCTTCTCCGCCGACGTGGTGAGCATCCTCCGGAAAAAACGCAAGACGGTGCAAAGCTTTCAGGTGCGGGTTCAGGCCGAGCGCCAAGCGGAGTTCCCACGCGTTTTTACTGAAGTCTCACTTCACCTGGTGGTCGAAAGCCCTGACGCGACGGCGGCCGATCTTGAACGCAGTATAGAGCTTTCCCGAACTAAATACTGCGCAGCCCTGGCGATGTTTGAAGCGGCGGGCTGCCAGGTCCGCGTCACGTGTGATCTAAACCCTTCACGCGCATAAAACCGAAAACCAACCTCCTATCGCCATAGCTGCCAAGCCTACGAGCCCGCACAGCAGGGCTCCCATCAAAAGATAGGCATCTAAGGGTATCCATACAGGCTCGGCGGCTTTTTGCAAGAGGGGGGTCAGGTCCAGGCGGTTAGATTGGTAAGAGCCGCCGGTCATGCGCGCTAAGAGCTCAAGCGCCGCAGGAAAGCGCTGGGGTCCTTCTCGCCCTACAAAAACCGTATGGAGGATGATCCCTTTTTCTTGGAGCCTTTTAGCCAGCTCGGGGATAGGAGATTCAAAGCGGAGGTTGTGGGCGCCGTCAGAGAGCAGCCAGGCTGCATGGCCCGGCTCCGCCACCTCTCCCAGAAGCCGTAAGGCATCGCTTAGGTTGGTGGCCGAACCCACCTCTACCCCACTGAGTCCTTCTACAGCAAAACGCAAGGCCTGCCGATCGAAGGTAGGCGGCAAAACCACATAAGCCCTTTCCCCAAAGAGGGCCAGTCCCACCGGTGCAGCCAACCTTTGTCCTTCCAGCGAGTCGATCCACACCCGAAGCCGCTCCAACACAAACGCCTGACGAGAAGGCAGAAGGTCTTTTTCCTTCATGCTGCGCGAGACATCCACCACTATCCAAAGGGGGGGTAGGCTTTGGGGTCGCCTCACTCGGAGAGAAGGCCTACTCAGGGCCAAGGTAGCTAAGAGGAGGCTTCCACCTAAGGTCAGGGTAGGAAAAGCGCTTCGCAGAAAGAGTCTTCTCTTCTTGCTTTTTGCGGGTTGTACCCAGCCTGTGCGCAGGCGCAAGCGCAGCGCCAGCGTGAGGAGGACGAGCCATACAGGCATCAGGAGGAGCCATTCAGGGGCTTCCCACCGCAGGGGCATAAAGCAGAAGAGTACGAGGTGGAAAAGGCAGGAGAGAGGGTGCACACGCTCGAAGGGCCTGCCAAGTGCGCGCATAGAGCTCAGTCGCTTCGTGGGGCGGCAGGGTCTGGCCCAGAAAAAGGCGTTGCTCTGCTTCGAGGAGGGCTTGGAGCGCTTGTCGGAGTGGGAGAGGGGCTGAGAGGTGGGCTACTTCTTGAGGTAGCAAACTCCCCGGGTGCCGGTCCGCATGGGGTAAAAGGAGCTTTTTCAGCGCCTGGGCAAAAGCCCACAGGTCGCGCTGCCTGCGGGGATGCCACCGATACAAGAATGCGCGCCATCGGAGGGCCAGCCAGAAAGCGCGCGCATAAGGCCGCCATCGCCGAACCAGGAAAGGAAAAACCACAAGCAGCATAAGCACCGCCGCCAGCACAACCCACACTCCCCACAGCGTTTTGGAGTGCGTCGCCGGAGCCTCTTCGCGCAGAGTCGGCACCGAAAAGTCCGCCAGAGGCATGAGCGAATCGGCCGGCAAAGACCCCACTTTCACTTCGGTGGTGAAGGGTTGAGCGCCCCAACGCCACGCTACCCAACCTGGGCCTTCCCAAAAACGAACCACCACCTCAAGGGTCTCCCCCCGCCGCGCAAATCGAAGTACTTCCGGTCCGTGGGGCAAAGCCATAGTCCCCACCGCCCGCACCGTACACACGCCTGCGAGCGGTGCCGTAGACGGCACAAAATAACGCTGGGCCAGCAAAAGCGAGAAACTACCCACCAGCTTCCCGCACCACCCGCAAAAGGTATTGCCCATACGGGGTTTTGGCGAGGGGTTCAGCAAGGTTGCGCAGCTCCTCAAGAGAAATGAAGCCTTTCCGGAAGGCGACTTCTTCGGGGCAGCCGATTTTGAGTCCTTGGCGCTCTTCAATCACCTGGACGAAGAGGCTGGCTTCGAGGAGGCTGCGGGGCGTACCGGTATCCAGCCAGGCAAACCCCCGCGGCATCACCCGCACTCGAAGTTGCCCTTGTTCGAGGTAGAGTCGATTGAGGTCGGTGATTTCCAGTTCTCCGCGGGCCGAGGGCCGAAGCGTCCGAGCCATGGCTGGTGCCCGCCCGTCGTAAAAGTAAAGCCCCGGTACCGCATACGACGATTTAGGCTGTAAAGGTTTCTCTTCCAGGCTTAGCACGCGTCCCTCTTTGTCAAACTCTACCACCCCATACCGTTCAGGATCGTGCACCGGATACGCGAAAATCAGGGCCCCTTCCGAGACGTGGCAGCTTTCCAAAAAAGCTTGTAAGCCGCTGCCGTAAAAGAGGTTGTCGCCTAAGATAAGCATGCAGGGCGAACCCGCTAAAAAGTCCTCGGCCAGAATAAGAGCCTGAGCGATCCCTTCAGGGCGAGGTTGCATGGTGTATTGGATTCGCAAGCCCAGTCGGCGTCCATCGCCGAGGAGCCGCTCGAAGTGCCCGATGTCTTGCGGAGTGCTAATGAGCAAGATGTCCCGTACCCCTGCCAGCATGAGCGTAGTAAGCGGGTAGTAGACCATGGGTTTGTCGTAGACGGGCAGCAGCTGTTTAGTGATCACCTGCGTCATGGGATAGAGGCGAGTGCCGGCCCCCCCAGCTAAGAGAATGCCTTTCATAGGTCTGCGAAAGGAACGGACTGTTCGCTCAGCTGGGGCCAGGCCGCGTCTTTAGGAGAGAGCAAGGGCGATTGCCCTTCGGGAATCTCCCAAGGGATGGCCAGGTCGGGGTCATCCCAGCGCACGCCTCCTTCGGCCTGCGGGGCATAATAGGCCGAACAGCGGTATAAAACCAGCGCTTGATCCGACAGCACGTAGAAGCCGTGGGCGAACCCCACCGGCACATACACCCAAGTGCAGTAGGGCCCTTCGTCCGAGAGGAGGACGCTATAGACTTGGCGATAGGTGGGAGAAGAAGGACGCAGGTCCACCAATACGTCTTGGATGCGGCCTTGTAGGACGGTCACGAGTTTAGCTTGGGCATGAGGAGGGCGCTGGAAATGCAGCCCCCTTAGTACCCCTTGCCGCGAGCAGGAAAGGTTGTCCTGGACCCAAGAGGGCAAGCCTAACGCGGAGCTAATCTCGGCCCGAAAAAGTTCAGCAAAGTACCCGCGCTCGTCGGCGTAGCGAGGTAAGCGCAGGAGGAGAGCCCCGGCCAGGGGTAAAGGCTCATGCACATAGCGGCTCATGCCACCGCCAGTTTTTCTCGAAAGTAGGCGATGCTCCGGCGCAGGCCTTCTTGACGAGGCACCTGGGGCTCCCATTTTAGCAGTTCTCGGGCTAAGGTGATGTCGGGACGGCGTACTTTAGGGTCGTCTTCCGGCAAAGGACGAAACACAATCCCACTGCGCGACTCAGGCAGCAGCGCTAAAATCTCTCGGGCAAACTCCAAAATCGAGACTTCTTCGGGGTTGCCGAGGTTGACGGGATAAGGATAGTCTGTGTAGAGCAGGAGGCGGAAAATCCCTTCTACCAGGTCGCTTACAAAGCAAAAGCTACGGGTTTGGCTTCCGTCTCCGTAGACGGTGAGGGGTTCGTTTCGTAGGGCTTGGCCAATGAAGTTAGGCAGCACGCGGCCATCATCGAGACGCATACGCGGGCCATAGGTGTTGAAGATGCGCACAATCCGGATAGACAGGCCGTGATACCGATGGTAAGCCATAGCCAGGGCTTCTAAGAAACGCTTAGCTTCGTCGTAAACGCCGCGCACGCCAATGGGATTGACGTTGCCCCAGTAGGTTTCTTTCTGGGGGTGTTCCAGGGGATCCCCATATACCTCTGAGGTGGAGGCTAAGAGGATAGTAGCGCCCTTCGCGCGCGCGAGCCCCAAACATTTATGCGTACCCAGCGCCCCTACTTTGAGGGTTTGAATGGGCATGCGCAGGTAGTCAGCGGGACTGGCCGGAGAAGCAAAGTGCAAAATATAATGCAGCTCCCCCGGCACATGGACGAAGTTTGTAATGTCATGGTGCAGAAAGGTAAAGCGAGGGCGGCCGAAAAGGTGCGCGAGGTTATCCAGGTTGCCGGTGGAAAGGTTATCTAAGGCGATCACCTCGAAGCCCTCCTCCCAGAAGCGGTCACAGAGATGGGAACCGATAAACCCTGCGGCGCCGGTGATGAGTACGCGTTTGGGCATCGAGGCAAAAGTACAGAAGGCGGGAAACTTCCTACTTTTGCCGCATGCCTAAGCGAACCTACCAACCCAGCCGCATCAAGCGGTTACGGACTCATGGCTTTCGGGCACGTATGCGCACCCGTTGGGGGCGGGCGGTGTTGTCTCGACGGCGTGCCAAGGGCCGTTACCGCCTCACCGTGAGCGACACCCTCGCCGGCAAGCCGTATTAGCTTGGTCTTGGCGGGCCTGCCTAAAAGGGAGAGGTTGCGTGGGCGGCGCCGTTTTCGCGTACTGTCTCGCCTTGGCACCTACCAGGAAGGCCACTGGCTGAGTCTGCGGGGCGTGTATTTTGCCGTGGCGCTTTGGGGGCCGCGACTCCAAGTGGCTTTTTCTGTGCCCAAGCGCGTTTTCCGAAAGGCCCATGACCGCAATCGGGCTCGGCGCCTAATGCGGGAAGCTTACCGCCACCAAAAGCTTTCTTTCCTCTCGGCCTTGCCAAAGGGTAGCGCCTGGCTATGGTGGAGCTGGAAGCTTCCCACTTTCCCCTCCCTGGATATCCTCAAGGCCGAAATGCATAAGCTTTTTGAGGCGTGGCGCGCCTCTTGGGCCGAGGGCTGATCCTCCTTATTCGCCTTTATCAGCGGGCCATATCGCCGCTTTTCCCTCCTGCTTGCCGATATGTGCCCACCTGTTCTCAGTATGCGGTGGAAGCCATTCAGAAATACGGCCCCCTAAAAGGAATCTGGCTGGCCTTTCGTCGCTTGAGCCGGTGCCATCCCTGGGGCGGTTCAGGATATGACCCCATCCCGTAAAATGTCTCGCCTTTTCCTTATCTTTGCTACATGCGGCGCACCCTTTGGGTGGGTTTCACCTTCGTCTGGGCGCAAATCCAGATTCAATCGGCCGACCTTCCTGCAGCCGGCACCGAGTACATTCTCAGCCAGAGCCGCCCGCGCCCCGGCTTAGATTTCCTCACCACCGGTCCCAACTACACTTGGGATTTCTCCCAGCTCACCGCAGATACTCAGCTCATCGTACAGTGGAAAAGTCCCCTTCAGGTGCCGCAGTACCTTTTTTCCTGCGGTAACGCCAGCTTTCAAGCCCTTCTGCTCAAGATAGCCGACTCTTTGCCCTCGCAAGGGGGTGTCGGCCTTCGAGATGTGTACGCTTTTCTACGTAAAGGCCCTTCAAAGATGACCGTAGAAGGGGTCGGCGTTTCTGTGAACGGGGCTCCCCTCACGCAGTGCTACCAAGACCCAGACGAAATCTACGTACTACCCTTGAGCTATGGCAATCGAGACAGTACGACGTTCTGGCTGCGACTGACTTTCCAAGTGCCAAACTTGGGCCCCGTCACCTACGTCCAGCGAGGTTACCGCATCCACCAAGTGGATGGCTACGGGCAAATCACTACGCCTTACGGCCAGTTTCCTTGCTTGCGGCTGCGGCGAGATGTGCACCAAAAGGATACCGTCTATTTCCAAGGTTTGTATGTCCGCCAAGGCGACACCTCCTATACGGAGCTGGAGTGGCTCGGTACAGGTCAGGGCATGCCCCTCTTGCGGGTACAAGGCAACTTTGTGTTGGGTAACTTCGTCCCGACCACCATACAGTACAAAGACAACGCTCGGTCCAGTTCTTTTTCTTGGGCTTTCAGCTCAGTATGGGTAGGGCCTAACCCCAATGCCGGGGCACTTTTCATTCAGCCCCCGCGAGGCACTTTCGTAGTGCGCAATCTCGTCGGAGAAGTGGTTCTCGAAGGAGAGGTGCCCGCAGACGGGAAAGTCCACCTTCCCCCTACCCTACCGGAAGGCGTGTATTTCCTCCGTCTGGCGCAGGACGCGCGCGTAAGCTGGCATCGGTTTGTGCTGGTGCGCTAATGCAGAATGTTGCACGCTTGTTTATCCTGGTAGGCCTGACCTTCCTTCTTATCGGGGCGCTATTGTGGTGGGCTGGCAGGACGGGTGGGACTTGGCCTCGCTTGCCCGGCGATATCGTCATCAAGCGCCCAAACTTTCAGTTGTATTTCCCTCTTGGAACCAGCCTATTGATCAGCCTAATCCTCAGCGGGTTGCTCTATTGGCTCAGCCGGCTGCGGGGATGAAGGGCTAACCTCAGGATGAAGAATGCGCAAGAGGGTATAAAACGTGCGCACCGGCTGTGCAAGCGGACGTTCCAACACCGGTCGCTCTATCGAGAAAAGCCGCTTATACCGCAGTGCCGGGCTGAGGTAAGCATCCGGGTAGAGACGTAGCCAGTCGTTTACCAGTTCGGGTTGGTCTGCCGGCAAGATCACGACCTCCGGCAGTGTAGTAGCCAGGCTTTCCACAGGGATGAGCTGCCCTCCGGCCTCTTCGATCAAGGTAGAGAGCGGATCGGAGGGTGAGGGAAATCGAAGGGGTTCGCCGGGCAGCAGCACCACCACCTTTAGCCGACGAAGCGCTTGTACCTTCTGTAGGGCCTGGCGGTACTCGCGCTCCAGGCTATCGGCCAAGTGCGTGAGTAGGGGTTCGTCGTAGACCTGACCTAAGGTGCGTACATGCCGAAGCCAATCGGCCGGACCTTTAGGTTGAAAGACATAAAGGGGGAAAGCCGTAGTAGGGGGTAGCGCCCCCGGCGAAGCCACCCATACCCAAGTCGGGTGACTTTTATAGAGCGCCTCTTCTAAAGCAAGCGAATCGTCACAGGGCAAAAAGAAAAGGCGTGTCGCTTCTCCGACGCCCTCGCAAGCGGCTATCACCCGACTAAAGAGGCCAGCTTCTTGCCAGAGGGGTACCGCATCGGGGGTAGCCAGCGCTACCCGCTGCGGCGGGCGCACGAGGTATACCTCGCGTCCGGCATCGTCCCGCACCCTGGCCCCAATCAGCGGCGCCTCTTCGAGCCAGGCCGGCGCCCGATGACACCCCACCAACAAAACCCACACCCCAACCCACCTTTTGCTCATCTCGCACAAAGTTGAGGTTTTCGTACCTTCGCTGCGCATGAAAGTCTTCGCCTACGGCCTCCCACGCCTGGGAGCCAAACGCCAGTATAAAACCCTGCTGGAGCGATTCTGGAGCGGAAAAATCTCAGAAAGTGACCTCCTTCAGGGTTTGGATGAAGTCGAAAAAGAACGTCTCTCTATTTACGCGGCGTATGCGGATGTCTTCCCCAGTGGAGAGCTGACGCGATATGATCCAATGCTGGACCTGTCGGTGGCGGTAGGGCTGATTCCGGCTCGGTTTCAGCCTTACACGGGGCTTACCTCGTACTTTGCTATGGCGCGAGGCGCCCAAGCCCTCGAAATGACCAAATGGTTCAACACCAACTACCACTACCTCGTACCGGAATGGGAAGATGTGCCCCTCCAAGCGGACGCGACTTTCTACCTAAATCAGTACCAGCTTGCGCAGGCGGTGGGGGCTAAGGGGGCCTGGCCTTCGTTGATTGGGCCGTATACGTTCCTGGCGCTTTCCAAGAAAGCGGGCCGGCCTCTCACCCCGGAGGAGATGGAAACGTATGCCGAGCGGCTCTTACCGGTGTATCGTCACCTCCTACAAGCGCTGGTGCAAGCCGGGGCGCCTGGACTCCTCTTGCATGAGCCGGCCTTCGTGCTGGACGAACCCGCCGTACCTCTAATCGGCTACTTGTACCACGGGCTGGCCGGCTTGCCCCTCTACGTGCTGACCTATTACGAGGCGGTGGACTTTTACCCTCGGCTGGTGGAGCTGCCGGTACAAGGGATCGGGTTAGACCTCATAGCCGGCACCGCCAATCGCCAAGCCTTAGCTCAATACGGCTTCCCCGAAGACAAGGTGCTGATTGCGGGGGTGCTCGATGGGCGCAACGTATGGCGAGCCGATCTCCAAGCCAAAGCCCGCGAAGTAGAAGACTTAGCCCGCAGCGTGAAACACTTATGGCTGGCGCCCAGCGCTCCCCTCTCTTTTCTGCCTCTCACCAAAGCCCCCGAAACCCACATTCCCCAACCCATTTGGGAGCGGCTTAGCTTTGCCAAGGAAAAACTGGCGGAGCTGCGTACCCTCGTCCAGTACCTCAGGGGGGATGCGGCTGCCGCCGAAGAGGTCCAGGCCTCCGCACGGCTTTGGAGTGGGGAACCCTTAGGCCTGCATCCTCCGACAAGGGCCCGTATAGCGTCCCTGAGCGAAGCGGACTTCCACCGAGAAGTGCCGTATACCGAGCGAAGCAAACGCCAACAAGCCCTCCTCCAGCTGCCCCTTTTGCCTACCACGACGATTGGTTCCTTCCCCCAAACCGAAGATGTGCGCGCCCTTCGTAAAGCTTACCGCGAAGGCACCCTCCCCGAGAGCGAATATCAGGCTCGTATTCGCGAAAAAATAGCCGAAGTCATCCGTTACCAAGAAGAGCTGGGCTTGGATGTGCTGGTGCATGGAGAGTTTGAACGCAGCGACATGGTGGAGTTTTTCGCGGAGAAGCTCGAAGGCTTCGCTATCACCCAGCAAGGGTGGGTACTTTCTTACGGTTCGCGGGTGTACCGCGCCCCCATCATCTATGGGGATGTGTGGCGGGCTTCTCCGATGACCGTGGCTGAGATTGCGTACGCGCAGTCCCTCACGAAAAAGCCGGTCAAAGGTATGCTTACCGGTCCCGTCACTCTCCTCAACTGGAGCTATGCTCCACCCCATGCCACGCGGGAGGAAGTGGCTTACCAGATTGCCTTGGCCATCCAAGACGAGGTGAAGGACCTGGAGGCAGCTGGCATTCGCGTTATCCAGATAGATGAGCCGGCTTTCCGAGAAGGGGCGCCCCTCAAAAAACGGGATTGGCCGGCGTACTTTCGCTGGGCAGTGCGCGCTTTCCGCCTGGCCTCCCGTGCCAAACCCGAAACCCAAATCCACTCCCACATGTGTTACTCCGAGTTTGAAAGTATCCTCCACTATATCTGGGAGATGGACTTTGACGTGGTGTCTATCGAAGCCTCTCGAAGTAAAGGCACGCTGGTGGAGGAGTTTCGGCGCTTTTCGCAGTGGGATCGGCAGATTGGGTTGGGGGTGTATGACATCCACTCTCCGGCGATTCCTTCGGTCGAGGCGATCGCACAAGTGATAGAGGCGGCTCGTCAGGTGCTGCCAGAGAGCCTTTTGTGGGTCAACCCCGACTGCGGCCTCAAGACCCGCCGCTGGGAAGAGGTCACTCCGGCCCTGCGCCACATGATCCAAGCCGCCGAAAGGGCCCGCTCCCGCGTACCTTCCTGAGTTGAGCTACTTTCCCCCGCGCTAAGGGGACTTGACTTTTTGGGGAAAGCCGTATATTTGCAGCGATATGCGGTTCGTACATAGCGGGCTTGCGGTGGCTTTTGGGGTTTGCCTTCTGAGTGGGCAGACCCTTTCTGAACGGGCAGCTTGGAAAATGCGGGTGACCGACTCGCTCCATCGCCTTGCGCAGATGGGGGGCCTTGGCAGTCCTCCGGGCGTGCCCAGACCCCTCAGCCTCTCGGAGTCAGACTGCCCCAACGCTATACCCGTCTGTCAACAGACCTATACGTACACCAGCTCGCCCCCAGACTACGGCGCAGTCCAAGAGCTCGGCAACAACACCTGCCTCCTCATGAAGGAGCAGAAAACCGCTTGGTTCATCTTCACGGTGCAAAACTCCGGGACTTTTGGCTTCCTCATCAATACCACCTACGACTATGACTTTGCCCTTTTTGACTATGGGGCCATAGGGGGATGTGGGGGCACCGCTACCGCCACGCCTATCCGTTGTAACTATTCCGCCGACTATGGGACCACCGGCCTGGACGCGAATAACCCCCAGCCGGGCTCCCTACAGTGGGACGCTTCCCAGCCTCCCATCATGCCGGGGCTCAACGTCACCGCCGGCACCACCTATATCCTCGTCATAGACAACTGGACGGGGGATGCCACCGGCTTTACCATTACATTTACCGGCACCGCCCAAATCTTTGACAACATAGCCCCCCAAGTGGCCAGCGTCCAACAGGTCTGCACGAACCCCAACCAAGTACTGGTTACCCTCAACGAACCCATCCGGTGCTCCAGCATTCACCCCAGTGACTTTTCTCTTGGAGCGGGCGTCACTATCACCAGCGCAGTAGGGGTAGGATGCGGCACCTTCACCAATCAAGTGCTGATCACCTTCAGCGGCACGCTGAATAGCGGCGTGCGCACCCTCACTATCCAGAGCGGCAGTGACGGCAATACCCTCTTGGACAAGTGTAATAATGCCCTCGTGCCCACGAATGTCAACTTCCAATACCTGGCTCCGCTCACGGTGACGGCGTCGCCGGCCACGATTTGTGCGGGGGACTCCTCCACCCTGACGGTGAACACGCCTGGAGGCCTTCCTGCCGGGGCTACGATCAGCTGGAACACCGGCGCTACCACCGCTTCCACCACCGTTTCCCCTACCAGCACCACTACCTACACGGTCTCGGTCACCTATGGAGGCTGTACCCGAACCGCCACCGGCACCGTCACCGTCAATCCCAACCCGGTGATTAGCGTCACTCCCACCACCGCTGTAATATGTAGTGGCACAGCGCTCATCACAGGCATTACCTCTATCCCGGGTGGGCAGTGGCAGTACAATAATGGTTCTGGATGGATCAACACCCCCAATCCCATGAATCTGTCCCCCGGTACCTACCAGATCCGGTACCAGGCGCCCTCGGGCTGTTGGAGCAATATCGTCACGGCTACAGTTTCGACGGCTCCTCCACCCAGTACCAATACGTGCAATGTCATTTACGTCACGCCTACGGGCTCCTCTACGGCCTCGGGCACCCGAGGCGATCCCACCAACCTCCAAGAAGCGCTGAATCGGGCGGCCTGCTCTAATACGATCATCAAGATGGCGGTGGGCACTTACGACCTCAGCGCGCCCCTCACCACCATCACCAGCAATATCACGTTGGAAGGGGGGTTTGACCCAGCCAGCGGCTGGCGCAAAACTTCGCAAGCGGGGGCCACCACGATTCGCCGTCTCGCTACAGGGGTAGAAGGCTGCTCCGATGGCACCAACGCTCCCCGGCTGGTGGCGCTCCAAATCTCCAATGCTTCCAACTTTCGCCTGCAGGACCTCACCATCCAAGTGGTGAACGCTCCCGCCGCCAGCGCCGCTTGCGCAGGGGGACGCGGCGTCTCTACCTACGCCCTCTACCTCAGCAACTGCTCTAACTACACCATCGTTCGATGCCGGTTTGAGCCTGGTCGAGCCAGTGACGGCGCCGCAGGGGCCAATGGGGTAGGCCCTTACATGGGCGGCTCGCCGGGTGCGGGAGGTGCGGGCGGCACGGGTAGTATGACGAGATGCGGTGGATGTGGGGGTAATGGGCAGGCGGGGGGTACCTCTTCCTCGGGCGCAGCGGGCGGAGCAGGGGGAGCTGGCTGCTGCGGAAGTGGGTGTAATATTTTCGGCTGCAATGCTGCGGGGTGTACGGGCTGTAACGCGGCGAATGGGGCGAATGGGGCGAATGGGGCGAATGGGGCGGCGGCGGCCACGCCTACGCCTGGGGTATGGTTTTCACCGGTGCAGTCTTCGGCGGGGCAGCCGGGTGGGCATGGTGGAGGTGGAGGCGGTGGGGGCGGAGGGGATATTGGGACCTGCTGTCTCAGCACTTGCTATAGTGGACCTACGGATGGAGGTCGAGGGGGCGATGGGGGTCGAGGAGGCAATCCTGGACAAGGCGGGTGGGGAGGTGGAGGTGCTTTTGGGGTGTATCTTTATCAGAACGGGGCGAATGGGCAGTTTGTGGATTGCGGTTTCAATACGCCGACAGCGGGGAATGGGGGACCTGGAGGTATAGGGGCTAATGGCCAGCCGGGCAATCCGCCTTCGCCTCCGGGCGTTCATGGGTGTGCGGGGACACCTTGTACTCAAGGGTGCTGTGGGGGCGACTGTGGGGCTGGCGGCAACGGGGGATATGGAGGTAGTGGGGGTCGAGGAGGCGATGGGGGGCCTGGCCACCCAGGGCTGGCTTACCGGCTCTACGTGGTGAGTGGGACGCTACCTGCCGTCTCTGTAGGGGGCACGCCCCAGGCTATTGCGCTTGGAGGCAATAACCCCGTACCTTACAACTTCGCGGCGGAGCCTATCATCACCGTAGCCGACGTCGCCTGCACCAACACCGATATTTCCTTCGCTACGGGCGATGCGGCGCCTCATAACTGGAACTTTGGCGCCGGCGCCACCCCCGCTACCTCCACCAGCAGCCCAGCCACCGTCCAGTACACCTCCACCGGCCGCAAAACCATCACCTACGATGGCAATACCTACACAGACTTCTGGAATATCCTCATCCCCAATCAAACGCCTACCATCACAGCTTCGGCCACCAGTATATGCCCAGGAACAAACGTCTCTTTCACCACCGACTTGATAGGGGCCGCATACCAGTGGCAAATCGCTTCTGATCCAGCGTTTACCTCCATTGTGGCTACGGGCACCACCCAAAACTACGCTTACACTTTCACGACAGCGGGCACGTATTATGTGCGACATCAGCGGTACACCGACTGCTGCGGGTGGTCGAGCTGGAGTAACGTAGTCACCGTGACGGTACATCCCATTCCGGCTGCGCCCACCGCTTCGGGCAGCTCGCCCGTATGTCGAGGCAGCGCGCTCGTGTATACGGCTACCGCTCCGGCTGGCGTGACCTTTGAGTGGTACACCGCCGCTACCGGTGGCACCTTAGCGGGTACGGGGGCTACCCTCACCATACCCTTCACCTCGGGAGCCGCTGCCTGGCCTACCAACTATAACGCCCCGGGCACCTATACCCTGTATGTAGAAGCGGTTTCTCCCCAAGGGTGTCGCAGCAGCCGCACCCCTGTCTCGATCACGGTGAACCAGATTCCCGCCCCTACCGCGCCTAATGTGAGCCGATGTGGTCCCGGGCCCGTCGTCCTGACCGCTACCTACACCGGACCGGGAACCCCCACCTATAACTGGTGGGATGCCCCTACCGGAGGTACCCTCCTACAGACCGGCGGCTCCAATACCTACATAGCTACCGTCACGACTTCCACCACCTTTTATGTCTCGGTAGTCGTGCCAGGCTGTGTAGAAAGCGCCCGCGCCCCCGTGACGGTGACCGTTAACGCGCCGCCCGCTACCGATACCTGGACAGGTGCCGTGAGTACGGATTGGTTCGACCCAGGGAACTGGGCCAGTGGCTGCGTGCCTACCTGCGGCACCTCAGTCACCATTCCTGCGCCCCTTACCCGCTATCCGACTATCGGGACCAACCTTATTCCCGCTACTTGTAACGACATAACCATTGCGGCGGGAGCCAGCTTGACCTTCTCCAGCCCCACCGCCGAGCTCCAAGTATGCGGCCACTTCAACCACAATGGAGCGCTGAATACCACCGCAGGCGGTCGTGTGCGCTTCGTGGGTAGCGGTGTACAAAACTACGCCCGCACCGCCACCGCTACCGGCACTTTCTACGAAGTTATCGTGGATAAGGGGGCTGCACCTTTGGCCGTTCGGCGCGTAGAAGTCACTCAGCTGCCTATGGTCATCACTAATCAGCTGCACTTTATTGCGGGGCGGATAGCTACGCTGGCTACCAACCACGTGCAAATCACCAACTCCAACCCCGTCTCCATCACCGGACACAGCATAGACAACTACATTCAGGGGCGATTACGGCGGGCTATCCAAGCGGGAGGCGGTTTGTATGCCCTGCCTGTAGGAGATATCCATCCCGCTCAGCTGGCCACGGGTAAAGGCTACCAGCTTGCCCTACTGAATCTGGACCCCACCACCATCACCGAAGTGCTGGCTTACTTTACGCCCATACCGCAAACGACCCCTACGCTGGCTGAACCCTACTGCGGCACCAACTACACTTGCACGGTAGACAATGGTTTCTGGACGATCCAGGTGGTAGGGGGCAGCTGGGCCGCTGGCCAACTGTACGACCTCACGCTCTACCCTCGAGGTTATACCACCTGCAACGCCCTCCCCTATTATAGCATCATGAAACGCGAAGGAGGTCCCTGGTATTTGAATGGTACTTGCTGCTCCCCTTCTACCCTGGTCGGCGGCGTATGCCGAAATGACTTCAACAATGGGTTTTCCGACTTTGTGATTGTGGGCTCCAGTACGCCTCTTCCTGTGACCACCCTCACCCTGTCGGCGGAAGGAGGCGCTTCGGCTATCGCCCTCACCTGGAAAGCCGACCAAGAAGACAACGTGACGCGCTACCAGTTGCGGCGCTCTACTGACCTTCAGACGTTCGTTCCTATAGCTACGCAGCTCGCTACCGGTGATGGGCAATACACCTATTTGGACACCGAGGTAGAAGCGGACCAGACTTACTACTACCGGGTAGTAGCCTTGGGCGCTATGGGCGAAGAGGTGCTCCAGTCGAATCTGGCCCAAGCCCGACTAAATCTAGAAGGTCAGCCTTTTTCGGTGCGGTTGGAACCGAACCCCACGCGAGGGGGTACCTGGCTCATCTGCATGCTGCCTGAGCAAGATTCGTTGGAAACCCGGGTCTACAACAGCTTAGGGCAGCTGATATGGCTGCATCGGGGTCATTATGGGGTGGGGAGTTCTCGGCTGGCCCTACCCTCGGGTGAGTGGCCTCATGGGCTGTATGCGGTAGAAGTGCGGGGTACTCGGTACAGCTGGAGCGGTAAGCTCATGCGCGAGTGAGGGAGGTAGTCTTTTAGGGGCAGGGTTAGGGCGGCGCCGCAGGCGCCGCCCTAACTCCTTTATAGGCATGCTAAACACCCTCCTTCGCCTTCAAAGGCAGTCGCTTTCTTTTAGGCCTTTTTCACGCCGTAGCTGTGCAGAGCCCACCCCACCAACCCTGGGTGCTGCCGAGCCACCCCTATGAGCTTTTCTACGGCCCAGGCGTGGGCAGCCAATCGGTACAACCATCGAGCCATACGCAGTTCTGCGGAGAGTTCCTTATATAGCCGGTGGGTATAAGCAGTCGCTAAGTCCAGCGTTCCCCACGTAGAAGGGGGGAAGGCCGCCAAGGCCTCAGCCAGCCGAATTCCACTCAGGAGGGCATTCCCTATGCCTTCGCCGGTGAAGGGATCGGCGAGAGCTGCTGCATCGCCAATGAGGGCGCAGCCGGGCGCCGTAAGGGGCCGCTTCTGCAGAGCTACGGGTATCCCGTGTCCTGCCAGTCCTTCTACGGCAGGCCAACGCGTTCGCAGAAGGGTCCTCAAGGGCAGGCGGGCTTTTTGCTGGCTGGTGCCTACGCCTACGTTCCACCATCTGCCCATGGGAAAAGCCCAGAAATACCCCGGCAGAACCGGCGGCACAAAATATAGTTCCAGCGCTTCTAAAGGGCTATGGGCTTTTATGTACCCCCGCACGGCGGGGAAAGTAGGAGGACGGCCCATGCCATGGTAAGCTTCTACCCACCGAGCCACGCGAGAAGCCACCCCCTCTGCTCCTACCACGAAATGGGCATAGATCGAGGGCTGGCCCTCCAGTTCGATTTGCCAGACGCTTCCTCGACGGAGTAGGGTTTTGACGGCAACGCCCGTACGTAGGCGGACTGTGGGCGGGAGCTGAGTAGCAAGCCAGGCGTCAAAGGCGTAGCGGCGCAGAAGGAGGCCTTGGGGATACCCCTGTTGGGGAGGAAACTCTAACCGCAGCGCGCGTCCCCGTCTATCCACCAAAGCCAACACGGCGGCAGGCTGAGCTTCAGGATGACTAAAGAGTTGGCGCAAGGCCGCTTCACCTCCCAGTTTGCGCACCAGCGCCAAGACCTTCCCGCTGAGCGCGTCGCCACACACTTTTTCTCGGGGGAAGGCCGCCTTTTCCAGTAGGAGCGGGGAAATGCCCAGTTGAGCTAAGCGCCAGGCGCAGGCTAAACCCGCCGGTCCCGCCCCGATGATGACGACCGGCTCTACCGCATCTCCCATACCCACCGCTCTGCGCGAAAGCGCCCCTGAAACTCCGGTGGGTAAGCTGCTCGCAGTCGAGGGGCTTCCTTCTCTAAGTAGGCTTGGAGAGACTCGGCCGAAGCCGCCTCATATAGCACCAGGAAGGTTCGGTACCCCGCAGGGGGAGGCGGTTCCACCACTTCCCCAAAGCGGTGCCCTCGAAAATAACCTGTCTGCAGTACCTCCGGAATATGGGTATGCACCATCCACCGCTGCCATGCTTCGGCTATTTCGGCCTCCAGCTCTACCCGCACCGCATAGATTCGCATCCTCAGCGTTTTTTGAGCATGCTTTCCAAGTAAGGCAAGGCCTGAGCCGCCTGGGGATTCTCTGGATCCAGCTCTTTCAGACGGGTGTAGGCCTCATAAGATTTTTGAAAGTTTTCCTTGAGGTAGTAGTAATAGCCCAAGTAGGCGTAGGCTTCTTTGAGGTCGTTGGCGTACTTGCTTCGGTCGGCCTCGGCCAGTTCGACGACTTTTTCGTAGAAAGGCTTAGCCAGGCCGGCCTGACTTTCTGGGTCCAACATCGCATGGCACCGACCCAACTCGGTATATACCGGTACCAAGTCCGGCTTTTTATCTTTCACATAGCTGAAAGCTTCAATGGCTTTGCGAAAATAAGTCGAGTCTTTCTCTATCTGGCCAAGCTTGTAATATATACGTCCCAAGGCATAGTAGTGATTGAGCGCGTTGGTATGCTGGATAGCTTTTTCCAGGGCTGCCGCCGCTTCTTTATAGCGGCCGAGGGTGTTGAAGGCATTGGCCATTTCGGGATACAGATCGGCTCCCAGTTTAGGATCCTTCTCTATGGCTTTGGAGTAATAGACCACAGCCAGTGAGTCTTTACCCACTTTGTCCAACGCCTTGGCATAGAACGCGTAGTCTTTGGCGATGACTTTCTCGGGTTTTTGCCGGTCGAAGTACAACTGTAAGGCTTTGAGCCCTTCTTCGTACTGGCCGTCTTCCACGAGAGAATAGCCCAAGAGTCGTTGCAAAGTCAAGCTAAATGTATCCTTGAGCACCGCCTGGATTTCTTTGATAGCGGCCTTATAGTCCTTGCTAAGGTAGAGAAAGGTGGCGTACCGCACCCGAGCCGGTAGTTCGGGACGTAGCATGACGTATTTCTGGTAGTTTTCCTTAGCCTGAGGGTACTTTTGAACCAGGTAGTAGATTTCGCCCAATTCCCGATAAGCCGGCGCAAAGCCTGGGTCCAGTTCTATGGCTTTGCGGAGAGCTTCGGCGGCGTCCTTGTACGATTTGGCTTTGGAGTAAGCCAGGCCCAACCGGTAGAAGTTTTCTGGATTTTGGGGTTCGGCGGTGGCGGCTTGCTGGTAGTTGTCTATAGCCAACTCGAGCACATTCTGCTGAAGCCACAGATCCCCCAAGCCCCGTAAGATGGCGGGATTGGAAGGGTCTTTCGTCTTGGCTTTAGAAAGCAAGAGCGTGGCTTTGTCGAGGCCCAACTTCCCTCCAAGAAGGGTATAGACGCGAGCGGCCTCGATAAGCGCCTTGGCCTCGGAAGCGCCGTATTCCTCGGCTTTGGCGAGGTGGTTTTTGGCCGACTCGGTGGCCCCCGCTAACAAGTCCGCTTCCGCCAGGCCAATGTAGCCGAAAGCAAACTTACTATTTTTGGCTATAGAGGCGGAGAAACTCTCTCGAGCGTTTTTTAGCAGGAGAGCCCGGCGAGGGTCGTCTTCCTCGAGCTGACGGTATTGGCCCAGATACGCTTGTCCCTGGAGGTAGTAGGCGTAGAGTTCCTTGGGTTTGGCACTCAGGATTTGCTGCGTGAGGCTCAGCACTCGATCGTAGTTTTCGCGGCTCAAGGCCTGCTCCGCCTCAGTCAAACTCTGGGCCCAGAGGAACACCCCAAAGCTGGACACCGCTACACGCCAGACAAACCGCATGCAGCAAAGGTAGGGCATTTTTTTTCGTATGTTTGCCCCATGCGAGTATGGGGAATCGCCCTGCTAATAGGGTTGGGCTTGGCCCAGAAAAGTAAAATCACTTCAGCGGCGCTGGCTGTGCAAGATGGCGATTTTGAGAAAGCCTTGAGTTTTTTAGATCAGGCTTTTGCGCAGCCTGATCTCCTCAAACCTCGCGATAAAGCCAAAGGCTATATGCTGCGCAGCAAGGCCTATATGGGCCTCCTTTTGTCCAGCAAAGACCCTCAAGCCGTCCTTCAGAAGTACCCTAACCTTCTTGAGGAAGTGGTGCTGGCTCACCGCAAAGCGCGTGAACTGGACGCCAGCAAAGAGTTTGGAGAGGATCTCAAGCAGATCGCCATGCAAGCCGCCAGTGTATTGTATCTAAAGGGCTTTGAGCTTTTCCAGAAGGAGAAGCCCGCTGAAGCGCGCCAGCACCTCACCTGGGCCCTGGAAATGTACGACTACATAGGGCAAAAGGATTTTTACCCTCCTTATGCGCTGCGTGGGCTGGTGAGCCTCCAGCTGCGCGACACCAACGCCGCCATAGAAGATTTAGAAAAAGCCCGAGCTTTGGCGGCCAAAAAACCCCTCCCTAATGACCCAACAGGGCCATTTGTATACTCAGCGCTCATTAGTGCGTATGGTGGGAAGGGAGAAGGAGACAAGGCTATCGCCATCGCTTCGGAAGCTCGTAGTAAGTTTCCTGCCGATGACAACATCCGCCGCGCCGAGCTCAACCTGTACCTACAACACCCCGACCTGCAGAAAAAAGCCTTAGGACGCTTCCGCGAGGAAGTGGAGCGCGACCCCCAAAACGAAACCTACTTGCTGATTTATGCCCAGCTCTGGGAGCGCGAAAATCCCGATTCAGCGGCTTACTATTACCGCAAAGTACTCGAACTCAACCCTAACAACGTAAACGCCCACTATAACCTGGGCGCCTACTATATCAACCAAGCCGCAGAACTGAGCGTAAAATACAACGAAACTAAAGACGAAAAGCTCCAGCAGAAGTATTTCGCCCAGATGCAGGAATATTTCCGCTCTGCACTACCCCATCTCGAAAAGGCCTACGAACACTACCGAGATGACCTCCAACTGATTCAAAGTCTGATTCAGACCACCACGTACTTGGGCATGAACGAAAAAGCCCAAGAATACCTACGCGAGAAAAACCGCCTCCAACAAAGCAAAAACTAAACCAAGATACTGCTTATGAGTAAGGCGCGCTACTTTTTATGTCTACTTCCCTTTTGGTTGGGCTGGCTGAAAGCTCAAGAAAACCCTACCTCGACAGGGGATCCCAGCGGCCCCGCCGTCCAACTGCCAGGGGGGGCTACGATTGTGTATTCCTTAGGTGACCTGGAAAAAATGGACAAAATCGAGCTTACCCGCATTTACATCGCGAAGCTCACCCGCCTGTACCGCATATTGCAGTATTTGCCTTTTGCTAAGCTGGACCCTAAAGGCCCTAACGACCTCAAAATCCCCTCCGTCCAGGCAAACGAAAAAGCCATGAAAAGCTTGGAAGAAGAACTGCGCACGTACATCCAAACCGCCGAAAGCCACCTTTCTACGATCGTACCGTACGCAGACAAAAAGCAAATCATTGATGCCATTTTATTTTTGCAAGCCGTTACTAACAAGGTCGAACTGGTAGGATTAGGTATGAGCCAACTCATTTACTGAAAAGGCGGTGGGCTGGCTAATGCTGGCCTATGTTGGCCTGCTGTGGGCCATTGGGTATGCCGTGGCAAGGCGTAGTCGTGGAAGTTTAGACACCTTCTACACCGCTGAACGGAAAGCCCATTGGTTTTGGGTCAGTTATAGCATGGTGGGCACCGCCCTTTCCGGCCTGACCTTTTTATCCTTACCGGGTAGTGTAAAGACAGATAGCTGGACGTACCTACAGGTGGTGGCAGGGTACGGGGCTGGCTATTTGGCCACCGCCTTTGTGCTGCTGCCTCTGTACTACCGCTACGCAAAAGCTTCGGTGTATGAGTACTTTCGTCAACGACTTGGAGCGCCCGCAGAAAAAACCGCCACCTGGCTTTTTCTCCTCTCACGCGGTTTTGGTAGTAGCCTTCGGCTTTTTCTGGCTTTGTGGGTGCTCAAGGCGTTCTGGCCTGGGGTACCCTTCCCGTTGCTAAGCGCTATAGCGATAGCCCTGATTCTCTCCTACAGCTTGCGCAGTGGCGTGGCCGCCCTGATTTATACCGACTTCCTCCAAACTACTGTCTTTATTGGCGCGGCGGCGTATACGGCGTATTTCTTACTCAGCCAAGACGTGTTGGCCTGTGCAGCCTCTCCCAAGATTCTGGATACGAACTCCGCCAGTCCGCACTTCTGGGTGAAAGATTTTCTCAGCGGTGCTCTGATGGCCTTTACGATGACCGGCCTGGACCAAGACCAAATGCAAAAAAACCTTTCTCTTCCTACTCTGCGTCACGCCCAAAAAAACCTCCTGCTCTACGCTGTCTGGCTTTTTCCAGTAAACGCCCTCTTTCTTGGACTGGGTAGTCTCTTATGGGGTTATGTAGACTGCCATGGAGTTCCTGTAAAAGCACCCGATGAGCTGTATCTGAGCGTCGTGGCTCATCTGGGATCGCCTCTTTTGACGGCGCTTTTTGTGGTGGGGCTGACGGCTTCTTCTTTTTCCAGCGCAGATGGGACGTTGACCGCTCTAACGACGGTAACCTTGCGAAACCTCCTGCCTGCCAGGTACGAAACCCCCCGTACCAAAAACCTCCTCATGGGATTGTGGGCCGGGGTTTTCTGGGGCCTGCTGCTGGTCTATACCTTGATCCCCCGAGAAGAACATCTGCTGGGGTTTTTCCTTAAGCTGTCGGGTTACTTTTACGGCCCTTTGCTGGGCCTTTTTCTCTTTTCCCGGCTCGAAGTCCAGCCCCACCCTCTGCACCGGCATGTTCCTTGGGCCTTGGTGGCCAGCGTCTTGGTGGCTCTCGCTACTGAAGCGATCCTCCCTTTTGATCTGGGGTATGCGCGGATCGTATGGATGGCCGGCGTGACCTGCGCTGGGTTGTGGATCGCTATTCGGGCGTTTCAGACTCTCCGCCGTGTCGCTGCTTCCAAGTCTGAACGTACTTCCAAAAACGTTCTCGATTGACCCCTACCAAAATCAGCCTTTTGGCCTCCCCTTCGTGGATGTGAGGCTGCCATCCTACGCTAAGCGGCAGCTTCCGGCCATAGCGCTCATAGTCGGCCTTCTCACAAAACACCTCAAACCGAAAATGTAGCCGCGACCGATCATCCAAAAAGAAAAAGTAGGGGCGCACATAGACTCGACCCGGGGGGAAAGCAGCTTCGACCGATTGGATCACCGCTCGGTAGAGAGAATCTCGGTTTATGCGCCAGGGCACGCTATCCACCGCCATAATACACTTGCCCCCAAAAAGGTACGGCTTCGGATCTTCATAAAAGAAAACCTCTGGCACTTCGAGAAGGGCCGACACTGCGAGCTTTAGGTTCTCATTGCGGCGAAACCAAACCCGTGACCATACAATGGGTTGAAAATACGAGGCAAACCGCTCCAGCCATTCCGCTGAAAAAGAGTACGAAAACACCCCTTCCGTGATGTACCCACAATGGAGGTTGACTTTGAGGGTTTTTCGCAGCTGCCGGCCCTGGTATAGGTTGAGGATGTAGTGGTAATCGCACCAGTCTTCGTAGAAGGGACGGCCCTGCCAGAGGGCCTGCATCTGAAGGAGCGCTGACCGATCCTGGACTCGAAAGGCCGGGTACCGCTGTTGGAGAGGATGGGGAGCGTAGTTGGGCACGCTCACCCCAATGAGGGTCCATTCCCCCTGGCTGAAGTCTAAGTCTCCCAGTATAGCGTAGAGGAAAACCGTCAAGACGAACATACCGCAAAGAATTCTTCCCAAGCGGAACGGGAGAAAGGGCGTTTTTCGGCCGCGGTGCCGATGACGACAAAGGTAGCCCCTTGGGCGAAAAGGGCATGGGCTTCTTCTGGGCGGGTTATACCTCCCCCCACCAAAAGGGGAACGGTCGTTACGGACCGCACGGCCGCCACGGCTTCAAGGGAGGGACCCTTAGAGGCTCCGCTTCCTGCATCCAAGTACACCACCTTTTGCCCTAAAAAGAGCCCTGCCAGCGCAGTGGCCTGCACGAGTTCGGGTTTATCCCAGGGTATGGGAAAGGTTTGGGTCATGTAGTGTACCGTACGCAAATCGGCGGGCGAGCTCACCAAAATGTACGTGGTGGGGATCACTTCCAATCGCCACCGATAGAGGGCGGGGGCGGCTTCTACGTGGGCGCCAATGAGGTAATGGGGATTGCGGCCGCTAGCAAGAAAGAGAAAAAGGACCGCTTCTACGGCTGGGGTCAGCTGAAGGGGGCTTCCTGGGAAAAGCACCAAGGGCAAGGGCGACCGTTTCCGCGCTTCGCTGCACCAGGCGTGGAGGTCGGCCTGGGCCAGGAAACTCCCGCCTACAAGAGCCCAACGCCCTCCTGCTGTGAGGTACGCTTCGGCGGCAGAAGCGTACCGATCAAGCGGTAGCTTGTCAGGGTCAATCAGCCACAAGGGTTGGCCAGCTATACTTTGCCAGCTGGAAAGCACACTCATAGGAAGGGGAGCCATTTTTTGATCAGACTTTGGAGCAGGCGCTGTAGGAGCTTAGCCAGCCAAGGCCAGGCGACTTGCCAGAGAGGGGCCAGAGGCGCTTCCGTAGGAGGTAGTTTTTCTTCTAAAAGACGTAGGCCGGCCCGTGCCAGCCGCAATCGATAGGCCGCTTCCTCCAGCCGAAAAGCCCGATAGAGCACGCGAGGCAGGATATAGGTGCCCACCACTCCTACCAGCAGCCAAACCGCGGCCACCAGCCCTAAGGTAAAAGACCAACCCCATAAGGGCCCTTTCCAGGCTACAAAGGCCGCTGTAGCCAAGAGCAGCGCCACCCCTACGGCCACCCCTACAGCCAGTCCTACAAGGAGACGCACAGCCCATCGACCTACTACCAGCTCGGCTCGGGCTTCCGCCGCATTGAGCCACAAACGAGCGTATCGTAAAAGCCAGCGCTGCATCAATCGGCGTTGTCGTACAGGCGGGGATTGTTTCGACGCAGGAGGGGATTCGTCTCGTGGTCCGGCTCAATGCGGGTCGAGGAAAGAGGAGGCGAAGAATGAGGGTTCACGCGTTGGATGGCGGGCACGCTGCGCAGCCGATCCAGCGTGTCGGGGTCTTTTTTGATTTCTCGCAGGCGCTCTTGCAGGGGATAGGGAGAGCTGGACGGCGTATCCGTTGCCCGAGGAGAAAGCGGCACCGCCGGTGAGCCAGACAGTGGAAGTTGAGGCTCAATAGGAGGGACCGAAGGCGAAGTGGCAGAACGGGCTTTGGGTGACCCTTTAGGTTTGAGCGAGGCCGGACGCGCCAAACCCGTCGCCACCAACGTCAGACTTAGTGCCTCACCCATCTCTTCGTCGTAAGCCTGGCCAATGAGAATGTTCGTTTCCACTTCCGAGTCGCCCAGCGCCTCCTGAGCCCGCTCCATGATTTGTCGGTATTCTTCGATGGTGAAGTTCTCTGAGGAAGCGGTCACATTGATCAGCAGCCCGCGCGCGGCCCGAATGTCTACATTATCCAGCAAGGGCGAACTAAGGGCTTCTTCAATCGCCATCAAGGCTCGATTTTCGCCCCGCTGGGTAGACATGCCCAGTAAGGCATACCCGCTGTCGCGCATGATAGTGCGAATGTCAGCAAAGTCCAAGTTGATGTATCCTGGACGCGTGATCACCTCGGCTATGCCGCGCACCGCCCGATAAAGCACATTGTCCACCATAGCGAAAGCCTCTTTTTGAAGCATGTTTTTAGGGGCGATGCGGAGAAGGTTATCGTTGGGGATGACTACGAGGGCATCTACGGCGTTTTCGAGCTGTTCCAGGCCGAGGTAAGCGTTTTTTTCGCGAGGCCCCCCCTCAAAAGAAAAAGGCAACGTCACAACCCCTACGGTAAGCAAGCCCTGTTCCCGACAAAGGCGCGCAATCACAGGTATAGCGCCTGTACCCGTACCCCCACCCAATCCCGCTGTGAGAAAAACCATTTGGATGTGGGGTCCGAGCAACCCTCGCAGTTCGTCCAGGCTTTCTTCGGCGGCTTTCTGGCCTAACTGGGGGTCAGCCCCGCACCCTAACCCCCGGGTCAGCTTCTGACCGATTAGCAAGCGATTAGGAACCGGATTCCGAGCCAGTACCTGCGCATCGGTGTTACAGACCGCAAAGTCCACACCTACAATCCCTTGTCGGAACATGTTAGCGACGGCGTTCCCGCCAGCGCCACCTATCCCCATCACCAGCAGGATAGGCGGAGACGTCTCCATGGGAAAGGATAAGCTCATATCGTTTGTGTTTTTTTACTCAATCAGTTCTTTGGGTATTTTGAACGTTTCCGATAGCAAAGAACGAATCTTCTCAACAAATAGGCTCTTTTCTTTATTTTTCTCTCTGGCCTTCTTTCTCTCTGTAGAAGCTTCTGGAGGCAAAGGAGGGAGGTATTCTTTTAGGGTTGGCAGGAGGGCCAGGAGGGAAACAGCCCCGGCCCAGGCGGGCTCGTGGATCTCTCGCCGCAGCCCCGGACCTAAAAGGGCTTTCGTGTCTACATAAAAGGCCCGCTGCCCCAGCACGTACTCCACCAAAGAGGGAAAATACCGCATCTGGACCCCACCCCCACTCAAATACAGCCCCGCATGGAGCTTTTCCAAAAGGCCGGCTTCTTCTATCTCTTTCGCTGCGTACACCAAGATCTCTTCAAAGCGTGCCTGGATGATCTGCGACAGAAAGCGCATCTGCACCTCTACCACTTCCATAGAGGTACTGAGGCGAAATCGCAGCACCGACTCCGGAGCTTGAGCAGCCAAAGCTATCCCCTCCTTGATTTTGAGGTCTTCGGCTTGCTGCGGCAAAATGCCTCGTATCATCTCTCGAATATCCTGGGTCACCCAATACGAACCCATTGGAAGGATGACAAAATGCTTGAGAATCCCCTCATGATACAAAACCACCGCGGTGTGATGATGCCCCACCATCAGAAGGCCTGCTCCCATACTTTTCTGTTCTGGCGTCAGGCACGCTTCGGCAGTAACGAGGGCGCGAGAGACAAACCCTTCCACTTCAACCCCTATGCGTTCAAAACAGCGGCGAATCATCCCCAAAAGCGCTTTAGGAGCATAGACCAAGTAATACTGCCCCTCCAGCCGAATACCCGACATGCCCAACGGATCCCGAATTCCCTCCCGATGATCCAGATGGTACAACTGCGGGATGACGTGGATAAGCTCGAACCCCTCCGGCACAGGGCGCTGGACGGCTTGCCAACGAAGCCGCTCCAAATCGGCGTATTGGATTTCGTGGTCGGTCTGGGGGAAGGTGATGATGGCCTGGGTAGATTCTCCACGCAGGCTGGCATGAGAAAGGGTCACCCACACCTTGCTCACCTGAAGCGCAGCTTGCTGAGCGGCACGCGTGAGCACCTGACGAAGCGTCTCTGAAAACTTCTCGATGTTGGCTACCCCTTTTTCATCCAACCCTTGTGTCCTTTCTGAAGCTGCCCCCAAAACACTTACCCGTCCCGGTTCTCCGGGCTGGCCTACTACCGCACGCACCTGGTACGTGCCTACGTCGACAATAGCATATATTTCTCTCATAGCTTTTCGTTTTCCTGGCAAACAATCTGATTAGGAATATACAAAAGCACTGTCTTGCAAGCAAAACCCCCAAGTTTAGGTTGGAGGAGGCGCAAATATACATCGAGCTGTGCAAAAGCTTGGGGTAGGCTCTCTGTGCGTCCCAGCACAAAGGTTTCTGGCGTGACTTCGAGGTGAGCCCGCCAGACGCCTTGGGGGTCTTGATAGCTATAGCTAAGGGCCCGGTGGTAAAAAGGAGCGGCCTTCCACCAAGAGAGGAAGGCGGTAAAAGCTACGCTATCCCACCGCAGTGCCGAAAGGATGGGCACGTCCAGCGAACGCACGATAGGCAGGCGATGGCCCTCCGGGTCTAAGTAGTACTGACGCACCGGCAGGACCACCCGGGCCACAGGGGTACGAGTACGGGCCGACACTTTTCGCTGGCCTTTGCCGGTGTACCAGAAACGCAAGCGAGCAAAAAGACGCGTCTCCTCCAGCGCCTGGTATAAAGGCCAGATCGAGAGAGGTTCGTCGCCTTGTTGGTAAGCTTCGAGGTGACGAGCCACCCACACACTATCCCACAGCAGTCCTTCTCCCTCAAGCTGCCACCGACCCGCTTTTTGTAGCTCAAGGTAGTACGCATCCCCCCCAGCCCACCCTATGACCGCAAGACTTATGCTCCCCACTACTTTGGCCCAGCGTCTCATAGAAGCCGATCTCGTAGGTAAGCCAAGGCCTCAGGTACTAATCGGTAAATATCCCCCGCTCCCAAGAAAACTAAGCCTACGGGTTTTGGGCTAAGGTAAGTAGAGAGAGCCGCCATGTCCAAGTTCAAAGATAGAAGCTCCTGGACGGGCTTGTCCACGTATTGGGAAATCAACTTACTCGTCACGGAAGGTGTGGAAGATTCTCGCGCCGCATAAATGGGGAAAAGCAGCACGCTATCCGCCAGGGACAAGGCCTGCGCAAATTCCTTAGCGAAAAATGCCGTCCGACTGTACAGATGAGGTTGAAAGGCCACTACGAGCCTATGAGTAGGAAAGCTTTCTCGGAGGGCTTCAAGCGTGCGGCGAATCTCTGTAGGGTGATGGGCGTAGTCGCTCACGACAAAGTACTCTTCACTTAGCTCGTAGAGCTCCATGCGGCGTTCCACGCCAGCAAAGGAGGTGAGGGCCTGCTGAAGCCGGGGAAAGTCCCAACCCAGCGCTTCGAGGAGGGTGAGAGCGGCGGCGGCGTTTTCGGCTAAGTGGCGTCCAATCTGGGTCCAGGTTACGGTTCGGCGGCGGCCTTCGGATCGGTACACCAGCTCCACCTGCCGGCCCCGAGCTTGGTAGGCTTCGAGCGTGTACCGCACGAGCGGCCTACCCAGGTCTGGCACCGACTCCGGCGCGACACACAGCCCTTGCACCTGCCGGGCAAACTGATGATAAGCTTGCAGCACCCCTTCTGGCGAACCGTACACCTCCAAGTGGTCCGGGTCTACGCTTTGGATAATGGCGTGGGCGGGCGACAAAAGCAGCATAGCGCGGTCGTATTCGTCGGCTTCTACGACCGCCCAGGGGCCGTTTCCTCCTACATAGGTGCTGTCGAAGTTCCGAGCAAGGCCTCCAATGAAGGCCAGAGGCTCGGCCCCCAGCGCATGCAAGAGCCAAGCCAAGAGGGCTGTAGTGGTGGTCTTACCGTGCGCCCCGGCTACGGCCAATACCGTATGGTCAGCCACCACCTGCGCTAACGCCTGGCCCCTTCGCCAGGTAGGGAGCCTTAGCCGGCGAACCGGCTCCCATTCCGGGAAATCAGCCGGTATAGCCGGCGTGTAGACAATGCCTTGGGCTTCCTCGGCTCTCTGGGGCGCCGGCGAAAAGTCTATAGGAATGCCCTGAGCCAATAAGCGATCCGTAAGCGGCGAAGCTTCCCGGTCATAGCCTGTCACCTGGTGCCCAAGCCGGTGGAAATGCTGCGCCAACGCGCTCATCCCCACCCCACCAATACCCCACAGGCGAAGCTTAGCGGGAAAGGCCATACGCCAAGTGATAGAGGTGTTCGGCAAGGACGTCGGCGGCGTTTGGGCAGGCTAACCGAGCGGCCGCTTGCTCGTAGCGCGTCCTTTGGGTAGGATCCCGCAGTAGCGCAAGCACCTCGGCTTCCAGACGAAAGGCTTCCTTCTCTTCTACCAGCACAGCGGCGCCTTGTTCAACCCAGTAGCGGGCATTTTTGCGCTGGTGGTCTTCGGCTACATAGGGCGAAGGCACTAAGACTGCGGCTTTGCCCCACCAGGCCAACTCGCCCAAAGTCGAACCGCCAGCCCGGGACACCACCACATCCGCCGCTAAGTAAGCTTTCACCATGTCAAGGATAAACGGCTCGCAGCGCACAGCCGACGAAACCGTCGAAAAAGGCGCGTCGGGCCCGGTTTGCCAGAGCACCGAGGCCCCCGCTTCCACCCAAGCTGGAATAGCTCGAGAGACCGCTCGATTGAGCGCGGAGGAGCCTTGACTCCCCCCCAGAATCAACACCAAAGGCCGATCCTCAGCTAATCCCCAGGAGGCTTTAGCCTGAGCCGGCGTATAACGGCTACGGTCAGCGGCTTGAAAACGCACGGGCACCCCTATCCATTGGGCTGAGCGCCTACGCGGGAGCCCCTCTGTGTGCGGAAAAGCCCCGTACACTACTCGCGCTACAGGGGCCAGCCATCGAATCGTGCGGCCTGCATACACATTCAGTTCAAGCAAGACTACAGGCAAACCTCGCAGCGCCGCTACATACCCCGGCAGCAGTCCAGGGTACCCACCTGTCGTAAACACGACTCGGGGACGTAAGCGGCTTAGCGCGCGCCAGGCTTCTACGCCGCCTTGCGGTAACCGATAAAGCAACCGTAGATTTTGCCGGGGACGGCGAGGTTGCCAGCCCACTACATGCAAGCCCCAAAAAGAAAGGCCCACTTCGCGTACCCATTTCTCTTCGCGTCCGTTAGCTACCCCCACCCAATGTACGGGAAGCTCAGGCCAACGCTTCCTCCACGCCTGAGCCACCGCCAAAGCAGGAAACACATGCCCGCCTGTGCCGCCAGCCGCAATCAACAAACTCATCCGTGAAGGGCTTTCTGACTAATAGCGGTAGAGAGCCCCAGTATCAGCGCCTGCACCAGGAGTGAGCTGCCGCCTAAGCTCACCCAAGGTAACGGTACGCCCGTAATAGGCAAAAGCTCCAGGCTTACTCCTACATGCACGAGAACTTGCCAGGCCACTTGCAAAAAAGCGGCTATGACAAGCAGCTGGGCAAAGCCCTGGGTGAGCGTAGCTATGCTCGCCAGCCGCCATAAAAAGAGCCCATATAAGCTCAGCACTACAATGCCTCCTAAGAGGCCGTATTCTTCGATGAGGATGGAAAAAGCGAAGTCAGAATACGACTGGGGCAGGTAGTAACGCTGAGTGCTGCGGCCCGGCCCCTTTCCAAAGAACCCTCCAGAATAAACCGCTAAGGAAGCATGAGCTCGTTGGTAGTCGTCCGCCGCCTGGGTGCGCAGAGGGCTTTTCTGCCAATAAGCCTCTAACCGAGCGCGCCATACTTGCGCCCGAGGCGCCACCAAGAAAAGTACCCCTACCCCCGCCAACCCCACTAACCCAAGCCGCATGAGGTGCCGCAGCGGCATCCCTCCAATATAGAGAAAAAGCGCACTTAGCATCAGAAGGGAGAGACCGTTGCTGAGGTTGAGTGGAGCGATGAGCGCAAACGTGATCCCAATACGCACCAGAAGTGGAAAAAGTCCTTGCCAGCTGCACAGGCGCTCGGGATCAGCCGCCATTCGATACGCTAAAACCCCCAATAGCGAAAACCGAGCCAGTTCTGACGGCTGGAGGGAGATACCTCCTACGTAGAGCCACCGCTGGGCACCGCCCCCACGCAAGAAGACATAGAGCAATAGCGCTACACTCCCTACCCAAAAAAGCTCGAAGAGAGGCCCCCATCGCCGATAGTCCATGAGGTGGACGCTATAAGCCAAAAAGAAGGCCACCAGTATCGTGAGCGCCTGCTTGGCTAAGTAATACTCGGGCATCTCGGGATGATAGCGAAAGACCAGCCCCACCGTAGCGCTATATACCACCAGCAGCCCCAAGACGCTGAGGATAAACGCCACCACCCACAAGATTTTATCTCCCCGTATCCAAGCCAGCACGGCGCAAAGATACCGGCACCCGTAGCGGGCCACCGTCCCCTGTGAATAGCTTGCTCGCTTCAAGAGCTGAGCGGTGGAAGGAACTCAAAGCCATCGGCATCCCTCCAAGCTGGGAACTGATCGCGATAGGCTTGGAGGGGAGTAAAGGCGATAGCCTGAACGAAAGCGCCCTCGGCCTGGCCTGAGCTCAGGAGCGCGGCTCCACGAAAGTCGTACAACACGCTACCCCCTCGGTAAAGGTGGCCATGGCCATCTCGTCCTAAGCGGTTGACGCCCAGAACATAACTTTGGTTTTCGATGGCTCGCGCGGGCAGGAGTTGCTCCCAATGGAGGTGCCGCACCGCGGGCCAGTTCGCTACGTAAATTAACACATCGTACGCGTAGCGAGGCGTGCGCCGACTCCAGACGGGAAACCGCAGGTCGTAGCAGATCTGTACAGCCAACTGCCATCCCTTCCATGAAAAAAGCACCTGCTGGTCTCCAGCGGCGTAGTAGCGGTCCTCTTGAGCCAGGCGGAATAGATGACGCTTATCGTAGAAGACGGCTTTTCCATCGGGGTAGACCGCGTAGGCTCGATTGCGGACGTCCTTGCTCGTGCGCACGCGCAGGCTCCCGATAAAGAGCGCTCCATATCGTTCAGCCCAAGTTTGCATAGCGCGCCAGGAAGGACCTCCTTCCGGCTCGGCTTGGTCTGTCGCCATGGAAAAGCCCGTGCTCCACATTTCGGGTAGCACCCAGACGTCGGCTGGCGGCGCCTCCGCCAATAAGGCTTCTACCCGTGTGCAATTGGCCTGGGGGTCTTCCCATACCAGGTCCCACTGCAGCCACCCCAGCCGTAGGAACTCTTCCACTGCCACGGCCGAAAATACCCCAAATCGAGGGAACTGGGAACTTTTTCAGAGTTTTTTCCGTTTCCTACCGTGTGCGGGAAGCCATCCTCGAGACCGCCCAGCGCTGCTTCCTCCAGCAAGGCTTTCGAGCCACCACCATGGATCAGGTGGCCGAAACGCTGGGTATCTCGAAAAAAACCCTCTACGAACACTTCCCCTCTAAAGAAGCCCTCTTTGAAGCCTGCTCCGACGCCTTTCTCAAAAAGGTAGCCCAGGACTTTGAGACGCTGCGACAGGCCCACCCCGATCAGGTCCTGCTTCGGATTAGTGCGATCGCCAGCTACGTCTACAGCCTCCTGAACCGTATCAATCCGGTCCTTTTCACCGAGCTAAGACGTCTTTTGCCCCACAGCCGAGTCCGAATCGTAGCTCATATTCAAGACCTGGTCCACACTCATTTGACTCGCACCCTCCAAGAAGGAAAAGCGCAGGGCCTTTTTCGGCCCGACCTTCCTTCGGAGGCTTTCCTCGTCCGATGGGTCAGCTACGTGATGCTAAATGTGGTGCTCAACCCGACTTTCGCCGAAGAGACCGGCTATTCCGTTGCCGAAAGCTACGCTGAAACCTTGTTTCTACTCTTGTACAGCTTCTGCACCGAGAAAGGCCGCACCCAGCTCGAAGCTTACCGCACCTATCTCCGCAGCCCTTATGAAAAAAAATAGCCTTCTAATCGTGATGGGGGGCTTGGTTTGGGCCCAAACTACCCCGCAAGCACTCAGCCTGAAAGACTGTATTCGGTATGCCCTCCAACATTCGCCTACCGTACAGAATAGCTACCTGGACTATCAGCTAGCTCGGCAAAAAATCGCCGAAGTGCGCGCCGCCGGCCTGCCTCAACTCACCGGCAACGCCTCCTTGCGGTACTTCATCGAGATTCCTACCTCGCTTGTGCCTGGAGAGTTCTTTGGAGCCCCTCGAGGCACCTTTATTCCGGTACGGTTTGGGGTGCCTTACAACCTCGAACTTAGCGTAACTGGCACTCAGCTTCTTTTTGACGGGACGTACTTTGTAGGGCTGCAAGCGGCCCGAGCCGTCAAAGAACTGACCTATCGGTCTTACCAGCGCTCCCGTACCGAGACGGTCGCCGCCGTGACTAAGGCGTATTACACCGCTCTGGTGAGCCAAGAGCGCCTCCGCCTGCTTTCCGAAAACCTCAAACAGCTTGAACTGGTTCGAGACCAGACGCGAGGCCTCTACGAAAACGGCTTCGTCGAAAAGCTTGACCTGGACCGCGTAGAAGTGAGCCTCAACAACTTACGCACCGAGCAGACCCGCGCCGCAGAGTTAGCCGGTTTGGCTTACCTGACCCTCAAACTCCAGATGGGCATGCCTCTCGAAACGCCTATTTCCCTGACTGACACTTTGGCGCCGGAGGAATTATTGACCCTCCTACCCGATACCCTAACACCGTCTGAGTTTGACCCCACCCGAAGGTGGGAATATCAGATTTTACTCCAGCAGCGCCGCGCTCTCGAGCTCAATCTGCGCCGGTATCAAGTCAGCTACCTGCCTTCGCTTGTGGCCGTGGGCAACCTCGCTACGCAAGCCCAACGAAAGGAGTTCGACTTCTTCGACACCCGAAAGAGATGGTTCCCGATTGCGTTTGTAGGGGCGCAACTTCAGGTGCCGATTTTCGATGGGCTGCGCCGCGCCAGCCAGATTAGCCAGGCTCGCCTTGAGCTGCAAAAAAACCAGAATGACCTCTTTCAGCTTCGGCAGAGCTTGACCCTCGAAGCCGAAAATGCCCGTCGTCAGCTGCTAAATGCGGTCCGGGCCGTTCAAATTCAGCGCCGCAACCTCACCTTAGCCGAAGAGGTCCTCCGAACCGCCCAGCGCAAAAACCAACTGGGTGCCGGCTCCAACCTCGAGCTCTTGCAAGCCCAGACCAGCTACGAGCAAGCCCAAACCCACTACACCACCGCCCTGCTCGAAGCTTACCTCGCCTACGTAGACTGGCAAAAAGCCCTCGGAACCCTTCCAACCGAATAACCAAGCCTTATGAAGACCCGCTATGTAGCCTTAGCAGCCAGCTTGGTCCTGCTGAGCTGCTCCTCGCATTCCAAGCCCGAGACCCTCTCACTCGAAGAGAAAAAACGGCGCTTGGAAAAACTCCGCCAAGAAGCCCTAAACCTTCAAAGTCAAATCCTCGAACTTGAACAAGCCCTTCAAGCCGAGGACAGCACCTACGGGCAGAGCCGAAGAGTAGCCGTAGGGTATACGGTCCTCCAACCTCGTCCTTTCGCTTCGTACATAGAACTGCAGGGCAGCGTAGACAACCGCCAGGCGGTAACTCTCACAGCCAAAATCCCCGCTCCCGTTACCCGCCTCTACGTACAAGAAGGTCAAGTCGTCTCGTCCGGTCAGCTGTTGGCTGAACAGGATGCCGAAGTCATCCGAAAAAACCTGGCTGAGGTGATGACCCGCCTCGAACTGGCCCGCACCCTCTACGAAAAGCAAAAAAAGCTCTACGAAGAGGGCATTGGCACTGAAGTGCAGTACCTGACCGCCAAAAACAATAAAGAAGCGTTAGAGGCCACCGTCGCCACTTTGCAGGAACAGCTTCGGGGGGCGCAGATTCGAGCGCCTTTTGCGGGTCGGGTAGACGCCGTCTTTATCCGAGTCGGCGAACTGCTGGCCCCAGGAGCTCCCGCTATACGCCTGATCGGCAATGGCCAGCCGGAAGTCAAAGTGGAAGTTCCAGAAGCGTATGTACGCCTAATACGGCCGGGCTTGCCCGTGGAAGTGGAAATCCCGGATGCGGGGCTGCGCTTTTCCAGCCGAGTCGCCGTCGTAAGCCAAAACGTCAACCCCCTCAGCCGCACCGTCACGGCGATCATTCGAGACTTGCCTGCCTCTTCCACCAGCCTGCTTCACCCTAACCTCGTAGCTTACGTGCGACTGGCCGAAAAAACCCTACCTGACGCGCTGATTGTACCCCTGGAAGCGATTCAGTTTCAGGACACCGCTGCCCACGTGTACGTCGTACGAGGGGGAATAGCTCGCAAGAAAGCCGTTCGTTTGCTGGGCACCCAAGGAGGCGAAGCTGCGGTAGCCGGCCTCAGCGCGGGAGATACCGTGGTCACTGTGGGTGCCGCCCTCCTGAGCGAGGGTCAGCCCGTGCTCCTGCGCAACCTCTAAGCCCAACCCAGCCCAAAAAGTGCGTACTTTGTAGGTCATGGGTCGGCCAGCGCTGTGCTTCCTTCTCTCCCATCTCACTTTGCTTAGCGCGCAAAAGATTCTGAGCCGAACCCAAATCGAAGTGCAAGGGTACGCCATCGAAAAAGTGGGCCTTCCCCAAAGCCCCACGCCGGCTGGAAAAGGTCGTTTTGCTTTCATTGAGTACTGGGCAGAGGACAAGCCCAAACCTGGCTATTACGTAGAGTGCCTGAATACCCAGTACTATACGCAGTGGTCTCAGCTTCTGGATATTCCTCCCGAAGGGGCCGACAAACCTTTGCGGCTCGTAGGCTTGAGAGACGCGGTGGTGGCCCTCTCCTACCAGGCTGACCCCCTGGCCAAAGGAGTGGTGCAAGAAGTGGCGCGGTTTTTCGACCTAAAGGGTAACCCGCTTTTCCCCAAGTGGGTGCCTATTTCGGTCTACGACCGTGCAGTACCTGAAGCCCAAGCGCATCTGGCGTTGAGCCCCGATAGTTCGTACCTGTTGTGGTACGCTTACACCCCGCCTCGTAAGAACACTCCTCCCCAGGGATGGTATGCGGTGTGGAGCAGCAGTGGTCGCAAGGTGGCTGCCCAAACCACCTGGTCGCTGGAAGGGATTCCAGTGGTGGCCTTGCCCGACAACCGCGCCAACCTCTGGCTCATCGAAGCCCCTCCTGGCAAACCCCTGCAGCTGGTCTACGAAGATACCAAGGCTCGTACGCGTCGTACGTGGCCCCTCGAGGTAGACACTCTCGTCTTGCAGCCTTGGCTACGGCTGACCCCCAAAGCCGTCTACGTAGGAGCGTTGGTGCCCGCGGAAAAAACGATTTCCCTCACCTCAGGCCATCAAGTCGGCGCCTGGGTGGTGGGTAAGCTCGCACTGCCCCTTTCTGACACTTCCCAGGTGGTGTGGGGGCGAGCGCCCTTCCCTACAGAATGGATTGCCCTGTACAAGGAACCCATCCAGCCCACCCCTATCCGCCTGCTTTTGCAAGGAGACTCGGCCCTCTATGTGCTGTACGAAGATCAACGCAGTAAAGGCGGGACCTTCTTAGCGTATGATGTATGGGTGAGCCGGTGGGGACTCCAAGATTCTGTCCACCACTTGTGGAGCTACCGCATCGAAAAGCGCCAACGTGAACCGCGCCCCGATGCGGTATCGTGCTTTTCGGGCCTGAACGAAACTTTCCTTAGCGTGGTATTTCTGACAGAGCGCACCGGACGCGGCAAGCTGCGCGCCTACCTGCTTAACCATGACACCGGCCAAGCTCTCACCAAAGACCTGGCAGAAAATACCGCAGGCGACCTCTTGATCCTGCCCGGACGATCCGCTTACTTGAGCCTCAGGGAGGTGATCACCCTGGCACTGCCCCCGCCCGGTAAAAACGGCTACCAGATCTACCATATCCGCCTCTAATGCCGTTGGATCAGGAACGAGACATGCCCTTCTGGGCCCACCTCGAAGAACTTCGGTGGCATTTGTGGCGCCCTATTTTGGTGATGATAGCCTTAGCGGGGCTGGCTTTTTGGAAAATAGACTGGGTAGTGGGGCGGATACTCCTGGGTCCCCTTCGGCCTGATTTCCCTACGACTCGGCTTTTGTGCCGGATGGGGTCTTGTCCACCGTCCTGGCCTCTGCGTCTGCAAGCTACCCACCCCTCTGAACAGTTTGTAAAAGCGATGGTTTTAGCTTTGGCGACAGGACTTGTGGTGGGCTTCCCCTACCTGGTGTGGGAACTGTGGCGCTTCATTCGGCCTGGCCTTTACCGACATGAGCGACAAGCCCTCCAGGGTATCGTCCTGTGGGTCTCGCTCTTGTTTTTTGTAGGGGTGGCATTTGGCTATGGGGTACTGGTACCGTTTATGCTGCGCTTTTTTGCCAGCTTCCACCTGGCCGCCGAAGTCGAAAACATCTGGCGCATTGGCGATGTGATTGGCTTGGTGGTGCAAACCTGTCTGGCTGTAGGCCTGGTATTCCAACTGCCTATCCTGCTGTGGGGCCTGAGCAAGGCGGGCCTGGTGTCGAGCCAGGCCTTACGCAAAGGACGGCGCTACGCTATCGCCGCCGCCGTGATCCTCGGCGGCGTACTCACTCCCTCGCCCGACGTGCTAAGCCAACTCCTTTTGGCTGTACCCCTCTGGGGCCTCTACGAACTAAGCATCTGGGTGGTAGCCCTCAGCGAACGCCGCACCCGTCGTTACTTGCCTCTATAGAAGCGCTCGCAACGCAGCTAAAGCCTTCTCGTAGTCAGGCTCTTGGGCAATCTCCGGCACCAGCTCCGTATAGGTAATCTGGCCTTGGGGATCAAGGACAAAAACAGCCCGCGCTAAGATGCCTTTCAGGGGGCCTTCCGCAATCAGCACCCCATACTTCTCCATATCGCGATACCGGAAGTCCGAAGCTACAATCAGGTTTTCTACCTGATAACTCTCACAATAGCGCGACTGAGCGAAAGGCAAGTCCATAGAGACTACCACAGCCTGCACTTGCGGCCCTAAGGTGGCCACCGCTTCGTTGAACTTTCGGGCTTCTGCGGCGCAGACGGGCGTGTCCAGGGACGGCACCGTAATCAAAATCTGCGGCTTGCCCGCCGCTCCCCCCACATAGATTTCTTGGGTCTTTTTATCCACGAGACAAACTTGCGGGGCCTTCTGACCTGGCTGGAGGGGCGAGCCCGCCAGCGCAAAAGGCGTCCCCTTCAGCGTCACAGTTACAGCCATGCGGCAAAAGTAGGCAGAAAAAACCGGTTACAGGGGAGAGTACTCTATCTGTACACAACCTTTACGGCCCTGCATGTCGTAAAAATCCGTAAAGCGCAGCTTGTAGTAGGTAGTAGGGCCGCTGCGCACAACGAAGTAGCGCGAGAAATCGAGAACGTAAGTGCCGGTATTGAAGTCATACCGCTTCCAGTCGTAGCCGATGGCGTCCCGCCGAGAAGTGTAAGCACGCGCCCCAGCGTCCGCAAAGGTGAAATCTTCAAAGGGTTTTTCTGCGGCGGAGACCATAGCTACTTCGGTTTGAGGGCCTGACAATACCCCCAGCACCGGATACCACCGAAACTGCTCTGGCTGGTCGTAAAAGGGATGGATATACCGCGTCAACACCAAGTCTGGTGTCCAAGGAGGTTGTACCGTCACCCAGCGAACCCCTCCTTCCAAGGAAAAGTACACTGGCTGGGTAGGTAAAGGGAGCACCACCGATCCGGCGGTTTCTCCAGTAAGGGTATACGCAACCACCTGAAGCCGATTTTCTTCCCAGCTGAGGGCTATTTTTCGGTAGCGCTGATCTGGGGTTTTGTAGAAGGCTTCGGCTCGATCGCGATCCAAGAGGAAGTACTGTCGCTGGCCAGGGGCGAGAGGGGGCAGGGCCGCGGTATCCGCCAGGTCGCACCGCCAACCTTCGGAAGGGGGTGTCTGAAGGCGCTGCCAGACAGAATCCGCCAGCGGCACCGCAAAAGCGTACATCGCCGCATTGAGCCAAACTTCGTACACGCCCTGGGTGGGGTTGGGTCGTAGCTCCAAATCCCACGCAGTACGCAGAACTCGGTGGAGTTCGCCTGTCTCAAGCCGCAAAAAAACGATCGTATCATATTCGGTGCCGGCGTTGGCTTGGAGAAAGCGATTCGAGCTGGTGGCCGGAAGAGGCCAAGGCTTTTCAGGCCGGCGACAACCCACCCAAGTCAGCGCAAAGAGAAGGCTCCATCGAAGGCTTCGGATCATAACTCCCCTTTTTGGAAGTGCAGTTCGGCTCGAAGGAAAGGATAGCGTCCCATTCCTACCGGAGCGCTAAGGCCATCTCCGGTATGCACGCCCCCGCCGAGAGCCGCCTGTACGCTGGTCACGCCTATGACGTTACGCACGCCGGCGGTGAGATAAAGGCGCTTCTCCCACAAAGCTCGGCTGATCGAGAGATCCAGCCAAGGGTAGCCGCCAATCCATCGCCAGGCTATCGAACCATCTTCTTGAGCCAGGAAGAGGGGCGTACGGCCCTGTAACTTGAAAAAAGCAGCCGCAGTGAAGCCTTTCCATTCGTAGCTTGTTTGAGCGGCCAGCTCCCATCCCCAAGCCTGACCCTTATACCAGGTAAAGGTGGCTCCACTCATGGCATAGAAGCGTTGGTAACGCACCTCAATACGGGGCAGCAAACCCAGCGTCTGTACGTGCTGCAGGTTGTAGTAGGTGGTGAAGAGGGTAGCAGGGTCTACGATCACCAGCTGAATCACATCCCGCACATCGTTCCAAAAGGCGGAGAAACGCCAGCGAACCAAAGCTTCCTTCCGCAGGAGGCTCCAAGTGAAGTTGGTGTGAAGGTGATGGCTCTCTTCGGGGCGGAGGTTAGGATTGCCCTGGATATTGTGGTTTGTGAAGACGAGGTAGAGAAACTGCTCTCGCAGAGAAGGGGCCCGGAAACCGCGGCTGTAACCTATTCGCCAGGAGAAGGCGGGAGAAGGGCTCCATCGCACATGCAAGGCCGGCAGAAAAGGAGCCCGATAACGGGTGTTGTAGGCAATCCTGAAACCCGGACGAACGGCCCAGCTGGACGAAAACTGCCATTCGGCCGTACCCCACAAAGCATAGTCTCCCATCTCGGCTCGCCCTGACTGGATACGCCCCCCTGTGATCACGGTGTGTTGTAGCTCGTGACCCGATTGCAGAGAGAACTTAGCCCCTTTATACGTGACACCGCCCCGCGCCCAAAGAAGAATCTCTTGAGTAGAATCCTGTTGGCCAGGCAAGGGAACCAGCGTCTCCGAGAGAGTAACCAAGTCTTTGTACACCACCTTACGGATGCGACGATAGGTCAGAAGGGCCGCTTGCTGGTCCCATCGCCACCGTGGGCCGGCCTCATACGTAGCTTCCACCGCCGGTAAAAGCCGTCGAGTGTAGTAATATTCATCCAACGCATAGACTCGATACGGCGTGATAGTAGGTTCTTTGAGGTTGAAGAACGTCTCGTCGGAGAAAGGAACTTGTATGCGCAAGCGGAAGCGGTCAGAAGGGCGCCATTGGTACGAAAGCAGGGCGTTATACTGCTCTCGAGGTCGCCAGAGTTGAGCTCGTAGGCGAGTCGGGTTAGGGTCCCACCCATCGAAGTAATAGCGCCCCCCTGCAAGCAAAAGACGATGTGAGCGGGGACCTCCAGCCACGGAAAAACCTGCATCGTAAACCCCTACTCCTTCATACTGAAAACGTCCTCGCGTCTCCCACTGGCAGCGACTGCGGCGGGTGATGAGGTTGATAACGCCCCCCATGGCATCGGTCCCATAAAGCACGCTCATAGGCCCTTCTACTATCTCGACTCGCTCCACTTCGGCCAGGGGGAGCTGATTGAGGTCTACACTGCCGCTCACGCGCCCGATTACTGGCACCCCATCTATGAGAACTTTCACATGCTCCCCTCCCAGACCTTGAAGCGTAGCGAAAGTACCCAAGTTAGGGTCTTGAGCTAAGCGGGTGTTGAGCTCGGTGGCCAGGAGCTGAGGTAGATACAGAGCCCCTTGGGCCTGGATACGCTCAGCGGTCAAGATGCGCACAGGGTAAAGGCTACGCAGCTCTTGCAGAGGAGCATAGCTACCGGTAATAACTTTGTCTTCCAGCGTGTAAGTAGGGCGCTCCAGCTGGATCGCAGCTGGCCCAGGTAAGGTCAGCGTAGCTCGATAAGGAAGATACCCTTCTGCCTGCACCTCTATCCGATAAGTGCCGGGCGGGGCTTGAACCCCGCCCAGGCTATCGGAAGTCAGGATCATAGGCCTGCCATCTGCCGGCACCAGGCGCAGTCGCGCCTCCCTGACAGGCCGCCCCTCTTCGTCCTGGAGCAGGATCGTTTGGGCAGCTACGATCCCTATGAAGGCCAGCAGGAGGCCAGCTCTCATTTCAGTCGAAGATCACTTTTCCAGTCCAACGGCCCGCTGGGCTCTCCAGCACGAGTCCATACAGGCCATTAGGCAGGCCAGCTGGACGAACAAAGGTCATCCCAGGCGCTATAGTCTCTACCGGCTGCTGCCACACCGGCTGCCCCAAAGCATTTAGAAGCGTGATCCGCCCGACAAAGGGCGTCTGCGGCAGCTCTACCTGGAAGCTTTGCTGGGCTGGTATAGGGTACACCACAAGCCCCCGCCTGCTTGCTGACTCGACTAAGCTGGCGGTCTGCCGCAATAGGGCCTTTTCCAGTACCACCCGCCCCGTACTGCTACCCTCAAAGCGAAGGAACCGCAAACGCCATATCCTGCCTTGTCCATCTTGTACAAGGTAATACACCGTATCGGCTACCACAAAACTATTACTGCTCATGTCGAACCGCTTCCAATCATACCCAATCGTAGCCGCGCAGCTATCGAAGGCGTAAGCGCCCGGCGTCAAGGTATCAGGATTAGCTTGGGAGGAAAGCACCACCTTGGCCGTCCGCACAGGCAGGTTTTGAAGCACCCCCGTCACCGGATAAGGCGTACCCGACACTTGCTCCAGGTAGGGGGTGAATACTACATCCCAATCCGACGCGGCGGGCTCTAAGTTGAGCACTTGCGCCGTCAGGAGGTTTAGGTAAACAAAGTTGCGCCCCGAAGCCAGCGTCTTATCCACCACATAACTGGTATCTTGGGAACCATCGAGGTTGGCTACGCGAAGGTAGTAGGAAGTGCCTTGAAGGCGCCGAATCCAGAGTTTTTTGTACACGCTGCCTATCGCCACGATGTAGAGGGAATCGCCGGTGGTGATGTGGGTGACGAGGTCGTAGTTTCCCCAGCCTACATCGAAGGGATTATTGGGGGCAGCAGTCTGGTTGAAAGCCCCTACGGCCCATTTACAGTTGTCGTTGTACAAACGAACGGTGGTATCCCCCAACGAAAGGGCGGCCCAGCCACTGGTGTCCCGGCTTGTGGCGTACACTGTGACACCTCTGGCGTGGTTGGCGCGAATGGCAGCCCCTCGAATAGGAATCTCAAAAGCCAAATGCCAACCCGCTGCCGGCGCTGTACCGACTGTTCCATTTTGCAGGCTGTAATACACTTGGCTACTGTACCCTGGGCCCATCACCACCGTGTCTCGAACGGCAGCAATCTGCGCAGGCAAAAAGCCACAAAAGCCCCCTAACAAGGCTACGCTTGCAGGTTTGAGGAAGCGTCGCATATCGAGCGCAAAGGTACGACTTTTCTCTGGAATGAATCCAAACAAGACAGCTCCTCGGAAGCGGAGGACCCTCGGGGTCTTTTTGTTTCAGAAAGAGATGAAAAGTCGGAGCCGGAGGCGCCAAGCGATCCGCTTACCGCCAGAACTGGAAGGTCTATGCGTGCGCATTCGGGAGACAGGCCAGCTTGACCTGGGGGTGCCGAGAGAAGCGCTCTTACGCTTCTTGGAAGGGCTCCGAACTCAGGAGGAAAGGTTCGAGTCCCGCCAAAGGCCCGATCCCCCGGCGCAAGACTCGAAGTGCTCCGAGCCCCTCGCTTAGGTCTATCACCGTCGTGCGTCGCCCTTCTGGGAGGGGCCCTGCATCGAGGGCTTCAGCCACCTGGGCCATGTAGCTTTCAAGTTGGCCCTCTGGTACCCCAGCCGTCACAATAGGCTCTCCCACCTCCACCAAAAGGGCGCTTACAATGGGGTAATCGGTCACCCGAAAACCTATGGTCTTGCGATACCAGAGATGACGGGGGATAGCCGGGCCTGCCCGCAAAATCACCGTATAAGGGCCTGGCCACAACCACTTCAAGAGGCGGTAGGTAGGCGTGTCCACCCCTAAGGCGTACTGGCCAATGGCCCCCACCTCCGGCAAAAAAGCCGAAAATAAGCTTTTGTCTGGCCGCACCCGCCGAATCTGACACAGCGTCTCAAAAGCCCCCTTCTCGGAGAGCAGGCATCCGATAGCGTAGGTCGTATCGGTAGGATACAGAACCACTTTGCCTGCCCGTAAAGCTTGGGCCGCCTTCAAAATGGCGCGTTTATGGGGTATGCCGCCCAAGACTTCCCACCTCCCCATCCGGGCAAAAGTACAACCTCCGGCGCCTATCTTTGTCTATCTATGCGGGGGTATGGATGGGGGCCGAAGGCGGTCCTATTGTCGCTGGTATGGGCACAACAAGGCCTTCAGATGGGGGCGCGCCTCCAGCTGGCGCGCAGTACGTTCCTCTCCCAAACAGAACGCGTCTCCCCTCTCCTGAATCGAAACCCCACCTACAAAGCGGGTCTGACAGGTTTTTTTGCGTGGAACTGGAGCCCTTACTGGGCCAGCGGCTTGGAAATAGCCTACCAAAGCGTAGGCCAGTCGTATTACGGCTTAGGCGTGAATGGAGAAGCGTACCAAGCCGAGGTGCGGCTGCACTATCTGCGTATGGGGCTAGCCTTCACAGGCCAGTATGCCCAGGGGCTGTGGGGCGCTTTTCTGACGGTGAGCCCCAGCTTAGCTTTCCTCACCCAGGCCGACCAGCAATACCAAGGCGATAGCCTCCAGCGTGGCAGTCTCACCAATCCCCAGATTATTCAAAACACCCTCACCTACCTTAACCAAAGCACCGATCCCGACGACCGACTGGTGCTCATGCGCATGTACCGGCGATGGGTGCCTACAATAAGTATAAGCGGCGGCTTGCGGGTGCGACTGGCGCCCCAAGTCTGGCTACTTGGACTCGTAGGATACGAACGCAGCCTCGCAGACGTCGAAAACAAAGGGTATCGAATCCGCCCTGAGCTGCCCCCTGTGTATGCCCCCGAGCGAAGTCACACCTACTACCAGCTGCTGAGCCTGCAGGTAGGCCTCCAATATGAGGTGTTTTTCGATTGAGCTATCCTATTTGCCCGGCAGCTCGGAAAAAGGGGATCACATCCCGGACATTCGTCAGGCCGGTAAGGAAAAGGAGTAACCGTTCCAGCCCCAGTCCAAATCCACTATGGGGCACGCTGCCAAAACGGCGCGTGGAGAGGTACGCTTGGTAAGCGGAAGTATCCATCCCTCGAGCTTGCATGCGCTGCAGGAGGAGGTCGTACCGTTCTTCCCGCTGGGAGCCACCAATCACTTCGCCGATGCGCGGGAAAAGCACATCAAAGGCAGCGACCGTGCGTTGGTCAGGATTGAGCCGCATATAAAAAGCCTTGATGGCTTCAGGGTAGTGGTAAACCATGACTGGGCGCTGCGCGTACTCTTCTACGAGGTAACGTTCGTGTTCGGCCTGGAGGTCCGCTCCCCACTCGACAGGGTACTGAAAGGTTTTGCCGCTGCGAGTCAAGATTTCGATGGCTTCGGTGTAGGAGAGGCGCAGGAAGGCGCTTTCTTTGGTGCTTTCCAGCTCGGCCAGAAGGTTGGGTTCGTACCGCTCAGTGAGGAAAGCCAGCTCTTCGTAGTGATTGCGTAGGGCATACCGAATGAGGTACTTCAGGAAGTCTTCTGCCAGGTCCATGGTGCGCTCCAGGTCATAGAAGGCCATTTCAGGTTCTATCATCCAAAACTCCGCCAAGTGGCGGGGGGTGTGGGAGGGTTCGGCGCGGAAGGTCGGGCCGAAAGTGTAGATGCGGCCCAGGCCCATGGCAAGCATTTCCCCTTCGAGCTGGCCGCTGACGGTGAGGTAAGCCGGCCGCCCAAAGAAGTCCTCTTCAAAGGCTACGCTTCCGTCGGCTCGGCGGGGCACCGCTTCAAGCGGCAAAGTCGTGACCTGAAAAAGCTGTCCGGCGCCTTCGCAGTCTGAGGGCGTCAAAATCGGCGTATGCACGTAGACGAAACCCCGTTCCTGAAAGTACTGGTGTATAGCAAAGGAAACGCCACTGCGCAAACGAAACACGGCCTGAAAGGTGCGAGTGCGAGGACGCAAATACGCAATCTCCCGAAGAAACTCGAGGGAGTGCTGTTTTTTCTGCAGAGGGTACGAGGTGGGGTCGGCCGGACCGTAGAGCCGGTAGCCTTCCGCAGCCAGCTCAAACGGCTGAGGTCGATCCGGAGTCTCGATCAGCTGCCCCCACACCTGTACACCCGCACCGGTATGAAGGTCGGCTTCGATCTGGTCACGAGGTATTTTGTCGTGAGGCAGGACCACTTGTAGAGCACGGAGAATCGAACCGTCCTGTAGCTCCGCAAAACTCACGGCTCGAGTAGTGCGGCGAGTGCGTATCCACCCTTCTACGGTAAGACGCTGCCCTATAGGAGGGTCCCGGTACAAGTCCGCTATGCTGTCACGCAAGAGAGGAGCATACAGGCCAGGGGCCTTCGCCATGGAGCAAAGGTAGAGATCACCGCGCTTTTGCGTATATTTGCCCCATGCGCACGCTGCTGCTTGGCTGCCTAATAGGGGCAAGTTGGGCCCAGATTACTTTCGATAAAACCGAACACGATTTTGGCGAAATAGTCGAAGGGCCGCCGGCTGTCCACACCTTCACCTTCCGCAACGTAGGCGACAAGCCTGTCAAACTTACCAGCGTGAAAGCGTCGTGCGGGTGTACCACTCCCAGCTGGACGCAAGAGGAAGTTCCTCCAGGGGGCCAGGGGATGGTCCAGGCCTCCTACGACACGAAAGGCCGGCCCGGCGCTTTCGTGAAAACCATCACGGTCCAGCACTCTGCCAGCGAAACACCCCTTGTCTTGACCCTCAAAGGCACCGTCAAGCCCAACCCCAACGCCCAAACCGACAAGTACACCGAAGTAGATGGACTACTGGGCTGGGCTACACGCCGCCAAACGTTCGGAGTAGTCAAATCCAACGAGACCCCTACCGTCACCTTTGAGGTGAAGAACATTGGCCAACAGCCGGTAGAACTGCTTGAACTGGTGGAAGCGAAGCCTATGTTTCAGGCTACCTTTTCACCTAAAGTGCTGGCGCCTGGCCAAGAAGGCAAAGTGATCATTAAGCTGGATGGGAAGGCAGCGCGCGCCGCCGGCTGGAAACATCAGTCGGGCTTCTATGAGATTCTACGCATTCGCACTACCGACCCAGGCGGGCCTGAAAAGCAAGTCGTGGTAAACGGGAGCTTCGAGATCGTGTACAGCCCAGAGGAGCTGGCGCGAGCCCCCAAGGCGGTCTTCCCTGTGACGGAGTTTGACGGAGGGGAAGTGCTGGAAGGCCAAACCGTCGAATACCGCTTCAAACTGCGCAACGAAGGCAAAGGCGACCTGGTGATCGAAAGCGTCAAAGCTTCCTGCGGGTGCACGGCCGTAGAACCCACCGAAAAGGTCCTGAAGCCTGGCCAGGAAACCGAAATCATAGCCCGTTTCGATTCACGGGGACGCACCGGCTTCCAGCATAAGACGATTACCGTAGAAACGAACGATCCCCTCAATAGCCGAGCCATCCTGCACCTGAAGGCCAACGTCGTCTCCGCTGGCGGGTTTGGGGTGGGTAGTTACGCCCCTACAAACTGAGCCCAAGAGGGATTATAAGCCTTCCCTATGGGCTTTCTTTTGGGGGAAGTCGGCCTTCCCAGCCGGTTTTCCCGGGCTGGTAGAAGGGTCCTTTGACGGAGTCAGGCAAGTAGGTTTGAGGAGGGGTGCCTTCCGCAAAGTCAGGCGGGTACAGGTAACCCTGGCCGTAGCCCAGCTCCCGCATTAGCGGAGTTACGGCATTACGCAGGTGGAGGGGTACTGGTGCAGCCCCATGCTGGCGCACGTGCTGGAGCGCCCGTTCCAGCGCCTGGTAAGCCGACACGCTCTTAGGAGCAAGCGCTAAGTAGAGGGTAGTTTCCGCTAAGGGAAGGCGACCTTCGGGCAGTCCTATCTGCTGCACCGCGTGAAAGGTGGCCACCGCCAGAGGTAACGCTGTGGGATCGGCTAGCCCTACATCTTCCGCCGCCAAAATCACAAGCCGCCGAGCAATAAAGAGGGGATCTTCCCCACCCTCCAAGAGGACGGCCAACCAGTAGAGCGCCGCATCCGGGTCAGAACCCCGCACAGATTTGATGAAGGCGCTGATGACATCGTAATGCTGGTCACCGGCCTTATCGTAGCGAAGGTGCAGTCGAAGCGCCTCTCGCACCAAGGCATTCGTGATCCGGATAGGCTCACCGCTGGCCAAAGCAACCACCGCCTCCAGTCCACTTAGAAGCTTGCGGGCATCTCCCCCACTGTATGCTAAAAGCGCTTCTACCTCGACGAGCTCAATGCGCTTTGAGCGCAAAATCTGGTCTTCTCTCAAAGCCCGTTCGAGTAGGGTCAGTAGCTCTTCAGGCCGAAGAGGCTCCAGCACAAAAACCTGCAGGCGAGACAATAGAGGGCTGCTTACTTCGAAGGAGGGATTTTCTGTGGTGGCGGCGAGGAGGGTGAGACGGCCTTGTTCGACGCTGCTGAGGAGGGCATCTTGCTGGGTCCGATTGAAGCGGTGAATCTCGTCCAGAAAAAGGACAGGCGGAAAAAGGGTATGATCGGCCTGAGCCAGCACCTGTCGGATTTCGGCTACGCCGGCGCTCACGGCCGAGAGGGCATAGAAGGGGCGGCCTAACCTTTCTGCCAGCAGCCGCGCTAAGGTGGTTTTACCCACCCCCGGCGGCCCCCAAAACAGGCACGAAGGCAAGTATCCCGCTTCTACATAGCGGGTCAGAAGCCCTTGCGGACCCATGAGATGAGTCTGCCCGACAAAGTCCTCCAGACGGCGAGGACGCATTCGTTCAGGCAGAGGCGGCCAACCTGCGCTCACAAGAGTAAAGTTCGGACTTTGGGAACGGACTTTCTCCCTTTTGTCTGACTGGGTAAACCAGGCTATCTTTGGGCGATGCGGTACGATGCCTTGATTGTAGGAGCTGGACCGTCAGGGTTGGCGGCTTTGCGGCGACTGCGCGAAGCCGGTCTCTCCGCCATAGCGCTCGAAAAACGTCACGACGTAGGAGGCGTCTGGCTCTACGAAGATAACCCCGAAGGCCATTCCAGCGCCTACTCCACCCTTGTGACTATCACTTCCAAAAGTTGCTCCGAAATGGAGGGCTTCCCCTTTCCAGCGGAATGGCCTGATTACCTGCCTCATACCCTGGTGCAGCGGTACTTTCGCCATTATGCGGAGAAGTTAGGCTTGCTGGAGCACCTTCACTTTGGGCGGGAAGTGGTGTCGGCGCGGCGCCTGCACACGGAATGGGAAGTTCAGACCGCCGACGGTCACACCTACAAGGCTCGGTACTTGATTGCTGCTTCTGGACACCATTGGAAGCCCTATTGGCCTTCTTACCCCGGGACCTTCAGCGGGGAAAGTTACCATTCTCACGCCTACAAAAACCCCCTCCAGCTCCAGAATCGTCGTGTGCTGGTGATTGGTGCCGGCAACTCCGGAGCCGACATCGCTACCGACGCCGTACGCACCGCCCGCTCGGTAGACCTGTCTATTCGGCGAGGGTACCATATTCTACCCAAGTTTGGGTTTTTTGGGGAGCCCACCGACGCCCTTTATAGGAACCTGGTGGCCCCCTTGCCGAAGTTCTTGCGGCGACCTATGGCTTCGTTGACGCTACGGCTTCTTTTAGGACCTATAGATCGGTATGGGATGCCTGCTCCCCGCCACCCTCTCTTTTATACCCACCCCCTCGTCAATAGCGAACTGCTGTACCACCTGCGCCATGGGAGGATTCGCCTACGGCCTGGCATCGAACGCTTAGAAGGGGCGCGCGTGTACTTCACTGACGGCACCTACGCCGAATACGATACCCTCATCTGGGCCACCGGCTACGAAATCGCCTTCCCTTACCTACCCCCAGAGCTGGTGCCCCAAGGCGACAAAATCAAGCGACTTTACTTGAATATCTTTTCGCTGGACGAGCCGACCTTACTCTTTGTGGGCCTTATCCAACCCAACGGCTGCTTGTGGAACCTCTCTGAAAAGCAAGCTGCGCTCATTGCCCGATACCTCAGGGGCGTATACCGACTGCCCCCTCAGGCCGCAGCCGAAGCCGAAAAAGCCTGGCAAGCCCATCAAAAACGGTACGCAGACAGCCCCCGCCACCTCCTCGAAGTGGATTGGTACGAGTACGCCGCTTTGCTGGATCGGCTCATCAAAAAGCACCCTTTACCCCGTGCAGTGTATGCCTAAGGCGCTTCTGACAGGAGCGGCCGGCGGGATCGGCCAGGCCACAGCCCAGCTGCTCTGGCGGAAGGGCTTCGACTTGGTGCTGACCGACAGAGACGAAAGCCTTTTGCATCGCACCTACCCTGAAGTGCCGGCGGGCTCGACTTCCTACGTCTTGGACGTGACGAGCCTCAAAGCTTGGCAAGAAGCCGCTCAGCGCTTCACAGAAGTGGATACCCTCATCCAGCTGGCAGGAGTGATGCGCGCAGGGACGTTCATCCACCAGCCTATTGAGACATGGCACTTACAGCTTCAAGTGAACTTGGTTGGGCTGGCTTATGGAGCCTGGACGTTTGGGCGGCTCTTCGCTGAAAGGAGGTCTGGGCACCTCATTCATCTCTCTTCCTTAGCTGGGGTCGCGGCTATTCCTGGTATTGTGGGGTACACCGCTACCAAGTTTGGTGTACGAGGCCTGAGCCTGGGGCTGGACGCTGAACTCAGACCACTCGGCGTGCCCGTCACCGTAATAGGTCCAGGTCCTGTGCGTACCCCCCTCATCCTAAACGAACTCCCCAAGCCGGAAAGCGTATATACCCTGGCAGCCGGGGGCCTGCTGGAACCGGAAGAGGTCGCCCAAGCCATCTGGCGGGCTATCCGCAAACGGCCCCGAGAAATACTCTTGCCCTTTCACAAAGCGATGGCAGCTCGGTTGGTCTCAATATGGCCTGCCCTCCAAAGCTATGCCACTTCGCTTTTTGAGTCGGGGGCACGCCGCCGTCGAGAAAAGTACCTACAAAGCCTGCCTAATAGCGATACGCTATCGTAAGGCGCACCTGCCGCCCCACCTGATCGGCAAAGAACCGCAGCAGGTCGGGGTAGGCGCGATAGCGGGCGTTGAGGAGGTTCTCTCCACTCAGGCGCACCGCCCAGGACCCTCGAATATAGGCTATTTGTCCGTAGGTGAGGTGATATCCCCGCGGAGGGGGGCTGTACTCGGCCAAGGGGTCATATTCAAGAGGACGCAGGCAAGCTTGCCAGCCGACCTCGAAGTGCCAGAGACCGAAAGCGCGGCGCAGCTCAAGCGTAGCCGTCGGCCCCGGCCACAAGGGCAGCGGACGCCAACGCCCATCCCAACTTTCTGCATATCGGCCGTAGAGAAAGCTCCCCCGCGCCTCAACTTGGAGACTATAAGGCAGAACCCATCTCTTGCGAACACCCATAGAGAGCCAGGCCGCAGGAGCTTGGAAGTATTGGAGAGAAAGGGCAGCTCCGCGCAGAGATAGCACAGGCGGACCCAACCGAGCTAAAATGTACGCGGGACTAAAGTAAGCCGCCACCAAAAGCTGGAGATCAGGCCGCTCGTGCACCGTCCGGATCGTAAAAAGCGGCTCAGGACGGAGGGTCGGCTTGCCGACCTCGAAAGCGCCTTTGGCTTGGTGGTATCCATAAGCGTAGAGTTCGGCGGGGTTAGGGGGGCGATGAACCCAAGCGGCTTCCAGGCAAGTACGAGCCGACGAGTCAAGCTGCATATACCGGCGAAGCTCAGCTCCCCCCACCCAAAAGGTCTGCTTTTGACCGGGCGGTAAAACGCCGCCCGCGGTTGAACGCAAACCCCACTGATAGAGTTGAGTTTGGAGTCGGAAGCCGCCTTCCCAACGACGGCCCTGACGGTAGACGTAGGCCCCACCCTCCCCTCGCTCATAAGAAGGGATAAAGTAGGCGTACTGGCGGTAGTTTCGTTGATAGCGGCCTAAAGCCCCGACAGTCCAGCCTCGGTGTTCGTAGGTGATTTCCGAGTAGTGATCAGTCAGCTGAAGGTCAAGGGCTACGCCAAGTGGAGCGTAAAGTCCTTGGGCGTCGTGTTCGGTACGGCGGTTATACTGGCGCCCGTAGGAAAAGGAAAGCAGTCCTCCCCCTGAGAACAAGTAGGAAATTTTGGCTTGGGCAGTTTCGTGCGTCACTGACTGGAAAGGCGGCGTCAATGCGTACGAAAACACTGAAGCTGTGCGCGGGACAGGGGCCTGGATAGCCTCCCAAAGGTCGGTGAGGTTTCCTACATGCATGCCTTGGAAAAGGCCGATTTGGGCATTGTACTGGGCGTAAGCAAGTGCGAGCCGCCACTGGCGAAAGGTCCGTTGGAGGGACAAGCTCCCGTGATATTGACGGGTGGCGGTACCGGTCAAAAAGTACTCTGGCGCGGCCAAACTGCCGCTTCGCAGGAGGGTTCCCTGGGCTTGATACCCCCAGTCGCGCCAGGTGCCTCGCAAGCGAAGGGCTCCCATCGCTCCACGCCCATTAGTGAAAAAACTTCCGAGGGCCTGCACTTCCAGAGGGCGCAGGCAGCATAACGAGGGAAAAGGAAGTAAGATAGCCCCACCAGCAGCCTCTGGGCCGTGGCGCACAGGCGAAGGACCTATGCGCACTTCGACTTCTTGGGCTGCAAAGGGGTCCAGTTCGGGAGCGTGGTCGTCGCCCCATTGCTGGGAGGCCAAGGGGAGGCTACCCTGCCAGTAAGCAAGGCGGGTACCGCGCAGGCCTTCGATTAAGGGTTTCTGAAGCCACGGCCCAGCGTGGCCCACCTGCACACCAGGAAGCGTACTGAGGTGGGCTGCGAGAGGCTTTTCCGGCTGCCGAGCCAAATAGCCCAAGTCCAAGTGAAAAGCCTGGGGTACATGGGCTTCGATAACCACTGGATGAAGCCGCTCCTGCGCAAACAGAAGCAAAGGCCCTTCTATGGGCACCTTGACCAGAGTATCGACCAAGAGATGCTGCTGGTACCAGAGCTGGATGCGATACAAGCCCGGCGCCACCCCTTCCAGTGTAAAGGCCCCGACACTATCTACCGGTGTGACCCTCCCCTCAGGCAGTAGGCGCACTTCACCGCCCGGAGCATCGGTATAACCCCATACCAGCCCCTTCTCCGCTTGTCCGTAACCCGCCAGAACCCACACGGCGCTTACGATCCTCCACCACTTTTTTGTCACAATGTGGCAAAAGTACAATGCGGCGTTTGATGTACCTTTGGCTGGTGCGTGGGCAGTTCTGGGCTATTGCAGGCCTCCTACTCATAGGCATGGGGGGGCGATTGCTTCCTCATCCTCCCAACTTTACGCCCCTGGAAGCCTTGGCTCTCTTTAGTGGGGCGTGGATCAGGCCTTTGTGGGCGGCCTTGGTGGTGCCGCTTAGCGTAATGGCCCTCACCGATGTGCTGCTGGGCTGGCATCCCCTGTGGCCCTTTACCTGGGGAAGCATGCTGGTGGGCGTACTCCTCGGGCGGCGGTGGCTGAAGCCTGGTTCGTGGCGATCGGCTGCTGGCTTAGGGCTATCGCAGAGCCTCCTCTTTTTCCTGATTACCAACTTTGGGGTGTGGCTTCAAGGCTACTATGGTTACACCGCCGCAGGACTCATGGCCTGCTACGCAGCGGCGATACCGTTTTTTCATTATCAGGTGCTGGGGGCGCTCACTTACACCACCATAGGCTGGCTGGTTGAGCGCTATCTGTTGGCTATTTGGCGGGTACGTGTCTCGGCTTCTTAGGCGCGGCCTTTGGGCGGCGTGGTTCGCCCTGACCGGAATCTTTGGGGGATGCGTCAAAAAGCCTACTCCTACGGAGGCCTCTCCTTTACCTGCTTACCGCGGCTTATATCTGCTCAACGAAGGACAATGGACGCTAAGCAACGCCTCCCTGGATGTGCTGGCCCCAGACGGCACTTATTACGAAGACGCTTACCGGAGCGTAAACAAGCAGCCCTTAGGTGACGTAGCGAATGCCTGGTGGCGCAGCGGCGACACCCTCTGGATTGTCCTGAACGGGTCTCGCCTACTACGGTGTCTAAGTTTGCCTTCCTTGCGGGAAATCTACACGGTGTCTTTTCCGCCCTCAGCCAGCCCCCGAGAGTTTTTGAAGGTTTCTCCCGAGCGCGCCTATGTGAACTCTCTCCTCGATGGTACGGTGTACCGCCTGGATCCTCGCACCGGTCAGCTTCTGCCCCCCCACATCCCCATCGAAAACTACGCCGAAAGCATGATCAAGCTGGCTGGAGAGGTATGGATCAGCTGCGGCAACTACGCCTATCCCCACCGCAACAATAAGTTGGCTTACCTGGACCCTGAGCGCGATTCGGTCTTAGGCTATCTGACCCTACCTGAGGAGAACCCAGGCCCGCTCCTCCCCTTGCCCAACGGAGAACTGCTCGTAGGCTGCCGAGGCAATTATGCTGACCGTCCAGGCATGCTGGTGCATATAGAGCCTACACAACGCCTGATTGTGCGCACCGTTCCCCTTCAAGGCAGCGTTTACCGGTTGGCCCTGTACAACGACCAGGTCTACTTTCTGGGCGACTCCGGCATAAGCCGTTATGATTGGCGCACAGGCCAAATCGACTACCGCTTCCTCACCCGGAGCCAACTTGGCTTGCCTAACTACCACCTGATCTACGGCTTTTTCTACGACTCGCTAAGCGAATCGTGGATCGTGCTCAACGCTAAGGCCGGAGGCGTCCGAGGAGAAGCTATCTTTGTCGGACCAGAAGGGATACGCAAAAGACTTACCGTCGGCGTTTTCCCCAGTAAAATCCTTCGATACCCATGACAAACCCACACCCAGAAGAAGGCGTCCTCATCATCGGTACGGATACCTTGGCGCGATGGGCGGCCCAACTGCTTGAAAAGGCCGGCCGCCTGGTCTATGGCTTTGTCCCCACCCGAAAACACCCAGAGAAAGAACAAGATTGGCTCTCGATCCTCCCGCCCATCACCCAAGCTCGCATGTGGAAGCTTATCCGAGATCATAAGGTGGATTACGTAGTGGCCCTCACCAACCCCGTCCTCCGAGAACGAATGGCCCAAGCCCTCTTCGAGAGAACCCAACGGCCCGCTATACCGATTGTGCATGATTCGGTGTTTCTGGCCCCCACAGCAGAAGTAGGTGCGGGTTCAATCCTTTTGCCTTATGTGGTGGTAGGCATTTCTGCTCGGGTCGGGGGATATGTGGCGATCGAAAGCCATACTTACATTGGCGCGGGCACCCTCATCGAAGACTTTGTCAACATCGGGAGCGGTTGCCAGATCGGCGAAAACTGCAGGATTGCTTCGTACAGTTACATCGGGCGAGGAGCTGTATTGGCGGAGGGGGTTCAGATTGGGAAAGGGGCCCAGGTGCTTCCAGGCGCTGTAGTGCGGGAGTCGGTCAAACCCGGCGAAGTCTATGGCGGCTGAACCGCTGCGGGCACTCCTCTCCGTTTGGCATAAAGACCGGGTACTGGCGCTGGCGCGTACCCTACAGGCCTATGGCGCAGAGTTGTGGGCTTCGGCTGGGACGGCCCGCTTCCTCGGCGAAGCAGGTCTACCCGTACGGAGCCTCGACGCGATCACCGGCTTTGCTGAACTCCTCGGTGGACGGGTCAAAACCCTCCATCCCCAAGTGTTTGCTGGGCTTTTGGCGCGAGCCGGAGAATCCTTGCCTCCTGACTGGCCTCAATGGAACATCGTCGTCGTCGAGCTCTATCCCTTTGCCCGCACCCAAGAAGGGTGGGAAGAGCGGATTGACATCGGGGGGGTGAGCCTCTTGCGCGCTGCCGCGAAAAACTACGCCCGTGTCTGGGCTATTCCAGGACCCGCCTACTACGACCAAGCCCAAAAAGACCTTCAACGCCACCAAGGCCTCCCTCCCCTCGATGTGCGATACCGCTATGCGGCAGAAACCTTTGCTTGGTGCGCCCAGTACGACAGGGAGATCGCGGCAGGGTTTCTCCAAGAACCCCCTCCTCTGGCGACAACGCTCCGTTATGGGGAAAACCCCCATCAGGAAGCTTACTTTTTAGGCTCCCTCCCGCCCTCGATAGGACAGAAAGCCCTCTCCTACAACAACCTACTGGACCTGGAGGTGGGCTGGCGCCTCGTGGAGGGCTGGGAAAAACCCGCGTGCGTCATCCTCAAACACAGCCAACCTTGTGGGGCAGCTTATGCAGACAGCCCTGAAGAGGCATACCGCAAAGCTTGGGAAGCGGACCCGACAGCCGCCTATGGCGGCGTCGTCGTGACCAACTTTCCCATCACGGAGGCCTGGGCCGCCCTCACCAAAGGACACTTCATCGAAGTGCTGGCGGCACCCGCTTTTACGCCCGAAGCGGTGTCGTGGATTCAGCGGCACAAAACTACCCTCCAAGTGCGACTGATCCCCCCTACCCCCCTTACGTGGGAGGTGCGTTCTGCCTTAGGCAGCTACCTCTGGCAGAAGCCCCATCTCATGGAAGAACCCCACCCTGACCCGCAGGTTCGCTGGGCTGCTCGACTTTTGCGGGCGCTGTACTCCAACGCTATCGTGATAGTGCACCAAGGACAGCTTGTGGCGGCTGCCAGCGGTCAGACAGCCCGCATCGAGGCCGTACGGCTGGCTTTGCAACGCTTCCAGCAAAAAAACTTACCCCCAGAAGAAGTGCTCTTGGCCAGTGACGGCTTCTTCCCTTTTACCGATAGCTTAGAAGCCATCGTCCAAGCGGGCCTGCGTCGGGTAGCTGTGCCCCCTGGCGGCAAACGCCAAGCTGAAATCGAGGCGTTTGCCCAGAAGCATTACCTTTGCCTGACTTTTTTTACCTACCGCCACTTTCGTCACTGAGTATGTTTCCGTTGCTCCGTCAGGATATCGCCATAGACCTGGGTACCGCCAACACCGTGATCATGGTGGATGGAGAGGTGGTCATTGACGAGCCTTCCTGCGTAGCCATTGACCGCAACAAAAACCGGGTGATTGCGGTCGGGCACGAGGCGCTGCTCATGCATGAGAAAGCCTACAAAAACATCGAAACGATTCGGCCGCTGCGGGATGGGGTTATAGCGGACTTTGCCATGGCGGAGGTCATGCTGCGCAGTTTCCTGTCCAAGATACCAGGCAGTCGGCGCCTACTCAAACCTAACCTTCGCCTCATGGTGTGCATCCCCAGCGGCATCACTGAAGTGGAAGAAAGAGCGGTACGCGACTCGGCTGAACGCGCCGGCGCCCGCGAAGTGTACCTGATTCACGAGCCTATGGCCGCCGCCCTGGGGATGGAGCTCGACGTAGAAGCCCCCGAAGGCAACATGATCATAGACATTGGCGGCGGCACCACCGAAATCGCTGTGATTGCGCTGGGAGGCATCGTCTGCGACCGCAGCATCCGCACTGCCGGCGATGAACTCAACGCCGACATCGTAGAGTATATTCGCCGGCAACACAACCTCCAAATCGGCGAGCGTATCGCAGAACAGATCAAAATCGAAATCGGCGCCGCCTTAGCGAACATTCCTGATCCTCCACCGGCTATGACCGTGCGCGGCAAAGACATCATGACCGGCATTCCCCGCATCCTCCAGATCTCTTATCGTGAGGTGGTCAACGCGCTGGATAAGTCCATCTCCAAAATCCTCGAAGCCGTGATGCAGGCGCTGGGGGATACCCCTCCGGCTTTGGCGGCAGACCTCGTAGATCGAGGCATCCACATGGCCGGTGGCGGATCGCTCCTGCGCGGCTTAGACCAACGTATCTCTCAGCAGACTTACCTCCCTGTCCGCATCGCTGAAGATCCCTTGCGGGCCGTGGCAAAAGGCACCAGCTACGCTTTGCGCAACCTACACCGTTTCCAATTCCTCCTTGTCAAAAGGTAGGTGCTCATACCGGCTTGGCTACGGGGTCTCTTACGAGCGCCTTTCTTGTGGCTCCTTTTTCAAAGTCTGGCTCTTACGGTGTACTTGTGGCATGCTTCCAAGCCGCAGCAAGCTCTAAACCGATGGACACTGAGCGTTACCGCTACAGTGCAACGATTTTTTCATTGGGTACATCGCCCTTGGATAGCCTTAGCTGAGGTAGAGACCCTCCGCCAACTCAACAGCGATCTGCTGAGCCAGCTGAGCGAAATGGCCTGCGCAGAAGGGCCTGTGGCCTTCCCCGTAGGCGCTTGGGGGGATTTTTCCGCCACTCGACGCTATCGCTTCGTACCAGCCGAAGTGATATATCAAACCTTCCAAGCCCGACACAACTTCCTCTTACTGAATAAGGGAGGCAGAGCTGGGATTTACCCAGGATTAGGCGTCATCACCCCCACCGGTGTACTGGGAGTAGTAGCTGAAACCACCGCTACTTATAGTGTGGTGTACCCTATCTTCCACGCTGAGGTGCATATCACGGCACAGCTACCCCGTGAACAAGCCTTAGGCATCACCTCCTGGAGCGAACCGACCTATAACGAGCTCTTGTTGGAGTACATTCCCCTCTATGTGACGGTGCAAAAAGGGGACGAAGTCTGGACCGGCCCCAGTACCCTCTTTCCTCCTGGCTTGCGCATAGGCCGAATCGAAGAGGTCCGGACCGATTTTTCGAGGGGTTTCCATGCCCTCAAGCTGCGCACCTACGTAGATTGGCATCGAATAGGCTCGGTATACGTGCTGGTGCCGTTATGAGGGAAGGGCTTGGAGTGGCCGCCTTAGGGATGGGCCTGATCACGTTTCACGGCTTGCTGGCCCCCGCTTTAGCCATCCCAGGGCTGGCTTGGCCTTTGCCTTACATCCTTTTCTGGTTGAGTCTGCCACTTCGCTGGAGCGGGGAAGTGACACTTCTGGTGAGCTGGGTTTTTGGCCTCTTACTGGACCTGATTTTCCCTCCTTGGGGGTTACACACCTTCTGTGGGCTGTGGGTATGGGCTCTGCGTGGGCGCTGGCTGCATCTCCTGCACCCTTTCCCCACCGAAGCTGAAAAAGCCGCTTTTTCCCTGGACGAACTGTCCTCTACGGAGTTCTTCGTCTACGCTTTCCCTTTGACCTTAGTTTACCTGTTGGGGTACTTTCCTTTGGCCACCTGGGAGTTTAGCGGGCATACGCTGCTTCTGATTGTTTTCAGCGGCCTTTACACCTTTCTTTGGGAATGGAGTATCTTTGAGCTTATTCTTCGCCGCCGACATGCGCGACGCTGAGCGGTTTGCTGTCCGACGCTGGCATTGGATAGGGGCTTTAGGGTTGGCGTTAGCGCTACTGGTAGGCCGCGCCGCCCAGCTCCAACTCTTTTCGCTCAAACTGCGTCAGCAAGCCGAACGCAACACCATCCGACAAGTCGAAGTGATTCCCCCTCGGGGCACGCTACGCGACCGCAAAGAACGGCTCTGGGTGTCTAACGTGCCCTTTTTCAACGTGTTTTTCACGCCGAAAGAAGCTACCCGACTTGATACCTCAGCGCTGGCCCAGTGGTTACAGTTACCCCTTCCCACCCTTGCCCAACGGCTGGCCCAAGCCTACCAATACAGCCGAACTAAACCCAGCCTCATCGCCCGCTACGTGTCCCTGGCTCGGTACGCTCCTCTCTTGGAGCATCAGTGGCACCAAACCGGCTTCTCAGCTCAGGTACTCAACACCCGCCGCTACCTCTATCCTACAGGAGCGGCCTTCTTAGGCTACCTAAACGAAGTGACCCCCGCCGAAATCGCCGCCTCTCAAGGCAAATACAGCCTGGGCAACCTCATCGGCCGCTCCGGCCTCGAAAGACAATACGAATCCCTGCTGGCTGGCCGCAAAGGATACCGCTTCGTCGTGGTGGATGCTTGGGGTCGCGAACTTTACTCCTATCAGGAGGGCAAACACGACATTCCTCCCGTACGCGGCCTGGACCTGGTGCTCACTGTGGACGCCGACCTCCAGCAGTTTGCCGAAAGCCTCTTCTACGGGAAAGTCGGCGCGCTCGTAGCTATCGAACCCGCCACCGGCGAAATCTTATGTGCAGTCAGTTCGCCGGTGTACGACCCCAACCGCCTGGCTGGTGAAAATGTCAACCTCGAGTGGGCTAACCTCAATAAAGCACCTCACCTGCCTCTCTACAATCGGGCTATTCAAGGGTTATATCCGCCAGGCTCTACCTTCAAGCTCCTGAACGCGCTCATCGCCCTCCAGGAGAGCACTCTAACCCCTTCCGGGGTGTATCCTTGCGCAGGAGGCTTTATCCGCAACCAGGGTAAGCCCGCTTGTCATGCACACCCCACTCCCCTCGATCTGATTGGAGCTATCCAGCATTCTTGTAACGCCTACTTTGCTTCGCTTTTTGTGGACCTACTCAACCATCCCAAGTACAGCTCGATACGAGAGGCTTACCAGCGGTGGCGGGAATACCTGCATTACTTGGGCGTAGGCCGTCGATTAGGCGTAGACATTCCTGGCGAAAAGCCAGGAAATCTGCCTAAACCGGACTTCTACGACCGCATCTACGGCAAAAATCGCTGGAACGCCTTCACCATTCTCAGCAATAGCATCGGCCAAGGCGAAGTGCTGATGACTCCTTTGCAGATGGCGAATGCCATGTGCCTCATCGCTAACCGGGGTTACTACATCCAGCCCCACTTCCTTCGATACGTGTACCTCCAGCCCCATAAACAGGTGACGTACTTTGATACCTTGTGGGTACCGATAGATCGTCGGCATTTTGATGTGATCATAGAGAGCATGCGCCTGGCCGTAGAAGCGGGTACTGGCTATACCGCCTATGTGCCCGGTTTGGGGTTATGTGGTAAGACAGGCACCGCCCAAAATCCGCATGGCGCCGACCATTCTGTCTTTGTGGGCTTTGCGCCGTATGACGACCCTAAAATCGCCCTCGCCGTCATCGTAGAGAATGGAGGGTGGGGAGCCAGTTGGGCCGCTCCCATCGCCAGCCTTGTGGTAGAGAAATACCTTACTGGCCGGGTTTCGCGTCCACACCTCTTAGACTACGTCAAAAATACCGCCCTTCTTCCGCCGTGATATGCACACTCGACCGTTGAAACTACACATTGCCACTTTAGGCTGCAGCAAAAACCTCTTTGACTCGGAGCGGCTTGCCGCCGCCCTGGAAAGCGCCTACACCCTCACCCATAGCTCCGATCTGGCTACGGCCGACATCGTGGTACTCAATACCTGCGGCTTCATAGACCGAGCCAAAAAAGAATCCGTAGAAGCCATCTTGCACTACGTGCGGGAGAAGGAAGCGGGTCGCGTTCAGCGTTTGTATGTAGTGGGGTGTTTAGTAGGGCGCGATCGCCCCACCCTTCAAGCCGAACTGCCCGAAGTAGACGGCTTCTATACCCAAGCGGAGTTCGATCGGCTGGTCGAAGTGCTTCAGGGGGATCTTCGACGTTACCTACTGGGGGAGCGCCGCCGAACAGGATACCCCCACCACGCCTACCTCAAAATCTCCGAAGGGTGTAATCGCAAGTGCAGTTTTTGCGCTATACCGCTTATGCGTGGACCTCACCAGTCACGTCCCTTCCAAGACATTGTGGAGGAGGCCCGACACCTGATTGACGAAGGCGTGCGGGAAATCAGCCTCATTGCGCAGGACCTGACTTACTACGGCATAGACCTGTATGGCAAAAGGCGACTGGCTGATCTGCTCGAAACCCTGGCCAGTCTGCCCGGCATAGGCTGGCTGCGGCTCCACTACGCCTACCCCGCAGGCTTCCCCCTGGAAGTGCTGGACGTGATCCGAGAGGCCCCTGCGATCTGCAAGTACTTAGACTTGCCTCTCCAGCATATCGCTGACCCTATCTTACGACGAATGCGCCGAGGTCTTTCCCGTGCCCGCACCGAAGCCCTCCTCCACACCATCCGAGAAAAAGTGCCCGGTATTGTGCTCCGATCGACCTTCATTGTGGGCTTCCCCGGCGAAACGGAAGCCCACTTTGAAGAGCTACTGGAGTTCCTCGAAGCCTATCGGCTGGAACGGGTTGGAGCTTTCCTCTACTCCCACGAAGAGGGCACACACAGTTACACGTACGCCGACGATGTGCCGCCTCGCATCAAAAAACAGCGATACCGCCGACTCATGACCCTCCAGCAGCGCCTCTCTTATGAATGGAACACCGATCAAATCGGGCGTACCGTCACCCTCCTGGTAGATGAGCGACAAGGCGATCTCGCCATAGGTCGCACCCAGTATGATGCCCTCGAAGTAGACAACCTCGTCTATGTACACGATCCGGACCATCGTCTCTCAGTGGGGCATTTTCACCCTGTTCGGGTGGTGGATGCTACCGAATACGACCTGTGGGCAGAACCCGTGTGAAGTGCGGTTCTTAGTGAGTCGCGATACCTTGCTGATTGCGCTTTTTTTCTCTCCTGGGGCTTTTGTACAGGCCGATTCCGTCTGTTACGGCATGTATGAGTTAACGCTGATTTTGCGAGACTCGTTGCGGGTTCAAGTGCACCGGAAAGCCCACCTTTTCCTCTTCAGCACCCCCGAAGAAAAGCCCCTCACCCCAAACTACCTATTATGGGGCTACGCGCCCCTGCCTAAAGGCACAAAGTGGGAGGTAGAAGTTTGGGATAGGGCGCGCGGACAGCTTTTTTACCAGCAGGGGACCTTGCCCGCCCACGAAGAAAGCTGGTCACTCCTGGTCTTTGAAGAAGGTCCAGGCGGCTATACCGGCACGCTTACCGCCTCTCAAACGCTCTGGCTGACTCTCGAACCCGGCACTTACTTGGGGCAGGCCGCCCTCTACCAAGCTGAATCTTCCCTGCCTGAACTCACTCGATACCTCTCCATCGAAGAAAAACGCTTTACCCTTCAAGCTTCCGCTCCGCTTGAAAGGCATACTTTTTTCTGGGGCGTTACGGAGCTGCCTCGCGGGTCTTATCTGATAGGCGTTTTTCTGTACCAGGGCGAAGAGCTTCGCTACCAGGCTTACTACCCGGTCCGCCTCAGGTAGAAAAGCTTTTCAAGCCGGTGGGCAGCAAACTCCCCCCAAGCCCCTTCCCAACCCCACCCCACCATTTCGCTTGTAGCCAGCTCGATCGACTCGCCGCTCCAAGCGCTGGCTAACTCGCTCCATAGCGGGTTATGCCCTACGAGCAAGACAGTAGAGACTTCTTCAGACAGCTGCCGAAGGGCGGTCTCGACAGCGTAGCGATCTTCTCGATAAAAGCCCATCTCGGGCCTCACCGCCTCATGAGAAAGCGAGCTTGTCTGAGCCAGCAGATGCGCCGTATGCCAGGCACGAATCGCCGGACTGGCAAAAATCCAATCGGGCCGATAGCCTTCCTTAAGGAGAGCCTGCCCTTGCAAAAGCACGTCCCGGATGCCACGTTCGCTAAGCGGCCGGTTGAAATCCGAAACACCCAGTGAGTCCCAATCCGACTTTCCATGTCGCACCAGCACTATCACCTTCATAGCCTATACCATCGGATAGTATACAAGCCGGTAGGCGTATGCACCCGCAAAACATACAACCCCACCGGCAAAGCCTGTTCATCAAAGCTTGGCTCCATACCCTCGGTGATTTTCCTGCCCCAGGCATCCCAGACCTCCCAGCAAATGGGGTAAGGACCCTCGAGATGCCATAAAGACCCCTCTCGCCAGAAACGAAGAGGAGACACAGCCGGCTTGGGCAGCCCTAAGACCACTCCACAAGCTGAATCGGGCCTGCTGTCCCACCCCCGTCGTTGCTGATTGATAGGGCTAATGAGCGTGGCTCCTCTTCCTTGCAGGTAAAGGCGCATACGCAAAATCTGATCCGGCGTAAAGCGCACCATGCAACTGTCATCCACGTACCCCATGAAGTTGTCTACGGGATCGGGCTGGTCAAGAGGAGTCTCCGTGCAAGTGTTGGTGGTAAGAGCAGGGCACCCGAAAGCGGGCTGACGTTGGGGAGGCGTGTCGCAAATCTCGTCGCCCTCGGTCGCACAGGTCTGAGGGGTAGTGCCTATACACCCTCCTTCAAAGGGGTGCAGGAGACTCAGCACATGGCCCATCTCATGTACGGCGGTTCGCCCCCAATCGAAAGGCGGTGAAAGCCCCACTCGATTTCCCACTACCGATTTCAAGAGAACCAGACCGGGTATGCCGGTGGTATCCCCCAAAGCCCGCGCATAACCAATGGTATTGAGCACCATCTGGTCTACTATCCACACATTGATAAAGCTATCAGGGGGCCAAAGACAGAGTTTTTTGAGGGTATCTTCCTCTGCGGTCCAATCATGCATCGCTAAGGGAGAGAGATGCCAGGTAATACCACAAGTGGGTTCTCCTTGCGGTCCGTAGCGAGGTAGATAAAACTGTATCAGGGCACCCTCGTAATCGCGGTTGAGCGCCGTAAGCTGGTCGCCAAGCCGGTAAGCAGGAAGCCATCCCGCACTATCCTGGCTAATCACATGAAAAACAATCGGCACCCACAAAGTGTCGGTAAGCGTCCCCCGCCAAGAAACGCTCGAAAGGTGGGGGCGCAAAAAAGCCTTATCCACCGGACAATACCGCTGAGCCCACCCCACCAGACACAAGGCTGCCACCCCGTATCCCCCTCTCATAGCCATTTTCGCGCTCGAAAGTAAAGTAAAGTTACTAAAGAAGAGGCAATAATGAGGACCCAAGCAAAGAGATAGCCATACTTCCATTCCAGCTCGGGCATAAAATGAAAGTTCATCCCATAAACACTGGCTATAAGCGTAGGAGGCATAAATACCACTGTGATAACGGTGAATATCTTGATTATTCGGTTTTGTTCGAGGTTGATGAGGCTGAGGATGGTATTTTGAAGGGACTCAAGCCGTTGGAAGCTGAAGTTATTATGGTCTATGAGGGAGGAGATGTCTTTGAGCAGGATACGCACGATTTCTCGGTAGGGTTCGCTCAAGCGCTGAGACCGAATCATGAGCGAAAGTACCCGTTGAATGTCAAAGAGGCCTTCCCGCAAACGAATGAGAAACTCTTGTAGGCGCTGAGTCTGGAGAATAATACGCTGCTGGGCCGCATAATCGGCTTCGCGCAAACGATTGGAGAGGCGATAAATGTACTGGGAAATCAGCTCGATATTATCCGCGTCGGTATCTACAATCTGTCCTAAAATAGCCAAAAAGAGCTTGAGCGATGAATCCACCGACTCTGTATTGCTTTTGAGCCGGCGGATCAGCTCTTGAAACACCCGACTTTCTCGCTCTCGGTAAGTAAAAACCCGATCTTGCTGCCAGATAAGGCTCAAGTCCTGCTCATAGAGGGCTAACCCTTCGTTTTCAGGCTGGATTTCAATAAGCCGCATGATCAGGAGCGTAGACCCATTTTCCTCGTGATAGCGAGAACTGGTTTCGATTTCTTCGAGCTGCTGTTTGGAAGGAAAGCGAAAGCCAAAGGACTCTTCGATATACCTAAGCTCTTTCCGCTCTACGCCACAAATATCTATCCAGAGGTAGTCCTTGAGTTCGTCAGCGCTTAGTTCTTGGAAGGACTCCCACTTCTTTTGGGTATAAGGGGCAAAGCGGTAAGCCCGCAACATTTAGCAAAGGTAGGGAGGTGGGAGGCGTAAAACTCGAAATAAGGCTTGAAGTTGAGGTTCGAGGGGGAGGTAGCCATCGTTGATGATCACGAAGTCGGCGTAGGCTAGTTTTTTCCATTCGGGCCACTGGCTGCGAAGGCGGGCCAAGATAGCCGCCTCGGAGAGGTGGTCCCGGGCCTTCAACCGCTGCAGGCGTACCGATAGCGGCGCATAAACCACGACTACGGCCGTCAGACCTTGGGTCAGGCCGGTTTCAAGGGTGATGGCCGCTTCTTTGAAGACGACGGGGTGACCTTGGGCCCTTTGATCCTGGACCCATTCTACGAAGTCCGCATACGTATAGGGATGGACCAGGTTATTCAAAGCCTCTCGCAAGGCCGGATCGGCAAAGACTCGCGCCCCCAGGTGTTTTCTATTGAGCCGTCCCTCTGGGGTGAAGGCCTCTTTACCCACCAAGGCTTCGATGGCAGGGCGCAGACGAGTTTCCATGAGCAGGCGCGCCTGTTCATCCGCTACGTACACAGGATACCCCATCTGCTCCAACCGGCGCAGGATAAAGCTTTTACCGACCCCTATCCCTCCTGTCAGCCCTACGACCTGCATCAGTAAATGCGGGCAAAATCGAGGCTACGAGGTATCAGCTCTACACTGCGCACAAAAGGGGGTTTTCGGCGCAGCTCAGGGTAAACGGCGGTGTCTTCGGGCAGCACTTTGCGCATGTCCACCACCACTTCAAAATCGGCAGGTCCCCATTCTCCAGCGTACGATTCCGGCACCAGAAAACGCACTTGCACTCGATTAGGGCGCAAGAGCACCCGATATTTTTCGGCCCCTATCACTTGTGGCTCTACTTCCACCTCGCCCTGCAAGTATCGGCCTATGTGGGCTTGCACATACAAGGTCTCCGGATACACCGCCCAAGAAGCAGGGAGAGGCACCGGATACGTATGGTGTCCAATCTCGGCTACGATTTCTTGCTCGTGAAGCGGCAGAAGGCCACCTTTCCACACCCATACGGTATCCGAAACCCACCGGTACGGTTCCACAAAATCGGCCCCTTCTGGCAAAATCCACCGCAATCGAGGACGACAAACGACCTGGCTAAGCTGAGCGCAAAGATCCGCTTGTTCCGCTCCGAAGATTACCCACCGTACGAAAAAATCCCGCTGTAAGGGGTCCATTCCCTTGCACAAGCGAGCCAAAGACAACGTATCCGACAAACGGCGCCTTAGCAGGGCAGCCCCCGCGCCGCTGATCTGCAACTCCGCCGCCAGCAGGTTCTCTGCGCTTTTTTCTCCGCCTCCCAGCCGAACCCACACGCGCTTTCGGACTTCGTACCGCTGATCAAGCTTGACGAGAAGCCACAAAAAAATAGCCGCTACGATCGCTAAGCCCACCAAAAACACGCCCCTCATCCAACGCTACTCGGCTGCGCATACGACCGAATCGCCAGCTTCTCAATCCGAATCTTCACATTCTTATCCACTTCGAGAAGCACGGTATCCCCGTCGATAGAGACAATCTCTCCATAAATGCCCGAAGAGGTAATAACCTTATCGCCCTTTTTGAGAGAGTTACGAAACTCCTGTTCTTTTTTCTGCTGGCGACGCTGCGGAAGGATGAGAAAAAAGTAAAATACAGCAAAAATACCCAGCAGAAATACAAGCTGGATAATCATGGCGCCCGCGCCTGGACCGGCTACCGGGCCCCCATCTGCCCATACGAAATCCCACATAACTTACTGTTTGGCTGGCACCACTTCGCCGCGAAATCGCAAGAGATGCGAAGGCGGATCGGTGTTAGCGAAGACGGTCACGGTCTTCATCTGCTCGCCCGTACGGCCCTGCGAATCAAAGACCACTTCCACAAAGCCCTCTCCGCCGGGCGGAATAGGTTCTTTAGTCCAGGCTGGCGCCGTACACCCACAGGACGGCTTGACGTCCGTAATCCGCAAGGGCACTGTACCTGGATTTTTCACCTTGAAGCGGTAAGACACCTTCTCTCCTTCACGGATTTTGCCAAAGTCGTGCTCCATCTTGTCGAACTCTATTTTGGCCACTGGCTCAGCGGCTTGGGTGCTTGCTGGGCTGACCATAGCCGACTTTTCGTTGGCTGCCGAACCTGAACCACCGGTATTGTCTTTAGCTACCGGCGTACAAGCTGACACCAGCCCTAAAAAGGCCCACCGTAGATGACGCATACCGCCGCAAAGATACGAAACTCCTTCAGCTACTGGTGCTGCGCACTTCCCCCAGGAGGCCCTCGATCTCCAAGAGGAGCTGCTCGGCTTTGCGGTACTCATCCGGACGCAGGCCACTCTCCATGAAGGCCTTTTCCCGCGCTTGCTCGTAAGGAGAGTTCTTTTCAGCGCTTAGTTTACTGCGCAGCCCCTCCCAATACTGGCTGAGCTTTTGGCGGAGGCGGCGACGGGTGTTAGAACCGGTATCCGGAGCAATGAGGATGCCTACCACCGTTCCCACCGCCACACCGGCTAAAAAAGCCCAGAAAGCCCCACTTCCTCGCGAGTCGCTCATACAGGCAAATGTACGACAAAAGCGTTCCATCCCTCCCGCCTGAGCCGGTCCCGGAGTTTTTCGGCCTCTTTTCGGTGGGCAAAGCTGCCTACCAGCACCCGGTACAAGGCCCGCCCTCGATGAGTCGCCTCCCACACAAATGCTACTTCTCCCGTCTCTTTTTGGGCATTGTGGGCTAAGGCCCGGGCATTCACCAGCTCTGAAAAAGCTCCAATCTGTACAGCGTAAGGCTTAGGTTGGAAAGGGCGGCCTTCTGGGTGGGTAAAAAGCGCCACGCCAGAAGCCCCTCCTTGGGCGCCTGCAGTCCCTTGCCCCCCCCCCTCCGGAACCTGGGTCACTTCTACCCGTACTTGAGCCACCCCACGCGCCAAGATGCCCAGCTCTTTCGCCGCTTGCTCAGAGAGGTCTATGATTCGGCTAAGCTTGGCGGGGCCGCGATCGTTGATGCGCACCACGACCGAACGGCCCGTAGCTTTATCGGTGACCCGCACCACCGTACCAAAGGGCAGCGTCCGATGCGCCGCCGTATAAGCTCGCCGGTCATACCTTTCACCCGAGGCAGTACGCCGTCCGTGAAAAGCCGGAGCGTAGTACGAGGCTTCCCCTTCCTCTATATAGCCCACCTGCGCTAAAGCCGTAGTCAGCCCCCCTATCCAGACCACTTTTGTCCTCACCCCGCCAAGCAGTCGCGCAGACCTACCCATCGGAACCGCTTCACCACAAAGGCGGAATCTGTGAAAGACGCATTACTGGCAGGGTTGCCGCCCGTACCGTGAAAGTCGGAAAACGCTACACTCTGATTGATAAACACCTGTCCCCGGAAGTTGAAACTCACGGGTACGGCCGCTTCCGACAAAAGGCGCGCAGCATGCCGTTTGAAAGCAGGGTCTATCGTGTAAACCGCACACGAAAGCATGCCCTTCTGCCGGGCAAGCTGGTATAACCGTTCGAGCCCTTCTTGAGCATCTTGGACAGGCACCACCACCAAGCGAGGCCCAAAGTGCTCTTCTTGCGCCCAGGCTGCATCCGGGGCAGGAGCTTCGGCTACCACGGGCGTGAGCGTGCGCGCCTGCGTATACTGCGGATGCGTATAGCTTGCGGGAGAACGGTGCACAATCGCTTGGGCCGCCAGCCGTTGGATGCGTTCGGCCACCTGATCATTTTGCAGAGCGCCCAAGATAGCTGGGGCGGCTTTCGGGTGGCCAGCCAACTCCTCTATCGCACGGGTAAGCGCCGAACGTACCTCCTCGTACGAAAGGGTTCCCTGCGGGGTCTTGACCCCACTTCGGGGCACATATACATTTTGTGGGGCGGTACACATCTGGCCGCTATACAGACTGGCCGAAAAAGCCAAGTTCTTCGCCACCGCTTCGAGGTCTTCGACGCTCTCAAGCAGCACTCCATTCACGCCGGCCTTCTCGAGGAAGGTGATCTTCCCCGGTAAGGACTCCAAATACCGCCCAAACTCATTGCCCCCTGTATAGTCAATGAGGCGAATCCAGGGATGCTCAGCCAAAGCCTTCGTAACCGGTTCTCGGAAGGTATCCACGGTCAGTTGGACAATGGTAGGAGGTAAGCCGTATTCCTCAAAAAGTTCCTGTAAGATGCTCACCACCACTGCGATGGGATAAATAGCTCGGGGATGCGGCTTGAGGAGGACTGAACTGCCTACGGCCAAGCTGGCATACAAGCCAGGCAGCACGTTCCAAACCGGAAAGGTAGAAACCCCAATATGCAGCGAAAGCCCCTCAGGCTGAGGCGTGAAGTATTTTTCGACGACGGCCTGGACTTTGCCCAGGTCTTTCTGCCAGCGAACGTGGTAGGGGATATGGCTCAGTTCTTCATAAGCTACAGCTAAAGCTTCTACGGCGCGGTCGGCCGCATGAGGTCCCGACGCTTGGAAGGCCATCATCCAAGCTTGACCGGTGGTATGCATGGTGGCGTGGGCCACCTCGAAAAACCGGCGCGAAAACCGCTCTACCGACTCCATGAGTAAGCCCAACCGTTCGGTCCACGGCACCCATCGCCACACGGAGAGGGCTTCTCGGGCCGTTTCTATCCATTCTCCGACGTCGGATTGGGGGTACGAGAGACCAAGAGACTGCTGCGTGTAAGGAGACACTTCGTCGGAAAGCACCCAACGCCGCCCTGGCTGCCGCAACCGGTCAAAGGGCCGGTTCAACTGCGCTTTGAAGTCACTCTCTCCTTGAGAGGCCCAAGCCTCAGGGTAAGCGCGGGGATCTTCGGGGTAGGCAAACCAATACGTGCGCCGATGCCAAGCTGATCGCGCCTCCTCCAGACGGGGTTGATGCTTTTCCCACAGCGCAGCTCGGCGTGCATCCCGATTGTAGAGTTCCATCCCCGCAAAAGTAGACAAAGCCACCCACTCAGGAAAGAAAACCTACCGTCCAGCCGGCCTTCGCTACCACCGAGTCGCCAGCGGCGCTACCAGGCTTCCCTCTCCCCTATCTTTGCTAAAGTAACCGAAGCTAACCATGACCAAGCCCTACCTTTGGTTTCTCTCTCTCGGCTGGGTAGGAGCGCAGCTTAGCGGGATTGTGAACCAGTATGCGGCGGTGACGGGTTTTCTGGACCCGAGCACCTTGCAGGTAGATAACGCGGCGGGGTTTGCGGTGGGGGATCGCGTGCTGGTTTACCAGGCTAAAGGCGCCACCATAGACCAAACCCAGACCGCCGCCTATGGCGACCTCACCAGCATAGGCGGGGCAGGACTTTTCGAATTCGGCGTCGTGCAGTCAGTCGCAGGCAACACGATCACCCTCACCTGCCCCCTGACCCGATCTTTTGATTTCACGAACCCCGTGGGAGCAGCCATACAACTGGTGAAGGTCTCTTACCATGCTGGGGATGTGAGCCTTACGGGTACGGTCACCGCCGCGCCCTGGGACGGCCAGAAAGGCGGCCTCGTCGTGATCGAGACGGAAGGCACCCTTACCTTTGGCGCAAATATAGACGTGCGAGGACGGGGCTTTCGCGGCGGCGATCGCTCTATCAACGGCGGGAGCAGCTTAGCTTGTAATGCAGGCACCTATTATGGAGCGGCTGACGACCAAGCAGGCAGAAAAGGCGAAGGCATCGCCAACTGGCCTTCCCTCAACCACTACGGGTACCGAGGTAAGCTGGCTAATGGCGGAGGCGGGGGCAACAACCACAACTGCGGCGGAGGCGGGGGCGGAAACTACGGCGCCGGCGGTACAGGGGGATGGACCACCTGCGGCTCAAGAGGGGCGTGCCTAGGCAGTTCTGTGTCCAACTCCGGGATCGGGCTGGGAGGGCTTTCGCTCTCAAGCTACCTCGATGCCGCCAATCCCCGCCTTTTCTTTGGGGGTGGTGGGGGCGGAGGCCACCAGAATAATGACCAAGGCGGCGTAGGCGGCCCTGGCGGCGGTATCGTCCTGCTGCGCGCCAGCCAAATCGTCGGCAACGGCTGGCAAATCTTAGCCAGCGGCGCCCAAGGCGTGCAAAACCTGGGTAGTGGCTGCGGCCAGACGAACGTATCCTTTGCCGGCAATGACGGCGCGGGCGGAGGCGGGGCAGGAGGCGCAATCGCCCTCTACTGCCCCACTTACGTGGGCACGCTCACCCTCGATGTGCGCGGCGCGAACGGCCAAAACTGCAGTTCGCACCTTTGCTCTTGCACGCCTGATCACGGGCCAGGAGGCGGTGGGGGTGGGGGCTACGCCTGGTTCTCTACGGCTGGCCTACCCCCTGGCCTAACCGTGCTCGCCACCGGCGGCCAAAACGGCATTGAACTAACCCCCCTCAACGAAAACCAGTACGGCTGCACAAATACAGGAAACTGCATCCCGGCCGGCCCTGATCGGTACAACCGCGGCGCGACGCCCGGCCAAAACGGCGCCAGCCTCTACGACCTCAGTTGGACTCCCGTCAGCCCTTGTCCCCTTCCCCTCTTGAGATTGGCGGCTTGGGAGAGTGAGCTTGCGCCTACCGGGCAGCTCGTCCACCGCTACCGGCTGGAATCGGACCTACCCCTTACCGCTATTGAGCTGCACCTACAGCCCCTGGCCACCAACCAAGCTTCCTGGCAAGAGACCTTTCCGCCTGCCGCCGAAGGGACCTTGGTTCACCTTCTGCCGGCACCCGGCACTTATGAAATGGGGTTTTTTGTTCGTCTACCTGGCGGCTCCGCCCGCCTGCTTTCTCGCAAGAGACTCACCTATGAAAGCCCCTTCCAGCTCAAGGGTAAGGTGCTTCACCTGCAGGGGGCCGAAACGCAACCTTTTGCCTTGTATGACGCGCTCGGGCGCATCTTAGCTGAAGGAGTCCTCTCCCCCAACCAACCCCTCGTTCTCGACTTGAGCCCCTACCCTGCCGGCCTGTACTGCTTACGTCTGGGCGCAGAGTCTTACCCTGTGCGGCTCGCCCCCTAAGGAAAAGGCTATACCTATCTCTCTTTTGGGATTTCTCGCGGGGCTTTTGGCACAGTATTTGCCAAGGAAGAGCTTTATGCTTACATGTCTATGGGCTTGGGTATGGGCCCAGCTTTCTGGCGTCGTGAATCAATATTCGAAAGTGGTGAGCTTCCCGGCTATCAACCAAATCCAGGTACAAGATCCGTCTCCTTTCGCTCCTGGAGACCGGATCCTCGTACACCAGGCCAAGGGGGCCCAGATTTCCACGCAAAACAATAGCACTTATGGCGACATTCAATCTGTTGGCAGCGCCGGGGTATTCGAGTTTACCTACGTTCAGTCCATTAGTGGAGACATCTTGACTCTGGATTGCCCGCTCCAGTACTCCTACGGCAACCCTGTAACCGATGCCATACAGGTTGTTAAGGTTTCGTATCACACTGGCGACGTCTCGATAATCGGTCAAGTGACGGCTTTGCCCTGGGATGGCGACAAAGGCGGCATTGTCGTGATCGAGACGCAAGGCACCCTCACCTTGAACGCTGACATCCAAGTTTCAGGGCAGGGTTTTCGGGGCGGCAGCCCATCCTCAAATCAGACCACCAACTCCTGCAGCACAGGAGACCCTGACCTCTACAGAGACACGACCTGGTATGGGCCCCCAACCATGTACGCCGGTAGCAAAGGAGAAGGCATAGCCCTCCCGCCATCGAACTCCCACCTAGCTCATCGTGGCAAAATGGCCAGTGGCGGAGGCGGCGGTAACATGCACAAATGCGGCGGAGGCGGGGGCGGCAACTATGGCGCCGGCGGACAAGGCGGCTGGACCACGTGCGCCTGCGTGGGGAACTTGTACACCTACCTGATCCAATCTCCCACGGGGAAAGGGGGCACCGCTTTGAATGGCTACGTGACCGCGCCTCCAGGTCAACGGCTCTTTTTTGGAGGGGGAGGCGGCGGTGGCCAGCAAAACAACAATGAAGGCGGAGGCGGCGGTAACGGCGGCGGTATCGTTATCTTGCAGGCTCGTGAAATCGTAGGCAATAACCATTGGATTAGGGCAGACGGTCAAACGGCAATACAAAACCTGGGTGCCAACTGTGCTTTCGCTAACGCTGCAAGTTCAGGCAACGATGGCGCGGGGGGAGGCGGTGCCGGTGGCTCTATCCTCCTCTATTGCGGTCTCTACACCGGCCAGCTCAACCTGTCCGTACAAGGAGCCCGCGGTCAGGATGCAAGCTGGCAAACCTGCCCGTGTATAAATACCCCCGACCATGGGCCCGGCGGAGGGGGAGGAGGTGGCTACGTGGCCCTCTCAGAACCTGCCTGCCAACTAACGTTTCTGTTAGCTTGGCGGGCGGACCCAACGGTCAGGAACGCAGCCCCCGCAACGAAAACGTCAACGGCTGTAACAACTCGGGCAATAGCAACTGTATCCCTCCAGGGTCAGCGCGCTTCGACCGCGGGGCTACCTCAGGTCAGAATGGAGGCCTACTTTTTGGGTGGCTTCCCAGCGTACGTGTTTGCCTGCCATTGTCTGCCACGCTCCTTCGAGCTTGGACGGTCCAGCTTTCGCCGAGCGGCCAGGTGCACCACGAATGGGAAGTCTCCACAGAAAAACCCCTTTCCAATGTGGAGATCGTGTGGAAAGCCTTGGGCGGGAATCGCCGTTCTGGAAAAGTCTTCTTCGCAGGACAGGCTCTCGGCAGTGGGCAGCACACACTACCCGGTCCAGGTCTGTACGAAATGAGCTTCTTTGTGCAGTGGCCAGAAGGAGGGCGCCAGCTCCTGTCGCAGCGCACTGTACGCTGGCAAACGCCCTTCCACCTCGAAGGACGCCGGCTGTTTCTCAGCTCGGCTACGGAGGGTTACTGTAAGGTCTACGATACCCAGGGGCGCTTACTTCTCCAAGCTGCCCTACACCCCCATCAGACCCTCGAATGGGACCTCAGCACCTGGCCTGCTGGCTTCTACCTGCTGGAGACGCAGGAGGGAGCGTATCGCTTCGGACTGGCAGACTGATTACACCCACAGGGCTATCACCCCTGCGGCCAATAGCTCGGCAAGGGAAAGAACTGCTGCCCAGCCACCAGGAAAAAGCGTTTTCTGGCGCCAGTACAGCACGATTCCGGCAAGCAGCCCTACCATGCCCGCCGCGGCCACCACATACAACCCTGTGTAACTGAGGGGGGCTATGGCATGAGGTAACTTGATGGCGTAGATGGGATAACCAAAATTCTGCACCAGGAAAAGCACCTGCCCCCACCGAGCAACTTCGCCGATCACGAGCGCGCCCCAGAAGTACCCCGCTTTTTGGCGTAGTCGGCTGGCCACAAAACCCAGCACCAGGAGGGCTACGGCATACAGATGAGGCGTGTAAAGCAGGAATCGCATGGCTAAGGGGTTAGCTGCTTACTGGGCGCAGACGACGATAGGTGTGCTTAGGGGGTGGGCGTTTGACCAAACGGGGCCGCCAAGTGCGCTCGTAATCGGACCAGGTGCCTTCTACAAAAAAGACGCCTTCTCCCGGCTCAAAGGCCAAAATATGGGTAGCCACTCGGTCCAAAAACCACCGGTCGTGTGAGATAATGAGTGCGGATCCAGTAAAAGCCTCGAGGGCTTCTTCGAGAGCTCGGATGGTATGCACATCGAGGTCGTTAGTCGGCTCGTCGAGGAGGAGGAGGTTAGCCCCCTGTTGGAAGCTGTAAGCGAGGTGGAAACGCGTTTTTTCGCCGCCGGAGAGGTCTCCAATGCGCTTTTCTTGGTCGGCGCCCGTGAAGCCGAATCGCGCCAAGTAAGAGCGCACATGAAGCTGCCGCCCCCCCACGGTCAGGTACTCCTGCCCGCCGGAGAGTTGCTCGAGAAGCTTTTTGCTGGGGTCCAGCGCCCGATGCTCCTGGTCTACGTAGGCGATCACGGCTTTGGACGACACCTCCAAGCGCCCGGCAGCCGGCTGGAGCTCGCCAAGAAGGAGGCGAAATAGAGAAGTTTTGCCCGCTCCGTTAGGCCCGATGATTCCTACGATCGCTCCTCGCGGCACGGCAAAAGAGAGACCCTCAAAGAGTAAACGGTCCCCCACGCGCAAGGCTAAGTTTTCAGCTTTGATCGCCCAATCCCCTAAAGGCGGGGCCGGCGCAATAAAGATTTCTCGATCGTCAGAGGCGTGACGCTCGTAAGCGGCCAGGCGGGCTTTACGTCGGGTTTCTCGGTCTTTGGGCTGCATTTGAATCCACTCCAGTTCTCTGCGCAGAGCGCGCTGACGCTCCGGTGAACTCTGTTCTCGCTTGAGCTGCTCTTCTTTTTGGCGGAGCCAACTGGAGTAGTTACCCCGCCAGGGCACACCCTGTCCGTGGTCCAGCTCCAAAATCCATTCGGCCACCTTTTCTAAAAAGTATCGGTCATGGGTTACAGCGATCACGGTGCCTTGGTACTGCTGGAGGTGGGCTTCGAGCCAAGCCACAGACTCGGCATCAAGATGGTTGGTCGGCTCATCCAAGAGGAGGATATCCGGTTCTTGGATAAGTAGGCGCGCCAGGGCCAGACGACGCTTTTCGCCTCCTGACAAGACGCGCACGGGCGCATCCGGTGGAGGACAACGCAGCGCTTCCATGGCCTGCTCGATATAAGTGTCAATGTTCCACCCATCTACGGCCTCGATTTGTTCCTGAAGGGCGGCCTGCTCAGCCAAGAGAGCCTCCATCTCTGAGTCCGAGAGCGGCTCAGCAAAACGCAAACTCACGGCCTCGTAGCGCGCCAAGAGGTCATACACTTCTTGCGCGCCTTCTTGTACGATCTCAATGGCTATTTTGTTGGGGTCGAGCTGGGGGTGCTGCGGCAAGTAGCCCAGCGAATAGCCTGGAGTCAACTTCGCTTCGCCCAGAAAGTCGGTATCCACCCCCGCCATGATGCGCAAGAGGGTACTCTTGCCCGAGCCATTGGCACCTACTACACCGATCTTGGCCCCGTAGAAGTAGGATAAGGAGATGCCCTTGAGGAGGGTGCGGTTAGGCGGGAGGATCTTGGAGACCCGCACCATGGTATAGATGACCTTTTCGCCGGCCATATAGGCAAAGGTAGGAGAGGAAAAGCCTACCAGCGTAGGGGCTTGGGTGCGACCATCCAACGGAGCGTTATCCATCCCCCTTGCTGGCCTTCCCGCCAAAAGCCTTCTCCCTCCAAGTAGAGAGGCAAGCACCAGGGCTGCCAACTCAAGCGCCCATGCACGAGCCGATACGTTTGCCGCTGTCCTTGCAAGACTCGATTGCCAAAATCCTGCACATGCGTGATGTCAGTCTGAAAAGGGCTGGAACCCCAGTTTTGGGTAGGGGTGTTTTGGCCTTGCTGGAGCCAAGTGATACGCCCTTCGAGGATCAAGCCCGGCACAGGTTGGTAACGCACCAGGCCGACCACTTCTCGCAGGTTAGCGCCATAAGGATGCGCCAAAAACTGGTCGTGGTGCGTCCAAGCCGCTCCTACATTGGAATGGCTGTAGGTGTAGGGCTGAACCTGGTTCAGTTCGAATTGCAGGTCCAGGGTGGACACTCCTACATCGAAGGCCTTGAAGCCTACTTGATAAGCGTATTTGTTGCCCCACCAGCCTCGACCTTCTTTGCGTTTGCCGAAGTTGTAATCGTCTATGGCGAGCTGGCCATACACTTGGAAGCGGCGCAGGAGGTTTGCGCGCCAAAAGACCCCCATCATAGCGTTGTCAGGACTGCCTAAGGCCTGTTCGACCGCCCGGTAGAAAATCACTGGCACTAAGTAGGTCAGCTCAAAGCCTCGGTACCCTCGAGGCGTCCAAGGGTTGTATAGGATCCCCTCGAAGAGGCCCAGGCAGACCCCCCGTCGAGGCCGCCAAAGGAGCTGATGCAGGGCCAGGTATTTGCGGGGTTGATCGCCCCAAGAATCCGGCTTATTAGGCAGGTAGTCGATGAGCTGAGCGAAAAAGTTATGGTATTCCCACCGGCCCAATCGGGTACGAAGGTGCAGGTACAGGTACTCGGGAGGGTAGTCAGAAAGGTACAGGCTCTGAAAACCAGGCCCCCAAAAGGCTTTGTCCCGACCGAACTTGAGGCGGACCGCCGGCACCGGTGAATAGGTAAGGTAACCGCGAGTGTTGGTGTAGTCGTAGGCGTTTGAGCGGAAGGGCTTCACAAAAGCCTCTCCCCACAGCGTCTGGTAAATCGAGTAGCGTTGGGTGATAAAAAAGGGCGGACGAGCCTGCGTCTCCAGGAAATCGGCGTATAGCCCGACTTTGCGGCCCAAGCGGGCGCGCAGGTAGGCCCCCCGGGTGTTTTGATACAACAGGCCGCTGGAGTCTCGGCCAGCTGCTACCTGCACCAGAGGGCCGATGTACAAGCTGGCGTAGGGCTGCTCCCAGACAAAAAGGTCCCGACGATTAGGAAAAGCCCACCGCAAAAACGAAGGCGTCTGCCGGGTCGGGAGCGAATCAAGCAGCCAAAAAACCGCTCGCTGGTAGCGCGCTTTATCGAGTCGGTGCAGGCGGCTGGTGTCGAGATGCGCCAGTAGGTGACGCATTTCTTCTCGTCCCCAAGGGCGGCTTTCAATGGGCACCACCGTATCCACGTAGCCTCGCACATCCCACCTCTCCCACCAGGAGTAGAGCTCGCTTCCTACAAACACGTCTGCGTCTTGGGCCGCGAGACTGCCGATTAGCCAACCCCAACAAAGCCACCTAAACGACCGCATGCCCTGCGAAGGTGCATTTTTTCTGAAAAAGCGTTTTTTTGTAGTAGGGGCTATGCGCACCTATTACGATGTGTTGGGTTTACCCTTTGGGGCTTCGGCCGAGCAGATACGGCAGCGCTACAAGGAGCTGGCACGTCTGTACCATCCGGATGTGAGCCAGGATCCTGACGCCTTGCGCAAAATGCAAGAAATCAACGAAGCATACCGCATCCTGAGCGATCCCCAACTGCGGTTGGCGTATCATTTACGGTTAGCGGCCTTGGTTTTGCGTAAAACAGCCCGATCCCCTCGTCCTGCTGCGGTAGCGGCCCCTACGCCGCCCCTGCCCCGCACTTACCCACGCTGGATGCTGACTACGTTAGCTGCCCTCTTGGGGGTGGTGGTTTCGGCTGCAGTAATCTACCACTTATACCATCCCTTCGCAGTAAAAAGAGCCTTTCTCCACGGCCTACACCTCTCAGCTTGGCCTGTCTACCTTAGCCCCCCTCCTTCCTTAGAGTGGGTAGACCTCTCTCACAATCGCTTGACTGGGGTACCAGCTTTACTGTTTGAGCAGAAGCACCTTCGCTACTTGTCCTTAGCTCACAACGAAATCACCCTGTTTCCCGGCACATGTGCCGTATGGGCTGAACTGGAAGTGCTCGACCTGTCTCATAACCGCCTGAAGGCCCTACCCCTGGGGATAGGCGAACTGCAAAGTCTTCGCGTGCTGGACCTGAGCTACAACCAGCTTGAAGTCCTTCCTCCTGAGATGATGGCCCTGCCGAGCCTTACGGACCTGCGCCTGAGGGGCAATCCCCTTTCTCCGCAAACCCGAGCTTGGATTGAAGCCCAGCTCAAGCACCAGCCTAACCTCCGAATACTTTGGTAGCGGTAATAGGGCTGCAGGTCGCCTTGAGCGGCCTGACGCCCCCAGAAAAACGTCTTTGGCAAAAGCTAAGGCCTGACACCATTGCCGCCGAAAGCCTCTTACGCAGTTGGGGCTACTGGCAAGCAGCACCCCAAGGTGGACAAGCGGGCCCCCGTTTCCACCTTAGGAGCCTGAGCATAGCAGGGGACAGTACGGCCCAAGCTCTAATCCCACCTCGGCTCCTCAAACGCTGGCAAGGTCGGCCCCTCACGCCAGCGCTCCTACAAGAAGTGCCCGTAGCGCTGCGGCAGATGCTGGCCAACCAAGGCTATCTCTATGCTGGCGCAGCTTGGCACCATTTCTTTTGCGATTCCGCAGGCCGATGCACAGCCCAGCTGCACCTCACTTCAGGCCCCCTCGTGCGGTTAGATACGATCTTTTTGCGGGGGCCTTGGCCGGCTTCCCGAGGAGCCTTTTACCAGATCACCGGACTGCGACCGGGGCGGCCGATTTCTCTACAGGCCCTTCAGATGCTTCCGCACCGGCTGCGTAGCACACCCTATGCCACCTTGGTGGACACCCCCAAACTGTGGCTTTTCCCTGGGCTGGCTTGGCTCGAAATCCAACTCCAACCTAAAAACGCCAATCGCTTAGATGGATCGCTGTCCCTACTGCCCACCGGCAGTGGCCTTTCCACTCGACCGCAACTGATTGGCCAGTTTGACTTGGTGCTTGTGAGTCCCTTCCGGTTGGGAGAACAGCTTGAGGCCCACTTTTCCCAACTGCCCAATCGCTCGCAGCGGTTGCAGGTTCGGCTGGGGCTGCCTTATCTCTGGCTGGGCCTTTTAGCCCTGCAGGGGAAGTTTATGCTCTGGCGCCAGGATACCAGCTTTCTTTCTCGCGAGGTAGGGTTTTCGGTGCGGTACCGCCTCTCCCCAGCATGGACGCTTCTGGCAGAAGGGCAGCGCACGACTTCTCGCCTGCTTTCCACGGCGCCCTATCGCGCCCTGGTCTGGCCACCCCCTCGAGTGCTGGACTTTGATCGGCAAGGCCTGACCTTAGGGTGGGAGTTTCAAAACACTGACCTACGCACCGCCCCCCGGCAAGGATGGATCCTGACCCTGACGGGCACCCAAGGCCGGCGAGGCTACCGGCAAAACCCCGGTTTGCCTGCTTTTCAGTACGATCGACTTCCGCCCCCCAGTCCTTACCGAGAAGTGGAAGCCAGCTTGGAACGCTACACCCCGATCACCGCTCTGCTGACTTTACGGACAGGCCTACGGCTATACCGCTACTGGGCCCGCGGCTACGTCGAAAATGAACTTCGCCGCTTGGGCGGGGAAGCCTTGCGGGGCTTTCCCGAAAACACCTTACCCACGGCCGCTTACGTCCAGGGCCTGCTTGAGCTGCGCCTTCACCTCGAAGAAGAAGGTTACCTTGCGGCCTTCGCCGAAGTGGCTCGCCTGGACCTCTACCTCCTCGGAAACCAAACCACCCAGGCCGCCGGGCTGGCTTTACAAACCCGACTCTCCGCCGGGCTTTTCCGTCTAACTTTCGCCGCCGCCCGCCTCACCGGCAACCCCTGGGACCTACGCCGCCTCCTCGTCTCCCTGACTTGGGTGTCAGAATTTTGATTTTTGCTACCTTAGACCCATGCTGAACCTGTACAGCCTAAAGTTTGCTTACCAGCTGATTAGTCGGATGGAGCCCTCCGAAGTCCGCTACTTCAAGCGTTTCTCGGGCTTCCATGGAGGGGATAAGTTCTACTTGGAACTTTTTGACCGGCTTCTGGCGCTGCGAAAGCGTAGACTCCCCCTTAGCCAGGTGCGCCCCACCCTCCAAAAAGAAGACCCTAAACTCGAACACCTTGTCAAACACCTAAACGAAAGGCTCCTCGAAGCTCTCACTTTCTACTACGAGACAAACTCTCCCGAACACCGCCTTAGTAAAACTCTGCGGCGCACAGAACTCCTTCTGTATAAGGGACTCCTGCCCCTTCTGCCTAAAATGCTTCTCAAAGTCTATCACCAAGCTCTACAAGAGGAACGTTTCGCCCAAGCCTTGCAAGCGGTGGACCTGCTCAAGCAGCTCTGGGGCATGAACCTCATTCGAGGCAAAGGCCTGCGAGCCGAAGACCTTTTTCGCTACACCGAACGGGTGCTGCATTACCTTACGCAGACTCACAAAGCGTGGTACCTGGCCGCGCTGTACGCCGAACTCATCTTAGAAGAGGGCGAAAGCCACCCCCGCGAACGGCTCCTCGTGATAGACCAGTACGCCTCCCACCTGAACCTTGAGCCCCCTCATCCCTCTGACCCGCTCACCTTGCACTTCTTCTACGATACCGGACAAGCGCTAAGGGCCCGCCTGTACGGCCAGACTCAAAAATACCTCGACACTACCCGGCTCCTCGTATACAAAATGGAACAGCGACCCAAGAAGCTTCGGTTTCTGCAGTCCAAATATCTCCTGGCCCTCAACAACCTTCTGGCTGGCCTGGCTGAGCAAAAACACTACGACGAAGCTTGGCAAACCCTGGAAAAGTTGCGCAGCATTGTGCCCACCAGCCGCTACTTGGCCCTCCAGAAGGAACGGCTCCTCGTCTTCAACGAACTGAACCTGTCTTTCCTGCAAGGCCGGAGCGACGCCGTGGCCGCCCGCTACGAAGAATACCTCGAACGGCTCGAAAAAACCTACCTCCGCTCCTCCCCCTCTTACGCCATCAGCAGCTATTACCTCTTGGCTTTCAACCTGCTTGCGGCTGGCCGGCTGCCCCAAACCCTTGCAGTGCTCCAGCGCGTAGAACAGGGCGCCCTCGAACTCAAACGACGAGACCTGCTCTTGGCGGCTTTCATCTTGCGGCTCTTGACGGCCGTCCAAACCCAAGACCCTTCCCTCCTGCGCAAGAACCTCCACGCCGTCTACAGAAAGCTGCGGGCCTTACCTCGCCCCGGCGAACTCGAAAAAGCCTTTTTGAAATACCTCGAGCAAGTGTTGTCAGGGAAGTTTCCCACCCAGGAAACCGCCTTAGATGCCTTTGCCCGCTACCTCCAAGAAGTGCGTAGCCAAGGCAGTCACGCTTTGCAGCGTTTCTGGGAGGTGTACTTCCCCATCGATTGGTTGGAAAAAAAGCTCCAGGAGTATGCCTGGTACGCAGACCCTTCCTCCCCAGCTCGTCCAAGACCTGGCCAGTGAAGGGTTTGGCGTAGTGCGTCCACACAACGCCCCTGTAGTGCTGGTGCCTTTCACCCTGCCCGGCGAAGTGGTGGAAATCACCATCACTCGTCGCAAGCGCCAGTTATGGTATGGCCAGGCTGTGGCTTGGCACCGCAGGTCTCCGCATCGGGTGGAGCCGCATTGTGGAGACTTTGGGCGGTGTGGCGGCTGCCGCTGGCAAATGATGGACTACCCTTACCAGCTTCACTACAAACAGCGGTTCGTGCAGCAAGCTTTTTCCCATCTGGGGCACCTGACTGTAGAAGTGCCCCCTGTCGTGCCCTCTCCCCTCGTCTGGCACTACCGCAACAAAGCCGAATACACCTTCGGCGAAGATCCTCCTGGCCACCTTCTCTTGGGGTTTCACCCTCGGGGGGATTTTGCGCGGGTGCTGGACCTTACGGCGTGTCAGATTGTCCCACCCGCTTTTGAAGCGGTGCGACGGACGGTGCTGGCTCAAGCGCGCCTAAAAGGCCTGCGCGCTTACCATCCCCTTCGCCACAAAGGCCTACTGCGTCAGCTTATCGTGCGGGGCACCGAAGACCGCCTCATCGCTTTCCTGAGCTTAGCCGATGACCGCCCCGACGTCGCACTGGACCTCCTTGGCCCTGTCCAAGCTTCCCTCCCTCTCCTTGCCGGCTTCGGCTACTTCCACAACCCTAAGCGCAACGACAGCCTAACCGACCTCAATCCTATCCCCCTGGCCGGCGACACTCGCCTCGAGTTCTGCGTAGACGGGCTCCAATATGAGTTGGGCATCCAAGACTTTTTCCAAGTGAACCTACCCCAAGCCGAAAACCTTCTACGCTGGATTCGTGAACGCCTACCTCCTCGCTGCACCGTGCTCTACGACTTGTATGGGGGAGTAGGATTTTTTGGCGTAGGATTGGCGGATCGGGCTGAAAAAGTCGTGCTGGTAGAAAAGCTGCCGCAGGCCGTACGCAGCGCCGAAGCCAACTTTCGTCGCAACCGCCATCGCTTCCCCACTACCACATGGCAGACGTACACCGGTGCGCTGGAAGACCTGACACAGGTAGCCCTCACACCGCCCCCGGGCAGCGTCGCTATCGTGGACCCTCCTCGCGAAGGCCTCCATCCCACCGTACGCAAGGCGCTCCGCACCCTGCCCTTTGAAGAGATCTTCTACGTAAGCTGCCACCCCGCTACGCAGGCCCGTGACCTGGCCGACCTCCAAGAAGCTTACCAGATCGTAGCCGTGCAACCTTTTGACCTTTTCCCTCACACCACCTCAGTGGAAAACATCGCCCACCTGCGCCGGATCAAACGCCCCACCTTCTAACCCTATAGCGCCCTCCCCAAGCACCGTACCCCCTAAGCCTCTTTAGAGGATGAGCCAGCCCTACAGAGCTGTAGTATTTAGCCGCCCGCTGGGGCCAGCGCGGTCCCCCTGAGCTTCTCTACGTAAGTTAGCCAGGCGGGCGGCACCGGCTGGCCAGGCTTACGCGCCCCAAAAATCCACAAAACTTCCTCGCCCTCGGGCCCAAACACCTCCACCGAATAAATAGGCCCTTCTCGAGTAGGCTTTTCAACCAAGTACACTTCTGCAACACCAGCGGGGTTTAGATGGAGGGTAAAAGTATCCTCTAAAACATTGATCCAGCCCCGTGCAGGCGAGATCGTGGAAACTACTCCGGTAAAAATATGGTGAATGCCTGTATTACCTACGAAGAACATGATAGGTGTTTGGCTGATTTGGGCCCATTCTAAAAGGTCCGAAAAAGTAGACGTGGGCAGGCGCCAGGTGTAGGTACCCTCAGCTAAGCGCACCGCAGCCCAGCGAGACAAACCGTAGCGCCGCAAAAGAGCGAAGAAGTCGTGGGTATCTTGCAAGCCCTTCCAATCAGCCAAGAACTGTCCTTTATCTACTGCCGGTAGCGTACGAAGGTTCTGACGAGCAGGCGGAGGAACCGTCTCGGGGGCAGGCCCCGCAAAACGGTTCACCAGAGCTTCCCAAGCCGGAAGAAAAGCGGGGTCTTTGAGGTATACTTTGTGAATCGCTTCCCCCCAGGGAGTAAAAAACTGCAGGCTATACAAGGGCTTTCCGTCCCGACCAAAAGAACGTACCGCATATCCATATCCCCAGTGCATAAGGTACAGACGCAGGTCTACAATGGGGCTATGAAGCACTCCAATAGGCCCGTCGAAGGCAGGAGAAGGGTAAGGACCGGTGGTCTCCATGACGACCCACTCATTGCGGCTCAAGCCCATGAGCAAGCCCAACCGCGTAAGCTCAGTAAAAATCGCTGGGAACTCAGGCTTCAGAGGGACGGCGTCGTCTTCGTAGGCCACCGGTACAAGCTCGCCTTCGCTAACGCCAAGCTGCGCAGCCGCATCCCGCAAATACAGGTGCGGCTGCTCCGACCGAAGCCGCTGATAGGCGGCCTTCAAGGAGGCAGACAGCATGCGCAAAGGTAATGAATACAAAACGTTGCGCTCCAGAACCCTTCAGCTCCCAGGAGGCAGACCCGTAAACACTGGCCTTGGGCTCGCAAAACCAGGAAAAAACACCCGGCCTAAAACCGATAAGGACCTGATAGGACAGGGCAGACCGCGTGCCCCGTCGGCGCTACGTTGGCCTCTACCTCAAAAGTTATCCCCTGCTTCAGAGGGTCAAAGCGTGCAATGCCCAGCCCCGGCTTTTGGTTGTACTTTTGCGGGCATGGCTATCCGTGTAGGCATCAACGGTTTTGGGCGGATTGGGCGGCTGGTGCTGCGCGCCCTCTTAGAGAAGCCCGGCGTCCAAATCGTACGCATCAACGACATTACCGACGCGGCGACGCTGGCTCACCTGCTGAAGTATGATTCGGTACATGGGCGCTTTCCTTACCCCATCACCGTAGAGGGTAATACCCTCCTCGTGAAAGACCAACGCATCGAAGTCTCTGCCGAAAAAGACCCCAGCCATTTGGCCTGGGACCGAAGCGGCGTCTCCATTGTAGTGGAGTCCACGGGAAAGTTTACCGACGGGGCCGAAGCCCGCAAACACCTCGCCGCCGGTGCCCAAAAAGTGATCATTTCAGCTCCGGCTTCCGGCGACATTGACGCCACTATCGTCTTAGGCGTGAACGACCACCTCTTGAAGCCAGAGATGCAGGTCATCTCCAACGCCTCCTGCACCACCAACTGCTTAGCCCCTATGGTGAAAGTGCTTGATGAGGCCTTCGGGGTAGAACAAGGCTTCATGAATACGGTACACGCATACACGGCGGATCAGCGTCTGCAAGATGCCCCACACAAAGACCTGCGCCGCGCCCGAGCCGCCGCAGTAAACATCGTACCTACCACCACCGGCGCCGCCAAAGCCGTGGGCCTTGTGCTGCCCCACCTCAAAGGCAAACTGGACGGCATCGCTCTGCGGGTGCCCGTACCCGATGGCTCCATAACCGACTTCGTGGCCCTACTCAAAAAGCCCGCCGACAAAGAAGCCATCAACGCCGCCTTCAAGGCCGCTGCCCAGGGCCCCCTCAAAGGCATCCTGGAGTATTCCGAAGAGCCCCTCGTCTCCACCGATATCCTCGGCAATCCTCACTCCTGCATTTTTGACGCTCAGTCTACTATGGTCATAGGGCCGATGGTGCGAGTATTGGGCTGGTATGACAACGAGTACGGCTATTCGTGCCGTACGGCGGACCTGGTGGTGAAAGTAGCCACCCTTTCTGGCCTGGTGTAATGCAGCGCTTGCCTTCTCTGCGAGAAGCTTCCCCAGCCGGGAAGCGCGCTTTTGTACGGGTAGACTTCAATGTTCCCCTCCAAGATGGGCAAATCACCGACGATCGGCGCATTCGCGCCGCCTTGCCCACTATCCAATACCTCCTCGAAAAGGGAGCCGCCGTACTCTTGTGCTCACACTTAGGCCGCCCCCAAGAAGGCCAGCCCGACCCTAAGTACTCCTTAGCCCCCGTACGAACCCACCTCGAGAAACTCCTCCGCCAGCCCGTAGGATGGATTCCTGACCCTTTTCACTTGCAGCCTTTGCGGCCTGGTCAGGTTTACCTCCTGGAAAACATCCGTTTTTTCCGAGGCGAGAGCCAAAACGACCCGGACTTTGCGCGGGCCTTGGCTCAGTGGGCTGACTTGTATGTTTCGGATGCCTTTGGGTCTCTGCATCGGGCCCATGCTTCGGTCGAAGCCCTGCCTCGTCTCATGCCCCAGAAATACGCCGGCTTTCTCGTCGAGGCCGAATGGGACAATGCCCAGCGCGTCCTCTCGGCTATCGAACGCCCTTATCTGGTGATTGTCGGCGGCGCTAAAGTCTCCGACAAACTGCCCTTGCTACGGCATTTGCTGCCTCGTCTGGACCGGCTGCTGATTGGAGGCGGCATGAGCTACACCTTCCTGCATGCGCAAGGGCTGCCTATTGGCAAATCCCTCCTCGAAGCCGACCAAGTAGAGGCGGCCCGATCTATACTGGCCCAAGCCGCACAAGAAGGCAAAAAGGTGCTGTTGCCTATAGACTCGGTCTGCGCTACAGAGTTTTCGGAGAAAGCGGCCCCACGCGTCTTCCCCCACGAGCCGGGAGCTTTCCCAGAGGGGTACCTGGGGCTGGACATCGGCCCCGCTACGATAGCGGCCGCCCGAGCCTTCATCGCAGGAAGCCGAACCATCCTCTGGAACGGCCCTATGGGCGTCTTTGAGTGGGAAGCCTTCCGCACCGGCACCGTCCAGGTGGCTCGAGCCGTAGCCGAAGAGACCCAAAAAGGCGCCTACAGCCTTATCGGCGGAGGCGACACCGCCAGCGCCGTAGAAATAGCCGGCCTGGCCGACCAGATGAGCTTCCTCTCCACGGGTGGGGGGGCTTTGCTGGAACTGCTGGCCGGCCAAACCTTGCCTGGGATAGCTGCCTTATTGTCATGAAATTCTGGCAGTACCTCCTCCCCCTCTCTCTCTCCGCCCAAATCGCTTGGCAACCGCTCGAGGAGGCTTTTGAACGGGCCCGCTACCAAGACCGGCTCCTGCTGATCTACATCTACACCCCTTGGTGCAGCCCCTGCGTGCTCATGGACCAACACAGCTGGGCTCACCCCGTCATCGCCACCTATGCCACCGCTAACTTCCACTGCGTGCGCCTAAACGCCGAAGACCGAGACTCCCTCCCCTTCAACGGTAGCCTCTTCCCTTACCTACCCGAACTGCACGCTAACCAGTTGGCATACCTTTTGTTAGAGGGAAAAATGGAATACCCAGCGCTGGTAGTGATGGACCCCTCAGGCACAGTGCTACTCAAACTGCACGGTCTAATCCCCGCCCGCCTCTTAGACGAAATCCTGCGCTATTTTGGGGGGGGGTTCTATCGCTCCATGAGCTGGGAAGCTTTCCAAAAAACCTATCCTTCTCAGCTATGACGACCGAACCGAAAGCACCACAAAACGAAGAACTCTTACGGTTCGAAGAGACTTTCCCTCCCACAAACGCCTCCCCGCTCGCGGAAGCTTCCGCTGATCTGCTTTCTGCCGAGTCTGCCGCTGCCTCTGACCCCACAGAGGTATGGCAAACCCGGGTGCGTGAGCTGGAAGCCGAAGTCGAAAAATGGCGCGATCAGGCCCTGCGCGCGGCCGCCGAACTGGAAAACTACCGCCGACGCGTCCAACGAGACCTGCCTCAACAGCTCCACCAAGCCCAAGCCGAGCTTCTGCGGGGGCTTTTGCCCCTGCTTGACAACCTCGAACGAGGGCTCCGGGCAGCCGAAGAAGCCCCTGACCTCGACAAACTCAAAGAAGGCCTGGGACTCCTGACCCGCCAGTTTCAACACACGCTGGCCCGCTTAGGCGTCGAACCTATCCTGCCTGAAATAGGCAGCCTCCCTAACCCCGAAGAGCACGAAATCCTCTCCACCCTACCCGCCCCCGAAGGCACGCAGCCCCACACTATCCTCGAAGTCGTCGAGCCAGGCTATCGCTTAAGAGGCCAGCTCCTACGCCCGGCCCGCGTGATCGTAACAGAATGAAAAAAGACTACTACGCCATCCTCGGCGTGAGCCGAGACGCCGACCCCGAAACCATCAAACGGGCTTACCGACGCCTGGCTGTACAGTACCACCCCGACAAAAACCCCGGTAACCGGGAAGCCGAAGAACGCTTCAAAGAGATTAGTGAAGCCTACGAAGTGCTCAGCGACCCCGAGAAACGCCGCCAATACGACCTTTTTGGAAACGTCCAGGGAAGCGGCGGTATGGCCAGTGACCCTTTCTCTCAGATGATGGAGGAGGTCTTTCAAAGCTTTTTTGGGGGGCGCGCTCCGCGGTCCAGGAGACCTTCGGCTATCCCCGGAGAAGAAGTACGAATCCAGGTGGAGCTCACCTTAGAAGAAATCGCTCAAGGCACCACACGTACGGTTCGTTATACGCGGAAGGTACCCTGTGCTGCGTGTGAGGGGACAGGCAGTCGTGACCGACGGCCTCCGCAAGCCTGCCCCACCTGCGGAGGAAACGGACAAGTAGCCTACCGGGTAGGGGGAGGCTTCTTTCAGCAAATCGTTTACCAAGACTGCCCGGATTGTGGGGGCACAGGTGTGCGCATTGGAAATCCTTGTCCGGCGTGCAGAGGTTCCGGCTTAGAGACTCGCACCCACACGCAAGACATAGAGTTTCCCCCGGGCGCGGTGAGCGGGCTCACCCTCTCCCTCAGGGGAGCAGGACATTTTGGACCTTGGGGCGGTCCTCCTGGTGACCTGCTTATCGAGATCTCCGAGGCCCCTCACCCCTACTTCCTCCGAGATGGTGAAGACCTCATCTACGAAGTATGGGTGGCTTACCCTGACCTGGTGCTGGGCACCACCCTCGAAGTACCTACCCCCACCGGAGAAGTCCTATCGGTGCGCGTACCCCCAGGTACGCCTTCCGGCGAAATCCTGCGCCTCGAGGGTAAAGGTTTGCCTCGCTACGCCAGCCGCAAAAGAGGCCACCTGCTGGTACAGGTGCACGTCTGGGTGCCTACCCAACTCTCTCGCGAAGCCAAGCAACTCCTACAGGCCATGCGCAAAGACCCTACTTTTTCCCCCAGTCAAAAACGCCCCGAAAAAGGGTTTTTTAGCCGGCTACGCGACCTTCTCAGCCGCAAATAACCTGCAAAACACTTATCTTTGAAGGCCCATGCGTAAGGTTCTCCTGCTTGCGGTAGGGCTGAGTGGTCTTGCTTGCCGGCGTGAGCTGCCTCCTCCCATTTATGCCGCAGGCACAAACCTTTTCCCTCTCGAGACCGGCCGATGGTGGGTCTACGAAGTGCGCGAAACCACATACACCACCACCGGCCCCGAAGCTACCCAATATCTCCTGCGCATGCGCATAGACACCCTCACCACCGACGCTTACGGCCGACCCTCTTTCTATGTCGTTTGGGACACTTCGGCCCTACCAGACAGTGGGCGCTTCGCTTTTTTCCGCGTAGGGCTGGCGTATCGAGACTCCACCCAAGCCGAACTCTGGGAAGACAATCGCCGGCTTCTCCTGCTGCGCTTCCCCCTCTCGCCTCACCTGCGCTGGAACCGCTACGAATACACCGACCTGCCCCCTGAAGTGTGCCGTTACCTCAACACCGATACCTTATACGCCCTGTCAGGCCGATCTTTTCCCCACAGCGCCTTCGTACTGAGGCGCCTGGATACCACCAGTCTCTTACAGCGCAGCTTTTTTTATGAGGTATACACCCCGCAGGTGGGCCTGGTGCACCGCTACGAACGGCTCGATGCGTATGACCTTTCCAGCGCTGGCGCTCTGGTCCGCAGTACAGACAGCTACCATCGCGAACTTCGGCTCGTGGCCCCCTGAAGCAGGCGACACCCTCGGCATCTATTTTTCCAGTCGAGGGTTCCGCTTCGACCCCTACTACAAAAAAGCGATCCTGTCTCGGGGAGAAGCGGAGCTTTCCGGTAAAGCCGCTTTTCTGCTCGAAGTAGCCGACAGCCTCGCAGAAAAAGCCACCCAGAAAGGTTGGCAAGGCCTAAACCTACACCGCCACCCCGAAAAAGCCCCGCTTATCCAAAACCCCAACTTGATCCCCTCAAGCTGGGCTGGCCTGGGCTATATCCAACGCTTAGAACTCTACGCCACCCCCCAGAAAATCGTCTACGCAGAAAGTAATCGCTTCCATAGCGAAGTTGTGCCAGTTCTCTCCTGCTCGATAGAGGGGATTGTCTTTACCCCTAACGGAGCTCGTCCTTTTCAAGTTACGCTGCCCCTCCCCTTGGAAGCTTGGCAAACGGCCCTGGTAGAGGCCTTATTTACCCTCCTCTCAAACTAAAAGCTGTACCTTCGAGGAAGTGGCCGCGAAAGGGATGAAGATACTCTTGGTTGGGCTGGCCCTGCTGCTGGGAGGCTGCGCCGCAGGGTACAAAGCCAAAAAACGCAGAAAGGTTCGGATGCCTTGCCCTTGCCACCGGAATGCGCCCTCTTTCGTACATTTGCCGTATGCACAAGCTCAGACCCATAAGTTGGTTGTGGGCTACGGTGTTGGTAGCTCTGCTTTTTCTCGAAGCGTGTTCTGCGGCTCGCACGAGTCGGGGGGCTTCTATCTGGCAACGAACCGGCTCCTGCCCAGCCACCCGAGTGGATAACCACGTCTACTAATCCACCGGGCTCTTTAACTTAGGGGCGCTTCTTCTATTCTGTGGGGCAGTCAAGCACAGGACGCCTCCTCCGGTGGGCTATAGGTGGGCTGTGTGCTACGTCGTATCTCGCCGCTCAACCCCGAGATACGACGCGCTACAGGTTTTATGACTCGCCAGCGGATGCTTCGGCTCGAAGAAGGTGGGGACCCCCTTGGCTCCTGCCCGAACCCAGTAGCTACGAAGTCATTTACGAACTAACGCCGGACGGAAAAGGGTACTGGGTCTACGAACGGATTGGGGGCCGCAACGTACGCCGCCCTTCTTACCTCAGCCGAGAAGAATACGAGCGCCTGCAAAGCCAACGTTTTATGCGGCAGTACCTGGACCGCCGCAGCCGAGAAGCCCAGCTTAGCCGCACGCCCACTGCCTCTTCTACTACACCCACGCAGTCTCTCTCCGGTCTAATCCCCCCTATCAACGTCAACAGTGAGCTTTTTCGCGACATTTTTGGGAGCGGCCGAGTAGACATCCGCCCCAACATCAATGTGCTGCTGGACCTTTCTTTCCGCAGCAACCGCATGCGCAACCCCGCCCTCACCATCCGCCAACAGCGTAACTCCAACCTGGCCTTCAACCAGCAAATCCAAATGAACGTCGTAGGCAACATCGGCGAAAAGCTCAAACTCCGCCTCAACTGGGACACTCAAACCAGCTTTAGTTTCGAGAACCAGTTCAAGATCGAGTACCAAGGCCAGGAAGACGACATCATCAAGAGCATCGAAGCAGGGAATGTAGGCCTTCCACTGGGGGGCACGCTCATCACCGGTGGACAAAACCTATGGGGCGTCAAGACGCGCCTTCAGTTTGGGTCGGTGTTTGTGACGGCGATCGCTTCGCAGCAGCGCAGCAAAAGCCAGGAAGTCGTCGTCAAAGCCGGCGGCCAGCGCCAGGAAAAAATCAAAAAAGCCAGCGAGTACGACTATAACCGGCACTTCTTTCTGAATCATTTTTTCCGTTCGCTTTATGAGCGGTCTCTTTCGACGCTACCGGTGGTCTCTTCCCCTATCAACATTACCCGTATCGAAGTGTGGGTCACCAACCGGTCAAATGCGGTAGCCCAGAATACCCGAAATGGGGTGGGTTTTGTAGACCTGGGAGAGAACCTCCCTACCCGAGGCGGCCGTCTTTTCAACGCCGGCTTGGCCGTGAGTGGCAACTACCCCGACAACAACGCCAATGAAGTCTATAGCCGAGCCCTTCGCCATCCTGGCGCCCGCGCCCGAGACTCGGTGGTTTTCTACCTCACCCAAGAAGGCCTGGTCAACGGCCAAGACTTCGAACTGGTGGAGAACATGCGCCGCCTCAACGAAAACGAGTTTTTCGTCCATCGCCAGTTGGGCTATATCAGCCTTAACATCACCCTTCAGCCCAATGACGCCGTCTTCGTAGCCTACGAATATACCCTGGCCGGCGATAACACCGTCTATCGCGTGGGGGAGTTTAGCGTAGACCAGCCCGCCGACCCGCAAAACAGCAACGTGCTCTTTCTGAAAATGCTCAAACCTCAAGCCATCCGCCCCGTCCTGGACAATCGACCTTATCCTACCTGGGACCTCATGATGAAAAACGTGTACCGGCTGGATGCCTACAACATTCAAGCCCAGGGGTTTGACTTGCAAGTGGTATACGAAGCCACGGATGGCAGCGGAGACATCAACTACTTGCCTTCGCCCGATACCCGAGACCGGCCCTTGATTCAAGTACTGGGACTGGACCGCTTGCGCAACAACATGGAAGCCGGCTCGGACAACGTATTCGACTTTATCCCGCAGGTGACGATCTTCCCGGATCGGGGGCTGATTTTTTTCCCGGTGCTGGAACCTTTTGGCCAGCATCTGGTGCGCCAGTTTGTCACCAACCCCACCGAAGACTCTATCAAATATGCGTATGACCCCCTCTACCGTTTGACCCAAGTAGACGCCATCCAATATTACCCCCAGCTTAATCGCTTCAAACTCAAGTACAGCTTTGTCTCGTCTACCGGGGCCGAGATCAACCTCAACACGCCGCAGATTCAACCAGGCAGTATTCAGGTGACGGCGGGAGGGGCTCCGCTCACCGAAGGCGTAGATTACCAAGTGGACTACACGATTGGAAAAGTAACCATCACCAACCAAGGCATCCTCCAGTCTGGTCAAGAAATACGGGTGCGCTTTGAGAGCAACCAACTCTTTGGGATAGACCAAAAAACGCTGGTGGGCAGCCGCATAGAATGGCGTCCTTCGCAGCGCTTTCAGCTGGGGGTGACGGGGCTCAGTTTTTATGAGCGCCCCCTCATCAACAAGGTCATCCTCTCCGAGGAGCCGGCCGCTAACCTCATGTGGGGTGTAGACGCCAACCTCCAGGAAAAATCCCGCTTGCTCAGCGCAATCCTGAGTGCGCTACCTTTTTACAGCACGAAGGAAGAGAGCGAAATCACCTTCAAGGGGGAGTTTGCGCAATTGCGGCCGGGGATTCCTCGCCAGGTCATCACCGGCAAAGAGCGGGGTATTGCTTACATAGACGACTTTGAAGGGCTGCGCAACACCTTAGACCTCACGCAGTGGACGTATTGGAAGCTGGCTTCGGTGCCGCCCAGGCAGGCGCCGCTTAGCTCAGACCCCCTGGCACCTAACTACACCCGCGCCGCCCTTTCGTGGTACTTTATTGATCCCGAGTTTTTCAATCGCCCTTCCACCTTTGGCCTGGACGACCAAAGCCCAGCCCTCAACGCCCACTATAGCCGTCGGGTGGAACCCGCCGAAGTGTTTCCTAATCGCACCATCGCCGCCGGCAGCAACATCCTCAGCACATTTGACTTGTATTACCGCCCTCGGGAACGCGGCCCCTACAACTACAACGCCAACCCAACTGACGTAAACCCAGACGGGACCTTCCGCAACCCTACCCGCAACTGGGCAGGCATCATGCGCCGCGTGATCGGAAATACCGACTTTGAAGCGGCCAACTACGAGTTCATTGAGTTCTGGCTCATGGACCCTTTTCTGGAGGACCCTAATGCACCAGGCGGCGACTTGTACTTCAACCTGGGCCAAATAAGCGAAGACGTGCTCCCCGACAACCGGCGCGCTTACGAGCACGGCCTGCCTACCAATGCCCAAGATGACGCCGCTAACCTCAACTTGACCCTTACGCCGTGGGGACGCGTACCTAATATTCAGGTTCCTACGTTAGCTTTCGACAATAATCCGGCCGCTCGAGCTTTTCAGGATGTAGGACTGGATGGCCTGCGCAGCCAAGCCGAGGCCTCTTTTTTCGCCTCTTACCTGGCTCAGCTCCAGACCTTCCTCACCCCAGACGCGTATCAGCGGGCCGCAGAGGACCCCTCCAGCGACGACTACGCCCATTTTCGAGACATCAACAGCCCTAATATCTTGGAACGCTATCGCCGGTTCTCGGGCCTGGAAGGCAACTCCCCCATCCCCCAATCAGGCGAACCCTACACTCGACAGGCCAATGCCCTCCCCGACGTAGAGGACATCAACCTGGACGGTACACTAAATACGCGTGAGGCGTTTTTCTCGTACCACGTATCGCTGCGGCCGCAAGACCTCCAAGTAGGCCGCAACTTCATCGTAGACAAGCGCGAGCTGGACATCAAGACGCCCAACGGCAATACCCTCCGAACGCGCTGGTATCTATTCCGCATCCCCCTCAGCCGCGGCACACCCATAGGCGATATTCAGGACTTCAAGGCGATTGACTTTATCCGCCTTTACCTTACGGGTTTTGACCGGGATGTGGTGTTGCGCTTTGGCAAGCTCGAACTGGTGGCCACTACCTGGCGTCGAGCCCAAATCAACCTCAACCAGCGCGACGAAACGCTCTTGCCAGACCCCAGCGCAGACCCTACCCGCTTTGAGACCGGCATTATGAACATCGAAGAAAACGGGTCTCGGCAGCCTTTTCCTTATGTGCTGCCGCCGGGGATTTTGCGCCAGCCCATCCCAGGCAGCCCGGTAGCTGGCCTCTTGCAAAATGAACAAAGCCTGGTCCTGCGCGCCTGTAACCTCGCCGATGGAGACGGGCGAGGCGTGTTTCGCACTTTCAACTATGACTTGCGGTTTTACGAGTATTTGCGGCTATGGGCCCACGCCGAACCCCTCCAAGGTAGCCCTATCCCCCCTAACGTAAACCAGACCGGCGACGCTACCCTCTTTATCCGCATCGGTACCGATTACTCCGACAACTACTACGAGTATGAAATACCCCTTGTGCTCTCTCAACCCGGCAACCTCACGCCCGAAAACATCTGGGCCAATGACATCCAAGTGCGGTTAGAAGACCTGAACTTGGTGAAGGTCCTGCGGGATCAGGCGCGCCAAACGCGAAGCTTCCCCCTTTCGCAGATCTATACGTACACTTTACCCAATGGCCACCGCGTTTCAGTGAAGGGTACGCCCCAGCTCAACAACGTAAAAGCCATTTTGATTGGGGTACGCAATCCCGACGACGGCCGAGGCCCCATATGCGTGGAAGTGTGGGTCAACGAGCTGCGCGTGACCAACTACAACACCCAACCTGGTTGGAGCGCTTCCGGCGTGGTAAACCTGCGATTGGCCGATTTGGGTAACCTGTCGGTTTCGGGTAGCTACGGCACGCCCTGGTACGGTTCTATCGAGAAAAAAGTGAGCCAGCGCTCCACCGAATGGACGCAACGATACACCGTCACAGGCGGCCTCCAACTCCACAAGCTCCTGCCCAAAAAGCTGGGGATAGAGATTCCAGCGTTTTTCACTTATGGAGAGAACGTCACGAAACCCCTCTACAGCCCCTACGACCCCGATGTATTGGCGCGCACCCGCATCGAAGCGCAACCTACCCCCGCTCAGCGCGATAGCATCGAACAGCTTCTGACTTCTTACAGTCGCACCTACAGTTACACTTTCGCTGGCGTGCGCAAAATCTACACCAACCCACAAGCCCGAAAACGTTTCTGGCACCTCCAGAACTTCCTCTTCAGCTACGGGTACAATGAGACTTTCACACGCAACCCGCAAACGCGATACCAGATAGCCCAGCAGTATACTGGGAGTATCGCTTACAGCTACGCCTTCCAGGCTAAGCCTTTGTCTCCTTTCAAAAATACGAAGCTGCCTCTCCTCAAAGACTTTAGCCTGACTTACCTGCCTAACCAAGTCGGATGGCGCATCGAAGGCAACCGCCAGTATCAGGAGCAACACCTGCGCGCCATCAACGGCGGGCCCGAAGTCAAGCCTACTTTTTATCAGAACTTCCTCCTGAGTCGCCAGTACCTCCTACAATGGAACCTTACCCCCAGCTTGAGTCTGAACTACAACGCCACCGTGCAAGCTCGCGTAGATGAACCCCAAGGCCCTATCAACACCCCCGAAAAAAGAGACTCGCTGTGGCAAAACTTTTTCAGTATAGGTAAAGACCCCGCCCGTGGACGCTACCAGCGTCTCAACTTCGGTCGTACCCTTACTTTCCAGCAAAATATCACCGCCACATACCGCTTACCCTTCAATAAGCTCCGATGGACCGACTGGATAAATAGCAGCCTTACTTACACAGCCGAATACCGCTGGAATACCGCCGCCCTCGGCCAGGAAGCTTTCGGCAACACCGTTGCCAACACCCAAAACATCCAACTGACAGGCCAGCTCCAGTTCAGCAGCCTGTACAAAAAGATCAAGTTCATAGACAAGCTTCTAACCCCTCCGCCGAAAAGAAACATCTTTTCCCAGGCTGACTCTTCGCGCAAGGCGGGCGATGACCCGTATGTAGCGGCGCGGCAGATAGGCCGAGCGCTGGGACGCCTCCTTTTCAGTGTGCAGAACGCGGACCTCAGCTACGCTCGGCAGCAGGGCACCACTTTACCCGGCTTTCTCCCGCGGCCGGCCAACTTCGGACTGGACTGGGCCTATCGAGATACCCTGACCGGTCAAACCAGCCAAGCCCCAGGCTGGGACTTCATCCTGGGCCGACAACCCGACCTCACAGGTGGATGGTTGCGCAGCGCCGCCGAAAAAGGCTGGATGACCCGCAATCCAAGATTTACCCTGCCCTACCAGCAAACCCAAAGCACCCAGCTCAACCTGCGCGCCAGCTTGGCCCCTTTGCGTGACTTGCGCTTAGATTTGACCTTGACTCGCAACCAAACCGCCTCGGAAGGCGGTCTCTTTAGCTGGGACACCACCCTACAGGACTTTACCTTTAGCAATCGCAACGCACAGGGCACCTTCAGCATGAGCTTTTTCAGTTTCGGTACTGCGCTGGCCGGCTCGCGCGACCCCGGCTACGAACGCCTCGAAGGGGAATATCGCTATATCCTTTCTCAACGCCTCCGCTTAGCTAACCCCTTCTATGAAAGCACCTTAGGACCTAACGCCACCCTCACTCGACGAGACTACTGGAACGGTTACACCGGCAGCCAGCAAGACGTCGTCGTGCTGGCTTTCCTCAGCGCTTACGGGCCTTATAACCCCAACCGCATGCCCCTCAACCCTTTCCCCAAAATCCCCCTCCCCAACTGGAGCCTCAACTACACTGGCCTAAATCAACTCTCCTTCATCAAAGAAAACTTCCGCTCCGTCACACTTAGCCATAGCTACCGCTCTACTTACACCACTTCCTACACCCTCAACCTACGCGCCCAAGACCAGAACGGTGACGGCCTTTCCGAAACGATCCAACCTATCCAAAGCCCCCTGGACACTTTCCCAGGTCTCACCGTATACAACTTCGAGCCTCTCTATGTCATCAACGCCGTGAGCATCCAAGAGAGCTTTGCCCCGCTTATCGGTTTCAACTTCGCTTGGAAAAACGGCATGAACACTACCCTGGAACTGCGGCGCAGCCGCACCCTCACCCTCAACGTCGGCGCCTTGCAACTTAATCAAAACCGCTCTACCGACTTTTCCTTCACTTGGAACTGGCGACGAGAAAGTTTCCTAAAACCCTTCTCTCTCTTCGGACGAACTTTTGAACTGCGCAACAGCGTAACGTTTCGAGTAGAAATAACTTACCGCAGCCTCGTCAACCAGAACCGCCAGCTCGATAATCCCGCCTTTACTCAGCCCATTGGAGGTACCCGAACCTTCACCCTCAAGCCAGCTGTAGACTATGCCCTTAGCACTCAACTCACGGTTCGGGCGTATGTAGAGCACACCCGAAACCGCCCCGCCCTGTCCAACGCTTTTCCCACTTCCTTTACGGCGGTAGGGGTGCAGTTCCGCTTCTCCCTGACGAACTAAGGCACTACAGTGACGACACGAAAGCGTCGGATCTTGGCCGCAAAAACTCCACCTAAAGCCACCGCCGAAGGCACCCAATATACCCATTCGGCCGACCACAGCCAGGTTACACTCACGCCTTTCTCTTCCAGGACCACCGCATAAGTCACGTAGAGGGTGATGATGAGCACTTCGATCAGAAAGGCCCACAAAACGGCCCCGACACCCACCACAGCGGAAATGAGCAGCGCGGAGAAAGGCATCAGCACCAGCGAGACCGCCACCATGTACAGGTCCACCTGGGCTTGGGCTGCGACCGCCGCATCTCGGGTGAAGAGACTCACCCAAAAGGGAGCACCCATACTAAGCCCTATGGCAAGGAAAAGATTGAGGGTCTGAGCCAGCTTCCAAGCTCGCCAGAAGGCCTGGAGAAGAGGCTGAGGCGCCCGAGCCCCCCAGTAGTACCCCACCAGCGTGCCCACCGCCGTCGAAAAAGCCCAAGTGGGGAGCATGGTAAAGCTATACAGGCTGCGCACGATATTGGCGGCTGCTAAGGCTAAGGATCCCCGCCGCTCAATCAAGAGAAAAAACACCAGCCATCCGGTCATGCCCACGAGGTTTTGCAGGATAGCTGGCCCTGCATACCGCAGCAAAGAAGGCAGCCAGTTGGAGGGGGGAGCTGTAGAGGAACCCAGGGCATACCGCTGCCACTTCAAGGCGGCAAGCAAATAGCCGGTAGCCAAATACTGCGCCAGCACAGACCCCGCAATGACCCCCGTGAGCCCCCACTCCAGCGCCAACACAAAAAAGGCATTGAGGACCAAGTTCGAGAGGGCCAAAAGGAGATTCGCTCGCAAGATGTAGGTAGCTTGGGCCGTACCGCTAAAATATCCCCGCAATACTCCAAAGATCATTAGCGGAAGCAGTTCTAAACTACGACCTTGTAAGAAGTACGTGGTGGTGGCTTGGGTGGTCGGCTCGTGCATGACCCACTCCAGCAAGGAAGGTACACCCTGCCACATCGCCAGGAGAAGCAAAAGTCCTATGAAGCCGGACACCCAGAGAGACTGACGCAAAAGGCTGCCGAGCACCTTCTCCTCGCCTTGTCCCAAAGCCTGGGCGGTAAGCACCTGCACGCCCGTGCCCAGCCCCAGGCCAATAAACCCCACCGTGAGAAAAAATACCACTCCAATCCCCCCAGCCGCCAGTTCCGTACGCCCTAAAAGCCCCAAAAAAACCGTATCTACAAGGGAAACGACATTTTGGGCCAGGCTTGCCCCGAGAATAGGCCAAGCGATGCGCCAAATCTGGCGATACGAGCTCTCCATCAGGCCAGGACTTTGCGGCGGTCTTCGATAAGCTGGCCGTCTCGCAAAACCAGGACCCGTTCGGCGTAAGCTGCGATATCCGGTTCGTGGGTTACGATAACCACGGTGTGCCCAGCCTGATGCAGCTCCAGAAAAAGACGCATGATCTCTTCACTGGTGGCGGAATCGAGGTTGCCGGTGGGTTCGTCGGCCAAGAGAAGGGAAGGATGGGTCACTAAGGCCCGAGCGATGGCGACGCGTTGGCGCTGCCCTCCAGAGAGTTCATTAGGGCGGTGGTGAAGGCGGTCTCCCAGGCCTACCGCTTCGAGCAGGGCGCGGGCGCGCTCAAAGCGCTCCTTGCGCGGCACCCCCGCATACACCAGCGGTAAGGCTACGTTTTCTACCGCACTGTACCGAGGCAAAAGGTGAAAGGTCTGAAACACAAATCCAATCTCCTGGTTACGTAGACGAGCTAAACCCGCATCAGAAAGGTGAGTCGTTTCCTGCCCAGCCAGCCGATAAGAACCTTCTGTAGGGACATCTAAACACCCTAAGATATGCAATAGCGTGCTTTTGCCGGAGCCTGACGGACCAATAATAGCCACCAGTTCGCCGGCCTCAATAGTGAAAGATACCCCCCGCAGGGCCCACACCCCCTCGCGGCCGAGCGGATAAAACTTCTTGACTCCTTCCAGCTCGATGACCGCGGCCATGAATCAGGCCCGTTCCAAATCTTCGAGGTAAACCGTAAGAACATCCGACGGCAAGGAAGCCCCATCATGCAAAAAGGCTTTCTTAGCCAGAAGCTGATCTGGCGTCTCTACATGGTCTGGGTCAGGCAAGCAGCAGTCTACCGGACAGACAGCGGCACACTGCGGCTCCTCATGGAAGCCGGTACATTCGGTGCACTTACTGGGCACAATGTAATAGTACTCGGTAGAAAGAGGAGTATGCGGCGCTTGAGCATCGAGGACGATACCTGACGCCAACTCAATCTGCCCAGAAAGCTGCGTGCCGTCGCTGTAGCGCCAGTGAATGCCCCCCTCATAGATGGCGTTATTCGGGCATTCGGGCTCGCAGGCCCCACAGTTTATGCAATCTTCCGTGATGCGAATGGCCATAGCCCTACAAATGTAGAACAAAATCGCTACCGCTCAGGATGGGTCGAGGTATCTGATCGGGAAGGCCCCAGTCCAGGTATAGCCCGGGCGGGATGGACCGTATCCGATGCGTGCAAACCCTTGTTAGGGGGAGAAGTCGTCGCAAACGGAGGGTTTTTCTCAGACGTAGTATCGGCTTCTGATTCGGGTGGAAGGTCTTCCTTTTCAGTGGTAGCCGTTGGGGCTGTAGCCTGCGAAGAGTCCGAAAGCCCTGGTTTAGCCAAGCTTTTGCCCCCACCCCCCTGGAAAGTCCATAAGGCGCCCCCCAGCCCTATAAGGAAGCCCGCCAGCACGCCCAAGCTTACTTTCCAGGGGCTTTCTCGAGGAGGGGCCTCGGCCGGCCCCTCCGCAACTTCCACGACAATAACGGTGGCGTTGTCATGACCGCCCGCTTCAAGCGCCTGATCAATAAGGTCCTGGGCCAGTTCAGTAGGTGACTTTTTAGCCGCCAGCGTGGCTTTGATCCGCTTCTCTGGCACCAGCCCACTTACCCCATCCGAGCAGAGCAGGAACCGATCGCCTTTCTGCGTCTGAAGAGGATACGCGCACGCTTCCACCAGCGTAAAACCCTGCAAGCCCCCCAAACTAAAGAGAAGCTGGTTGCTATGAGGATGGTCGAACTCAGCCTCGGGGGTCAGCTGCCCACTATCTATGAGGTAAGCGACGTAGCTATGATCGTGGGTGAGGCGGAAAAGCCGGCCCTTGCGCCACAAATACAGGCGCGAGTCTCCTGTATGCGCCCACCAAGCCTCTCCTGTAGGCGCCAGTACAAGGGCGACAGCGGTGGTGCCCATATTGAGGGCTCCCTGTCCCGCTTGCCCCGCTCCTAAGATGGCGTGATGGGCCTCATGAAAGGCCCGACGAAGCCAATAGGCCGGTGAATGGGCCGCGGAAGCACCGCTCAGCACTTCCTTGATGCGATCCACAGCCAGACGAGCCGCTACATCCCCTGCCCCATGCCCCCCCATGCCGTCGCATACAAGAAAAACTTCTCCCACCGGAGAGGAAAACACAGCATATAAGTCTTCGTTGTGTTCTCGATGGTGCCCTACATGGCTGAGCACCGCGACGCGGTAGGACGAAGGTCGGGGCTTCATCCGGCCAGATGGATTACAATAGCCCCGACGCGGATCTTATCGCCTATTTGGACGGGGTGTTGAGTTACATGAGCCTCATTGACGAACGTACCATTGGTGCTACCCAGGTCTTGTACATACCACTGCATACCTTGCAAGTACAAGCGAGCATGCCGAGCAGAGACAGTCGGATCACTAATGACCAGCGTATTATCGGGGGCGCGGCCTATGGTGATAGGAGCAGTGCTGGGCGACAGATTAACCGATTGCTGACCATGCGGGTAGTAGATGACGAGCCGGCGCAGCGTGGGCACCGGCGGTCGAGCCGGCGCAGCCGGAGGAATCACTTCTGTAGGGACAGAGGCCACAGGCGGCGCCGCCACGGGGGCTTGGGCTTTTTCCCGGCCCGAGAAAACCGTCAACCACACCACTCCCACCAGCAGGATCACCCCCGCCCCCACCAACGCCATCCAGAACCATTGGGGCCAGGTCCCTGCTTTCTCAGATGATGAGCCTGTAGGTTCGGCCGATGAGGGAGCCGCCGAAGCAGGTCCGCTTGGCTTTGCTTTAGATATGTTACCCAGAGCTGACAGGACAAATTTTTGCAGAGCTATGGCGTCGGGGGCGTTGCCGGTCGCCAGCAAAAAAGCATCGCTGCGGTCATAGTACCCTACAAGGTCCTTGAGTCGTTTTTGTGGGCCTTCGCCAGACCAGCCAATCGCCACGGCATACAAAGAGACTCCTTTGTGCCGGGCCAGCTTCTGGATATCCCCGATGTTCGACGCGCTTCCTCGTTCTTGTCCAGAAACGACTAAAATAAGGGTCGGAGCGCCTCCTTGTTCCAGCGCCTGTTCAATAGCCGAATATAGCGCCACCGCCGGCACCGTGTCGCAGTAACGCGAGGCTGCACTAAATACTTGTTGGCATACGGTTCGATCCGAGAGCGGCATCGTAGGGGTAGTGAGCCAGCGTACGGGTCTACCCCCTCGAGAATAGGAGAAAACCCCCACTTTGACGACGGCTTCACTATGGCCACAGAGACCGGACAGGGCTTTCAACGCAGTTTGCAGCGGTGCGCCACACGTGTAGTGGCTACTTTCTATCAGAATCACCGCATCCGCCTGCTGGGCAGACAGGAAAAGGCCGCCCAAGCATACAAGCCAAAGGCGTTTCATAGCTCAGACCGTTCGAAACTTCATTTCTACCGTACCTACTTTCAGGATATCGCCGTCTTGGAGTTCGCCTTCATCCACCATTTCGCCATTGACGAAGGTCCCGTTGGTGCTCAGCTCGTCTTTAAAGCGGTACTTGCCCGCTCGATACAAGATGGTAAGGTGGTGTCCGGAAACCTGCGGATCCTGGAGTACAATATCGCAATCGGGGCGCGAACCAATCGTATTGCGGCCTTCATACAGGCGGAAGTCCACGCCGTTTGGATGGAGGGTAAAAGACACCAGCCAACCGACCAGCTTGCGGTTTTGAGGCACTTGCCGCTGTGGAGAAACACCAGGCCCCTGGTAGATCTGCGTTTTGCCGGGGTCTATGGCTGCCCTCCCTTGTCCCATGACGTGCGTTCGCTTGGGATCGAAGGGGGGCGCACCGCCAGGGGCCGCCTCTCCCGGCCCACCAGACCCTAAAATGCGCGTACGATCCACTTTCGGGCCTTCCTCGCCCGAGTAAGGCTGCGTCTTTTTAGGATCAAACTCCGCCGACATGCGACAAAGGTAAGGATTTTTTTACCCAAAGCCCCGTCGCCTTGTTCTTTGGAGGCTGGCCAGCTAAAACGTCTTTTGCAGGCTGATTGGCACAATAGTTGCTGGGTTATATTCCTTATGCGAACCCTTCTGGTAACCCTCAGCCTGGCCTTTCTGAAGGCCCAACTGCCGCCCTTACCGGACACCCTGTGGCGTGGAATCAGCACCAACGGTATTAGCGACTGGACCGAGTATCGTATCTGGCGCAGCCGCAGCTCCCCCCTCATCAGTGAATCCTGGCGCCGCATCGGCCCCTCCACTTGGGAACTTCACGAGCAAGATACCCTTCTGCTCAACAGCCAGGGCCAAATCGAACGGTATGTATTCCGCTCCTACTACACTAACAATCAAAACCAGCGTGACTCGTCTGCTTATCAAGCGCTTTTCAGCTACCCTACGCCCACTCAGACTCAAGTAGAACTTCAAGAATGGGACAAAAACCGTCTTCGCTGGCAGCCGATCGGCCGCTACGATTGGGTGGCCCCCTCGCAAGATCCCAGCGATGTGTTAGCCAGTTTTATAGGAAATTTTCTGGTGGACTATCTTTATCCTGCCCCCTCTCTTTACAGGCGGGCACACATAGGGGATACCCTACGGTTCTATGAGTGGGACACCACTTCCAATCCCCCGACCTGGGTCTACCTATATGGCTATGCCCGAAAAAGCGGTGTATGTGATAGCCTAATCGAACTTCCTTCTGGCACGTCGTGGGACATAAGCTTTTGTTTTGATTCGCAAGGTAAGCTCCACCTCCAGCGCGACTCCACCGCAAGCGATACCAGCGTAAGGTACCGCTTTGTATTTTACGAGGCGACAGGCCGCGTAGTCAAAGACTCGTCGGAAGCTCTCAACTACAACGGCCAAGGTAACCTGGAGTACAATAGCCGGCGCCTCATCACCTACACCTACGATAATCAAGGCCGCCTTTCTGAAGTGGAAGAACTAAGCCTCTCCCAACAAGGTGGTCCTCTTAGGCGCATAGCAGGCAAGCCTTTTAGCTGGCAGCGACCCCCATTACGAAGCATACAATCTGCACAAGCTGACACTGTACTGTACTACTGGCGGTATGTGTACTCGGCTCCTGCGTCGGTAGAAGGGCTCTTGCGATCGGGGTGCTTTAGCTATGCAATGCCAAGTCGAGAGGGACGGTTTGGCTGTCTGGCCCCGACCGCCAAGGTCAGCCTCTCCCTTTATGACCTGAGTGGCCGGCTCCTCTGGCAAGGCGAAGTGACCGGCACCCAGCCCACCTTCCGCCTGCCAGAAAGCCTCCCAGCTGGCCTTTACCTCCTGCGGGTTGGGGAGAGCTACCTCCGCCTGTATCTGACGCCCTAAAAGGGCCCCGACCTCGATTTTTGTCAGCATAAAAAAGTTTCTGACCAACTTTGCCCCATGCGCTATATCGTCTGGATAGGCGCAGGGGGCTTTTGGCTTTTAGGGCAAGAGGGGCCGTTGGATAGCTTCACCATAGACACTATCCGTTTGTACGGGGTTTGGTCTGGCTTTTTGGCCAGCCGGTGGGTGAAAAGCCTGCCGCGACCCGTTTTTTCCCTTCAAGAAGCGCTCCACAGTGCAGCGGGAGTAGAGTGGATGGCGACAGGGGCTTTCAGTGGGCGTGCAGTCTTGCGAGGGCATAGCTACAGCCGAATCCTCTGGCTTTTTGGCAGCCTCCCACGCGAAGGGGCCTATTGGGGCGAGGACCACGGATTTGAAGCTCCGCCAGCCTGGAAGCTCACGGAGGTAACCGTACACTTGGGTCCTCAGTCGGTTCGGTACGGGAGCGATGCCCTGGGAGGGGTCCTAAAAGTGCACCCCCAGTGCCCTGACTCGTCGCTCGGATGGGGAGCGCTCACACTCCTCACCAATCCGCGAGGAGGGCATCTTCAAGCCGCGTTTGCCCATAAACAAGAGGCCCGAAGCGTCTGGGGCGAGCTTTTTGGGCGGCGCTATCACAACTACTACGGGCCAGGAAAAGGGTACGTCTGGAATAGTGGCCTCCAAGCCCTGTACGGATACGCAGCGGCCCAGTTTTCCTCGCCCACTTCCGTGTGGACAGTACTGGCTTTTGGCACAGACGAAGAAGTGGGGATCCCCCCAACCCACTACGACCCAAGTACCGCTACCTGGACTTCTCCTTCTACGGGCGAACCCATCCCTGCTTCCGCAGCTTATGCTTTTATGCGGGACCTGCCTTTCCAACGCATCCATTCTGCGGGGTTGTCTGTGCGGAAGATCTCTGCGGTGTACCTTCTGTCTCTGAGCATGCAGCGCAATGTCCGGGCCGAGTATAGCACCAGCCCGATTACGCCAGACGTGCTGCTGCGCACCCGACGCGTAGACTGGGAAGCCCTTCTCAAGATAAGAAAAAGCACGGAGGTAGGGCTCACCGGTTTTTGGCGCGAGACCCACGACGCAGGCCAGTCCCCATTTTTGCCTCGGGTACACCACACAGAAGTGGGCGTATGGGGACGTCATACGCACGAATGGGGCTCCAATACCCTCTTGATGGGGGTTCGGGTGCATGGAGCTTGCAGCCGCCCTTTGCAAGGAAGGCTCTCGCGTAGCTTTCTCACCTGGGCGATGGAGGTGGCTTACTCTCGCAGTCCCATCGGGCTGCGTCTGAGCCGGGGATTTCGCCTTCCGCAAGTGGTCGAACTGTGGGCAAACGGCTTTCACGCAGGGGCTGGCCGGTATGAGATAGGCTCCCCCACCCTCCCTTCCGAAGTAGCCTGGACCTTAGAAGGAGACCTTTCCCCTTGGCCGGCTTGCGCTATTCGGTCCTTTGTGCAGTACTTTCCCACTTACCTCTTCGTAGAAAGGCTACCGGATACCCTCCCTACCGCCGTCGGGGCCGCCTTCCAATGGGGAAGTCGCCAAGCCCTCCTCTATGGAGCCGAACTGGAAGGACAGCGAAAGGGATGGTCTTTGGGGGTAGGATGGGTACAAGGTCGGTGGGTAGGCTCCTATCCTCGAGAAGCTCGCTTTTTGCCTCGGATACCCCCGCTTCGGGTACGAGTCGCCTACGAAGCCACGTGGAAAGCATGGAAGCCTTTTGTCGAGCTGATCCTCTACGCTCCACAAACTCGAGTTTACCGCTTGTATCGGACGGAGTCTGCTACCCCAGGCTATCTCCTGGTACACGCCGCTTGTCGGTGGCGGCGGCTGACCGTAGGCGTACAAAACCTCTTGAATGCTTCCTATCAACCTCATCTGAGTAGCTTCCGCCAATGGATCCCTGGCGGGATACCCTTCCCAGGCCGGAGCCTATACCTACATTGGGAATGGAATAGATAAATAAGGTCGACATTGCTCCTCCGTATCGCCCTTTTCCCTAAGTTTGCAGCGATATGAAAACCCTATCCTTACTGTGTGCTGGAGCCCTTTTGTGGGCTCAGGCTGTGCAGCTCGACCCGGGTCGGCTTACTCCTCGGGGGAAAGTCGCTCTGCGGTTAAAAGACGCCCCTCCAGCTCTCCGCACAAGCAGTTTGCCCTGGCTACAACCTAACCAGGACTACGCCATCGTGCCTACCAATGCGAGCGATCCGGACTACGCGGGCGACACCCTTATCAGCAACGGCACCGGCCCTAACACCCGCTCCAATCCCCCGGCCGCCTGCGTAGGAACCTTTTTTGACTCACTGGAGCAGGAAGCGGCCTACCTTCTCGTCAGCAATGAACGCTTCAAAGTCGGCTCAGGCATCTCTTCGTTAGGGATTGCACCCTACTACGACGGCGCCATCGCCGAGCGGTACGACATCACCCCGGATCAAGGAGGAATAAACCGCACCGTCACCATCAAGGGCATTGCTCTGCTTTTGATCAATATTCCAGCTTCTACAAGCAATCCTTGTGCCCCTACCCTATCGGATCCCAGTCCTGGCCAGGGCCTCAATGCCTACACCTTCATGTATGCGCTTCATGCAGCCCAGCCTTACACTTACGGCTCACCTTTCTACAATCCACCCCGACCTGGCACTATTCCGGCCTCTACCCCTGTCCGAGCCGACACGCATACGATCGACCAAATCCGTCTGGGGAACTGGCTCTTGGGCGCGTCAGGTACGCAGTGCCCTTCCGCAAGCAGTAGCATCACCGAGGTTTTCGACTTTGCTTACTTCGATACCCCTTTGGATATTACCGATAGCGCTTCGTACTATGTGGTCGTCTCGACAGAACGGTACAACATCAACACCTACAACCTCACCGATACGATATACTTCCTATATGGGCCTGCGTATGCTGGGCCTATTTCTTCTCACCCGTGCTTCAATGGTGATACGGTTCGTTTAGGACGGAGTCTGATCTCCTGGGCGCTCTACGACACCACCAATAACCCTACTACAGGCGGAACCTTCTATGGCACCCCTTCCCAACTAAGCGGCGGTAGCCTTCCGGATTGGCTTCCTACTCATCTTTTTGGTCCGCCCCTCAGCAATGGCCTCAATTTTGTCGCTTTCCCCATTGTATATGCGCAGGATATCACAACGGGTGCCTGGATCCGAGGAGGGGCTGGTGAGATTCTCACACCGTATCCGAACCCCACCACCGATTGCTTCCACCTCAAGGTGCGTGCGCCGGCGGCCTCGACCCTGCAGCTTGTCCTACATACGGTGGATGGACGGGTAGTCAAGACGTGGCCCGTGCGTGCGCTGCAGGCCGGCGAGAACGTGCTTTCCATAGATGTGACGGACATACCGAGCGGCACGTACCTCTTACGAGCGCATAGTGATGTGGTACGAGCCGCCTTCCAGGTGACCGTACTCCACTGAAGGTTTAGGCCAAGACGAGGCGGGGGCCCTTCTAAGAGGGCCCCCGCAGTTTTTTTTCAAAGCCGAGGCTCAGACCTTAGCCAGGATGCGTACCTCCCCCTCAGGGCTCACCCACAAAAAACCTCCTTGTAAGGGGAAGTTTTTTTCTCCTTCGGGCGTCAGGATACGCAAGGGGGCTGAGGCCAAGGCCGCCACGAAGGGAGCATGACCTTCAAGCACTTCGAAAGCGCCGGTTACGCTTACGGCCGCCACGCGTTGGGCTTCGCCTTCGTAGAGGGGGCCGGTGGGGGTAAAAAGGCCTACCTTCATGCCTGTCCGATTTCAGCCAGGATTTTACGGCCTTTTTCGATGGCTTGGTCTATGGTACCCACCATGTAAAAGGCCTGTTCCGGCAAGTGATCCAGCTCTCCATCTAAGATCATCTTGAAGCCGCGTACGGTCTCTTCGATAGGCACGAAGACGCCTGGCATGCCAGTAAAAGCCTCCGCCACATGGAAAGGCTGGCTGAGAAAGCGCTGCACCTTGCGAGCGCGCGCTTCTACGAGTTTGTCTTCTTCGGAGAGCTCTTCGCGGCCGAGGATGTTGATGATGTCCTGGAGTTCTTTGTAGCGCTGGAGGATAGCTTTGACGCGCTGGGCGGTTTGGTAGTGATCTTTGACGGTTTGCTGGTCAATCTCAGGGGTGAGCATGCGGGAGGTGGAGGTAAGCGGGTCAATAGCGGGATAAATCCCTAACTCGGCGATGGCACGCGAAAGCTCGGTCGTCGCATCGAGGTGCGCGAAGGTCGTAGCCGGGGCCGGGTCGGTATAGTCGTCGGCCGGCACATAAATAGCTTGTATTGAGGTGATCGAGCCGCGTTTGGTGGACGTGATCCGTTCTTGAAGGGCGCCCATTTCGGTGGCGAGGGTAGGCTGATACCCCACGGCAGAAGGGATACGGCCCAGCAACGCAGACACTTCCGAGCCGGCCTGCACAAACCGAAAGATGTTATCAATGAAAAAGAGTACATCGCGACCGGTAGGGTCTTCAGGCTCCCCATCTCGGAAGTACTCGGCGATAGTGACGCCGGTCAAAGCCACCCGAGCCCGCACCCCCGGGGGTTCATTCATCTGGCCAAATACCAGGGTGATTTGCGACTCTTGCAGCTCTTGGAGGCTCACTTGACTGAGGTCCCATCCACCCTTTTCCATACTGTGCTTGAAGGCTTCGCCGTAGCGGGCTACGCCGGCTTCGATCATCTCTCGCAGCAGGTCATTGCCTTCGCGGGTACGTTCGCCTACCCCTGCAAAAACTGAAAGGCCCTTATGGGCTTTAGCGATGTTGTTGATAAGCTCCATGATAAGCACGGTCTTGCCCACACCGGCCCCACCGAAAAGGCCGATTTTACCCCCTTTTTTGTACGGTATCAGCAGGTCTATGGCTTTGATACCGGTAAGCAGCACCCGCGGTTCAGTCGAGAGCTCCTCGAAAGCTGGAGCGGGGCGGTGAATGGGATAGCGTTTTTTCGCTTGGATAGGAGGCAGACCATCTATGGGTTCGCCGACTACGTTGAGGAGGCGACCTCGGATAGCCTCGCCCACAGGTATCGAAATGGGACCGCCCAAAGCTTTCACCGGGTCTCCTCGCTTGAAGCCATCGGTACTGTCCATAGCCACGGTACGCACACGGTACTCACCTAAGTGCTGCTGCACTTCGAGGTAGACTTTGTTGCCTCGGGCCTCCAGGAGGAGCGCATCGTAGATTTCCGGCAGGTAGCCTTCCTGAGGGTCGAACTCCACATCCACGACCGCACCAATAATCTGCACGACTTTGCCTATGGCAGCGGGGTTATTCATAGCCAGCGCAAAGGTACGGGTTTCGGCCGATAGGCCTCAGCGGAGAAAGATTACTTTTCGCTGGATAGCCAAGAAACAGGCAATAAACCCGGAAGGTCTCTTCCTGGGCTGGTCTGCAAGAATTCCAGAGCAGGCCAGGCCATTACTCCAGCAAGACACCTGTCTGCCCCTTTCAACCCCGGATAGACGGAGAGCCAGAGACGATCTATAGACCTCTCCTGGAGAGTGTCCGGGACAGAGGTTGTACTTTTTTATTGGAAAATCCATAGATTTGCAACTATGAATACCGCTGGCGTCAGCACCGAAAAGAGCCATGATACGAGACGCCCCCATCCCAAGGTCTGTCTCCTACGACCCTTACTGTATTGGCTTGCCTTTGTCCACTTGTGGTTCAAGCCCGCTTTTCCCCAAACGATCGAATCCTCGGCAGGGGAAGCCTCCATTTCCCCCTTCATCCCTGCAGCCGCCGTCTTGTATGGCCCCATCGCAAACAATACAGGCCGCCCTGACAACTGCTACCCCATAGAAGAGGCTGCCAAGTTCTCCCTGCTGGACCTATCTCCTTACCTCGTAGGGCAGACCAGCCGATGGTGCGGCACCCCTGACCGAGCACTCGATGCCATCCGGGCTTTGAATCCTAACTCGATAATCCTGGTCTACCATTTCGGACCGGGAGGGATAAAGTGGGCAGGCTATCCCGTTCCCGCTGGGGGGGACTCTACCTATCAAGCCTTGCGCGCAACTCACGGGCTCGATAAGCCAGACCCCTGGTTTGAACAAGGACACCACAGCGGGGACTACCTGGTAGACATGTATTATCCCGTATACATGGCTATGAAGCTGAGCCACCCTGACTGGCGCAGGTTCTGGAGGGAAAAAACTTGGGAGGGCTTCTGGGGGCCGACCCCTCAGATCGACGTTCGGGGAACAAACGGGATCCTGGTGGACGGGTCCCAGGCTCATGCAGCGTACAGCCACTATCCCTTTTGCCCCCTATCCCAGTGGACAGGTTCCGGTTGTACCGGTGCACGGGACACCGCAGCAACCTACTGGACCCCAGGGAGGTGGAATGACGCCCTATGGGGCCAACATATGCTGCAGGCCGTCTCGGAAATTGTCCCTTTTTTCAAGGCACGCGGCCTGGAAGCCATGTTCAATGTGTGGAGGCTACAACCAAACTATCTGGATCTGCTTAATCAGGTGGGAGGATGGGCCATGGAAGAGTGTGGCTTCATCTGCGCCGTCATACAGAGAAGATTCCCTCCTAATCCAAGACACTGGGAGGAACGCTTGAATATGCTTCGCTCCGCCAAGAGGGCCAAGATCATGAACACCAATGTGCTCGTAGACGCCCTGGGCTCGGCAGGTCCGGGTAAGGGCATCGAAATAATGGACACCCTCATCTCGGACCCAGCTACGGGACGCACCTGGCGAGGTTGGGATGTGCTGTGGTTCGCCATGACCAGTTTTCTACTCGGATACGAGCCTACGCTGCAAAACGCCTACTTCCACTTCACGGCATGGGGGTATCGTGACTGCTACTGGTTCGATGAGTACGACCCCCGCTACCTGCACCTTGGCCTGCCACTGGATACCGCACGCAAGTTGTCATCTGGCGCCTGGGAACGCGAGTTCGAACGGGGCTGGGTGTGGGTAAACCCCACCAATACCGACATTACCCTTACCATCCCCCAGGACTCAGCCCGAATCCTGAACCACTACAACTTCAAAAATCCTGGAAGCGTTCCAGCCGTCACCCAGTTCGTGCTGCCCGCCTGGACTGGCGTGGTAGGCCTGCGCGCCGGTATGACTATGGCCGGAATAGAAAAACCGGACAAAACTCCCCCAAGCTTTATCCTGTACCCAAATGAGCCCAACCCGTTTCATCATACAACCACCATTCGCTTTTTCATTCCTCAACCCGAGTATGTAATCCTCAAAGTCTTCGATGCGTTCGGAAGAGAGATAGCCACACTGGCAGACGAACAAAAGCAAGCAGGCGAGCATTCGGTCATATTTGACGCAAAAAACCTACCAGGAGGTCTATATTTTGTACAGATGAGAACCAGGAATAACGCAACTGGAAGAAGTATGATGGTGGTGAAATGAAGCGCTCTTTCGCTTGAGCCATTAGCCAGAGAAAACACGATCAGGCATACACCCTGGGTGACAGAAGTTCTTTTACCCAAGAATGATTGATATTCCCTCTTCTCCAGGCTCACCTTAGGAGGGACCCTCCCAGGCTTTCCCGACTATCTCTTCCCCGACCGACCCCCAGCCCCTTTGAAGATCCTCCAGCATGTAGGTTCTACGATGCCTATAGATCGCTACACGCGCTGGCTGGCCTTTTGGCCCACACATAGAGACAGTCCTGTAGTCCTAAGCCCGAGCTCAAGACATCGTCACATGGTCAGGAGGAGAGCAAAGGAAAACCCTTGTACCACTACGTAGGTATCCTCAAGGGTACGCTTTTCTGCTGAGAGGCTCAGGGTAAGGGCTTCTTGCGCAGGATCTCCTCCAGGAGCTGGTCTGGGGTTTTCCCCAAGTGCTGTAGAGAAGCTCGAGCTTGAGGGGCCAACTCGTGGTTGGGGTAATAGCGAAGAAAGTCTTCATACCGCTGGCGAGCCTGGGCGGTGTCAGAAAGCATCGTCTCGCAGATAAACGCTTCGTAGAATAGGGCCTTGGGGGCGACGTCGGACTTTTGCCGGAAACGAAGGTCTATTTGCCTGAGCAGTTCTACGGCGCGGGCTGGGCTGCCAAAGTAGGTGGCTTCGATTTCGGCGGCCTCCAAGAGGAAGGCCGGCACATCGGGGTGGTTAGGGTACTTGCGAGCAAAAGCCTCCTCAGCCCGCACCAACGCTAACGCCGTCTCCAAAAAAGGTGAACTGGAAGGACCGTGAGTTTCCAGACGCTCTTGCAGTTCTTTTTGCAGTCGCAGGATCTGCGCCCGCTCAGGAAGCCGAGGCGTACAAGCGAAACCCATTAGCGCCAAAAGCCACAAGCTGCAGCGGCCCATCGGAGAAGCAAAGGTAGAACTTTTAGTCTCAGGGCAGGACTTTTCGGCACGCGCCCTAACCCTGCTACCCTTCATGAGGAATCGGCCACGGGAGGTCCTCAGGGGCTTTCAAGGCAAAGGTGGTTCATTCAACGAACGCACCACTTGGGTATGTTGAATGAGATCGCGCAGCTGGAAGGTTTCGTGGGCTTCTTCGGTGGCGCCTACAATGGCGACCCATCGCAGGCCTCGGCGCTGCGCATAGTCGAGCTGGGCTTTGAGCTTTTTCGGCGCAGGGAAAGCGAAAGCCGCTATACCCGCCTGGTGGAAGTGCTTCACCACCCGGTAGATGTACGAAGGGGAAGCGTCTATCCAGGCTACGAGAACCGGTTGGGGTTGGACAGCCGAGGCCGGTGTCTGCTGCTCAAGCAGCGTAAGGATTCGCTCGATCCCAAAGGAAATGCCCATAGCAGGTAGGTCTGGCCCGCCAAACTCTTTCACCAAACTCGCATAGGCCCCGCCCGCAGCGATGCTACCGACCCCACTGCCCGGCACCCGAACCTCATACACATAGCCAGTGTAGTACTCAAGCCCACGGGCTAAAGTCACATCCCAACGCACCGACATAGCGTCTGTGGGAGCTTGCAAAAGCTGACGAAGGCTCGTTAGGTCGGCCGCCAAAGACGGGATGGCTTGGAGCGTATTCCAGAGGACCTCAGGCGGGGCCTTGGGATCAAGCCACGCAGGTAAAGTATAGCCCTGCTCAACAAAGAGCTGCTGCACGGCTGGCCACCCGATTTTGTCGGCTTTGTCTAAGATCGTGCAGAAGGCCGGCAGTTGGTCTGCAGGCCAGCCGGTCTCGAGAGCGGCTTGTTCGAGGAGGGCTCGGTGGTTGAGGTGAAAAACAGCTCCCTGAACCCCGATCGCCGTAAGCCCTTCTCGAACCAAGGCCACCATCTCCAAGAGCGGAACCAAGCCTTCGGCTCCTACGATGTCCGCATCGCACTGATAAAACTCCCGGAAGCGTCCCCGCTGAGGTCGATCCGCCCGCCAGACAGGCTGAATCTGGTACCGCTTGAAGGGAAAAACCAGCTGGCCCGCATGCTGAGCCACCCACCGAGCCATGGGCACGGTAAGGTCATACCGAAGCGCCTTCTCGGTGATGTAAGGCAGCAGGGCCCGACTCTCTCTATAGGCCTCTGGCGGCACCCCCTCCAAAAAATCACCCGAGTTGAGAATCCGAAATAGAAGCCGATCCCCTTCTTCTCCGTACTTGCCCAGGAGTACAGAAAGCAGTTCGACGGCCGGCGTTTCGAGCGGTTCGTAGCCAAAGCGTTCAAAAAGGCGAATCAAAGTATCAAAGACGGCACGACGGCGGCGTACTTCCTGCGGGCCGAAATCCCGAAAACCCGAAGGAAGGACAGGGCGTACTTTACTCTTCGGCTTCTCGGGCAAGGGCTTCGGTTTTCGCCGCTTCTTTGCCTGCTCGGATAGCGGCGGTGATGACCCCCGTAATCAGCTCAATCGAACGGGTCGAATCGTCATTGGCTGGAATGGGAAAGGTCACTTGTGTAGGATCGGCGTTGGTATCCACCATGGCAAAAGTGGGGATGTTGAGGCGGTTAGCTTCGGCCACGGCGATAGCCTCCTCTACAATATCTACGATATACACGGCCGCCGGAGGAAAGTGCGGCATGCGCGCAATGCCCCCCAGAAAACGCTCGAGTTTTTCTTTCTCACGCAGCTTTTGAAGCCGTTCTCGCTTGGAGATTTTCTCGAAGGTGCCATCTCGCATCATGCGTTCGATGGCTTCCATCTTCATGATGGAGCGGCGGATGGTTTTATAGTTGGTGAGCATGCCGCCCAACCAACGCTCCGTCACATAGGGCATGTCCACCGACTCCGCCATTTCTTTGAGAATCTCCCGCGCCTGCTTCTTGGTGCCCACATAGAGGATAGCCCGACCCTGCCGAGCAATCTCGCGAATGGCTTTGGCCGCCTCTTCGAGGAGCCGCTGGGTCTTGAGCACATCGATGAGGTGGATTTTGTCTTTTTCCATGAAGATATACGGGCGCATGCGAGGGTTCCACCGGCTGCGGAGATGGCCCAAGTGCACCCGCGCTTCGAGCATTTCTTCGATGGTCGGTATGTACATAGGTCAGCGCTTAGAAAACTGGAAGCTTTTACGAGCTTTTTTGTGGCCGTAGTGTTTACGTTCGACTTGTCGGGGGTCTACCGTGAGGAGGCCCGCCTTGCGAAGGAAAGGCCGACGGCTTTCGTCTTCTTCGAGAAGGGCTCGGGCGATAGCCAGGCGTAGCGCTTCGGCTTGACCTTTGATGCCTCCGCCCTTAGCGTAGGCTACAAGATCATACCGCTGCACGTCCAAGCCCAGCACTTCAAAAGGCCGCAGAATTTCAAGCCGGTAGATTTCTTGCGGGAAATATTCCTCCCACGGACGGCGATTCACGATGAAGGCCCCACTACCCGGCCGCATATACAATCGCACTACCGAAGTTTTGCGACGGCCAATGGTGTGCCGGTAGCCAGTAAGTAGCGGATTCATAAGCTCAGAGAAACCGGTTTAGGTTGTTGCGCCGTGTGCGGGTGATTGGGGCCGACGTAAATGTGAAGGTTGCGCAGCATCCGAGCTTGCAAACGATTTTTGGGGAGCATCCCTTTCACGGCGTGCCATATAACCTCTTCAGGGCGCATGCGAGAAATAGGTATGGCCTTTTGCCCTCCTGGATAGCCGGTATGACGGAGGTATACTTTTTGGGTGGGTTTTTTGCCGGTGAGGGCAATCTTTTCGGCGTTGACGACGACGACGGCGGCGCCCAGGTTCCACTGCGGAGCGAAAGTAGGCTTATGCTTGCCGCGCAAGTAATGCGCTACTTGGCTGGCCAGCCGCCCAAGCGGAATGCCCGTAGCATCCACCAGCACCCATTCCCTGACCTGCCCCTTGGGAGGGAACATAGGCGTACGATACGTTGGTGGGTTCTTCACAGCGGGGGCAAAGGTAAGCATTTACTTCCATATCAGCACCCGGTGGGGTCCTTCAGGTGTACTCACCAGGTACAGGGCTGGAGGCAGTGGCAGAAGCCGTTCAGTGTCGGCTTCGAGCCAACCTCGAGCCCATTCCCGCCCTAAAAGGTCATACACCGTATACCGCCCTCCTGTGGAAGACCCGTTGAAAAGTCGTAAGGCTCCTTCCTGCGCCTGCACTTGCCAGGTTTGCGCTGGAGGAGAAAACGCTACCAGGGCTGTCGTGCCCCCCACTTTTTTCCCCAGCGTGTATTCGCCAGGCAAGAGGGAGTCTGCAATGATTCGACCTTGGTAGTCTGTGGGCGAAATGCCCCGGTCCACCGTATAATAGGGCCATTCGCTCCAAGGCTCCCGCACCGAAGGCCTCCAATACAAGGCCAATGAATCTTCTGAAAAGTTCAGCCAAAGGGTATCGAGATAAGCGCCGCTGCCAAAAGGTCGACCATTGTAGGTGAAAAAACCCCGCAGTGCCAGCGAAGAAGACCACACCCCATCAAGCTGCCAGTAGCGCTGCACCGAGAGCGGCAAAGCACCCGGATCGTAAGCCCCTACCCAGTTGTGGGCTACGTGGAACCATACCGAGTCACCCGAAGGCAGCCCAATAGGCCTTAGCGTGATATAGGTAGCGGGTAAAGTAAAGCTGCCGTTGGTCTTTTGCCAGCGCAGACCGTGGGTCGTGGCGTCCGCTACTTCGCCTTGGGGATTGAGCACCGCTACAAGCGGCGCAAAAGAACAAGGCACATAAGCCACACCGGCCAAGCCCCCATCAGTGAAAAACTGGCTATAGGTCTCCTGCCCCCCCGCCCCTCTTAGATACACGGTAAGGCGCGTAGGCGTGGAATAGGAAGGTTTATCCCGCAAACTCATACGCCAGGCTATCCAGACGCTATCCGAACCCCACCGCCCAAACGAGTCTATCCGAAAATGCACTTCCCCAGGCTGACGCAGCCAGTCGTCAAAAAAAGCGTTTAGGCTAAGGCCTGTGCTGTCTTCGAGCACCCGCTGTAGGCTATCTAAGGTTACCAGGCCATGCCGATAGCGGTTGTTGTAAGCTCGCAGCCCCAGAAAGAATAAGCTGTCGCCCATCTGATGTCGCAGTGTATGCAGGACAGTAGCCCCTTTCTGGTAGGTCGCTATCCCGTAAGTGTGTTCCGGAGGTATGTTTGAAAGGGGAAAAAGTCCTTCTTCCCATTTGAGCGCCCGCAAAGTCCGCTCTAAAAAGCCCCTAAGGTGATCAAAGTACCGACCTTGACCAAAGAAAAGCTCATAAAAGAGGGCTTCGCAGTAGGTGGCAAAACCTTCTTTGAGGAAAATCTGCGCTTCTTGGGTGCCCCCCACAGAGTTACCAAACCACTGATGAGCCAGTTCGTGGGCCCACAGCCAGTCGTACTGATTGGTACCTGAGATAACCAAGTTAGGGTACACAATGTGGGTGGCGTGTTCCATAGCGCCGGAGCTAAAGTCTACCCCTACATAGCCGATTCGTTCGTAGGGGTAGGGGCCAAACTTTTTCTCCCAGTCGCGCAGGAGGGGTTTGAGCCGTTGGAAGGTGGTGTAAGTGCCTGCGCTGTCAGAGCGGCGCACCCAGTACTGGATGGGAACGGTATCCCCGGGTGCTCGAATGAAAGTGTCGATAGCCGCTACGTATTTACCGATAGCCACGCCCGACAGGTAAGCCGAGATGGGATAGCTCAGCCTCCAGTGCCAGCGGCGCCAGCCTGGGCCTGCCGCTTCGACGCTATCCAACAGACCATTGGCGGTAGCGGTGAGTGTATCCGGTGCCCGCAAATGAAACCGGTAATACGCCTTATTACCGAAGGTGTCGGCGCAGGGGTGCCACGCTCGCCCATAACTGTGCGGGGAGATATACAGCGAAACGCCAATATTGAACACGCTGCCGCCGCCCCAGTAGAGCCCCCCAAAGCCGCCGGGATCCTGCACACCCGAACCTCGATAGGCCACCCAAATCGTCTCTTGCAGCCCAAGCAGGGACGGCAGCGACACGGTCAACAAACTGTCATTGTACGAAAACGGCAGGGACGTCGAGCCCCACCAGACCGAGTCTATGGTGTAGCCCCGCAGAGCAAGGGTGAGGGTAGAGGCGCTTTGCGGGGCTATCACCACCCCCGCTCGCCATCGCCACCATCGGTCAGCAAACGAAACCGAGTCCAGCCAGAGGTCGTAACCCATTACCTTTTGCCCCCACAGAAAAGCGGAAAAAGCAAAAGCAAAACCGTAGCGCATACGGCAAATATAACGACTCGGCTATGTAGCGCTAAAATCCGGAACTTCGCCCTATGCGCAGTCATACCGCCTACCTATGGATGCACACGCGCGAGCGGCGGGGCATCGTTCATCTCACACCTCAAGTGCGCGAAGAAGTCCGAAGATCCGGTATTCAGGAGGGACTGTGTCTGATTTCTTCCATGCATCTGACGGCTTCGGTGATTATCCAGGACCATGAGGCGGGTTTGCATGAGGATATTTTCGAGTGGCTGGAGGAGCTGGCTCCTTTCCGACCCAACTATCGCCACCACCGCACCGGCGAAGACAACGGCGATGCCCACCTCAAAAACCTTCTGACTCACTTGCAAGTGGTGGTGCCCGTAACGAAAGGCGACTTAGACTTGGGCCCATGGCAGGAGATTTTCTACCTGGAGTTTGATGGGCAGCGCCGCAAACGAGTGGTGGTCAAGATTATTGGAGAGTGACGAGGTGGTCGCGGCCCTCCTGTCGTGGCAGCGCGCGGCCGGACGGAAACTCCCCTGGCGCGAAACCACCGACCCCTATCGCATCTGGGTGGCCGAAACGATCCTCCAGCAAACCCGAGTCGAACAGGCCGAGCCTTATCTCAAGCGTTTTTTTGAGCGCTTTCCCACACTACAAGCGCTGGCCACCAGCCCTCTGGATGCCGTCTTAGCGGTTTGGCAAGGGTTAGGTTACTACCACCGAGCCGTACACCTCCACCAAACCGCCCAGCTTGTGAGAGAAAGGGGCGGATGGGAAGCCTACTTGACCGCAAAAGACCCTATAGCCCACTTGCAAACCTTGCCCGGCATAGGCCCTTATACAGCCAGAGCCCTGCTCAGCTTCTCAGGACGATACGGCTGCCTGCCCGTAGACGGAAATGTAGCACGGGTACTGAGTCGGCTCATAGGCCTCGCCATGCCAGCCTCAGAAAGAAGGAAGTATCAAGCTCTTGCGGATGCCCTCCCAGAGACCTGGCGCAGCCGAGAAGTGGCTTTCGCCCTCATGGACCTGGCCAATCGGGTGTGCCTACCCCGCAAGCCCCGATGCCGGGCTTGCCCTCTGGAGCGCTTTTGTGCGGCTTACCGGCAGGGCCACCCAGAAGCCTACCCTCCTCGCAAAGCTCGAAAAGCACGGCCCCTACGCGCCTTCCGGTTTTTTCTGTATGCCACACCGGAAGCAGTATGGCTCGAAAAACGACCTGAACGCGGCTTGTGGAGCGGCCTGTGGTGCCTCCCGATGGAAGAGCTACCCACCCTCCAATCCACGCCCCCGGACTTTGTGCACGAGCTGACCCACTTCCGGCTGGCAGGATACATAGAGCGGCTCCTTGCTCCTCCACCGCAGGCTATGCCCATCCCTTGGGAAACGCTGCCCAAACATGGTATGCCGACTCCCCTCCAACGGCTACTCGCGCACGAAGCGAAGGGTTACCGAGGCCCCTTCCCGCGATAAGACGCCCAAGTACAGACCAGGTGCCCAGTCTGCTAAAGAAAGGCGATTCTCCCCCGGCTGAAGGAGGCCTTGCCAAACCCGACGCCCTTGACTATCGTAGACTTCGAAAAAGGCCGCTGCTTCACCCGGAACCTCGAGGGTGAGAGCTTCTCTTGCCGGCACCGGATAGTAGCGCACCTGATCCAGCGGAGCATTGCCGAGGGCAGTAGCCATTCCATTGCTGGTGTAAGAAGCCTCCCATCCCGCTCGGGTTATCGAGCTGTCGGAGGTAAAAACCACCAGCATACTGCCCCCCGACGAAGTGAGCGTCTGAGGCAACGAAGACCCGCTAAAACTACCCAAAAGCGGCGCACTCGTCGTAGCCCCATCGTAGACCCGCACAAAGTCATACCCACTCTCGGTATTGAAACTGGTAAAAGAAAGTCGGATCCACGTCGCCCCTAAAGGTTGAATGAGCCAGCGACAGTTGGCTCGGTTGGTGTAATCGCTGGTGCCACTCCCGTCTGAAAAGCTGCCGGAAGGAGCTGTGAGCTGAACCGTCCCTTGACAATAAGGTTGGCTCAGAGTAGAATAGTTTAGACTCCAGCCTGCTGCCGTAATACTCTCATCGGAGGTGAAATAAATCGTAGCCTCTGGCCCAAAGGTCGTGACGCTCGGTGGAAGGCTCGTACCCGAAAAACGCCGCACCATGTACCGAGAGTCTGCCTGAGAGCCGTCGTAGATGGTGACGAAGTCATAGCCCGCCTCGGTGGCAAACTGCGTAAAGTCGAGGCGGATACCGGCCCCGCTCCCCGGCTGAAGGACCCACTTACAATCGCTGTTGTTTCGATAGTCACTGGACCCGCTTCCATCGGTGATCGTGCCCGAAGGCTGCGTGATCACCTGAGTACCATAGCAGGGAAGGTTAAGTTGGGAAGTATAAGAAGCGACGAAGCCATCCGCCGTACCGGATCCATTTGTGATAAAGCGCACGAGCATGACCCCACTCGACGAAGTCAAAACCGGAGGGAGGGAAGAGCCCGAAAAAGCCCCGAGCCTCGGTGAAGAGGTCGTGCTCCCATTATATACGATTACCGAGTCGCCACTCAAAAGCGAAAAACTGGAAAAAGTCAGGGTTATGGAAAGGGCATTGGGGGGCTGGATCAGCCAGCGGCAGTCTGAGTTATTCTGGTAGTTCGAGCTGCCGCTGCCGTCGGAGAAGGTCCCGCTGCTTGCGGTGAGGGTCTGGGTGCCTGAACAGCCCCCTCCCGGCGGCGCACACCCTTGCGAAGAGAGCAGCGAAGCCCGAAAGCCATTGGGAGCGGTCAGCACGGCGCGCATCCGAGCCTTTTGCCCCTGCGTGAAAAGATTCATACAAGCGTCATCGGTGTAGTCCATGTAGTTCATGAACATGTCGCTGGTGTTACCACAAGAGGGATGGGGAAAGCTGGGACACCCATAGTTAGCCTGCTCCTGCGTCGGGGTGTCGTTTACAAAGTCATCGCCACACTGGGCATCGCCCCAAATATGGCGAAGGTTCAGCCAGTGGCCCACTTCGTGGGTGGCCGTGCGGCCTTTGTTGTACGGGGCTTGCGCCGAACCGCCCCGCCCAAAATACCGATAATCAATCACTACCCCATCTGTATTGGCTGGCCCTCCTCCTGGAAACTGCGCATACCCCAGCACGCCCCCGCTAAGGTTGCAGACCCAGATATTGAGATATTGGTCGGTAGGCCAAGCGTCTTTGCCCCCCTGACTGGAAAACTTCACATCATCGGTGTACACGCTGAAGGAAGTCTTGGTCGTCTGCGTACGGGTAATCCCATTGGTAGGGTTGCCCAGCGGATCGCGCGTAGCTAAGCAAAACTGGATTTCTGCATCGGCCGCTACCCCTCTGAACAGAGTAGGGGTATTTACTGTATCCGCATTGAGCCGGCGAAAGTCTTCGTTGAGCACGGCTATCTGCGACTGAACCTGGGCATCAGAGAGGTTTTCGCTGGAGGTGCGGTACACGATATGCACCACCACGGGTATGGTGATGATGTTCTGGGTGCGCTGGTGAGACTGCGAAGCTAAGCTGGAGAGATAGGCCTGAGTTTGGGCTTCAATAGCCTCCATCCGCGCCCGAATCGTAGGGTCCTGCTGCATTAGATAAGCTAGCCGCTCCATCGTGCCACATCGGTGGGGTTGAGCCCAAGCCCACCCCACGAGACTAAGTACAAAAAGGTAGCGCATGCGGCAAATCTACACATTTTTCTGGAAAAGCGCCGGCTCAGGATAGGGGATGCGGGTGTGCCGTTGGTTCAGGAGGTTCTCGTAAAAGACCTCTTCGAGCTGGCGGACCTGATCAAAAGTCAAGGGGGCTCGGTCGAGCTGACCTTCTGCAATGCGCTGCTGGATAAGGCGTCGCACATGAGCGCGCAACTTTTCAGGGGTAGGGTCAGGCAAAGCCCGCGTACTGGCTTCGAGCGAGTCGGCCAGCATGAGGATAGCTTCCTCTTTGGTAGCGGGGAGCGGGCCCGGATAACGGAATTCGTCCTCGAACAGCGAGGCCTCTTGAGGGGCTTCCCGTTTTTGCCGTTCCCAAAAATACTGTATCCAGGTCGTGCCGTGATGCGTTTGAATGCCGGCCACCACCTCCGTAGGCAAGTTGTACTTTTTGGCCAGCTCTACCCCATACTCCACATGACGCCGGATAAGAGCGGCACTCTCTCGAGGAGAGAGGTAGTAATGAGGATTGGAAATGCCCCCTTGAGAAATGATGGAGATATTTTCGATAAAGAAGGAGGGATTCTCCAGTTTGCCGATGTCATGGAAAAGTCCCATTACGCGAGCCTTGAGGGAATGGGCCCCAATCTTCTGAGCGGCCACTTCCGCCAGCTCCGCTACCGCCAAGCTATGTTGATAGGTCCCTGGAGCCTTCTCCGCCAGCTGCCTTAAAAGCGGATGCCGCAAGTCCAATAGCTCCAAAAAGGTCACATCCGAACTCATGCGGAAAAGCCTTTCCAGCACATACACGAGAGGGTACCCCATCAAGCACAGTAGCCCATTCACCAACAGAAGGGGCAGCCCAGCCCACGGGATTGTCTCGAAGCTCCCCGTACGAAAAAGATGGTACCCCAGAAAGGTTACCCAGTAGCCCAGGGCCAGGGTCCCCAACGCATACAAAAAGTGGGAGCGCCGCTGAAGCACCCGCAGCCGAAACACCACCAGCATGCTACTGAGGCCGTGTACAAAGAAAAACTCCACTGGCTCTTCCATCACGAGGCTCACCTGCGCCCCCAACGTAATAGCCGAGATAAAGCCTACTCGATCATCAAAAAAGATAGCCACCATAATAGGAGCCAAAGCCACAGGGAATAAATGGTAGAGGGGATACTGGGTCGTCTCGGTCCATCGCTGGGTAATATACAGAAATAACGACGCCCCTACAATAGTGACCAGAAAAACAGACAAGAGCAGCAAGACAGGCCGCACCTCTTCGGGCTGGAAGCGTTTGGCTACATACAGGTACTGAAGAGCAATGAAGGTAAGTAGGCCCACCAGCCCGACCAGCCCCAAAAAACTAAGCAAGCGACTGTTCAGCGGATGCAGAGAACCGTAAGCCAGAGATAAAGAACGCAGTTTCTGGGCTACCTCGGGGGAAATCAGCTGACCCCGCCGTACGATGAGCTCACCCTTGTGCACGGTCGTACTATAAGGCGAAGCCTGCTTGGCGGCAGCTTGAAGTAGCTCATGTACGGCGTTGGGGTCGTAGCGGCAGTCCGGTTGAAGGAAAGCCTGGACTACCCATCTGACGGAGTCTTGCCGGTCTTCGGAGACGATTTCGGTGATCCATCGTTCCAGGCGCTGGTTATCCACGAGGGCTTCGAGCGGCAGGACTTCTTCTTTGTAGGGTCCTTCGCGGAGGATAGCTTGTCCCTGTTTACCTGCGATGGGCACATCCACATACCCAAACCGGTAAGCATATCGAAGAAGCCGTGTCACTTCGCTGCGAAGGCTGGGCGAAAAACGCGGGCTCACTTCGTTCAGGCGCTGGACCACCCGCTGCTTGACCGAAGTATCCCGCTCAAAAATGAGCGTCAAACTGGGGCCCAGGGAATCCCACGTTGACCCTTCCTGCGCGCCCTTGAAGACCCGGTACTCAAACGGCGCAAAGAGATCCCGATAAGTCCACACCTCCCCTTCCTGCCACTGGGTCAAGTACACCGGATGATACCAGTACAAAAGCACCCCGCTACTGAAGAGGACATACCCCAGAAAGACCCCTCCTACAGGGAGCCAGCGCTTAAGGTTTGAGTCCATACTTCTGAAGGCGAGAAGCGGCCTCTCGGCTTTGTTTCCAGATTTCTCGAGGGTCGTAATGCTCGATCTCCGGCGCGTACGGAATCACATTGCGACGATACACCAGGATACCCCGACGCCCCTCAAACCGCCGCTTTTTCCAAAACTCCAGCGCATCGTAAGTCCCATCCGCCCCAAAAAAAGGCCGAGGATCCTCGTACATGCGAGAAAAACCCCGTCGAGAAACACTTATGTGATCAAAGATAATCGCAGGATACCGCTTTTTTCCTCCTATTTTTTTTACATACCAGCCCAAGTTTAGCGAAAGCGGCGTGGTCTCGGCATATTCTAAGAGCAAACGCATCTTTGGCACGGCCCCCGCGTAAATCACCGGCGCTCCAAAAAACACCTGGTCGGGTTTTTTCGGGTCGAAAAAAACCGTCTCCACCACTTTGAAGTTGCGCCTGCGGTCGTAGCCATTCCACCCGAGGAGCACATAATACACCAGCTTTTCTCGTACAAGCCGAGTACCTCGAGGCACACGTGCTTCGCCCTCGTACCGCAAAACCCCATACTCGCTATAGCGGGGATGATAGTAGAGCGCCCCCACCCACTCTTCCTGGGTAAGCGTGCGCCGCTCAATGTCTTCCTCTTCTAACACCTCGGGGAGCGCTTTCAGTTCATAGACCCGCACCTGCCAGGGAGCTTTTTTATGATCGCGCCACCGCCGAACCAAAAACCCATAGTACCGGTGGTGCTGCGCCGGAAAGTCTATCACCTGCCAGGTAAAGACTCGAAAAGCGCTATCAGGAGGGTACAGTTTCGACACGGTCTCCACCGAATCGAAGGGGTAGGAGAAAGCTTCAGGGCGCGCGAGGACCTCCCGCCAAAGCTGGAGAAAAAGACGATTCACCGAGTCTTTTGTGGCGGTGTCGTCATGGTGCAGCACAAACCGCCCCAGTCGTGCCAGTTCTTTTTCGATTTCGGGTAGAGGCTGCGCCCAAGCCACCAGCACTCCCCACAACAGCCGCCACATGGTCAGGTGCAGCAAAGATACGCAAATTTTACGCTGGGAAAGCCTGGGGCAAGAGGGCCTGGGCCTCTATTAGCGCAAAGGTGCGCAGAGGGGGAAGGGCCTTTTTTTCTTGCAGGAAAGCTATTACGGCTTCAGTGGGGAGGTTAGACACGAGGGGCACCCCCGCAAAAGGACAGCCCCCATGGCCCCCCAGTGCGCTGTCAAAGCGCCGACATCCGGCTTCCCAGGCGGCTTCGATTTTGGCGCGGGCTTCCTGCGGAGCCGCATGCAAGTGCACCCCCCACTGTACCTCCGGGACAGCTTGGATCGCCGCCCGAAGGGTCTCGTACACCGCCTCAGGAGTAGCTACTCCTACCGTATCGGCCAGCGACAGGATAGGTACCCCCTTCGCCCGAAGCCGCGCCCCTACCTCTATCACCTCCTCGGGGTCGTAAGGATCGCCGTACGGATTGCCAAACCCCATCGAAAGGTACACTACAGGCACTTTACCGGAGGCCTGCGTGTAAGCTACCAGCTCGTCTACAAACGCTTCGGCCTCGGCGCGGGTTTGACGGGTGTTCTGCCGCTGAAAGGTCTCCGACAATGAGAGCGGGTACCCCACATACCGCACAGCCGGATGAGCTACAGCCTGTTCAAGCCCCCGCCGGTTCGCCACTATCACCAAAATACCCGTTTCTGGGTACGCCTGGTACGGCAGCTGCGCTAACACCTCGGCTGTATCTTGCATTTGCGGCACGGCCTTCGGCGAGACAAAAGAACCCGCATCCAGCGTATGAAACCCCACCTTGAGTAGAGCCGTTAAGTAACGCACCTTGACCTCCGTGGAAACACGAATAGGATACCCCTGCCAAGCGTCACGCGGACACTCTATAAGCTGGACTGCACTCATCCAAGGCAAAGTACGCAAACCCCCTCACTCATAGTATCCAAACCACCGATGTCCCACCACCCGATCTTCCCGATCAGTAAAGCTCCGATACACCACGATCACCGCGTAGGTATTTTCGGCTTCGAAGTAGCTACCTTCGACCGGCTCAATCAGGAAGGCCCCCTGCCCTTCGTCCCAGAGGGCATAGAGGTAATCGTACACACCCTGCTTGAGGGGCACACGGCAGATGTAGAGGCCCCGCTCCTCATCGAAGCGCATCTCGAAGCGCCGATCGGGTCGCCAGCCCATGAACCCTCCCACCACATACAGGGGCTTAGGGTAGGGATTGGACGCCTCCAGCCGAAACTCCACCCAGAAGTAATCGGCCTGTACCGTACTGAGCTGATCCCAGCCCTGCCACTGGCGCGCCGTATCGAGAAGCGCCTCCTGAATCTGCACGAAAAAACGCCCGTTCAAATCAAACTGCGAAGTGTAAGCCAGACCTGCGCGGGGCCGTTCGTGCATTAGCCGCACCACGATACCGCTGTCTGTCCAAAAGGTCCGCTCTATCTGGAAACTGCGCCGGCGCAGCACCGAACGCAGGTCCAGCATGCGAAACTCCACCCCCGCCGGCAACTCCAACCCCGCCTGAAACCGATACTCCAAATGGTCCGGATACAAGAAGGTAGGTTTGAGACCGGTGCGAGCGTTATCCCAGCGCCCGTTCTGCAGAAGCATGCACGAAAACTCCTGATACGCTTGGCTACTCTGGAGCGAACCCGGATACACCGAAAAGGCCAAGGCCTGTAGCCCTTGTCGCGCACCGGTCACCACCTGCAGGCGCGCATCCGGTACGATTTTGACCAGGGGTTCCACTACGTAGAAGCGCCGCCGCAGCACAAGCTGAGTCGGGTCATTGTCTCGAAAAACCTCCAGCACATAAAACCCGCTCCGTTGGAAGCGATTGACCAACTGATAGCGGTAGTGAAGGTAAGGCACCCGAGTATTGTAAGAAGGGCTAAACTCCGTGATGCGGTCTGAGATGAAAGCCGGCCAGTACTCTGTGAGAGGGAGGGAAGAGGGTTCCCAAAAACGATTACACAGCCGGACACGCACCCAGAAGTCGGAAGGCGCCCCCTCCCTCACTTCGTCAAACTCCAGCGTAAGGGTGTTTTGTTCATTCAAGCCGAGAAAGGGGTAGCTCAGGGTGTTTTGCCCGCGGTAAAACTGGACGGTGTAGATGTGGGGGTCGGCGACGGTGTCGGTGAGGGGTGCGGCCGTAAGATAGCCCATCCAGGCTATGAGAAGCCGCTTCATACCGGCAGAGGTAGAGGCTCGGCCTGAGGAAGGAGCGCCTCAAGAAGCTGGCGATCGCTGCGCAGGTGGGGAAACTTATGTTGGCCGCCCAGCTTACCCAGACGAGCCAGGTACGCATAACTGGCCCCCACGGGCAAGCGATACAGGCGCGGCGCTTCTAAGATAGCGCCTCGCCGCAGGTCGTCGTAGTAAGGGTTGAGCTGGCGCAGGGTCTGGTCCAATACAGTGAGGAAAGCCTGCCAGCTATGGGGTTCCGCTTCGACTTCAAGGAGCCATTCGTGGCGGGGTTTTTCTGGGCCTAAGTAAGGGCCAACGGTGTATTCGCGCACGCGGGCGCCCGTGGCGCGGAGGGCCGCTTGAAGGGCCGCTTCCACTTCGGCTTCGATGACGTGCTCACCAAAAGCGCTGAGGTGGTTCTTCACCCGGCCGCTCACCCGCAGCCGATACGGCCGCACCGAAGTAAAAGTCACCACATCCCCTATGGCGTAGGCCCACAGGCCTGCATTCGTAGTGATAAGGAGGGCATACGGCCGGCCTACCTCCACCTCCCACAAGGGAAGGCGAGGGGGATTGGGGTCCTCTGCCCGCTCCAACGGCACAAACTCGTAAAAAATCCCCCCATCTACAATCAAGCGCAGGCCGGCTTCGGGGTCATCCGTGTCTTGGAAAGCGAAAAACCCCTCCGACGCTGGGAAAGTTTCTACAAAATCTACCCCTGGTAAAAGGGCTCGCAGCCGTTCCTGGTACAAGCGAAAATCTACGCCGCCGTGGACATAGAGCTGGAGGTGGGGCCACACTTGGGTGGGGGGGTGGTTCCAGCGTTCCTGGAGCCTTTCGAGGAGGCCTTCCACCCAGGGAGGGATGCCCGAGAGCAGCCGTAGGTCCAGTCCTCGTGCCTCATCCAGGATGGCGTCTACTTTCTGGGGCCAGTCCTCCATACTATTCACCTCCCAGGACGGAAGGCGATTGCGGGTAAGGTAGGCCGGCACCCAGTGATGCACGATGCCGGAGAGCCGACCGTACAGGATGCCTGCCGAGTTCTTTTCCAGGGCCGGGCTGCCCGAGAGGAAGAGCCACCGTCCTCCCACAAAGTCGGCGTTACGTTTTCGGGCGATGTAGAGCAGAAGCGTATCCCGCGCCGCTCGAATGTGCATAGGCACACTGTCGGGGGTGATAGGGAGGAACTTTGCGCCGGCGGTCGTGCCGGAAGTCTTGGCAAAGTAGGCGGGCCGGCCCGGCCAGAGCACCGAGGGTTCGCCTGCCCACACTCGGCCTAAGTACCGCTCCCACAGCTCCTCATACGAATACACCGGCACCGCCTGCCGAAACGCCTCGTAGGAACGCACCTCCGCCAACCGATGATCCCGGCCGAAAGCGGTACGCTGGCCCTTCGCCAAAAGCATAGCGAGGGTCCGCTGCTGTAAAAAACTTTCCCGCCCCACCTTCTGGGCATACGAACGAGCGACCCACGCCGCCCACGCCTTCGCTGCAAGGGCTTTCACCTGGGCAAAGTACGCATTTCTGCTCAGTACAGCGTGGCGTACCTCTGGCGCAAAGCCTGCCAAGAAGTCGGTGCCTCAAACGCGCGATAGAGGGTGTCTATGGGCAGGTTCTTCTCCTCCATCCAGCGCAGGAGCGGCGTGCCAAAAAGCTTGTCGAAAAACTCCTCTTGGAAGAAGGGGCCTGCGGAAGGGGGCCAAGCCTGCCGGAAAGTGCGCAGCAGCCAAAACCCCACTCGGAAGAGACTATCGGGTTGAACCGGCCCCCGATAAACCCGAGAGAGGCGCCAGCCCGTGTAAAGGGTTTTCTCTCGATCGGGCTGAAAGGTCACCGGCTCCAGACGATACCCGTAGATCACCGTATCCAGTCGAGGCGGGAGAGCCGGTGTAGCCAGGCCCACCTGCTGAAAAGGCCTGTCGGTGCCGCGCCCCACACTCACCGCCGGCACGCCCTCATACCACCCGAGGATAGGGTACAACTCAAGAGCCAGGGTATCGCGTAGGGCCGGCGAAGGCGGCTCCGTGAAGAAAGGCGCTACTTTCGGGAGGGGGTCCCCGCGCCGCCACCCCGGCCAGGGCACCACAATCAGCGGCACACGAGGCACCCACCCCTCCCCTACAAGAAGCTGAGCGTATTCGCCGATGGAGAGGCCGGGCACCAGCGGAACCGCATGCATCCCCACGAACGAAAACAGCGAGCTATCGAGCAGCGGCCCGTAGGTGTAGTGGGCATGCGGGTTAGGGAAGTCAAGCACGTAGACGGGCCGCTGAGCCTGGGCCGCCGCCTCAAGCAGGAGGGCCAGCGTGCTGAGGTAAGTATAGTGCCGCACGCCTACATCACGGAGGGCGAAAATCACCGCCTCGGCCTGGGCAAGCTCTTCGGGGGTGGGGGCTTTACGCCGACCATAGAGCGAGACCACCGGCACCCCCCGGTAAATGGTGTCCTCAACCCTGTGGCCGGCCGCCTTCTCCCCAAAAAGCCCATGTTCAGGCGCGTAGACCCGCACGACCGAAAAACCCTTATCCAGTAAGCTATCGAGCAGGGTTCGCGTGGGACGGTGCGCTACCAGAGCCAGCTTCTGACGGCGAAGGCGAGGCCCTTCCCGCTCCAAAAAAACCTGCCAGCAGGTAGCCGGCCCTATGGCATCGGCCGGCCGGGCCGCCGGCCGCGAAGACCGCCCGTTACATCCCCACAGCACAAGGACCGTCCCTACAAGCGCTTTTCGCATGCCGCAAAGAAAAACGAAAAAAGGAGGGCGACGGGCGCCGCCCTCCCGGAGGTTGTGGAGAAGGGTTTAGTCTTTGCGCAAGGTAGCTTGCTGAAAGGTGCCACCGCTTTCTACGGTGAGGAGGTAGAGGCCAGACGGCAGGCCGGCCAGCGACCAAGAGAGTTCTACGACTCCAGGTAGCAAGTCAGACCGCTCCTCGAAGCGCACCCGCTGCCCCAGCGCATTGTATAGGGTGAGGCGCACAGGGCCAGGCCCTTCCATTACGAAACGCAGCGTCACTTCCCCGGTCGTGGGGTTAGGGAAAACCTGGAGGGTAGGTGAACGCCCTTCCGAAAGGTCGCGGCGCAGCTCCACCATCGAAGAAACCACCTCCGCCCCTTCTTCGGTCTGGATACGCAGCCGATAGAAGGAAGTCCCATAAGGAGGATTGCGCCGGAGCCAGCTCGAGGTGTGCCGTGGCAGCGTCGTGAGCGGTTTCAGCTTATCTGGCGTAGGACCGGCCTCCAAGGTGAAGTGCCGTACCCGGCCCCCTTCTATCTCGGCTACCTGCCAAGAAAGGAGGTGGTCTTCCCCGACGACCTTGCCCTCGAAAGCCTGGATCACCACCGGCAGCGGCAGCGTGCTCTGGCCCGTGCCGAAGTGCGAAAAGCCGCTCATACCCGGCCGGGAGACCACGCCCGGCGCCGCCGGAGCCGTGTTGGCGTGGCAGCCAGGATTTTGAATGAACCAGTCGGCCCCATTTCCAGCCGACCCATTGTTTTTAAGCACCCCCCACTGCTGAGCGCCTGTACAAGGGTTATAGTCTGTGTTGTACAGGGTAGCGGTGTAGGGGCCGCTCGTAGTGACCTGCGTGGTTAGGTCCGCCTGCCAGCCAGTTATCGTCCAGTAGCCGTTATCGAGGAGAGGACAGGTGCCGTAGTTGGCGCCGCACTCGGTTACAGGTGAACCGGAGGGCGTCGGAGGGCCGCCCCCCCATCCCGTGAAAGTCGCAAGCAAGTTGTGCACGCCCGGGTTGCCGCTAAAGTTCAGGTTAATGCGGGCATAGCGCACGGGCGCGTTCAAACCCATAGGGAAGTCGTACGAACCGCCCGTGTTGTTGAGAAAGCGACGCAGGTACCCCACCACGAAACTGTTCGCATTGCCGGGAGAAACCGCTGCGGGCGCCGTGTTCTCCACCCGCACTTCCCGGGTCCCGCTCACCGGCGCCACAAGACGCCCAGAGGTAAGGGTGAGCGTGCCCAGGATACGCATCGTGTTGTTTAGGGTCACCGTAGAAGGGGCAGTTTGATTGACCTCCACATTGAAGAGCGGGTCCGAACCCGGGTCTGTATAGGTTTGGGGGGCTGATCCATTGAAAATCAAAAAGCTATTGGCAGGGGCGGATAGCGTGGCCGCAGCATTTCCTACTACGACATTACCCCCGACAAAGAGACGTCGGCCATTCAGATTGAGCGTATTATTGGCTCCGGACACAATCTCTACCGTAGAGCGCACCTGGACGTTGGTCATGAGGCGTACCTCGCCTACGGCGCCGCGCTGGACCCGCAGGTTAGGGATATACTGGGTAGCCCCCATAAGGACGCCGCGAATCTCCTGCACGGGATACGCAACACCCCCAGTAAAGACGATCCACCCTGTACCCTGGAGGTCTCCATTGACGGTGAGGTGGCCGCATACATTCAGGATGCCGTTGACGGTGAGGGAAGCCCCCACCGGCACGGTGATATCGCGCACGGTCCAGGTCTCGGCCGCCGCAATGACAGGCTGGTTGGCCGATCCACCATAAATGATGACATCTCGGGTGCAGCTATTGGGGAAAGGGCAGCCGCCCCAGTTGGCGTTGTTATTCCAGGCGGTGGTACCTGCGCCGCCCGTCCACACCGCGGTCGCCGACCCGGCCGCATAGTCTATCGGCGAAGCGCCAAAATCCACCGTGAAGCCCGGAAAGGTGGTCGTAGAGAAGTTAGAGATGCCGAGCAGGTACACCTCCCCAGCATTCACGGGCAAGCACTGGAGCCAGCCCTGCCCGCCTGCACCTTCACAAGTACCCGAGGCGCAGGCGGGCGTGCCGCAGGCCACCCCCGTCCCATACGTCCCATCGCACGAGGTAGGCGCATCGAAGCTGCAGCGAACGGGGTTTATCGTCCCATTCCGAATGGCCTGGCAAGGGTTGGCTACGTTATCTATGCGGTAGAGGGTCCAGTCATAGTCCACATTGGTGCTGGGGGTGATGGCGAAAGAGAGATTACCATTTGCGCTGATAGGCAGGCGGATCCATACGAAGTTTCGCTCACCGGAGGTGAGGCACGAGGCGGGGCACCCCCCCGCTGGATAAGGTAGGTCACAGGTGAAACCTGGCCCTAAGAAGCCAGGCGCCCCCACCGAGAAGGTAGAACTGCATACGGGTAGCGGCCCGGAAGCGGGATTCCCAGGCACGGCTTCACAGTCCTGCCCGTACTGGGAAGGGGGGGCGCTGGCCGTCTCCCATATCGCCAGGGTGTAGTCGCCGGCTCCTCCGCCCGATCCAGCCACCACCGCCACGTAGTAGGTCTGCCCTACCGTGAGGCCCGTAAGCGTTACCTGGGCAAACCTTGGAGAGCTCTCGCATCCGGCGCCATCGTCGTTGCAGGCGATCTGGGTGAAGGGCCCGCTGCAGGAAGGCGCCGAATAGACCGCCACAGCAGGGTCCGAAAGCGTGCCCGGCGCTACATGCACCGTCATATTCGGCGCTGTCGCCACAAAGGCATACCACCGGCCCACTACCCCACAATCACCCCCACTTAGGCAGGTAGGGGAAACCCCCAATGGCGGGGCGCCGCTCGTCGTGCCCGTCGTCACCACCGGATAGCTCGTAAAAAGTGGGGCTGAACAAGGACCCACTCCAGCCACCGGCGCCGAAATAGAAAGGTTATCGTAAGCGGCGCAAGTTGGATTGGCGAAATGGTCGAGCACCACATAGTAGGTCTGCCCGGCCGTGACATTAATGCTAACCGAATACGGTCCCGAAGCGCTCTCGCTTGTGCAGAGACATACGCCTCCATTACACCCCACCGGACAGCCCTGATACACCTTCAAGCCAAACCAGGGACTCGAAGCGTTGCTATGTGTGAGCGAAATCGTCACAGCACCCGAGCTGCTGGGCGTGAACACCCAGACCCGATCCTCGCCGGTAAAGTAGGAAGAAGAGCCGCACGGCAACGCATTGGAAGAGGTGATATCGTCCCCTGCTCCGCAAGTGGTGCCTGCTCCGCTATTGTACGGCAGGGTGGTCACGGTCGTGATACCCGAACCCAGGCCCGTACAAGGCCCTGGCGCCACCGGCGCCGAAATGGTGAGGTTGCTGAAAGGCCCACAGGTAGGCGAAGGCCAGTAGTCCAGTTGCAGGTAGTAGGTCTGACCCGCTGTGACAGCAAAACAAAGGGTCTTGTCTCCTGTACTGCTCTGGGCCTGGGCCACACAAGTAGCTCCCGTCAGCCCGCCGCACGGACTGAGGGCACCCCCCTGGTACACCATCAGACCCGTATACGTCGTGGAAGAGGTGAGGCTTACCGTAACGATACCGCTCGTGGTGGGGGTGAAAACCCACATCATGTCTTCACCGCCGTAGTAGTTGGAGCTGCCGCACACGGGTGTGTTGGTCGAGGTGAACTTGTTGCCTTTCCCGCAGGTGTTGTCTGCGCCGTGGGTATAAGGAAGGGCAGGCACATTGACGACCCCGGGTAGCGGCGGGGGAGGGGTACTGTTAGAGACGATGTGAACCCGGTCCACGGCGGCTGGCGGCTGCGTCCCTACTGAACCATCGTTTCTCCAGGAAAAAATCACCCGGTAGGTCTGACCTGCCGTACCACAGAAATTAACGCTCACCTGAGTCCAGTTTGAGGAAAACATACTGTAGCGAGCGAGGCGGTAAGTGGCGGGGACCTCCACACCAGCGGTGGGCGTCACGCTCGTCGGCGCTACGAAGATATCCAGGTAGTCGTAGTTGTTTTCTCCCCGCACCTTGATGTAGGCAGAGAGGGTGAGGTAAGGCTCTCCCGCCGGTAGCGTCACATCGCGATAAAAGTGCACCACCGAGCTGGAGGAGACGGTATAGGCGTATGGGGGTGGTCCACCGCCGCAGTTGTTGGTGATATAGATTGCCTGGGTGCCGTGCTGGGCGCCGGCGGCGGTATTTACAGCCCAGCGGTTGGTCTGGGAGCCGTTGACGATAGTCCAGCCCTGGTAGGTGACGGTGCCTGTCGGGCAGACGGTACCAGCCCCCTCGAAAGAGCCGGCACCACTGGTGCCATCCACGAGGATGGTCTGGGCCGCAGCCAATGAGAGGAGAGTAAGGTATCGTAAGTAACTCATTTTTGTGAGGGTTTAGGGTTTTCTACGAAGTGAAAAGAGGGCTGTTCGAGGCCGGCGGCGCGCAGCACCTCTCGCAGGTCTGCAGGCGACACCTGAGGGTCCACCAAAAGCCGACAGCGCAGCTCGCCCTCTGGCGAGACAGAGAGACCCTCCACCCGATAAAAACCCACCTTGCTAAGCACTACCGCTGAAAAAGTCTCCAACCGCTCCGAAGAAGGAGCCACCCCCGCCTTGAAATCCCGAAGCTGACCTACTACTGCATACGAAACGACTTTTTCTGGCGGAGAGGCGGCTTTCTGTGCCCAGAGTAGGGCCCCTACGCTAAGCCACACATAAGGTCGCATACCTCAAAGGTACAAAAAACCCTCCGCTCCTCCCCTAAGGGCTCCATCTTAAGGCGGTACGGATCCGCTCCTGAGCGGTACGGATCCGCTCCTGAGTGGTAGCGAATCTGGACTGAGAGGTAACAGCGGAAAGGAAAAGGGATAGGCAGGCCCCAAAAAGCCAGGGGGAAGGAGGCCCTTCCCCCTCGGCCTGAACGAAGTGGGTTTACTCTTTCACCACGCGCACTTGCTCAAACGCAGCCCCCTGCCGTAAAGTGAGCACATACAGGCCCGCCGGCAAGCCCGCCAGCGAAAGCGTATGCGTCACCACGCCTACCCGTCCCTCCAGCGCTTCCGTATAGACCGCCCGCCCGAGCGCATCATACAGAGCCAGATGCACGGCCTCCATCGAACCCGTAGAAAAAGCAAGCTGCAGCGCGTCCGAAGTGGGGGCAGGTGATACTCGAATAGGCCCCAAGCCCCGCCGCCCCACCCAACGAAGAGGCCAAAAACGTAATCGTAAAATCATCAAAGGCGCCGCACGAGGTCCCATCCACCAAAAAGTAATAGGGCTGACCTGCCTGTACATTGATCGTTATCGTCTTAGGGTTTGCGCTGGTTTGATCATGACGCACGCAGGTGGCGCCGGTAAGCTCACATCCTCGCAACGTCCCCCCTCGATACACCATCAGCCCCATCCCACTCGCCGAAGAACTCAGACTCACCGTAATCGTCCCATTGGTGGAGGGCGTGTACGTCCATAACAGGTCTTCACCATTGTAGTAACTGGCGCTACCACAAACAGGGACGCTGACTCGGGTGAACTTATTGCTTTAGCCGCAGGTAGTACCGGGGCCATGGGTATACGGTACCGAATCCACGGAGACGATCCCCGTAGGGGCCGCCGGCTCAGAAATCGTCAAGTTTGCGAAGGCGCTACACTGTAGGGGATTGGGGTGATCTACCACTACATAATAAGTTTGCCCTGCGGCCACGCATACATTGAGGGTTCTATTAGAGGCGGAAGTGCCATCGTAAGCCAAGCAGGTAGCCCCTGGCAGTCCTGCGCAAGGTTGGAAAGGGCCGGCCGCTCGATATACCTTTACTTCAGCGTTGTCGAGTACCGAAGCTAATTCACCGTCACCACCCCACTCACCGCCGGAGTGAAGGCCCACAACATATCTTCCCCGCCATAATCAGAACCGCACGCAGACGAGTTGCCGGTGGTAAACTTATTCCCTTTGCCGCAGATATCGTCTGCCCCATGGGTATAGGGTAGGGCAGGCACATTGAAAACCCCTGGGGGAGTAGCGCTGGCCACGAGGCGAACCCGGTCCAAGGCAGCCGGCGGCTGCGATTCAAGTGCGTCATCGTTTCTCCAAGAAAAAATCACGCGGTAGGTCGTGCCCGCTGTACCACAGAAAGAGGCGCTTACGAGGTTCCAGCCGGCAGGAAGGCGGCTATACCGGCCAATCCGATAAGCGCTACCCACCTCGGCACCAGCTACGGGAGTTACGCTGGTTGGCGCCACAAACAGATCCAGGTAGTCACAACAAGGCTCCCCTGAGACCTTGATGTAGGCGGAGACGGTGAGGGCAGGTTGCCCGGCCGGCAGCGTCACATCGCGGTAAACATGTACGACCGAAGAAGCATTCCTGTCGTACTGATGAGGTGGAGGCGAGCTACCGCAGTTATTGGTGATGTAGATTGCCTGGCTGCCGTGCTGGGCCCCAGCGGCGGTATTTATGACCCAGCGATTGGACTCCGTGCCATTGACGATAGTCCAGCCTTGGTAAGTAGCAGTACCTGTAGCACAAGACGCACCTGCCCCCTCAAACGAACCGGCATTGGTCGTACCGTCTAACAGGACCGTAGTCTGGGTCCAAGCCAGCGAGAGCAGAAAAAAGTTCCGCCAAGTTTTCGCAAGCGTTTTCATATACGTGGAGGTTGTAGTTTTCTGCGAGGCGGCAGCGAAGGATCACCAAGGAAACCGCAGAAACCCTTTCCCTGTACCTCGCACCCTTCACTTCGGAAACGGCTTAGGAGGCCCCAAGTGAAACTCGCCAAAGACCTAATACCTTATCTCAGGCAAAAGTAGGGAAAAAAAACGTATGCATGCAAATGGATCATCTAAGCCGCTGGAAGGGCCCGACAGCTATAGGCGGCCGTTTGCCTGAAGACGCAGGGCTTTATTCTGGGGGGTCTTCGTAGCGGATCTGGGAGGGGTCGGTCCACATTTTACGGGCGATAGCCTGAGCAGTGGGGGTAGCGGCGGTGCCTCCCAAGGCAGTTTCTTTGAAGCGGGGGTCCAGGGCCGCGCCGACCTCCCCCATGGCCACCACCAGCTCATCTACCGGTATCACAGCCGTATCGCCCGCCAAAGCCATCTGGGCCGCCGCGGCCGCCATCACCACCGCGGAGCCATTGCGTTTGACGCAGGGTAGCTCCACCAAGCCCGCCACCGGATCGCAAATCAGCCCGAGCATGTTCATGATTGTGAGGGCGACGGCCTCACAAATCTGGCTATTGGACCCCCCGAAGGCATGCACGATACCGGCAGCGCCCATGGCAGCGGCGGTACCCGTTTCCGCCTGACACCCCCCCACCGCGCCTGCGATGGAAGCCTTCTGCTCGATGATGAGCGCGACACCGGCCCCAATGAGCATGCATTCGTAGAGGGTACGTTCGGACACCTGATGCTCCTCGGCGAGAAAGGTGTAGATCCCTGGCAAGATACCGGAAGCGCCGGCGGTGGGGGCGGCCACCACGCGCCCCATGCAAGCGTTGGTTTCCTTGGCGGCCATGGCGTAGGCCAGCAGCCGGGTAAACTGGGGACTCACGATATGCAGGGTGGCCTGAGCAAGCTTTTTGCCGCTGTCACGCACGAGGCCGCTGGGCGTCTGGCGGGGTTCGGAAAGGCCTGTCTGAACGGCATCGCGCATCACCGCGAGCACTTGAGCCAATCGCGCCCAAATCTCGGCTTCCGATCGACCCTTCTGGTGCATTTCGTACTCCAGGACAACGCGCCACAAAGGCACCTGCCTTTCCTCCGCCAGCGTCACCCACTGAACAAAACTCTCGAGCCGCACGAAGGGGAAGGTACGAACTTTGGGCGTAGAGGGGCTTACCTTTGTGGGCCGTGTGGTGGTACGGCTGGCTCTGGCAAGCCCTCCTGATGGGCGGGTATAGCCTGGTGCGGCTGACTTTTGTAGGATGGAACGGCGCCTTCCTGGAAAGTGGAGCTTCGCTGGGCCGAGTGTTCCTCAAGGGGCTGATTTTTGATTTCACGGCCACGAGCTGGCTTACCCTGCCGGCGTGGCTGGCCCTCTTACTGCAGCGATTACGCTTAGCCTATGGCCTGTGGATAAGCGCGACCAGCCTTAGCCTGGCCCTCGAGGTGATAGATGTGGGCTACTTCCCCTACACCCACCGGCGGTCTGGACCGGAGCTGCTGGCCATCCTCACCTTTTGGCAGGACAGCCTGCCCGCCTTGAGCAAGTATGTGCGGGATTTTCTGGTGGGTTTCGTACTATGGGGGATGCTTGTAGCGCTGCTGGCCTGGGCTGGGTGGTATGTCCTTCGCCGAGCGAGTCCCCCTCCCTTCAAGCCCTGGGCCGGATGGCTCTTTTCTCTGTCTGTGCTGGCGGTAGGGGTGCGGGGAAGCGTGAGCCTCAAGCCCCTGTCCGTGATAGATGCGACGGTGCCAGGCTGCCCCACCTGCAGCCCTTTTGTGCTCAACAGCACTTTCGCTTTCGTGCGGGCGCTTGAACAGCCCCGTTTGCCGCCCTGGCCCCTGGCCGACCCCACGATAGCGCCGTATCCCCGACTCTGGGAGCCCGATAACGCCTTCCATCCGGCTCCCCGCTATAATGTAGTAGTCCTGATTTTGGAGAGCTTCTCGGCCGAATACGTTGAGCGAGGGTACGCTCCGTTTTTGGCCGAATTGCTCCAGAAAAGCGCTTCGGTGCGAAAGGCCTACGCTACCAACAGCCGCTCCGCAGAAGGCCTGCCCGCTATCCTCTCGGGCATGCCCTCGTGGGGAGAAGAACCGCTTATTTTCACGCCGTACGCCGTGCGCATCCGCTACAGCCTCGGCGAGCTGCTCAGGAAGTGGGGCTATCACACGGCTTTTTTCCACGGGGGCAATAATGGCACCATGCTGCTCGACAGCTACGCTTTACAGGCGGGCTTCGAGCGGTACTACGGCCGGCGAGAATACCCCCATCCTGACCGCGACTACGATGGCACCTGGGGGATATGGGATGGGCCCTTCCTCCAATTCTGCGCGCAAAAGCTGGGAGAGCTGAAAGAGCCTTTTTGCGGGGTGATCTTCACGCTGAGTTCGCACCATCCGTATGCGGTGCCGGCGGAGATGAGAGATCGATTTCGAGGAGGGCCTTTGCCCATTCATGCCTCGGTGCAGTATGCGGACTGGGCGCTGAGGGCTTTTTTCGCGGCGGTCGAGACGACGGCCTGGGCCCCGCGCACGCTTTTCGTGCTGACGGCAGATCATACGGGTCCCAGCGAGGAACCTTATGATCCGGTACGGGTCTTCCAGGTGCCGTTAGGCTTTTATGTCCCAGGGAAAGCTTTACCTCCTTGTGCGGAGCTGGCAAGCCACCTCGATGTAGTACCGAGCGTTCTGCATGCGATAGGGTATCCGTGGGCGGTACCGGTGTGGGGTCGCAGTGTTTGGGATACCACGTCGGCGCGCTGGGCCCCACAGAAACCCCTGCCCCTCCTCTTTCAGGCTGTCGGCCAAGAAGGCCGCGCAACCTTTTCTCCTCACGAAGGGGTGCGCTTTCTCCGGTGGGGCTCTTCGCGGCCAGACTCCATGCGGCCGAAGTGGGTAGCGGAATGGCTTACTTACCTGGCCAGCTACGGCGCCTGGATAGAAGGCCGTTCAGAGATCCCCAAGCAAAGGCCGTAGCACGAGCTCTTCGACCACGGCCGAAGGTGGCAGGTGAGCGATCGTCCACACCAGGTCAGCGACCGCTTCTGGCGGGATGAACCGCTCTGGCGGGTACGGGGCCCCAGCCCACGAATCGGTATAGGTAGCCCCAAGCAGAATCGTGGTGACGGCTACCCCATAGTCCTTGAGGGTGTAGCGGAGATTTCGGCCCAGCGCTCGCAAAGCCGCCTTGGAAACCGCATAGCTGGCCCCCCGAGGATAGGGCAAAAACGCCGCTATCGAGCTGATGAGCACAATAAGGCCTTTTTTCTGGGCCAAAAACACCGGCAGAAGCCCCCGGGTCACGTAATATGCGCTATATAGGTTGGTGCGCAGCATTGCTTCTTGCAGGTCGGGGGGCTCAGTAAGGAGGGAGCTTTCTCGAAAGGCCCCTGCGTTATTCACGAGGAGGGCTATTTCAGGGTACCGGCTGCGCACGTAGGTGGCGAAGGCTTCGGCTTGGGTGCGGTCAGCCAGGTCAGCCTGCTGTACATCCCAATCAGGATGAGCAAGGCGCACTTTGGCTATGCGGTCGGGGTCTCGACCGCACCCTACGATAGGGTACCGTTCGGCAAAGCGGCGCGCCAGGGCATAACCCACTCCACGCGTAAGGCCTGTAACCACTACCACACCCATCTCAATCCAGGTAAAACTGTACAAGGAGTTTTTTGAGTTCCACGAGGGGGAGCCGTTTGAGTTCGCCGTGGCGGGCGAAGGAGATAAGGCCGGTTTCTTCAGACACGACGAGGACGAGGGCGTCGGTCTGTTCGCTCAGGCCTATGGCCGCACGATGGCGGTGACCGTAGGTTTGCGGTAGATCGAGTCTTTCGCTGCTGGGCAGCGAGCAGCGGGCTGCGATGATTTTGTCACCCCGCACTATGACCGCACCGTCGTGGAGAGGGCTTTTTTTCTCGAATATCATGAGCAGCATACGGGCCTCAAGGGGCATTTGCAAGGGGTCTCCTGTCTGAGTGAAAGGGGTGAGGTCGGTATTGCCCTCCAGCGCAATGAGGGCTCCCAGGCCGTTTTTGGACAAAAGTTGAAGGGCTTCGATAAGTTCTTGGGCCAGTGTCTCGGCTTGCTGGTGGGTGAGGACGGTTTTTCGGAAAAGCGCAATGCCCGGCAAAAGTCGGAAGCTTAGCAGAAAGCGGCGCAGTTCTGGCGCCAGCGCAATGCCTAAGATAAGGGCGAGCAGCCCCACGACCTGCCTAAGAAAAAAGGCCAAAGCCATGAGCTCTATCAGACTGACCAGCTTGAGCAGAATAGCCATAGAGAGAAGCAAGAGGGCTACCCCGAGGAGATTCAGGCGATACAGCCATAGCAAGACCGCATAGAGCAGCACGCCCAGCAGCACTACATCCACTACATCGTTCAAAGTAACAGGTAAGAGCCCTATGCGGAAGAGTTCCATAGAGTGCGCAGTTGCACAAGCTGGCGAAGAGGAAGAGGATCATGCACGCGCAAGATGGAGACCCCCGCCTGCAGGGCCTGCCAATGGAGGGCCGTAGCGGCCCATAAGACGCCTTTGGGGTGGCTGCCGAGCGGCCTCCACAACAGCGACTTGCGCGACAGGCCCAGCAGTAAAGGTCGTCCAAGCTGTCGAAATCGCGGAAGAGCCCGCAAAAGCGCATAGTTATGCGCAACCGTCTTGCCAAATCCAATGCCCGGGTCTAATAGCACCTCTTCAATACCTCTTTCACGCAGGGCGTTGAGCTTCTGGACGAAGTATTGCCAGACTTCTTGGACTACGTCGGTGTAGGTGGGGTTTTGCTGCATAGTCTGGGGGGTGCCTTGGATGTGCATCAGCACGTAGGGCACGCGGTAGTGGGCTACTACGGCCCATAGTGTCGGGTCGAAGGCCCCCCCCGAAATGTCGTTGATGAAGTCGGCGCCTTCCTCGAGGGCGATGCGGGCGACTTCTCCTCGGTAGGTATCTACGCTAAGGGGCACGGTAGGAAAGGCGCGCCGCACCGCTCGAAGGGCCGGCAGTAAGCGATTGAGTTCCTCTTCTAAGGGCACTTCAGGGGCACCAGGACGCGTAGAAACCGCCCCTAAGTCCAGCATATCGGCCCCTTCTGTGAGCAGGGTCTCGGCTTTGCGGAGCGCGCCCTCTACGGTCAGGGCTTCACCCCCGTCCGAAAAGGAATCCGGCGTCACATTCACAATCCCCAAAATGCGGGGCGGCTCCAGCGGATACAGCCTATCGCGAAGGCGCAGAAAGAACATGCTCCAGCACGTATTCGATCACATCTCGAATCGTTCCGTAGGAGTACGGGTACAGAAAGGGCACCTCGGCGGGGGACACCCACTTGTAGTTTTGGATGCCTTCTTCGACCTGGACCTGGACGGGAGGCCTCTGGGCCGCACACCGAAAAAGGTACCATTGCACTTCTTTCAAGAGAGTCTTTTCACCCTCGGAATAGAGGTGGTAGGTGCGAGTGAGGAAGCGCTGGGGAACCCCACAAGAGAGGCCCGTTTCTTCGGCCAGTTCCCGCGCGGCGGCGACTTCGGGCGACTCGGTGGGTTCGACTTTGCCTTTGGGCAGGTCCCATTTGCCTCGACGCCAGATAAAGAGCAAATGCCCTTGCGCTTCCATCACGACTGCACCCGCCGCCAGCACAGCCTCAAAAGTCGATCGGTACTGCTGGAAAAACCGCTCCAAGGCTTCTTCAGAGGGGAAATACAGCGTACAGCACCCCGATTTTCTATTTTCTCCTTGCGAGAGGTGGTAAGCACGCACCTGGTCTAAGGTCCCTGGCAAGTACAGGTATCGAGATCCCCTTTCTGGAGAAAGACTACGCGAAGTAGGAAGACCGCGCAGGCCTGACGGCAACACCATCAGCTCTAAGCAAAAGTCGTAGTGATAGAGGCGGATCACCCCTCTAAGATACGGGCTTTTGCGCAAGGAGAATGAGACGAGGGCTCTCCTCCACCCGAAAAGGCCTGCCTTCATAATCCCCCCAAAACTCTACGACGGTGAGGCGAGCCCGCTGGGCCAGCGCCGTCAAGTCCCCTTGAGTGAGTTTGAAGACCTGCTCTTCAAAAACCTGAGGGCCAGCCGCCGGATCTTCCACGGTGATGCGTTTATAGAGGCATAAAGCATCCTGCCACCGCTCGATCCGGAAGGTAAGACCCCCAAGCTGCCGCTCTTCGTAAGCAAGGGGGTTGCGCTGGTAGATGTTGAGGTAATCTAAGACCAGCCAGCCGCCGGGCTCTATCCAACTGGAAAACCTCCGCATTAGCCGCAGTAATCCGTCCCAACTGGCCGTACCCAGCCCAAAGCTGGTAAAAAAACTGCCCACCAGATGGTACTGGCGGTCAGGCTGCCAAATACGCAAATCCACCTGGAAAAACCGCACGCCTTCAGGTAGGTTGGGGTGCGCCACGGCTTCGTCGACTGCGTCTACGATCAGCCCCGCTCGAGCCAAGGCTCGGGCATAGCGCCCTTCGCCGCATCCGGCATCCAACGCGTAGGCCCCCTCTTTCAGCCCAAGCCGCTCCATAAGACGCCCCACAAACTGCACCGCCTCTTCGTCGTCCCTATGCGCATACAACAAGCGGTAGTAGGGGCTGGCGAACCAGTCTTTCACCCGACAAAGGTACCCAAAAATCGTGGGGCCTTGCCGTACTTTTGCCTCATTCGTAGGATAGGAAGTGGGTGGATAGCCTTTGTGGTACTGCCCCTATGGGGGCAGGGTTGGGTCCGCGGTACCGTGACCGACACGGGCGGTGTGCCAGTGCCCTTTGCCATTGTGGAGAATGGCCGAACCCACCAAGGCACACTGTCAGACTTGCAAGGCGCCTTCCAGCTTCAAGCGCTGCCCACCGACACGATCACCGTACGCTGTTTAGGCTATGCGCCGTACCAAAGTGTCGCGTACCAGATTACAGGCCCGATTCGGCTGGTGCCCCAGCCCCTCGAAGTCGAACCGGTGATCATTCGTCCCGTCGAAAACCCTGCTTATCGGCTTATTCGAGCCGTGATGCAGGCCCGGAACCGATGGGATCCCCACGCCCATCCTCATAGGTACCTCAGCTATAACAAACTCACCTTCAGCCTCCCGAACGCGCCCACTCGCGATTCTCTGCCGCCTTATCTCTTTCTGTGGGAGACGCAGACCGAGAAAATCTTCGCGGGTCCCGGCCGCGAAGAAGAACGCCTCTTAGCTCAACGAACCGTAGGCCAGCTTCCCCTTCAAATTCCTCTTTCCCCTACCACCTTCCAACCGCTGAGTTTGTACCCTCCTTGGATAGAGCTGCTGGACAAGCGGGTTGCCAGCCCTATCGGGTCTCATGCCTTAGACTACTACGACTACGATCTGACCGATACCACCTACCAGGGAGCCGATACACTGTACAGGCTGCGGTTTTTCCCGCGACCAAGCCGAGAAGGATGGGCCTTCAGCGGCTACCTAACCGTAAGCTTTCCCGATGCGGCATTGCGGAGCTTTCGAGGGGCGCTCACCTGGAAGGGCGGCGGAACCGCCTTTTCTTACCCTACCTACCTCCGTATCGAACAGCTTTACGAAAAGCTGGGGGATACCTTGTGGTTTCCCACCCAACTGCACAGTGAGCTGGGCCTGGCGGTGCGGGCGGGTAATACCGGGCGCTATGTGGAGGTAGTCGCGCGCACCCGTAGCTTTTTACAGGCGATTCAGGTGCCACCGGTCGAAGTGGTGGCCCCCCGTTCGCAGGTCATTCTGCCGATGAGCCCCCAGCCTCTCACGCCGGCCCAGCGCACCGAACCCCTCTCCCCAGAAGAGGAAGCTTCGTATCGCTTTTTAGACAGCCTGGTGGCGCGCACTTCGCTACGGCGGATGAGCGCGTTATGGGACTAGCCCAACCTGATTACAGGGCGCTTCCCCTTAGGCTTTTTCAACTTGCTTTTCAAGCCTTTGATACTCTACCATGATGCAGAAGGCCTTCGCCCCCAACTGGGCCTGGAAACCAGCGATCGGGTTTCCACCCACTGGCGACTGCGAGGCTGGTTAGGGTACGGTACGTATCGGTGGGCTGGGGCGCAGGGCACACCTTGGCGCTACGGCGCCGAACTCGAATGGGGCCGGCTGACTCTGCTGCGCCTTTTTGCTTATGACGATGTACGGGAAAGAACCCTACCTCGTCTCCTGGACCAGGCCCCTCACGCCATCCCCGGCACAAGCCGGGTGTACGAAAACTCCAACCGTGCCTACGCCTTTCGATGGGAAGACCTGGTGCGCGAAAAAGCCGCTGGAGTCTTTTTTCGGCTGGCGCCCTGGGGGCCTCTGGAACCTTACCTCACGGCAGGCCTTTACGAACGCATAGCTGCACCGGACCGATGGCAAGGCTACCAGGTCAGTCTTGGCCTGGTGTATCTGCGAGAAAGCACCCTCCTGCAGCGCGGCTCTGCCCTCCTCCGGGCGGCCTACCAGGGGCCTGCGATCCACTTCCAGGTGGGAGCCCTCTTGGGGGAAGGCCGTTCGTATCCCTACCTGCAGGCGGACCTCTGGCACCGATGGCAGGCTGGCCGATGGGCTGACTTCGAGATGCGCCTGAGCGGCCTCGGCTTTTTCTCCCGAGAAAGCCCCGCCTTGTGGCCCCTTCGCCTGCGCAGCCTACAAGTGGATTTCTTCTCTGTACCGTATGCGTTGGCGGCTCACCCAATGAGCAAGACCTCTACGCAAGTCGTGTACGGGTTTTGGCGGTGGAGCCTGCCCAACCGGCGTTTCCCTTCCGAACGGTGGGCCCCCATCTTCACGCTCCACCTGCAGGGGGCCTGGCTGCCCGACACCCTTCTGCCTGAAATAGGCCTTTCTGTACGAGGGTGGGCCCCTCCGGCCCTGACCCGCCTGGTGCAGAACCTCGCCTTTCTCGAACTGAGCCTCTTCACCCGGCTCTCTGCCAACCTCCCTCACCAGCGCTTCTACCTGCGAATGGGGTTTGCCCCCTTCTGAGCACGCAAGGCAGGCCAAAAAGTGTTACATTTGGCGTATGAAGTATGTCCTTTTCCACGGCCCTCTGCCGCGCAATACCCGGGAAGAAAAGTTCCAGCGGCTGCTTTCCCTTTTTCTCGAGCTACTGATGAAGACCGGCGGCAATGTGGCCGAAGCCTTGCGTTGGCTCACCTACTTCGACAAGCGCCACCACCTCACCGACTCCGAGTACACCATGGGCGACTTCCTGAAAGACCTCAAAGAACGCGGCTACATCACCGAAAGTACCCAATCCGGTAGCGTACATGTGCCAGCGGATAAAGCATTGGTGGAGATTCGGCGGCAAAGCTTGGAAGAGATTTTTAGTGCGCTGCGTTCGGGCTTGTTGGGTGACCATCCCTTACCCAAGCCTGGGCCTGGAGATGACCTCAGCTACGAAACCCGCCCGTATGAGTTTGGGGACCGCTTAGAAAACCTCCACTTGACCGAAACCCTCAATAACGCCTACCTAAATCACGGACTGGAAGAGTTTAGCCTCACAGAGCGGGACCTTTCCATCATACAGACCGAAGCCAAAACCCAGACCGCTACCTATGTATTGATTGATGCTTCCCATTCCATGGTGCTCTATGGCGAAGATCGCATCACCCCGGCTAAAAAGGTGGCCATGGCCTTAGCTGAGCTGATTCGGCAGCGGTACCCTAAGGACCTCCTCTTTATCGGGGCGTTTGGAGACCATGCTTGGCCGCTCCAGCTGCATGAGGTGCCCTTCCTCCAGGCGGGCCCCTACCACACCAACACCCGAGAAGCCCTCGAAATGGCCGTGGCTACCCTGGCTCCCTTGCGCGTACCTAACAAACAAATCTTCCTCATCACCGACGGAAAGCCTACCTGCATACGAGAAAGAAACCGATTCTATAGAAATAGCTTCGGCTTAGACCCCAAAATCGTGAACAAAACTCTCGAAATAGCCGAACGAGCCCGCCGACAGCGCATCGTCATCACTACCTTCATGATTGCACGAGATACCTTTTTGCAGCGCTTTGTACAACGCTTCACCCAGGTCAACCGAGGACGCGCATACTACGCGCATCCGCAGAAAGTAGGTGCGTTTGTCTTTGAAGATTTTATTCGGAACCGCCGGAAGGAGCTTCGATAGCTGGCAAGGCTGAAGTCGTGTCCGAGCCCGTCGCGGCCGTCTCCGGCAAAGCAAACTGGAGGCTATCCGAAAAAGCCGGCTTGGAAGGTAAAGGGGAAACCTTAGGCTGGGCCACAAAGGTATCGGCCGGCAAGGGAGGCAACGCCGCCTCGGGATTGCGCCGCACCGCCCAGATCAAGTTGCTCTGGCCAGGCACGGTGTGATAGCCAATAGTAAAAGGAAGTCGCTTCACAGGTTGCGTACGGTAAGCCTGCCACAAATCAGCCTGAAACTTGTTCCTGAAAAGGGGGATAGGGGCGTGGTATACCCCGTACAGTTGCAGCCGCCAGGCCGTACTGTCGAAAAAGCGATAAGGAATACCGCTGTCTTCTTCGAGGATAGCTACACTCTGGGAGAGAATCAGTCGCCGCATCTCACTAAAATCAGGCCCAAAAAGAAGGTAAGAGGCGGACTTGATCAAGGTCACGCAGGGACGCAAGCGACTCAAGAACGCTCGGCTCCCTTGCTGCCTTTCCAGGCCGGTGTTGGCCGCATTGAGGCTCAGGTAAAGCACCTCTTGCACAGGCCCCTCAGGCCGGCCTACCTGAAACCGCAATCCCGTAATGGGATTATCCCACGCCGATTGGGGAGGCTTGCGCTGGTAACCAGAAAGCGTATCTATGGTGCCGTCCGGACGAAGGTAAATGTGTTCTACGGAGTAAATGAGATGCCCTGTGCGCGCAAAGAGGGCTAAAAAAACCGGCAAAAGACCCCGCACCTTACCTTGGGCAAGCTGTTCTTGCATGTCTTTGGTCTTGAAGAAGCTCAGCCGCAGGAGGTCTTGTAAAGTAGCGTAGGTGCCTTGCAGATGCCGAACGATTTCGCCCGGCGGGAGCAACCGAAGGTAGTGGGGGTCCCCTTCCTGTTCCAGACCAAAGAAAATGTACCGCTGTCCCTGCGGATAAACGTAGACGACGGTAGGCCAATCCGCCCCACTGAAGGGGTAAAACACCGTTCCTTTCCAAGTGTGGTAGGGCTCAAGCTCGCGTGCAGCCCACACAGCTAAGGAGTCGTACAGGGCTTTCTTACGCGCTTCCCAGAGCCAAGCCAAGCCTTTGGCGTAACGCTTCCAGGCGGAATCTCGGATAGCTTCCCGCCAGAAAAGGGTATCCTGAGGGGTAAGGCCGGCTAATAACCGAGCCAGGTCGTTCCAGTAAGGATGAATGGCAGGGCGAGTCTGGGCGGCGGTGGGTAGGACGACAGAAGGGGCGACAGGCGCTTGCCTGGCTCGGGCTGGCTCAGAAGGCCTCGATTGACAGGCCCAAAACCCACCCACCACAATCCAGATAGCCCATTTCATTTTCGTGCCCAAAGGTAGGAAGTCCCTACTAATCCTATGGTAGCCAGCCCGGCTAAGCTTTCCCAGGGCCGTTCCCAGACGTTGTTGGTGACCATCCAAGCTGTTAGCGCCAGAAAAACCAAGCCGAGGGTCCAGGGTAGGTTTTTTTCCTGTCGGTGACGCCAGAAAAGGCCCGCCACGGTGAGCCCTGCCGAGAGCGAAAGGGTAAAGCCAATGTAGTTCATCACGGCGTCGAACGCCGCCGAAAAAAGAAAAACGAGGGCCAAGCCCGCCACCAGAAAGATAGATCGGAGAGGCGCGCCGGCCGAGTTTCGGCGAGCCAAGATCGCAAGGCGAGGGTAATCTTCGCCCATCACGCTGGCTACCCGCGGCGCAATCATGAGCATTGCGCTCACCGAAGACACCATCGCTATACTGACCCCCCACCCAAAAAGCTGATGGCCTTTCTCTCCCCATAGCCGCTGAGCTAAGAGCCGGCCTACCACCACTTCGCCGCTTAGCTCCCCGATCGAGAGGTGCCGCAGTAGCGCATAGTTGAAGCCCACATAGAGCACCGTCACCAGTAGGGTACCCAACAAGATAGCCCGAGGAACCGTTCGGGTAGCGGCGGGGACCTCACTCATGATATAGGCCGCTGCATTCCAGCCAGAATAAGCAAAACTCACGAAAATAAGCGCCACCGCAGCGGTTTGGAGGGTCTCAAGCGAGAGGCGAGGGCATGTCAGTTCTGTAGGCGTTTCGGGCGCCCTCCAAAGCCCCCCAACCACCAGGCCGCTTAGCAGGAGGAGCTTGAGCAAGACAAAGGCATTCTGGATGCGGGCCCCTCGAACCAGACCCAGGGTATGCACGCCAGCCAAAGCTAAAATAAGCAAAGCCGCCGCCAGTTTGCGGGCGCTCTCAGAGAGAGGCAGAGGCAAGTAGGCCGCAAAAGCAAAAGCTGAAGCGGCAATCGGAGCTGCGAAACCCGCTACCAGCGACACCAACCCGGCCATATACCCCAAAACGGGGTGGTACAAGCGGCCCAAAAAGTGATATTCCCCGCCGGAACGGGGGTAGCGTTTGGCCAGCTCAGCGTAGGCCAGAGCCCCTCCCAGCGCGGCCAATCCACCCAATACCCATAAACTCAGTATCCCCATTCCAGCAGGCAGCACCTGCGCAATAAAACCCGAAGTGGTGTAAATGCCCGTGCCAATCATGTTGGCCACTACGAGAAACGTAGCCGATAGCCATCCGAACCCGCCTCTCATGTTGGCGCAAAAGTAGGACAACCCCCGTCAAGGGGAGAACCTAACTTTGTGGCCGTGAAAGCGCTCCTTCTTACAGGCCCCAGCGGCTCCGGCAAAACTACGATTGCCCATCTGCTCTTGCAAGAGTACCCCCAGTTTGTGTTCTCGATTTCGGCGACCACGCGCCCCCCCCGCCCCAACGAAGTTCCAGGAAAAGACTACTACTTCCTCACGGAGGCGGAGTTTGACCAGGAGCTGGAACAGGGAGGCTTTGTAGAGTGGGAACGCTTATACTCAGGCTATCGGTACGGCACCCTGCATCGGGAGCTAGAGCGCATCCGAGCCTCAGGCCGAATCCCCCTCTTCGTCAAAGACGTGAAGGGCACCTTAGCCCTGCAAAAAAAGCTGGAGGAAGGTGCCGTGTCGGTGTTTGTGCTGCCGCCTTCCATCGAAGTACTGCGGGAACGGCTTTTGGCTCGAGCGCCTGAGCCTCCCCCCGACTTGGAGGAGCGGTTAGCCCGAGCGGCCTTTGAAATCCAGCTGGCTCCAGAGTTTTCATTTCTGCTGTACAACGACGAGCTGGACAAGGCCCTACGCCGCCTTAGGCCCCTGATCGAACGGCACTTCTCGTGAAAGTCGGACTCCTCTTCGGGTCTTTCAATCCGGTGCATCTGGGCCACCTGGCGGTGGTGCGCTATTGGCTCAACGAAACCGACCTGGATCAAGTGTGGCTAATGGTTTCCCCCCACAACCCCCACAAGCGCCTTGCCGACCTGGCCCCTGCCGAAGACCGCCTGCACATGGTCGAACTGGCCACCCAAGGCGACTCTTATGTACATCCGTCGGCGGTGGAATTCCAGTTGCCGCGCCCCTCTTACACCATCCAAACGCTTGTGCACCTGCGTCAAGCCTACCCCCACCACGCTTTTGTGCTCCTGTTAGGTGCAGATGCTGCAGCAAGCCTGCCCACTTGGAAAGAAGGCGACCGTATCCTGAGAGAATGGCCTCTCTGGGTCTATCCCCGAAAAGGCGCTTCCGAAGAAAACCTTCCGGCTTCACCGCAGCTTCGTTTCTTTCCTGAAGCGCCTCGCATAGACCTCTCCGCTACACAAATCCGCAAATACCTCCGTGAGAGCCGTTCGATCCGGTACTGGGTACCCCTAGCCGTGGAAGCGTACATTTATGCCCGTGGGCTCTACGGTACGCGCCCTCCTGCCTAACCTCCTCACTCTGGGCAACCTGGCCGCCGGAAGCTGGGCTATTGCCCTAAGTTACCGGCAAGAGTGGGTACTTTTTGCTGCGGCGCTAGGTATAGCCATGGTCTGTGATTGGTTGGATGGGTTTGCCGCTCGGCTCCTGCGCGCCGAGTCGCCCTTAGGGAAAGAGTTGGATTCCCTGGCCGATCTGGTGAGTTTTGGCATAGCGCCGGCCTTCGCCTTGTATAACTACCTGCGGCCTCCCTTACCACTACTGCCCTACGACCGGGAATGGCGCGCGTGGATGGTGCTGGCCCCATTTGTCTTGCCGCTGCTGGCAGCCTGGCGCTTGGCCCGCTTCACCATCGAAGAACACTCCGACAAACGGTTTTTCTCTGGGCTCCCCACCCCAGCCCATGGCGCCTTCTGGGCAGGCTGGCTGCTAACTCGGCCCGAAGGACCTTGGCTCCACCCCTTGAGCTGGATAGGCACCATAACCCTCCTGGGCCTGGCTATGGTAAGCCGCTGGCCTTTCTTCTCCCTCAAAAGTCGCTCCAACCTACCTTGGCTCCTTGGCCTTCTGCTGGTAGGCGGAACCGCCCTGGTTTTGCTTCCTCCCCCTGCTTGGCCCCCTACCCTCCTGCTGGCGTATGCGATCTTGAGCCGCCTCGCTGCCTACAAAGCCGCCTAAAAAACGCTTACTTTTGTGAATGCGCCATTGGCTTTTGCTGATCGGCTTGGCAGGAGCGCAGCTTATCCCCGACAGCGTCAAGTTTGTCGAGGCTGGCAGCGGAGATACCACCCTTCTTGTAGAATGGCAAGTCACCCCGTGGGGATGGCAAGCCTTACGCTATACCCAAACGGCCGGCACATGGCGTCTCTTAGGGCGAGACTCCTGCTGGATAGACCCCCAGAAGCGCCTACGAGAAATGCGGCGGTATATAGACACCGCTACCGCCCCAGCCCCTCCTTCGCTGGCTCCTTTTGTGCGTCTTGTCTGCGATTACCCCCAACCTAACCTGTGGAGCTGCACCACCTACGACTACGCGCCCAACCTCTCCGGTTGGGTGGCCCACCGACGCTTCACCTTATGGGGCGGCTCTGCACAATGGGATTCGCTGCTCTCAAGCTGGGTAGGCGTATCAGGACTGGGCTGGAGCTGGTTTGCCGCAGAGTCGGTATGGCCTTTTGCCGTCTTACACCATCGAACCCTCTGGGGAGACAGCATGCAAGTAGAATCCTTCGACCCTGATTTCGGTGTCTTTGTAGAAGAGAGCGGCTATGTAGGGGTCGCCTCCACCGGCCTCTGCGATAGCCTGGCTCTCTACAACGCCCCCCGCATAAACCCCACTTTTGTGGGGCACTACCGGTTGTGCACCGACCTTACGGGTCGCCTGCTGGCTACCCAAGATAGCTTTTGCACCCCGACCGAATGCCTGGCCCAGTACCGCTTCCTAAACTGGGATAGCCAAGGCCGCCTAAAAACAGACTCGCTGCACCTGCGCTTTTATACGCCCCAAGGGCAGCCCCTGGGAGAGCAGCCTTTCCCTTGCCAATATACCTACGATGCCCAAGGGCACCTGACCCAAGCCCGCTTCTTAGGCGGGACGTACGTGTTCTTTTACGGTTCGCAGGTAGTGGGGCTGGCTACTGCCCAGCCAGCTCGGCCTGTCCTTTTTCAAGTGGGACACACATGGTATGTGAAAGGGGCCGCAGAAGCCCCTTACGTTTTGTATGACGGGTGGGGTCGCTGCCTACTTGCGGGTGTAGTGGGGCCTACAGGAGAGATTAGCCTGCCGGCGTCGCTTCCACAAGGACTATACCACCTCCGTATAGGCTCCCATAGCTGGCGGATACTGCTCTTACCCTGAGGGAAGTTTACTACTTTCGGGTCATGTGGGAATGGATTCGTGCCCTGCCTGTGGACTGGCAAGCGGGGATGGAAGCCCCACCGGTATCTGTGCCGGGAGGCCCCTGGCGAGCCCTCCTAACCGTAGGCATGGGCGGTTCCGCTTTTGGCGCGGAAGTCGTTCGCAGCTGGGCCCAACCACACCTGTCGATTCCGTGGCTCATTGTGCGGGATTATCGGCTGCCCCGATGGGTGGGTCGTGACACGCTGGTGCTGGCCGCCTCCTACTCCGGCACCACCGAGGAAACTTTAGAAGCCACCGAAGAGGCCCTCCGGCGAGGAGCCACCGTCGTAGGGATAGCCAGTGGGGGTCTCCTCCGCCAATGGGGAGAAACCGGACGTCTGGCGGCTTTCCTGCCTTTGCCTCCTGGACGAGCTCCCCGCGCAGCGGTGCCCTTCTCCATTACCGCCCAACTGCGCCTACTCGAAGGCGCCGGCCTCCTCCCCTCCTCCTGGCGAGAAGAAAGCCAAGCCCTCCTCAAGCTCCTTTTGAGCAAAGACCACCCCCCCATAGGCCCTCTCAAAGCCCACGCCCACGACTGGCATAACCGCCTCATCGTAGTGTACACCCCCCCTGAATACGAAGCCATCGCCCTGCGCGCCCGCCAACAAATCCAAGAAAACGCCAAACACCTGGCTTGGCACCACACCTTCCCAGAAATGAACCACAACGAAATCGTCGGGTGGGAACACCCCAATCCCCTCGCAGACAAAGTGGCCTTTTGGTTCCTGAGTGGATCGCATACCCACCCCCGAAACCACCTACGGCTGGAGTTTATGCAAAACCTGCTTGCGGAATATGGCCTGCCCTTCTGGCACTTGGCCCCACCACGCGCTCCCTTCTTAGCCGAACTGATGTGGCTCTTCCACGCCGTAGATATTTTCTCGGTCTACCTGGCAGAGAAACACGGCGTAGACCCCACGCCGGTGCCTGTGATCGACCGACTCAAAACCTACCTTGCTCAGAAAGCCTGAAGACTACCTAAAGCTGGCCCTGGGAGGTGCACTCCTGGTGCTCCTGCTGAAGGGATTGGCTTACGAAGTAGGCGGCGGCGCGGGACTGCTCTCTGATGCCGGCGAAAGCTTCCTCAACGTGCTGACGGCCCTATTGGGCCTATATGGAAGCTTATGGGCTCAACGCCCGCGGGATTCTGACCATCCCTACGGCCATGGTAAAGCCGACGCCCTATTTGCCGCCTTGCAAGCGCTGCTAATAGGAGGAACGGCGCTCTTTCTGGCTTATACGATGATGACCGGCACTTATCGTCCCCTTCGGCAGCAAGCCTTCCTCTCGGCCTTCCCCTACGAAGCGTTGGCTATGGTCCTCAATGCTACGCTGGCCCTCCTGCTCGGGCAAGGCGGACGGCGTTTACACTCGCACCTCCTCACCGCTGAAGCCTGGCACCTCTTGGGTGATGTGGCCACTTCGGCGCTGGTACTGGGCGGCTTAGGCGCAGTACACATAGGCCTCCCCCCCCTCATAGACAAAGGCGTGGGACTGGTGCTAATAGGACTGATTGCGTATGGGGCCTTCCGCTTGCTGCGAGAAAGCAGCGCAGCCCTCCTCGATGAGCAAGCCCCCCGTTTGCTGACACGCCTGGCCGAGGCCCTCGAAAAACACCGCCGCCCAGAATGGATAGACATCCACAACGTGCGCATCCAACGCTACGGAGCCACCCTTCACATCGACGGCCACGTCACCTTTCCCTGGTACTGGTCACTCCAGGAGGCCCACACCGCCCTCAAAGCCCTGGAAAAGACCTTGGCCGAAGAGCTGCACCGCCCCGTGGAGTTTTTCTGGCACATGGACCCTTGTGAACCCCCCTGCTGTGCCCATTGCCAAGTAAACCCTTGTTCCCATCGCCAAAGCCCCTTCCAGTCGGTGATTCCGTTCCGACCAGACACGCTTTTCCCCAACCAGAAGGGTCCTCGCCCTTAACCGCGCCGCACTCGAATGCGGCGATCTATGAAGGCCTCAGGAGCCGTGTCGATCACACAGCCGGATTCCAGCCGCAGCTCACCGGAGCCTTCGAGCCGAGCACCGGGCAAAAGCACCAGCCGGCTACCTCGCCGCAAGCGCAAACGTCCCCTCTCCAGACGAAGCACGGCCCCACGTTCCACCACAAAAACCGTCGTATCGCTAAAGACGTACCGTCTGGTCAGTGAGTCGTAGCGCAGGGCAGTACCGTAGGTAGGGCTTTCGCCCCAGTCCAGGGTCACGGTCGTGCGGCGCACGCACAGCGCCGGTTCGGCAGACGAAAAAGGGTTAGGTGGCAACCGGATATGGCCACACCAGCGCACCGGCCGGCGAATCGTCCGATCGTTCCACCGAACTTCCACCAGCAGGGCCCCGTCTTGCGGTCGCTCCGCTATAATCTCGATGGCTAGGCCGCTTAGCCAGATGATGCGGTTGTCATAGGCAGCCGGCCGGGCAGCCGTAGGCCGCTGATAAGCTTCGCTGGAGACAAGGGTATACACAGGCACCGGCGCCGGATTGGTCTCCAAACCCAACCGCCGCTGCGTAGCCCAACTAAAGCCATCTTCCCAGTCTCCCCAGCTTGAACAGGTATGGACTACCGTATCGCCTCGCCACTCCCGGTCCCCTAAAAGGATCCCTTCCTTGATGGGGTCTACCTGCCCATTTCCATCCAAGTCTACGCCTAAATACAGATCGTGCTGGCCCGTGAAAGGATTAGGGAGACTTCGGCTGCGATCCCGTATCCAGCGGCCCGAAGAGTCCGGCCGAAAAGCAAAATCGTAGTTGCCCTCGGCCGTCACGGGGAAAATATAGCTTCCCAGGCCATTGGGATGAGCTGGATGAGCCGAGTAAATATCCGAGCCGCACAGCTTGTCTTTGCCCACCTGGATGTAAGCGTAGAGCCCAGGCACGCCCCTCGGATAAGAGGGGAAGGGGTTATCCGGGCAGCCAGGTAAAAAGGTCCCCACCGCCACTTCCCGCGGCGAAAGAAACCGCCGATTTTCCAGCCAGAGGTATTGGTTTTTGACCTGAGGCCCTCCCTGCTCCGTATAAGGCAAGCGGATCCGAATCACATCTCCCGTGCTAAGGAAGTCGCGCAGCCATACCCGCAAGGTCTCGGGACGGGCAGGTTGAACCAGGTCTGTAGGGACTTCTCGGCCGTTTTCGTCCAGGGCACTGAGGACGTATGTTTTATGGGGGGCTTTCCAGTCCATGATCCAGCGGTCGTACCCGATGGCGTACACGGGTCGCGCGCCCTGCACACTCAGGCCGCGAGCCACCGGTAGAAAGGGAAACGTATGCAAACCGGCCCCTCCTGCAGTATGCCAATGGTTGCCGCCATACAGGCCGTGAAAGAACTCTACCAAAAACCCGATAGCCGCTCCTTCAGCCGTTTGGCAAGTGGTGTACGAAGAAGCGGTTTCGACGCCCCCTGTAAAGGGTCCCAAGGGTACGTTGACATCACAGCTCCACAGGCCAAAGCCGTAGTTGCACGCAAAAGGGGGCTGGGCACCCAACCGATACGCCAGATTGCGCCAAATAATGAAGAGCCCATCTAAGCGAGGCTTGTACTCAGGGTCAGGAGAGGACGGCGTACGTTTTTTGGGCAGGCCGGCTTGCTGAGGCAGAAGCTGCCACCGGTCAAATGCCTGCCAAGGCACCCCACGTGCCGTACGGAAAGGACCTTCCGGCCACGCTCGTAAAACCAGGTTCACCTCTTCGGCGAGGCTGTACGTGCCGCCTCGGGGTAGCCAATGACAAGGCACGCGCACCACCTGCGGCCAATAGTCCCCCAGCACCACAAACTGCCCAAAAGAGGCTTCCCAGTAGGTGGCGGTGAGAAGGCCTTGAGGGGTATCAGTCGGCGCCAAGTAGGCATCCAACAGACGGGGTGCATCGAAGGGCACCACGATGTGGCCATCCGGCCCCACAGGCCAAGCCCGCCCGTAGATTGCTTCGTAGGGGTCGGACTCCCCACACGGGCCGTAATCCACCTCTGCAAACACCACCAGCAGGTACACCGTATCCCGCGCCGGCAATAAAAAACCCTCCCGCAAACAGGGGAGGGCAGGCTGCGCCACTAAACCCCTCAGAAAAGCTTCAGCGACCAGCCAAACCTTGAATGTACTGAGCCAGCTCTTCCTTACTGGCGACTGATATGAAAGCGTCGTTGACCAGGAAGTAGTTCTGAGGGTCACAAGCCCGAGTATAGGCATATTTTGCCAGCTCCAAGCGGGAAGGTTCGGATATGAGCGCTTTGCACAGGTCACGCACTTGGGCTGCGGCCAAGCAGTTGGTAGAAGCGATTTGTTTAGCTACCTGGAGGCGGGTAGGTTCGCTGGCGGTGTTTCGCACCGTCTGGAGGGCCTGTTGGAAAGGGCCGTTTTCCATGCAGGGCCGGCAAGGTCTGGAAAGCTGCGCAGAAGAAACGACGGGCTGTCCGGGCTGCCCTCCCCACGAGGGTGAGGATCCTACTACTCCGCCCCCGCAGGTTTGGCGTGCCGGCCGCCCATTGATATACTGCATCAGCTCCTGCCGATGATGGGTAAAAGTTAGCGCCTCCGCCACTTCAGCATAACTGCTCAAATCATGCGTATAATCGTAGGCAAACTTCGCTAACTCCAGGCGATTGTTGTCAAAATTAAATAGCTCAAGAAGGTCCTTTACATCGCGAGTCCAGACGCAGTTGCTGCGCAAGAAAGACTTGAGAATCTCTACCCGGGTCTCTTCGAAAGGCTCACTCTGGAGGGTACTACGGATGCGAGCTATATTTTCCCTACTGCTGGGCCAGGGGCAGTTACAAGGGCCGCTGTACCCCGTCGAAGGAGGCATCGGAGCTGGCGTAGGACTTGTCCCTCCCGGCTGAGGCGCAGGCGGCTGACCACTCACCTGCGTACCCCCACCCCCCGTCTGAATCTGAATGGTCGGATTGAAGACGATGGTTTGCTGGTTGGTCTGGGTTTGGCCGGCTGGAGGAGGCGTAGGCTGGCCCCCCGAAGGAGAGGGTTGAGAAAGCCCAACCCCCGAAGACGGACTGGCCACCGGAGGGGTCTGTGCCGGCGCCGTCTCCTCCCGCGGCGTGCGATTGAACTGGACCACTACGTACCTACCCTTCCGCTGACGGATCGCATAGTACTCGACCATGCCAGCCTCTACATAGAAGGTCTTCCGAATCTGAAGGGTCTTTCCTTCACTTGGATACAAGTAGATGGTGGCTTTTTGGGGGCCGTCTGGCACATCATGCGCCTCAGCCCGAGTCACCGGCGTTTCCGCAATCCATTCGCCATTGAGGTAGAGACGAAAAGGGGCACCTGTCTCTGAAACCAGCACCAGGTCCCCCGTAGTCTGAGCCCATAATAAGGCCCCACTAAGCAGGACAAGCCGCTTCATAGGTGGAGCTCGAAGGTACAAAAGTCGTGCCAACCAAGAATATAAGGCTCACAGTCAGTCAAACGCCTGCTCTGCCCCACCCGAAGGTTGAGAAAGAGGAGCAATAGGCCCGGCCCCCTCAATCCATACGGAAGGCGACTCTCTACCCTAATCGAAATCGCCAGAGAGGTTATACCTTTGCGGCAATATGAAAACGCGCCTCTCTCTCGTGCTGGGTGCTCTCCTCCTTGGAGGATCGAGCTACGCCCAGGAAGGTACCGTCAAGATTGGTGCAGCGCTGCTGCCACAAAGCACCTGGCTCCTCAACCAGGACGACTCAGACGCCGGCCCTAACCTGGACTACCAGACCACTTGGGGCTTTGCTGGCGGGCTTACCGTGGCCTACCACTTCACCGATTACCTCGGCGTAGGGTTGGATGTGCTCTACTCCAGTCAGGGCCAAAAGTACAAAGGCACAGAGTCCGGAACCAACCTTAGCGCCCAAACCACCCTGAACTACCTCAAACTACCGCTACTCTTTCGCTTCAACAGCGACCCCAACTCCCCTGTCCAGTTTAGCTTTTTCGCCGGGCCCCAGGCCAACCTCCTCCTGAGCTACACGGATAAAGCCGAAGTTACCGGCGGAGGCATAACCTGGACTTTTGAAACCCAAAACCAGGAGAAAACAACGACTTTTTCTGGCCCGGGCACCACATTCACGGATAAAACGTCCCTCACCGCCAAAGCCTACAAACCCCTCACCCTGGGTGCGGTGGTGGGCCTGGGGGCTGGCTTCAAGCTCACAGAAGAACTCCTCTTGGGCGTGCATGTGCGCCTTGACTACATCTTCGGAGATGTGGAGAATAAGGATTGCAAAGTGAACCACCCACTGGCTGGGGTTGGGGCTACTCACCAAGACCCCTACTGGGAAGTGAAGCCGAAGTATAATTTCTCTTCGACAGGGGCACCGGCGGGGTATACCCGTCCCTCTACGCAAGCCCTTACGGGCGGACTTATGCTAAGCCTGACCTACGCGCTCCCCATGCGATGAAAATAGTAGGTAGGTAGCTACTCAGGGGGGCAGAAGTCTGCCCCCCTGATTTTTTTTTACACGGCGAAGCGAAAGTACACCACGTCGCCCTCTTGGATTTCGTAGTCGCGGCCTTCTAAGCGGAGGCGACCTGCCGCTCGAGCCCCTTCTTCTCCCCCATACCGAACGTAGTCTTCCCAGGCAATCACCTCGGCCCGAATAAAGCCCCTTTCCATGTCAGAGTGGATGCGCCCTGCAGCTTGGGGTGCTTTTGTACCCCGGCGCAGCGTCCATGCCCGCACTTCTCTTGGTCCGGCCGTAAAAAACGTAATCAAGCCTAAGAGCTGATACGCCTTGCGGATAAGCTGGGGCAGGGCCGGCTCCTCCAGCCCATACAGGCTTAGGAACTCCTGCTGGTCTGCAGGGGGCAGGGTGGCCAGTTGCGCTTCTAAGGCCGCAGAGAGAACCAAACACTCGGCCCCTTCGGCGGCGGTCTGCTCCTGTACCGCCTGGCTGAGCGCGTTGCCCCCAGGCAAACTGCTCTCCTCCACATTGGCTATGTACAAGACCGGCTTGAGGGTAAGGAGGTGCAGTTCGGCCAAGACCGCCTTTTCTTCGGCCGAGAGCGTTAGCGAACGAAGATTCTGGCCGGCTGACAGATGCGTGCGCGCCTTCTGTAGTACCGTCAGGCGAAAGGCCGCTTCAGGAGGGGCAGCCAGTTTGGCTTCTCGTTCAACTCGGGGGATCGCTTTGTCCAGCGTCTCTAAGTCCTTGAGCTGGAGTTCGGTATCTACAATCTCGCGGTCGCGCAGGGGGTCTGGACTGCCTTCTACATGGACGATGTCCGGGTCCTCAAAGCAACGCAGCACATGAAGGAGGGCTTCTACTTCGCGGATGTGGGCCAGAAACTGGTTGCCTAAGCCCTGGCCGGCGTGAGCTCCTCGTACCAACCCCGCAATGTCTACGATGGTGAGGGTCGTCGGGGTGATCTTTTCAGGGGGATGTTTATACTGGGCGGCCACGAGACGGGCCAGCGTGTGCAGCCGAGGATCGGGCACCGGCACAATGGCGCGGTTGGGTTCGATAGTGCAGAAGGGGTAGTTGGCCGCCGCGGCCAAAGCCGTACCTGAAAGCGCATTGAAGAGGGTAGACTTGCCCACATTAGGCAGGCCTACGATCCCACAAGCCAACGCCATGCGCGCAAAGGTACCCCCTACACCGCGAAAAAAGCTTCGATAAGCTGCCGAGCCTCCTCTTCATACGGTTGGGGCACCCACAGCCGCAAAGGCCCGACCGCCGGATTAGGCGAGCCCAAGAGTCCCGCCCCAAAGACCGCCTGGGTGTGTTCGTTCTCTACCCAAACAGGCACGCCGGCCCCTTCAAGGTAGGTGCGCAAGAGGGCTACCCACAGGCCATTGGCGCCTTCAGACACTTTCACCCAGCCGCTCATGGCCCAATATAAGCCGTATCGGTGCGCACGGTGTTGCTGCGGTGCCCGGCCCGGTCCAAGAGGTAAATCTCGAAGACCAAGGGTTCGGCCGGAAGGCTGGGATCAAGCCGTACCACCCCCGGAACGGTGATTTGAATCGTGCCTTGAATAGATTGGGGCGGCCCCTCATAAAATCGGGGCATGTTGTAGCGCAAAAGCCCATCATACCCGCTGGGGAATCGCGTACTGTCGCGCCTATCCACCAAAAACAAATCCGGCGTGCCATCGGGCTGCCCACCCAGATCGCCATCCCCATCTCGATACCGGATCGTAATCGTAAGCGTGCCATAGTCAGGCACTTGGCGAGGTTGCATCTCGATAAACTCAATCTGGGGCACCACAGAAAAAATCACAGGGTCTCGCTTACAACCGCTCAGCAAAAAAAGCAGACTCCACCAGCGCCTCATGGCCAGGTAAGTCGTAGACCGGTTTCTTTGCCCCCCAACACAACCAGCTCACGGACCGGAGAGAGCTTGGGCGGGGGCACCCAGAAAGCCTCTCGGTTTTCGAGCGCTTTTTGTAAAGACTCCCAGTAGGCGACTTGATCCGCCTCCGGCGGACTCCAAGGAAGCTGCGCAGGAAAGCCCGAGAAGTTCACTTCTTGTAGGGAGGCTCCCGTTAGCTGCGCTATAACCTGGATAAGCTGCGTGTACTGGGCTATCTGGGTCTTTATACGCTCGTAGGCAGAAAAAAACGCGATGGCCAACCAGCTGTAGGCTCGAGCGGCTTCTGGCTCTAAGGGGGCTATTTCGACAAAGCCCACAGCAAGGAGGCCTCCCAAGCCTTTAGGCGTGAAGTACGGCGCCAGCACCCAGTGCGCGGGTCCTGCTTCCAGGCCCACTTCGCGAGGGGTAGCAGTCGTACAGGCTCGTTGACTGGCCATCGTAGTGAGGAGGTGGGCAGAAAGCGGCCAACGGGCTGGCGGTTCAAACTCGACCTTACGAGGTTTCCAGGCGTATAAGAGCGTGGCGCTTTCCTCGGTCGGTAGCAGTGCCGCACAGGCCTGGGCCCCTACGTATTGTCCAAGCTGCGCCAAGAAGATACGCGCCACACTGTCAAACCGCGCCGGCACAGCTGAACCGGCCATGATCGTAAAAAGGTCGATCGCGAACTCCTGCCAGCGGGCGCGTTCAGCCAGGAGCTGCTGAGCCCGGCGCATTTCCTCTTGAGTGACGGCCAGCTCTTCGAGGTTCTGTCGCAGCTCTTCCTCTCGAGTGAGGAGTTCCTGATTCTGAACTTGGGTCTGCTCCAGCAGGGCTTGGATATACCGCCGCGAGCGGAGGCTGTGTAGGTAGGCGGCCCACTTCTCCAGAAAGGCCTTCCAGTCCGACTGTTTGAGGAAAGAAGGAACCTCTGCAGTAGTGGAGGCGATTACCCACAGACCCTCTACCTGCCCCTGGTAAAAAAGAAGAGGAATAGCCACCAGGGTCACTTCCTCCACTTCGACGAGGGCCGAAAGCCACGAAGCCCCCAGGACGGCGGCGGGAAAAGTCTGCACCAAGAGCGCCTTCTCATACACGGCCTGGCCCAGAAAGCCTTCACCACAAGCGAAGGCCGTGGGTTGGGGGGAGTGAGCTAAGCCCACCCCCGCTTCGTAGCGGAAGTGCGTGTAACCCGCCGGGTCGGCGATATAAAGGAGGCTCGCCGGCGCCTGAAGCAGCCGACTGAGATGCGCCAGAAGTCGCTGCCATAAGAAAGGCAGCTCCTCTTCGGAGACGGGGACTAAAAACTCTTCGAGCTCTTGCCACATACGAGGTCAAACTTTGATTTGGGACTGGCGACGGGCGGCGCGCCACACCCGCCACAGAATCGGCCCTGTAGTCACGACCACCAGCGTTACGATAATCCATTCGTAGTAGGCCTGTACCCAAGGCACCTCTCCCAAGAAGTAGCCGGCCGACACCAGCACAAAAGGCCACGCCAAAGCTCCCAGGCCACTCATGACTACGAACTTCCAATAAGGCATTTCAATCACGCCAGCCAGCAGAGGAGCGAAAGTACGCACAATAGGCAAAAACTTACCCAGAATGAGCACCCAGCTCCCGTACTTTCGATAGAAATCGCGAGTCAGGGTTACGTATTCTGGGCGGAAGAATAGGCTTTTAGGACGGCTAAATAGAGCCCGGCCTGTACGCCAGCCAATCCAGTAACCACTCTGGTCCCCCAAAAAAGCCGCTAAGGCAATACAACCGGCCACCACTACAAAAGGCAGCTTCAAAACCCCCACCGCTGTGAGCAAACCCGCCGTAAAAAGTAGCGAGTCGCCAGGAAAAATAATCCCCACCAATAGGCCCGTCTCCGCAAACACCACCCCCAGCACCAACCCTATCCCCCCAAGGTGAATAAGGGTTTTAGGATTGAAGAGGCTGGTGAAGGTGAAGTCTTCAAGCATAGGGGTACTGTTTGGCATCACCCCAGAGTTCCTCCAGGCGGTAATAGCGCCGGACTTCGGGCTGCTGCACATGTACGATGATGTCGCCCAGGTCCAGGAGAATCCACTGGCCTACTTCGTACCCTTCCACTCGATAAGAGTCGAGCGGGCCTTCTACTTCCTTGAGTCGGGTGAGGATGCCATCCACCGCCGCCTGAGCTTGGCGATCCGACTCCGCCGTGCCGATCACGAAATAATCGCACAGCAGGTAGCCCAAAGACCGCAAATCCAGGCTGAGAATATCTTCCACCTTTTTGCTGGCCAGGACTTCTTGAACCAGGGCGAGCCGCTCAGCGGTAGGGAGAGCCGTTTTCGCGGGCGCTGCGCGCTTACTCATTGCCAAACAAAGATACCCTTTTTTCGCGAAAGGCCTAAAAAAGGCTTAGAGGTACAGCGCCCTCGAGCCTTAGAGAATCTCGAGTTCCACACGGCGGTTGTTTTGGCGGCCTTCTTCGGTGTCGTTGGTGTCTACCGGCCGGCTCTCCCCATAGCCCACATAGGAAAGACGGTCGGCAGAGAGGCCGCGCCCGATAAGGTAGTCGTACACCGCCTTGGCGCGGGCTTCCGAAAGGCGCTGGTTGTACTCCTCCGATCCCATGCTGTCGGTATGCCCAGCGATGCGCACCTTCATCCTGGGGTTCTGCACAAGAAGCTGGTAGACCCGTTCCAGTTCAGCTTTGGATTCCGACCGCAAAGTGGATTTGTCGAAATCAAAGAAGATATTCCTGAGAATGATAACCGTGCCAGACTTGTATTTATTCAGGCCAATGTCTTTGCGCACTTCTCGATAACCTTGAGTCTCTTCTACGATAAAGTTTTCGGAGTGAAAGGCGTATCCTTCTGCTGTAACGGCTATACCGTAGTTGCGGCCTGCAGGCAGCGAAATGAGGTACTTACCCGTAGCGGCGTTGGAAGTGAGCACCGCTATGGTATCCCCTTTGACGTTGTCTACGATGGTGATAGTCGCTTCGAGAGGAGCCTGGGTCTCCGCGTCAAAAATAATACCCGTCACCAAGGTTAGGTTAGGCCGGAAGGTAAGGGTAGCCGGCTCCGAAGTAACCTCGATTTCTTCTTCTTTTTTCTCGGCCACAGGAGGTTTTTCAAGCTGGAGCGTGGAGAAGTCGATGAGATAAAGGTCTTTTTCGCCGTAGGAGTCGTCTCGTTCACTGGCGTAGTAGCCATGCAGGCCGCTTGCGGAGAGCACAAAGTAGATGTCGTCGCCAGGGGTATTGATAGGGTAGCCCAAGTTGACGGGGGTGCTCCAGGTGCTATCCGGGTTCAGTTCCGAGCGGAAAATATCGAAGCCGCCCATCGAAGCCGGACCATTAGAGGAAAAAAACAGGGTCTTGCCATCGGGATGGAAGAAGGGGCTATCTTCGTCGTAAGGGGTATTGATTGGCGGGCCGAGGTTGATAGGGGGACCCCATTTGCCATTGGGTAAGCGGCGACACAGGTAGATATCACGCCCCCCTAAACCTCCCGGTCGATCCGACACAAAAAAGAGGGTTCGTTCATCGGCGGAAAGGCAGACCGAAGGCTCCCAGTACTTACTATTGATGGGGCTGCCGAGGTTTTTAGGAGGTAGCCATCGTTGGCCTTTGAGTCGGCTCTGAAAAATGTCGCCACCGTTGTCCGAGTTGAAGAGGAAAAGGGTTTGTCCGTCGGCGGAGAGGGCGATGCAGGCATCGTGTACGGCCGTATTGATGGGGCTGCTGAGGTTGCGGGGGGGCGACCAAGTCCCATTAGGGGTCTTTTCCGAGATGTAGACGTCCTCGTAAGGGAGCCCATCGGAGGCCAGCTTACCTCCCGTGGAGCCGGGCCGCCGCGAAGTGAAAAGTAGCACACTCTCGTCAGCCGAAATAACGGGGGCATAATCTGGATACGGCGAGTTGAGCTGGCCGCCGAGATTTTTGATCTCGATTCGGAGGGGCTTGGCGAGGTACTTTTCGGCGTTTTTGAGGTGCTGGAGGGTCACACGCAGCCGTTCGTACGCCGGATCAGAAGGCCGAGTTTGAGCCAAAAGCCGCTCGACTATAGGACGGGCTTTACTGGGTTGGCCGGTGCGCTGGAGGGCATCCGCATAGGCGACAAGCAAGCGAGGGGTAAAACTAACCTGCATTTGCTCCGCCTTTTGGAAGTACTCGATCGCTTTTTTGTTTTGGCGCAGACGCCAGGCGCAATAGGCTCCCTGGGCATACGCTTCTGCACTAAAGGGGTTGTACTGGAGGGCGGTTTCGTACTCGGCGAGTGCGTTGGCATAATCTTCCATCTGCATGAGCTCTTCGGCGCGACGCAAATGCTTTTGAGCTTTCTGCGGCTGAGCCCACAATAGCGCCACTATACCCCAAAAAGTCACCCACCCGAAGCGGTTCATCCTCATCAAAAATACAAACTCTACGGCAGAGGGGCTTCAGATTGGGGTTTGGCGGGGTGGCCCCAAGCGCGAGTGAAAGGCGGAAGGTCTTTTAGGACGAGGCTACCGGCGCCTATTACGCACCCTTCCCCTACGGAGGCTTTGGGGACGAGGATGGCGCCGCTGCCTATGAAGCAGGCATCCCCCACCCGACTGCGGCACCCCACAATCACCCCTGGCGACAGATGGCAAAAGCTTCCTACTTCGGCGAAGTGCTCGACGACGGCGCCGGTGTTGACGATGGTGTGGGCGCCCACATGAGCCCGGCTATGAACCACCGCCCCAGCCAGCACCACTGTACCCTCCGCTACCAAAGCAGAAGGCGAGATGTATGCACGCGGATGCACCACCGGCGGCGCAAGTGGATGCCTTAGCCGCAAAGAGAGGTTGCGACGGATGGTGTTGTCTGTCATCGCAAGAAGGACGGGCACGGTGGGAAGCACGTCCGGTGAGTACGGGCCTAAGTATAAGTCTGCCGGCAAAGTGAAAGGCCCCTCTCCATCATCAAAAAACCCTTCGCAGGGGATGCCTAAAAGCTGGAGGGTTTCCCATACTGCGAGGGCATGGTCTCCACCACCGTAGAGGATCACAGCATGATGGGCATGACAAGGAAGAGAACTTCTTCGTGGGGGGATTGAGGTTCAGGTTCGATGCGGGCGGCTCGGCCCGGGGCTTCCATCCGAAGGAGGAGGTTAGGTGCGTGGAGGTGCTCCAACACCCCTTCAAGGATACTACTGCGGAAAGCAATCTGAAAGTCGGGTCCTTCATACTCGCAGGGGAGGTGCTCTTCGCCGCGCAGGCCACCTTCGGGGTCTTCTACGCGGGCCGTAAGGGTATTGCCCACAAACTCTAACCGGATGAAGCCCATCTTTTTGCTGGCCAGTACAGACAGCCGCCTTAGGGTACGCTGGAAGGCCTCAGTGCTCAAGCGAGCCACATACGGCGGGGCGGCGGGTATCACAGCTTTGTAGTCCGGGTAACGCGCATCGATTAGGCGACACACCATTTCAACGACGGGATGATGAAAAAAGGCTTGGCCTTCAGCGGGATAAAGGATCAGTTCATCGCTTTCGGGGAGGCCTTTGATAGCCTGCTGCAAGGCCCCTAATGCCTTGACCGGAATGAGGAGTTTGGGTGCGCCAGGCAGCCGCAGATCGTTTAGCGTGAGCCGCACCATCGTATGGGCATCCGTAGCGACAAAGTTGGTCTCGGTTTCCTCAAAATCAAAATAGATGCCCGTCAGCGCTAACCGACTGTCTTCTTTACTGGCTGCGAAAGCGGTTTGCTCCACCACCTGAATAAACCGGGAAAAAGGAAACCGCACGCCCTCTTTTTCGGGCCGCGCCGGAAAAAGAGGAAACTCCTCAGGCGCAATCCCGCTAAACTCGTAATGGCCGTACCGAGAGGAGACTTGCAAGGTATACTCTTGCTGGCGGAAGGTCAAGACCTCATCTCCAGAAAAGCCCTTCAGCAGGTCTAAAAGCACTTTAGGGGGCAAAGCCAGGCGGACGGCATCGCCTTCTTCCGGCAATACCAGCACCCACGTGCGTAAACTGATTTCCAAGTCTGTACCCCGCACTTCGAGGCTTTCCCCTTGCTGGTGGAGGAGGATATTCTGCGTGATGGGGTACAAAGACCGAGAGGGCACCAGAGGCAGTACTCGAGCAATCCCCTCTCGCAGCACCTCAGCCCGAACCTGAAACGCCATGAGACGAAGGTAGCAAAGTCCCCCTACACAAAAGGGCCGATGACCTACGTCGATTATCCACAGAAAAGGCCGGGTTATCCACTACGGGCGCGAAGTGGATCAAAGTGGAGCAAAGTGGCTACCTTTGTGAAGCTGTGTTTCTCTTTGGCGAGTACGTAGCTCGGCTGGATGCCAAGCGGCGATTTGTGCTGCCGAGTGCGCTCCTTTCGCTCTTGCCGGAGGGGAGCCGCACCCACTTTGTACTCCAACGCGCCCCAGACCCCTGCCTGTGGTTATACCCCCTCGAAATCTGGAAGTCAGAACTCGAAAAAATCCACGAAAAAGTCAATCTCTTTACGCCCGAAGGCCGTAGTTTTGTGCGGCTTTTTCAGAGTGGCGCTCAACCTGTAAGCTTAGACGCCGCCGGACGGCTCGTAGTCCCCAAACCGTTCTGTGACTACGCCAGCATCGAAGCTGATCTGGTGTTGGTGGGTCTGCGCGACCGCATCGAAATCTGGGGCAAAGAACGCTATGAGACCTGGCAAACCCAGACCGAAAACCGCTTTGGTGAATGGATCGAAAAGTTCTTGGGGCGGTGAGAGGGTTTTATCACCAGCCCGTACTCTGTGAGAAGGTTGTACAAGCGTTGGTGACCGACCCGGAAGGCGTGTATGTAGACGCTACATTTGGGGGAGGTGGGCATAGCCGGGCTATCCTGGACCGACTTGGGTCGAAGGGCCGTCTTTTCGCCCTGGACCGAGACCCCGAAGCCCCTCTCGACTCGATCCAGGACGCGCGCTTCTACCCCATCCGAGGAAACTTCCGAGACATCGAAGTTCTCCTCGGGGCGCGGGGGGTGAGCCGCATAACAGGTCTTTTGGCGGATTTGGGTCTGTCTTCGCATCAGGTAGACACCCCCGAGCGAGGCTTCAGCTACCGATTCGACGCCCCCCTGGACCTACGCATGAACCCCCAAGAAGGTCTGCCCGCTTGGGCTTGGCTTGCAGAGCAGAAAGAAGAATGCCTGGCTCACCTTCTAAGGGTGTATGGCGACCTGCCCCAAGCTCGGAAGCTGGCCCGAGCCATCCAACTCTCCTGGCGGCCCGGTTTCACTACAAGCGATCTGGTGCAAGCCGTGCAAAAGACTTACGGATCCCACGCCCACCGCTATAAAGCCCAAGTCTTTCAAGCGCTGCGGATCGCCGTCAATGGCGAACTGGAGGCCCTCCAGGCTCTGCTGGCCTGGTGCACCCAAGCCGTAAACCCCAGCGGGCGTCTGGTGGTGCTCACTTACCACAGCGGCGAAGCCCGCCTGGTGAAAGCGCTCTATCAGCGACCAACCCAAGAAAACTTCTGCACTGGCCACAAAACTTACACCTGGCAAAAAATCGCCGTGTACCGCCCCTCTGCTGAGGAAGTTCGTTCCAACCCACGCAGCCGATCCGCACAACTCTGGATTCTGCAAAAGCTATGAAGCGGTGGTGGATAGAACTGCTGAAAGCAGTATTTCGGCATGCGGGGCTGCTTTTGTACGGGGCTCTGTGGCTCCTGGTGTATGTGGCCACGCAATACCGCGCCGAAAAGAAGGTGCGGGAACTTCATCGGCTTCAACATGCGCTGGCCGAAAAGCGCGCCGAATACCTCCAACTCAACGCCTTAGTCAGCCAAAAGCGCAGCTACTCAGCCCTCAAGCCCGCGCTTGACAGTTTAGGCCTCGTCCTACCCACCGAAGCCCCCACCATCGTGCGCTATGAGTAAAGTCTTGCTGCGCTTTTATGTTATCGCTCTTCTTTTTGGGGCCGGGTGGCTCACGCTTATTGGACAATTGATTTATCTACAGCTGAAGTACCGGCACCATTCTCCGTACGAAGCTTACCAAAGTACCCCTTACCTGAAAAAAGTCCGCGGTGAGCGAGGCAGCATTTTAGCGCGGGATACGACCGTGCTGGCGACCAGCATGCCGCTTTTTCGGCTGGCGGTAGACCCCACCGAGTGGACCCAAGCCGAAGTAAAGGATTCCCTGCGGGCCTTAGTCGAAAGTCTACACGTGCATTTTCCTCTTTATCACCCTTCGGCAGAATCGCTGCGCAAAGCCCTTTATGAGCGGTGGAAAGCCCGCGACCGCCATGTGTACCTCTTTCCCTACAAAGTGCTGTTGACCTACCTGGAAAAGCGGCGGGTAGAGAGCTTTCCCCTACTTAGCCGCACGCCCCGACGCCGTCCGCTGATCGTAGAAAAGATCACACACAAACGCTCCTACCCTTACGGTTCTCTGGCGCGCATTACCCTGGGCTACCTGGTCAACGACTCGGTGGCTTGGAGAGGCCTGGAGAGTGCCTTCCATGACAAGCTCCAAGGAGAAGAGCGGTGGGTTTTGGTGAAGCGACTCCCCTCAGGCCTGGAGATACCCTTGGAGGACCTTTCCGAATATCAGCCGCGACCGGGCGGAGACCTTTTCACCACCTTGGACCCGCACTTGCAAGATATCGTGAGCCAAGCGCTGGAAAAAGCGGTGGCCCGACATCGCGCCGAGAGGGGCGTAGCCATCCTAATGCAGGTCCAGACAGGGGAGATTCTGGCCCTGGCCAACGCCGGAGAACGCTTCAACGACGCGGTGAGTACGCTATGGGAACCCGGCTCTACTTTCAAAGGGGTTACAGCCGCCATCTTGCTCGAAGCGGGTTTGGTGAAGCCTTCGCAGCGCTTCTCGGTCCCGGCCAGCCTGCAAATCGCGAATCGCACGCTTTCTGATGGGCACCCCGCCACGATCCTGACTCTGGAAGAGGCCTTTGCTTACTCCAGCAATGTCACCTTCGCCGGCCTTTGTCAAAAGTTCTTCGGTGCACAGCCCCATCGTTTCTATGATTACCTAAAAAAAATGCGCATTCTGGAACCTACGGGTATCACCCTTTATCCTGAACCCCGGCCCACCTGCATCTTGCCTAAGACGCCCTATTTCAACGCCACTACCCTACCCTGGCTTGCTATTGGCTATAACATTCAGCTCACTCCTTTACAACTCCTTACTTTTTACAACGCCTTGGCGAACGACGGGGTATGGGTTCCCCCACGCCTGGTGCGGGAGGTGCGATACCCGGATGGACGTAGGGAGGTTCCTGAGCAGCCTACGGCCCAGCGGATCGTTTCTCCGGCCACAGCCGCCGCGTTGAGGCGCCTCCTGCGCGCCGTGGTCGAGTATGGCACAGCCCGCAACATAGCCCCTTCCCTTTACCACATTGCCGGCAAAACCGGTACCGCCAAAAAAGTCGAAGGACGCATGTATGTAAACCGATATCGGGCCTCCTTTGTGGGCTTTTTCCCAGCTGAGAGGCCCCTCTATTCCTGCATTGTCGTGGTGGATGACCCTAAAGAAGGGCAGATTTATGGTGGGGAAGTTGCGGCGCCGGTGTTTCGAGAGATTGCGGATGCCCTGGTTTTTCGAGATCTGCGCATCGCTCCGCAAGAGGTACCCGAAAACCCAGCCAAGCGATTGCCCGCTTTGCCGGTTCTGGTCCAGCGGACCGCCATACCCCTCTACAACGTCCTCAGCATTTCCACACCTGATCGGCCTCCGACCCCCTGGGTGAAGACCCGCCCCACACCGCACTATGTGGGCTTCTTACCGCATGAGGCTTCCCTTCCAGAAGCCGTAAGGGGGATGAGCCTGCGCCAGGCCCTTCACCTCCTTGAAAGCGCCGGTTACACCGTCTACTGGCATGGAACAGGACCCGTCGTACAAGACTTGACGCTGCGATCCCCACAAGAAATCCTACTTCACCTTGGGCATGCGTCGGCTTTCTGAACTTATAGAGGGGCTGCCGGGGCTTTTGCCGGCGGCTGTGCCAGAGAGGGAAATCACCCACCTTACCGCCGACAGTCGGCAAGTGCGGCCAGGCAGCCTTTTTGTCGCCTGGAGAGGTCACACCACCGATGGTCACACCTTCATCCCTGAAGCGATTGAACGAGGCGCTGTCGCCATCCTGGCCGAAGTCCCAGTTTCCGTACCTGATGAAGTGGTTTTCCTCCAGAGCACTTCCAGCCGTCTTAGTTATGCGCACCTGTGCAGCCGCTGGTTTGATCAGCCGCAAAAGCGGCTCCACATCGTCGGTATTACCGGCACCAATGGCAAAAGTTCCACCGCGTACTACCTCTACCACCTCTGGCAAGGACTGGGATACAAAGCAGGGCTCATTGGCACAGTCTTTTGTTTAGCAGGCCCAGAAAAGCTCCCCGCTACCCTCACCACCCCCGATAGCTTCGAGCTGTACCGGCTTTTGCGCTATTTCGCCGACCAGGGCGTGGAACGCGTAGCTATGGAAGTGAGCTCCATCGCCCTGGACCAACACCGTACAGCCGGGATAACGTTTGCGGGAGCCCTCTTCACTAATCTATCACACGACCACCTGGACTACCACAAGACTTTTATTGCGTACCGCGACGCAAAGAAGCGTCTCTTCGATGAACTGAGCCCCAAAAGCTTTGCCCTTACCAACATAGACGACCGAAACGGCCTCTTTATGCTTCAAAACACTTCCGCCGAACGTTACACTTACAGCGTAGAGTCGCTGGGTACCTTTTCACTACGGCTTGAGAGTTCCGATTTGTGGGGGTTATCCTACAGCCTTCTTTTGGAGCTGGGCAGCGAAAAACGACAGGGCCGCTGGGAACGTCTCCAAGCGGAGGTCTCTTCACTCCACGCAGCGTTGATTGGGCGGTTTCAGGCGTATAACCTTCTTGCTGCGGTAGGAGGGGCTTTCCTGAGTGAAGGGCCGCTGCCTGAAAAAGCCGCCCGAGAGCTGTGGCTGAAACTGGCTCACCGGTCTACCACGCTAAAAACCCTACCAGGGCGCTTAGAACCGGTCTTTCTCAACCAGGGACGGGTGGGTTTGGTGGACTATGCCCACACGCCGGATGCGGTAGAAAAGGTTCTCGAGGCGCTGCGTCCACTGGTTCCTAACGGCGGCAAGCTCATCGTTGTACTGGGAGCCGGCGGCAATCGAGACCGCACCAAACGAGCCCCTATGGCCCGCGCCGCCGCCCAACACGCCGACTTGGTTGTGCTTACCAGCGATAACCCGCGCTACGAAGACCCCATGGCCATTTTGGCCGAGATGTACGACCCCCTGCCGGCAAGCGTGAAAAATCGAATCCTTCGGATTGCGGACCGGGCAGAGGCTATTCGCACGGCGGTTCAGTTGGCGCCGCCGCACAGCCTTGTCGCTATCCTCGGCAAAGGACATGAGACTTACCAGGAAATCGCCGGCGTCAAGTATCCCTTCAGCGACGTAGCCATCTTGCAAGCGTGCCAGGAGGTGCCCTATGCTGGCTGAACTGATGCGCTATCTCGACACCCAGTACAATCTACCTGGGATGGGCTTAGCGTACTACCTGAGCTTCCGTACGCTAATGGGGGGGTTGACGGCGGCCTTGGTGGGGTGGCTCTTGGGGCCTTCGATCATCCGGGCGCTGGCGCAAAGGTCCTTCCAAGAGACCATTCGGCCAGAAGGACCTGCTACCCACGTCGCCAAAAAAGGCACCCCCACTATGGGCGGCCTCCTGATTGGGCTGAGCCTACTTACGGGAGCCCTCCTATGGGGCGACCTACGAAGCCCCTATCTGTGGGCGCTGCTGGGCCTGGCTATCTGGCTCGGCACCCTGGGCTTCTTGGATGACTGGCTCAAGCGCACCCGCAGCAAAAAGGGCCTTTCTCCTCGCCTAAAGCTCTTAGGTCAGGGCTTTGCCGCTTTCTGGCTCATCCTACTCATGGTTCTGGAGCCGAGTTTTTACAGCACGCGTGCGCATGTGGGCCCTACGGGAGAAGTTCGACTGGTGGGGCCGCTCCGAGCCGCCGGCTTTCGTCCAGGTGACCGGCTCCTCGCCATCGAAGGCCGCCCCTTTGTGTACGAAAGCTGGCGCTTTCGCCCCACTGGAAACCTGGGACACTACCCCACTTCGTACCTTGTACAGCGAGGCCCAACCACCCTCCACCTCGTCGTGCCCCCCGAACATCAAGAGGCCGTCGCCACCGCCCTCTTCGGACGACAAAACCCTGAACTGCTCCTCCAAACCAACCTACCCTTCCTTAAGCTCCAACAAATCGAATACGGCCGCTTCGGCTCTTGGCGACTGCCTTATGAGCTCCAACTGGTTTTGTATGGGCTGGTGGTCCTGGTTATCCTCACCGCCACCAGCAACGCTTTCAACCTAACGGACGGCTTAGATGGCCTGGCTATTGGAGTGGGCGCCATCGCCTTTGTGAGTTTAGGTAGCTTTGCCTACTTTTCCAGCAACCGCATCTGGGCTGACTACTTCATGATCTTGTACCTGCCCCATGCGGCCGAAGTCACCGTCTTTTGTGGGGTGTTGGTGGGGGCCTGCCTGGCCTTCCTCTGGTACAACGCGTACCCCGCTCAGGTCTTTATGGGAGACACCGGCAGCCTCATGTTAGGAGGCCTCCTTGGTGCCATCGCCCTTATGGTAAAAAAAGAACTGCTACTACCCCTCATCGCTGGCATTTCGTTTGCAGAAACCCTCTCTGTCTTAGTGCAAGTGGCTTACTTCAAGTACACACGCCGGCGCTACGGAGAAGGACGACGCCTCTTCCGCATGGCTCCCCTCCATCACCACTTCGAGCTCCAAGGATGGCATGAAGTGAAAGTGGTCACGCGATTTTGGATTGTGGCTGCACTCCTGAATGCTCTGGCTTTCATCACCCTCAAGGTCCGATGAGTCACCGCGTAGGAATATGGGGGCTGGGTAAAAGTGGAACCGGTGCCGCCCTCCTGGCTCAAAAACACGGCTACGAGGTGGTGCTCACCGCTTCGCAGCCGCCTGCCCCCCCTCAAGCGGAGCGCCTACGCCAAGCAGGGCTGGACTGGAGCATCACCCAAGACCCTTTTCCCCTCCTCTCTACCTGCGAAGTAGTGGTGCGCAGCCCCGGCATCCGCCCCGATCACCCCACCTTGCTACAGCTACAGAAACGCGGCATCCTGCATCTCTCAGACCTGGAATGGGGCTGGCGGCACTTCCCCCCTTCAGCCCAACTGTGGATGGTCACCGGCACCACCGGCAAAACCTCCACCACCCAGCTGCTGACCCACCTCCTCCAAGCCGACGGCAAAAGCGCTATCGCTTGCGGAAACATTGGCTACAGCTTCTGCGAAGCGATCCTGGACCATCCCCTTGCCGAGTACTACGTGGTCGAGGCCAGCTCTTTCCAGCTATGGGATACCTGGAGCCTGGTGCCAAACCTCTTCGTCGTGACGAACCTGGCCCCTAATCACCTGGATTGGCACGGCACCCTGGAAGCGTACGCCGACGCCAAACTCCACCTCCTAAAGCGCCTCCCCCCTACTGCAGCCTTCGTGTATGATGCGGGTAGTCGCCACCTTGAAGCTGCCCTCTCCCGCTACCCCACCTCAGCCCAAGTCTGGCGCTTCTGTGAAACACCTGGACCCGGTATCCACGCCTGGATTGAACCGCCCTTTCTGGTATGCCTTATGAAACACACCGAATACGAAGAAGAACGCTGGGAAGTCTCATACGAAGGCACCCCCATAGAACCGCTTCCCCAGCGAAAAAATGGCCTGCCGGCGATCCTGGCCGCAGCCCGCTTGATTCGCACTCGTCAGGAAACCCTCCGGCGAGCTTTCGAGACCTTTGAGCCGCACCCGCACCGCCTCGAACCCGTCGCTCAAATCCAGGGCGTGCTCTACCTCAATGACTCCAAAGCCACCACCACCGAAGCCGTCTGGTATGCTTTGAAAAGCTACGAGCGACCCATAATCTGGATTGCCGGGGGGGTAGACAAGGGCAACGACTGGGGGGTCCTGCTGGAGCCCGTACAAAAACACGTCAAAGCCCTGATTTTGATTGGTCAAGACACGAGGGCGCTGGAGAGGGCTTTCCAAGCCGTCGTGCCCTACATGGACTGGGCTGCCTCGATCGACGAAGCGGTAGAAAAAGCCCATCTCTTGGCTTTGCCGGGCGATGTAGTCCTACTCTCTCCAGGTTGTGCGAGCTTCGACTGGTTTGAGAGTTACGAGCAGCGCGGCGAAGCTTTCCGAACGGCGGTTCGACGACTTCAAGCGCGCCTTTCCGAAAACCCTTCTACCTAACCTCGACCTATGAGAAAACCGCGATACCCTAAGCCGTCCGGTGCCTCAGCTGAGGAGCGGCCTACTCCGCTGCCCTTAGAAGACCCCGCCCACACGCTGGCTCAACGAATCGCCCAGCGGCAGCAGGAAATCCGGGACCGCGAGCTACGACGCATCTTTTATATGCCGCACCTGGAGCTTCACCACCGCGAGCAAGTGGCTTACTTTCAAGGCGTCTTGTATGTAAACGACTCGGCGGCTTCGGCGCCTTGGGCCGTGTGGGAGGCCTTGCAGGAGTTCGATCAGCCGATAGTGTGGATCGCCGGAGGGCTGGATAAAGGCAACGATTGGGGCGAAATCTTGCCTCTCGTGCAAGCCCGGGTAAAGGCCCTTATTTTGATTGGTGAGAACCCTCAACGGCTCCTTGAAGCCTTTCAATTGGTCGTCCCTACCCTCCTTCGCGCCACCTCGATGGAAGACGCCGTAGCCAAGGCTTATGCTATAGCTAAGGCCGGCGATGTGGTGCTTTTATCTCCAGGCTGCGCCAGCTTCGACTGGTTTGAAAGCTACGAAGAGCGAGGTAAAGCCTTTCGAGAAGCGGTCCATCGTCTCTGCCAACCCTCCGAATGAACCCTTTTGCCCTGAAACTGCGGCGTCTGCAAAAAGCCTCTCCCAAAGCCGTCTATACTTTTCGCCAGCGGGTCAAACGGCTGCGGGCTTATTTAGAGGTGTATACCTTCCCCGCTGCGCCTCCTGTGGAACCCGCACTGGACGCGCTTTACCGATCAGCCGGCCGACTGCGCCGTGCCAGGCTAAACCTCCAATACGCCCAAAAATGGGCCCCAGCTCTCATAAAAGCCGCCAAAAAAAGGCTCCGAAAAAGAAAAAAAGCCTTCCAATCCCAGTATCGTGAGCTAAAACCCGCTATCCGTAAAACGCTACATGACTGGAAAAAGCGTTTTCCTCTTCCTTCTACGTTTGAGGAGCAGCCCTTTTGGCAAGGTCAAGTAGAAGCCTGGTTGCAATCGGTGCGCGCCCGCCTCGAAGCTTTTCCTGCGCCCCCCTATTCCCCCGATCAGGCCCATGAGCTGCGCCGGCTTTTACGCAGTTGGGAAAAAGCCGCCGAGTGCTACCCTTTCTCCGAAGTGCCACCTCCCAAGCTCACGCGAGCCCTCGGCCGAGCCCGGGATATTTTCCTTTTCCTCCAATGGGCCGAGAAAAAAGGTCTCGACCCGAAACACCTGGCCCAGATTCAATCTCGATACGAGAAATGGCACGCCAAAGCGCTCTCTTCTTGGTGGACCTGGCGCAGTGGGTGGGGCTCTTGAGTGGCCTCCTGCTGGCGCAAGCTCTGCCTCCCCTCTGGGGACCCGAAGGCCTACGCACCCAAGCCGAACCGCTCCATTTCTACGGTGCCCAGAGTTGGGGGCGTCAGATGGATCGGCTTTATCTAACCCGTATACCCCTGCCTATGCCCACAGCGCCGCCCTCGGCCTTGCCCGAGGTGTGGGAAAACTACGCTTTGTTTGACCTACTTCGGGAAAGCGCTTTGGTAGCCCTGCGCACCTACGCCGAAGCTCAGGCCCCTTCTTATCGCAGTGACCTGGCCCGCTTCTACGCCGCTAAGTATGCCTTCCTCCGCAAAGACTACCCCCAAACGCTCGAGCATCTGGCCAACCTCTCCCCTAAGACTTTTCCCCGAGCCCTCCAAGACGAAATGCAGTTCATGGAGGGGTACGCCGCCTACGCCACAGGTGACCGAGTGCGGGCCCTGGCCCGCTTGAGACCGCTCACAGAACGGCTGGGCCCTTTCCACGACGCAGCTAACTACTATGTGGGACTCTTGTACTACGAACAAGGCCACTGGAAAGCCGCCGCCACACACTTAGAAGCCGTCCAGACCCGGTTACCCTTTGCTCAAGAAGCGCCCCTATGGTTGGCCTACGCCCTGGCTCAAATACCTGACCTGCCCCGCCTCGCTACCTGGGCTGAAAAATGGGCCGCTCAACAACCCGCCCACCCCGATACCTTATGGCCTTTCGTAGTGGCTACTTTAGCGCGGGGCGGTCTCTGCGAAAAAGCCGAGGCCTTCGCCGCTTTCGCCGAAGAAAACCCCCTCACTCACCTCTGGCGAGGCTGGTGCGCTTGGAACCAACGCCAAGACAGCTTGGCCCTCCTGCTGTGGGAACCCTTACTAAGCGGACCGGATAGCCTCGCCGCCTGGGCCGCTTACGCTTCAGCCCATGCCCTCTACCGGCTCAAGCGCCCCGAAGAAGCCCTCGCTTACCTGAAAAGGGTGCCGCGCTCGCCTTTGACGCCGGGGCCAGAGGCACTCTGGATGACCGCTCAAGTGGCTTGGCAGCTTCGTCTCTATGAAACCGCCCAAGAAGCCCTCGAAGCGTACCTCACCCTCTTTCCTGCTTCCAGCCAGCCAGAAGCCCGACGCTGGCTCGCCGAATGCTTGGCCGCACGGGGGCACTTCACCGAAGCGCTGGCCCAGCTGGATACCACCCCAGCTCTCTACGAAGTGCGGCAGCGCCTCTACCTCATGGCTGGCTTCCAAGCGTTGAAAAACCAAGCCTTCGCCCAGGCCGAAAGCCTTTTCCACCGGGCCAGTAGCCTTGAAGGCCCCTACACAGCCCTGGCCCTATTTTGGCTGGCCGAAACCCACTATCGACAGGCCCATCTCGAAAGCGCCATCCAGAGTTATAGGCGATTCCTACAGCATCCGCAGGCGTCCCAAACGGGCTTGGAGCCTGAAGCGCGCCTGGCCTTGGCCTGGACCCTCCTGCAAGCCAACCGCCCCGATGAAGCCCTCCGCTACAGCGAACCGCTTGCCCGACAAGGGCCCCCTGAACTACGACCTCGTGCACTCTTCGTCTCGGCTGGCGCTTACTTCCTCAAAAAGCGCTACGAAGAAGCGTGGACGCGGTACCGAGCCCTGCTCAAGGACCTCCCCACCGCCGAAGTGCGGTATCACCTGGCCCAGACCCTCCTACGACTTGAACGGTACGCCGAAGCCGAGGAAGTCTTAGCCGCCGTGTCGGTGAGCGACCCCGGCGCAGAAAAAGCCCTTGCCCTGCGCACCGAGGTCTGCGCCCTCTGGACCAACAAGCCCGCTTGCACCCGCCAGACCGCTGAGCTTTTCCTCACGCACTTTCCCCATTCCCCCAGGGCCCCGCTGGTGCGCGCTCGCCTGGGACTGGCCCTGATAGACCTGGGCGAAAAAGAAGCCGCTCAAAAAACCCTCCAGAGCATCTTGGAAAACCACCCCACCGCCACCGAAGCCTGCAAGCTCGCCTTGGAAGGGCTGCGCACCCTTCTGCCTGTAGCTTCTTACGAAGAGGTTTATCAGTCCTTCTTGCGAAAGCTACCCCCAGAGAGTGAAACCCGCCTCACCTTTGAACGGGACCGCCTCCGCCAGCTGGCCGAAACCCAGCGCTGGGAAACGCTCAAACAGGAAGCTGTACGCCTGCGGGAGCGGTACCCCGCCCTCGAAGGCGAGTCTCTTTTCTGGGAAGGACGGGCTCTTCTGGAGCTGTCCGACACGAGTGCAGCCTTGGCCTTGCATGCCCGACTGACTCAATGGCCTGACTACGCTACTCAAGCTTGGGAGACTTTAGCGCGTCTGTACCTGGCACAAGGGCGCCTCTCCGAAGCCTGGGCTTGCCAAGATTCTCTGCTTCGACTTTTGCCAGCGGGGGGGTATTTCCGCCTGCAAGGTCTACTCACCTGGGCAGAGTTAGCCTCGGCCGCCGGTAAACCCGACACGGCCCTAACGGTACTCCGTAGCCTGGCGGCAGACAGCCTTCTGCCCCCTCTACTCCAGCAGAAAATCCTCCTTCTTTCGGCCTTGGCCGCCGAAAAAGCTGGCCTGCCTGATTCTGCCCTGAGCCTTCTGGCGCAGGCCACCCAACGCTCCAAAACCGCCCTGGCCGCCGAGGCGCTCTACCATCAGGCCCGACTCTACTACCAAAAAGGCCTCTACAACGAAGCACGGGCCGCTATCTATCGCCTGCGCGACGAGCTGCCCAGCTACTTAGAGCCGCGAGCCCGGGCTTACCTCCTCTTGGCCCGCATCTTTATAGCCGAGAATAAACGCAAGTCAGCCCGTCACCTCCTCGAAAGCCTCATCGAGAACGCCCCCACCGACCCTTTGCGGAAGGAAGCCCAAGCCCTGCGTGACTCTATACCTTCTGACCCCTCCCCTGCGCCCCGCGACTCCACCCAAGCCCCCAAAAAACCTCGAAAAACCCCTTCCAAGCCCTCTAACAAAACGAAAAAAGGCGGGTAAAAACCCGCCTTTCTCATTCGGACGGCAAAGGGAAGCTTCGCTAATCCTGCCCTCCAGAGGGGCTTGCAGATTCGGCTTTTTCCTCCACGTACCCCTCCGGAATGCGGAAGAGTGACTCATCAGGAGGGGTTTTAGAAAGCTGCGTGGCCAGAAAAGTAATCCGCAGGTCCACCCCCGGTACATCCATCGAGATGCGCAGCGGAATACCTTCCACTTCAGCGCCCCGAGCCAGGGGATTGGAGCGTTTGAGCACCTCCGCTACCCGTAACTCGGGCGTGACCCACATCTCCATCTTCATCGGGCCCTGTTCGGTGTCAACCTCCATCAGGTACTTTGTAACGGGATAGCCCAGGATTTTTGTCTTTTCCTTTGTTTTGGTTATTTTAGGTGTCTTTTGGGCGTCTTTGGGATCCGTAATCGGCACCTTCTGATAAGTTTGGAGCGCTGGGTTGAGTAGATAAAGCAAGCCCGCGTCCCCATCCGTGATGAGGGCCATACTACCGAGATCGCTGCGGCCCCGATTGCCTCGATAGTGGAGGACCATTTTTTCAGGCAGCTGGTCCTGGAGCATTTCCTTCATCTGCTCCGCCATGGCGCCCTCGATTTTGGTCGTGTAGGTGATGCTGCCTTCAAACGTTTTCTGAGCTTGCAGAGCCAAGCTCGACACAAGCCCACAAAGTACTATGCGTAGGGTCATAAGTCCTTTTTTTCGATGCGTGTATAGGTTGCCGGCACCTCGAAGATCGATTCTTCCACTTCGCCGGGCTGGATCTCCTCAGCCTCGCGCCGCAAACGAATAGGCGTATTGGGAATAGGCAGCTCGAAGGCCAAAGGAACCCCCTTCAGCACGACCCCCGAAGGTAGAAGAAGGTACATTTGAGAAGCGGCCGAAGTGATCCCCAGGTCTTTGGCTTCCCAGTAGATTATCGTATCGCCTTTGTCCCCAAAAACTTTATATCCTGCGCACGCATGGCCCAAGATTTCTCGCTCCTCAGGCAAGCGTTCCACCCTAAAGGAGGACCTTCTATCCTTTCGTACCTCTTCAAGAGAAACCGTAAAGTATTGACGAGTCTCAGGGGCCAGTAGGGTGAGGCTGTCTTGTTGGTAGTCTACTAAAATGGTTTGTCCGGACTCTTCAAAACGCAGCCGATCCCCTTTATAGTAGACGGTAAGAGAAACCTGCTGAGGCTTGAGGAGAAGGGACAACATCTCTGCATTAGGCCCTGTGAGGGCGGTACGGTACACGATCTTTCCTTCAAACTCCTTTTCCCGGCCGAGGTACTGGCAACCGCAGACCAGCCCAATCACCCCCAAAAGGGGGGCCATCCTGCTAAGCTGACTTGACATAGGCTTCGATAACTTCTTGGAGAATAGCATCCAGGTCCCGGGTAGGCCTCCAACCCAACCAGCTGGAGATTTTTTCGATATTGGGAGTGCGCCGCTGCATGTCTTCAAAGCCGGGACCGTAAGACTCCTCGTAAGGGATGAGCTGGATAGGCGAAGTCGATGCCGTCAGAGCCTTGACCCGCTCCGCCAAGGCCAGGATAGTGATCTCGTGAGGGTTGCCTATGTTGAAGATTTCTCCCCAAGGATCCCGGGGCGCGTTAAAAAAGAGCCCGTAGAGCGCCTCTACAGCGTCTTGGACATGGAGGAAAGAGCGCTTTTGCTGGCCGGTGCCATATACGGGGAGCGGGTGCCCACTCAACGCCGCCTGGACTAAGTTCGGGATCACCATCCCATAGGCAGGTGACTGCCGAGGACCTACCGTATTGAAAAAGCGTACCACCACGAAAGGGGACCGCTGCTGTTTGTAGTAAGCCACCGCCAGCGCTTCCTTAGCTAACTTGGTGATGGCGTAGACCCAGCGATGCCGCTGAGGAGAACCTAAAAGAAGAATAGACTCTTCGTCGAGCCGCTTCTGACCGGTAGGGTCCAGGTAGTCCAGAGCTCGGCCGTACACTTCGCTGGTCGAGGCGATTAGGGTAGGCTTGTTTTGTTCTGCGGCGGCGGAGAGGACCGCATCCGTGCCCCGCAGCCCTTCTAAAATGGTGGTGAGCGGCTCAGCCAGCACCCGCTTTACCCCCACCACCGAAGCTAAGTGGTAGATGCAGTCATGCTGGTCCACCAGCTGACGCACCAAAGCGGCGTCTTCTACCGAGCCTTGCACAAAACGGAAGCGTTCCCCATAGCGAAAAAAATCCGTGATATTATCCAGCGTGCCGGTGGAGAGGTTGTCCAGCACCGTAACGATGTGCCCTTCCTGGAGGCATTTTTCAGTGAGGTGGGAGCCGATGAAACCCGCCCCACCCGTGATAAGAACCTTCATGGGTGGCGGCGATGGGGTGGTCGCGAAGAAGAGGACCGAGAACGAGGAGGACGGCCCGAACGAGGCCGACTGGGCCGAGGTGCCACCGACCCCGCCGGCGAATCCCCCCCATTCACCGCCGCCTTGTGGCTCACGCGGTACTTTCCTGTGCGGGCATCAATCCCTACATACTTGACTAAAAGCTCCTGCCCTACTTGTAGAACGTCTTCTATCTTTTCGACTCGATGCGGCACAATCTCAGAAATATGCAGAAAGCCCTCTTTCCCCCGCATGAACTCTACAATGGCGCCAGCTTCTTTCAGGAGCTTGACTTTGGCCGAGTAAATCTGACCGAGTTCCGGCTCGGAAATAATCTCCCGAATGATGGAAGCGGCCCTCTCTAAGGCGTCTTTGTTTTGGGCGTAGATGATGGCCACACCGCCTTTCTCGTCCTGCTCTATGGTGACGGTCGTGCCCGTCGTGCGCTGAATCTCCTGAATAACTTTACCCCCTGTACCGATCACCGCTCCAATCAAATCAAAAGGAATCGGAATACGGTAGACGCGAGGGGCATAGGGAGAAATCTCTGGGCGGGGGGCAGGCAGCGTAGCACGCATCTTCTCCAGAATGAAGAGGCGGGCCTCGCGGGCCTGGAGGAGGGCTTTCTCCAGCACTTCGTACGGCATGTGCTGGATCTTAATGTCCATCTGACAGGCGGTGAGGCCTTTTTCGGTGCCCGCTACTTTGAAGTCCATGTCGCCCAAGGCGTCTTCGTCACCTAAGATATCTGTCAGCACCGCGTACCGTTCTGGGCTTTCCCAGATTAGGCCCATGGCGATGCCAGCCACGGGAGCTTTGATAGGCACACCCGCATCCATTAGCGCCAGCGCCCCTGCACAAACGGTCGCCATCGAAGACGATCCATTGGACTCGAGGATATCCGACACCACGCGAATGGTGTAGTCGGCAAAGTCCCCTTCTGTAGGCAGGACTTGCTTGAGCGCCCGTTCAGCCAGGTGACTGTGCCCCACCTCTCGGCGGGAAGGCGCCCGCAGCGGTTTCACCTCCCCAGTCGAAAAAGGCGGAAAGTTGTACTGCAAGAGGAACTTCTTGCTACCTTGCTGCGTAGCGTAATCGATTATTTGCTCATCTTCTTTGGTGCCTAAGGTGACAGTAGCCAGTGCTTGGGTTTCCCCCCGCGTAAAAAGCGCCGAACCGTGCGTGCGCGGCAAAAGCCCGACTTCGCAGGTGATAGGCCGAATGTCTTGAGGTCGGCGCCCATCCAAGCGAATCCCCTCAGAAAGGACGGCTTCTCGCAGCACCTGCCGCTTGAGTTGGGCAAAATAGGTGGCCGCAACTTTTTGCACTTCCGGCAAGGCCCAATCCGCATTTTCCAGCGCCAGCGCTTCGCTCACCCGTTGAAAGGCCTGTTCAAAAGCGGCTTTGCGCTCCGCCTTGGGCAGGGATTGCCGAACCAGTTGTCTTAGCTCGGGGCCCACCTGCCGCTCGATAAAAGCCTGCACCTCCGGATACGAAGGAGGGGCCTCGAGCTGCCGTTTCGGCTTGCCATAAGTGGCCTGCAGACGCTCCAGAAAACGCACCAAGTCCTGAATCATCCCATGCGCATGACGCAGAGCCTCCACCAGCACCGATTCGGGCACTTCCTGCATTTCGCCTTCCACCATGACGATAGAGTCCAGCGTGCCAGAAACAATGAGGTTGAGTTCAGCGGACTCGGCTATTTCGGTGGAGGAGTTAAGAAAAAAGGCCCCTTCGCGCCGAATCACCCGCGCCATGGCCACTACCTGCTCAGCCGGCACAGAAGACAAAGCCAACGCCGCCGAAAGCCCCAAACCCGCCAGCACATCCGGAGGGTAGTTTGGATCGTACGACTCTAAAATCGCAATCAGTTGGGTCTCGTACCGCCAGCCTTTCGGAAAAAAGGGCCTCAGAGAACGGTCTATGAGTCGAGAAGTCAGGATCTCGCTATCGTTAGGCCGGCCATCTCGCTTAAAAAACCCACCCGGTATGCGGCCGCTACTGGCAAAATTCTCTCGATAATCTACGGTAAGGGGCACAAAATCCGTATCCACTTCCTTGTCGCTGGCACACACGGTGCACAGCACGATCGTCCCCCCCTGTTGGATCCACACCGCCCCATCCGCTTGGCGAGCTATATGGCCAAAAGACAACTCAATAGGGGCTGAGTTCGGAATCTCAAAGACCTCTGTATGCCGCTCCATTAGCCCCGCAGATTAAGTTTGCGCACAATAGCTCGGTAGCGTTCGATATCGACGTTTTGGAGGTAGCGCAAAAGACGCTTACGCTGTCCTACCAACTTCAGCAGGCCGCGTTGGGCCGAATAGTCTTTCTTGTGCTCTTGCAGGTGCCGCGAAATCTCGTTAATGCGGTATGTGAGCAGCGCAATCTGCACCTCTGGCGAACCGGTATCTTGTGCCTCGGATCGAGGGCTATGCTCCTGGATGAGCTGAGCCTTCAGCGCTTTGTCCCAATACATGCCACAAAGGTACAAAGAAATATTCGCATCTTCGGGGCATGTGGGATGTACTCAAAGCCGCCAAACGGCTCCAGGACCTGGCTCAGGAGCTCGAACACACCACCCTCACCGGCCAAGACCCCACGGGCCAGGTACGCCTCGTGATGACAGGCCACCAAACCATCCAAGCGATTCAGATCGACCCTGCCTTGCTCAAGGACCCCGAGGCCCTCGAAAAGGCTCTCATCCAAGCCTACGACGACGCCCGCGCCCAGCTCCAACGCTTCGTCATCGAAAAACTGGGCACCGACCTGCCTTTTTCCTTACCCGGTTTGCCGGGGAATATCGGCTTAGCCTAAGGGCCCAGCGCTACCTTTTGAAGGGCGCCGGTTTGCCCCTCCCAAACCACATATAGGCCCGAAGGGAGGCTGAAATCGCTCACCTCACCCGGCCTTAGCTCGACTAAAGCCCATAGGCGCCCAACTCCATCGAGAATCCGGTACACTCCCCCCAGCTCGCTCCTCAGGAAAAGACGCTCACCTTCGCTCCAAGCCCACCATCCTCGCTTTTCCCGCTGAAGGGAGAGGCTACTCACAGCCGGGCTCACCGACAAAGCAAACTCCGCCACCAGGGGAAGGTGATCAGACATGGCGTACAGAGCGTTGACGAGCTGGGCCGAGTAACCCGCTGGCGTAGGCGGATCCGTGAGGGCTTTCCCGAAGTGCTGCCCATCCTGGCCCACTACGCGAAATGACCCCAGCACATAGCGCGCCCGAGCGGTAGCCGTCGTACAAGCCGGCGAAAAGAAAATAAAGTCAAACCGGTCATTCAGCCCCCCACCACTCCCCCCATCGGCCAGACTCTGGAGACGTGTGGACTGAGAGTGGAAAAAGGCGTACTGAGGATTTCCGCTCCAAGAACCCGCAGGACCAGGGTCCACCAACACCTGGAGGAGTTCTTGGTAAGCCGCCTCGGATGAACTGTACAGGTTGTGATCGCCTACCTCCAAGACAAACGACCGACGAGTTGCAGGCAAGCTTTGTAGATACTGGCGGATGGCCACAGCGGCCTGCGCCCGATCTTGCGCATCACTCGGGGTATTGCCCGCTTTGAGATGCGAAACCAGCACCACGACAAACAACGTATCTCCGGTTTGGGGGAGCGTAGGGTCTTTGTAGTACAAATGGTAGGCGTAAAGGTCGCGTAGCCCCCCTTGGGTGGTCACCAGCTCCTGTTTTAGCCACCCTAAGCGCCGGCTATCATAAAAGAGTGCACTTACGATGTTGCTGCCTGTGGTGTTTGCGTAGAGGCTGCTGCGCCAGTAGTTTACCCCCCCCACATTGAGGACCGAGTCCAGGAGCCGTCGGATCAGTGCCGAAGAAGCCGCCACCTCGTTCACGCCAATCAGATGCGGCCGAACAAAGGAAATAATAGTTCGTAACTGCTGGTCCTTGCAGCGGGTATCGCAGTACCCAGCCGTAGCCCCATAAGTCAAAAGGTTGTAACTCATCACCCGCAGGGTATCCTGCCCCCAGAGCAGAGCCCCTACACCCACCAGCCAATATCGCATGAAGCAAAGCTACAGCCCACCCGTAAATCAGCGGGGAAAAGGTAACTTCTTTTTGAGCTCCTCTTCTTTTTTGCGCTTCTCCTCTTCGAGCTGGCGTTTGAGGCGCTCCTCTTCTTCCCGCTTTTTGCGTTCGGCTTCTTGGCGAAAACGTTCTTCTTCTTGTCGGCGTCGTTCTTCGGCTTCTCGTCGCAGCCGCTCTTCTTCTTCTCGCTTTTTCTTTTCGAGGGCTTGACGGAGGCTATCTTCTTTGGCTCGCAGCACCCGTTCTACACTGTCTTTTTTGCGGCGGGCTTCGGCTTCTACGCGGGTTTTTTCTTCTTGGAGGCGGTTTGTGAGCGCTTCTTGAACGCCGCCTTGTCCCTCGGCAGGTCGAATGCGCAATACCTTAGGCTGGGTGACGGTGCCACCCAGGTCAGCCACAAGGCGCACGGTGGCAGGCGCCTGGATCGGTAACCCCGCCGCCTGCAAGAATCCCTGTGCCCAGGTAGCCGGCACCTCCAACCCTATCACATACGCCAAACTCTGGTCTATCCGGGTTACGCCTCCAACTTCCATCTGGAGTTGGCCTGCCCTAAGCTGGAAGGGCTCTACCCGCAGCTCGCCCCGCTGGATGGAAAAGCGAATCTGTGTGCCCGCAATCTGGAGGGTAGACAACTGGGGCATTTTAGCCGCCGCCGAAAGGGCCTTGAGAGAAGCCGAGCCCTGCACGACAGCCTGAATCACCTCCACCAGCCCCGAACCAGAGAGTGTGGAGAGTTCAGGCATCAAGTCTGGCCGCAAAGCGCTGGCCGCTGAGACCCGGAGGTTGGCCGTACCTTGCGTCTGTTTCACAATGGGAGCCAGACGCCGCACTGTGGGGAAGTGCGCCGCTACTTCGGCGATTTGGATGCCTTGCAGGTCGAGGGTCATATCCCATCGAGCGCGCTTTTTGTCGGGGGCTTCATAAGTGCCGGCCAACGCAAAACGTCCCCCAAGCCCTTCCATCTCGAAGCCTTCCAGTCGTACCGCTTGGTTCCGCACAATGAGGCGCCCCTTAGCCTGGCGAAACACCATCCGCTCATACCGAAGCTCCCCGACGCTCGCCGTCAAGGTAAAGTCCACCTGAGGGGGAATGACGATCACCTCCATGGACGAGCTGGTGTCTGAAGCCGAAGCGGTGGCCGCCGTATCCGCACTCATCCATTCATTTAGGTCGAGCCGATTGCTGCGCAGCGAAAGAAAGCCAACAAGGTTTTCGTCTCGGAGGAGGTAGCCTAAGTAGTTTTCCAGGCGGCCTTCGAGGGCCAGGTCCGAACGGCCTATGGTACCCTGGTAGCCACTCAAAGCGGCGTATTGCGGAGTAAAGGTAAAACTTGCCTGTGAAATCGTCAACCCTTGCGGTAGGTCGGCGCTGCGGTAAACCAAGTTAGTTAGGGAAAGGCTTCCTTGGGTAGGCAAGCGGGCGTAGTCGTGTTTTTCCAGAGCGGCGCGATAACCCTGAGTGGCCAGGTCAAACTGCACTTTGCCCGAAAGCTGGGCGCTATCCAGCGGGAAAATACGCGTCCAGGTACCCAAGTCTACCCGGCCTTTGGCGGTGAAGGCGTAGTGGAGCGCTTCAAGGTCTTGGACCCGCAGGGACACCTCTACCGGTTCACCGGCTACCTCGGCGTAAGCACGCCGAAGGTAGGCTACGGTGCGGGCGGGCAAACCTTCAGGCGCTTCTGCGGAAAAGTCTACTTCGAGCTTTTCCACCGGCGTGGGAAAGTCCGCGGCCTTGACGTACCCTTCGCGCAGGGTTAGGTTCCCTTGGATGGAAGGCAGGCGCTTTTCGCCGTATACGCCATCGAGAGCCAAGTCTACGGCAAAGCGTCCACGTAGCTCATAGCCCAGCGGCAGTGCAGAAGCAAACTCGGCCAGGTTACCTTGTCCGGCCATTCGAGCTTGGATGTGCATGGCTGAGAGGCCCCGACTGGCCCAGCGCGCCCGCAGCTCAGACCCCCCAGCCCGTACAAAAAATGTATCGAGCCGAATCTGCAAGCTTTCCAATAACCCCCCCGGATGCTGTACGCCTAACCGTATCGTAATCGCCTCCAGCGGCCTGGGCAGGTCTTTATATTGGAGGCGCCCTTGGTCTACCGCCAGCTTCAGCACAAAAGCCGGAAATAGCGAATCTCGAAGCTCACCCTGTACATACCCTTCGAGGGTAAGCGTGCCCTCAGCAGCGGCCTGCTCGTACCCCCGCTTATGGGCGGCTGGCACGAGCGAAATCAGCTCCTTGATGGAAGCACCCGGCGCCGCAAACCGCAGGTCCAGCAGCGTCGTGAGCGAATCTGGCAACCGCACCTGCCCTGACACTTCGAGGGGCAAAGCATTCAATCGAACCTGGCCCCGACGCAGCACATACCGAGCCTGCGAAAACACCACATCCAGGTCTACGCCGGCTTCGAGGGTCTGGCCAATGAGGTACGCAGTCTGATCGTAAGTAAAAAACACCTGCTGAATGCGGGTATCGGTCTGGAGCGTCGTCTCGTCTTGGGTAAAGTCTCCTTTGCCGGTGTGGTCCAGCCCAACCAAGTGCACCCATAGCTTCAGCGAAGAGTCCCGATAAAGCACTTCACCTCGCTGGATTTCATAGCGCCGCAGTCCTACTTGGAAAGCGGTAGCCGTCGTGTCGCTTGCCTGCGCAGAAGCGGTATCCGGCAAAGCAATATCCCAGCTTGCTTGCCCATCAGAGCGGACCTGAGCGAGGATTTTAGGTTGGATGAGGTACAAGCGCGTGACCTCGACGGTGCCACCGAGAAGCCTGAGCAGGTTCAGGCCCACTTCTACCGCCTCAGCTCGAATAAGAGTATCCCCCGCAAAGGGTTCGTGATTCACGACGGTCAGGCCCTCCAGCCGAATCGTGAGCACCGGAAAATGCCGAATCCAAGACAAGTCAAGCCGTCGGTACTCGACGGTGGCCCGCAGGTTCTTGTTGATTTGAGCTTTGAGAAGGGCATCGATCTTGTCTCGGAAAAGCACCGGCACCAGCCAAACCGCAAGCAGGCATAAAGCCAGCAAGCCGCCCGCGCCATAGAGGAGCTTGCGCATAGACAAAAGTAAAACGAGGGGGGCGAGTCAAGCTCACCCCCCTCGCTGCGAAGCCGGACTCAGGCCTTTCAGGGCTGGATAGCCAGACGGGTTTGGAGGAGTCGTTCTCCTTGTCGCACTTCGAGTAGGTAGATGCCCGCAGGCAGCTCCCGAACAGGGATAGTATAGGGCTGCTGTGCTTGGAGGGTGGTAGTGTGCTCCCAAACCAGCCCTCCCCGAGGATCGAAGAGACGAACCTGGGCCAGCCCACTTTGCTGGGCCCGAAGGTAAACCTGGTCCTTAGCCGGGTTAGGATAGACCACCAGACCCTGCTCCCTACCGCGCAGCCCCGTCGTGATGTCAAGAATCACATACAGCGTGTCGTACTCCACACAGGCGCCATTCGTAGCGATGAGGACGACCGTATCCGCCGCCTGAGCAGCGGTGTAGCATTCCTGATGCGGCCCAGGCCCAGTGTAACTGTTGCCATTGATGGTCCAAGTGAAAGTAAACGCTGGATTCACAATGCTGGGCTCATAGGTCACACACAGAGGGTCCGTACCACTAAGCGACGCATAGTCCGCATGGTTGTACAGGCTGGCGCCATTGACCAGAAACTGCTCTTTGGGAAGCGAGTCGACCAGAATATAAACCGTGTCCCGCGGAATGTTTTGGGCCGGAGCGCAGTACGAAAGCGAAGCCGACCGAATCTCCACCACCACCGTAGCAGTGCCTGGGGCCGTAAACTGGGGAAGGTACTCATTCCCAGATACACCTGCCACCTGCAGGCCGTTGAGGTACCACACATGCGTCAGGCCTGGGGTGGTGATGCCCGTGTTGAGCGTATCGCGCGCAATGCCCCCCCGGAAACACACTCGGCTGGTGTCAAACGAGAAAAACGGCGGCTGGGGTAAAGTGGGCTGGTTGCTTGGATTGTAGCGGTACTCCGTCACGTCCAGCACAAAGGGACCCGTGTTGCTTGACCATCCCTGTACAACGATGATGAGCGAGTCCCCTTGCTGGAGCCGCATAGTGCTCCGATAAGGACTCGTCACCTGCGAAGATCCTGTGGCGGCCGGATCATGCGTAATATCCAGTGCGGCCTGCAAAATCGTATTAGTACCCCCACACCGGCCGCCATCCGTGTAGAGAATACGATTGGTCTGCAGGTGAATAACGTGAAGATACAGATCATTCGATGAACCGAAGCCCGTGCTACTGCAAGTTGAAACCCGGATAGAGTCCAGGCACTCTCGCAGCACATACAGATAGTACACATCCGGCGAACTCTGATTGCCGGGGCCGGTATAGTTATTCCTGTAGCCGGGCAGGCTGTTGTTGCCATTCACAATGGTGTCGGTACGAGTAGGGGTGGTGGGGGTAATGTTGATAGGATTCGTAATAGAGTCGCCGGGCGGTGGAGTCACCGTGAAGGTCTCTACATTGGAATAGGCCGGCGAAAGAGAGCCCCCACAGCCCGTCGGCGGCAGCGCAGCCAAGCGAATCTGATAGGTCACTATCTGCGTAGGGGTATACAAGTACGGAGAGCCCGTATACGAACCCACCCCTGTCCAGGTAGCGCCCCCATCGGTAGAGACCTGCCACTGCGCAGGCAGGGTTACCGCACTGGGATTGGTCACGGTAACCGTCACAGACTGCCCCACCGGCACGCTCGTGGGCGAAACGCTAATCTGGTCCGCATTCAGAGCGGTAGGACACACCGCCGTGCCGGTGACGACATTGGAGGTATCATTCTGGAGACCCGAGCAACCACTATGGTAAGGAGCCACATACGCTATGAGGACAAAATCGTAGCTCCCTACAGCGGTAGGGGTATACACCAGAGTAGGAGAACTTGGGTTGTACCCTCCTACCAACTGCCAAGGGCCGCTATTGTAGCGCACATACCACCGAGCTGGAGAAGTCACATTAGACGGCGTCTGTACACTCACTGTGAAACTGCCTCCACTACTACCCACCGTGACAGTACTGGGAGAAATCGTAAGCTGATCCGCGTTGATTGCAGACGGACAGGGCGGCACCACCGCCACAAACTCATCCGCCCCGATATCTGGCGCAGCCGAGCCATCCGGCCGAAGGTCCCCATCTATATCCTCCGCGATCACAATCGGACTGGTGAGGAGTACCCCTCCCCCCTCTATAGGCGTAGTGGTGCCATGGGGAATGTGTAGGTCAGTCTGAGAAGAAAAAGGCGCCCCTGGCGCACTAAGCGACAAACTATTCTGCTCTCGTCCACCCCCCACAGCCGTCTGCCAGGCTGACAGCGTAGCGTACCGACTCGAGCCCAGCGCCCCAATGAAGGCATACTGGCTGCCCCCACTATTGCTTACATAGTAGGCATTATTGTCCAGCTCCGCAAAAACAGAAGGGCTACTACCCCCATACGCAATCGCTATCGTCGTACGAGTAGAAGTAGGGTTCGGTGGAGACTGCGTATTTTGAAAAATGTTGTTTCGCACATATACCCCCCCCGTGATAGAAGAAGCAATGCCCAGACAGCTGGGGTTGGAGTTGGTGTAACTATTCGAAGGAGGAGTGCCATACAGATGCACAGAGTTGTGATAGATATAAATGCCCGCGTTGGAATTTGAAGTGCCTTGACAATAAATGCCATAGGCATTGCCAGAAGAGCCAGGTGATTGCCAACCGTCTGCTGAGATACCGGCGATGAAGTTGTTATACACGTAAATGTTCGCTGGGGAAAGGCCACCGACGTTTACCACAACGCCATACGCTTGCCACCCACTCGAACCCGTGTACTGGATATCATAGATCCAGTTACCGGCGAGGTGCACATTATCGCAGACCGCGGCGGTAGTAGATTGGGGAGCCCGGCCTACCACTATCCCTGTGTAGCCGTAATTAGTGCTACTCGAAGCATTGAAGACCGTATCCCGCTCAATACGGAGATTGGATTGGTAAGCGGCTACAATCCCTGCGGAATAGTTACTTCCTCCCCAACTCAAAATAGGAGTGGGATGCCCTATCTTGCATCCTCGTACGACATTGTTCTGGTCACGGGTAGTAGAGTTGCCATAGAGAATAATCCCCTCCTGCACGCCGTAAACCCAGCATTTCTCTATGAGGATATTGTTACTTCCTGAGAGGTTAGCCGGCCCGATCAAGCTTGATCCGCTACTTCCGAGATAGATACCCACGCGGGTTTGGCTTTTATCCTGCCCATCCACTTCGATGTTTCGCAGGCTGATATTTCGGCAAGGGGTAGGAGCAAAGTTATTGTCGGAGAGGAGGGCGATTACGCCCGTTCCCGAGTTCGGGTTGTTGTTCTGGAAGCGGAGCAGGCGCTGCGGCCCCCCGTCAATGATAAAGTTATCCACGCCCTCGAGCCGCAAGACAAACCGACTCAAGACCCCTGTAGTAGGAGCAGTAGCCACGGTAATAGGAGAAGTTACCGCGGGGTCTACGGTGAGGGTTACAGGATGAGTGCCCATGCCCGAATAAGGCGTGACCCGCAGAGAAGTCGTCGAACCGGGTTCCCCCATGTAGTTGGAGGTAAGGCGGAACTCCACCGGCCCATTAACCCCTTGACTGGTGAGGGCATTAAAGGCCGCGGTAAGGGTAGCATAGTTACCTCCCGTACCTACGGTGTACACGCCACTCAGCTGCGCCCAGAGAGTAGCCCAGCCCAGCGAGAGTAGGACTGCAAAGTGATGCATGGAGCAAAAGTACGACTTTGTCAGAAATACCCGGCCAGTCGGTAATACCAAACTTTGGCATATTCCTCCCAGACGGTGAGGAGGCCGGCTTCGCTTTCCCACCAGCGGTCGGGACGGAAGCGGAGAGCCGAGGCAGGCTGCACGCCCCACAGCACGCCTAAGGGGGAAAGGTGTCGCCGAGCCAACTCTTCAAGCCGGCGCCCATGGAAGACCGAGGACACCAGCAAGAGCCGCCGCCACCGGCGGGCCCGACACAGCTGGGCCAGATGGACAAACTCCTCGACCGTACTGGTGCCCTCACAAGCCAGCAAGATAGCGCTATCCGGCACGCACAAAGCCCGCAAGGCCGCTTGGGTGAAAGCGCATTCCTGAGAAAGGGGGGCGCCTATGGCGACGAGATCTTCGTTGTGGGCGCCGCCCAGAGCCACTATGAGGGCTGGATAACGCTGGTAAGCCGCCGCCGCGGCTAAGGCCCGCTCGTAAGGCCGCCCACTAAACACCACTATCGCGTCCCACGGCGGCTCCAGTCGGCTGTGCGCCACGAGCCAATCTCCCATCCATCGCAGGATCGCCGCTCTTTGCCCGTAGCCAAGGAGGGTGGTGATCCCGACCAACCCCACCAGCCCTACCAGTACCCACCGACACCGCATTTAGCTAAAGTAGGCGAAGCTCCCCGATTGCGTAGCTTTGTGGGGTGGGGCATCAGCCTTCTGCTCGCAAGTATCGGCCTGGCACCTTTGCCGAGGTGGTGGGTCAACCCTTTATCGTAGAGACCCTTCGCAATGCCCTTCGACATGGCAAGCTGGCTCCGGCGTATTTGTTTTTTGGGCCGCGAGGCGTAGGCAAGACCACCTGTGCCCGCATCCTGGCTAAAGCCGTCAACTGCGAACGGCTCACACCGGACGGCGACCCCTGCGGGGAGTGCCCCTCTTGCCGACGCTTCGCCGAAGGCCGATCCCTCAACCTGATTGAACTGGACGCCGCCTCCCACAATAGCGTAGACGACATACGCCTCCTCACCGACCAAGTCTACCTGACCCCCCCAGAGGGCCGCTACAAAGTATACATCCTGGACGAAGCCCACATGCTCACCACCGCGGCCTTCAACGCCTTCCTCAAAACCCTCGAAGAACCCCCACCCCATGCCCTTTTCATCTTAGCCACTACCGAAAAGCATAAGATTCCCGCTACAATTCTCTCTCGATGCCAGAGATTCGATTTTCGGCGCATCCCCACCGAAGCGATGGTACGCCGGCTGGCTCACATTGCTCAGCAGGAAGGCCTCTCTGTCGAAGAAGACGCCTTATACCTCATCGCCACCAAAGCGGAAGGGAGCCTTCGAGACGCGCTAAGTCTCTTAGACCAGCTTGTGAGCCGTACGGCGGGGCAGCTCACCTACGCCGCCGCCCTGCAAGCCCTCGAAACCCTCGACTACGAAGCGTACTTCGAGATTTCGGGTTATTTGCGCTCCTGGCAAGGGGAGAAAGCCTTAGAAGCTATCCACCGCTATCTGCAAGCCGGGCAAGAGCCAGCCACCCTCACCCAAGGCCTCTTAGGCCACTTCCGAAACCTCCTCCTGGCCCACTACGAGCCTAAGGCCCTCCAGGAAAACTTGCCCCCCCACTATCGCAAACGCTACGAAGAAGAAGCCCCCCGCTACGCAGAGGCTTTTCTTTTACATGGGATTGACCTATTGCTGGAGGCCGAACGCCGCCAAACCTACTCGCGCGCACCCGAGATCGCCCTCGAAGCCGCCGTGCTCAAAATCGCCCTCTTGCCCATGGCGCTCACCGAGAAAAAAGCACCCGAACCCCAGTCGGCTGCTTCCCCTCCCCCAGCACCCCCTACCCGCCCCGCCTCTTCCACTTCCTTAACCCCTCGTGCTACCCTACCTCGCTCGCTGGAAGAAGTAAAAAAAAAGTCCTCGGTTCCACCCAAAGAGCCGAACTAACCCCCGCCGACTGGGAAGCGGCCCTCCAAGCTTACTGCGGCAGTCCAGACGCCAGCCCCCAACTTGTAGACCTATTATCCAACCGCAAATACGAACTCCAAGCCCAGCAGTTGCAGGTATGGGTACCCCACCTTAGCCATGCTGAACTCTTACTAGGAAAGCAAATCACAGAGCTGGAAAACTTTCTACAAAAGCGCCTAAACCTACCCAACCTGCGCATCAAGGTAGCGGTAAAGCCGGAAGCTTTCCCCGAGATTCAGACCTTCCAAACTTCTGAGGAAAGGTGGGCTGCCCTACGGCAGAAAAACCCCCTCGCGGAAGAGCTACGCCGCCTGGCGAAGGGGCAGGTGCTTCCCCGTGAGGTAGAGCGCTACCTCCATTCCAACCAGAAGCCCTCCACAGACGAAAAAGAGTAGTGCGTAAGCTGCCCAGACAGGCCAAATGCGGGGTAACGGAAGGGTGTCCCGCGTCACGAGCTGAGCCGAACCCGTCGGAGGAGGCCCACCGCAAGCCGGCCATAAAAGAAACCAGGTAGACGAAGGGCCGGGATTCCATCGGCCTATCCAGAGCACGGCTACAAGCTGGTCGCGATAAGGGTCAAGCGCTCGACGAGCCGCTGCATAAGCGGGCCTTTCCGAGCGAGCCAGCGCAGCCTCAAGACAGGCGGAAGTTAGCTTGTGCCAGAGGAAGGTATCTACAGTAGGAGGGATAGCCCAGAAGGCGCGGTGAGCCCCCCCCGCCACCAGACCCACACGATGGCCCTTTGCCAGCCAGACCTGGCCTGCGGCCAGCGCCCGCTGCCAAGCTTCGGGACACCCTTGATCCACCACCACCGCTAAAACAGCCGAAGGCGGCGGCTGCCGGAGATCCTCCCACCACAACACCCCAAAAACCCCTACCCCAAACCGCAAAAGCACCCGCACCATGATCCACCCCAAAACCTTGTCCGTCGCGGCATACAGCTGGTCTATGGGGAACCGTACCACCCACACCATCAGCAGAACGGCCCAGAGGGCCAAAAGCCCTATGGCTATGCCACTCACCGGGCTTGCAAACGAGGGTCTATGGCGTCACGCAGGCCTTCACCCAGCACATTGAAGAGTGTAACCACCACAAAAATCGCCAGACCTGGAAACACCGCCAGCCACCAAGCTCCCGTAGCACTGCGCGCCGCCGCCAGCAGCGAACCCCACGTGACCGTAGTGGGCGGCACCCCAATGCCCAAAAAGCTCAACCCCGACTCCACCAAAATCGCCGAGGCCACCCCAAACGCAATCGACACCAGCACCGGAGCCAGGGAGTTCGGCAGGGCATGAAGAAACATAATGCGCAAGTCGGAGTAGCCCAGCGCTCGCGCCGCCTGGATGTAATCCAAGCTACGCACCTTGAGCATTTCCCCCCGCGTGAAACGGGCAATCCCCGTCCAAGAGGTAACCCCAATGACCGCCATCACCAAAAAAAGGCTGGGTTTAGCTATCGCCGCCACCGTAAAAATAAGCAGGGTGGTAGGCAGCGAAATCATCACCTCTATCAGCCGGCTAATCGAAAGGTCTACCCATACATGCACACGCCGGCTTCCCCAGCGGGTTTTTTTGAGGAGGCGGGAAGGCAGCCACACCAGCGCCGTTACCAGCGCCACTACCCCCACCGAAACCAGCAAACTGCCTACGAAGCTAAAAAAACCTTCACTAAGGGCTTCACCTAAGGCATAGCGCCGCAAGTAGAAGCCATAATACAGGCCTAAAAGGCTACCCGGCAGGCCAAACCACAAAGTAGCTCGACTTACCTGAAGCGAATGGTCTCCAAAGTAGCCTGCGAAGGCCCCCAATAAGATGCCGATGAGGGCTGAGATGCCCACAGAGACTAACCCCACCGTGAGCGAGACGCGACTTCCATGGATGAGGCCGGCCAGCACATCGCGGCCCAGGTTATCGGTGCCGAGGTAGTGGCGCTCTGCGGGGGTGCGGATCACTTGCTCATCGAAGGGCCCCACGGCTGGGGCATTGCGCAGGTCCAGTTCTTCGGGGCTGTAGCGCACCAGCGGCCAGAGCGCCCAATCCAACGAAAGCGCCCGCCAATCGGCTTTCCGAAGCTCCGGCTGCCACACCGACCGCCCCGACCAAGCCTCCCAATAATCCCGAAAAATCGGCCAGATTACCTGCCCACGATACGAGGCTACGATGGGCTTGTTATAAGCCAGAAAATCAGCCAATAGCGCTACCGTCGCCAGAAAGCCCACAAACCACAACGAAAAGTAGGCCAGCCGGTTCTTCTTGAAGGCCTCCCAAATGCGGGCTCGCGGAGAATAGGAAACAGTCCGCTCCATCTTATCGTCGGGTATAACTGATGCGCGGGTCCACCACGGCATACAACACGTCCGCCACCAGAATCCCCACCAGCGTAAGTACCGCCCCTATGGTGAAAACCGCAATGATCACCGGATAGTCGCGGGCCACCATCGCCCCATAACTCAAAAAGCCCATCCCCGGAATGGAAAAAATCGTCTCCAGAATAACCGAACCGCTAATCATAGCGGGAAACACCGACGCCAAGAGGGTGATGATGGGGATGAGGGAGTTGCGGAAAGCGTGCTTCCAAATGACAAGCTTTTCGGGGAGGCCTTTAGCCCGGGCTGTGCGTACGTAATCTTGCTGCAACGCCTCGAGAAGCGCTACCCGCATCTGACGGCTCAGGAAGGCTAAGGAACCGTAGGTATAGACCAGTACAGGCAGCACCAGATGATACGCCCAGTCCAGGAGCCGGTCCCAAAGAGGCCAGTCGGCCGAGTGCTCCGGACTTTGCACGCCACCAGGCGGGAAAATCGCCAGATAGTCGCCCCCACACAAAAAAACTATGGCCATGGTACCCACCCAAAAACTGGGCAACGAATACAGCATGAAAAGCACGAGGCTAACGGTGCGGTCTTGCCACGTATCTCGACGCACCGCCGACACCACTCCCAACGGAATAGCGATAACATAAGCCAGCAGAATCGAAATAAAGTTGATCACGAGAGACCAGCGCACGGCATCCCCCAGCTTACTGCTGATAGGGCGCTTATCCTGGTACGAGAAGCCAAAATCGCCTTGCAAAAGGCCGACAAGCCATCGGTGATACTGGTTTTGGGTGCCGTACCAGTGAAGGGTAGGCACATACACCTTCCAGCGCTGGGCGGTGCGAGGGAGGGCTTCGGCGGCTTCTTGGACTGCGGCTAAGTAAGGCTTTAGCGAGGCTGGCAATCGGCTCTTTAGCTGATGCAGTTTATACAGGATTTCCTGATAATCCTTTTCCTGCGGCAGGAGGGTCAAGAGGGCGCGAGCCTCGGTGCGGTCTCTCCAAGAGGAGTCAGACGGCACCGCATAAAAAGCCGAGTCTAAGCGCAAGAGCGCGTGGTAATAGGCCTGTATCGCCTGCCAGTTGCCAAATCGGTATAGCAGCCGCCGGAGTGCATCCTGGACGGGCACCTCGGGTATACGGTGCAAGGTCTCCGGTTCGGCCAGCGGCGCCACCGAAAAGTAGAATATAGGTAAGTCCAGGCCGAGTTCTCGGCGCTTGTCCAAGTAAGCTTGTCGGGTGACCTGACGTTCAGCCAGCTGGTCGCCCCCCCCACCGGCCCGCCCCGCTAACATCTGCTCGACGGGGTCACCCGGCGCCGACTGGCTAATGAAGAAAGATAAGAGAGTAATCAGCAGCAGCGTAGGCAAGAAAAATAGCACCCGACGCAAAAGGTAAGCACCCATACGCTATGGGGTAGGCGCAGCCGAGGTTTTGCCGTATCGAATCAGGTTTTTCGGAGTCCAGAAGCCCGCTGGGAAAAAGCCGGGCCGGATCGCGCTTACGTATGCATTGCGAAAACGCCGATGAATCGCTATCCGCTCCAGCGGCGCAGTGAGAAAAATATAGGGCTGCTCCTCATACACGATGCGGTGAAAGATCCGATACAGCGAATCTCGCTTCTGGCTATCCAGCTCCTGCCGAATCGTCTCAATAAACCGATCGGTTTCTTCATTCCCAAAGCCCACGTAGTTGGAGCCGCTCTCGGCCCAACTGCGCGTATGCCAGATTTGCTTGAGGTCTTGCGGATTGTGGCTGCCTACCCACCCCCCAATGTAGGCGTCGAAGTCGTGCTTCTTAGTGCGCTCCAGAAAAACCGCCCACTCTAAGGTGCTAATCCGCACGCGAAAACCCACTTTTTCCGCTTCCTGCTTGAGGATCTGCGCCACCTGCAGACGCACTTCGTTCCCCGCATTCGTGAGAATCTCAAACTCCAAGGGTACTTTTTTTCCTTCGATGACTTTGTCCCGCACGCCATCGCCGTCGGTGTCTTTCCAACCGGCCTCGTCTAAGAGCTGGGCCGCCTTTTGGGGCTCGTACGGGATAGGAGGCAACGTATCGTTATACGCGCCTCGATGCATGGGGTACAGCGGACCGGTGATTCGTTGCGCTAATCCATACGACAGCTTGCGAATCAGCATATCCACGTCCAAGAGATGCGCTAAGGCCCGCCTGACCCGCCTATCCGTAAAAATGGGAGGACGTCCCTGCGGACGCATGTTGAGGCCTATGTACGTATAGGCAAACATAGGCGGCGTCTCTAAGCGATAATGCACCTGAAAACCGCTATTCTTACGCAGCTCTACAAAGTCTTTGGCAGGAATGCCATTCATCACATCGAGCTTCTGCGCTTTGAGGTTGGTGATAGCGGTGTTGGGGTCGTTGATTACGCGGTAGACAAGCTTTTCGGGATAAGCTTCGTAAGCTACACCGGAGAGGGTATCTCCCCACCAAGTTAGTTTGCGTCGCAGCACGATCTGCTGACCTGTCACCCATTCCTCCAGCTGGTAAGGCCCACACCCCACAATATGCTGGGGCTCTCGCTGCATGGCGTTGTACCGCTCAGCAAACCGTCGCACATTGGGGTCGCTGCGCAGTTTTTCCACTTCCCGGTTGAATTGCCGAAGGGAATACTTGGCCAGAAGGTTTTCAGGATCGTACACATACCTTGGCAAAATAAAAGCCGTTCCAATAGAAGACAAAGCCAACATGTACTTCTGATTGGTGATCACCGTAAAGCGCCGAGGATTTTTGGGGTCTACGGAGACATCTTCTACAAACTCATAGTAAGGCCGGAGGGGAGCGCAATCTACGAGCGGATTCTTGATGACTTTGAAAGAAAACTCCACATCGTAGCCGGTTACGGGATCTCCATTGTCCCATTTCGCGGCGGGATGAATCTCGAAAGTATAGCGCATGCCGTCGGGAGAGATTTCAGGCAAGGAGGCTGCCAAAGCAGGTACATAAGGGTAGGTACTATCCCGTGGGTCCACGGTCAGCAGGGTAAAGAAGATGTTGCTTTGGATATACTGCGCGTCAGCACTGGTAGCATTGGTAGGGTTGAGGTTTTCAGGATCGCTAAGGGTGTGCAGAATAACCCAATCTCCCCGGGTGGGTTGGGTTTGGTCCGAGACATAAGGGCTGGCTTCTTTTTCTCGACCACCCGAGCAGCTAAGCCCGACTACCAGCACAAGCAAAAGGGGATAGGGACGCATTTCGGCGCCAAATATAGGGATTTCGCCCAGAATCAGCGATCCACTTCGCACATCACCACATCGAGCGAACCCAGTAAAGCCACCAAGTCAGCTAACCATAGGCCTTCCTGGACGAGGGCAGGCAGCATGGAGAGGTGTGCAAAAGAAGGCGAACGGGCTTTGAGCCGGCGTGGCTTGTCCTTGTTTTTCTCTACCTCCAGGAAAAAGCCCAGTTCTCCTCGGGGGCCTTCTACAGCGGCGTAGAGGGCGGCTTCTTGACGAGGCCGGGCTTTTCGACCCACTTCTCCTTGCCGCGGGTCGAAGTCAACCCCTCCCGGATAGCGCTTCTCAAGCCGCTCCAGACAAGCCTCTACGATACGCAGGCTTTCTTCAATCTCCCGATAGCGCACCCAAGACCGATCCCAACAGTCCCCTAAGCTGCCCATGGCGCCCGTACCTACCGGCACCTCAAACTCCAATTCGGGGTATACGCTGTAAGGGTGGGTTCGCCGCAGGTCCCAAGCCAGTCCACTGCCCCGCAGCACTGGTCCTGAGGCCCCATACTCCAACGCCACCTCCAAAGGAATCACCCCTACCCCCGCCGTACGATCGCGAAAGATACGATTATCGAAAAGAAGCCGCTTTAGCTCATCGAGGTTTTTACGCAGATATGGAAGGAACGCTCTCAGCCTCTCAGTAAAATGCAACGGGAGATCAAAGGCAAGGCCCCCCACCCAAAAGAGGTTATACAGCAAGCGAGCCCCGCTCCAGCCCTCCAAAAACTCCAGAATAAACTCTCGGTCTCGGAAGGCCCACAAAAAGCCCGTGGTCGCTCCCAGGTCGATAGCGTACGTACCCAGCGCCAGCAGATGGGAAGCAATCCGGTTCAGCTCCACAGCTAAGACACGCAAGTATTCGATACGGGGGGGGATCGTAAGCCCTAAGGCTCTTTCGACAGCCAGCACAAAGGCGTGTTCACCGGCCAGCGGCGCTACATAATCCAGTCGGTCTACATAGGGGATAATCTGGGGAAAACTCAACTCCTGCGCATGCTTCTCAAAGCAGCGGTGCATGTAGCCGATTTCGACCTCGACGTGGGTGACCCATTCCCCCTCCACCTGAAGCAGCAGGTGCAACACCCCATGCGTAGAAGGATGCTGGGGACCCATATGGAGCAGCCAGTGGACTTGGGACACCCTACGAAGGTAAGGGGCTGATTTGGAGATGTGAGAAAATGCGTACCTTTGCGGGCAAACACACACGCCTATGCGAGCGTTCGTCGTAGCCCTTTTGACCACAGGCATGTACCTGCTGGTCGGCTGCAGTGGGCAGCAGCAAGAGCAAAAAGCCGAAGAGCAAAAGCAAGAACAGGTGCAACCGGCTGAACAACCACCCGCCGAGCCCGCCCAACCCGCTGACCAAAGCGCTGGCCAACCGGCTCAGCCGGAACAGCAGCCTCAACAAGCGGCGCCGGCCCAAGGCGGAGAGAAAAAGTAAGCCGACCGCAAACCTGTTTCTTGGGGCCTTCTCCGAAAGGGGAAGGCCTTCTTGTTTTTTGGTACCTTTGACGAGTGGCGAGCCGCAAAGCCAAAACCGCTGTTACAGCCCCCGCAGACCTCACCGGTAGGATCGTTCCCCAAGCGATAGAAATCGAAAAAGCCCTCTTAGGAGCGCTCCTAATCGAAAAGGACGCTATCGCTAAAGTGGTAGACCTTCTGCATCCAGAGACATTTTACGACCCTCGCCACCAAAAAATCTACCGCGCTATCCGATCGCTTTTTGAGCAGGGCTTTCCCGTAGACCTGCTCAGCACGACAGAAGTCTTGCGCCGTAACGGGGAGCTGAATGAGATTGGCCCTTACTATTTGGCTGAGCTAACCTTAGGGGTGGCTTCCAGCGCGAACGCCGAAACCTATGCCCGTCTGCTGGTAGAAAAATACCTCCTGCGGCAAGTGATTGCCCTGGCCGGCGAACTCACCGAAAAAGCTTTTCAGGAAGAAACCGACGCGTTTGACCTGCTGGACCTGGCCGAAAATCGCCTTTATGAGCTTTCTCAGCACCACCTACGCCGCACCGTCCAGCCTGCTCAACGGGTGCTGCAAGAAACTTTGGCCGTGCTGGAAAAGCTCCGACAGAAAAACCAACCTCTCACCGGTGTACCGTCGGGCTTCCCGGAACTGGACCGCATGACCGCCGGCTGGCAAAAGTCCGACCTCATCATTTTAGCGGCCCGACCCAGCATGGGCAAGACCGCCTTCGCCCTGAACCTAGCTCATCACGCCGCCTTAAATGGCTATCCCGTAGCCCTCTTCTCCCTCGAAATGTCGGCGCTGCAGCTGATGTACCGCCTGATCAGCTTGGAGGTCGAGATCAGCTCTGAACGGTTACGCACCGGCCAAATCCCTCCTGACCTGTGGCTGGCCTTGCCCCAGAAACTCGAACGCTTGGCCCAAGCCCCTCTCTTCATTGACGATACCCCTTCTATCACCATCTACGACTTGCGCGCCAAGTGCCGCCGCCTCAAAGCAGAAAAAGACATCCAACTGGTCATGATTGACTACCTCCAACTGATGGGCACTACCCAGCGCGCAGCCAACCGAGAACAAGAAATCGCCTCGATCTCCCGATCCCTCAAAGCGCTGGCCCGCGAGCTGGAAGTCCCTATCATCGCCTTATCGCAGCTGAGCCGCGCCGTCGAAACCCGTGGAGGAGACCGACGCCCCCAACTGTCGGACCTGCGCGAAAGCGGTAGCCTCGAACAAGACGCCGACGTCGTACTTTTCCTTTACCGGCCCGAGTATTACGGCATCTTGCAAGACGAAGAAGGCCACCCTACCCAAGGCATCACCGAAGTCCTCCTCAGTAAACAACGCAACGGCCCCATCGGCAAAGTCCGCCTCCGCTTTATAAACGAATACATGCGCTTCCTGTCGTTAGAACCCTCTTTGCTTTCGGCCGGCCCAAGTAGCTACACTTTGCCCTCGCGCGCCAACGACCTCCCCGAAGAAGACGACCTGCCCCCCTTCTAACTCAACCAAGCTAAGATAGCCCGCAGCCGCGCCACCTCTACCCCCCACCGAGCATACAAGTCGTACAGCTGCAGAAGGGCAGCGTATACTTCTCGCTCGCGCCGATTTACCACAAAAAGGTCGCTCTCACCGGCCTCAAATCGAACCTGCTCTAACCGCACCAGCTCGAAAAGGCCCTGGATTAGCGAGGCCTGAAGCTCCAGCTGACGCGCTAAAGAATCCACCACCCCCAGTTGTCCCAAGGCCTTATTGTACAGAGAACGGGCTTCGTAGGCCTGCTCCCACTCCAGACGCTGAAGCTCCAGCCGTGCCACCTCTAAGCTCCCTCGCGCTTGGCGCAGATAAAGCGGCATGGCAAAAGTCAACCCCAACTTGTAGTTACTCTGAAAGAGACGACTCCACCCCCGCCCTATGGAAGAAGCCTCACTCAAGAAGTAATACTCAGCCTGGAGACGAGGGCGAAGCTGCTCGGCAGCCCAACGGCGCTCCACCTGCCATATTCGCCGCTTGTAGTCGTAGAGGCGCAACTTGGGATGATGAGCAATCAAACTGTCCCACGCCGCACGAGGCACGTAGGGCACGCTACTATCTGGACGATAGGCCCGGAAAAACGCTAAGGGATCGGCCTCGAAGGGCTCGCGCCATAAGTGCCTGGCCACCAAAAGGCCCTTCTTGACCAGGTCGGCTTGTGCACTGAGGAGGGCTTGCCGACGAAGCTGCACTTCTACAGACGCTTCCAAGGTATCGGCTCGGGTGGCTTCGCCCTGGAGGATAGCCTGCCGCAAAAAGCGTAGACGCGCCTCCGCTACCGCAAGTTGCTGAGCGTACACCTGCACCTTATAGTGCGCGGCAAACCATCCCCAATAGTCCTCCGCTACTTCGAGCAGTAGCTCAGCCAAGGCCAACTGCCGCTCATACGGGGCCATCTGCGCATAAAGCCGAGCCTTTTGAATAGCGGCCCGCCGATAGTCTATAAAAAGCCCCTGCCCGACCGGCACACTAAACCCTACCCCCATCAACCCTTTCGTAGGCGTTACATCTTCAGGGTTCAGCGAAAAGCCGACTGTATTCTCATAAAAAGCCTTGAAGTCTAAGCCATTCCACACCGGTACTTTGAGTTCGGACGAAAAGAGGGTATAGTAGAGCTGCGTTTTGAAGTCTTTTTCTGTGAGGCTGCCTGAGAGGGTAGGGTCCCATACGCCGGCTACGGCTTGGGCCTCAGAGCGGGCAAGGCGAGGACCCAAGCTTAGGGCTTGGGCCAGAGGATGAGCCTCCAGCACGCGCTCATACAAGGCAGACAACGGTAAGACAACTTGCCCCCAAAGAAAAACCGCCACGACGCCGGTCATACGCCCTTTGGCTTGCCTGGATCACTTTGGTAGAACTGCGGGATCAGGTCAGGAGGGAAACCGTTGAGCTGGCGCCAGATTTCGTACCACACGGGCACGTCGTTTAGCAAGAACCAAGCTCGCACACCGCCCCCTAATCGCAAGAGGGCAGGCCAGGGTTCGGCCGCAGGGTCAGGCTCTATCAGCACGCGAAAATAGCCCGTGCCCGCCTCCACATAGTCAATCGCGTACACACGTCCCCCAAAGGTCCCGAAACTCACCCGAGGCCAGCCCGAAAAAATAAAAGCCGGCCACCCATCGAACTGGAGACGTACAGGCGCCCCAGGTCGCAAAAGCGCTACATCCAAGGGCCGTACATACACTTCCGCCGCTAAGCGGTAGTTCTTAGGCATGAAGACCGCAAGGGGCTCGCCTTCTTTGATGACCTCGCCGATGCCGGTTTTGAGGGCACGCACCAAATAGCCGTCTTGGGGTGCCACGACCGCATAAAAGCTCTGGCGCACCTGCACGTTGGCCAGTTCATTGCGCAGCTTAGCGATCGCCGCCTCGAGGTCGTAGAGGTAAGCTTCAGTGCTGCGCAGATCAGACTCCGCCTTGGCGATCTTTTCGGCGTAGTCTGCCTCCAAGGCGGTAAGCTGTAAGCGGGCATTGGCTACCTCGGCGCGGGCGGCTTCATAACGGTTTCGCTGCGCCACAAGCTTAGCCTGCGCCTCTTGGAGCTTCATTTGGCGGTTTTGGAGCTCCGTCAGCGAACGCAAGCCTTGGACGAAAAGCGACTCTTGGCGCACATACTGGTTCTGGGCAAGCTGGTATTCCACCTCCGCGGCCAGCCAAGCGGCGCTATCCGCCTCAAAGCGGAGCTGAGCTTGGAGGAGCGCATTCTGAGCCCGGGCCAAGGCCGCTTCGCGCGCCGTTCGAAGCGCTTGCAGCTGCAGGATAAGCGCCTGGATTTTCCTACGCTGGGCCTGCGCCGCTTCTTCCTTAGCTGCAAGCTGCTGGCGCATGCGCTGGAGGATCTGAGGGTCCAGGTAGTAATCTTTGATTTCCCCCAATAAGAGCAGCGTATCTCCCTGACGAACGGCCTGCCCTTCCTGGACGAGCCAGCGCTGAATGCGGCCTGGGATGAAGGCATGCAGCGTCTGAGGGCGCACCGCCGGGGAAAGCGCCGTCACTCGGCCCGTCGCAGCGATATTTTGAGTCCAGGGCAAAAACAGAAACACCCCCACTATCAGCGCCAATATCCCCAGCACCTGCAGCCCACGCCGCACCCAAAAGGGCACTTCCACCGTATGCGCTAAAGCATACCCCACTTCAGGCGCCCGCACGGTCACAAACCGATCCTTGCGCCACCGAAACAAAGCCCTCATAACAGAAAAAGCTTTTCTGTTTTCATAAAGTCCTCGTACGTACCGTAAAATGTCAATTCACCCTTCCACAGAAGGGCTATTTTATCGCACTTTTGGAGTACGCGAGGGTCTTGAGAAACAACAATAGCCGTGTAGGAAGCTCCAGAGTCCAAAACCAAGTCATAAATGGGACCTTTTTGTTCCCAATCCACCCCCACAAAAAGATCTTCTACAATGAGCAGGTTGGGACGCATGAGGAGGGCCCGTGCCAGAATAAGCTTGCGTTTAGTGAGGCCGCTCAAGACTCCCCGTCCTTGAGGAGGAAGGCGAGTAAAAAACCCCTCCGGTAGATGATCCAGCTCTTCTTTAATGCCCAGCTGATCACACACTTCCATCACCTTCTCCCAGGAGAGGTGAGGAAGCCCCAAGGTCAGGTTATCCCATACGCTGGCTTCGATGATTTCGCCCACTTCCAAGGCATCGCCTGTGCGCCTTCGCAGAGAAAGGCGGTCCACTTGCCGAAGGTTAATGCCTTCGATGTAAATATCCCCCTCGAAGTCCTCATGAAGGCCATACAAGGTGTACAAAAGGGTAGTTTTACCACTGCCCATGGGCCCCGTCAGGCCTAACTTTTCGCCGGGCTGGAGATCGAAAGTGATCCCCTTTAGTACCTGGAAGGTCCTTTCACCCTGCCGGCGATACAAAGACACTTCCCGAAAAGAGACGCTATACCCTTGCGAGGAAGAGGGCAAAGGTATACCAACTATACTTTCAATTTTTGGCTCAAATATCTGATTCATCTTTTCTATGCTAACAATACTTCCGTAGAGAGCATCAAGGTTATAAATGATGTCTTGGATAGCGTTGATGAGTAGGAAAAGGACCAGCTCTGAGGCGACGAACTGCCCCAAGCTAAGCTGGCGGCCAATGACGAGAGCAGCCCCCACCCCCAGCATCAGCAGCGCAATCACCACTTGATAGCTGAAGAGGATGGTTTTTTGGCGCAATAACAAGCGAAAGTACTTCTCTCGGCTGGTCAGGTACTTTTCTTCGATCTCTTGGGTGCGGGAATACAAAAGGGCAGGAAATCCCGTTACTTTGAAGGCAAGAAAAGCTCGGGCCACTTCTTCGAGCCAACTGGCCATTTCATACTTGCGGTTAGAGACTTCTTTTTTGTTTTTGTAAGCCTCTTCAAAAGACAGGTAAAGCAAAAACACCACAAACGCCGTAACTAAGAGCACCGTAAAGGCAAAGAAAGGCGCATAAAAAGAGAGGAGGACAATACCCAAAAGTACCGTCAGTAGATCGGCGGGTAGATTGAGGAGAAGTTTGGAGATATCTTTTTCCAGCGTAAAAATCTCGAAGTAGCGGTTGATAAGCCCAGGCAAGTTTTCCCGAATCACCGCTGAGACCAGCCATCGCGGCACCCGATACACAATCTCCAGGGTAGAATGAAGGAAGATCCGGCGCTGCAGGTGTTCCAAGAGAATATACTGCGCAATGCGCACCACCACCCAAACGATCAAAATCACCGCGGCCAAAAGCAGAAGCGTGGAAAGCCCCGTCACCCATTGTAAGGTCTGGATGTAGGTGTAAATAGCCTGGATAATGACAGGCACGAGGAGATTGGCCCCGCCGGCTGTAAGGGCATACAAATAAATGTAGCCTACAAGACGCCCTTCGGCAGAAAAGAGCCGAAAAAGCCGTTTTATGGGGCTAATGGATTCGGAAGAGAAAGGCGAAGGAGACCACCCGCGAGGGATAATGAGGTACAATAGTTGCCCTATATCGAAGCCTTGTTGGGGAAGCTCCGCGGGGGAAAAGCAGCCTTTATACCGATCACCTTCCCATACCTGCCAGCCTTCTTCTTCCTTAGCGGGGATGGCCAGGAAGAATCGCCGCCAGTCGGGTGATACGGCCAAGAGGGGTAACTGCCGCCGCATAAAATGGGCTTGCAGGTCCTGACGAGAAAAAAACTGAGAAGCTGCTACCAAGCCTATCTGGCCCAGTTCCTCTTGTAGGACATCGAAGGAAGAAGGCCACCCTAATAGCCGGATCTCCTCGCCCTTCTGGTCGTAGAAGTCGGCCAGGAGCTTGAGATAGAGCTGCATGTGGTCAGTGAAGCTTTTCCAGGAGGCGCTGCTGCACCCACTTAGGGTCGGCTTTGCCACCGGATCGCCGCACTACTTGCCCTACAAAAAAGCCTAAAAGCCCGGCTTTCCCCTTGCGATAGGTCTCCACTTTGTCGGGGTGCTGAGCCAGCACTTCGTCGATCCAGGCTTCTACCTGGGCCTGATCCTGCAGAAGGAGAAGGTCTTTTTCCTCGGCCAGTTCCCGAGGGCTGCGCTGGGGTGCTTGCACCAGGGCAGGAAACACCTGCTCCCGAGCGGCGGTAAGGCTGATTTGGCGATCCTCCACCAAGCGGATTAGCTCAGCCAGGCGACTGGCGGGCACCGGAAAAGCTTCCATTTCTACAGCCGCTTCGTTGAGGTAGGCGCGGATAGGCCCATTGATCCAGCTTGAGGCCGTCTTGGGAGGCACCCCCTCACCTAAGAGCGCTAAGAAGTACTCTGCATAGGGCCGGTCCTCAATGAGAAGCGTAGCTTCCTCAGCAGAGAGGCCATAGGAGCCACACAGCTGGTCAAAAAGCTCCTCGGGCAGCGGAGGCAAGCTCTCCGCCAAACGCAAAATCTCCTCTTCGGTAAGACGCACGGGCGGCAAATCCGGCTCCGGAAAGTAGCGGTAATCATCGGCGGATTCCTTTTCCCGCAGGGGCACCGTCTGGGTACCATCCCAAGTGCGGGTTTCCCGCCCTACCGAGTGCCCTTCCTCCAGCAGCCGAACCTGTCGAGCAAACTCGTACTCCAGCGCCTTGCCTAACGCACTGATGGAGTTGAGATTCTTGATTTCCACGCGCGTGCCGTACCCCTTTTGGCCTACCCGCCGCACAGAAATATTGGCATCACACCGTAAGCTCCCCTCCTCCATGTTGCCATCGCAGATGCCCAAAAAACGCACCAGCCGCCGAATATGGGCCAAGTAAGCCATCGCTTGCTGGGGCGTGCGCAAATCTGGCTCGCTCACAATCTCCACTAACCCAATCCCCGCTCGGTTGAAGTCCAAAAGCGTGTCAAAAGGGTCTTGGTCATGTAGGCTCTTGCCGGTGTCTTCTTCAAGCTGAAGGCGGGTAATGCCCACCCGATGCCGAGCCCCATCCGGCAAGCGAATCCACACTTCCCCCTTGCGGGCAATAGGCGCGGCTTCCTGCGTGATTTGGTAGCCTTTCGGCAAGTCAGGGTAAAAGTAGTTTTTCCGAGAGAAGTAAAACTCCCGTGCGATCTCACACCGCAAAGCCAAACCCAATCGCACCACCGCTTCTATGCAAGCCCGGTTCAAAACCGGTAAAGAACCCGGGTACCCCAGCGATACAACCGACACATACCGGTTAGGTTGCTCCCCAAAGGTCACGGCTTCAGGCGCGAAAACCTTAGCCCGCGTCTGCAGCTGGGCATGCACCTCCAGCCCCACGATCATTTCGTACGACTTCATGGGCAAGGCAAATATACCTCCCCCCTTCGCTACCGCAAAAACGGGTCGTACACCGCCTGGAAGTAATACAGCCCGCCTACGCGAGGCCCCCCAGGAATCTGACGGTACTTCACATTCAAGAGGTTTTGCGCCCCTATGCGCAGCTGCGCCTTCCACCGGGGCAGGTTGTACGAGATTTGGGCATCCACCCACTGCGCAGCCGGCACCGGCCCCCGAATCAGCCCATCCATCTGAAAAGCATCTATCCACCGATAGTTGAGGCTACCCCCCCACCGCCCGAAACCCGAAACAAAAACTGAACTCCCCACTTTATGGGTAGGGGTATTGAAGTTGGGCAGCAGGTCAGGGCTTTTTGCGACCGAAAGGACCAGCGTCGCATACGAGTAAGACGCAGTCCACAAGATTTTCGGCGTAATCGCATACTCCACCCCCACCGACGCAAAGTCGGCATACACCTGATCAGCTAAGTTCGTGGCTGTATTGTAAGCGTAGTACCTACCGTCACGCAAGTTTTGTAGCCCGGCGTAGGTCGCTGGATCTATGTTACTGAGGGAGACGGGCCGAGTGGTACCCGACTCATACTGGGGCTCAGAGGAAATCACCCTCCTGTAGAGCACGAAGTCCTGGTAATAGGCGCGCGCGTATTCCAGGTCCACGTAGACGCCTTTGAGGAGCTGGAAACGCCCCCCAGCTTCGTAATACTGCACGAACTCCGGTTTGAGGGGGGCTACCGACACCGAAACGAGCGTTTGAGCCGCCAAGGAAGCTAATGTAGCGCTATCGGTTACGCCTTGCGCCGCAGCCTGGTACTGACTGACGGATTGGGGAGTAAACATGAACTTATCCAACCCATAAACGCTACGAGACCGCAGTGTACCCCCTAAGGTGATTTCCCGGAAACCAATATCCAACGCAATGAACTGATCTTGCAAAGTAGGAATGCGAAAGCCGGTTTGATAAGAGAGTCGAAGGCTATGCTGGCGATCCTTCCCAAAAGCATATAGCAGTGCGGCCCTGGGAGTGAAGCGGCCGGTGAAGTATTGATTCTTGTCATAGCGCAGCGAAGCCAGTATTCGAAGGCGCCGCTGAAAAAACCATCGGTTGGCCTGCACAAAGCCTCCATACTCATGCGTGATAAAGGGCCCTTCGTAGTCTACAAAAAGTGTACCCCGGGTGTTGACGCGGAAAAGCCGAAGGTTACCCCCCACCAAGAGCTCTACCCACCGGCCCACATGGTCTGAGAGATCATACTGCGCCTCGGCATGATAGAAGGAAGAGCGATCATAAAAGCCCGCTTGGCCTTGCACGCGGTAGTAGCCGCTGTTGATTTCTTCCATCACTTTCTTGAAGTCCGGATCCGAAGGTTCAAGCCGCCGACGAAACGTGCCTGGTAGAGTCATCAGCCGAGTAGCGGTATCGGCATACACCCGCGCCCTGCTGTGATCGCCATACAACGCATACCCCTCAAAATACCCCAAAAACCAGGCGTCATTCGGTTTAGCCCACTGATTGAGAAAAATGGCCGTAAACCGACTATCATAGGACCTGCCAGAATTTTCCCAACTACCGTAGGCCCGAATAAAAAATCGTTTTCCCCGCAGCTCCAGCTTATGCTGGTGAAAGAGCACATCTCGAAGGGCATTTCGATTGGCAGCTTGGTATATAGTATTACCATTGACCAGAAAACTTCGCCAGGAGAGCTCAAGATTGTCAGAAAGAAAGTATTGAGCCTGAGCAGTATACTTCTGCAAGAATACAGCCGGATCGATAATGTCTCGATCTCGATAAGGCGTACGAGCCAGATAAAAGTTTTCTGAGAAAGGCAAGCCGATCTGAGCGGGGTTCAGCGGTCCAATACGTACTTCATCGCCGTAGGTATTGACGCCATTATAGCCAGGATTTTGAGGTCCAGGGACGGCGTAGGGACCCTGGGCACCAGTATAGCTCCCTTCATCGCGATAGTCGGTGGCCATCCAATCGGTGGCTCGCAGGTATTCGGCGACGAGCTTGAGCGAAAGGCGGTCCCCAAAAGTGTGCGCATAGCGCCCTGAAATATGGAGGTACGGTTGCACAGAAGTGTCCGAGGCGATGTGGTTCACGCCTACACGGATTGTAGCCGCCAGACCTGGATAACGGCGGGGTTGGCGGGTGTACATATCCAAGAGCCCATTGAAAGCATTGGGCCCATACAGAGCCGAAGCCGGGCCCGCTGTCAACTCGACAGACTCCAGATCGATTTCCGAAGGGGAAGAAAGAAGACCCACCGGAAACCCAAAGACAGGCGCCAGCATTTCAATCCCATCTATCCGCTGCACAAAACGAGGGTTACCTGTCCCTCCAAAGCCTCGCGTATTGATGACGGGAAAAGTAATGCTTTGGTAGTTTACATCGACATTTTTGAGGGTGCTGAGCTGTTGGAAAATATTTGCGGCCGCTCCCATGCGCAGCTCCCGGATGCCCAGTCGGCTCACGGTCACGGGCGCTTCGAGGATCGCCTCGGGCACCCGGCTGGTGCTGATGACGACCTCTTGCATAGACAGGCCCCCTTCTTGAAGGAGTATGCGGATTTCCTGGCCAGGATAGCCTTCTACCTGGGCAGTCTGATAGCCCACATAAGATACCTCCAAGCGAAAAGGCGGGCTGCCCAACACCGAAAGCCGAAAGCGCCCCGAAGCGTCCGAAACTGTACCTATCAGGGTATTTTGGACTTTGATGTAAGCGCCCGGCAGCGCCTCTCCCGAAGAGGCATCCACGACTACCCCTTGTAGCGTGTAGGCCGTAGGAGCCGGCGCCGGACCTCCCGAAGGCTTCACAGGCTGGCGTATCTCCCGCTCTTCTTGAGCTAACAACAAGCCAACGCCCAAACAGAGAAAAGCGAAAACTCGACTCATCCCCGCAAAAATACGCTCTAATCCCCTACCCCCAAGATCCTCTAAGGACAAGTTTTATCGTCCAGGAGCTTTATCCCTCGGATTTGGCCCTCACGAAGGAGAAAGACGAGGCGTTTCTGCTTGCAAACCGTGGTAGAAGGGAGCGTTTTCGCTTCGTAGCGGGTATCGTAGCGCCCCCACCAGCGATTGTAAATTTTTTTGGGCTCCAACACCGTCCTCGGAGACGTAACATACTGCTGATAGAGCAGCCCCTCTATCTGCCAAGTATCCCCTTCTCGCGTAGAGCTCAGCACTTGCCAAACTACGGAGTCTTTCTGGAGGGTTTTCCAAAAGCTGCGGTAGTACTTCTCGATCGCTGGCCTCCGATCAATGTCTTGATCAGTAAAAAAAGGACTCAACCTTTCAGCCAAAAGCCCTTCCAGCGAGTTCAAATCGTGATCATGAAGCGCTCGAGAGAACTTTTCTGTAAGTTCTATGGCTTCTCTTTTTTGCACCTGATAGCGCATAAACCAGAAAGCGACCATGCCTAAGAGGGTAAGGCCCAAAATGCCCCCAGACAAATACAGATACCACCGCTTACTCGAGCGAGTATCCTTGAGGGAAGCGCGCAAGCGAGCATACGTGCGCTGCAAGAACGAAGGCTCCGCTGGACTGACTTGGGTTTGGGTCAAGGCGGGGTTACGAGGTAAAGCGCCCGCCTCTTGATTGGCGTATTTGGGCAGAATCTGAAGGAGATCGCTGGCAAAGTCTTGACAACGACTATACCGCTCTTCGCGTTTTTTAGCTAAGGCTTTAGCCAAAATCGGTTCAAAATCCGGACCGATTTCCGGAGCCAGTTCTCGCAGTGAAGGGGGGGGCTCACTGGCAATCTTGACGAGAATATCAAACTCGGAAAGTTGGTTGCGATCGTACATTTCTTTACCCGTCAGCATCTCGAAAAGCACCACTCCCAGCGAGTAAATATCGGATCGGTGATCAATGTCCGCGGGGTTTTTGGCTTTGAGTTGCTCTGGACTCATGTACACGACGGTGCCCAAGGTCGTGCCGGTCTTGGTGAGGGCGGGGTCCTCGGCGTTGGTAGGATCCGGCGTCACTATCCGAGCAATCCCAAAGTCCAGCACCTTGACGACATTATCGTTACGCAGAAGGATGTTGCTGGGCTTGATGTCCCGATGAATGACCCCATTGTCGTGGGCATACTGAAAGGCGTCCAGCACCTGCAAAAAGATCTCAATGGCCTGCCGAGGCGGAATAGGCCCCCGCAGGACCCGATGGATGTACCGGTCCAGCGAAATGCCCTCTACATACTCCATGATCAGGTAAAGCCCTTCTTCGGGACGGGCCCAGTAATCGTACAACTGGACAATATTGGGGTGATTGAGCCGGGCCAAGATGAGCGCTTCCCGCTTGAAGCGTTCCTGAATCTTGGGGTCCCGCGCTAAGTGCGGCGCAATCACCTTGATGGCGACTTTACGGCCGATCTCGGTGTGCACCCCCAAATACACCTCCCCCATTCCCCCTTGGCCTAAGAGCTTCTCGATCCGATAGTTGAGCAGCTTTTTCCCTAAGAGGGTACTCATCGCTTGACGACCGGTATGAGGAGCTTTTGTCCAATGCGGATTTTTTCTTCTTCTATGCCGTTAGCTCGGCGGATAGCTTCAGTAGTGGTACGGTATTTGCGAGCCAAGCTGGATAGGGTTTCACCTTTTTGGACGGTGTGGGTATGCACGGCCTGCACAGGGATTTTGAGTTTTTGGCCGGCTTTGAGGTCGTCTTTGTCTCGGAGGGCGTTGAGGCGACGTAGCTCCGATTGAGAGACGGAAAAAGCCTGCGCTATGCGCGTGAGGTTATCGCCTTTTCGTACGGTGTATTCGAAAGTGGTGGTTTTGGTAGGCGCCGAGCCCGTACGGGCTACCGGGGCTGACTTGGAGGGGGGAGCTTCAGCGGGAGGCGAGCCGGGCAAAGGCGTAGGCAAATCCGAAGGCGGAGTAAGCACCTCTACCCCTTCCGCAGGAGAAGGAGCGCTTGCGCTGCTGGTATCGACTCCCAAGCTATCGTCACTCAGTACAATCACACCCCCTTCTTCTTTGGGGGTGGAGGTTTCCTTACGGCCAGCAAAAGCCCACACCAATAGGCCTATGACCACTAAGGTTATCGCCCCCCCTATCAGGTACCGAGGTGGAGGTAACTTGAACGGCATGGACCCTACAAAGGTAGCGCTTTTTACAGGCGCTTGTAGCAGCAGAGCCGTGATGTTGTCATAACCGCCATTTTGATTGGCCTTCTCGACAAGCTTGTCACACTTCTGTTGCAGGGAAAGGGATCTATCTTGCAAGATAGTGAGTATTTCTTCTTTGGAGAGGAGGTTAGAGAGGCCATCTGTACAAAGGAGGAGGAGGCTTCGCGCGGGCAGAACTACGCGGTGCACATGGGGGTTTGGGGGTGTCTCTTGGCCTAAGCACTGCGTGAGGACGTTTTTTTGGGGATGCCGAAGAGCCTGTTCGGCAGAAATGAGCCCAGAAGTGAGCATCTGCTGCACCAGCGAGTCGTCCTCGGTAAGCGGCGTAAGCTCGTTTTTTCGAGCCAAGTAGGCGCGACTATCTCCAACGTGGGCGATAAAAGCGTAGTTTTTTTGTAGGAGGGCCACGACGGCGGTAGAGCCGAGGTTTTTGGCCTGGGGGTGTTCTTGGCGGTAGAGAAGCAGGCGGTGGTTAGCGGCCAGCAGCGCCTCTCGAAGCAGAGTTTCCGGTTGAGTGGGCGGGGCTTCCTGGAGGAAAGCGTAGAGGGTTTCGGCCACCAGATGAGCCGCTACTTCACCGGCCTCGTGTCCTCCCATGCCATCGCATACAATGCCCACATACCCGTGCGGGGTTGGCCCGTGATAGGCGTAATCTTCGTTGTGGGACCGAATGCGACCAGGATGGGTAGCGCACCCTACCTCTACCATCCCCGCAAAAATGGATAGTCGGATTGGACGTAGACGTCCTGATAGAGCTCTTCGGGATGGGGATAGGGGCTGGCCTCGGCGAAAGCCACCGCCTCGGCCACTTCGGCCGCGACTTCTTCTTCGATGCGGTCCAGATCCTCGTTGGTGACCAGGTTATGCGTATAGAGGTAGTTCTGCAAGCGGGCAATCGGGTCTTTTTCGCGGTACTTTTCCACCTCTTCTCGGGTGCGGTATTTAGCGGGGTCCGACATCGAATGGCCCCGATACCGGTAAGTCAGCATTTCGAGGAAGTAGGGGCCATTCCCACTGCGGGCATGGTGGGCGGCTTTCTGCATGGCTTCGTAAACGGCCAAGACGTCCATGCCATCCACGCGCTCTGAGGGCATGTCGTAGGCGCACGCCAGCCGATACAGCTCCGTCACGTTCGAACTGCGGCTTACGGAGGTGCCCATCGCATATTGGTTGTTTTCGCACACGTAGACCACCGGCAGCTTCCAAAGCATGGCCATGTTGAAACATTCATGCAAAATGCCTTGACGAACCGCCCCATCTCCAAACATCGTCACACAAATAAGGTCTTGACCCTGGTATTGGAGGGCGAAGGCGACACCGGTACCCAGGCCAATCTGCCCGCCCACAATGCCGTGCCCCCCTAAAAAGCGCTTTTCCTTAGAGAACATGTGCATAGAGCCGCCCTTGCCTCGGGAACAGCCGGTCTGTTTGCCCATCAGTTCGGCTATGATCTGCCGCATAGGAATGCCTCTGAGGTAGGCGTTGCCATGCTCGCGGTAGCCCGTAATCACGTAGTCCTCTGGCCGGATGGCCGCTTCGATGCCCACCCCTACGGCCTCTTGACCTATGTAAAGATGGAGAAATCCTCGGATTTTCTGCTGGGTGTAGAGCTGAGCGGCCTTTTCTTCCATGCGGCGCACAGCCAGCATTTGCCGATACCACGTCAAAAGCTGCTCCCGCGAATAGACGGCTCCACCAGCTGGGGCGGCCTGTACTTTTGCCATAAAGCAAAGATACGGCATGGAACGAGTCCGCGCCTTGGAGGTGCGTCACTTCCGGCGGTATGCGTACCAAACTTTTACGTTTCCGGAGGTAGGGCAAGCTTTTGTAGGGCCGAATGCCGTCGGCAAAACCACCCTACTCGAAGCGCTGCACAAGGTGGCGATTTTACGGGGCTTCGGAAAGGAAAACGAGCTGCTTCAATGGGGGCAGTGCGCGTATCGTCTGCGGGCGCAGCTGTCTTCGGGTTGGGTGGAGGTGCAGTACGAAAAAGGCCAAGGCACTCGCGTGATATGGCAAGGCCAAGAAATACGCCCCCTCTCCGAATGGATTGGGCGATTGCCGGTGGTGGTTTTACGGCCTACGGACACAGAGTGGATCGAAGGGCCGGCAGCCCTGCGGCGAAGGTGGGCCGACCGCCTGCTAAGTCAACTTTCCCCCGCCTACCTGGGGGCCCTCACCCGCTATCAGCAAGCCCTGGCCCAACGCAACGCCCTCTTAGCTCAAAACCCCTCAGCCGACTCCCTCCACGCCTGGGAAAGGCTCCTCATGCAAGAAGGCCTGCTCCTTCAACGGCAACGCCTACAGCTCGCCCAAGCTCTCGAAGCGCCCCTCCAAGCCTTTTATAGCGAACTGGGTCCCGAAAAACCCTACCTCAGGTATCGCCTACTCGTCGAGCCCAGCGAAGAGGCCTGGCAAAAAGCCTGGGAGCAGTGGCGTCCGCTGGAACGGCGCCGAGGTCACACCCTCCTGGGCCCCCATACCGAAGACTTCCTGCTGAGCTTAGACGACAAGCCGGCCCGGGGCTACACCTCCGAAGGGCAGAAAAAGTCGCTCTTGATTGCCCTGAAGTGGGCGGAAACCATCCACATCGGGCAGCGACACCACCCTCCCCTCCTTCTGTTGGATGACATAGGAGAAAAGCTGGACAGCCAGCGCTTGCAGGCCGTGGGTCGGCTAACCCGCTTGGCCAGCCAAACGTTCCTCACCGATACCGATCCCCAGCGCGTGCGGGCCGCTTTTCCGGACCTCCCCCTCTGCCTGTTAAAATAAAACCTTTCCCCTCTGGCGGCACCATCCACACCCGAGTTTTCCACACCCTCTACACCACCAGGTCGCGATCGGTTCGGCCCCGGCTCTGTTAACTTCGCCGTATGGCCACGCGCACGTACACCTTTGCAGGACGCGAGTTTGTCCTGGACGTCGATAAGGCGGAGCAAGCGCTTGCCGAGAAGCGGGTGATCAACGGCCGCATCACCATGGCGTTCAACTTGCTGCCCCTCAAGTACCCCTGGGCTTATGACCTGTACCGCACCATGAAAGCCAACCATTGGGAACCCGAAGACATCCCCATGCACAAAGACGCAGCCCAGTGGAAGAGCGCCGACATTTCGGACCTGGACCGGTGGATCATCCGCATGGCGGTGGGCTATTTCTCCGCCGCCGAAGGCATCGTAGGCGACAACATCCTCCATGTGGTGCGAGAGCTGGTCACCGCCAGCGAACTGAAGCTGGTGCTGGGCCGCCACGCCCACGAAGAAAACGTCCACGCCGACTCCCTTCTCTATATGATCTCCTCCCTCGGAATAGACCCCTATGAGTGTGAGGCGATGTTCGTAGATGTGCCTACCATTCGAGCCAAAAACGCTTTCGTGACGCGTATTTCGCAAGCCCTACGCCGAGACCTGGACCTGACCCAAACCGAAAATAAACAGCTTCTGGCCAAAAACATCTTCACCTTCGGGCTGGTGATGGAAGGCACTCAGTTTTATGGCTTATTTGGGATGGTGCTAAGCCTGTACCGCCAAGGGAAGTTTCCGGGGATTGGGCAGATGTTCCGGTATACTTTGCGGGACGAAAGCAACCATATTGAGCTTTTCCGGCGGCTCCTTCTCGAGCTGGTGAGTGAGAATCCTGACATATGGACACCATCTTTTCAGGAGGAGCTACGGCAAACCATGCAGGAAGGCGTCGATTTGGAAGTGGCTTTCATCCGAGATTGTCTGCCTATGCCCGCTGTAGGCCTCAAGCCCGAGGAGTTCATCGAGTACATCTACTACCTGGCCAACCGGCGCCTACAGAGTGTCGGCTTGGAACCTCTCTACCCAGGCGCACGCAATACCCTACCTTGGCTGGCGGAACTGATGGACATCCGCAAAGAGCAGAACTTTTTCGAAGGGCGAGTAACCGAATACCGAAAAGCATCGGCGCTGGTGCCAGCCAGCGACGATGAACTCTAAAAACCTTGCAGCCTATGCTTTCTCTAAGAAAGATAGAAGAGAGTCTTAAGGAAGCGCAAAAAAGTATTATTGTTCTTCCGAAGTCTTCGGCGTGGGGGCTGCTGACGAGCTTCCCCCGCGAGCTGGCCAATGGCGAAGTGCCGCACTACTTCGAGGCCGACCCCTACATGAAGCTATTAGCCCAGGCGTGGCTAAGCACCCGACTAAGCCAAAGCGTAGACTACGACCAGCTGCGGGAACTGATGGAAGCTTGGCTACGCCCGGTGCTGACTTGGCTGGATGAGCTGCCCTCAGCCGTCAAACCTACGGAGGCCGACATTGTAGCGCTGATCGCTCGGTCTCTTTTTGAACAAGGGCAAGATACCGTCGCCTACGCTTTCTTGCTTTTGCGGGCGCGCCAACATCCCGCCCAAGAACCTTTGCCTACAGCGCCTTTGGTGCGGCGCCGCACAGGGCAAGTCGTGCCCTGGATGGAAACCAAAATCGCTCGCGCCCTGGAAAAGGCCTTCCAAGCTACAGGCTACTCTACAGACCCCATCCCCCGTCTGGTCGAAAAAATCACCCAACGAGTATGGGGCTTAGGCCGGGCGGTGGTCGAGCTCGAAACGATCCAAGACCTGGTTATCGAAGCGCTCCTGCAGCAGGAGCGGTGGGATGTGGCGCGCGCGTATGCCCTTTACCGAGCCAAAAGGGCCCAAGAACGCCTCGAAGCCGCCCGGCAAGCCCCCCTCCAGCTTAGCCTCCTCGAAGTGATCGAGCCCAACGGCACCGTCACCTTCTGGGACGGCCAAGAACTGCGCGCCCGACTGGACTACGCCTTAGAAGGGCTAAACCTCAACCTCTCCCCCACCGCCATCGAAACCGCCCTCCGAAAAAGCCTCTATTCCGGCATCACCCGCGAAAACCTCCAAAAAACCATCCTCCTCAATGCCAAGGCCCTCATGGAATACGACGCCGACTTTGCCCAGTTTGCCGGACGGATCCTCCTCACCTACCTCTATGAGGAAGCCCTCGGCTGGGACATCCTGCGGCATGGTCCCGACCGATTGCGGGAGTTTCATCAGCTGGGCTTTCGGCCTTATGTAGAACGAGGAGTAGCCCTCGAACGGTTAGACCCTCGCCTCCTGACGTATGACCTGGATCGTCTCGCAGCCGAACTGGACTCCACCTACGATAAAGCCTTCACCTACTTGGGCATCCAAACCCTCTACGATCGCTACCTGCTTACTGACAAGACCGGCCCCAAACCCCGCCGCATCGAAGCCCCTCAGTTTTTCTGGATGCGAGTAGCCATGGGGCTCCACCTCTTAGAAGGAGAGGACCGAGAAGAGCGGGTCTTGGCCCTCTACGACCGATACCGCCGGCGCCTCTTCTGCTCTTCGACCCCAACCCTCTTCAATAGTGGGACCACTCGCCCTCAACTCTCCTCCTGCTACCTCTACAAAGTAGACGATTCGATCGAGTCTATCATGCTGCGCGGCATCGCCGAAAACGCCTTTCTCTCGAAGTGGGCCGGGGGGCTGGGCGGTTCCTGGACAGCCGTGCGCGGCACCGGCGCTTACATCAAAGGCACCAACGGCGAAAGCCAAGGCGTGATCCCTTTCCTTAAAATGCACAATGACCAGCTGGTAGCCGTGAACCAAGGCGGTAAACGCGCCGGCTCCGGCTGCGCTTACCTCGAAGTCTGGCATAACGACATTTTCGACTTTTTGGAGCTGCGCCGCAACACCGGCGACGAACGCCGCCGCACCCATGACCTCAACACCGCCACTTGGATTCCCGACCTCTTCATGAAGCGCATGGAAGCCCGCCAACACTGGACCCTCTTCCGCTCCAACGAAGTGCCCGATCTACACGAACTCTACGGAAAGGCCTTCGAAGAGCGGTACACCTACTACGAACGCTTAGCCGAAGAAGGCCAAATCTGGAGCCAGCGCATCGAAGCCATAGAACTTTGGAAGCAAATGCTGCGCATGCTCTATGAGACGGGCCACCCTTGGATGACCTTCAAAGACCCGTGCAATATCCGCAGTCCCCAAGACCACGTCGGGGTGATCCACTCTTCCAACCTGTGCACCGAGATTACTTTGCCCACCAGCTCCGAAGAAACCGCCGTGTGCAACCTGGGCTCCATCGTCCTGGAGAATCACCTCCGGTCCGATGGGACCCTCGATTGGGCCCTCTTACGGGAAACGATTCGCATCGCCGTACGGGCCTTAGACAACGTGATTGACCTCAACTTCTATCCGGTGGAAGCGGCCCGCCGGTCTAACCTGCGCCATCGTCCTATCGGCTTAGGCCTGATGGGCTGGCATTACTTCCTCATGGCCCAAGGCATCCCTTTTGACTCCGAAGAGGCCGTAGAACTGGCCGATCAAGTGATGGAGTTTATCGCGTATGAGGCCTATTCAGCCTCCTCCGACTTAGCCGTAGAACGAGGCCCTTACCCCACTTTCCCTGGATCGAAATGGGAACGAGGCCTTCTGCCGCCCGACACCTTAGACCTCTTAGAACAAGAGCGGGGGCAGCCCATCCAAGTCAAACGAGGCGGCCGGTTAGACTGGGAGGCCCTGCGAGCTAAAATCCAGCGCCAAGGCATGCGAAACTCCAACGTCTTGGCTATCGCCCCCACCGCCACCATCGCTAACATCATGGGCAGCTCCCCGTCCATCGAACCCCTGTACAGCAACATGTATGTCAAAAGCAACTTGTCAGGGGATTTTGTGGTCCTGAACCCTTATTTGGTCCGAGACCTCAAAGTGCTCAACCTATGGACCGAGGAGATCCGCAAGCAAATCAAGTATTTTGACGGAGACCTCTCCCAAGTGCCTGGCATACCGGTGCACCTCGTAGAACGCTACAAAACGGCCTTTCAGATTTCATGGAGGCGCGTGATCGATGCGGCGGCCCGCCGCCAAAAATGGATAGACCAGTCCCAATCCCTGAACCTCTACTTAGCGCAGCCGGACATGAAAGAACTAAGCCACATGTACCGCTACGCTTGGCACGCTGGCCTGAAGACCACCTACTACTTGCGGACCTTAGGGGCTTCGGCCATCGAGAAGAGCACCGTTTCTCGAGAGGAAGTGCTCACGCCAGCGGAAAGTTCCGTCTCGGCCGCAGTGTGCCGCTGGAACGCCGAAAACGGCGACGAAGCCTGCGAAGCTTGCCAATAAGTAAGCCTCTCTAACAGAGCCCCCCACCTGGAGTAGAAAGGCCGGCCTCAGCCAGGTGGGGGTAATGCCCCACAAAAGGTCCCCAAAGCCAACCCCGCGCAACTTTCTTTCCTTCTTTTGAGGTCTTCTCTTATCTTTGCTTTGGGTCTATGTTGCGCACTTTTTTAGGCTTCTTTGGAAGCCTTCTTTGGGCTCAGTACGCCTGGGACTGGACCGCCGAAGTACGCGCAGCAGGCAAGGGCGAAATCACCTACTCGGGCGGGCCAGCTATAGACTCGCGTCTCTTTGCTCGGCTTCTCGTGCAGGGCGACACCCTCTGGGTTATGGGAAATGCCTGCGTACGAGAGCGGGATACCCTTTACCTCCCCTCCAGCCAGGGCCCTCAGCGCTTAGTTCACAATCCCAATGCTCCTGGGGGGGGCTCTGTGGGAGTAGGTTTCCTTGTAGCGTATGACCGACTTACGGGGACGCTATTGGGAGGATACTATGCCCATGCCCACCCAAGCTGGGACTTCACCCTGGAGTTTCGAGACTTTGCCGTATCGCTCGGAGGGGACACCGTCTGGCTGGCCGTAGATTTCCCTACAGGGGGTTGCCGAGGCCGAAGCGGCAATCCCGATATAGACCCCAATAACACCTTTTTCCTCTACCGCTGGAGTCCCGGCACAGGCTCCTTTTCGGTGTCGTGGGACGCCCCCTGCAGCTACCAAAGCAACCCAAATGTGGCTACTGCCCAGCTCTGGCAAATAGTCGAGTCTTTCCCCCCCCAGGCTACCAACCTTTGCTTGCATTGGGAAAATAACGAAACGGACCCGGGTCTATCGTTGGGGTTGTGGAGCCTACTGCAAGAGCCAGGGGTGTTGTATGTCAGCGGCACGGTCCGCCGCCCTAATATTGGGCAGTCTGCACTGGGTGTCTTCAATCAGCCCAAAATGAATAATGCCTTCCCCCCACGACAGGCTCAAGAACCGGCTATTCCTTTTGTGCTGCGGATTTCCACGGGGAGTGTCCTCTCCCTGACCCAAGTGACTTGCTTTTACCCCACGGGTGGGATGATGCAAGGGTATGGCCGCGCGCTCCTCGTCAAAGGAGACACCCTCTACTTCCTTATAGGTCTGCGACGAGATGTAGCCACCTTTTCTACCCTCGCTGCCGGCTGGAGTGAGGCAGCTCTGCCCTTTGCCTCGTTGAGTCTTAGTGGGCTCTCAGGACTTAGTGCTCGGGTGCTTTTCTTGGGCCTGAAGAAAGGGAACCTCGAGCCGATTACTACACCGCTGCTCGGTGACTTAAAAGTGGAGCCGCTCTGGGCTTACGATGGCTTCACTATCCCTTCGCCTTCTATGCTCTACCCCGTGCGGGTGGGGGATACCCTCTGGCTTACCTGGAGCGACAGCCGCCCGACCGAAATAAACGGCGACTCTTACGGCAGCCCCCAGCGCGTGTATCTCATGGCCTGGACAGGGATGGAGAGTTTCTTGCCTACCCCCATAAATGGAGCTGGCAACGGTGTACTGTGGCAAAGCTCCGCCTACTCTTACGCTCCTGGTCTCGTCTACCACCAAGGAAGGGTGTTTTTACCGCTGGTTAAGAGCAGCGGAGGAAGTACCTTAGGACGCCTCCAGAGGGCAGGCGGTACCTTTTCTGTAGATGCTCCTGTGGACGTTCTTTTAGGCAATCCCGCCCCACGGTGGTATGGGCTGGCGGCAGACTCTTATGGGCACTTGTATGGCTTTGGGACAGGCCAAGGTGTGAACTTTCGCTACCACACCCTACAAGGCAGTGGGATGGAAAGTCCGATCATCTCGCTAAGCCCCGTCTACTCCTCACCTCTTTCAGGGCGGGGCTGGGTAGGACGGCTTTTGTGGTATCGGTGGGCAGGACCTACTGGAACCTTGAGCCGGTGCAACCCCGATACTGCGGGCGGCCCCTTTGCCTTCACGCTTTATGGACGGTGGGAAGCCGGCGAGTCTATCTTTTTGGAGTGGAGGGATTCTTCTTATCGGGCCCGCAGCGCGGGGCATCTTTCGGTGCCGGCTGATCGGGCCGATACCCTTCAGGTGGCGATACCCAGCTTGTACCTGCCAGGACGAAGTGCCGGACCCGAGTTTCTGTCGGTATGGACAGGCTGGCCTCGGTCGCTCCTATGTGAGTCGCTTTCGCCTGCGCTTTCTTTCCAGGGCAGCGGCAGCAGCTACACCGATCTACACCGCCAGGACACGGCTGAAGTATACTGGGTTCTGCCCTTTGTAGGGGAGGCGCAGGCGAGCGTGGGCTGGCGGCAAGCCTCGCAAGGGGGGCCTTTTCCTCGGCGAGCCGCCCGCATAGATGGCGAGGCCGGCCCCTCGCCCCATTACGCCTTCGCTTATGTGCCTTTCGACCCCAGCCTCGCCAGCGAAGCCCTCTACATCGCCGTCAACTACTCCGATTCGGTTTTCCTCTATCGCATGTCCTTCGCTACGGGGCAAGTAGAGCGGTACCTAAGCTGGCGCCGTTCCTCTGGTTCAGGCGCCCCTCCTGGTGAGATTGCCGACCATATTGAGCAGCTTACTTACGACCCGGCGTGGGGCCGACTCTTAGCGGTAGAAGGGTATCATCGGATACGCGCCATTCCTCTCGTGACTCCCCCCAACCCTCGACCCCGCCTTGTACCCCTCTCAATCTGGGAGATCACCGCCGATCGCGCCCATCCCCTCCAAGTCCAGACAGACACCCTCGGAAGGCTATGGATAGGAGGACTTTGGAGGGCCACTCCTACCGATACCCTTCCTACTTTGGCTGTGGAGAACCTGTTACTTTTTCCACCCATCGCTGTAAACTGGGTAGGGGAACCTCTCAGCGCAGGCTGCCCTTCCCTCGTAGATGGAGATGTCTGGAGTGCGCGTATTGCTTCGGTGCGGGCGCTGGCGGTGCCGAGCAGAGGCCCTGCCCAAGCCTACGTGGTGGACTGGGGCCACCGGCCTGACTGCAGCGCTCCTCCCCGCCTTTACCTGCGCCAGGTGACCTCCAGTGGAGAAGTGGTCACCATAGACTCTTTTTGGACGGGGGGTTTCTTTGCGGCGTTAGACTCGGTGCGGATAGCGATGGAGTGGCAAGCTCACCCTACACCTCATCTCCTGCTCACGCTGGCAGACTATGCAACGGGGGCGGGGTACCTCCTGCGCTACTGGCTGGATGGCCGACCTAACCCCCGAGATACCTTGGTAGGGCCAGGCGATGGCAGCAGCGGTTGTGGCTATGGGCAAGGCCGCTCAGCGCTTCTTTCTTGGCCCAAAGCCGTTAGCTTAGCCCAGACTCGAGGAGGCTTTCTCCTGTATAGCGTAGGAGGGGAGATTCGGGCGGCTTTGCCCCTTTACGTGCAGCGGAGCGGCTTCCCCGACACCACACGCTGGGACCTGGCTCAAGCCCTCTCAGGCTCCGTTAGTAGCAGCCGCGCCGTCGATCTACAATCAGGTGGGACGCGCCTGCGCTGGTTTGTAGACTCCCTCCGCCTTGGATACGATTCCCTCTGGATAACTGCGCCGATTTGCGGCAGCAGCGCCGCCGCAGCTCGCTTTCTGGCCGCAAGCTACACGCTACCCTCTTACAGCACTTCTATTCAAGCGCCCTCCATCGTCTGCCAAGGCCAGCTCTTCCATGCCCTCGTAGGTTATGGAGGCAATGAGTTCTTTTATTTTGCCTCCTCTCAAGTCGGGCGGCCCGAAGCGTGCGCCCTACAGCGCCTTTTCAGGGGCCTTACTTTTGCGGTAGAGCCGCCCAACAAGGCCCAGCTTCTGCACACCCGAGTCCAGGAAGGGGAGGCTTTAGGTAGACTGCCGGCCTTTGCTCGGTTCGTGGTGGTGGATAGCTGCCAAAGTTGCCAAGTCCGGTTCTTTATCTCCAGTCGGTCTCGAGAAGATTCTATCTTGAGCCGGGCGTTTTTAGGGGGGGAAAGCTGGGGGGCAAACGTGAGTTTTCGGCGAGGGCATCAGCTGGGGGTGCGCGTTCTCTTAGAGGGGCCGGCTACCCGTCGGGGGAGCCTCCAGCGGCTGGGTTCCCATCCCCTTTTCACCCGCGCCTACCTCCTCGAGAGCTATGAGAACGGCGCAGGCCCCTTGGGGGATACGTTATGGCTGCTGCCTCTGATGGGCGATGGAACGGGCGCGCTGTGGGATCGAATCGGCGGGCAAGCCTACCCCGCAGATACTTCTGCGGCCCCATCCCGGTGGAGCACCCCCACCTGGGTAAGCCCTTGCCGAGTGGAGGTGCGGGAAAGTCCGGACGGACCTGCCGTAGATAGGGCGTGGGGGCTGGTGGATACGGCGGGGTGGGTGTGGGCCTTTGCTCCGCCCTTGGTAGACAGTAGCGATGCCCCAACCCATCCCCTTCGGAGCCACTATCAGCCCTGGCGCTTGAGCTTCTGCCGGTGCGATACGGCGAGTGCAAAGTGGGTAGTGGTGCGCTTCCCTCACCACCTGCTCTTGCGTAGTGCCGGTCCCCTTTCTCTCAGCAACGGCCTTCTGAGCAATGATCCGGCCGCTCCTACCTTCCTGGACCTTACGGACCCCACTTACTTGGATGGGATCCCCGGCGAGCACTACACTTTGACACCGGATCCCTTTTCCCCCGGGGCTTCGCGCGCCGCAGCCTGGGCCGGCAACTGCGATGACCGCTTCCACAGCGCAGCCTACCCAGGCCAAACGCCCCCCGACGCCAGCCGCATCAACGCCGCTGATTATGAGTTTATGCGGCTCCGCAATGGTATCACCGGCCCCGCCTTCACCCCCGCTGACTTAGATGCAGATGGATACGTGAATGCAGCCGACCTGCTCCTGCTAATCCCCAACATGAACGCGCTGCGACAAGGCATCACCGAATAGCAAAAAGGGCGGGCCTAAAGGCCCGCCCTATGCGCTCCCCTCCCAGCTGAGCTTAGGGCACCATCTTGAGCAGCTTGAGGGCCACTTCTTCTCCATCTCGTCGGACAGCGAGCGTATATACGCCGGTAGCCCAGCCCTCGGTATAAAGGGTCCATTCATGCAGGCCGGCCCGCTTTCGCTCCGGCGTCAGGTAAGCTACCAAAGCGCCGCGCATATCATACACCCGCAGTTCGACTTCTCGTTCCTGAGCCAGACTAAACTGTACGGTCAGAAGGCGAGCCACAGGATTGGGAAAGGCCCGCACAAACTCCACAAAGCCTCCTGTTCCTGGGGTGAAGCGCACTTCCGCCAGGTTGCTGTAGATCAAGTGGCCCACTCCGTGATCGCTCACTACGCGGTATACATTGGGCTGAGTGAAGCTGGGGAAGCTGTCTACCCACACAAAGCTCTGGGCACCCGGTACCGCATGCCGGTAGAGGGCCACCCAGGTGGTATCCACCCGCCGCTCCAAGATCGCATACTCAGCCGGGAGGGTGGCTTGCCATTGCAAGCGCACGAACGCTTCGGGGGTGGCCTCGGCCGCCAGCACACTCTGCACCACAGGCAGGGGCCCACAAGGGTCTACCGTGAGGGTTACGCTGGCGGTATCCGGACAAGCTCCTGGCGCATTCACTACCTGGAGTACCGTATAAGTACCTGCCGCAGGCCAAGTGCACGTGGTGCTACTTCCTCCTACCCAGGTGCTTCCTCCATCACAGCTCCACTGTACGGAGCCGCCTATCACCGGCGAACTGGAATACACTTGTAGCTCCCCTAAAGCCGGGGCGTTGGGCGCGTTCACGTCAAACTCAAGCTTCCACAACTGCGCAAAAATCCCCTGCGTCTCGGTGAAGAAGCCGCTGTCATAAAGATAGGTATTGGGAGCGAAGCGAAAGACTTTGGCCAGCTTCCACCCCGAACCATCGTTGTAATAGAGCCGAGCTCGAAGAGGGAGGCGCTGCGCGGCATTGGCGCAGGTTTGGCAGGCCCAGAAGACTACTCGATTAACGCTGCGAGGAATAGGGTAGTTCCACATAGCCCACTCTGTGCTGGGGCCGCCGTTATTAGCGGTCCAGGCTTGCCATTGTTGATGCGCTCCATCCCCCAGGTAAGAGAAGTTAGCGGTCTGCACCGAAGAGAAGGTAAGGCGTCCTACGGGGGGTACAGTCCCATGTGTTCCGAAGCTGGTGATGAGCGCGCCGAAGCTGGGTTGGCTCGGACCCGAGACCAGCGTCTGATTAGTAAAGGTCACCGTCTGGCTCGGGCAGTACGGACTGGGCGTCACAGAAAACTGGGCTGTCAGGCGCGGCTTCGCTACGGCCACCACCTCTGCCCGCTGGGGTAAGCACCCATTCTCCACATAGAAGACCTGCGTTTGGGTAAGGCTCGGAAGGAGTAAAGAGGAAGTGCCCGAAGCCACCGGCGTACCTCCCGTAGGCACCGTATACCAGTTGGCCGGAGCCGTAGCTATGAGAAGGGCTGGCTCTCCTATACATACCGCGGTGTCACGCACGGCAAAGGCACTCCAGTAGGCCATAGCAAACCCATCGTAGGGGCCACCGGCCAAGGGTAGCGGACATCCTCCTAAGAGCACTTGGGTAGCAGCCCCGTCATACGGACCGCCCGGATAACTCGCCACCGCACAACTCGCTAACACCACCTGCCCCGCAGACCCATCATACGGGCCACCCGCATACGGCTGCACGCAACTGGCCCCCACAAACGCCGTAGCTGACCCGTCATACGGACCGCCCGGATAGCTCGCCACCGCACAACTCGCCAACACCACCTGCCCCGCAGACCCATCATACGGACCTCCAGCATACGGCTGCACGCAACTGGCCCCCACAAACGCCGTCGCAGACCCATCATACGAACCCCCAGGATACACCGCCACCCCACAACTCGCCAACACCACACCCGCCGCTGACCCATCATACGGACCCCCAGCATATGGCTGCACGCAACTGGCCCCCACAAACGCCGTAGCTGACCCATCATACGAACCCCCAGGATACACCGCCACCCCACAACTCGCTAACAACACTCCCGCCGATGACCCATCATACGGACCCCCAGCATATGGATGGATAGGAGGCGGACAGTTTATTAGAGAAGCCACCGCCGAGCCGTCATACGGCCCCCCCGTATACTCGGTAATGGGCCAGCAAACCGCCCCCACAAACGCCGTAGCTGACCCATCATACGGACCACCAGGATAGCTCGCCACCGCACAACTCGCCAACACCACACCCGCCGCTGACCCATCATACGGACCCCCCACATACGGCTGCACGCAACTGGCCCCCACAAACGCCGTCGCAGACCCGTCATACGGACCCCCAGGATACACCGCCACCCCACAACTCGCCAACACTACACCCGTAGCAGACCCATCATATGGACCCCCCACATACGGCTGCACGCAACTGGCCCCCACAAACGCCGTAGCAGACCCGTCATACGGACCGCCAGGATAGCTCGCCACCGCACAACTCGCCAACACCACACCCGCCGCTGACCCATCATACGGACCCCCAGCATACGGCAGAGCACATCCCCCTAAAAGGACCTGCGTAGCCGCCCCATCATACGGCCCCCCCGCATACGTAGGCCAAGGGCAAGTGCTGGTTATATACGCTGTTGTGGCCCCATCATAAGGCCCTCCAGGACGAGGAGGCCAGACTACCTCAAAGTCTATGCAGAAAGTACTATCACAGCCTATTCCATTCACGACTGTCACGCAGACCCGCTTAGGACCGGGTATAGTGTACCAAACTGGCGGCGGTACCGGCCCTACATAATCTACCTGAGAAGCCCCACAGTTTCCCCCGCCGGCACAGAAGTTCCAATATATGGTAGGTCCGGTACCTACCACCGTGTCTACATACGTCGGCGAAAAAGTAATCGGCACTCCGAGGTTTACAGGTGAGGGCGGGGCCATTCCCACATTGACCCCAGGATTAGGATAAATGATGATCCACCGGCAAGCGGTATCAGATTGGCTTCCGTTGCTGACCCCTAAGCACACCAAGTACGTATCGGCGGCAGCGTAGGTATGCTGAGGCTGGAAAAGGGTGGACGTATTACCATCCCCAAAGGTCCAATAGTATGACATACCTGGTCCCACAGAGGAGTAGTTGAGAAACTGCGTGACCTGGCCTAAACAAGTACCTACAAAGTCAAAGTTTGCGCGGGGACGCTCAGGGTCAGGAGGAATGCAGGTTTGGGTAATGGGATTAGCCGTCACCTCTACCGTAATATCCCCTGTCGCCCACTCTGGCATGACGATCTGCACCCAGAAACTCTTGAAGGGAGGACGGCACTTAAGGTGGAGCGTTACGTAGGTGCCTTCGGCCACGCACTCTTCTTGGTTCATGGTGGAACAATCGCCCGTGAGCACCCGATACAGCACTTGACTGCCCAATGCCGTGGTGTTCTCAATGATTTGCACATCAAAATCCATGGTATCGGGCGTGAGGTTTTCTACGAGCACCCAGGCGGATTTTTTCCCTACGGGTGTACCGAAGCAAGCCATGATAGTATCCTGTTCTCCGGCCCCCTCCCCTATCGTAAAGCAGTCGATAAAAAGGTTAGCGGAGTAAGGCCCGCCCGCTGCGCTTACGGCGATGGCGACCGAGTCGTAGCAGTGGTCTCCGGAGTGTTCTTGCAACCAGAGGCGGGGAACCACCAGGCCGAGGTGGTTACAGCCTGTAAAGAGGAGGTAATAGCGGCCAGGCCGGATGCACCCCCGCCCCCAATACCGATAGCCTACATCCGGATGGGTAGCCCACACTCCAGTAAGCGGCACCCGTACCAAACCGGTAGCCGAAGAGTCCCCCGGCACCACCTGATAGTACAGCTGCACATCGTCGGGGTTATAGTTGTAAGAACTCGTACCCGGTCGGTCGTAGTTCAAGTACAAGTAGCCCGTCACGGCAGACTCGAACGCATACCAGATGGTACGATTACCGCAGGTGTTTTGGTCTGTAGGGTCTTTCGTGGCGCAGGTGAGGTCGCCTTGACAGCCCGTATAGGTGCCAGCCTGCAAGGGCACCCACGTATAAGGCCTATCACACGTAAGCGTAGGATTGCCGGTAATCACATTGGCTTCGGAGTAATGGTCATAGTTTACCCCGCCTCCTGGTAGAGGTTCTAACCGGACCCCCACTTCCACTTGAATATTGGGTTCTTTGCCACAAGTGTTTCGATAAACCACCACATAATACCGTTTAGGGGGTTTGCACCCATCTCGCTGAAAGCTAATAGTTTGGTACTGGTCACAGCACCACCACCATCCCTGTGAAGAGGCCATGAGCGTAAGCCCACTGGCTGTGGTGGAATCTACACTACCAGGGAAAGCCCCCGGGGGGTCATCGCTCTCATACACCGCAAAAGCGGGCTGCGCCCCTGTACCCGGCGTTTGCGGATACACGCTCACATGCACCCGTACGTTGCCCCCCGCTACAAAGGTGTACCAGAGGTTGCGGCGTCGATCAGGGAGCACCCTCGGTGGGCTATCCGAAGCGGGATCGGTATTCACCCCCCCTACCGGACAGTTATTGACGGGATCGGAGGCGAAAGCGTCCGTCGTGCAGAAAATCCAATCTGTACTGCCCGGTCGGCCATAGGGGCCTAAGGGGTCACCCGGCTTCGTACGATATTCGGTATTATCGGCGGGCAGCGTACCAAAATCATACGCCAGCGCCGCATAGTTATGCTGCGAATAGCCCACCGAATCCACATAAATCGTAGGTGTGTACGTGCTGCCTACGCAGCCATCCGAAGCAAACGTGACCAACGTATAGGTACCTGGCGGCACCCAGCAAACCCGACCTGTACCGGAGAAGCAATCATGCACAATCGTATACGGAGGCGTAAGCGCCGTAATGTCCCCCTGATACAAACGTGAACTGGCATAGCAACCGCTCTGGTAGATCACGAGGTAGCTGGGGCGCGTGACAGAAAAAACCCGATAGCTTACACGATTTTGGCCCGCTCCACAGGGCGTGATTCCCGTCGGAAAAGGAAGGTTATTCGAGCAAGGCCAAAACTCCCAATCCAAGGTATAGCTGCGGTGTTGATTAGGGGCATAGACATAGTGGGGCACCCAATCGAGGTTGCCCGGGCGATCGGCGGTAGCAAAAGTGCCAAACTTCTGGGAACGGGGATCTCGACTGATAGTAAACCAGATACGGTTCCCGATAGCGCCACCGCGTCCGTTACTGTAGCTGGGAGAGCTGTAGGTGCCCCCCCACGCATACACTACGAACGTGTACCACCCGGGCGCCATACACGCCGTAAACCCCCCATGACAATCTCGCTCTAAGCCCGTGAGCGACCCATCACTAATGCGCCCGCGGAAGGTTCGCCAGCCGGCCACCCCCAGCTCCGGCCAAGCGACATAATCATACTGCGGGGAGAAAGTCACCAAGCTGGGTTCACTTATGTACACCTCCCAGTAAAACTGCTTGGTAGCTCCGCCACAGGGGGCATAGCCAAGGATGGTGAGGGGGTTATCGTCACAGGTCACACGGGTCCAAGTCGCCGTAAGGGAGTTTGTGCCACCGCCCAGCGTGCCCACCTGCTCCACACGGGGGCGCGGATCGGGGTCCCCAGGCAGAGATACCGGCGCCGTCGGATCATAAAACCGCCGCTCCCCTGGAGGAAACACATGCAAACGCACCCAGGGCCGGTCTCGCTCCCCTATATCCCCATCGTCCCCAAAGCTCACCAGCGTATAGTAGCCTGGCGTTACGCACACTTTCGCAGGCCAGTACAAATCCTGGCACCCCATCTGATCTATGAGGTTCTGGATGCGCCCGGCCACGATCGGCTCTACCCGAGCATCCCCCCGATAGAGCCGATACCGAAATCGCCACCAGTTTCCGCCCCCTACCTCCAGAATGCCCGGCTGGTCTACCCGGATAATCCGATAAATAGCGCGATTGTTGCCTGCGCCGCACACATCCCCCGCAGGTAGCACCGTAGTCCGACAATCCAGCGTGTCCCAAGTTGCATAATAGGTCACCCCCGGCACCAAGGGATTGCCACTGTTGAAGGAGTCTGCTTCTTGGGGACGCACATGCAGCCCAAAGCGCTGCTGCGGCGTCGAACCCAACTGCACATGCAAGTTCACCGGAAGCCCGAGCGCCGCATAAGGGCTCTGACAAGTGCTCCACAGGACAACCCGATTGATTCGAGCCAGCACCTGCACCGTATACGTCCCCGCTTCCAAGCAGGAAATCCACCCATCGTTATCCACTACAGCTCGCAGAGTCAGATTACACCCCTCTACCGCCGGCACCCCCTGAAAGACTCGAAATCGAACCGTGCCCATGCAATAGTACCGCCACCAGGGGTTTGTGTGCCAAAGCCGCACATGCGCGGCTCCACTCAGCGTGAAAGTGTAGTACAGCGCCAGGTCAAAATCCCCAATCGTATCGTCCGGCGTGAGCGTCGTCCCCAGTCCTCCACATGTATGGGCGCCGAGGCGAGCGCCGCAGCTCCAGAAGTCAGCGATCGTATAAGTCGGTCCAAAAGCCAGCGTCCCCAAGTTGTGTGAAGAAGGAATCGTAAGCGGATCAGGAGAAAGGCTCAGCTGGCTGCCTCGCTCGTAGAGACGCAGGCGGACCCGGTTGGCATAGTCGGTGCGTCCTAGAATACGAATCGTATAGTAGGTATTCGGTTGGAGCTGACAGAGAAAGTCATAGCGGGGGGGCACCCCAGCGCTGCTCTGGACCATGGGCACACAGCTCACCAGAGGTATAAGGCCACTGGCCGAATCGGTAAGGGCATTGCCCTGGTAGACAAAAAGGCGCCACTCGCGGGGCGTGGGATTGCTGCTATTCCAGGGGTCCTCGCTCAGCTCTATGCCGACCCAATCTACGTATCCATCGGTGCGAAAGACATGCCACGTGCTTTTGCTCCAGCTTGAGTCGTTATCGCAAAGCACCTCCCCCTGACTGACCGACTGACAAGCATAGTCAAAGGTCACATCTTTTAGCAGCACACTGGCCGAAGAGGTGGAAAGAAGACCTAAATCCTGCGCAGTAGCCATGTGATCGTAGTAGGCTTCTGCGCCGGCGTCTATCCTGGGCGCTGAAACAATGAGTTCTAAGAAAACCTGGCCACTGGCAGCCAGGTTGGCACCAACTTGGATAAGGTACCAGCCTCGCTTGAGGCAGGCATGTGTGTACCCTTCCATGATGACGATGGGCGGGTCCACTTGCTGAGTGGAGCCGGGCAAACAGGAACTGGTGCGATACAGCGTCCATCCCGCGTGCGTAGGGTCGATCGTAGTCCCTACCTGGCGTAGGATGATTCGCACGGTACGGGTGGTCGGCAGGTAAAAACTGTACCATACGGTTTTGCCATTCGGTACACCAGGAGGGATATACTCCCCTGCTTGTAAAGTAGCGGCGGTAATGTTTACCGTATCGCTGTAAAACGTCCCTACCGCATACGGGGAACCGAAAGAAATGAATCGAGCGTTGGTGCAGTTGTCGTTGACGGGGGGCTGGGCCAGGAGCAGGAGTGAGCTCCCTACGGCCCAGCCCAGCATGCCACGACCCCACATCGTCTACGAGCGCTTAGCGGGCCCCCCGCCCACCGTGGTGCTCATGCCGGAAATCGGGATTGCGAGTCCCCGAGCAGGTATGATCAGGCCGACTGCACCCTCGCGCAGAGACCCGCTGAGCGTCCCAGTTATTGCCCCAGGAGCCGCCCCGAATACCGAAGCCGCCAGGATTTCCCAGGGGCCAAGTGGTTTCATTGGCTTGGCCTGTAGTCCAGTCCAGCACGCCATCGCCCCACTTGCCATCGTAGGTAGGTGCACCCACCGTCCCATCCGGGGCGCTGACCATCACCACCATTTCCCACACATTACCACTTAGGTCGAGCACCCCATAATAACTGGCTCCACTGGCCTCGCGGGTAGGCGAGCCCGGCTTGGCGTGAATCCCGACCCGCACCGGACCCTGGCCTCCATCACCGCCGGTGTAGTTCCCTCCAATCCATCCCGTGCAGTTAGCATTTGCCGGTGCACTGAAAACTTCGGTCCCGTTTTCTGGCGTGAGGCTCAGGGTCGTCCCAAAAGTGATATTCGTCGTGCCCCACGCATACTCGCCCCGCACTTCCGGAAGCGGACCCCGACAGGCTTTCTCGTACTCCATTTCGGTAAGCGGCCGGAGCGCCGCCCAATCTAAATAAGCCGCCACATCATGCCAACACAGGTGGTTTTGGGCACGGTCTTCTCGATCCGAATAGTACTGGTTAGGATAGCTACCGTTATTGGCCAGTCGATTTCGATAGTTGTTGTAGTTACCTACATAGCGCAGCGACGCCGCACCAGAAGGAAGCGTATTCAAAAAAGCGGCATACTGGCCCTCTGAAATCTCGTACTTCATGATATGGAAGGGCTTGTAGCCCTTGGGGAAAGTGGCGGGTACGGTTATCGAAGTGGCCCCTGACCCCGCCCACTTGAGAGTAACCGCATTTTCAGAGGTGATGTTGTAAGGAACGTGGGGATCGCCATTATTCCCATTCTGATCGAAAGCGTACGCTGCCTGGTCCCCCCAGCTATACCATCCGTTCAAGGTACCCAGCACATAGCTACCTTGCGGGATAAAGACCATCTCGATCCCAAAGATGCGGAAGTCATAGCTGCCAGTGGTGGGGAGGTTGCTCACCTTGAGGGTGACGGTAACCGGCCCTAAGGTAGCGTAAGTGCCTGGCGCAGCCGGCCTCAGCATCACCCCCAAGTTGTTAGGGGCCGGATCGATGCCGACGGCGCTGCCATCCGAAAGCACCGGCTCGAGCTGCGCAGGAAAAGTATGGTCGCTGAGCGTGGTGCTAATCCGGCCATGCGTCCAAGGGTCGGTATAGGCGTTACAAGGGCGAAACTTCACAAACACCCACACCGCATCCCAGTTGCCCGGAGGAGTAGTGAGGCGCCAAGCGTTGCTCCATTGAATGTCAAAAGTGACTGTCTGGGCCGCTTGATTGACCGAGAAGTTTGTGATGCGCAGGTCATTGGCCCAAGCCAGGGCTATCGCCCCGATCCCCGTAAGTATCGCACGCGCTTTCATACCTGCACAAAGTTTGGGAAAACGATTTTCCAAATCGCACCTTGAATGGGGGTCTGGTAGACCGGCAAGAAAGCTAAAATGGGCTTCTGGAGCCTACATTGAGCTATTTTTGGGGGACTATGGGGAGGCTGCAAAACTACCTGCGTCGACTACCTGCGGAAGCGTGGGAAGCGCTGAGCCGGGCCGCTGAGGAAGAACTGGGTCCCAAAACCCGAGCCCTGCTGGTTCGGCTGCGCCAAACGGGCGTGCCGCAGGTGCTCTCCGGTTCGGAAAAAGAACTGGCCCAGCGCGCCGAACGATGGATATGGCGGCGCACATGGCTTTTAGAGCACAGTCGGCATCCTTTGCGAGCCCCGGCTCGACCCGAATGGGTGCTCACAGGCGCCACCCTCTACTACCAAGCTGGCCTGGAAGACGAGGCCCTGGCTCTGCTGGAACGCTTGCCTCCAGAGCCGTGGGATAGGTTACGCTTCCTTTTCCAGCGTCTGCGGTGGCAAATCGCTGAAGGCAAGTTTCGCCAGAGCGTCTCGACCCTCCGAGTCCTCCAAAGCGAACTCCAAGAACTTCAGCAAAGCCTCGAAATCCAACGACTCGAGCTGCTTTTTCACCGACTCTTGCGAGAGCATGGGGGGTCCTACACCCGAGCGGCGCAGCGCCTCCTGGCTCGGCTGGCTCGGCATCCCCGCTGGCAGGCCCCTTTACCCACCCCACCGGCCCAAGCAGCCCGAGAAGCCAACCTTCGCGCGCTGTACGCTATCGCCCGAGCCGACTTAGGCGAAGCGCTCCAGTGGTACGAGCACCTACCTGCCGAGGCCATCCCTGCCCGCCTCAATGCCTGGCTGGTGCACCTGATGGCCCACTCTCCTATAGAGAGCCTTGTATCCCTATGGGCAGGGCTATCTCCTCCCCTCCCACCCCAGCATCAAGCGGTCCTGCTGAATAGAGTTTTGCTAACCTTGCTGCGGTACGCCCCACCCAGCTTCCTTCCCGCTTACAGGGAAGCGCTGGAACAGCGCTTGTGCCGGCAATCCCTCTACACATACGAAAATGGGCTCACCTGGGCCCAACTCCTTTATCTATCTGGCGCAACCCCGAAAGCCCTCGAAGAAATACAACAACTCCTCCAGGCTCGACTTAGCCCCTTCCTGCGCCTGCAGGGCCAGCTGCTCCTGACCGTACTCTACACCGAAGCGCAGAGCTGGACACCTCTGATCAGACTGGTACCTGCTTTTTTACGCTGGCTAAAGCAGCTGGAGCCCAAGATCGCCTCCGCTCCCCTTCTGAGAAAACTAATAAGGCAGCTCTACCAAAACCGTCTCCAAAACAAGGTGCTAAACCGTTCGGCGCAGGCCTGGAATGAACATTTAGAGAAATACCCTACCGAGGCACTCTTATGGCGCCTGACGCTCCTGCCCGATTGGATAGAAGCTAAAAAGGCTGGCCTATCGCTTTACCTGTACCGCGCCAAACAGCTGCGCGCCGATCCAGCCACCCTCCATGCGATGATGGAAAAACTCTTTCAGCTCCTCCCATAGGTCATCGTTCGTATCTTTGGAAGGTGCGATATACCTGGTTAGGGCTGGGCTGGCTCTTGGCTCAAAGTGGGCGCTATTGGGATAGCCTCTTCACGTATCGGGTAGAAACCGTGCAGTATGGAACGGCTCAAAACCTTTACGGCTCCTCCCAGGACCTACAGGCGAGCTTCTACCTGCCCGAAAACGACCCCGAGACCAGGCGGCCCGTAATAGTCCTGCTTTTCGGAGGGGGCTACATTTCTGGCTCACGAAACGATAGCGACGTCACCTACTTGGCGCGCTACTTTGCTAAGCGGGGTTATGTAACAGCCACGATAGACTACCGCATAGGCGTAGCGTTTCCGACGGCCACCGAGTGGATAAATGCTGGCATTCGAGCGGTACATGACCTGAAAGCCTTTGTGCGCTTTCTCAAGCGGTCGGTCGCCGAACAGAATAACCCTTATGGCATAGATACCAGCCGCATTTATGTGGGCGGGTCCTCAGCAGGCGCTTTCACCGCGCTACACGCTGCGTACGTAACCTCTCCCGCGGAACTGGCCCAGGTTCCCCAGGCTGACACCGCTTACGTCCGTTCTCAGGGGGGCATAGAAGGCCGATCGGGTAATCCGGGGTACAGCAGCCAGTTTGCAGCGGTCTTTTCGCTTTCGGGCGGCATGCTCAAAACCGACTGGATCAGCTCGGCTAAAGTCTCTGCCGTCGTAGCCATGCATGGCACCGGCGATAATATCGTATCTTACAAAAAGGGGACTCTGCCCTTCATTGCGCTGGAGGTAGAAGGCGGGTACAACATAGACTCTGTGGCGGCCGAACGAGGACTATACCATGCGCTTTTTACTTGGCAAGGTGCAGGACACGTACCCTACGGCGGCCAGCAAAGCCTCAACCCCCCCTATATGAGCGATGTGGAGACCTTCCTACGCTACCACTTCTACCAATGGAATAGCCGTTTCAGTACGAGTCTGACCCCTGCCTTTCAGACGGAAACCTTTGCAGGGCCCTTTGAGGTGATAGGATGGGATGGTCGCCGGGTCGGTACCGTAGATCGGGTGAACGAACTCCCTTCTGGGTTATGGCTGCTGCGTTCTCCCCAGGGGCATTGTCGCCGGGTCCTGCGCCCCTAAGGAAGTACCGTCGCCTGCTCTACGGGCTCACTTTTCTCTCTCGACCGATAAACCTGCTCCTTATAGCGCTCACGAGCGCTTGGACGTATGCCCTGCTGTTGCGTGAGGCCCCGAGGCTGACCGAATACGCCCAACTTTGGGCAATCATGCTTGGCAGCACCCTTGGGATTGCGGCTGGCGGCTACTGGCTCAACGCCTTGTACGATCGGGCTATAGACCGCATTAACCGGCCCGACCGAGCGCGGTGGGTGGCCTTGTGTGGAAGCCGCACCGTGTTCACCGCCACCTTAGGGGTGTGGGGGGCTAGCTTCCTTCTGGCGCTACGGCTACCTTGGAAAATCCTCCTACTGCATGGCGTGGCTATGGTCCTCCTTGCCTGGTACGCCCGCTGGGGCAAGAAAACCGGCTTGCCGGGCAATGCCGCCATCGCAGCCCTTACCGGCCTCGTCCCGTGGGAAGTAATGCTACTGATGCAAACCACCACCTACGCCGCTGACTGGCTTATCCCACTGGCCATTGTGTTCAACTTTGCTCGGGAGCTGGTCAAAGACGCCGAAGACCTCCCAGGCGACCGGCTGTACGGCGTGCGATCCCTCCCCACCCAGCTTTCTCCCCGAGCCTGGAATCGGCTCCTGTGCGGGGTATGGGGTCTTTTACTGGGCCTTCCAGTGCTGCCTTTCCTCATACAAGGCCTTCTCTGGCATAGATGGGCCTGGGGCTACCTGCTTCTGGTCAGTGGGGGGGTGGTGTTTCCCTTGCTTCGGGCGCGGTGGGGCGACTACACCAACCTAAGTCGAGCCCTCAAAATCGCCATGGCCGGCGGCCTCCTCGCCATAGGGGCCCTCTGACCAACCCTCCTATCTTTGTTCTCGCATGAAGGTCGTACTACCCGTGGCGGGGGCCGGTATGCACTTACGGCCCCATACCTACACCCATCCTAAGCCGCTGCTGCCCATCGCCGGCAAACCCCTCCTTAGCCACATCGTAGATGACCTCATCCAAGCCGGCTTTTCGGAGTTCATCTTCGTGCTGGGATACCTCAGCGACAAAGTACGTTCGTATCTTCTCTCCACCTACGAGGAGCGCGTGACCCTGCATTTTGTGCTTCAAGAGCCCCGGCAAGGCCTAGCCCACGCCATCTACTTGACGAAGGACCACTTTTCCGAAGGCGAACCCCTCCTCATTCTACTTGGAGACACCTTATTGCAAGTAGAATGGACCCGCGTACACTCCGCTACGCACACGCTGGTGGGGGTAGCACCCGTCTCAAACCCTTCGGCTTTTGGCATCGCCGAAATAGGCGAAAACGGACGCGTGCTTCGCCTCACAGAAAAACCTCTCATACCTCGCAGCAACCAAGCCTTAGTAGGGCTGTACCGCATCCAGGAAAGCGCAGCCCTCTTCGAAGCTATCGCCTACCTTCTTGAACATCGCCTTACCTCGCATGGAGAGTACCAGCTCACCGATGCGCTGGATCGCATGGTCCAGCAAGGCATCCCGATTTATGCGCTGCCGGTACGCTATTGGCTCGACTGCGAGCGAAAGGAAGCCCTCCTCGAAGCCAATCGTACCCTCCTGGACAAAACCCCCCCTCCTCTCCCCACCGACTACCCGCACACGGTGCTCATCCCCCCGGTGTATATCCCATCTTCTTGCAAGCTGTATCGGGCGATTATTGGTCCCTACGTCAGCCTCGGCGAAGGCGTCGAAATCCAAAACGCCATCGTCCAGAATAGCATCATAGGCGCCTATAGCCGAGTGCGAAACTTGCTTTTGCGGGAATCGGTGATTGGAGGAGACTCTTTTTTGGTGGGACGAGAAAGCGCCCTTAACCTTGGAGAAAACACCGTCATTGAGTTGTAGACAAGGGCACCGCCACGATGTCTGCATCCATCACGTAAGGGCGGCCTTGCCAGACTACGATGGCCCGTCCGTCTGCTCCAAGCTCCCAAAAGCGGCCTCGCAGAAACACATTGAGTCCTACGGCCGCTGTATCGAACCGAGGTAGGCGCCCGCCCATGGCATAAGTAAGCCAGGCTTCTCCTTCTGTGAGGGCGCCGCTGCGCACATCAGGCGGTGCAGGCCACCCGCTGTATCCTCGCCAAGGCAGCCCCCAGCACGAATCCCCCATAAGATACGAGGGCACCACCAGCAGGTCCACCCGCCCCAGCGCCTGATAACTCTGCGGAAACCAACTATCCGCACAAATCAGTACCCCCAGCCGCCCCGCCGCCGTCTGAAAGACGGGCAGCTCTTCCACCCGCCCCGGCCGAGTGAACGTCAGCTCAGTAGCAATGGGAAAGGCTTTGCGCACTATCTGAGGGAAAGGCCGGCCATCGGGGCCATACACCACCGATACATTCTCCAAGGGGGCCCCCACCTGAACCACCAACGAATCGTTTTGGATGCGAGCCCCAGGCAAAACCACCGAACCTGCCACAAGGGTTACTCCATACCGACGACTAAGGCTTGAAAACGTACGATGATAAGCGCGAGCTATGGCTTCGGCTTTGACTTGGAAAACCGCTGCGGCAGAAGGATCGGCCAAACCAGCCTTTTGAGCTTCCTTGTAGGCCTTCCAGAAAGCCCCAGGATGCCGCAGCACAAACCAGGTCAGCGCCCCTTGTAGCGTAGTAGCCCACCGAAGCCCCACACCCGACTCTCGCATCAGCACCAGCCACGTACCTATATACTCCGGAAAAACGGCTACACTCCCCGAGCGAAGGTAACCCCGAGCGCGCGCACTGTCCAGATAAGCGCCTACCTTCGCCGCAAAGCTGCGTTCACAGCGATAGTCTACCGGCTCCAGGTAGGGCTGAAAGCCCACCAGGGTCGTTCGGGCCATAGAGACCGGCCCCACCTCGGCATACCGCAAAGAGGGTACCTGCAGGACCTCATCGCATACGGCTGGCCTTAGCAGGCCGTAGAGCCCCAGGGCTACTACCCCCCCCACCAACACAAGAAGCCGCAACCTCCGCATCCCTCAAAACTACAGAATCTGTCCTATCTTCGGGCCCATGGCTTTGGTGATTTCGGCTTCGGGCATTCGAGGCACGGTAGAGGGTCCAGTCGGCCAGAATCTCACCCCGCTCGATGTGGTAGAGTGGGTAGCTGCTTGGGGGCTGTGGCTGCGCACCCAATACGAACGCCCCGCCGTCGTCGTAGGCCAAGATGCCCGTCCCAGCGGCACCCTTCTACGCCCCATAGCCATTCAGACCCTGCGCGCCTTAGGCATCCGCGTCTGGGATGCCGGCCTCACCACCACCCCTACCTTAGCTATGGGGATACCTTTTCTCCAGGCCCAGGGCGGACTTATCTTGACCGCTTCGCACAACCCCGCCGGCTGGAACGCCCTCAAACTCCTGAATGCAGAAGGAGAGTTTCTCCCCCCCACCGCCCTAACGGAAATCCAATCTCTACGCACCTCCCTGCACTTTCCTGCTACTGACCACCCTGCCCCAGTGGAAGAAGCCCCCCACTTACTGGAATACCACCTCCACTCCATCGTAGGCCACCCCTGGATCCAAAGAGAAGCCCTCGAAAAGACCGGCTTGCGCCTCGTGGTAGATGGAATCAATAGCAGTGGGGCGATCTTTGTGCCAGCCTTACTCGAAGCGTTGGGCCTCCAGGAGGTGTACGTGCTGAATGGCGAACCCACTGGTCACTTCGCTCATCCACCCGAACCGCTACCCGAAAACCTCTCTGCCTTAGCTCAGGCGGTGAAAGAAAAAAAGGCCCATCTGGGCCTGGCTGTAGACCCCGATGTAGACCGAGTAGCTTTCATCCTACCGGATGGCCGCCCCTTCGGTGAAGAGTATACACTCGTCGTAGCAGCCGATTATGTACTGTGCCGCCAAAAAGGGCCCGTTGTCGCCAACCAGTCTACTACCCAGGCCGTGGCCTGGGTAGCTCAAAAACATGGGGTGCCCTTTCACGAAAGCCCCGTAGGCGAATACCACGTCGTGCAAACGATGAAAGCTGTCGGCGCCATAATCGGCGGAGAAGGGAACGGCGGGGTCATCTGGCCCGCTCTCCACTATGGTCGCGATGCCTTAGCGGGCCTGGCCCTTTTCCTTAGTGCCTTAGCTGAAGCAGGCGGCGATGCCCACCACCTGCGCAGCCAATATCCCACCTATGCCCTCTACAAAGCCCGACTCCCCCTCGAAAAACCCCTTCCTCCAGACTTCTTTGAAAAGCTGGAACGCTACGCCAATGGCGCCCTCCTCTCCCGCGCAGACGGCCTCAAACTCCGCTGGAACGACCACTGGGTACATCTGCGCCCTTCCGGCACTGAACCCCTCCTCCGCCTGATTGTAGAAGCCCCTACCCCCCACCAAGCCGAAGCCTTGCTTGCCGAGTGGTCAGAACGGATTCGAGCGGCCTTGCGCTGATTTCTTTACTTTTGGAGCATGAAACCTACCCCGAACATCGCCCAAAAAGGCCCCTACGGCCTTGACCTGGAAGCGGGCACCTACTGGTGGTGTGCTTGTGGCTACAGTCAGAAACAGCCCTTCTGCGATGGCAGCCATCGAGGACGGGGCTTCACTCCGGTCAAGCTCACCTTGGAGGCCCCCAAAAAGGTGTGGCTCTGTGGCTGCAAGCACACGAAGAATCCTCCCTTTTGCGACGGCACCCACAAGACCCTGTGATTCAAGCGCTGACTTGGTGGAGGGCTCGACCCAGCGCCTTCAGAAGCAGGGCGGCCGTGAGGGAGGCGGGATGGCGACCTCGAGTAGCCAGTCTCGCCGCCAGCCCGTGTACATATACGCCCAAAAGCAAAGCGGCTAAAGGTTCAACACCCTGAGCCAAAAGTCCCACTACCATTCCAGTTAGGACATCGCCTGTGCCGGCGGTGGCAAGGGCCGGCTCAGCAAGGCGGAAAAAATACGTCTCCCCCCGAGGGGTTGCAACAAGGGGATAAGCGCCTTTGAGCAGCACAAGGGCTTGCCATTTCTGCGCCAGACGGAGGGCTGACTCCAGGCGGCGCCCTTGAATAGCCTCGACGGAAGTATTGAGAAGACGGGCGGCTTCCTTAGGGTGCGGGGTCAAAAGAAGCGGTACTCGAATGCGCGCGCGCAGCGTCTCATCTTGAGCAAGGAGGTTTAGCGCATCCGCATCCAGTAGGCAGGGCACCTGTAGAGCCGGCAGCCACTCCCGCAAGAAAGCCGCCGTTTCAGGGGTTTGTCCCAGGCCAGGACCGATGGCGATAGCTGTTTTGCCTTCGAGGTGGCGCAGGCCCCACAGCGCCGCCGCTTCGTTCAAGTAGGCTACCTGCCCATCCCCATAGGGCAAGCTCATCCCACTCAGGGTGCGCCGGTGAAAAGCAGGCAAAGCCGAACCCGGAATCATAGCGGTAGCCAGCCCGGCTCCCATCCGCAAAGCCGCCACCGTAGCCAAAGCTGGCGCACCTCCCTTGCCTCGAGACCCACCTACAATCAAAGCATGGCCAAACGTACCCTTGTGAGCATCAGCAGGCCGAGGCGGCAAAAACCCCCGCACACTCTGACGCACCACCCAAAAAGTGCGCGCGCCAATCCGATCCAGCACTTCCGGATACATGCCAATATCTACCACATGTACCTGCCCGCAATACAGAGCCGCTGGTGTGACCAAATGACAAATCTTAGGCACTTGGAAAGTAATCGTATGCTCGCAACGAAGGGGCTCGTTGAGCAGGGCGCCGGTGTCTGCGCTCAGGCCCGAAGGCAGGTCTACCGCCACCACCGGTAGATGAAGTGAACGAAGGAACTCAAGCAGGGCCGTCTGGGTTGGCCGCAGCGCTTGCTGCAGGCCTACCCCAATCAGGGCGTCTATCAAAACCGGACGGGGCCCCGCTTCGCAAAAAGCTTGCAGTTTACGCAGCGAATCCGGCGACAGCACATGGCATGAAAGGCCAAATCGAGTCAAAATGTCGTACTGAATACGGGAAAGGGCACTGAGCTTAGCGGGATCGTGCGTCAGCAAAATAAAGATCTCCTTACCATAGCGGCGCAGGTACCGCGCAATGACTAAACCATCGCCACCGTTGTTTCCGCCGCCCGCTACCACCACAAAGCGCTCTTGCTTAGGGTACAGCCTACGCACCAGCTGGGCCGCTCGACGCCCAGCCGTCTCCATCAGCAGCACGCCCAGATACCCATACTCAATCTGCATGATCTCATCGGCCCGCCGCATCTGGGCCGCATTGAAAACAGGCCTCATCCACTCACAAAGCTATGTCCTTGGCTGCGCATAAAAAGCTACCGCCCCTTCCCCCCGCACCAAGGGCCAGTACTTACGCGAAGGAGAGGGCAAAAAAGGACCTATCTCATACTCTGCCCAGCGACGATCCACCCGCTCAATCATCTCCTCCGACATGACGATGACATTGGGCCAATCGCGGGCAAAACCATCCAGTTCCTGGGTCTTGGTGCTGGCGTCTAACACGAGATGAAGACGTCCAGCTTCATCCTCGACCAGTCGGCTATCCCGCCGCATGTCGGTATTATTAGCAAAGCGCCAAAATACATCCCCCAGGTCCTGAATCGGCATCTCCCCATCTAAAAGCAAAATCCCCTTGACGCCGGCAAAAGCCGGATGCCGCGCCAAACGGCTGCCTAACTCTATCCCATGCCGAGGAAGCGTTTTGCAGAAGCATCCAATCCACACCGGAATGCCCGCTTCTATCAAACGAAGGTTCACTTCTACCAGTTCGGGGAAGTCGGCCTGCAACGCTTCGAGGGTGAGTTGGGTCCGGTCTACCGGAGGATAAGCCAGAGGGGGGAGGAGCCTTTCGCCGGGTAGCTTCCGGGTGCCGTCTATCCCCAACTTACCCCCAAACCCCATCTGGCTGCACGCATGGTCCAGGACATCTATCGGCCCCTGGCTCCAAACCAAATCCGTTCGCAAATCCACCTCTTCAGCTAAGACCCGGGCCACCGCCCAATAGTCTCGCAAGTTGACCCCCGCATCCACCACCAACGCTATCTTCGTAAACATAAGCTGGCCTGCCCCCCACACAGTATGAATGGCTTTCATTCCTTGCCCAGGGTACTCCTTCCGAATAGAAAGTATCGCTAAGTTGTGAAAAACCCCTTCGACTGGCAGCTCCATATCGTGAATCTCGGGCAAAAAAGTAAGCCGCAAAGGAACCAAGAAGATGCGCTCGGTAGCTTTGCCTATCCAAGCGTCTTCCTGAGGGGGGATACCTACTACAGTAGCCGGGTACACGGCGTCTTTTCTACAGGTGATAGCGGTCACATGAAAGGCCGGGTAATAATCGGGCAAAGAGTAATAGCCGGTATGGTCTCCAAAAGGCCCTTCTAAGACGAGGGGTTCGTTAGGGTCTACATACCCCTCAATAACGAAGTCGGCGTCAGCGGGCACTTCGATAGGTTGGGTGAGAGCGGGCACCAACTCCACGGCCTTTCGCCGGAGAAAGCCCGCCAAAATGTACTCATCCACGTTCTCCGGCAAGGGGGCCGTAGCGGCATAGGTATAGACGGGGTCGCCTCCCAACACGATCGCCACAGGCATTTTTTCGCCGCGGGCTTTCCAGGCTTCGTAGTGGCGCCGAGAGACTTTATGGAGCTGCCAATGGACCGCCGTGGTGTAGTCGTCCAGAACCTGGATACGGTACATGCCTACATTACGGGCTCGGGTCTCTGGATGGTAAGTGTGCACTATAGGCAAGGTGATGAAGGGGCCGCCATCCGCTGGCCAGCAGGTCAGCACCGGCAAACGAGACAAGCGGGCTTCCGCCCCGGTCCAAACCACCTGTTGGCAAGGGGGGCGTCGCCCACGGTACCGCCGAGGTAAATACGAACCCACCTCGGCCAGCTTCGGTAAAAGGGAAAGCTTCTCCCAAAGCGAATCTTTGGGTGTAGTGAGCGCTTGAAACAGCCGTTGGATACGATCCGCCACTTCCTCGATATGGTGGACCCCCAGCGCAAGAGCCATCCGGCGCTCCGTCGCATAGGCCCCTATGAGTACAGGAAAGGCTGTACCCGTCTGCTCAAACAGGAGAGCCGGGCCCCCAGCCTTCACTACTCGGTCCACGATCTCCGTTATTTCCAGCCGAGGAGAGACAGGTACTCGCACCCGCCTAAGCTCACCCGCCGCTTCCAAAGCCCGCACAAAATCCCGCATGCCCTGGTAAGTCATGTCCCTAAAAACAAAACCCCGCCACTCCCCCGAAAAAAAGCGTACCTTCCCCCCATGCAGGTCGTGCTATTGGACGGCATGGGCCTGGTGTATAGGGCGTATTTTGCTTTTGCCGGGCGCCCCCTACGCACCAGTCAAGGCTTGCCCACCTCCGCTCCCTTCGGTTTTCTCTCCACCCTCTTAGACCTGTATGAAGAACTGCAACCTACCCATTGGGGGATCGCGTGGGACAGTGCCGAACCGACCTTCCGCCATCAAGAACTCAGCGCCTACAAAGCCCATCGAGAACCTCCCCCTGAAGATCTCCTCGCGGGGTTGCCCTACGTACGAAAACTCACAGAAGCCCTACGCCTCTACCAAGCCGAAGTCCCGGGCTACGAAGCCGATGACCTCTTAGCCGCTTGGGCCTTAGAGGCGGGCGCTCACCCCAGCGTAGAACGGGTATGGATTGTCTCGGCCGACAAAGACTTGGCCCAGCTCGTGTCCGAAAAAATCTACCTTTTTCGTCCAGCCCGAGGAAAGGCCCCCGCAGAAAAGTTAGGCCCCGCTGACGTCAAAGCGAAGTTTGGGGTGAGCCCCCACCAAATCCCCGACTACTTAGCGCTGGTAGGCGACAGCAGCGATAACCTCCCCGGCGTCAAAGGCATCGGCGAAAAAACCGCTATCCAACTTTTAGAGCGGTACGGCTCCTTAGAAGCGATCTATCAAAACCTCCCGCTCCTACCCAAGGCCATAGCCCAAAAGCTTGCCGCAGGACGAGAGCTGGCTTTCGCTACCTATGCTTTGGCTCGGTTAGTCCCTGAGACAGGTCAACTTAGCCGCCCCTTGCCCCCCAACGCCACTTTCCTCCCCAGCCTCTTCGCCGTATCCCCTCCGGATTGGGACGCCCTCCTCCCCCTCCTCGAAGAACTGGAGTTCCGAAGCCTGCGCGAACGCCTACGCAAGTTGTGGAATAGTAGTCAGCCAGGGCCTTCTTCGATTTCGGTAGGCTCGGCCTCCTCCTCAAGCCCCTATCAAGTCATAGAAACGCCAGAGAAGCTGCGCGCTTACTTGAGCAACCTCCCACCTGAAGCTCCCCTTGCCTTAGATACCGAGACCACCCACCTCCACCCCATGCAAGCGGAGTTGGTAGGCTTAGCCCTATGTGCAGCGCCCGGCCAAGCCGTCTTCTGCCCCATCACCCCTGACACCTGGCTCGCCTGGCAAGAAGCCCTTCGCCCCTGGGCAGCCAGCTCACACCTCAAAATCGCTCACAACCTCAAATATGACTTGGTCGTACTCGCCGCCCACGGCCTCGAACTCAAAGGACCCTTTTTCGATACGCTTTTGGCGGATTACCTCTTGGACCCCGAAAGGCCCCACAACCTCAACGACGTAGCCTACCGCGAGCTACGCCTGCAAAAAGCGCACAGTTACAATGACCTTTTTGCCGGCCTGAAAACCAAAGACATCCGAGCCGTGCCCCTGGAACGGCTCGCCGCCTACGCTTGTCAAGACGCCGAACTGGCACTCCGGCTGGCTTCCCCCCTTCAAAAAGCCTTAGAGGAAAAAAACCTCTCTCACCTCTATTACGAAGTGGAGCTGCCCTTACTTTCGGTGTTGGCTCAGATGGAGCTGCGGGGCATTCGAGTCGATGCGGCGTACCTTCACCACCTCAACACCCAGTTTGAAGCCCGACTGCGCACCTTGGAAGCGCAGGCGCACCAGCTGGCTGGCGAACCCTTCAACCTCAACTCACCCAAGCAGCTATCGGTCCTCCTCTTTGAGAAGCTCAAACTGCCTGTGCAGCGCAAGACGCCCACAGGCCAGCCCGCCACCGATGAAGAAGCTCTCCAAGCCTTGAGCCCCTTGCACCCTCTCGTGTCCGTGCTCCTCGAATACCGAGAATACTACAAGCTTCGCTACACCTACGGCGAAGGCCTCTTGCGGAGCTTGCACCCCAAAACCGGACGCGTACACACGACCTTTCAGCAGGCTGTAGCCGCTACAGGCCGCCTTAGCTCCCAAAACCCCAATCTCCAAAACATCCCCATCCGTACGCAGCAAGGCCAGGCTTTTCGCCGGGCTTTTATGGCCAGTGAGCCCGATTGGGTGCTTCTTTCCGCCGACTACTCCCAAATCGAACTGCGCATTGCGGCGGCCCTTAGCGGCGACCCCCAAATGATAGCCGACTTTCAGGCCGGCCGCGACATCCACACCGCTACCGCTCAGCACCTCTTCGGCATGAACGACATCACCCCCGACATGCGCCGCATCGCTAAAACCGTCAACTTCGGTATCCTTTATGGGATCACCGCCCATGGGCTGGTACAGCGGTTGGGCGGGGGCCTCTCCCGCACCGAAGCCCAAAAGCTCATAGACGAATACTTCCGCCGCTACCCAGGCATCAAAGCCTTCATAGAAGCCCAAATCGAGCGCGTGCGAGAGCTTGGCTACGCCGAGACCCTCCTAAAGCGCCGCCGCTACATTCCCCACATCCGTTCCCGCAACAAAGCGCAGCAAGCCGAAGCGGAGCGCCTCGCCATCAATACCCCCATCCAGGGCACCGCCGCCGACCTGATTAAGCTGGCCATGATTCGACTGGCCCAAAAGCTGCCCCCTCAAGCCTACCTCCTCCTTCAAATCCACGACGAGCTATTGTGGGAAATGCCGGCTTCCTTAGTGCCAGAAGTAGCCCCTATCATCGCCCAGGAAATGACGACGGCCCTTCCCCTACCGCACGCCGTACCCATTGAAGTCGAACTCAAAGTAGGGCCCAACTGGCTGGATATGTCGCCCCTGCCAGCCCATACGCCCCTCCAGACGTAAACCCCCACCAGAGAGGCACAAAAAAGCCCAGGGGCCAGCGGCCTGGAAAGGCCGCCAGCCCCTTGGGGAGAAACGCCCATGCCCAGGGATCGTCATTCTTTCACCCACCGTACTCGCTGGGAGCCCACTTCCACCACATAGACCCCGCTGGCCAGCGAGGCGGCTGGCAAAGCCAAGCGATAGCCTTCCATGCGGCTTTGCCACACCAGCTGCCCCCGCATATCCCACACTCGGACTGTATGGCCCGGCTCTGAAGCTTCCACCCAAGCTTCTGCGGTAGCGGGGTTCGGCCAAACCGAAACTACAAGCTGCTCAGGCTGCGGTACTATCGCTTCCACTACGGAAGAGAGGTAGCTGCTGCCTGTGCGTTCCACGGCGCGCACACGGTAGAGATACCGGCCGCCCGGCTGTACTTGGGCATCCGTCCAGCGATAACTGCCGACCTCGCCCTCTCGACGCCAAGCGGCTTCGGCTGGCAGCTCACCCACTTTTTGCCAGCTGAGTCCATCTACGCTTCGTTCTACTTCGTGCCGCAGGGCCAGCTCCCAATCTTGTCGCACCACAAAGCGCAGTTCGACGCTACCAGCAGCCGGTCGCGCCGCCACCTCTATGAAGCGCACCGCCAAAGGCATAGGGCTCTGTGCTACGGCAAACTCCGAAAAGTCCGGCACCTGCAAGCGACCCGTCTGGCTGGCTTGGTCGTACGGGGCCCCTTCACATACACCATGAAAGTCAAAGGGCACGCCGCTTCCCGTAGGGCGCTTGACCACGGCGTACGAAACCCCGCTGGCGTTGGTATAGTTGCGCGCATAGACCCGAATGTGGAAAGAAGTCGGCGTACCCGCCGCGCGATCAATGACCCAGTACCCATGGTCTAAGTTCGGTAAGGTGCCAAAGTTGGCCCCACAGTCGGTGTAAAGCACACATGAGGTGGGTGCAATAGGCTCAAAGTGGGCTACGATTTGTGGGAAGCCTGGCGCCGCATCGAATAGGATTTGTGCCAGCTGATAGCCTTTACCGCTGGGCAGCTCCCCTACCGGCAAATGATACCACCCGTCCACGGCTGCGGTATTAAGATTGCGCCGCAAAACACCCGATATGTAGCTATTGGGATGGCCTATGGTCACGGCATCAGCGGCGGCGCGGCGCGCGAACACCTCCTTCCCAAACGAGAAGCCGTCTATCACCCCCAGAGTGAGCGTGAGCGTCCCATCCAACACCAGATCATCCAACAAGACAAGGCGCCGGCCCGCTACGCTCTGGGCTATGGTGACATCCCACCAGTCACCCGTACCTTGCCGCCGATAGTTCTGGTCAACAGCCCCGACAAACCGGCCATGTGAACCGGGCTTGGCATCCAACGTCGCCCCCACCTCAAGCGTATAATGTCGGCAAATGTCTATCTGCCCATTCGGAGCTATCTCCAAAAGGGCACCGCTTTGGATAGTGATATCCCGACACGAAGCTACCCCCCCAGCAATAAGCGGATCATTGAGGGTATCCGGGATGACCACATCCACTGCACAGGTAGGTACCTGACAATCCCCCCAGTTGAAAGGCTTGAACCAATCTCGATCGACCTCGCCTGTCCAAAGCCCCGCCGGTCTCACCACTGTCATTGTGGCGTTGGCGGTACCCGTAGCATAGAAGACATTACAGGTAGAGGCTCCACAAGCACGCGAAGCGTTGATGACCGACTGCACCGTAATAGGGTACGTACCTGAAGGCAAAGCAGGGTCCACCTGAAAGCTGAAAGAGAAACTCATCACGGTGCCAGGCCCATGGCCTCCCTGCAGCCCCCAAGTGAGCAGCGTATAGCCCCCACTGGTAGTAAGGGTAGGCTCGTGAGGGGTAAAGTTAGACCCGGCCGTCGTACTGCCAGTCACATACACCCCGCCCGGTAAGGAAACCCGCACACTATCAAAGTTGGTGGTGGCGCCCGTACCCAGATTGGTAAGGCTCACAGTATAGGAGTAAGTTTGAGTGCAACCCCGCACCTCTACATCGGGTACCACGATATTGGCATTGTAGGGTACAATCACATTGGAGAGCGCCACCACAGGGGAAGCCGAGATTTGATATTGGGGTTGATTGCAGAGATTGCGCCAAAGGACATAATACCGAATCTGAGCCCCGCTAATGTAGCTACAGGTGGTGGTGACTCGGAAACGAAACTGGACCTGATTAGCGCCGGCGGAGTGAGGCATGCCGTTACTCCAGGCGGGCACCACCCCCGCAAGATCCCAAAAACGCAACACTCCCCAGAACACCGACGGATCGCCCGTTGCATACCACCCACTACCCGTATTCGCCTCGGCTGAGCCAGGCACATACACTACACCCGCCGGCAGAATGAAGTACAACCGAGGCGCATAAGCGTAGGCCGTACCGGCGTTGGTTACCGTCACTACCACCTCAAGCGTGTCGCACAAGTCAGAGGGGTTAGGGTTGACGGAAGAGGAAATGGTAAGAGCAGGCGCTCCCAAAAGGTAGGTAAGGGTGTCTCGAGGGGCATTAGAGAGACAAGCGTAAGTGCTCAAGGAGGCAGGGTAGCCCGCACAGTCCCAGCCCACCCGAGCCCAAAGGGTATCGGCCGGTGTGCATCCTGTCAGTTGAGCTTGTACATAAAAGTAGCGATCAGTACCTTTGGCTATCGTACCAATCGGATAATACCCCCCTACTGGCGTAATGGGCGTGCTCGTAGCCGCATCGATTACGCTGACCACAGAAAGGTTGCCGTGCTGCGACTGGAAGAAAAGGAAACTATGAGGTGCATCGGCGACGTTGGAAGTGTTAGACACTTTGATGTGCCACTGCAGGGTATTTTGGGACGCCACGATGGGGTTAGTGATAGCTTCTACGTTGAGCCGAGGCCCCCGGTAATAAAGACGCAGTCCTGTAGGACCGACTGGCGAGGAGATATTTTCATTGAGCCGCCCTGTAAACTGAATCGTGTACGAAAGAGGCACTTCGGTTTCCACCGCAGCCCCGCACGAAGGCACAATCTTGAAATGCAGCAGACCAAATAACCCATCATCGCTGCCTAAAAGAGGCCCGCCCCCTGTGGTAAAGAGCGTACCGAGAGAAAAGACCAAGGGACTGGCGTTAGGGTCAGCGGGTTCTGCGGTGCCTGGCACCGTCTCTTGAGGCACACAAGTGGCCGACGTAGCCGTGGCGTTGCCCTGCGTGCGTTGGTGATGCAGGTATCCACTACCTGGCACATATCGCCACCCAGGTGGGAGCGTTACAGTGATCTGCGTAGGCAAAGCCCAAAGCCGGTACTCATAAGGGAAAAGATTGCCTGAGCAGTAGTTTGCGCAGCAAGGCCCAATGCTAAGGTACTGTCGCAGCGCCACTTGTACTGTATCGCATCCACTTACGTCGTACAGAAAAGGATCAGTGGCGTAGAAATAGTACCCTATAAGTTCGGCGCTGGCACTCCAACTGCGGCAGCTCAACCGATCGGCCGGCAAATGAGGACTTAGCTGGGCGCCAAGCGGAGCAGGATTGGGCGTGATGTAAAAGTACGGTGTAATATTCATGGGGCCTTGATAACCGCCCGGGTTGTACAAGTAATACACCCGCATGCGTACGCGAACGGTGTCCTGGTCTTGATACCTAAACCCAGGCGGCAGGCCTAAAGGCCCCTGCAAAGAGGGGATTCGCAGGTCTACCGCAAACCGCATACAATCAGGCCATCCACTGCAGAAGGGATCCTCCAGGAGAGGAACTGTGCCTTGGTAAACGAACCCTCCTGGCCGTCGAATCTCGACTTCGGCCTCTACCCGCCGAAAGACATCTCCCCAAGCACCAAACTCCATCCATGCCCAAGCATAGTCCCATGGGCCGCCTCGCACTACCCCCTCAAACACCGCCAAACCGGTGTCGGTGACCATGAACCGATCCTTACGAATCAGGGAGAGGTTAGGTGGTACAGCTGCATCGGGCACTCCGTCGTTGTTATCATCCCTCAGCCCATACGAGACCCGCTCGAAACTGAAATGCGTAAACTCCATTCCGGCAGGGCATACCACCGGACAGTTTACGCTAAGACTGGTGCTTTGAGGCATCCCGTAGCAGAAAGGGCTGGGATTGCATGTAGGATCCGGATTGAAGTACACGGCTGAGGTGATAGGCGCCGTGCCCCCTGTACCGCACACCACCTGCACAGGTAGGCACACATACGAGTTTTTGAAGGAACCTGTTGGCCAGTAGGTCTGATAGCCTCCTGGGCGTCCCGCGTGCGTAAAGTACACCGTCACCGTAGAACCCGACACCACCACATTGTCGGCCGGCCAAGTAAGGGTGATCGTCGGGTCGTTCCATTGTGTGCCTACCCATTGGACAGGCCCACCTGTGTACACAACCCCTGGCGGCAGCTGAAATACCCACATAAAGTAGTAGTTCGTAGAGGCAGGCGCGCCACCGGAGTTGACGTAGTTTCCTACAAAGTACTCTGTATAGTTACCCGGTTCTTCTCCCAAGCTTACGCACACATTGAAGGCTTGCCCATCGGAGACCGTGCCTGGATGCGTATGGGTAAGAGGCGCATTGAACTGGGTCCGGTAGTTGGAGCCGCCGGCAGCGGTATAGGGGTCGTTACAGGCGTTCTTGTAGGAGAGAGTCCACCCTATGCTGCGGATGTTGGGGCGTGCTGTGCCATGGCACGCTTCAAGCCCGCACACATAATGGTCAAACTCTACGTACAAGGTCTCCCCCGCCGGTACAATAGGAACATGGAGAGTCAAGTATTTGACCGGATCCGAAGCTGTAAAACAAGGCGTTGGATCGCCGGCCAAAGCCCCGGTAATCACACGCGGCTGGATAGTACCCCCTATCCGCACTACAAGCGAACTTGTATCGATACGAGCCGGCATGTACGGACGGTACACATCCGAAGGGTAGTCCGAAATGAAAAGGGTAAGAGCTACCTCATAGGCAGCCCCTGTACCCTGATTAGCCAAGCGAAGGCGCACGCGGCTGGCGGCCCCAGGCGCATCTTGGTAGCAACTACTCTCCTGCGTAATCACTATCACATTCCCGTTGGGCGAGTAGCCGGCAGTGAGGAAGTTGGGCACGAGCCCACTGGCAGACACCGTAGCTCCACCTGACTCATTCACCGTCTGACAGGTCTGGCTATTACATCCCCACGTGAGCGAAAAAGCCGAACCCAAATCTGTACAGCTTGTAATCTGGTAGCTTACTGTAAAAGTGATACTTTCTCCTGGGTCGAGGTAGGCATCGCCATTTCCTATGCCGGCAAAGTGCGTGCCATCAAACTCCAACGTAAGCCCATTAGGCGCGCTACTGATCACCGTACCGCCCGTGCTACCGGTGATGACCAGTCCACTACCGCTGGTTTCGGTGTGGCGGAAAAGCCCCAGGCGTCCATCCCCCGCATTCGTCACCGTAAAAGTACGTGTGAAAGTAGCCGGTGCACTCGGAGCTGTATAAGTTTGGTTGGAAATGCTACTGTACTGCAAAAGAGGCCGCTGGATCGTATATTCGTATGTAGGCGTGTACGCATACGAGCCTCCGCCACTCCAAGTGAGCGTGTAGGTGTTTTTGACTTCGTTATCCGGGTCTGCTAAAAAAGGAAGGACATCACACCCCGCCTGTACGGCAAAAGTGAAGGTTACAGACTGGGTAGGGGCCAGGTCCGGCAGCCCAAATACGGGCTGATTAGCAGGCGTGGTGGAGACTTCGGTAGCGGGTGCGCTGACGGTACCTACCTGGTAGAGTATTCCTGGCGGCATCGCCACCGCAAGTTGTACACCTGTCATCGGACTGGCTGTGGTGTTGCTCACGGTCACCGATACCGTCCCAGGCGCACCACACACCACCAAGTTGGATTCGCTCGTTCCAATCGTCTGAGCCCAAAGCAGAGAGAGTAAAGATACCCCTGTCAGGAGTCGCATAACTCATAGACAAGGCAAATATACGGCCTATCTGACTTCTGGGTTGCAATGGGCGAGGGCTGAGGGGTTGGCGTAAGCGCCTGCGCTACGCAAAAAGGTGGATAAGCGGTAGAAAACGCTGCCTAAGTGGTCTAAAGTCTGGTTTTAGAAAATCAGCGGGGCTTCTCGGGCTGCCAGGGTATTTCTACGGCGCCGAGGCGATGGGTCAGGTGGCGCCCCAGCACGAAAAGCCAGTCACTGAGCCGATTGAGGTACTGCAGGAAAAGGGGGGAAAGCGGTTCGGCGGTGTGGAGGGCCACGAGGCGCCGCTCGGCTCGGCGACACACCGTTCGAGCCAAGTGCGCATAAGCTTCGGCGCGGCAGCTGCCCGGCAAAAGGAAGGACCGCATAGGGGGTACCTCCGCCTGCCGCCGATCGATGTCGGCTTCCAGCCAGGCGATCTCTCCTTCCGAGAAAGCAGGAAGCGGCAAGGGCTTTTCGCTACGGCCGGCCGCCAAGTGCGAACCTATCACAAAAAGCTGGCCCTGGATGCGTCGAAGGGCCCCTTGGTCCTCCTCAGGCACCTCCTGCACCAGCAGCCCTAACACCGCATTCAGCTCATCCAGCGTACCGTAGGCCTCGATGCGCAGATCCGCTTTGGAGACACGACCGCCACCCAGCAAGCCCGTCTCCCCTTGATCCCCTGTGCGCGTGTAGATCTTCACCGGGCAAATATCGCTATCTGCGCACAAAGTGCACCTGCAAGTACCGACGCTCCGGACTCAGGACAAGGTAGGCCTGGAGCGTATCGAGGTCCCAGTACTGACGCCCTACCACCCCCCGAGAAGGGCCATAGCGCCGCTCCAAGAGCCGTCGCAGGTCTACGTACCGCTCGGTAAGCCGCCGGAAGTCAGCGCTTTCCCAGCTCAAGCTGAGGGTGTGGAGGCGTTCGTCCTGGCCTTTGTAGAGTTCTACCCAGAGTGTGGTGCCTTCCTCTTCGCTATAGCGATACACCCATCCCAGACTGTCTGCATAGTACGGGGCCCCTCCCTGCAGAGGTTCGTTTTTACAGTAAGGCTGGCCTAACCGGGCTACCCAGCCCTCTGCGCCAAAAAGCCTCGCTTCCCAGAGAGAAGGCGTGTCCTGTGGGGTGCTACAAGCCCCCAATACAGCCACCAGCAGGCTTCTTTTCACGAGTAGGCTTGTTGCTCGAGGTAGCGCTGCCGCAAAAGCCGGCGCATCACCTTATTCGAGGCCGTGCGAGGAAGCTCTTCCACCAACATCACCTCATGCAGGGCAAAAAGCGGGCTGAGCTTTTCGCGGATAGCCTGGGCGCAGGCTTCCTTCCAGAGGGCAGGGGTTCGAGGTTGGCCTTCCTGAAGGACCAGGTAAAGCACAAGACGGTCCGGGCCTCCTTCGGGTGGGGGCACGGCAATAGCGGCCGCTTCGCTCACCCCCGCTACTTGAGCTACCACCCGTTCGATTTCGGCGGACGAGACCTTGATCCCGCCCAAGTTCATCGCGTCGTCGGCCCTCCCCCCCGAAACCCAATACCCTGAAGGGAGACGGCGCATGTAGTCTCCATGCCTACGCAGGCGCACAGGCACACCCCCATATTCTTGAGGAATGGGCGCCCCTGTAGCGCCCTGCCACCCCGCCTGGATAGGCGGCGTGTCGGCATAATACACCTTCTCATGGTCGGCGTTGAGCAGCGTCTGAGAGAGCCCAATCGAAGGCGGCACCAAAAAGAGTTCTCCTTCGTCGGCGGGCTGGCCCTCCTCCGACAAAAGCACAAAATCCAGCCCCAACGCCGGAGCACTAAACTGGCTGGGTGCGTTAGGATGCAGGAGCGTACTGGTGATGTAGCCCCCCCCTATCTCCGTGCCGCCACAGTATTCGAGGATGGGTTTGTAGCCGGCTTTGGCCATGAGCTGCCACATGTGCCAGGGGTTAGACGCCTCACCCGTCGAACTGAAAAGACGAATCCGGCTCCAATCCTGACCCGCCCAAGCTTGCGTTTCTACCCAACGGCGCACAAGAGAAGGGACAACGCCCAGCACCGTAACTCCAGCTTGCTCGACAAACGCACAAAAGCCGGGCGTTGTAGGGGGTCCTTCATACAAAGCGACGGTCGCTCCCGCCCCCAGTCCCGCAAAAAGCAGCCAGGGACCCATCATCCACCCCAGGTTTGTGGGCCAAGCCACCACATCACCTGGCCGCAGGTCATGGTACAAATGCCCATCGGCCAGCGCTTTGAAGGCCGTGAGATGAGTCCAAGGAATGGCTTTAGGCGTAGCGGTAGTGCCTGAGGAGAAAAGTACCCCAATAGGATGATACGAACCAGCCCGATGAGGTTGGGTCAGCGGCTCCAAGTCCTCAAAAAAGGCTCGGTAAGGATAGACGTTATTGCGCAGGCGGGCTTGTAGGGCTTCCCCCGTCGCCAAGAGGTACGTGCGAGGTAGTCGGTACGCCTGGAGCCGGTCATACAAGGGCAAGAACTTCCCTTCGCGCACCAGTCCATCTTGTGTGAAGAAAAGCTGAGGTTGGACGATCTCGAGGCGAGCGGCGATTTCTTCGCCTGAGAGACTGTCTGGGATAGTAGCCACCGTAATGCCGGCGTAGAGGGCCCCCAGGTACAAAAAGATGGCTTCAGGACGCATAGGCAGACAAAGCGCGACGGTTTGGCCTGGCTGAAGGCCTCGAGCCCGAAAAGCACCGGCTACCTGGCGCACTTCGGTCAGCAGCTCTTCATACGTCCACGTGCGAGGAGCCCCCGCTATCGGGTAAAACACCAGCGCTACGTTTTGAGGATCGGCCCGGAAAAGGGCCTCCACGCTATTCCACACGGCCCCGGTTAGCCACCTGGGCTGGGCAATGTCCCCCTCCGGAAAAGCCAATATCTGCACGGGAGGCCGTTCAAAAGGAATATGGAGCCGCTGGAGCAAGTAACGCCAAAAATCCGCTCGTCGTTCTACGCTCCAGCGGTGTAAACTTTCATAAGAGGGGTGCCCCAACTCTTGGAGCACCACTTGCAGGTGAGGCTGGTGAGAGCCGAGCAGCTCGGGGTACCAAAGCGGTTCAAAGGGAGGCGTAGCCTTTTTTTGAAAAGCCTCCTCGTATGCTTGTATATGCCGGCTAAAATCCTTTTCTTCTCGGAGCGCAGGCAAGGCTGCCAGCCACCGCGCAGCGCCGTCCATAGTAGCAAAGATAGGGATTCGTACCTTGCACGGATGCAGCTGGCCCGGATCGTAAACGACCCCGTACATGGGTTTATCCGACTGCCGGAAGGGCGCGTCATGCAAGCGCTGGAACATCCCTACTTGCAACGGCTAAGGCGTATTTCGCAGTTAGGGCTGGCGCAGTTTGTCTACCCGGGCGCTACCCACACCCGTTTCAACCACGCCTTGGGGGTCCTTCACCTGGCCCAAGAAGCCCTCATGACCCTCCAGACTAAAGGCCTCTCTTTGCCTGCCGAAACTCAGGAAGCCACCCTCCTGGCCGCGCTCCTGCACGACATCGGTCACGGCCCTTTCTCCCATACCCTCGAAGGCCAGATTCTACCCCTCTCACACGAAGAGATAGGCCACCTCCTCCTGCAGAAGCTGGAAAAAGACCTGGGTTCGCTCCAGGAAGTGCAAGCCCTATGGCAAGGCACCCATCCCCAGGCTTTTTTGTGTGAACTGATTGCCGGTCAGCTCGACGTAGATCGCTTAGATTACCTGACCCGAGATAGCTTCTTCACAGGCGTGCAAGAAGGCATGGTAGGCACCGAAAGGCTCGTTTATACAATGACTGTGGCGGAAGGACGCCTTGTCATAGAGGAAAAAGGACTCAACTCGGTAGAGAAGTTTATCGTAACGCGCCGCTTTATGTACTGGCAAGTGTATCTGCATAAGGCGGTTTTGAGCGCGGAGCAGCTTTTGCGGCGCTGGTGGCAAGCTTGGCAGCATCATACAGGAAAGCCTTCCCTCTCCACGGTGGAGGAGTTTTTGAAGGTAGACGAAGCGCAAGTTTGGAGCTGGATTCATCAAGGGGCCGACTCGGCTTTTCCTCCCCTACGTGCACTCAGCCGTGCGCTGCTGTGGCGGGTGTTGTATAAGGTGAGGTTTGTTTCACCCGAGGAAGCTACTTCCCTACGAGAGGCCTGGGAAGCCTGCTTGCCGGCGGCCGCCCGGCCCTGGAAAGCCTGGTTTTGGACCGAAGGCCAGGCCGAAAACACCGCTTACTGGCCCGAAGGAACCGGAGAAATACCCGTCCTTGGGAAGGACGGCCGCATGCGCCCCCTTTCCGAAGTAGCCCCCTGGCTAAAAGGATTGGCTGGACCTACGAAACGGTTCTTTGCGGGTGGAATTCCCGCAGCTTCGCTTGAATCGCTTTTGCGGTAGCCTCAAACTCCTCAGGGGAAAGTTCCAAGCGGGGATTCTGGAAGTTGAGGTCAGCCATGCTGCGGATAGGCACGAGGTGAATATGGGCATGGGGCACTTCCAGCCCTACGACCGCGAAAGCTACCCGCTCACAGGGAATCGCCGCCTGAATAGCCCGCGCCACTTCCCGCGCAAAAAGCCACAAGCCCACATATAACTCTTCCTCCAGGTCCAGGAGGTAATCCACCTCTTTTTTAGGAATGGCGAGGGTATGCCCCCGCACCAGCGGCCGAATGTCCAAGAAAGCCAGATAATCCTGCGTCTCGGCGATTTTGTACGCAGGCAGCTTTCCTTCTACAATCTGGGAGAAAACGCTGGGCATTACGCAGGATAGTGGATTTGCATAATTTCGAACTCCAGGAGGCCGGCCGGCACCTGGACGGTGACCACTTCGCCTACGCGCCGTCCCAACAAAGCCTTACCTACAGGGGATTCCACCGAGATCTTCCCTTCTCGAATCTGAGCCTCCACGGCCGGAACTAAGGTATAGACCACTTCTTGCCGAGTTTTGCGATTGAGGAGCCTGACGGTAGCAAGGAGCCCTACTCGAGAAGGATCAAGCTGCGTAGGGTCCCACACTTGGGCTTCGGCCAGAAGGGCCTCCAGTTCTGCGATGCGCGCTTCGAGGAGGCGCTGCTCTTCTCGGGCGGCCTTGTATTCGGCGTTTTCGCTAAGGTCTCCTTTTTCCCGAGCTTCGGCGATAGCCGTAGCCACCTCCTGCCGACGGTGCGTCTTGAGGTGATGTAGCTCCTCGCGAAGCCGCTCAAAAGCTTCTCGCGTCAGAATCCGACTCATAGATAGAGACGCGCACCAATACTGTGGGTTCCGTTGAAGAAATAAGTAGGCCGGTAACTGTAGTCTATGCCGAAGGTAGAGTAGCGATTTTCGCCCGTGCGGAAGGGCAGCTCCACCGTAGCCCCAAAACTGAGCCCGTTGAAGGCATTCTGGGTTTTCTCTTGGCTGGTGATGTCTGGCTCCCACAAGTAGGCTCCCCGCACCATGAAGTAGTTTTTGTAGCGCAGCTCCAGACCTGTGCCCAGCTGGTTATTCTGGAAAGAGTGGGCGTAAAACCCAACCATGGGCACCACCGAAAAGAGGTAATCGGTATCCCCGCCCGTCCCTCCACTACTGGCTTCCCGACTCTTCAGTTCCACTTCCCCCCCAAACCCAAAACGGTACGAAGCCCCCAACAGCAGCACAGAAGGAATCTCAAAAGAGGCCGCCGGGGTTTGGACGACATTCGTAAAGGTACCGCCGGCCCCGCTAAGATTAGCTCGGGCCGAGAGACCTTCTCCCCGATATCGCATTTGCGGACCCACGTTGCGCAAGGCAACCCCTAACTTGAAGTTCCCTCGCTTGTCTCGGTATTGCACCCCCGCATCGAACGCCACCCCATTAGCCGCTGCGTCCGGAATAGACTCATGAATAAACTTCGCCGTAGCCCCCACAAATATACGATCATCCGCAAAGATCTTAGCGTAAGCAACCGATATATTCAAGATGGTGGGAGAAAAATAACCTAAGCCGCCATCGGGGTTATCAATGGTCGTCCGCTCGAATCGCCCCATGTCAAAAGCCATGACCGCCAAGCCTAAAGTCCCCCCATTCTTGAAGCCCTGCGCAAAACCGAAAGCATTGATGTTGATGTCGCTGCCCACGAGCCAACGCGTGTGGGAGAAGAGAAACTCCGTACGGCGCGTCAGAGCAATACCCGCAGGGTTGATGATCACACTCTCGATGCCGTAGCAGTTGCTGATGTTGAGGCCGCCCATACCGGAGCTGCGGGCATACGGGTTGATGAGGAGCTGGGTGGCGCCGGCTTGGCCCGCCCGTTCGGGGTTGCCGGCCAGCGCCACGCCTCCTAAAGCCAGAAGTATGAGGTATCGCTGCATATCAGTAGTTGTTGAGGTCCACTTGCGGCATGATAGCGAAAAACTTTATCACCTTTTCACCCAAGCCAGGAGCCTCAATGTGGATGATATACACCCCACTGGCTATAGGGACCCCATACTCATTCTTGAGATCCCATTCTATATCAGGCTCCTCGGAGTCTTTGCGGAAAGTGCGCACGAGCACCCCATTGAGGGTGAAGATACGAATAGTGCACCGTTGTGGGAGGTTGGTAATCTTAGCGCGGCTATCCACCTGGCTTATCTCGTAGCGGCCCCGGCCCACACCCGACCGGCCATAGAAGGGGTTTGGCACGATCCGGATCAGGTCAAGCGCATTCTTAGCGGTAGGAATGTCACCGACACGGGCCGCCACCTCACCCGTCGAAAACTCGAAAGTAGGGGACTGACCCGTAGCCGTCGGACTGTAGGACTTATTGACGGCCAGCGTAATGCGCACTTCGGTGGGAATGTCTTTGTAGTGCTTGAACTCATACTGCTTAGAGGCTATGCGCGGGAAACCTACCCAGGCTACATACTTGGTGAAAGAATCCAGCCGCACGGTATCCCCCGAAGCTCGACGGAAGGTTATCCCCCGTTCTTGACCGGCAGGTGTTTTCAGGAGGGGCGTAGAATCGGCTAAGGCCAACCACTGAGCAAACTGCCGACATTCGTCGTAAGGATAGGTGGTCACCAGAATCCAATGGCGCCCAGCGTACGCATCCCCCGAAGAGCCCGCCGTCGAGGTCGGGTTGAAGAGCATATCGTCCCCATTCTCGCCCCGGAACCAAGACGCCTCAGCAAAAAGGATGTTGACGCGCTCACCGGTCTCCAAGTTTACCGCATACCCAGGGAAGTAGCTGTAGCCCTGCGAGCTCACCGTGAGCGGTTCCGACCGGAAAGCCAGCGTATCTCCTTGCACCACGTCCCGGCTAAGCTGCCACTTAGCTACCCGCGGATAGCCCCGCCCTACCAACTGAGAAAGCGAAGGCGAAGGAGAGGATTCCAGAACCAAGCACTTACTCCACTTGCTGCGATCGGGGGTAATCACCACCTCTACGCTGGGTAGCTTAGAAAAGGTCACGTGCCAAGCGGCCACTGTCTGTAGGGGAGTAAGCGGAGGGGGAAGAGGACCTGTTAGGTTGAGCGCATAGGCCATTCCCATACCCACCTGCTCCGGCCTGGAAGCGTTGAACGGACTCCAAAGCCCAAAGGGAATCCAGCCTTTCTCGGCCGTGGTCTTATAAAAGGCTTTCACGTTGGCATCGTAAAAACCTATCCAGTTTTGAGTAGCAGGCGGCGCAGGATAAGGGGATTGCCCCCTACCACTGAAGGTAACCTGACAGGTTTGGTACTCAGGGACCGCCGGAGTAGGAGGCGTCCCCGAAGGGCTCCCTGGCCCTTGAGTCCAACCTACCGTAGCCGGATCAAACGTACTCCACCAAGGCTTATTCGGATCGGCGTACTCAATCTTGATATCGATCAGACCGTTATTCTTGTCCTGGAGAAAGTAGTAAGTATCCGGGTTATTGGTACCACAAAGCCACGGGTACTGCGAGGCCTTATAGAAGCGACCTTCGATGCCCGGGTCCAAGGGCTGCTTGAGCGAAATAGAGATGCCATGGCCTGGAATCACCCGCTCGGTCCCTGCTTGATAGCGATTTAGGAGGAAGTTCCAGGTGTTTTTGGCATAGTCCCAGTCGGCTGCCGCCAATGCCGCCCACGAAGTATAGATGAGCTGATAAGGCTGTCCACTGCCTGCAGGTCGCCCATAGAGGTCCCATTCTTTGACCAGGTAGATAGGGTCGCCAGTAGGAGAAGTAATCGTGTCTCGCACGGTGGTGTCCACATTCACGACGAGGCGATAATCGTAGGGCTTGACGAGCTTGGGATCCACCACTTTGACGGTGAAGGGCCCAGCACCGGCCTCATAAGTCACCGGATTGGCCCGATAGGGCGGTGAAAAGAGCCGCTGCTCCGCCTCTTGCGTGAGGCGAAGTAGATGGCCACCATTGCCCTGACCTTGCACCCGAGAAATCTTTATCCCGTCTCCATACGCGCTGGCCAAGACCGTCCCCATTTTCTCAAACTCGACTTTGTGGGGCACCGCTTCATAAGCACGCACATTATTGCGCCCTAAAATAAAGCGCACATACTTATTCGCGGTATCACCATTATAAGCATAGGCTACAATCATGAAGTAGTACCGCCGATAGTTGACTAAGCGCGGGTCCGTTCCTTCGGCAAACTTATCCTCGGTGACCCGCAAGGAATAAAAGAGCCCCTCGTCTTTGCCACTGACCATGACTTTGTCGACAATGAGGGGTTGGGACTGACCAGGCACATTCAGCTCTTCGCGGTTGACAATGGTGGTGACGCCATTTTTGATGTCACATTGGGCAATCAGAGCGGCTTTATTGGGGTCTTGGAGGTCTGTCACCCCCACGCGAGCATCCCGGAGCTGATAGACAAGGTAGCCTTCGAACCTATAGTAGGGATCTTGAAAGCCCTGCGCAGCAAAAACAGGACTCCGCTGAATGTAATCTTCCCGATAGTTATTGGAAAGGGGATTCTTATAGCCCCATTTGAGGATAAGCTCCCGATCCAGCTCTACAATCTCTAGGTCTGGGGCATCAGGCCCCTCCACGAGCTGGAAGTTGTTGTCAAAAAGCGCCTGAGCGATATCGTCGGCCTGGAAAAGGAGGCACACCGAACCAATTCGTCCATCTCCCCCCACAGCGTAGATGGCGTTGGCATCGCGAGCCCAAGGCACACCAATCACGATCGTATCTACGGCGCCGGGCTGCAAGGTAAAAGGCCCCGCTGACTGAAGGTAGCGGCGATCAAAAGGAGAGTTCCCCGCTGAAGCCTCATCCCATCCCGGGGCCGGTGGATTGAACGGACAGGCTGAGGCCTGGGCCGCCCCACCCGGATAACCGGTGTACACGTAGTTAGTCACGGGACCCACCCCGCCATAAGCATTCCCACCATTGGCGATCATGGGCGAGCCGTCTTTCCAAATAGAACGCATGTAGTTGTAAAAGTGTATCGGATTAGAAGGGTTACCCCGCACGCTAAAGTCGTTTTCATAGTAAGCGAAGTTGGTCATTTTCATGAGCTGCCCATTATCTCCACGAGGACCTCGGAAGAAATCCGTGCCAATGGCCGGAGGGTTGCTTCCATAACCGTTAGGAGGATCGTCGTAATTGTCCCCATTGTAGCAAAAGCCCAGCCCCCGAGCAGTGTCACAGCCCACGTAATCATCACTATAAAAGCCCAAATCAGAATCTACCCATACCCCCATATAGGCCTGCGTGAGAGACAAAGTACCCCGATTGATGATGCGATAGCGGTAAAAAGTCATGTTGTTGATCTGATCGGTAGTAGAAAAAGCAAACGCGAGAGCCTGTATTTCAAGTCCTATAGAGGGTGCTCCTGTTTCCGTGTGTACATTGCCCTTGTCGTTGTAGACCCACCAAATAGCCATATCTCCTAACACATCCGGGTAATCGCCCGCGGCTGGGGTGTAGTCCCCATCGCCATTGACATCTACAAACGGGGCAAGGAAGCGGTCAAAGCCCGGGGTCGTATTGATAGCGGGCCAGCTGGCTACATTGGGGTAGTTACCTAAGTTGAGGTTGTTGGGGTCGGCCTGATAAGCGGCTCGGAAAGCATTGATTTCCTGGCGAGTGATGACAAAGTGGCGATCCCACTGCTGGCAGGTCGCGGCATCGGTGGTGGCTTGCAAGGAAAGCGGCCCAGCAAAATAGTCCGTCCCACTTTGTCGGTAGGTTTGAGCCGCCAAGCGCAGGCGTCCCGCCGCATCCAGCCCCCCTACCCACACCGCATGCGCAAACATGGAGTGGATAGCCGGCACCCCCGGCGGCACCTTGGGAATCTCGTACCGAGGATTGTTCACCAAGTCCCACCACATGTCCCCTCCATTGTGAATCAGGCACCGCACGTTGTTGATGTCGAGCTGCACACTGGACGAAGGCAAGACGCAGTTGTTGGCCGTACGGGGCAAAACTCGCCTCTCTACCGACCCCAGGATTTCCCGCCCCAGCAGCAGGGAAAACCCTATAGTCGCGAGCAGGACACTTCGCACAAGGCCCAGGTATCGCATATCTCTACAAAGTTAGGCGTTTAGAAGGAAAATAGCAAGCCCAGCCGGATGCGGAGAGGAGCCCCCAGGTTGGCCGGGTTTTTCTCTTTGAGCCGGTACAGGTATTCGAAGCTCTCCTTAGAGTACTGGCTACGAGCCAGCTGCTGCCCCACCGGCGACTGGATATAACCGCTGTCATCCGGCAAGCCCGTGTAAGGATAGACCTCCAGCACATTCCGTTGGTTGAAGGCATTGAGGAAGATAACGTAGACATTCAAGATAGACTGTTTATCCTCTCCTCGTCGGATGATAAAGTCGCGATCGACGCGAATATCGAACCGATTGTACCAAGGGAGGTTATTAGAGAGGGGCTGGCCACTGATGAGATTGACCGGGTTCACCCCAAACTGCACATCGGCGGGGTTAGGCAGGAGATAGCGGGTATAGGGACGGCCCGAACCGAGATTGTAGGTGATGTTGATGCCGGCCCCCATGAGAGGATAGATGGTTTTGCCCCCCAGGGTGAGAGCCGGTCCTTTGACGCCCCGCTCGAGAAAACGAATGTCCGCCACCCCCGTGAAAGTATGCCGCTGGTCAAACGATAGGGGTAAGAGAGACCGAAAGACATTGAAGCCTTCGATGCTTCCAATGAGGGCTCGGCTCGACGTAGCCGAGGAACCCGTGCCCTGCGCATACTGAAGCGTATACGCAAAACGCAGCTCCAGCACCCCTATCCGACGAATGTCTAAGTCCACATTGATGCCTTTTACGGTCGCAAAGTCAAGATTCTCAAAGCTTGTATAGTTGACAGGGTAGCCGCCGTAGAAAGAGAAAGACTGGACCATATCCCGCATCTCTCTGTAGTAGCCCGCTATAGAGAGAGCTATGTTTTGCGTAAGAAGCTGTTTGAAGCCCACTTCAAAGTCTATAGTCTTTTCAGGACGCAGACGAGGGTTGGCTATATCGAGGGTAGCGTTTTGGATAATGAAGAGGTAATCCACGAACTGGGCCACTTGGCCGGAGCGGGGCCGCTGCGTAAGCACATCGTAGTGGGCAAAGAAGGTCGCTTCATCGGAGATGGGGAAGGAGAACGAAATACGGGGCATAATGTTGATTTGAGGCTTGTAGTCCTCAAACGCGTCGTAGGTGAGGCTGTCAGCCTTGAGGTGAGGTAAAGCTCGGCCCCCCGAAGCCCGAATGATGGCTAACGCACTGGTAGGCGCGCCATTGGCGTCATACCAGGTATTGTCTTTCCGATAGCCGATGATTCGCGTAGGATTGAGCGCATTGTCTACATAAGCCACCCAGTCTCCTCCTACCCCTTGCGGCAGGCTGATACCGAGCAACCGGGCCGTTTCCTCCGCCCGATAAAACGGCCGGATAATGTACGGATCACGCAGCACCGGAAGGTTGGCGTCAAAGCGGTCTACCCGAACCCCCAGGTTGAAGAACATCTTGTCGAACTCAAACTTATCCTGCGCATACAAAGCTACATAGGTCGGAGCAAAGGCGTTTTGGGGGCGGTTTTCTCGATCGGTGAAAAACTTCTCCGGCGCGACCCGCCGAGCTTTTTCTCCCCACGCCGTGTACCCCTGATAGAACACCGCCGGGTTACCGCCAGCATACAGGTCGTTAATGTCAAACATACGCAGGTCAAAAAAGCTCGGATCCATCGCATCCGGGCTGATGAAATCCCGCCCATCTACCGGCAGCCCCAGCTTTTCTCGCATCTTCTTGTCAAAGTAACTCTGCTGATCGGCCTGATACAAAGGTAGGTATCGAATCGTATCGCCCGAGATAATAGGGTTGTTTCTATCCAGTTCTTGCAGGTGCCGGTTAGCATAGAGCCGCATGAGGTTCCACAAGCCGTTGGATCCCGTGAGGAGAACTTGATAAAATCGAGAATACCGCTGGTCAAACTCGAATCCTACTTTGATGTTGTGGCGGCCCAGTTCTACGCCTGCTTGGCCCGTGACACGAAACATGTCGGTATTATCAAAGCTCGGGCCGCCCGTAGCGATGTACCCTTGCCCCAGGTAGAGGTTATAAATAAGCGTTTGCGCCCCTAACAGACCGTTTACGTTCCCCCCCAGCTGCAAAAGGTCCACATAACTCCGAACGCGTCCACTGGGCTCTACCTGTAAAGTGTAGGGATTGAAGAGCAGACGAGGGTTTTGGGCCAGATAGTTGTAGATGTATGTGTTATAGTTGGCCAGCACCGGATGGCTACTATTGGCCGGGTCGAAGAGATACTCATTTTCCACATAACCTACCGTCTCATAAGCAGGTAAGTTTCCGTTGACGAGGGTGGGCACTACCAGCTCGGCGTACCGCGTTTCGAAGCGCCCGATATGTCCATGGCGGAACCAGTCGATCTGATCATAGCGCCACCAGTTTTTTATGAACTGCGGATCCGCCGTACGCCCGTCAAAACGAGTGAAGTCAAACTGGAGGGTGTAAAAGAAGCTGCGCAGCAAACTGCCCGTATCACCGGGGAAAGTCTGCTGGAGCCGCACAAAAGTGCGCAGGGTACGAGCATCCCGCACCGCGACGCGGTCGTACGCCAAGAGCGAACGACTCAGGTTCCATAAATCCCGCCTGGAGTCTTCGATCCCGAAGCCGAACTTAAGAAAGGCGTTTTCGGCCAAGCGTAAGTCTGCGCGGAGGTTGGCCCGCACTTGTCGAAGGGTAGCTCCCTGACGATATTTAATGTTTTCAATGTCAGCGGGGGTGAGGAAGTTGGCCCGATTGACGAAGAAGGCCTGCCCCGTCCCAAAAGGCGTGAGAGGAGTGCGCCGCAAGTCTTCCAATAAGTCGGACTTCACTCGATACACACCGCCATAAGGGGGGTCGTAGTCCCGCTCGCGTTGATATTCCATCGTGAAGGCATACCCCAGAATAGGGGTTTTGGTGCCGTCGTCCGCCGCGCGAGAAAAGATCGGCCCTGACGTATTGAACGCAAACAGGTTGTACTTATAGGGATCGGTGAGCTGACTGGACTGGACTTCACCGCCGAAGGTGTGCCGAGCACTGGGCCCCCCTGTCGTGATTTGCACTACCCCCCCCATTACATCGCCAAACTCAGCCGGAATGCCCCCTGTATACACCGAAAGCTGCGAAATACCCCGCTGGGGCATCGCAAACGTACCGATTACCCGCACCCCATCTATAAAGTATTGGGTCGCATCTCCTCGAGCCCCCCGCACATTGATACCCGCACCGAACTTATCATCTACCTGATAAACCCCAGCACTCGTAGCGAGAAAAGTATTGATATTCCGGGTGCCCATCTTCTGGATCTGCTCGAGCGTAATGGTTTTACCCGTTACAGTTTCGTCTTTTTCAAAGAGAGGAACTTTATAGTCTACGATGACTTGGGTTTGGGTCTCTACACTGGACTCCATGTTGATGTCCAGGACGATGGTGCGGTTAGCGGTCACGACTACGCCGCTTATAGTGAAGGTCTTGCCCGCATAGCTGGCTCGCACATCGTAGGTACCTGGAGAAACCGGCGCAATGCTGTATTCCCCATTCTCGTTGGTGTTGGTGCCCCCCTTCACAATCCCGTTTTGCAGGATCACCACCGTAGCAAAGGCCAGCGGTTCGCGAGTGACCTTATCCCGGACCACACCCCGTATCTTACCGGCGTCTTGCTGAGCCAGGAGGCAGGGGACGAGACTCACCCCCACCAGCGTAGAAAGTAGCTTTCTAAGCATATACGTGCGACTTTACTCAGGACAAATATACAGCGAAACCCTGATACGCAAGCCCAGGCCAATCAGGGCCGTATCTTTGCCCCCATGGAGAAACGCCTCATTGTGATAGGCGGAGGTCCCGGCGGCTACGTAGCCGCTATCCGAGCTGCCCAGCTGGGCTTTCGTGTACAACTCATAGAAAGAGAACGGCTGGGAGGCATCTGCCTCAACTGGGGCTGCATTCCCACCAAAGCCCTCCTCAAATCCGCCGAAGTGCTGGAGTACCTCCTAAATGCGGAGACGTACGGCTTCAAAATCCACCCACCTCAGATCGACTTTCCCCAGATTATCCAGCGCAGTCGCCAGGTAGCCGATAAAATGAGCCGCGGTATAGACTACCTGATGCGCAAGAACAAAATCGAGGTCATTCACGGAACCGCTCGTTTGCTCCCCTCAAAAGAAGTAGAAGTGACCTCCGAGAAAGGCGAAAAACAACGGCTCCAGGCCCCTCACATCCTCATTGCTACCGGCGCCCGCCCCGCTAACCTCCCTCACATTCAAATAGATGGCAAAACCATCCTGGGCTACCGCGAAGCGATGACCCTCTCTAAGCAGCCCGAAAGCCTGCTGGTCATTGGCGCCGGCGCTATCGGAGTGGAGTTTAGCTACTTTTACCATACCCTGGGCACTCGCGTCACCCTCGTAGAAGCCCTTCCCCATATCCTCCCTCGAGAAGACGAAGAGATCGCCCGTGAGCTGGAAAAAATCTACCGCAAAAAAGGCCTCACCCTCCTCACCAGCACCCAAGTAACCCACATAGAAAAAACCCGCAAAGGCCTCAAAGCTACCCTGCAAACCCCTAAAGAAACCCTCGTAGTGGAAGCCGAAAAAGCTTTGCTGGCGGTGGGCATTACCCCCAACACCGAAGGCTTGGGTCTGGAAGAGCTGGGTATACAGCTGGAAAAAGGGCGCATTCCTGTAGATGCGTATTACCAGACTTCGGTACCCGGCATCTACGCTATCGGAGACGTGCTCAACACACCCGCCCTGGCCCACGTGGCCTCCATGGAAGGGATCATTTGCGTAGAACATCTTGCCGGCCTAAACCCGCAGCCCCTGGATTACTCGACTATCCCCAACTGTACCTATTGCCAACCGGAAGTCGCCTCTATGGGCTTGACCGAAAAAGCCGCCCGAGAAAAAGGATACGACATCAAGGTCGGAAAGTTTCCCTATACCGCCTCGGGCAAAGCGTCGGCCATGGGCAAAAACGAAGGCTTAGTGAAACTCCTCTTCGATGCCCGGTATGGTGAACTATTAGGGGCCCACATTATAGGACCCAATGCGACAGAGCTGATTGGAGAACTGATTGTGGCGCGGCGGCTGGAAACCACCGGCCACGAACTGGCCAAAACCATCCACCCCCACCCCACCCTCTCCGAAGCCATCATGGAAGCGGCCGCCGCCGCTTACGGGGAAGTAATTCACCTCTGACGCCGCCGAAAAATCACCAGATTACACCGATCCCAGATCTTTTCCCAGGCTTGCGAACGCTGCAGAGCTAAAATATCCCTTTGTAGTTCTTGTGAACTCATAGGCCAGGGATTGGGATCCTTTTGTAGGAGCGCTATATAGTCTGCCTGTGCGCCGCCAGTTGGCCACAGATAATAGCGCGGCCGAGCCGGAATATGAGGCAAAAGCCGACTCGTTGCGGCCACCGACGCCCCTCTCGGAATAAGGGAAAGACCTTCATGGACACAGGCGTAGTTATACTCAGAAGAATAATGATCACAGCGGTACCATAGCAGCTGTTCTTTATGAAGCCATACAGAGTAGGTGTCCTGCATTATGAAGATATTCACCAAGTGAGCTCCCATCGCCCCACTCCCTAAGGCCACCCAGAAAGCCTTTCGTCCTCTCCATCTTTCGGCCACATGGAGAACGGCAAAAGGCAAAATACACACAAACTCAACACTATACTGGGCTAAGATACCCCACTGCAACGGATCAACGGCTAATGTCTTGTATAGTATCACGGGAAAAAGCAAAGCAAAGTACAAAGGGGCAAAAAGAAAAGACCACCCCCCTGACCAAAGTAAAGTCCAATACAGTTCGGATTTGATGAACCGGTAGCGCCCATCATCCAAAGGCGATTCGAAAAGAAGGCTCCAAACGAGTTGGGGCTTAGTTAGGAAGGTTCGTAGTACCCCAAGGTAAGAAAATCCGGGTTGGGGCGCCTGACCATTGGCTGCCGCCACCGGATCAGAGGCGGCTAAGTAACCATACAAACCCGCGGTGCGAGAGGCTTCAATGGCTACCCCTTCTGGTACCTTATAAAGAAAATGCCCTCCTACGAACCAGAGGGTCGCCCCCAAAGCCATAGCCAAAAGCCGTTTCCGACGTTCGGCCTCCACGTAGAAAAAACAAAGTACCAAGGCTATCCAAACGCCCCATAAAGCCAGGTTCTCTTTAGCCGCGATAAATATCACCCAACCCAGGTAGGCGATCCCATACCGGCGCGTTTCCAACCCCAACCACACAAAAGGCAGACCCATGATACCCACCACTATCTCATGAAAGTCAAACCCCAATGCGCTGGTGATACCCCACATCCCCCAGAAATGCCCATGCACAAGAGTAGCAGCCCAAGGCTCCCGCAGCCGAACCCACGCATACGCAAACACCCCTATCGCTGCTACGCCAAAACACAGCACTTGGAAAGTCAGAACCCCCCAAGCACCCCCTATTTTGTAGAAGGGTACAGCCAAAAAGAAAACGGGCGAGAAGTGGGGTAAAACCATTTGCAGCTTAGCCGTGGGGCTTGGCGAGATGCTGCTCGAAGAAAGGGGCGGAGGGATAAGGCCTCCTTGCGCATGAAAGTCTATAACCTGAAGCGAATAACCTAAATCCAACGCATAAGTCCGAAAGTTATAATGATTGGGCAGAGAGATAAGAAAGCCTATAGTAACAAAAATCACCCATATGACGGCATTGATTACTTTTACCTTAAATGGCATACTCAGCGTAGTATTCTCGTGTATCGAGCTCGCACAAATCCAGGAATCGCGTCACAAAACCCAAAAAACTCTGCGGACTCTAACCTCCATGTAGATTCGGGAAACTCTGGAAAAAACACTTCTGCTTTTGTCTGCATGTAAACCCAGCTCAAGAGAAGCTCTTTCACTTGGGGCAGAGCAAGGGCCCACTCGTAAATCTGCGCTCCCCCCGCAAAAAAGACAGGTCTTTTCTCGCTCTGGAGGGCCTGCAGCAGGGCTGCCTTATCGGAGAAAAAACGTACGCTTGCCAGCGATGAGCGTAGCTGGCGGGACAGCACCCATAGCTCTCTGCCCGGGAGAGGCCGACCCAAACTTTCCCAGGTGCGGCGCCCTATCACGAGCACCCCCCCCCAGGTCTCCTGCCGAAAAAGCCGAAGCTCCATGGGAATGTGCCATGGCAAGTGCCCTCCCACTCCTATTCCCCGATCATACGCCGAGACCGCCGCAATGACTTTCCACATTTCTCCTTTACAAAGGTATACCTATCCGGTATACCTATCGTACCTTTGTGAGGTGGAGCCTTGGATTTACCTGGACTATGCGGCCTCTACGCCGCTGGACCCCGAAGTGGAAGCCGCGATGCTCCCCTACCTGCGCGCTACGGGAAACCCCTCCTCCATCCATGCAGCAGGGCGATCTCTCCGCACCGCCATCGAAGAAGCCCGCACCACCATCGCCGAACTCCTCGGCGCAGACCCCGGCCAAATCGTTTTCACCAGCGGCGGCACCGAAGCCGATAACCACGCCCTCCGCGGCGCGGTCGAGGCTTGGTCTATCTCCCACATTCTCTACAACCCCACCGAACACCACGCCGTCCTCCACACGGTAGCAGCGCTGGCCCACGAAGGCAAAGTCCAGGCTCATCCCCTCCCCATAGATAGCGTCGGCCGAGTCGAACTGGAGGCCCTGGAAACCCTGCTCCAAAAATACCCCCGCAGCCTCGTAGCGGTAATGTACGCCAACAACGAAATCGGCACCTTACAGCCTGTACACGAGATTGCGGCGCTGTGCCAGCGATGGGAAGCCCTCTACCTTTGCGACACCGTCCAAGTGATGGGCCTGGGATGGGTCAACGTACAAGAATGGCCCGTAGATTTTGCCACCGCTTCCGCGCACAAGTTCTACGGACCGAAAGGGGTAGGTTTTTTGTACCGGAGAAAGCCCATCCGGAGCCTACTCACCGGAGGCGCTCAAGAACGGGAGCAGCGCGCCGGCACCGAAAATGTAGCCGGTATTGTGGGCATGGCTTTCGCTCTCAAAAAAGCCTACGAACAAAAAGACTCGTACGAAGCGCACCTGCGCCAGCTCAAAGCCTACCTCCTCCAGCAGATACAAGCCTCTTTTCCACAAGCGGTACTGCATGGGGATACCCGCCCTGAAGGGAGCCACCCTGGCATCTTGAACTTTGGCCTGCCCCCCTCCATAGCCGACGACATGCTGGTGCTACATTTGGACTTGGCGGGGGTGTGTGTATCGGGCACTTCGGCCTGCGCCTCGGGAAGTGGGCATCCCTCGCATGTGCTCCAAGCCCTGGGCCTCTCGCCCGAAGAAGCCCAAAGATCCCTACGGTTCTCGTGGGGCAAGTACACCGAACCTCACCACTTCGACACGGCCCTCCAAGCTCTACAGGGGGCCCTTTCCTTGCCTACATGAGGCTCCCCGGCTTAGAAGAGAAGTATGAGATCCTCCGCGCCCTCGGAGAAGGCGGAATGGGCATTGTGTATCTTGCGCTTCAAAAGCGCATCAACCGCAAAGTCGCCATCAAGTCGATAGCCCCTTATCTGGCCCGGGACCCGGCGGTTCGAGAGCGGTTTGCTTCGGAAGCGGCGGTGCTGGCGCGCCTAAATCACCCCAACATCGTCACCCTCTACGACTACATCGAAGAGGAAAACGCCCTCTACCTCATCATGGAGTACGTGGAGGGCCAGTCGCTGGCTGAACTGCTCAAGGCCGGCCCGCTCCCCTTGGACTTGATCGAAAAGTATTTTACCCAGGTGCTGGAGGCCTTTCAGTATGCCCATGAAGAAGGCGTGATCCACCGAGACATCAAGCCGGCCAACGTGATGATTACACCGGGAGGGCGGGTCAAAATCTTAGACTTTGGGGTAGCTCGTCTTTTACAGACTGATCACAGCCTCACCCGCACCGGCATGCGACTGGGCACCCTCCTCTACATGAGCCCCGAACAGGTCAAAGGCGAAAAAGACATAGATGCGCGCTCCGACATCTACTCTTTAGGGGTTATGCTGTATGAACTTCTCACCGGCAGACCCCCCTACCCTACTGATCTCAGCGAGTTTGACCTGAGTCTGAAAATCGTCAAGGAACCGCTTTTTGATCTGAGCCGACCGCCGGCTGAGATTCCGGCTCGCCTCGTGGAGGTGATCCTCAAAGCCACCGAAAAAGACCCTGCTTATCGATACCCTTCGTGCAAGGCCTTTTTGGAAGAGTTTCAAGCCGCTTTTGGGGGAGAACGCTCTTGGACCGCCCCGGCTACGCGCGTGCTTTCCGAAGCAGAAAAACCCCGTCCTCGAAGGCTTCCGTGGGTGCCGGTTGTAATAGCTTTTATAGGGATTGCGGGACTGGGGGTGGGACTCTGGTGGTTACTCGGCCCCTCCACCCAAGAAGGGGAGAAAGGGGGTATCAACCCCGAGCCCTTCCAACCGTTTTCAGAAACGCTCAACGTAGTGATAGCCCCTCCCATAACCCCCGCCAGCCCGGCCCCCTCTGTTTTACGCAACCAAAGACCCTCCTCGTCGCTTCCTTCTCGGCGCCGCCCTTCCCAAGAACCCCCTTCGGAGCCGGCCTCTATGCCCGCCGCGCCTTCGGCTGAGCCGCCCACGGCTCCTACCGGCCCACAGCTGGTGCCGCAGATCGAAGATTTTCGCCGCACGACCTTTCTGGAAACCAAAGCCGTCCTACAAGTACGCAACACCGGCGCCGAGTCTTCAGCGCCTACCCGAGTGGTGGTGTACCTCCTCAACAAAGCCGGCGAAGTGAAACGCACCGATACTTTGCTCGTGCCGTCGATCCCTCCTGCCAGCACCTGGAGCAAGTCGCTGCGCTACATGGTAGCGGGCGTATACGGCATGCGTGCCCAAGTAGCGGAATGACATGCGAGGATATTGGCGTGCTTCGCTCAGCCCCGCTTACAACTTCTTTTTGGCCCTGGTCCTGCTCGTAGGGTATGAAGGCATCCTACGTCTGAGCTCCACACCCACCTCGCAGCGTAACCTCGTCGAGGTATGGCTGACCCGTCTCGTAGGGTGGGCTTCCCCCTATGAATGGGTTCTCTCTGTGGTAATAGCCCTGTTAGGGGTAGTGTATGTGTACTTCATTCGGCGGGAGAGCACTCGGCTCACGGATTGGGTTTTCGGGCTGATGATCCTCGAAGCGACAGCTTGGGCAGCGGCCTTATATAAACTGCTGCCCTGGCTAACCCGCGCTCTCTTTCCCCCCCCTGCCCAACTCAACCCCTTTGCCCCAGCCTTCTGGGAAAGCGTAGCCCTCTGTATGGGAGCCGGATTCTATGAAGAACTGTTTTTTCGCCTCCTCCTGGTAGAAGGGCTGCTGTACCTTTCTACTGGACTGCGCCCCCGAAAAGCCACGGCTTTCCACTACCTTGTGATCTGGACCCTTTCGGCCATGCTTTTTTCTGCCGCCCATTTTCTCTATGAAGAGCCTACCTCTTACGCTTTCTGGTACCGGTTTTTGTTTGGTTTGTTTATGAGCGGGCTGTATCTTTTGCGGGGTTTCGGGATTGCGGCATGGAGTCATGCGATATATGACATGGCGGTTCTATGGTGGCGTTAGGCCGCCCGTGGCACCTCAAAGAGCTTGCGCAAATCACCGGAGGCTACCTTCTTGGCTCAAATCGAGTGGTGCGCTACTTGGCCTGGGATACCCGGGCCCTCAAAAGCGGGCAGGATGTACTCTTTGTAGCGCTACGAGCGGCTCGAGACGGGCACACTTACTTAGCCGAGGCGTTTGATCGAGGGGCCGTGGCCAGTCTGTGCGAGAAGCCCTTATCAGGCCCGCCTGCTCAACTGGTTGTGCCCGACACCTGGCAAGCCCTGTGGAAGTGGGCTACTGCCTGGCGCAAAACCCTTCCCTATCCCCTCTTAGCCATCACCGGGGCCATCGGCAAAACTTGGGTCAAAGAATGGCTGACCTACCTACTTGAAGGCAAGCTTGTCGCGGTTCGGAGCCCAGGCAGCTTCAATAGTCGCTTGGGGGTACCGGTCAGTCTTTTGAGCTTTCCGCGGGAGGCTGAAGTGGGGTTGGTGGAAGTGGGGTTCACCGAGCCGGGCGAGATAACCCTACATGCAGAGATGGTGGCGCCTACCTGGGGCCTACTGACCGCCGACTCTTCTCGACATCTCGAAGCCTTTCCCGACAGAGAAGCCCGCGCCCGGGAAACCTTCCAGCTTTTTGCGATGGCTGAGTGGATCGTCGCACCCCAAGAGCCGGCTTACCTCACGACGGGGCCGCAGTCGCGCATGCGATGGGTGGGCGAAACAGGAGATTTTCGTTGGCAAGCTCACACTCCCTGGGAAGGGCTATGGTGGCTTCCGGATGGACGTTCGCTACCGGTTCGACTACCCGAAAAGAGCCCCTTTGCCTGGCAGAACGCCATGCTGGCCGCTGCGGCGGCGTATCAGATAGGAGTTCCAGCCGAACACCTACAAGCGCGCTTGGCCACCTTACCCCCCTTACCTCATCGCCTCCAATGGATTTATGACGCCGAAGGGCGCCTCTGGATAGACGACACCTACCACGCCGACAAAGAATCCGTCTTAGCCGCCCTCCAAGAAATAGTCTCCCTGCAAGCCCTCCACCCCGTCGTAATCTTGAGCGACTTTGCCCCCTATACCCTCGCTGCCCACGAAGAGGTGGTGGCTTTTTTGCGGGCCCACTTCCCGCCGGAAAAGGTTCATCTCATAGGTCCGCTTTTTAGCCAGGTGGGGTGGGGGAACTGCTACCCGGATAAGGAGAACTTCCTGCGGGAAGCTCGCCCTTCTGGACGGGTTTTCTTTGTCAAGGGAAGTCGCCGACACGCGCTCGAAACGGTGCTACCTCACCTCATGGGCCAGGGGCTGGCTCCCGAACTGCGGGTAGATTGGGAAAAGGTGTATCGAAACCTGGCCTATTTGCGATCCCGTATGCCGGCAGGCAGCCGAATCTTAGCTATGCTCAAAGCGGAGGCCTACGGCGGGGGCGACCTGGGCATGGCGCATTTTTTAGTGCGACAGGGAGTGGATTATCTGGGCGTGGCGTATGCCCGAGAGGCCCTCCGCTTACGGGAAGCCGGCCTCACAGTCCCTATCGTAGTCTTCTACCCCGGCCAGGAACCCATAGCCCTGTACCAAGCCGCCGAACTGGAAGTAGCCGTAGGCACGTGGGAAGCCCTCGCTTACTGGGCCGGCCATGTGCCCCTCCATGTAGAGTTTGACACAGGCATGGGGAGAATGGGCTTTCTACCCGAGGAACTCCCCGCCGTAGTCCGCTTCCTCCAGGAGAAAAAAGCGCAGGTGCGGGGCCTTTTTTCCCATCTGGCCCAGGGAGAAGCCCCCTATGATCCAGCCACCCAACAGCAAAAGCAGCGGTTCGCGGCGGTGTATGAAGCTTTCAAGCAGGCTTTTCCTGACGCGCTTGGGCACCTGCTCAATACCGCTGGGGTACTTTCTCTGGAGAAAGAGACGGCTTACGATATGGTCCGGATAGGGATAGGTTTATACGGTGTGCTACCGCCCCTCGAAGAAGCCACCAGCTTATATGCCCCCATCCTACGGGTACGCGAGTACGCCGAAGGCCAGCTCTTGAACTATGGCTTTTCGGCGCGGCTACCCCGCACCGGTAAAGTAGCCACCGTCGCCATCGGGTATGGAGATGGCCTTTTACGAGGGGGCGCCCATCCCAACGGCCACTTTTTCTGGCAAGGGCAAAAACTGCCTATCTTACCCCCCCTCAATATGGACCTCACGCTGGTATTTGCGGGGGACCTTCCTCTCTCGCCGGGGGACCCAGTCGAGGTGTGGGGGCCCACTCGACCCTTGCGGGCCTTTGCCGAGGCTTGGAATACCACCCCCTACGAAGCTCTGGTACGGCTCTCTCGGCGCGTGCGCCGCATTTACAGTTGGGGCGGACTATGAAGCTGCTCAGGTTAGGGGTAGGCCTCCTCCTACTTTACGGGCAAAGTCCCGATTCCACACAGGCGGTGCGATTTCTACAGAAGGAAGTGCGACGATTATGCCGGTTTGAAGGGCGGGCGCCACTAACCCCCGGCGGCAAAAAAGCCGAAGCCTACCTGGTCAAGCGATTCCGGCAGATGGGCTACTCCCCGCAAAGGCAAGTCTTCTCCCTGTCGGTGTACCAAATCACTCGCGCCGAAGCCCGAGCGCAGACAGGCCGCCAGGGGAAGCGCTGGAAGCTCGGAGAAGACTTCTTACCTGCCGCTGACTGCCCTCCCCTTCGAGGTGAATGGTCTATAGATACCTTGCCCAGGGAAGGGTACGCTTGGTGGGTAACCGCCCCTCGACCGCTGGCTGCGGTGCGCCAGCTTGCCCGAGATCGCCGGGTGGCAGTGGTGATCTACCCCGTACAACGCCTTGTGGGTAGCATAGCGCTGGAGCCGGATAGCATAGCGGTGGTTTATCGGCGACAAGACCTTCCTCCAGCGCAGCGGATAGCCTTTCGTATTGAAGGTCGCCTCGTACAAGGGCAAGCAGCCAATGTGTGGGTAAAACGCGCCGGCCAACGCGCCGATTCGGCGTGGGTCGTAGGGGCACACTACGACCATCTGGGGCGGATGGGTTCCCTGACTTTCTGGGGTGCTAATGACAACGCTTCCGGTACGGCGCTTCTTTTGCTTTTGGCTCAGCGGCTGGCCCAAAGTCCTCCGCCCCCCTATGACGTGTATCTGGTGGCTTTTACGGCGGAGGAGTTAGGGCTGATAGGCTCGCAGGCGTGGGTTATGGCCCCACCTTATCCTTTAGCTCGGCTTCGGGGCATGCTCAACCTCGACTTGGTAGGCTTTGGAGAAAAAGGCGTCGCCGTAGTGGGGGGCAGCGATCAACCAGACTTTTGGACCCGCATCGATAGGGTGCGCGTGGAGCAAGGATGGAAAGTGGCGTTGCTCGTGCGACCCAATGCCCCCAATAGCGACCATTACCCCTTCCGAGAAAGGGGCGTTCCGGCCCTCTTTTTCTACCTACAAGGGGGGCCAGGCTACTACCACGACGGACAGGACCGCCCCGCCACCCTAACTTGGCCAGGTACGTACCCCCTCCTGCGATGGATAGAAAAGGTACTGTACTTGCCTTGAGTGGGGCGGTGTGGGCGCAGCTAACGGGCATTTGGACAAGCTGGCAAAGCGAAGTCGCGCTCACTAAGCGGTTCTCTACCCAGCTGCAGGTTCAGCCGCGGTTGGTGCCGCTCCTGCCCCCCCAGCAAATGGAAGTACTGGTCACCAATTTTTTCCTGTGGTACCGGATAAGGCGACATGGTTTTTCTGCGGAGGTCAACCGCGCTTGGATATGGCACCCTCGACAAGCTACGCAATGGCGCTTCCGGATGCATTGGAGGTGGCGGCCCTTCTCTACCTTACCCACACGCTTGACCCTTGAACAGCGATGGGAAGGACCGCAGGTGATCGAACGGATGGTCCGTCCCCAGGCGGAATACGCCTTTCCCTTGGGGGGGCGGCTCCACCTGGCCCTTCGACAAGAACTGCTCCTCTACGGCTGGAATCCTCAAAAAGGTTGGCATGCGGGCCTGCGACAAAGTCGCAGCTGGCTTTTTTTACGGTCTCGCCTCGGCGCGCTCCGCCTCGAAACCGGCTACTTGATTGTAGCTGCTCCCCAACGCCTACCCCGCCACAACCTCTGGATAGGGGTGGGCTGGGATGACCTTATACCCCTACCCCTTCACGGAAACGATACAACTGATCCCGCAACCTCGGCTCAAACCCCGCCTCCCGAATCACCCGCTGGATCTCCTCCGCCGTGAAGCGATACCGAGCCCCTGCCGCAGAGACTACATTTTCTTCAATCATGATCGAACCCATGTCGTTTGCGCCGGCATGCAAGCATACTTGCGCCACCTCGGGACCCACCGTAAGCCAAGACACTTGGATGTTCTCGATGTTGGGCAGCATAAGCCGAGAAAGCGCCAGCATGCGCACATATTCTGCGGCGGTGACTTGGTTGCGCACACCCCGTACTTTTTTGAGTTTAGTGCCCTCATCTTGGAAAGGCCACAGGATGAATGCCGTAAACCCATAGTGTCCTTCGGGCTTTTCATCTTGAAGAGATCGGATTTTGACGAGGTGGATGAGGCGCTCTTCGACGGTTTCGACGTGGCCAAACATCATGGTAGCGCTGGTAGGGATATTGAGTCGGTGAGCGGTGCGCATCACTTCGAGCCATTCATCGGCGGTGCATTTGCCCCGCGAGATAAGGCGCCGTACCCGGTCTACAAGGATTTCTGCTCCAGCTCCAGGCAAAGAATCCATGCCCGCCGCCCGCAATCGCACCAGCGCCTCCTCGTACGAAAGCCCATCTCGCTGACAAATGTGCACGATCTCAGAGGGGCTGAGCGCATGAAGGCGCAGATTCGGATACCAGGATTTGAGCTTGCGGAAAAGCTCCTCGTAGTATTCTATCCCCAGGTCGGGATGGTGCCCCCCCTGCAGAAGCAACTGATCCCCCCCTAAAGCGAGGGTCTCTTCGATTTTGCGGCGGTAGGTCTCCTCATCCGTAACGTAACCCTCAGGGTGGCCGGGCGGCCGAAAGAAGTTACAGAACTTGCAGTTGGCCACACAGATATTGGTGGTGTTGACATTGCGGTCGATTTGCCAGGTTACGATGTGGGGGGTGTCGGCCTTGACCCGCAAACGGCGCTCATGCGCATAGGCCATCAGTAAGGGCAAGGGGGCTTCCTCATAGAGCACCAGCCCCTCCTCGACGGATAAGGGCTGCCCCTCCAGCGCTTTCTCCAGGAGCTCTTGCACGCGCATACTTCAGGCAAAGAAACAAAAGCCCTCCTACGAGCGTCCCCCTTGTGCCGGTGAGCTAAGGTTGGACCTTTTGAAGGAGCTCGCGCGTGCTCTGGTATTCCTCAGGGGGCAGGCCTTGACTCTCAGCTAAGGAGATCGCCTTACGAAGGGCTTGAGCGGCTTCGCGTGGGCGGTTTAGCTTAACGTACAGCGCCCCTAAGGTGTCCCAAATGTGCCACGCCTGCGGCGCGCACGCCAGGGCATACTGCGCCCATCCCACCGCTGCCCATATCAGGTCAGAGGCCTGAACTTCCTCATAGACCTTCCAGGCAAGACTATTGAGCTCTTCAGCCAAGGGGGCTTTGTTGGTGTCGGCTGAATAAAACTGGATCCACAGCGCTGCAAGGCGCAGCAGGGGCAAACGCAAGTAAGCTTCTTTCTCTGCGTGCTTGACGGAGTCGCGCCGCAAGGTACGGAGAGACAAAAAAGCCCCCTGCACCTGTGCTGCCAAGCCCCAAAGTTCGGCTTCGGGAAGGCGCGCTTGCCATCGGCGCGTCCGCTGTTCAAGGCTATCTTGCATTTCAGTCGAGCCGGCAGCTTTCCCCTCCAGGCCTGCAAAAAGGGACTTCAGCACCACCGGCCAGTAAATCTCCTGAAAAGCGGAAGGCATGAGATAAGGCCGCAGGGAGTCAGCTATAGCCAAGACGTAGTCTACATAGGTGGTATCCAGGGCCACGAGTTCGCTAAGCACCTCTACCATGCGGGCCTCTTCGGTCCAAGCGATACGGGGTGAGGGGGCCTGCTGACGATAGGCCTGCACCACTTGCCGAATCTCCTCTTTATTGGCGGTACGAACGGCGTAGGAAAGATACGAGCGCAAGAGATCCAAAGACCGCTCCCCCGCTTGGAAGCGCTTGCGCAGCTCAGACAAGGTTTGGCGGGCCTGAAGGGCCTCCTGCGCCCAAGCCAGTAGTGCTTCGGGGAGGGGTTTTCCCACCTCTATCGGAGCCCCCTTGTGGGAGTAAAAGGCCTGTCCCCCTGGCTCCAGGTAAAGAAAGGTAGGAAAAGCCTTCACCCCATACTGTGCCGCCAGAGAGTCGCCCCCCGGGGTGTTGGAGGGACCGCTGGCGGCATAGACCTTGAGCGGGACAAAGTCTTTGGCCAACGCTTGAACAAACTCGGGCTTAGCCAGCGCTTGCTTTTCCACCACTTTACAAGGACCGCACCAAGTGGCTGATACCATGACCCAAAGGGGCTTCTTTTGCTGGCGCGCCTCACGAAAAGCCTTTTCGATATCGGTGAAATACGGCCCTTTCTGCGCCCATAGCAGACTCCAAACCGCTATCCTAAGCCACCGCATACCAGGCAAACTTACACATTCTTAGGAAGGAACCTTCTTTGGGATGGCCTCTTGTACCCGCTGCATAAAGTCTGCCAATACATTCATATACGTCACGTAGGCCTCGTAAGGCGAACTAAAAGGGTTGAAGTATTTGTGCACCGCCCCGTCCGAGAAAAACTTGGTGCACATGTAGTAGAAGTGATCGCTGGTTTGCAGGCGCAGCCAATCGCGCTCGATAGCGGGGTCTTGGATGGCGCTCACGGTCTCTTCAAGGGCGTAGAGGCTTTCAAATGCGTCGGTCTGAAGCTCATTACCCAGCCAAGCGGTTAGGTCCCTTTCCGAGTCGGCCCAGGAGAGAGGCGCCGGCACAGACAGGGCTGCTTGCGGTTCAAGCGCTTTCAGCACGAAGCGAGGGGTTACAAAAACCGCTTCTTTGTTTTTGAGTAGCTCTTCTACCCAGGCCTCGAAAAAGGCGAAAATCCCCGAGTCGGCCCACTGGTGTTCTCCAAAGGTCTCGTAGTCCATGAAGAGGTTGACCAAGGGCTGGTCGGTGGGCAAGTCTCGAATCCACCGGGCAAACTTCTCTGCGGTGAGGGGCCATTCCGGCCAATCCCGATTGGAAAAGCGGAAAGCGATGTCGTCACTAAGGGGGTAGTTACGCAGAAGGAGCCGGAGCGGCGCTGCCGCGCTCTCGTAGAGGAAGTTCGGGCTGCGCCAGCCCAGTAGCGTGTCGGCCCCTTCCGCCAACATCGCCGAAAAACCCATTGCACTGACCCATTGGGCTACCTCATCGTAAAAAACCAGCTCCGTATTGCGAAAGGTGCGAGGGACCGCTCCGAAGACCTTCTTTAGCTTCTCGGTGTGGAGCGGGACTTGGCGCTAGAACTCCCGGCGCGACTTTAGGCAAGCCAAGCTGTGGGCGTAGGTTTCCGCAATCAGCTCGACCCCTCCCGTAGCATATAGCTCCTGAAAGCTCTCCAACACTTCCGGGGCGTACAGCTCCATCTGCTCCAACGCCACTCCGCTAATCGCAAAAGACACCGAAAACCGATCCGGTCCCCACCGCTCAATCAGGTGTTTTAGCAAGGTATTCATGGGGAGGTAACACTTGCGGGCAATGCGTTGGAGGAGCGCGCGGTTATTCAACTCGTGGTAGTAGTCATGCGAAACGCCAATGTCAAAAAACCGATACACCCGAAGCCGAAAAGGCTGGTGAACCTGGAAGTATAGACAGATTTTTCTCATGCGAGTAGGGTTTGATACAGTTCTACGATGCGTGCGCTGGACCGTTCCCACTGAAGGTGGCTAAGCTCTTCTTGGGCGTGACGCTGGAAAAAAGGCCGGATGCCCCGATAGCGCAAAACGCCATACAAGAGGTCGGCCAACCTCTCCACATCCCAGAAGTCTACTTTGAGGGCGTGGGGAAGCACTTCGGCTACGCCAGACTGGCGGGATAGGATGACAGGAATACCGGCCCTCAGCGCCTCCAAGGCCGAGATGCCAAAAGGTTCGGACACCGAGGGCATCACATACACGTCGCTCAGGTCAAAGAGCTTTTCCACCTCGGTGGGGGGCAAAAAGCCAGTGAAGCTAAAGCGTGCACCTAATCGCAGCTGGGCCACACGATGGATCATGGGCCGCAGGAGGTCTCCCGTGCCGGCCATGACGAAGTGGGCTTCGGGCACGTAGGGGGCCACCCGCGCCGCCGCCTCCACAAAGTATTCGGGCCCTTTCTGGCGCGTGACCCGCCCTACAAACGTCACCACCTTTCGGGTAGAAGGAGGTTTTTCTACGGGCCGACGGTCCTTCGGTAAGACAGCGTTATGGACGGCCCAGACTTTCTCGGGCGGAATACCATACCGCTCCACTACGATAGAACGAGTGTACCAGCTCACGGCTACTACCGCGTCGGCGGCCTCCATGCCCCGCGCTTCGATCTCGCGAATGAGCGGGTTGGCGCCCTCCCCCGAACGGTCGTATTCGGTGGCGTGCACATGCACCACCAAGGGCTTGCCTGTCTTTTCCTTGAGGGCTATGCCCCCCAGATAGGTCAGCCAATCATGGGCATGGATAAGGTCAAAAGATTCCCTCTCGGCCAGATGGCTCACGACATAAGCGTAGCGATACACTTCGTTCAGGAGGTCTGGGCCGTACTTGCTGGAAAACTCCAGGCGCAGACTACCTGTGGAGGATTCGACCTCTTCTGGCCATACGGTCCGAAACTCGAGCGGAGAAGAGGTGATTTGCTCGAGGTAGGGCCCCAGCCAGGTATGAAGGCCGTACCACGTTACGCTTCGCAGCCAGGTCTCCTTGTAGGCAGGGGTGACGGGCACTTCGATCTCGTTGGCACCGAGGAGGCGATAACCTTGGACGGGCTCGTCGCCTTTGCGCAAGGGCATGACGAAGGTGACCTGGAGGCCATGGTGCACCAGCCCTTTGACAAGGCCGTAGCAAGCCACGGCCAATCCGCCGGCAATACGCGGAGGAAACTCCCAGCCCAACATAAGCACTTTCATAGGCGCCTGAGATGGAAAGCGATTCGGAGCAGTTCGGCTACGCTCCAGGCTTGGGCTGGAGCCCCCCGGGGGGTGTGGGGCGCATCCCCATCAAAGATTTCCGCCACTTGTTCCCAGCCGTAGGCGTAAAAGACCGACTCAAAGCCCGAAAAAAGCGCTTCGAGGGCAGGCTTGGCGGCTTCTCCCCAGAGAGCGAGTTTAGCGTCGGCGTAAGAGCCCAGTAGCCAGGGCCAAACCGTGCCGTTGTGGTAGGCGTAATCGCGCTGAGCAGGGGACCCTTCATAGAGACCGCAATACGCCGGATCGCCTGGGGAAAGGGTACGCAAACCCCGCGGCGTCAAAAGGTGCTTTTCGACGGTCTCCAGCACGAGTTCGGCGATTTTGTCACTGATGGGGCGGTAAGGGAGGGCCGCCGCAAAGAGCTGGTTAGGCCGAATCTGCCAGTTGGCAAGGGGGCCTTCGCGCCAGTCGGCGAGGTAGCCTCGGCTTTTTTCCCAGAAGGTAGGCTTGAAGTGGGCCAGCACACGACGCGCCAGAAGGTCCCAACGCCACCGCGCCCCTTCAGAGGGCGAGAGTTCCGCCAGGAGGCGAAGGAGGGCATACCACAGGGCGTTGAGTTCGACAAGGGCGCCTTGACGGGGCACGGCGGGTTGGCCTTCGATGACCGCATCCATCCAGGAGGCCGGAGGAAACGCCGGCACGCGCAAAAGTCCGTCTTCGCCCGCAAGCCCTTGCAGATATCCCACCACGACCTGATGAAGCACTTCTCCATAGCGACGGTACACTTGGGCTGGGTCGGCCCCCATGCGCAGATACTGGAGAATCGCCCACCCCCACCATAAGCCCACATCTTCTGCGGTGTATACCTCGGGAAAAATAGTGGGGAAGCGCCCATCCGGAGAAAGATACCGCAGGGCGGTTTCCATGATCCGGTGAAAGCGCTCCTCCTGGCCTCGGACCAAGGTCAGCCCTGGCAGACTAATAAAAGTGTCCCGTCCCCATACTCCGAACCACGGATGTCCCGCCAGAATGTACTCGCCCTCAGCGTCGGAGAGGAAAAACTGTTCGGCGGCCTGGGCCAAAGCCTGCGTAAAGGAAAAGCCTGGCGCTTCAGCCGGGAGGGAAGGCCAAGCGTCAACGGGCCCAGTAAGGCTTAGCGCAATGCGGATGGTGCCCGGACCGTGAAGGCGCCATTCCCAGCATTCAGCGGCGTAAAGGGTTTCAGTCGCTTCATACCCCCGCTCCGCTTCACGAGGATAGTAGCTGCCCGCATACGGATAACTCCAAGGGATAAACCGCGGCACGGGATCGACCTTGAGGTAAAGTACGAGGTCTTCGCCCAGGTTCAGCTGGTCTCCTTTGCGTACGATAGCCAAGGGCTCATGTCGGAGGGTATGCCACGCACGAACGGCCCACAAAGGCGTCCACCGAAAAAGAACTGGCCCTGAAAAGGTATACTCAAAACACGCTACAGGCCGCGTAGGATGCAGGAAAAAAGTTTTCACCACCCTTAGTTCCCCTACTTGATAGTGCCAGCTCCAGGCGGGATGAGCCGTAAAGCGCGTGAGGTGCCGGTAGCCTTCCCAAGCCAGCCGCCCCTGGAAGAAATGCGTCGTAAGCAAGAAGTGCCCTTGCTCCAGGTGTAGGAGCTCTTCGACCTGGGGCAGGAGTTCGTAGCGGCCAAAACCCCGCCATACCGAAAGCCAGCTATGATACTTGCGGGTGGGGCACCCCCATAACGTCGTCGAGGCAAAGCCCCCCCATCGAGTCTGTTGCACAAGCTCTCGACTGAGGGCCCAGCTTTCTTGAATAAGGGACACCCGCCCCACCTCCCGCATAGCGCAAAGATACCGTACTCCTTACCTTTGGGAAAGTGCTGACCCTTCTTTTGTGGGCCCAGGGGTGCGCCCTTCCCTGCGACCTGGTGCATCAAGACAGCGTATGGGTGGAAAAGCCGGGTAGCTTGCGGGCCTTGAGTCGAGCCCGCCATAAACTGGACCTACGAGAAATCCACAGTAAACTAACCCCACCCAAAGACTTTTTCCTGCAAAAAGCGGTCGCCCTCTATCGCGTCTGCCAAGAAGGCCACCTCTGGAAGTGGTACTTTTTGCGAGGAGAAGATTCGGTATGCTTTCAGAGTCGGCCCCCTCATCCACGATGGATGCGCAGGGCTTTTCGGTGCCTATATGGGCCTCGGAGATGGCTGCCAGGCCACCCCCCCTACCGAGAAATCGAACTCCTCCTACCCTTAGCACCGCGCCCCCAAACCCCTCAAGATACGCTTTGGCCTCTCAACTTGCCTTATTTGGAACCTTTCCTCCAAGGCTGGCTACTCCACAAACACCCCCCTCAAGGACGCCTTAGTGCCCTTAGCTTGACCCTACGGACCTTCCCCACCGGCCTGGCTCGGCTGGAAAAGGTAGGCCTTCTGCTCCAGAGCGACGATCGCCTCCCCTACGATGAAGAGGTCACCCAAGACCCCTTCCTCCGCCTTCCTCGACATCTGCGCCAGCTCCTCCAACAAACCCTCTCCGCCCCTATTCCCTACGCCTACATTGTGCGCATAAACGACTACTACCCCAGCACCTTAGCCGAAAGCTGGAGCTGGACCGCCCTATGGACCGAAGGACGACCTTTTCCCCGCCCCGCTGACCTCACAGAAAGCGCCTTTCCTCCTCGAAACCTCACCCTGCACCTCCGCTTTTAGCAGGAAACTTTCCCGGAACTTTTAAAGGCCAGGATTGCGTTAACTTCGCGCCATGTACCCCACCTACGTCGTCGAACCTATCCGCCAAGAAACCGTACAGATAGGCCTGAAGGAACTTCGCACACCGGAAGAAGTGGAAGCGGCCATCGCTGCGCTGCGATCAAGCGGCGAAACCGCTTTATTCCTCATCAACTCGGTCTGCGGGTGTTCGGCGGCTTCGGCGCGCCCGGCTGTAGCCCTGGCCCTGCAACACCCTAAAAAACCACACCACTTTTATAGCGTATTTGCCGGAGTGGACAAAGAAGCCACCGCCACCTTGCGCAAGTACCTGGCTCCCCATCCGCCTTCTTCCCCCAGCATGGCCCTCTGGAAAGGTAGCGAGCTGGTGCATTTTATCCCCCGGCATGAGATCGAAGGCCACACCCCCCAATCCATTGCCCAGGTCCTGACGGCCCTCTTCGACGAATACTGCTGAAGTGCGCCTCGTTTTCCTCCTTGGGCTGATCGCGGGCCTCCAAGCTCAGCCTCCCTCGTCCACCCAGGACCTATGGAGCCGGCTCAACCCCTTCTTTGGAGGTGAACTGGCTTTCATTGACATCCGCTTCCTGAATACCCCCCTTTTCTCCTCGACCACCAACTACTGGGGGCTTACCGTAGGCAGTAACTACACGTATTTCCGCACCGAAGACGACTTTTTAGCCGTAGGTCCGGGCGCGCAAGTGAGTGGCGCTTTCCAGTTTCTGGGTGGGTTAGGCACCAACTGGATGATCCAAGTGCCGGTGTACGCCCACGCCCACATAGGCGCCGGCGCTACCGCCTACAACGTTCAGCGCCTCGGACTGGGCATAGGGGCGGGACTCCGGTTCGTGTCGTTTCAGCTCACTTATACCTCCCTTTCCAATAGCTACGTTGGCAAGCTCCGGCAAAGCTACCTGAACCCCACCGCTTTTGTGGATTTGACTTTCAACCTGCGTCGGGTAAGCCCCACGACTTTACGACTGTACTTTGACGTGCTGCCCAGCCGGCGCAACACCGACATTTTGGGCAGTATCGATCCCGTACCGCTGGATTTTCGCACCATAGGCGGGGCGTTGGTGTATTCACTCCCCCGATAGCGTATGCGCCTTCGTAGCGGGGTCCAGCCCAAGCGCAGCCCTTAGGGGGTGGATTTGCACCCAGTGAAGAGGGGCCTTTATCCAAGTGCGGGGGGTATCCGCCGCCGCCTGTAAGACCAGCTCCCAAGGTAGGCCTGCTTGCACAAGGTAACGCACCACAGGCCACAGCGAAAGAGAAGGAGCGTTCGCCAGACTATCGGTACCCAGCAAAAACCGCCCCGGCCAGCGCTTCCAAAAATCTACGTTGGGACTTCGACGAAAAAGATACCGATTGGCCAGAGGACAAAGCACCCCATACAGCCGCGGATAACGCGTCAGCAGGGTTTCCAATACCCCTTCAGGCGCCTCGGTCGTATGCACCAGCCACAGAGCCGGGGCCTTTCGATACCACTGCCTCAGCCAATAAACCCACCGAGGGGGAGCAGGAACCCGCACAAATCGTCGAAAAAATACCTTGAAGGGGCCCCTTCCTTCACATAGCCAGAGGCGCTCTTCGAGGCTTTCAAAAAAATGGACACTTCGGGGAAAAGGCGTACGGCGGCGACCTACCCTGAGGAGCGGCCGAGACAACGCATACAAACTATGCGGAGTAAGGGGATACCCCAGGCGGCTCGTCGCACGCAGTCGCCTACGTGCCCTCCGAGGAGAGAGTCCGAAAAACTCCCCCAGCGGTTGCACCTCCACGCCCGCAGGCAAGGCTTCGAGGGGAAGGGGGCTATTCTGGTGGGAGGCAAAAGCCCAGGTTCCTTCATAGGCAGCCTCCTCGAGCGCTGCGTAAATCTGGCTGGGAAAAGCTTGACCCCTTTGAGGTCCCATCGCCTCCAAAAAGGCTATCATGCCCCGCCCCTGGGGAAGCCTCCCCCGAAGGTGACTCAGCTCCAGGTGGGTGTGGGCATTCGTCCAAGCTGGAGACAAAAGCCCTTCGAGCGGGGTAGCGTCAGTACCGCCAAGGGGATTGAGCGAGCGTAGGTGCCCTTCAGCCAGTTCGATCACGGGCCTGTACCACAGGCGCCCTTGCCAGTAAAGCCATTCAGGTTGGAAACACCCCGAAAGCGGCTTCATACCCGACGCGACTCCAGCATAAGGTAAGGACGCCAACTTTGGTCTATCTCTTCGGCTCCCCGTAGCCAGAAAAGCAAATAATGCGGCCTTCGAGCCGGAAAAAGTAACGATAGCCCCGCTTGTTCAGGTGTACGGTTGCCTTTGCGTCGGTTGCACGCCTCACAAGCGGTGATAAGGTTTTCCCAGGAGTCGCCGCCCCCCTGACTGCGAGGAATGATGTGATCCACCGTCAGGTTATGGCGACTGCCGCAGTACCCACACCGAAAGCCATCTCGTTTGAAGATATTTTGACGAGTTAGGGGCACGTTTTTGTACGGCACCGACACGTATCGCAGAAGGCGAATAATACTGGGCCAGGGATACTCTGCCCGCACCGTACGAAGTACCCTATCCGGCCGCGCCTCTACGATCTCAGCTTTCCCCAACAGCACCAACACAAAGGCCCGCCGCCATGTCGTGATGTGCACAGGCTGATAATCGTAGTTTAGCACGAGGACGGCCACAGCCTAAGAGGTTTGCCCTAAATAACGAAATTCCCTTCAGCTACCGTGCGATAACTGTGGACACGGTGGGTAAAAAGCGCCGAGAGAGGGATACGGTGGACCCCTCCTGAGGGCGTAGCGTGGAAGAGTTGCCCGGCCCCCAGATACAACCCCACATGCCCAATCCGGGAGGAAGTCCCCTCCACCGCCGTGAAGAACACCAAGTCACCTCTCCGGGGCGTCTCAGTCGGAGAGAGCACTTCGGCTTGCTGATACGCATCGCGCGGCAAGAACACCCCCCGCAGCCGATAAACCACCTGCACAAGGCCCGAGCAATCTACGCCAAATGGGCTTTTCCCGCCCCAGTGATAAGGCGCCCCCCGAAAAACCCGCAGTACATGACTTAGAGCGAACCTTCCTCGCTCCGCTGACCAGAGCCCTTCGGGCAAGGTGGTGTAGTCCCCCCTTGCTGTGCGCCACACCCCCACCCTTGGCCATAAGCTGCCCACCGATACCCAACCCACCAAACGACCATTTCGATAGAGAGGTGCCTGGCGCACTGCCACGGTTTGCCAGCCCTCCCCTTCACCCCAGGCCGGTAGCAGAACCCCACTGGGCACCCACCCCGCATAACCGTCCAGCCAACCCCGCACATACGTCCACCCCCGATGCTCCTCCAGCAGTTGTTGGGGTTCTCCCCACAAGAGTTCAGATACTTGTTCGCTTCGAGGGTTGGGCTCGGCCCGCAGAGCCACACGCGCCACCCCTGCAATCCAGAAAAACCCTCCTTTCGACGGCATACCAGTAGCCGCTAAGGGACTTTGACCAGAAAGTGAGTCTTTGATCCGTGTGGGCTATCTACCTGTAAAAGGTAGGGACCTGGAGTAAGCCAGGCCAAGTCCCAGAAAACGGGGAAAGGCTCTGTGAAGATTGTTCTTGTTACCTCGCGTCCACTCATGTCGTAGAGCCGGACTTCCTTCCCGTCAGCCAAGTTTACCCATAGGCCTTCGGTGAAGGGATTAGGCCAGATGGAAGCGGAGCTGGGAACAATCTCCCGCACTGCCCAAAGGAGCGTGAGCGTATCGGGGTCCAACTCCAGACGGGCCACCGGCAAACCCAGCCCAATCGTTGATGGATGGAGGAGGTCTACTTCGCCCCATGCGGTATCATCGGGAAAGACAGCTCGCCACGGCACGCGCAAAAGCCAGGGGCGGTTAGGCTGGCACAAAAGCGTTCCTCCCCTCCCCCACTCCAGGCTCACCTTAGGATAACCCGGCGTGTAAATCCATCCTTCCACGAAGGCTTCTGTAGCTTCGACGCCCCAATAGGCCTGCACAACCGTAGCAAAGTCCGCGGTTCTGGCAAAGCCCGAACCATAGCGTCTCAAATACGCCTGCAACCCCCCCCAGAAGGATTCCTCACCTAAATACCTACGGGCCGCATCGAGGGCCATAGCACCCTTGGCATAGGTAGTCCAGTAGGAAAAAATGCGCCACACATCTGTGGTGTCTTCTACCCAGATCGCGTGGGCTGTATCGCGCCAAGCGGCTTTCACCGTAAGGTGGCGCCACAAGTGCCAGAGGTCGGGTCTCTCAAGCGCCTCATAAACCGCCCCCCCTAAATAGGTAGCAAACGCTTCATTCAGCCAAATGTCTTGCCAACTCCCGCAGGTCACCCAGTCCCCAAACCACTGATGCGCCAGCTCATGCGCCCACAGCTCTAACGAGTATGAGCCAAAAAAAGTAACCGTCTGGTGCTCCATGCCGCCGAGCCACCCTATCTGCACTTGCTGATAATCCTCCGCCGCAAAGGGATAAGGCCCTATTCGAGCTTCTATCCAGCGCAAATACGGCAGAAACTGCTCTGACAGGCGACGAGCCGTAGCCGTATCCTGGGGATACACATAGTTGCGGAGGGTAAACCGGTGGTACGGCGTTTCTACCGGGATCTCCTGCACTACGTAGTTGGAGACCGCAAAGGCAATCAAGTATACGGCGATGGGGTACCGATGGCGAAAATGTCGGTATCGCCATCCTTCGGCGCTCACCGAGTCGGCTACGAGGCGACCGTTGGCCACCCCCAAGTAAGAGGGCGGACTGACTACCGTAAAGTCTAAGGAATCTACCTTATCTGCCAAGCCATCCCGACAAAAGAGCCAATCAGGGGCCCCGTAGGGTTGGGAGAGCGTCCACAAGCACCACCCCGTAGCATGGGCACGCACCTCGTAGGAGCCAAACCCTGAACTGCGAGGAGTCCCCTCATAACCCACCTGCACCCATCCCAGCTCCCCCTGCGGTACGCTCCTAAACCGAAGCCAAACCTTGCGAGCGAGGGTGTCGTGCCAAAACGTATCTATGCCCCAACTACTTTCTACTTGGGTCAGGCGCAGGCCAGCGCCTAAGTCCCACTGCATGAGAGGCTCGGTCTGCCCTGTCAAATGCCACACCACCTGCGCCCGCAAGTAAGAGTCCGGCGGAGCCACTTGAACTCGCAGCTGCCCCCACACCACATCTACTCCCCCAGCCCAAAGCAAGCCTCCACCAACCCCCAAAAGGATTTTCCATCCTGCGGCCACCTTCCAAAGATAGGCAGCTTTTGCGTATCTTTGAGAGAAGATGAGTGAAGAAGGCCCCTTGTCTATTGGGTCCATCACGGACCTGGTACGCATCCTCCAGGAGCACCCCGAATGGCGGGAGCAACTGCGCACGCTCTTGCTTTCAGAAGACCAACAGCGCTTCCCACAACGATTTGAACAGTTTATCCGCGAGGAGCATGAACCGCTCCGCCAAACGGTGCAGGAGCTGGCTCAACAAGTGACGCGTCTTACCCTGCAAGTAGAACGCCTCACCGAACAGGTGCAGGCGTTGACCACCCAAGTCCAAGCCCTCACCCAACGCATGGAGCGCGTCGAAGCCCAAATCGAAACCCTCACCCAACGCCTCAATGAACTCACCCAACGCATGGAGCGCGTCGAAGCCCAAATCGAAACCCTCACCCAACGCCTCAATGAACTCACCCAACGCATGGAGCGCGTCGAAGCCCAAATCGAAACCCTCACCCAGCGCCTCAATGAACTCACCCAGCGTATGGAGCGCGTCGAAGCCCAAATCGAAACCCTCACCCAACGCCTCAATGAACTCACCCAGCGTCTCAATGAACTGACCCAGCGCGTGGATGAACTCACTCAGCGCATGGAACGGGCCGAAAGGGACCTCGGCGAACTCAAAGGCGCTATGCAAGAACTGCGTGCCGCTCAAAAAGCCCCAGCCTATTTCGCCCAGCTGGGCTTCTATCGCATCAAGGCCCTTGAACCCGTAGAACTGGGCGAACGGCTCGAAAAAGCCCTGGAAGAAAATCAAATCACCCCAGAAGAATACCAAGAACTCATGCAGTTGGACCTGGTCATCCTGGCACGACGCCCTCATGAGCCAGACCTCTACGTTTTCGCGGTAGAGGTTTCGTGGACCGTAGACTCCTACGATGTAGAACGGGCCGCCCGCCGTGCCGAACTCCTCCGCAAACTCTACCCAGAAGAAAAGCCTACCCTTCGACCGGTGGCTTGGGGCACTCGGTTCACCGCTCAAGCCCAGGACCAGGCCTACGACCTCGGCGTAGAACTCCTGCAATTCGAAAGGCCTCGCTAACTCCCCCTCTCGCCTACAGCCACTCCTCTAATCCTATCTTTGCCCCGCATGATTGAAATCGCCCGCCTACGCTCGGCTCCCGAGGCGATTATCCAAGCCTTGCGCAAAAAACACTTTGAAGCCGCACCCTTAGTCGAACAGGCTTTGGCATACGACGAGGAGCGTCGCCACACCCAGGCCGAACTGGATACCCTGCGCAACCAGCTCAACACCCTTTCCCGCCAAATCGGCGAAGCTATGCGCCAAAAAGACACTTCCCGCGCCGAAGCCCTCAAAACCGAATCCCTCTCTTGCAAAAACCTCATCAGCGAAAAAGAAAAACAACTGACTGACCTCGAAGCCAAACTGGAAGAAATCCTGCTGCGCCTGCCTAACCCTCCCCATGAGAGCGTGCCTCCAGGCTCCTCCTCCGCGGACAATGTAGTAGTACACCAAGGTTATACAGACCCCCTTCCCGGCGCAGAAGGACGGCTGCCGCATTGGGAAATGGCCGAAAGGTTAGGCATTATTGACTTTACTCGGGGGGCTAAAGTCACAGGCACAGGCTTCCCCTTTTATGTGGGGGCCGGCGCCAAACTTCAACGCGCTTTGATCCAGTTCTTTTTAGCTGAGGCCGAAAAAGCCGGCTACACCGAAATAGAAGCGCCCTTCTTGGTGAATCCCACTACAGCTTTCGGTACCGGCCAACTGCCCGACAAAGACGCTCAAATGTACTACATCCCTTTAGACGAACTCTACCTCATCCCCACCGCCGAAGTGCCCCTCACCAACTTCTACCGAGAAGAAATCTTAGAGGAAAGCCAGCTGCCCATCAAGCTTTGTGGCTATTCGCCTTGCTTTCGACGCGAAGCGGGTTCGTACGGCAAAGACGTAAGGGGTCTCAACCGCCTTCACCAGTTTGACAAAGTCGAAATTGTCCAAATCGTCCAACCGGAAGTTTCGTATGAGGTCTTAGAGACCATGCGCCTTTACGTGCAGTCGCTGGTAGAGAAGCTGGAGCTACCCTATCGGACAGTGCTGCTTTGCGGGGGGGATATGAGCTTTGCTTCGGCCAAGACGTATGACGTAGAGGTATGGAGTCCGGCTCAAGAGCGCTGGCTTGAAGTGAGCTCTATCAGTAACTTCGAGACTTTTCAGAGTTACCGCATGAAGCTTCGTTACCGCAAGGGTAAAACGCCTACCTACGTCCATACTCTAAACGGGAGTGCGCTGGCGCTGCCCCGGATCGTGGCGGCGCTGCTGGAGACGCACCAGACCCCGACCGGCCGGGTTCGCCTACCCAAAGCCTTACAACCCTATTACGGTCAAGCCTGGTTATGAGCTCGGTGGACCTTAGTCGACTGGCGGCTTTCGCCAAAGAGCAGGGTTTCTTGTACCCCAATAGCGAAATCTACGAAGGGCTGGGAGGAGTCTACGATTACGGCCCTCTGGGCGTAGAACTCAAACGGCACCTCACCGATTTATGGTGGCGTTCGCTCGTGCAGTTGCATGAGAACATCGTCGGCTTGGACGCCGCTATTCTTATGCACCCCCGTGTATGGGAAGCCTCGGGGCATGTGGAGGCTTTTCATGACCCCCTCGTAGACAATAAAGTCTCCAAAAAACGGTATCGTGTCGACACGCTCATCGAAGAGTACGCCCAAAAACTCGAAGAGCGAGCCCAGAAAGAGGTCGAGAAGCAGCTCCGCAAGCAGAACTTGCCTGTAGAGGCCCTGCCAGACAAGATGGCCGCCCATCGGGATTACCAGCGTGCCCAGGCCCTACGACGACGCCTCCAAGAAGCCCTCTCAACCCAAAACTGGGAAGCCCTCACTCACCTCCTCCAGCAGGAAAAAATCCCGTGCCCAGAAAGCGGCTCCACGGAATGGACCCCCGTACGCCAGTTCAACCTGATGTTTTCGACTCAGCTGGGAGCCGTCGCAGAAGAAGCCACCACCCTCTACCTGCGCCCTGAAACCGCCCAAGGCATTTTTGTGGACTTCCCCCTGGTACTCAAGACCGCCCGCCTCAAGATACCTTTCGGCATCGCCCAAATCGGGAAAGCCTTTCGCAACGAAATCGTGGCGCGTCAGTTTATCTTTCGCATGCGAGAGTTTGAGCAGATGGAAATGCAGTTTTTTGTGCGGCCAGGCACCGAAGCCGAATGGTACGCCTACTGGCGAGAAAAACGGCTGCGATGGCACCAGCACTTAGGCCTACGCCCAGAAAACCTCCGCTTCAAAGACCACGAAACCTTAGCTCATTACGCCCGCGCCGCTACCGACATCGAGTTTCGCTTTCCCTTCGGCTTCCGAGAACTGGAAGGTATTCATTCCCGCACCGACTATGATCTCAGCCGACACAGCCAATACAGCGGTAAAAAGCTCGAATACTACGACGATGAGCTGGGCCGCTCGTATGTGCCTTTTGTGATTGAGACTTCGGTGGGGGTGGATCGACTGGTCCTGGCCCACCTGTCTCAAGCTTACACCGAAGAGCCGGCCCCCACCGCCGAAGGCGGACAAGAACTGCGTACAGTACTCAAGCTTCACCCGCTTTTGGCCCCCATCCCGGTCGCTGTCTTTCCCTTGGTGCGCAAGGAAGAGTTCATCCAAAAAGCCCGGGCCTTGTATGAGGAGCTGCGCTTTCACTTCCTGGTAGCCTACGAAGAAAAGGACTCTATTGGGCGGCGGTACCGCCGTTATGACGCCAAGGGCACGCCCTTCGCCATCACCATCGACGGCCAAACCCTCCAAGATGACACCGTCACCATCCGAGACCGCGACACCCTGACCCAAGAACGCATACCCCTCTCGGGGGTGCGGGCTTACCTCACTGACAAGCTCGATGTAGCCGCCTGGCTCCGCACCCTGTGAACACCTTGCGGAAAACTGGCACGGCTTTTGTTATAACTTCGCTTAGATGAGCCGCTACGAGCAGGACTACCTCTCTTTGCTGGAGCGCCTGTTATCCGCGCCGGTACGCCTCGACCGCACCGGAGTGGGAATCCGAGGACTATTTGGCCTGCATCTGGACGTAAACCTCGAAGAAGGCTTCCCCCTACTTACCACGAAAAAAGTACACTTCCGCTCCATCTTGTACGAGCTTTTCTGGTTTTTGCGGGGGCAAACCAACCTCCAATACCTCCACGAACACGGAGTGACCATCTGGGATGAATGGGCTGGGCCCGACGGCGAACTGGGCCCTATTTACGGGTATCAGTGGCGCCGATGGCCCGGTTATCACGGCGAAGCCTACGATCAGCTCGCCGCCGTAGTCAAAACCCTTCGAGAAAACCCCTATAGCCGTCGTCTTGTCGTCTCGGCCTGGAACGTGGCCCAAATCCCCCAAATGCAGTTGCCGCCCTGTCATATCCTTTTCCAGTTTTACGCCGAACCGGATACCCAGCGCCTCTCCATCCAAGTGTACCAACGCAGCGCCGACGTATTTCTGGGGTTGCCTTTCAACGTAGCTTCGTATGCGCTGCTGCTGCACCTGGTGGCTCAGGTGACCGGCTACCGGCCTCATCGGGTAATCTTTGCCTTAGGAGACGTGCACCTGTACCGCAACCACGAAGAGCAAGCCCGCCTTCAGCTTAGCCGGTCTCCCTACCCCTTGCCGCAAATCCAGCTGAACCCCCTTCGCCAAGAACTGGATGAGTTTCAGCCGGAAGACATCCAGCTTCTGCATTACCGACATCACCCGGCTATTCCTGCACCGGTAGCGGTGTAATAAGCAGGCCAACCCACAAGGCTATTTTTCCAGGGCTTTCTCCCAGTCTCCTAAGGCTTCTTGACAGCGAGGGTCTCGGATTTCGACGGGCACGTTTTTGCGGGCGCGTTCAAGCCACTTTTCGATAGCTTCTTGCTTTTTGAGCTGCAAGGCCGCCTCCGCAAAACGCTCATAATCCAGTTCTAACGACGCCCGGTGGGGCGGATAGCGGCGATGTAGCTGCACAATCCGAACCGCAGGCCGACCATCCCGCGCCGTAAACCGTTCTGGCTCCGAGATTTGGCCTTCCTTTAGCCGGTCTACGATAAAATACAGCTCTGCATCGAGCTTATCGAGAGGAATGCGGTAACTGCCAGTCTCTTCGTCTGTAAGGCGTCCTCCGGTATTTTTGGTCAGGGGGTCTTCGGAAAACTCGATAGCTGCCCGGGTGAAAGACAAGCTATCCCGCAAAATCTGCGCTCGAAGGACTCTAAGTCGCTCGAGGGCTTGCGCTACGTCCGCCTCCGAAATCGTAGGACGCAGGAGAATGTGCCGTACTTGGGCCTTATTCCCCACTCGCTTCTCCACAAGAAGGATATGAAAACCATACGGCGTCTCAAAAACGGGCGAGACTTCCCCGACCGGCACAGAAAACGCCATCCGCTCAAACTGGGGCACCATCTGACCCCGAGTAATCTCTCCGAGAGCCCCGCCTTGACGCGCCGAGGCCACATCTTGAGAAAAAGCCCGCGCCGCCGAGGCAAAGTCCATCCTACCTGCTATAATCTCTCGGCGAATCTCCTCTAATCGTGCCCGTACCGCTTCCTTCTCGGGGGGCGAAGGCTGCGCATACAGCACAATCTGGCTCAGCTCGACCTCCGCAGGTACAAAAGGCAGGCTATCCTTCGGGATAGAAGCAAAAAACTCACGCACCTCTTGGGGGGTAATCTTGACTTCAGCGGTGATTTTTTGGCGCATTTCTTCGGCTAAAATCTGGTCCCGCACATCCTGCCGCAAGTCCTGCTTGAGCACCGGCAAGGGTTTGCCGTATACTTCGACGATGGCCTCGACCGAACCGAGTTGGGCGGTAAGCAGTTGAATACGCCGATCCAGCTCCCGCTCCACCTGCTCATCGGTGACCTTGAGGCTGTCTAAGCGGGCGCGCACCACAAGCAGCCGCTGCACAATAAACCGCTCTAAGGTCTCGCAGTAGAGGCCCCCATCGTCTTTCATGCCCATCTGTTTGAAGTAGGCGTATTGCTGGGCAACCTGCGATCGTAAAATGATCTCATCGCCCACGACGGCGGCGATCCCTTCCAGCAGAATCTGGGCCCGCAGTCCACTAATACAGAGCCACATCTGGCCGAGCCATCGCCCGCCGATAGACACTGTCTTCAAAAGCAGAAAGCGCTTCATGTAAGTGTTTTTGCAAGAGAAAATCGCGAATCTGTTGTTTCACCAGCTCAAAAGGCAAGACTTGCCCGGGCAAAATCAGGCCAGTAAGCTGAAAAACCAGGAGGTATACCTGGTTTCCTTCTACTCGAGAAGCTTGGGCGGTGGTGCGCACTGAAAGGCCTGTAAGGGGCGCGGGGAAAAAAGCCTGCAAGCTATCCAAAGCGGCCCGAGGCACCCATTCCTCTACTACCGCTCCTGTGTATCCTTTTTCTTGAAGCCACCTGCGCCAGAGAGAGTCGGGCCCGCTAAGGTACTGAAACACTTCTCGGCGGGCAAGCCACGAATCGGGCAGTTTCACCCAGCGGTACTGGTAATACGCTTGCAGCGCCCGAAAAGCCTCAGGCTGAGCCTGATACTGAGCCAGCAAGACGGAGTCCGATAGCTCAAAGCGAGCCTGCAGGCTCTCGGTAAGCAAGCGGGAAAGGTAGGCAATCAAGAGTCGTGTGCGATACTCCTCGACTTGGGTTTCGATTTGTGCACGCAGGTTAGGCAAAAGACGGTAAGCCGTATCGGCTAAGGCCTGTTGTTTGATCCATTCTACCGCATACGAACGCAAAAGCAAGAAGGTATCAGCACCCGGAGGCACCGCAAGCCGGCGAAGCGCTTCACTGCGGGTGAGATACTTATCTTGGTATCGAGCCAGCAGCGGTTCCGAAGGCGCTTTCTTGCACCCTCCTATAAGTAGGCTACCGAAAAAGCCGAGCCAATACTTTTTCATGGACTTTGGCGGGATAAGCCGCCCGCAAACGCTCCAGCCACCGCCGCTCCAGCTCTTCCTGGTATTTCTGGATAAGCTCCACTCGCACTTCTTCGAAGGTTTTGTAGCCGGCGGGGAGTTTACGCAGCACGTAGGCGATTTTCCAATCTTTACCCTGGCCTTGAGGGGCCGTCCAACCTAAGGCTCCATTAGAGAAAGCGGCTTGGTACAAGGCGGTGGCTTTGCCTTTTTCTACAAACTGCGGCAAGATGCGCCAGCCGTAGCGCCCCGCCCGGTTGAGCGAATCGAGGGCATGCAGAGAAGCTTCCGGCAAGCGCCGAGGCAGCTCCGCCAAACTCGCCGAATCAGCCCCTTGGACTTCGATCACTTCGAGCCGTTCTTGTGCAGGGTAGTCGGTTTTCCGCTGCTCATAGAAAGCCCGCAAACCCGCTGTGTCTTCCACGGCCTTGCGCCACACTTCTTGCTCACTAATGTTGAAGAAAAGCACACCATAATAATACTCCCGACGCAGAAGCTCAAACTCCGGATACTTTTTCGATAGGGCGGGGATTTCTCGCTCCAACAGTTTTTCCTGGAGAAAAGCTTGCATCGCTTCTGAAAAGACTTCAGGCGTGAGTTTGCGAGCCAACTGAAGGCCGCGGTTTTCGCTCCAGTAGGTGAGCCAAGAGCGCACGTTATATTTTTCTTTGCCTAAAGTAAACAGCGTCGCTTGCAGGAGTGTAGGCGGAAGCTTCGTCAAGGCCCCTTCCAGATCCGGGTAAAGGGTATCCAGCGCCTTATAAAGCTGCTCGCGGAGGGATTCGTTTTCCTGGTAGCCCAGGGCTTTTGCGCGCTGACGGAAATACTCACGTTCTGCCGATCGGTACCGCTCATCCCGCTGCAATCGGCTTTTGAGTTCGGACCGCATTTCTTCAAAAGAACCTATGGGCTTGACTTCGAGGACCTTGAGAATGTGCCAACCAAAGCGCGTGCGGAAGGGTTCACTGTAGCCGCCGGCGGGGAGTTGGCGTTTGATTTCTTCCATTTCGGGCAAGAGCCGCATCCAGCCGAGTTCTCCTCCCCGGGTGGCGGTCATCGGGTCGTCAGAGAAGTCGCGTGCCAGGTCTTCCCATTTTTCGCCTTTAGCCAAGCGGGCATACACTTCGCGGATGCGCCGTTCGGCCTGGAGGCTGTCTTTTGCGGCGTAAGTAGGGCCCCACCGCACCAGAATATGGGCTACTTTGCGTTGGCCGGCGTGAGGCACGCGGGCCTTTACATAGATAAGGTGGTAGCCAAAGCGGGTACGCACCGGCATCGACACGCTACCCGGAGGCGTAGCGTAGGCGGCTTCCTCAAAAGGCGCCACCATGTCAAATACCGAAAAATACCCTAAGTCTCCCCCATTGTAGGCGGCGCTGGGGTCGTCTGAATAAAGCCGCGCCAGCTCCTCAAAAGATCGCTTGCCTTGCAAAAACGAATCGCGCAACGCCATCGCCTTTTGGTAAGCGGCGGTGGTATCGCCCTCCTTGACCGACACAAGCAGGTGAGAAGCCCGAATCTCTTCACGATAGCGGTCGTAGAGCCGGCGCAAAAGCGTATCTAAGACTTCCTTTTCAAGGAGGTAGGGCTTAGCTAACTGGCGAAGGTAGCTTTCGTACTCTTCTCGGAAAGCGCGGCTGGTGTCGAGCTTGCGCTGCTGGGCCTCCGCTACTTTGCGCCGGAAATCCAAGTACGCTTCGAGATAAGCCCGGTACTGGTCAGGGGTATGCTGGGTTGCCTGCTTCCAACCCCCATGGGCTTTAGCGTAGGCGTATTCAAACTCCGCCTGTGTGATTCGGATGTTTTTACCCAAACGAGCGAGCTCAGCTTGCCTCTTGCTCCAATCTTGCGCCCATCCCGCCACAAAAAGGAGGCAGGCGAGAGAGTACCGCATGGCGCAAAGATAGCGTGGCCTCTCGGGACAGGAGCTACCCTCAACGGGGCGAAGTGGCTGACCGGCGCGCTATGGCTTGGAGGTGGTCTACCAGCACGCGCAACGCCGGCCCAAGGTCCCCATACGAGTTTTGCACGATGAGGTGGGCATACTGCTTGAGCGGCGCCACGAACTGCTTATAGGCCGGCAACACTTGCGTTAGGTATTGGTGGGTAATGAAATCAGGAGCATAGCCGCGTTCGCTCTGGTCGCGCGCAAGCCGACGCAAAAACCGATAAGGCTCTTCCGCTTCAATAAAGAGGCGCAGGTCAAAAAGCTCTCGCACTTCTGGCCAGTAAAAAAGAAACAATCCTTCGGCCACTAAGAGGGGCGCCGGCTCAAAAGTGAGTAAACGAGGCACCCGATCCGGCTGGTTGAAGGTATATTCCCGCTGTTGGACCGACCGGCCAGCTCGCAGAGACACCAGGTCTTGGTAGAGTTTTTCCCGATCCAGCGCTTCTGGCTGGTCAAAGTTCACTTTTCCGTCTGGGGTGCGGGGTTGCTGGTCCAGGTCCTTGTAGTAATGATCGGTAGAAAGAAAGGTGACAGGCAGGCCCTGCAGCGCCTTCTTCAGCGCCTCCAGAAAGAAAGTCTTGCCCGAAGCGCTGCCTCCCGTAATACCCACCCAGTAGCTCATACCACAAAGGTACCAGGCGGGGATCCGATCGTATATTTGTCCTATGCGGGCGATTACGTTTGGCTTGCTACTGGGGACTTTTGTGCAGGCCCAGAAAGGGGTAGCCGGTTTTGGACGCGTAGGAATAGGCGGCACGTATGGGCCCCACCTGATAGGGGCCTCCTTCCGGCTGCCGCTGGGCTATAGTCAGTACACCTTCGTAGAAATCGCGGGGGGATGGGGACGCTCTCGAGCACCCTACGTAACTGGCTTGCAAGAAGGATACGTACTCAGCCTGGGTATGAATCAAGCGGTGCTCGGCGGCTGGCTTACCCAAGATTGTGGGATTTACTGGTTTTTGCCGTACGTGGACCTGGGCGGGCGCGCCTACTACTATAACAAGCTTCCTCAACCAGACGGCAACGGGGGCACCACCGAAAAGCCCGTCATCGTCCCAGATGTGTATGCGGGGTTGGGCGTGCTTTTCAATGTAGTACGGTATTTCGAGTTATTTGGCTCGGTGCGAGCTCGAGCCGAGATTATAGAAGAGGTTCAGCCGGCCTTTAGCTACCAAGTAGGCGCCCGGGTGAGTTTTGGCTATTAGCATGACCATCCTGAGCGGGGTATTGTGGCTTCAGGTGCTTTTGCGCGGCGCCTGGGTGCATCGAGGCGATGGCAGCCTACCTTTTCAAGGAGATGTCTTGATCCAAGGGGATAGCATCGCCGCCATAGGGGCCACCTTGCCTGCGCAGCCCGGCTATACCGTCATAGAGGCTCGAGGTCACCACGTGTATCCGGCTCTTATCGGACTGAATACGCCCGTAGGCCTGATTGAGATAGAAGCGGTGCGTGCTACGCGCGACGCCGCAGAAGTAGGGACCTTCACTCCAGAGGTCGTAGCCTACACCGCCTTCAATATAGACTCACGGGTGCTGCCTACCCTTCGGGAAAACGGCCTTTTATATGTGGAGTCTGTCCCAGAAGGCGGATGGATAGCCGGCCAATCCAGCATCCTACGCCTCCAAGGCCGCACCCGCGAAGAAGCCCTTGTCCTGGAAAAAGCCAGCCTTCATTTTTATCCTCCCTCCCTGCGGCCTTGGGTGTACGCCTCTTACGAAGACCAGAAAAAAGCCCTCGAAAAAGCCCGAAAAGCCTGGGAAGAGATAGATAGGTATTTAGGCGAGGCAGCGCGCTGGTGCAGCGGCGATTCAAGCGAACAAAACTTGCGTTACCGGGCACTGTGTCCCTACCTACGGGGTGAAAAGCCCGTCACTTGGCACGTAGAGACCGCAGAGGACATTCGGGCTGCGGTAGCCCTCTCGCAAAAGTGGCATCTGCGGGCTGCCATTGCGGGCGGAGCCGAAGCGCTGGCGGTAGCGTCCCTTCTTCGACAAGCCCAAGTACCTGTCCTACTCACCCGTACGCACCGCCTGCCCCCCGCGGAAGATGCCCCTCTTGCCCACAGCTACACTTTGCCCAAAGCCCTCCGCGACAGCGGCATCACAGTCATGCTGGGCCACGAGAGTTTCTGGAACCAGCGCAACCTCTCCTACAACGCTGGGACCGCCGCAGCCTGGGGCCTCTCTCGAGAAGAAGCACTCTCCCTCCTGACGAACTTGCCCGCAAGGTGGCTGGGCCTGAACCGCCTGGGCCGCCTCGCCCCAGGCTACAAAGCCTCCCTCCTACTTGTCGAGGGGGACCTGTTAGACATCCCTTCCTCTCGCATCTTACGGGCCTGGATAGAAGGCCAGGAAGTCCACCTCTCTGACAATCCGCAAAGAAAACTTTTTGAAAAATACCGATGAACCCGCCTCGGTTTTTTGACCTGCATGTCCACAGTACGCTCAAGCCTTACATGCTTAGCGCGGTGGACTCGCCCTGGGAAGACTACGACAAAGCCACCCCCGAAGAGCGCGTGCGCCGCACGCCTAAACTCACCCAAAGCGACTATAAAAAGCTCCTGCGCTCAGGCACACGGGTAGTGTGCTTGGCCCTGCATCCTATCGAAAGGTACTTGATCTCGGCTTTTACGACGCGTCCTTTGGCTTATGCGCTGGTTTTCCGCATGCGGCTGGAGCGGGTACGTCAGGTGCTGCAATCCAATCCCTTTACCATTCTCCAGCAAGAATACAACCTCTTCCAAGCCTACCGGAAACAACCAGACGGCCCAGGCCAAGTGTACTTGGTCCGGCGTCCTGAAGATCTCGATGTAGCCTTGTCTGACCCCCATGGCCTTGCAGTCATTTTGGCTATCGAAGGAGCCCACGCTTTGGGCTTTGAGTTCCGAAACTACGAGTTTCCCAAGATTGCGAGTTTTGCCTACGAAGGGTTTACCCCTTTGGATCGAGAGACCATCCGCGCGCGCTTGAGCTGGGCTGCCCAGCAGGGGGTTCAGCTGATTACGCTGGTGCACATGGTATACAACCACCTGGCGACCCCCGCCAAAGCGATCGAGCTGCGCGGCGCCATGGCTTTTTTGCCCAATCCTTACCGCAGTTTGCGCGGCATAGGGCGATACCGCGGTCTGACCAGCTATGGGGCCTATTTTGTGGAGGAGGCCTATCGGCAGGGCATGCTGATTGATGTCAAGCATTGTGATCAAGCAGCCCGGCAAGAAGTGTATGAGATTGCCCGGGAATATGGGATGCCCGTTATAGCGTCGCATGTGGCGGCCTCGGGTCGATCCCGCGCGACACGCCGGCCGCGCTCCGATAAGCCGCGCCACCGCGTCCAAAGTCTAACTTTCAACCCCTGGGACATCAACCTGCACGACGAAGACCTCATCGCCATTGCGCAAAGCGGCGGACTTATCGGACTCATTCTGGATGAGCGGATTCTGGCGGGCGAACAGCTACTGGCCGCTGTTCGAAGCGGGCAGGTCCCCCCTCTCGAGCCGCTCTTTCAGCAGATTCGGTACATCTACTCCACCTTAGTGGCGGCGGGGATTCCCCCTCGAAAGGCTGTCCAGACTCTCTGTCTGGGCAGTGACTTCGATGGGTTTATAGACCCGCTGGATGCGGTGCCGACCGTGCTGGAGTACCCCTCCGTATTGTATCCAGGCCTGCTGAAGTTCTTTCAGACGGAGTATGCGCTTTTTGAAGAAACAGGTCTTTCGCCGGAGGAGCTGACAGAGGGGCTGTGCTTTTCCCATGGGGTGGAGTTCTGGCGGCGGTTCTTGAGTCGCAAAGTAGCTCGAGAGAGACGGTTTGTACCAGTTTCGTAGGACATTCTAAAGGCGCTTTTGTAGGCTGGCTTACAATCCTTCGCGCCGGTCTACACCCCAGGAGAGGCGATCACGCAGCGTGCGGAAGTAGCTGGAGGCAGGCAGCTTAGCGATTTTGACCTGCAGGGGAGATCGGCGCAAGGCTACCAAAGTCGTGTCGGGTACGGTTACGCTACGGCCATCGAGCGCAATCTGAACCTGCCCGGTGCGAGAACGAAAAGCCACCGTAAGCACGCCGTCATCGGGGATGACCAGTGCGCGCACCGTAAGCGAATGAGGTGCCATCGGTGTGAGCAGAAAGTTTCGACAGGCTGGGGTCAGGATAGGCCCTCCACACGCCAGCGAATAGGCCGTCGAACCCGTAGGGGTAGCCACAATCAGCCCATCGGCCCAGTAGGTGTTGATGAGTTCGCCGTTGAGGTACACATCGAGCAGGATCATTTCGGCGGTGACCGCTTTGGAAAAGGTGACTTCGTTCAGGGCGAAGGCTTCTTGGGGGTGGAAGGCTTCGGGCTCCGTGACAATCGAGAGCAAGGCTCGCTCTTCTATGACGTAGTGTCCTGCCAGCAGAGCTTGTGTAGCGGAGAGGAGGTCTTCTTGGGGCACTTCGGTGAGGAAGCCCAGACGGCCGGCATGCACCCCCACCAACGGCACTTCCCAGGGGGCTACACTTCGCACCGCATCTAAGAAAGCCCCATCCCCCCCTATGACGAAGGCAAAAAGGGGCGAGGGCACCTCCGAAAAGCGCGAGAAGGCCGGCAGCTCCACAGGGGCACCCCGCACCTGGCTCCACGCCTCCCAAAACCGCTCCTCCACATAGAGGGTAATACCCGCCCGACCTAACTCTGCCTGCCAGGCCTCCAGTACAGCCACCTGGATACGCTGAGTCCACCGCCCCAACAGCGCCACGCTTTTCATCGCCGACGAAACTCCTCGTAGGCGTCTTTCTCAAGCTGCCGCTGGAGAACAAGACTCTCCAAACGAACCTCGGCATTGCGGGTGAGGATGTTCTGATCGTACAAGAGGGCTGCGCGCTGGCCTACCCACCGATAACGAGGAGCATAGCCGTCCTGCTTGCCCGGGCCAAAGAGCGTCTCCAATAGCAGCAGCAGCGCTCGACTGGCCTCCTCCCCTTCTACCCGAACTTGTATCGTATGAAGCCTGCCCCGATAAAAAGCGTAGCGGACCTCCGCCAGACGAATCCCCTCCCAAACCGTGTCGAGGGAACTGCGGTACCACACTTTACGTTGGAAGGTGCCTTTGGGTAAAAGACCAGCAAACTCAGACACCGGCGACTCCAGAGAACGCCCCAACAGCCCGTACACCGAATCTACCGGACTTTGTGCCCAGACCAGCCCTACCCAAACCCACCATCGCATACTCGAAGGTACGACAAAAACAGGCGCAGATTTGGTTACCTTTGCTACCATGCAGGACCGCTTCCTGGACCACTTGAGGGCTCAACTACAAGAAGTGCACCAAGCCGGCCTCTATAAACACGAAAGACAGATAGACACGCCACAAGGGGTAGAAATCCGGCTGGCGGATGGTCGCACGGTACTCAACTTCTGCGCCAACAACTACTTAGGTCTGGCTTCGCATCCCCGCGTGATAGAAGCGGCTCATCGAGCGCTGGACCGATGGGGGTATGGCCTGGCTTCGGTACGCTTCATCTGCGGCACTCAGACTGTGCATAAGGAGCTCGAAGCTACCCTGGCCCGTTTCCTCCATTGCGAAGACGCTATCTTGTATGCCGCCTGCTTCGATGCTAACGGGGGGATCTTCGAACCGCTTTTTGGTCCGGAAGATGCCCTTATCTCGGACGCGCTCAACCACGCCAGCTTGATAGATGGGATACGACTTTGCAAAGCTCGGCGGTTTGTCTACGCCCACGCCGACCTGAATGACCTGGAGGCCCGACTCAAAGAAGCCCAAGACGCTCGTTTCCGGGCGATTGTAACAGATGGGGTTTTCTCGATGGATGGGGACTATGCCCCCCTGCCCGGTATTTTCGCTTTGGCGGAGCGGTACGATGCGTGGGTGATCGTAGATGACTCGCACGCTACAGGCTTTGTAGGGCCTACAGGCCGAGGTACGCCAGAAAAGTTTGGTCTGCTTGGGTCTGATCGCCTTATTCTGACAGGCACGCTGGGCAAGGCGCTCGGCGGAGCGATGGGCGGCTACGTAGCCGGCCCTGCACCCGTCATTGAATACCTGCGCCAGCGGTCCCGACCTTACCTTTTTTCAAACTCCCTTTCGCCGGTCATCGCCGCGACCGCCAAAGAAATCTTCTCCTGGCTCAGTGAGACCACCGAGCTGCGCGACCGCCTGGAAGAAAACACCCGCCTCTTCCGTAGTCAGATGCAAGCCGTGGGCTTTGACCTCAAGCCCGGCGACCACCCTATCGTACCTATCATGCTCTACGACGCCGTGCTGGCTAACCGATTTGCCGACCTCCTGCTGGAAGAAGGCATCTATGTAATCGGCTTTTCGTACCCCGTAGTTCCAAAAGGCCAGGCTCGCATTCGAGTTCAGCTTAGCGCCGCTCACACCCCAGCCCATATCGAAAAGGCCGTAGAAGCCTTCAAACGCGTAGGACAAAAACTGAAGGTGCTACCCGCCTCAGTCTCATGAAGTGGTTATGTAGTTTGACTGGGGTGGTAGGACTGCTACTGGCCCAGGAAGAGGGGGAAGAACGAAACCTTTTCTGGATAGCGGATCCCCGCCCGGCCCTGAAGATCCAACCCTTAGCCTTGATAGACCCTTTTCAATACACGCTCCAAGGGGGGCTTGAGTTTCCCTTCGCTCGCAACAGCCTCCAAATAGAAGGGGGATGGGTTTTTGGGCATTTAGGAGAGGAGACCCGACCTTTCTCTTCTGATGAGGGGGAGCCTCGCCAGACTGGCTTTAAGGTGCGGGTGCAATGGCGAGAATACTTAGGCCGCTCCAAACCTCCCCGAACTTCCACCGGTGTCCATACAGGCGGCTACGTGGCCCTTATGGCCAGCGTACAAGGTTACACTCAAGATTTTGGCCAGGTGGATACCGCCCTTTTCAGTCCTACACCGGCTCCCCCGCTCACCTTCCAACGGCGGATACTGGGCATGGGGGGAGGCCTCCTCTTGGGATACCAGGACCAAATAGGTTCCCGCCTCGTACTGGATATATGGGGCGGGATTGGGGTGCGATACACCCAGCATAGCTGGGAACCCTTTCGCCCCCCGGCTCAAAACCGAACCGCCTTAGGCGTGGGAGATTTCATCTTGCGGCCTGGAGGCCGCCCCATCCTCTACCTGGGCCTGGCTTTAGGCTGGATACTCCGCTAAAACATGCTGTGGGACACCCTCATAGGCGTCCTCAGCCTTGCGCTGATGGAAATAGCCCTCGGCGTGGATAACGTCCTCTTCGTGGCTATCCTCATGGAAAAGCTGCCTGATTCCCTCCAGCGCAGACTCTGGCGCTTTTGGCTGGTGTACTCTCCTCTTTTGCGCCTCACGCTGCTTTTCGGGCTCTTACAACTCCTACACCTCCACCAGGTCCTTTTCAAAGTAGGCGGTTATCCGGTAGGATGGCGAGAACTCCTACTCCTGGCGGGAGGACTCTTTCTTTTGTACAAGTCAGTGATAGAGATACATAAACAAGTCGAAGGAAAGCCCGAAAAGCCTGTTTCTCTGGCCAGAACTTTTTGGAGTGCTCTTATTCAGGTAGCCCTGATAGAACTGATTTTTTCGGTGGACTCGGTACTCACAGCGATTGGCATGGCGCGCTCGTTTTGGGTGATGGCGATGGCGATAGGCCTTTCGCTGGGGCTGATGCTCCTGACAGGTCGGCGGATTCAGGCTTTTATCCGAGGGCACCCTACCCTCCGCATGCTGGCGCTGGCTTTTCTACTTCTGATTGGCTTTACGCTGGTGGCCGAAGGCACCGGCCAAGAAATACCCCGAGGATACCTCTACTTTGCACTGTTTTTCTCGGCCGGAGTAGAGTGGCTGAACTTACGTGCAGGGCTTCGAACGAAAGCTTAGTTTTTCTTTTGCTGGAGGTGGTAAGAGAGGAGCTGGTAGGCCAGCTGGTTATTTGGGACCACTCCTTGAAAGTCGCCGCCGTAAGCTTCGGTCACGATACGGAGGATGGGCTGGAAAGCTTGGGCGACTCCTCCTATGTATCGGATAGGTCGGGAGCCCGGCCACCGCGCCCACGTGCGCCGAACAAAGGCCTCAAAGCGGTTCTGCACCAGCGCGCGCACCCAAGGATGGTCCGCCAGCGGCACAATCAAAGGAACTAACCCGGCCAGAAAAGCAGAAGGGCGTTGTGCGCTATAGACCGCCTGCCGCAACTCCAAGGGAGAAGAGTACGGGCCCTCGGCCCACAAACGGGAGGCGATTTCGCGGGGCACCTCGTCGTGAAGGAGAGCGCTAACAAGATGACGGCCAATATCGGCTCCGCTGCCTTCGTCCCCCAAGAGGTACCCGTGTCCTCCCGCCTGCCGACGAATAGCCTCTCCATCCCAGAAAGCGCAGTTGGAGCCCGTTCCCAGGATAGCTACGATGCCTTTTCCTTGGGGATAGGCCCCCCGAGCAGCCCCCAGTAGGTCATGGAAAACCAAGACTTTTTGGGGGGGTAGAGGCCATACGTCGGCTAAGAGGTGCTGCATACGCATTTGGGCTTCGGGGCGGTGGAGGGCCGGGCCGTAGTAGTATAGCTCCGTAGGAGCGGGCCAGCCGGCTTCCGTAAGGAGGAATCGAGCGGCGGTGCGAAGGGTCTCTTCGGCTTGGGTCCAGCCTTCGGCTTCGGCGTTGAGGCCCGGCAGCTGGACTGTACGCCACTGATCCGGCTTTTCTCCTTCAAGCGCGCACAGCCAGTTTGTTTTAGTAGCGCCGGCTTCAGCCAGCCATAGGCACCTCACCCCACAAAAATAGGAGCTTAGTTCCCCGGTTTGCCTACCTTTGCAGAGGTATGGCCAGCAAGAATAAAGAAGTCGCGCTCGAGGCGCGCATCGTAGACCTTTACAAGCAGCTCACGGTAGAAAAGAAGATCCGCAAAATGAGCGTGTACGCCTTCTGTAAGCTCTTGGACATCTCGGAAGCGGACTTCTACAAGCACTTTTCTTCGCTGGATTCGGTAGGCCGCAAAATCTGGACCCAATACGCTGACGAGGTGATCCAGACCCTCAAAGGCTCTGAAACTTACGCTTCTTATTCGGCTCGAGAGAAGATCTTGGCGTATCTCTTCACCTTTTTTGAAATAGCGGTGAAAGATCGCAGTTTTATTGCCGAAACCTACACGCAGTTTTCTCTTTTGCGAGGCTACCAGCGTAAGTTTCGCAACCACATGGCTGAGGTGATCCAGGAAGGGGTAATCGCTGAAGAGATTCAATCTCGCCACCTGGAGACCCTGTACTTGGATGTGCTGTGGGGCCTGCATTGGGGACTGATTCAGTTCTGGCTCCACGATGAGTCGGAAGGCTTTCAAGACACGGAAAAAGCGATCGAAACCTACATGCGGGTGCCCCTTGAACTGATGGGGCAAAATGTGTTGGATAGCGCTTACGAGGCGATACGCTTTACCTTAGGGCGCTTGTCTGTAAAGCTACCGCGCATCACCCTCCTGTCTTGAGTGCAGTGTCGATAAATGGGCGCATTGCTGCGCTCACGGAAGCCCAAACGCTGGGCATGGCCCAGCGGGTGCGTGAGTTGCGCGCAGCCGGGAAGAAAGTAATAAGCCTCCTGCTGGGAGAACCGGATTTCCCCGTACCTGTCCCTCTCCAAGAAGCCGCTATAGCCGCGATCCGGGAAGGGCATGCCCCTTACCCTCCTGTAGCGGGAATCCCCTCCCTACGCGAGGCCATAGCGGCCTATTACCATCGCCGATACGGCCTTCCTTATCAGGGGTCGCAGGTCGTGGTTTCCAACGGCTCCAAACAGGCCATTTATAACGTTTTGCTGGCGCTTCTCGAGCCCGGTGAAGAAGTAATTGTACCCGCTCCGTATTGGGTGTCTTACCTGCCCTTGATCCAGCTGGCGGAAGCACGCCCTATTATATTGCCCACGACGGTCGAAACGGACTACAAGCTGCTGCCTCACCAGCTCGAAGCGGCTATCACCCCAGCCACGCGAGCCCTGATTTTATGTAGCCCCTCTAACCCCACCGGCACCGCTTACACGCCCACCGAACTCCACGCCCTGGCCGAAGTCCTGGAAAAACACCCCCAAATATGGGTCATCTCCGACGAGATTTACGAACTGATCCGGTACGAAGGAGAGGCCTTCTCCCCTGCACAGCTGCCCGCCCTGTATGAGAGAACGGTGATATGCAACGGGTTTTCTAAAGCTTTTGCGATGCCGGGATGGCGGCTGGGGTATCTCCTGGCTCCTCAGCCTCTGGCCGAAGCCGCCACAAAAGTACAAGGTCAGACTACCGCCGGCGCCAATATCATTGCGCAGAAAGCCGCTTTGGCCGGGCTCACAGGCGACCTGGAGTCCTTAGTGGCCCCCATGATAGAAGCCTTCCGCGCCCGTCGAGATGCCCTCTACACCTACCTCCAAGCTCACTTGCCCGAAACCCGACCTTATCTGCCTGCAGGAGCCTTCTACTACTTTTTGGACATTTCGGCTTTTTTAGATCGGGAAACCCCTTCTGGCCAGCGGCTAACCACCGCCGATGACGTGGCGGAGTACCTCCTGCAAGAAGGGGTAGCGGTCGTCTCGGGATCGGCCTTCGGCTCAGACCGCCATATTCGCCTCAGCTACGCCGTGGCCCTGCCCGAAATCGAAGCCGGAGTCCAACTGCTGACGCAGGCCTTGCGTGCGCTCCAAGACTAAGTGGTACGGTAGCCTCTTCTTGCTCTCTGGGCTCTTGATCCTGGCTTATGGGCTGAGCCCTCGGTACGACTTTGCCCCTCCAAGGCCTTTCCAAGGCAAGACCTGGTACAACCCCTTCCAAGCCGAAACCCTCTCTTGGAGTCGAGCTAACTTCCACATCCACAGCTACAGCTGGGGGGGGCTCACCAACGGCCGACAGTCTCCCCCCCAACTCCAGGCCGCTTACCAAAAGTTAGGCTACGCCTGGATAGGCATTTCTGACTACCAGCGCGTCAACCCCCAAAGCCCGATCCCCCTCTACGAACACGGCTGGAGCCTGAAAAAAGTACACCAACTCTGCTTTTGGCCCCGGGAAGTGGTCTGGATAGACTTCCCGCTGCCTCAAACGCGGGCGATCAAACAAACGATTCTGGCGCGGCTGCGTTCGACGACTCCTTTTTTGGTGCTGGCCCATCCGCGGTTTTTGCATGGCTACAGCGGGGCTGATTTAGCTCGACTCGGCGGCTACGACGCGATAGAGGTGCTCAACCGCTATGGCGACTCTGTGGCCGAATGGGATAGTGCGCTTTCCTCAGGCCAATATGCGCCTATCCTGGCCCACGACAACGTACACAACGTAGAAAACCCTCACGAGCTGATGAGCCGATGGACGGAAGTGGCCCTTTCCCCTGACGCTTCCCAAGAAGCGTTACGAGCCGCGTTGACTGCAGGCCGCACAGTGGGCTACAAAAACCGCACTTTAGCTCCGATCGCCCAGGCCTATCCTCGGCTGGCCCGAGTGACATTAGCAGGCGAAACCCTCCGAGTGCAGCTCACCGCCCCCGTAGACTCTATACGGCTTATCGGCCAAGGTGGAACCGTACGGACTTCCGCTTACCAAACCGACCATCTGGAATACCCCATCCGTCCTTTCGACACTTATCTACGCCTCGAAGCGTACACCGCTGAAGTGGAACTGTACGCCAGCCCGTTGGTGCGAGGCCAGCCTACCCGACGAGACGTACCCCCCATTGCTTGGGGACCCACTCTCCTACAATGGCTACTCACAGGCCTGACAGGCCTCTGGCTTATAAGAGTAGGACTCAAAAAACTCTTCGTTCGACGCGCTCGACCCACAGACGCCACACAATAGCCGGGTACAGCTCGCGTTCTACAGCTTGGACGAAGGCCTCGACTTCGCTAATCGAGAGCCCTTCAATGGGCAGGCGCAGTTGATACACTACCGGCCCCTCGTCGTACGCTTCGGTAACCTCATGCACAGTGAAACCACTCTCTATGGCCCCTTCCCGCACTACCGCCTCATGAACATGGCGACCATACATCCCCTTACCCCCAAAGGCCGGTAGTAAGGCTGGATGGCTATTGACTATGCGGCCCTTGTACCGAGCCACGATGTCAGGCGGAACCGGCCGCAAAAAACCCGCCAATGCAATCAAGGCTACCTGCTGGTCCAAGCAAAGCCCGGCCCACTCCTCAGCGGTAGGTTCTAAGGAAAAAACCGGGATACCCAGACTCTCGAGGGCAGCCCGATTGGCCGTAGAGCGGTCTACGGCCCCTACTACCGGTACCCCCTTCTCTTGGAGGTAGGTGGCCACGGCAGCCGCCAGCCGCCCCCGGCCCGAATACACTATAAGGCAGCGGGACATGGATCGGGTTTTTTTCGAGCGAAATCGGCTTCTTCACTCAGACCTAGTCGCTCAGCGACTTGCGCATAAGCCTCCCACAGCGCCTTATCATAGGGTTCCACATCCAAGAGGGCGCTTAGATACCGGTAAGCCTCTTCGACCTGGCCCTGCCGGATGAGAGTACGCACCCAGAGGACTTGGCCTGGTCCATAGCCGGGAAACCGCTGGACCACTTTCTCGAGCCGAGAGGCGCTCGAATCTATGTGAAGGGCCAGGGCTTGTGCCCGCAGCGAGTCAGGCGCCGATCGCACATACCTCCAAGCGGAATCCAGCCACCGGCGCGCCTGATCGACCCGTCCCCGCAGCAGCTCTATCTCCCCTCTCGTAGTGCGAAGCCTCACCGAAGCCGGCACGCGCTGGAGCCCCGCCTGAAGGTTTTCCTCTGCGCCCAAGGTGTCACCCTGGCGCAGGAATAGGCGCGCGACCCACTCATAAGGCTCGTCGTAGGCAGCTCCCCCTTCTATCCAAGGCCGCAGCACCGCTACAAGCACCTGTATATCCCCCCTCAGGAAAGCATACCGACCGAATCGCAAATAGTCCGTGTCTTTCCAAGTGGAGAGGGGGTCCAATAGCAGGGCTTCTTGAAGATGGCCTGAAGCGGCGAGGAGAAGGGTAGCTTCTCGGCGGGCGGCCTCTTCGAGGGCGGGATAGGTCACCCACAGTCGGCTGGCCAAGCTGTAGGCCGCCTCCAGGCAACCCGCATCGCCCAAAGCATACGCCGCATACAGGGAGTCTTGCGGAGTGCCGGCCTCAAGAAAGAGATCGGCAGCTCGACGCGCCCACCCCTCCTCCAGAAGGTGAACGGCCAGGTACCGAGTCAAGCGAGGGGCCAGCTCAAGATCCCTCTCTCGGAAGTAGGGTAAAAACCGCAGGGCCTCAGCGTAAGCTTTCTGGTGGATTCGGCGGACGAAGCGCCCGACCGCGCCCGTATCGGTTTCCTGACCCAGCCACTGAGCATTCCAGGCCGGACCGCTCTGCATGGGCAAACTATCCAGCACCCCTATAAGCCGGAAGTAGGTTAGGTTTTCCCAAAAAGCTGGCGAGGTCGAGGGCAAGGCTAACGCAGCGTGGGCCACCGTACGGGCCCAGTGGGGACGTCCATACCGAGCGTACAAGAGAGCCAGGTGCAGGTAGTAGGTGGGTTCGGCCGGGGCGTCGCGAATGGCGGCTTTCCAATAGTAAGCGGCCGAATCAAGCTGGCCGTACTTATAAAAGGCCAAGGCGAGCTGGTTATACAGCACGGCCTGCCCCCCGAAGCGAGCGATGTAGTTCTGCAGGAGTTGTATAGCGCGTACCCACCTTTCGGTGGCGATCCAGGTCAAGGAAGCCTGAATCGCCGCCGGCAAGAAAGGCTTAGCCAGCAAGGCGCGGTCGTACCGCTCAGCGGCGGCTTCTGCGCGGGCAGGGTCTTGCGCCTCCAGGCGCCCCAGGTTGTAGTTGAGCTTGGCTTCATAGGGCAGGTACAGGCTGGCTTCGGTGTAGGCGGATTGGGCGGCGTTCCAGTCGCCAGTGAGGAGCGCCGCCTCCGCCTGAAGGATCGCTTGAAGGCGAGCCGGCAGTCGAGAACTCGGCCAGTCATTCCGGGCCTCTTGAAGTAGTAGCAGCCCAATCTGAAGGAAGTACACCAACGCCAAGGGCATTCGTACGCTACGATGCAACTCCCAGTAAGTCATCCGGCGCGCTTTCCACAAAGGCCAAAAGTTCACCCCCAGATAGAGGATCATGGCGAGGGTTCCGGCTAAGAAGGTGGTCCAGCTCACTTGGGCGGCTCGGTAGAGGAAAAGGTCCTGGTGGTTCCAGGCGTGATAACCCAACCCCCCCAGCCCTACAAGCAAGAGTGCTGCCCACCCCCAAAAGAACGCCGCGGGATGTTTGAAGCTCTCTCCCCACACAGGGTAAAAGGGCTGAAGGCCCACAAAGCCTGCCGATAGTCCCAGGAGGGTGCCGGCCAAGGCGAGGGTATAAGCGGCGTCTGAAGGAAGCCCCAACAGCGCAGCTGCCAGCCCCACTATGCCTCCTGCCCAAACCAGGTAACCCCGCCAACCCACCCGGTAGTGATGGAAAAGGTAGGTAAGCCCAGTTACGAGGGCTATGCCCGCCTGTAGGAAAGCCAATAGAAGCGCAGCATACGTGAGCACCGCCGGAAAGGCCACCGCATCATGAAGGACCACCCAACCCTTCCACAGCGCAGGCAGACCGAGCACGGCACTCACCAACCCCGTCAAAAGCAGGACCGACGGCAGAAAAGGTAGACTCCAAAGGCGGGTTTGAATCAAATACGCGGGCAGGAGTACCACCAGGCTTAGCCCCAGCGAAACCCCATACAGAGGGTCCACACCGGCCCAGTGCTGCGCCGATCGGCTGAGGTAAACCCAGGCCACCCACAGAAAATAGATCGCATATCGCCAAAAGCCCTGGAGGCGCAGGGTAACGGCCAACAGCACGCCCCACCCCACCACGGTACAAGCCCAAGCCACCAATAGCCCAGAAAGGGGAGGTAAAATCAGATCCGCAGTCCGGACTTCAAAAGCCCAGCGGACCGGCAGCTCCAGCACATAAGTGCGATGATGGATCGTGCGCTCCTGGATGGGTTCGAGGCTCTCTTCCTGAAAAGTGAACGGTAATAGGACGTCAGAAAACTCATACCGTGCCAACCAGCCAGCGAAAACCCAGCCGGCCAGCAGCAAGACACCGGCGATAAGGCCCCGAAGGAAGGGTTTTTCCCGGCCAGGCACGGCGATCCACAGGCCTCGCCAATCCCATTCAGGTGTGCGCACGCCTCGACAAAAATATGAGGGTGACCCCGCACCCCACCAGCATCAAGAAACCGAGGAGATTGAGCGGAGCAGCCAGCAGTTTGTCGCCTAACCAGACAGGCAGGGCCTCAGGCGAAAAAGGCCACCGGCCCGTGTAGATCAGGGTACGAAAAGCGCCTACCCAGTCTGCCGCGGCCGGCTGGAAAAAGCTCCCTACAAGGAGCACACCGAGAAACACCGGGGGAGTACTGATCAAAGCTCGCTTGAGCCAACCCGGCATCCGAAAGCGACTCTCTTCCTCCAACAGTGCCCACAACGGGCGCAGGCGAAACACATACCAGAAGCCCGCTGCTGATAAGAGGAGGAAGAGGTTGCTCATCCAATAATCGTACAGGTCGAGGGTGCCTAACGAGACGCCGACCACGGCGGGTAGGCCAAGGAGGGCCAAAGCCCCCACGAGGGGCCAAGCCCACCGATTCGGCGGCCTTCCAAACTGTTCAGCCAGCCACATTAGACCTACCCACGCCATCGCGATCAGCGAGGTGAAAGCCGCTAAAAACAGCAGGGCATACCAGGCCAGCACCAGCAGTCGCCCGCCCCAAGCCTGGAGCACATAAGGCATCACCTCAAAGCCCAGGCCAAAGCTGGCCCGCGCACGCATCGTTTCCAGCCCCAAAAAAGCCGTCGTAAGAGGAATGACGATAAGCCCCCCAAGCCCTACTTCGGCCAGGGTGTTAGCCAGGACCGTGAAGAAACCCTCCCGGTAAGCGTTGAGGCGACGGGCATGAGCCGCATAAACGGGGTACATCCCAAACCCTACCCCCACAGAGAAAAAGACCTGAGCGGTAGCGGCCAGCCACACCGCCGGTTGGGCCAGCTCTTTCCACCGAGGCTTGTACAAGTAAGCCAGCCCAGCCCATACCGAGCAGGTCTCGCACCGGCCTGTCTCTCCCAAAAGGAGGGTCCCTACCGCAATCCCTATCGCCAGCAGGAAAAGTAGAGGAGTCCCGTACAAGCTCAGGGTTTCCAGGCCTTTTTGCAGGCCCTTTCGCAGCAGCCAGCCCAGGATCACCCACACCAGCAGGTAAAACACCCAACTTTCCCGCTGGAGAAAATGGGCATGAAAAGCCACCGTCTCAGCCAGCGAAAGCCCACTAAAAGTTCCGGCCACGGCATGCACGCTATAGCCCAGCGTCCACGCTGTCAAGTACGCGTAATAGCTCGCTATGCCTAAGCTTACATACAAGCTGAGAAGGCCTACTCTGTGTCCTGTGCGGGGAGCCAGGGTTTGGAGCGCGTGCGGCAAGCTGGCCGTATGCTGGACAGCCCGCCCAATCGCCATTTCCATCCACACCAGCGGCAAAGCTACCAGCACAAGCGCCACCATATAAGGCACCAAGAAGGCCCCTCCTCCCCACTTAGCCGCCTGGAAAGGAAAGCGTAAAAAGTTACCCAGCCCTACCGCCCCTCCAATAAGCGCCATCAACGCTCCTATACGGGTAGCCCACCGTTCCACCACACAAAGGTAGTGTGGCAAGATTTTTGCCTACTTTTGAGGCATGCGGTACCTGGCCCTCCTGAGCGGATGGTATCTCTTTGCCCAGCCGGAGAAGTATCCGCCTGCCCAACAGTTCCCACGATTCCTTCTCTACACCTTAGACGGCAAGCCTTTCACCGACAAGGATTTGCCGCCCGCTGCACGAGGGCGGATCGTTATCTTCTTTGACCCTTATTGTGACCACTGCCAGAAACAAGCTACTTTTCTACAAGAAAAGGCTGAACAGCTCAAAGGCATACAGCTTATTTGGGTCTCTACCGAAACCTCAGAAGCCATACAAAAGTTCAAAGAAACCTACCTCAAGGGGCTGCCCCAGTCTATTGTGCTCCGGGACAAAGACTTCAAGTTCGATGGCTTTTTCGGATATAGCGTGGCGCCAACGGTGTATGTGTACGATGCGGCTGGAAAGCTGCGCAGCGTATACCGAGAGGAAGTACCGGTTTCCACCCTTCTACGCGGACTATGAAGAAAGAGTCATCACCCTTTGTTCTGCTGATCGATAACCACGATTCTTTCACGTACAACCTCGTGTATCTCCTGATGGAGGCAGGGGTGCGGGTTAGTGTACGGGCCGCCGACGAGATACGACCCGCAGAGATCTACCACTACCCTTGGGCAGGGCTGGTCTTAGGGCCAGGACCAGGGCATCCCGCTACCCTGGCCGAGCTGCTGCCTCCTCTTTTGCCTCCTCACTTATGCGTGCCTATTTTGGGCGTTTGTCTGGGGCACCAGCTGCTGGTGTATCTGTTTGGGGGCAAGGTAGAGCCGATGGGCCGTCCTCTCTTCGGATTCCAACGCTTTATCCACCATAGCGGCGAAGGGCTTTTTGCGCAGCTGCCTAATCCCCTGCCCGTAGGGCTGTATCATGCACTCCACGCCGCTCATGTGCCCCCTACCCTGGAAGTAGTCGCCCAAGACGAAGAAGGCCATTGTATGGCCATCCGACACCCTACTTACCCTATCTGGGGCCTGCAGTTTCACCCAGATTCCATTCTGACGCCCCATGGAAGCCTGCTGATTCGAAACTGGGTCCTATCGCTTTCTACCTTACCACACGAATTTGTTTAAGGATAGGTATGCAGCCCTCGCCTTCCCCGGAGACGCTCAGGGCAGCCCCCGCTTGGCAGATCATCGAACGCTCCAGTTACCGATTTGCGCGGGCTGGGCGTCTCGATGGCCCACCCGTGGTGTTAGTACATGGGCTCTTCGGTGCCCTTAGCAACTGGGATGCTTCCCTCAGGGCTTTGGCCGACACGTACGCGCTTTATGTGCCGCTACTGCCCATCTACGAGAAAAGCCCTGTCGAGCCTACCTTGGCGGGCTTGACCCAATACTTGGTTGAGTTTTACCAGCAAGAAAGGTTGGCCCCCGCCGTATGGATGGGTAACTCTCTCGGAGGTCATCTGGCTCTGCTGGTGGCCCGCACTGCCCCCCAAGCCGTAAAAGGCCTGGTCTTGACAGGCAGTTCCGGGCTCTTTGAGGAAGGGATGGGGAGCACCTTCCCCAGGCGCAGCAGCTACGAATACGTGGCCGAACGTGTCCGATACACCTTCTATGACCCTCGGCACGCTACACCCGCCCTCATCGAGGAAGTATTCGCCCTGGTCAACGACAACTACAAAGCCCTGCGCATCCTCAAAATAGCCCGGGAAGCCCAACGAGACTTCGTGGGGCCTTGGTTACCGCAGATTAGCGCTCCTACCTGCCTCATCTGGGGGCTCAACGACACCATCACCCCCGTCCGGGTGGCTTACGCTTTCTACCACCTCCTCCCCAAAGCTGAACTGCACTTCATAGACCACTGCGGCCATGCCCCCATGATGGAACAGCCTGAACGGTTCTACGAACTGCTGGCTCCATTTTTGCAGCGTGTGTGGGTATGAGCCGCCCTCCCACCCTTCGAGTCTCGAACCTGGTCCGCTACCAGCAAGCGTACCTTTCTCCTGAGGCGCCGGCCTCCCAGGCCCGACAAAGCTTCCGTCGGTATCCTCGTCTTTACCACCTGCCTCTCGTAGACGCGGAAGGGCGTTATGTAGCCCTCTTTCCTAAACGCTCCCTCTTGCAAGTGCCCCCCGAGACCCCCGTGCAAAACCTCCCCCACAAAGAGATAACCCCTTTGCCTTCTTACGCCACCATCTACGACGCCCTCCAAGCCATGGAACTGCACAAAATCCCCGAAGTGCCAGTGGTCAGTGAAGAGGGACGCCACCTGGGCCTCGTTACGACAGATAGCCTGGTACGGTGGTGGAGCCGACTGGGCGCCGTACAGGAACCCGGCGCTGTGATCATCCTGGAAAGCTACCTGCACGACTACAGCCTGGCCGAAATCGCCCAAATCTTTGAAGCAGAAGACATCCGCATCCTCTCGGCCTACCTCCTACGCCACGATTCCGACCTCCAAAAAACCTACATCGTCCTCAAGGTCAACCAAATCTACCTCTCTCGAGCTATTGACTTGCTGGAACGGAAAGGCTATCGCATTGTGTCTCTACAAGGCGATCAGTTGATGGAAAAAAACGCTCGCGACCACCTCGAAGCCCTCCTACGCTACCTCAAGATGTGAAAGCCCGCGCTTTTCGCTATCTTTGAGGGTGCTTTTCGTCGGACGCATACACCTCCTCACAGATACCCACATCCAGTCTCGTTTTTCTCATTATGAGCTGGTTAGCATGGCGCTGGAAGCTGGCATACCTACGATCCAATATCGCGAAAAACAATTTTCTCCCGAGAAACACCTCGAGGAGCTCAAAAAAATCGCCCAGCTTGTGCACAAGCACGGGGCCCAACTGTTCATCAATGACCACGTAGACTTAGCGGTAGAGATAGGAGCGACGGGGGTACACCTCGGCGAGCACGACACCCCCATCGAAGAAGCGCTGCGTAAGCTACCGGCTTTTTCGCTGATTGGGGCCACGGTGCACACGCTGGAGTATTACGAGCGGATTCGACGACTGCCCCTGGCCTATGTGGGGGTAGGACCGGTTTTCCCTACCTCGACGAAGGACCCCGGTTACCCTCCGTTAGGCCTTGAGGGGCTGCGACAGTTTGTAGAGGCCATTTCTCATCCTGTCATCGCCATTGGAGGGATAACGCCAGCCCGCGCCCGAGAACTGTTTGCGGCGGTTCCCCACCTGCATGGGGTGGCCGTCCTCTCTGCCTACTGCACCGCCGAGGACCCTATACAGGTGGCTCGGGAGCTTCTACAAATCCTTCCAGCGACCTAAAACTTCGGCCAGCAGACCGGTAGGCCGGTTTTTGTTAGGAAGAAGGCAAGGCGGCACCGACTCGAAAGGAGCCAACCTGTTATGCAAAGCGTTATCTTTGTGAGGTGCGCTGGGGAGGTTGGCTTCTGGGGCTTGCTTTTGCGCAGACACTGAGCAACTGGGGCGAGGTGATTCGGGTATTGCCTGCCACGACCGTAAGCGTTTTCGGTTCAGTGACCAATCGGCAGGGAGGCCTATGGTACCACTCCGGCGCCCTGTATATTACCGACACCTTAGACAACCAGGCGGGCAATGAGATGTTTCGCGCTACCTTCCCCGACAATACCCCCGTTTCTCCTGGCAAAGTCCAGCTTTGGGGCGCCTACCAATGGATCACCGGCAGCGACCCGATCTATTTTGACACGTTGGAACTGCGGGGCACCTCCAGCAAAAACCTCGATCAAGAAGCCTATGTGCGCCACTGGCTGGACCTGGGAGACCGGCTCCTCAACACCCATGCCGAGACCCTCTTTCACCTGAATACGGACCCCGGTTCGGTTTTGCGAGGCGTAGGGTTTGTTCGATCGGGGTTTGGGGGAGCCCTTGTGCGCCGCTGTCTAAGTGGAAACAGGTACCTATTCCCCTTAGGGGACTCGGTGCCGGTGGTGCGCTATCGGCCTTTCTACCTCACCCCAACAGGCAGCGGGCCCTATGCAGGCCGGTTTGCTGCCGTAGACGCTACCCTCGAAGGCTATGACCGCAGCCAGAAAGACCCCCGGCTATGCCTAATCAATCCCGACTTTTTCCACCACGTAAGCGGGGCCACGGGAGGCTTGTTGGAGCTGGGCTATGATCCGGTCCAAGACGGGGCCTACGATGCCGCCGCTCATTGGAAAGGCACCCAGTGGGATAGTATCGGAGGTACGCCGATGGCTACGGGGCCGCTTACGTTCATGACACAAACGGTAGCTGTTCTTACGCCTACGCCTTTTGCTCTGGCTGTACGCCAACCTACAGGTCAAATCATGCCTCCTGGGCCTTTGCAACTATGCCCCGGTGATTCCGTGCAGCTGACTGTGCAACCTGCAAGCCCTAACTGGACCTACACTTGGAGTCATGGAGCGACCGGTTCGAGTGTATGGATCACCAGTCCTGGCACGTACACCGTAACGATCGAAGCCTCTCTGGGATGCCGCTATACTACGCCCCCCATCGTGGTAGAAGGCCTACCTGCCCCGTCAGTGGCGATTAGTCCGACCTCGCCAGCCCAGATTTGCCCAGGGGATACCCTGTGGCTGAGCGCCACCCCCGCCTTGGCTTACCAGTGGTTTTACGAAGGGCTCCCCATCTTTGGCGCTACGGGACCTACACTCCCCGCTACCCAGCCGGGCACCTACAGCGTACAAGCAGTACAAGTCTGCGGCACCGCCGAAAGTACCCCCTTCCTGCTAAGCTGGCACCCCAAACCTCAAGCTTACTTTGTCACCCAGCCGCCTGATTCGATCGAGGTGGGCCAGCCTCTCCTGCTCATAGACAGTACCCAGGGGGGCTTGGCCTGGCTCTGGGTTATCCCGCCGGATACCTTTCCCGGCAGCCCTACCCTTACGCGCGCCTTCAGCCAAGAAGGCCTCTACACGATCCTCCTGATCAGCCAGAATGCCCAGGGCTGTCGCGATACGTTTACTCGAGCTGTGTATGTGCGGCCTTTCTCAGGCATCTATATTCCCACGGCTTTTACCCCGAACGGCGACGGAGTAAACGACTTCTTTGAGATTGTAGCTCCGCCGTTGGCTTGGAGTCGGCTACGCCTCTACTCGCGGTGGGGCCTTCTTATTCGAGAAATTGTCGGCTATCCCCGCTGGGATGGATACGACGATCGAGGCAACCCCGTGCCCGAAGACGTATACACTTTCGTATTTGAAGCTCGGCTCTACTCGGGTCAAACCCTCCAACGCAGCGGCACCGTCACCGTGCTCCGGTAATTGCTACCTTTGCGGTTATGACCGCAATCACGGCCGACCAGGTAAAGCGCCTTCGAGAGACGACGGGTGCCGGTATCATGGACTGCAAAAAGGCCTTGGAAGAAGCCCAAGGTGACTTCGAGAAAGCCATAGAAATCCTGCGCAAGAAAGGCCACAAGATGGCTGCTGCCCGACAGGAAAGAGACGCCAAGGAAGGAGCCGTCTTTGCGGCGTGGAATACCCAGGAAGGCCATCTTATTTTACTGGCTTGCGAAACCGACTTCGTCGCCCGGAATGCCGACTTCCAGGCGTTTGGCAAAAAGATCGCTCAGGCCGCCTTGGAAGCGCATCTTACTTCGGCCGAGGCTTTGCCGACTTTGCTCATTGATGGAGCGCCGCTGGCTGACCGCCTTGCGGAGATGACCGCCCGTATCGGCGAAAAAATGGAAATCAGCCGGTGGGCCCGCTTGAACGGCGAGTATGTAAGCGCTTATATTCACTTGGGGGGGCGAATAGGCGTGCTTATCGCGCTCAAGGGCACTCAAGGACTTTCTCCGGACGTGCTCGAAGAAGTGGCTCAAAACCTGGCTATGCAAGTGGCAGCCCTTCGTCCTGTGAGCGTGGACCGTCAGTCTGTGCCCCCCGCCTTGCTGGAAAAAGAAAAAGAAATCGCTCGGGAACAGGCCCGCGCCGAAGGTAAACCCGAACATCTGCTGGATAAAATCGCGCTAGGCAAGCTGGAAAAGTTCTTCAAAGAGGCGGTCCTGCTTGAGCAGGAGTTTTTCAAAGACAGCCAGAAAAGCGTGGGGCAGTACCTAAAATCAGTCTCTCCTACCCTCACGGTAGCGGAGTTTGTGCGTTTTCAGGTTGGCGGCAAATGATGAAGTATCGGCGAGTACTCCTCAAGCTCAGCGGCGAAGCCCTACAAGGGGATAAACCGTACGGTATAGACACCGAGAAACTGCGCTACTTTGCTCGGGAGATCGCTTCGGTCACGCGGGCCGGTGTACAAATGGCTATTGTAATCGGTGGGGGGAATATCTTTCGAGGGATAGAAGGCAAAGATCAAGGGCTGGATCGGGCCCAAGCGGATTATATGGGCATGCTGGCCACGGTCATCAACGCCTTAGCCTTGCAAAATGCCCTTGAGCAAGAGGGGGTACCTACCCGGGTCCAATCGGCTATTGAGATGCAGCGCATTTGCGAGCCGTTTATTCGACGGCGCGCCATCCGGCACTTGGAAAAAGGCCGAGTGGTCATCTTTGCGGCCGGTACCGGCAACCCCTTCTTCACCACGGATACGGCGGCTACCCTGCGCGCCATCGAAATAAACGCCGAACTCTTACTAAAAGGCACGCGGGTAGATGGGATTTACACGGCCGATCCAGAAAAAGATGCCCAAGCCGAGCGCCTCACTCATATCTCCTACGAAGAAGCCTTACAAAGACGCCTCGAAGTGATGGACCTCACCGCTTTCACCCTCTCGCAAGAACACCACCTGCCCATGGCGGTGTTCAACATCAATGAACCAGGGGCTTTGTATCGCATCCTCGCCGGCGAAAAGGTGGGTACTATCGTCTCCTCTCGATGAGCTGGTGGCGCTGGCTCTGGGAAAGTGAATGGCACGGGATTTTGCTGGGGCGGTGGCTGGTGGCTGTGCTTTTGCTGGTGGGAGGGCTCGGACTGGCAGGGCTGTTGGCCTCCCTGCTCAGCCGCTTCTTCTACCTAAGCCTCGGTAAAACCCGAAAAGACATCACCCGGCGTGAGCTCCACCGCCTTATGCGCCCCGCTTGGCTCTTTGCCATCCTACTGGCCGTCTTGTATGCCACCATCCAAGCGGTGGAGTTTTTTCACCTTTCGGCCCGCTGGGTAGACTGGATACATCGCCTCTTTCAAGCACTGGTGCTGCTGGCGCTGGGTCTGGTGGGTAGCCGACTGTTGGCCGTCACCGAAACCATCCTCGCCAGCCGCTACCAGCAAGCCAACGAACTCTACAAACTCCAGCTCGTCCACCCCCTCTTTACCCTCGGACGCATCTTGCTCTTCGTCCTCATAGGTTTTCTCGTACTGGAAATCACCCTCAAGGTCAACGTAGGGCCCTTCTTCACGACCTTAGGACTCGGAGGCTTAGCCGTAGCTTTAGCTGCGCAGGAGACCCTCCAGCACTTCATCGGGGCCCTGGCCATCTTTGCCGATAAGCCCTTCCAACTGGGCGAGATCATCCGGCTGGAGAACGGTACCACAGGTACTATCGAAAGTATAGGCCTGCGATCCACCCTCATCCGCACCGTGGATGGCACCCTGCTGGTTATCCCCAACAAAAAACTGGCCGATAGCCCCCTGGAAAACCTCTCTCGAACCCCTACCCGGCGCCTTATGTATCGCATTGGCCTCCTCTACAGCACGCCCGAACCGGTGCTCAAAGCCCTAAAACAGGACTTGGAAGCCGCCTTAAGCCGCCTGCCTTTCATGAAAGAAGCGCCCACCGTCTTCTTGACCAACTTTCAGGATTCGGCGCTTGAGCTGACCATTGTGGTCTTCGTAGACCCTTTTTATAGCTCACCGGCCCGCAGCGTACCCAATGTACTACCCCTCCAAGATGCCCTGTGCTGGACGATCCTCACCACCATACGTCGACATGTGCCCGAGACTGACTTTGCTTTTCCTACGCGTACCCTGCACATCGCGAGCCTACCCCATGCCAAAAATCTCTTTCCGTAAGTTCAGCGCTACGGGCAATACCTTTCTCGTCTTGCAGACCGATCCCGACCTCCTCTCCTCAGAAACGCGCCGTCGCCTTTGTGACCGGACCGAAGGACTAAGCGCGGACGGGCTGCTGGCCCTAACCCCCCTCGATGAGGCAACCTTCGACCTGCGCTACTGGAACGCAGATGGGGAGCCCGGTTCTTTTTGTGGGAATGGGGCTCGAGTGGCTGCCTGGCTGGCTTATGAGGGGACGGGACTTCGAGAGGTGCAGTTGCGCTTTGGGCAGCGCGTTTATCCAGCCCGCCTCCTCAGCCCAGCCCCCCCAATCGCCGAAGTCGGCTTATCTGTGTCTCAGCCGCCCCAAAAGATCCCCCTCCGATTTTCCCAAGTGCCAGCCCAAGAGGCCTGGTTGGTCGATACGGGTTCGCCCCATGCCCTCCTCCCCGTAGAAGCAGCCCTGCTTGATACCCTCGACATAACCGCCTACGCCCACCGACTCATACCCGAACTGGCTCCCCTTATGCAGCAAGCCCCCGAAAAGGGCATCAACCTAAGCTTCTTTGCTCCGGTAGGCCAAAAAGCCTGGGCTCTCCGTACCTACGAGCGGGGCGTGTGGGCTGAAACGCTAAGCTGCGGTACCGCCAGTGTAGCCCTGGCAACCCTTCTACAAGCCGAAGGCGAAAGTCGGATCGAGATCCAGGCGCGAGGTGGCCAGCTAACCGTACACGCAGAAGGGGATCTCTTTTGGCTTGCAGGCCCGCTGCAAGAAGTGCTGCGAGGCACCGTGGAATGGTCTTGATTACCCTTCGCGGGCGATTTTTTCGGCCTGCTCGAGGAGCCGTTTACGCTCGTCTTCCGGCAGCGTGGGATTAGCCAGCTGCTCCAAGGCTTGTTCCAAAATGCCTTTTACCGACTTGCGCAGGTCAGGTTTCTGAAGAGCGGCTTTGATGAGTTCCTCGAGAGTAGGCATAGACAAAACGAATATACGGATTTTTACGCATCGTAGGAGGCGGTGGTGGCTTCGGGCAAGGTACGTCGCACTAAGCCGGAAAGGACATTCCCTGGCCCCAGTTCGTAAAAGGTACGGATGCCGGCTTCCCACATAGCCTGGAGCGTCTGGGTCCAACGGACAGGTGCCGTCAACTGCTGAATAAGCAGGGCCTTGAGCTTGTCGGGGTGAGTTTCAGGTTGGCCGGTTACGTTGGGGTAGACGGCGAAGCGGGGTGAGCGGAATGGCGTCTCTTCAATAGCGGCGGCTAACTTTTGGCGGGCCGACTCCATAAGAGGGGAATGAAAAGCACCATTGACGGCCAGTTTTTTGACCAAGCGGGCGCCGGCGGCTTTGGCTTTTTGCATGAGGGCTTCGACGGCGGCGGTTTCGCCAGAGACCACCAGCTGCCCCGGCGAGTTGTAGTTAGCTGGGACGACCAAGCCTTCCTGCACTTCTCGGCAGAGCGCTTCAACCGTTTCGTCGGCCAGTCCTATGATAGCTGCCATGGTGCTGGGACGAGCGTCACAAGCTTCCTGCATCGCTTGAGCCCGCACATGCACCAGCCTAAGCCCCTCTGAAAATGAAAACACCCCTGCCACCGCCAGCGCCGTAAACTCCCCCAGCGAATGGCCTGCTACCGCCCGGGGGGTGATACCCCGCACTTGAGCCACCGCATACCCATGCAGATAGAGGGCCGGCTGCGTGACAGAAGTGCGCTGAAGGTCCTCTGCACTACCGGAGAAAAGAAGCTCGCGCAAGGGTAAGCCCGTGATGGCTTCGGCCTCTTCAAAAAGAGGACGTACCTCCGGTCGGCTCTCATAGAGGATGCGACCCATCCCCGGCACTTGTGAGCCCTGCCCCGGAAAAAGCAGTGCTACCCCCATTAGGCGGCCTTCACTTTCTCTACGATCGCCGCAAACGCCGAAGGCTGCGTAGCCGCCAAGTCCGCTAACATCTTCCGATCCAGCGACAAGCCCGCCTTCTTCAGCTTGTGCATAAACTGGCTATACGAAAGGCCATGGGCTCGTACCGCCGCCCCAATGCGCACGATCCACAGCCGCCGAAACTCCCGCTTTTTGCGCTTGCGGTGAATGTAGGCGTAGACCCACCCTTTCTGGAGCTGATTGTGGGCGTGGCGAAAGACATTCTTCTTGCGACCCCAATACCCTTTGGTGAGCCGCAGAATCCGACGCCGCCGCTCCCGAGAGGCTACCCGATTCTTGGTACGCATAGGTCAGTCCAAATAAACCGTTAAGAGTTCGAGGCGAGCTCGGTCAGCCGCTTTGACGAGTCTATCTTGGCGAAGGGCGCGTTTGCGCCGCCGACTCTTAGAGGAGAAGTTGTGGCGCCGGCCCGTCGCTTTGTGCATCAGCTTGCCGGTCGCCGTACGCTTGAAGCGCTTTTGGCTCCCTGAATGCCCTTTCATGACCGGCAAAAGTACAGAACTTCCCACGAATGCCCCGTTTCTCTCTACCTTCGTGCCGTGCGAACCCTATGGCTAACCTTGCCCCTGTGGATGGTAGCCCAAGACAAACCCGCTTACCTCTTCTACACCCCTAAGGGCAAGGTGATCTCCTACAGCGCCGTGCTCAAGATCCTACAAAAAGCCGATGTAGTCCTCTTCGGGGAAGTCCACAATAACCCCATTGATCACTGGCTGCAGTACGAACTAATACAGGACTTGGCCCGCCTAAAACCCGACCACCTCCTTGTGGGTATGGAAATGGCCGAAACCGACCAGCAAAATATTTTCTTGCGCTACCTCAAAGGCGAAATACCAGACATCGACAAACTATCCAGTGAAACCTCCCTATGGCCAAACTTTCGCACCGACTATGCGCCTGTGCTGGAACTCTGCCGAAAAAATAAGATTCCCTTTTACGCCACCAACGCCCCCAAGGCCCTGGTAAAAGCGGTCAGTCGCCAAGGGGCCAGTGCCCTGGAAGGCCTCCCCGCCGAGATGCGGCGCTATATAGCCCCTCTGCCGTTGGCGCGATTGGATACGCTGCCCAGCTATAAGCGGCTCGATAGCCTGGCCCAGGCTCACGGCCTGAATCCAGAACCCTTTCGGCTGGCGCAGATGCTGCGAGACGCCACCATGGCTTACCAAATCCACCAAGCCTGGAGGCCCGGCACTCTTTTCTTCCATCTCAATGGCCACTACCATAGCGATTATCACGAAGGGATCGCCGCTTATCTGCGCCTTTACCACCCAGGCCTTAAAATAGTGGTCCTTACCACCGAGGAGGTCTCTGATCCCACTCGCTATAAACCGATTCGACCGGAGGCGGCGGACTTATTTCTGGTCGTACCAGAAACCATGACTCGCACGCACTAATGCGCTACGACGTAGCGATCGTTGGGGCAGGCATCATAGGAGCGGCTGTGGCCCAGCGGTTGCGCCAAGTATGGCCAGAAGCCCGCCTGCTCGTACTGGAAAAAGCGCCGCATCCCGCAGCCCATCAAACCGGCCGAAACTCCGGCGTCATCCACTCCGGCATCTATTACAAGCCCGGTTCGCTCAAAGCTACCCTCTGTACAAAAGGCCGAGAAGCCCTCTATGCCTTTGCCCGATCGGAAAACCTGCCCCACGAGCAGTGCGGCAAACTCATCTTGGCCACCGAAGAAACCGAACTGCCCCGCTTACAAGCCCTTTATCAGCGGGGCCAGGAAAATGGCATACCGGGTATCCGCCTGCTTTCCTCAGACGAGATCCCCCAGTACGAACCCGAAGCTCGCGGCGTGGGCGCTATCTACGTGCCCGTGACAGGGATTATTGACTACAGCGCTGTGACGCGGCGCCTTCTGGAGCGAAGTGGAGCTGACCTGCACTACCAAGCCGAAGTAAAGGCCCTAACCCGCACCGCCGACGGGTATCGTCTCCACACTCGATCAGGCCAGACCTTCACCAGCCGCTACGTCATCGCCTGCGCTGGCTTGCAAGCGGACCGATTGGCGCGGGCCGATGGCCTCCACCCGCCCCTCCGCATCGTACCTTTCCGCGGCGACTACTACGAACTGCGCCCAGAAGCCCGCCATAAAGTCCGTAACCTCATCTATCCCCTCCCACACCCCACTTACCCCGTGCTCGGAGTCCATCTGACCCGCCTCATCTCAGGACATGTGGAGGCCGGACCCAACGCCGTTTTTGCCTGGGCCCGAGAAATCTACCGCCGCACCGGCTTTTCCCTACAAGACACCTGGGAAGCCCTCAGCTTCCCCGGCACTTGGCGGTTCTTTTTCAAACACTGGCGCGAAGGACTCCAGGAATACCGTCGCGCCTTTTCCAAACGGCTCTTTTGGCAAAGCCTACAACGTTTGGTGCCCTCCCTGCGCGAAGAAGACCTCCTCCCGGCCCGCTGTGGAATACGAGCCTTAGCCTTGACCCGGGAAGGCACCTTCTGGGATGACTTCTACTTTGTGTCTCAGCAGCGGAGCCTTCATGTACTCAATGCGCCTTCTCCGGCTGCGACGGCCGCCTTAGCTCTGGCTGAAGCTATCGTAGAAAAAGCCCTGCAAACATGGCAACCCTCTTTATAGGTCCCTTTCTTTGGCCACTGGAGCCGCCGCTTCAACCCTTACGCCGCACCCAAGGCGACCTGGTAGTCTTTTTGCCCACCCCCCACGCAACAGAAGAAGCGCTCACCCTCCTGGATAAAATGCTAAAAGCTATCCACTACCCGCCTCCCGAGGCCAGCATATGGCTGGTCTCTTCCCCGCTTAGCCCTGCGCAACTGTCGGTTTTCTCAGAAAGGGTAAGCTGGGTTCTGGGTACTTTGGTACCCGGCACGCAGGTAGCTCCTTATAGCCGGCGGCCCTGGCGTCTCCTCAAAATACCCCCGACAAGCTGGCCGGAAGAACCGGTTACTTTCGTTCTGCCGAGCCTCCCCCAGCTTCTGACCGACCCCGAAGCGAAAAAACGAGCATGGGCTTGGATCCGACCGTTGGCTTCGAGGTCCTCAAAGTAGAAGGAGCCGCCCGCCTGGGCCGGCTATATACGGCGCATGGGGTGGTGCCGACGCCCGCGTTTATGCCGGTAGCCACGCAGGGCAGCCTGCGGGCTTTCCCCCACCACCTCCTGCACAGTCCCATCCTCCTGGCCAATACCTACCACCTCTACCTGCGACCTGGTACCGCTGTGCTGGAAACGGCTGGCGGCCTCCATGCCTTCATGGGCTGGAAAGGCGCCTTGCTCACTGATAGCGGCGGCTATCAAGTCTTTAGCCTGGCTTCCCGCCGCACCCTCTCTGCCGAAGGCGTGATCTTTGCCTCGCACATAGACGGCTCTCGACACCTGCTGACCCCCGAAAAAGTGGTCGCCCTCCAGCGTAGCATAGGTTCGGACATTCAGATGGTGCTGGATGTATGCCCGCCCTACCCTGCTTCCCCCGCCGAGATGCACCAAGCGCTGGAACTGACCTATGCGTGGGCTGCCCGCGCCCGCCAGGCCTTTGAAGCCAACCCGACCGCCTACGGCTACCCCCTCCAGCAGTTCGGTATCGTACAGGGTGGAGTGGACCCAGAGCTGCGCCAGGCCAGTTACCAGGCCCTCAAGCCCTTGTCCTTCGAGGGATGGGCTGTAGGCGGGCTGGCTGTAGGTGAACCCTTCGACTTGAGAAAGCCTATCCTGCATCTGATGGGCCAACTCCTACCCCCAGAAAAACCCCGCTATGTAATGGGCCTTGGCACGCCCCAAGACCTCTTAGAAGCCATCAGCGCAGGCATGGACCTTTTCGATTGTGTGCTGCCCACCCGCAACGCGCGCCATGCCCTACTCTATGGCTGGGACGGCCTCCGCAACCTCCGCAATGCCCGTTACGCGCGCGACTTTACACCGGTTCCACCGTGGGGCTATACCCGCGCTTATCTACACCACCTTTTCCGCCTCGAGGACCCAGCCGCTTTGACGATCGCCACCGCCGCCAACTTGCATTTCTTCCTCGATTTGGTCGCCACAGCTCGTTCCCACCTCGAAGCAGGAACCTTCGCAGAGTGGAAAGAAGCCCTCCTGCCTCAGCTGACTTACCGGCACCCCAGCCAATAAAAAAGAAAGGGGCCTCTGAGAGGCCCCTTCGCTATGGTCCTCTACACCCACTCCCTCAGAGCACTACGAGCTTCTGAAGGAGGCGTTCTTGCCCCGCTTCTACTTGGATCAGGTAAACGCCTGCCGGTAAAGCCAAGTCGAGTGTATACTCTCCGGCAGGTCGGCCGCCCAGCTTGTAGGTCTGCACTTCGGCTCCTGAAAGGGCAAGTACGCGCACGGTCAGATCGCTGGAACGGTGTAAGGTGTAGTGCAGCGTTGCCTGGCCCCAGGCCGGGTTAGGCGCCACCGAAACCTCCCCTAAAACCCCAGCTTGAATACTCGTCGGCGAACCCGTCACTCGCACTTCATATTCCGTCCAAACATCGCTGTAAAGAGGTTGACCCGCCAGGGTAGGCATCAGATTAGTGGTGTCTTTGTTGTTTATGTCGTTAGACTGGCCAGGAAAGAGGTTGATAGAATTCGGGTCCACAAAGCCCCGTAGGTAGATCATCAAGGTATCGGTGCCTACTTGAACCCCGCGAATACATGCTCTCACGCAGCCCCGTGGCGGAGTCGGGCTACTCGGGCTGCCCCCGCCGGGATTCTGGTACACGACTACATAGGCATAGGCATTAGGGTTGCTGCGCACTTGCTTGTATCGGTGGTTCTGATCGAAGCGAAGCGCCCCCTGAGAAGGGTTGGCAGTGTTGTAAGCCGGTGCCACAGAAGGCTGCCCCCTGAGGGATACATACATGTTGCCATGTTTCATGCGCAGGCTATCTACCCAAATAGCGAAGTTGGGGTAAACATAGTTGATTGGGCTGGGGGCCGAGACCGTCTCGGGCAACGCAAACTGTACAACCACCTCTGTATCCCTCCCCACCGAAATGGTTAGGAAGGGCGGATCGAACGTCTTAGGAGGAAGCGTGTTGTTGGCTGTACAGGGGCCACACCCCGACTGCGCGTACAGATACGCGCTGACTGCTAAAACGACTACGTACCGCATATCGAGACAAACTTAGGCAAAAACCCGCTAACCAAATCCCAATGCCAACCGAAGTTTGGCATCAGGCCCCTGGAGCTCAAGGGGAAACAGGTAGGGGCTTCGGTAGGGCTGCCGGCGATTGGGGGCGTTTTAGTGGCGCAACACGATCTTGCCCATCTGGTGGCCGCTCCATAGGAGGGAAAGGGCTTGCGGCAGCGCCGAAAGGGGTAGCTGGGTCTCTACGAAAGGCTGTATCTGCTTCTTTTCGAGGAATCGAAGTAGCGCGGCAAAGTCGGCGGGGCTGCCCATGGTAGAGCCTACAATATGCACCTGCCGCCAGAAAAGGCGCCGCAAATCAAACTGGGGAGGATTCCCTTGGGTAGCTCCATACACGACGAGGCGTCCGCCAGGCCGCACCAGCGTCAAATAGGCGAGGAAGGCCTGGCCTCCCACCCCATCTACGACGAGGTCAAACTCTCCAGCGATTTGTTGGAGGCGCTGCAGCCAGTCCGGTTCGGTATAGAGCACACCGCCGGCCGCACCTAAGGCCTGCGCTTTTTCGATCTTGTAAGGTTGGCTGGAGGTGACCCAGACTTCGGCGCCGGCCGCGACCGCAAGCTGAAGGACCCAGGTAGCTACGCCTCCTCCAATGCCCGGTACCAGCACTTTTTGGCCGGCTTCCAGCTGGCCCTGCACAAAGGTGGCCCGGTACGCCGTCAGACCTGCAAGCGGCACCGCCGCCGCCTCTTCAAGAGCGAGGTGGGCCGGCACAGCATGTAGGTTCGCCACAGGCACTTGTACGTACTGAGCAAACGTACCCCAAGTAGGCATGCCCAAAATGTGAAACGCTTCACCCTGGGCTTGTTCTGACGGGCCCCAATCCAGACTGGGATTGATGAGGACTTTTTGTCCCAGCCACTTCTGATCGGAGGGTGAGCCCACCTCCACCACCTGCCCCACCCCATCCGAACCCAAAATCGCCGGATACTGAATACGAGGGTACAGCCCCAACGCTATCCACAAATCTCGCCGATTAAGAGCGCTGGCTTCGACTTTAACCCGCGCATAGCCCGACGCCAAGGTAGGTAGGGCTACCTCTTCCCACTTAAGCACTTCTTCCCACACCTTTTCCCCAGCCGGGGGCGTATTTTTCGGCAAGGAGGCCCGCAGGACCCAAGCCCACATGGCAGCGAAATTGGTAATTTTGCCGTACATGGACCTTTCTGCCGTAGAGAAAGAAATACTCGAAGCCGATCTTAGCACGGAGGAAGGGCGGGCCGCTTTCCAAAGACGCTTTCTGCAAAAGGGCGGCGTACTCGATAGCTTTTTTAGTGCGCTGCGCAGCCTGCCGCCTGAGGAACGCAAAGCTCGAGGTCAAACGCTGAACGCCCTGCGAGAGCAGGCTCGCCAACGCTGGGAAGCCGCTAAAAAAGCCCACCTACCCACCCCCTCTACACCTCATAAGCCGCAAGACCCCACTTTCCCGGCCCTTCGTATTGTAGTAGGAGGCCGCCATCCCCTTTCTCTGATAGAAGGCCGCATCATCCGTTTTTTTCAGCGGCTCGGCTACAGACTGGCCAGCGGCCCCGAAATCGAAGACGATTGGCACAACTTCTCCGCGCTCAACTTCGAGCCTGATCATCCTGCCCGCGACATGCAGGATACGTTCTTTCTGGACCTGGCAGCGGGCCTCCTTTTGCGTACCCATACCTCTACCGTTCAAGTGCGGGTCATGGAACGTCAAAAGCCTCCTATTCGCATACTGGCTCCTGGTCGCGTCTACCGCAACGAAACCGTTTCCGCCCGCGCGCACGTGTACTTCCACCAGATCGAAGGCCTGTGCGTAGAGGAAAACCTACAAGCCAGCGACCTCAAAGCCACCCTGACGTGCTTTGTAGAGAACTTTTTCGGGCCGGGAACCCCTATGCGGTGGCGGGCTTCGTACTTCCCCTTCACCGAGATGAGCGCCGAAGTGGACATTGCCTGCCTGATCTGCCAAGGGGCCGGTTGTGCCGTCTGCAAACACACCGGCTGGGTCGAAGTGCTGGGCTGTGGCATGGTAGACCCCGCCGTCTTCGAGGCCTGCGGCCTTGACCCGCACCGGTATACGGGGTTCGCCTTTGGGCTGGGCGTAGAAAGATTGGCACAACTTTTGTACGGTATACCTGACCTACGGCTCTTCGGACAAAATGACCTTCGTTTCCTCCAATCCTTCCAGGGCTATGGCTACGCCCTCTGAAGAGACCCTTTCACCCACCCCCCTATGGGAGGAGGTACAGCAACTGTACCCTCACCTGCACTTTAGCCCTACCTACCTCCCGCTGATTGAGGCGCTGGATAGGTTTTACCGCGAGTATCATCCGGAGCTCCTGTTGGTGGAAACTGACCTGCAAGGCCTCATCACCTACGTAAACGAGCCCTTTGCCCGAGCTGCCGGCTATGAGCCCGGCGAACTACTGGGGCAAAATATCAACCTCCTGCGTAGCGACGCCAACGAACCGGGTTACTTCCGCGACCTGTGGAATACCATCACCCAAGGCCGCCCCTGGCGCGGCAAAATCAAGAATCGTAGCCGCGACTATGAGCTCTACCAAATCGACCTGCTGATTCTGCCCATCCCCGGACCCGACAACCGCCCCAGTCGGTACTTAGGGCTGGCTTATGACATTACCTCTCGTCTCGAGGCAGAAAAAGCTCTCGAACAGCTGCGCACCGACTTTGAAGACGGCCTTCGGTATGCCCGACGCATCCAACGCGCCATCTTCCCCACCCGTGTCAACGCCCTCCAAAAGTTTTTCCCCGAAAGCTTCCTCCTCACGCATGGACGGGACATCGTAAGCGGCGACTTCTGCTGGGTTGCCCGATCGCCCATGGGCAACCGCACCTTCCTGGCGGTGGCGGATTGCACCGGCCACGGCATCCCTGGCGGCCTCTTGACCATGATTGGCTACAACCTTCTCAATCAGATTGTCCTGTACCGGGGCATTTCGGTGCCCCATCAGATTCTGGCCGAGCTGCACAAAGGCCTGCGAGAATACTTCCTCCAAGACGACGCTGAAGAAGGGCGCTTCGTCAAAGACGGCATGGAGATCATTTTATGCAGCTTCGACTATGGGATGACCGAAGTCCAGTTTGCCGGCGCCAATCGCCCCCTCTGGCTCATTCGCCAAGGACAGCTCCTCGAATACAAAACCGACAAACAACCTATCGGCGGCGAAAACCTCACCGAAGATGTGGAGTTTCAAATCTTTACGTTGGAGTTGGAACCAGAAGACCGGATCTATCTTTTTACGGATGGGATCACGGACCAGTTTGGAGGGCCGCAAGAAAAGCGCTTTGGCACCCCCCGCCTGCGTCAAACACTGCTCGAAATCTGGGCCGAACCCAGCATGGCCAAACAGCGCGCCCTTTTCAACAACCGCTGGAAACGCGAATGGATGGGCGACCTCCCTCCTACCGACGATGCAACGCTGGTGGGCCTTCGTATTGTGGAGTAGTCTAACTCTGGGAAGCTCCCGCGCTTACGCCCAAGGAGAAGTTTTCAAAGCCCCAACCCGGCCTTTTGAAGGGTTCATCTTCTACAAAGTGCGCTTCCGAGGCCCCGCCGCCGAGTCCCTCAAAGAAAATAACCCCCCTACCGAGATGCAACTCTACATCCGAGGCAATCGTTTTCTCATCAACGAAGCAGGAGGAAACTTCCCTATAAGCCGACTCTATGACCCTGACTCCGACTGGATGTATGTCTTGGACCCCTTGTATAAGCGAGCCTTCAAGTACGAAAAATACCGCAAAAAAGCCCGAAACTACCCCGCCACCTACACCGGAGATAGCCTGCAAATCCTGGGGCTTTGGTGTTATGAGTTTGTGGTGAAAAAGCCCGACGAAGAAATCACTTATTACGTCAACCCTAAATACCGGGTAGATCTCTCGCTCTTTGCCGGCAAAAAGCGGGCGCAAGCTTTCTTTCTGAACGAGGGCCTGTATGGCGCTATACCCCTCAAGATGATCCGCAAACGGAAAGACCTTACCATTGAGGTAGTAGCCTATATCGTAAAGGCTATACGATTGGACCCAAGAACCCTAAAGATACCCAAAGACTATGAGATACTGGGCTACGATTACCGACGCTGACGGCGAAAAACAGGCATAGCCACCATTGTGTCGGCCCGCTCATACTGTCCAGCCAAATGGGGCAGATGATAAGACGCTTCAGCCCATGCGTGGTCAAAATCAAAAATATATTGCGGAGAATCCCACTTTTTGTAGAAAGTCTTCCAGTCCTCAAGTTGCCGGTTTTTTGTCCAGGTGTAGGGGGTAGTCCACCGACAGCCGTAAGGGCCTTGGAGGTGGAGGTAGCACGGAGCGGGCCCCCACCAGCAACTGTGCGCCGGCAAGGGCAAGTGGCAGGTTGGTGTAGTGAACCGGGCATATAGCCCTAAGGCGCAAGCCGCCAAGCCCAGCCCGTAAGCCAAAAAGTAAGCTCCCCTCCGAGACAGGCGTTCCGCCAGTACCACCGCCCAAGAGATCAGACCGCCAGCCCCAGGCACCACCCAGCTCACTAAAGCCGCCCAAACCCGATCCTGAAAGAGAAGACGCTCGACATAGGGCCTATACGCATAAGTCGAAAGCCGAAAAACCAGCATCACAAGCCCCGCAACGCCTAAGAGGCGCATACCGATATCCCCCCTCCACAGGCGCCAAACCGCTACCCAATAAGTCTGCACATAAGCAGAGAAAGTTTCGCTATGCTTAAGCAGGGCGGCCATTCCTAAGGCTATCCATCCTGCGCCAAGCAGGAAAAGCCCTAAAGATCGAAAGCGTTCTCGACTCAGGTAGAAGGGGAGATAGCCCAGCAAGGCTAAAGTAGCGACGGGAAAAGCTCCTACGACGCCTCCCCATAGAATACCCTGTTCAAAAGCTCGGATGCGGGAGCGGCTTAGCCTTAGCAAAAGCCCGAGGGGGGGTAGGCCCACTTCGAGGGGGGAATGCCATGGCACCTGAGCGTGAACCGCCAACAACAAGGCTCCCGACAAGGCCGCCCCAGGTGAGTAGCCCTCTCGAGGACGCAAACTCCATAGCCAGATTCCCCAGGCTATCACCCCTAAGGCTTTCCAGGCCCGCAAGAGATAAGGGGCTTCTGCAGGCAGGTAGCGGTATACCGTCACAAAAAGGGGGTCAATAGGAGCTTGGAGAACGGTATACACCCCTTCGCCCTGCCGCCAGCGGTCAGCGGTAAGCCGGTAACCGGCTTCTAAGGAAGGCGTGCCCGCAGGCCAAAATAGCGCCCCTATCGCTCCACCCAGAAGGAGGAAAAAAGCCGCCCCTTGCACAGCTCACCCTCCTGAAAACACCCCTCTCGACCTTAGGGCGACCAGCCTAACCATCGGCCCCCTACCCCTAAAAGCCAAACCGATACCGGAAGTCTTCTACTTCCAGACGTTCTTTCTGGGCTTCTTGAAAACGTCCTGTGAGGAGGTTGGCCTGGGTGCTGGACTGGCTGGCGGCATAACTGCGAGCCACATCGGCGGTGAGGGGTTCAGGGATTTTTTTGCTCGTCAGCTGAAGCACATACACCCCACTTGTACCCTCCACCGGCGCGCTAAGCTGGTTTTCCTTCAAGCTGGCGGCTACCCCCAACACCTTAGGCTCCATACCGATACCCGGCACGGCGATGCCGCCATACAGAGCATTTTCCGCACGGCTGACATAGGCCCCAGGGCCATACGCCTGCTGGAGAGCTTCTAAGGTGGTGCCCCCTTTTTCTTTGAGGCGCTTGAGGATGTACTCGGCTTTTTTGGCGTTGCGGGCCTTCGGCTCGAGCTGATCTCGGATCTCTTCCCACTCTCGATACGGGGGCTCAGAAGCCGAAACAATACGCGCTACGACGAAAGCGTTCTGAGTCTCTATCACACCGGACCTTTCTCCTGCCTTGTGCGAAAAGGCCCACTGGATAAGCTCACGCGTACCCACCAAAGCCGGTATGGAAGCAGAGGAGGGCCGGATCGTAGGGCTGATCCGTAAGTTTAGCCCTGCCTGTTGGACCGCTTCCTCGAAGTTTTTCTCCGCAGCCCGGGCGATCTGCTGGGCTTTCTGGCGCAAGACCGAAAGCGTGGCACTCGTCGCCACAATCTCCTTTTCGATGAAAGCCAGCCGCACCAACCGGTCTGATTTTTCTTGCACTTCGACGATGTGGTAACCTTGGTCCGACACGAGGATCCCATAAAGGCGGCCTATGGGAGCTTTAGCCAGCGCCTCATAGAAGGCCTTGCCGAAGCGACCCGAAGCCGTGTACCAGCCCAGCTCACCGCTGGAAAAACGCGTTTGCCAGTCATCGGAAAACTGGTTGGCGGCCTCAGCAAACTTTTCTGGTTTGAGCGCGCGCAAGAGGCTATCCGCCCGCCGCCGAGCCGCTACACTGTCTAATCCCTTCGCGATCATGATGTGCCGGAGCCGATACACCGGCTGAGAGTCCCGAGCGATAGAGTCTACCTTCGCCAGAACATACCCCCGATCGCTCAGGTAAGGCCCAATGACCTGCCCCATACCCCGCAAGGAATCTTGCACCTGCCGAGGCAGATCAGGCCAGCGCCGCCAAATAAAATCTTGCCTGACATCCGTATTGGCTGCGGCAAATAAGGAATCGTCTTCGGCTTTTTCAAAGGCCTCCCGCAGTTCAAGCGTTTTCTGATACACAACCTGGCTATCCTGCGAAGAAGGCTCTTTGAAGAGGGCTACATACTGTAGGATGCGTTCGGGCTCACGTAACCGATACTCAGCCTTGTGGGCCTTGTAGTAGCGACGAATATCGCTTTCTGAAACCGCTACCAGAGAATCAGCTACGGCGCTGTAGCTAACCGCAAGATAAGAAAACGAGAGCGTAGTGTTGTCGAGCGTATTTTGGTAGGCTGCGAGGGTAGTCGGCACGTAGCCGGCCGCTCGGAGGAGCGCATCGTACTTTTCTCGCAGGCGCACCTGGACCAGGTAGTCTTCAAACTCGCGCAATTGGGCAGCTATCTCGGGGTTATTCGGCGCCTGAGCCAACACCTGCTGCACGCGGGCCTTGTCATACATCTGGCCGCCCTGCGAAAAAACCTGGATCACCAAAGGATGGGGTTGGTCCGAAACAAACATCTCATACAGTTCCTGATCAGAGACGGCCAACCCTGCGGCTTCGGCTTCTATAGCGTAGAGTTTATCCGTCAGAAGCTGCTGCCAAACCGCGCTTTTGATTTGCTCTTCGGCCAAGGGGTCCTCCACGGAAGCGTTTCGCAAGGCGCGCTCATACAGGGCGTTGTACTCCGCATAGCGAATGTCTTCTGACCCGATACGGGCCACCAAGTCGCTCCGCCCAGAAAAAAGCCCCTGCACGAAAGGATTGCTCTGCAGAAGGTCTGTCAAAATGAAAATGAGAAGCGAAATGCCAATCAGCAGAACGGCCAGCCCGGCCTTGTCTCGAATCTTTTGGATGACGCCTGCCATCTGGGCGCAAACTTAGGGATTTAGGGAGGATCGCTGGAGGATGAAGAGTTTTTCGCCTGGGCGTTTGACCCAGTAGTGCTGCCGCGCATAAGCTTCTTGCGTGTAGGCATCCTGCGTAAGAGCCAAGGCTTCTTTTCGCAAAAGGGCGGTTTGCTCCTCGTAGAGGGCATACTGCTGGCGCATTTCCGCAAGCCGGCGGGCCAGGCGCACTTGCTCTACCCAACTATAGGGGTCCAGCAAACCTACCCATACCAGCGCCCCCATCGTAATCCAAAAGTAAGGGCTGCGCAGCAGGCGCCACACTTTCTTATTGGAGGCCATAGGTAGCCACTTCGCCCAGTTCGGCTTCGATGCGGAGGAGCTGGTTATACTTGGCCACTCGTTCGGTACGGGCTAAAGCCCCTGTCTTGATCTGGCCTGCGTTGGTGGCCACCGCCAGATCCGCAATGAAGGTGTCTTCCGTTTCGCCGCTACGGTGGCTAATAATAGTCCGATAACCGGCTCGGTGCGCCATGTCGATCACATCGAGGGTTTCGGTGAGGGTGCCAATCTGGTTAAGCTTAATGAGGATAGCGTTGGCTACCCCACTGCGAATCCCCTGTCGGAGCCGCATGGGATGCGTCACGAAAAGGTCATCCCCTACGAGCTGGACGTGAGCCCCCACCGCTTGCGTGAGGGCCGCCCAACCTTCCCAATCCTCTTCGGCTAAGGGGTCCTCCAGCGAAAAGAGAGGGTAGGATCGTACCCACCCCTCCCACAGGCGAATCATCTGTTCGGTGGTCAAGGTCTCGCCCGTAGACTTGAAGCGGCGATACCGCCGAGTTTCGGGGTCGTACCATTCTGTAGCGGCCACATCCAGCGCCAGGACAAGGTCCTTTCCAGGGACGAAGCCGGCTTTTTCAATCGCTAAGAGAAGCAGTTCGAGGGCTTCGGCGTTGTCGCGCAGGTTGGGCGCAAAGCCCCCCTCATCGCCTACATTCGTAGAGAACCCTTGAGATTTCAAGAGCTCCTTTAGGGTCGAAGTGACGCGGCTGGCCCACTCTATCGCTTCTTGGAAAGAAGAGGCCCCGACCGGCGCGATCATGAACTCCTGCACATCCAAGGCGTTGTCGGCGTGTTTTCCGCCGTTGAGGATGTTGAGCAAAGGAACCGGCAAGCGGTACGGGGAGACACCGCCGAGGTACCGGTACAAGGGCAGGCCCAGCGCCGCGGCTGCGGCCCGAGCCGTAGCCAGCGACACCGCCAAGATGGCGTTCGCCCCCAGCTGGCTTTTGTTGGGGGTGCCATCCAGCTGAATGAGCTTCTGGTCAATAGCCCGCTGATCTAAGGCGCTCATGTCCACCAAGGCAGGCCGGATCGTCTCTTCGATGTGGTGCACCGCCTGTCGAACGCCTTTGCCCCCAAAGCGCACAGGGTCCCCATCTCGGAGTTCCCAGGCTTCGTGTGAGCCGCAAGAAGCCCCAGACGGCACCGCAGCCCGCCCTACATGGTCCGTATCCAAGACCACTTCAGCTTCTACGGTGGGCTGGCCGCGAGAGTCCAAAATCTCCCGCGCCCGTACGTCCACAATCCACGCCATGCCGCAAACCTACGGAAACTTGTAGCTTTGTGGGGCATGAACCGGACCGAGCGAACCTTAGGCCTCATCAAGCCCGACGCCATGGCCCAAGGCCTACTGGGCAAAATCCTGGACCATATTCTTAGTGCAGGGTTTCGTCTCGTAGGCCTCAAACTACTCAAGCTCACCCGAGAACAAGCCGAAGCGTTTTATAACGTACACCGCGAAAGGCCCTTTTTTCCTTCTTTGGTGGAGTTTATGACGTCAGGGCCTATCGTGGCCTTTGTGCTGGAGAAGGAAAACGCCATAGCCGACTACCGAACGCTAATGGGCGCTACCGATCCCGCCAAGGCCGCTCCAGGCACCCTCCGAGCGCTCTTCGGCCAAAACGTCGAACGTAACGCCGTACATGGGTCCGACAGCCCCGAAAACGCCCAGCGAGAAATCGCTTTCTTTTTCGCACAAGCCGAACTGCTGCCCGCGCCCACAGCCATTACGGTATGAACCTCTTCACCGAGCTGGCCGAACGCGGCCATCAGCAAGTCGTCTTTTGCAACGAACCCCGCGTAGGGCTCAAAGCTATTATCGCTATTCACGACACGACGCTGGGACCTGCCCTGGGTGGCGTGCGCTTTTGGCCTTACACTTCAGAAGAAGAAGCGCTCATTGATGTGCTGCGCCTATCTCGGGGCATGACCTACAAAGCCGCCATCAGCGGGCTCAACCTGGGCGGAGGAAAAGCCGTCATCCTCGGCGACCCCCTACAAATCAAAACCGAAGCTTTGCTGCGTCGCTTCGGCCAGTTCGTGGATAGCCTGGGAGGCCGGTATATCACCGCCGAAGACATGGGCGTGTCGGTGCGCGACATGGAATACGTGCGCATGGAAACCCGCTACGTAACCGGCCTGCCAGAAGAAATGGGCGGAAGCGGAGACCCCTCTCCCGTCACCGCGTATGGCGTTTACCTCGGCATGAAGGCCGCGTGGAAAAAACTCACTGGCACCGATTCGCTCCACGGCGTCAAAGTGCTGGTCCAAGGCTTGGGTAAGGTAGGCCGAGCCCTGGTGGAACAGCTTGCTAAAGAAGGAGCCCTTCTATACGCCACCGACCTTTCGGCCAGCCAGCTCGAAGAAGCCCACAAAAACTACGGCGTACAGCCCGTCTCTCCGGAAAACTGGTACAACCAGCCCATGGATATTTTTGCCCCTTGCGCTCGCGGCGGGGTTTTGAATGCGGAGACGATCCCACGGCTGCGCTGCGCCGTAGTAGCCGGCTCCGCCAACAACCAACTCGCCGATGAAGTGGCCGATAGCCGGCGCTTGGCTGAACGCGGCATTTTGTATGCGCCGGATTTCCTCATCAACGCTGGCGGCCTGATCAACGTCTATACCGAACTCGAAGGGTATAGCCGCAAACGGGCTTTGGCGCGTACGGAGTACATTTACGAGGCCACGCTGCGGGTACTGACAGCGGCCGAAGAACGAGGCATTACCCCCCACGAAGCGGCTATGCGCCTGGCCGAAGAGCGTATCCAAGCCGTAGCCACACTCCGTACGCGATCGCCCTTCTCTACCCTTTCTCTCTCCCCCGCCTGAAAACCCAGAACCCAAACCCTTATGAAAGACACGCAAAAGGAACCTGGAAGCATTTCTCCCGCAGCAGAGGGAAGCACTCCCCCCCTCATCGTACCGCGGCACAAGATCCGCACGCGCGTCATGCAAGCCCTCTACGCCCACATCGTAGGTGACACGCCCCCCGAAGAGGCTTTTGCTTACCTGCTGGAAGAGCTTTACGAAGCGGCTAAAACCGAAGCCCCCCACAACGCCGAGTTTCTCAAAGAACTCTTTTTCGGCACGATCCGGGAAATGCCCACCCTACGCCAGCTCATCGAAAGGCAGCTGCGAGGATGGACCTGGGACCGCCTCTTCCTGGTGGATAAGTGCATCCTCTTGTGTGGGGTGTACGAGCTGACCCACTTTCCGGACATTCCCTTACGGGTGACGCTGAACGAATGGATCGAAATTGCCAAGCTGTATGGCACAGCGCGCAGCCCCGGTTTTGTGAATGGGTTATTGGATGGGATTCGACGTACTTTAGCGGCCGACCCTGAGAGCCTGGTCAGCAAAAAGCCTTTTTAGGCGCTGGCGGCAATCCAGCCTCCTACCACCACCGCATCGCCTTCGTAAGCGACAGCCGCCTGGCCAGGCGTGATAGCTCGCACCCCTTCCACAAACTCTACCCGCAGGGTACCTTCCTCTGGACCAGAGTAGAGTTTGGCTTCGTGCCCCGGATCCAGGTGGCGAATCTTAACCTGTGCAGGGTACCCCTCATAGGGAAGGGCGGGGTATCTATGCCAAACAAGGTCCCGCATGAAAAGCGTGCGCCGACGAAGGTAGGATTCGGGGCCGATAACCAGCGTGTTCGTCTCCGGCCGAATCTCCACCACATAGTGCGGAACGCCCAAAGCCGGCAGGCCTCGCCTTTGCCCAATCGTATAAAAAGGAAAGCCTTCATGCTGGCCTACCCAATGCCCTTCCACGTGTAGAATAGGGCCGCCTCGTAGCGCCTCTATCCGATCCGGCGCTCGCCTGGCCAAAAACGCCCGATAATCCCCCTCCGGAACAAAGCAGATCTCGTACGAGTCTTTCTTTTGGGCTACCCGCGTAAGGCCCCATTCCATCGCTAAGGCGCGCGTCTCGGCCTTGGTTTTTTCCCCCAGCGGAAAGAGCGTCTGCGCCAGCACTTCTTGCGAAAGGCCCCATAGCACATACGACTGGTCTTTTCTAAGGTCCACTGCCTTGCGGATAAAAAACCGCCCCCCTTCTGACCCAATCCGGGCATAGTGACCGGTCGCGATCCGGTCACAGCCTAACTGACGAGCCCGTCTCAGCAAGGCATCCCACTTGATGTATGTATTGCACAAGATGCAGGGGTTAGGGGTGCGGCCCCGGAGGTACTCCTCCACAAAGTGATCGATCACCGCCTGCCCAAACTCCTCCCGCAGGTCTAATACATAATGTGGGAAGTGGTACTTGACGGCGACGCTGCGAGCGTCATTGATGTCGTCGAGGTTGCAGCAGCCTGTATTTTTGCGGCGAGTAAGGTCAGCGCTTTCGTAACCCCAAGTCTTCATAGTCAGGCCGATCACCTCATAACCAGCCTGCTTGAGCAGCACCGCACTGACGCTGCTGTCTACGCCGCCGCTCATGGCCACCAGAACCCGCATAGCTTCAAAGAAACAAAAATCTTCAGGGGGCTTTACTCGTGCCTGAAGCGCATCTATGCCCACTTAGCCAGCAAGGAAGAAGGGCTGAGTGGTGTCGGCTTTTTTTGGGGCAGCTCAGGCAGGGTTTTTGTCCACTTAGATGAAGAGAGCTACCACTCCTGCAAAAACTCTTGACAAGGGAGATAGCCCTTCGGCAACTTTGAGCTAAGTAGCCGCCCATACGAAGCGAAAGCAAGCCCAGGCGGTTGAGCTCCCTTCGGGTTGAGCTCCCGCCTGTTTCTTTTTTTGTACCTTAGCGCAGATATGCCTATTCAGAAAGGCAGCCGTGTGACGCTGTACTATCGGCTGGTGGATGTGCAAGGTAATCTGCTCGATGAGAGCCAAGAGCCCGTCAGTTTCGTCGTAGGTAGTGGCGAGATTCTCCCTGCTTTTGAAGAGGCCTTACTCGGCAAAGAGGCAGGCGAAACCTGTACTTTTACGCTTCAGCCTGAAGAGGCCTTCGGCGAATGGCGAGAAGAGTTAGTTTTCCGCGTGCCCCGAGAAAAGCTTCAAGGAGAAGACGAGCCCCCCCTCCAAGCCGGCCAAACCGTAACCCTCTATACCCCAGAAGGCGATACGGTCACTGTCTACGTACGAGAAGCCGGAGAAACGTTTGTAGAGTTTGACGCCAACCATCCCTTAGCTGGGCAAACCCTCACTTATACGGTACAAGTTCTCCAGGTTGAATAGGCTATGGAGGGTGTACGCCTGACCTCCCTCCAACCCCAGCCCCAGGCAGAAAAGCTCTTACCGCGCGGAACGGCTCTAAGTATAGGCATCCCTCGAGAGCGCCAGCTTCAAGAACGTCGGGTGCCGCTGACGCCCCAAGCGGTGGCTACCTTAGTCAGCCGTGGCCACAAAGTAGTGATCGAGCATCGAGCTGGCGAATACAGCTCATTCCCTGATCGCGCGTACAGCGAAGCCGGCGCTTCCATGGTGTACAGCCCCGAAGAAGTCTACGCTGCAGCCGACTACATCGTCAAGATCACCCCTCCGACCGAACGAGAACTCCAGTTTTTGCGGCCTAAGCAAGTGCTATTTTCCGCCGTGCACATGGGTTCGCTCCGCGCCGAATACCTCCAAACCCTCATAGATAAAAACGTAACCGCCATCGGCTATGAGTTTCTTCAGGCGAAGGATGGGAGTCTGCCCATTATGCGCATCATGAGCGAGATTGCGGGGTATGCGGCGATTCAGATTGCGGGGGAGCTGCTGGCACAGCAAGGGCGCGCCATGCTTTTAGGGGGCATTACGGGGGTTCCGCCTGCCCGGGTGCTCATTCTGGGTGCTGGCACAGTGGCACTAAATGCCTGTCGCGCCGCGCTCGGCTTTGGCTGTTCGGTCACGGTCTTGGATGAGGAGGTGTACCGCTTACAGCGCTTGCGCACGGCTTTAGGCATGCCCATCGCCACAGGGCTTATCCAGCCAGACCTACTGGACGAGCTTCTGCCTAAAACCGATGTGCTAATCGGGGCCTTGTACCGCAAGGGCGCGCCCGCGCACCTGGTCGTGACCGCCGAACAGGTCGCCCGCATGGCCGAGGGCAGCGTCATTATTGACGTAGCTATAGACCAAGGCGGCAATATCGAAACCAGCGTACAAACCACCCATGAGCTACCTACTTTCTCCAAATACGGCGTGATCCACTACTGCGTGCCTAATATTCCCTCTCGGGTGCCCCGCACCGCTTCCATCGCCCTCAGCAACGTGCTGTTGCCGATTCTTTTGCGGCTGGGGGACTACGGCAGCCTCCGACATCTGCTGGCTACGGGCCACATGCTGCGCACCGGCGTCTACACCTACAGCAAGCACCTCACAAACCGAACCTTGGCCCGTCTGTTTCAGATGGACTCCCTGGACCTCGATATACTCGTGGTATGAAGCACGTAGACTACATTGCGGGAGACCCCCCTTACCTGCGGGGGCCTTACGCCAGCATGTACTTAGGCAAACCTTGGACCATCCGCCAATACGCCGGCTTCTCCTCCGCCGAAGAAAGCAACGCTTTCTACCGAAAAGCTTTGGCCGCCGGCCAAACCGGCCTTTCCGTAGCGTTTGACCTACCTACCCATCGAGGATACGATTCCGACGACCCCCGCGTGATTGGCGACGTAGGCAAAGCCGGCGTCGCCATCGACACTGTAGAAGACATGAAGCGCCTCTTTGAAGGCATACCCCTGGACCAAGTCTCCGTCTCCATGACCATGAATGGCGCCGTACTACCCATCCTGGCTTTCTTCATCGTGACGGCCGAAGAGCAAGGCGTAGCCCCCGAAAAACTCTCCGGCACCATCCAAAACGACATCCTCAAAGAGTTCATGGTGCGCAACACCTACATCTACCCCCCAGAGCCCTCCATGCGCATCATCACGGACATTTTCGCCTATCTTTCTCGGCACCTGCCCAAGTTCAACTCCATTAGCATTAGCGGCTATCACATGCACGAAGCCGGCGCCACCCTGGACATGGAGTTAGGCTTCACTTTAGCTGATGGGCTGGAATACGTGCGAGCCGGTAGAGCCGCTGGGTTGAACATAGATGACTTTGCGCCGAGACTGAGCTTCTTTTTTGCTATTGGGATGAACTTTTTGGCTGAAGTGGCTAAGCTGCGAGCGGCGCGGCTTCTCTGGGCCACTCTCATGCGGGAACAGGGGGCTGCCCATCCGCGTTCGCTGGCGCTGCGCACGCATTGCCAGACGTCAGGCTATAGCCTTACCGCTCAAGACCCCTTCAACAATATCGCGCGCACTACGATCGAGGCACTGGCCGCCGTCTTGGGCGGCACCCAATCCCTCCATACCAACGCGTTCGACGAAGCCCTGGCCCTCCCCTCTGAACTTTCTGCTCGCGTAGCCCGCAACACCCAACTCATCCTCCAGCGGGAAGCCCACATTTTACGTCCCGTAGACCCTTTAGGCGGCAGCTTCCTGGTGGAAAAACTGACCCGGCAGCTGGCCGATAAAGCCTTAGCCTGGATCCGCAAAGTAGAAGAGATGGGCGGCATGACGAAAGCGATTTTGGCGGGGTGGCCCCAGCTGCAGATTCAACGGGCGGCGGCCCAGCGCCAGGCCCGCCTCGAAACCGGCCAAGACATCTGGGTAGGCGTGAATCGCTTTCAAGCCCCAGACATCCCCGATATCCCCCTCTTGAAAATAGACAACCTGGCACTGCGCCAGAAACAGATTGAACGGCTCCAGGCCGTGAAAGTGAGCCGAGACCCAGAGGCCGTGGCCGACATTCTGGAACGGCTCTACCAAGCGGCCCAACAGAAAACCGAAAACCTCCTGGCGGTGGCTATCGAGGCGGCTCGCCGACGTGCCACCCTCGGCGAAATCTCCGCTGCGCTCGAACGAGCCTTTGGACGGTACGAACCTGCCGCCCAAATCGTCACCGGCGTTTACCTGCACCACTTGGCTCAGCACCCCGACTGGAAGCGACTCCAAGAACGCATCGAAGCGTTTATCCGACGGTATGGACGCCGTCCCCGCATTTTTATCGCCAAGATGGGTCAGGACGGGCACGATCGCGGCGCCAAAGCGGTAGCCTCGGGCTTGGTGGACTTAGGCTTTGATGTAGACCTGGGGCCACTCTTTCAAACCCCCGAAGAAGCCGCGCGCCGAGCCGTCGAAAACGATGTCCACTTTATTGGGGTCTCGTCCTTAGCGGGGGCGCATGATACGCTCGTTCCTCTTCTTCTGCAGGCGCTGGCGAAGTTAGGCCGCCCCGACATCCCCGTCACGGTAGGCGGCATCATCCCTCCTGAGGACATTCCGGTTCTGCAAGAGCAGGGGGTGCGCGCCGTCTTCCCCCCCGGCACATCCCTCCTCGATATTGGCCATCGCCTTCTGGACCTGTACCTGACAGAAGCCCCTACTCCTTAAGGAAACTGCGTACATAGGGTCCCTCCCGCCGCCACAACACCACAAAATACAAGCCTCGGGGCAGGGAAGCCACTTCCCACGACACCGGCGCCCGGCTATCCCGAGAAGAGAGGGTACGATGCCCTATGACTCGGCCTACCGCATCGGTGAGGTAAACAGGGGTGGGTTCGCTAAGCAAAGACGGGTCAACTTGAAGCCAAATTCTGTCCTGAGCAGGGATGGGATACACCTTGAACCGATCAGCGGGCAAAGGATGGGTTTTTTGTAAAGCCGCCGCTTGCCCAGGCCGCAAAGTCAGGCTCGCTACCACCGTTCCATTCACGTCCACAATCGAGAGGCGCACCGAGTCTTCACCAAACACCTCTACCCGCCCATACGCATCGTTGAAGTTGGAGTTACCGAGTCCCTGACCGCCTGCATTCCAGACAGCAAAGTTTTGACTGAAGTTTGCTTGAGGGCAAATAGCCGGTAGAAGAGAGCCTGCGTTCGCCATGAGCCAGGCGAGTTGGGAGTTTTGTTGGCGGAGGTTACCTGCCATCAGTTCGGGCACGCCGGCATTCGTTCCATCGTCTATGGCGGAGGTGTGAGAGTCGCTGGAGAGCCAGATTACGTTGCGGATGCCATGGCGCTGTAGATAGCGAAGGATAGAGTCTTGTTCTTCGGCAAAAGCCGCCCATGTATCCGAAAGCCCCGCTAAAAGCATGGCTCCATTGCCCAAGCCCGGCAACCGGCACTGCTGCAAGGTGTAGTTACCGGAGAGGGCCTCCAAGATTTGGCGATAGCCCCGGTTGAAGGCCACGCCTGTGATCACAAACTTCCAGGTAGCGGTAGAAGTTCGCAGTCCATCGAGCAGCCATTGAAGCTGCGCGCTACCCAACATCGAATGCCCAGGAGGGCGAATAAAGAAAACCGTATCGCCCCGCCACTCCAGCGCATTCAAATCGGGACTGCGAGCCGCACGATTGTCGCATACAAAAATCTCTACCGGACCCAACCGGATACGGTGGTAGATGCCTTGGCTGGTATCCGGAAGCGGATAGTGAGGGAAAAACTGGCTATAAGCCTGAATAATATTGCGCCGAGCGTAGGAGGGAAAGCCAAACTCCCGAATCAGCGTATCGCTAATGTGTGGACTTGTCGCAGCGGAGGCGTTGTCGTTGATGTAGTCGTGGTCGTCGTACACGTAATCCACAGGCGTGATGCGAAAAATGCGCTGAATATCTGAACCCTGGTAGCGCGCATAATAGCTGGCCACAATGGTATCCCACCACTGAGCAAAAGTGGTGCTATCCTGCGGGAGGCGGTAGTATCGAAGGTCTGGATAGCCCCAGTCTCCACATTGAATAAAGAGCCAGGGCGTATCCTGCGCGATAACCGAGAAAATAGGTTCGGAAGTAGGCGGAGCATACCCAAAGGCCTGGCACGAACCGAAGGCAAACCGGATATAGCCTCGAAAGGTGTCTGGCGGGAAAGTACGGAAGGAGCCCGCCACCGTATCTATGGAAGGCCTATAAACTCGCCAGTAGTAGCGGGTAGCCGGCAAAAGCCCAGCCCACGAAGCTCGTCCAAAACCCCAACTATCCAGCGTAACCAGCTGACTCCGAGAAGCGCTGAAATCGGGGTACTGGCTCACTTCTACTTGAACTGGCTGGCCAGCAGGGCCTAAAACCTGTATGGAAGCGGAAGTATCCGTCACCGCGCCTACAAAGCCGGCGCGCAGCCCCTGAGCCCACACCAGGGATATGAGGCCTAACGCTACCCGCATGCGACAAAGTTACACCTTGAGGAAATGCTCCTCAACTTACCTCACGGATTTATGTTAAACTTACTCCTCTCTCCCTGCCTCTCATTCCTAAGACGAGCATGCGATACCTGCTACCCCTAGCTGTACTGGCTGGCGTTTGGGCGCAACCGCCAAGTGGCTTTGGTCCAGGCCGACGAGGCGGTCCTCCAGACCTGGAAAGAAGTGCCCCCCCCCATCCTGAAGCAGCCCTCAAAGGCACCATCAAAGGCGTCTTGAAAGATAGCGCCAGTAAGCAGCCTTTGCCGTATGTAGGGGTGTCTCTGTATCGGGGAGACAAATTGATCACGGGCGCCCTGTCCGACGACCAGGGGGTTTTTGTACTTCAAGAAGTGCCCATCGGCCGGTATCGGCTGCGCATCCAGCCCTTAGGGTACGCACCCACCGAAAAAATCATCGAGACGACCGCGTTGCGCCCTGACCTCAACTTAGGTACGCTATACTTAGCGGAGAGCGGCGTAGAACTGCCCGCCGTCGAAATCCAAGCTGAACGCAGCCCCATCCAGTACCAGCCAGAAAAGATCGTCTACGCTCCCGAAAAAGACCCCACCATACAAGGGGGGGATGCCATAGATGTGCTGCGCAAAATGCCCGCTGTCCAAGTAGACCTTGATGGCAACCTTCAAGTACGAGGTAGTGGCGCCGTACGTATTTATGTAGATGGCAAACCGTCGCTCCTTTTTGCTAATAGCCCCAGCGATGCGCTGCGGGCCATTCCCGCCGACCAGATAGAACGCGTGGAGCTGATTACGAACCCCTCAGCCCGCTACGAAGCCGAAGGCGCCGTGATCCTCAACATTGTGCTGAAGCGGAATCGTCTCGAGGGGCTCACCCTTAGCGCCAACGCCGGCCTGACCAACCAAATGACCAACGCCAGCCTGACTTTGGGCGCCAAAGTGGGCCGCTGGTCCCATACCCTCAATGTAGGAGGACGCTATCGCTACGCCGGCACCGGCTATACCCACTTCTACCGCACTCAGGAAACCCCCTCCGGCCCACAGACCCTCTATCAAGCGGGTAGCTTTCTGCCCCGCCGCTTCGCTACGAACGTATTTTACGGAGGCGACTTCACCAAGAACGCCGCACATAGCTTCTCTTGGGGCGTCAATGGACGGAACCTCGCTTTTGACCGCCAAAACGATCTAAACGTGCGATGGGAGGGTGGGCCTTGGAACGGCGTGTCTTATACCCGCTCGGCCCGCTTTCCCCTGGCTGACTGGGGCCTGAACGCCAACTTAGACTACACCTACCGAGTGCCTGCCCGTCCCGGCCAAGAACTTTTCCTCTCTGTGCAGGGAGGGTACGGCCAGCGCACACAGCGCTACACTTTGAACCAAGTAGCCCCCCTGGACACCTTTTCGCTGCAAGAGCGCAGCACAAACCAAGGCCCTTCTTACGAAGGACAGTTTCAGGCTGACTACACCCATCCTTTTGGGGAGCGGTGGAAACTCGAGACGGGGGCGCGCTTGAATCTGCGCGGCCTCGGCACCGGCTACCAGTACGAGCGATGGAGCGCCGCCACCGAAAGCTACCTCCCCCTCCCAGGACGGCAAGACACCCTCACTTACACCCAGTGGATTCCAGCCGCTTACGTGTCTGTGGCCTGGTCACGCGATCGCTGGCTCCTCAAAGCCGGCCTCCGGTACGAATACACCTACAACCAGGCTCGCTTCCTGCGGGGCACCCTCCCTTTCCAGCAGCACTACCAGAACCTTTTCCCTAACCTCCTCCTCAGTTATAGCCTGAAAGGAGTTTTTCCCCTTCAGCTCAGCTACAGCCAGCGCATCCGGCGTCCCTGGCTGGCCGAACTAAACCCCTTCGTCGATGCCTCCGACCCCCGCAATATCCAGTACGGCAACCCTAACCTCGGCCCCGAACTCACCCACGCCCTCGAACTGTCGGCCTTTCCTTTCGTTTCGGTCTTTGCCCGGTATACCACCCAGGCTGTACAACGCTACGCCTTCGTAGATGCGGCCGGCGTGACCCACACTACCTTCCTCAACGCCGGCACCCAAGGCTACTACGGCGCCAACCTCTTCCTCCGCCGAACCTTCTTCCAAGACCGGATTACTCTCCAAGCCAATGGCGAAATCGGCTGGGTCAACAACCGAGCAGAAATCGGAAGCACCCTTCTCCAAAACTCCGGCTGGCAATACAGCGTGCGAGGCTCCCTCCAATGGAAACCCGCCCCCTCCTGGCTGGTGGAACTCTCGGGCAACTACAACTCGCCTCGTATAGGGCTACAAGGCTTACAGCCGGTGTTTATGTTTCAGGAACTGGGGGTACGTAAAACCTTCGCCAAAGGACGATGGTCTGTAGGGGGACTGGTGTATAACCCCTTCTATCAGTACCTTCGATTCCAGACTCGCTTACAAGGGCCCACGTTTTTTCAGGAAAGCATTACGGGGGTGCCTTTTCGAGTGGTGGGAGTACAAGTACGCTACCAGCAGACCCGAGCCGGGGAGAACTTCTGGCGAAGGCGCCGAAGCGGCTCTCCTCAAGGCCTTGAGGAAGAATGGTAAAACCAGCGCACCCGGCACCAGGTACGCAGTTTCCGATGACCTATTTGAGCCCAAAAACGCAAGAGGGTATCCCAAGGCAGCGGCCGGTATAGAAGGGGCTTGCCAGGCATTTGCCACCCTAAGGTATCTCGACCTTGCCCCCAAAGCACCGGTGCAAGCGGAGAAGTCACCGCTTCGAGCGGAATAGCCCCACCCCCCTGCGTGACCCAGAAAGTAACGCCTTCAGGCGGAGAGAGCACCTCTCCCGTAAGGGCCGCACAAGTAGGGAAATGCGGTGGGAGCGACGAGGAAAGGCGCTGCGCCAGAATAGCCCAGGGCAATAGCGGTAGCGCGACCCGCTGGAGCTTATGGCCAACCGTGTCGGCTGGTAAACACCATGAGCAGTAACTGTACGACTCATCTATCCAAAGGATTCGCTCATGGGTGCAAGGCGGAGGAAGAGGAGCGGTAGCGAGGCTCCAAGCTTCGACCTGGTGGGTGCAAGCCGGGCCCGGCAGTTGACCGGTGGCGGCACACACCCATTGACGGCGAAGATCCACGGGCATCGGAGGGGGGGAGCTTTCACCCAGCAGCTGCGTAATCTCCTGCGCCAGTGGGAAAGCCGTCAAAAAGCCCTTGAGGCAGCCGCTGGGCCGTCCATCGGGGTTCCCCAGCCACACCCCTACCACATATCGAGTGTTCCACGCGAGGCACCAAGCATCTCGGAGACGGGCAGAAGTCCCAGTCTTGTAGCTCCAGCTACCCTTTCGGAGCAGCTTACTCACGATCCAGGTGCTGGCTTCGTGCCAGAGGCGCTGCTGGGTAGGCAAATCAGCTGGCCGACGACGCAATGGCCGAGCTATCCCTCCGTTGGCCAGGGCCAGGTAGGCTTGGACCAGCTCATACAACGAAGCCTCAACCGCCCCCGTAATCAGGGCATAGCCTACCTGCGGCCTCACCCGCAGGCCTAAGCTGTCCAGCTTCTGGCAAAAAAGGCGAAGGCCCACCCGATTCAAGAGGTCTACCGCCGGCGCATTGAGAGACGTTTGGAGAGCTAAGCCTGCTGGCACCACCCCCTGGTACCCCGTGCGATCAAAGTTCACCGGCACATAGCCCTCGTAGGAGCGAGGCGCGTCAATAAGGGGTGTGGCCGAATGAATCAGTCCGCGTTCCAAAGCCTCCGCCCACAAAAAAGGCTTCAGTGTGCTACCTACGGCACGGGGTATTTGCACCAGGTCTATAGCGCAGCTTTCGTAAGAGCGGCTGGGCCAGTAGGCTATCACCTTCCCGGTAGGAGCCTCGGCCACGACCACAGCCGCTTGTTGGATACCGCAACTTTCCCAATAGCGGAGGTGTTCAGCTACTCGATGAGCAACCTGGGCTTGAAGGGGCATGGAAAGGAAAAGGGTATCCTGCACCGCGGCACAAGCGGGTAGGACGTGGAGGGGTAGACGCGGAAAGGAGTAAAGCGCGGGCTGGAGCGGGGTCGCTTCAGCTTGGGCCACCTCAGCAGGGGAGAGGAGACCCGCTGCGGCCCATCGGCGGACCCACGCCAGCGCCAGCCTACGAAAAGCGGGATCACTCCGCAAAAAAGCAGACCGCAAGCGAGGCCGCTGCGAAACCAGCAAGAGCGCCGCTATCTCTAAGGGGGTAAGCCGTTCGGCTGGCCGCCCGAAATAGCGCCATGCCGCCGCCGTAACTCCTTCTACATTCCCACCGAAAGGCGCGCAGGTGAGGTAGGCGCGCAAAAGCTCCGACTTGCTGTAGCGCAGTTCTAATCCAATGGCCCAGCCTATCTCTTGGAGTTTTCGCAGGAAAGTTCGGGGTCCAGGGCGCCGCAAGCGCGCAAGTTGCATGGTAAGGGTAGAGCCGCCTTGGCGATGCCCCCGAAGGGTCTGCCAGAGCGCGCGCCCCAGCGCAGGTGGCCAAAAGCCCGGATGGTGCCAGAAGTGGCGGTCTTCCTTGGCCAGGAGGAAGAGGGCTATGCGTTGTATAGCTTCCGCCGAAGGGGGAAGCCGCCACTTTCCATCCTCCGTCAAGCTCACATGGATCAAGCGGCCCTGCGTATCGAAGAAAGCCTGGCTAACGGGCGGAAGGGGCGGTGCCGCCTCCCACACCAAACCCGCCCCCACAACAAGCGCTAACCCCCACCACAGCAGCGCTTCACTCCACCTTCCCCACCTCCACTTCACCCCCCGCCGTATGAGCATACACATTTGGGCGATACATGGCCAGTACACTGAGAGCCGGAAACCGATACCGTCCCCCTAAGATTACCTCTACCGGCACCGCTATACGCCCTTTCTCGCCCTCTAATGTAAAGTAGTAAAGCAGCCGGTCCTCTCGGCGGTCTACGTAATCCAAAGAAAGGCCGCCTTCGATTAGATCAGCTGCGGCCTCGGGGGTAAGGCGCGCATTATCGGCTTGCCAGCCGGCCGGCAGAGGCACCGTAAGGGCAATATTCTGAGCCCGGTAAGGAAGAGGGCTGTCGTCTGTTTTCCGGACCTCAATCACCCACCGTAGCCGCTGACCCACTTCAAGGTCCGCAAGGCTGACCGGCCCACGTGAACCCTCCCGCACAAGGGAATAGGAGATAGCTAGCCCCTGTGCCTGCGCGGGCCGCGCGGTGAGCGGCACCCCGTACACCAAAAAGCCTATATACACCGGCTTATCCCCCAGATTGCGAAGGGTGATAGGCTGCCCTACGTGTCGATCTACACTCCGGCCCCACGAAAGCCCCGAAATCCGCACCGACGCTCCGCCTATCGTAAGTTCCACCGCTCCAGCAGACAACCGCGCACTGATGCGACGCAACGCCAACAGGCTCCAGTTTGTCTCTTGGGTAGAGAGCCAGCCTTCTGCCCTCCTGACCCGCTCTATCAGCCCGGGTATCCATCCAAGTAAGTTATCCGCCTTTTCTACAAAGGACAAGGCATACAAGGCTAAGGCGTAGTTTCGCACGGGGGACTCCAACTCCTCCGCCAGCTCGTAAGAGGTCTCGTAGACGTTCTTTAGGGAGGAAGCTTTGGGTAAGGGGAGCTTCACCTGGGCAAAGGCGGCCCGCCAGAGGAGGCGAGAAAGCCCTTGGGTCTGCTGCTCCACCTGCGCCACCGAGGGGAAAGCTTTTTTCACTTCGGAGGCGGGAAGCGCTTGGGCCAGCACCAAAGCCCGATACGCCGCCGTAAGGCTGCCCACCTCTCCGACGGCTAACCGCTCCTTCTGGTAGGCAAGCGCCTTCTCCAAGAGAAGGGTAGCTGTAGTATACCCCGCCTGTTTGGCCTCGTAGAGAAAATGAGTCACGTACACGCTCAGCCAAGCGTCGGCAGGCTCTCCAGGCCAATAAGCAAATCCCCCGTCCTCAGTCTGAAACTGCTGAAGGCGGGCTATACCCGCTTCTACAAAGGGGCACACGGTGTCGGGCGACAGACCCGTGAGGGCATTCAGCCATTGTCCTGCCATCAGCACCGCAAACGCCCCCGAGGTGGTTTGTTCTCCACAGCCGTGGGGGTAGGTGAGGAGCTCGTTAAGGGGTCCCACCAACTCCGCTAAGCCCCTCTCTCCGGTAACCACCAGCTGTATACGCCGCCCCACCGGAGAAAAGCCCTGGCCAGGCACTGGGAGGACCCGCGTCTCCCCTGGCGGTAGGGTGTCCCATTGAACCTCACGCAGGGGAGCGGTGGCCGGACGCAGGCGCACTTCCCGCTCTTGCACCACGCGCCCCTGCACCAACAAGCGGACGGGTACAATCCCTATCGGCGCTGTCGCCCGCAACCGAAGCACCCGCTGCTGCTGACCCCCAACCTCTAAAGCAAAACTACCTTGACGCGGCTCCACTTCTATGCCTTGCCCAGCCCAAGAGAGCGCCCACGTACCTTGCTGATGCTGCGAGGTAGTATTGCGAAGCGTAAGCGTAAGAAACACTTCATCTCCCTCAGACAAGAAGAAAGGCAGAGTCACACGGGCTACTACAGGAATAGCGACCAGGGTGTGGGCTTCGGCCATACCAAAAGCCTCTTCCATGAGGGCATACACTCGCCAGCGCAACCGCCCCGTAAACGTAGGCAGCGTGCAAGAGACCTGGATGTGGCCTTGTTTGTCTGCCTTGAGGTCTGGCCAAAGCAAAGCAACCCCTTCTTCGCGGGCTTCGCGATCCAGGGAGGCTTCCTCCGCTTCACCTATATCGCCTCCCACGGCCCGAGTGCCCCAGGTAAGCATGTAGGGAAACTGTTCCGAGACGACGAGGCCGTGCGCTCGCCGCTGGTAGAAGTAATCATAGGGGCTGCCTATGTCAGTTTGCTGGAGGGCCAGAAGTCCCTGGTCTACGGCCGCCAGGACTAAGCGACAGCCGGGAGGCACTCCTCGTACTCGCACCGTGACTTCACTGCCGGGTAGGGCCCGCTCAGGCACCTCGAGCTGAGGGGCCAGCCGTCGCTTAGGGTCTTCTACCGGCAAGTAGAGCAGGCCCCGGGAAACCCGGAAAGGCACCTCTGAGCCCGGATGCAGCACCACTGCATGCACATACACGCCGGGCATCCAGTCCGAAGCCAAAGGCACTTCTACTTCGGCGGTGAGGCCTTGCGGAGCAAGCCATTGGCTATGCAAGACACGCCCCCGCTCCACCGAAACCAACACCCGCCCCGGCGCCGGTAGCTTGAGAAGAAGGCGGGCTTTCTGCCCCACCGCATACCGCTCCGCTTGCGGAAGGATTTCCACCCACCCCTCGGGGTCTCCTCGAAGGACCGACGTAGAAGTCCAGCTCCAAGCTTCGATTTTTTGTACGGTGGGGTAGCGCTGCCCCGGTGCCCACACCCGAATCTCCAGCTCTCCGTGAGGGGGCGTGAAAGTAAAGCTGCCTTGGCCTCCTTGCATTTCTACCTTGCTGCGGAAAACCCTCTCTTCCGAGACCGGTACCCATCGCCAATCCCAGCTACCCCACGGCTCCTCTACCACCACCTCCTCGTAGGTGCGACGCACTACCTCTACTTGGACGACGACGGGCTCACGGGCAGGACGGAAAGAGTTTGCCTCGAGGGCCCGCAGTTCTACTGTCAAGGTACGGTCCGCTCCTACGTAAGCAGGCAAGGCCTTTTGACCCACCAAGAAAGGTTGAGTAGCGACGGTAAGGTGGCGGCTCCGCAGATTAGGGCGGCCTTCGTCATCCCTCACTCGCGCAAGAAGGGTATAGTCCAACAGCCCCACCCCAGCCGGTAACCGCTGGACAAAAGACCACTGGCCCTTAGAGTCGAGCGTAAAACTTTCTTGCGTAGCCAAGCGCCTCAGGAAGGAATCAGGCACGCTCACCGTCCATACGTAGCCCTGGGCGTGAGCCCCCTGGGGTGAAGCGGGTCGAGCCGTAACGCTCAACTCCCCCGGCAAATTGCGCGCCACCGCCCCATACAAGAAAGTGACGCTTACTTGCCCTTTCAAGCGGTCCATCTCAGACTGCGCGTCTATGCCCACTTCTAACCGATTAGGTCGGAAGAACTCTACCTGAAAAGGCAGCGTCGCGAGAAGGGTGTTTTTGTCAGGGTCGCGATACACTTGGAGGCGGTATTCTCCAGTGGGCGCGGAGAGAGGAAGGTCGTAGGACCACGTCCAACCCCCTTGAGGGTCTACGGACAAGGAGCCTTCCCAGCGGACACTGCCCCGAGGGTCCACGAAACGGCCCCATATTCGTTTGAGGTCCTTGGGGTAGCGGATGTCGGCGGTTCGAACAAAGCCCGCTACGGTGAGACTCTCCCCAGGGCGGAAAAGCGTGCGGCCCGGCTGTAAGTATACCAACAAGTCTTCTGGGGCTGGGTCTAACCCTTGGGTCTCGAAGCCCCAGCGGCCCGGTCCTAACCCCCGCAGAGAAAGGTAGTTGGGCTGGCCTTTCCATTCTGCCCAAACCCCTTCTACCCCTACGGCTTTGGGCAGAGTTAGGGTGACTTCTCCTTTTTCTCCTGTCTCTCCTCGTCCAAGCACTTGTCCTGCCGGCCCCCAAGCTTCTATGCGTACTCCCGAAAGCGGCTCCATGTTCTCATACCGCACAGCCCATACGGTAAGGCTTCCCTTGCCTGCTCGAGCCATTAGACCGTATTCCCCTACAGCAAACCAGGTCTGAAGAGGCCACCATGACCGCCCCTTGATCTCCACAAAGTAGAGGCCCGGCGTCAGGTCATGCCCAATCGCCCGCCAACTTTGTCCACCCCGCACGACTTTAGGCAAGACGGTGGGAGAAACTTCCATCTCCTGCACCAGCTCCCCGTACACCTCCATAGGCAGCCTTTCTGATCCCCAAATCCACTCTTCCGCTTGCTCCGCCTTATAATCAAACCACAGCCGCTCTCCCCGATCACGCAGAAAAAACCGAACGTTCTGAGGTAGGATGCGCCATAGGGCAATGCGCAAGGTAGGCGAGCCATCTGAACGGAAAAGAAGAGGCGTGCCCACCGGCACAAAGTGCACAAAAGGATGAGCCCACCGGAGCTCCGTCTCCCGAAGCGGAGAAAGCACAAAACGCTCAGTCCGCTCTAAAGTGGGCCCCTGACCTGGAAAACCTGCCTTCACCTCCAACTTAAAGCTCCCCTCTGGAAGCCGCGCCGGATACAAGTACACTTCTACGGCTCTGGCTGCCCACCTGAAAGGAATCTCCCCCTCAAGGTGAAAATACGACTCTAAGTTAGATAGGCCTTCCACCCACCGATTGAAGCGAATCCGAATGCGGGACCCCTCCTCGGCTTCTTCTAACAGGGCTTCTTGTATGGCAAAGGTGGGGTTGGAGGGCCATTCTACGGTGCCTCCTTCTATGATCCACCCTGACTGCCGACCGGAGGGTACTTCGGCCTTACGGACGTTCTTTTGAATGAGTAAGAGGGCTTCGCGGGACGAAAGGCTCACCCACTGAACGGGAAGCCGAGTTCCTCCTTCCCTCGGCAGGTAATCGGGGGGAAAGTTCTGGGAATGAATCGGGCCATTGGCTTGCAGGAGAAGGGCCGGTTCGTTGTGGGGCCCCCACCAAGCCGCAGGCACCAGCGCCACCTCCATAGGACGAGTGCGCACCTTCACCTGACCCGCCAGCCCACTTCGAGGCAGCGCACGCACCGTGTAGGTCTGGCCCGCCGAAAGCGAAACCCCTAAAAACAACAGCCCTTCCTCCTGGCTTACCCTACGCCACCCCACCACTGGCACCTCTGGCTCCACCGCAAAAGGCGCTCCCTCTAACTCCCTCTCTAAGGGTTTCTTCAACTGAATCCGCAAAACTCGGACGCCAGGCGGCAGGCCCCCCTCCGGTTGTACCACTACAAAGTTTGGCCGGGAAAGCCAAAAAAACATTCCTACCCCTACCCCCACAGTCAAAACTCCACCTATCCCTATCCAAAACTTCCTACGCATACCGCAAAAGTACAAACTCTGCTGCTTTTTCTCTACTGATAGAGAGCCAGGGCTCAATGCTCGAGCGAAATCCTCTCTACCTGTCTCTTCAAGAGGCTTTTCCTACGAAGGTCCGTATCTTCGTGGGGTGCTGCCTTTGCGCGATATCAACCCCGCTGAGTCCACCCCGCTCCTTACGTGGGCCTTTATCGCTACCAATGTAGGCGTCTTTTGGCACTATCACGACCCCGCACTCCTCGAAGAGGCGATTTACCAGCTGGGGTATATCCCAGCCGAGGGGTTCTCGCTAAAAAAGGCCCTCACCTCCATGTTTATGCATGGGGGGTGGGGCCATCTTTTTTTCAACATGTGGACCCTGTGGGTTTTTGGCGACAACGTAGAAGACGCGCTGGGTAAAGTAGGATACGCGCTCTTGTATGTGGGCTCAGGGGTCGGCGCAGTACTTACCCATGCGGCCTTGTACCCTTTCTCCGAGACGCCTGTAGTAGGCGCTTCGGGAGCTATTTCGGGCGTTATGGGCGCTTACTTAGTACTCTACCCCCGCGCTCGGATCCTTACGTGGGTCCCCCCTTGGTTCCTCACCGTGCTTTCCGCCCAGTTTTTCTTAGGCCTATGGTTTTTTCTTCAGCTTTTGCAAGGTATAGCCGACCATTTTATCAACTGGGTAGGCGGGGCAGCTTCCGGCATCGCTTTCTGGGCTCATGTAGGCGGCTTCGCCGTGGGATGGCTTCTAAGCCGACTCTGGAAGCCCCGATCCCCTTACGTCCTGTGACCCCCCACCTTCAGCCGGCCCCACATACCGACGGGCAAACTCCACTACCCTCTTAGGCTTGCCCACGGCCATGACCCGATTAGCGTCTCCTTCGCTAATAGCTCTTGCAGCCGGTACTCGGTGAGCGGAAGTTTCTCCACCAGCCGATGCGCAAAACGAGGCCTAATCGTCAACAGCTGGGATGATTTCTTCTCAAGGTACACCACCCTCCTCTTCCCCTCTTCCGTAGCTAACTCTATTTTCCTGTACTTGCCTGGCAAGGGGGAGGAGAACACCTCTTCCACTTCTACCGAGGCAATCTCCTCCCAAGGCAGGCATACTTCCTGGCTCACGGTACATGCTGGTTTGGGGGCGATTACTTCACCAATCAGGTAAGCTTTAGGCGTGATCCATATCCCCCGCTCATCTAACCGCAAAACACTGGTCCTAAAGCGGGAAATAGCTGTGATGAGAGCACCAATGCCTAACAAGCCAAAAAACATAAAAACGCTGCGAAGCACGAGCACCTTCCAAGCCTCAGAGGCCTCCGCAGGTTGAAGGCCAAAGGAGTCGGCCAGACGAGGCAGGAAAAAGCCAGCAAGCCCGAAGAGGAGGAGGATCATCCCTCCTACTATTCCCCCTTTCACGTCGTAGCGCACCCTCAGCTCAGGAGCTGGGGAAGCCATAAGGCAAAGATAACTTAGGACGGCCAAACCCTACAAGAGAGCCGTAAGAAAGAAGAACCTATGGCACGTGTAAGGCCTTAGCTCGCCCCACCAGGAGGCCCTGGGCATCGTAGCCCTCCACTATGTACAAGCCGGCCGGCAGGCCAGGCATAGCAAAGAGGTAGAGCCCAGGCTGATAAGGGCCTTGGGCAGCCCACACCACCGCCCCTGTAAGCGCACGTAGACGCACCTCATAAAGGGGCTTTTCCGTCCACACCCTTAGCTGATCCCCAAACGGCGAAGCCGCATAAAAGCGCTGAGGTGCCGCTTCGTCAGAGGCCTCTACCTCGTCCGGTCGCGCAAATAGCGGCGGCGAAGCCCCGGCCGCAAACCCGGAAAAGCTCCCAAACTGCCCCCAAATCCACTGTCCCGTCGTGCCATACGCACCTACCGCCCGCACCGCGCTCATCTGATACGTAGGCGTCGGCGCTGTGTACTCACTCGCAATGCTGTTAGCCGTCTTGACTATATACGGGGCTGTACTCCAGCTTTGGCCGGTGGTGGTTTGGTAGCCATTGACTTCGGCGTTGGTATAGTAAAGGGTAAGGTGGTAGGCGCTACTCACGGCGTTTGTAGGGGTGATGAGGAAGGTCTTATCGGTCACATACTCGGGCGGGGTATGTCCTGGACGAAGGGCCTGCGCAGTCGTACCGGTACGATCTATTTGGACCTGGGTACAGCCGTAGTCGCCGCTGCCCGTGTTGACCAAGCAAGCCATCAGGTCGCCATCGGCGCTGCTATAGGCATAAAGGGAGTCTCCCGGCCCAAAGTACACCGTCGTCGTAGCTAAAGCCGTTTCGATAGCGGGCGTCCTGCGTCCATAGAGCACGATGTTGTCGATAGCTATGGGGGGTTGAGTACCGTTACCATCGGCGTCGTTATCCCATCGCCAGGCCAGCCAGAGGTTGGGCTGGTTCCAGGTAGCCGAAGGAAGGCTCACGTAGAGGCGGCGGACGACGTTTGGATAGCCGTACAGGCGTTGGCTGGGCAGCATGCTAGCCAAAACGCACGTGTTACTGGTCCAAGCGCACCCAATCACCGGCTGAAAGCCCGAGGTAGCCGACGTGGTCGAGTAAAAGAGACGACCAAAATCCTGGAGCGTGGGCGAGCCATATTCTCCGCTCACCACCACATCAAAAGCGAGCACCAAGTCAGTGGTCCCCACCGTGCTGATAGCCGGCGATACCTCCGCTACTCGACTGGCAGAGGTAGTGGTGTAGGTAAAAGGCGGCGGCGTACCACTGGGGTTATTCGTGATATACAGCGAAAAGCCGGTGAGAGGGGCAGCGGTGCCGCGCACCCATTGGTTAGCGCCCGCCGTGATAGTGACCTGCGTAAAGCCGCCTGACCCCGCCTCAAAGTCCTGCTGATACACAATCACCTCAGGCGGGAAAAAGTCATTGTCGCGAATCCAGAGCGCATACTGGCTTCGGTTGGCGGCGAGGGTAGCCGGGCCACTGGTGACAGCGAGATTCAAGTAAGCCACCCGGTCCGGCTCGATGGCCTGGTCTTCATACACGCGCACGGTGACATTTTGGGGGGCGGTGCTGCCGGCCGGGAAGGTGAGGGTAGGCGTGACCAAGGAAAAGTCTATTCCGCTTCGGGCGGTGCTGACGGGGTCTACTGACACCGCTACCGTTACAGGGCTCGAGGGCGCAGCGGAAATCCGCACAGGCAAGGTGAAGTCTCGATAACGCCGGCAATCCCCGGCCAGCCCAGGCCAAGTCAGCTCTTCGCGTACCGCTTGGCCGGTGTCAGCCCAAAAGACCAGCGGCTGATGCGTAATGCGCACGTTATCTATCCAGATGCAGTTGCCGTACTGATTGACGGTGACGAAGCGGAGCCGAATGCGCTGCCCCACATAGGAAGTGAGGCTCACCGTTTCAGTACGCCACTCTCCGGCGGTGGAGGGGACAAACCGCGCCGTCGTATTGGCAGCTGTAGCGAGGGTGCCTCCACTTTTTTGGTAAATGGGGGTCGCACTCCAAGTGGCCCCACAGTCGGTAGAGATTTCCACCCGCAGCTCGTCGGTAGAGGAGTTATCATAGCGCCGGTAGGCCACATCGAACTGAAGCTGCACCGTCGCCGGGGCGCCCGTGAGATCTAAAAGGGGCGTGTACAACTCATCGCGCCGACCTGTCTGGTCATAAGCCCAGCAGTTGACAAAGAGTGCGGTCGTGCGCTGCCCATCGCTGCCCACACAATGGCCTGGCCGCCAGGTAAAACAATCGTTATTGGGGTCCACTACTCGCCAGAGGTTCGAGGGGATGGGACGGCCTTCTCAGCCAGCCTCAAAGGTCTCATAGAGAGGGTAAAAGCCATTATGGACTACAAATCGGGTGGTGGTGGTGTCTTCGGTCTGGTCGGGATCGCCGGCCAGGTTTGTACAGGCTGTGAGCCAGTACTCGCCGGGGGTCGTGAGATCCACCCCGGTCAGGGTGAAGTTGGTGGTGGCGCCGCCGGCCAGCGTGCCCGTCCACGTCTGGGTTTGCCAAGGGCCATTATTCAAGCGGTAGGCGACAGGAATAGACGTGAGGGTAGTCGTGCCGCTATTGCGTAGGACCGTCGTGATATTATAGGTGCCTGGGCAGAGGTCCCGAGACAGCGGCAAGTCGATCAAGGAAGCATCGGTCGTAGCAGGCGGCACCAAAGCTGGAGAGGTGAGGAGGCTACGCCGCCGAGGGCAGTATTCCAGCACTACCCGCATCCGCAGCGCCTGGTCTTGCGTAAAGAGGTTCATGCAAGCGTCATCGGAGTATTCCATGTAGTTTTCCACCATACGCGTCAGGCTCGCCGTCGCTCCACAGGAAGGAGCACCGGCCGCACAGCCGTAAATCGGGCCGTCGCCCATCGGCGTATCGTCACAGAAATCGTCGCCGCAGGCGGGCTGCTGATCCCCCCATACGTGGCGCAGGCCTAACCAATGCCCCACCTCGTGTGTCGTGGTGCGCCCCAGATGGTAAGGAGCCGTAAGACCTGTGGATGCCTTGAGCGCAGACCCGAAGGCGCTGTACAGAATCACCACGCCATCGGTATTGGCGCCCTGTGTGCAGTTAGGCGCGCCCATGCCCTGATCGCCCGGCATGCCGAGCAGCCCCGACGCGTCCGGAAACTGCGCATACCCCAAAAGTCCCCCACTCAAGTCCGCTACCCAGATATTGAGGTACTGGTTGGGGTCCCATATCGTGGCGGGCTTGATGGTACCGTCCATATACGCTGAGGTATAGGGAGGGGCATTCCAGCCATAGGTGTTGCGATTCCAGCGGACGATGCCGGTGGTGGGGTTGCCGCTGGGGTCACGCTTGGCTAAGACAAACTCGATTTGCGTGTCTGCGCTGCGAGGGTCATTGCTCCAGCCTGGAGTGCCCGCCATCCGCCGAAAGTCCTCATTGAGCACCGCAATCTGGTCGAGGATATTTTGGGTGGGGATATTTCGGCCTGTGCCCACCGCTTCCCCGTTGTGAATCACATGCACGACCACAGGGATGCGGTATACCCCCCCAATAGTACGCGCCCGCTGCGCTTGCTCTTTGAGCTGACGCACCTTCTCCCGGATAAGGGGCTCGTACTCTTCTAAGCGCGGCCAATCTGGATACAAGGCCCGCATCAGGCTGTCATGCTGCATCGTCCCGCAGCGAATCCACCGCGGCTGCCCCCACAAAGGCAGCAGGCCCAGCAGAGGTAGGTATCGCATAACAAAGCAAAGATACAAATAACGGGCCTTCCCTACTGGCTATCTTTGCTTTCTATGCGGAGCTTTCTATGCGGAAGTTTTGGATTGGGCTCGGCTGCTGCGTAGGGTTGTGGGCCCAAGAGGAAAGAAGAATCTTCCCTTTGCGAGCAGAGCAGCCCCGCGTGAGCGGGCGGGTGATCGACGCCCGAACTGGAGAGGGCCTGCCTGGCGTGCAGGTCAGCTTAGGCCAAAGCGGCACTTTCTCCGATCAGCAAGGCTTTTTCCAGCTACCTTTTCATGGGCCGGACACCCTTAGGGCTTTTCTCTTAGGCTACCGCACCGTCAAGGTGCCTCTCACGGCTCCTGTAGCTTCCCTTCTTTTGCGGGTGACCCCCTTGGAATCTCAGCTGGATACCGTCCGAATAGTGTCTGAAGTCAGCCGGGAAACCGAAGCCGGCCTATTTCTCGAACGTTTGCGCAGCCTCGAAATCGGCGAACTCTACGCCCAAGAAGCCATTCTCAAACGAAGCACAGACTTTTACGTGCCTAACGCTTTGCGCCGTATGCCCGGCGTTTCGCTACTCAGTGGGCGTTTCATCTCTATACGCGGACTTAGTGAAAGGTATAACAGCTATGCTTTTTGGGCAGCCTATCCGGCGTGGACCCGATACGATGGCTCCTTTGGAGAGGTAGAGGAGCTCATTACCACGCTTCTTGGACGGGTAGAAGTGCGCAAGTCGTGGACGCCCGATCTCTTAGGGCATTTTGGTGGGGGAATGGTGGACTTTCAACTCCCCCAGCCCGGGCGACAAGAAGGCCTGCAGGTGGCCTACACCAGTGAAATAGACCTCAGCGCCACGGCGCGTCCTTTTCCGCTCCTGCGCGGGCCCGTGCAGGAACCCCTCCCCCGAGACTTTCCGGCTCCTGCCGCGGTGCAGGCCTCCGAAAACGCCGGCCGCCCCCTGCCAGAAAACTTTGCCTACGGTAAGCAGGTCCGCCGCTACACCATACCTGATACACTTCCCTACGCTTGGCCTGGCGGACTCCTCACACTTCTTTATGAGCGCAGAGGAAATCACTGGGCGATGAGCCTTCGAGGAGCCCTTTCCCAACGCTACCTTGCCTCGCAAATGCAGTTCAGCGATGGCAGCTTCGAGGAGGTTGACGGGAAGTGGCGTTTTGTCCCTACCCTGGTCAGCCAACACCGCCATCCCGTGCGCTACTTCTCTCGAAGTGGAGGGGGGGCTCTTAGCCTGTCTTACGCCCCTTCCTCCAAGCATACCTTCCTCCTGGAAGCCTTCGGGCTCACCTCTTCTGCCCAGCGCACAATGAGAGAGGAAAGCCATTACCTCAATCCCGACATTGACTCTACCCAGCTGGTTTATAGTCTGTACCCTACTTTCTTAGTGCAGCGCAGCTACCTAACCATAGGACGGCTAAACTGGACTCTCCTACCCTCAGAAAAGAACGTAGTGAGAACTCAGGTAGGTGTGGTCTTCCAGGGGCACGCTATCCCTCAAGCGGGGGCGATGAACTATGTACGGTACCCGGGCGATTCGCTGATTCGCTACGAACAGGAGCTGTACGGCGAATCCGAAATCTATGCCCAGGTTTGGACTTCTCGCACCCGAGCCTGGCAGATGTATGCCCACCCCTATGCCGAATGGAAATGGGGACTTCCCGATCGATGGCTACAGCTGCGTATAGGGGCCTGGGCTTCCCGAGAAGAGCAACGGTTTACAGGCCGGCAGCTGGGTTTCATGACCGATACCGCCGGCGGCGGACCCGCCGTCCTCGACCCCGCTGTCTATTTATGGGAAAATGTGCGGCATGTCTACGACCCGGCTTATATTGGTCCAGGCGGCTGGTACCTAATCGAGCGGACCACCGACTATCACCGCCATCGGGGTCTTACTTCCATTCTCGCAGGGTATGGGTGGCTGCGGGTAGGCTTTTCGGCTCAGCTGGAAGCCCTTTTAGGCGGCCGCTATGAATACTGGCATCGGACCCTCTACTATACCCCCCTCGCTACCGAGGTGGAAGCCCCCCTGCACACCTACCATACCGGCCATTGGCTACCGGCTTTTCTCCTGAAGTACGCCCTTACAGAGCGCCAGAGCTTGCGTTTGGCCACTACCCTTACGCTCATTCGTCCGCCCCTGCCCGCTCAGGTGCCGCTGGCTTACTTCGATTATCTCTGGGCCTACTACTGGCGAGGCGATACCGCCCTCACCAGTGGCCGCAGTTATAACCTCGACCTGCGCTATGAGTGGCTCCAAGACAAAGAGAATCTTCTGGCCATCACCCTCTTCTATAAGCGGCTCTACAACCTACCTGAGCAGTACCTGATTCCAGCCAGCTTTCAACTCACTTTTATGTATTCTCTGCGAAACCGCGCCTGGGGCGAAATTGGCGGGATCGAACTCGAAGCCCGCAAAACCCTCTACCATCAAGGAGACAACCGGCTTTGGCTTTACTTCACGGGCACGCTCAGTGAAAGCGCGGCAGAAAGAAGCTTCCTCAAGAAACTGGGCCGGCTGGAAGGCCGTCTCCAAGGCCAAGCGCCTATCGTCATCAACGCCGGCGCCCTCTTCGAGAGTAAGCGCTGGGAACTGTCCAACTTCCTCAACTACACCTCAGCCCAAATCTGGGCTCTGGGATTCGACCCAACTATATACCCTCACATCTTAGAAGAAAAGCGATTTTCCTGGGAGGTGCAGGCCTCTTATCGTCTTTCCTCCCACTGGGAAGTCCGCATAGCCTGGTGGGATATTCTGAATCAGCCCTATCGCCGTACCCAACGCGCCTTCAACGCAAACCAGTTTGACCCCAACCGGGACAATGTCGCGAGCTGGGAAAAGGCCGCCTACCGCACCTACTTAACTGTGCGCTACCAGCTATAACGAGGGGAGAGCGTATTTTTGGCCGCATGGCTCAGCCTGACTTCTGGCGAACCCTGTTTCGCACCAAACCGGTAGAAGCCTACCAAAAAGAATCGCAGCAGTCGGGACTCAAGCGCGCTTTAGGTCGGTGGTCCTTGGTCTCTTTAGGGATTGGGGCCATCATTGGGGGGGGTATCTTCACGCTGACGGGCGTAGCCGCCAAAAACTATGCAGGACCGGCGCTGGCCTTGTCTTTTGTGATTGCTGGGGCGGCTTGTCTGTTGGCGGCCCTGGCCTACGCCGAACTGGCCAGCATCGTCCCCGTAGAGGGTTCCGCCTACGCTTACTCCTACGCCACCGTCGGCGAACTGGTGGCCTGGTTCATCGGCTGGAACCTGATCTTGGAGTACATGATGGGCGCCACCACCGTAGCGGTAGCCTGGAGCGGCTATTTCGAGAAGCTGTTACACCTTTTTGGCATAGAGCCACCCTTCTGGCTACTGAATGACCCTTTCACCGCCGCCCAGAAGGCCAAGGCCCTGGGCCTACCGGCTCCTTCCTTCGCCGTGAACGTGCCAGGCTTCCTTATCTGCTGGGTCGTGACGGGGATTCTGCTGCGCGGCATCAAAGAAACCGCCTCCACTAATAACCTCATTGTCTTCATCAAAGTCAGCGCTGTTCTCTTCGTAATCTTGGCTGGAGCTTTCTACATCAACCCCGAAAACTGGAAACCGTTCATTCCGGAACCGGTGACCGACGCCGCCGGCAACACCCACTACGGTTGGGATGGCATCTTTACCGCGGCGGTGATCGTGTTTTTTGCGTATATCGGATTTGATGCGGTTTCGACGCAAGCGGGAGAAGCCCTGCGCCCCACTAAGGATGTGCCTTTTGCAATCGTGGCTTCGCTCCTTATTACGACGGCGTTGTACATAGGCGTGTCGGTGGTGCTAACGGGCATGGCACGGTACGATACGCTGGACGAACGGGCTCCCGTCGCGTCGGCGTTCGCTGAGGCGGGCGTAGGCTGGGCTACCTACATCGTGACTATCGCAGCCGTGGCCGGGCTGATCTCCGTCATGATGGTCATGCTTTTAGGCCAGACACGGATTTTTTTGGCGATGGCCCGAGACGGACTCCTGCCAGAAAGCGTTTTTGGGTACATTCATCCTCGGTTTCGCACGCCTTTCCGGAGCACCCTCTTAGTAGGCGCCATTATGTCGCTCACCGCCGCTTTCGTGCCTATTGGCAACGTCTCAGAACTGACAAGCTTAGGCACGCTCCTGGCCTTTACCCTGGTCAGTGTGTCGGTTTTTCTGTTGCGCCTTCAGCGACCTGAGGTAGAAAGGCCTTTCAAGGCGCCCTTGTGGCCCCTGGTGTCTTTAGGAGGAGCCGCCTTCAACCTGTACCTCATCACGCAAGCCCGAAAAGAAAACCTCCGCGCCTTCCTGATTTGGGCCATGGCGGGGATTTTGGTGTACTTTCTCTACAGCCGACGCCGGAGTCGTCTGCAGGTGCCTCCTCAGCAGCCGTAGCGAAAGCGTACTTTTGCGGCCGATATGGATGCTACGCTGATTTTCCCCTTAGCGCTAAGCGGGATAGGGCTGGCGTTTCTGGTGTGGCGGAGCCGGTGGGTTCTGAGCCAGCCCAGTGGCGAACCCCGCATGCAAACGATTTCCAGCTACATAGCCCGCGGTGCCCTTGCCTTCCTCAAAGCGGAATGGCGCGTATTGGCTGTTTTTGCGCTGATTGTAGGGGGGCTTTTAGCCTACAGTGGTACGCTTACCCCCCCTCGCAGCGAAGCCCCATCCCACCCTCTTATTGGAGTAGCGTTTTTGGTAGGGGCTTTCACCTCGGCGCTGGCCGGGTACATCGGTATGCGGATCGCTACCCGCGCCAACGTACGCACCACCCAAGCTGCACGCTCCTCCTTGGCTCGGGCATTCGCTATCGCCTTCCATGGCGGCTCTGTCATGGGGATCGGCGTAGCCTCCCTGGCAGTGCTCGGCCTGGGTGGGCTCTTCGTAATCTTTTACCTGTTTTTTGCGAAAGGCGACCCCTTCAGCCCTGAACTGCGGCGCGTGATCGAAGTGATAACGGGCTTTTCCCTCGGCGCCGAAAGCATAGCCCTCTTTGCCCGAGTAGGGGGGGGTATTTACACCAAAGCGGCTGACGTAGGGGCAGACTTGGTCGGCAAAATCGAAGCGGGCATTCCGGAGGACGACCCTCGCAACCCCGCCGTCATCGCCGACAACGTAGGCGATAACGTAGGGGACATCGCCGGCATGGGGGCTGATCTGTTTGGATCTTATGTGGCGACCATTTTAGCCACCATGGTGTTGGGCGGCGAAATGGTCTATAGTGCGAAAGGGTTAGGTCCCGTGGTGCTGCCCTTAGCGGTAGCGGCGACAGGGCTGCTTTTTTCGATTTTGTCGACGTTCATCGTGCGAGTGCGGGAAAACGGCGGCCCGGCCGAAGTCCAGCGGGCCCTCAACCTCGGAAACTGGAGTGCTATCCTCCTTACGGTAGCGGCGTCGTACTTCCTGGTAAGCTTTTTCTTGCCTGAGGGGGCGGAGCTACGAGGCACCCGAATCGAACCGAAGGCGGTATTTGGGGCTATTGCGATTGGCCTTTTGGTGGGGGCGCTGATGAGCTGGGTGACCGAATACTACACCGGCATGGGCAAAAGACCGGTAAACAGCATCGTCCAGAAGTCCCTTACGGGTCACGCCACCAATATTTTAGGTGGGCTGGCCGTAGGTATGGAATCCACGGCGCTGCCTGCCCTTATCATGGGCGCTGGCATCTTAGGGGCCTACGCGCTGGCCGGTCTGTACGGGGTGGCCATCGCCGCTACCGGTATGATGAGCACCACCGCCATGCAACTTACCATAGACGCTTTTGGCCCGATTGCCGATAACGCCGGCGGTATCGCCGAAATGAGCGGCTTGCCAGAAGAAGTGCGCAGCCGCACCGACATCCTCGACGCCGTCGGCAACACCACCGCCGCCATGGGGAAAGGCTTCGCTATCGCTTCCGCAGCCCTTACTGCCTTGGCCCTTTTCGCAGCGTACGTCGGGGTGGCTGGCATCCATGGCATAGACATCTACAAAGCGCCGGTGCTGGTAGGCCTGCTGGTAGGGGCCATGGTGCCTTTCCTTTTCTCTTCGCTGGCTATTTCGGCTGTGGGCCGCGCCGCCATGGACATGGTGAAAGAAGTGCGCCGACAGTTCCGCGAAATCGCCGGCCTGATGGAAGGGCAAGCCGAACCCGAATACGAACGGTGCGTAGCCATCTCCACCCAAGCGGCCTTGCGAGAAATGGTGCTGCCTGGCGCCCTGGCCCTCCTGATCCCCGCCCTCATCGGGCTTACCTTAGGCGCAGAAGTGCTGGGCGGCTACATGGCAGGCGTCACGATAACCGGCGTCCTCTTAGGCCTTTTCCAAAGCAACGCCGGCGGCGCTTGGGATAACGCTAAAAAGTCCTTTGAAAAAGGAGTGACCCTCGACGGTCAGACTTACTACAAAAAGTCTGAACCTCACAAAGCCGCTGTAACCGGCGACACCGTTGGCGACCCCCTCAAGGACACTTCCGGCCCCTCGATGAATATCCTTGTCAAGCTTACGGGCATTGTGGCGCTGGTTTTGGCTCCTTATCTGCTCAGCTAACTTTCTTCTACCCCAAGCCCTCGACACGGTTCAGGAGCAGCCTTCCGCTTTGCCCGCGGTGCTGATCCAGGAAGAGCGGGCCTTGCGCACCAAGCGTTGGTCAGCCGACAGTGGGAGCTGGCCTGTGGGAGGCACGCAGGTGGCGCAGCTTCTGGCTGAGGCGGAAGGGCTCTACCTACGCGATTATGGGGGACACGGGAGCCTCAAGACCGTCTCACTGCGGGGCATGGGGGCTCCCCTTACGGCGGTATGCTTCCAAGGGCTGCCTCTTCGCCAGCCGCAGCTAAACTTGGTCGACTTGGCGCCTTTTTATCTGGTTGGAGTGAAGGAAGTCCGCTTCTCTCCCAGTGCCAGGCTTGAAGCCTCACCCGGCGCTATAGGACTCATCGAGTTTCGTCTGCGACCTCAAACCCCTTCGGCTCGGATAGGCTGGTGGGTGGGTTCTTTTGGGGAAGTGGGCGCCTACGCAGCATGGGAACGCCCCAAATGGCTTGTGCAAGGAGCGGCCCTTTCTGCCGAAAACCGCTATCCTTTTCGGGAGCCGGTAGCAGGCCTTCGGGAAAATGCCCAGTATCGGCAGATGCAGGGGGCTTTTGTATGGAGCCCGCAAAAGTGGACCTTCACCACCTGGGGCTACCACAGCAGCCAGGCGATACCTGGTCCAGTCGTGATAGGCGCCCCCCTCTCCCCCCCTGAAGCGTTGACCCAGTCTCACCTCCTCCAGACTCTGGCCTGCGAGGCAGGTCTCTGGCAAGCTCAGGCCCAAGGACAACTTCAGTACCTTAGGCACGTAGACCGCTTTGGAGAGACGGCCTTTTCTCGGCTTTTTTCCTGGCAAGGGCAACTTCGCCGGCCCTTCCAGCTGGACAAAAACTCCATAGAAGCCGGAGTCTATGGGGCTTACGACTGGATCGAGAGTAACCGGATGGGGACCAGCTACCGCCCCTTCTCTCAGCTCGACCAAATCGAAGCCGCCTTCTGGGGCAGCTGGGGGCACGCTTGGGGGCCTGTGCTCTTACGCACAGAAGTAAGGCTGTCGTACCTGTCTCGATACGCCCTGCTGCCGAGCGGAAAAGTACTCCTGCGATGGGGGGCCTGGGGCCTGGAAGGCCTGCGAGGCATTCGCTTTCCCAGCCTTTGGGAACGATATTGGATAGGCTACGGCAACCCTTCCTTGCAGCCTGAAAAAACCTTTCAACTCCAACTTTTTTTCGAGAAAAGTGTTAGAGCTTTCACCCTTTACGGCGCCGCCTTCTGGGCTCAAACGAGAGATCGCATCCTAACCGTCCCCCTTTCCCCTGTTCGCTGGCAAGCTTATAGTCTTGGCTTTGTAGAGAGTCAGGGCGTAGAAGGGCGTCTCACCTGGCAAAAAGGCCCTCTTTACTTCTGGGTAGCCGGCACCTACCTGATAGCGCGAGACTATTCCCTCACAGCGGGGCAACTGCTGCCTTACACGCCGCCGTATATTGGACTGGCCGGTGCAAGGTACGCTCGGGGCCGCTTCCACCTGAGCTACTTCACGCAGTACGTGAGCTGGCGCCTCAATAGCCTCGCAGGTCTCGAAGCTCTCCCCCCTTATTGGATACATACCTTAGCACTCCGTTACACCCGAACGGACTACCGCATAGAGATTCGGGCGGAAAACCTGATGGAAGTGTCCTACCAGGTGATTCAGGGTTATCCCATGCCTGGGCGACGCCTCGTAGTGGGCATAGAGGCGTTTTTATCAGGCGGTTTGCCATAGGGTCCATTGGCCAGGCTGGAAGGTCACCTCCTCAAGCAGGCGCCGCACCCACTGCGTAGGGTCCTCTGGAGCAAAAGCGTGCACATTCAGGCTACGTTCTTGAAGGCGACCTTCAGGCTCTACGGTAGCTCGGTAATGCAGGATGGCCTCAAGAGCAGACTGATACCGAACCTGAGCGGCTCGTAGTACCGCCCGCCTGAGCTGCTGCGTCCACCTACCCCAAAAGCGCGCCAAGCTTCGTTGGGCGTTATGCAGAAAAGGCCTATGAGAAAGCGCCTCGATAGGGGGGCGATGCCGCTCAGCCCAGTCCAAGAGCGCCTGCAACTCGGCATGGCTCCATAGTTCAGCCAAGAGGGTGCGCAACCGGTTTTGAGAAAGCGGCCAGACCCCTTCCCAAGAGAGGCCTTCAGGCAGGGCAGGCGGTGGGGTCGGTAGCACCCGCAGATGCCCCCGCGGATAGACCACAGGCATGGGCAGGCCAAAGGCCTCGAAGACCCAGCGCAGCTCCAACCAATAGGCCACTTCGGCAGGACCTGCCACATAAGCCAGGTTAGGAAGGAGCCACTCTTGGTAGATAGGACGAAGAAGCACGTTAGGGCTGAGGCGTTCTGGATGGAGGTGAGCTGCGGTAAGCAGGTCAGGCCACTCTGCTGGAGTGGGATAGCGACGCTCCGTGTCACTAAGCCAAAAGAGGTTGACAGGCTGGGCATGAAGGCGAGGCCTTTCGCCCAGCGCCCGCAGCGAAGAGACAGCTATAGCGTGCCCCTCATAAGTGCGCTTATGCTGGATTTCGGCGATCCACAGGGGGCTGGCCAGGGCTTTGAGGGTGGGGTCATCGCCGGAGCACCACACCAGACCGGTTCCGGCAAAAAGCGTCTGCATAGCCGCCCGAAAAGCCGTTTCCCAAAGCTGGCCCACTTCCCAGTAACGCTGTAAGGCCAGGTGGTTTGCTTCGGGAGGGAAAGCGGCTTGGATGCGGTGTCGTCCCACTGGGCCTGCGAAGATTCCTTCGTACCGCAAAAGGCGGCCCCATCCCACTTCAGTAGTACGCACCTCTTCGGCGTCGTGGTCTTCCGAAGCCAGCCAAAACACCGGCACCACTTGATAAGGCGGGCCTAAGAACTTGGTCAGTTCACGGGCAAGCTGGATGGTATGGGCCGCTTTGACGAGGGTATAGAGAGGACCCGTGAGCCAGCCCAACTGCTGCCCCGTCGTGACTGTGAAGGTAGTGGGCTTTTGTAGGGCTTCTATGGCTGCCTCCAGAACCGAGTCCTGAGCAAGAAAGCGTTCATTCTGGCGCCGTAGCGCCTCTACGAGCGCTCTGCGAGGGATGGGGAAGGCCGCCCGGCTACGCAGAACCGCCGCCCAAGGCACAGCAGGCCAAGGCCACGCCACTAAGGGATGTAGAGCTGGGTCACCCGCTACGTACCGCGCCCAAAGCCTATGCACGACGGCGATTTTGCCAGCGATACAACACCTCGTCCAACGCCCACAACCCTCCAATCGTAAGAGTACCCCCCAAAAGGGATATCCATGGGTTGAGCAGAAAAACTCCGGCTAAAACCCCTAAGAGGGCTCCTAAGTTTTGGATAAACTCCAGGTGTTCGCTGGTGGTGTGCAGAAAAAGGTTTTCCAGTTGCCGTTCGTCAAAAGAGCTGAGTTGGCTGTAGATGATAGGATAAATAGGAATGCGGCCGATCACCTCTCGGATGAGCCCGCCTAAAATGGTTTCCAACTCTTCGGTGTGAGAAAGGATAAACTCTCGGACTTCCGACTCGGGTAGGGTCAGGCTGCGCAAGGCCTGCTCGAACGCCTCGGGTAGCGCTAACACCGCGCGGGTGAGCACGTCCCGATAGCCCTTTTCGTTGAGCTGGCGATAAGAGCGGAATAGGCTTCCGGCGATGCCCGCGGGCACCACTTGGAGCAGTTTTGCATCCAAGATTTGAACCAGCTTGCGCTGATGTACGGGATTTTCAACAAACTCCCGAAGCAGATTTTTTCCTCTTTGGGTTAGCTCTTCTCGAAACTCAGGGTCATTGAGGAGGTTAGAAGTGCCTTCAGTCAGGGCCTGAGCCAGGCGTTGGGCTACCCCCGCTTCGTGCAAGGCCCGCTGGAGGATCGTTTCATTGAGGATGTAGGTGGAGATCGCCTGAGCAAAGCGCTCCACGATACGCATTTTGTAGGCTGGCACGAGCCCCTGCCCTAAGATAGGACGCGGCTTGCGCGGGTGGAAGAGCATCTTGATGGCAAGCCAGTTGGTACCATACCCCACCAGACCTGTCACCGAAAGCGTATAAACCGTTTCATACAACCAAGCAAGCTTTGTAGGCAAGAAGGGCCAGCGCTCCTGAATCAGAAAGAGCAGCACAAATAAGCCCAGTAGCAGAGGAAAATACCGCAAGAGCCGAGCCATGATCCGGTAACGCAGCCGCAAGGGAGGAACCGAAACGGAAGCCTCTGGCGAAGGTAGGACCAGAACCTCTTCCAGGCGGAAGTGCCGCGCTAAGTACCCTTCGAGCAGCCAACGCACTCCACAAAAGTAGCCACTTTTGCAAAATGGAAACTCTCGCGCGGGCTCAGGTGCTTTTTCCTCAGATAAGGGCGTGGCGGCGACACCTGCACCAGCATCCGGAGCTTTCCTTTGAAGAGTGGGAGACGCAGCGCTTTTTGATCCAGGAGCTTGAGAAGCTCCCGAGTGTACGCGTTCGAAAGGCAGCCCAAACCGGTGTAATCGCCGATTTAGTGACCAACCCGGCGGGCCCCTGGATTGCGCTACGAGCAGACATGGACGCGCTCCCCCTCACTGAGATGGAAGGGCGGCCTTATCGTTCCACCCGACCTGGCCTAATGCACGCTTGCGGCCACGACGCCCACATGGCGATGCTCCTCGGAGCCGCCTACCTTTTGTGGGAAAGTCGAACTCGCTGGCAAGGAGGCATTCGGCTACTTTTTCAGCCCGGCGAGGAAAAGGCTCCCGGCGGAGCCAGCCTACTCCTGGCCGAAGGCGCCTTAACCGAGGTGCCTATCCGCGCCATCTGGGGCCTACATGTAACGCCCCAACTGCCAGTAGGACAGGTAGGCCTGCGGGAAGGTCCCTTCATGGCCGCCAGCGATGAGGTGCACATCCGACTACAAGGGCCCGGAGGCCATGCAGCGTATCCCCACCAAACGCCAGACCCCATCGCAGTAGGAGCGGCTCTCATAAACCAGCTCCAGCTTGTAGTGAGTCGCGCCGCAGACCCGCGCAGCCCTACCGTGTTGAGCTTCGGGCAAGTGGTAGGAGGAACAGCGCCGAACATCCTGGCTTCGGAGCTTCGGCTGGCCGGTACCCTCCGCACCTTCGACGAAAGTTGGCGGGCCCGAGCCCGTACCCTCATCAAGACCTTGGTGGAAGAGACAGCCCGTCCATGGAACCTCCAAGCTGAAGTTACCTTTGCACCGGGTTATCCCGTATTGGTAAACGACCCCGAGCTTACCCGGCTTACCCGCTCTTGGTGCGAAACCCTTTTAGGTCCTTCCAAGGTACAGGCGCTTCCACTTTGGCTCAGCTCAGAAGACTTCGCCTTTTACAGCCAGGTGGTGCCTGCTTGTTTTATCCGGCTTGGGACAGGTCACGAGAAGTACCCTCCTTCGCTAAGACCGGTTCATACGGCCGACTTTGACGTGGCTGAGGAGGCGCTGGCAGTGGGAACGGCGGTGCTAACCGAAGTAGCGCTGCAAGCCCTGGCGTACTGGAGTCCCCCGAGTCAGTCTCCTCGGGGAAGCACCTGAAGGATCCAATCTACACCTTTTTCGGCGGCGGCTTCTTTGCCCTCTGCGGTAAGCTGGGTTCCCACCACCACCCCCCGAGCAGGCTGCCCCATCACCCGGCTCAAAAGGGCCGCCCGCTGCGCCGCCCGCTCCACATCTCGGGCATCAATCACAAAAGACACTTCCACCGCCAGCAAGATAGGCACCTGTCCATTAGTGCGGAGGCGCCCTTCTACCACAAGATCAAGATTCAGCAGCTCTTCCACTTCCTCGTCGGTGAGCTCGCCTGCTTCCTGCAAGGCATACGCTCGCTCAAAGACCTCGTTCATATCAGCCTGGCGGCAACGCCGAACAAGCCGCCCAAAAACGGAAGGTATCCTCAGCGTAGTTCGGATTTCCAGCACCATCCCCTTGAGAAAAGCCACATCATCGGTGAGTTTATTGAGGCGCTGCTCGTGGGCATCAAGACGCTGGCCATGCTGGCGCAGTAGCTCCATCATCTCCGCACTCAGCTTCTCCAGCTGAGCAATGCGTTCCGTATTCTGCGCCACCAGCTCTTCCAGCCGCGCAATCCGCTCAGAATGCTGCGCCACCAGCTCTTCCAGCCGCGCAATCCGCTCAGAATGCTGCGCCATCAGCTCCTCCAGCCGCGCAATCCGCTCAGAATGCTGCGCCATCAGCTCCTCCAGCCGCGCAATCCGCTCAGAATGCTGCGCCATCAGCTCGGAGTGCTGGGCTGTAATCTGTTCGAGTCGGGCTATGCGTTCTGAGTGTTGATTGAGGGCTTGGGTGTGTTCTTCCAAGCGGCGAGTGTTTTCTTGAAGGTGCTGGTCGTAGCGCGCGAGGAGGTCAGAGATGCGCGCCATCCATTCGCCTTGTTTCTGCATCAGCTCCTCGAGCCGAGCCACCCGGTCGGGTAAACTCAATAGCCCCTGCGTAAAAAGAATCGAACGCAGCCGATCTACCCACACGGGCTCGGCTTCGAGCAGCGCAATCAGGTCCTCAATCGTACGCAGCTCCCGCGGGAAGGACTCCATTTAGCCAAATATACGCAGTTAGAACGAAACCTGCGTAAGGTGTGTACCTTTGAAGCATGCAGTCCAAGCGACCAAGAGACTCCTTTACGGTGCTGACCGAAATGGTTTTCCCTAACCACGCTAACGCCCTCGGTAACCTCATGGGAGGCCAGCTCTTATACTGGATGGACATTGCGGCGGCGATAGCCGCATACCGCCACTCCCAACGGGTATGTGTCACCGCAGCGGTGGACTATGTAAGCTTTCGTTCTGCAATCCGAATAGGTGAACTCCTGACCATCGAAGCGTACGTGACTCGGGCCTTTCACACCTCTATGGAAGTGTACCTGCGGGTATATGCACAAAGCTTACCCACCAACGAAAAGCGCCTCTCTAATGAAGCCTATTACACCTTCGTAGCGATAGACCAGAGTGGATGTCCGATACCGGTGCCCCCTATTGAGCCCGAGACAGAGGAGGAAAAACGGCAGTATGAAGAAGCCCTCCGCCGGCGAGAAATGCGGCTCATCATGGCAGGTAAACTGGATCCCGCTCAAGCCTCCACCCTTAGACTCACCTGAAGGATGGACCTCACCACACTCGGAAAATACATCGAAGAAGCCTGGGCCCAACCAGCGAGGCTACGGCTTTCTGTGTACCAGCAAGCCGTAGAAGAGGTTCTGGCCGCTTTAGACTGCGGTAAAGTGCGGTGCGCTGTACCTGAGCCCGACGGCACCTGGACCGTAATAGAGTGGGTGAAAAAAGCGATTCTGCTGTACTTTCGGCTGCGGCAGGCCGCACCGATAGAAGCGGGGGCTCTACGCTTTCACGACAAGATACCCCTCAAGAAGGACGTACCGGCCAGTGTGCGGATTGTACCCCCGGGCGTAGCGCGGTATGGCAGTTACTTAGCTCCGGGAGTGGTACTCATGCCAGGGTATGTCAACATCGGCGCCTACGTAGGAGAAGGGACAATGATAGACACCTGGGCTACGGTGGGTTCCTGTGCGCAGATTGGACGCGAAGTGCACATTAGCGGTGGAGTAGGGATTGGAGGGGTCCTGGAACCGCCCCAGGCTATGCCCGTCATCGTAGAAGATGGGGCTTTCTTAGGCAGTCGATCAGTTGTCGTAGAAGGGGTCCGTATAGGCAAAAAGGCCGTCTTAGGTGCAGGCACTGTACTCACCGCTTCCATCCCTATTGTAGATACCACAGACCCCTCGGGTAAGGAATACCGCGGCTACGTACCAGAGGGCGCCATTGTGATTCCTGGCATGCGGCCCAAGCGCTTTGCTGCGGGAGAGTTTGGGGTGCCGTGCGCCCTCATTATCGGCTGGCGAGAAGCGCGCCACGACGATAAACTGGCCCTCAATGCGATGCTTCGTAATTTGGGGGTGTCTGTGTAACGCTCTCTGGGCCCAAAAGGGCGTAGGCCTCCTTTTTCAGGGGCGCTTCAACTACGCCACTTTGCGGGGCGAACCGGTGCCCACCGCGCTTTTCTCAGACGCCGCTATCGGCCTCCATGTCAAAAACTATGAGTGGGGCGCAGGGTGGGAGCTTTCTCTCCTTTGGGTCTACAAAGGCGGCCCCAACGAAGTGCGCCTACCCTGGGTAAACCGCGACTTTGCCCCCAACCAACAAACCGCCTACAAAGCGGTAGAAGCAGGATTTCGGTTTGGCCCTCGCTGGAAAGTCTGGTACCCCAAGACTGGCCTTGTAGGTGGCTACCGCTACCAAAGCGCCGGTCTCTCCACCGACCCCCGCCGAAGCGTAAACCGATGGTACGCCTTCTTGCCTTTGGGCTTGACCGTGGAACTGCCCGTGCAGTTCGGCACGACAGGCTTCAGCGCATACTACGAGATTGGCCTGACAAACCTACTACGTCGGCCAGCCGGGACCACCGGTCTCTACGAAGGCAGTAAGCTCCGCCGCTTTCTCTTCGAAGTGCACGTGATGTGGGGACAGACTCGGTAGTTTTCGGCTATCTTTGCGGCATGAGCTTATCCGAAAAGCTGAACCAGGAACTGCGGACTTACGCACTCCTGGCCAGCAATGTTGAAATCCTCACCTGGGATCAGGAGGTATGCATGCCCAAGGCTGGCGTAGCGCACCGAGCGGCTTTAGTGGGAGTGCTCATGGAACTGTTGCATCAGCGGCTCACCGAAAGACTTTTGCCCCTTTTGCGAGAAGCCCAGGGCAGTAGCGCTTTTAGCCCCGAAGAGAAGCGCCAAATCCAAATCCTCCTTGAAGAAGCTGAACCCGCCGAAAAAGTACCTCCTTCGCTGGTGCGCGCCTTTTCTGAAGCGGCAAGCCTGGCTCAGGTCGCCTGGGTAGAAGCCCGAGAAAAAGCTGACTATGCCCACTTTGCCCCCCACTTGGAAAAGCTCGTAACCCTGGCCCGAGAAAAAGCCTCCGCCTTAGGCTACGAAAAAGAGCCTTACGAAGCCCTGCTGCACCTGTATGAAAAAAGCCTCTCCCCTACCGAAGTAGAAACCCTCTTCACGGAGATAAAGCCTTTCTTGATCGAGACGCTGCGGCGCTGTGCTTCGCGCCAGCCGGAAGGGGTGAATGGACCTCCACTGTCTCTGCCAGCCTCCGCCCAACGCAGCCTGGCTGAAGAAGTGCTCACTCAACTGGGTTATGACCTTAGCCGAGGACGTATTGACTTGTCTGCGCATCCCTTCTGTAGTGGGTTTAACCCCGACGATGTGCGCATCACCCTCCGCATCGACGAAGAAGACCTCACTATGGCACTGGGATCGGCGCTGCATGAGATGGGTCACGCCCTCTACGAACAGGGATTGGCCCGAGAACCCTTGGGATGGCCTGTAACGGCCCCCGCCTCCCTCAGTATCCACGAATCCCAGTCGCGCTTCTGGGAAAACCACGTGGGGAACTCCGTCGCTTTCTGGACTTACCTGTACCAGCACGTGCTACCCCGCTACCAGCCCCCTTGGCTAAGCGCCTACAATCCTTTGACGCTGGCCCGCCGTGTTAACCGCATTCAGCCTTCGCTCATCCGCATTCAGTCCGACGAAGTGAGCTACCACTTGCATATTTTTCTGCGCTTCGAACTGGAAAGAGCCCTTATCAATAGCGACCTAACCGTAGCCGAGCTTCCCGAGGCGTGGAATAGCCGCATCCAGGCCTACCTGGGGCTGAAAGTACCCCACGACGGAGTCGGCGTGCTGCAAGATATCCATTGGGCCATGGGTAACTTTGGCTACTTTCCCACCTACTCCATGGGGAGCTTTTATGCTGCGCAGTTTGCGCAGGCCCTTTCTCAAGAACACCCCGATTGGGAAGCCGCCCTCGCAGAAGGCCACGGGGAAGCCCCCCTGACCTGGATGCGCGAACGGATTCATCGCTACGGCCGCCTTTACGATTCTCAGACGCTGTGCGAAAAAGCCACCGGCCAGCCCTTGTCCGTAGAACCCTTCCGAAAATACATCCAGCAAAAAGTCGCTACCCTTTACGAAGGCTTAGTGGTGCCCACGTGAAAAATCATTCAATCGTTTTACGGCTCCTTCGCCTTTTGCTCGAAGAGCGCCTTTTCTGGGCGGCGCTTTTTCTGGTGACGCTTGCTTCTTTTTTTCAGCCGCTGCGGCCTCTCCTCTACCAGTATGTGATTGATCATCCCCTTCGAGAGGGGAACCTCCCGGCTCTCGGGCTGTGGGGGGTTATCTTGGCGGGCCTGGCCTTCTTGCATGCGCTGGTCCTGCGCGGCCAGACCCTCACTACGCAAACCCTGGCTTGGAACCTGATCCAACGCCTGCGCGCCCGCCTCTTTGAAAAAGTACTTCGCTTGGAAATCCCCACCCTGGAAAAGTACCCCACCGGTATCCTGTACACCCGCACCCTGACAGACACCCAAACGCTGCAAGGCACCCTCGCCGAAACCTTCTTGGTCATAGCCGGCGAAATCCTTCAACTCCTCTGCCTAACCGCCCTCATGTTTGTAGTAGATACCCGCCTGGCTGTGCTGACGCTCCTGACCATGCCGCTGGGGCTCCTCACCTCGCGCTACTTCTCTCGAAAGATTCGCGCCAGCTTTGATCGGGTGCGGCTCTACATTGGCCGAACTAACGGCTTCCTCCAAGAAGTGCTACAAAGTCGCGAACTCACCGCCAGCCTGGGCGCTGAAAAAACGCTATGGGCGCGCTTTTCCCGCCTCAATCGCCTATACTACCTTAGCTACCGCCGGGTAATCGGCTACTTCGCGCTGTTTTTCCCCGCCATGGAACTGGTGACCCTAATAGGGCTGGCCAGCGTCTTGCTTGTGGGGGGGTACTTGCTTTACCTGGGTGAGACCACCCTGGGTACGCTCGTGGCTTTTTCGCTGTACCAGCAGCTGTTTTTTCGACCTTTTCGTATCATCGCCGACCAGGTCAATAGCCTGCAAATGGGCTTAGTGAGCGCAGACCGTATTTTTCGCCTGCTGGATCGACCAGAAGAAGAGCGCCTCGAAGGGCAGGTGCCCTCTACGCCCCCACCCTATACCCTCTCTTTTGAAGGGGTGAGCTTCGGGTACAGCCCTGACCATCCCGTACTGCAAGATTTTTCTTTGACCTGCCAACCGGGCCGAGTTTATGGGTTAGTGGCCCCAACCGGCACCGGCAAAAGCACCCTCTTTTACCTCACCTTGGGGTACTACCGCCTGCAAGCCGGACGGATCACGCTGGGGGGCCTCGATATCGAAGCGTGGGATAAACGCGCCCTGCGCACTCAGATCGCCTACATCCCCCAAGAACCCGTGCTTTTCGAAGGCACCCTGCGCGAGAACCTCACCTTATACCGTGACCTACCGGATGAAAAGCTCCAGGCTGCCCTGGAAAAGCTCAAGCTGGAGACGCTTTTAGAGAAATGGAGCTTAGACTCCTTCATCACTATGGGGGGCACGAATCTTTCCGCCGGAGAAAGACAGCTTATTGCCCTCTGGCGAGCGGCACTGGGTAGCCCCACGGTGTGGATTTTAGACGAGCCCACCGCGCATATCGAGCCCGAGACAGAGAAACTCTTGTACGAAAAGCTCCGAGTGCTGGCCGAAAAAGCGATTGTATTGGTGGTGGCCCACCGGCCCGAATCGCGGGCCTACTGCGATGAGTTAGTTTTCCTGGCGCGAGCGCATGCCGCCTGAGCACTGGGTAGCCCTCCCCACTTACAATGAGGCCGAGAATATCCTTCGCATGCTGGAGGCCCTGCTGAACCTACCCTTAAAAGTGGGCGTACTGGTGATAGACGACGATTCCCCCGACGGCACGGCTGACCTCGTAGCAGGCTTCCAAACGGCGCATCCCGAAGCGCCGGTAGCGCTCCTACGACGAGAAAAAAAAGAAGGTCTGGGGCGAGCATACGCTGCGGGCTTTGCGTGGATTTTGGCTCATACGCCGGCCAAGTACATTTACGAGATGGACGCCGACTTTAGTCATCCGCCCCACTATCTACCTACCCTGGCCGAAGCCCTCCAAAACGGCGCCGAAATGGCTATCGGTTCTCGGTATGTGCGAGGCATCACGGTGGTCAACTGGCCCTTGAGCCGGATTCTCTTGAGCTATGGGGCCAGCTTGTACGTGCGATGGATGACAGGCTTGCCGGTACGCGACCCTACCGCGGGATTCGTAGGATACCATCGGGACCTCCTGGAAAGGCTGCTTGCGGCGGATCCGATTCGCTTTCGAGGGTACGCTTTCCAGATCGAAATGAAGTACAAGGCCTACTTAGCGGGAGCCCGGCTGGTAGAAGTGCCGATTGTATTTGTGGAGAGGACCGCGGGCCAATCCAAAATGAGCCGCCAAGTCATCCAAGAGGCGATTGGAGGCGTGCTCTGGCTACGGTTGGCCCGTGCTCGGCTCAGAAAACGGCTTCATGCAGTAGGCCTTCGAGCGTAGGGTGAGATTCTCGCAACCGCGCCTGCAGACGCAAGGTGGCTTCCCACAAGAGTAGAGGGGGATTTAGGTGAGCCTCCAGCTCGTCGGCCAAATGCAAGAGCGCCTCTATGGTCCAGGTTTTCTGGGCGAGGGACAACTCTGGATGAGCCCGCACCAGGCTTATGCCCATGAGGAGTAGCTCAGGCAAACGAGGGGCCGTGAGGAGCGTCTCTATAGCGGCTCTGAGGCGGCTGGGGTCCTCCAACCGAAAAAGCCCCCGCAGCCAATCGCGCAGAGCCTGGACATAGGGCTCCTGTTCAGGGGCCAGGAGACGTTTTAGGCGGCTATAGCGGCCTTCTGCCATGGTGAGGAGAGGAGCCGAGGGAGGTTGGCCTGCCAGCGCCTGCAGCTGCTGTGCAGAAAGCGGAGGAAACCGCCACACCACACACCGAGAACGCAGCGTAGCAGGAAGCGCCTCCAACCGAGTAGAGAGAAAAAGAAAAAGCGTTTTTTCGGGGGGCTCTTCGACCACTTTGAGGAGGGCGTTTGCGGCCTGACGAGTCAAGAGTTGGGCCTGCCAGAAAAGCACGACTCGCCAGCGCCGGTCGGGCACCGCCAGCGTAAGCCACGACTGGAGCTTCCGCACCGCCTCTACTCCAATAGAGAGGGTTCCTTTGCCCCCCAGCAAAACCTCCTCCCACTCCACCAGAGATAAAAAAGGGTCTTTGGAGAGCCGTTCCCGAAAAAGGACCAAGGCTTCTTCGAGCGGCTTGCCCCCGCCCAGCGGAGGCAGAAGAAACAGATGGGGATGGCTTAAGGTCAGCATGGCTGCACAGGCGCCGCATTGGCCACACGGAAGGACCCCATCCCCCTCCGTACAAAGAAGGGTTTGAGTCAGCGTAATCGCGATAGGCGTTTTGCCCACGCCTTCCGGGCCTACCCACAAAAACGCCACCGGAAGGCGATCCGCTTTCACCAACTCTTCCCAGCGGCTTTTCCAGAGAGCGCCTCCAGGCCATTGCTCCCAGGCCACCCCCAAAGGTAATCCGAACCGCTTTTAGCGAATACAGGGCTTCATTTTTGTTGGGGATGCTGTACCTTTGTTACGCCTATGCTTACACGAACGCAGGACTTCAAGGTGGCAAACCTCTCGCTGGCCGAGTGGGGCCGTCGAGAAATCCGCCTGGCGGAAGCCGAAATGCCTGGCCTAATGGCCCTACGAGAACGGTATCGAGACACTAAACCCCTCAAAGGGGCCCGCATTGCGGGATGCCTCCACATGACGATTGAGACGGCGGTCTTGATCGAGACCCTGGTAGAGCTGGGAGCAGAGGTTCGGTGGGCCTCTTGTAATCCTTTCTCGACCCAAGATCACGCCGCCGCCGCTATCGCAGCCGCCGGCATTCCCGTCTTCGCTTGGAAAGGCCAAACTGAAGAAGAATACTGGTGGTGCATCGAACAAACCCTCTTTTTTGGCAGCTCGGACCGACCCCTCAATATGATCTTAGACGATGGAGGGGACCTTACCTGGCTGATTATCGAGAAGTATCCCGAGCTGGCGAAAGGCATTCGCGGGGTGTCGGAAGAAACCACCACAGGCGTACGCCGCCTCTATGAATACGCCGCCCAAGGGAAACTCCCCTTCCCCGCAATCAATGTAAACGACTCGGTGACGAAGTCCAAGTTCGACAACATATACGGATGTCGAGAATCAGCGGTGGATGCCGTCCGTCGGGCTACCGGCGTGATGATCGCCGGCAAAACGGTGGTGGTAGCGGGGTATGGCGACGTAGGAGCCGGTACCGCTCAAGCCTTCGCTGGGGCAGGCGCTCAGGTGATCGTCACCGAAATCGACCCTATCTGCGCCCTCCAAGCCGTGATGGACGGCTTCCGCGTGATGAAAATGGACAACGCCGTCCCCTTAGCCGATATCATCATCACCGCCACCGGTAACCGAGATATTGTCGTGGGTCGGCATTTCCTCGCTATGAAAGATAAGACCATCGTCGGCAATATCGGGCACTTTGACCTGGAGATTGATGTAGCCTGGCTCAATAAACACTACGGCCACACCAAGTATACCATCAAGCCCTATGTAGACGTGTACAACGTCGAGGGCAAAGAAATCATCCTCCTGGCCGAAGGGCGGCTTATGAACTTGGCTTGCGCCGAAGGACACCCCTCCTTCGTGATGTCGTGCTCGTTCTCGAACCAGGTCTTGGCGCAGATCGAACTCTGGACAAAAGGAGACCAGTACGAAAATAAAGTATACACGCTGCCCAAGCACTTGGATGAGATGGTGGCTCGATTACACTTAGCGAAACTGGGCGCGGAACTGGATGAGCTGACGCCGGAACAAGCGGCTTATATCGGGGTGCCTATCGAAGGGCCCTATAAGCCAGAGTGGTATCGCTACTAAGGCGTCAGTAAGAGGGTAATAGCAAGCAGCCTCCCAAGATGGGAGGCTGTTTTTGTTTATGGGAGGCGGGCGGCGCCTTCAGCGCCGCCCGCTCTTACACCCACTCAAGTCCAAAAATCCCTCTTATCGCAAAAGCGTCACCGTCCCACTACGCGTAAAGCTCTGCCCATTCGGCAAACGCGCCACCACTTTATATACATACGCCCCTTCTGGGCATTCCGTCCCACTTTTCTGCCGACCATCCCACAATCGGCTATTATTTCCTTCAAAGACAAGATTCCCCCACCGATCGTAGACCCAGACCTGATAAGGCAGCGTGGCTCGAATCTGCCACACATCGTTGATGCCATCGCCATTGGGCGTAAAGACGTTGGGAATGAAGATATCCAGGCCAGGTTCGATCACGACGGTGCCGCGAGCGGTGTCGGTGCACCCCTGGGCGTTCTGCGCGATAAGGAGTACGGTGTAGATACCAGGCTCCGGAAACTCTATAGGTGGCGGGCTGGCTTCGGTGCTGGTCTGGCTATTGCCAAAATCCCAGAAGTAGGAAACTGCCCCCTGGGATTGATTAGTGAAGGATACGGAGGTGTTAGGCTGGGTTTGCTGGGTATTTTGCGGACTAAATGCGGCTTGGGGGCGAGGATGCACGGTGACGAGGCTTCGAGCCGTATCTCGGCATCCTTCTGCCGAGTAAGCCACCAGCTGGAGGATGTACTGGCCTGGAGAAAGGTAAGTATGAGTAGGGGCCCCCGTGGAGACGGTATCCTGCCTTCCGTCGCCCCACACCCAGATATATTTTACGTTGGTGGCCCCATTGGGGTTCGAGGTGTTGGTAGGGCTCAGGAGGAAGGGAGGGCATCCCGCCGTAGCAGGCAAAGTGAAATCGGCATCCGGCCTTCGCTGAATAGTCACTTGCTTTTGCACGGTAGTAGAGCAGACCCGATTATGACTCCAGGCGGTCAAGGTAACCGTATAAGTACCCGAACTGGCGTATACGTGCTGCGGGCCCGGGGCAGTACTGGTATTCCCATCGCCAAAATCCCACAGATAAGCGTAGCCGTCAGCGCCTATGTCCCCAAACTGGACAGCTTGGTTCTCGCAAGCTGCACTCAGGACGCCGATTTGGGGAGAAGGGGTACGGTACACCCGAATGTAGTGCACTTTTTCGACGGGCACCCAGGTAGCGCCAAAGCGCGCTTCAAGCCGTACAGTAAAGAAGCCTACCTGCGTGTAGGTATGCGACACGGGATTCTGGGTTGTTTGGAGGGGCGCTGAACCGTCCCCGAAATCCCAACGGTATTCATCGGCGGCAGGGCTTGCGGTAAACGTCACAGTCAACTGATCGCATCCTTCCTGCCGATCGGCGGAGAAGTCGGCTGTAGGAGGCGGCGAAGCCGAAATGCTTACTTGCACCGGGCAAGAAGCGGAGCATCCTCGAGCATCAGTCAGGGTAAGCGTAGCGGTGTAAGTCCCTGCCCCACCATACGAGGCATTGACCTGGGCGGGCAAGGTAGCCGTCTGGCCGCCGGTCGAAAACCCATTCCCTAAGTCTATCTGATACGAGAGAGGAGGCTGAAGCAGAGCCGCATTCGAAGCATCCACTACGAAAGTGATGGGAGCACCCAGATAACCTTGGAGAGGACCTGCCGGGCAAACCAGCTGCGGTCGAGGATGCACCACTACGGTTACGCTATTGGTGGTGAGGGGACTGTTGGAAACACACGCTAAGCTGGAGGTGACTTCTGCGGTGTAGGTATCACCGTTAGCGGGGTTGGGATCGGTGTAGGTGCTCCCCGTAGCCCCCCCAATCACGGTTCCATTTTTTCGCCAGACGTAAGTGGGGTTAGGCCCTAAGTTTCCGCCCACGACGGTAAGCGTAATCGGCTGGCCTTCGCAGACGGCAGGCGGAGCAGCGATAAGTTGTGCCGTCATAGTCTGCGCCGGCACCACATCAAAAGACAGCGAATCCCACACAGACCAGCCGCAACACTCCGAACGCACCCGCAGATATACCTTATACGTGCCCACCTGATTGAGAGCCGGCGTAGTGTAAGAAGAAAGGGTCGGTCCCTGGGCATTATCCGAGAGGCCTGGACCTTGTAGGGACCAGGCGTATTCGAGGATATTTCGGCTGGCAGGATTGGTAAGGTTGGCTTGAAAAGTAGCGGAGCTGCCCAAGCACACAGGCAAGTTACCCCCGGGCTGAATGTCGGGCACTACCCCCTGCTGCATAGGTGAAGCAAAAAGCGTATACCGAAAAGGGACCCCGTTCACCCGCAGAAGAATCGTCTGAAAACCCGAGGTGGTGAAGTAAGTCGTAGCCGTCGGACCGTAGCCGAAAAGAGGCTGGGCACCGCTGCCAAAGCCCCACTCGTATTGGGTAAGCGGGTCTGCGTTCTCGACAGAAAAAGTGACTTCAGAGTGGCTGCAAACCAAGCCTGACACGGCTATAGGGGGCTCCGTAGGGACGAAGCTATTGGTGAGGGTAGGAGGTTGGCCGGCGAGGTTTTGGTAGAAGGGCTGGGCAATGCCGTCGGCGCCATCGCCGCCGCGGCCACCACGGCCGCCATTGCCCCCGCGGCCGCCATTACCGCCCCATCCTCCTTGGCAGCCCGCACCGCAGTTATTGGATGGAAGGGGAGGAGAGCCACAAAATCGCGCGCACGGAGAGCCAATCCATCCTCCTCCACATCCGCCTGCTCCGCCTGCTCCGCCTTGCCCGCCTGGCGATCCTGGCGCCCCTTCTCCCGCTTGCCCCACTGTAAGGGGACAATCCTTTACGATTCCATTGGGGCCGTTATTCCACAAAAAAAGGGCGAAGGCTCCGCCCCCTCCTCCACCGCCTTTTCCACCAGGCCCGCCTTCCCCGCCCTCACCCCCACCACCTCCCCCCCCACCGGAGCTATTCGTGTATCCATCGTCAATCTGGATGCAAGCGATGTCGTAGGGGATTCCGCCCAAGGCCCCACCACCTCCCCCACCCCCTCCTCCACTGCCATGCTCGCCAGGTTGACCGTTTTGACCGTCTCCCGGAATAAACCACCCCCCAGCAAACGTAGGACTACCCGGTAAGCCATCGGTTCCATCTCGGCCGTTGGCTCCATCTGTACCGGATTGTCCTCCCCGCAGAGGATCATCGGAGGGGCATCCACCCAGCGCCCCAATAAAGCCCGCCGCATCCGTGAAGTTACTGCAGATATTCTGGCCCTGGCCGCCCGCTCCTCCTTGACCCACGGGTTGTCCAAGAATGCCGGTGGATCCATTTTGGCCGTTCTGACCTGGAGGGGCGCTGGCACCATTGCAAAAGTTTAGGTCGAAGCAGCCGGCAGGACCGCGTCCCAGACCAATAGGGGCACCTTGGCCACCGTTGCCGCCCGCCTGGGCCCCACCTGACCAACTACTGCCGCCCGCCCCCCCGTCGTTATTGGGGTCATCCACCCCAGGCTGACACTGCCGGCATCCATCCTCTCCTTTTGCCCCGGGTGCTCCATCGCGTCCATTGGGCACCGGATCGCCCGGCTTGCCATCCGTGGCATCCCCCGCATGGATTCGACACCGCACAATCTGATAGTTAGAACACCCACTGAGGTATAACCCATAGGTGGAGCAGCCAGGCCCATCAGCGGTATAACTGGCATTCTCCACTTCTATGTAGAGGTCGTGAAGCTCAAAGCCGCTTTTGCCTATCGCTTGCACGGCTACGAGGCGACAGGGGTTGGCTTCAGGGGTGCCGCTTAGGCGCCGCAGACGGGTGATGCCCCCGCTGCGCTTGACGGGCACCGGACCCGACAAGTCAAAACCTCCTTCCAAAATGAGATTATCTTCCAGAGAAAGCGGCGCCGTAAGAGGATAATCCCCAATCGCCAGACGCAGGTGCTTGACGGGACCCGCCGCGGCTTGGGCTATCGCAGCCGACAGCGAAAGCGGATCCGAAGGGGTACCCGCCGCTGTGGCTGTGCCCGTAGGCGCTACATACAGATAGCCGCAACTTTGGGCGTGTACAAAAACTGCGGTGAGAAAAGCTACGACGCAACGCATGAGATTAGCTGGATTTGTGGAGTTTCAGGGTCCAAGGACCTACCCGCAGAAAGTACAACCCCTCCGCCAAATACTCTAATGGCAGACGATGTACACCGGCTGAGAGCCTCCAACTGGCCAGTTTACTTCCTCGACTGTCGTAGAGGGCCAAGTCCGCTTGCTGAGGGAGATGCAGATAGACCTCCTCTGAAAAAGGATTGGGCCAAACCTGAAGCGCTTCCCGCGTGAAGGAACCCAAAGCGGTAGGAGCAGGGTTAGGCAGTTTAATGACCGCATCCGGACGCGTGAGGGTGTCGCGGCAACCGTAGAGGTTCTCCACAATGAGGGTGACAGTGTAACGACCAGGCTGGGCATAGTAGTAAGTGGGGTTAGACTGGGTGGAAGAAGCCGAAGGATTCAGGGGATCGCCAAAGTTCCACCACCAAGCCGTGGCGCCCTGCGACTGCGACACAAAATAAGCGGTGTCGGCTTCGTAAAGGACGGGCGGGAAAACTGAGAAGTCCGCCACGGGCCGAGGATACACTACCACTTGTGTCTGCACCGTAGCTGTGTCGGTATAGCCTGCGGAAAAGGCGTAGAGGGTTACGGTATATTCGCCAGAGGTGGTGTAGGTGTGGGTGGGGTTTCCATCTGAGCTGCGAGGCGAGCCATCCCCAAAGTCCCATAAATACGCATTAGCGTAAACGCTCTGGTTAGTAAACTGGACGGTAAGAGGAGGACATCCTGCGGTAGGCGTAGCGGAAAAGACCGCTACAGGGCGGTAGCTGATCACGAGGGTAGTTTCGCAGGCTGCGGTATTCGAGCTGGTACAATCCTCTGCGTCTACCACGGTGAGCCGCACTCGGTAAGTGCCGGCCACGGGATACAGCACAGTGGCCGGATTGCCGGTAGCGCCTCGACCATCGCCTAAGTCCCAGTAGTAGCGGTACGGCGGCGTACCCCCCGTGACTGTGGCCGAGAGCGTAATCAAATCTCCTGGAACCAGGTTTCCTGTAATGGTAAAACACCCTACGGCCAAGGGTTGTATCTGAGGCCGGGGATGTACCGTCAGCGCTAACACATTGGAAGCAATAGGCTGGCCTCGCGAGCAAGCGGTGTTGCCTATCGCAATCGCCTGCACCTGATCCCCCGGCTGGGGATTGGGAAGGGTAAAAGTAAGGCCCGAACCCGCTGGCGTCCCATTCACCTGCCAGGTCACGGTGGGGTTAGGTTCGAAGTTTTGAAGCTGCGCCGTAAACACTACGGGTGATCCTTCGCAGGTTTCGAGGCTGCCATTAGCCGTCTGAATAGTAAGGCTCGGAGCAGGGGTCGGGAGGACTACCAAAGTGTCTCGATAGGGGTCTGACCAGCCGCAGCACGGTGAGTAAGTTTTGTGTGTGATGAGGAAGGTGCCGGGCGTGGTGAAGGTTACCTGGGCAGTCTGGTTGAGAGGACCAGACACCGGCGGCGCCCCCCCTCCAAAGTCCCAAGCGTAGTTTTGCGCACCCGCTAAGCTGCTGGTAAAAGTCACCTGCCCCCCTAAGCACACGGTGTCCGCACTCTGGGTGAAGGTAGGGTTGGTGCCGCTCCCATCGTCACGCAGGTCCAGGTACTCATAATAGGTGTATGTCTGACCGTTGGCCACCAGCGAGAGACTTTTACGCCCCAGCGTCGTATAGCGCGTGAAGACGGTATCCCCCACCGCGGTCGGGGGGACGCTTCCAGGACCAAAGAACCACACCAGGTAGCCCGTAGCATCGGTCCACAGTTTGACTTGCCTTTCGGTACAGCCGGTGTACTGGATGAAGATTTTAGGTTCATCGGGGCTACGGAAGGTGGAGAGGGTAGGAGGTGTGCCACCGGATTGGATATACACATCTTGAGCGAGACCGGGTGCGCCTTGGCCGCCGTTACCGCCGTTACCGCCGTTACCGCCGGTCCCCCCGTTACCCCCATAGCCAATATCGCAGGCGTTGGGTTGCCCTCCGCATCCTCGCGCCCCCCCACATCCACCGGCCCCTCCGATGCCGCCCACGCCCCCAAACCCTCCGGCCGCTCCGGCCCCCGGCAAAGAAGACTCCGCTATCACATCTACGAAAAGGGCGTTAGCGCCGTTATTCCAGAGGTAGATGCCAAAGGAACCCCCGCCTCCTCCGCCGCCTCGGCCGCCTTTACCGCCTTCGCCACCTTCCCCACCCCCGCCACCGCCTGCTCCCGCACCGTTTAGGTTACTGGGAAAGCAAATCAGGTTTCCCTGACTTCCCCCGCCTCCGCCACCGCCCCCGCCCGATCCATGTTGGCCATCCTGTCCATCCTGGCCATTGCCAGGTTGGAAGAAGCCTCCCGCATGAGCAGGCATGCCGGGCCCGCCCGCTGCGCCATTGGCTCCATTTTGGCCTGGCTGACCGTCCTCTCCGTTTTGTTGAGTGAAGTTATCGCACCCCAGCGAAACATACGTAGCGTTTCCCACTCCTCCTGCTCCACCTGCTCCGCCCGCTGGGGCGTAGGGCTGTGGAGTCGAAGGATTGCCGGCTGCACCGGCGGCTCCAGGGTAGGCTTGTCCTGGTGCGCAGGTACCCCGCTGCCCCCCATCTCCTCCTCGGCCTCCTGCCACGAGCCCACCCGACCAGCTACTACCGCCCGCTCCCCCACTGCGGCAGCAGCCCCCATCCTCATCCCCCGGCTGGCCTATCTGCCCCGCGGCGCCATTGCGACCGGCCGCCCCGTTCTGTCCGGGATCCCCGTTCGCACCCGCCCCCGCCGAAAACCGACACCGATTCACCACATAGTTGCTACAACCATTCAGATAGAGCGCATACGTGGTAGTGCCCGCCCCTAACGCCGTAGCATCCTCTACATACACTTCCAGGTCCTGTAGCCGAAAGCCGCTTACACCCATCCCCTCAATCGCCACAAGCCGACTGGGGTTAGGTTGAGGATTGACAGCCGCCCGGAAAAGGATCGTCGGAAAAAGGTTGGTCTTGATCCAGGCCTGGGCCGGGTCAAAACCCCCCTCTACCTGAAGGCCATTTACGAGAGGGAGGGGCTGATTGAGCGTGTAGATGCCATAGGCCAGATATAGGCGTCGAATGCTCGGGGTCAGCAGCGAAGAAATGGCGTAGTTGAGTTCGGCGGGGTTGTCACGGGTGCCGCTTCCTGGGCCGGTGCTGCCATTAGGCGCCACAAAAAGGATGTCACACTCCTGCGCCAGCGCCAGCCCGGCTATCATCCAGGCCCGAATCCATACACTCATAGGGCAAATGTAGCGACTCTTCGAGAAAAGGTCTAAGGGTCCTTCGCAGGCGGTTTCTCTCTTTTCCTCAGCGGTCAAAAAAACCGCCTGAGTGGTGAGCGGGCTTGAACGGGAGGGGTTCTGCAGGGGGCGGGACCACCAGCCGCCGCAAAAGGTACCGTACTGGATACCGAACCCGTACTTGCGGGCCAAGCTTTTCCACATACACCAGGAAAAGGGTCTGATCTAAAAGGTCCTCCATGTATGCTGCCAGCACAGGGAGGTGTGCCTGACGCTGGAGACGACGATAGAGCCGCGCACCTCGAATCTGGTATAGAAACCGGTCTTGCGGTAAGTAGTGATACCCCACGAGGCGAAGCGCCCCCGCACGCGTCACCAGAAGTCCCTCTTCGAGGCGCAAAAACCCATCTGTAATCTGCAGCGAAGGCACTTCTGCCCAAAAGTCCATGCTGTCTCGATAAGCCGCAAGATAATACAGACGCAGCCAGCGCAGCCAACGCGGGGTATAAAACTGGCCCCTTGACACTTGCCCCTGCGCAAAAAAGGAACTGTTTTCACGCCAGGCTACAGACGGACTAAAGCGAAGGCTCATCTGAAGGGAGCCGGAAAAAAGGCCTTTCAGGCCTAATCGTCGAAAAGTTCGTAGGGTATCCAGCTCAAACTGCTGAAGGAGCGCAGCTACGTCTATGCCTTGGGCTGTGGCCCGCCCAGAAAAGGTATAACAGGTCGAGTCGGCTATATCCAACACGCCCCAGCCGGTGAGGTGCCCCTTTCCGTAGAGGAGACCGAGCGTATCCACTTCGAGCAGGCCTTCTTTTAGCTGGGCGCGGGCCGCTACCTCCTCGAAAGGCAGCCCATACAGATCTACCGAGCGCAGACGCGCCTGGAGCTGCAAGTCCATCTGCAAGGGCAAACGCACTTGCCGCTTGGCGCTCTGGCCCTCCACCCGCCGCCAAAAATCATCCACTCTTAGGCTTTCGGCCTCCGCGTCCAAATGCCCTTGTAGGCGGTACCAGTCGGTGTACAAGTAGCTTAGCGTACCTCGGAGCTGCCCCTGCGCCCGCACCTGAGTAGCCCCTATTTTACCGGAAAGCTGGAGTAGTCGGGTTTCTTCCGGAGAAAAGGCCACCCTCACCGAGAAGTCTAAAAGAGGCAGCCCCAGCTGAGGGAAATACGCCTGCACCCCTTCGAGGGTAGCAGTGCCCTCCAGGGGATTGTCCCAGCGCAGTAGGGTATCCCAAGTTCCTTGGGCACAAAATCGGGTATTCAGGCACCCAGCCGACACCCGCATCCCTTCAAGAGGAAAAAAGCTGAGCACTTCCGTAAGCGGTACGGTAGCTTCGACTTCGGCGCTGGCTTCTGTAGGGGAGAGCGCCCCCTGCACTTCGATGTGGGCAGAAGGGCCGCCGGCCCAGGCCTGACGAAGCCATAGCGTACGCTTCTGGAAGTTTACCGTTCCGGCGACTTGCCAGGGGTAGGCACGCCATAAGCCCGTAGCCGAAACCCAAGCCGTATCGCCCGTTCCTTCGGCGTGCAAGTAACCGACCTTGCCTTGTAGAGAGAAGGCCCACGAGTCGGTTTGGGAAGAGCGCCAGGCCCGGCTTTCCAGAGTCTCCGGCCAAAAGGGCAAGTACACCTGCGCACCCGCTTCCAAGCCGTGATTCGGCTCCAGCCGAACCCATAATCCCTTCCCTTCCGCTAACGTATCCCATCGAAAAACCCGCGCCTGCAAATGCACCGGTATAGCTACCACGCCGCCTTTTTGGAGTAAGGGCCTGTACGGTGCCCAAGCCCGCATCAGTTCCCCCAGCGAAAGCGAGTCTACAGAGAGCTGAAGGCCCTTTTTCTTTGTCCAAGTGCCTTTGAGCCGTTGTCCGCTTAGGTACAACTGGCCGCTCAACGTATCCAGCGAACCTTCCGCCCGGACCGTGTCTCCATAAGACGTAGCGAGGGTAAGCCTCCCCATACGGCGGCTGGGAGAAATCCACCCTTTACCTTTTACGTGCAGGCCTGGAAAGCTCAGGCTTCCCCAGAGCGCCATTTTGTCCAAGCTGCCCTTAAAGCTCGCCCACCCGAATTCTTTCCACTCCACCGTTCCCTGTAGCGTACGAAGCGTCGGTCCCCACCCCCCTAAGCATACCCTATAGGAACCCCGCTTCCAGGCTCCCCAGAGGCAGACCCCGTATTCCCGCCCCCCTATCCATCCTTCAGCCTCTACGGTATTCACGCCCAGCTCCGCCAGCCCAGCAGCGTACTTGGCAAAGCGAGAACCCCCTCCTACCCTGCCTGCAAAGCTGCCCCACAAATGAGTCCAGTTTTCCACACATCCACTGAAATGCACCCCTTCTTCAGGCGCCTCGATCGAGAGGGTAAGCCTCTCCCAGTTCTGCATAGGCTTGTGCAGGCACCCTTGCGCTCGAAGCTCGAGCGGTGCCGGCAAAGAAGGCCACACCTGACGCCAGCACACCTCCTGTGGAAGCAGTCGAGCTTGGAGCGCTTCCAGCTGAATAACCGCACTGTCTATATCCAACCGCGCCTCGAGCGTGTCTACCTGCAGGGAAAACGTCAGATTAGCCGGGATATTCAGGAGCGAAAACCGCACCTCTTTGGCTTTCACCCCAAATCGCTGTCGCAGTGGCCGGCCCCGCCGAGGAAAGTACCGAAAGTTTTTCTGCGCTGTCGCCAGGCGAATGAGCGTCACCCATCCCTGCTGGAGCACTACTTCCTTTAGATGTCGTCCTTGGCCCGTGAGCTGCACCCGATGCAGTCTTGCCGTCGGGCAAGTATCGCCCGGCAGCGTGCTGGAGAGATAGACGTCTTGCAGTTCCAGGCGCCACCGCAGGTTCCCTTCCCAAGTCAAGGCCTTGACCTGCCCTACCCGTACGGAAGCCCCGACTACATACGACAGCGCTTGCTCGACCCCCCACCGCAGCAACCCCGGCCCCACCCACAAACCTACACCCACCCCACCCACTACCGCTAAGACGACCAAGGCTTTTCGCATAGAAAGCTTACCTTTGCCTGACCATGAGCCAGCAACCCGAGGCCCCCCAGGACCCCAATGTCCTGAACGTAGAGCTGACCGACGAAGTAGCTGCAGGCATCTACTCAAACTTAGCGATAATCTCCCACACCCCAGCAGAGTTCGTGATAGACTTTTTGCAGGTGCTGCCTGGCTTACCCAAAGCCAAAGTACGCGCCCGAATCTTACTTTCCCCCTACCACTATAAGCGGCTTCTTTTGGCCATGCAAGATAACCTCGCTAAGTACGAGAACCGCTTTGGAGAAATCTCTGCCGATGAACCTACGGGGCTGCCTCCGGTATCTTTTGGGGGCCCTGGCTTGGCTTGAAGGGCAAGCACAGTCGGCTCGCCCTCCTGCCTCGCCCAAAGACAGCCTGCCCCCTATAGACAGCTCTATTACGCCCTTTGAGGGCCACCAGCAAACCCTCCTTCGACTGATAGCTTACCATCGGCCTGAGTTAGACACCCTCGAAACCCAGCTGCGCCGCTGGCGAGACACCCTCAACCAAATGATGGAAATAGCTCGCTACCCAAAAAGGCTCCCCTTCTATGTAGACTCTTTCCGCACCGTCACAAGCCGTATCCGAGCCGGCAGCGAAGCCGCCTACGCCCGCCTCAAAGACCTCTACTACGAATGGCTACCCCACCAGTACGCCCTCATGGCCGTCTACACCCGCTATGGAGAACTCAAAGTCGTACACCGCTTGACCCCTTCCGTGCGAGAAACCTTGGCCGCTTACCGAGCCTACCTGGACCGCCTTATAACCTTGAACCAGCAAATCGCCGCCCTATGGACCGACTGCGACTATCTACTGCTTTCCAAGCTCAAATAGTAGCGCTATGGGTGGGCAGCGCCCTCTGGGCCCAAACCCCACCCCTCAAGAAGGCCAATACCTTCAAGCTCGAAGCCCTCACCCGCGAAGCCGAAGATGCCCTCCGCATCCGATACGAAATACCTTTCGACGGGATGGTAGAACTGCGCCTTCTGAGCCCCCAAGACTCGGTGATGTACTTTTTCCAGTGGCCAAGCCCCCAAGGTAAAAGAGAAAGGCGCCTGCCTGACGCTAAAAAACTCCCCCCCGGTACCTACCGCTACCGCATCACTTACAAGGGCAACGACTATACCGGGCAAGTTACCCTCTAATCCTCTTCGACAAAGTCCAGGGAGGCCCCGAACGTTTCCCGCAGCCTGAGAGCCGCCCCTATAGCCAGCGCATATAAAACCACCCCCGTAGCTAACGCACTGGCTCGCAAGGGCAGGAAAGCCTGAAACCCTTGCCAGAGAAGGGTAGACAGCACGAGAGAACCGCGAATCCAGTTGGGCACGCTGGTGGCTACCGTAGCGCGAAGGTTCGTGCCAAACTGCTCGGCAGCCCCTGTCAGCAGCACCGCCCAATAGCCAGAAAATACACCCAACAGCAAACAAAAGCCATATACTTGCGCCGGCTGCGAAAGAGAGAGCAGATTATACAATAAAGCCAAAACCAAAGAAGTACCCAGGGACAAGAGTACGGGCTTTTTCCGGCTGCGAAGCGCCTGACTCAAGGCCCCCGTGGCGAAATCCCCGATCGAGAGCCCCGCATAAGCATATAACACTGCCTGGCTGGCGCGCACCCCCTCAAGTCCCGCCTCCCGAAAAAGATCCGGCGAAAACGCCACCAAAATCCCAATCACATACCAGATGGGTACGCCCGCCACTATCGCATAAAGGTAGCGCAGAAAGCGTTCTCGCCGACGGAAAAGCTGGAAAAAGTTGCCCATAGGCACGTGCCCCTGGGCGCGCAGCTGGGCAAAAAGAAGAGATTCTCCCACCCCTACCCGCAGAAAGAGGAGCAAGAGCCCCATGCCCCCTCCGATAAAGTAAGCGGTTCGCCAGGGGAAAGCTTCCCCCACCAAGCTGGCGACTACGGCGCCCAGCACGCCGACGGTGGCGATGAGGGTAGTACCCCAACCCCGCAAGTGGGCAGGCATCAGTTCGGACACGAGGGTAATACCCGCTCCCAGTTCTCCGGCCAGCCCAACCCCCGCAATCACACGCCAGATGGCGTACCCTTCTATTCCGGCTACGAGTCCATTGGCGAAGTTGGCGACAGAGTACGTGAAGATAGAAGCAAAAAGTACCGACAACCGGCCGCGCTTGTCGGCTAAGATGCCCCAAAGCAGCCCGCCCACCAACATCCCGATCATCTGCAGATCCAGGAGGAGCACCCCATATCGAAGCCGTTCGATGGGCGAATACCCCAAGTCTGTCAGGCTGGGTTCGCGCAGGACGGCAAATAAAATCAGGTCGTAAATGTCTACGAAGTAGCCCAGGGCAGCCACCAGCACAGCAAGCCAGGCTTTACGCGTCATGGGCAGCGAAGTTACTGTGCACAAGTGGAGGTAGGGGCCAGGCTACGCAGAAAAGCCAGGGCCTGGGCAAAATCAGAGGGTAGCGGCGCTTCAAACTCAAGCCATTGGCCAGTGAGGGGATGGGTAAAGCCCAACAGGTAAGCGTGAAGCGCCTGACGAGGCATATAGGCTAAAAGCTTGTGAGCCCACTGGCCAATCAAAGCACTCCGCACCGGAATGCGAGGCCGATCGCCTCCATAGGTTTTGTCCCCCACCAGAGGATGGCCCAAATGCGCAAGGTGCACCCGAATCTGATGGGTGCGGCCTGTCTCCAGCTGGCATTCGACCCAAGTTGCAAGAGGAAAGCGTTCCCGCACCCACCAATGGGTGACGGCGTGTTTGCCCTGGCTGCCCTCTGGATAAGCGCGATACTTTTTGCGCTGGTGCGGGTCCCGGCCAATCCAGGCGGTTACTGTACCTTTGTCCTGTTGGGGGGAGCCCCAGACCAGAGCCCAGTAGCGCCGACGAGCCGAATGGGCAAAAAACTGCTGGGCCAAGCCAAAGTAAGCCCGTTCCTCCTTGGCCACAACAAGCAGTCCCGTCGTGTCCTTATCAATGCGATGCACCAGGCCAGGACGGGCAGCGTTCTGCTCGGTAGCCGGCAAAGGCTGCTGCTTCAGGTGATGCATCAAAGCGTTGAGCAGCGTACCCGAGTAGACCCCTGCTCCCGGATGACAACTCATCCCAGCAGGCTTATTCACCACAAGGAGGTAGGGGTCCTCATACACTATCTGCAGGGGGATAGGTTCAGGCGTAATATCGAGGGGCGGGGGATACGGCAGGCGTACTTGGATCACTTGGTGGGGGCGCACTTTGGCACTGGGGCGCGCCGTCTGCCCATTTACGGTGATAAGGCCCGCTTCGATAGCCAGCTGAAGCCGAGAACGGCTCAGGTGCGTAAGTCGCTGGGCTAAGTACTGGTCCAACCGGATAGGCGTTTGTCCGGCATCTACGACAAAAGTGTGGTGCTCGTACAGTTCGATTTCCTCTTGCGGCAGCGGCTCCTCGCTCACGGCGCCTCTACGGTAACCCCTTTTTTGCGAAGCTGCTGGCGAAGCTGACTAAGCCTTTCTGGCGAAAGGTCCCGCCGACTAAGCATCACATAGGTAAGGGCCGGCATTTCTAAGAGTTTTTCCCAATCCTGGATGGGGTTTTCGTACAGGTACAGGTACGCAAGGCGAGGACAAGAAACAAGCGGTGCGAGGGAAGTAATCTGGTTTTTCCCGGCCGAAAGCTTCACGAGGCTGGGCAGGCCGGCCAATGGACTCAAGTCTCGTATCTGACATGCATGCACGTCGAGGTAAAGCAGCCGTTTCAGAAGCCGCACAAAGGACAGGTCTGTAAGGCCTGGGTTCTGGCCAAGGGTGAGCTCTTCGAGCTGAGACAGGGTCGCCATAGCCGCGAGAGAAGCCCCACTTCGAATCACCGCCTGCGCCTGCAGCACCTTGAGTTGGGGGAAGCGTCCAATCGAAGTAAGCAGCTTTTGCGCCGCTTCCGGTTGGGTATGGGAGATATTGAGCACCTCAAGCTGAGGAGCCGCAAACAAGGGTGAAAAATCCCTTATTCCCACACAACGGAAGAGCGAAATCATGCGAAGCTGCGTCAGCTTTTCGAGAGGGGCCAGGTTCTCTATGGGGGTCTCACTGAGGTCCAGCGCCTCCAATCCGGGAAGGCGCTCCAGAAACCGCAAGTCTCGCACCGGCAACCGCGCCAGGCCCAGATAGCGCAGTTCAGTCAAGCGGGCCGTAAAGTCCAGGTTATCTATAGGGTTATCATCGAGCAGAAGGCCTTTCAAGCGAAGTTCGGCTATGGGTGAGGCGTCCTCCAGGTCGCAATCTTCCAAAGCCAATACGCTGAGGCGGGGGCAATACCGCTGTATTTGGCTGACCAGGTCTCTCAAGTCCAACTCTTCGACTTCGCTGAGGTAGAGCGCCTCCAGCTTCGGGAAGCTGCGTAAAAGAGGCACATAACCTTCAGCTCGCAAGTGCCTAACCGTATCGGGCCGGCCTGACGCCGGTGTAGCCCACGACGTGATTTTGAAGTACCGCTCCAAGAGTCCCTCGTACACCACAAAACGCAGCGGGCCCTCCTCCTGGGCCCAAACCCAACCTACCCACCAAATCGCTACCTTTGCCCAGCTTCGCACCTTGCAAAGGTACAATGTACGAAACACGCCAGAAAATCCTCTCATGGGAGCAGATAGACCAGTGGGTAGCTTACTGGCGCTTTCTCGAACAGAAGATTGTTTTCACCAATGGCTGTTTTGATATTTTGCACTTAGGGCATCTGACCTATCTCGAAGAGGCCGCCAAACTGGGAGATGTGTTGGTGGTAGGGCTAAACAGCGATGAGTCGGTGCGCCGGCTGAAAGGGCCTTCTCGGCCTGTATTTTCCCAAGAGGCGCGGGCGCGCCTGCTGGCGGCCCTGGAGTTCGTAGAAGCGGTCCTCATCTTTGAAGAAGAGACCCCCCTCCGCCTCATCGAAAAGATTCGCCCGGATGTGCTGGTCAAGGGCGGCGATTACACGCCCGAAACCATCGTAGGGGCAGACCTGGTTCGCAGCTACGGGGGTCAGGTAGAGGTTCTACCTCTGGTGCCCGGCTACTCCACCACTGCGCTGATTCAGCGGTTATGTGGCGGTTAGACCCAGCCTATAGGAGGGCTCGACTATCGCTGCTGGCGTGGGTATTTGGGATAGGATGGGGCATACCGCTGATCCTACTGCTGTATGTGCTGTGGGAAATGCCCTCCTTCCAGAGCTTAGAGGACCCTACACCGGAGTTAGCCAGTGTGGTGTATTCGGCGGATGGGAAAATATTAGGCACTTTTTATCGAAATACAGACCGAGTGCGCATTCCCGCCAATGAAATCCCGCCTATAGTCCGGAAAGCCCTTTTAGCGGTGGAAGATCGCCGCTTTTACGATCATGCCGGCCTGGACCTGCAAGGCATTGTGGGGGCGGTGTTTTCCACCCTAACGGGCCGGATGCGAGGGGGCAGCACCCTTACCCAGCAGTTGGCCCGCAACCTCTACGACGCCGTAGGCGTAGAGCGATCCCTCTGGCGAAAACTCAAAGAAGCTATTGTAGCGGTTTTCTTGGAATATCGCTACAGCAAGGAGGAGATCTTGGCCATGTACCTCAATACGGTGCCCTTTGGGGGGGTCACGTACGGCATTCAGGCGGCAAGTCGGTATTACTTTGGCAAAGACGCTCGGGAACTGACCCTGCCCGAAGCGGCCCTATTGATTGGTTTACTCAAAGGACCTACCTACTATAGCCCTTACAAGTACCCCAAACGAGCGCTGGCCCGTCGAAACCTGGTTTTAGACCTCATGGCCGAAGCCGACCTGATCACCCAAGCCGAAGCCGAAAAGGCTAAGAAAGCCCCCCTGGGTACAGGTTCAGCCCCCTACACCGCCAGCCAAAGCCAAGGTTTAGCGCCCTACTTCCGAGAATACCTCCGAGGCTGGCTCACCCAGTGGGCACGCGCCCGCGGCTACGACCTCTACAAAGACGGGCTCCAGATCTACACCACCTTAGACAGTCGCCTTCAAATGCACGCCGAATCTGCCGCCGTGGCCCATCTGCGATCTTTTCAAAAAGTCTTTGATAAGGAACTCCGCAGTCGTCCTCTTCCTTGGAAAAAAGACACCGCCATCCTTGTTCGGGCGATGCTGCGCAGCGAGCGGTACAACGAAGCCAAAAGAGCCGGCCTCTCCGAAGCCGAAATCCGCGCCCAGTTCCACAAACCTGTGCCTATGCGACTCTTCACGTGGGACCCCCCCGGCTACAAAGACACCGTGCTCACACCGTGGGATTCGCTGGCCTACTACTTGCGTTTCCTGGAAGTGGGCCTCGTCACCATAGACCCCCACACCGGCGAAATCAAAGCCTGGGTAGGCGGCATCAACCACACCTACTTCAAGTACGACCACGTCGCGCAAGGCAAGCGACAGGTAGGCTCTACCTTCAAACCTTTCGTCTACACAGCCGCGTTAGATAATGGCTACTCACCCTGCTACGAAGAACTCAATGTGCCCGTAGAGATTCCGATTCGCGTAGAGGGCCGCGATACCGTCTGGAGCCCCCGCAACGCCGACCGCGACATCGGCGAAAAAGTCACCTTGCAAAAGGCCTTAGCCCTTTCGCTCAACATCATCACCGCCCGCTTGATGAAAACCCTCGGCCCCGAAGTGGTGATTGAGTACGCCCGCCGCATGGGCATCCAGTCCGACCTCGAACCGGTATACGCCTTGGGGCTTGGGGTATGCGACCTGAGCGTATTGGAGCTAACCAGCGCTTATGGCTGCTTCCCTACCCTGGGCGTGTGGCGAGAACCCTTCTTTGTACGAGAGATTCGAGACAGGCGAGGCAATATCTTAGAAAGCTTCACCGCCAAGAGCCGACGAGCCCTCAGTGAAAAAACCGCTTACCTGATGGTGGAAATGCTGCGATGGGTCACGATCGCCGGCACCGCGGGAGAGCTACGCTGGCGATACGGCCTCACCGATTTGGACATCGGCGGAAAAACCGGCACCACACAAAACCACGCCGATGGCTGGTTTGTAGGCTTTACCCCAGAATACGTCACCGGCGTATGGGTGGGCACCGCCGATAGGGCTGTGCACTTTTACTCGCTCGAAAACGGCCAAGGGGCCCGCATGGCTATGCCCATTTGGGCCTTCTACATGAAGGCGGCTTACACCGACTCGGCCCTCAAGCTGCCTAAAAAGCGTATTCTCCCGCCGCCGGGCTTTCGGAGGCCCACTTGCCAAGGCTCCACCTCAGAAAACCCCGACGCCTTTCCTCCGGCCTCTCTGGAAGAGTACCTGCGCTAATGCCCCTGCTCAAGGAAGCCCTGTGGGCAGCCCACTGGTGGTGGCGCCTGGAAAGGCGCCAAGGACACGGCCCCGGCACAACCCTCCTATTCCTGGTGCTTTTGGTCCTCATAGGGGGCCTGGCTAAGCAAAAAATCCCCCTACCCCAAGCCCCTACCCATCTGCTTTTCTGGATCAGCTATCTCTTCTCCCTTTTTCAGGCTATTCCGCGCCCGATCTTGGACCGCCGCCCAGAAGAATGGCGCTGGCTCTATACGCTGGTCTCCCCCGAAGGGGGCCTCGCGGGCCTATGGCTCTTTGCGATCTCGATAGCCGCCAGCGTAGGAGTACTGCTCACCGCAGGAACCGCCTTTTTCTGGGAAAGCGCCCCTCCCTTAGCCCTCACCCTCACAACGGGCTTTACGCTTGCCGTGCCCTTGCTGCTCAGCGCCTTTCTCACCGCCCGCGTAAACGGCTCCTATGCCCTCGCCGCTATCCTCGGCTTCCCGCTGCTGCTTTTCCCTCTATTGTGGGTGCTTTTTCAGGCTACCCCCCTGCTCTGGCCGCTGTTAGGAGTAGGTGTAGCCCAAAGCATACTCTTCTTTACACTCGGCCCCTACGTGTGGAAAAGCTGATCGCTCCTAAGGCCCTAATAATCAGCCACTTAGCCAGAGGGCATGATTTTTGCAACGGTCCTTCGTATGCAGCGGAGTCAATCGCAGTTGTGGAGCGACTTAGGCTTCTCGCTTCTGTGGGTGTACGGCCACCTTCAGCGAAAAGAAAAAGAGGTAGCGGCTCGGCACCAGCTGGGACCTACGCATTTGGAAGTGCTTTTTGTGCTGGCTCGCTTGCACAGCCTTCATCCGGTATGGATTCCGGCTCGCCTCTTGTACCCGTACTTTTCGCTGACCCAACCGGCGATTGGACGCATCCTGCGCCATCTGGCCTACTGGCGGTTTGTAGAACTGGTACGAGACAAACGCGATCGGCGCCGTCTCCTTGTACGTCTCCTGCCCAAAGCCCACCAGCTCCTCGACGAAATCTCGGCGCTGCGCACGGCGGTGTTACAGGATTTTTTCTCGGTCCTCTCGCCTCGCCAACTGCGCAGATGGATCCAAGCCCTTCAGCATCGTACCTTTGAGCGGTTCCTGCCGGCATGTGGCGAGAATGGCGAGACTACCTCTCTCAAAGAGAAGGAAAACTTTTCTTGGTCCTGAGCATAGCTGCGCTTGGGCTGAGTTATGGGTTATTTTTGGCTGTGCTGCTTCCCTGGCTCACCCGGCAAGGAGAGGAATACCGCTTGCCCAACTTAGCGGGACGTCCGTACCCCCAGGTAGCCCAAGCGCTCTCAAAAGCGGGTTTTTCGCCGGTCCTGTTGGATTCCCAGTATGTGCCCGAAACCGCTCCGCTGACTATTCTCCTACAGGATCCCCCCCCTAATACCCGCATCAAAAAAGGGCGTAAAATCTACCTTACTGTAGCCAGCTCGACTCCACCCCAGATTCCCTTCCCTCAAGTGAAAGACCTGCCTTATGAGCAGGCGCATCGGCTCCTGCGCGAGAGCTACGGCTTCCGCATTGGGGATGTAGTTTACGTGAGCGGTTCGGTACCCGACATCGTGGTAGGGGTCCGCTATGAAGGCAAGCCCATAGAAGCGGGGCAGCCCATTCCTCGTTACGCTACGGTAGATTTGGTGGTCAGTCGCGGTCTGAGTGAGGAGAAGGTGCCTTTTGTGTCGGTGGTAGGCCTGCCGATTGAAGAAGCCGTGGCCCGCATCAATGCCGTAGGCCTCACGGTAGGCCACATCCGCTACAAGGCGCAGGCCGATGTGCCTCCAGGTTATGTGTACCGCCAGTATCCCGACCGCGTGCCGGGAGACTCGCTGCCAGCAGGCACCGCCATAGACCTCTTTGTCAACGGACAGTCGCCCTCTACCCCCGCTGAATGACCTACCTGTGGGTGTGGCTGCAACTTTTCCCTCTCACCGCGGAATGGGGCGAAACACCCCCTGCTTGGACCCTTTACGGCGCTGAACTCCGGAAAACCTCGGCTTATCGAGCTCCACGAGCTTTTTGTCTTGTGCTCAATGGAGCGGACCGTTTCGGCCTGCCCTATCAGAGCGAAAACCCTCGCCTCAGCGGCTACGCCGACAGCGCCCAAAGTCCCTGCATAGCCCTGTCTCAACTGCCTGTGTGGGTGTCTTTCGCTTACCAGCGAGGGGGCCTTATGGAGCCCCCCGAAACCGACGATACCCTTTCCCTCTGGGGCCTGACCCAAAACGGCGAATGGCGCCTTCTCTGGCAAACCGCCGGTGCGCTGGGCCCAGATAGCGCCTTCACGACCGTGTACCTGCGCCTGGAAGACCCTGCTTTCCAGCACCCCTGCTTCCGCCTCAAATGGACCGCCTGGGGCAGCACTTACGGCCCTTACGACAACTGGCTGATTGCCTATACTTACGTACAGCCCGACACTTTCCTTCAGCGGCCTGTATGGCAGCACTTGCCGCGCATTTATGACCGCGAATACGGAACCTGGCCCAGCACCTTGACTCCTCGCGATAGCCTGACCGCTACCCTACTGGCTCCGGCCAGTTTGCCAGTCCAGGCTCAACTTCGAATAAACGCCCAGCCCCACGCCACCGCGGCTCGCCTGGCTTCCGGCGGAGCAGACACCGTACGCTTCAGCCCCCTCCCGCCCATGACAGCGGCTACCTACGCCCTTATCTGGAGCCTCACTACCCCTGTGCGGGCTGATTCGTTGGTGATCACCGATACCCTCAGGGTCACCGCTTCCACCTGGGGCTACGACGACGGCGAAATGGAAAACGGCTACGGCCTCCGAGAAGTGGATCGCGCCTTCTGTCAGGTCTTCTCGCTCGATACGCCAGCCGCCATCACCCGCATAGGCGTGCGCTTTTTCCCGGTACCCACCCAGTACGGCAAACCCTTCCAGATAGGGGTATGGAATATGAGCGAGGGCACGACGCCGCTGTACCTCCAGTATGCCCGAGTGCAGGTAGATAGTTTAGGGGGCTTCACTTGGTATCAGTTGGACACCCCCGTGGTAGCCTCAGGACAAGTAGGTGTAGGCTTTATCCAGGCGGATGCTCAGCCGCTGGGCGTAGGATGGGACGCCACCTACGAAGGGCCAACCCGAGTTTATGTGCAAAGGGGCTTCGAGTGGGTGCCTTCGCAGCTACGGGGCTGCCTTTTGGTGCGCATCGAGACGGGCTCGGCGATCTTGAGCTTATCCCAGGCAGAAGGACCTTCTCCTTGGGGCCTATACCCCTCCGTAGTCGAGGCAGGTCAGCCCCTCCAGATCGAAGGCCATCCCTCCTGGCCTATTCAAGTGTGGGATGTACAGGGCCACCCCATAGCGGTATGGGCACACTCAGAGCAATGCCGAGCTCCCCTGGTCGGAGGCGTCTACGTGTGCCAAGACCGCCGGGGAAGGATCCAGCGCTTGATTGTGTTCCGGTAAATCGTTGTATCTTTGCCCCGCACGGAGCGAGACTCCGTAGCTCAGTCGGTAGAGCACTTGCCTTTTAAGCAAGGGGTCCTGGGTTCGAGTCCCAGCGGAGTCACGCCCAGATGGCGGAATTGGTAGACGCGCCGCTTTGAGGGGGCGGTGGCCGAAAGGCCGTAGGAGTTCGAGTCTCCTTCTGGGCACCAGCCACCTTCCCTTACCCAACAAGAGCCCCCCACCCAGCTGGGTGAGGGGCTTACGTTTTTTAGAGGGGCGTTTAGCGCAAAAGGGTCAGGGTGCCGGCGCGCTTTTCGATGCCCCCATCGGCCCGTTCCAGCTCGATAAGGTATACGTAAACCCCTTCTGCACAAGGCTGACCGTTTTTTGTGCCATCCCACCGAATCGAACTCCCCTGTCCTTCTGCCACAAGTAGGCCCCACCGATCGTAGATGCGCCAGCGCACTTGACGAAATCCCTGGGCCGGAACCTCCCACATCTCATTTAGGCCATCGCCATTAGGGGAGAAAGCGTTAGGGATATACAGCGTCGTCCCCCGAACAATAAGGCGGTACGAGGCGGTGTCCCTGCATCCTTCTGAAGAAGTCACGATTAGGGTTACCCAGTACTGGCCTGGAGAGGTATAGGAGTAGGTAAGGGGGGTTCCTGTGGCGGTTTGGCCATCGCCCAGCAGCCAAGTGTAAATGAGTCCAGGCTGTGGAGGGGCCACCTGGGCAGTCAACTGGACCGGTTCTCCAGGAGCCAAGGTATCAGCCGAGGCCGTGATTTGAGAGGTCAAAGCAGGCGCCGAAAAGGCGAAGTTTGGGGTGGAGAAGTCGCTCCAGCTAAGCAAGCTCCACGCTGTTGGCCCCGCAGAAGCCGGCGTGGGTTCCCACAGGGCTTTCCACTGAGCAATGGGGCCTTTGACAGGGTCTGCCGGATCGTAGGTAAGCGTAATCGTAGCGGCGTCGGTCCCGGCAACCCGGTCCACATAATGGTAATAAAGCGGGTTGATTTCGCACAGGTCAGGGCTCCGCTGGCTACGCGGCAGGCCCTCTGAGGTAGGGTCTACATTGGCCAAGCGCACCGCCCAGCGATGGGGAGCCCCCACAGAAGGCGTGAGCAGTACAGGCCGGTAGCGTAGCGGCGTGTGCCCCCCCACTGGAAAAAGGTAAACAGCTGTGCGGTCTGTCCACCGCTCCAAGTAGCCGCCCAGGTCGCTGGAGACAAATCCATTTTGACGCGTGAGGGCTAAGGGATCAGGATTGCGTACGATAGCTTTATGGGTCTGGGTGCGCAGTTCTGCATCACCGAGCTGCAGCTGGCCGTCTACATAAAGGTCGGTATCGAGGACTTTAGGTCCAGACCCCACGAGCCGAAGCGTATCGGTGCGGATGGGCTGCGTACCCTGAAGGACTTGGAAGCTTCCCTGGAGTACAAGGGTGCCGGGCGTTGCCCCCGCAATGAAGAGCTGACCCGGATCGTCGTTGCGCACATCGCCCAAGACGTATACCGTGCCGGAGTTTTGGAAGGTGCCTCCTACGCCATTTATCCAGGTGCCCTCGCACCAGAGGATACCACCTGGCTCCAGACGCAACGGCACGCCGGTGTTCACAGCCAAGGGCTGCGCCCAAAGCAGCTCAGCGCTTACCCAAACGAGCAGCAGGTTCCGCATAGCGAAGCTGGCGAGTAGGAGTAGCTTTTTTCATAGCGGCCGCTTTGTAGGCGCGAATCTCTTCCAAGGTGTGTCCCCGCCGATACGCAGCCCTCGCTAAGGGGGGCGCTCCATAAAGCTCGGGATGCAAGTACTTGCCCACATTATCCGGCTCTTTGGGAATCTCGACGAGCTGGCCTTCGGGTCGGGCTTGCCAGACAGGGTCGTTTCGGCGGGCTATCACCAACCACGACACTTCCAACCCAGGCTTACCGCCCGCAATCAGGAAACGGTTTCCTCGCACCTTCTCCTTGATGTACACGGGGGCATAGTCGCCTACGCAAGTGAGGTGATAAGAGAAGTCTGCATTGAGGCTCTCAAAATAGCCGGGTAACTCCACCACAGCCTCTCCTTGGTTATCGAGGGTGACGATCCCTCGGTATAGGGTATTGGGTTCGGGCCCTTCTGCGCAGAAGTGCCGCAGGTAATGAGTAGCGGGCTTCTGCGGGTGGTCTATGAGAAAACTCTTGGCACCACTTACGTTGAGGGCTCCGGCTATATCTACATCCCAGTCAAAATACCCTGCTACGCCGCCGAGCAGGGCTGCATCACCTGCACTGCCAAAGACTCCTACATCCGTATAGCCGGCAGGCAAGGAGGCAATCTGTCCAAGCCCCAGGGCAGTCCAGGCCTGGCCCTGTACGCCTATGCCCTCATAGGAGTATTGCCCTAAAACGCCGATTTGGTCGGTAGGGGTACTACCTGCCCCGGCAAAGAGGCCAGCGGTCCCCACTATGCCGGCCTTGGGTGAGTTAGCTACATTGAGGTTGTGAGAGGCGTCGCTCCAGGTTCCGATCCACCGCCCTACCGCATCGAGGGCTTCTCCACTGGTACCTAAGCCGAGAATAGCGGCCGGGGTGGTGATAGCGCCCCCAATAGCAATGAGGCCCGCGCCCAAGTTATGCGAATGGGTGGCTACTACGCCGACCCCACTACTGGCGGTGGTATGATTGGCTATGCCGTAGACGCCATGGCCTGTACTGGTATTGATGCCGTAGACCCCGAAGCCGGCCCCCGTACTCTGCCCAAAAACGCCTGCACTCGAGCTGCTACTGCTGCTGACCGTACCCGCCACCCCATACACGCCGGCCGTAGCATTGAGATGTTCGCCGCGGATAGCGGCTGTGGCGGCGGTGTTGCTGCTGGTAAAGACCGAGAGACCATGGGTTCCAGCCGTGGCCTGCTGTTCGATCAAGACACCCGGGCCGCCGGTAATGTCGGTATTTCGGATGTGGAGCTTACTTGTAGCGTTAGGCGTAGCCAAGCCGATGCCTACCCGGCCATTTCCACTGAGGGTAAACACAAAGCCCCCTAAAGCGACATCTGTATTTTTGATGAGGGGGCCGCCCATCTCAATGGCAGGCGTAGGAGTAGAGACAAAAGAGAGCCCATTCCGTACGGCGGGGGTAGCCAAGCTCCAAGCCGCCCCCGTCCAGACAAGGATCTGACCTGGGGTCGTCCCCGGCTGCAACGTAATAGGACTGCCCGCCGTACCATCACCCGTAATCGGACCCGCCGTAGCCGCCGTTTGCGTGCCCCAGTTGTCGCCCGGCACCGTACTTAGCACCCAGCTCATGCCATTCCACTGCCACACCTGGCCGGCAGCCGTCCCCGGCGCAAACGTAATAGGACTACCCACCGTACCATCACCCGTAATCGGACCCGCCGTAGCCGCCGTTTGCGTGCCCCAGTTGTCGCCTCCGAGTGTAAGGGAGGCAGGCACCCACGCGGTTCCGTTCCACTGGAGCACGTCTCCTGGCGCCGTACCCGCAAGGGTACCAAACACCCCTGTGGGGTCTACCGTAGCCAACCGGGTTCCCGTACCGCTATAAGCTCGCACTCGAAGCCGCCCCCCTTCTACATCGAGCCGTTCTGTAGGGGTAGTCGTTCCAATACCGAAGTTGCCTTGGGCCCAAACCCAGCCTGCAAGCAGCAAGGTCCAGGAGAATCGCATGGTTACAAAGGTAGAGGAGGAACTCACTCAGAACTCAAGTCCATTTTGCGGCAGAGTATAACTGTCTATACTTCTTCGGGTAGCCTTTTTATCTGGCCAAAAGCTCTTTTAGGCACGATGGAGTATATTTGCCTTATGACGGAGAAGCGACTTTCGCCGGCTGACCTGTGGCGCGCTGTACACAGCCTGTCCTCGCAAGAAGCAAACGAAGTAGCTAAGCGCGTGGCCGAGACGCGATTGGAATGGTTGTATCAAACGCTATGGGAAATGGAGACCTACAGCGAGGAGGCCTTGCAACGCTCTTATCGCGAGCAGTGGGGCGACAAAGACCCGCGGCTTTTGCGCGTGTACAAGCGGCAGTTGTGGGACATCGTCGAAGCGGTGCTGGCTCAAAGTCCGTTAGTGCGCGAAGAGGTGCGCATCTGGCAACGCTTTTGGGCCAGCGTGGTGTTGTGGCAACGAGCCGAAATCACCATAGCCGAGACGTTGTGGTGGCAGGCTTTTTCCAGCGCTGTCGAGAAAGGGTGGTATGAAGTGGCCTTATGGGGACTTTTTTTACTGGAGCAGTATGCTCGCGACCTGCATAAGTTCGCTCCCTCGGTCTCAGTCGAACAATGGACAGCCCAGCTTACAGACCTGCTGAAAAAACGCTACACCGCTCTGCAGCAGAAGTTTTCGGAAGCGGAACAGTATGTCGAATCTCGTTTGATAAAAGGGTGGACCTTGCCGCCCCTTCCGGAGGCGGAGGGGTGGTCTTTGTACTTTGACGGGTATGCGACCCTCCTGCGCGCGGCAGGGGAATCAGACCACCTAAAAGCTTTGGCCGAAACGATAGCGCTGGTCGAACTGCTCGAGTTTAGCCCGCCAGGCTTATTTGCTACTTACCGGGCCTTTCACCGCGTACTGCAATGGACAAACTTAGGCATCACTCTCCTCAATGCCCAGGCCTGGGATTGGTACGAAAAATGGTACGAAGCTTGGGAAAGCCGCTGGAATGCCGGCCTATTCCTTGTGACCCCCCGCACCACCCAGCTCTACCAAAGCAGGCAGGCCATCCAGCTGGGCTATCTGGTCTCTCGAGCCCAATGGGGGGCCGCCTACAAGCTGTGGCATAAGTGTAAAAACGACTTCTACTCGTACGTTTTTGAAAGCGCGGAGAACGTGGGCTCTCGGCTGGGCACTGCCTGCAGCGTCTACGCAGTGCTGGTGGTTAACCGCTCAGCTGACGCAGGACCCTGGCGCAGGCAAGTAGAAGGGTGGATAGAAAGAGAAAAACTGCGCGAGCGCGAGCTAATATGGTGGCGATTTCTGCGGTGGTACGAAGCCTACCGCTTTGGAGAACGCTCTTGGATGCGACACACGCTCAAAAAGCTCCGCGAAACCTGGCAAAGGCACTTCCGGCACGATGAACGGTGGCGTCCTATCCTACGCCTTGCTGGGGCCTTACTCCTGCCAACCGACCACTACAAACGCTACCTACGCCTTCTGGCCCTTCGCTGGGAAAAAAACCCTCAGGAAAAAAGCCTTTGGTTCTACGACGCTTCTTTCTTTCCTTTGCCGACTTTTCTGGAAAGCCTGCGAAAAGGGATAGCCCTGGAAGCATTCCAGGTTTCTGCGCCGCCTCCCACAGCCCTCCCCCCAGCCCTAAGCGAGCGCCTCACAAGGATTTTATACTCAGACCCCAGAAAGAAAAGCTTAGATGGAACCTAATCGGGATTCGTAGCCAAACTTGGATTATACTAAGTTTGAAAATCAGGCAGAAAATGAAAAAAAGGAGTGCGCATCTTTGCAGAGATGCGGGCAATAGGCATAACTATTGGGCTTGCATGGGGCTTAGTATGGGCGCAATGTGGATACAGCGGGGGCACATGCAGTGGGCTTACCCCCGATTTTGCGATTTTTCCTCCTTCACCTCGATGCAGTTATGACCTACCCCTTACCGTGACGCTGGTACCTTCAGGTACGGGGTCCTATACGGTGACCTTCCGCTACCGGCTCAATGGCACAGGCCCTTGGAATGGCATTTCCAATCCCGGCTCCAACCAACATACCTTCAACCCAGGACAAACAGGCAACCATCAGTTCATGATGGTGGTAACCGGCCCTGGAGGGTGTCTGGACACAGTCATCCGCTGTTACACGATCACGCAAAAACCTACGGCCTCCATCGTCGCGATTAACCCGCCTTCTCCCCAATGCCAGACAAACCTGCCGCTCACACTGAACCTTAGCGCGGCTTATGGAGCTACGATCGTCTCCTACGCCTGGTACCTAAATGGGACCCTTTTGGGAAGCGGCCCTTCCAACAACCAGAGCTTCCCTGGGGCCCTCACCAGCCCCGGTACCTACACCCTCAAGCTCGTCGTAACCGATACCAGCGGATGCCAAGACAGTACGCAGCAAACCTACACGGTAAGCGCTCAACCCACGGCTTCTTTTACGCCCAGCGCTACTACCTTATGCCGAGGTGGCCGGGTTTGCTTTACCAACACCTCTACGGGCACAAACCCCAGCACTTCGTATCTCTGGGACTTTGGCGATGGAAACACCAGCACCCGGCGTAATCCCTGCCACAACTACCGGAACGCCGGCACCTATACGGTTTCACTCCAGGTATGTAATCCTGGTTCGTGCTGTCATACCACCACACAAACCATCACTGTCCTGAACGGAGGACTCGTGGACCTGACCGCCAATGGCGCCCAAGACACCACCAAGTACTGCGTCCTTCCCGGAGACCCGACGACAAGCTATACGGTCACTTTCTCGGACGGAGGCGACTGCCCAGGCGGAGGATGCACCTACCAGTGGGACTTTGGGGATGGTACACCGCCCGTTACGACCCCGACCAATGCCCCTCAGATCCACACCTACACTTCTTTTGGCGAATGGTGGGCTTACCTCACGGTGACTCACCCGGGCGGCTGTGTGCATCGGGACTCGGTCTATGTGGTTTTCCAGCCCGTCCAGGTCACGGCCGTATTCGACATTCCGGCAGGGAACTTTGGCGGATGCGCCCCTTACACGGTAACCCTTCAGAATATCTCCTACACCAACGCCACGACCTTCATTTGGGACTATGGCGATGGAACCCGAGACACCGTAAGACCTCCATCGACTACCTCTTTCACCCATACCTACACCGCTACCGGCACTTACCAGGTGACGCTCTATGCGATGAATGCTTGCGGTTCCACTTACACCATCAAGGGGCCTATCAATGTGGTAGGCAAACCCCGCATCAACGCCGTGAACGGTACGCCCAACCCCGGATGCGCCCCTCAACGAGTAAACTTTTCGGTAAACGCTACAGGCCAGCAGCCAGCCAATAACTTTTACTGGAACTTCGGCGATGGGTCGCCGTGGGTAAGCGGCACCGCTACGCCTTCGCATACGTACGCCGCTTCGGGTGTTTATACGGTTACGGTGGTGGCCCGCAACTTCTGCGGTGATGACACCGCCCGCTATCGAGTGGTCATTGACACCTTACCTCGAGCGAACCTGCTTGCTACGCCCACCGAAGGCTGCCATGCCCTGACCGTGAACTTCACCAACCTGTCCTTGCCCGGCATGGCCGAGGGAACCAGCGCCCCCTTCTGGGAAGCGCTCTGGATAGATGGCGGAACCTGCTGCTGGGCCGGCTGCTACCCTAACTATGGCGGAGCGGATTACTACAGCTTCTTCCCCTGTGGGTGGACCTGCTGCGGGTCCGTAGGCCTACCAGGCCGCCCTATGAACATCCCCCCTCTCACCTTCTCTAACCCCACCGGTAACGCCCTCCGCACCTACAACCTCCTCTACATCATTGGCAACCACTGCGGCCGAGACTCTCAGCGCGTCCAGGTCCGGGTGCATCCTCCGGTGGTGGCGCGCTTCACTCCCAACGCTACCGCCGTGTGCGTCGGCACCCCTATCACCTTCACCAACAACTCTTACGGGGATAGCTTGACTTTCATTTGGGACATGGGCGACGGCTCGCCGCTTCTGTACGACACGGCCATGGCTGCTGCGGTCCAGATGCCTCGCACGCATACGTACACCTACACCACACCTGGCACTTATACGGTGACGCTGTACGTAAAGGGATATTGCGGACAAGACACCCTACGACGGGTGATCAACGTATGGCCTTACCCCACAGTTTCGCTCACGGTGGATGCCACGCAAAAGTGTCGACAAGGAGGAAGCGCCACCTTTACGTTCACCAACACCAGCGTGGGCAACCCCCCAGGCACGACCTATAGCTGGAGCTTCCCTGGGGGTACCCCTGCCTCTTCCACCGCCTCCTCCGTCAATGTGACTTACGCGACGGCGGGCACCTACTGGGCTTACCTCACAGCCAACTACAACGGTTGCCGCACCCGAGATAGCGTACAAATAGTGGTACATCCCACTCCTATTGTGAACTTTTCCGTTTCTCCTACCAACGGGTGTCCCCCCTTGAGCGTAACCCTTACCCAAGCCAGTCCTAATGTGCCCGGCTACACCTACATATGGGACTACGGCAATGGTTCTCCCCGAGATACGAGCTATACCCCCACTTCTCCCTTGGTATACGACAACCTCACCGCTACCAACCAAACCTACACCATCACGCTCTATGTGATCTCAGATAAGGGTTGCATAGACAGCCTCAAGCGCACCATCACCGTGCGAGGGCGCGTCTTTCCCAGCTTTACTCCGTCGCGTCTTTCCCAGCTTTACTCCGTCCAGCGCGCTTATCTGCCAAGGCGTGCCGATAACCTTCACCAATACCAGCACCAACGCCACCTCTTACCAGTGGAACTTCGGAGATGGGAGCCCACCCTCCACCGCTCCTAACCCTACCCATACCTACACCACCCCTGGGCTCTACACCGTAACCCTCACCGCTATCAATACCACCACAGGCTGCCGAGATAGCGTCCAACAGCCCATTACGGTGGAACCGATTCCCACCCCCACCTTTACGGTGACCCCGGCGAGTGGGTGTATGCCTTTTTCGCCTGTTCTTACCCAGACTACTCCTTTCGATGCCACCTACCTCTACATCTGGAACTACGGCAATGGCGCCCCTCCAGAAACGACGTATACGCCTTCTACCCCGACCTACACGAGCGGTGGCACCTATACGATAAGTCTCGAAGTGGTCACGCCAGCCGGATGCCGTCGTACGGCCACGCAAACGGTCACCGTGGCGCCTAAGCCCATAGCCGCCTTCAATGCCCCGGTTTCTGCCTGCCAAAATAGCCTGATTTCCTTTACCAACACTTCTACCGGGGCGACCAGTTTCCAATGGGATTTCGGGGATGGGAGCCCGCCCTCGACCCTGGCCAATCCCACCCATACGTACTCCGCTCCAGGCACGTACACGGTGCAGCTTATCGCTATCTCGGGCGCCTCATGTCGAGATACCACCACACGCTCGATCACGATTCTACCTCGGCCGCAAGCCAACTTCACCTTCACCGTAGAATGTGTAGGCACACCCACTCAGTTTACGGACGCTTCCACGGGGGCTGTCTCGTGGCTATGGGACTTTGGGGATGGCTCACCTACCAGCACCCTCCAGAACCCTACACACCTCTACGCAGCGGCGGGCACCTACCCTGTACGGCTTATCGTAACCCACGCCAACGGATGCCGGGACACCTTGGTGCAACCGGTGCCGGTAAACGCTACCCCGAATCCTAACTTCTCCGCGCCTGCGGTTTGCCTGGGGCAACCCACCCCTTTTACCGACCTCACGCCAGGCACCCCTACGGGATGGCGCTGGGATTTTGGAGATGGAAGCCCCCCTTCTACCTTGCAGAACCCCACCCACACCTATAGTGCGCCGGGCACCTACACGGTGAAGTTAGTCGTGACGGCAGGCACCGGCTGCGTAGACAGCATCACTCGGCCCGTCACCGTGCATCCTGTGCCTACAGCGGGCTTCACGGCCAACTCCGCCTGCGCTCAAGACGAAACTGTCTCCTTTGTCAACACTTCCACCGGGGCGGTAAGCTACGAGTGGGACTTTGGCGACGGGAGCCCCCCTTCGACTGCGGCTAACCCCACCCATGTCTACGGAATGGGCGGTTCTTATACGGTACAGCTTATTGCCACTAACGCGCAGGGGTGTCGAGATACCTTTTCACAGCTCTTGACTATCTGGCCCAAGCCTAACGTGGATTTTGTAGCGGATACGGTTTGCTTGGGCAACCCGACCACCTTTACCGGCAGCAGTGACCAACCCCTTGTGAGCTGGGCCTGGGACTTTGGAGATACGCAGACGGGCACGGGTCCCAGCCCCACCCACACCTACACGGCGCCAGGCGTATACACCGTACAGCTTATTGGCCAGACGGCGGAGGGATGCCGAGACACCATCACCCATACGGTGTGGGTCAAGCCGCTCCCCACGGCAGCCTTCACGGCTTCGACGGCCTGTCTGGGCGAAGCAACGACCTTCACCGACCAATCTACGGGGGCCGTAGCGTGGAACTGGGACTTCGGAGATGGAGGGGGTACCAGCACCCAACAGAACCCCACCTACACCTATGCGGCACCCGGCACCTACACCGTAACCCTCACCGTATGGAATAGCGTCGGTTGTGCACATACTTCTACCCAAACCGTTACGGTTCGACCGAAACCCACCGCCGCTTTCACCGCCGATACCGTTTGCTGGACCTTTCCTACCACGTTCACCGACCAATCTATTGGCGCAGTAGATTGGCTATGGGACTTTGGTGATGGGTCAGGTTCGACCCTACAGCATCCTCAGCACACTTATGCCAGTGCGGGCACCTACCTCGTGACCTTGATTGTGATGAACGCTCAAGGGTGTGAAGACACCCTCCAACAGGCGGTCGTAGTGCATCCTCGACCGGTGGCAGGCTTTACCTACGACACGGCGTGCGCCTTCCGGCCTCTGCAGTTTACGGATACCACGCAGGGGGTGGCTACTTTCTGGTTGTGGGACTTTGGGGATGGGAACACCTCTACACTCCAACATCCAAGCCACATTTACGCCGTTGGAGGCGTATACACCGTTACGCTCACGGTAGGTAATGGCGTAGGGTGCACCGACCAGATTTCAGCACCCGTAGCGGTGTACACCATGCCTACGGTGGACTTTATGGCGGATACGGTGTGCATTGGGCAAGTGACCCATTTCACTAACCTCACCCGCGATAGTGTACCGGTCTCCTACGTATGGCTGTTCGGAGATGGAAACGCCTCCTTCCTGCCGAACCCCACTTACATTTACCAAGCTCCTGGACCTTATCAGGTCACGCTCCTGGCCACCAACATGCATGGATGCGATACTTTCATAACGAAACCGGTCGTGGTGGCGCCGGTGCCCCAGGCAAACTTCCTTGCGGATACGGTCTGTGCGGGCTCCCTTACCACCTTCACCGATGCTACCCAAGGGCTGGTGGATACTTGGATTTGGAACTTTGGAGACGGTACCACGGACACTGTATATACGCCTACTGTGCAGCACAGTTATCCGGGACCTGGGGTATACGTAGTCTCTATGACGGCTCTTTTTGGGAGTTGTGCCAGCTCGATCACCAAGGGGGTTCGGGTGGTAGATTCGGTAGAGGCGCAGATTCTGGTATCGGAAGGGGTTATTTGCCCGGGCGAATCGATTACGGCGCTGGATGCTTCTACGGGCGGACCTCGTTGGTGGCTCTGGGACATGGGAGACGGCCAGACCTTCTCTACCCAGCACGTCCTAAATCACGTTTACCCCGATTCCGGCCTTTATACTATCCGCCTCATCGTAGGTAATGGCTACTGCACCGACACCGCCACCACGCAGGTGTATGTGATTGGGCAGCCCCAGGCGCTTTTCTCGGTACAGAATGCCTGCGTTGGTGTACCCCTGCCTATTCAGAATGTCAGCTTCCCCAGCAGCTTGCCCGTGCAATGGCTATGGGATTTTGGTAATGGCGACACCAGCCATGCCCAGACGCCGGTGTATGCCTACCCTCAAGCTGGCACGTACACCGTGACCCTGATCCTCGGCAACGGTCGCTGCGGAGATACCCTTCGTCAGACGGTCACTATATGGCCCAACCCCACCGCCACCATCTCGGTACGCGACTCCATCACCCGCATTTGGAAGGAAACCTTCTTCGCTGACCTGACTGCAGGCACCGTCGTCCAGCGCGAATGGTACCTCGGGGATGGCACTACCACCACCCAGCGGGAGTTCACCTACATGTATCGCGACACAGGCGTTTACACCATACGCCTGATCGTGATGGATGATCGAGGCTGCGTGGACACGGCGTATCAGCGGGTGGTCGTGTACGGCGACTTCAGCCTGTATGTACCCACGGCGTTCTCTCCGAATGGCGACGGCGTGAACGATGTCTTTTACCCTGGTGGCGTGTGGTTCGATGTGTATGACTTTCTCTTCCAGATTTACGACCGGTGGGGCCAGCTCGTCTGGGAGACTCGCGAGCGGGGTCACGCCTGGGACGGTCGAGATCAGCGTACCGGCCAGCCTGTCCCCGAAGATGCCTATGTTTTCCGCATCCGGGGCAAAGACTTCAAAGGCAAGTACCACGAGTATGTGGGAACTGTAACCGTCATCAAATAAAGCCGGGCTATGCGATACCCTTTTCTCCTCGGGCTTGCTTCGCTTCTGTACGGGCAATGCGGCACCTGTATCGGAAGCAACTGTCTGAACTCCTCCCAGACCGGCCTCTGGACAAACTGCAACACCTGGGCAGGGGGAAGCTTTTGCGGCATATGGACCACCTTCCAAATGAATAGCCGCTACCCCATTATCCAGGCAGGCCACACCGTCACTATCAGTGGGACCATCCCTTCAAACCTGCAGAACTGCCGCAGTATTTACATCCGCAGTGGGGGCACGCTGACGATTCAGGCGCCCTACACAGGCAATACCTCAAGCAACTATGTGCTGGATGTGTGTGGTACGCTAAACCTCAACCTCACGGGCATGGCAGATTTCTCGAACTTCGACCTGATTGTACACAATGGAGGGGTCGTGAACATCACCTCCGGCACGCTGCGGGTGTATCGCATCGTCATCGAGAATGGCGGGGTGATCAACCTAAACGGGGGACGGCTCGAACGCCAGTGTCTCTCTTCCAGCACGCCGGGACTCGACATCCAGGCGGGAGGACGCCTGAACCTCACCAGCTCCAGTGCCTACCTTCAAGTCCACAGCTGCTTGGGTACCGCGTACACGCGGCTGGACGGCACCATAGACTGCCACAATGCCTGCACCGCCACCTCTTATGGCAACTTCCAGCTTGGGAAAGTCTTTGTAAGCCCGGATTCCTCGACGGGCTTGATCCGCACCCAGACGGCTTACGTACCCTTGGCAGACCTCACGCGGGCTGCGGACAACAACTTCTGGGGCTGGAATAGCGACTACGGCGGCACCGTAGAATACTACGGAAGCTCCGTCCTCTCCTTAGGCCTCAACTCCCGCTACGAGTACTATTCGCTCAAAGTAAGCTGTCCTCAACTTTCTCTTTACACGACCACGGATGTGGTGGGAGAACTGCACTTAGCGGGAGGGAACCTCGCCCTGAGCGGAAAAACACTTCGTCTGCGGGGCACCGTAACCTATGCCTCCACCTATGGGCTGATAGGCAGCGCCTCTTCCCGCCTCGAAGTGGTGGGTAAGTTAGCCTCCCCTATCTCCTCGGGGATGAGCACTTATTTGATCTCTTCTCAGGGTGTCTCTAACCTAAACTGCCGGAATCTAAAGCTTCGTTTTGTGGGCGGCCCGGCTGGCCAAAGCCTGAAAACCCTCTGGCTCTACCGTGAAGACGCTGTCCAGCTTCAGAGCCCCCTCGACATTTACGACACCCTCAACCTGGAGACAGGCATTTTGCGCACTTCTACCGCCAACCTTCTGACGGTGCGCAATCCAGCCCCTACGGCCGTGCTACATCATACGACAGGGTGGTTTGCGGTGTACTATGGATTTGTTTCGGGGCCGCTGCGCCGCTACATCGCAAGCGGTGGCAGTTATGACTTTCCGGTAGGCTACCCCAACCTCACCAGCTACTATGTAGGATGGGACCCTCTGCAGCCACAAGCCCTTCATCGGCGACTTCGGCTGGAGATACAGAACCAGACCGGCCTCAGCTGGATCCAAGTGGAGTTTGTGCCGCCGGTAACCGACGTGTGTAGCGGCCAACTCAGCCTCACCGAAGCCGACGGGACGCCCCACCTGCAGCTCCATCCCGAAGGGTATTGGCTTGTCCAGCCCAACACATCGACCTACACGATCGCTTATGACGTGAAAGCGTATACCTGGGGCTTTGCGGCCCCTCCACTGGCGGACAACCGATACGCTGTCGTGAAACGACCCGAGGGTTCGGTGGCGTGCAGCGACTGGACCCGCGAAAGTGGGACCTGGCCCCCGGCTGGCACCCTGGGCCGCGTGATCCAAACCGATGGAGCCGGCCGAGATACGAGCTATGCTCATCGCCTCGGATGGAATAGCTTGTCCGAGTTTGCGATAGGGATTACCGATGTGCCCCTAAGTGCGCTGACCCTCATGGTGGAGGCCCAGCAGCTCCCCGAAGGGTTTTACCACCTCACGACCAGACCGCAGTTAGAAGGAGGGCGGTACGTGCTCTGGATAGAACCGCCAGATAAGCCGCCTCTGCGCACCGCTGAGAATGCTACGGGCCAGTTCCAAGTGCCACTGCCTACTCACCCGCTATCCGTAAGGGTTACTTGGGAAGGTCCAGCCGGCCAGCTTGCGCAGAGCCCGGTGCTCACCTTAGCTGCGTGCCCTTACCCTCGCTGGGAAAACGGCCAACTCCATGTAGGCGAAGGCACCTTTTGGGTGTGGAGTGCTGAAGGACGCTTATACCAGCGCATAACGGGGCCGGCTGTCGTACCGCTGCCTACGGGGCTATGGCTCCTACAGCAAGACACCGGCGAAGTGTACCGACTCAGGGTGCCGTGACCTGGGCAGCGGAAGGAAACGGCCGGAAAGCGCCATACAGTAGGCCTACCCCCCCCAGGCCGATGACGAGTAGGGTTTGAAGGGCGTGTGCAGCCAGCACGGTCAAAAGAGCGGTGTCTTTTTCCCAGCCGAGGGCCAGCAGGAGCCCCAGACCGATAACGTGGAAGGTCCCGATGCCCCCCGGCACAGGCAGCGCCATAGCTACACCCGAACCCACGAGAAGCACCCAAGCACTCCAAGCCAGGAAAACCGAGGTTTCAGACGAGAGGGCCTCCATCACCCCATAAATAGCCCCCCAGTACCCCGCCCATATAAGCAGAGAAAGCGCCGCCATAAGCGCATAAGGCCGCGCCCGCAGAACGCCTAAGAACCCTTCTACAACCTGAGTCAGAAGCCAATGGGATCGCTTTCGCAGCGCATACACGAGCAGGCTGAGAAGGAGCAAGCCCAAGAGGAGGCCGCCCCCCATCCAGGGCAAGTAAGGGCGCAGTCCCAGCGCTTCTATCCAGGCCAGTCCTTCGACGGCCACGACCGTGAGGGCAAGTAGAGCCAGTAGGAGGAGGTCTAAGAGGCGTTCGGCTACGACGCTGCCTAAAGCGAGCGCCATAGGCACCTTGGCCCACCGCCAGAGCAGCGTACAGCGGAGCACTTCGCCCACGCGGGGCAGGGCGGTATTGGCCAGGTACCCCACCATGAGAGCCCAGAATGCAGGACCGAAAGAAGACGCTTGCCTGCTACCTCGCAGCATCAGCAGCCAGCGCCAGGCACGCAGCAGATGGGCTACCGTCATAGTTAGGCCTGCCCCGATCACCCAGGGCCAGTGAGTCTGAATCACCCTGAGCTGGGACCAAGAGAAATCCTTTACCACCCACCACAAAAGCGCCCCGCCCACACTTAGGCCTACAAGACCCTCTATTAGGCGTCGTTTCACAAGCGGTTGCCTTCCCGAGGAAAGACGATACGGGGCTGGTACTGTCGGGCTTCTTCTTCGCTCATCCAGGCATAAGCCAGGACGATTACGATGTCTCCGACCAAGCCGGTGCGGGCCGCCGGTCCATTGAGGCCGACGATGCCGCTGCCTCGCGGCCCTTCGATTACATAGGTCTCGATACGGCTACCGTTGTTGACGTTCAGTACATGGATCTTTTCAAAGGGCAGAAGGCCGGCCGCATCCATGAGGTCCCGGTCCAGCGTCAGGCTCCCCACATAGTCAATATCCACCTGGGTGATCCGCACACGGTGGATTTTGGACTTGAGCACGCATACCCACACCCACAAAGGTAGGGAGAATTTGGACCTGATCTACCCCACCCTTAGGCCCACCACCGTCACATCGTCCACCTGCGGCAGACCCCCCCGCCACGCCTCAAAATACGCCGCAAGCCGCTCCCGCTGCACCTCACAAGGCTCCCTATACACCTCCCTCACCCACTCCCGTAGCCGTTTCCTGCCCAGCTTCTTGCCCGAAGTGCCCCCAAACTGATCCACATACCCATCCGTAAAAAGATACACCATGCTCCCAGGCTCTAACACCCAATCCTGACTCCCAAAAGGCTTAGACCACTCCGCATATCCCACCGGCTGCATGTCCCCTTCCACCTCTATCAGCTCCCCATTCGGCCGCACTATCCACATACCCTGATTCGCTCCACTAAACTGCACCCGAAGCCAATCACCCCTACAAAAACGCAAAAGCACCCCATCCATCCCATCCCGCAGGTCCACATCCCCCCAATGCACCCGAGCCACTACCTCCTCCCGCACACGGTCCAGCACCAAACCCGTCTCTACAACCCCTTCCTTCAACACCGCACGACTTAGCGCACCACTGCACAATACACTCATCATCGCACCCGGAACCCCATGCCCCGTACAGTCCGCCACCGCCACAAACACATACCCCCCAGCTTCCCCAAGCCAATAAAAGTCCCCCGCCACAATGTCACGCGGCCAGTAAAGAACAAAGTTCTCAGGCAACACACTATTCCACCGCTCCATAGACGGCAAAATCGCCTCCTGAATCCGACGCGCATACCGAATGCTCTGTTCTATCTCTTGATTCTTCTGCGCAAGCAGCTCCCGCTGCTCCTCTACCAGTTCCTTCTGCCTTTCTACCACCGCCTTCTGCTCCTCTACGATCCGCTTCTGCGCAGCTATCACCTGCCGTTGCCGGTTCACACGCCACAAAAACCCCGCCGTCACAATCAGCAACACCGTGATCGACCCTATGACCAGTCGCTGCTGCCGAACCCGCCCCTCCTGCCGAGCCATCTGCGTCTCATGCCTCGCTCGCTCCTCCAGCCGCTTCTTCTCGTATTCATACGCCAGCTCCTTACGTATCAGCTGCTTACGTGACTCCTCGTTGAAAAGCGTGTCTTTCAACGTCATTCCCCGCTTCAGCGCCGTTATCGCCTGTCGGAACCGAGCTGCACTACACTTGAGTTCTCCCCGCCTCCAGCAGGTATCCCCTATACCTTCGTACAACAAACTTAGCATAAGATGACCTTCCATAAGTTCCTTCAAGGCCCCAATGGAAGAGTCTATGCGTATCGCAGCAAGGAGGAATCTTTCGGCTTCGCTGTACCTATCCAGCCGAGCGTAAATCGAACCCAGATTCGCCAGAACAAGCCCCTGCCCTCTCTTATTACCCAACTCTTTATAAAGTCGTAAAGCCTTATGATAAAAATTCAAAGCCTGGCCATAGTATGAAAGATACATATAAGCATTTGCTATGTTATTGAGACATATGGCCAAACCATTTTTATCACCCAGTTTTTGAAATAGCTGTAAAGCCTGCTGAAAACACTCCAGTGACCTGGAGTAATCTTTCTTCTCCTGGTAAATAATTCCGATATTAGCCAGAGAAGAGGCTTGACCCGCTTCATTACCCGTCTCTTTATAAGCTTGTAAGGCCTGTTGGTAATATTCCAGCGCCCGACTATAATCCTGTTGATCTACATAAATATTACCAATATTATTGAGACAGTTTGCCTGTCCTACTCTATCACCTAATTCCTCATAGATCTTCAAAGCACGTTGATAATATTCAATCGACTCAGGATAGTTCGCCTGATAATAACGCATGGAACCCATATACTCAAGAGTTCGAGCTTGAAGCTTTTTATCATCTAACTTCTCATAAAAAAGCAAAGCTTGCTGATAAAAAACCATCGCTGAGTCGTACTCTGAACGAGCCTTATAAAGGCCTGCCCTACCCTCCAGCGCATTCGCCATGTACCGTAGCGCTCCCAGAGAATCTGCCAGTAAAAAACAACGATGATAGCATTGCATGGCTTCATTTTGATTGCCTTTCCTCTGAATCAATCGACATTTACGCAAAAATATATCTAATTTGATCTGCATAAAATCTGCTGATCTTACCATTGGATAACGATTAGCCAGTTCTTGCCAAAGGGTCTGGGCTCGCTCTAAGAGCACCTGAGCGGTATCAGGAGCAGAGTTCAGTATTTTGGTTGCCCAAGCCGTTAGCACTCGCACCTGCATCGTCTCGGCCGCCACACCCCGCTGGCCCTCGAGCCACCGCGAAAGCGCCCGCAGCGAATCTACCGGCGTACGCCCATAATCCAAGCCGCTCGGAGGAAGGAGCCCAGGCTGAGGACCCGCAGGCTTACAAGAAAAGATAAAAAATACTACGCTGCCCCAAAGTACCCCAAACCCACGCATAGACAAAAGTAAGACTCTTCCTACTCTGTTACCTGGCCCTTCCACAAGCTAAGAGGACCTTTTCTGGGCCCCCATCTCCGGCTTGGTCAGGGGGGGGTATTTAGTTTTGTAAGCAAACTTTTTACTACCTTTGCCCCAAACCTCACAGCTATGACGATCGCTGGGTACAAGTACGGAGAAGTGCCGGCTTCGCCGGTAAAGGTCGAGGAGCTGGAACAGCTGAAAAAAACGCTCCTCTGGACTGAAGAAGACGACCGCTACTTAAAGCTGGCGGCCGAAGTGCTGCGTGACCAGGTAGATGCGGTACTGGACCTATGGTACGGGTATGTGGGGAGTCATCCGCACTTGGTGCACTATTTCACGCACGCCCGGACAGGCCAGCCCATCGGGGAGTACCTGGAAAAGGTTCGAGCTCGGTTCGGGCAGTGGATTCTGGACCTGTGCGAACGCCCCAAAGACGCCACCTGGCTGGCTTACCAGGAAGAAATCGGCCGCCGACACTACGACAAAAAGAACCAGACCGACGGCGTGGAGTCGGTGCCCTTCGTGCATTTCCGGTACATGGTAGCGTTCATTTACCCGATTACCGCTACGATCCGGCCCTTTCTGGAGAAAAAAGGCCACTCCCCGCAGGAGGTCGAAAAAATGCACCAAGCCTGGTTCAAAGCGGTGGTCCTGACGGTAGTGCTATGGTGCCGGCCCTACGTCAAGGAAGGGCTCTTCTGACCGGAGCCACCCTACTAATAGGTAGCCTCTCCGCTCAAAAACGCCAGCCTATGGAAGTGGCGGTGTGGGATACGTACGTCCGCCGTAAGGATGGACGGATCATGCACTTTGACCTGATTGTGCCGGCGCACGTGAAGGATACGGCGCAGATTTTTGCGTGGGGCCGGGCCTACCTCGAAAGCAAAGGCGAAGGCGGCCAGCCGCTGGATAGTCGCCATTGCCGCTTTTGCCATATTGAACGAGCACGACCCGAGTGGGAAAAAGCCATCCGAGAAAAAGGCTACGCCGTCTTCGAAATGGAAAACTGCGACTGAAGGGGAGGAAAGAGGGGGGCGGCATACCTTTGCGGAATGGATTTCTCGGGGCTGTGGATTGTGGTGGTGGGGGATGTAATGCTGGACCGGTACCTGTATGGGCAAGTGTCGCGCATTTCGCCGGAGGCGCCGGTGCCCATCCTGGAACTGGAAGCCGAGGAAAACCGGCTGGGTGGCGCAGCGAATGTAGCCCTCAACTTGCGTAGCTTAGGGGTGCGCACCAGCTTATGCGGCGTAGTAGGCCAGGACGCCTCAAGTGAGCTCCTCCTGGCCGAAGCCGAAAACGCCGGCATAGACACCTACGGCTTGGTGGTAGACCCCGAGCGGCCCACCACCACTAAGATTCGGCTCATTGCTCAGAAGCATCACCTGCTCCGAGTAGACCGCGAGCGACGCGCCCCCCTCCCTGCCCCCTTGGCCGAGACGCTCCTATTGAAGGTGCGCAGTCTGATTGGACAGCGTCCCCACGCCCTCGTTTTTGAAGATTACGATAAAGGCGCCCTTACCCCTCCACTCCTCCGCAGCCTGATAGAGGCCGCGCAGACCCACGCTATCCCCACCCTGGTAGACCCCAAAAAGGACCACTTCTGGGCCTACGAAGGGGCTACGGTTTTCAAACCGAACCTGCGAGAACTCAGCGAAGCGCTGAACCTTTCCCTGCAAGGGGCTTCCTTTGCGGAGCTGGAAAATGCTATCTTAGAGCTACGGCGGCGCATGCCCCATACCTACACCGTGCTCACTTTGAGCGAACGGGGCATTCTGGCCTACGGCGAAACCGAAGGCTTTGTGCATGTGCCGGCTCACTACCGCAACATCGTGGATGTCTCAGGGGCCGGAGATACGGTAATCAGTGTGTTGGCCGTGGGCATGGCGCTGAACCTACCCCTTCAGAAGGCGGTAGCTCTGGCTAACTTAGCCGGCGGCTTGGTGTGCGAATACGTGGGCGTGGTACCTGTACCACGCGAGCGGTGGCTGGAACAAGCATATGCGTTAGGCCTGCTCGAAAGATCGCAGGAGCTGAGATAGCTCCTCTTCGGTATTGTGGGCATGCAGGCTAAGCCGGTAGGCGGGTTGAGCTACGGTAGGCGGGGTAAGCCGTTTGAGCGGAAGGCGCGCCCGTCCCGCTGGCAATAGCGCAATCGGCCCCTGTAAGCCTTCATACGGAAGGCCTTGCTGACTGAGGAGGGTGCGGGCCTTCAAAATGAGGGACTCAAGCCGACGACGACGAGGCTCCCAACCCTCAGAACGGCGCAACACCGCCGCCACACCCCAAGCCACTACAGGGGGCAGCGCCGTGGTGTAAATCCCAGCAAACCCCCGCCGACGGAGATACTCGATGAGCCAAGGCGGACCTACCCAAGCGGCCCCAGCCAGGCCCGCCGCCTTGCCAAAGGTAAAAAGGCGAGCCAACGGCGCAAACTCCATCCCCCAGGAGGTCCCCCCCGGCAAGAGTAGCGTGGTATGCGCCTCATCTATCACCAAAGCCGGTTCATAGCGGGCACATAAATCCCTCAACGCAGCCGGATCGGGCATGGTGCCGCGCATGGAATAGAGCGATTCGAGGACCAGGAAGGCGGTGCCTTTAGCTTGACGGAGGAGCTTCTCCGCAGCCTCCCAATCGTTGTGGGGGAAGCCCCACGCTGCAGCCCCGCTGAGCCGAATGCCCTGCCGGATAGAAGCATGCACTTCTCGGTCAAAGATGACGGTATCGCCTCGCTGGGGGACGGTAGCCCAGAAAGCCAGGTTTGCAGTAAGCCCACTGGGAAAAAAGAGGGCGGTTTCACCGGGACGGGCATAGAGGGCTTGAACGGCCTCTTCAGCGGCATGGAAGGCCAGATGATCCCCACCCAAGTAGCGCGAAGCGGTGGCCCCTCGCCAAAGCGCACGGGGGGCTTCTTGGAGGATTTCGGTGATCACCCCCTCGTGCACCAAGCCCAAATAGTCGTTGGAGGTAAAATCGGGGGCGCCTTCCGGTAAAGGCCAAAAAGGTCTGGGAGGGTGATTTTCGAGCCAGGCCTGAATGCGATCTTGCAGCGAAGTCATGCCCGACGGATCCGAAGCGCACCCATCACCCCTCCGAAGCCGAGAGCCACCACCACCGCTTCTCGACGGCGTGAAGGAGGCTCAGTAGGCCAGAAAGGCTCGTACTGCCGTGCAGGCCAAGGGCCACCCTTTAGCAGGTAGGCCGCCCACCGCAAAGCCACCAGTGGAGCGGCACCCAGGCTATGACCGACTTCGCCTTTGATGGAGAGCGCTGGAAGAGGACCCCACACCGCTTGTACGGCTTCCCACTCGGTTTTGTCCCCTTGTCGGGTACCTGGCGCATGCAGGAGGATAAAGTCCGGCGGTGTCGTCCCAAGCTGCCTGAGAAGGTGCTCGAGCGGAGTTTGCGCCACTGCGGTGTAGGCCTGTCCAGGTTGGGGGAGGGCTGTACCGGTGAAGAGGTGCGTGATGACGAAAGGAGCTGGCAAGGGACCTATGATGCCCAAGGCTACGGCTTCTCCGAGGGCGAGGGTATTTTGGCCCGTGCCAGGCAGGCTATACGGAGGCGTCGTACGAGCAGAGTAAATGCGCAAGGCCGCCATGGCTTCCACGAAGAAAGGCACGAGAGGGGTTTCTACGGCGCCAAAGAGCACCTTCTGGGTGGGATGGAGCTGATGCCAGAGCAGGGCGCACTGGAGCGCGTAAAAGCCGCTCACGCAAGTCTGGCTGACGGTCCAGGCGGGCCCTTCGCAGCGGACACGGTGAGCCACCCACGTAGCTAAGGTGCCCAACGTAGTATCCGGCGAAAAGGTGGGAGCCACCCGCTTTTGGGCTTTCCAGGTTTCGTATCCTTGGAGGAAAGCCTCCATGTCGCCACGGGCAGAGGCCATGACGACGGCGGCGGGGCGGTGCGCAGCCAGCGTGGCTCCCCAGCGGTCCCAAAAGACTTCGAGCAGGGCTTGAGCCCGAGGCCCGGGTAAGTCTGTCGGAAGGCGATATGCGGGCCGCCCACCCAGGCTTTCCCAGTGGCCTTTTTCTTGCGGGTCCGGGAGCGATTCCAAGAAGTGGAGGCCGACGGCCAGCGCCTTCATCGCAGGCCGTAGAGCTGAGCTAAACGCTGAAGAAGGGGCTCAACTCGGTCGAGGGGCAGCATCGTGGCCGCGTCACTGGGAGAAGTCTCGGGTTCGGGGTGCACTTCGAGGAAAACGCCATCGGCCCCGGCCACCACACCCAGCTGAGCATACAGCTCCACAAACGCCCGTTCGCCCAGCGTCACGCCTGCGGCGGTGTTGGGTTTTTGCACGGCGTGAGTCGCATCCATGAGCACCGGATACCCGCCCTCTTTGAGGCGAGGGATATTGCGAAAGTCCACAACCAAGTCTTCATACCCAAAAAAAGTCCCTCGTTCTGTGAGCAGGATGCGAGGGTTACCCGTACTGGCGACTTTTTCGGCGGCGAAGAGGGCTGCCTGCGCGCTCATGAACTGGGCTTTTTTGAGGTTGATGATTTTGCCGGTGCGGCCCACCGATAGGAGGAGAGCCGTCTGCCTCGCAAGAAAGGCCGGCACTTGCAGAACATCCGCTACTTCGGCTACGGTGGGCACTTCGACCGTTTCATGCACATCGGTCAGCACCGGCACCCCAAAATCGCGCTTGATGCGAGCCAGGATTTCCAACGCTCGGTCGTCGCCTATCCCTTGGAAGGCGGTGAGGCGGGTGCGATTGGCTTTTCGATAAGAGGCCTTGAACACATACCCAAACCCCAGTTGAAGAGCCAGACGGCTAAGCTTCTCGGCTACGCGAGCGCATATTTCGTACGACTCGACAACGCAAGGCCCTGCTACCAGGAGGGGTTGGGTCTCGGCCCATCCAAACCAAGTCGGCCAGGCAGGCGCGTGGCTCACTGCCCTCGAAAGTTTGGACGGCGCTTTTCTACAAAAGCCTTGAGGCCTTCCTGATAGTCTTGGGTACGACCGGCGATTTCTTGGTAGTATTTTTCATATTGGAGGGCTTCCTCATAGCTGCGTTCAAAGCTGCGCAGAAGAAGCTTTTTGATGAGAGCTAAGGCTTTGGGGGCTTGGGCTGCGTATCGAAGGGCTAAGGCGTGGGTGGCCTCCTCGAGCTTTTCATCGTCTACGACTTCGTTGATGAGGCCCCATTCGAGAGCTTTCTCGGCAGAGAGCCGGTCGCCCAAGGTAGCCAGAGCAAAAGCGCGTTTGAGCCCCACGGTGCGAACCAGATGAAAGGAAGTGGCTGTGTCCAAAGAAAGGCCTACATTCACGAAGGCTATGACGAAGGCCGCACTACGCGCGGCCAGGATATAGTCGCAAGCGAAGGCCAAGCCGGCTCCCGCTCCGGCGGCCACACCGTTCACACTGGCGATGACAGGCTTTTCCAGCTCATGCAGGGCTTGAACAAGGGGGTTATATCGCTTTTCGACCGATTCACCGAGGGATCGCTGGACGCCGACGATGTCTTTGAGGTCCTGGCCAGAACAAAAGGCTTTCCCGGCACCTCGGATAACGAGGGTACGGACGGCGGGGTCTTTACGAGCCTCGCGCAAAGCTTTGATTAGCTCTGCGCTTAGGGTTTCGTTGAAGGCGTTGAATCGGTCGGGACGGTTGAGGGTGAGGTAAGCCACCCCTTCCCGCACTTCGTAGAGCAGGGTTTCGTACATGGGGCAAAGATAAGCCGGTGCGGCCTAAGCAGGGACCGCCGGCATAAGGGCTTCCGCTTGGAGTCCTTCAATCGCAAAGGCCAGTAGCGAAGGCAAGTCGCTAAAGTAATGCAAGGTGAGGCCTTCCAAGAGATCGGCAGGAATGTCGGCTATGTCTTTGCGGTTGGCTTCAGGCAGGGCTACTTCGCGCAGGCCAGCACGCAAAGCGGCTAAGAGCTTTTCTTTGAGGCCGCCAATCGGGAGGATTTTCCCTCGCAGGGTGATCTCGCCGGTCATAGCCAGGAAAGGGCGCACAGGCTTGCCCGTCACCAGCGAAGCCAACGCACTCAAGAGGACCACCCCCGCCGAAGGCCCATCTTTTGGTACCGCCCCCGCCGGAATATGAATGTGCACATCATGGGTCTTGAACCACTCTGGTGGCGCAAGCCGATAGGAGCGCACGAGGTGGTAAGCGATCGTAGCGGATTCCTTCATGACCTCACCCAGCTGGCCAGAGAGGGTAAGCTTACCTTCGCCGGGCATGGCTAAGGTCTCGATGTAGAGCACATCGCCCCCGTAAGGCGTCCAGGCCAAACCTATGCCTACGCCGGGGCGCAAGTTTTCTTCGTAGGCTTCCTTTTCAAAGCGGGGCACCCCCAGAATCTCCTCGAGTTTATCGGGCGGCACCGTAAACTGAAAACGAGATCGTTTTTTGGGGGGTAGGTCGGCTATCTGGCGAGCGGTCCAACGGGCTAACCCCGCCAGCTCCCGCTGAAGCTGACGCACGCCCGATTCCCGGGTATAATACTCAATGACGCGCAAGAGGGTCTCTTCAGGCACGTGCCACTGAGAGGTTTTGAGGCCGTGTTCTGCAGCGACCCGAGGCAAGAGATGGCGTCGAGCAATCTGGAGCTTCTCCGGAACGGTATAGCCAGACAGCTCGATGATTTCCATACGGTCTCGAAGGGCAGGATGGATGGTCTCCAGGGTATTGGCCGTGGCGATGAAGAGAACCCGGGAAAGGTCGTAAGGAATCTCGAGGTAGTGGTCCTGGAAGGAGGTGTTTTGTTCGGGGTCCAGCACTTCGAGGAGGGCATGTGCCGGATCGCCGCGGAAGTCATGACCGATTTTGTCTATTTCATCCAGCACGAAGACGGGGTTACTGGTGCCGGCCCGACGCAAGAGCTGGAGGATACGGCCAGGCATCGCTCCAATGTAGGTGCGGCGGTGACCCCGAATCTCGGCTTCGTCGTGGAGGCCCCCCAGCGACATGCGCACATATTTTCGTCCGAGCGCTTCGGCTACCGACTTAGCGAGGGAAGTTTTACCTACCCCAGGTGGCCCATACAGGCACAGAATCGGGCTCTTCATGTCCCGGCGCAGCTTGAGCACCGCAAGGTACTCCAGAATCCGCTTCTTGACCTTTTCCATGCCATAATGGTCTCGGTCCAAGATAGCGCGGGCCCGTTTGAGGTCAAAGCGATCCCGAGAATACGTCTGCCAAGGCAGATCCAAAAGCCACTCAATGTAAGCGGTAGCGACGCCGTACTCCGGCGAAAAAGGCGGAATCCGTTCCAGCCGAGCTATCTCTCGTTCAAAGGCCTGTTGCGCTTCGGTGGGCCACTTTTTCTCTTGGGCTTTTTGCTGGTAGCGAGCTATATCGGACTGTTCGGGGGACTCTCCCAGTTCATCTTGGATGGCCTTGATTTGCTGGCGCAGGATGTAGTCCCTTTGCTGCTGCTCGAGCGTACTGCGAACCCGATTGAGGACCTCTTCGGTGATTTCGAGCACGTTAAGCTGGCTCTGCAGCTGAGCCAGGACTTTTTCGGCACGGGCGGCCATGTCATCCAGTTCAAGGAGGGCCTGCCGTTCTGGCAGTTCCATAGGCAGGTTATTGGCCAGAAAATTTGTCATGAAGGGCAGGCCTTGGATATTCTGCAAGAGGGTTTTGGCTTCTTGGGGCCGGTCAGGCAGCAGTTCAAGGGCTTTGAGGGCATTCTCTCGCAGAGCCAGAAGCAAAGCTTTTTGATGGGGCTCGTCGGGCAGTGCCTCCGGCGCATAAACAAACTTGGCTTTGAGGAAGGGCGTCGTCTGCACAAACTCCGTCAGCCGAATCCGATGACGCCCTTGTATTAAAAGGGCCACGTGCCCATCCGGTGTAGGCTGGGCCCGTAGAATCTTAGCCAGGGTAGCCGTGGTATACACCGCGTCGGGGGAGACCTCTTCGACATTAGGGTCTTTTTGTGCCGTGATGGCCAAGTAAGGGTTGCGCTCCGTTTTCAGCTCTTCCAGCAGCTGAAGTGAACTGGGACGCGCCACCGAAATCGGTAAAATCACCCCTGGAAAAAGTGTGGTGTTGCGCAGCGGCAGAACCGACACCTGCTCCAGCTCCACCAAGGGAAACCGCAAAGGCCCAGGCTCCCGTACTGCATACGCCAGCGTGTCAAACTCCTCCCCAAAAGGCGCATTCTCTTCCTTCCACATAGCCTGAAATATCCTAACAAAACCCGTACCCAAACCGCAAAAAAGACGGTCCTCGGAGAAACAACCCGCTTGCCCCTACCTTTGCGGGGTGCGGGTAGGTATCCTTTGCGGTGGCGCCTCTCGAGAACGGGAAATCTCCTACGCCGGCGGTAGAACGGTGTACGACCTTTTAGACAGAAGGACCTTCCAGCCTATTCCGATTTTTCTGGATGCTTTCCACCGGTTTGTAAGAATCAATCCACAGAACTTGTATTACGGCAAGATAACCGACTTTTTCCCCTCGACAAACCGCCTGCCCCCAGACTTACGCTTCCCTGTGTATGCGGAGCAGGTGTGGTACCCCGAAAGTTCGGCCTACTTAGAAGCGCTCGCCGAAGTAGGCCCCATCCTGCCTGTGGAAACCTTGGCCGACCATATCGATGTGGCTTTTTTGGTCTTGCATGGCCTGGGGGGAGAAGATGGCACCATCCAAGGGCTCCTAACGCAAGTGGGGCTTCCTTATACGGGCACGGGGCTTCACGGTAGCAGCTGGGGCATGGACAAGGCTTATCAGCGTGCGTGGCTTGAGGCTTATGGCTTTGCTGTGCCGAAGTATCTCGTGCTGCCCCGCCGCCTGCTGTGGGAAGACCCCGCCCATCTGGTCTCACAGATCGTAGAAGCAATAGGCCTCCCCTGCGTAATCAAACATCCTTTGCAGGGTTCGACCATTGGGGTAGCTATCTGCCGCCACCCCGAAGAGGTGCAGAAAAACGCCTATCGGTGTGCGTTCACCTGGCCGGTGAGTTGGCTGCCGGACACGCCCACGCCGGCCTTGCTGGACCTCATCCAAGGGATAGGCCTGCCCGCCTTATATCGAGACGAAGAAGGCACGCCCCGCCAGCTGCTGACCGATTGGCGAGAACTCTCTTACTTTCTGGCGCATCGGCCCCAACGGGGCTACTTGGAGGCTTGGGATGCCCCGCCTTCTTTGCTGGTGGAGCGCTTTATCGAAGGGGAGGAATTCTCGGTAATCGTGATAGAGGCGCCGGACGGCACGCCGCTCGCCCTGCCACCTACCCACATCCAAAAAGCCCAACCACTCTACGACTACCGGGCCAAGTACCTCTCTGGCATCAGCCACAAGAAAACGCCCTCGACCCACCTGCCTAACGACCGCATCCGAGCCGAGGCCGAACGCTTAATGCAAGCCGCTGGATTGCAAGTGTATGCCCGTCTGGACGGCATCGCCAGCCGTGAAGGCGAGGTCTTCTTTAACGACCCCAATACCACCTCGGGCATGCTACCGGCTTCGCTGCTTTTCCACCAAGCCGCTGAAGTTGGCTTCACCCCCACAAGCTTTCTCTCTTACCTGATTGAACGCTCCCTGCAAAAGCAAGCTTGGAGCACCCCCCGCGGCTTTGTGCGAGCAAGACGACTGGCCTTGCGAAGCACGCCCCCTACAGCTGGCAAGCGGCGTATAGCCGTGATTTTCGGAGGCCCCTCTACAGAAAGGCACATCTCTCTCGAAAGCGGACGCAACGTAGTCCAAAAACTCTCCAGCAAGTACGAAGTCATTCCGCTTTTTCTGCACGTGCGGGGGGGTGAGTTAACCCTATGGGAGCTGCCTCCTCGGTTGCTTTTTAAAGACCATGCGGATGACGTCGCGGCGGCGCTGGAAGCGGCGGAGCCCCCAGCGGTCACGGCGGCGGTTCGCGCTCGCCTGCAAGCCTACCAGCCTGCCCTGCCGCTTGTCCACCGCTATGCGGCCCAATCGGTACCTTGGGAAGCGTTACCCGCTCGGGCAGATTTCGTATTTATCGCGCTACATGGGCGCCCCGGCGAAGATGGGACCCTACAAAAACGGCTCGAAGCGTTGGGCCTGCCTTACAACGGAAGCGGCCCCGCCGCCTGCGCCCTCACCATGGACAAGGAAGCCACGCACCGCTTCGTAAGCGAACGAGGCTTTCGGGTGCCCCCGCACCAGCGGATAAGCCGCACCACCTGGCAAAACGCCCCCCACACCGTGCTACCTCAGCTCGAAGCCCGCCTTGGGTCGTATCCTTTCATTGGCAAGCCCGTAGATGAAGGGTGTAGCAGCGCAGTGCGCATCCTGCCCGACCGCCTGGCGGTAGAAGCTTACCTAAACGCCCTCCTGCGAGAAGAAGAAGACCTGCCCCCAGAAACCCGAGAACGGCTCTCCATTTTGCCGGACGAACCTTTCCCCCCCAAACCCGAAGCCCTCATCGAAAAATATCTGCATGGCCCGGAATGGATAGAAGTCACCATCGGAGTCATCACCCACACCGAAGGAGAAAAAGTACACTACCAAGCCTTTTTACCCAGCGAAACGCTCAAGACGGAGGGCATTCTCAGCTTGGAAGAAAAGTTTTTAGCCGGGATAGGGCAGAACACCACGCCGGCCCGCCTTTACCCGGAGAACCCCACTTGGAATGCCCAAGCCTGTCAAACCCTCCAAAGAGAGGTGGAGAGGCTGGCCGAAGCGGTGGGCTTGCACGGGTACGCTCGCATAGACGGCTTTGCCCGGCTTTTAGGAGAGGGCCAAGTGGAGTTCTGGCTGCTGGAAATCAATGCGCTGCCGGGGCTCACGCCCGCTACCGTGTTTTTCCATCAAGCGGTGGCCGCAGGCTACACACCCTTAGAGATTCTCGAGCACATCATGGCGGAGGGATGCCGTCGCCCGGCTGTGAAGTAAGCCCTTCTGTGTTTTCTTCTCCCAAAGCCGCTTCGCAAAGGGTTATTGCTCGGCTCTGGGGGCCGCTGGCTCTGAACTGGCTCATGATGGCCTTAGAAGGGCCTCTGCTGGTGGGGCTGGTGAGCCGTCTGCCCGAGGCCACCCCCAACCTGGCGGCTTTCAGTGTGGCCTTTGCGATAGCGCTGATGGTAGAAGCGCCTGTGATGATGCTTCTGAGCACGAGCGCCGCCCTGGCCGAAGACCGCCTTAGCTACAAACGTATAGGGACCTTTGCCTTGGGGCTTACGCTGCCGCTCTCTGCGCTCATGGCCGTGATTGGGATGCCTGCGGTATTTCACTGGCTCAACGCACGCTTATGGAACCTGCCTGCTCCCCTATCGGAATGGGTGGCGGGCGCAGTAAGGCTGCTGATTCCCTGGCCGGCCGTCATTGGGTATCGGCGCCTATGGCAAGGCCTTCTCATCCGACAAGGCCGATCAAGGCTGGTGGCTTGGGGCACCGTACTCCGGCTCGTTGGCCTGGCCACCGGAGCTGCCCTGGCTTATGCGGGCACTTCTTGGCCCGGCGTATGGATAGCGGCAACCGCCCTTTCCGCCGGCGTGACCACCGAAATGATCGCGATTCGCTTATGGGCCCATCCCATCCTTCAAAAGCTCCGGACGACCCCTCGCGAAGCGCCGCTTTCTTATGCGCAAATCAGCGCTTTCTACGCCCCTCTCCTAATGACCTCCCTCCTGAATGTGGCCCTGACACCCCTGCTGACCACCTTCATGGCCCAGGGTAAAGCTCCCCTCCTCTCCCTCGCGGCTTACCCTCCTCTCACCAATACGGTTTTCCTCTTTAGCTGCGTTGGCGTGGCTTATCAAGAAGTGGTGATTGTACTCTTGGGCACGAGGGTGAGCTCTCAGCTTTTGCCTTTTGCCCACAAAATCGCCGCCGGCAGTACCATCCCGTTGGCTTTGCTGAGCACCCCACCCATAGGAGGCCTCTGGCTCTCCCAGATTTTTGCCGTACCCTCGACTGTAGCCCCCCTTGTCCAACAGGGCTTCCTTATCCTATTGCCTATGCCGGCCCTCGTGGTGTATCTGGCTTATCTGAAGGGGCACTTTATCGGGACCCGCAAAACGCGACTCAATCTCTTAGCTGCCCTCCTTGAACTGAGCGCTGTACTGGCCGTAAGCCTGCCTCTCATACGCGGTACCTCCCTGCCTGCCCTCTACGGCGCCGCCATCGCCCTCCTGAGTGCCCGAGTAACGGTCCTTACCCTCTTATGGCCCCTCTTGAAAAAGCAAACAAGGTAGCCGAAAAAGGTTACCTTTGCCTGATATGCGCGCATACCTCATAGCCGCCCTATTGGGGGGCACCGGCTTGTGGGCCCAGCTTGATACGATCACGGTGAAGAGCGCCAACATAGTCTGCCAGACTTGCCGTCGCACGATTATTCGTGGCCTTTCCACGCAAAAGGGCATCCGACATGTGGAGGTCGACGTTGCTCAGAAAACCATCCAGGTCGTATATCGCCCCGATAAGACCAACCCTGATCGGATTCGGCGGGCCATTGCTCGGCTGGGTTACGACGCCGACGGGGTGGCTCGGGACCCTGCCGCCTTTGAGCGGCTGCCTGCTTGCTGCAAGCGGCCTGAAGTCCATGAGCCTGGCCCTTGACCTAATGTGAGAGAAATGTCTTACCTTTGCCTCGCCTTGCCCGGTCGTCTAATGGTAGGACAGCAGATTTTGGGTCTGCGTGTGGGGGTTCGAGTCCTCCCCGGGCAACAGGGTGGAACCCTCCCCGTTCGTCAAGCTTTTTGCGGGTTCGGCCTCTCGAGCCTTTGCTGAGCAGGTCGCCCACCACTACGGGCAGCCCTTAGGCAAGCTAACCCTTCATCGCTTCTCGGACGGAGAAATGATGCCTAAATATGAAGAATCCATTCGAGGAGCACATGTGTGTTTGATCCAGTCCACGGCGGCGCCAGCAGAAAACTTACTTGAGCTTTTACTACTCATAGATGCGGCGCGACGAGCTTCGGCCGAAACCATCACGGCGGTAATCCCTTACTACGGCTACGCCCGCCAAGACCGCAAAGAAGAAGGCCGCGTCTCCATTGGCGCCAAGCTCGTAGCGAACCTCCTTCAAGCGGCGGGGGCTTCCCGCATCGTGACGATGGATTTGCATGCTGGCCAGATCCAGGGGTTTTTCGACATCCCCCTGGATAATCTCGAGGCTTCGGTGGTGCACATCCCTTATATCCAAAGCTTGCGCCTGGAGCCGCTGGTCATCGTATCGCCCGATGCAGGGGGCACCGCCCGCGCACGAAAGTACGCTCGACACCTTCATGCAGACCTGGCCCTGGTGGATAAGTATCGCACCCAAGCCAACCAGGTCCATTCTATGCGGCTGATCGGCGAAGTGAGGGACAAGCACGTCATCATCGTAGACGACCTGGTAGATACGGCGGGCACGCTGGTACGGGCCGCCCAGCTCCTCTTAGAGGAAGGAGCCCTTTCGGTGCGCGCTTGCGTCACACACCCCGTCCTCTCTGGCCCCGCCTACGAACGCATAGCCCAGTCCCCTATAGCCGAACTCATCGTCACCGATACCCTGCCTTTGCGCCAGGCGATGCCTAAGATCACCGTCCTCTCAGTGGCGCCTATTTTCGCACAGGCGCTCCACAACATCCACCACCACGAATCGGTCAGTGCCCTGTTTTACACCTAAAGGACCCTTCACTCAAAAGTCCTCCGGTTTGCGGACAACCGCTCCCAGTCTCTCTGCGGTTTGGATAGCCTGTCGCAAAAAGTCCTGAATCTCGGATTCAGCGAGGGTGTGGTCAGCTTGCAGGGTAAAACGAAAACCGTAACTGAGCCGCCCCGAAGCGTCTACATACTTATCAAAAGGCTGAATGGCGCGCAGGTAGGGGTATCCCATTTGCCAGAAGGCCTGTTCGAGGTCGGCGTACGAAAGCCCCTCAGGCACGAAGACGCTAAGGTCTTTGATGACTAAGGGGTGATAAGACAGACCCCGAAACTGGGGTAGGCGGCGAGGAGGTACGGCCCAGAAGTGCAACGGCAGTTCGGCGGCCCACACCGGCTGCGTAGCCAGCCCAAACCGCTGAAGGTAAGTTAAGGATACGGCCCCCGCTACGCCCAGTTCCTTTTGATCGGCCAAAAACCGTACCCCCCAAGCCCACACCCCTTGTGCTTCGGTGAAAGGGGCTTCTTGCCAGGTGAGGCCTGCACGCCGTAGGCAAGCCCGCACCGCCGCCAGAAAGTAGTCGGCGGTAGGCAAGGTTATTCCGAGGGCGTCTACGGGGGGGGAACCCCATCCCCACAAAGCCAGTCGTTCCTCTTCTCTCTCGGGCAAGTAGATGCGCCCCCATTCAAAAGCCCAAAAACGCACCGCCCCATGGGCCCGATTATGGGCCAGCACTTCTAACCCTGACCCGACCATCGTCGGGCGTAGATAGGCCAGCTCTTCGTAGAGGGGGTTACTAAGGCGAAGTCCGGTTTCCGTGCCTGGAGGGAAATGGTTCCGGCTGACTAAGGAGGGGGTACGCACTTCCCAAAAGCCCAAGCCGGTGAGGACTTCGGATAAAGCTTCTTGGAGCTCGTAGCGTTTATCTTCCTCAGAGAGGGTAGGGTAAGGAACGGCTTTTTGGTAAAGGGGTGTGGGGAGGGCTTCCCATCCTTCGAGGCGGAGGAGTTCTTCAGCCAGGTCTACGGGGCGGGTCACATCCAGCCGATAACGGGGCACGGTGACTTCCCATACTTCAGCGGCATGGGGCTGTACAGCGATATCGAGCCGTTTGAGGCGGTCGCGGGTTTTGTCGGGGGGGAGGTCCAAGCCGGTGAGGCGCCGCAAGTCAGCCAGCGAAACCTGGAAACGCCGAGGCGCTGTGCGCGCCGGATCGTGGACTTCAGCGTAGTGGGAGAGGGTAGCGGTAGGGTAAACCTGCTGAATCAGGGCGGCGGCGGCTTCAGCGGCCCAGGGCACTCGATCCGGGTCGGTGCCGCGCATGAAACGGTACCCACTCTCGGTGTGGAGATGGAGCCGGCGGCCCGTACGTCGAATCCAGGCTGGCGCAAAGTAGGCCGATTCCAGAAAGACCTCCCGCGTTTCGTCATTAATCGCCGTGCGAAGGCCCCCCAAGAGGCCTGCCAGACAAGCTGGCCCTTCCTGATCGGCGATAACCAGGTCCCCCGGCTGAAGGGAAAGCTCTTGGCCCTGGAGGCCGACCATCGAGTAGGGCGCCGTCAAAGGCCCAATCCGAAGGGTTCGGCCAGCCAGCTTCTCCCCATCGAAAGCATGCAAGGGTTGACCCCATCCGAGAAGAATATAGTTGGTCACATCTACCACAGGATGGATGGAACGCAGGCCCACTGCTTCTAAGCGAAAACGTATCCAATCTGGCGTAGTCCGGCCTGGGGTGAGGCCTCGAATATAAAGCCCGCCGTATCGAGGGCACGCTTCGGAGTCGGTCACTTCCAGCTTTAAGGGAAAATCGAACCGCTCTCCGCGTAGGCTCCAGGCCGGAGGGTGCAGGGGAGCTGCGGTGAGGGCGGCGTATTCCCGGGCTATGCCCCAGTGGCTGAGCGCATCTCCTCGGTTAGGCGTAGGGCTAATCTCCAAAATCTGGTCGGTATAATCGCCCAGCACCTCTGAAACCGGAGCCCCTATTGGGGCATCGGCGGGGAGCAGGTAGATCCCTTCGGTGTCCGAGCCGATGCCCATCTCTTGCGCAGAACAGAGCATGCCCTCTGACTGAACCCCTCTTATGGTGCGGGCTTCGAGCGTGATCCAGCGCCCCTGTCCATAGACTTGACTGCCGGGCAGGGCTACCGGTACTCGGTCCCCTCCTCGGATATTCGCCGCGCCGGTGACCAGAGTACGCGGTCTACCTTCCCCTACCTCTACCTGGCATATCCACAGTCGATCCGCGGCAGGATGCTTTTCGATCTTTTCAATGCGGCCGACACGAAGGGTAGCCAGCGCCTCCGGCAAACGCCGATACGGCGTGAGACTCTCCACTTCCAAGCCGGCTCGGGTGAGCCTCTCGGCCACCGCTTCAGGGGATTCGGTGATTTCGACCAGTTCGGTCAGCCAACTCCACAAAATGCGCATCCAGTGCAAAGGTAGCCGCTCACTCGCCTTCCTCTCGAAGGTGCAGGCGAATCCACCACCCCGTAAAAGGATAGAGCGAACGAATCTGCTTGCGCACGAAGTCCAGGTAGGAAGATCGGAGTTTGTCTCCGTGGCGCACATGCAAGAGGAAGGTAGGAGGGGCGGTGCCCACTTGCTGCAGGAACCGCACGCTGGGATGATAGGTCCCCACAACAGGGTGTGGATGCTGCCGTAGTATAGGCAAGAGGCGATCGTTGAGAAGGCGGGTAGGGAGGGTGTGGTGTCCTGCGTCGTAGACCTCGAAGGCGGCTTTGGGGATATCTGAGAGGCCCCGACCCGTCAAAGCAGACACCGCTAAGATAGGTACGGGGTCCAGGGGCCGCACCCGAAGCCGTATCCACTCCAGCAGCCGCTTCTGTTCGTCTGGAGGGAGGAGGTCGGTTTTATTGACAAGCAGGACGAGGCCTCGGCCTTTTTGTTCGGCCTGGCGCAGGAGAGCCAGGTCCTGACCGGTGAGAGGCTCTACCGCATCCAACACCAGAAGCACGACATCGGCATAAAAGAGGGCTTCTAAGCTACGCAGGGCTGCGTACCGTTCGAGGGAATGAGGGGGAATGCGAGCTTTTCGGCGCAGCCCTGCGGTGTCTATCCAAAAAAAACGACGCCCTTTCCACTCGGCTGGCTCATAGAGCGCATCGCGCGTGGTGCCCGGGATATCGCTGACAAGGGCTCGAGGCGCCCGCACCAGCGCATTGAGCAAGCTGGACTTGCCTACATTAGGCCGACCGATGAGCGCAAACCGAGGCCCCTCCGGTGTCTCTTCAGCCGGTACACGCTGCACAAAAGCTTGCAAAGCCTCCCGCAAGGCCTGAATACCCCTACCAGTAGTGGCAGAGACAAAAAACACAGGCTGCACCCCCAGCCTATAGAACTCTAACCCAGTTTGGGTTAGCGTGTCGTTGTCAGCTTTATTCACCAGCAGCCAGAGCGGTTTGTCGGGCCCCAGGTGGCGTCGCAGCCACTGACCAAACGTCTGATCCTCAGGATGCAGGCCGGTTTGCGCATCGACGACCCACCACAACAGGTCTGCTTCTTCTACCGCGAAACGTACCTGCTGAGCCACTTGGGCTTCTAAGCCTTCCTTTTCCCCTATGAACCCTCCCGTATCAATGAGCCAGATCGGCCCTCCTTCCAGAGAGAGGAGACCATAGTGGCGATCGCGAGTGACCCCTGGGGTATCTTCTACGATAGCGACGCGCTTACCCAAAAAGCGATTGAAAAGACTCGACTTGCCCACATTGGGGCGGCCGAGCAACGCCACCTTGAGCATAGTCCTACAGCGCTCTACGCCATAAAAGCACGTACCGCCCTGACGGGAGCTGTACCAGCAGGCCTCTTTTTTCCCCGATTCGGACAAACTCGGCCTTACGAAACGGCCCTTCCTCCTCCGTGAAAAGGAGCACATTTTCTCGGCGCTCGACCTCTGCCCCTAAAGGCAACTGTTCCTCCCGTATGTCCATAGTCTCCAGATCAAGCTGGAACCGCTTTATAAGCAGGGCCAGCTGCGGAACAAAGTTCACAATAATGAGGCCGAGCTCTTCCCCTGGGAGGCCCTCGTAAAAGCCGGCATACAGCGAGGAATCCGGGGCCAGCCACGGCAATAACTCCCTGAGCCGGAGATAGCGAGAGGCTTGCCCATCGGCTTCTACTTCAACGGCGACGGAGTCGTCAGCGTTCCACAGCAAGCTCCACTCGTTGGGCTGGCCAGGCAGAAAGTCTACGGGGACGGCCTCCTCCAGCGTAACCCATCCCCGCACCCCTCGGTAACAAACATAGACCCACTGGCCTGCTTCTCGCAGGCGAGCTACAACCAATCCTGCAGGGAGCGTATCGATCACCGCCGCCGTCAACGAAGGCGCCTGACGACGCACCACCGCCGCCCGAAGCTCTATTTCACCTTGGGGAGCCGGAACACAACTCCAAAGCCCCCAGATCAACCAACCTATCCCTATGCTTCGCACCTCACAAAGCTACAAAAACCCCTCCTTCACCCTCGAAAAAATGCCCCTTTCCTGCCTCCCCTTCAGAAGGACCTTTCCTCGCCTCACTCCGGTGGTGGACCTCACCAGCCCAGCGCAACGGCTTTTCTCTTCATTATTATTTGGCCTGCAAATTCTTAGATCGGTGTCGGCGTTAAGGGATGACCACCTCGCCATTGACTCTCAGCCCTACGGGGAGGGAAGGAGCGCCAAGCTTTCCCTCTCTCCGCAAGTCCACTTTGGTCAGTAGTCTTACTTTTTCGCCCTCAAAAATAACCTTCTTCCCTTACCCTGCCTTTAGAGTAGCGTTCTTCTTGCCAAAAACACTTACGATGGCCACCTGCGGCTCAGCTGATGTTTTTTTATTCCATATACATCATCATTTTCGCGTGCAGATCTCAAGATATGACAACCCCACCTTCCAGTCTCAGCCCTACGGGGAGCAAAGGAGCGCTAACCTTCTTTCTGCGCTTGGGTCCGTTCTCAGACAGGAAAGTGACCCCTGCTTGCAACATTCTGGCCAACCTGGCGTATAACTAAAACGAGATATGGCAAGCATACAAGGAAGTTCGCAGTTCTCAGGTCCTCATCTGGATCGACCGTGGACGCGCGGCCTTACGCTGGCGGACGAAAAAGGCCAGCAAGGTGGAGACCAGCCCTTCCCAACAGGGGGGGAGGGGGCGCCGGGGACGAACCATCCCATAGGAGATTCGCTCAGTTCGACTCCGGGTACGCCGCCTGCTTCACAAAACCCTCCTGCTGGACCTCAGGGCTCCCTATCTAACCCACCGTCTCCTGCCCCCATGCAAGAAAACCCACTTACTCCAACCCCGGGTACGTCGCCTGGTTTGCAACACCCTTCCTCTGAAACCCAAAGTTCGCTGCCCCATCCACCAAACCCGACCTCTCCTCTGCAGTCGGAAGGAGTGGCCGGTTTTTCTTGGCTGCCAGGGGGGCTTTTTCCGGATAGCCCTCCTCCGCCGGACCCGAGGCTTCTGTCCTTAGAGGAGGTTTGGCGGTGGCTGCAATCCCTTGTTCAGAGGTCGTATAGGGGGATCTCCTTCTCGGCTTCCTCGCCGGAGGAAGAAACCCCTGCCAGGGAACGGGGTAGGCTACGGCCACTGGCAGCGTTCCGCCGGCTGACTCACCGGCTCAATCGCCAGCGCGCTTTTCCCATGCTGCCCTCCCCCGACGACGCCGAAGCCTACGCAGAATGGCGTATCCTGCAAAATAGTCTGGTGCAGCTGATAGATACCTTAGCCGAAGACCTGACAGGCCCACCCATTCCTGGAGACACCTACTACAACCCTGAGGCGTTAGCCCTGCGAAAGATAGACCGCCGTCCTCTAAGTCAATGTCGCTACGACCGGGCCCGTACTACCCTCCTTTTCCTGCTTGACACTTCTGGCTCTTGTAGCGCGTATAGCGCCTTCTTCCAAAAGGTAGCTTATGCTGCGCTGCGACTGCGGTCGGTAGAACTCTGGGAGGCCCCCAACGCCCAGATCGTAGGGTACTGGGAATGGGACCGCCCTACGCAGGCTCCCACCTTCCATGAGCAGAACCACCCCCAATGGCCTTGGCGCGGGCGCGTCATCGTCTTCTTAGGAGACTACGATGGCGCAGACCAGCTCGTAGAGGCTTCTCGGCACAACCAAGTATGGTGGCTCTGCAACGAAGAGCGCCACAAAGAGTTGGCCGAACATCCCCTTCACAGAAACCGCTCCCTAAGGGAGTTCCGGGGTAAGATCCTGCCTGTGCGACAAGAGGCAGACTTGCTCCGAGCAATCCGAAAAATACGTCCCCTCTGAAAAACTCATTCCAACACAATATGAACAACAAAGCGAAGAAAACCCTTCGAACTGTCCTTGCCTCTCTGCGGGGCAAGAAGCTGGCCAGGAAGGCCAAGCAAGCGATTCAGGGTATCCTCGCCTTCCCGAAGAGGAAGGGACGACTGATGGAGCCAGCATGGCTATCGCGTTTGCACACGCTGCGCCTGCAGGAGTACGGGTATTGGACCTCGCCAGAGATAGAAGAGCAGGTGCTTTTAGCGCTGCGGACCGAGCCGCTGGCTGGGGCCTTTTTGGCAGGGCCGCCGGGCGCAGGCAAAACCTACCTGGCGGAGGTCATCGCCGGGGCGCTGGGCCTGCCCCTCTTGGTCCAACAGCTCTTCCCTGGCAGCACAGAAGAAACCCTCTTCGTGCGCATCCTCCCCGATGAGCAGGGCGACATCAAGTCCGTAGAAGGTATCCTCATAGAAGCAGCCCGACTCTTGGGGGCTCTCCCTGGCACCTCCCCTACGGTACCCGGCGTGGTGATACTATTAGATGAGTGGGATAAAAGTCGTCCTTCAGCCGATGGCATCCTCCTGGACTTCCTCCAGAGGGGACGGATTCGGTACGGAAACATCAAGGCGCGGGTACCGTTAGATCGCCTGATTGTGTTTATCACCACCAACGAAGAGCGGGACATTTCAGAACCACTGCGGCGGCGCTTATGCCGCATAGAGCTGCCTCCCCTGCCCATAGAAGCGATAGAACGCCTTCTGGTCCAGAGCCACCCGAACCATCCGCTCCTTCCCTTGGCCCTCCAACTCTATCGTTTCTCCCTCCACCCCAAGATGCCTCGTCCCTTCAGCCTGCAAGAGCTGCGGCAGTTCCTCAGTGCAGCCACCCAGTGTGGACCTACCTCCCTATCTAACAACCGCTTAGATACTCTCATCTATCAGTTTCTCACCAAGTCTCGCGAAGCCCATACCGTCCTGCACACCCTGATTGAGAAACAGGAAACTCTTTCTGGGCCCCCTCCAACCGAAACAAAAGTGCCAGAATACTTACAGCTGATACGGCCATGGAAGGAAAATGATTTCGAGAAAATCATTCAAAGACTACCCGAGATTACAGAGAAGTTTGAAAATCTTTTTCGAGAAAAGGCGCATGGGATACTTCGCCTGACGGAGGGTACATGGCAAATCCTACAAGTATTGAGCGGATTCCAACCGGAAACATCGCCGGGCCAGTTTGCAGCAGGGCGAGGCGTGCGAACCCCCCATGGGCCTCAAATCTTCCTAAAAAAGCCCCTTCATCTGAAGGACCTGTCGCACTTCCTACAGAAAGAGGTTCAGATGGCTTGGGGAGAGATTGCGCTACATTTTCCTAAGCTAAAGCCCTCTCTGCACAATCAGGTCATTCGCTTCAGCATAGCGAAAACGCTTACCGATATCTGTGGCTTGACCCTTGTGCAAAACCAGCAGGAGGGGATGGTTTTTACGGCGAAAGGAGTTCGGTTGTGGGTAGGTCTTCCCCATCCCGAACTGCTTGTCGAAGTGCCCCTCGAGTCGGTCACACGCTGGAAGATCCTGGGGTTATTCTTGCGCGATGCGGGCAACCCGTATTGGGTCGAGCTGGCCAGAGAGCAAAGCTGGCGTGAGCTCCAAGAGGAAATCGTGCGTTTTCTGGAGTCTCTCCCGCCTCGAGGCGCGGACGGCCTTCCCTGGGGGGCGGCTTTTCCCCTCCCTCCACACACTTGGGGCCTGGTCTACCTCGATGCAGAAAAGGGAGGCAGACTATACCTTCCTAAAGCGATTCTCCGGCCGGATCCACACCAATCCTTCTTAGGGGAGAAAATGAATCCTAAATGGGGCTATCCCTGCAACTTAGAGAAGCATCGCGTGCGCATCTGTAGCAAAGGCTCTCTCAAGGCGGCTCGAGATATCCTTATCCAGACAGTGCACGACCTTTACGGGTGGCTAAGCTGACCAGCTAAGCAGAAGGAACTTGCCCTCTCCCTCTGGGGAGAGGGCTTTTTTCTTTGGCAGTATCTTTGGGGCATGGGGATAGTTTGGTGGGGCATGTGGGTATGGGGGCAGTTGTCCCTCGCAGCCGAAGGAGGAATAGGGGCGATTCACCGGGTGCCGGTAGCCCGTCCCCTCACCTGGGAAGCGACCTTCACCCCAAAGAAAGGAGAAAGGCGCACACCAGGCCCCTACGGATGGGCTGGGCTGCTTCTGCGGTACGCCAGCGGCCCTAAAACCTTTTTGGAAGTGGGGTTAGGCATGCGGGGGTTTGTATTGCGGGCCAATGGCCTGGAAGAGACCCATTTGCAAGTCAACCTCCCGCTGCGGGGGGGAATCCGCCTCAAAGACTCCGAAAAGCCCTGGTGGCTGTGGATAGGGCTGAGCAGCTCGGTGCAACTGCATGCCGAAAGCTCGCCTCGAGTAAGTGGGGTGTATCGGTTTGCGGACTACTTTGCTCGGTCGCAGCTGCACCTGCAAACCGGTATAGAGCGGAGTTTTTCGGTTCGTTGGCAAGGGGGGATCGGCGCGGGATGGGATATTTCGTCGGCTTGGGACCGCGGCCTCTTTCGCTCCAGCCGGAGCCTACCTCACCATCTGTGGGTGTATCCCTATTTGCGCTACCGGTTATGGGCCGAGCGTGGATAGCGGCTTGGCTGGCTTACTGGAAATGGCGCCTTACCAGAAAAGCGTCTCCTCCAGCGGTGCAAGCGGTGGGGCAGTTGTACAGGAGGCTTCGGCGGGCCACTCACTTCTTGCTTACAGTGGAGCAGTTTGGGGCGGCGGTTCCACCCTCGGCTTGGGGGCAGCTTGCTACGGTTTCCTTGGGAGTGCTTACGCGCCAGGCCGCCTCCCCCCCATGGAAAGGGCGGCTCCTCTACGCCCTCACCCAAGCCCGACAACCCCAACGCATCTTAGAACTGGGCACACACATAGGGCTCAGTACGTTGTATTTGGGGTTAGCGGCCCCTACGGCCGAGCTCCATTCGGTGGAAGCCTCGCCTACCCTTCTGCGGTATGCGCGCGCCCATGCTCGACTGCTGGGGCTGCGACCTATTTTTCACACAGGCACCTTTGCAGAAGTGCTGCCCACGCTCCAGGGCCCTTGGGACCTGGTGTATGTGGATGGAGATCACCGACCGGAAGCGCTCCTCTCGTACGGCCAAGCCCTCTTCCCCCAACTCACTGAAGGAGGCTGGCTGCTCTGCGATGATGTGTTCTGGAGTCGGCCGCTGTATCGAGCCTGGAGGGCGTTGGCTGCGCGCCCCTGGCGCCAACGCGCCTTGATAGGTCCCTTCGGCCTTCTGCAAAAATGAGGAGAGGCCGTTGGATAGCTCTCACCTTCAGTCTACTTTTCCTGGTGGGGTGGATAGCGTGGCTCAGTCGTTACTTCTGGCTGCCTAAGGTGCTTCTCTTCTGGCTGCATTCGTATCGCATCGAACGGCTTCGGTATGAGCGGGTCACTTGGGAGCATCCCACCGAGCTACAGTTTGCCGGCCTTTTATTGGAAAAGGGAAGGTGGGCACTCCAAGTAGATAGTGTGCGGATTAGGGTGGGCCGACGGGCGGCGCTGCAAGTGTGGGGAGGAGTCCTTCAGAGGAAGGCCACGTCGGAGGGGGGCACAGAGACAACGGCGCGCCGTGCGCCCCAACGCCTGGTCTCCTCGCTGCTTGACCAGCTTGCCAGGCTGGACACCATAGAAATCGAGTCACTGGAGCTGCCTTACCACATCCGGCTACAGGTCGCCAAACGCGGTTCAGGACCCTTTTCCTTTCTCCTTGAACATCCGCAGGGGTGCCTGCAAGGCGAAGCCTTTCTCGAACCGACCCAACTGACGTTCGTCGCAGGGCAGGGAGAAGTAGGAGGAGCCGCTTACCTGCATTGGGAGCGGGTTACTGGCCGCCTGCGGGTGCGCGCCGAAACCCTCTCCCTCACCGTAAAGGGCTGGGCCATAGAAGGGTATCATCCTCGCCTGGCCAGCCGCTCGCTACGCTACGACTCAGCTGGGCTATCAGCGGTCTGGATAGACCGACCCGATACCCCTCTGATCGAGGCGAAGCCCTTGCTGCTTCCTCTCCAAGCAGCCCTTCAGGTGCGCTGGACCCCTGATCCTTGGAGCTGGACCCTCCAGCTGCAGGTGCCCCCCCAGCCTCACCAAGCTTACCTGGAAGCCTTCCCCAAGGGCTTTTTTACTTGCTTGGCAAGAGCTCGGTTGGGCGGTCGATCCGCCCTACGCCTCCACCTCACGTACAACCCTACCCTCCCAGATACCCTGCACTTAGAAGTAAGCTGGCAACCCGAACGCTTCACCATCGAGCGGTGGGAAGGGTTTTCCCCGCTGCATTTGCGCGAATCGTTTTGGTACCGGCCCTACCGCTCGACCCGCGAAATCTGGATCGGCCCAGAAAACCCCGCTTTTCTGACCTTTCGCCAGATTACCCCTTATGTGCTCCATGCCGTGCTGCACAGCGAAGATGGACTCTTCTTCTACCACCAGGGCTTCCAAAAGGAACACCTCCTCAAAGCGATGCTGGAAAACTGGCGGTGTCGGTGCTTCCGGCGGGGAGCCGGCACCCTCACCATGCAAGTGGTGCGAAATCTACTCCTGACTCGAGAGAAAACCCTCGCTCGCAAAGTCGAGGAAGTGATCCTGACAGCCCTTATCGAACGTTTCCGCCTCCTGTCTAAAGAACGGCTGGCAGAACTGTACTTCAACATCATAGAATGGGGCCCCGAAGTCTACGGCCTGACCGAAGCGGCGCACTTCTACTTTGCTAAAGAACCCCACGATCTGACCATCCCCGAGGCTATCTTTCTTGGGGTGATTCTGCCCAGCCCCCGCGCTTATCGCTACTTCGTAGATGAGGACACGCAGTGTGCGCTCCCGTCGTTAGCCGGGCACTTTCGCAAGATAACCGCCTTTCTGGTACTGCAAAACTACCTACCTCCCGACTCGATAGAGACGATTAAACCTGAGCGCGCCTGCCTTGTAGGAGCTGCCCAGCGCGCTCGGCAAGCACCCCCTGTGGTTCATGATACACTTCCTTAGGGGTGTGGGACGGTTTCTGGTGGGGCTGGGAATAGGAGGATTGCTCGCACTCGGTGCATTAACAGGCGCCCTGTACCTGAACCGAGATAAGCTCCTCCTGTGGCTGACTCATCAACTGAGCCAAACCTTCTCCGCTCGGATCGAAGTCCAGGCGGTGCAAGTAGGGCACCTGGCGGATTTGCCTTGGCTTTCCTTTCGGCTCAGCGGCTTTCTGATGAGAAGCTTCTCCGGCGATACCCTCCTCACCGCCCGCGAGGTCACCCTGTACCTAAACCTCTGGGAAGCCCTCGTAGAAAAAAACTATCGGGTGGAAAGAATCACGCTGGAGGGTCCCCGTCTGTATTTAGCCTACGACAGGCAGGGCCGTTCTCCTTGGCAAGCGGTTTTTCGGGAAGATACGGGGGCCAACTCTCCTTGGCGCATCGAAGCGCTGCACATCCAAGACGGACATTTCGAATACAAGGACGAGCAAGCGGATTTTGCACTCAGCCTGGAGGTGGCTACGCTCACGGCCGCAATCGCCTACGAGAGGGGCAAGCTGACCCTCGAGGGTAGCACTCAGGGCCAGCTAAAGCAGATAGGCACACTCAAAGGGACTTGGCTGGAAGGCTTGCCCTTCCGGCTTGAAGGGCAGCTGGAACAAGACGAGCCCTGGCTGCTTTCTCGGGGGCTTCGCCTAATGGTGACGGGTCTCCAAGCCCGAGTCGAAGGCGGCATCCGCTTCCAAACCGGTGTGCCTGAGCTGTCTCTGCGGCTCCAAGAAGTGGGGATAGAAGTAGGGTTTCTGCGACGTTTTTGGCCGCAAGCCCCTCAAGTCCTTTCTTCCCTTCAAGGCAGCTTACAAGGACAAGGGCACCTTCGAGGCCCGGTCGGTCGAGGCCACTTGCCCAACGTGGAAGTCTCCGCTGTGCTGGATGTGCGCGAACCCTTCTTGTGGAAAGCCTACCGTGTGCAAGCGGTACGAGCGCAGGGCAGTTTGCGCTGGGAGCCCGGCCGCAGACCCCGTGGGAAACTCCAGATAGACTCTCTCTTTGTCGTGGGGGGGGAGGGCGACACACTCCAAGGGGCCCTTTCGTACGACTGGTATCGTCAGCAGGGCACCGCCACCCTCACCGGCCAACTAAACCTTCGGGCCCTCACCGAAGCCGGCCTACTGACCACAGATACCCTGACTGGCACCCTACGCGCCCACCTCCAGGCCCACCACAAAGCCCCAGATTGGCTCCTCTCTGGAGAAGGCCACCTGACCAGTCTCACCTGGAAAACGCTCGTAGTGGACAAGGCGACTTTTCAAGTCAACCCCACCACCTTGTACCTGAAGGACGTGGTTTTACGGCATCCGCAAGCCCGCTTGGCCGCACCGCAGCTTTGGCTGAGCTCCTATAGGCGGCTCTGGGATACGACTGCGGCGCCCCTCTCAGTCCAAGGCCTCGTACAAGCGGCTTACCTGGCCTACCAGCCCACGGATACAGGAGGTGGGCGACTCTGGCCCCTACATCTCGATCTGGAAGCCCACATCGACACCTTGATCTGGCAGAATCACCTCCTTGGCCCCCTCCGCACCCACCTAACCTGGCAGGCGGACTCCTTCACCTTGGATCGGCTTCGCCTCGCAAACGTAGCCCACGGAGTCGTAGAAGGTCGTTTCCAGGGCACACCCACCCACTATGCCATAGAGGCTACCTTCTCCCACCTCTCCTTGGAGGCGCTGCACCAAAAATGGCCCGAACTGGATACGCTCTTCCCTCTCCTGCCGCACCTGAAGGGCACAGTGAGCGGCCAGATAAACGGTCACTTCCCCTTACGCCAGGGACGCTTTTCCTGGGCAGAAGCAAAGGCTGAACTGGCTTTGCGGTTCGAAAACTTTGTAGTAGTGGAAAGCCCCTATACCTACGAGCTTTTTTCGCTAATCCCCCTCACCGACTTCAAGAGAATCCAAGTAGGCCACGTGCAAACCCAGCTTGCATTGAGCGAAGGGGTTATACGACTGGATACGACGAGCCTGCACGCCAATCGGTGGCAGATGCGCATAGCTGGCCGCCACACCCTGCGCGGCGAACTGGCTTATGACCTGGAAGTGCAAGTGCCCCGTCCCCTCCTCGACAAGAGTCAAGCCCGCATCCAAGCATGGGTAGAAGAGGTCGAAGGAGAACTGCTCCGCTTGCAGATTCAGGTAAGGGGTACGGCTGAAAAGCCGCTTTTCCGATGGAAGCCGTCTTCTCGACCGGCCATCCTACCTACACCCCGCCCTGCCCCCACCAAGAAGCGATCGCCAAGCCGCCCCCCTACAGAACTGCCCGTTGACCAAAACTAAATGCCCCATGCAACCCTATACGCCTATTTTTTCGTAATATCGCCGAAAATGGCAAGTGCTTCCGGCTTCCGTAGCTGGCTCAAGGCGCTCCTCCCGGTAGTTTGGTTGGTAAAAGGAGGCTATTTCGTCTACGGGCAAGTGCCGCTGCGTACCTATGTAGGGACGGAGTTTACCTTGCTAAGGTTTCATCGGGATTTTTTGCCGCCGGCGCTGGCGACGGGTTTGGTAGGAGGCCTGAGCCGAGAAGTCTGGCGTTCGGGCACCTCGCATGCGGGCCTGGTGTGGGGCGAAGGCCGCCTGTTTTATCCGCTGCGTTCGTTGGCCCTCCCCTTGTCTTGGGGCGCCTCAGTAGGCATAGGCTGGCAAGTCGGCCTCCCTGACCCCGAGCGCTACGCCCTGCAAGTGCGCGTCGGCTTGGACGGGTACACCTTTCGCACCGACGGGCGCTACAGCACTCCTATTCACGACCGGCAACTGCGACCCGTAGTCCAGCTCGAACTCTCCGCCTTTTTTGCGGAGCCGATTTTTGTGCGCTACGGTTTCTACCCCACCCCTGGCTCGACCAGCAAGTACTTCGTAGCCCTGGGCAGCTACTTCTGACCGAAACTTTTTTTTGACGAGCTAAAAAATCCCTACCTTTGCTGAGTGCGAAGGTGGGTAGGTCCCGGCATCTTAGTAGCGGTGGGGTACATGGACCCCGGCAACTGGGCCACCGGCATAGAAGCCGGGAGTGGCTACGGGTATGCTTTAGCCTGGGTGATTGTGGTGTCGAGTCTGGCAGCGATCCTCCTGCAAATCTTAGCGGCCCGACTGGGTCTGTGGGGGGGCACTGACCTGGTGGGATTAGGATACCGATTTTTCGGCCGTCGCATAGGCGGCTTTCTGGCCTTTACCGCTTTCGTCGCCGTGACCGCTACCGACCTGGCCGAGGTCTTAGGCTTTGCACTGGCTCTTCGGTTACTTTTAGGCGTGCCTATGGCGATAGGGGCTATCCTGGCCCTGGTGGAAGTGGTCTTGGTACTGTATTGGAGCGCACGCCGGCCTCGACTGCTGGAAAAGCTGGTGGGCGCCCTCACGCTGGCGATCGTAGCCATTTTTGTGTATGAGCTCATGCTGCTACGGCCTTCGCCTCAAGCGGTGCTGGCTGGCCTGATCCCTTCGGCTCAACCTTTCCGGGACCCGGAAGCCCTCTACTTGATGCTGGGCCTGATTGGCGCCACCATCATGCCCCACAACCTGTACCTGCACAGTAGCTGGGTAGCCCAGCAAGAACGCGCGCCTTCTCACCAGCAAACCAGCGCTTTCCTTACCCAAGACACAATCCGGAGCTTGGGCTTGGCGCTGTTTGTGAACTTAGCCCTGCTCATTACGGCTGCGACCTTACGGGGTACGCCTGACCCGGCCCATCGGTGGGACATAGCCGAAGCCTACCGCCTTTTTGAGCCGGCTGTAGGGGCTTGGGCGGGCATAGCGTTTGGTATCGCCCTTCTCCTTTCTGGCCACAACGCCACCTTGACCAGCACCCTAACGGGGCAGTTCGTGTTAGGGTATCTGCTTCCACAGCGGATAGCCCCTGAACTTCGGGCTTTCCTGCTGCGCAGCAGCAGCCTCCTACCAGCCCTGCTGGTGCTCCTCCTCTGGGGCGAAGGAGAAGTGGGGGCCCTCCTCGTTTTGTCCCAAGTAATCTTGTCCCTCCAACTGCCTTTCGTGCTGGGGCCTATGCTGTATTTTCTCTTTCGTCTGCCCGAAGCCCGTACCGGACGCCTTAGCCTCTCGCTGGCCTACGCCATCAGCCTCCTCATCACCGGCCTCAACCTTTACCTCCTCTGGCGCCTCTAAAGCCGCAAAAGTCGTACATTAGCCCTGTATGAACCGCAGAACCTTTTTGGGTACGCTGGGGGCGCTTGCCCTGAGCCGTCTGGGCTGGTCTCGGCCTGTCTTGCCTATCTACCTGCCAGCAGGCTCCCTTACTGGAGGATACCCGTATGAACTACCTCCCCTGCCCTACCCTTACGAGGCCCTCGAACCCCATATCGACACCCCAACCATGAAAGTCCATCATCAGGGCCACCACGCAGGGTATGTCAACACCCTCAACAAAGCCTTAGCGGACCTGCCGGCCTTCCAGCAAATGCCCCTCGAAGAGCTCCTGGCCAACCTGGAAAAAGTACCGGCCGCCCAACGCACCACGATCCGAAATCACGGTGGCGGCCACTGGAATCACAGCTTCTTTTGGCCGCTGCTGACCCCCAAGCCCCAAGAACCCTCCCTCGAACTGCAAAAACGCCTATCCAGTGAGTTTGGCAGCTGGGCTAACTTTCGCGGGCAGCTGTTGGATACAGCGCTGCGGCTCTTTGGATCGGGCTGGACTTGGCTGGTCAAGCTTCCTTCGGGCCGCCTGCAAATCGTCACCACCCCCAACCAAGACAACCCCCTCATGCCCTACGCTGAAGTACGAGGCACCCCCATACTCGGAATCGACGTCTGGGAGCACGCCTACTACCTGAAGCACCAAAACCGCCGCATCGAATACCTCTCCGCCCTCTGGAACGTCCTCAACTGGCAGCGCGTCGAAACCCTGCTTGGCTAATATGCGCAGGCTCCTCCTGGGCCTGATAATCGTAGCGATCGTCGGGTTGGGCAGCCTCTGGATGTATCGAAACTTCACCAGGCCACCCCACAAGCCTTTTTTATGGCAAAACCTGCCCCAAGGGTACAGCGTAGTGGTCTACACGCCTTCTTTTGCGCAAACCTGGAAAAAACTTCGGGCCAGTCCCCTCTGGGGGATCTGGGCGCAAAGCCCGCACTTTAGCTCGACTTTCGAGCAGGCCCAGGTCTGGGACTCGCTTCTCAGTCGGTATCCTTTCCTGGCTGACTGGGCCGCCAGTCGAGGGGTCCTCCTGGCCAAGTATCCGGAAGGCTTCCTTTACCTGATAGAAGCGCCTTTTCTGGCCAAGTACGGCGACTGGCGCGAAACAATGGCTGAGCTGGCCCGCCAGTACGGCTGGTCCGTCAAGCTGGTCCAACAAGACGGCTACGCCTTCTGGAAGCTGCCCGACGGCTACCTGGCTCCCGCAGGAGAAATCCTGGTGTTCTCTCCTCAATCGGACCTGGTGGTGCGTTTCCTACGAGGGGAGTCGGTCACCGCTCCGCCCTGGCAATGGGAGGCAGAAGAAAGCTCCACTTGGCTTTTTGTCGGATGGCAAGGCCCCGCTTTGCAAAAGGTGCTCAATCACCCCGCTGCGGCTTTTTTAAGCACCCTCCCCTGGGGAGAGCTGCGCCTGACCCTCGAAGAAGACGGACTTTTCGCACGAGGCCTTTGGCAGGCAGACAGTGGCTTTTGGCACTACCTTAGCCCCGCTTCCCTGAGCCTGGCCGAACTGTGTCCCCCTTCCACAGAAGCGCTGGTGGCCTTGCGCCTCCAGGACCCCATCGCTCTCTACCGGCAGCACCTGCGCCCCCTCTACGAGCAAGAAATAACCCAAGCTGAAAAATGGCTGGGCCTCTCCTTTGAAGACCACTTTTTCGCTCATCTCTCTGGCGAAATCGGCCTGGCCCAAGCCCAAGCTCCCTTCCTGCTGCTGCGCCTCAAAGATGCCGAAGCCTTCCAAAAAAGCTGGCACAAACTCGAGAAGCGGGTGCGTCGCCGCACGCCGCTTCGCTGGGAAAAGGAAACGTACCGAGGCTACACCCTCTCTACCCTCGAAGTCAAAGGGCTCTTCCGATGGCTTTTTGGGCGGCTCTTCAGCCAGTGGGAAAGCCCCTATTTCGTTCAGCTGGGAGACTGGATAGCCTTTGCCCAAGAACCCGCCGTCCTCAAAGCGTGGATAGACGTGTATGTAGACCGGCATAGCCTCTACGAGCGAACCGACTTTGCGGAGGCTTTTCCGTCTTCACCCCGCAATGCTCTGGCGTTGGGGTATTTTCACCTGGCTCAACCCACCTGGCTTCGCAGGTGGCTCGATTCGGAGGGGTATGCCCGCTGGCAAAAAGAGCTGGCTCCCTGGACCCGAGCCACTTTCGTCTTGCGCCCTCACGAGGGGAAAACGCTGGAATGTTCTTTGGCGCTGCAGTGGCGCTCCAGCGCTCAGGCGGAAGAGGTACCTACGGCGGCCGCTTCGGCCGAGCCTGGGCTTTCCCTACCGACGGATACCGGCGCGTACGATAGCTTAGCGGAGGAATATTACCCCAGCGGAGTGCTCAAACGACGCGCTACGCTCGTGGGCGGTCTCCTCGAAGGAGACTACACCGAATACCACCCTAACGGCATAGTGAAAGTACAAGGCACCTACGAGCAAGGCCAAAAAGTAGGGAAATGGCGCTATTACAACGCCCGCGGAGAACTCCTGCGAGAAGAAAACTGGGGAGGAGAAGAAACCCTTACAGACACCGCTGGCGGCTCTTGAGCTGATGGAGGTAGGCTTTTTGCCCTGCCGAAAGAGGATGTCGCGCCGCCTGATCAAGCCAGTAGCAGGCAGAATCCGGCACGACCCGCGCCAAAAAAAGATACGCCGGTACACAGCTTGAGTCTTGAGTCAGCGCTTCTTGAAGGTAGGCGCGCGCTTTGTCAAGCTGGCCGGTGTACCAAGCTAAGCGCCCGAGGTACGCTCGCACCCAAGGGTCTTCGGCCAGCTGCCGCAACCGCTGTACATACACCATAGGCGGCGCCGAGAGCCCCTCGCCGTACAAGAGCTGGAACACCACCCCCTGCGCATACAAGCGCGGCACCGAATCGGTTAGCTCCGTGAGCCGGGTGGTGAGGGCGGTTTTTTCTTGGGGCTGGAGGGGCTCACCGGCCTCGGCCTTCCAGAAAGCGGCGTCCAGCTGCGCCTCCAACGAAGGAGGACGGGTAATAGCCGTTCGGCGCCCCCCCCATAGTAGCAGCCCTCCTATCAGCAGCCCTGAGAGGAGCCAGACTCCCCAGCGAATCCGTTCACTTCGGTTCAAAGCGTTTCAGCAAAGTCGGGTTATACGCAATCGCTTTAGCCAGAGTCGCAGCCGGCGTGAAGTGGATTTTGAGACGAGGCGGCACCAGGATTTCCTTTTTGGCGGTGATGAGGCGGCCTTTACGGGCTCTCTGGTACTTCAGCGAAAAACGACCAAATCGGCGCAGCTGCACTTCTTCACCCCGCTGAAAGGCTTCCTGTAAAGCCTGTAGGAGCGCTTCCAACGCTGCGCTGGCATCGGCTCGAGAGAGACCCGTACGCTGGCTAATCTCCTGCACCAGATCCCGTCGTGTCATAGGAATGAGCAAATCTACGGTAGCGGGTCCATACCGCCCACAGGACCGAGGCGGGGATAGCAAACGAGATCCCTTCATACAACCCTGAAGTGGTCGCTATGTCGGAGACCATGCCCACGACATGACCCCGTCTGTCGAGGACAGGACTACCCGAACTGCCCGACTGAGCCGGCAAAGAAAGCTGCAAAAAAGGGAGCGTGGCGCCCGGCGCAACCTCAAGCTGACGAAGAGGAGCCGCTACAAAGCCCTCCTGCAAGGTGCCCATCAGCCCCCACGGCGCCCCCATGGAGACGACGGTCTGACCTATTTCAGGTGCGGTTTCTTCTGGCTTGAGGGGTAGCCCCTCCCGGCCACCCAAAGCGCTCGAAAGGATGGCTACATCCGCTACCGTATCGCGCCAAACTACCTCAGCAGGGTAGCAAGTGCCTTGGGCATCCCATACTTCCACTTCCAGACGGCTGGCTTGGGTAGGAAACACATGTCGGCAAGTAAAGAGGTGCCCCGCCGTGTCAAATAGCCAGGCGGTGCCGCGGGTAGTTTCTCGGGTGTAACGATACGTGGCTCGCACTTCCAACCGAAAGACCCGAGGAGCTACGTAAGCGGCCAGCGACCGGCGCCAGCGTTCTTCATACTCGAGGGGGTCTATGGTTTCCGAGACGAGGAGGGTTTCCGGCCTAAGAGAAGAAGGTGGAACAGGCAAAGAAACTTGGCGGCATCCCCCCAGCAGAGCCATGAGCAGTCCCCCTTTAAAGAAGGGTTTGAGCCAGCGCTTTGGCTCGTTCATACTCTTCGGGGGTGTCGATCGAAAAGCTTCGGTAAGGGGTTTCTTCTACCCATATCGTGTAGCCATGGTAGAGCCAGCGCAACTGTTCGAGCTGTTCGGCCTTTTCGATGGGGGCTGGCGCCACCGCTACGATCTCAATGAGCGTAGAACGCCAGTATCCATAGAGCCCTACGTGACGGAAATACCCCACTCGGCTAAGGGCTTCTGTGCTCGTGAGAGGCAAGTCTCGAGGGTACGGAATAAGGGCCCGAGAAAAGTATAGAGCTCTTCCTTCTTTATCGGTAACCACTTTCACTACGGAAGGGGAGGTCAGTTCTTCGTGATCCAGGATGCGGTGCATGAGGGTCACGAGGGGGCGACGCTGCAGCGCTTCTCGAAGCAAAACAAGCTGCTGGGGGTGCAGGAAAGGCTCGTCGGCTTGGATGTTGACGTAGGCGTCGTAAACGAACCGTTCAGCGACTTCTCCGATTCGTTCGGTGCCGGAGGTGTGGGTGAGGCGGGTCATGACGGCCCGGCCCCCAAAACGCTCGACGGCCTCTACCACGCGCATGTCGTCGGTCGCCACCAAAAGGTCTTCCCCGAAGACTTCACGAGCCCGTTCGTAAACGTGCTGGAGAATAGGCTTGCCCTGCAAAGGCAGCAACACCTTCCCCGGCAAGCGTTGCGAATGATACCGTGCCGGAATAACACCCAAAACGCGCATACCGTAGACTCCTGCAAACCTAATGCCAAATCGGGATACCTTTGTGGAGATGCGCTTGGTGTGGGCGGACGAAAGCGGCCAAATCTATGACGAGAAAGCATGGCAAGCTACGGGACGCAGTGCATTTTGGTTCTTTCCTTGGCAGGTTTTTGGGAAGTGGATTCCTCTGCCGGAAGGAAGTGTATTATTTCACCTACCGGGGCGGCGACCTATAGGCGTGGCGCCTGAAGGCAAACTACGTACTTACCCTCGGGGGTGGGCGGTGGCGGCCTTTGTGGCACCGGCTCATACTCAACTGGCCCTCAGCGCTTATGAAAAAGACCCCCACGCGCCTACCCTGCCTCTCTACGCTTATACGGCCGTAGGATGGAAGGACGGCCGATTCTGGGTGCCAGCCATCCGCATAGACCCCCAACCTCGCCAAGATGCCCGGCGTTTCTTCCCCCCTGCGATCGAGCAGGGCAAAAAAGCCTTGCTTGCGCGCTTCCCTCGCAACCGTCTGGTAGCGCACCTGATGCATAACTGCGTGGATCGGTATGGCTGCCCCGCCGCACGTAACCTGGCCCTGGGACGCTGGGAATGCCCCTTGCCTGTCTCCCCCGCTTGCAACGCCGCCTGCATGGGCTGCATTTCCCTCCAAGAGCCTCACGAATCCCCCATCCCCAGCTCCCAAGAACGCCTCACCTTCCTCCCCACCCCCGAAGAGATCGCCGAACTGGCCGTTTACCACCTCGAACGAGCCCCAGATCCCATCGTAAGCTTCGGGCAAGGCTGCGAAGGCGAACCCCTCCTGGCCTGGAAAAACATCCTCGAAGCCGTAACCCGGATCCGTAAAAAAACTTCTCGCGGCCTCATCAACCTCAACACGAACGGCGCTTGGCCCGCCATCATAGAAAAGCTGGCTAAAGCCGGGGTAGATAGCTTCCGAATAAGCCTGAATAGCGCCCAACCCGAATGGTACGAACGCTACTATCGCCCCCGCAACTACACCTTTGCCAGCGTAAAAGAGTCTATCCGGCGGGCTGTAGTGCTGGGCAAATGGGTCTCTATCAACTACTTTACCTTGCCGGGCTTTACTGACCAGCCCGCCGAATACACCGCCCTCCAAGCCCTCATCGCCGAAACCGGCCTGCACATGATCCAGTGGCGTAACTTCAACATAGACCCCGACTGGTACATCCAGCGAATGGGCTTCTCGCAAGCGGACTTTGAACGGCCGATCGGCATCCGAGGGCTGATGAAGGCGCTGCGGAAACGCTTCCCCCACTTACGATATGGCTATTTCAACCCACCTGAATGGTTTATCAGGCGGTTTCTCCCGGGTCACACGAAGCACCCTCCCTCTGCTGTGGTGGTCCCTTCTGGCAAAGGCTCAGACGCTCAGCCCGATTAGTACACATCGCCCCACGCAAGGCATAAACGCAAGCCTGGTCGAGCCGGGGGGCTGGCAGGTGGAAAGCGGCTTCGAGCCATATGGAGGGGCGGGCTTCGCACCGGAGTTTGTCCTGCAACCTCGCCTGGGCCTGGCCAAATGGGCAGAAGTCTTTTGGACGGCCCGAGTGGCCAGACCGGGGTCCGCATGGCGCTTTCGCACGCTGGCCCTCTCCCCAAAGGTTCAACTGCTGAAACGCCAGACCTGGCAGATAGCGCTGGTAGGCTGGGGATATGCGCTTTTGGATGAGTGGAAGGCCCGCGGCGAAGTAAGCTGCCTAATGGATTTTGGGGTGACGGCTCAAGGCGTCTTGACGATCAATGGCTCGCTGCAAGCAGGGCCAGGCCAGCCCCCTACTTACTTCGTTACGGCGTTCTACACCCAAGGGATAGGCTCGCGCTTCTCTACGTGGGTAGAGGCCTTTGTGTATTGGCCGGGTCCTACACTCGGCATAGGAAGCGGCTGTCAGTACCTTTTCGGCCAAGGGCGCCTCGCTGCCGTGGACCTAGCCTTGAACTACCGGACAGGTGGGGCTTCCAGGTGCTAATCGGCTTCAGTAAAAAGGGACGACTCTGGCCACGGGCCCTCTTGCGCAACTAACTTGCGGCTCTCATGCATGTACGGTTTGGGCTACTTTTGGGGGCCACGTACGCCTTGCTGCTGATTGTACTGGGGTATCGAGTCTACGAAGATGCCTCTATCCCCTTAGGCAGTGTGGCGATCCGATTCCCTGAAAAGCTGCAAAGGGATTTTTCCCTGCAAGGCACCTCCAGCGAACGCCTCCTGGTCAACTACCTCTATGCCCCTTTTATAGGAAGGTGGGGGCTCTTTTTTGGCTTGCATGCGGCTTGTAGTCTGCTCTTGATGGCTGGGCTATGGCGCCTGGCGTATAACCTGGTGGGTTCGGAAGGCTGGGCCTGGATAGCGGTGTGGACCGTACTACCCGGGCTGTACCACCACCACTGGGGCAGCAATGAGCTGTATTATCCCTACCTTACGCCGTCTCTCCCCGCCAAAGCCTTTGGTGCATGGGTATGGGTAAGCCTGCTGGAAAGAAGGTTTGCCTGGGCCGCTGTAGCTCTGGTCTGCGCCACCGCCATCCATCCAAGCGTAGGTTGGCAAACCTGGGCTTTCTCCCTACCCCTCTGCATAGACACAAAGGGCAGAAAACTCTGGCCCTACCTGGTGGCCAGCGTCTTTACGGTCGCGCTGAGCCTGTTTTTGTTTTTCCAGGCTCGACCCGACCCTACCCAGGCTCTGCTCTGGCAAAAACTCTTCATTGAGTTTCGCATGCCTATGCATTTTTATCCTGAGTACTTCCGGCCTTCCAGTCATGCGCTTTTTGGCTTTTTGCTGGGGAGCGGTCTGTGGCTCACTTACAAGCGAGACAGAAGGCTATTTGGCGTTTTTGCCTTCTATGCAGTGGGGCTGCTGGCGTATATAGGGAATCGTTACACTTTGGAGTGGGGGCCTCTCTTGTACAGCCAGCTGCCCCGAGCGACGGTGTGGCTAAAGCCGCTGGGCGTTTTTGTGCTTTGGGGTAGGCTACGCCCAAAGCTCCCTGAATGGCGTCTCTCTACGCCAAGTGCGCTGCTAATGGCGGGGCTGCTGGGGTGGGGGGCTTTTCGGCTTGCCCGACACCCCAGCACCGGCCGAGAGTTTATTCAGATTTTTCGGTGGCGAGAGAGTTCAGTTTGGAAGCTGGGCTTGTGGGGAGAGACGCACCTTCCTGTGGACGCTTTAGTCGCAGCCCCGCCTTCCTCAAGCGGCATGAGCGCTCTTTTTGCCCTCCAGCGCAGCGCTTATGTGAGGATTGATTTTATTGGCCGTCCAACGCCAGCGGCCTACCGACAACGACTCCTGCAGCTGTATGGGATAGACCCACTCGAAGGCGCTTCGGCCTGGAAAGCTCTCATGGAAAAAGGCGATTCACTCTTTGTTGCGCGGTGCCGTGCCCTACCCGATTCTTTACGTTTATGGGGGATTACCCACGTGGTGGCTCCCGCCTGGTCTTGTTTGCCTTACCGGCTTTTGTGGAAAGATGATCGGCTGGCTTTGTACCAGGTGCAGTGAGCTTGCAGATGCCAGAAAGGCCGTATATTTGTGCCCGCTTGGGGGGTTAGCTCAGTTGGTAGAGCGCCAGCATGGCATGCTGGAGGTCAGCGGTTCGAATCCGCTACCCTCCACACCCGGCTTGGGGGGTTAGCTCAGTTGGTAGAGCGCCAGAATCGCACTCTGGAGGTCAGCGGTTCGAGTCCGCTACCCTCCACAGGAGGAGAGGTGCCGGAGTGGTCGAACGGGCACGACTGGAAATCGTGTACCCCGACAAAATCGGGGTCGGGGGTTCGAATCCCCCCCTCTCCGCCTCTCCACAGTCAGAGGGAGTTTTTGTTTCTTTGAAGCGGTGCTGGCGGAGCTCAAAGCGTATTACACGTCGCTGGTGGCGCCGAAGCGCCTGCCCACGAGAGTAGTATCTATCGGAGATGTGCCCGTAGGAGGGCCCCACCCGATCCGCTTGCAAACTATGACCACCACCGACACGCTGGACATCTCGGCCACCGTAGCTCAAGTGATCCGGTTGGCCGAAGCGGGCGCTGACTATGTACGCCTCACCGCCCCCAGCCTCAAAGAAGCCGAAGCCTTAGGCGAGATAAAAAAACGCGTGTGGGCCGCGGGCTACCGCGTGCCCCTCGTGGCCGACATTCACTACACCCCCCGAGCCGCCGAAATCGCCGCCCGCCTCGTAGAAAAGGTCCGCATCAACCCCGGCAACTACGCCGATAAAAAACGGTTCGAACAGCGCACCTACACCGACGCCGAGTACCAAGCCGAACTGGAACGAATCTACGAGCGCTTCGCTCCCCTCGTGCGCCTCTGCAAAGAATACGGCACCGCCCTACGCATTGGAGTCAATCACGGCTCCCTCTCCGACCGCATTTTGAATCGCTACGGCGATACCCCCGAAGGCATGGTCGAATCCGCCATGGAGTTTCTGCGCATCTGCGAAGCGGAAGGGTTTTATCAAGTCGTTATCTCTATGAAGGCCTCTAACCCCGCCGTCATGGTCGCGGCATATCGCCACCTCGTAGCTCGTCTCAAAGCCCACGGCACGGTATACCCCATCCACTTAGGCGTGACCGAAGCTGGCGATGGTAGCGATGGTCGAATCAAATCAGCTCTGGGCATCGAATCGCTCCTCCTGGACGGTATCGGCGATACCGTGCGGGTTTCCCTCACCGAACCCCCCGAAAACGAACTGCCTACTTGCCGGGCGCTGGTATCCTTTGCCGAGCGGCACCGAGACCTGGCCTTGGACCTGCCCGAACCCGCCTGGCCCACAGAAGGCCTGACCTACCAACGCTGGGCTACCCACAGCGTAGAAGGAATCGGAGCCACACACCCCGCCGTGGTGATCGCCGACCACAGCCAAAACCTCCACGGACTGCACCTGTATGGCGGCGAAATCGTACCCGACTTTGCCTTCGTAGGAAAGGCGGTACCGAATCCCCTTCCCACTATTCGACTCATCTACGAAGCTTCCACCTGGGAGAAAGTCGCCCGCCCTCAAGATACGCCGTACTTTTCCTCGGTAGAGGCTTGGCAGCAAGCTTCGCTTCGGCACCCTACCCTAAACTGGGTAAGGCTGACGCCAGCTGACCTTTTGAGGGAAAGGCTGGAGTTTCTGGAGGATTCCACCGTAGTCTGGGTGGTGGAGAGTGAAGGCCCCTTGCCGGCCCGCGCCCTGCGCTGGATGCGGCTGTATGCCGCCCAAAAAGGGTATACGCCCCCCTTTATAGCCCGCCTCACTTTAGTTCCCCCCGAAAAAAGCCCCGAGCCCCGCCCGGCTCACGCCCTCGCCGTCGAAGCAGCCTGTCACCTAAGCCCCGTCCTGATCGATGGATTTGTAGAGGGGCTCTGGCTTGTAGTCCAGCAACGTCCTCCTGCGGCCGCCGTACGGTTGGCGTTCGACCTGCTACAAGCGGCTCGTTTGCGCATCGTGCGCACCGATTACATCGCCTGCCCTTCGTGTGGACGCACCCTCTTCAACCTCGAAGAAGTCACGGCCCGCATCCGTGCCCGCACAAGCCACCTCAAAGGCCTCAAAATCGCCATCATGGGCTGCATCGTCAACGGCCCGGGCGAAATGGCCGACGCCGACTATGGGTACGTAGGCGCAGGCCCCGGAACGATTCATCTTTACCGAGGCAAAGAAATCGTACGCAAAAACGTCCGGGAAGACGAGGCCCTCGAAGCCCTGATCGAGCTCATCCAGGCGGACGGTCGTTGGACGCCCCCGCCTGAGGAAACACCTGGCTAAGCCGCTCACAGGCCTCTTCGAGCAGCTCTACCGGCCGGGCAAAGCACAATCGTAGCCAGCCACCTCCCTTTCCCGACTGATAAAAAGGCCCCAACGGGATGGTGGCTACCTTGGCTTGGTGGGTAAGGGCCTCCGCCAGCTCTACTTCGCCACAGGTCACCCCTAAAGGACGTACCAGCACAAAGTAACCGCCTTCGGGGGGCAGCACCTCCAGAGAAGTGCTTTCCACAAGCCGCTCCAGAAAAAACCGCCGACGCTGTAGCAGCGAGCGATGGAAGTACCTTGCCCGGTCGAGGTCTTCTGCCAGGTAAGCCGCCACAACGGCTTGAAGAGGGGTGGCCGCACAAAAGGGGATAAACTGATGCACGGCCCGAATGGCTTCAGTAAGGGCGGCGGGCGCAGCCACATACCCTAACCTCCAACCAGTAGTCCCCACCATCTTGCCCAGAGAACCCACAATGACAGCCCGCTGCCGCAAAAGAGGGGATTGCCGCACGCTCACAGGTGTCCCCTCTTCTTCCCTACTCCAGTCAGGGTGCCAGGTCATCAGTTCGTACGCTTCGTCTACGACAAGGTGGAGTTGGGGAAACCGTTCGACTATAGCTTCGAGGCGGGGTAGGTCTGTGCGGCGCAAACAAAGACCGGTGGGGTTGTGGGGAAAGTTTAGCAACAAAAGCTGCGTAGCCGGAGAAAGGGCCTCTTCAAGCCGGTCCCAAGGGAAGGACCACGGCAGCTGCAGAGGAATAGAGACAGAGCGGACTTGAAGCCCCGCCAACCGAAACGCTGGTAGATAGCTATCGTAGGCGGGTTCTACGAAGAGCGCTTCTCCTCCTGGCGTCGTCAAAGCCAAAATAGCGGCGAAAAGCCCCTCGGTGGCACCGACGACAATGGTGATTTCGGTGTGGGGGTCGTAAGGGACACCGAAAAAACGCTCAGAGAGGGCCGCCACTTGAGACCGCAAAGGGAGATACCCAGCTGGAAAAGAGTACTGATGGTGGTCGCCTGGTTGGCGCAGTTGGGTCGCAGCCAGCTGGAGTAGGAGCGGGTCCGGTTCTAACCACATGAGCCCCTGCGCCAGGTTGAGGGCCTGATGAGCCTGAGCCAAGGCCGTCATGTGGGCAAAAATGCTGGGGGGAGCCAAAAAGCGCATCCCCTAAAGATAGCGGGTCTCTTCTTGCCAGACGAGGCCCCGCTCGCTCAGGTAGTGAGTAAGGAAGGCCCAAGCCCGGGGATTTTGAGCCAAGACTTCAGGGGGGATCACGCCAGGTGGGAGCTTTTCCGTAAGCAACCAGGTGGCGATAGCGGCCGCGGGATAAGCCGTAGCTTGAGCCATGGCGCTGCGGCCTTCGGAAGCGTCGACCCTGAGGGTATAGAAGCGCTGCAGGAGGCGGCCACCTTCAGAGCCGGTGATCTCCACCCGCAGGAAAACCCAGTCCCGATCCTGTGGACTTAGCTGCCAAGCCCGGCTCAATACCGCTTCGGTGAAGGCCCGCGGAGCCAAGCGCTGTCCCGCCACTTCTATAGGTTCGTCGGATAGAAAACCACTACGCCAAAGTAAAGCGACCGCTTCGGCATGGCCCGGATAACGAAGAGTTTTCTCACGCAGGGTAGGCACCGGAGTGGTCGAGAGGAGGGTTCGCAGTCCATCGGTGTTGAAAGCCTCAAGGGTACCTATGCCGGGCACTTCGATCCGTTCGAGGTCGGAGAGGGGGGGCTTCACCACGAGCTGGCCATGGATGCGTTGGCGCACCGGGCGCAGGTACTCTTCCAGAACGTCTGAGACTGAGAAAGGCGCTTTGTACTGCCAGGGCCAGGTTCGCTCGTAAGGCAGCCCCCCCACCCAACAGGTGAAGGAAGAAACCTCTTCCATCAAACTGAGGGAGTGCCCCAGAAAAGCATGGCTCAGTCCTGGCGCCAAGCCACAGTCTACAGCCAAGAGTGTGCCTTGGCGGGTAGCCTCTTCTTGGAGTAGGAAGGGATCCTCTGGAAAGAAAGAAATGTCCACGATCTTTTTACCGAAAGCTACAAGCGAGCGCAACAAGGAGAAAGCGATCCGGCCGGGCAACGCCGTCACCACCAAGTCGGTGTGTTCGAGGAGCGGGGCCAGCCGGTGGAGGTCGGTTCCGTCGGCTTGTACGCTGTGTACAGTGGGGCACCTAACCTGCAAGGCAGCTAACGCCGCCGCATCCCGATCCACGACGGTGAGATTGTGCGCCGAAGCCAAATCCTCGGCCAGCAAACGCCCCATTTTGCCGGCCCCAATCAACAAAACCCGCGCCATGGGCCAAAAGTAGCACAGGCCCCTAATCTTTACCTTTGTAAGAATGCACACCGTGGCCGAGGAAAACTACTTGAAGGCTTTATGGTATTTAGGTGGGGCCCAGAAGGAAGTGAGCATGCAGGCCCTTTCTCAGCGGGTGGGCGCCACACCCGGCGCTACCACCGACATGATCAAACGGCTTGCCGAAAAAGGTTACATCGCCTATAAGCCTTATTACGGCGTGAGGCTCACGGAAAAAGGCCTGTCTATAGCGCTGCGGGTGATTCGGCGGCATCGTATATGGGAAACTTTCGTTTCGGTCAAGTTAGGCTACACGGGCCAGAAGATTCACGACCTGGCCGAAAAGCTCGAACACTTGTGCGACGATGAGTTTGTCGAACGGTTGTACCGGTACCTGGGGGAACCCCAAGTAGACCCCCATGGAGACGAGATTCCTCCGCCGTTGGAAGCCCCTCGGCCCCTAAGCCAGCTCTTGCCTGGCCAAAAAGGACGCCTCCAAAAAGTCCCCGAGGATCCCCTCTTGCAAGAAGCTTGGAGCCTCCTGAACCTCAAAGTGGGTGACCTCTGCGAAGTAATCCAGCCCTTCCCCCTCGACAACGCCCTTTGGATACGCTGTGGAGAACGGTTCCTTTTGATCCCACCCACCTTGGCGGAAAACCTATGGGTGGATATTGTTTAATCAACTGTGCGCCTTTTAGGCACATGGGATTTACCGGGCCATGGGGGACCTGTCTATGCCCTGGCCTGTAACCAGGAACAGCACGCGCTCTTTTCGGGTGGAGCAGATGGAATCGTCGCTGAATGGCGCTGCTTCTCCGGCAAGCAAGCTCGAGCCGTAGCCCAAACCCCCGGCGCTATTTACGCGCTGCACTGGCTGCCAGGAAAAAAATACCTCTACGTCGGCGAAAGCTCAGGCACCGTCTACACCTTAGACTTGGCCGAAAAAAAGCTCTTCCGAGCAGTAAAAGCCCATGAGAGTGCGGTGTTTGGGCTGGCTTCGCATCCTGACGCACCGGAGGGCTGGAGCAGCGGACGCGATGGGCAGTTTTTGTATTGGGACGTGCATGAAGCGCGCCCTTACGCTAAGGTGTCGGTGACCCCTGCTGGATTGCGAGGCTTCACGCGGGCACAAGAGTCCTTTTTTTGTGCAGGACGGGATGGGAAGCTGTACCAGATTCCCCGTGGGCAATACCACGTTGCCAAGTCTGTGGCGGCTGACCCCCAGTTTGTATTTGCACTTCAGGCCTCCCCCGACGGACAATGGATAGCCGCCGGGGGCAAAAGCGGCACTTTACAACTCTGGACGCCTGACCTTCAACCCGTGTGGGAGGCGCCGGCTCATGCCTACACCCTTTCTGCGCTGGCTTGGCATCCCACCGGGTACCTCCTGGCCACCGGCGGACGCGACCGCGTCATTCACCTGTGGGATGTGGCCGAACGAAAAAAATGCCTTACCCTCCCGGGGCATGTTCGATCCGTCAACGCCCTCCTGTGGATAGACTGTGAGACCCTGGCCTCGGCCGGGGACGATGGCCTTATCAAGGTCTGGCATCTGGAGGGCCTGCCCGCTTGACCCACCCCCCTGGCGATTGTTCGATCCAACCTTCCACCTCCATCATCGTCAGCGCACACGTCAGCTCAGCGATCGGCACGCTAAGCAAGGCCGCCAGTTCCTCTACATGGCGGCGGGTTCCCTCCAGGCACTGGTAAATGCGAGCTTGGAGGGGATCCGAAGGGGCTTTGGCCGGAGCCAACGGAAGGGGGATGCGACTCTTCTGCAACTCCAGCTCTTCCAAAAGCTGGGACGGGTCATAAGCGATCTGCGCCACCTGCTGCGCAATCAGCCGATGTGTACCCCTCGAGGTGAAGGAGAACACCTCACCCGGCACGGCATAGACCGGACGATTGGCCGCAAAAGCGGCGCGAGCAGTGAAGAGAGCCCCTCCTTTTTCGCCGGACTCCACGACAAGCGTAAGATGCGCCAGTCCAGCGATGATACGGTTGCGGTAGGGAAACTGCAAAGGATGCAAGGCCGTACCTGGGGGGTATTCGCTGACCCAGGCTCCGGCAGCCAAAATCCCCTCGGCCAGCCGTTTGTGAGCGGAAGGATAGATACGGTCCAGGCCATGTGCCAGCACCGCAAGGGTTTTACCGCCTTGCTGCAGCGCCACTTGATGCGCTTTTGCGTCAATACCGTAAGCAAGCCCACTTACAATCACCACTCCTTGGGCTACCAGCGCCTCCACGAAGTGAGCCGTAGCCCGTAGCCCATATGCGCTGGGCTTTCGGGTGCCTACCACCGCTACCGCAGGATAGCCGCTAAGTGAAAGGGTTCCCTTCACGTACAGTACAGCCGGCGGCTGCACCGCCTCTTCGAGCAGCCCAGGGTATCTCCTATCCCAGTAAGGCACCGCCTGTACATTCAGGCGTTGGCAAGTCTGCAGGATAAGGTCGGCCTTTTCGAGGTGGGCTGACAACGAGGCCAATCCGCGCTGCAAAGGCCCTGGGTATCGTTTCAGTTCGCGCTGGAGGGGCGACTGAAGGACCGTCAGCGTGCCATATTCCTGACGCAGTCGACGGATGAGCTTGCCAGACACGCCCGGCTCTTGGAGCAAGGCCACCAGCAAGCGCAACTCGTCATTCATGCTGGGCCTGCGTTCGGAAAGGGCGCACCGTCAAGGAAAAATTATGGGCGGCCGCCCGCCGGAAAAAGAGCACGTAGCCGTAATCGAGTGTCCATCGTCGAGCGCGCAGGCCCACACCCGCACTTAGACCCCCCAGCGCCTGGCTACCCACGGGATTCAGCTCTCGGCGGCGCTGCACATGGTAGGCCAGACGCAGAGTGAAAGGCTTATCCGGCAACATCTCTACGCCCGCTACCACGTGCCGGAAAAGGTGTTCGGTCCATTTCGGAGGTGGCGGAGGCAGAGGATTGCCTAAGAGGTCGTAGCGCACCGGCTGCAACGGATCGTTGTAGGCCATACGCCACCGCTCCAGATGAATAAACCCCACATGCACCCGAAAAGGCGCATGTGGCACCCGATAGCTCACCGTAGTCTGGATAGACGTGGGAAAAGGCTGAGCCAAGGATCGCCCCTGTGGACGGTATAGCTCAGTTCCTACATTGCGCAGCACGGCGCTTACGGCAAGCCCCCGAAGGGTATCCTCGTACAAAACGCCCACATCTGTACCTATGCCTACTCGCCAATAGCGATCAAGCGAGAGGGCAGAAAAGGGAAACTTGAGGTTCATACCCACGCGCCATCGGCCAAAGCTCCGCCCCGCCCCGCCCATCAAGGTCCCCTCATAAGCGTAAAAAGTACCCAGCCGATTGCCGAACTCATCGGTGTAAGGAATGGCGCCATAGTGGATGTACTGGAGGCCCGTCCAGAAGGTGCCCACCCCCGACCAGGTATGCCCATACGTCACGAAAGACGAAACCACATCCGCCAGATAGGGCTGGAAGGTAAACTGGAAGGATCGATGCAAGGCCTCCGACAAAAGAGCGGGGTTTTGGGCTACGGCGCCCAGGTCTGGAGCCCCAGGCCACGCTAAGCCGCCCAGGGCAGCGCTGCGGGCAGAAGGTGCCATGTTTAAGAAGTCATAGCTCCAGCCCCCCGCAATCTGCGACCAAGCCAGACTGACCAGCCCCACTTTACTGAACCACCGACTCAAAATGGGCCTCGATATGGGCTTTCACTTTTTCCATTAGCCACTGGGGGGTGGAAGTAGCCCCGGCAATACCAATCCGCTGAGCCCCTTCCAACCACGCCCACTGAATCTCCTCCGGCGAAGAGATATAATAACTGCGCGGGTTAGCGGCCTGACATATCGAGAAGAGGGCTTTGCCGTTGGAGCTTTTGCGGCCGGCCACAAATATCACCACATCCTGGCTGCGAGCAAACTCGAAGAGTTTGGGTTCTCGGTTGGAGACCTGACGGCAAAGCGTATCTGCGATGATAGCGTGGGGGACACGAGCCTGGAGGGCCTTCACCACCGCTTCGAAGAGAGCCGGCGCCTTGGTCGTCTGACTAAAGAGGTACGTCGGCCGGTTCGGGTCCAGGGGTAACGCCGCCACCTCTTCAGGGGTAGAGACGACAAAGACTTCTGCCTGCTGGATTTGCCCTAAGAGACCCACCACTTCGGGGTGGCCCACCGTCCCCAGCAGGAGGAGTTGTACCTCTGGCCGGTCTATTTCCCGGATGCGATTCTGGAGCTTGAGCACGACAGGACACGACGCATCGAGAAGTCGGATGCCATGCTGTAAGGCCATCGCATAAGTTTCCGGTGGCTCTCCATGGGCCCGAATAAGCACCGTTTCCCCACTTAGGCGAGGTAGGTCAGCGTGCGAGATGATGCGTAGCCCTTTGGCTTGGAGTCGTCGGACCTCTTCGTCGTTGTGGACGATGTCACCCAAACAGTAGAGATAGGGGTGCTCAGCCAGGTAGGCTTCCGCTACTTCGACCGCATACACCACCCCGAAACAAAAGCCCGAGGCAGAACTGATGGTGATCTCCGGCTTCACCGAAGCAGTCGGCTTATCAGAAGGAAGCGGGTGCATAGATGAGTTCTTTGGCCCAGTTTATAACCTTCTCTATTTGTTGTGGGATGGTGAGGTGGGTGGTGTCCAGCACGCGAGCATCAGGGGCTTTACGGAGGGGGCTGATAGGTCGAGTTTCGTCGCGTTGGTCCCGTTCGAGGAGCTCACGTCGAATCGCTTCGGGATCAGCTGGCATACCCCGTGCCCGTAGCTCTTGGGACCGACGTTGTACGCGAGCCGCTATGTCGGCACACATAAATATCTTGAGTTCGGCGTGAGGAAAGACGACGGTGCCAATATCTCGGCCATCCATGACCACACCGCCGTGCTGGCCGAGCCGGCGCTGTTCGGCAATCAGCCGCTGGCGCACCCAGGGCACCGCACTGACCTCGCTGGCAAAGGCGCTGATCTCGGGGCGCCGCAGCTCCTCATCTAAACGCCGATCCCCCACATAGACCACCATTTCTTCTCCTTCCCGTTCCAGATGCAGAGAAAAGGCGGTAAGCCACTCAGGCAGTTTCTCTGGCTGCACCGTCTTTATCCCCTGCTGCCAGAGGTACCAGGCCACGGCTCGGTACATGGCTCCAGAATCGATATGTAGGTAATCCAGGGCTTGCGCTACTCCGCGGGCCGTAGTACTCTTGCCTGTGGCGGCATATCCATCTATGGCGATGATAATGCGGCGCACCTTACAAGCAAAGATACGGATTCCAAGCCAACCCCCTGGAGCGGGTCAAGGGGCGGAAGGACTGGATTGGGGAAAACCTGGCGGCGTCTGAAGGAGGCGACGGAGGATGGCTATCCATCGGGGGAGGTATTCGGCATGGTAAGCGGCGATTCGAGCGCTATACTGCTCCTCCAAGGAAGCACGCTCGTTTTGAAGCACTTTTTGTGCCCAGTAGAGGGCGGAATCGGGTTGGTTCCAGCGCTCCAAGTACCACTGGGCCAGGAGCACCTGGGCGGGAATGTAGTTTAGCTCGGCGGCCTGACGGAGCCAGTAGCGAGCTAAGGAATCATTTCGCGGGGTGCCTTTCCCCTGGGCGTAGTAGCGGCCTACGGTCGCCATGGAAGGCGGATCTCTAAGCTGGGCCGCCTGAAGGGCATATTGAAAAGCCGCTTTTGCGTCGTAAGGCAGCACCCGTACATGCAGGGGGCTCACGCTATCGGGCGGCTCCAGCACCTGATACAGCACCCGCAAGGCCAGGATATGATTTTTTCGGGCGGCTTCTTCAAGTAGTTTGCGGCCTTCGGCTGGACGCCTGGGGCCTTCGATGCCTCGCAAATAAATCAGACCTAAGAGATACTGGGCTTCGGCCAGGCCAGCGGCCGCCGCCTTCGCAAGGTAAAACCGGGCGCTATCGGGTTTGAGGTCAATCAGCTGGAAATATTCCACCAGCGCCATCTGGGCGGCTACGCTGCCGACCCGGGCTTCTCGGCGTAAAGAGTCCAGCACGTAGGGGGGCGGCGCTTCAAGCCGAAACCGACTGTCTTTCCCCACCACCCCTTCGGTAATGGAGAGCCCCTGTGCCCAAACCAGGCCCACCACCCCCATCCAACCTTTACAGGCGAGCCAGCGCTTCCTCCACTCGAACCGGAATCTCCTGATGAATACGGTCATAGTCCCGGGGCTGGAAAGGCCTACCCACCAAACGTTGATACACTTCGACATAGCGGTCGCGCGCTTCGCGGATCACTTCGATGTCGAGCGGGGGAGGGGTAGCGTTAGGCTGGCCTTGGAAGCCTCGCCGCATCAGCCACTCCCGCACGTACTCTTTCGTCAGGTGAATCTGCGGGTCTTTACGGGCTTGCCTTTCGTAGTACCCTTCGAGCTTGAGGTATCGAGCGCTATCGGGGGTGTGCACCTCATCCACCAGCACTACCTCCCCTTCTATTTCACCAAACTCATACTTGGCATCACACAAGAGCATGCCCCCCTTTTCAGCTATTTGAATCCCCTTCTGAAAGAGCGCCAGCGCATATGAACGGACTTTTTCCCATTGGGAAGCTGGAACCAGCCCACTCTCTATGATTTCCCGTTCGCTGATTTCAACGTCGTGCCCGATTACAGACTTAGTGGTGGGAGTAAGGATGGGTTCGGGCAGAAGATCATTTTCCGAGAGCCCTTCAGGCAAACGCACCCCGCTAATGAGCCGCCCGCCCGTGCGGTAAAGCCGCCATACATACCCCACCAGACACCGCCGCACTATCACCTCGACAGGAAACACCCGCGCCCTCCGCATCACAAGCACATTGGGATCGGGCGTCTCGACCCAGGCCAGCGGAACTTCCCCCCGAAAAGTGCGAAACATAAAATCGCTAATCTGCGTAAGCACTTGCCCCTTGTAGGGAATAGCTTCTTTGAGCACCACGTCGTACGCAGAAATGCGGTCAGTGGTAATGATCACCAGGTACTCGTGATCTATTTCGTAGATATCCCGCACTTTTCCCCGGCGGAAGCCCGTCTGGCGAGAAAACTGATAGTCGGTTTCGTATAAGACTTTCATAGGGGGATGTTTCCGTGTTTACGGGCGGGGCGTGAGCGCTTCTTATGCTGGAGGCTGTTGAGGGCGGCAAAAAGGACGCGCCGGGTCTCCTCCGGCAAGATAACCGCATCCAGAAACCCCCGATCGGCAGCCCGATACGGATTAGCGAAGATACGGCGGTATTCGGCGGTTTTCTCAGCCAAGGCCGCGACCGGGTCCGGGGCTTCGGCTATTTCCCGCTTGAACACGATCTCGGCCGCGCCCTGCGGCCCCATGACGGCGATCTCAGCCGTGGGCCAAGCAAAAACATAATCCGCCCCAATGTGGCGGGAGTTCATCACATCGTAGGCGCCCCCATACGCTTTGCGCAAAATCACCGTAAGCCGCGGGACGGTGGCTTCACAAAAAGCGTAGAGCAGTTTGGCCCCTTCCTTGATGATACCGCCCCACTCCTGGTTCGTGCCCGGCAAAAAGCCCGGCACGTCTTCCAGCACTACCAGCGGTATGTTGAAAGCATCGCAAAAACGCACGAAACGTGCCGCCTTTTGAGAAGCGGCAATATCCAACACCCCAGCCAGCACAAGGGGTTGATTGGCCACGATACCCACCGTATACCCCCCCAATCGCGCAAAACCAATCACAATATTCGGGGCAAAGTCAGGCTGTATCTCCAAAAAGCTGAGCGGGTCCACCAAAGCCTGGATAACCTGCCGCACATCGTAATGCTGGGCAGGGTTTTCGGGTACGAGGTGTTTGAGCTGGGGCACCTCCTGATCGGTGGGCGTAAGAGAGGGGCCTTGCGGGGGCTTCTCTTGCCAGTTTAGGGGCAGGTAGGAAAAAAGCCGGCGGGTCAGGAGCAGCACTTCCACATCGCTTTCGGCTACGAGGTGGGCTACTCCGCTTTTCTGGGCGTGCACGCGGGCTCCTCCCAGCTCCTCAAGGGACACTTCTTCGTGCGTGACCGTCTTGACCACATTAGGCCCGGTGACGAACATGTACGACGTAGCCTCCGCCATCAGAATAAAGTCGGTCATCGCGGGGCTATAGACGGCTCCGCCGGCGCAAGGGCCTAAGATCACGGAGATTTGGGGTACGATCCCCGAAGCCAGCACATTCCGATAAAAGATGTCGGCATACCCAGCCAAGGAAAGGACGCCTTCCTGGATGCGGGCTCCTCCGGAGTCGTTCAGGCCGATGAGGGGTACGCCATTTTCCAAGGCCAGTTCTTGCAGGCGGACGATCTTCTGGGCGTGCATCTCGGAGAGGGACCCCCCAAAGACGGTAAAGTCTTGGCTAAATACCAAGACAGGACGCCCCCCGATAGTGCCTCGGCCGGTGACTACGCCATCGCCGGGTATGCGCTGTTTTTCCAGGCCAAACTCGCGGCTGCGATGGGTCACGAAAGCGCCTATTTCTTCGAAGCTCCCGGGGTCCAAGAGCACTTCCAGCCGTTCCCGGGCGGTGAGTTTACCTTTGGCATGCTGGGCGGCGATTTTGTCAGGTCCACCACCCGCCAGTGCTTCCTGCCGTTTGCGGAGGAGCTTATCGCGGGCGCGTTCCTCCCCACTCATGAAACTTCGGCGTATTTGGCCGCAATCTCCTCCGTCATGGCCAGGTTATGGTAAACCTTCTGCACATCGTCGTGGTCTTCGAGCTGCTCGATAAGCCGGATGGCTTTCTGAGCTTCGTCCCACCCGATTTGCACATAGGAAGTGGGCACCCACGCCAGAGAAGCCTCTTCAGGCTCGATGCCCAGCCGGTCAAGCACGGCCTGCACTGCGCCAAAGTCTTCGAAGGCACAGGTCACCACGGCTGTCCCCTCTCCGATCTCGACATCTTCGGCACCCCCTTCGATTAGGGCTTCGAGAAAGCGCTCTTCGTCCGAGATGCGTTCGGCTGGGATGGTGAAGACCCCTTTCCGAGTAAAGAGGTAGGACACGGCCCCCGAAGTAGCCAAGCTCCCCCCGCCCCGACTGAAAAGCGTACGCAGTTGCGAAACGGTGCGGTTGGTGTTGTCGGTCATGGCTTCAATGAGCACGGCGACGCCGCCTGGTGCGTAGCCTTCATAGATGACTTCGGTATAGCTTTCGGCGCCAGACTCTCCTTTAGAAATGGCCCGTTCGATGACGTCTTTAGGCATATTGGCGCGGCGGGCATTTTGAATAGCCAGGCGTAGCCGAGGATTGAAGTCGGGGTTAGGGCCGCCTTCGCGCGCCGCCACCGTAAGCTCCCGCACCAAACGCGTGAAGAGAGCGCCTCTTTTAGCGTCTACTACGGCTTTCTTTCGCTTGATCTGGGCCCATTTGCTATGGCCGGCCATGGTACAAAGATACAGCAAGGCAAGGAGCCCAGCGGTGCCCGATCCAACCGGGCCGGCAGCCCCGATAGCGCCCAAGGACGACGAATCGGAAAGCTTTACCTTTGGGGGTGCGCTTTCTCTGGCTCGGCATAGGAGCCCTTCTATGGGCGCAGCAAGACGCCGCTACTCGCGCCCTCCTGCTGGGCTACGACGCCACTTTCTGGTGGCTCAACCTGACGGTAAGCCATACCTCTACGCAGTTAGGGCCTTCTTGGGTGCTGACCCGGCTCCGAGTAACTGCCCCCATGCTCGACACCTTGGCTTTTGAGCTGCATAGCGCCCTTACCGTAGACTCGGTTTTGGTGCAAGGGGTTCGTCGAAGCTTTATCCGTCGAGGCCATACCGTACGAATACCCCTGAATCCACCGCCACCCCAAGGCACTTTACTCGAAGCCCGCCTCTACTATCGCGGCACTCCTCCCTCTTCCGGCCCTACCGGAATCTTCAATCGGCAGTCACCCTCTTGGGGCAATCAGGTCACCTGGACGCTTACCGAGCCTTTCTACGCCCACACTTGGTGGCCTTGTAAACAAATCCTATCCGATAAGGCCGACTCGGTATGGACCTTTTTGACGGTGCCGCTGGGCACACGGGCAGGCGCCGTAGGCGTGCTGGAAGGTACCGACACCTTCCCCGCCACTCAGCAGGTGCGCTTCCGCTGGAAAAGCCGCTATCCCATTGCGTATTACCTTGTAGCTTTCGCCGTAGCCGAATACATAGACTACAGCTTTTACGCCCCTGTGCCCGGCGCCCCCCAGCCCGTCTTAGTCCAAAACTACATCTACAACAACCCGCAAACCCTACCCTACTTCCAAAGCCAGATCGACACCACGGCGGCGCTACTGCGGGAGTTTTCCCGGTTATATGGTCCGTATCCTTTCTGGCGAGAAAAGTACGGCCACATGATGGCCCCCTTTTCCGGCGGGATGGAACACCAAACGATGACTTCGCAAGGGTTCTTCAGTTTCACCCTGACGGCACATGAACTGGCCCACCAATGGTTCGGCGACTGGGTCACCTGCGGAAGCTGGCAAGACATCTGGCTCAATGAAGGGTTTGCCTCGTACAGCGAATACGTGGCGCTGCAAAGGTTAGGCACCGCCGCTAATGCCCGCTCCTGGCTCCTCAGCACCCACGACGACGTCGTCTCCAATCCCCGTGGAAGCGTGTGGGTGACCGATACCCTGAACGACAGCCGCATCTTCGACAGCCGACTCTCCTATAATAAGGGCGCTTACCTCCTTCACATGATCCGCTTCCGCCTGCAGAACGATTCCCTCTTTTTTGCGGTTTTGCGCGCCTACCTCGCCAGTCAAGGCGGGCAAACGGCATTGTTAGGAGACTTCCGCCAGGTTTTGGAACAAGCAACAGGTCAAAGTTGGAGCACCTTTTTTCAGCAGTGGTACTACGGCGAAGGGCATCCTGTTTTCTCCGCCCGATGGAATAGCCTGGGGGGGCATCTGTGGCTGGAACTTACCCAACAAGGGAGCTGGCCCAGCAGTGTGGCCTTTTTCGACACACCGGTGGAAGTGCGACTCACTCGTCAGGGCCGACCCGATACAACTGTGCGTCTATGGGCTTCTCAGCCTACCGAGGCCTTTTACTTGCCTGGCGTAGGCAACGTAACGCAGGTTCAGATTGACCCGGACTACTGGATTTTGCGGCAAGTAAGCTCGGTCACGCAGGATGCTACGCTGGCCTTGCCCGGGCCCGAGACACTAACGATACAAATAGGACCCGTCCCGCTCAGCATAGGTGAAAGGCTCCAAGCGGCGCTGCCGGGCCCCGGCATGATTGAGATTCGGGATGCCCGAGGAGCCTTGATCCTGCAAGAGGAAATCGCAGAGCCTACCTGGAGCGCCCCCCTGAATGTGCCCGCAGGATGGTACCTCTTTAGCTGGCAAGACCCCGTAGGCCGTAGCGTCGTGCGGCCCCTACTGGTCGTGCCCTGACCTCCACCCCACCAAAAAGCCGTATCTTAGGCGCATGTTTTTACCGGAGGAAGACGGCATAGACGTAGAAGGCCTGCGCCAGCAGTTTGAGGCAGAGCGAGCGGCTGGCAGCTTAGGTTACTTTAGTTTGGCCGAACTCGAACACCTCCTGGACTGGTACCTTTTGCACCGGCTCTACGCCCAGGCCTATGAGGTCATTGAGCACACCGCCTCCCTCTATCCCGAAGCCCCCGAAGTGCCTTTTTGGCGCAGCCGCGTAGCCTTTGAACGGGAACGTTACGCCGAGGCCTACCTCCATGCCATGGCCGCCCTGGAAAAAATACCCCTCACCGCCGAGGTGTATAACCACCTGATCGAAGTTTGCATGGTGGTGGAACGGGTAGATTCGGCCCTTCACCTTTTTGCCCTGTGGTGGGAAGAAGCCCCCACCACCGCAGAAAAAGCCCGAGCCGCCGCCTTCTTGACCGAGGAGCTTTTGGCTCGCGGGTACGCCGAAGTGGCTATTCCTATCCTTTGGCAAGGATGGACAGTGTATCCCGCTCGGCGTCTGTACTTTGTGGCACGGCTGGCTAAGGCTTATCAACAGAGCCAGCGGGTAGGGGAAGGGCTCCAAATGTTTTTCGCTCGCTTATGGGAAGAGGCCGCCGATTTTTCGCTCTGGCTGGGACTCGCTCGCCTCTACCTTACTAAGCATAGTTACGCCCTGGCGGTGCAAGCACTGGAGCAAGCCCGCCTGCTCCTCGAAGCCACCGAAAACGATAGCGACCCCGCCTGGGGCACCCTTTACCGCCTCTGGGCCCAATACTACGAAGCCATCAGCCAGCCTCTTGAAGCCTATCGAGCCTGGCTCCAAGCACGCGAACACCTGCCTTACCACCCCGAGGTGCTTTTGCGGCTCGTGGCCTACTACCACCAAAACGGCCAATGGGAAGCCGCCGAACCCTACCTTCAACGCCTGCACCAGAAAGCCCCTTACCTGGCGGGGACTCGCTGGCACCTGGCCCGCCACCTCCACTACACTGGCCAATACCGAGAGGCCAGCCTCTATTACCGAACCCTCCTCCACCACCCCCACTACGGCCCCGAAGCCGCCTACCACCTCCTGCGCCTGTATCTGGAGACCCAGCAGCTCGACCGACTCAAGAAACACCTCGACAGCTTGCTAAACCGCTACGGGGAAGCCCCAGCCCTCTGGTTGTCTTGGGTACGCCGGGCTTACCAAGATAAGCTGGAAAGGCTGGCTTACTTTCTGCTGGAGACCCTACGACGCAAAAAAGGCGGCTTGCAAACAGCTTCCCTGTACTATTGGCATGCCGCGCTGGCCCTGAATCGGGGACACCTCGACCAGGCCGCTCATAGCCTGGAACAGGCCCTCCTCTTGGCTCCCGATCAGGCCCATCTTTTCACCAAACTCACTCAAGGACAAACTTCTCTCCCCTTGTCCCTTTCCTGGCTACTACGACAATATGGCGGCCTACGGTAACTTCCCCATTCCTGCCCTGCCTTTCCGGACGGAAAAACCCCGCCAGGTCGGGCTCACCATGGTGATGGACAAAGGACTGGGTGCGCGAGCGGCCGCCGACTTGGCCGCCAACGCCGCCCCCTACATAGACCTGATCAAGTTGGGCTGGTGTACCGCCTACCTGACCCGCAGCCTGACAGAAAAACTCCAGGTTTACCGAGAGGCAGGCATTCAGCCCTACTTTGGCGGTACGCTCTGGGAAGCCTTCTACATTCGCCGCGCAGAAGGGGAGTTTTTCCGCCTCCTCGAGCGCTACCAAATGCAAGTGGTAGAAGTATCCGATGGCAGCATAGAAGTGCCCCACGAAGAAAAGCTGCGCTGGATAGAAACTTTTCGCCAGCGGGGGTACACCGTCCTTTCGGAAGTGGGGAGTAAAGACGCCACCCGCGTCTTGCCTCCCTTCCGGTGGATAGAGCTTATTCGCGCAGAGCTGGAAGCGGGATCCAGCTGGGTTATCGCCGAAGCGCGCGAAAGCGGCACCGTAGGCATGTACCGTTCCACCGGCGAAGTCCGAGAAGGCCTCGTAGAAGAAGTCGTACACGCCATCCCCGCTGAAAAGCTCATCTTTGAAGCCCCTCAACGAAGCCAGCAAGCCTGGTTTATCCGACGCTTCGGCACCAATGTCAACCTGGGAAACATCGCCCCAGAGGACATCATTAGCGTCGAAACCCTCCGCCTGGGCTTGCGAGGCGATACCTTTTGGAGCTTCCTGGAGCAGCGGTGAGTGGAGTCTTGTTTTTGGGGTGCCTCTTGGGGTATGGGCTCTTGGCGGTGTATGTCGAGCGGAAAATTGCGGCGTGGGTGCAGGACCGCCAAGGCCCTATGGAAACCGGCCCCTACGGGATCTTCCAGACGCTGGCCGACCTCCTCAAGCTCTTACGAAAACAGGAAAGCCTACCCGCTACGGCCCTGCGTGGGCTTTTTCTTGGGGCGCCGATTCTGGCTTTTGCGGCTTCGGTGAGCACGTGGAGTTGGCTGCCCTTCCTTTCGCCCTCCGCGAAAGGACCTTATGGCCTCTGGCTGGCTCTGACCGTGCTCAGCTTGGAAGGAGCCGCAGTCTTCATAGGGGGGTGGAGCAGCGGTAGCAAATACGCCCTCTTAGGGGCTTACCGCCTCTTAGTAGCCCTCTTAGCGTACGAACTGATACTGACCCTGCTCCTGCTGGCGGTACTGGCCCACTATGGCACCTTCGACCTGGAGGCCATCGCCTTAGCGCAACGCCACCAGCCCGGCCTCCTCCAGAGTCCTTTTCTCCTGCTGGCAGCGGGGCTTTGGCTGGCCGCAGGCATCCTTGTAGCGCATCGAGCCCCCTTTGACCTACCTGAAACAGAGTCCGAACTCGTAGCCGGCGCCTTCACCGAATACAGCGGCCTGCGCTTCGCCCTCTTTATGCTAAGTGAGTACGTGGTGCTCCTAATCGAAGCGGTGTGGGTAAGCTGGGTCTTCTTAGGCGGTCTCTTGGCCGTACCCTTCCTCGTGTTGCTCAAGATTCTTTTGCGGTGGGCCTGGCCGCGGTGGCGCCCCGACCAAGTGCTGACCTTAGCCTGGCACTACGGCATCCCCCTCGCCTTCATAGCTTGGATAGGCGAAATGGCTTGGATGCGTACCTCCTGAATTCTGGCCGCTATCGTACTTTTGGGTATGCTGTGGCTGCAGACGCCCGCCGGCGAAGTCGCTTTACCCCCTCCCAAACCCGTCGAACTGACCCTATTAGACTTCATCCGGATGGGAGGGTGGCCTATGGTCTTGCTCATCCTCTTAGCAGCTATCGGCCTATATATCTTTTTTGAACGTTACCTCCTCATCGCTAAATACGACCGGGACCCTTCGGCCTTCATGGAACAAGTGAAAAGCGCCCTCCGACAAGGAGATGTACGCCGCGCAGAAGCCCTCTGCACCGCTACGCCCACCCCTTTTGCGCGCATGGTGGGCAAAGGCCTGAACCGATTGGGTTCCCCCCTTCCCGACATCGCCGCCGCTATTCAAAACCAAGGCAACCTCGAAATCCTCCAGCTTGAGAAAAACGTCTCTTACTTGGCTACCATTTCTGCGCTGGCTCCTATGCTGGGGCTCTTGGGCACCGTTACGGGCATGATCCAGGCCTTCATGAAAATCTCCCACCTCCAAGGCAATGCTAATCCCGCCGCGCTGGCCAGCGGTATCTACGAAGCCATGGTCAACACCGCCGCCGGCCTCTTCGTAGCTATCCTGGCCAACTTCGCTTACAACTTTCTTGTAAACCGCATCCAAAGCTTTATTCTCAAGATGGAGACAACCAGTATGGCTTTTCTGGACCTTCTTCAAGAGCCTGTACGCTGAGCCATGTTTAAGCGTCGCCTGACCCCTGTAGCGGAGTTTTCCCTGGCCAGCCTGGCGGATATGATTTTTCTGCTGCTGACGTATTTCATGCTCACTTCGAGTTTTGTCAGCCAGGCGGGGGTTCAGATTGTGCTGCCGCAAGGTACCTCGAGCCAGCCCAGTCCTGCCCCCCATAGCATCACCATCACGGCCAACGGAGAGTGGTACTGGGATAACCAACGCATCCGCAAAGAAAACTTAGAAAAGTATGTCCGGGCGGCTTTGAGCACCGCTGCCCAAGACCCCGCCGCTCGAGCCATTACGGTGCGCGCCGACCGGAGTGTCGTCTTGGAGGAAGTCGCCTACGCCATCTCCCTCATCGCAGAATACCGAGGCACTGTCGTCCTGGCTACGCGCCGCCCATGATCGCCTCCTCCTACGAAAAAGACGAACAAAGAAGCCGCCAACTCAGCCTCCTCCTGACGATAGGGATAGTGGGGGGATTCTTAATAGGGGCGTATTTCTGGGTGGTGGTACGGGGGACGATCCCCCCTGCCGATGAGAACCCTTATATTGTCGTAGGTCGGATAGACTTTGGGGGTCCGGGGGGCACCCCCCCACCGGGTCCTCCTTCGGTGGGAGGGGGTCTGCCCTCTTCAGCGCCTACTCGCCCCTCCAAAGCAGCCCCAACCCCCCAACCAGAAAACCTGCTCACCAGCCCCAACCCCAGCCCCGTAAAAAGCCCTTCCTCGCCGGCTCCCCTAACAGAACCCGAGCAGCCCCCCCCTGAAGAGGAAGAAGAGCTGGAAACCTTTCAGCCCGGCCCTGGCGAAGGCCCCGCCGGAGGAGGCACCGGTACCGACTTTCAGTTTGGAGAAGGAACAGAAGGCCTGCAAAACCGCCGGCTCTTGCATTTCGTGCTCCCCCGCTACACCGTCCAAAAAGAAGCCCGCATCAAGTTTGAGCTGTTTGTCCTGCCCGATGGGCGCGTCTCGCGTGTGCGGGCGCTTTCTCTCCAAGCCCCTCCAGAACTCAAGCGCCTCGGCGAAGAAGCCCTTCTGCAGTGGCGCTTCAATCCGATTGCCACCAGCGAAATCCAGCGCATGACAGTCACCATCCGCTTCCGGCTGCGGTAATGCTGATAGCGCTGTGGCTACAGCCTCTCACTTGGCCCTTAGCTGGAGCTATTACGCTTACAGGGAGCTTTGGCGAAGTGCGAGGCCAGACCTTCCACACCGGCATCGACCTCTCCGTCGGCGAAAAAATAGGCAGCGTGCCCGTTTTAGCCGCAGGAGACGGATACGTCTATCGTCTGCGCGTAAGCCACACCGGCTTTGGGAAGGTGATCTACGTGCGCCATCCCCAAGGGCTGATTACGGTGTATGGGCACCTTTCTCACTTCGCCCCCAAGGGAGAAGCCCTCATTCAAGCCCTGCAGACTGCCCAGCGTCGGTTCGAGGTGGAAAAGTACCTAAGCCCTCATGAATGGGCCGTATGCGCGGGAGATACCCTCGGATGGGCCGGCAATAGCGGCTATTCCTTTGGCCCTCACTTGCACTTTGAGGTGCGCAGCCCCACCGAAAAGCCGCTTTGTCCCTTACGGTACCTGCCCCCGATCCCCGATACCCAACCTCCCGCATTTTTCCGGCTTGTTGTGGTGCCCCTTACCCCCACAAGCCAAATAGAAGGGTGGGGAGAGCGCAAACGGCTCCGTTTCCGGCAGGTGAGCCGATCCGCTACCGAACGGCGCTACGTAAGTCTCGATACCCCCCGGGTGGGGGGGCCTGTAGGCTTGGCTTACACGGCGGCGGACCGCGCCGGTGGCGGCACCGCCTGGCTGGGCCTGGCCCACATAGGCCTCTATGACGAACAAGGCACTTGTCTCTACCAGGCCAGTTGGGAAACGCTCGACTTCGACTGGCGCCGCTTTCTCCGATGGCACCTCGACTACCTTTACCAGCAAGTGTACCGGATCGGCTTGGCGCATTTATTTGTGCGGGAGGGCCCTGCCGTCCCCTGGGAAATGGGTAAGGGCGTATTGCACCTCCAGCCAGGAGAAGTGCGCACCTTCGAGATCGTAGCGCGGGACTTTGCGGGCAATACCACTCGCCTACGCCTAACGCTGCGCGGCACGGCCCCCCACCCGACAATAGCGCCGCGAAGGCCGCTCGATCCCCACCGCTCTTGGAGCGTTGAAGAAGGCCTTCTTCTGTGCCGCGAGCCTTTCCTCACGCCATGGGGAGATACGGTACTACCTACCCGCCCCTTGCCCTTACAAGGCCGCGTACCGCCCTACCTTCAGCCCATACGAGGAGGCCCCCCCCAACCCACCCACCTGCACACTTGCATCCCACCTGGTCACCCTTATCAGCTCCGCCTTTCCCCAACCTGCACCCTGCAACTCTGGGCCGAAACCCTCCAAGACACCCTGTACTGCCAAGCCCAAAGTCAAGACAGGCCTTGGGGACCGTCGTACTTTATCGGAGATCCGCTGGTGCCGCTGCGCTTCCCCGCCGAACTCCGCTGGAAAGTCCCTCCTCAAGGCTCACCCCAGAAGTGGTACCCGGTCTTTCGGCCGGCAGGAAGCCCCGTCTGGTCCCCTGTCTTAGGGGCTCGGTTGGAAGGGCAGACTTGGCGCATCCCCGTACGAAGCTGGGGCGAATACGGCCTCATGTACGACACTTTCCCGCCGCAAATCCGGTTTTTGGGGCGGGCAGGCCCCTTCTGGCTTTTCTCGATCGAGGATCTGGGCAGCGGAACTAACCCCTATACCCTTCGGGTAGAAGGCCCCAAAGGTCCCCTCTACCCCGAATACTACGAGCCCCAACGCCTCCTGTATGTACCTCAAGCTGCGGGCCGACCCCTGCGCATCACCGCCCGTGATCGGGTAGGCAACACGACCACCCGCCTCTTTGTTCGCTAACCCTTCTCTTTCCCACCTACCGTATCGGCCCAGTTCTGCATTTTTGCTCAGTGGAGACCGGCCAGCTACAAGCGCTCCTGCAGCTGCTCGAAGACCCCGACCCCTTCGTGCAAAATCATATCGAACAGGAGCTGCTCAAAGCCGGCCCTTCCGCTATCCCCTTGCTGGAGGCCCAGTGGCTCCAGACCGCCGACCCCCACCTCCAACGGCGCATCGAAGAGCTCCTCGAAAAAATCCAACTCGAAATCGTGGGCCAAGCCCTCTATACCTGGCGGAAGGACCCCGAACAGCCCTTGCTCCCTGCCCTCCTCTACATCGCCCAGCTGCGCTACCCCTCCCTGGAGACCCACCGCTATACCCAGGCCTTCCAACGGCTGGTTCACACCGCCTGGCTTCAAACCTCCGCCCAAAACGACCTCCTGGAAAAGTTCTCCAGCCTCAACCAGCATCTTTTTCACCAGGAACGCTTCCGGCCTGAACTCACCCGCCCCTACCAGTCCCGCTACTACTTCCTCAACGAAGTCCTGGACACCCGCCGAGGTAACCTCTTCTCCCTGCACGTGATCTATTACCTGATTGCCCGCGAACTGGACCTGGCCGTCTCTCTCATCGCTATCGGCAATCGGTACCTTGTGCGCTACTACGACGGCAACCTCCACTTTTACATTGATGCGTGGCAGCAGGGCGCGTTCCTTCTGCCGGATCAGTTGCAAGAGATTTTACGGCGGGTACACCTCTCAGACAACCTGGCTCACTATCCGCCCCTTTCACCGCCTTACATCGTGCTGCGAGTCATAGAACACCTCGTCCAAGCCTACGACGAGGAGCAAGACCCCCCCAAAAAAGCCCTCTTCGAGGCGCTGCGCGAGCGGATCGCTATCTCTTTCTAAGAGCCAGCCTCGGGCGGAGGAACCGCCTGGGGGGCATAGCCTACATACTGGGTAGCCGGTACCGGCGGCACAAAAGTACCCTCGACCAGCGAAGCAAGCGCTTGCTCATACGCGTGTACCTCCCCGGCTTTTCGCTGGAGGGTCTGCCAAGCTTCAGCCAGCACTTCGGGGTGAGCGGCCAAGTCAGCTTCCATCGCCGCAGGCCTGGGCTGCACCTGTTCCAGACCTTCAGCCAGCGCCCGCAACCCCACCAGGCCATGACCCAACGCCACGCCCAGATTGCGCAGCAAAGTAGAATCTGTCAGGTCCCGTTGCAGCCGAGAAACCGGCAGCTTCTCCGAAAAAAAGCCCCACAAGGCGTTGGATAGACGAAGGTTGCCTTCAGCCAGCTCAAACTGGATGGGGTTAGCCTTGTGCGGCATGGTGGAGGACCCTACCTGTCCTGGGGCACGCAGCACCCCCAAGTATCCACGATGGGCGTACAGCCACAAATCTTGAGCCAGGTCTACCAGCACCGCCTGGAGCCGGTGTACGCTATCCCAGAGTTCGGCCCACCGTTCGTAGGGGGCAATCTGGGTGGTGACCGGGAAGCGCACCAGCCCCAGCTCTTGGGCCAAACGGTCGAAAAACCCCACCCAATCTACGTCAGGATAGGCCAAGTAATGCGCATTGAGGTTTCCCACGGCCCCTCCGAGCTTCGTCCAGAAAGGTACCTGAAGAAGGCGGCTGCGCTCGGCCCGCAGACGCTCTACAAACACATAGAGTTCTTTGCCCAGGGTCGTCGGCGAGGCAGGTTGGCCATGTGTAAAGCCCAACATCACCTGCCCACGCCAAGCGTAAGCCTTGACATGCAAACGGTGAATCAGCTCCTCCAACGCCGGTAAGTACACTTGCTGGAGGGCCTCACGCAACATGAGGGCTTGAGCGGTGTTGTTCACATCCTGCGAGGTCAAGCCAAAATGTATAAAAGCCAGCGCCCCTTGATGCTCAGGGGGAAAAAGATGCGCCCATCGTTCTCGGAGGTAATACTCTATCGCCTTGACATCATGGCGGGTACGCTCCTCATACGCGCGCAAGGTCTGGAGCACCTCCTCTGTGAAGGGCTCGAAAGCCTCCTCAAGGCGATCCAACAAAGCCGAGGGGAAAGTATGCAAGGGAGGCAAGCCCAGCCGAACCAGCGCCTGAAAGTAAGCGGTCTCCACCCGAAGCCGGTAACGAAAGAAGGCCGCCTCACTGAGGTAAGCTCGTAGGGGTTCGGTATAACGCCGGTAGCGGCCTTCCAAGGGGGAGAGCGCCCACAAGTCAGCCATGGAGCAGATCTTCCGAGATGCCCATGGCCGAAAAACCCCCGTCGTGATAGAGGGTCTGCATCGTAACCCCTCGCGTCAAGTCCGAAAAAAGCACCACGATAAAATCTGCGCAGGCCTCCGCCGAAGCATTACCCAACGGGCTCATCCGGTTGGCGTAATCGTACATCTGCTGAAAGCCGCTGATGCCGGTACCCGCCGTGGTAGGCGTGGGGGATTGCGAGACGATATTGACCCGAGCCCCTATCTCCTTGCCTAAAAAGTACCCAAACAAACGGGCAATCGATTCCAAAAGGGCCTTGGCATCGGACATATCGCCGTATTTGGGGAAGACTCGTTGGGCTGCAATGTAACTTAGCGCCACGATAGAGGCCCCCCGCGCAAAGGCTCCTTTTCGGCGCCCCACCTGCAAAAGCTTGTGTAAAGAAATCGCTGACACATCTAAGGTCTTGAAATAAAAATCGTAGTCGAGTTCGGGGTAGCTTTTGCCTTTACGCACATTGGGCGACATGCCCACCGAATGTAGGAGGAAGTCCAAGGGTCCACCCAAGTGCCGCAGCGCTTCGTCGTAAAGCTTCTCGATATCGGCGACGCTGGTCAGATCAGCGGGAAAAAGAGGCGCTTGGAGTTTCTCAGCCAAAGCTTGAGGCTGACCCAGACGCAAAGCCACCGGCGCATTCGTGAGAAAGAGTTGAGCTCCTTCCTCATGCGCTCTCTGCGCTACATGCCAAGCAATCGATTTTTCGTCTAAGGCCCCCGTGATGAGGCCTTTTTTGCCGCGTAATAGTCCGTAGCTCATGCCTTTTCCTGGATTGTGACAATATCTTTTTCCACTTGGAGGTACCCCAGTTCGCTCAAGCGCTTGAGCACGTAGCCGAAGTTCCTTCCAGGCAACTGCTTCCGAGGAAAACCCTGCTTACGGAGCCAGTTTCTGAACTCGGCGCGTGAGAGCTGAGTGCCGGGAGGAAAAGTGCGCAGAGCCTGCGCAATCCGCTCATACACCGCCATAGCCTCCCTTCTAAGGAGTCTTTGGGAAGGCTTTCCAGTGCGTGTGAGGCGAGGCGCCACCGGAGCCGCCGACGAAGCAGCCGGAGCCTCCGCAGAAGGCCCCGACGCCTCCTGAACCGGCATTTGAGCCGTCCTACCCTTAGGCGGAAGCAGCGGCGGTTCGGGAGGCTTTTCTTCCGATAGACGATAATCCTCCGCCAAAATATGCTGACAAGCCAACTCTCGCTCCCGCAGAAACTGCACAAGCCCTTCCCAAATCGGATGGTGCCCGCCAATCAAGAAGGCTTTGCGGTAACGCCCCTCTCGACGACCCAGCTCATAGCACACCCGCTTGAGCAGGTACAAATGCAAGTCCTCTTCATAGCGAGGTAGAACCACCGTATGCGAAGTGTAATCCCGCCGCAAATGAAAAACATGATGCACTCGATTTTGGTAAAAAAACCACAACTCAAGCCGCTTTTCCTTCTCCAAAAAGGAGAAGTCATACTTGGCGCCTTCTTTTAGCGCTTCCCCGTCTACCACGACGAGGGTACGCTTTTTCTTCTTAGGCCCTTCCGAAGGAGGCATACCCAGCAAAGTTACGAACCTTTATAGCCCAGGTGACGCAACCGACTCATCGAATCGCGCCAGTTTGGAGCCACTTTCACATACAACTGCAAGAAGACCGGCTTCTGCAAAAAATGCTCCATCTTTTTGCGAGCTTCCGTGCCTATCCTCTTTATCATCTGACCCTTTGAACCAATAACCATAGGCTTATGCGATTCCTTCTCGACGAAAATCGTAGCATAGATGTGATCTCTTTCGGGGGTTTCTCGATACTGCGTGATTTCCACTTCGGTGCCATAGGGCAGCTCCTCGTGCAGATGGGTATAAAGCACCTCTCGCAAGATTTCGGCCACGAAGAAACGCACCGGCAGAGAAGTAAGCTGGTCTGGGGGATATAAAGGCGGACTTTCGGGTAAAAGGGGAGCGATCACCTCGAAGAGGGGCTCGAGAGGCCTATCGATCGAGGCATCTACCCAAGTTTGGACGGGCCATTCGGCGAGCTGAGCCTGGAGGGCCTCCCAACGGGTCGTTCTTTCGCTGGGGGGGTATACATCCAGGTGCGTTACGGCTCCTACCAAGGCCGAGGCCGTGGACAAAAAAACCGCCACCTCATCCGGCAAAACTGGCGCGGGCCCCTGCGCCGAAACTACCCACACCCGTACATCGGCGTCTTGAGCAGCGGCCAGGCTCTGCCGAGTCAAAAGGCGATGCCAGGCCTTGCGCGGCGAAGCTACCCACCCCGGCGTGTCCACAAAAATATACTGCACGCCTTCCTTATTTACGATTGCAGGGATCGAAAACCGCGTAGTTTGAGGACGTCGCGTAACCGCCGCTAAGGAGTGCCCCACTAAACGGTTGAAAAGGGTAGACTTGCCCGCATTGGGCTCCCCGACCAGCGCCACAAAACCAGCTCGACTCACGGGAAAAGCTCTTTGAGTTTGGCTTCGAGTGCAGCTCCTCGAAGGCCCTTGGCCGCGATACGCCCCTCAGGGTCCACCAACACCGTAAAAGGAATACCCGATACCCGATAAAGCTGGGCCGCCGCACTTTGCCAGCCTTTCAAGTCGCTCACATGAATCCACCCCAGCCCGTCCGACTCAATGGCTTTGACCCAAGCTTCCCGCTGATGGTCCAGGCTCACCCCGAAAATCTCAAAGCCCCGGCTATGATATTGTCGATACAACCGCACCACATTGGGGTTTTCCATGCGGCAAGGGCGGCACCAACTGGCCCAGAAGTCAATAAGCACCCACTTGCCGCGCAGCTCCGAAAGCTTACGCACCCGTCCCTGGGGGTCCGGCAAAGCGATGTCAGGCGCCGGTTGCCCCTTACGCAAAGCCCCTTCCGCTCGAAGAAACTGTTCGATCCGCGGGCGGCGAGGATCCTGCGGCGCCACAGCCAAAAACTTCTCGGCCGCTACCGCCATCACCTCTGACCGTTGAAAACGCTGCCCCGCATCCAAGAGGGCCATCCACGCTACCGCCTGAAGCAAAGGCTTCCACGGCCTAAGCCACCGCTCAGCATAACTTAGCAGGCTGTCTTCAGGCAAAAAAGAAATCGCATTTTGCCAAAAAGCCTGAAACCGAAAGAAAGTCTCAGGAACCTGTGGCACCAGAGGCTCATCCCACGCAAACCCTTTCCAAAAAGCCTCCCGCAGCGTATCCCACACCTGGAGGGGCCGAGAACCCGGCGTAACCGGTGCCGGTGGCCGGAAAAGATACGCATACAGGCGCAAAAGGGGAGCAGGATGCTTTTCAGCCCACCGTAGGAGGCTGTCCACTTGACTCTGATAGGGGGCGCGCTGCGGCGGCGGAAGGTGCCCCATCTGCTGGTAAGCCACACTGACCTGACGACGCAACCGCAAAAGGTCAGCGTTGGTGGGGGACTTCTCATACGTGTAGGTCTGGAAGAGCGACTGTACGGAGCCGCGCACTTCAGGGGTTTCTTTGTCGGTTAGCCAGACGAGGTCCCCTTCCTGAGGAGAAAACCCCCACCAATACAGACCTGGAGAGACCGCTTTGCGGGCAAAGGCAAACCTCCCTCCTTGCACAGGGGCGGCTGCGGCTCGTTCCCACTGACCGGCTTGCCATCGGAAAAGGTACACCGAGTCTCGGACCAGCCCTTCAATCTGACCCGAAAAAGCCGCCGGCTGCGATTGACACGCGCTGCTGCCACAAAAAAGTAGCACGAGCCCTCTCTTAGCCAGCCCACGAAGCGGTCGCCACCTTCTCATGAGAGGCAAAGATACCTCGGGATTCAAGCCCACCCAACAAGCCCCAATGCAAGTACACCAGCCCAGCCATGTGCCCATGGTCCATAAAGTTATTGATAAGGCCATGCAAATAATACGACAGCAGAGGCAAACCTAAGAGAATAAAAACAGCCCGATCGGCATACGGGATAGGCCGATAGAGCCCCTTCGACCCCAGCCCCATACTCCGAGCATACACCGCAATAAGTAAAAGAAACCCCACCAGGCCCATTTCGCTGGCCGCAGTAAGGTACTCGCTGTGCGCCCCCCCTACCTCCCCAAGCTCCACACTAATAGCGGTCCGAGTCAGACTCCGCTGATAGGCAGAATACTCCCGCGAAAACGTATTCGGGCCAAACCCGAAACCAGGCCTCTCCTCAATCATCTGTAGCGCCGCAAACCATCGATTCACCCGCTCGAGGTTAGAGAGGTTCTGCTTGACATCGAAACTCGAGGCAAAGTGCTTCCCGGCCTCACCCCCTACGTGATAGGCCTGAAGCTCCAAATATTGGGGATTGTACTGAAACAACGCCAAGAGCCCTCCCACCAAGGCCACTCCGCTTAGGCCTACCGCCACCAGCCGCTGCATCGGCGAGAGCCGCCGAAACCCCTCTAAAAGACCCCAAGCCCCCAAAGCCCCTAACGCACTCAACCATCCACCCCGACTGTAAGAAAATAAAAGCGCCGCCCCAGAAATAGCCACAAAAAAAGCCCGTACTACTCCAGGCCTTACCGTAAACAAAACCAGAGAAGCTAAAAAAAACCATGCCGAATAGGCCCCATATACGGTATGTTCTCTCATGAAGGGACGAATAGCCTGCCCTACAGTCTGTTTCGTGCCCCCAAGAAGGAAGTGCTCAATCAGACAGATGCCCAGCACAAACGCCGCCGAGCTAATCAAAAGGCTATACCCTTGTACCACGCCCTTTTCACCCACACGCCGAGCCCACAAGTACCCCCCTATCCCAAATAGGGTATAATACCCAAACTGACTAACCCAAAACTTAAGCGACACGATCAGATCCGAAGAGAAAAAGACCGTAATCGCCATCCACGTAAAATAAAGAAACACAAAACGCAAGAGGATACTTTTTTGCCAGATTTCGCTGGCTACGTAGGGATTCCACACAAACACATACGCCGCCATGGCACTCCCCCCTATAAGCACCAAAAAATCCGTAGGCAAAGTCAGTAAGAAATCACCAATGGGCAGCACTTCAGCAGCCCAAGGCAGTGCGACGAGCACCCAGGCCCAGCTTCGAGTCAACCCAAAAGGCAGACTAAACAGCGCACCCAAGAGAAATACGCCTGTGAGAACCTCAACCAGCAGGTAGTAGTTAATGGGCATAGGCGCGGGTGGGATAAGGCACTTCCACAAGGCCGCGAGCGATTTGGTAGAGGCGCTTGCGCACGAGCTGCCGCCGCACCGGCGACAAGTAATCTACAAAGAGCCGCCCTAAGAGGTGATCGTACTCATGCTGAATAATGCGCGCCACGATACCTGAAAAAGTCCGCTCATGCAGCTGCCCTTGGGCATCGTAGTAGGCGAGCTGGATCGAGTCCGGCCGGAATACCCGCTCCCGCACCCCCGGAATGCTCAGACACCCTTCTTCGTGCGGTACACAGGCGGTGCCCGCCGCAATCAGACGGGGATTGAGAAAAACCCCCTTGAAAGGGGGCTCCCCCTCTGGCTGAAGCGGCGCCGCATCCACCACAAACACCTGCAGGCTTACCCCTATTTGGGGAGCGGCTAACCCCACCCCTTCGGCGTTATACATCGTGTCCCACAAATCCTGAAGGAGGCGAGGTAGCTCCGGATCGTCTAACCGCACCGGCTGCGCCGCCCGTCGCAAAACAGGGTCTCCATACAACACAATAGGCCGTATCATAGCTTCGCCCTCCCAAGCAAGTACGTATGCAAAAGGAGCCACGCAGCGGTGCGATCGTGGTAGGCTTTTTGCCGACGCAGGCGAAGGGGCTCTTGCCTCAGCAGCACAGCCGCCCCCTGGCTGGAAAAACGCTCCTCCACCGGCTTGACCGGCAGATGGGGATAGCGCCGCTTGAACTCCCGTAGAAACGCGTCTACCGCAGCGGTCATCTCGGTAGGCTCACCCTTTAGGCTACGAGGATAGCCCACCAACACCAAGGAAACTTCGGGCAGCAGGGCTTCAAGCTGCGCCCACACCTCCTGCGTGGGCACCCCCGCCAGCGGAAGGGCCACCCGCCGCCCCGCATCCGTCCAAGCCAGCCCCGTCCGCTTTAGCCCGTAATCTATCGCCAGTATGCGACCCACTCACGCAAAGATACACAGGGCCGCCTTCAGGGCGATACCCAGAGGGTTTGAGTCAGGCGTAGGCCGTCCCAGGTGTAGAGTTCCACCCAGTACATGCCCGGGGGCAATCCCCGCAAAACCTCCCGCTCTATCGGCGCCGCAACCCCCCTCAGCACCTGCCCCTGGCTATTGTACACCGTAAGGCGGGCGACCGCTCCAGCTTGATAAAGGTAAGGCCCCCCTGGCGCAGGATTGGGATAAAGGCGGGGAAGGGTCTGATCGTGATACTCGACGACAGGGCTGGTGGCCAAGCGCCCCTGCACCCCCTCCACTACAAGCCGATACAACCCACTCCAAGGCAGCTCATACCGGCCTTGCCAAGGCAGGTCCGAAGCTATCTGCACCCAGCCAGAAAACGAACCGCCCCCCTCTTGCCGCTCAAGGGCAAGCCGCTGGCCCACCTCCTGCCCCTCCACCCGCCAAAGAAGATGCGCTCCTTCCACCCGCACCTCCGCCCATATCACCGGCAAGACTCCCACCGACGGTAAGGCACAACCCGCCTGCACCCCCATAGAAACCCCATTACTCCCCGAGCTGGAATAGTAACAAGCGCTTGTAGAAGGAGGTGTATTATGTTGGCCCTCCGTCAACCCTATACACACCGTCGGATCGATAAGCATGTACCGCCCATCCACACTGCTGGAAAGGCCTCGATAGTTCACCGTCATCGAACAGGCAGGCATTCCTATAAAGGCTATTCGAGTGCGGCGGTTGGACGTCTCGGGCACGGTATTCCCGTACCGCCCACTGCCCTGCGTATTGCTGGCAAAAGCCACATACACGGTGCCCACCCCACACAAGTTACTCGAGTTGGGGATTTCCGTGGTACAGCTCCCTACAAAAAGAAGCACCCAACTGCCCGCAGGTATCGTCGTCCCTGACACCGCATACGTATAGTTTGTGCCCGTACACGCATTCGTATTCAAAGTGCTTATGACCGTCGCATTATTTACCCAAGAGGCCGCACAGCCCCCTCCATTACAAACCCACTCCGTAGGCGAATCATTGTCAGGGTTGGTGTTATTAGGCCGAATCGGGAAGGAAATCGCTATGTTGTCTATGTTCAAGTCCACCGGCGTGTAGAGGAGGAGGTGCTCGTTGCAGCCTTCTTCGGTGCCTGAGCCGCATGCATCAAATAAAATATACCGCACGTAGGGGCACTGGGCCCGAAGCGCGGTCCCCAGTAGCAAGCCAAGCCAAAAGGCTCTCATAGCTCCTCCAAAGGTACGATAAGAAAAGTTACGCCACGATAAAAAGGTGTGCGAGCAGCTGGGAGGTTACTTTTGCGGGGTGTACACCGATGCGGGCATCGAGATAGATGTGGATGGGGCGTGGAAGCCGCCTAACCGAGTAGGGTATGGGCTGGTGATTCGGAAGGACGGGAAGGAAGTGTACCGGGAGAGCGGCTTGGTACCGGCTGACGACCCCGACCTCGTAGCGCACCGGCAGATTGGGGGAGAGGTGTATGCCGTAGTCCAGGCTGTGCGGTGGTGCGTGCGCCAGGGCGTGCGCACCTGCCGAATCTACCACGACTATGCGGGGCTGGCCCACTGGGCCCGCGGCCAATGGAAAGCCCGTACGCCCCTCACCCAACGCTACGTGGCTTTCCTACAGCAGGCCCCCCTCCAAATCACCTGGGTCAAAGTGCCGGCCCACTCGGGCTGGCGCTGGAACGAACTGGCCGACGACTTAGCCCGTAGCGCACTCTAAAAAAAACCGGACCCGCCCTCGATCTGAGGGGGGCCGGGCAAGGGAGACATCCAAAAAGTGTTTAGCGAGCGGCCAGCTTATCCAACTCGACCTTCGCAGCCGCCTTGAAAACCGGGTAAGTGATTTTCCCGAAAGCTTCCCGGGCTTTCTCAGTTTGGCCGGCCTTACGAGCCGAAAGCCCCATCAGAAAATAAGCCTGAGACACCTTAGCCGCATCGGTACCTAAGAGCGGGATCGCCCGCTCCAGCGTAGAAATGGCCTCTCCGTACCGACCCAAGAGATATAGGGCTTGGCTTTTGAGCAGGAGTGTATTCACATCGTTGGGGCTTTTTTCCAAGATGCGATCGGCGGTATTAACCACGCCCGCATAATCGCCGGCATTGTATTGGAGTTTGAGAGCTTGGCTATAAAGTAGAGCGCGTTTCTTCTCGTCGTTTTCATTAGCGGCAGCCTGGAGGAAACTCTGGGCGGCTTCGGCGGCGCGCCCCTTCTTGAAGTAGATGATGCCCTGCATGCGATACACCATGTTGAGGCGGTCTTTGGTCTTGGCCGCTTCATTCACGTATTCCAGCGCCTCATCCAGCGCCCCTACCTTCAGGTAGGCCTGGGCAATGCGCAGGTTGTACACCGCGCCACTTCGGGCCACTGCGGCCTTCAGCCGCCGCCCATACGGATGGTTCTCCAGCTGTTTGGCGTAGCGCTCGTACTCGGCCGTATTCCCCGCTTTGTAGTGGGCTAAGGCTAACCCATACGTGTACTTTGCACTTTGCGCAATAGGCAGGTCGCGCGTCTTGTCGTAGGCCCGCTGAAAAACAGCAATCGCCCCTTGCGGATTGTTGAGGGCTAACTGCGTCTCACCCTCGGCATACAACACCCTCGGGTCCTCCGCCGCCTGAGGAATCTGCGCTTTGAGGGCTTGCACTTCCGACATGGCCTCCTGCGACCGGCCCTGCGCATTCAGCAGCCGCACCACCAGCAGCTTGTAAGTCAACCGCTTGCTGACATCGGTCTCTTTGGCATACGCTTGATTCAGTACATCTACCGCCGCAGGGTAGTTTTTCTCCTTGAGGTACACCTTAGCAATACGTACATACACCGCACTCAAACCCGGGTTGAGCTCGAGCGCTTTCTGATAAGCTTGAACCGCTTCTTGATTTCGTTTGAGCTGCACCAGCACATCCCCTTTGCGAACGTGGTAAATAGCTTTCGTGGGCTCGACGCGAATCGCTTCGTCGTACTTTTGGAGAGCCAAGTCATACTGCTTATTCTTGCGGTACTGCTCAGCTTCTTGATAAGCGGCCCGGCTGCTCTGCGCCAACAGGGGCCCCCAACAGGTCAAGAGGACTACAGCTACGTATCGCATAGCTCTTAGATTTTTCGGCACAGGACAAAGGTACACATACTTACGAATACGCAAGGCCACCGGATGCAACCAACCTTCCATGCTGGCAAAGGTAAGTGGGGGCCGGCATTTCTCGCAAATGGTTCTCGTTGTGGGTGGCCAGGAGCACAGCCGTACCCCACCGGGCAATCTGGTGAAAAAGACCCAAGATTTCCCGACCCACTTCGGGGTCGAGGTTACCCGTGGGCTCATCGGCTAAGATCACTATAGGCGCCCCTACCAGCGCCCGAGCAATGCAGGTGCGCTGCTGCTCCCCCCCCGATAGCTCATGCGGATAGGCATCCTTACGGGCCATTAGCCCCACCCTTAGCAGCGTGTCTAACACCCGCTCCTTGATCTTTCTCCGATCGCGCCAGCCAGTAACCTCCAACGCAAAAGCCACATTCTCAAAAACAGTCCGGTACGGCAAAAGCTGAAAGTCCTGAAAAACAATGCCCAGCCGCCTGCGCAAAAAGGGCAACTCTTTAGGCGAGAGGGTTTCTACCCGCTGACCGCCTACCCAGATCTCACCGCGCTGGGGCTTGAGGTCCCCATAAATGGCACGCAAGAGAGACGTTTTCCCTGATCCCGTGCGGCCGGTGAGATAGACCAACTGGCCCTTGCTTAGTTGGAGGGAAACCCCCTCCAGCACCACCCGATCCCCATAGGCCAGCTGCAGGTCCCGAACCTCCAACGCCCACACACTCATTTCCCTATCCAAGTGAGTTCCTGCGTCTCTGGCTTCCACTCCACCGCACAAACCCGCCCATACTCCAGCTGAGGAAAAAGGGTGGAAAGCTTGGACAGTAGCCCCGGCGGAAGCGAAGTGCGCTTCTCAGTGCGATCAGGCCGCACATAACACACCAGCGTAAAGTGCTCGTCCCGCACTTGCACATAGTCAGGGATGCCGGCCTGGCCTTTTATCTTTAGTAGGTAATAGCGCATAGTCAGCCCGTAGTAGCGCAGAGTCAGCCCAAAAGACGCCGTAGGATCCAGAGCTTACTTTGGTAGGGGGGGTAACGCAAGGGCAGGTCCAACCACGTAGGGGTCTTCAGCACCGACCGCGCATGGGAGAACGTCTCGAAGGAATACCAGCCATGGTAGCGCCCCAGCCCACTTTGTCGAAGGCCTCCAAAGGGAAGCCGAGAAGAGCCAATATGCAAGAGGGTATCATTGAGGCAAGCCCCACCGGAGGGCAAGCCTTCGAGGTAAAGGCGCTGCCGCTGCACCGACTCAGAAAAAACATATAGAGCCAAGGGCGGGGGCAGCCGCCGCACCTGCGCTATCGCTTCCTCAGGCTCGCGGAAAGGCAGCACCGGCAACAACGGCCCAAAAATCTCCTCTTCCAGCAGCTCCCCTTGCGGATTGCGCAGCACGGTGGGGCTAAGGTAGAGGGCCTCGGGGTCGGCATACCCGCCTAAGACGACTTGACCTTGGCTCATGAGCCGAAGCAACCGCTCATAGTGCGCCCGATGCACCAGCCGACCATAGTCGGCCGGCGGCCGAGAAAGGTCCCCATAAAAGCGCGTGAGGGCCTTCTCCAGCTCGGTGAGGAAGGCCTCCATCCGGCTTTCGTGCACCAGTACGTAATCCGGAGCGATGCAGGTTTGGCCGGCGTTGACCCACTTGCCCCAGGCGATGCGGCGCGCGGCTACAGGAAGGTTCGCATCCGCCTCGACGATAGCGGGCGATTTGCCGCCCAGTTCCAAGGTATAGGGAATGAGCCGGCGGGCGGCCGCTTCGGCTACTAAGCGCCCTACCCGCGTACTGCCCGTGAAGAAAATGTAGTCCCAATCCGCTTCTAAAAGGGCTGCGGCCACAGAAGCGTCGCCTTGCACCACCTGCACATATGCGGGCGGAAAAGTGGCCTGGATCAACTCAGCCACCGCCGCCGCCGTGGCCGGCGCAAACTCCGACGGCTTGAGCACCACGACATTTCCAGCGGCCAACGCCCCCACTAAAGGCAATAGCAGAAGCTGAAAAGGGTAGTTCCAGGGGCTCAGGATGAGCACCACCCCGCGCGGCTCGTACCGCACATACGTACGGCCAGGTAGCTGGGCCAGGCTGGGCCAAACCGCCTTCGGGCGAACCCACCGAGGCAATCGCCGCCGCACATACCGCAGCTCCTCCAGCACCAGCCCCACCTCGGTGGCGTAGCCTTCAAACTCCGACTTGCCCAGGTCGGCCCGTAGCGCCGCTAAAATCGCTTGCTCCCGCTGGCGAATCGACTCTTCCAGCGCTTCCAAATACCGCAACCGCACCTTCAGCGACCGCGTCACCCCCTCCTCAAAAAAAGCCCGCATCCCCTTGAGGTCTACCTCCTTCGCTAACTCCACCGTAGACATGCTCCAAAAATACGCTTTTTGGCTGCAGGTGGCCCAAGTAAGGGCCCCTCATAGGGTGGCCCCATATCGAAGCCGGCGCGGAGGCTGCCCCGACATGGATGAGAAAGCCGTGGAGGCAGCCAGGCCACACAGAACGCCTCATTACCCCAGCCAGGCCCCCTCCTAAGAATTCCTGCCGGTTCGCGCAGGGTTTTCGTGATCGAGGTGCCAGCGCAGGGGATTGGTGACGATGTATTCGCGGATGCGGTTCAGGGATCGTTCGTCGCGGATGATGTGTTCGTAGTAATTGGGTTGCCAGACGGGTGCGCCGGGTGTGCCCCGTAGGATGTTAATATGGCGGGTGGTGGCGGATTTGAACGACCGAACGATGGTGGGTATGGAACCGTGAACCGGTTTGCCGAATTGTTCAACGGTGGGGGTATGGGACGCCGTCCGTGGTGGTTGGGGCACGGCATGCCGTGCCCCAACATCATCGGGGGCCGCGTGATGGGCAATCACCAGGATGCCGTGAACAGGGTTGGGCATGATGATGAACGCATCCAATTGAACATGGGGGAAATGGTTCGGTATGTCCGTCCAACATCGTTGTGCGAGGTGAACTGCCTCGTTCAACCGCATCTGGCCCTCCACCACCTCGCCGAACAGACACGCGCGGTTCTGGGTGACGATGGTCACAAAATACGCCCCCGGCTGGGTGTAATCGTACCCCTTCAGGCGAATGCTGCGCCGATGGTGCCTCTCTGGGTCGTAGGGCATGGCTATACGCTCCTTGCTTTCTCCAGCCGCGCACGGGCCAGCTCAAGGATCGCTATGGGTCAACGCCTCGGCTCGCATCGCTGTGTCTTGCTGTGCCACCTCATGCATTGCCAAGCCACATTTCCTCGTCGGGGTTTCTGCCCGTGCGATCGGGGTTCTCGCGGTCCAGATGCCAGCGCAGGGAATTGGTGGCGATGTATTCGCGGATGCGGTGCAGGGATCGTTCGTCGCGGATGATGTGTTCGTAATAATTGCGTTGCCAGACGGGCGCACCTGGCATGTCCCGTAGGGCATTGATCCGTTTGGTCGTGATGGATTTGAATTGGCCGATGATGGCGCCGATGGAACCTGACGCCGGCCCCCGCGGTGGGTCGGTGGGGGCGACGCGCCGCGTCGCCCCCACGCGATGGGCGACCCATCGGGTAGGGGCGACCCGACGGGTCGCCCCTACATCGTCATCGTCGTTGATAATCCAAATGATGCCATGCACGTGGTTGGGCATGACCACGAATTCATCCGGGAATAATTGGACTTCCTCGCGGATGTCCGCCGACCGAAACCATTCCTCCTTCACAACCCGCCCAAATTCGTTCAACCGCATCTGGCCCGCCACCACCTCGCCGAACAGACACGCGCGGTTCTGGGTGCAGATGGTGATGAAATATGCCCCCGCCTGCGCGTAATCGTATCCGGGCAGGCGAATGCTGCGCCGATGGTGCTTTTCCGGGTCGTAGGGCATATCACAATATTCTGTGCTTTTTTCCATCCGGATTTTGTCGTAGGGCGACGCGGTATTTGGTAGGGGCGACGCGCCGCGTCGCCCCTACACACTGCGGGCCTTCTCCAGCCGCGCGCGGACCAGGTTGATCACCGCCTCATAAACCGCCTCCCGCTCCCCCGCCGTCAACCCCAACACCTCAAACACCACCTCGTCCAACGCCCGACGGTCTGGGTCGGGTGGTTTTAGCAGTTTTCTGGGTTCTTTGTTGTAAACGCTGCTGAACACTTTTTCAAAATCCGAGCTCTCCCCCCTTGTAAGGAGGCAAGGTACTGCGTTGTAGTCAGAGACCATTAGACTGCGAGCGCCTTCACCCAAGCCAGCTCGATTGAAAATCTCAAAGAGTAAGCAGGCTATGGCCGAATTAAGATATATCAACTGCTCAAAAGACAACTGAGCAACATAAAGACGGCAATCTACTGGAAGCCCTATAGGATTGAAAAATACACCGGAGCTGTCGTTGGCTTCTTTCACAAACACCGCGTTGCCAACTTCCAGTCTAGCTTCCCACCACCTCTGCCTTCCCCGGCAGCTTGGGCGTTGGTGGTAGCCCCGGGCTTCGCCCCAGCGGATGTATTCCAGCGCAGCGCTGCCTTGCAGCTCGGATTTGTCGCGGTGGCACATGAAGATTTTGTAGCGCAAGTCCTCGGGCTTGATGAGGATTGAGCGGCATTCGCGCGGGCTTTTGATCACCGGCTTCAAGAACTCCGGTTCGATGCCCCACTGGCGGATTGCTTCGTCGTCGAGGTAGAAGAATTCGTTTGCGCCGGTCGTGAAGCCGCGACGAACTTCGGCGATGTCGCCGAGACGCACCAGCTTGCCTTTGCCTTTCTCAAGGATGGTGAAAAAGATTTCCGGGGCGCGGAGGTATTTGCCGCCTCATTTGTTGGCTTCGTAGCGGGCGGTCTTGATGAGCGGGCCGCGCGATTGCTTGGATTTGCTTGTCGTTTCTTCCTCGCCTTCCTCGCGGGCAAGCCCTTCCTCGAACAGCGCGCGCTGGGACTCGACGCAGATGCGCCAGCGGCCGGTGCGTTGGCGCTCGGTCGCCGCCTCCAGCGCCTTGAACGTCTCGGCGCTGAGCACGTCCTCAAACGGCACCTTGAACATCACAAAGCGGGCGGTTTTGTCCAGGCCGCTCTCGCGGCGGTCATCCGGCGGGGCGAGCAAGGCGATGATCGTGTTCACATCTGCTTGGGCAAAGGAACGCTTGCGCTCGTTGTCGAGGATGAACTTGACATGGCTGTGTTTGAGCAGAAACTCCTGCAAGTCCGCGCCGTAACCGACATCGAGCCAGGAGTTGGAGGTGATGAAGCAGAAGCTGCCCTGGGGGTTGAGCAGGGCCAGCCCATATAGGTAGAAGTAGACGTAGAGGTCGCTTTTGCCGTCGAGCTTGCGGAAAGCGGCTCGACCGGGCCTGTACTGGAAGAAGCGGGGCCAGGCGGCGGCCACCGACCGCTGGAGTTGGGCCTTGTAGGCTTTTTTCTGCTCTTTCCAGGCTTCGGAGTCTTCGCCGCCGAAGTCCTGGGGGTGGAGGCGGGGCGGAGCGATCCGCTCTTGGCGGACGTAAGGCGGGTTGCCGATGACGAGGTCAAAGCCCCGTTTGTCGCCCTCAAAGATTTCCACGAAGGCGATGTCCCAGACGAAGGGGACCTGCTGCGCGCGAAGGAGCGCTTCGCGCGCAGCGGTGAGGCGGGCCAGTTCGGCTTCTTTTTCTTCGCGCTGGGCGCGCAGCTGCTGGAGGCGGCGTTGGGGTGCAGCCCGATCGGTGGGGGCCTCCAGGCCCGGTAGGGTGCCTGGCTCGGCCGGCGCTTCGATCTGGCGGGTGATCGCAGCGATCTGGTTTTTTAGCGCGTGCTGCTTGTGGGCAAGGATGTCGCGGAAAAGATCGAGTTCTTCTTTTTTGATGTCGGTTTCGCGCAAACCTGGTTCGCCCTGGTAGAAGCGGAGTTTTTTGCCTTTGAGCTGGGTGAGGCGGCCTTTGAGCGGAGGGGGAAGGTCCAGAGGCGTGCGGTGGAGCCCGAAGTCTATGCCGCCGATCTGCTGCACGAGGCTATCGCCACAACGGACTTTGAAGGAGAGGTTAGGCAGCAGCGGGCGGAACTTGAGCTCCGCGGGTTGGAGTTCGGTTTCGACGACGAGTTGGAGCCAGAGGCGCAGTTCGGCCACGTGGACGGCCCAATCCATCACGTCCACGCCGTAGAGCTGCTCGCCGATGATGCGGCGCCGACGTTCGTAGGGGGTTTCTTCGCGGCCCAGCTGGGCATTGGCGCGCGCCTGAAGGTCGTCCAGGACAAGTAGCATGCCGACCAGGAAGGAACCGGAGCCACAAGCGGGGTCGCAGACGGTGAGGTCGCGCAGGTGCCGGTCGAGTTCGGGCCAGAGGTTGTGCGCGGCGAGCGCAGCGTCGGCGGCGTCTTTCTCGGCTGGTTCGTAGGCGAAGACGGCGTCGTAGAGAAGCGGTTTTTTGTCTGCGCCGAGCCGATGGGCCAGTGCGTCCACGAGCGCCAGGCGGCACATCAGGTCAATCTCGACCCGCGAAGTGTAGAAAATGCCGGCTGAGCCACGCTGGTCTTCTTCGACGAGGCCTTCGGAGGTGAGGTTGACCAGCGACTCATAGACTTTGCCGATCATTTCGGGGTCCACGGCGACTTCGATGTCCAGTGGGGTAGATTCGGCGATGGTGAAGTTGTAGCGTTCGAGGAAGCCGGGCCTGCTACCGTCGAAGGTGTCAAAGAGCGTGGCAAAGAACTCGTCGGGCAGCTTCACGCTGTAAGCCTCGTCGAGGGAGTTTCGGGCGAAGAGTCCGCCGTTGAGGTAGGGCGCCAGCTGGAACGCCGATCGAATCTCATCCGGAAAATGCCGGTATCCGCCGTGGAACTTGTTGTTGAAGGCCTCAAAGAACAAAACGGAAAGCCAGCGATCGAAGAAGGTATCGACCGGCTGGCGGGTCTCTTTGTAGGCGCGCCAGAAATCGGCGATAAAACGCGGGTTGCCGCCAAGCCAGCGCTTACGCTGGATGAAGTAGAGGAACATCAGGCGGTTGAGGAGTTGCAGGGCGTAATCGTGGGCCCAGACCTGGTCTTGAGAGGTTTTGTAGAGCCGCTGCTGCAGGTCGGCAAAGACCTTCTTATAACTCTCGAAGAACTCTTTCGTGACGGCTTCGACGTCGAAGGCGCGTTGGAGTTTTTCGGTGAGGGTGGGGAGAGGCGGCTGGCCGGTGGGTCCGAGCTCGTCGAGGCTGAAAGCCAGTTCGGCCAGGCGTTCGAGGGTGGTGCGAGCGGGGGAGCCGACTTCGTAAGGTAGGGTACGCAGTTCTGTTTTTCCATCGGAGCGCTGACGCGCCCAGGTGAAGGCGGCTTGCCGGGCCTCTTGGGTGACATAGCAGAGCAGGTGCTCGGCGTGAAGGGGCTTGAGCGCACGCTGCACTGCGCGGCGGGCTGTGAGGCCGGGAAGCCGATCCGATGGCCAGACAACGAGATAGACCGGCAAACCTGAAAGCTCCGCTACCGGCTGCAGGGTCAGCGGCGGGGCGTCCGACGCCTTCCTATATTCAATGGACCGCAAACCCTGCGGATGCCCCCAGTTCAGCACCTCACAAAATAGCTGCTTCAGCTGCGCGGGCGAAAGCCCCCCCTGGAGGCTTTTCTCAATCCGCTGGAGAAGCGAGCTCATAGGTCGGTATGGGATTGGTTTGGTAGAGTCAGTCCCATCGAGCAGAGGATTTGGGGTTCTGCGAAGGCTTGGGGGTCAGGGGTGGGTTCACAGAGGGCTTCGTCGGCTGCGTAGCGCAGCAACCGCTCCAGCAGCGCTTCATCGGGGATGCCCAGGCGCATCTGCCGGCTGAGGGCTTCTTTGGCTGCGCTCTTGAGGGGGTAGCGCCAGATCAGCTCGATCACGGTATCCAGTTTGTGCAAAGTTTCTGGTGAGGTGGCCTGAAGTTGAAGCTGGGATCGGTAGCGCTGGAGGCGGTCGTAGAGCTTGCGGCGCACGCTGCGCAGCGATCCGAGCTGGCCACCGAAGGCGATCTGCTCCTCCTTAGCCAGGGCCACGCAACGGGCGACGAGGTCGTGATGGTTCTCCGCGCGGGGAAGCGGCGGCGTGTCCGGGTCGCAGGCCGCTGCCCGAAAAAGGACAGACAAAGATTGGGAGACCAAGTGACCGTGTTCATCCACCCGCACAAGGGCGTCGGTCCCATCGGGATAGCGCAAGTAGGTAATGACCCCTGGGGGATGCTGAACCGGATCCGCAGCCGAGGGGAGAGATCGGGTAGCCGAAATGATAGGTGGAAGCTCCGCCGCCGCCTTCCGATCCGCTTCTGAGGCGCTGTTCCAGACCTGGAGCGCCAGACTGGCCAGGTCAATGTCTTCGTCGGATTGGTCGTCGTCGAGCGTGCCGGCTTTTTCAGTATACAGGTCGCGCAGCTTGTTGGCCGCCTCCTCGCCGAAAAAGGTTTCGTCGGTGCCGAGGACTTCTTGGTTGGCCTGCAAGCGTTCAAACAGCCGCTTGCGCAAGCGGATGATGCGTTCGACGCCCTCGGCGGGTAGGAACGAGTAGACCAAGATGGTATCGTGCTGCTGGCCGATGCGGTCCACGCGGCCGGCGCGTTGGATGAGGCGAATGATCGCCCAAGGTAGGTCGTAGTTCACGATGATGTGGGCGTCTTGCAGGTTCTGACCCTCAGCAAGGACATCGGTGGCAATCAGGATGCGAAGCTCCGCTTCGCCAGCTTGGAGACCGCCGTTAGAGCGGGGACTGAAGCGCCGCGCCAGGGCTACCGGATCCTGGGTTTGGCTGGTCACGACGGCCAGGTCGCGGATCCCCCGAGCCACCAGCTGCCGCTCCAGATACTGGGCGGTGTCGGCAAACTGGGTGAAGATGAGGACCTTGTCACGCGGGTGAGTGTGGGTCAAGAGCTTTTCTAAGGCGGCGAGTTTGGCGTCGTTGGAGGGGTTCCATTCCCCTATGCTTTCAAGCAGCGCCATCAACGCTTTAGCGTCGGCTTCGAGGTCTTGCTTGAGCTGGGGGCGAAAGAACTTGGGGTCAATCCAAGTGAAGGGGGGACGCCAGGTTGGGCCGGCAAAGGTCTCATAGAGGACGGCGGCGCGTGATCGGAAGGCCTCCCAAAGGTCGGTATCCGGGATCCCGAGGTCGAGCGAGGCCCCCGCGTCCTCCTGAACCCCTTCGTCTCTGTCGCTCACCGCCGTATCCAGCAGCGCAGCCTCCTGCGTGCCCAGGGGAATAGGGAGGCTATGTTCGAGGGCGTGGAGCACCACCAAGTTGCGTAGGATGTGACGACGCACGGAGACCAAAAAGCTATAGCCGCTTGATTCGAGCCGCTTGAAGAGGTTCGTGCGGCAAAATCCGATGAGGCGGCGGCCGGCGCGATTGAGGTTATCGAGGAGGCGCTTTTCGGCGCCCACCGCTAAGCTGTCGGCCTGGGCCACCAAGTACTGCGCCAGCCCGTAACGGGGCAATCTAAGGCGTTCAATCACCTGCACCACTTCGTCGCGAAAGAGCCGCGCATACTGATCGGAAGGGTCCCCCTCTCGAATAGGAAATGTTAACCGCTTGGCCAGACGCTGAGGAAAGTATTGAGGAGCGCCGTGGAGGAGGACATAGTAACGCCGCTTTTGCGGGTCGAACTGGGCATAGTGCCGCAGGATAAACTGGCGTGTGCGCCGCACCAGAAAGAGGCGCATCAGGTCCCGCCAGTCCTCCGGGTAGGGGCTTTGCTCAAAGGCGCGCAACGAATGCGGCGAAGTTTGAAACTGCGCAATAAAGTCCCGTTCGTTTTTTCCGTTCTTGGCCCACTCTTGGAAGAACCGTTCGGGTCGAATGTGCAGGTCTTGGTTTTCGTCCAGAAAGAGCCGGAGTTGGTTAGCCAGGTCGGTAAAGTGCTTATTGTAGGGGGTAGCGGTCAGGAGTAGCACGCGGGGCCCATGGAGTTGGATATAAGTACGCAGGGCACGATACCGCTTGCTTTCACGGTTGCGCAGGTTGTGGCTTTCGTCTATTACGAGCAGGCGGTAGCGGGGTGCGTCCGAGCGGTCGAGGACTTCAATGAGCTTGCCGATCGATAAGACACGGCCGTTGATTTCGTAGGTCTCGAGATATCGTTTCCACATGGGCGCGAGTTTGGGCGGGCAAACGACCAGTGTGTTGCTCTGGTCGTCCTCCTGAAAGATGCGGGCGACGGCGGTGGCCATGAGGGTTTTGCCCAGCCCCACCACATCCCCCAGCAAGACCCCCCCTCGGCGATAGAGGTAGTGGACGGCCAGCGATACGGCTCGCTCCTGAAAGTCCAGGAGCGGAGTACCTTTTTGGCTGAAGATGCGGGGCAAGCGGAAGGCGCGTTCGCCTTCGCGGGCCTCTTCCGAGAGGTGGTAGGCGATCTTGAGGTAGACCCAATAGGGCCGTACCGGATCGGTGCGTGCCCAACTGTGCTCAATCAGCTCAGCCAGCGTGTCGGTAAAGTCTATCGCCAGCGGGTCTGACCAGCGTTCGTCAAACCAGGCTTGCAGTTTGGCGGCAGCGTCTTGCTCGACGACATCTACGTTCAACTCGCCCTGCTGGGAAAGCCCAGCCAGGGTAAGATTGCTGCTGCCGACAAAGCCGATGAGGGGAGTGATGGGATCGTTGCGGCGAACCAGGTACAGCTTGGCATGCAGAGGATACCGCAGAAAGGCTTTGAGAAAGACTTTTCTGGCGCGCAGTTGAGCAGCCAACTGGCGGAGGGTTTTTTCGGCTTGGTGGGTGGGCACGCCTACCTCGAGTTGCTGTTTGAAGCTTTCGGTGAAGCGGCGCTGGAGTTGGGCGCGGGTAGGGCCGTCTATCGCCTGATCGGGGCGGTGCAAGCTGGCCAGCGCTTTCATTTCTTCTTCGGGGGGGCGGTGCATGCCCACCAGCACACGACAGGCCTTCTCTTCTGTGCCTCCTGGCAGCGCCTCTACCCAATCCGCTAAGCGATCCCAGCCGCGCAGGTTGAGGTAGCCCACGCAGAAGGCAGCGGCTACCGCCTGGCGATCAAACGCCCTCCGCAGCCCCTCCCAGAGCGGCTGCTCAATGTTATCGTAAATGGTAGGCATAGTCACAAAAGGGCATTAGACAGAAAGGCCGCTGAGAGGTACCCCCTTCGCTAACCCACACGCCCTCCATAGCTAAGAAAAGTTTCTTTGCCAGGAGGGGTAAATGCGAGAGGTTCTCTTTCCTGTTTGGGGGTGGTGCTCCAACCGCACGAGCAAGTAAGCATCCAGGTGTTCTTTGAGCTCTTCGCGGTGGGTGATCACGCCGATAGCCCGACCTTCCCGGGCCAGCTGGCGCAGGGTACTCACCACCTGGCTCAAAGCATCCGGGTCGAGCGAACCGAAGCCCTCGTCAATCAGAAGGAAGCTGCGCTGATTCTTTTGGCCCAAGCGGGCCGCCACTCGATCCGAAAGCGCCAACGCGAGCGCCAACGAAGCTTGAAAAGTCTGCCCCCCAGATAGCGTTTTGACAGAACGAGGTACATACTCCTGCCCCACATAATCCACCACTTCGATCTGTAGACTTCTGCCTTTTGGCTCCTCTGCCGCAGTAGATCTGAAGCCGGGGTCTTTCTCAGAGCGTTCCCCCTCCTTGGACTCCTCCTTCTCCAGCTGAAGCTCCCATAGGCCGCCATTCCACTGGCGAAGGTACTGATTAGCCACCGCAAGAATCCGCCTCACATATTGCCGCAACACAAACTGCATGAACTTCTTCCCTCTGAAAAGCTTAAGCAGATCGTCCAGGTGTTGATAGCGCTTTTCAAGCTGGCTAAGTTGGGCCTGCACTCTTTCCAGCTCCTCTCGATCTTTGACGAGTTGCCTTAGCCCCTCCTCCCGCTGGCCTTGCTCAAGAAGTATCTTCTCCTCCCTTGCCTTCAAGTTCTTGTACTCGGTTTCTTTCTCCGTATGCAAGTCGGGATCATAGCCCTGTGCGCTCGAGGCCAGGTCTTTTTCTTGATCCTGGAGAAGTTGGAGCCGCTGAAAGAACTCCTCGATCTCTTTCTTTTCTTTCTCCCAATCTACCTGAGGCTCGTAAAACTGACGCGCCTCTGATAGGTCGAGCCCCTTGTTCTGGATCGCCCGCTCAAGCTTTTGAGTCACTTCAGCAAGCTGGGCCTTAAACCTTTCGAGGTTCTCTTGCGAAGCCTGGCACTTGGCTTCCAGTTGCCTAAGCTCATTCTCTTTCTCTTTAGCCTGCTGCTGGAGCCGATAGTACTGCTCGATTTGACCTAAAATTCTTTCATTCTCCTCCTGCCTCCTTTTTATCTCCTCATCAGACCAGTTCTCTCCACCTGTAGGGATCTGTTGGGCCAGCCCACTTCTCCGGCCCTGCAGTTCAGCTACCCTCGCCCTAAGAGAACTCAGCTCTTCCCGAACTTTGCTGATAGCCTCGTGTTTTTTGTCCTGTTCTTCTTTGTTCCTATTGATCGAGGCCTCTATCTCCGCTACTTGCGCCTCTAACTTTTCCTTCTTGACTCGAAGTTCTTTATAAAGTCCTGGCTGGGGTGAGCAGGAGAAAGATTCTCGGAGTTGTTCCTCTATCTTATTGAGCTTTTTTATGCATTCTTCCATATCTGATCGGATAATGCGGTACTCGTATTCAATAGATTGGATCTTAGCCAGGTACTTATCTTTCAGATGGCGGATTTTGTCGATTGCTTCGTTTAGTTCTTTCTCACGGGCAGCGTCTGAAGAAAGGGAGGAGGCTGGTTCGGGGTGTTCCCGAGAGCCGCATACGGGGCAGGGTTGTCCAGGGCGGAGTGTGGCGGCCAGGTTGTAAGCCCAGGTAGCGTGCGTGAAACGGGCTCTTTCGTTTTCCAGGGCCTTGTGCAGAGCCTCTTCCAAACCTACGAGGGTTTCTTTCCAGACCTCGCTGGACGCCTCACAGGCAGGCACCTGCACATTTGCCTCTTGGCAAAACTTGACCAGCGGCTGAAAGCCCTCCCACAACTGCTTACACTGGGACTGGAGCTGCTGGGACTGATGCTCAGATTTCTTTTCGGCCTGGTCTACTCTTGCCTTCTGGTCCTCCCACTCTTTGCAGGCCACGAGCAAGTCCATAGAAAGCTGGCTGAGTTCGCCCCTGACCTCCTTGAGCTGCTCCTGGAGCTGGCTCTCTCCTCGCTTTAGGGCCTCGAACTCTCTGCTGAGCTCTTTCAGTTTTTCTCGTTTATCTTCAATATCTTTCTCTTCTTTTTGCATCTCCTTCACGACATCTCGATAATCAAGAAGGGATTTGATCTGCTGTTGGAGGCGCTCATATTTACTTTTCTCTTCGTAAAGGGGCTCGAGGTCTTTGACTCTTTTGAAGAGCGGCTCGGACTCCGATCGAAGGGACTCAAGCTCACTGTTTAGCTTCTTGACCTCATTGCTTGCCGCTCCGAGTAGCCGCTGGTACTCTCTCTCCTGAGTAAAAAGCTCTCTTATCTCTCCTTGTAGCTGATAGAACTTCTCCAGCCGGTTTTTGCGCTTTTCAAACTCCTCTCGCCGGGCCTGAAGCTTCTTCAGATCCTGCCTGACCTGATTAAGTTTTTGCCAGTCTTGCCGCTTGATGGCCATCTCATCCAGCTGCTGCTTCAACTGATTCAGCTGATGCTCTACCTTTTGTTTTTGCTCTTTGATTTTCTCAATCTCCTTCCTGATCTCAGCCTCGCGTTGGGGATTAGTCTTTTCCTCCAGTTCTTTCTTTCGCTGTTCGAGCTGGCTTTTCTGTCCTCCCGCTTCGGATCGCAGGCTTTCAATGGTACTGCTCAGATCCAAGTGCTGGAGTTTGAGGAGCGAAGCTAAGATGTCGGAGCGGTCTTTTGGGGTGGCGTGTAAGAACTCCTGGAAACGCCCTTGCTCCAGGAGAAAAGTCTGGGTAAAATGTTGGTAGCTCATGCCCAGCAGCTCAGCTACCTTGTTGGGGATAGCGTCGCCCGAAGCCAGAGGTTGGTCCGAATCGCCTTGGTACAGAATATGTTGGGACCGACCATTGGACTGATACTGATAGCGGAGGCGGTAACGTTGATTGCCCAGGGTAAACTCCAGCTCGATATGCCCATTATGCTCCTGCCGCCCGTTAGTCCGATTCAGAACGCTGGAGGGACTGCGTTCGGTACGAGCGGACTTCTTGAAGAGCGCAATCAGCAGGCAATCTAATAGCGCCGACTTGCCGGCCCCTGTAGGCCCCAGAATGCCAAAAAAACCGGCCTCCATCAGCTTGTCAAAGTCCACCTCCACGGGTTCTCGATAGGAAAAAAAGCCACTAACCTTCATTTTATGCAGCCTCAGCATAGCTATTGGATGTTGGATGAGTCTTTCTCTTTGGCTTTTTGAAGCACTTCCTCAAAGATATCCAGGATCTCCTGTGAGGGTGCGGTGCCTTTGTGAACCCGATAAAACGCCTCAAAGAGTTGTTTCAAGTCCAGATCGTCGGATTGAGCGAGGAGTTCGGCATCGGGCGCTTCACCTGAGAAGGACAACCGCTCCAAGCGAAAATACACCAGCCGAGGAGCCTGCGCTTCCAGTCTTTGGCGCAGATCAAGCGGCGGAGCCTGGGAACCCCTCCAGATTAACTGTAAGTAATCGCCCGCATATTGGGTACAGTATTGCTTAGCCTCGTCTTCGGACCCTACCGAGATGGAGCGCAAAGCCAAGCCACCTTGTAAGCCTCCCTTTTCGGGCAGTCGTGAAACCTGGGCCGGCCCGCAGCGAGGCACCTCTACCAAAAGCGCTTTTTTCTCAAAGCAGGTATCTCCAAACGAGTACTGAAGCAAACTGCCGGCGTAGGCTATAGGATAGGGTCGTTCACGGAGTATCGCAGGGGAGTGAATATGGCCTAAAGCCGCATAAGCGAGCCCTTCAGGAAAAGCCTCCATCGAAATGGCCTCTTGCCCTCCTAAGGCGAGAGGACGCTCTTCAAGGTCCTCTTCGAGGCGCGAGGATTCAGCCGAGCCCCCCTGTCCAGACGAAACTGTGTAATCTACATAAGGGTGAGCCAAGAGTATGCAAGGCAAGTCGGAAGTAGCTTTTTTGAGCGCGTCGTCCCAGCGCTTTTTCCAGAAGGCGGAAGCCGTCTCCTCCCCCTCTCGGCGGTAAGGAGGAAGGTAAGGCGCCAACAAAAACTGACAACCAAACGGCCATTTGGAGCTGGAGAGTTTTATTAGGCCGTCTGCGATCACGCGGAGCTCAAAGCCGGCTCCGAAGGAACCCTCGAACTGGTGGCGGGGCTGAAAGGGATCCCCGACCAGCAGGATACCTAAGGGCGCGCCCCAAGTAGCGAGCGCATCGAGGAGTTCAGCCGAGTCGTGATTGCCGGCGATTACGAGAACGGGCCGCTCCCCTCCCTTCGACAACTGGAGGAGCCCCTCTGTGAAGAGGCGCTTAGCCTCCGGAGAGGGATTGCGCGAGTCAAAGACATCACCCGCTACCAGTACGGCCTGCACTTGGTGCTCCTCGGCTAACCTTACCAGATGCTTCAACACGCGCTCTTGCTCTTCCAGCCGAGAGAAGCGATCCAACTTCTTGCCCAAGTGCCAGTCGGCCGTATGCAGGAAACGAAGGGTCTGGCTCATCCTGAGAAGTATACGCCAAAGTTCAGGAAAAGTTGCAGGAGGGGGCGTAGCTTTGTGGGATGCAGGAACTGGCGGAGGAGATTAGCGGGTGTCGGCGGTGTGATCGGCTGGTGGCGTATCGAGAAGCGGTGGGGTGGCATCCGCCACGGCGGTTTAGGGGGTGGACATACTGGTCGCGAGGAGTGGCGGGGTTTGGAGACCCGCAAGCGCGAGTGTGGGTGATCGGGTTAGCGCCAGCGGCCCATGGCGCCAACCGCACCGGACGGATGTTTACCGGCGACAGTTCAGGCGATTGGCTCTACCGAGCCTTATATGAGACAGGCTTTGCCAACCAGCCCACGAGCTTACACAGAGAGGATGGGCTAACCCTGCAAGGGGTGTTTATTTCGGCGGCGGTGCGGTGTGCGCCCCCCGCCAATCGCCCCCTCCCTACCGAACTGGCTGCCTGCTTCTCCTACCTCCAAGCCGAATGGGCTCTTCTGCGCCAGCATGTGCGCGTGATGGTGCCCTTAGGGCATATCGCATATATGCAAGTGCAGCGGCTTTTGGGCCAAAAGGGACCGCCCTTTGGGCATGGGAAAGAATGGCAGTTCTCCCCTACCCTCACCGTAGTGATTTCCTACCACCCCAGCCAGCAAAACACCCGCACCGGCCGGCTCCCGTGGGAAGCCTGGAAAGGGATTTTTATGCGGGTACGGCAGCTCCTCACAGAAGAGGAGGCCCCTTCTTGAGGAAGGAACGGCGATGTAGAGGTGAAGGCCCCCAGCGTTGGAGCGCTTCCCAATGCGGCCGCGTGGGGTAGCCTTTATTGTGCTCCCACTGGTAGTAGGGGTACTCCTGGGCCAGTAGGGTCATCAGCTGGTCTCGCAGCACCTTGGCCACTACAGAGGCGGCGGCGATTTCGGGGAAACGCTCGTCCCCTTTCACGCAGGCTTCTATGGGAAAAGGAGAGGCAGGCCGGTGGGGGCCGTCCACCCGTACCAGGTCGGGCTGGAGGGGGAGGCTTTCCAGGGCTTCCTGCATGGCCAGGAGGGTAGCCCGAAGGATGTTGTGGCGGTCTATCTCGGCGGGACCTTGCATGCCCACCCCTATGGCCAGCGCCTTTTCAAGGAGGAGGGGATAAAGCTGACGGCGCTGCGGCGGACGAAGGCTTTTACTGTCTCGCAGTAGCGGAGGCTCGAAGTTCGGCGGAAGGAGGATCGCCACAGCCACCACCGGTCCAGCCAGGCAGCCGCGTCCCACTTCGTCTACGCCGGCAATCAAGCGGGCTGCCATTGGGTCCAAGTACCTGGGAGGGTTCCCCACAACCTTTCGCGCCAGCGGCTAAGCGCGCTGGCCGGACCTGGCGCCGCCCCTTCGGCCAAAAAGAGTTCTACCGATCGGAGCACCGTCCAAGCGGTAAATACGTAAGCTTGAGGGGTACGCAAGAGGAGGGCTTCTGGGGCTTCGGCTGCGGCGGCCAAGACGAAACTTTCGGCGGCCAGGTGCATGCGACGGGCCAGGGCGGCGCGACGGTTGCGCACCCACCAGAGTAAACTTTCGGCAAAGGGCTGCCAAGCAAAGACGCGCTCCAGCAGAGATCGCCACCGGGCATAACGAAGGGGTAAAGCCACCCAGGTAGCCAGGTGCTTGAGGTCAGGGTTCCAAGCAGGGAAGGTGATCAGCTCCGCCAACGTAGCGGAGAAGAAGGAGATTTCACGGCCTTGGAGGATTTGGCGTACCTCTTGGAAGGGGATAGGGTGCAGTTGGCCGGCCTGCCACTGGTAGTAGCCGTGGAGGAGCATAGTGAGGGCGGACTGGACAGTACCGGCAGAAAAGCCCCCTTGTGCATAGATGTAAAGGTGCAAACTACGGGCCTGGGGATAGCGCTGGCGCAAGAAGTAGAGGGCCGCTTCGCCGGCCACAGTATCGAAGCCAGCCGCCGTGATGAGTGGTACAGAAGCCCCCTGCGCGTACAACCGCTGGAAGGTTCGCCATTCGCCACAAATGTCTAAGTAAGCGATGCCGTGCTGGTTGCACCAACTGACCCAAGGCAGAGCGGTGATTTCGTAAGGGCCAGCCAAGTTGACCACGAGGCGAGGCAGCTCGGAGAAGGAGATCGTAGGCAGTTCAGCCAGAGAGAAGGCCTGGTAAGGGCAACCGTAAGTTTGGCTGAGGAGATCGAGCTGGGAGGCGTCCCGACCCGCCAAGAGGGGCGGAGGCAGCTGAGGGAAGGCCTTTTGCCAGATGGAGAGCACTAAGCGGCCCGTGGTACCGTTAGCGCCGTAGATCAGCCACATAGGACTCCAGGTCGGAGAGGGAAAAGTGCAAAAAGAGCTTTTTGGGCGTTTCAGTGCGGAAGAAGGTATGCTGGTCGGATTGGGGGACGCCCAGCAAGCGCCGCCAGTTCTGTAGGGCACGCAGGAAGGCATTCAGTTGAGCTACTTGATGGGCGGTGGGGCGGTAGGTTCCGGCCAGGAGCCGCCAAGGAGGAGGAGGCACCCAGCCAGCCCAGTTTTCTAAAGGTTCACCTTGGGGGAGGAAGCCGTAGAGAGCTTGAAAAGTGGGAGGGTGATACAAAAAAGCTTCGATGCCCCATTCGGGGCCGTAGGCCAAGCCGACGGGCCAGTAAGTAAGGTGGAAGCTCACCCGAGGGGGGGCCGGCTGGCTACGCAGCTCCCACAGAAAAAGTTCCACCTCCTCGAAAACGGCGCCGGTTTGGGGATTGACGGGATCCACAAGGAGGAGGGGGGCCGTCACGGGCTGGGGGCCAGTTACCCTGACCGTTTCGGGAGGCAGAGGCGGCTCAAGGGGTTCCCACCTGCTGAGAGTAGGCATAGACAGCGGGCCTTCCAATCGAGAGGTAATCTATGGCGGCTTTTTGGACTTCGCCCAGGTCGTAGAGGTTACGCCCGTCGAAGACCACAGGGGTGCGCAGGAGCGAGCGAAGTTTGGACCAGTCGGGCTGGCGAAACTCCGCCCATTCCGTCAAGATGAGGAGCCCATCGGCGCCTTCGAGTGCGTCGTAAGGGTTTTTAGCGTAGTACACGGGCCAATCGGGCCGGGCTTTTTGGAGGGAAGGCAAGGCTACCGGATCGAAGGCTCGTACGACCACGCCCGAGTCGAGGAGCCAGGCAATAAGGTCCAAGGCAGGGGCTTCTCGGATGTCGTCGGTGTCGGGCTTGAAAGAAACGCCCCACACGGCTAAGGTGCGGCCTCGGAGCGTGCCGCGGTAATAGCTTTGGACCTTTTCCCAAAAGAACTGGCGCTGTTGAGCGTTGATGAGGATAGTGGCTTCTACCAGCTGGAGGGTCAGGCCATGCTGGCGGGCGGTGGCGGCCAGCGCCTGGGTGTCTTTAGGGAAGCAAGACCCCCCATACCCTACCCCAGCAAAGAGATACCGCCGACCAATGCGGCTGTCTGCGCCCATGCCCAGCCGCACATAGTCGATGTTGGCTCCTACCTTCTCGCACAAGCGCGCCAGTTCATTCATGAAGCTAATGCGCATTGCCAAAAAGGCGTTGGAGGCGTATTTGGTGAGTTCGGCGCTTTCCCAGTCCATGAGGTAGATGGGGTTACCCTGGCGCGTGTAGGGCAAGTAAAGCTGGCGGAGCTTCTCGGCCACGTGAGGGTCAGGCGTACCAATCACGACGCGGTCCGGCTTGAGGAAATCCTCTACGGCAAAGCCCTCCCGCAAAAACTCCGGATTTGAAGCCACTCGGACCCAGCCAGGCAGCTTCTCGTCGAAAAAGCGCTGGAGAGACCGAGCTGTGCCCACCGGCACCGTGCTTTTGGTGACGACGATGCGCAAGGCTTGGCCATTGAGGGGATGCCGGGCAAAGGCTTGTACCAGACTTTCGGCGGCGGCATAGACAAAAGACAGGTCGGCTTCGCCTGCAGAGCCAGGCGGAGTAGGCAGCGCCAGAAAAACCAGCTCCGCTTGCCTAACCGCTTCGTAGAGGTCGGTGGTGAAGGACAAACGCCCCTCCCGCAGGTTGCGAGCCAAAAGGCGATCCAAGCCAGGCTCATAGATAGGCGATTGACCCGCTCGAAGGCGCGCCACTTTTTCCGCATCGATGTCGTACCCCACGACGGTATTGCCTGTTTCGGCCAAACCGGTGGCGGTCACCAACCCTACATACCCTACCCCAATCACAACTATCTGCATACCGTACCTTTGCACAAAAGTACAAGCTTGTGCACTGGGTAGTGGGCCTTTTCTCTGTCCTCTGGGCGCAAAAGAGCATCCGGGATTCGGTGATTGGCTTTTTTGCGCCGAGCGTAGCGTATGGGGGCTACGCGCCCGCGCAGGACCTGGCCCAGCGCTTCGGGTGGACGCATGTACTGGGCGGCGAAGCCCTCTATAAAAGCCGATGGAACCTTTACATAGCCGTGCAAGGCGGAGGCCTGGCCGGCGACCAGGTCAAAGAACCCCACCTCCTGCAAGGGCTCAACCTCACAAGCCTCGAACAAGCCGGCCTGTGGGCTTTCGTAGATGAAAATGGCCGTATCTTCACCCCCAACCTACGCCAGCGCGGCTGGACGGCTTCGTTCCGAATCGGCTACGTCGTCTCTGCGCTTCGCTTGCCTAAGCAAAACCCCAACTGCGGCCCCTTCATAGAAGTCGGCGTAGGCTACCTCACTCACCGCATCCTCATAGATAAAGCCCGCAGCGAACGGCTGCCTCTGCTGGAAGGCCAGTACCTCAAAGGACTCGATCGGCTCACGGCAGGTTGGGGCCTGACCGAAGCCATAGGCTATCGTTTCTATGGCAACCGAGGCCTCATCAACTTCTTCGTAGCCGTGGAAGCGGCCCAGTTTTTCACCCGCAGCTTGCGGGGCTATCTGTATGACCAAGGCGTGCGGGACACTAAGCAGCGTCGGGATTTCTGGCAGGGGATTCGGATAGGGTGGAGCCTGCCGCTTTATGAAAAAGCCCCCGCTGAATGAGGGCCTGGCGAGCTTTGTATACCGCAGCCCTCCTGCTTGCGCTGGGGGGGCTGTACTTTTTACAGTTTTTTTGGCCTAAGCTCAAGCTTTGGTGGCGCGCCCGTGCCACTTCACCTCCGCTTATGCCGATAGATCGACCGGTGCTGTGGATGCATTGCGCATCGGTGGGGGAGTTTGAACAAGGTCGCCCCGTCCTGGAGTACCTGATCCAAAAGTTTCCTCATCGGCCGTACGTGGTGGTAACTTTCTTTTCCCCCTCGGGTTGGAAGCGGTATCAGCAGAGCTATCCGTTTGCCGACTGGATTGGACCGGCCCCCACAGACCTACCTTGGATTGTGCGCCGGTGGATCGAAGCTATTCACCCCACCGCCGTCTTTTACGTCAAGTACGACCTGTGGCCCAACCTGGTAAGCGAACTGGCTCGGGTCGGCTGCCCCCAATACCTCCTTGCTGCCCACGTGACCCCCCTGCAAGGCCTGCGTTGGTGGTGGCGGAAAAAACTTCTGCGATATATGGATCACCTTTTTGTGCAGACGGCGGCCGACCAAACTCGCCTCAGCACCGAAGGCTTTACCCAGGTGACCTTAGCCGGAGATAGTCGAGTCTTGCGCGTGCGCGAGCTGGCAGAAAACTGGCTACCTGTGTCGGGCATGGCAGAATGGCTCGGAAACCACTTCTGCATCGTAGCCGGCAGCGTATGGGAGGCGGACGTGCGCTTTCTGGCTCAGGCCTACGCCCACCTGCGAGGCCAACAGACTCGCTGGATCGTCGTCCCTCATGAGGTTTCCCCTAAGCAGGTAGAGACTTTGCGCAGGCTCTGGCCCGTACCCACTTCCCTCTATACCGAGCCGGAATGGAACCCCAGCCGAGATACCCTCTTCGTAGACACTACGGGCCTCTTAGCTTACCTGTATGCCTACGCCCACGTGGCTTGGATAGGAGGGGGCTTCGGCAAAGGCATCCACAATATTTTGGAAGCTGTAGCATACGGAAAGCCCGTATTTTTTGGACCCAAATACCATGAGTTTCCCGAAGCAGAGGAGCTTATAAAACTCAAAGTCGCAGAAAGCTGCCAATACGCGGTAGGATTTTCTAATGCAGTCAAAAGCTTTGTAAAAAATAAGCATCGTTTGCAGATCATTAGCGAGAAAGCAAGGTCCTACCTCGATAGCAAGCCCCACACACCCAAGATTGTGGCGGATGTGCTGAAAGAAAAGTCCTGGATGAAGGCCTTGTACCAGTCCATGTAAGTCCTACAAAAAAGTGCGGTAAAAGACGTACCTTCGCAGGGATGTACGCTTCAGTGCAGGTTGGTGCGGCGACTACGACTCGCCGCCGAATCGGAAAAGTAGCCGTTTTAGGGGCCGGGGTGATGGGTTCGCAGATTGCCCTGCATTTTGCGGGCGTAGGGTATCCGGTGCTGCTTTTAGACATTGCGCCCCAGGAGCTGACCCCCGAAGAACGCGCAAAAGGCCTATTGCTGACCTCCCCCGAAGTGCGTAACCGGATCGTGCGCAGCCTTTTTGATCGAGCTCTCAAACTTTCGCCTTCTCCCCTGTACGAAAGTGGGGTAGTCCAGCGCATCCAACTGGGGAACTTCGCTGATGACCTACCTAAAATCGCTCAGGTTGACTGGATCGTCGAAGTCGTCGTCGAAGACCTCACCATCAAACGCCAGCTTTACGAAGAGGTCGAAAAATACCGGCGCCCCGGAACCCTCATTACCACCAATACATCGGGGATTCCCATTCGATATTTGGCGGAGGGCCGTTCAGAAGACTTTCGCCGGCACTTTGCAGGCACGCATTTCTTCAACCCGCCTCGCTACCTGCCTTTGCTCGAAATCATCCCTGGGCCAGATACAGCCCCTGAAGTGATTCAGTTTCTCATGGACTTTGGGCAGGTGCACCTGGGCAAGCAAACCGTGCTCTGTAAGGATACGCCGGCTTTCATTGCCAACCGCGTAGGGGTATTTGCGCTAATGCACCTTTTGCATGCGCTGCCCCGCTACGGCCTCTCGGTCGAAGAGGTAGACAAGCTCACCGGCCCGGTTATCGGCCATCCGAAGTCGGCTACCTTCCGCACGGCGGACGTCGTCGGATTGGATACCTTGGCTAAAGTCGCCCAAGGTCTCTACGAAAACTGCCCCCACGACGAAGCCCGCGAAACCTTTCGGCTTCCAGACTACTTAGAAAAAATGCTCGACCGGGGTCTGCTGGGCGAAAAGGCCGGTAAAGGATTCTACCAGAAGATTCGGGCCAACGGCGGCAGCGAAATCTACAGCTTGGACCTTGCGACCCTGGAGTATCGCCCGCAGAAGAAGGTTCGTTCTCCCCTTTTGGAGCGGCTCAAAACCGAAGACAGCCTACCTGCGCGCCTACGACTGCTGGCCCATAGCGACGAACCCTACGCCCAGCTCCTGCAAGAAAACCTGGCCGCGCTCTTTGCCTACGTCTCGCATCGCATCCCAGAAATCGCCGATGAAATCTATCCCATTGACGAGGCGGTCCGCGCCGGTTTTGGCTGGCAGCTCGGACCCTTCGAAAAATGGGATGCCATCGGACTCGAAGCGGGCTTAGCTGTCCTTGAAAAATATGGTTTTTCCGCAGCCCCCTGGGTGAAACGCATGCAGGAAAAAGGCTTTTCCCGCTTCTACGAAGTGCGAAACGGCCGGCGCTGGGTCTACAGCCCCACCCAAGAAAACTACATCGAAGTACCTGGGCAGGATCGCTTCATTTTGTTAGACACGCTGCGCAGCGAAAAAGTCCTCTGGCAAAATAGCGGCGCTTCGCTCTTTGATTTAGGCGATGGTGTGCTCTGCCTGGAGTTCCACACCAAAATGAACACCATCGGCGCGGAAGTACTCGAAGCCCTAAACCGCGCCCTTGACATAGCCGAACGAAGCTATGAGGGCCTGGTGATCGGCAACCAAGGAGAACACTTTTCAGCCGGGGCCAACCTGGCTATGATTTTCATGTTGGCGGTGGAACAAGAATGGGATGAGCTGGACTTTGCCGTGCGGACCTTTCAGCGGACGGTGATGCGCATTCGGCACAGTGCGGTGCCAGTGGTGGTGGCCCCCCATGGCCTGACGCTGGGAGGAGGATGCGAAATGACCCTGCACGCCGATGGCGTCCAAGCCGCCGCCGAAACTTACATCGGCCTGGTGGAAGTGGGGGTAGGCCTCATCCCCGCTGGCGCCGGCACTAAAGAAATGGCCGCCCGCATCGCCGAACGCTACATAGACGGTGACGTAGAACTCAACTACTTCCGCGACATTTTGACCCTCATCGCTACAGCCAAAGTAGCCACTTCGGCTTTTGAAGCGGTGCAGATGGGCCTTTTGCGCCCGTACCAAACCCACATCTCCCTCAATCGGCAAAAGCAGCTGCGGGATGCCAAAGCCTACGTACTCCTGCTGGCCGAACAGGGTTATGTGCCTCCCCAGCCCCGCACGCAGATTCGAGTGCTGGGGCGCACCGCCTTAGGTGGCGTCGAAGCCTCCCTCTATCAAATGTGGCAGGGCGGCTATATCACCGAGTACGACCGCCACGTGACCCGCAAGCTGGCCTACGTGCTGGCCGGAGGTGACCTGACAGGCGTACAGTACGTGAGTGAATCCTACCTCCTGGACCTGGAGCGCGAAACCTTCCTCAGCCTGTGTGGCGAACGCAAAACCCTCGAACGCATCCAGCACACCCTCCAAACGGGCAAGCCCTTGCGCAACTAAGCCTCTTCCTGGCTCTGGTGGCGCCAGGTAAAGCGCAGACTCTCCTCATCGGCTCCTGCCAAGTAGAAGTACGGGAACCCCCTACCCCTGCCCAGCGGGTCTTGGTGCTCTTGCCCGGCTGGAACTACAGCCGTAAGGCCTGGTGTGAAAAGTCCTCGGTCTGTGAGGAAGCCCTAAAACGAGGGTATCGCCTCCTCCTCTTGGAGATGGGGAAAAGCCTCTACGCCTCCACGGTTTTTCCCGAGACGCACCCAGAGTGGCGGCACTATCCTACACTGCGTACGCTGCTGGACTCGGTTTTCCCTCATCTGGTTGAACGAAAGCTGCTCCTGCCCGGCAAAAGTTATGTGTTGGGGCTCTCCACGGGAGGACGAGGGGTGGTGATGATTTTGGCGCATACGGGTACGCTTTTTCGGGCGGGCGCGGCCCTCTCCGGGGATTTTGACCCCCATTTAGACCCTCGGGACCGGCTCCTGACGGGGTGGTATGGCCCTTACAGCACCCGATGGGACACCGTAGACAACCCCCTCCAACTCGCTACACGCATTGAAAGTCCCCTTTTTCTGGCGCACGGGGTAACCGACGCCGTCGTCCCTTACCAGCACACCCAACGTCTATACCAAGTCCTCCAGCAAGCTAAGCCCACCCTCCCCTGCGAGTTGCACTTAGACCCCCACGGCCAACACGACTTCGCCTTCTGGGACAAGTACGGACGCAAGGCTTTGGATTTTTTTGCGCGCTATGAGTGAAACCAACTTTTGGATTGCGCTGCTGGCGGTGGCTCTGAGTAGCCTACTGGGTGTAGTGGCGGTATTGGTGTTTTTCTGGCAGCGGGAAAACGCCGAACGGCGCCGTCTGATTACCCAGCAGATTGTGCAAACCACCCTACCTCTGCGCTTGCAAGCGCTCGAACGAGCCGCGCTCTTTCTGGAACGCAACGACCCCCATAACCTCCTGCCTCGTTTAGCCCCTCACACTTTTCAGCGCACTTCGGACCTGATTCAGGCCCTCTTTCAGATGGTGCAAGAAGAGTACCTCTACAACGCCGCCCAGCAAGTACACATGGGCCCCCAAGTGTGGATGGCGCTTCGGCAGGCTAAAAACACTTTGCTTGGCGTTCTGCAAGCCACCTTAGCCGAGCATAATCCCGCTCAGACCCCTCCCCTTCTGTGGGTGGAAAAGTTCAAGGAAAAGTGGCGCGCCCAAAGCCCGGATCCTTTTCAAGTAGCGACGGCTTACGTACACCGAGAAATGCAACGCCTCCTTGAAATCCCGTAGGTGCGTAAATTTGCCTGGTGAGCCTGTGGAAAAAAAACGGACAAGTGACCGGGCCGACCGAAAAGACCCTCTGCCTGCTGGGAGAAGGAAGCCAGACCAAAGGAGAGTTTTACACACCCGGCTCGCTGCGCATAGAAGGGTTTTTTAGGGGCACGCTTCGAGTAGAGGGGCGCCTGGTTATAGCGCCTACCGGCGAAGTGCAGGGGGAGATTCAAGCGGGACAAGTCCTAATCGCAGGCCGTTTTGAAGGGCGCCTCGTAGCGGAGGAGCTCTTAGAAGTGGCCGAAACAGGCCAGGTGAAAGGGGAGATTCGAGCTAAGCGCATGCAAACCGTCAGCGGTGCCACCATGCAGGTCCATTGTTGGGTAGGTGATCACCTCCCTGAGCCGGTCTCCCTTCCCCCCACTGAAACCGATCCGCGCTCCCCCCGCCCTCGCCGTGGGCACTAAACTGGGTTTCCGATCAGCGGTGGTGCTAAGCTGGGTAGGACTGGGCGGAATGGGGTGTTCTTCTTCTTCAGCGCCAGCGCCCCCTCCAGATTGGTTTGCTCAACGCAGCCGCCTCCCCCTCTACGAAGCCACCTCTTACCGGCTTAGCTGGATAGACACCGCTGGGCAAAAGGTCCTCTTGCGCGCTGCACGACTCCAACTGCACAAGCAAGGCGACTCGACCTGCTGGCGCCTTGCCGGGAACGTAGAACTCGTGCACTACGCCCCCAACGGAGATACGCTCCAAGTCCTTCGCTCCAGGCGGGGCGAGCTATGGCCTCAGCAAGGGTACTTCGTAGCTCAGGATTCGGTCACGGTACGCACCCAAGACGGGCTTTTTTTGGAGACGGACTATCTAATCTGGCGACAAGCTCAGCATCGGCTTGAAGCCCCCGGGTGGGTACGCCTTCAGACGCCGGAAGAAACTTTGACTGGACAAGGGCTGGAGTACCACACCGAGAAGCGCACGTATCGGCTGCGACGCACCCGAGGCCTCGTCCAAGCACCGCCTTTATGAGCTGGGTGGTCCTAACGATTTTGGCGCTCCTTTTGAGTGCCTGGAGCTCAGGCAGTGAAATGGCTTGGATCACCGCCAACCCCCTACAGTGGGAAACCTGGCGCAGCCATCACCCTCGTCGTTGGCGCATCGCCCGCTTTTTCCTGCAGCACCCCCGCCGGCTCCTGATTACGCTACTCTTGTCGAATAACCTGGCTTTGGTGCTCTTTTCCGCTGGCTTCAGCCACCTTCTCCCCCTGGAAGGCTTGGAGCCTGCAGAACGGTTTTGGGCGGAAACGCTCTTAGGCACGCTTATTCTCCTGGTGGGGGGGGAGTACCTTCCTAAGGGGCTTTTCCAGCGATGGCAACTGGCGCTCCTTCCGGCTGTGGTCCCCTTCACGGGGCTGGTGTACCTACTTTGTTCCCCTCTCGTCGAAACGGCCCACTGGCTCACTACGGCCCTCTTCCGCCTTTTGCGGGTAGAGGAAAAGCCGCTCCACAAACCGCTATCCCGCGAGGGCTTTGCCACCCTCCTGCAACACGCTGAGTCTGACTTCCAAGATGTTTTGACCCGTACTTTAGCTTTGAGTGAGACCCCCGTGCGTGAAATCATGGTTCCGCGCCAAGAAGTGGTAGCCCTCCCCCTCGATACGCCCATCCAGGAGCTACATCGCATTTTTGTCGAGACGGAGCTGTCGCGCGTTTTGGTTTACGCAGGGACGCCTGACCAGATTGTAGGGTATGTGTACGTGCGATCGCTTTTGCGTAGGCCTCGTTCTATCCAGGAAGTGTTGGAACCGGTGAGCTTTGTGCCTGAGACGATGCCGGCCACCCGCCTACTTGAAGAGCTGGTGAAAGAAAAGCGTTCATTGGCGGTGGTGGTAGATGCACGGGGGGGCATGGCCGGCCTGGTGACCACCGAAGACCTCGTTGAAGAAGTATTCGGCGACATCCAAGATGAATACGACGAACCGCAGTGGCTGGAGCGCATCCCCGAGCCCGGCGTGTACGAGTTCGACGCGCGGATCGAGATTGATTACCTCAACGAAAAGTACAGGCTGGACCTGCCGACGAAGGAAGCGGTCACCTTAGGCGGGCTGGCCTTGGCGCATTTGGGCCGCATTCCGCCGGTAGGTACCACCTGGGAAGCCTACGGGCTGCGCTGGGAAGTGATCGCCGCTACCCCCCAGCGCCTGCTAACTTTGCGCCTTCGCCAACTATGACCCACTACAAGACCCTTGACCCGGCGGCCCTAACGCTGCCAGAGTGGCACGCCTATTTGATTGGAAGTGTGATTCCTCGGCCTATTGCTTGGGTGACCACCGTGAACGCTGAAGGCCGCCCTAACCTGGCCCCCTTCAGCTACTTTGGCGCCTTTAGTAGCAAGCCCCCCGTGGTGGGCTTTTCTCCCAGCACCAGCGCCCGAACCGGTAAACCCAAAGACACCCACCGTAACCTCCAAGAAGTGCCCGAATGCGTCATTCATTTGGTGCCTTATGCGCTGGTAGCCCGCATGAACATCACCACCGGCGAATACGAGCCAGACATCAACGAAATCGAGAAAGCGGGGCTTCAGACTCTACCGGCCGAGGTAGTACGTCCGCCCCGCCTCGCCGGTACCCCCGTCCAGCTCGAAGGTAAAGTACGGCAAATCTTACCTTTAGGCGACAACCCCGGCGCAGGCCAACTCATTCTGGTAGACATTGTGCGGCTGCACCTCGACGAAGCCATCCTGGACGAGAAGGGCCTACCCGACCCCCGCAAAATGGATGTGGTCGCTCGACTGGGTGCCTTTTGGTATGCGCGCATCACCGCTGACCGGCTCTTTTGGATGAAACAGCCCCGCAATCCGGCAGACGTCCTGGCGTGGGACGAACTGCCAGAAGATATACGGACCAGTTCGGTGCTTACCGCCGCCGAAATCGGCCATCTCTTAGCCCATCGTCCGCCTGAGGCAGAGCAGCTGCGACGTTTACCTCGTCCGGCTGACCCCCTTACCCTACACCGTCAGATGCAAGCTTGCCTCCCTCACGACGCGCCCAAAGCCTGGCGTTTGTATGTGGAGGCGCTGCAGGCCAGCCAATAAGACGATTCGCCTACCTTTGCCCTATGCCCACGACGATTACGCCCTTGGCCGAACTGGGACCTGCTTTTGGGCTTTCCGCCCAAAATCCCGGCGCCACCACCGGCCGAGAAAGCTTCGCCTACGAGGGGTCGCCCTTGGCTAACTACTCCCCCGTGGATGGAGAACTTTTGCCGGCCGTCTTTCAGCCTGGGGAAGCTACGTACGATCGAGTCGTGGAAAAGGCCCAACAAGCCTTTTTGGAATGGCGAGAAGTGCCGCCCCCCCGACGCGCTGAAGTAATACGAGTCTTTGGTCAGAAGCTCCGACAACGAAAGGCTGACCTGGCCCGCGTGATAAGCTACGAAATCGGCAAAACCTACCAAGAGGCTTTAGGTGAAGTGCAGGAAGTGATTGACATGTGCGACTTTGGCGTGGGGCTTTCTCGTCAGCTGTATGGCCTTACCATCGCCTCGGAAAGGCCCCACCACCGCCTGTATGAACAATGGCATCCCCTTGGGGTGGTGGGCATCATTACAGCCTTCAACTTTCCGGTGGCGGTGTGGGCCTGGAATGCCGTCCTGGCAGTGGTATGCGGAGACTGCACCGTGTGGAAGCCCAGCGAAAAAGCCCCCCTTTCCGCCTTAGCTATCTTTTCCGTACTGCGAGAAGCTATTGAGGAAACTGGCGTACCCGAAGGGGTTTTCAACCTCGTGATAGGAAACGCCGAAATCGGGCAGCGCATGGCGTGCGATGCTCGGCTTCCGCTCATTTCAGCCACCGGTTCGGTGCGCATGGGCCGTTCGATCGCTCAGCAAGTGGCGAAGCGATTGGGTCGTACGCTGCTCGAGCTGGGCGGAAACAACGCCATCATTGTGACCCCCCATGCCAACCTGGAGCTGGCCCTCCGGGCCGTCACCTTCGCAGCCCTGGGCACTTCCGGCCAGCGCTGTACGACCCTGCGCCGCCTCATCCTACACGAAACGATTTACGACACCTTCTTAGAGCGGCTGATTCGCATCTACGAGCAAGCTTCCCAGCGCATTGGCAACCCACTTGATCCGGATACGCTTTTGGGCCCGCTGATCGACAGAAACGCCGTCATAGCCATGCAGGAAGCCCTCGCCGAAGTTCAGCAGGAAGGAGGAAAGCGGCTTTTTGGAGGAGAAGTCTTGGAGGGGCCGGCCTACCGCAGTGGATGTTATGTGCGCCCCGCCATCGTCACCGCCGAAAACCATTGGCCCGTCGTACAACGAGAAACCTTTGCCCCCATCTTGTATGTGCTGAAGTACCGCAGTCTCGAGGAGGCCATCGCCCTTCAGAATGGGGTACCCCAAGGACTTTCCTCCAGCATTTTTACGGACAACCTTCGCGAGGCTGAGCTTTTCCTTAGTGCGCGCGGCTCAGACTGCGGCATCGCCAACGTGAATATTGGCCCTTCGGGCGCTGAGATTGGAGGGGCCTTCGGGGGAGAAAAAGAAACCGGTGGCGGCCGCGAAGCCGGTTCGGACGCCTGGAAGGCTTACATGCGCCGCCAAACCGTCACCATCAACTATGGCACGGACTTACCCCTGGCCCAGGGCATCCGCTTCGAAGTGTGATTTACGGCAAAAAGGTCGTCGTCGTCTTACCTGCCTACAACGCCGCTAAGACCCTCCCCCAGACTTTGGCTGAAATCGACCGCGACCTTGTAGATGAGATTATCTTGGTAGACGACGCCAGCCAAGACGACACCGCCGAACTGGCTCGAAAACTGGGGCTTACCCACGTCATTGTCCATGACAAAAACCGAGGGTACGGCGGCAATCAGAAAACCTGCTACCGGAAGGCACTGGAACTGGGTGCCGATATCGTGGTGATGTTGCACCCCGACTACCAATACACGCCTAAGCTCCTACCGGCCATGGCGCACCTGGTGGCTACAGGCTTGTATCCGGTGGTGCTGGGTTCGCGCATTTTGGGAGGTGGTGCCCTCAAGGGCGGCATGCCCCTCTACAAGTACTTGGCCAATCGCTTCCTCACCGCTTTTCAAAACCTCTTCTTGGGCGTCAAGCTCTCCGAATACCACACCGGCTACCGCTCCTTCGCCCGAGAGGTGCTCGAAACTCTCCCCTGGCACCTCAATAGCGATGACTTCATCTTCGACAACGAGATGCTGTCGCAGGTGATTTTGGCGGGCTACCCCATAGGGGAAATTTCCTGCCCCACCCGCTACTTCCCAGAAGCCTCCTCCATAAACTTTCGACGGAGTGTCGTGTATGGATTGGGAATTCTACGCGTAACCTTCCAGCATGTCTTAGCTAAGCTGGGTATCTTTCGCCATCCTCGCTATATTTTTGAGCGAAGACCAGACCCAGCCAAAGTATAAATGTCCGTTTTAGCCGCCTTTTTCTTGGTGCTTTGGGGGCAGCTGTGGGATCCGGCTCGGATTACGATTTACCGAGATAGCCTGGGGGTAGCCCACGTCTGGGCCCCTACCGACGCCGAAGCCGCCTACGGCCTGGGATGGGTCCAAGCCGAAGACGTCGGCCTCCCCCTTCAAGAGAACCTCTTAGCCAGTCGAGGCTTGCTTGGCAAAGTCCTGGGCAAGGAAGGTGCCTTATGGGATTACCTTTTGCACTGGACGGGTCTGGATACCCTGGACATGCGGCGCGAAGTGAGCCCCGAACTGTGGCGTGTATTGGAGGGATTTGCCGCCGGCGTCAACGCCTATTATGCTGCCCATCCAGAAAAGCGTCTGCTGCCCGAAGCTTTCCCCGTACGAGCCGAAGACGTAGCCCGAGGCGCCCACCTCATCCTGAACGTTATGGCCGGCGTGGGCCAAGCCCTGGCCTGGAGCCGGCAAAAGTACTTTCCTGACTTAGCTGGCCTCATAGAAGGCTACGGCTCCAACGCTTGGGCGGTGGCCCCGCACCGTTCTATAGACCAGGCCACTTACCTGCTTATCAACTCGCATCAGCCGTTGGAAGGGCGCTTTGCGTGGTATGAAGTGCATGTAGGCAGCGCCGAGGGTTGGAACCTGCTGGGGGGCACTTTTCCTGGGGGGCCTTTCCCGTTTGTGGGGTGCAACCCCAGCGTAGGATGGGCCCACACCTTCGCTTACCACCAACTGACCGATGTGTATGCCCTCGAGGTGCGCGGCCGCCGCTACCGCTTCGGGGACACCTGGCTGCCTTTCACCACCCGCCGCATACGCCTCCAGGTGAAAGGGCTTCCTTTTGCGGTCCGACGAACCCTACGGGGTACGCTTTTTGGGCCGGCCCTTCGTGTGCGAGGGCGATGGTATGCCTTCGCTCAGCTCACCTACACCGAGACCCGCGCCCTGGAAGAGTGGTACCGCATGGGCAAAGCCCGCAACCTCACCGCCTTTCGAGAAGCGCTCTCCCTCCACGCCCTACCTACCTTCAATACCGTCTACGCAGACGAGGAGGGGCATATCGCCCTCTTTTCGTATGTGCACCTGCCTCAGCGAGATACGCTACTTTCCTGGAGCCTTCCTGTAGAACGGCCCACGCCTCGCCATCAGCTGAAGGAGAAGGTTCCCCTAACTGATCTGCCTGCCGTGGTAGACCCGCCCTGCGGATACGTGTACAACACCAATCAGACCCCCCTGCAAGGGACCTGCCCAGAAGCCCGCTGGCATCCCCCCCGCCGGCTGATTGGGCTGCAGCGCTTTACTTACAATCGGGGTGAGCGCCTGGCCGAACTTTGGCCTCGCTACGACGGTCGGCCTTTCTCTTGGGAAGACCTACGTGCCTTCAAACACGACCGATGCGTAGCTACAGAAGGCAGCTACCGGCGTGTCTTTGCTCCGCTCTTTTCCCTGGATCCGAGCCGCCACCCGCATCTTGCTGAGCCGATCCACGCCCTCAAACGCTGGTCCGGCTGCGCAGAACCCCACGATACCCTCACGGCCCTGGTAATGCTCACCCACGTATTTCTCTCCCAAGCCATGGGGCTCTCCCTGCCCCAAGCAACCATTTTAGGCTACCAGCCCACAGAAAAGGAAGCGGTCAAGGCCTTGGTTCGGGCTACGCGGGCCCTACGTAAGCATTACGGCACCCTCTACCCTCGGTGGGATGCGGTACTGCGCCACGGCCGAGGCGGCGTAGAAGTCGGAGTAGGCGGTTTCTGGGAAAGCCTCGAAGCCCGCCACTGGAAGTACAACGCCCAAACCGGCCATCTCCACGTAACCGGCGGAGACGGCCTCTACTATTGGATAAAATGGGGCCCCCAAGGCCAAGAGGTATGGAGCATTCAGCCCTACGGCGCTTCGCACGACCCCACCAGCCCTCACTATACCGACCAGATACGGCCCTTCGCAGCGGGACAAGTTTTTCGCCGGACCCTGGATTGGGAAACGATACGCCGAACCGCTGAACGCACCTACCACCCTTCGATAACCCCGTAAACTACCCCCCTGGTCTCTTTGCCGGATTTTTCCTAAGTTTGCTCCATGGCCGGCAAACCAAGGAAAGGACAGTTTACCTACCCGCAAGTTTTCTGGCGGCAGCCGTGGGAATGGCTGAGCCGGTACCGAGACATCAATACCTATTTGGCTACGGCCTTCTATGGAGGGCTATCGCTGGGCATGCTGGCATACGCCATAGGATGGGCGGGTGTGCCCTGGTGGACCGCAGGCCTGCTTTTCGTAGGCGGAGCCTTCACCTGGACGCTCACCGAGTACATCCTACACCGGTTCGTACTCCACTACGTCGAAGACCACCCCCTCATCCAACGCTGGCATAACTTCATGCACGGCGCCCACCACGACGTGCCCCGAGACCTGCGCTTTGTAACAGCTTCGCCCTTTATTACCCTTCCGATAGCGGTGCTCTTTTGGCTGCTATTCTGGGCGATATGGGGCAGCTTGTGGGTATGGCCTTTCTTTGCCGGCTTCGGGGTAGGGTATGCGCTGTATGAATACGTCCACTTTGCCATTCACCGGTACCCACATCCGCCTTTTTCCTTCCTGCGGGTGCTGTGGCAAAACCATAACCTGCATCACTTCAAGACGCCAGAAAAACGCTTTGGGGTAACAACGACGCTGTGGGACCGCGTTTTCGGCACGTACGAACCCGCCTGAAAGCCGAGTAGGGGACGGCCCCCTACCTTTGCGGGCAAATGCGTATATGGGGGCTATGGATGGGGACCTTGTGGGCACAGCTGGTGCCCGGTCCTCGCGTAGATAGCCTCCCCCCAGGGTGGGCCGACTCCCTTCTGAGTCGCAGCGCCGGCGAAGACACCCTCTTCTACGAAGCGGAGGATTCCCTGGTTTTCGATCTTGGCCGACGAGAAGCCCGACTGTATCGGTCCGTACGCCTCCGTCAGACTACCCTGCGCCTGGAAACCGGCTACGCCCGCCTGGAATGGGGTACCGGCCTGTTGTACGGATACGGCCGCTGGGAAAACGATTCGCTCCGAGAACTGCCCGTTTTTTGGTACGGCCAAGAGCGCTACGAAATGGACAGTCTCCGCTACGACGTAGCTAAAAAACGGGGTCAGATATTTGGTATGCGGCAGCAGCTTTCTGAAGAGGTCTTGGCCGGCCGCACCCTCCAGATGAACCCCGATGGGACCTTCTATGCAGCCGGGGCGTATTACACCACCTGCACCGCCCGACCGCCTCACTTCTACATCGCCTCTACCCGAATGAAACTCTACCCCGGCGAACGCATCGTCAGCGGCCCGCTCTACGCCGTAGCGGGCGACGTACCCCTCCCCCTCTTCTTGCCTTTTGGGTACTTTCCGCTATTGGATCGGCGCACCTCGGGCCTCATCTTGCCTCTCATTGGGCAGGCCGCCGATCGGGGATTCTTTTTACGAGGCTTGGGCTACTACTGGGCTATCAACCGCTACATGGACGCCCGCCTGGAAGGCGATCTTTTTACTCGGGGAGGCTTTCGCGCAGAACTGCTGTGGACATACCGCAAACGCTACAAATACGATGGCACTTTGTCCCTGCAATACGCCTACCAGACCTACAACGAACCCGGCGACCCAGACTACCAAGCCATCCGCATGGCTTTTGTGCGCTGGCAGCACCGGCAGACTTTTTCCCCCACCGCCACCTTCTCGGCCAGCGTACAAGGGGGCAGTTCCACCTTCCTGGCCCGTCAGAGTTACAACGCCACCGACTTTCTCTCGACCAACCTCCAGTCCAGCATCGCCTTCCAAAAGTCATTTCCTCAGAGCCCCTGGCAGCTCACCCTCTCCGCCAACCACACCCAAAACCTGATCCAAAAAGCGTGGACCCTGCAACTTCCGGTGCTGGCCCTATACCAAAACCGTGTTTTCCCCTTCCAGCGAAAAGACCGTACCGGCTCTCCGCGCTGGTACGAAAAGATAGGCTACACCTACCGCCTGGATGCCCAGGGCTTGATTCAACTCCCGGAAAGCCTCCTTTTCACGCCGGTGATGTCAGACACCTTTCGATGGGGCCTTCGACACGCCATGCAGGTGGCAGCGGGCTATACGGTTTTTCGGTACTTTCAGCTGGCTCCTACACTGTCCTACAACGAATACCTCTACAGCGAACGGCAAGTGTATAGCGTAGACTCGGCTGGCGGGCTGCAAGTGCGCCGAGAGCGCAAGCTGACAGCGGCGCGGGATTTTTCTGCCAGCGTGAGCCTCACCACCCGCCTCTATGGCGTGCGGTACTTTCGAGGCCCCCGAGCCATAGCCCTGCGCCACACGATCATCCCTACCTTAGCGTTTCAAGGCCGACCTGACTTCTCCCGGCCTTCGTGGGGTTTCTACCAGCGCCTGACCCTCCAAGGCCGAGAACAGACTTTCAATCCCCTCCAGGCCGGTTTTTATGGTAGCCCGCCCGCCGGCCGCCAAGCAGCCCTCGCCTTCTCCCTCAACAACCTCCTCGAAGCTCGCTATAAAGACCCTCAAGACACCTCCCGCAAAAAGTACAAATACCTTACACTCTTAGACAACTTCGGGGCTTCAACCAGCTATAACTTCGCGGTGGATAGCTTCCAGTTGGCGCCTGTCCTACTTACGGCCCGCACTAACCTCTTGGGTTCGCTGGTGAACCTCAACTACACCGCTACCCTGGACCCTTACCACATTGATTCGGGGGGCGTGCGAAGACCTATCTATCGCTGGGATGTCGATCGAAAGGTAGGCACCCTTACCCAGATGAACTGGGCGCTGGTGGTTTCGCTGCATCCCCCGCCCCCCCCAGCCCCGCCCGACGAAAACACCGAAGCCCTGGTATTCTTTTCGCTGCCCTGGCGGCTGGACCTCAGCTACAACCTTATAGGGGTGCGCCAGTTTCTGCCCGATTCTGCGAAGTACCGCTGGACCCAAACCTTGGGCTTTAGCGCAGAAGTCAACCTCACCCGCTTCTGGCGAATCCAGGTTAACTCAGGCTACGACTTTGTGCAGAAGCGGCTTTCTTTCACCAGCGTCAACCTCTACCGGGACCTGCACTGCTGGGAGTTCAGCTTCAACTGGATCCCGTTTGGCCCCCGGCAAAGCTATTTCCTGACCCTCTCAGCGCGCTCGCCTAAACTGCAAGACCTGCGCATCACCAAGCGCCGAGATTGGCAAGATCGCTTTGTACGGGGGCTGTAGAGGTTAGCCTTTGAGGGCCTCGGCGCCCGCTACGATTTCGAGGAGCTCCTTGGTGATGGAGGCTTGCCGGGCCTTATTGTACTGAAGGCGCAGCGTGCGAAGCAGCTCTTCGGCGTTGTCGGTGGCGGCTTGCATAGCCACCATGCGGGCAGCGTGTTCAGCGGTAAGCGACTCTTGCACCGCCGCCCAAAGCATCGCCTCGATATACCAAGGGACAAAAGCTTCGAGGAGCTTAGGCAAGTCGGGCTCGTGAAACCACATGCGGCTGTCTCGCTCTTTGGGGGCCCCTTCGGTAAGGGGCAGGAGCACTTGCTGAGTAGGGAGGCTTCGACCTACGCCGCCAAAGCGATTGTAGACCAGGACGATCTCGCGCACCTGACCGTCTCGAAAGCGCTGCAAAAGCGTTTGGGCAAGGTGCTGGACGGCTTCAGGCGCAATGTCTTTTGCTCCAAAAAGGTCCTGGTACTCGAGGTGATGCGGCCCCCGGCGGAGGGCTTCATAGGCTTTTTTGCCCAGCACTAAGAGGTCCGCTTCGGAAGGAGAAGGCAGCTGAGGGATCAGCCACCGCACTAACCCACTATTGAAGGCGCCGCATAGCCCCCGACTTGAAGAAAGGATCACATACAGGCTCTTGGGTCCTTGTCCCGGCAGCTGGTAAAAATGGGGTTCCTCCAGCTGAGCCAAGATCACGTTGCGCAGCTCAAGCGCAGTCTGCCGATAAGGACGCAACCGAATGAGGCGCTCTTGAGCTTTGCGGAGCTTGACCGCCGCGATCATGCGCATGGCGCGCGTAGTCTGCTGGATGGAGATCACGCTACGGATGCGCCCCCGCAGTTCGCGAAGCTTGCCCGAAGACATAAGGCCGGGTCAGACTTGAACGCCAAGGCCGGCTAAGACCTCCTTAGCGGCTTTTTCGAGGGTGCTTTCCATGGCTTCATCCAGCTGCCCTTGTCGAATCTTGTCCAGCAAGGGCCGATGTCCGGCTTCGAGGTAGCGGATATACTGCTCTTCAAAGGTGCGCACCTTTTCCACGGGCAGCTTATCCAGCAGCCCCCGCGTACCTGCGAAGATAACCGCCACCTGATGCTCGACTTTGACCGTCTGGTACTGGGGTTGTTTGAGCAGTTCGACCAGGCGTCGGCCCCGTTCGATCTGGCGCAAGGTGGCGGGGTCCAAGTCTGACCCAAACTTAGCAAAGGCTTCGAGCTCGCGGTACTGGGCCAGCTCGAGCTTGAGGCGGCCTGCCACGCGCTTCATGGGCTTGATCTGGGCGGCCCCCCCTACCCGAGAGACTGAAATACCCACATTGATAGCGGGCCGCACCCCCGCATTGAAGAGGTTAGGCTCGAGGTAAATCTGACCGTCTGTGATAGAGATGACGTTGGTAGGGATGTAGGCGGCCACATCCCCCGCTTGGGTTTCGATGATAGGCAGGGCCGTCAGCGAACCGCCGCCTTTAACCAGGGGCTTGAAGCTTTCGGGCAGGTTATTCATCTGGCGGGCTACAGCGTCGTCGTCGATGATTTTAGCGGCGCGCTCTAAAAGGCGCGAGTGAAGGTAAAAGATATCGCCAGGGTAAGCTTCTCGACCAGGAGGGCGCCGCAAAAGGAGAGACACTTCCCGATAAGCGGCGGCTTGCTTAGAGAGGTCGTCGTATATGATGAGGGCATGGCGGCCCGTGTCCCGGAAAAACTCTCCTATCGCTGCTCCGGCATACGGAGCTAAAAACACCAGGGGTGCAGGGTCCGAAGCCGACGCCGCCACCACAATGGTATACGGCATAGCACCGTACTTTTCCAGCGTAGCCACCGTTTGCGCAATCGTCGAGGCCTTCTGCCCACAAGCTACGTAAATGCAATAGACAGGTTCGCCCCGTTCGTAGTTTTCCCGCTGATTGAGAATGGTATCGAGGGCGATAGCGGTTTTTCCAGTGGAACGGTCGCCAATGATAAGCTCACGCTGGCCCCGCCCAATCGGAATCATGGCGTCTATGGCTTTGATGCCGGTTTGGAGGGGCTGGTGGACGGGCCGACGGAAAATAACCCCTGGCGCTTTACGCTCATATGGCGATTCGTAGAAGGGGCCTTCGATAGGGCCTTTGCCATCCAGCGGCTCGCCTAAAGGGTTGATCACACGCCCCAGCATTTTTTCGCTCACCAAAATAGAAGCGGTACGATGCAGACGCTTTACGCGGTCCCCTTCGTGTACGCTGCTGGAGCTGCCCATGATCACCGCGCCCACATTATCCTCTTCGAGGTTCAGGACGATGCCTTTAGCGCCGCTGGCAAACTCAATCATCTCGCCGGCCTCCACTTCAGTCAGGCCGTAAATGCGGGCGATCCCATCCCCTACTTGGAGGACGATGCCCATTTCTTCCAGTTCTTTCGAGGAGAGCTGTCCCGCCAGCTGTTGCTCCAACAGGGCGGTTACCTCATCCGGTCGAAGGTCAGTTAGCGTCTTCATAGGGTTTTTTCTTGGAGGAGTTTCTTGCGGATGTCGTGGAGGCGGCCACGCACACTAAGGTCGGCGGCTCGCATACCCACCTCTACAATGAAGCCCCCAATGAGGGCCGGTTCCACCGTTTCAGAAAGCAGCACCTCTTGAGCGCCGAGGGTGGTTTTGAAGCGTTCGATGAGCTGCTGGCGGGCCCTCTCCGAAAGCGGCTGGGCCGTCCGCACCTGCACCCGCAATCGGCGCTTATGCGCATCATACAGCTCGAAAAAAGCCTCGCAGGTTTCATTGAGAAGGAATTCCCGGCCGCGTCGAGTCAAGAGTTCCAGAAACGTCCACAAGAGCGGCGAAAGCCGCTGCTCCAACACAGGCCGTAGCCAACCCAGCTTTTGCTGGCTACGGTATGTGGGGTTCTCCAAGAGAGATCGCAGGAGGCGCGACCCCCGATAAAGCTCAAGGAGGTGCTGCACCTCTCCAGCTACGGCTTCGAGGCTCTGACTGCGCCGCGCCAGGTCAAACAGCGCTTGCGCATAGCGGCGGGCAATAATGCGAGGGCTCATATCAGTTTACCCGCAGTTCAGTGGCTAACTTTTCCGCGTAAGCTTGGGCCCGATCGGTCTCGCGGAAGTGATCCTCTAAGATTTTTTGGGCAATCTCCAGGGCCAAGCGCACGGCGTATTGGCGCATCTCTTCGAGGAAGCGCTCGCGCTGCTGGGCCAGCTGCTGCTGAGCCGCCCAAAGAATCCCCTCCGCTTGCTTGCGGGCTTCAACTCGAGCCTGCTCGATGATTTCGTCCCGCATTTTTTGAGCCTGCGCCAGGATGCGTTCGCGTTCTTGGGCCGCCTCTGCCTGCAGCTTTTCTTGCTGGGCACGCAGCGCCTCCATTTCGGCTCGAGCTTTTTCGGCGGCTGCCAGCGCTTCCGCTATCCGTTTTTCTCGATCATCTAACGCTTGCAAGATAGGCTTCCAGGCGTATTTGCGCAGGAGCCAAACGAAAATCGAGAATATGACAGCGCTCCAGAAAAATAGCCCAAACTGGGGCAGTACCAGTTCCATAAGCCGGGGCAAAGGTACAGAAAATACCCCGTGTTGGAGGGGGAAAAGACCAGGCAACCTTTTTGCCCGATTTACCGTATATGTGAAATGCGCGTTACCTTTTTGCTCCTATGGCTTGCCCCAGGGTGGGCCCAGGAAGTCCTGTACCGAGCGGATTCGCTGGCCGTAAGGGGCTTCCACAAGCAAGCAGATTCGCTATATCGGCGGTTTTTTACCGCTTCTCCTTCTTCTCTGCCCTTTGCGCAGATAGGTGAGAGCGTACGCCTGTGGGGTGAGAGTAGTATCGCCTTACGGGATTTTGGATGTGCGGAGAGTTTAGCGGCCCTGTTAGTGAGGCAGCCTGCTCCGTGGCAGCTGGCCGGCCACAACCTCTACGGACAGATCGCTTACATAAAGGGCCAACCAGATAGTGCCCAAGCTCACTGGGAGGCGGCTTATTCTCTGCCGGCCTTCTCGACCCACCCCTACGCACTGACAGCAAAAGCTAACCTGGCCACCCTTCTCATAGATTACCCAGACAAATGGCCCATAGCTGATTCTCTGCTCCAAGAGGTCGTGCAGAAACGAAGCCAACTTTTGGGCCTCCATCACCCCGACTACGCAGAAGGGGTCAACCAGCTGGCGGTCCTTGCTTTCTCGTCCAGACGCTTAGGGCAGGCAGATAGCCTTCTGCGATACTTGCTTTCTTGGTACGCCGAGCACCATACCCCCTTCTCACCGGGATATGTGCGGTGCCTAATCAGCCTGAGCAATATCTACGTAGAGAAACAGGCCTGGCCGCAAGCTGAGTCGCTATTGAGCCGCAGCTGGCAAATGGATTCCAGCACGCAACTCTTAGGCCTCAACGAACGCGCCCACCTCCTGCGCTCCCTGGGCATGACCCATGCCAATCAAGACCACCCCTCCCTCGCCGAATACTACCTTCGAGCTTCGCTACAGCTGATTGCCTCCCCACCCACCAGCCTGCCTACACCTGAGGAACTCATAACCCGCAACGATTTAGCGGTACTCTACGCCACCTACCGTCGGGTAGAAGAAGCGGCCTTCCTATATACCCAAATCCAAGACGGATGGGAAAAGTTAGGGCTTACCCAACACAGAGAATACATCAATGCCCTGAATAACCAGGCGGTGCTCCAAGATGAGCAAGGTAATACCAGCGAAGCAGAACGGCTTTATCTACGCGCTCGCCTCCAGCTCCCTTCTACCACTCCGCTTTATCTCTACCTGACCCTCAACCTTGCGATTTTTTACGCAGATCATGGACGCACAACCGAAAGTGAAGCCCTCCTTACTGAGTTTGGGCAACGGTGGGAAGCAGGCGGCTTTCCTCGCACCTCAGCTTGGTACCTAAACTACCTCAACTCCTTGGCTATTTCAGCCCGAACCAAAGGCGACCTAAGACAAGCCGACAGCTTACGGCAGTATCTACTTACGGTGGTTCGCCAACCCGACTTTCCGCTCACGCCTAATGCCCTGACTTGGGTTTATAACTATGCGCCTCTGCTCCTTGAAATCGGGCAACCCGATACGGCAGACTCCTTATTACGGTGGGCCTTGACCCAAGCCACCCTACGCAAGTTTACCCGAGAAAAGCTCATCATCCAGATGCTCTTGGGTAGGAACCTGCAACAGCAAAGTCGGTATACCGAGGCTCGTTCCCTCTGGGAAAGTACCCTCGCAGAGTATAAAGTCCTTTTGCCTACGCACCAGAACCGCTTCATGCTTACGGTAAGCTTGGCCCTCTTGTATGAGCAGCTGGGCGAACGAGAGGCCGCATTCGCCCTCGCCCTGGAAGGTTTTGATACCCTGTATGCGTTTTTGGAGCGGGCAGCTTTTGGCTTATCGGAAAGGACACGACTGGGCCGCTCGCAGCAGCTGCATGAACTGGCTACCCTCTTGCTGAGCTTATCCCTACAAGCGCAAAAGTCCGATTGGATAGACCTGGCCATGGAACGGTACTTACGCCAGTACGGATTCCTTCTGCGTACCGCAGAACGATACCGAAACCTGGCACTTCGTCACCCCAATCCGGAGATTGCCCGCTTGTATCGGCGGTGGCGAGACCTCCAGCGTCAGTTAGCTCAGCACGTGGACCTGACTGAGCTAAATAGCACCCCAGAGCGGCTGCGGCTGCAAGCCGACTCCATAGAAGCGGCCCTTGGTGCGGCGCTTGGGGTCTCGTTTCAACCTACCGCTTCCCCTACCCGCCCCACCCTGCAAGCCAGCCTCACCCGCCGAAAAGCCTGGCTATTCTTCCTGCTTCTGCCAGACTCCCTCCAAGCTGGCCAAATCTCCGCTTACCGGTACTGGGCCGTCTGGTTAGGGCACCAAGGCACCTGGCAGTTCGTGCCTCTTATGCCCGAGCGGGCTGCTCGAAGTGCTTACCTATCCTACACGGAGCGGCTCTACGCCCAGGCCCCAGACGCAGACAGTTATTATCGCTTCTGGGCGCCCGTCCAAGCTGCCCTACCCCCCCACTTACACACCCTCTACATAGTTCCCACGGGGTTGTACACCCTCATCGCCATAGAAGGCCTCTCCCCAGACGGCTATACGTATGTGGGCAACAGGTACCAAATCTATCGTAGGCTCCGGCTCACTCCTGAACCGCTACCCTCCTCTCCCCGAAAAAAACCGAATGCCTTACTCATAGGCAATCCGAAGTACAGCAGTACAGAATCCGGGCCTACTCGCTCCCTCCCCCCCGGCTACCGAAATGCCCCTCTTTCCGGCATCCCCATACCCCAGCTGCCAGGCACAGCGACCGAAGTCCACACCATCGCAAGAGGGCTCCAAACTAAGGGCTTCTCACCCGTGGAAGTATGGACCGACACACAAGCCACCGAAAAAGCCGTGAAAGCTCTGTCTTCTCCGCCAGCCTACTTACACTTTGCTACCCATGGGCTTTTTTTAGAGAGGAAATCACAACTGCCCCTCTTAAATAGTGGTCTTTTGCTGGCAGGGTGCAGTGGGGTACTTGGCCCAGACGAAAAAGAAGACGGTATCCTGACAGCCTTAGAGGTTTTGGGGCTTCCGCTTGTGGGATGTGAAGCTGTGGTTCTCTCGGCTTGCGAAACCGGTCTGGCCCACCTCGTACAAGGCGAAGCGGTATATGGGCTTTCGCGAGCGTTCTTGGAGGCTGGGGCTAAGCGAGTGTTGGTAGCCCTCTGGCGCGTAGACGACGCTGCGACCCTTGCCCTCATGCAAGCCGCCACCGAAAAGGGCCTACCTACCCCCCACGCCCTCCGAAAAGCGCAACGAAAGCTCCGCCGCAGCCCCGAATGGCGCCACCCCTACTACTGGGCAGGCTTCGTTTGGCAAGAGTGAGTATCAGCCCTTTTTATTACCTTTGCGGTGGTGCGGGAGTAGCTCAGCTGGTAGAGCGTCAGCTTCCCAAGCTGAAGGTCGCGGGTTCGAAACCCGTCTCCCGCTCATTAGGTTAGCTTCTCTGATGCGTGCCGTGGCCGGGCTCTTTTGCCTACCCTACTTATGGGGGTGGGCTCAGACCCTGGAGGTCACCTACAAGGTAGAAGTAAGCACGGTAGCCGGCAGTGGCCGGGTGGGGTACCGAGGCGGCCCAGCCCTCGAAGCCGCGCTCAACCGCCCCAATGGCATCACGGTAGATAAGGCCGGTCATATTTACTTTTCGGATGATGACAACCACTGCGTACGCAAAGTCACCCCTGACGGGCAGGTGGTCTTGGTAGCGGGCCAGCCACGCAGAGCCGGGTTCCAGGATGGGGACCGGGAAGAGGCGGCTTTCGCCAGCCCCCACGGCCTGACCCTGGACCCCGCTGGAAACCTTTATGTATGCGACTACCTCAACCACGCCATCCGTCGCATTTCTCCTTCTGGGGAAGTCACCACCCTTGCAGGAGGAAACGGCGGCGGTTTCCAGGATGGACCAGGCCGGCAAGCCCAGTTTCTCTACCCTATCGCCATCGTACACGACAGCAAAGGCAACCTCTGGGTGCTGGAATCCGGTAACCACGCCTTGCGCAAAATCACTCCGCAGGGCCGAGTCGTCACCGTCGCCGGCAACGGTTCGCCCGGGTATAGGGACGGCAAAGGCCGCGAAACCCAGTTCAACTCCCCCGTCGGCCTGGCCATAGACAAAAACGATAACCTCTACGTCGTAGATGCGGGCAACCGCTGCATCCGCAAAATCACCCCCACCGGTGAAGTGAGCACTTTCGTCTCGCTCAACTTTCGGGGATGGACGATCCGGGGCGAACTGGCCGGCGGCTTGAACTTTTCTACCAGTGGAGGGGGCTACGGAGGGGGGGTAGCGGTGGACCCTGAGGGCAACTTGTACATTGCGGATGGCGGGCGCCACATCGTATACCAAATCAACGCCGCTGAAAAAACCGTAGAAATCCTGGCGGGCACCGGCCGCCCTGGCTGGATAGACGGCCAGGGTAAGTATGCCCGCTTCTTCGAACCGGTGGAAATCTGCCTGGGGGAAAAGCCCAACGTCTTCTACGTGTGCGATTATCGCAATGCGGCTATCCGGCGCATCACCATAGAAAAGCTGGAGAAGTACCGCAAGCCCCAGCCTGTGGACACCCCTAAGGCCGCACCCCAACCTCTGGCTCTCCAACTTACCGTGATCGAAGAAGGAACCGGCCAGCCAATAGTCGGGGCCCAAGTGCACGTCACCTGCCCAGACAAAACGCTAAGCCTCCTCACCTCGGCCCGAGGAGAAGCCCAGGCAGAACTGCCCCCCGGCTCCTACACCCTCACCCTCTCCGCCACCAAGGAAGGCTACGACCCCGCCCAGAAAAGCCTCAAAGTCCAAGAAGGTGGCCCACTGCGAGTCGAGCTGCGCATGAGGAAAAGCCCGCCTCCGGTACGCCCCTTCTACCTCCGAGTGGTAGAAGAAAAAAGTAAAGCGCCGGTGGCGGGCGCTCGAGTCCAACTCTTGTCCGGGGCGACCCTCGCCCAAAGTGGTACGACTTCGTCCGAAGGGGTTTATCAGCCTACCCTCTCAGGCACCTATACAGTAGAAGTGACCCACAAAGGGTTTTTTCCCTTTGCCCAGACCGTAGAAGTGCGACCCGGCGACTCGCTCGTGGTCCTGCTCAAAAAAGCCGAAACGGGCGCTTTTCTGCGAGAAACGCGCATCTACTTCGAGCCGAATAGCCCCGTACTCAAGCCCAGCTCGTACCCTGCCCTGGATCGCATAGCGGACTTTTTGAAGCAGAACCCTTCGATTCGGCTGCGCATTCACGGGCACACGGACATCGGTTCGTTGGAGGACCCCCAGCATAACCAGCGCCTATCCGAAGAGCGCGCCATCAATGTGCGGCAATACCTTATTCGGAAGGGGATTTCGCCGGACCGCCTGCAAGCGGTAGGGCACGGCAATACCCAGCCTATCGCCGACAACAGCACCCCCGAAGGACGGGCCCTCAATCGGCGGGTAGAATTCGAAGTGATCTCGCCCTGATGCGCCCTACCACCGCAGCCCTCGTAACCCTCCTTTTGCAAAAAGGCTCCAAAAAGTGGCGGTTTAGCCAGCTCTTGGAGAAGGCTCGGCCCCTCTTAGACGAAGCGGCACTCACACTCGAACTCGAAGCCCTCGTCGAAAGCGGATGGCTCCTCCGAGACGCTAAAGGGCGCTATGCGCTAAATCTCCTAAGCCGCACTTTCGTCGGCACCGTGGAAACCCGCTACGAAGAGGCTTACGTGCTCTTGCCGGACCTCTCTGTACGGGTACTCTTAGGTGATTTTCGGCGGCTTCGAGTGCTGCCGGGCGACCAGGTCGAAGTGGAAATCTACGCCCTCTATCCGGAGCAGGTGCTGGGGCGTCTCGTGCGAAAGGTAGCCCCTTCTACCCGAACCTTCGTGGGTGTGGTCGAAGAAGGACGCAATCGGCGGCTGTATGTGTCTCCTCGGCAACCCCCACTGGGTATAGACTTCCAACTGCCTAAGGACACGCCAGCCGATCTGGTCGGTCAAAAGGTAGCGGTGCGGTTTCTCTCCTGGGGGCTTAAGTATCCCGTGGCAGAAATCGTACAAGTTCTGGGTGCGCCCCGCCAACACCAGACCGAAATCCACGCTATCGTACTGGAGTTTGGGCTCTCTGAAACGTTTTCCCCTCAGGCCCTGGCCGAAGCGGAAGCCCTTCCAGCCCACATCCCCCCCGAAGAAGAAGCCCAACGGCACGACTTCCGAGATGTACCGACTTTCACCATAGACCCTGAAGACGCCAAGGATTTCGATGATGCGCTCTCTTTCCGGACTTTGCCTTCAGGCCTGTACGAAGTAGGCGTACACATTGCGGATGTGAGCTATTATGTGCGGCCGGGTAGCGCGCTGGACCAGGAAGCCTACGTCCGAGGCACCAGCGTATACCTGGTGGACCGTACCCTACCGATGCTGCCTCCTCGCCTAAGTGCAGACCTGTGCTCGCTTAGACCAGACGAAGACCGCCTGGCTTTTTCGGTGGTGATGCAGATGGATGCGCAGGCACGTATTCAATCTCTGTGGATGGGCCGATCGATCATCCGTAGCCGACGCCGTTTTACCTACGAAGAGGCCCAGGCCGTGCTGGAAAGTGGCCAAGGCCCCTGGGCAGAAACCCTCCGCACCCTCAACGACCTGGCCAAAAAGCTCCACACCCGCCGCATGAAAGAAGGCGGCATCCGCTTCGAGACAGAAGAAATCCGGTTTGTGCTGGACGATCAACTGCGGCCCCTCCGCCTCTACGTCAAGCAACGTAAAGACGCCCATAAACTCATCGAGGAGTTCATGCTCTTGGCCAACCGGCAAGTGGCGCAGTTCCTGACCCAGCAGAAGGGCCTACCTGTCATTTACCGAGTGCACGACCTGCCCAAGCCCGACAAACTCAAAGCCCTTCAACTCTTTCTGGAAGGCTTCGGGTACCGACTCGACACGCGCAGTGCCCGTTCGCTTACGCGCTCGCTAAACGAACTGATCGATCAAATCGAAGGCCAGCCGGAGGCCCATATCATCCAAGCGGTAGCCATACGAAGCCTGCCTAAAGCCCTCTATACCCCCCACAATATCGGCCATTATGGACTGGGTTTTACGCATTACACGCACTTCACCAGCCCGATTCGACGGTATCCGGATCTGCTGACGCATCGGATTCTGGCGGCGGTGCTGGAAGGTTCGCCGGCCCCTTACCCCCATACTTCCTTCTTAGAAGAAGCCTGTCGCCACTGCTCAAACCAAGAAAAACGCGCCGAACAGGCCGAACGCGCCTCTATCCGCTATAAACAACTGGAGTACTTGGCTCAGATGGAAGGCAAGCTCTTAGAAGGCCTCATCGTAGGCATAGAGACGTGGGGGCTTTACATCGAGCTTACAGAGAGTCGCGCCGAAGGCCTGGTTTCTATCCGCACCCTGCCCTCCGACCTCTACGAACGAGACGAATACGGGCATACCCTCAAGGGGCGCTACACCCGAAGGCAGTATCGATTAGGCGACCCTGTCCTCGTACGCGTGGAAGGCATAGATTTTGACAGGCGCTTGGTAGACCTGAGTTTGATACAGCACCAAGGCGAACCGATTACATAGAGCCTACTTTTGCGGCGTGTGGAACCTGCCCGCTTTTGAAGAGAGCTTAGGCAACCTTCGATGGCCCGAACTGGGCACCTGGGAGAAGTGGATGACGTACGCCCTGGCGGGCGGAGGTAAACGCCTGCGACCAGCCCTGGCTTGGGAAAGCTACCGCTTCTACCAAGGCGAAAACGCCTCTTGGGAAAAAGGACTGCCCCTTCTCCAAGCGATCGAGCTGCTGCACACCTTCACTCTCGTACACGACGATGTCATGGATCGATCGGTCCTGCGGCGAGGCCGACCTACCCTCTACAAGCAAACTAACGAAAATACCGCCATTTTGATTGGGGATGCTTTGCTTATCGCGGTGTACCAGCGGTTGGCGGAGATAGCCGAACCAGCCCTCAAACCGCTTATCACCTGCCTATCCCAGGCGGCCTTGCGGGTGTGCCATGGACAACTGCAGGACCTGGCCCTGGCCCAAACCCCCACACCCCAGGTCTCTCTCAAAGCCTACCTCCACATGATTACCGAAAAGACAGGCGCTCTTCTCGGCGCCGCTTTGGAAGCAGGCGCCTTACTGGCTACAGCACCCCAAGCCGAGTGTATCGCACTGCGCCAAGCCGGCGAACTCCTCGGACGATTCTTCCAGCTTCAAGACGATTACCTCGACGCTTTCGGGGAAGAGACAGGCAAAATACGGGGAGGTGATATCGCCGAAGGCAAGAAAACCTTCCTGTGGCTTTGGGCTTGGGAAGAAGCCACACTACGCGAAAAAAACTTGCTGGAAGACCCAGCCACACCCCCTGAAAAACGGCGCGAGACCGGATTGGCCCTGTATGAACGGCTAAACTTGCGAAAGCGAGGGCTAACTTTCCTTGAAACCGCCTACGAAGACTTTCTACAAGCTGCCCAAAAAGTCCAAATGGGCGCAGTACTGCGCCAAATAGGCGAATCTTTACGCCACCGCCAACGATAACCCCTCCTCCAAAAAGCGCCATCTCCTACCCGGCGTCAAAGCCGGTTTGCAAGTCCGCCCTAATAAAAAAGAGGCGCGGGATAGACCCGCGCCTCAGCAATACCTGATAACCGGTGTGTTTCAGAATGGACGCCCTACGCGCACCATGGCACAGCGGAAACCCACCGTCGCAGAAGCGGAGTCGGCGTGCAGGTAACGACGAGCACCGCACGTGACGTAGTAGGCGATATCGGCCCAGGAGCCCCCTCGATAAACCTTCGCCGCGTCGGCACCCAGGTCAGGCCAGGCTCCGCCCCCTCCCCCTTCTTGGCCCGCTTGGGCCAGTGCCTTGGGACTATACAAGAGGCTGGTCTTAGGATCGTAGTCATCGTCGTACTGAAACTGGTCCTGTTCGACCTTACCGCGACGACGGTGAGGGTTGAAGTCCTCCGCATCTTCATAGTTCAGCACTCGGTAGGTGTCTTCCGTCCATTCGGCGACATTACCGGCCATGTTGTATAGGCCGAAGTCATTAGGATAGAAAGCCTTGACCGGTGCCGGAATCATGTAAGCGTCGTTGAGGCCTTCATACAGGAGCGACCCGCCTTTATTGGAGCGGCCTGCGTAGTCACCCCGTCCTCGTTTGAAGTTGACTCGGAAGCGTCCCTTCATATCCCGCAAGCTGCGCCCCTCCCAAGGGTACAGTTCTTGTTCGTAGCCGGCCCGAGCGGCATACTCCCATTCGGCCTCCGTAGGTAAGCGGTAGTCCGGGTAGAGAATCGCCTCCGGATCGCGATCCGTCAGCTGCTTGTTGACGATCGCCGTACGCCAGGCAGCAAACTCCCGAGCTTGGTGCCAGTTTACCCCCACGACCGGATACATGTGGTAGCCCTCGTGCTGGAAGTAATAGCGCACATATGGGTCGTTATACGCCATTTCCCGAAACCACACCGTGGTGTCGGGATACAAGAGCTGCGCCTTCTGATCGCCCGAATCCTTTTGCACGTAGAAGAGGAACTGCTTGTACTCGACGTTGGGGACCTCGGTTTCGTCCATGTAGAAGCTGGCCACCGTCACTTGCCGCACCCTGGCATTGTGTTCGTAATCGAGGTCTTTTTCCGTACCGCCCATGTGGAAAGTACCTCCTTCGATAAACACGAGGCCTGGGGCTGGGGGCATTTCCCGATATCGCTTCACGTAGAAGCCTTCGCCTCCGCTTTTGCGCGCAAACTTGAGCCCCGTGAGGCGGCTGGTTGAACCCGGGTCTTCCAGATCACCTTTTCCTCCGCAGGCTGGAAGGGCCAGCAACCCCATCGCCCCGATTAACACGGCGGGTATCCACTTGTTAGCCATAGGCATGCGCAAAGGTAAGGGTTTCTCTAAAATCTCGGACAAGGGTAGTTTCGGCGGTGCTTCATGCCATAGCGCCGCTCTTTATCAAACTCCATCACCAGAGACACTTCATGCGAGCCGGCTGAGATACGGTTGGTGAGCGAGGAGATGGTGTAGTCGTAAGAATAACCTACCCGAAACATCCCCTTCTGCAGGCCCACCAGCCCAATCACCGCATCTTGATTTCGGTACCACACCCCCAGCACGACCGGGTCCAGGTTGACATACAAACCCAGGTCCAGCTGCTGGAAGGGCTGTTGAATGCGATACATCACCGCAGGACCAATAGACTGGCGACCTTCTCTATTGCGGTCAATAGGAATCTGCGCCCCGGCAAAGAAGTTCGCTCGGATAGGCAAACGCGCAGCGGCAGGATTGGCCAGCGAAACGTTGTAAAAACGCTGCTGAGGCTGGGTAATGTGCATGACCGACGTCCCCACATAAATGTACCTATTGTAGTACAAGGCCCCGGCGTTGACGTCCTCATGAATGCGGTTTTGGAAAAAGTTCCGTTCCTGGGTGGGCAAAATAAACCCCGCATTGGGATCGATCTGGTCCGGGAAACGGAGCCGGAAAAAGTCTATGCTGGCTTGCATGATCCCGCCCGACAAGCCGAGACTCAAAGCGCTGTAGCGACTAAGCTCAATATGCAAGGCGTAGTTGAGCAGGACATTGAGTTTGGTGAGGTTGCCTTCCCCGGCTTGATCGGCTAAAAAAGCAAGCCCTAAGCCGTTTCGAACCCGACCGAAAAAAATAGGCTGGTCATACGCCGCGGCGAATGTACGATAGTAGCCGGGGATTGCCGTCCATTGCATGCGATAGGCCAGCGCCAGGCGAGGTCCCTCCGTAATCCCCGTAAACGCCGGGGAGAGAATAACTTGGTTCGCATAAAACTGGGAAAACTGCGGATCCTGTGCCCATACAGCGCCAAGGCCCAACCAGAGAGAGTAACGAAAGCGTCTCCACATACGAAGCGAGGTTTCGGGGCAAATATAGGTAAAGGGACCCATAGTAGACCTGGCACAAAAACTAACAGACTTTTGGGTTTTCTACCAAGCCAGAATCCGGAACTCAACCCGGCGGTTGCGACGCTGGCCCTCAGGCGTAGCGTTATCGGCGATGGGGCGCTGTTTGCCGTAGCCCACAATGGTGAAGCGTTCTTTGGCTAAGCCCTGGGCTACAAGGTAATCCCGCACAGCGAGCGCCCGCTGTCGAGAAAGCTGTATTTCCGACTCCGGCAAGCTGGTGCCGTCGGTATGGCCCGCCAGTTCTATGCGGAGACGAGGGTGAGCTCGTAAAAATCGCGCCAGCTCCTCAAGCTGCCCATAAGACTCAGGTAAGAGTTTAGCGCTGCCCTTGTCGAAATGTACGAAAAAGAGCGGCATGCGCAGCCCCGGCCTGAGCGCCTCTAAATGAATATCCAACCGGTTCTCTCGATGGGGGCGTAGGCGAACCCCCACTTCTTTCCACAGATGGCCTGGCACTTGTACACTTACTCGGATCGTCATGCCCACCGAGTCGGGCACTTCCCACCGAAAAAATCCCGCGGTATCTACAGAGAAGCTATCGAGGAACTGGCCGGTTTCTGTGCGCACATACACCCAAGCGGTATCGAAGCGCTTCTCTGGCAGGATATAGCCTACGAGTAGGGTAGGCCCTTCGGGTTGTGGGGCAGGGGGCGCGGTAGTATCTGGATGCCACCACACCACCCAGAAATCCGCGCTGCCGTAGGTGCGCACACCCAGCTGGTCCCCCGGTGAAGCCGTCGTACCACACCCCACATAAGAGCCACCTTCGGCGACAAAAAGCGCCACCCAACTATCCACATCTTTTCCCCCAAAAGTGTAGCAAAACTGGAGCGAGTCGCGCAGGGGGTCCCAAAGAAGCGCCCATGCGTCATACAACCCCGCTAAGTAGGGGATAAGCCCATTCCGGGAGCTGGTCATACCGGCCACCAGCCACTGGCCTTGCGGAGTGAGGGCCAGCCGGTTAAGCCCTTCATCGCCGGATCCACCGCCACTCCAGGCTGCATACGCTGCGCCTTCGGGCTGCACGCGCCACACTACGCCATCCGCCCGACCATAAGCAGCTACCCCCCGCGAAAAACTCGTACCCGCTATCCAGATTTCTCCCTCAGGGCTACGCACCCAACTATACGGCTCCTCGAAGTCGCTGCCACCAAAGTTCCAGCTTCGGCGGAAGGCGCCTTGCCCATCCACTTCCACCAGCCAGATATCCATCTTACCTAAGGGGTTGCGTATCTCACCGTCTCGAGAGTCTGAAGCCCCAACAAGCCAGACCGTATCAGGCGACCAGGGGATTACCAGACGCAAGTAGTCATTCTCAGACCCTCCAAAAGTGGCGCTAAGCAGGAGCTGGCCCGTCATAGAAAAGCGCAACAGCCACCCATCCAGCCCTCCATACGACTTGGGGCGCAACGCAGAATCGGCTGAACCCACTTGCCCCACCACCCACAGCGAACCGTCCACATGGAGGCCTACCCCCATCGCCGCATCGTTGCCTGCCCCACCTACCACTTGACTCCACCGAACTTTCCCCAAGGGGTCCAAACACACCACATAAGCATCCTTTTTGCCGTGCGAAAGCTCCGGAGAGTCGGTCCACCCCACCAAAACCAGCCCCTTATCGGGCAAGAGAAGAGCGTCTGTCAGCTCTTCGTCACCTGAACCGCCGTAGGTAGCGTGCCAGAGAAGTTCCCCTCGTCGATCTGTACGAACCACCCAAAAGTCTGCGTCGTAGCCCTTGCGCTTGAGCAAGCCGTCTCGAGATCGGGTATGCCCTATTAGCCAGTAGCCCGCCTCGTCCTGAAAAGCCCGCCCCATGACATCCGCCATGCCGCCCCCATAAACGCGCTGGTTATAGATTTTCTGACCGTAGCCCATCACCAGGCTAACGCACACTACGAGCCACCTCATAGGTGAATAAAAGTCGCTTAGCCTGTTCGAGAGAAAGGTAAGGCGGTTCGGGCGAAGCGGCCTCGCGACCCTGAAGGAGTTCGGAGAGGACCTTTTCTACGGCCGCGAGCTGAAACTTGCCAAAATGCGTATGCCCCCCCTCATATCGCTGGTACTGGTACTCCCAATAGGTCGTGAGGTAACCTGCATACCCGTTGCTGTAGCCCTGGATGATAAGGTGCTGGACGCCGACGGGCTCCAGAAGGGGAGCCAGCCGTTCCTTAAGCAGGTAGCCTGCCATGGTGGTAGGTTCCATGGGCAGGGCCACAATCGCCAGCGATCCCAACTGCCACACCTGCACGGGCAGCACTTGTGGAGTCAATGGAAGGGGCACGTATCTGCCTCGTTGACGCCCCAGCCAGTGTAGGTACTTAACCACGGGATCGGCCGGCGGAAGGGGTAAAGTATCCCAACGTCGGGTGCCAAAAATGCGTTTAGAGACGCTCTCGATGAGGAGGGGCTTTGTGCCATGGACAGGGGGGTCCACCAGTCCCCGCAGCCGGGCCAGTACCCCAATCAAACGCACCCACTCCTGCGGAACCCCTCCACCTTCGGCCGTACCCCCAATAAACGCCGGGCCTATAGCCCCAGGTCCCGTCCGCCCTTTGCCCAGGCCGCGGGTATAGGGTTCCTCCACTTCCACGGCGGAGAAGTCTACCCATCGCCACCACGAACGGATCACCGCCGGCAACGCTTGACCAGGTTGGCGAGCCAGATAGGCGGCCATCTCCGCTTGATAGCGACCAAGTAAGCGTCGATTCTCAAAAGGGTTAGGCGTAGGCCCTCGCCGCACCCGCACACCCGGAAAAGAAAAATGATTAGGTGTCACATCCCCCGCGGTGGTTTGGGCAAAGGCCGCCACGATGCCTTCTTCTTCGCAGAGTTCTGACGCGTAGCCTTTGTGGTCAGAGGAGATGCAGCGCGTTTCTTCTTGGATGGTGGTGGTGTGAGTGCCAAACCAGTTGATCACATGTCCGGCAGGCCGGACCGTGAGCTGGTACGCCGTACGATCCACGGCCAGTTCGGGACGGTCGGTCCAGGCCTTCGGGTTTTTCAAGAACGCCTGGATAGCCCGGTTGAAAGCGATGGGCACCTCCGGAGGAAAAGTCTCAAAAGAAAAAACCAGCTCAGCGGATTGAAGGTTCTGGTAGGCTTTGAGGGCAGCTTCCACGATGCCGCTCACGTACCGCTCGAAGACGCCGGCGTGAAATCCTGGTGTGTTGAGATGGTACAAGAGGTAGTGCGAATAGCCCCCAGGCGCCGCATGAGTATGGTTGGCGGTAAGCAGAAGGTGCGCCGGCTCCAGCGTAGGGAAGAAAGTCTTCAAGCGCCGGAAGGTCTCCTGCCAGATCGCCAGCGACACAAAACAGGTATCTATCTCAACCCAGAGGTGAGGGGGGCTTTCACCGGCCTGAAAGCAGAAAGCCCGAGCATATAGCTGAGATTCCACGGTGTGCGCGACGTGCCGAGAGTTTCCCCAGCCCATCAGCCCGATGCCTGGCTCGAAGTAAGTGATGAGGGCCCGAGCCGCTCCTACTTGCCACACCCCACAAAGCTACGATGACGGCGATGCCCTCCAGTAGGGTACCTTTGCTCTGTCGTATGGAAAGCACCAAGCCCGACGTCTTGAGGTCGTTATGGGCGCCTTACGAGGCTTTTGTGCGGGAAAGGTGGGAGGCCCCCCGGCCCCTGCATATAGTCGGTCTCAAGGGCGGAGCTCGATCTTTTTGGGCCGCCGCTTTATACCAGACCGCCTCCTGCCCTACGCTCTTTCTCCTGCCTGACGAAGAAGCCACCCAAAGGCTGGTTAGCGACCTGCGCTTGCTCTTAGGGGACCCTGTGGCCTTCTTTCCCTCTCGAAGCGAAGGTTCGGCTACCCAGCAGCACCTGCGACAAGTAGAACAAACTTTCCTCCTGAGCCGATGGCTTGAAGGTGAAGCGCTCGCCCTGTGCGCCCCCGTCCAGACGCTCTGGGAACCCTTTCCTCACCCTACCCAATGGGTCAAACATCGACTGCGCCTTGAGGTGGGAAGCGCCATAGAGAGAGACTTCCTGCTGGAGTTACTGACCGTATACGAGTTCACCGAAACGGATAAGGTAAATAGCCCTGGCGAGTTTGCCTGGCGAGGCGGAGTGGTGGATGTTTTTAGTTATGCGCATCCCCAACCTCTTCGTCTGCGCATAGAAGGGGACACGCTGGCCCGTATTCAGTTTTTCTCGGTGGAGACGCAGCTTTCACAGGGTGAGGTGGAGCGCGCCTGGCTTTTGCCGGCCCCTTCTTACCTGGAAGACCCTCCTATCGCTTCACTTTTCGATTTTTTACCGCAGGCCCACCTGCTCGTCTTGATAGAAGGGCAATCCTGCTTGGCCCACCTACAACGGCATGCCTCGGCCTCGCAGGTAGAGCGTTTCCTCCAAGAAGCCCACCAAGCCATCGAACTGGGGCACGAACCCGCCCTGCCCCCCGCCGCTCGATTGGAATACCCCACTCATCCTCAATCCACCTTTGCCCATAACCTCACGCTCCTTTATGAACACCTCCGTCAACTGCCTGTAGAGAAGCTGTACCTTTTTACTGAGAACCCTCGTCAGCAACTGCGCCTGGAACGGCTCTTGGAGCCGGCCCAGCTGCCTTACCCTGTCTCTTACCTCCTCGGGAACTTCTCAGAAGGTTTTCACGACCCGGCCCAAAGGGTGGCTTTTTACACGGACCACCAAATCTTTCGTCGGACCTACGCGCCGTATGTGCATCGGAGCTTTCGTCGCAGCGAAGCCGTGCTGCTGCGCGAGTTATATGAGCTAAAGGTAGGCGATATCGTCGTGCATAGCCGGTATGGGATTGCTCGGTTTGGAGGGCTGGTGACCATACCGCATACCGACCCCCCACAAGAAGGGGTCAAACTATACTTTGCGGAGGACGCGGTTTTATACGTACCAGTCACACAAATCCACGAGATTGGCCGCTACCGGGCCCTGACAGACGAGCCACCCCGCCTGAGCCGCTTAGGAGCACCCGATTGGCAACGCACCACCGAACGGGTACGAAAACGTCTACAAGAACTAGCCGTAGACCTGGTCCGACTCTACGCGCGGCGCCGTCTCTTGCCGGGATACGCCTTTGGACCCGATACCCTGCAGCAGCTTGAGATGGAAAGCCGCTTCCCCTACGAGGAGACTCCAGATCAACTCCAGGCCACCCTCGAAATCAAAAAAGCCATGGAACGCCCCCATCCCATGGACCACCTCTTGTGCGGCGACGTAGGCTTTGGCAAAACCGAAGTAGCTCTGCGAGCCGCCTTCAAAGCCATACAAGAAGGCAAGCAAGTGGCTGTGCTGGCCCCCACTACGGTGTTGGTGATGCAGCATCTGCGCACCTTTGAAGCCCGATTGGAAGGCTTTCCCGTACGCATAGCGGCGCTAAGCCGCCTGCAACCCCCCAGCCAGCAAAAAGAGATACTGAAACGGCTCGCCGTCGGCGAAATAGACCTCCTCGTCGGCACCCACCGTTTGCTTTCAGACGATGTGCGGTTTCGAGACCTGGGGCTGCTGATCATTGACGAAGAGCACAAGTTCGGCGTCATGGCCAAGGAAAAACTCCGGGCGCGCTACCCTACGGTAGACACCCTCTCGATGAGTGCGACCCCTATCCCTCGCACCCTACAGATGGCCCTTAGTGGGATCCGGGACATTTCGCTTATCACCACCCCCCCGCCCAATCGCCTTCCAGTCCAGACCTACGTAAAGGCCTTCTCTTGGGACTTGGTCCAAGAAGCCTTGAGCCGCGAGCTGGCTCGCGGAGGCCAAGCGTTTTTCGTACACAATCACATTGCAGACTTACCTACCCTCACCCAAAAGCTCCGGTCCCTCTTACCCGAAGCCGAAATCGCCTTTGTGCACGCCCGCATGCCCAGTCGCCAAGTAGAAGACCTGTTGCTGGCTTTTCTCTACCAGCAAATCGATGTTCTTGTGACCACCAACCTGGTCGAATCGGGGCTCGACATGCCGAATGCAAACACCATTCTGGTGAATCAGGCGCATCGCTTTGGGCTGAGTGACCTGCACCAACTGCGGGGCCGAGTGGGCCGAAGTGGCCGCCAAGCCTACTGTTACTTTCTCGTACCAGGCTTCCACCACCTAAGCCCCGACGCGCTGCGACGTCTGCAAGCCCTGGAGGAGTTTAGCGACCTGGGAAGCGGATTCCAGATTGCCCTGCGCGACCTGGAGATTCGAGGAGCTGGGAACTTCTTCGGACGCGAACAGAGTGGCTTCATCGCCGACATCGGCTACGACCTCTACCAGCAGTTCCTGGAGGAAGCCATCGCCCGCATCCAGGAAGAAGAAGGTATAGGGCCCTCCTCCAAGATTCTTTCTGCCCCCGCCCTTACCTGCAGCATCGAGGCCGACTGGGAAGCGCGGCTGCCGGAGAGTTGGATTCCGTATCCAGCCACGCGACTTGAGACCTACCAGCGCTTCAGCCAAGTACGCAATGAAGAAGAACTCCAAGCCCTTTTGCGGGAGCTGCTGGACCGGTTTGGGCCCTTGCCTCCACAGGTGCTTTTACTGGCGGATGTGCTGCGCCTGCGCTGGATAGGAGAAGCCCTAAAGCTGCCTTACTTGCGCGTGCGCAAGCAGAAAGCGCGTTGGTCGTTGGGACCGGAGACGGACCTTCAGGCCTTGCTAAGCTACCTGGAATCGCTCCGACCCCACTACACCTACCACCTGGCCCCAGAAGAAGACCGCCTCCAAATCGAGCTTTCACCCATCGCTTCCCCCAAAGACCTACTGGCCATCCTCGGAGGCCTCCATGAAGCGCTCCAACTCCCTTCTAACCATGATTTGGGTCTTGTACGGAACGGATAGCTACCGCCGTAGCGAACGACGTAAAGCCCTCTTAGCCGAGTTGGTGGGGAAGGCCCCCCCAGAGTTTGCCCTTACAACCTGGCGCGGCCGCGACGTGTCCGAAAATCACTTACGTGAGCTGTATGAGCTGCCCTTCCTGACGCCCTATAAGGTAGTCGCCCTAATCGAAGCCGAAGCGCTCTCCAAACCGGCGCGGGAGGCCCTCAAAAAGTACCTTGAACGCCCTGCGGCACATACCCACCTGATACTGGAGTTTGACCAGGAAGCCAAGCCCTCTCTCCCCGAGGCACCCGGCCTGGTATGGGAGGCATATGCGCCCTTACGGCCGGCCCAAGTGGCCGACTGGCTGGCCGACCAAGCCAAACAGATGGGCCTGGCCCTGCAGGCCGAAGCCCTCTCCTTGCTGCTGGAAACCCTCGGTCCAGACCTGCACCTGCTGCACCAGAGTTTGTCGCTGCTGGCCGTGTATGCCCTTTCGGCTCCGCAAAAGCCCCTCACCGCCGCCGAAGTCAGCCAAGCTCTCGGCCTAAACCCCCATTACACCGTCTACCAGCTCGTAGAAGCGCTGGCCGAAGCCAACCCCCGTCGCCTGCTCCAGATTCTCAGCCGCTTCGCAGAGGACACCCGCACCTACCCTTGGCCCCAAGTCCTATGGCACCTGCGGCAATTTTTTCAAAACTTAGCTTACCTCTACTTGAAGTTTTCTCAGAGGCCCGACACTCGCACCCTCCAACAAGAACTCGAACTGCGATATCCCTTTCAGGCGCGGCCTTACGAAAAGGCCTGGAACCGGTACACCCTTGATCTGTGTCGGGAGGCGCTGCAGATTCTTCATCGGGCCGAAGCCCAGCATAAAGGCTTGATACCCGGCCACACCACAGAAGGCGAACTGCTCCTGGCGGTCGGCCTTAGTCTGGCACACCACCTCCAAAAAGCACAAGCCCAGGCGGCTAAGCCCACCCCTTAGGGCCGAGCCTCAAGAACGAATGGTCTCTTTATAGCGCATAAGCTGTCGGCGCATGACACTCAAGGCTGCGTCGAAAGCTTCTTGAAAGTTGTTTCCTCGCTCTTCTACGACGAGGGTTTCCCCCGGCACCTGCACCCGCAGTCGAACCTGATGAGCGGGACTCTTGGTGCCCAGCTCGTGCAGGTAGAGGTCGCTACTCACGATAAACGCAAAGTCCGATAGAAGCCTTTGCATACGGTCTTCCACATACGCTGTGAAGGCCGAGTTGACCTTCACGCTGCCAGCGTGTAGCTCGTACCGCATAAGAGGTCCAACAAAGGTAAAAAACTCCGCTGGACAAAGGTTACCTTTCCCCAGATGCGGACAGAAGCACCGACCGATACAGGCTATAGTTGACTTCAAACCCCACCAAAAGCACCAGCGAAAGCCAGTAGAACCACACCATTAGCGCAATCACGGCGGCGATGCTCCCATAAAAGCGACTGAAGTTAGCCACAGCCAGAAAGTACCAGGAGAGGAGCTTCATCGCAGCCCCCAGCAGAAAGGTAGCCAGGACTGCCCCAGGCGAAATCCAGTAAGGAAGTCGTAGCCGAGGCAAACCGGCCCGGTAAATCACTTCCACCGCTATGCACACCACCGCAAAAAGCAGCAGGAACTTGATTAGGCCCACCAGGGATGAGAAAAAAGGGCCCAAAGGAGAGTCAGCCAGCGCTTCTATCCAAGCCACAAGATGGTGGGCCTGGATGAAAGAAAAGGCCAGGTTAGCCAGGATAAGCAAAAGAAGCACCCCCACCAGGCCCAGCGCACGCAGCCACAAAACCCAAAAGGGTGGTTGAGGCAGACCTTCGTGAAAAAAAGCTCTCAACATGGTAATCATACCTTGCCATAGCGAATACAAAGCCAGAAAAAGAGAAACAGAAAGCAAAGTAAAGTTGCGCTTTTGATAAATACCTTCAAAAACTACATCGTGTACCAGCTCATAGGCCGGAGAGGGCAGAATCTGTCCAAGCTGCTGTTGAAAGAGACGCTCAAAGTCCTCAAAGGGCAAATAACTAATCAGCATGAGCGCAAAAAGCAGCCCTGGGAAGAGCGCAAAAAAGAAACTGAAAGCCATAGCTCCGCCCCTTATTGTGAACATAGGATGGGTGAGGTTTTCCCAAAACAGCACCAGGACGGTGCCGATGCGCACGGTAGGAAAACCTGGCAGGCGAAGGTGCTTAGCTTTAGCGAGGAGACGCCGCCAGAAGAGCCGCATAAAACGCTTCAGGCGGGCTGCAGGGGCGCCAGGTGTCCCGCTGGACAAAAAGGAGCACCACTTCCGCCTCCGCCAAGAGGTCCGCTTCCCGATAGAGGCGATGCTCAAAAATCAGCTTTCGGGTGGGCGGTTCTTTCAGCGACGTGTAAATACGAACCTCGTCATCATACCGGGCAGGGCGGTGGTAGGTGATGCTAAAGTGGCGCACAGGCAAAAGAACCCCCATTTCCGCCTCCATCTGCGCATACGTCAACCCAAACCGTCGAATCCATTCCGTGCGGCCGATTTCACACCACACCGCATAGTGCGCATAATACACCACCCCCATTTGATCGGTTTCCGCATACCGCACGCGCACTCGGGTCTCGTGCGGAACCTGCCAGATGTGCGGCGCTATTTCTTTTGGGTCAGCCATCGTGTAAGGGCTTGCTGGTATCGTCGAGCTTTGGCCAAGTGCTCCGGGTAACTCTCCGAAAAATCATGGAAGCCGGAGTTGTCTGGCCGCGCACAAAAGTACAAATAAGAGCTGGGCGTGTAGCTGAGTACGGCTTCGATGGCTTCTTTAGAGGGGGTGCCGATAGGCCCCGGGGGTAAACCTTTCCGCTTGTAGGTGTTGTAGGGAGAGTCTTTTTCGAGCATACGATGGGTAACCCGCTGCACGGTAAAGTCCCCTACGGCATAAATCACGGTAGGATCGGCTTGGAGCGGCATACCTAAACGCAAGCGATTGAGATATACGCTGGCAATGAGCGGCCATTCGCTTTTGCGATAGCTTTCCTGCTCTACGATCGAGGCAAGGATGCCTACTTCGATGGGGGTTAGGCCAATCGCCTCGGCGCGCTGGCGCCGTTCAGGGTTCCAGAAGTTCTGATAGGCCTGGTACAGGCGCTGGAAAAGACGGGCAGGGGGCTCAGTCCAATACACCTCATACACGTCAGGCAAAAACACCAGAAGCCACGTATAGCGGTCGAAGCCCCATTCGTGCCAGGGATGCGACTCAAAAGCCAGGGCCCACGCTAAGGAATCATGCGCAAGGGTGCGGCCTAAAAAACTGGCTAAGTGGGCAGGACTGCGCTGGGGCTTGAGATAAAACCGCAAAGGCTTTTGCAGGCCTTTTCGGAAGCGATTCCACACCACAAAGGCTCGTTCTCCGGGGTGCACGACGTATTCCCCTGCCCGCAAGGGCCCTCCCCATCGAACCCACCAATGCCAGAAGGTGTACCAGGGGAAAAGCGCCGCCACTTGGCTCCGGAAGGCTTCCCGTTTAGGCGCCTCCAGGGGCAAACGAAACGTCTGCGCTTGCGCTGAGCGGACCCGCGCCGTAAACTGTAAGAGCCATCCCAGCAAGCCCACCAGTACAAAGGCGGCCCCCCCCAACTGCAAGCGCCGGCTTGACCAAAAGGACCTCGCCTTAGTCCGAGACGAAGGGCGCGGCTTACGAAGCGGCTTGCGTGGCATACCGGGAAGGGGGGGTAGTGAGGAACCGATAGACCTGACGGAAGGAAGCTTGCAAGGGGGCCGGCAGCGGCTCCTCTAACCGAGGCCACCGCTGCCGTACGACCAGTTCGGCCCACTCAGCGGGGGAGAGTTCGTCCGGTAAGCGCTGAAAAAGGTACTGGCTGGCCGCGCCTATCCCACATACCGGCATGTCTTGCGCCCCACGAAAGGGCACCCCATTCAAATAGAAAGTAAGCACACGTTCCTGGCCCCATAGCGGCTCCAAAAGCAGGCCTACCAGCCTAACGAGCCACGCCGGGGTACCCTCGCCGAAAAACAGGTATCGCGCCGTCAGCTCGGCTATGGAAGGCCTATTGACTTGAAGGGAATGGTCGTGGTACCACACAAAAGCTTGTCGTAACCTCAGGGGCTGCTTTTCCTGCGCAAGCCACCTCCAACGGTAAGGCTGCCCGGTAAACGCCGCCTCCAGCACCTCTCGCGGCGGAAAGGGAATCCAGCGCAAGCTCCACAAACCTACGAGCCCCACCAAAAGAATCCCTATCGCCAGGCTTAGCAGCTTGCGCAGCAGCCAACCCATACCTCACCCCAACTGAAGCTGCTCTATACGCTGCCGATAAAAGGTATTGATGGCTTCGACCACTTCTTCCGGCGTATCCACCAGCGTAAAGAGCAATAAATCATCCGGCGAAATGTAACTCCACTCCTCCAGTAGGGTCTTTTTGATCCACTCCACGAGGCCTTGCCAGAAGGCGCGCCCTACCATAACCACCGGAAAACGCTCGATTTTCTGGGTCTGGATAAGCGTAAGGGCCTCAAAGAGCTCATCCATCGTCCCAAACCCTCCGGGCAGTACCACAAAAGCCTGAGCATACTTGACAAACATCACCTTGCGCACAAAAAAGTAGTCAAAGTTGATGAGCAAATCTTCGTCTACGTACGGGTTAGGGTGTTGCTCGAAAGGCAAGAGGATATTCAGCCCTACGGAGTGGCCGCCCAGTTCTTTAGCGCCTTTGTTGGCGGCTTCCATGATGCCTGGCCCACCGCCGGTGATGATGCCGTAGCCATTTTCCACCAAGGCCCGCGCCACCTCTACGGCTAACTCATAGTGAGGGCTGCCGGGCTTGGCGCGAGCCGAACCAAAAATAGACACACAAGGACCGACACGCGAAAGCGTCTCAAAACCTTCCACAAACTCGGCCATAATGCGAAAGATCTGCCACGTATCGGTAGCCCTTTTCTCCCGAAGATCTCGAGTCTTGTTGAAGAGGTTCTTAGGAAGGCCGTTAGTAGGTGGGATCATAGGGAAACAAAGGTACAAAACGATAACAAAAAAGTCCGGCTCCAAGCGCGAAGCGCTAAGACGGCCGTGGGCGGCTTTCAGATAAGGTGTTTGGCAGAGGGCTATTCTGGGGGAAGTGGAGGCCGCAGGGCAAGGGCCCTTTGGTAGGCGGCCCAAATAGCGCGCGAGATCGCTGGACGAAAACCCGCTTTTTCCAAGTAGTAGAGGGCTTCGGCGGTGGTACCGCCCGGCGAAGTCACCTCTTGCCGCAAGAGTGCCGCCCCCCGACCCGCCGCCCGATAATACGCCACCGAACCCTGAACCGTTTCGACGACAAGCTTCTCGGCAAGGTGGCGAGGTAGCCCCAGGTGCACCCCCGCTTCCACAAGCGCCTCCATAAAGAGAAACACATACGCCGGGCCTGTCCCTGAAAGCGCCGTAGCCATGTCCAAGTAGGCTTCGTCCTCGACTTGGATGTGGGCACCAAGCGCCCCTAAAAACGCCTCGACGGTCAAGCGCTCTTCGGCCGAGAGGCCTGTACTGGTCCAGACGGTGATGCCAGAACCGATTCGCCCTGGGGTATTGGGCATGCTGCGCACCAGACGCGTATGCCCCAGCCCCACCCGCAAATGCTCCAAAGTAATGCCCGCCATCACCGAAAGCACTAAGGTCTCTTTTTTCAGAAGAGGTCGCAAGGTGGGAAGGAGGGAGAGGGCTTTTTGGGGTTTGAGCGCTAAAAGAAGCCAATCCGCTGAGGAGGCTTCAGCGGGGGTGGAGGCCTCGAAGGCCCGCAGCTCCCGAGCCAACTGAGCCCTCCGTTCGGAGGGAGGACCTAAAAGGACCAGCTCTTCATGAGGGTAAAGCCGGCGGAAAGCGCCCGCCAGCGTCTGGCCCATCACACCCGGTCCTACGATCACCCCCCGCATCTCACCCCAGTAGCGCCTGGTAGGCTTCCGCCCGCAACAGCGTTTCTACTTCAGCGGGTTTCTCCAAGCGGATGCGAATCATCCAGCCCTCTCCATACGGGTCCTGATTGACTTTTTCGGGCTGGGACTCCAAAAGGCTATTTTTTTCTAAGATGGTGGCGCTCACCGGCAGATACAAGTCTGATACGGTCTTGACGGCTTCGACGGTGCCGAAGACGCTGCCGGCCTGCAAGGTCTGGCCGACGGTTGGAATGTCTACAAAGACAATATCCCCGAGTTGCGACTGGGCAAAGTCGGTGATGCCTACATAAGCTTCGGTGGGGCTGATGAGACGCAGCCATTCATGCTCGCGTGTGTAGTAGAGGTCAGATGGAAAATGCATAGGCCACGCAAAGGTAAGGAAGAGGCCTCAGCTACGAGCCTGCAAGAGCGCTTGCGCAATCTGAAGGAAGCTGGGCGCCTCTAAGCTGGCACCGCCCACAAGGCCCCCATCTACGTCAGGCTGCGAGAAAAGCTCCAGTGCAGCCGAGGGCTTCAGGCTACCGCCATACAGCACACAGACCTCTTCGGCGGGGGCGCCCAGGCGGGCAAGCTGAGCCCGCAAAAAAGCGTGCGCCTCTTGGGCCTGCTGGGGCGTAGCGTGCACCCCGGTGCCGATAGCCCATACGGGTTCGTAAGCCAGCACGAATCGATCCCACACAAGGGGGATCTCTAAAAGCACTTCTTCAAGTTGTGCGCGTAGAACCTCGAAGGTCTGCCCGGCTTCGCGCTCAGTCAGGGTTTCCCCCACGCAGTAGATGACTGAGAGGCCTCGTTGCTGGGCATCTTGCAGCTTTTTGCGTAGAAGCGGCCCCATTTCGCCGAAATGTTGGCGCCGTTCGGAGTGGCCGATAAGCACCCACTTCACACCAATATGGGCCAGCTGAGCCATAGACACTTCACCGGTGAAGGCGCCGAACTCACCCGGGTAGCCGTTCTGCGCCCCAATCTGCAGACGGCTATTAGAGAGAAGGGCCACCAGCTCACGCAGGTATATAGCAGGCGGGAAAAGCACCGCCGGAAGCGTCCACCCATGCCGTTCCCACGCTTTGTGCAGGGCGGTGGCCAAGTGCAGCGCTTCGATGGGGTACAGGTGCATCTTCCAGTTGGCGGCAAGCAGCTGTCTCATGGCACGAGGAACATAAGAGGATAGGGCAGTTTGCCAGGGGACACAAAAAGCACTTCCCCGCCCCGCTCATACACGGCGGCCACAAGCAAGTCTACTCCGTCTCGAGAAGGTAGATTGCGTTTCTGACCCGTAAGCTCTTCTGCAGGAAAGGTATACCCCTCCTCCACAAAAAGTACCGGCGCCGAAGGAAGCGAGTCCTGCAAAAGCGCCCAAATCTCTCGCGGCTCCTGTTTCTCAGAGTAAGCCAAAAAGGGAAGGTACATCTGCTCTAACACCGTACGTTGGTGATCCAAGTAATGCGCCACTTGCTGTTGAATGTGCTCAAGCGGGCTGGTTTCGGGGATGCCGCTCACCAAGATGAGCGTGCCCTTCCCTTCCAGGCCTCGGCTTATGTCTTGCAAGAGACGCTCTTCTCCCATGAGGAGCACCGGTACCCGCTCCTGCACCAGGTAAAAAGACACCTCTTCACGCAGCAGATCGGTATACTTGACCAGCGCCATGCTGTAAGCCGAACGCGCCATCTGTGCAAAAAGCTCACTGTAATGGGGGTTGTCTATAGAAATATTCTGCAAGTTTTGGCGAGCCTTGTGAAGCTGTTGAAGTGCTTCTTTCACTTCGGGGGACAAAGGCAAAGCAAAAAGCCGGGTTCCGATAGCCTCGAACCATCGAGTGGTATTTTCGGACACCAGCCCTACCAACACGGTCTTGACCCGATGCAACGCATAAAAGGCAGACCAAGGTTTGAGTGTTTTCCCTACATGCACCTCCTCAGGCAGGAGGAAGGGCACAAACACCGCTTCTGCGAGGGAAGGCGTCACCGCCAGTAGCCACGTGCCCTCTGCATAGTCTGCCTCGACCACCTGGCTCAAGACGTAATCGAGGTTAGTGCGGAAACTTTCCCCTTCCTTGAGATCGGAGAGTTTAGCTAAGGCTTTTTCGGCTTTCTCTTGCACCTTGCCGAGGCGTTCTGGAGAGACGGTGTTTTCTTCCGGCTTGAGCGGCAAATAGGCCGTGAGGGCTATCGAAGCGGCCTCCTGCTGCGCCAGGCGGCGCACTCGTGTAATCGTCAACGACTCCATATCCAAGCCCAATACACTAACTTTACCGGCACTTCCGCCATAGGCATGCAAAGTAAAGGCTTTCTCTTTTTTCTGGGTTCGGTAGCCTTGTTGGGCACCTTGGCCACGCTATACCTACCTCACTGGAGTGGGAGTTTGTATGTGCTGGTGGTGGTGGGGTACTTTTTCCGGGGAGGCAAAGGCTGGCCTTGGGCAGCAGGCCTGCTCATGGGACTTTTGTGGGTAGGGCTGGCCCTGGGATGGGACCTACCCAACCAAGGGATGTTAGCCGGCCGCGTAGCCGCGCTCTTGAGCACCTCCCGCTCTATCCTGTGGCTCATTACGGGCGTCATAGGCTTTCTCTTGGGGCTGGTAGGCGTAGCCTTAGGACAAGCCCTGGCTCACTGGCTTCCTCAAACGCCCCCTCGTCTACGCCGCCATGGAAAATAACCCCCAGAAAAACCCAGCCCTTCGCCTCCTAATAGGCTTTTTGGTGGGGCTGGGTGCGGCCTTGGTGTTTCGGAGTCTCGGCTGGCCTACCGAATCGGTGACCCCCGTAGCGCGGGTTTTAGGAGAGCTTTTCCTGCGCGGCATCTTTATGCTGATTTTCCCGCTGGTGGTGCCTATGCTTTTGCTGGGCATCCGCCTCTTGGCCCGTACCGGACAAATAGGCCGCATAGGCCTCAGTACGATCTTCACGGTGATGGGCCTGACCGGAGTGGCCGCCAGCCTTGGACTCCTGCTTGCCAGCACGCTCAAGCCAGGTCATGCCCTCTCACCCGAAACCCGGACTCAACTCCTTCAGCAGTTCGGCGCCCCCACTACCCCAACTACCCCCTTGGATGGCTCGTTTCTCCTCAACCTCCTGCCGAAAAACCCCTTCTACGACCTATCCACCGCTTTCACAAGCAGTCAGCAAGGAGGGCTCCTCGCCGTCGTCGTCTTTACCCTGCTCTTAGGCATAGCCCTGGCCCACCTGCCCCCCGAACGTACCGACACTTTCTACCAGATCACCCATACCCTCTACGAAGCCAGCCTCTGGCTCTTACAAAAGCTCATGTATTGGATAGCGCCTTTCGGCATAGCGGGGCTAATCTTCCAGGCCGGCGTAAGCCTGGGAGGAGAGATTTTCTGGCTACTGGGGGCATACGTGGGTGTAGTGCTTTTAGGCCTCGTGGTGCAGGGGATAGGCGTGTACAGCCTGTTTTTATGGCTCTTTGCCCGACGCAACCCCTGGCAGGTGCTTCGTCAGAGTAGCCCCGCCCTACTGGTAGCGTTTTCTTCCGCCAGTAGCAACGCCACGTTACCGACTACCCTCTACACGGCCCTGGAACGGCTGCGTTTAGCCCCACCGGTGGCCCATTTCATCCTGACTTTAGGCGCTACGGTCAACCAAAACGGTACCGCCCTGTATGAAGGCGTAACCCTCATTTTTTTGGGCCAGGCCTTTGGCGTGTCGTTCTCCCTGGCCGACCAAGCCTTCCTAATAGGGATAGCGATCCTTATCGCGATTGGGGCGGCCGGCGTACCGGGAGGGTCTCTGCCGCTGCTGGCAAGCATACTACCCTTCTTTGGCCTGCCCCCGGGCGCTATCGCCCTAATCTACGGCATAGACCGCCTCTTAGACATGGCCCGCACCACCCTCAATGTCTACGGTGACCTGGTGATTGCCTCTTACCTGAACCGCCTATACCATGGAACTCCTGACCACGCGAGCCGAACTCAGAGCCTGGCGCAGTAAAGTACACGGCTCAGTTGGATTCGTGCCCACCATGGGCGCCTTACACGAAGGACACCTGGCTCTGGCCCGCCAAAGCCTCAACGAAAACCCGTGGACCGTCGTCAGCATCTTCGTCAACCCGCGCCAGTTCGGCCCCAACGAAGATTACGAACGCTACCCCCGCACCCTGGAAAGCGATGTGCGTCTGCTGGAAAGCTTGGGCGTATCGGTAGTCTTTGCCCCCTCCGTAGAGGAAATCTACAGCCCCGAAGACGAAGTGCTTATCAGCCTGACTCGGCTAAGTCGACTATGGTGCGGCGGATACCGATTGGGGCACTTCGATGGAGTGGCGCTGGTCTTGGTCAAGCTGTTTAACCTGGTTGCGCCCAGCCGCGCCTACTTTGGCGAAAAAGACTTCCAACAAGTGCGTCTGGTGGAAAAGTTGGTCGAAGAGCTGTTTTTCCCCATCACGGTGGTGCGGGTACCTACGGTACGCGAGCCGGACGGGCTGGCCATGAGCTCACGTAACACCTACCTTTCTCCACGGGGCCGCGCCCAAGCTGTCGCCCTCTACAAAACCTTGGAATACCTTCAGACCCTGGTGTCGCAGTACCCGCTTACCGAAGACCTGCTTCGAGAAGCCCGCCAGTATCTCGAAACGCGCTTCCCCGAAGTCAAACTCGAGTACCTCGCCATCGTAGACGAATATTCGCTGGAACGGATCGAGCACCTGCGTCAAAGCGCAGCTCCGCGCGCTTTGATAGCGGCTTATGTGGAGGGGGTACGGCTGATTGACAACATGCCCCTCAAACCCCCCCAAGAGGAAGAGGCGGTCTGAAGTCCGCGCTAAGATGGCGCCGGTCAGGCCCCTCCGGCCGAAGCCAGACCCACACCCCCGACCATTCGCAAAGGGGAGGCCAGCGATCCGCCCATTCCACAAAGATGAGGGGAGCGCTATCCAAAAGCTCTTCGAGTTCACTTATCCGGGAGGGTACCTCGAGCGGAAACCGGTACAAATCCACATGGACAGCCCCCGGGTAATGATGGATGTAGGTAAAAGTAGGGCTACTCACGAGGGGCCCTATCCAGGCTCGCACAAGATGGGTCTTACCAGCGCCTATCGGCCCCACTAAAAACCACCGCCGCATGCCCGATCCCCAGGCTTTCAGTTCTTGGACCACCTGCGGCAACTCCACTTCGCTGTAGGTACGCTGATAAGGCGGTCGCACTATCGCTTAGGCTCTAAGCGCACAAACGGTACCACAATCTCTTCGAGGCTCACCCCCCCGTGCTGGTAGGAATCTCGGTATAGTCGAACGTATTCATTGTAGTTGGTGGGGTACACCAGAAAGTGGTCTTCCAGCGCAAAGAGGTACGTGGAACTGGCGGTAGCTCGCGGCAAGCGCCCTTCCTCCGGCTTGCGCAAGTGAAAAACCCCTTTTTCGCTTCGGTCGTAGTTGAGGTTGCGGCCTTGCTTGTAGCGAAGGTTTGTAGTCGTCTCTCGATCGCCCAGCACCTTGATAGGCCGCCGCACCTGCACAAACCCATGATCGGTGGTCAAAAATACCCGCGACGTATAACTTGGAAGCTGTTTGAGCACCTGCAGAAAGGCCGAGTTCTCTAACCATGCCCGCGTAACCGAGCGAAAAGCGGTATCGTTGGCCGCCAGCTCTTTGAGGATGTCCATCTGCACACGCGTGTGAGCCATCAAGTCCAAGAAGTTGAAGATAAAAAGCAGTACCTCATGCTGACGCACCAACTGGGGAAGGGTTTGTACAAGTTCTTTGCCTTCTTCAGGGCGGATGACTTTCACATAGCCGACCTTGAGGGGCATCTTGTGGCGGTAGAGAAGGTCGTTGAAGAACTCCTCTTCAAAAAGGTTTTTGCCGCCTTCTTCGTCGTCGTCGGCCCAGTAGCGGGGGAAGCGCTGCGCAATCTCCAAAGGGAAGAGCCCCGAAAAAAGGCTATTGCGGGCGTACTGGGTAGCCGTAGGCAAGATGGAGAAAAAGAGGTGCTCTTCAGCCACTACGTACGTAGGGGCCAGGAGTTCAGCCAGAATCCGCCACTGGTCGTAGCGCATACCATCAAGTAGAAGGAGGACGGTAGGTTCGGCCGTACCGCCAAGGTAGGGGAGAAAAAGGCGCGGCAGTACATCCGGCGAGAGCATCGGACGCTGGGTACTATGAACCCAGTCCAGGTAGTGTTGTACAAAAAACCGACAGAAAAGCTGATTGGCTTCGCTGCGCTGCCCATCCAGAATCTCCTTGAGTTCTGGGGCGTCGACTTTTTCCAGCGTCATGTCCCAGCGCACAAGGTCTCGGTACACTTCCAGCCACTCTTCCAAGGAAGGCCCCATAGCTATCTTCAGGCTAAGGCGCCGAAAGTCGCGTTGGTACGCTTCTATGGCTTCCTGTTGGAGAAGGGGACCCTTCTCTAAAAGGCGCTTGCAAGTAGAGAGTAGCTGTTGGGGTTTGATCGGCTTGATGAGGAAGTCGGCGATCTCGACTCCCACGGCCAGCTCCATAAGCCGTTCTTCTTCGTCTTTGGTCACCATCACCACCGGCAGGTACGGATAAAGCCGTTTGACTTGGCGTACCAGCTCGATTCCGTCCATGCCCGGCATGTGTTCATCTACGATCAAGAGGTCGGGGTTTTGGGCTTTGAGTAGGTCGAGGGCCTCAGCGGGGTGACGTGCCGTGAGGACTTCAAAACCCCGCTGCGTCAAATGCAGCACCTGCGGCTCCAAGTACTCGATTTCGTCATCTACCCATAAGATGCGCGAAGGCATACCCCAAAGATAGCCTTTCCTTCAGAATAGGTTGTATCTTTGAAGCACGCAATGCTCATCGTGGGGTGGTTCCCGCCTGCTCAAGACCCAAAAGCCCTGGCCCAGTTCTTCACCAGCGAACTGGAAGGGGCCGAAGTCCACTTCTTTTCTCGGTCTGACGAAGCCCAGGCCTTCACAGAACAAAGTATTTTAGCCGGACGAGAACTTTTTCTTTTTGTCTCCAGCTTGCCGGAGGGCGACCCTTTTCTGCAGGAAGCGTTAGCCCGCTGGCCCTTAGCGTACGGATTGGCCCTGACCCAACATCCTCAAGACCTGCAGGCCCAAAAGCCCTACCTGCCCGCTTACGTAGATAGCCAGCCGGAGCTCCTCCGCCCTTATCTGCGCCTCTTGCGCCTCCGCTATGAGGAACGCCTCCAACATGAGCTTCAGAAACAAACCTTGAACGAACTGCATCGGGTATCGCTTTCCCTGACCGGGGAGGTGCGACTGGAATGGCTGATCTTCAAACTCCTGCGCATCGCCCTCGACAATAGCGAAGCCGAAGCGGCTTTTCTGCTGGTTCCCGAGTCGGACGACTCCACCTCCCTACGCATCGTAGGTTATGTACGGGCCACCGACCATGAGCCTCAGCCTCCTCCTACCCCTTCGATTACACCTCATCCCCACCTTTTCTCCGCTCTGATCGAACACGTGGCTCGCGCACGCGAAAACCTCTTCATAGACGCGTCCCAGCCCGACTCGCTGTGGTTTCGCCACCCGGAGTGGAATAAGCTTGAGCTCTATTCGGTCTTGTGCCTGCCCTTGGTCTACCAGGGACGCCTGATTGGGCTATTATACCTCTACCACACCAGCCGTTCGCTGATCCTGCCTGCGGAAAAGCTCGAGTTCCTCAAGCTCTTTACCGCCCCAGCCGCCGTGGCCCTACAGAATGCGCAGCTGTACGCCGAGATGGAAAAGCGCGTGCAAGAGCGCACCCAAGAAGTGATTCGCCAAAAAGAAGAAATCGAGCGGCAAAGCCTCCTCTTGCGCCAACAAAACGAAGACATCCTGGCCAGCCTCCGCTATGCTCAGCGCGTACAGCGAGCCATTTTCCCTTCCTGGAGTGAGCTTCAACGCACTTTTCCGGATTCGTTTCTTTTCTACCAGCCTCGAGAAATCGTAGGAGGAGACTTTTATTGGTTTGCGCAGCGCCTTAGCAAGGCTATTGTGGCGGTGGGCGATTGTACCGGGCATGGAATCCCCGGGGCCTTTATGACCGTGATCGCCAACACCCTCCTCAAGCAGATTGTAGAGATGGAAGGCGTCTTCAAACCCTCCGAAATCTTGTATCTGCTAAACCTTCGCATGCGGGCGGCCCTTCAGCACGAGGAGGCGGCTTATCAGCGCTTCCAAGAAGGTCTCGAACTGGCCCTGGTGCAGATAGATCCCAAGCGCCACAAGCTCTTGTATGCTGGCGCTAACCGCCCCCTTTTCCTGGTGCGCAAGGGGAAAGGGACCGAAATCCGGCCCGATCGCGTTACACTGGGGGCCTCATATGAAGGCGAGGCCCCGGAGTTCACCCTCCATCCCCTGGACCTGGAAGCCGGCGACATGCTGTACCTCTTTTCAGATGGCTTTACCGATCAGCTCAGCCCCGACGGCAAGCGGTACCAGCTCCGTCGATTGTATGAGTTTTTCGAGCTAATCGCCGACCAAACGCCCGCTCAACAAAACCTCCTCTTAGAGTCCGAGCTGCAGCGGTGGATGGGCAGCGCACGCCAGACCGACGATATATTGATTGTGGGCCTTCGCATACCCTGAAGGGCTTTCCTACATTTGCCCTATGGAGCCGCTCTTCTCACCGGGGACAGGCTGGATAGAGGTGATCTGCGGCGGCATGTTTTCCGGCAAGACCGAAGAATTGCTGCGTCGAATCCGCCGCGCCCAGATCGCCGGCCAAAAGGTATGCCTCCTCAAACCCAACCTGGATACCCGCTACCACCCCACCGCCGTGGTGTCCCACGATAAAACCGCCCTCGACGCTCAGCCCGTGCCCAACTCCGACGCCTTATACCTGCTCAGCACGCCCTACGACGTGATCGGCATTGATGAAGCCCAGTTTTTCGACTTGGGTATCGTAGAAGTGGTCAACCGTCTGGCTGATGAAGGCAAACGCGTGATTATAGCCGGGCTGGATATGGACTATCGAGGCCGACCTTTCGGGCCGATGCCCTACCTGATGGCCATCGCCGAGTTTGTGACCAAGCTGCACGCCATTTGCGTCTACACCGGCGGGCTGGCCCACTACTCGTACCGCCGGACCCCCGAAAACGACGAAGTGATCCTCCTGGGCAGCCAAGAACGATACGAACCCGTCTCTCGGAAAGTTTTTTGTCAGCTTCGTCAGCAAGGGCGGCTTTCCGGTGAAAGATAGAGACTTTTTTGAGCGGGTGTGGGCGGTGGTGCGGGCCATTCCGCCAGGCCGTGTCACCACCTACGGAGCGATCGCTCGGTATCTGGGGGCTCCCGGAGCGGCCCGCCTCGTGGGCTACGCCCTAAACGCCAGCCATACCGCCTACCCTCCTGTCCCCGCCCACCGCGTCGTGAACCGCTTAGGCTACCTCACAGGAAAGTTTCATTTCCTCACCCCTACTACCATGCAAAAGCGCCTTGAGAGCGAAGGCCTCCAGATAGAAAAAGACCGCATCCAGCACTTTGAAGCGCACTTCTGGGATCCCAGCCAGCACCTACCCTGGCCCGAAGTGTTCTTTAGCCGAGGCTTCGTTGAGCCGCAGCCGCGACAAAAGCCCCAAAAAGTGGATGCGGTTCCTCCACCCGACTCCGAAACTCCGGATGAAACTGTACCCCTATAAAGAAAGGGTGGCCCCGCAGCTCTACAATCTCGACCAGGTCCTTCTCCGGGTAACGGCCACTCACGATGAGCCCCGCTTCCTCGAAAGCGGCCCGATACGCGTTATTGAACTCGTAGCGGTGCCGGTGACGCTCGTAAATCAGAGGCTTTTGATAGATGCGCCAGGCCAGGGTAGAGCGCCGTATCTCACAGGGATAAGCCCCCAATCGCATCGTTCCTCCTTTGAGGGTGACGGCCCGCTGCTCGGGCATCAGGTCAATCACCGGATAGGGGGTATCGGGCTGGATTTCAGTAGAGTGGGCCTCGGCCCAGCCCAGCACATGCCGCGCAAACTCCACCACCGCCATCTGCATCCCTAAACAAATACCCAGAAACGGCACCCCTTCCTGACGCGCATACTGGATAGCCCAGATTTTGCCCGCAATGCCTCGTTCCCCAAAGCCCGGCGCTACTAAAATACCCTGGTACCCTCGAAGCCGCCGGTCGATATTCTCCGCTGTGAGGTCACCCGAGTAAATCCAGCCGATTTCCAGCGACAGAGACTGCCAGCCCGCCGCATGAATAAGCGCTTCCTGGATAGACTTATATGCGTCATGGAGGTCTACGTACTTGCCTACGAGGGCAATACGCACCGTAGCCTGGGGATTTTGGAGCTTCTCCAGGAAGGTGCCCCACAAGCTCAAGTCCGGCTCCCCCCGAACCGGTAAACGAAACCGCCGCAAAACCACCTCGTCCAGCTTTTCTTTGCGCAGTTGAAAGGGCACCTGATAAATAGTGGGCACATCGAGCGCTTGAATCACGGCGTTGCGGGGTACATTCGTGTGCAAGGCGATTTTGGCGCGCAGTTCCCGCGAGAGGGGATGGGCCGTACGGCAGACGAGAATATCAGGTTGGACGCCCGATTGCTGCAATTCCTTCACCGAATGCTGGGTGGGCTTGGTCTTTAGTTCACGCGTGGCTTCGAGATAGACGATCAGGGTCAAGTGAAGAAAGATCACGCGTAGAGGACCCAGTTCGTAATGGAGCTGGCGAGCCGCTTCGATGTAGGGTAAAGACTCAATGTCCCCTACGGTGCCTCCCAGTTCGGTGAGGATGATGTCGTAAGGCTCCCGCTGCGCCAACAGGGTAAAGCGCCGTTTGATCTCGTCTGTCACGTGGGGGATCACCTGCACCGTCTTGCCGAGGTATTCGCCTTTTCGTTCGCGCTCCAATAGGGTTTGGTAGATTTGGCCGGTGGTAACGTTGTGATCGCGGCTGGTGGAGAGGTTTAAGAAGCGTTCGTAATGCCCGAGGTCCAGGTCGGTCTCGGCGCCGTCGTCGGTGACGAAGACTTCCCCGTGCTCGTAGGGGTTGAGCGTACCCGGGTCCACATTGAGGTAGGGGTCGAACTTCTGGATGGTGACGCGGTAGCCTCGAGCTTGGAGGAGCTTCCCCAGAGAAGCGGCCACAATCCCCTTGCCCAACGACGAGACCACCCCGCCTGTGATAAAGATGTACCGCATAGCCCCCTACAATAAAGGAGCCCACAACGAACCGAGGTGCTCATTCCCGCGGTAGGTGGGGGTATGAGCCAGCTCATAGAGGGCTTCAGCGGCCGAGACCAACGCCGGCGAAGGATAAAATAGCCCCGCCGTACCCTTGAAGGCATAGAGGCGCTTCTGCCGAAAAGCCGAAAGATGCTGAACCGGCGCTTGGCGAGCCCACGCCGCCAAAGCCTGCCCCGCCGCCGATAGTGTGCCTCCCGGCACCGAAAACACAATCAAATCAGGGTCTGTCTCGAGGAGCCTCTCCCACAGAAACGGCTGATCTCCAAGCACCCGTTCTATTCCGGCCCACTCGGCCAGGATCGGACTCCACCCTTCAATCGGACGCAGAGGAAAGCCCGGCTGTAGAAATACACCCCGCGGCCGAGCCTCGAGCTTCGAGACCACCGATTGCAAGCGAGCTTGTCGGGCCTGTGCAAGAGCCAGCCATTTATGGGCGGCCTTTTCGGCTTGGAGGTACTGGCTCACTTCCCCCAGCTTCTGATGGAGCGCCTCCCAGCTCGAGGCTTCCATCGAAACCAACCGTAAAGGGTATCCGACCGCCCGCTCAAAGTGATCATAGAGGTTTTTGCGGTCTGGGTCGGAAAGGGGTCCAGAGAAAAAGGTCAGCACCCCCTCTACCCGCAGGGTAGAGAGTACGCCGAAGTCCGGCGCATACGGGGCTACATACCTTTCCCAGCCCGAGGGGGCTGCACCAGGACGCGTGCAAATAGGCAGCTGCTCTACGCCTGGCGGTTCGTGACACAGATGGCTCCGAGCTACCAAAGCGGAGCCGCGCCCCAGTGCATATATCCAGTGCGTGGTTTCAGGTGTGAGCGAAGCCCACCGCATGGGGCCAAAGCTACGACTTACGAGCCGCTAAGGTAGCCCAAAGTAGACCAGTTCCCCACAAAAAGGCCGTGAGCCCTATCTGCCGTTCCAGAAACGCTTCACCCTGCAGAAGCAGAAACCAGTAGGTAAGCCATCCTGCCCATACCCCTCCCAGTTTCTCTCGAGCGGCCCACCACCAGAAAAGCCCAAACACGCCCAGCCCTATCATCCCCAATCCCAACGCATATTCCATAAACTGATTGTGAGGCAGGATGTACCAGGCTTTCTCCCACTGATACGGTAAATACGGAATGATCGCAAAAACGGCGTCCTGATTGTCTGCGATGCCCACTCCCCACACAGGCGAGCGACGAAACGCGCACCAACTGGCTTGAAGCGCCACGATCCGCCGCGTGAGAGAAGTGTAGGTAATATCAGCACCCTCACGATACAAAGCCAGGTCTTGGCGAAGGTGCTGCCAGCGCTTTTGAAAGGGCGGAAAGTACAGACCCAACAGGACCAAAAGACCAAACACGCTCATTACCCCTAAGAGGTAGAGGCCTAACCTTCGCTTATCTGCCCAGGCCCAGCGCAAACCAAGAAACGCGGCGGTGAGGTACAGCGCCGCCAGGCCTGTCCGCAGCGCCAGCCCATACAGCACCAGAAGGTATAACCCCGCCAGCCCATACCGAGCAACCTTGCTTGCCGGCACTGGAAATACCCACAACCAAAAAAGCCCCATCCCCACCAAGGCCGAGTAGTAAATGTGAGAAATGCCCCCCCACATCGGCACGTAACGCCCTTGACGCATCTCCTCCAAGCCCCAAGCGGGGTCCGCCAACAATCGCCCTAACGTACCTATCCCCACAATCAAAACGGCTGCATGAAAAACCGCTACGGTGATTTTTCTGACCATAGCGCTACTCTCACGCCAAGCAAGCACCGTAGCAGGCAAGAGAAATAAAAAAGGTAGCTTGATGCGCATTTCTACCCACCATTGGGGGAGGTTTTCAGTCCAAAAGTAGCTCACCAGGTGCAGGCCATATAGCAAGCCAAAAGGCACGCTGAGGCGCTGGAGAGCCACCTGCCCAAAAGGTTTCCAAACTTTGCGATCCAGTAGGAGGCTCCCTGCCAAGAGCCCTACCCCCACGCTAATAAGCGAATGCGACCAAGAGAGTGCCCCCCCCACCAACACCAGCCCCAAGCTTCGCCCGTACAAGCCAGCGTTTCGCATACCTCTGGCAAATGTTGTACCTTTGACAGAGATTTGTTTTGACTTTCTGTATGCGAAGCCTGCTCGGAAACGTGGTAGTAGCCGTCTTAGCGAGTTTGCTCACGTGGTGGCTGGTGCGCGAAAAGGCCCCTACCCCGCCTCCTGCTCCTCTTACCCAGCCGGTCTTCCCCGCTAAGTGGGAAATCCATCCGCCGGCGGACTTCACGATAGCGGCCCAGCTTGCAATGCCCGCTGTCGTACATATCCGAACCCGTAATACCGGTGATATACCCGCTTTCCACCGCTTTTTCCTCCCGGACGACGAAGAAGGAGGGGAAGACCTGTTCTTTCCGGGAACTGGATCAGGGGTCATCATCTCACCCGACGGCTACATCCTGACATGTAATCACGTGATCGAAAACGCTTCCACTATTCAGGTTACCCTCTACGACAACCGGAGCTTTCGGGCCAGTATAGTAGGAACGGACCCCTCGACGGATTTGGCCCTGCTGAAAATCAACGCCGAAGGGCTGCCCTTTCTGGAGTTTGGTGATTCAGACGAGCTGCGCGTGGGTGAATGGGTCTTAGCGGTGGGCAACCCCTTCAATCTGACTTCTACCGTCACGGCGGGCATTGTGAGCGCCAAAGGACGCACCTTAGGCCTGCTCAAAGAAAAGTTTCGCGTAGAAGCTTTCATCCAGACGGATGCCGCCGTCAACCCCGGCAATAGCGGCGGCGCCTTAGTAGATATCCACGGCAAACTCGTAGGCATCAATAGCGCCATTGCTTCGATGACCGGGACCTTTGCGGGTTACTCTTTCGCCATCCCCGCCAATATCGCCAAGAAAGTCGCGCAAGACCTGCGCACCTACGGCAAAGTCCAACGGGCTTTCCTGGGCGTGCAAATCGAGCCCCTTACCGCAGACCTGCAAAAAGAAAGCGGATCGCCCGTCTCGCAAGGAGCTTACGTGCGCGACGTGTATGGGGGCAGCGCCGCCGAAGAAGCCGGACTCCGAGCCGGAGATGTCATCGTCGAAGTTGAAGGCAAACCCATTCGCTCCGCCGCAGAGCTCACTGAATTGATTGCTCGCCATCGCCCAGGAGACCGGATCAAAGTTGTATACTACCGGGGGGAAAAGCGCCAAGAGGTGATGGTACGGCTCAAAGGCCGCTCTTCGGAGGAAAGCAGCCCTCGCGCGGAACAGGGCTCGTTCCTACCTAACTTAGGCGCGCGGCTGCGCCCCCTCACCGACGAAGAGAAAGATCAACTCGGCGTCTCCCACGGCCTCAAAGTGATTAGTTTGGGTCCTGGCCCCCTGCAAGAAGCCGGTGTACGCCCGGGCTTCGTCATTACCGCCATAGACCGCAAGCCCGTCAAAACTATCGAAGAAGCCCAGGCTATCCTAAGCCAAAGTGAAGGAGGCCTCCTCATCGAAGGTCTCTACCGAAAGGGAGAAAAAGCCTATTACGCCCTCTCCTTAAACTGAGGCGCCTATGATGGACGCACCTTACCTTTTTCGGGCCAGCCCTGGGTATATCGAAGGGCTGCTCCAGGCTTACTTGAAAGAACCCAGCAGTGTACCACCAGATTGGCAACGGTTTTTTGAAGGCTACTTAGCTGGTCTGCAAGATCAAGCAGCCCCCTCTTCCTCCACCATTGTGGAAAAGGAGTTTGGGGTTATGCTGCTGATTGCCGCCTACCGCAACGAAGGACACCTGTATGCCCGCATCAATCCCCTTGCCGATTACACAGACCACGAGAAAAAGCTCGATGAGGCCTTTGCGCTGGAAAAATACGGCCTCTCGGAAGCCGACCTGGACACCGTTTTCCAGGCCGGCAAACAAGTGGGGCTGGGACCAGCTCCCTTGCGCCAAATCATCACGCACTTACGAAAGGTATACTGTTCTACCTTAGGCATCGAATACCGTTATATCCGAATACCCGATATCCTGAAATGGTTTGAAGAAAAGCTGGAAAGGCCAGAAAACGCTCCAAGTTTCTCTGCTAAAGAAAAAAAGATGATCTTACAGTGGCTTTGCAACGCCACCACTTTTGAACGGTTTCTGCATCGCAAGTTTGTGGGTCAGAAGCGCTTTTCCTTAGAAGGCAGCGAAGCAATCATCCCCGCCCTCTACGAGCTGGTGGAAAAAGGCGCCCAGCTGGGGATTGAAGAGTTTGTATTTGGGATGGCGCACCGGGGCCGCCTGAACGTGCTGGCCAACATCATGCAGAAGTCGTTTCATGCCATTTTTGGCGAGTTTGAGGGGAAAGGCCTGGCGACCGACACCTTTGATGGGGATGTAAAGTACCACATGGGCTATTCGAGCGATCCGATGATTGCGGGCCGGCGCGTGCACCTGTCTATGCTGCCCAACCCCTCCCACCTCGAAGCGGTCGACCCCGTAGCTACCGGCACCACCCGCGCGAAAATGGACCACCTTTACGGCGGCACCCACGACAAAATCGCCCTGGTGCTAATCCATGGCGATGCGGCCATCGCCGGCCAAGGCGTAGTCTACGAAACCCTTCAAATGTCCTTACTCCCTGGCTACGAAGTAGGCGGCACCGTCCACATCGTCCTGAATAACCAGATCGGCTTCACCACAAGCGAAGAGCAGAGCCGCTCCAGCTATTACTGCACCGACGTAGCGAAAGTAACCCTTTCCCCCGTCTTCCACGTCAACGGAGAAGACCCCGAAGCCATTGTGCACGCTATCCGACTGGCGATCGCTTTTCGACAAGCTTTCAATCGGGATGTCTTCATAGACGTAGTAGGCTACCGCAAGCACGGCCACAACGAAGGAGATGAGCCGCGCTTCACCCAGCCCCGCATGTACAAGCTGATTGCCCAGCGCCCCTCTCCTTTTGAAGTGTATGCCCAGCGCCTAATCGAGCAAGGTCTCATCACCCCTGAGGAAGTGACCAACATGGAAAAACAACGCAACGCCTTCTACGAAGAGCAGCTCGAAAAAGCCCGTACCGAGGAACCCCAACTCGACACTATACCCCGACGCACCTGGGAAGGGATTCAGCTCTACGACGATTACACCCTCGAACCCCAGCCCGAAACCCGCGTCAAAAAGGAACTCCTTACGTTTATTGCGCAACAGGTAGCGCGTTTCCCTGAGGGGTTCAATCCTCATCCCACGGTGCGCAAGGTTTACGAAAGCCGCTACGAAGCCGTCAAAAAAGGCGAAGGGCTGGACTGGGGGACAGTAGAGATGTTAGCCTATGGCACCCTGCTCTTAGAAAACAACCCCGTACGGCTCTCAGGTCAAGACGTCGAACGAGGCACTTTCTCTCACCGCCACGCTGTGGTAATCGACCAAGAAACCGAAGCTCGCCACATCCCGCTCAATCACCTATCCCATCGTCAGGCCCCCTTCTACATCTATAACTCGCCCCTGTCGGAGTATGCCGTACTGGGTTTTGAGTATGGGTATGCCTTGGCTTCGCCTCATACGCTGGTGATCTGGGAGGCCCAGTTTGGCGACTTTGCCAATGGCGCCCAAATCATCATAGATCAGTACCTTTCTGCCGCGAAGTCCAAATGGCAACGCCTAAATGGCCTGACGCTCTACCTGCCCCATGGGTATGAAGGACAAGGACCCGAGCACTCCAGCGCCCGCCCCGAGCGTTTCCTCATCTTAGCCGCCCAAAATAACTTGTACATCTGTAACTTCACCCACCCGGCCAATCTCTTCCATGCTTTACGGCGACAGGTACGTAGCGTTACCCGCCGTCCGCTGGTCCTCTTTACGCCTAAGAGTCTCTTACGACACCCCGAATGCGTAGCTTCCCTCCGCGATCTGGCAGAAGAGACTTTTCGTCCCGTTTTGCCTGACCCGGAAGTGCCCCCTGATCAAGCCCGCCGCCTTCTTTTGTGCACAGGCAAGATTTACTTTGACCTGGTCCAGACCCGCCGAGAACACCAAAAGTTCGACACGGCCATCGTCCGCCTCGAACAGCTTTATCCCTTCCCCGAAGAGGAGCTTCGCCAGGTCTTAGCCGATCACGCCACCGTCGAAGAGGTGTACTGGGTCCAAGAGGAACCCATCAACATGGGGTATTGGTCCTTTATCTTGCGCAAGTTCTCGGAAGCGGGCTTGCCGGTACCAAGACCGATTGCGCGGCGAGAAGCGGCCAGCCCCGCTACCGGTTCGTATAGTCATCACCTGCGCCAGCAAAGCTATATCTTGCGCCGCGCTCTGGACATCGTCACTGAACGCGTATGATAGAGATACGAGTCCCCAGCCCAGGAGAATCCATTACGGAGGTCCTACTGGATAAATGGCATAAACCCCACGGCAGCTGGGTGGAAAAAGACGAGCTGATTGCCGAAATCCAGTCGGATAAGGCGGCGTTGGAGGTGTATGCAGAAGAGGCGGGCCGGCTGGAGATTCTGGTTGAGGCCGGTACTCAGGTGCCTGTAGGCACCGTGATAGGCCGGATCGACCCGAGCGCCGAGCCGGAAAAAGCGCCGGCTAAAGCTTCTCCTCCGGCCGCTACGCCCGCACCGGCTCCATCCTCTCCTTCTTCCCCCGATGGCGAGAAAACCGCTCCTGTCATGCCAGCCGCGGCTCGTATCCTCAGCGAGAAAGGCATACCGCCGGCTCAGGTCACAGGCACCGGTCCCAGCGGCCGCATCACCAAGGCCGATGCGTTAGCGGCAGCCCCCCCTACCCCACCTCCTCCTTCGCCGGCCTTCGCCCAGGCGGCTCCGCCGCCCTCCGTTCCTGCTCCAAGCTTGACCGGCGACCGCACCGAGACCCGTAAAAAGCTCACCCCTATCCGCCAGACGATTGCACGGCGCTTGCTGGCAGCTAAAAACCAAACCGCCATGCTCACCACCTTCAACGAGGTGGACATGAGCCGCATCCTCCAACTGCGCAAAACTTACAAAGACCTCTTCCAGGAAAAACACGGCATTGGACTAGGCTTCATGAGCTTTTTCACCAAGGCTTGTGCTACAGCCCTGCTGGAGTTTCCGGAGGTCAATAGCCAACTTCATGACGATGAGTTGGTGTACTTCTCTTATGTGGACATCAGCATAGCCGTGAGCACCGACCGAGGGCTTGTAGTGCCCGTCGTACGCAATGCCCACCTACTCTCCCTGGCCGAGATCGAACGGACCATCGCCGACCTGGCTGCCCGCGCCCGCCAGAATAAAATCACCATCGAAGAAATGCAGGGAGGCACCTTCACCCTCACCAACGGCGGCGTATTTGGGTCGCTCCTCTCTACCCCCATCCTGAACCCCCCCCAAACCGCTATTTTGGGGATGCACAAAGTGCAAGAACGCCCCGTCGCCGTGAACGGTCAAATCGAGGTGCGTCCCATGATGTATGTAGCCCTGTCGTATGACCATAGGGTGATAGATGGGAAAGAAGCGGTAAGCTTCCTCGTGCGGGTCAAAGAACTTTTGGAAGATCCGGTGCGCCTGCTTTTAGGAGTGTGATGCGCTTAGCCGTCGAAGGGCTAACTAAGCAATACGGCCCCCAGCTTGCCTTGAAGGAGGTGACCTTTACCCTCGAAGGGCCTGGGGTGTATGGCTATCTGGGCCCAAATGGGGCCGGCAAATCCACCACCTTCAAAATCATCACGGGGTATCTTCGGCCTACTCGCGGCACGGTCCGGTTCAATCAGTGGTCCCTTTCGACCCACCTGCGCACCATCCAACGGCACATCGGCTACCTACCCGAACATAACCCCCTTTACCTGGACCTGTATGTGCGGGAATACCTTCTTTTTCGGGGGCGGCTGTATGGGCTGCGGGGCCGCCCGCTCCGCCTCCGCATCGAAGAGGTCATCGAGCAAGTAGGCCTTTCTCCCGAAGCCCACAAACTCATAGCTGCTCTTTCACGCGGGTATCGCCAGCGTGTGGGGTTGGCCAGTGCCCTTCTGCATGACCCCCCTCTTCTCATCTTGGACGAGCCTACCAGCGGCTTAGACCCCAACCAAGTGATCGAAATCCGCGAACTGATTCGCCAACTGGGCAAAACGCACCTGGTTATTTTCTCTTCCCACATCCTGGCGGAAGTGCAGGCCATTGCCGATCAGGTGCTCATCCTTCACCAAGGGCAGCTGGTACTCCATGCGCCCATGGCCGAGATCGAGAAGCAGTTAGGTCAACAAGAGTTTTGGGTGGAGACGCCGCCGGGCCAGGCGCTTAGCTGGGACTTCCTGACCAGCCAAGCCGAAGTAATCCCAGAAGGACCTACGCTTTGGCGCATCCGCACCCAAGCATCAGACGACCTCCGCCCCCTCATCTATCAGGCCTCCGTAACCCAAGGCGTACCTCTCCTCCGCCTGGAAAAACGGCGCCTGCCACTGGAAGAAGTCTTCCAGCGGCTAACCCACCACCCTTCCTCCGCCCCCATCGACACCTAAACTCACCCTAAGTACTGGCGAAGGTGCTCGACCACCGCAGGATTGCTCCGCAGCTTCCGAATGGCGGTTTCCTTGATTTGTCGAACTCGCTCCCGCGTCAGCCCTAACTTCTCCGCAATCTCCTCTAAAGTCATCGGGTAGCGCTGGTCAATACCAAAATGCATCCGTAGAATCTGCGCTTCCCGCTCCTCCAACGTAGCTAACGCCTTCGTAATCTCCTGCCGCAAACTCTCATACATCAGCACCTGGTCCGGCTGCGGCAAATCCGGGTTCTCCAACACATCAATAAAACGCGTCTCCTCCCCCGGCGCAATCGGCGAGTCTAACGACACATGCCGCCCCGACTGCCGCATGATCTCCGCTACCTCCTCCGCCGAAAGCGTGCCCTGGAGCGCCTCCGCAATCTCCTCCGGCGACGGCTCCCGCTCATACTCCTGCTCCAGCCTCGCAAACACCCGGTTGATCTTATTGAGCGCACCCACCCGATTCAACGGTAGCCGCACAATCCGACTCTGCTCCGCCAGCGCCTGCAAAATGCTCTGCCGAATCCACCACACCGCATACGAAATAAACTTGAAGCCCCGCGTCTCATCAAACCGCTTCGCCGCCTTGATCAGCCCTAAGTTCCCCTCACTAATCAGGTCCATCAACGGCAAACCTTGGTTCTGGTACTGCTTGGCCACCGACACCACAAACCTCAGGTTCGCCTTCACCAGCTTCTCCAGCGCTTCCTCGTCCCCTTGCCGAATCCGCCGCGCCAGCTCCGCCTCCTCCTCCATCGAAAGCAAAGGGATCTTCGCAATCTCTTGTAGGTATCGATCCAGGGCCTGCGACTCGCGGTTCGTGATCTGCTTCTGGATCTTCAGTTGACGCATACCCATACGCCAAATAATATATTACGACACCAGCCCACAGAAAGTTGCACGCTCTGCCTTAGCCTGCACAAGCGCCCGCATTAGATGCCCCTTACCCTAAGTACTGACGAAGGGGTTCGAGGATAGAAGGGTTACTACGGAGTTTGCGGATGGCCTTTTCTTTTATTTGTCGAACGCGTTCTCGGGTCAAGGCCAGTTTTTCGGCGATTTCATCGAGGGTCATGGGGTAGCGCTGGTCAATACCAAAATGCATCCGTAGAATCTGCGCTTCCCGCTCCTCCAACGTAGCTAACGCCTTCGTAATCTCCTGCCGCAAACTCTCATACATCAACACCTGGTCCGGCTGCGGCAAATCCGGGTTCTCCAACACATCAATAAAACGCGTCTCCTCCCCCGGCGCAATCGGCGAGTCTAACGACACATGCCGCCCCGACTGCCGCATGATCTCCGCTACCTCCTCCGCCGAAAGCGTGCCCTGGAGCGCCTCCGCAATCTCCTCCGGCGACGGCTCCCGCTCATACTCCTGCTCCAGCCTCGCAAACACCCGGTTGATCTTATTGAGCGCACCCACCCGATTCAACGGTAGCCGCACAATCCGACTCTGCTCCGCCAGCGCCTGCAAAATGCTCTGCCGAATCCACCACACCGCATACGAAATAAACTTGAAGCCCCGCGTCTCATCAAACCGCTTCGCCGCCTTGATCAGCCCTAAGTTCCCCTCACTAATCAGGTCCATCAACGGCAAACCTTGGTTCTGGTACTGCTTGGCCACCGACACCACAAACCTCAGGTTCGCCTTCACCAGCTTCTCCAGCGCTTCCTCGTCCCCTTGCCGAATCCGCCGCGCCAGCTCCGCCTCCTCCTCCATCGAAAGCAAAGGGATCTTGCCAATATCTTGCAGGTATTTATCCAGGGACTGGGAGTCCCGATTGGTGATCTGCTTCTGGATCTTCAGTTGGCGCATGCCCATAGGTCGCGGCAAGGATAGCTTAGAGGTGCTTTCTTAACAAAATGGGGCTCTTGGATTTCAAGGGCGTGGAGCGACCGGTCGGATGAGTTTGCCTTCGGGCGTAACCAAGTAATCCGGCACCGAATCCAGACGTGTGCTGGGCTGATCGCTTTGGCAGTCCACATCCACCTTGAATTCAGTATAGAAAACGGTGGGCAAAGGGACGGGCTTGTATTTCATGCCGGCGAGGACCGCCGGCGTGGCAACCTCTACATCAGGGCGATTGGCTTTCAAGATGCGATAGCCCCGTACATTGCCCTGCGCATCTATGGCCACTTCCATAAGTACGTGTACCAACCCACATACGCCTCGGCTACGATAGGCTTTTTTCAGGTAGAGGGCCTGTGCCACTGGCCCGCCTATATAGTCTGGCTCCGCGTAGCGAGGCCCGCTGGTATTGATGTATGAACCCACATGGTCCTGAGGAGGGCGTTTTTCGCCGGTACTGCGATACTTCTGAGGCTGAGGGATAGATAGAGGTACCGGTACGGAGTCGGAGGGCAGCTTACCCAACACGGCGGGGGGAGCAGGAGGTTGGGCTTCTTTAGGGGGCTCGGGACCGGGCTGGTATCCTTTCCGAGCGAGCTCTTGGGCTGGAGCTGTAGGACGACGAGGCGCCTTGGCCGGCGCGGCCGGAGTGGGCTTGGGAGGAGGGGCGGGTTCGGCCGACTTAGAGTCCGCCAGCTCCCCTTCCTTAGGGGGCTGCGTACCGGGCAGAGAAGGAGTAAAGGGTACACTCTTAGGCGTTTCAGGTTCGAGAGGTGCCGCTTTCTCTGGGGCTGGAGGTTTAGAGGCTTCTTCTGCAGGTGGCTTAGGGGCATCGGGCTTCGGCTCCGACTTAGCTTGGGTCGAGGTCTCCGAAGGGGAAGGAGAGCTCGGAGGAGGGCCCGCTTGCGCTACCGGCGCAGCCCCACTGGCCGGCGCAGGAATGGGCTTATATACATTGTCTTGCGCCGTACCTTTGCACTCCTCCCGAAAGCTAAACTCATAATAAAGAGGCCGAGTCGTGCGAAAGTTTTCCGCCTTCCACCGAACAGGCAATAAAATATCTCGTAGAGACTGCTTATAACAGTCGTTTCGTCCGGTCATGGCCCGCACATTCTCGACTACGCCCTCAGGATTGATACGCAGCTCCACATAGACATTATCCACCCCACAGCAGGTGGTGTGTTGCCGAATCTGCGACAGGACATAATCGGCCAACGTCGTCCTGCCATCATCGAAAATAAACGTAACAGGATCCACTCGATTTTTAGACAGGTCTATAGGCTGAGCCCATACGGCGCTGCTAAGCAGCAACCAGCGAAAAACCCGCATGCAGCAAAGGTAAGGGTTTTCTGTCTATCTTTGCACCATGCTGATCAGTCGGCCTTTCTGGGACGGCATTGGAGGTCTTGCCTACGCTTTTGCTAAGGCAGACCAAAAAATCTCTCGAGAAGAAATGCGCGCTTTTGCCGAGAAGATAGAAAAAAGTTTTCGCCATATTCCCACCAACTTCCCAGAGCGGGCCGAAGCTATTCTACAACTTTTTGAAACGCTGGACTACCCGCCTGAAAAAGCGTACGTCGAAGCCTTGCAAAACCTTAGCGCAGTCAAAGAAGAAGTACGACGCTACCGTTTCGATATCCTGGACATCTTTCGCTCTGTGATTGGAGCGGACGGTCTCCTGCACCCACAAGAAGAAGAGTTCCTACGCCGACTGGATGCCGATTTAGCCCGCATAAGCGAGTGAAGTATCGTTTATTCGTCTCGAAAATCCCGCCGGGTGAGAGCACCTGGGCTTGGCAAGTGGGCCCTGAACTCCTCCAAGCGGTGGGCGCTACGTACGACATCCAAGACCTCGCTGTCCAAGTTTCGATCCGGGCCTGGCGAGAGGCGCGCTACCTACGCTTGCACTTTCACCTGAGGGGCTGGGTGATCGTGCCCTGTGACCGAGGCCTGGAACCTATCCAACTCCCCATCGAGACCCAGCACGAGCAGGTATATAGCTGGGATGACCATTACCTCCCGCCAGAAGAGGTCGAAGAGTTTTTTACGCTGGGCCCGCGCGAAGACCTGATCGACCTGACGCAGTCTTTTTATGACTACATTGGCTTGGCGATTCCCTTCAAACGTGTGCGCCCTACCTGCCCTGACGACCGGTGCCCTGCCCACATCAAAGCTTTTTTTCCCCCTTCCGAGTAAGCTTCCTTTGACCGGCGCCTTTTGGGGAAAACCGGTGGAAGCTCTGCCTGGATTTGTCAGAAAGTTCGTACCTTTGTCTTAGCCCAGCAGAGAGGCCCCCGGGTTGATTCCCTTCGGGTTGAGTCCCCGGGGGTTTTTGCTTTTGAAGCAGCGTAACTTTGCCCGAATGGAAAAGCTGCTGGTCGTTGGACGCGGGGCCCGAGAACACGCTCTGGCTCACAAGGCCCTTCAGTGCGGTAAGCTGGAAGTGTATGTAACGCCAGGCAACGCCGGGATGCGCCCGCCTATCCAACGAGTCTCGATTGGAGAGACGGACATAGCGGCTTTGCGGGACTTTATTCGGAGTCGGCGTATCGACTATGTGTTGGTAGGACCCGAGATGCCTTTAGCGCGAGGACTGTACGACGATCTCAAGGACGTCACGTTTGTAGTAGGGCCGCCCCAAAAGCTGACGTTTCTGGAGTCCAGCAAAGCACGGGCTAAGCAGTTTCTCCAGCAGGCGGGCATTCCTACGGCTACTGCGATTATTTTCGACCATACGCATCGGGCTGAAGCCGAGCGCTACCTGAGAGCGGCCTCTTACCCTCTTGTCGTGAAAGCCAGCGGGCTGGCCGCCGGTAAAGGCGTACTCATTGCCACCTCCCCAGAAGAGGCGATTCCCTTTGCTCATGCCTGCCTTAGCGGGGAAAAGTTCGGTCCTGCCGGCCAAACCCTCGTAGTGGAAGAGTTTCTGCAAGGCGAAGAGCGCTCAGTCTTCGTGTGGGCAGACGGGAAGGGATACGCCCTTCTGCCTTCGGCTCGCGACTACAAGCGGTTGCTCACCCACGACCAAGGCCCAAACACCGGCGGCATGGGCGCTTACGCCCCCGTCGGCTCCCCCGAATGGCTGGACGCAGTCCGAGAAAAAGTAATCGAACCGACTTTCCATGCTTTGAAAAAAATGGGTACCCCCTATCAGGGCTTTCTGTACCTGGGGCTGATCGAGGTGAACCAAGAACCGTACGTGCTGGAATACAATGTGCGCTTGGGCGACCCCGAGACGCAGGTGATCTTACCCCTTCTGGCTAACGAAATGGACGAGCTATTGTACTACTGCCGCATTCAGAAGCTGGGAGAACTGAAGGTGCGACTCCGAAATCAGCATGCTGTGGGCGTGGTAGCAGCCACCGCTGGCTACCCAGAAGCCCCGCAGGGTGGCGCCTTGATACCGGTGCCCGAACTGGACGAAGGAGGCACACGCCTGACGTCGGAGGCGTGGGTTTATTGGGCCGGAGTAGAAGAAGGCCCGGAAGGCACGCTCCGCACCACCGGAGGCCGCGCTTACACTGTGACCGCTGTAGGGGCTACCCTCGAAGAGGCTCGCCAAAAAGCTTACCAAGCGCTGGACAAACTACCCTTCGAAGGCCGCTACTACCGCTCTGACATCGCCGCCCTGTGATCCAAGAAGCCCTACGAGCCCTCTGGGAATATCGAGTACGAGCTATCCTCACGCTCTCTATCCTGGCTTTTGGCATTACGGCTTTGGTCGGCATTTTGACGAGCCTGGAAGCCCTTCGAGGCTTCTTGGCGCAAAGTTTAGGCGGGCTGGGCACACGAGCTTTTAGCGTAAGTGGAGGCCCTGCCCGGTTTACTGTCCAGGTGGGTCGCAAACGATTCAACCCCTCGCAAGGCCAACCTCTGCGCTCCTGGGAAGTAGAAGACTTTATACAGCGGTACCGATACCCCCAAGCGCAAGTTTCCCGATCGCTGCTCTTAGCTTTTGGCACGCAGGCCCGCTATCAAAACCGAAAAACACCTGCGCAGGTTCGTCTTTTTGGTGTGGACCCTCCTTACTTTGCTATCCAGGAGCTGTCTTTGGAAGCAGGGCGTTCTTTTACGGCACTGGAGGTGGACCAGGCGGCCCCTGTTATCGTCTTGGGCTGGGAAGTGGCTCGGCAGCTTTTCCCAGCCAGCTCTCCTCTCGGAAAGTGGGTGCAGGTAGGCTCCCATTACTACCGAGTAGTCGGCGTAGTAGAGAAGCGGGGCAGCCTTTTCGGGTTCAATCTGGATACGGAATGCTTCCTCCCTTGGACGACAGGCCGGCGCTGGAACCCCCAAGCGTCTTTCACGATGGTCATAGGCGTACCTACGGTGGAAGAAGTACCTCAAGCCATGCAAGCGGCTCGCGCCACCCTACGTCTGGTGCGGCAGCTACGCCCCCCCCAGGAAGATACTTTTCAGCTTTTTCGCGGGGAGATGCTGGCGGATTTTATGCTGAAACAACTACAGACCATTGCGCTGGCTACGGTGGGGATTAGCCTGCTTACGCTATTGGGGGCTACGTTGAGTCTGACGAACATCCTGCTTGTGGTGGTCAAGGAACGGACTCAGGAAATCGGGCTGCGCATGGCTTTAGGGGCTACTCGGGCGGCGATTCTGCGGCAGTTTCTGTTTGAGGCGGTGGTCATCGCCCTGGTAGGGGGAGCGGGGGGCATTGTGTTAGGGCTACTCTTGGGTAATGGTGTGGCCTGGCTAATCGGGAGCCGGTTCGTCATGCCTTGGAAGTGGGTACTCATAGCGGTGGGCCTTACCGGCCTGGTGGGAATAGTGGCGGGGTTTCAACCTGCCCGCGAAGCTGCTCGGCTTAGCCCTGTAGAAGCGCTTCGGTACGAGTAAAGGGGCGCCTTACCTTTGCTGCATGGAGTTTCATGCGCATACCGTGCCTGGCCACCAGGGCGAGCGGCTTTACTCCGCTTGGTACCCTGCCACCAAGGCTCGAGGCACCGTGGTCTGGGTCCACGGATATGCCGAGCACAGCGGCCGCTACGAAGGGGTAGTGCAATTTCTCCTCGAAAAAGGCTGGAATAGCCTTTTGTGGGACCTGCGAGGCCATGGCCGTTCTACAGGGCGGCGGGGGTTTGTGACCGATGTCGAAGAGTACTTGTATGACCTCACGGCTGTCTGGACGCATTGGAAAAATCGAATGAAGGAGCCGATAGTGCTTTTTGGGCATTCACTGGGGGGGTTGCTGGCGCTACGGTACCGACAGCTCTATAGCGAAATCTGGGAGCCGGCGGCCACCCTTATCAGCGCGCCCCTCATCCAGCTACGCTTGGAAGTACCCGCCTGGAAACGAAACCTTGGCCAGGTCGCGGCACGCCTGTTTCCCACATTGAGCCTCCCTTCCGGCCTGCAGCCCGAGCAGCTTACCCACGATCCCGAAGAGGCCCGAGCGTACGCTCAGGACCCCCTTGTCTTCAAAACCGCCACCGCAGGGTGGTTTGCCGCCGTGCAGCGCGCCCAAATCGCCCTCTGGCGAGACCTGGTCCGCCTAACCCGCGGCCGATACCTCTTCCTCCTGCCGGAAGCCGACCCTATATGCGATACCCCCACCGCTAAAAAGTTCTATGAGCAAATGCCGGCCCCCGAAAAACAACTCCGCCTATACCCTGATAGCTACCACGAGCCCCTCCATGAAACCTTTCGCACGCAGGTATACCAAGACATCGCCGCTTACCTCGAGACCGTATGAACTGGCTCTACTGGCACTGGAACGTCTCTCCCGAGATTTTCACGATAGGCCCACTCCAACTACGGTGGTACGGTTTGCTTTTCGCCGCGGGCTTTCTGATAGGCTTTTACCTGATGCGCAGCTTCTACCGCCAAGAGAAGCGGCCTGAAAAAGACCTAGACACCCTACTATGGTATGTACTTCTGGGCACGGTCATAGGAGCGCGGCTTGGCCACTGCCTCTTTTACGAGCCGGCCCACTACTTGAGCCACCCCCTTGATATACTCAAGATATGGGAAGGGGGGTTAGCCAGCCACGGCGGCACCGTAGGCGTTATCCTGGCGCTGTACCTGTATGCCCGCAAACATCCCGACCAGCCGTTTTTATGGTTAGCGGACCGGCTGGCTATCCCCACCGCCCTGACCGCTGCCCTCATTCGGATAGGCAACTTTTTCAACTCCGAAATCTATGGCTACGTGACCACCGTACCTTGGGCGGTGGTCTTTGAGCGGGTAGACCCCCACCCCCGCCATCCTACCCAGCTATACGAAGCCCTGGCGTACCTGCCCCTCTTCTTCGTGCTGTGGCGCTTGTATCGGCGCGGCGCTTACACCCGCTGGAAAGCAGGCCGGCCCTTGGGGCTCTTCCTGGTTTGGGTTTTTGGTGCTCGACTCCTTATCGAACTGGTGAAAGAACCCCAAGAAGCCTTCGACTTGGAGCTGCCTCTCAAAATGGGCCAACTTCTTAGTTTGCCCTTCCTGCTGGTGGGGCTGTACCTTCTGCTGCGGAAAAAGTAACCCTGCGTATATTTGGGCGAATGCAGCGGGTACTTCTACTGCTTTTTCCCCTTCTTTTTTCGCAAGTTCGCCTCCGCTTAGGAAAGGCGTTTGTCCCCGAGAAAGGGCTGGTGGGCGTGGACTCGGTTTTTTTTCTTCCGCAGCCGCCTGTATATGCTGTGGCCGAAGCCCGCTTATTTGGCCCTACGGAATGGGACACCCTTTGGGTCGTCGTACGCAGCTTAGAAAAAGTCGAAGGGGTATTCGTTCTTTTGCGCAGCCCAGCCGATCGCCGCGTGTATCGGGGCCGTTTGGCCTTTCGCAAGCCAGGTATTTATCTCCTTCTTCTCATCCCTCCCCGGCAAGGGCGACTCATCTTAGAGCGTAGCCGGGCCTACATCACCTCGAAAGAGTTTCCCACCTTAGCCAGCCTGCGCATGCGCCATCGTCAGATAGCCTCTGCAGCGGGCGAACGCTCCGCAGAAGCCGCCCTTACTCAAGTAGACCCCCAAGCCCTGGAGCTTCTGGACCTGCCGGAAGAGCCCCTCTCTTCTGAAGGCTCCCTGCCCGAAGAGCCCCTCCCTGAAGAAGACCTCGACTCCCTCATGGAAGAGCCCCTCGATGAACTTGCCCCTCCAGAAGAAGAAATCGAACTCGACGACCTTAACCTGGACGACCTGTGATCCGGCCCGAACACGCCGCCCAGCTGGCTAACCTCGAACTGATTGCCCGCGAGATTGTGCAAGGCTTCCTCGTAGGGTTGCACCGCAGCCCTTATCAGGGCTTTTCGGTGGAGTTTTCTGAATACCGGCCTTATCAGCCTGGGGATAGCCTCGCCCAGATTGACTGGCGGGTCTATGCCCGCACCGATCGCTTTTATGTGCGCCGATACGAAGAGGAAACCAACCTCCAGGCTTACCTCGTGATTGACACGAGCGGTTCGATGCGGTACCCCCTTGGCGGCCCCTATCATAAGCTGGACTACGCTCTGTTTTTAGGCGCAGCGCTGGCTTATCTGATGATTCAGCAACGGGATGCGGTAGGGCTTTACCTGGTAGATGAGGGGCTACGGGTAGGGCTTGCGCCGCGTGCGCGCCGAACTTGGCTGCGGCGCCTTTTCAGCGAGATGGAACCTTACCGCGGCGCTAAGCCAGCACCGGCCCTGACCCTCCTCCCCCAAGCCCTCCATACCTTAGCCGAACGCCTCAAGCGCCGAGGTCTCGTCTTACTCCTAAGCGATGGCTTCGTACCCGAAGAAGAGGCCTTCCTCCGCGCCCTGGCCCGATTACGACTGGCAGGCCATGAAGTGCTCTTCTTGCGAATCTGGGACGAAGCCACAGAAAAGCGTTTTGAGCTCCCACTCGAACCCCTCCACCTCATAGACATTGAGACCCAACGCCAAGTCAAAGTGCATCCACTTGAGCTTCAGCACCTGTACCAGACCCACTTCGCTACCTGGGAAAGGCGCCTCAAAACCTTCTGTCAACGGCACCGGATAGACTGGGTCGAGGTGGACATGCAAGCGGACTTTTTCGCTCCTTTGCGGGCTTACCTGCTAAAGCGACAACGGCTGCCATGAAGAAACTCTACGCCCCCACCCCGGCTAAGCTCAACATCGGTTTACACATTCTGGGGCGCTGGCCTAATGGGTACCATATTCTACAAACCCTTCTGGTTCCCTATCCAGCTTTGTACGATGACTTGGAGATCGAAGTCTTGCCTGGCCAAAACCGCCTCGAACTGCATACCACCGGCTTAGCGCTGCCCGAAGGAGAAGAAAACTTTCTCCAAGTGGCTTATCGCTTACTGGGCCAAGCGTTGGATTCTCCGCTGCCGGCTTTGCGGGTGCGGCTCCACAAGCGCATCCCCATTAGCGCCGGCCTGGGCGGGGGGTCTAGCAATACAGGCGTCTTTTTGCGGCTGATAGGCCAACTCTTGGATCCCCCCCTCTCTCCAGAAAAGCTCCACACCATAGCTGCCCAAGTAGGTACCGACATTCCTTTTTTCCTGTACGAAAAGCCCATGATAGCCGAAGGCATCGGCACTCAACTGCGGCCTTATTCTTTCTCGCTGGAGGCTTATGAGGTTGTTCTGATGACGCCTCCCCTGCCCTGCAGCACCAAGCACATCTACCGGGGCCTTCGGCCCATTTATTGGAGCCGCACCCCTATCGAGCCGATTCTGAGTGAGCCTATCTCGACTTGGCGAGAGAAGCTTCACAACGACCTGGAGTGGGTTTCCTTCCAAATCTACCCTGCTCTCCTTCCCCTCAAGAAGGCCCTTTACGATGCCGGCGCCCTCTACGCCAGCATGAATGGCAGCGGCAGCAGCTTATACGGGCTTTTCCCTCGGTCGTAAGCCTCTGCCAAAGAGCCGATACGGGGCTTACATATTTCTGCGGTAACGCCCTCCTACCTCATACAAGGCCGCGGAAATCTGGCCCAAGCTGGCCACTTTCACCGCTTCCATAAGGGCTGAGAAGGTATTTTGTCCAGAAAGGGCCGCCCGCTGAAGGGCTTCCAACGCCATCGGAGCCCGATCCGCGTTACGCCGCTGAAAAGCCCGCAGATTGCGAATCTGCTGCTCTTTCTCCTGAGGCGTAGAACGCACCACTTCATTGGGGATGTCAGTAGGGGAACCGTCAGGCCCTAAAAAGGTATTGACGCCAATGACAGGCAGTTGGCCTGTATGCTTGAGCGTTTCGTAGTAGAGGGACTCTTCTTGGATCTTGTTGCGCTGGTAGCCCAGTTCCATAGCTCCGAGGACGCCACCCCGTTCGTTGAGCCGCTCAAACTCCTGTAAGACCGCTTCTTCTACCACATCCGTCAGCCATTCAATAAAGAAGCTCCCTTGCCAAGGATTCTCGTTTTTGGTAAGACCCAGCTCCTTTTGGATGATGAGTTGGATAGCCACTGCTCGGCGCACCGACTCTTCGGTAGGGGTGGTAATCGCTTCGTCGTAGGCGTTGGTGTGAAGGGAGTTGCAGTGATCTGCCAAGGCATAGAGCGCCTGGAGGGTCGTGCGAATGTCATTGAAAGCAATCTCCTGCGCGTGGAGAGACCGGCCTGACGTTTGCACATGGTACTTGAGCATTTGACTGCGCGGCGAAGCTTTATAAAGGAGCTTGAGCGCTTTGGCCCAGATGCGTCGAGCCACCCGTCCAATCACTACATATTCTGGGTCCATACCATTGGAGAAGAAGAAAGAAAAGTTCGGCGCGAAGTCGTCAATATTCATGCCGCGCGAGCGGTAATACTCCAGGTACGTGAAGCCATTGGCCAGAGTAAAGGCCAGCTGCGTGATGGGGTTAGCGCCGGCCTCGGCAATGTGGTAGCCGGAAATCGAGACTGAGTAGAAGTTGCGCACTTTATGCTCGATGAAGTACGCTTGGATATCCGCCATCAGGCGCAACGCAAAGTCAATCGCAAAGATACAGGTGTTTTGGGCCTGGTCTTCTTTGAGGATGTCAGCCTGGACGGTACCCCGTACCCGAGAGAGGGTATCGGCTTTGATGCGTTCGTAGATGTCGGGGAGCAGCACCTCGTCGCCCGTAACCCCTAATAGCAGAAGGCCCAGGCCATTGTGCCGCGCCGGCAACTGCCCCTCATACACAGGCTGCGGCAAGCTTAGCTTCGCATATTTCTCGGCGATTTGCCGTTCCACTTCCTCCACGAGCCCCTCTGCCCGAATGTACTTCTCACACTGCTGATCAATCGCCGTATTGAAAAACATCGCCAGGATAGCCGGGGCGGGACCGTTGATCGTCATGGAGACAGAGGTTTTGGGGTCCGCCAAGTCAAAGCCCGAGTAGAGCTTTTTCATGTCATCGAGGGTAGCGATAGAGACGCCGGAGTTGCCTATCTTACCGTAGATATCCGGGCGATAATCGGGGTCTTCGCCGTAGAGGGTGACGGAATCAAAAGCTGTGCTAAGGCGGTTGGCGCTCAGGCCCGAAGCCAGGTAGTGAAACCGGCGATTGGTTCGTTCAGGGGTGCCTTCACCGGCAAACATGCGAGTGGCTTCTTCTTCGGTTCGCTTGAAGGGGTACACGCCGGCCGTATACGGAAAATGCCCAGGGAAGTTTTCCTGGAGGGCCCACCGTACTCGGTCGCCCCAACCCGTGAGGCGAGGCACGGCTATACGCGGGATTTGAGTGTGGGCCAAGCTTTCGGTGTGGGTAGGCACTTGGACGACTTTGTCCCGCACCGTATACTCGTAGAGCGGAGCTTGGTAGCGAGCCAAGGTCTCCTCCCAGCGGCGCAGAATCTCACGCACTTCTGGGGCGAGGGTTGCTTCGAGCCGGCGGTGCTCCGCTTCGAGCTGGGGCGAAGGCGCTATGCGGAGCGCCTCTTCGACGGCCTGGAGCCGCTGCGCCTGTTGCGCTTGCTCTTCGACCCAAGCGTTGTAGGCGCGGAGGGTTTCAGCGATTTCGGCCAGGTACCGCTGCCGACTTGGGGGGATGATAAAGCTCACCTCGAGCGGCCGCTCATCGAGGGGCACGACCTCGATGTCCCATAGGCCTGGCTGCTTTTCGGCCACCCGCTGCATAAGGGCCCGGAAAAACCGGTTCACCCCCGGGTCGTTGAACTGCGAAGCCAAGGTAGGGAAAACCGGCATCGCTTCGAGGGGCTCCCCAAACCGCTTGAAGTTGCGCTGGTACTGCTTGCGCACCGCAAAGAGCGCATCCTGCGCGCCCTTCCGGTCAAACTTGTTCAACACCACCAAGTCCGCATACTCGAGCATGTCGATCTTTTCGAGCTGGGTAGGGGCACCAAACTCTGGCGTCATCACATACACCGTTAGGTCGGCGTAATCGGTGATTTCGGTATCCGCCTGGCCAATCCCGGCCGTTTCTACCCAGATCAGGTCAAAGCTGGCCAACTGGAGGAGGTCAAGGGCCTCTCGCAGAAAAGGCGGCACGGAACGGTGGGCCGTCCGGGTAGCAAAAGAACGCAGGTAAACCCGGGGATGATAGATGCTATTCATGCGCAGGCGATCACCCAGAAGGGCTCCCCCACTTTTACGATGCGAAGGGTCAATCGAAAGAATCGCAATCCTTTTATCGGGGAAAAATCGCAGAAACCGTTGGACGAACTCATCGGTAAGGGAAGATTTGCCCGCGCCGCCGGTGCCGGTTACCCCGATTACGAGGGCTCGCTTGGGCACGGGTTGGGTGCTGAGGTAGGCGCGCACCGTCTCGGGGTCGTTTTCCAAGCGGCTCAAGGCTCGGGCCAGCGGCGCATAGTAAGGCCCCTGCACCTGGGTCAGGTGTTCCAGGGCGCCGTTCAAGTCGGCCCAGGGTGCATAGTCAGACTTCTCCAGCAGGTCGTTGATCATCCCTTGCAGGCCCATGGCACGCCCATCGTCGGGCAGGTAAATACGCGTGACGCCCTGCCGGTGGAGCTCTTCCGCTTCCTCGGGGAGGATGGTCCCGCCCCCCCCACCAAATAGACGCATGTGGGTATACCCCGCTTCATCGAGAAGTTGGCGGATGTAGGAGAAAAACTCCATGTGCCCACCCTGGTACGAGGTGAGGGCTACCGCCTGGGTATCTTCTTGGATGGCGGCAATGACGATCTCGGCCGCGCTGCGGTTATGCCCAAGGTGGATCACTTCCGCCCCGCTGGCCTGCATAAGCCGCCGCATCAGGTTTATCGCCGCATCATGCCCGTCAAACAGAGATGCCGCCGTCACAATCCGAATCGGATACCGCGAACGATAAGGCTCGACTTCGGCTTTCCCAGCAAAGCGCTGGACCGTCGCCTGGCTCATGCCTCAAAGATACAAAGACGAAACCGTCCATCCCCCTATCCCTGTACCTTTGCCAAAATGCAAGAACTGTGGGAAGGCCTTCGCCAGCTCCTGGACCCCGAAAAAATCATCCAGCTTGGGGGGCTGGCCCTCGTGACCGCCGTGGTATTTGCCGAAACAGGCCTGATGGTGGGGTTCTTCTTGCCTGGCGACTCGCTACTGTTTACGGTGGGCCTTTTTTGTGCCCTCCAGATTCTGCCTGTATCGGTGACCTGGGTTTTGGTGAGCCTTTCGCTGGCGGCGATAATAGGAGATCAAGTGGGCTATTGGACCGGCCGGTTTTTAGGACAGCGCCTCTTTGAGAAAAAAGACTCCCGCTTCTTCAAACGCAAGTACCTGGACCAAACCCGCGCCTTTTATCAGCGGTGGGGCGGTAGCGCCATTATCTTAGGGCGGTTTGTCCCGATTGTGCGGACCTTCGCCCCCCTCTTAGCGGGCGCCGTACAGTTCCCCCCCCGTACCTTCCTCCTCTACAATGTAAGCGGAGGCCTCTTATGGGTTTTTTCGATCATCTTGGCCGGCTACGGCTTAGGGACAGCTTTCCCTTGGCTACGCAAGTATGTAGAGCTGATTGCGTTGGGCATCATTTTACTTTCGGTGCTGCCGATCCTGCGCACGGCGTGGAAGGAACGCCAGCGCACCCGCACCCCCTCTCCCCAATGAAAGCCCCCATCGAAGGCCTGCTGCTGGACTTGGGCGGCGTACTCTATGGCGTAGACTACTTGCGCACCATCAAGCGGTTAGGCCTTTCTCCCCAAGGTCTGCCTGCCCTCCTCGAGGACCCTACCTTGGTCCTCTATGAAAAAGGTCTGATCTCCACGGAGGCCTTCCTCGCTGCGTGGCAAAAGCGCTTTCCGTATCTTTCCCCGGAATCCCTTGTCCAGGCCTGGAACGCTATGCTGCTGGGGCCTTTGCCCGACGCAGAAAAGCTCCTACAGGCTTTAGCTGCGCAGTATCCGCTGGCTCTGCTCAGCAACACCAACGACCTCCACCTCACGGTGGTAGAACCTCAGATTAGCCCCTGGAGGCCCTACTTTGTCGAGTGTTTTTTTTCCAATCGCCTTCACCGGCGCAAGCCCGATCCGGACACCTACCGCTTTGCGGTAGAACGGTTGGGCTGGGATCCCCACAAAACCCTTTTCGTAGACGATAGCCTCCTCAACCTCCAGGGGGCTCAAGCCGCCGGCCTTCAGACGTACCACCTGACCCCCGCTAACCAGCCCTTGCAACTGCAGGCATTCCTGCAGAAGTCCTACCTTTAACATCATGCCTGACGACAACCGCTCCTCCCCACGCAAGTCTTCTTTATCTGGCCAACGCTCTGCCCGGTCCTCTGATCCTAAGGCCCCTCCTCGCGTGCGGCGAAGGGCCTCGGCACCGCAGCCAGAAGCAGGACAGGGTACCCCTCACAACCCAGCCCGCCACTTCCAGCGCTCGCCTTCTCCTCAGTCCGCTTCAGAAAATCCACTTCGCCCAAGTAGCCCTTCTAAGAAGTCCCCTCAGAAAAAGGCGTCTGAAAGCCCCAGCCGGAAGGGCCAGTCTGACCCCCTCCCCGAAAAGGTACGGCTGGTACGTTACCTCACCTTGGCCGGCGTAGCGTCTCGTCGAGCCGCCGCTCGGATCATCCAAAACGGCCAAGTGGCCGTCAATGGCCAAGTCGTACGGGAACCGTGGGTTTATGTAGACACCCAAAAAGACCGCGTCACCTACAAAGGCCAGCCGATCCAGCCCGAGAAGCCCGTGTACATCCTGCTCAATAAGCCTAAGAACACCCTTTGCACAGTGAAAGACGAGCGAGGCCGCCGAACGGTACTGGACCTGCTGGAAGGCGTTCCACCGGTGCGTCTGTACCCCGTCGGGCGGCTCGACCGCAACACAACAGGCATCTTACTCCTGACCAACGACGGCGACCTGGCCCAGAAGCTTTTACATCCTCGTAGTAAGGTGCCTCGCACTTACCGCGCCACCAGCGTCAAGCCTTTCACCCAAGAGGTAGTGGAACGGCTCTTACGCGGTCTACCCCTACCTGACGGCTTGGCCCAAGCCGACGAAGCGTACCTGGAGGACCCGCATACCCTGATCCTAACCTTGCACATCGGAAAGAAGCACATCGTGCGGCGCATGCTGGAGCATTTGGGATATCGCCTCAAAAGCCTGGACAGGATTGCTTTTGGACCCATCACCCGGAAAGGGGTACCCCGGGGCCGATGGCGCTTCCTCACCCCGCAGGAAGTAGCCTGGCTCAAAATGCTGCCAGACCCTCGAAAAACCTCCCCTTCCGGGCCGGCGTAATACCTTAGACCGGATGCCTATCCGGATAGCTGACACTCGTGACGAAGTCCGAAAACCCGAACGGCGGGCTATCCTCGAGACTTTTGCCTTTGTGACGGAAGTGCCCCAGGTGATTCACCTGCACACCGAAGAGTTTAGCGCCATCTGTCCAGGTACCGGTTTGCCCGACATCGGCACCCTGGATGTTTGGTACGTACCCACCGACCGGTGCGTAGAACTCAAATCGCTAAAGATGTACCTTTTCAGCTATCGGAATGAAGAGATTTTCCAAGAACCAGTAGCCGATCTCCTATTTGAGGACCTGTGGGCGGTTTTACAGCCGCGATACTTGCGCCTGTCCCTACGCTACAACATCCGAGGGGGGATTCTCACTACAGTGCACATAGCCCGGGGCGATTGGTCTTCGCTGCCGCCTGAAACCCGAGCCCTCATCCCTTCCTCCGCTTGAGAAAAAGGGCTATTTTTGGGGTATGCGCCGCTTTGCACCGGTACGAGAAGCGTTTCGGGCTTTTGTGGCGCCTTTGCTGGTGTATGGACCGGTAAGTGCCGCTGCGTTGGGCTATGGGCTGTACCGCTTGCCTGTCGAAAAGGCACTCCTTTATGCAGGCGGGGGATGGCTTCTGTGGACCTTAGTAGAGTACCTTTTGCACCGGTTTGCCTTCCATGAGGAACCAGGCAAGCCCTTAGCCCAAAGGTATGATATCCACTGGGTGCACCATCGCAAGCCGCAGGATCCCCACCACGTCGTTACAAACCTAAAGTTGACGATACCGCTGGCGGTGGGTTTCCTGGGGCTCTTTTACGGGATAAGCGGTGGGCAGCCTGGCGTATGGCCCTTCTATGGAGGCTTTGGAATAGGCTACCTCAGCTACGAAGCCCTTCACTTAGGCATGCATACTTGGCCCGAGCCGCCCTTGCGGTGGCTTAAGCCGCTATGGAAGCATCACCACGCTCACCACTTCCGGCGGCCCGACTGCAACTACGGCGTGACGACCCATTTTTGGGATGTGCTTTTCCGCACGCGCTGGAAGGGGCAGTAGCCCCCTTGACCGGCAATCAAAGAGGACGCTCGAGCCCCCTGACGGATTCGAACCGCCGACCTACTGATTACAAATCAGTTGCTCTACCGCTGAGCTAAGGGGGCTTATCCGTCCAGTTGGAGCTATGCTCTCTTAAGAACCTTTTTTACGACGTTTTCGGCCGCCTTTGGTGCGGGAGAGGGACTCCCCAGCTAAGAAAGGATTGAAGTCAACCAGCTCGATGAGCGCCATTTCAGCGCCGTCGCCATGGCGAGGCCCTAACTTCAGCACCCGGGTATACCCACCGGGCCGATTTGCTATGGCGGGCGCGATCGTGCTATAGAGTTCTTTAATGGCCTCTTTGCTTTGCAAGTAGGAAAACAAAATCCGCCGGTTGTGCTGAGTATCCACTTTAGCCCGCGTAAGCAGCGGCTCAATGTAACGTCGAAGCGCTTTCGCCTTAGCCAGCGTAGTAATAAGACGCTTATGCTGAATCAGAGACAAAGCAAGGTTGCGTAAAAGCGCCTTGCGATGAGCCTTTTTACGCCCTAAGTTATTTATGGTATCGCCGTGACGCATAGCCTATTCAAGAAGGAAGCTGAGTCTGGTAGGCGGAAACATCCATGCCCAGCTTTAGCCCTAACCTCTTGAGGGCAGCTTCGATACGTTCTAAGCTCTCCTTGCCAATGCCACGAAACTTCTCCAGATCTTTCGGGGTAAGCCGGACCAAATCTATCAGCTTATGCACACCGGCATTGCGAAGGGAGTTGTAGATAACCGTGCTCAAACCTAAGTTGACTTCTGTGAGGGGGGTATGGAGAAGGCGCGCCAGCGCAAAAGAAGAAGAAGCGCTATCGCCGGCGCCGCGTTCACCCGCCAGGAGCCGGTTGAAGTGCTCCAGTAAGATTTGGGTGGCTTCTCTCAGGGCTTCGCGAGGGTGGATATTGCCTTTGGTTTCTATTTCGAGCAGGAGCTGCTCGTAGTCGGCCCGTTCACCGTAGAGAATGGTTTCTACGCGGGGCACGACCCGCACGACCGGCGAAAAGCTCGTGTCCAGGACGATTTCATGGAGGGTCAAGCTGTCTTTGAGACGGAGCTTATTTTCTTCAGCCAGGGCATATCCTCGCCCGCGGGCCACCATAAGCTCCATTTGTACGACGGCCTGGTCATCCAGATGCATGATAACCAAGTCGGGGTTAGCGACTTCGTATTGGGGGGCTGCTTTTTGGATGTCTCCCGCCGTGAAAACTTCCTTCCCCTTGATTTCGATAAAGAGGCGGGAGGGGGGCTGTTCGACTTGGGGGCGTAGCGCCACCTGCTTGAGGTTCAGGACAATGTCCACCACATCTTCTATCACGCCAGGAATGGTGCTAAACTCATGCAGCACCCCTGGAATTTTGAGCGTAACGATGGCATACCCCTCAATAGAGGCCAAAAGCACGCGACGCAAGGCATTCCCCACGGTGATGCCGTACCCCGGTTCGAGGGGCTTGAAGAGATACTTACCCAAACGGGGGGTTTCTTCTACCACCTGAAAAACCTCCGGCAAAACTAAGGGTGAGGTCAGTAGCGTAGCCATAAGATGAGGTTATTTGGAATACAACTCAATAATGAGCCGTTCATTGATGTTTTCAGGGATTTCGCTGCGGCTGGGCACATACAGAAAAACCCCAGACCATTCTGACTTTCGAAGCTCTATCCAAGCGTAGCGTGAACGGGCTTGTTCAGCGAAATGCCGAGTGAGCGCCTGACTTTGCTGGGCCCGCGCACTCAGAGAGACGACATCGCCTGGCGAGACTAAGTAAGAAGGAATCGTCACCCGACGGCCATTCACGAGGATATGACCATGATTGACAAGCTGGCGGGCCGCTGGGCGCGTACGCGCAAAACCCATTCGGTAGACCACATTGTCCAAGCGGCGCTCCAAGAGCTGCAAAAGGTTTTCGCCCGTATTGCCTTTCATCCGCGAGGCTTTCTCAAAGAATCGCCTAAACTGCCGCTCCAGCATGCCATAGATAGCTTTGGCTTTTTGCTTTTCCATGAGCTGGCGGCCGTATTCGCTTAGTTTATTGGATCGCTTAAAGCGGCCATGAATACCGGGTGGATAGTTCTTGCGGCTTAGCACCCGAGAGGGGCCAAACAAAGGCTCCCCATACCGTCGGGCTATTCTTAGACGAGGTCCTGTATAGCGCGCCATAGGTTATACACGTCGAGGTTTGGGTGGACGACAACCATTATGGGGGATGGGGGTAATGTCACGGATGCTACGCACTTGGATACCCGCCGCTTCAATGGCCAGGAGGGCCGCTTCGCGACCCGTACCTACACCTTTGAGGTAGGCGTCTACCACCCGTAACCCCGCTTGATAAGCTGCGTTGGCCGCATCTTGCGCCGCCACCTGCCCCGCATACGGCGTGTTCTTTTTCGAGCCTCGAAAGCCTACCTTGCCCGCCGAGCTCCAAGCAATCACATTGCCATTGGCATCCGTGAAGGTGATGATAATATTATTGAAGGTCGCCTGAATGTATACGCGCCCTTCCGGTGCAACCTTGATTTTCTTTCGGGCACGACCTTTCTTATCCGCAGTGGAAGACATACTTCTTACTTCTTAGGAGCTTTTTTCTTGCCAGCGACGGTTTTGCGCTTACCTTTACGCGTACGGGCGTTGGTGCGCGTGCGCTGTCCCCGCACAGGCAAGCCCAGTTTATGACGCAGGCCGCGATAAGAGCCAATCTCAATAAGCCGGCGAATGTTCATCTGCACTTCGGCCCGCAACTGCCCTTCTACCGTATAGCGCTGCTCAATAAGCGCCCGAATGCGCGCCACCTCTTCTTCGGTCCACTCAGAGACCCGTTTACGCGGGTCCACTTGGGCCTGCGCCAGCACCTCCCAAGCGGTCGTGCGCCCAATCCCATACAAATACCGCAGCGCCACAAACCCTTGCTTGTTGCGTGGAAGGTCTACCCCCGCTACCCGTGCCATACCTTAGCCCTGACGCTGTTTGAACTTGGGGTTCTTCTTGTTGATGATGTAAAGCCGCCCCTTGCGACGCACTACGATACAATCGCTACTGCGCTTGCGAACCGATGCTTTGACTTTCATACGCTCAGCGAAAAACCGGTGCAAAGGTAGTACATTCCTCCCATAGCTAAAAACCCAATGCCCCTCAGAGAGCCCTTCATTTGTACCGGTAGATGATACGACCTTTGGTCAGATCGTAGGGAGAGATTTCTACCGTGACCTTGTCCCCCGGCAGAATCTTGATAAAGTGCTTGCGCATTTTACCAGAGATGTGCGCAAGTACGAGATGCCCATTTTCCAAGCGCACGCGAAACATGGCATTGGGCAGGGCTTCTTCTATCGTGCCGTCCAACCGAATGAAACCCTCTTTAGACATGGGCTAAGGCTTTATGGATAGGCTCATAGGAAGTGAGCACCTGGGCGCCGGAACGCCGGACCACCACGGTGTGTTCGAAATGGGCGGCCGGCGAACCATCCGCTGTCACGACCGCCCACCCATCCGGCCCCTTTTTGACCCGACGCGTGCCCATCTGTACCATCGGTTCGATAGCCAGCACCAGGTTCTCTGGCAAACGCGGACCGGCGCCGGCCTTGCCTATATTCGGTACATCAGGAGGCATATGGAGAGCTTTCCCGATGCCGTGACCGGTAAGATTTTCAGACACTGAAAAAGCATAACTCCGCACAAACCGATGGATGGCTGCGCCTACGTCGCCCAGCGCTGCGCCGGCCCGCAGACAGGCAATACCTCTCTCCAAAGCTTGCTGCGTCACCCAAAGCAGCTTCTCTAAAGGAGGCGCTATGGGCCCCACCGAAAAAGTGTAGGCCATATCGGCATAAAACCCTTCCAGCCGCACCCCGCAATCCACGCTCACAATCTGCCCCGCCTGCAGAACGCGTGCCGTAGAGGGTAGGCCATGAACCACCTCCGAATCTATCGAAATGCAAAGCGTGTAAGGATAGGGCTGCTCCTCAAAAGGCGGCTGGTAGCCTTTGAAGGCCGGTTCAGCCCCCTCCGCCCGAATGAAAGCTTCGGCCTGGGCATCCAGTTCGGCGGTGGAGACGCCGGGCCGCACCCACCGGGCCAGATGGCCAAACATCCGGCTCAAAATCTCGGCAGCCGCCGCAATACGGGCAATCTCCGCTTCCCCGTAAATAGGCCACCCGTCGTACTTCATACGATAGACCCCACCGGAGACCGCCCTCGGATTCGGCCCGTCTTGATAAGCCCTTCGTAATGCCGCATCAGCAAAAAGCTCTCGATCTGTTGCAGCGTATCCAGCACCACCCCAATCATGATGAGGATGGTGGTGCCGCCAAAAAACTGGGCAAACTGATTAGACACGCCGGCCAGGCGCACAAAAGCCGGCAAAATAGCTACCGCCGCCAGCGCCAAAGACCCAGGTAGCGTAATCCGCGTCAATACGGTGTCAATGTAATCCGCGGTGGGTTTGCCAGGCTTAATGCCAGGAATGTACCCTCCCGCGCGCTTGAGCTGGTCGGCTATATCTCTCGGGTTGATAGCAATGGCGGTATAGAAATACGTGAAGAGCACAATCAGGAGGACAAAGAAAAAGTTGTAAGCAAAGCTGGTGTAGTCAGCAAACCAGCTGCCGGTTGACAGCCAAAAGTCACTTTCTGGGAAGTATTGGGCGATCGTAGCAGGCAAAAACATCAGAGACTGAGCAAAGATGATAGGCATCACGCCGGCGGCCGTGAGCTTGAGGGGAATATGGCTGGTAGAAGCCACCCCACCCATAGCCGTGGGGTAACGCCCCCCAGCCATCTGACGCGCATAATGCACCGGAATCTTGCGCACCGCTTGCTGCAGAAAAACCACCCCCATGATCACCGCCATGAGCGCCAACACCTCCAGATAAGAAACCATCGGAGGATTGGATGTAAACTCATTCAAGAGCGCCGGGGGCAGTTCAGCTACGATGCCTATCGCAATAATGAGCGAACTGCCATTGCCCAGGCCCTTATCCGTAATCTTGTCTGCCAGCCAAACCAAAAACATCGTGCCCGCCAACATGCACAAAAGCGAGGTGATGGTGAATAGCGTAGGCGACATGGTGATGGCAGCTTGATACTGCGTGCGCAGGTTGACCAGGTAGCCCGTGCCCTGCACCAGCACCACCGCGACCGTGAGAAACTTAGTATACTGGTTCAGACGACGGGTGCCACTTTCGCCTTCCTTCTGAAGCTTTTGTAAGGAAGGTACCGCCGTAGCTAAAAGCTGAATAATAATCGAGGCGGAGATATAAGGCATGATGCCCAGCGCCAGGATAGCCCCTCTGGAAAAAGCCCCCCCCACAAAAGCGTTGAGCATGCCTAAAATGCCCATCCCTTGAGTACGGGCAAACTCCTCAGACAGAACTTGAGAATCAATGCCCGGCAAAATAATAAAGGAAGCGGCCCGATAAATAGCCAATAAAAAGAGCGTGTACAAAATCCGCTCCCGAAGCTCAGGTATGCTAAAGATATTTCGCAGGGTCTGGATAAGCCCTTTCATAAGGGTAAAAGTACGACTTTGCCGCCAACCTGTTCTATGGCCGCTTGGGCGGCGGCGCTAACCCGATGGGCATGGATCGTCAAGGGTTTGGTGAGCTTGCCTCGCGCAAGTACCTTGATGGGCATGCCCTTGCGTACAATACCCCGCTCGTAAAGCCAATCGGGTGTGATTTCGGTTAGGCTGGGGTCAGCCTGCATCCAGGCTTCAAGGCGATCCAGATTGAGGGGGAAGTACTCTACTCGGAAAGGGTTGCGAAAACCGAACTTGGGGATCCGGCGTTGAAAGGGCATTTGGCCGCCTTCAAAGCCTCGTTTGAGCCGGTAACCCGAACGGGACTTATCGCCCTTATGCCCTCGAGTAGCGGTCCCTCCATGACCACTTCCTTCACCCCGGCCAATGCGCTTTTCCTTGTGGCAGGCCCCTTTGGCCGGCGCAAGCTTATGCAGCAGGTGACTCATGCGACACGCTCGATTTTGACCAGATGGCTTACTTGTCTCAGCATCCCTAAAATAGCCAAGTCTACCGTCTTTTCCACCGAATGCATACGACGACGCAGGCCCAAAGCCCGAAGTGTAGCTTTTTGCCGGGCCGGGCAGTCAATGCTACTGCGTACCTGCGTGACCCGAACTCGTATTTGAGGCTTCATAGGTTCCATGGAAAACTTTTTGCAAGGGGAGGCCTCGGCGTTGGGCTACGGTGGCCGCGTCTTCGAGTTCACTTAGGGCTTTGAAGGTAGCCCGCACCACGTTATGGGGGTTGGAGGAGCCGATAACTTTAGCCAAGACATCCTGTACACCGACCAGTTCGAGCACAGCCCGCACAGCGCCCCCCGCAATGAGGCCCGTTCCGGGTGCGGCCGGCCGTAACACCAGCCGCGTCGCCTCATACTTGACGGTGATAGCGTGGGGGATCGTGGTGCGCCGCAGCGGGAACCGATACAAGTTCTTTTTGGCCGCTTCTATCCCTTTTTGGATGGCTACGTTCGCTTCGGCGGCCTTCCCCAAGCCAAAACCGACTACCCCCTTCCTATCGCCCACGACCACCAGCGCCGCAAAACCAAATCGGCGCCCGCCCTTGACCACCTTAGCGGTGCGATTGAGCCATACCAGCCGATCTTCGAGGGCCAGCGCTTCTCGGACTAACACTCTTTTCGCCATAGCTCAAAAAAGAAGGCCTTTTTCTCGGGCCCCTTCGGCCAGAGCCCGGACGTTCCCATGATACTTATAGCCATTGCGGTCGAAAACCACCTGAGTAATCCCTTGGGCCAGAGCCCGTTCTGCCAGCTTCTGCCCCACCAGCCGACTGCGTTCGATAGGCGTCTGCCCTGCCGCCTGAATGTCGGCCTCTCGCGAGCTGGCCGAAACTAACGTATGCCCCCGCGTGTCGTCTATGAGCTGCGCATAAATGTAACGGTTGCTGCGAAAGACCGACAGCCGAGGACGATCCGGCGTACCGGTGATTTTCTTGCGAATGCGACGCTTTATCCGTAAGCGGCGGTCACGCTTCGTTTTGACCTTCATACGCTTTTATTTTTTGCCTTTTCCTTTGGCTTTGCCTGCCTTGAGACGAATAACCTCATCGGCATAACGAATACCTTTACCCTTGTAAGGGTCGGGTGGACGCAAGCTTCGTAGCATGGCTGCCACTTGGCCTACCAGCTGCTTATCTGAACCTTCCAGGACAATGCGCAGGTTCTGCCCTCTTTCGGTGACGATTTGAGCCTTGATGCCCGAGGGTAGTACAAAAGCAATGTCGTGGGAATAGCCCAGCGTCAAGAGCAGCACATCGGAGCCTTTGAGTTCGGCCTTGTAGCCGATGCCGACCACCTCGAGCACACGCTGATAGCCCTGCGATACCCCCACCACAGCGTTTTGGATAAGGGCGCGGTACGTCCCATGCAGGGCTTTATCTTGTTTGTCGTCGGAAGGGCGCACAACCCGCAAAAGACCTGCTTCCTGATGAAGGGTGAACCCCTCTTTCAAGGTAAGGGTATAAGTGCCCTTAGGCCCTTGCAGCGTCAACGTCGGAGACTGCCAGCTTACTTTCACGTTGGCCGGCAGGGTTATAGGCTGCTTTCCAATGCGCGACATATCACCGTACCATGCACAAGATTTCACCGCCCACGCCGAGACGTCGGGCTTCTTTATCGGTCAGAATACCTTTGGACGTAGAGACAATGGCTATACCCAACCCATTAGCCACCTCCGGCAGCTTAGCGGCCGAAGCATACAAGCGGCGCCCCGGCTTGCTGACCCGCCTAACCTCCCGCAAGGCAGGAGTCTGTCGCAAACCATACCGCAAGAGAATCCGCAAATACCGCTTGGGCCCCTGCTCAATGACTTGGTAGTCTTCGATGTAGCCTTGGTCTTTGAGGATGCGCGCAATCTCCGTGCGTACAAAAGAGGCCTGCACTTCCACCACCGGCTTATGAGCTCGGTAGGCGTTGCGTAGACGCGTCAAAAAATCCCCTATGGTATCCATAGTTACCAGCTGGCTTTGGTCATACCGGGAATCTTCCCCTCCAGGGCTAACTCCCGCAGCTTGATTCGGCACAATCCAAAAGCTTTATAGTTGCCTCGGGGTCGCCCAGTCAGTTGGCACCGAAACCGCAACCGTACTGGAGAAGAGTTTCGGGGTAGCAGCGCCAGCTTATCCCACTGACCTGCTTTCTTAAGCTCGGCCCTTTTACGGGCATACTTGTAGTAGAGCTTCCAGCGCTTGCGCTCCCGCGCTATCACCGCATCCGTGGCCATATATTATGCTTTTTTTCGAGTGGGTTCGCCTTCTCGGAAAGGAAGCCCTAAGGCTTTGAGCAAAGCCAAGGCTTCCTGGTCGGTGTGAGCTGTGGTAACCAGCGTAATATCCATACCGGCAATCTTATAGACCTTATCAATGTCTATCTCAGGGAAGATGAGCTGCTCCCGCACCCCCAAGGTATAGTTGCCCCGCCCATCGAAGCCGGTAGGGGAAATGCCTCGAAAGTCCCGGGTTCGAGGTAAGGCCACGTGTATGAGCCTTTCGAGAAACTCATACATGCGCGCCCCGCGCAACGTCACTTTCACGCCAATAGGCATGCGCTTGCGGAGCTTGAAGCCCGCCACATCCTTGCGCGAGAGGGCTACGACCGGCTTTTGCCCCGTAATCAAGGCCAGGTCCTGGATAGCCTGTTCCAAGAGCTTTTTGTCAGACACCGCAGCCCCCACCCCTCGCGACACGACAATTTTCTCCAGTCGAGGCACCTGCATTACGTTTTTATACCCCAGCTCCGCCATGAGTTGGGGAACTACTTTTTCCTTGTAGAGGCGATAGAGATTAGGTTGGTAGCCGGTCATACAACTTTACCGCTTTTTTTAGCGTAACGCACCCACTTATCCCCTTCTTTTCTGCGTCCGACCCGCGTAGGCTTGCCTGTGTTCGGGTCAATAAGCTGAAGCTTACAGACGGGAATAGGCCGCTCCACCTGAATAACGCCACCCTGCGGATAGCGTTGACTTTTGCGTACTCGTTTGGTCACAAGAGCAATGCCCTCGACGAGGGCCAGGCCTTTTTTAGGGAAAACGCGAATGACTCGACCTGTCTTACCTCTGTCCTCTCCCGAAAGGACTTTGACGGTATCACCTCGCCGGATATGCAGTTTAGGTGCGAATCGGGTACGGCTCATAGCACTTCAGGGGCTAAAGAAACGATTTTTGTAAAGCCTTTATCGCGCAGCTCGCGCGCCACGGGACCAAAGATGCGTGACCCTCGGGGTTCGCCTTCGGCGTTGATGATGACAGCGGCGTTGTCTTCAAACCGAATGTAAGTGCCGTTAGGCCGCCGGTAGGCTCGACGAGTCCGCACGATCACCGCTTTGACGACATCGCCTTTTTTGACTAGGCCGTTAGGGATGGCGTCTTTGACTGAAGCGACAATAATATCGCCCAGCCCCCCATAGCGGCGGTGACTACCCCCCAGCACCCGAATGCACAACAGCTCTCGAGCGCCTGTGTTATCTGCGACCGACAAACGCGACTCTTGCTGGATCATACGCTACTTGGCTTTTTGGAGGATTTCGACCAAGCGCCATCGCTTGGTTCGGCTCAGCGGGCGCGTCTCTTGAATGCGTACCACATCGCCGACCTGAGCTTCCTGGCGCTCGTCGTGGGCCGCAAATTTACGGAATTTCTTGACTGGCTTGTGGTAAAGGGGATGAGGCTCTGTGCGCTCGACGCGTACGATGATGGTTTTGGTCATCCGGTTGCTGACTACGACACCGACGAACTCTTTTCGGCGGCCGCGAACCGGCGTATTAGGTTTGGGCTCGCTCATGGCGCTTTTCGTTGATTACGGTAAGAATCCGGGCAATGGTCTTTTTCAAGGCAGGAATAGCCGAGGGCGCTTGAGACAACGGCGACTGGGCGTTCTTATAGCGGAGCTCGGCCAGCTCCTTACGCTTCTGGTGCAGGAGCTGATGCAGCTCGTGCAGGGTGTAAGCGCGCAGTTCTTCAGCCTTCATAGTCGGGACGACGAACAAAGCGGGTTTTCAGAGGAAGCTTGTGGGCCGCAAGCCGGAAAGCCTCCCGCGCAGCGGCTTCACTCACGCCCTCACATTCAAAGAGGACGGTACCGGGCTTGACCACGGCGGCGTAAAACTCCACATTGCCTTTGCCTTTCCCCATTCGCACTTCGAGGGGCTTGCGGGTGATAGGCTTGTGGGGAAAGATGCGAATCCAGATTTTCCCCTCTCGCCGGAGGTAGCGGGTCAAAGCTACCCGGGCCGCTTCGATCTGCCGAGCGGTGAGGAGCCCCCCATCTACGGCTTTGAGCCCGAACGAACCAAAAGCCACCTGGTTGCCTCGGGTAGCCACACCACGCACGCCACCCTCATGCAAGAGACGGCCTTTTTGCTCCTTGCGGTATCGTGTACGCTTAGGCTGAAGCATAGTTAGCCAGATTTTCTACGACCCTTTTCTCGAATAGCGCGAGGCCCTTTAGCCGTTTCACTGAGCCACGGGAAAAGGTCCACTTTCCCGTACAGCGTTCCTTTCAAGATCCACACTTTGACGCCAATCGCCCCATAAATGGTATGCGCCGTAGCGGTGGCGTAATCGATGTCTGAACGGAGCGTTTGGAGGGCGATATGGCCTTCTCGATACTCCTCAGAACGGGACATATCGGAGCCGCCGAGGCGCCCTGTACAGCGAATCTTGATCCCCTGGGCCCCGGCCCGCATGGCTTGGGCGATGGCGCTTTTCATCACGCGCCGATGGGAGAAGCGGGCTTCAAGCTGCTCGGCGATGTTTTTCGCCACGATGACCGCATCCAGCTCGGGTCGCGTCACTTCACGCAGGCTCACTTCGATCGCATCCGGATTGAGCTGTTTGAGTTCCCGACTTAGCACTTCTTTAGGTCCTACAAGCAAGTGACGATAGTCTTTATTGAAGCGACGCACGATCCGAGCCAGGTCCATTTGGAGCCGTTTGATGTTTTCGCCGCTGCGCCCAATGATAACACCCGGCCGAGCCGCATGAATGATGACATGGGTAGCCTGGAGCGAAGTGCGGTTGATGTAGATGCGCGACACTTGCGCTTTAGGGTATTCGCGCTCGATGTGCTCGCGAAAAAGCTGGTCCAGGATCAGGTAAGGAGCCAGGCGTCGGCCGGCGTACCAGTTTGAGTACCATCCTTTCGTGATGCCTAATCGAAAGCCGATCGGATGTGTTTTCTGTCCCATAGGTTATGCGAGGTAGATTCGGATATGCGAGGAGCGTTTTCGGATAGGATGAGCTCGGCCTTGGGGAGCGGGCTGGATGCGCTTGAGGAAAGGCCCGGAATCTACTTCAATGCGGACGATGCGAAGCTGTTCGAGGTCGCCCGCTCCACCGGTTTTCTGTTCCCAATCGTTGAGGGCGCATCGAAGGGCCTTCAGCACCTCTTTTGCCGCCCACCGGCGACTAAGCTTGAGATAAGCCAGGGCCTTTTCGACAGGAAGCCCCCGCACCAGGTCGGCCACAAGCCGCACCTTCCGAGGAGGATACGGGCAGCCGCGGTAAATCGCATAATACAACGCCTTGCGCTTCTGCTTTAGGGCTTCGGCCATGCGTTTTTTGCGGTTGCCGGTGTACGGCTTAGGTAGCCCTTGAGCCCGTTTGGCTTTCCGAGTGAGCGCCATACGCTATTTCTTTTTATCGGTTTTTTGGCCAGGGTGCCCCCGGAAAGTCCGCGTAGGCGCAAACTCTCCCAGCCGATGCCCTACCATGTTCTCCGTGATGTAGACCGGAATAAACTGCTTCCCATTGTGCACCGCAATGGTAAGGCCCACAAAATCAGGGGTAATCATCGAGGCGCGTGACCACGTTTTGATGACCTTGCGTTCGCGCTTGGCAGCAGCTTCTTGAACCTTTTTCAGAAGCTTAGGGTGTACGTAAGGACCTTTTTTTAGCGACCGCGCCATATTTACGTAGACTTTTTAGATTTCCGACGAGAAATAATCAAAGCCGAACTGGGCTTTTTAGGATTGCGGGTCTTTTTGCCTTTGGCGTAGAGGCCTTTACGGGACCGCGGGTGCCCTCCCGAAGCCTTGCCTTCCCCGCCCCCCATGGGGTGATCGATGGGGTTCATGGCTACCCCTCGGGTACGAGGGCGACGCCCCAGCCAACGACTTCGGCCCGCCTTGCCGATAGAAATATTGATGTGGTCGGGGTTGCTGAGGGTGCCTATGGTAGCGTAGCAATCCAAAAGGATACGCCGAATCTCCCCCGAAGGCATTTTGAGCACGGCGTAGCGCTCTTCCTTGCCCACGAGCTGAGCACCGGTGCCCGCAGCCCGTACGAGTTTACCACCTTGTCCGGGGAGCATCTCGATATTATGCACGAAAGTCCCCAATGGAATCGCCCGCAAAGGCAGGGCATTGCCCAGGCGGGGTTCGACATCAGGGCCCGACATGACGGTATCCCCCACTTTCAGGCCCTCCGGCGCAAGAATATATCGCTTTTCCCCGTCTACATAGTGCAAAAGGGCTATCCGAGCGGTGCGGTTCGGATCGTACTCGATACTGGCGACGCGAGCCGGAATACCGTGCTTGTCTCGACGGAAGTCTATAATCCGGTATCGCCTCTTATGTCCCCCGCCAATGTACCGAGCACTCCGACGACCTTGGTTATTCCGTCCACCACTTTTCTTGTATGGAGCTAAAAGGCTTTTCTCTGGCTCGGTACGCGTGATCTCCGAAAAGTCCGACACACTCATCCACCGACGACCGGGGGTAGTAGGCTTGTATTTGCGGATACCCATAGAGATTACAAGTTTTCGTAGAGGTTGAGTTGCTGACCCGGCACTAAACGCACATAAGCCTTTTTATAGGAGGGCAAGCGGCTTTCCTGGATGCCCTTCCGAGTATAGCGATGCCGAATCTTGGCAGGTAATAGAGCGGTACGCACTTCGGCCACCTGCACCCCATACCGCTCTTCTACGGCCTTGCGGATTTCGGGCTTGGTGGCGTCGCGGTGAACCTTGAAGACATAGGTGTAGCCCACTTGTTTGTTTTTCTTCTGAGAGAGCGCTATCGCTTTTTCGGTGAAAAGCGGCTTGATCAAGATAGGTTTCATAGGGAGTAAGTATTGAAGAGGTGTTCGAGTGCAGCTTTTTCCCACAAAAGATGGTGCGCTCGAGCGAGGGCGTAGGTGTTCCATTGGGAGGCTGGCTCGAGGTACACGCGGGGCACATTGCGGGCAGCCAGATAGGCTACCGGATTGTAGCCGTGGGTGTAAACTTGAAGGGTCCGGCCATCCCACCCCAGCCCGTTCAGGGTCTGTACGAAAAGGCGGGTTTTAGGGGCCTCGTAGGCCAGGCTTTCGACGACCCAGATAGTGCCTCGATGCAAGTGCTCTACAAAAGCGCTGAGGCGAGCCAAATGCTTTTCCTTTTTGTTGAGCTTGAGGCTGTAGTCGCGAGGAACCGGTCCGAAGATGGTACCTCCTCCTCGACGAATGGGGTTGCGGATAGAGCCCATACGCGCTCGTCCTGTACCCTTTTGACGGTAGAGCTTGCGTTTACTGCCCTGGACTTCTCCACGGGTCTTGGTTTTGTGGGTACCCTGACGGGCAGCCGCTAAAATGCGCTTGACATCGAGGTAAATCAGGTGAGGGTTAGGCTGGAAGGCCAGCCAAGCCTCAGGCACTTCGAGGAAGGCCCCAGTCGGTTGGCCTGTTAGGGAGTAAATGGGGAGCTGCATAGGCTTACTTTTGAATAAGGAGTAACCCTCCTATGGGCCCCGGGACCGAACCCGAGACCACGAGGAGGTGTTTTTCCGGGATCACTTTGAGCACACGAAGGTTTTCTATAGTGACGCGCTCGTTGCCGTAGCGGCCGGCAAGTCGTTTGCCTTTCCAAACCCGACCTGGGAAAGTGTTAGACCCCATAGAGCCAGGATGCCGTTCTCGGTTATGCTGGCCGTGTGTGCGGCCGCCTACGCCCGCAAAGCCGTGCCGCTTGACTACGCCGGCAAACCCCCGTCCCTTGGTCCAACCGGTCACATACACGTAGTCACCTTCCTGGAAAAGGCGCACATCGAGGATTTGCCCGACTTGATAGCCCTCCACCGAAGGCAGGCGAAACTCACGCAAAATGCGCACCGGTTCGACCCCTTGCTTTTTGAAGTAGCCTGCAAGCGGTTTGTTCAGATGCTTGGGCTTGATCGCCCCATACCCTAACTGCAGGGCCGCATAGCCATGCTTTTCGAGGGTGCGCACTGCCACTACCGGACAAGGGCCCGCCTGGATGACCGTACAGGCTATGTCCCCTTCCGGCGTAAAGAGACTCGTCATGCCCACTTTTTTCCCAATCAGTCCGGCCATACTTCACTTGATTTCGACCTCCACCCCCTCTGGGAGGTCTACCTTGGAGATTTCCTCGACGACCTCCTTCAGGTTGTTGTAGATGTCTATCAGCCGCTTGTGGTACTTGATTTGGAATTGCTCGCGGGACTCTTTGTTGACGTGAGGGGAACGGTTCACGGTCACGAGCATGCGCTCGGTGGGCAGCGGAATAGGCCCTTTCACGACAGCGCCCGCATTCTTGACGGCTTTGACGATACGCTCAGCCGACCGGTCTATCAGCGTATGGTCGTAAGACTTGAGCTTTATTCGGATACGTTGAAGCTGAGTCATAGGCTTATACCGATTCGCGTTCTTTCACACCTCGGGATTGGGCGATGATCTGTTCTTGGATGTGCGGAGGCACGGGCTGGTAGTGAGAAAACTCCATCACCGCATAAGCTCGCCCCGAAGAGAGGGTACGCAACTGAGTCACATACCCGAAGAGTTCTTTGAGGGGCACCAGCGCCGAAACGACCTGCATGCCACCTCGGGCACCCATGCCCGTAATCTGCCCGCGTCGACGATTGAGATCGCCGACAATGCCGCCCATGTATTCTTCCGGCGTCTCGACCTCGACCTTCATGATGGGTTCGAGGAGGATGGGGTTAGCTTTCCGGCATCCTTCGCGAAAGGCATACCGCGCCGCAATCTCAAACGAGAGGCTGTCCGAGTCTACTTCGTGGAATCCCCCATCGAAGAGCCGTGCCCGGATGCCGGTGGCAGGATACCCCGCTATAATGCCATCGTTCATGGCCTGGCGGATACCCTTTTCGACAGCCGGAATAAACTCTCGGGGGATAACCCCACCCTTGATCTCGTTGATAAACTCGAAGTGTCCGTTTTCGAGGGGCGAAAACTCTATCACCACGTCGGCGTACTTCCCGCGGCCGCCCGTTTGTTTCTTGTACAACTCGCGATGGACCACCGGAGTGGTGATGGTTTCGCGATAGGCCACCTGAGGTTCGCCTTCGTTGACTTCGACCTTGAACTCGCGCCGCAACCGATCCACGATGATCTCAAGGTGCAGTTCGCCCATCCCCGCTATGATAGTCTGAAGCGACTCTTCATCTACCCAGTAGCGAAAAGTCGGGTCTTCTTCAGAGAGCTTACTCAACCCCGCTGAGAGTTTATCCGAGTCGGCTTGCGTTTTAGGCTCGATGGCCTTTTGGATAACCGGTTCGGGGAAAGTCATGGACTCCAAGGCGATAGGGTGGGCTTCGTCACAGAGGGTGTCACCTGTGCGCACTTCCCGCACCCCTACCACGGCCGCAATGTCCCCCGCCGATACCTCCTCAATGAGGTTTTGTTTGTTGGCGTGCATTTGAATCACGCGGCTGACCCGTTCTTTTTGGCCGGTACGGGTGTTGAGCACGTAAGAGCCCGCCTTGAGGGTGCCGGAGTACACGCGAATAAAAGTTAGCTTGCCCACGAACGGATCCGTCACGATCTTGAACGCCAGGGCGGCAAAGGGAGCTGCCGGATCGACGGGACGGGTGACCGTCTCACCCGTTCGAGGATCGGTGCCCTTCACCGCCTCAATATCGAGGGGAGAAGGAAGGAACGCACACACCGCATCCAAAAGAGCCTGGACGCCTTTGTTCTTGAAAGCCGAGCCGCACGTGACGGGGAAAAGTTCGCGCTTCAGGGTGCCTTTACGCAGGGCTGCGCGGATTTCTTCTGGCGTGATAGAGTCTGGGTCAGCAAAGTACTTCTCCATGAGGGCATCGTCGTACTCCGCCACGGTCTCCAGGAGAAACCCCCGCCACTTCTCTACATCCGCCCGTAGCTCCTCGGGCACCGGCACGACCTGATAGGTCATGCCGTAATCTTCTTCATTCCAGATTTTGGCTTCCATGGTAATCAGGTCCACCACACCCCGGAACTGGTCTTCGGCGCCGATAGGCACCTGAATAGGTACCGCTTTTGCGCCCAGCCGCTCCCGAATCTGTTCCACCACCCCGAAGAAGTTAGCCCCTGCGCGGTCCATCTTGTTGACGAAGCAAATGCGGGGCACATTGTAGCGGTTAGCTTGGCGCCAGACGGTTTCAGACTGCGGCTGGACCCCCGCTACCCCACAGAACACCGCCACCGCCCCATCCAAAACCCGCATCGAACGTTCCACTTCGACCGTAAAGTCCACGTGCCCGGGGGTATCTATAATATTGATGCGGTATTTCTGTCCTTGCCAGTTCCAGTAGGTAGTGGTCGCCGCAGCGGTAATGGTAATGCCCCGTTCTCGCTCCTGGGGCATATAGTCCATGGTGGCTGTGCCCTCGTGCACTTCGCCGAGCTTGTGAGTCAGGCCCGTGTAGAAGAGGATACGTTCCGTGGTCGTGGTTTTGCCTGCGTCGATGTGCGCCGCAATCCCAATGTTGCGACAGCGCTCTAACGGTACAGTAGGATCGATCGCCATAAGGTTCAGAATCTAAAGTGTGCAAAAGCTTTGTTAGCTTCGGCCATGCGATGTACTTCATCTCGTTTTTTGATGGCTGCGCCTTCGTTCTTGGAAGCAGCGATGAGTTCAGCTGCGAGGCGCTCAGCCATGGTGCGCTCCGATCGTTTACGAGCCGCTTCAATGAGCCAGCGCATAGCGAGGGAGAGTTTGCGTTCGGGGCGCGGCTCCATAGGAATCTGGAGGGTAGCCCCCCCTACGCGCCGAGGCCGGACTTCGAGGTGAGGCATGGCATTATTCACCGCGGCTTGGAAGATTTCGAGGGGATTCTGAGAGTTTTTTTGCGCGATCACGTCGAGCGCCCGGTAGAAAATCGCATAAGCCTTGGTTTTTTTACCCTCCCGCATTATTTTATTCACAAAGCGAGCGATAAGTTCGCTCTTGTACTTGGGATCAGGCGGGATAACCCGGGGTTCTGGATGGCCCTTTCTCATTTTTTGCCTCCTTTTTGAGGTGCTCCTTTAGCAGGTGCAGCAGGGGCTCCTTTCTTAGGACGTTTGGCGCCATAGAGGGAACGGCCTTGACGGCGCTTTTCTACACCGGCGCATTCGAGGGCGCCGCGCACGATGTGATACCGCACGCCTGGCAGGTCTTTTACGCGTCCTCCCCGCACCAGCACCACCGAGTGTTCTTGGAGGTTGTGCCCCTCCCCCGGAATGTAGGCAATCACTTCATACCCGCTGGTGAGCCGCACCTTGGCCACCTTTCGCAAAGCTGAGTTAGGCTTTTTGGGGGTAGTGGTATAGACCTTCGTGCAGGTGCCCCGCCGCTGCGGGCATCCTACTAAGGCCGGAGACTTACTTTTCCGGGGTTTCGGCTTGCGCCCGTGCCGGATAAGCTGCTGTATCGTAGGCATACGACGGCCCGCAAAGGTACAAAACTTCTCTTGTTCCAAATAGTCCTTCCCTCCTCTGGGCTTCCCCTACTTATCCAGCACCTGGAAGACGGCGCGCTCTATCTGGATACGCTGCTCAGATAGGGATAACCCTTCCAACCACATATCGTGTGGATGATGCCGCCACCAAGTGAGTTGGCGACGGGCGTAATGGCGATTAGCCTGCGCGATCGCTTCGGTCAAGGAAGCGAAAGCTCGACGTCCTTCTATCACTTCGAGGCACTCTCGATAGCCTAATGTCTGTAGGGCCGGATCATCGGGCCTATAGCCCTTTTCGAGAAGAAAACGGGTTTCCTCCAGCCAGCCGGCCGCTACTTGGGCCCGGGTACGCTGTCCTATAGCCCGATAGAGCGTTTCCCGAGGCAAAGAAAGGACCACCACCCAAGCCCAACGCTTACGGGCGATCGGACCTTCCCAAAACGAAGCCCAAGGCCGCCCTGTGGCTTGTAGCACTTCGATGGCTCGCATCACGCGACGGGGGTTGCACAGGTCTATGCGCGCTGCGGTAAAGGGGTCCCGCTCCTGCAGCCACGCCACCAGAGCAAGCAGGCCTTCTGCCTCATACCACCGCTGGATGGCCTGTCGAAGGGTTGGTTCTACTGGCGGCAAGGGAGCCAGCCCATAAAGCAAAGCCTGAAAGTAAAAGCCGGTACCACCCACTACCTGCACTACCGGCAAGCCCTTCCAGGCATGCAACAGCGCCTCCACATCCTGCACGAAAGCTCCTGCGCTGTAGGCTTCGTCTGGCCAGCGTATATCTATAAGGAAGTGGGGTACTCGGGCCTGGACTGCCTGGGGTACTTTATTGGTGCCGATGTCGAGGTAGCGGTAGACTTGGCGGGCATCTGCACTAAGGATAGGCCATCCCCAGCGAAGGTACAGTTCGATGGCCAGGTGTGTTTTTCCGGCGCCTGTCGGCCCTGCGATGCAGAGTAAAAGCGGCCCCTCACAGCCCCTGGAGGATAGCATACAGCACCGCCATACGAATCGCTACCCCATAAGTCACTTGGTCGAGGATGCGCGTCTCGGGCCAGGCTTGGAGGGCAGGGTGCAGTTCTACACCCCAGTTGATGGGACCAGGATGGAGGACCAGCTGACTCGGTCGCAGGTGTTCAGGCCGCACCTGATAGAAGCGAGCGTATTCCTCCCAAGAAGCCAGCGGAGGGAAGGCCTGACGCTCCCGCTGCATACGCAAAACCAAAATAGCGTCCGCCCCTTCTACGGCAGGCGCCACGCGGTGATACACCGGCCATCCCAGCCGGTACCATAGCGGAGGCACCAACGTAGGCGGAGCACATAGCCTCAGCCGAAGCCCTACCTTGGGGGCTAAAATCAAGTGAGACAAAGCCACCCGACTGTGAAAAAGGTCCCCTATAATGGTAAGGGTTCGCCCTTCTAAGGAGCCGAGGTGCCTGTAGAGCGTATAGGTGTCAAGCAGGGCCTGGGTGGGATGCTCATGGGTGCCATCGCCGGCATTGACTACCGGTACAGGCAGTTTCCGAGCCAAAAAATGACAGGTGCCCACGCCCTTATGCCGAACAACAAAAAGATCCACCCCCATCGCCAAGATATTCAAGGCAGTATCTAAGAGCGACTCTCCTTTGTCGAGGCTGGAACCCGCCGCTGAAAAACTCACCACCTCGGCCCCTAAGCGTTTAGCGGCCAGCTCGAAAGAAAGCCGAGTACGCGTAGAACTCTCAAAAAACAAGAGCGCGACCGTACGCCCGGCCAGCGCTGGAGCTTTTCGAGTAGGTTGTTGGAGCACGTCGTAAAACCGGTCGGCCAGCCCATAGAGCTGCTTGACCTGGTCCGCTGTAAGCTCCCGAACCCCCAATAGATGAGGAAGGCGCCTGCCTACTCCTTCACTCATACGTCGCATGCAAACGAATGAGCGGCCTTGGCTCCAGGACCACCTGCACACGCTCTTCTGGCGCCGTATCCAAGACAAAGCCTACACAATCGGGCACAATGGGGAACTCCCGCAAGCCGCGCCTTTCTACCAGCACCGCCAGCCGTACCCAAGCCGGACGCCCCCACTCTCTCAAAGCATCCAGTGCCGCGCGCACCGTACGACCCGTATAAAGGACATCGTCCACCAGCCAGATGCGTTGGCCTTCTATGGCAAAAGGCAGGTGTGCCGGCCTCGGAATACGCAGCTTGCGGTGATGGTGTAAGTCATCTCGCCATAAGGTCACATCCAACGTGCCCATCGGGATGGCGGTTTGCAAGACCCCCTCGAGAAGAGCCCGTAGCCACTGGGCCAGCTGGCTTCCTCGCGGCTCCAGGCCTACCACCACAAACGACTCACCCCGCTCCGCTATCTGCCAAGCCATGCGCCGCAAAGAAAGCCCTACCTGTTCCCCCTGCGCCACCACCCGCTCCATGCCACAAAGGTACACCCTTGCAACCTCACCCCCCCTTCACTCCGTAGATGTAGTGTTATGAAAAAGATAGCGTTCGTCCTGGTCCCCCTCCTGGGGGTTGCGCTGGCCAAAGCCGAAGCGCCTGCAGAACAAAAAACCCACTTCACCGAAATCACCTTCCTCGGCCCGGGCAAAAACTACCGCGTCAAACTCGCCCGGCAGTACTTTGGTCGAGGAGGAGGCCGCTGCCACAAGTGGAACCGCTTCTGTGGCCGCTAAAAATGGGGGCTGAAGCCCCCCTTTCTTTTTTACCACTGCCACCCTACTGTCACACTCCACTCCGAACCGCGCACATACCGGAAAATCACATCTTCACGCCGCTGGATGCGGCCATTGAGGTCAGAGTCCTGTCGATACACAAAAGGCGCATTCAGGATATCCCGCACTTGCACCTGGAGGTAGGTATGCTGGCCTAAACGGCGGCGGCAGTGCATATCCCAAATAGGCCGCGGCATCTCAAACACGCTGGGATTGAAGTTATCGCCTACCCACCAAAGGCGTGGGCCATTGAGCTGGCCGGCCGTAGCCACCTCCCAGCGGCTATCCGACGAAGTGTAAAGAAGAAGGAAGTTTACAAGGTAGGGAGACTGCCCCTGGAGAGGCCGGAAGCGATTTTGTGAGGGGGCCGTCGCACCAGAAGTGCCATATACGGCCAGACCCATGTCTACTTGGCTCCAGATGTAGGCGGCGTTGAGGATACCCCTGAGCCGGCGGGCCAGTCGAAGGCGAGCTTCTACTTCAAGGCCGAGAAGGTCGGCCTGGGGCGCGTTTCCAAAACGCACCGTCGGCTGATCCGCCCCCCGTAAAATGTAAGTCTCGATGGGGTTCTCGATGCGTTTGTAGAAGGCGCCTACCGCTACAAGCTGCTCCAAGGAGGGGCTGAGTTCATAACGTAGGTCCAGATGGTGAAGGCGAGCAGGGCGAAGGGTCGGATTGCCCGCTTGCTGGATTTCCAGCGCAAAGTTGTAGTACAAGAAAGGAGCGACCTCTCGCAAGGCTGGACGGTTCAAGCTGCGGCTATACGCCAAGCGAAGGCGCTCTCGAGCCGATAGGGTATATCCCGCTTGCAAGAAAGGCATGAAGAGGGGAAAGGGTGTGCGCACCGCCAGCGGCCCTGTCGCCGTAGCCGAAGTCAGCACTTGCTCCGTGTATTCATAACGCAGGCCCAAGGCCAGGGAGAGGCGCTTCCACTGGCGTTCGCTGGAAAGGAAGGCCGCCGCCTCATACTGGTGGGCTTGATACCGATCGGTGGGATTGGTGCCCTCCCGCAGACGCAGCACAGAAAGGTATTCCTGGGAGAAAGCCTTTTCGATGGGGAGGGCGGTCCACTCCAGCACAAAAGCCGGCGATGCCGTAGAAGGAATGGTGTAGGAGAACCACCGAGCCCAGAAGGCGCGCGTGAGGGCCTGCCCGTGGAGACCCGCTACAAGTCTAATGCCCTTCCATTCGGTGAGCCAGGAGACCTGCCCCGTCACCCCATACTGCCGAAGGGCACTATAAAACCGCGCTGCGTCAAACGTAGTGGGCCCTGGCGGCGTAATGATGCGATACACGGAATCTCCCGGTTCCTTGACTGTGCGCACGCGTCGAAAATCCGGTTCGTCCCGGAGGGTAGCGGTGCCGCCTACATCCCAGCGGAGGGTATTTTTTTCACTGAGCTGGTGCGTGCCCCCCACCTGGATCGAAGCCAACGTCCGAGCCAAATATTGCAGGCTGTAGTTTCGGAAAGGTACATCCGCCCCCCGCTGGTAGAGGGAAAAGCCTTCTCGTAGGATCGTCTCGTCCTCCACAAGACGGGCCAAAAAGGTATTGAGCTCGAGCTGATGGGTTCGAGAAGGCATCCAGACGAGGTTCGCAAAGCCGAAGGCCCGGGTATAGTGGGTAGTCTGGTAATCTTTGTAAGCGAAGAGCTTGGGATTGGCTGCGGGGGCCAGCACGCGCACTTCGTAGCGGTTACGTTCGATGGTGAGGGTCTGGAAACTGCGGCTATAGGAACCGCCGGTGAGGAGCCAGAGTTTTTTGCCCAGGGGTGTGCCATAGGTGAGCGCCATCTGCGTGGCAGGCATGACCGTAGGCAAGCGCTGTACTCGGAAGGTATTGGGGAGGGCTTCGGCCCACTGACGCACTTGAGCAGCCGACAGCCCAGATAAATCTTGGGGGAAACCGATCGGCAGGGCCCGTTCGGCCACGCCTCCACCCCACCAGTCTGAGGGGAAGCGCGCATTAGCCAGCCCCGGACGAAAGGTAGTTCCCTGCAAGTAAGCGCTGCGCAGCTGGAAGTGTAAGGTGGGCTTTTCGGTGCTACGTCGGGTGAGGATTTCCACGATGCCCCCACCGAAGTCGGCCGATTGGTAAGCCGCCGGCGTTTTGTACACGCGCACCTGGTCTATTAGCCCCGCTGGCAAAATCTCCAGGTCAAAGCCCCGGCTATCGGGTTCTGTGGCGGGGGCCGGCAACCGGTTTAGTAGCACGGGATTGTACCGTTCACTCATGCCGCGCACCACGAGGAATCGGCCATCCTGCAGCGATACACCCGTAACGCGGCTTAGCACCGCTGCGGCGGACCGGTCCGGCGTACGCTGGATAGTCTGGGCCGAAAGCCCCGTCGCAATCTGCGGCATCTGCTGCAGCGCCGCTAAAAGGGCCACCTCCGTACGCGTCTCTTGCCGGGCCAGGATGACGACCTCTTCTTGGATAACCCCCTCCCCTTGCATCTTCACCTCCAAGAAGAGAGGCGAACGACTCGTAATCGGCACCCGAACCGACCCATACCCCACATAGCGCACCTCTAACCAAAGGGTATCCGAAGTCACCGGCAGCGCCAGCTCCGCTATGCCCAGCGTATCGGTGAGCACACCCACGCCGCCTAAACGAAGGGCCACCACCGAAGCCCCAGCTAACGCTTCTTGGGTAGCCGCATCCCACACCCGCACCCGGTACCGCCGAACCGCCTCCCCTTGCGCAGCGACTATGCCCACCAAACCCAAAAAAACACCTCGCATCCAGGTATACCGCATGCGCCCCAAAGAAGGAACCTTTGGGTTAAGCGTATTTGAAAAGCGACCGATGCTGTCGAACCCACTGCAAGTAGTACCGCACCGCCGCCCAACCATGCCCTCGCAGGGCTTGAGTGTAGGCGTTCACATAAAGGCGAATATGAGCTTGCTGCACTTCAGGCTCGAGTTCTTGGGCATGAGCCGCCACAAAAGAAGTCAGTTCGGGCCAGCGACCTTGCCAGGCCAACCGTAAACTCCGGCGAAGAGCCCGCTCAAGGGAGAGACGAGGGACGTTTCTTTTCACAGCCAGCCCGCCGAGGGGTATCGGGTAGCCGGTTTGGGCCGTCCAATAGGCGCCAAGGTCCTCCAAGCAAATAAGCCCATGCTGAGCATAGGTGAAGCGGCTCTCATGAATGATGACCGCCGCTCGCAGGTCCCCACGCACTACGGCGGGCATAAGCTGATCATAGCGCATTTCTATAAAATTTTCTGCCTCAGGGGCATAAAACCGAAAAAGACTATAGGCCGTAGTCCCGAAGCCTGGAATGCCAATAGGAGCCCATTTCAGTTCATGCGGGGAGAGAGGAGACTTCGCCACGAGGAGGGGTCCTACGCCATACCCAAGGGCGGAGCCCACCGATAAGAGGCGGTAGGTTCGCCGGGGCAGGAGCGCATACTGAAAAAAAGACAGTTTCACCACATCGAAGCGTCCCTCCCGAGCGGCTCGATTCAGCGTTTGAATGTCTTCATAAAAAAACTCCAGTTCGAAAGGCACCCGAATATGGCCCAGGGCCAAGGCGCCCCATACAAAAGTGTCATTGGGACAAGGACTTATCCCGACTGAAAAAACTCGGCTCATCGAAAGAAGGCCGAAAGGGGCTTGTGGGTATACCCTTCGGGCACACTAAAGGGAAAAGCCAGGTCAGCCGGGTTGAAGGCCAGCTCTTTGAGAAAAAGGCGAAGCCGCCGGTCATCGGGCCATTCCAAGGTGATTTGGTCCAGCCGGGGGGGGCTCCCTTCTGGTTGCCACCCATAAGTGAGGGTAACCTGACCTTGTGGGGTGGAAAAGCGCCACGCCATCAAGCGTAAGGGGGCATCTACGCTTACGACGGCTTCAAGCGGGTAGGGACTGCGGGTAGAAAGGGTATGGGTAGCCGCATCCCACGACCAGGAAAAAGCCGAGAACCCCGAAGGCCACGACGCCGTGAGCAATGCCAGCAGGTCACCCAAACTGACGGTAGGAAAAAGCCGTCGGAGACTATCCAGCGGACCGTAGTAATATTCTCGGGCGAAGCGGTTCAAGGCAAAGGCGCTGTCATTTCTTACCAATAAGCGAGCCCCCTCCAAACCCATCAGCCCCGCCGAAGCCCACAGCAGGGAGTCCCCTATGGCATGCACCCGAAGTTGGAAGTTTTGGCGGGTATCGGCTTCATACACGGCTTGGTAGCGAAGCCGCACGGCCGAAAAGGCAGGTGCCGAGGCCTGCAACCCCTGAATGACCGCCTCAGCCGTAGAAAGAGACGCAGAAGACGGCCTGCGAGCGATTTTACGAGGACAACCCCACCACAAAAGGGCACTCCCCGCCAGCAAAAACCCACCCCTCAAGGTAAGGAACGCCATAGGTTAGCTAAGGGATAGTGCTTTGCGGCGCGAGCACGCCAGCGAGTATAGGCCGCCCCTAAGAGCGAAGGCCCCAACCGCGTGAAGATATCTTCCCACATCTCGAGGGGCAAAACGGCGGCGGTATCGGCCACAGCGGCTATACGACGGGCTTCTTCCAAACGGTTTTCCCGCACAGCTCGCCACATCTCTATCCACTCTCGGTAAGGAGAAGGCACTTCTACAGACTGAGAAGAAGAGCTGGATAGCTCGGGTAGCCCATAACGAAGGCGTATCACGGTAACGAGCGCTTTCCCCACGGGAGGGTAAAACAGTTTTTCGAGGCGTTCGGCGGTTTGAGGGGAAGGGGTCCCGATCGCTGCTTCTGCGCAAGCCTGGTAGTATAGCGCTACTTGGATCAGTGCTGTATCGGCAGGCTGGGGAAGGAGGTTCCAGCCCCGTTGAAAGGCCCGTAGCGCTTCTTTCCAGGCTTTACGTTGGGCCAGGGCTACCCCTTCCCACAGAAGCAGTAAACCTTGCCCAGGATAGGCATCCAAGGCCCATTCTACCTCCTTGGCGAGGGAGTCTCCTCCTCCTAACCGCCATAACGCATACAAATAGGGCGCATACCGACTGAGCTTGAGGGAATCTTCGAGGAGGGCCTGTTTCCAACCCCAAGCTGCGCTATCCCAGGCGCCTCGGCGGCTCCAATAGCGAGCGTAGAGGTCCCATCCCTCCGGGGTAGGGGCCTGCCGCAAAAGCGTGCGAAGCGTAGCGTAATAGTCCTCTTCTTCGAGGAAGTCCACTTGGCGAAGGAGGGCGTATTTGACTTCAGCTGGCACGAGGTAGGTATGCAAGTAGCGCTCCCACCCGTCTGCTCCCCACGCCTCCTCGAAGAGCTCCGGGTAAGCCAATACAATCGCCCAAGCGGTGGAGTTAGCCGGGTCGATCGCCAACAGCCGCTGGACCGTTTGGGTGAGAGCCGGAAAGTTTCGGCCCAGTTCGTGGAGGCGAGCCTGAAGCTCCCAGTAGGTTTCATGATTAGGCCAGGCGGCCAAGGCTGAATCTACAATGGCCAAAGCCCGTCCGAGTTGACCGGCTTCTATCCACATCTGCACCCGGGCCCGGACCGTCTCCTCATAGCTGCCGCCCAAGTGTTGCAAGCGCCGGTACCACGCATCGGCCTTTTCCCACCGATTGAGCCGACGATAGGCCTCAGCCAGCCGAAGCACTACTTCCGGTTCGGAGGGGAAAGCTTGGCTTAGCCTATCTAAGACAGCCAGCGCTTGTGTAGGCTGATCGTTCAGTTCGAGGGCGGCTATATACCCCAGGGCTATCCAAAGGTTTTTGGGGTCTTCTTGGTAGGCTTTTTCGGCGTGGGTCAGCATGCGGATGTAGTCACCCTGATGATACGCCAGACGGGCAAGGTAATGGTGGATGGCGGGGCTATTGGGGGCCAGCTCCGCCGCTCGAGAGAAATACTCCGCCGATTCCTCGTAGAGGCCCTGGCTAAAAAGGACCACGGCTCGTACGAAAGGAGGCGCAGCAGCCCGCCAACCCGCTGTATCTGAGGCCGGCCGTAGGGGGATCTCTTTCTTGTGGGGGCGTTTCTGTACTACCAGAACCGCAACCAGCGCCCAAACCCACCCGACCTTACCCATACCGGCTATAGTCTCCTAAGTCTACCATTCCGGCTGCATGGCGGCATTCAGCATGGGCCCCAATGAGGGAATCGCGCAACGTAGAATACTCGACGACCGCCCCGGTGCGACAAAGGCTATGGCTAAGGACACTGCGATAAACGCGCGCGCCGGCCTCGACGACGGTGTAGGGGCCAATCACGCTTTCTGAGACGGTAGCGCCCTCGGCTACATACACCGGCGGGATAAGCGTGACAGAGGGCAACATAGGCGTAGAGGACAGCGCCCCCCCCCACTCCAAAAGCCGGGCCTGCGCCTGCAAAATCAGCGCCTTACTGCCACAATCCAACCACTCCTCCACCGGCAAAGCCCGCAAACGCACCCCTTGATCACAAAGCCATTGCAAAGCGTCGGTGAGTTGGTACTCCCCTTTTGACCGAATCTCCTGCGCGAAAAGGCGCTCGATGGCCGGCACCAGCTTCTGCGCCTCCCGCAAAAAATACACCCCAATGATAGCCAGGTCTGAAGGGGGGACTTCGGGCTTTTCAATCAGCCGCGTGATATAACCCTCCGGCGAAAGCTCTACTACGCCATAGCTGCGGGGGTTTTCGACGCGATACACCCACAGGGCTCCATCCGCATCGGGGGGCACCTGGATAGAAGCCCGAAAAATGGTATCCGCAAAAAGCACTACACAAGGCCCTTGCAAATGCTGCCGGGCCTGGTACAAGGCATGAGCGGTGCCCAGCGGCTCCTCCTGCTGGCAGAAGTAAGCCTTGGCACCCCACTGGGCAGCCAGCTGCGCAAGGAAACGCTGCGCTTCCTCCTTGAGGTCTCGCACTACAAAAACCATTTCCTCGACCGGCCGCGGCAAGGCTCGGTAGACCTCCTCCACCAGCCAGGCCAAGACAGGCTTGCCCAAGAGCGGAAAAAGTGGCTTAGGGGTGGTAAATGTGTGAGGCCGAAGCCGTTTCCCCTCCCCTGCCATGGGAATAATAAGGCGCATGCACAAAATTAGCGTTTTTGGCCCCCTATGCGGGGTTCGGTGCCCGCCCGCAATCGAGCTAAGTTGGAGCGGTGGGTATAGAGAACCAACCCCCACCAAAGCACACCGAAGAGATAGCCGACTCCATCCCCCTCTCCTACGACGCCATGCCAGAACAGGAAGCTCCCCACCGCCAAAAGCGAACTCACCGACACGATCTGAGCCCAAGCCAGCGTGACGAGAAAGGTCCCCAACGCCGCGAGGGCGCTCAGGGGTTCGATTAGGATCATCCCGCCCAGCAAGGTATTGATGCCTTTGCCCCCTTTGAAGCCCGCCCAGAGCGGCCAAATATGTCCCACGACTGCGGCGGTGGCTACGCCATACTGCAGCCAGCGCTCCACCCCCACCTTTTGCGCAATAAACACCGCCAATATAGCTTTTCCCATATCCACCACCTGTACCAGCAGTCCAGCCCACAAGCCCATCACACGGTATACGTTTGTGCTGCCGATATTTCCACTGCCGGCGCGGCGAATGTCTATGCCCTGCAGCCGAGCCAGCCACAGCCCTGGCACCAGCGACCCTAACAGGTACCCCAACAAGAGCACACCGATCACTTCCATGCGTTGCCAATGTAAAAAGCCAAGTAACCGCTGGTCCACCAACTACGGGGCGGCTTCGGGTAAAAGGTGTGGATAGGCTGAGCATACCCCTGCACCCGAACCCCCAGCGCCAGACTCCGAATCAGCGCCGGTGAACGGCCTACATCCACCATACAGCCCACTTGGCCCACCAGCCCCGGCACTGCTCGCAGCCTGTCAAAGCCCAGGTAAAAGTCGGCTTCGCCCACGATGTCGTAGTAGGAGTATTTGGCTGGGTCGTAAGTGTCCACCTGGATGATGGCCTGCGTGGCCGAAATGGGCACCGCAATCTCGAGGTAGTAGGGTTTGAGCAGCATGAAGGTCGGTCCCCCCCCCACCTGCAGGCTCACCTGCAGAGGGGTAGTCGTCGTGCGCGGCGCAAGAATATACTGGTACCCCCACACCAGCTGGAAAGGATAGGCGTAGTAGAGCTTGCCAAAGACAAAGTTTCGTCCTCCTTGGTCCCGGTACGCCGAACGCGTGCGCGACTCATACTTGGTGCGATACGAAGCGCAATCGGCCATCCAGAACGTACCGGAGCGGGCACTCTTCCACACCGGCACGTATAGGCCCAGCCCCCACCCGTAGGTCTGCAGGAAGGGCGAGACTCCCAGCCCATGGGGGAGGGGTTCCACCGTTAGGCTCTGGGCCCACCCCACCACAAGCCCACTACATAGCCGCCAGCACTTCCACATAAAACACCAGCGTAGAACCCGGCGGGATAACCCCCACATTGCGGTCACCATAGCCCAGTTCAGGCGGCACGATCAGCACCGCCTGAGAACCTACGGGGAGCTGCGCTATCCCTTCGTCCCACCCACGAATGACTTGCCCTTGCCCCAGCACAAAGTCGAAAGGTTGCCCCCGCTCATACGAGCTGTCGAACTTTTGCCCATTCGTAAGCAGGCCATGATAATGCACTACCACACGCTGCCCAGGCTGGGGCAGATTACCGGTGCCAAGCCGGTGCACATAAATCTTGAGCCCAGAAGGTCGCGTCTGAATCTTAGTCGAGTCGATCGGGTATGGCTCGAACTTCGCTGGAGCGGGCTGCGCCGGCGACACCGTCTGGATGTCCCCCCCCCTATCCGAACTGCTCTTGCAGCTCCAGCTTAGCCAAAAAAGCCCGATAATGCTCACGAAGGCTGTCCGCATATTTCGTCTGAATGAGATGCTCGGTGAAGGCTACGGCCTCCGCGAAAGGCCGATAAAGGGTAGCGCCGGCCGCATTACGATGCCCACCGCCTACATCGAACTCCTTCGCCAGCTCATGACAAGGGAAGTCTCCCACGCTACGTAGGCTGATGCGCACCGCTTCGGGGTATTCTTTGATCACCGCCACTAAAAGGGTCCCCTCCAGCGCAAGCAGTTGCGTGGGCAGCGTCTCGATATCCTCCCACGTCGCGCCAAAAGCCTCCAATGTAGCCGCCTCTACCGGCAAAACCAGCGCCGGCAAATCACCCATCCGCCGCAACCCCGTCTGAATCAAGTGGCTGTGAAGCTGGAGGGTAGAAAGCTTTTTACGCTGAAACACGTAGTGATGCACGCTCTCTAAGGGGAAAGGTGGCTCTATCAAGTCCGCGGCGATGCGCAGCGTGAACGGGCGCACACTGCGAAACCGAAATCCTCCGGTATCCGTAAGGAGGCCGGTGTAGAGGGCGATGCGCGCCGGCATGGGCAGCGAAGCGGCGTAAGCCGCATATAGGGGGGCCAGCACCTCGGCATACAGGAGTTCGCAGGTGGCGGCGGCAGCCGGATCCCAGATATTCCAACGTCGGCTAAGTGGTTCGCTGTCGGCGTGGTGGTCTACCCACACGAGGCGGTCAGGGTCTATGAGGGCCTGCAGCTCCGGCGCGATCCGATCCCACCGCCCAAAGTCCACACAAAAAAACAGGTCGGCCTGTTCAGCGGCCTGCACGAGGCGATCGGAGGCCTCGGTCCAAGACCATACTTTATCGGCTCCCGGCAAAAAGCTCAGGTAGGTCGGCACGGGGTCCGGCAAGGCCACCCACACTTGCTTACCTAAGGCGGTAAGCCCATGATACAGCCCCAGGAGCGAACCCACCGCATCGCCATCCGGCTTGGGATGGCTCAGACAAAAAACCCGCTGGGCTTGCCGCACCCCCTCTACCACCGAACTCGTCATCCAAACGAAGGTACAAAACAAAAAGCGTTGATCTTCTCTGCACCGCGGTTGTGTGGATATTTGCGGAGTGCCACCGGTGGCTGTGGTCATCTTGGCCTATGGAGGCCGAGACTGGCTCGAACGCTTCCTACCCTCGGTGCTGGCGACCGATTACCCCACCCTCACTGTATGGGTGATCGACAATGGGAGCGATCCCCCCCTTGCGCCGTGGTTGGCGCAGCGCTTCCCCACCGTCCAGGTCAGGACTTACCCCGAAAACCTCGGCTATGCAGGCGGCTACCAGCGGTTTTTCGAGGAAAGAGGGTGGGCTTACCCCTACCTGGCGCTGCTCAACAGCGACGTAGAGGTGCCGCCCGACTGGCTTAGGCCCTTGATAGCACGATTCGAGGCCGAACCGAAGCGGGCGGCCCTCCAGCCTAAAATCCTCTCTTGGAAGGAACGCACGGCGTTTGAATACGCTGGGGCGGCTGGAGGACTGCTGGACCGCTGGGGCTATCCCACCGCCCGAGGCCGCGGCGAACAAGACGCCGGCCAATACGACCTGCCTGCCGACATTTTTTGGGCCAGCGGCGCCGCCCTCCTCCTGCGCACCGAAGCTATCCTGCGCGACCTGAGGGGACTGCTCTTCAAACCCTACTACTTCATGCACATGGAAGAGATTGACTTGTGCTGGCGCCTCCAGCGGGCAGGCTGGCGCATCGGCTACGAACCCCGCAGCCGCGTCTATCATGTGGGCGGAGCCTCCCTGGCCCAAAGCCACCCCCAAAAAACCTTCTACAACTTCCGCAATAACCTTTTCCTGCTCTATGAGAACCTGGCCCCAGGAGACCGATGGCGCCTACCTTGGCGGCTTTTATGGGATGCGCCTGCAGGCCTGTATTTACTGCTGCGGGGCAGGCCCCGGCATACCCTCGCCCTGATCAAGGCTCACCAGAGCTTCCTGCGCGCCTGGCGAAAAGGCCTCTTAGATCGTACACCCTACCTTCCTTTCCGCCCCCTCTCCACCCTGACCGGCCTCAGCCCCCGCTTGCGCCTACTGGGAGGATAGCGCCCTACAATGTTCTCTCAGCTATCTGGGCTCTCCCCCCCCTCGATCCGCCTTATCTCCTCCTCTATCTCAGAAAGCACCTCCTGATTGTCTATTACCCGCTTTTCCCCCTCCTTTTTATAAAAAACCACAAAAACCTTCCCACCTTTTTCCTTCTCAAACCTTTGGTGACTCTCACGCATCCACTTATACCATTTTTCATTCTCAACAAACCGCTCATAGGATCCAGGCTTTATCTGTATGCCAATATACTTTGAACCGATTTGAATATAGAAGTCCACATTATACCCTCTATCCCACTCATCAGGTGCTGGCTTTACCTCACGGTTAATCTTAGCTCTTATCTGTTCGTAGATGGTCCGCTTTTCTGAGACATAACCTTCAAAAGTCCTACGAAATACGACATCCTTTACAAAATCTATACAATCGGACTCAGTTATAGCCTCCACTTCAGACCGTAATACCTCACTTATTTTCTCATAGAGCCTGCGCCCTACTTCTTCCAAGTGACCTTCCATGGTTTTGCTCATCATTTCCCCTTGAGGTTTTACCTCCTTCACATAATATTCACGCCACTCCTCCACTGTACGCGGAGCGCAACGTCGGATAGCCTCCGACAGTTTACCTACATACTTAGGGCGATTGAACTGCCAACGATTGAAGGCGAGATTGAGAATCCACTCCTTATTGCTCATGGGAACGGAGCTGGTTTGCCCGTATAGTTAGGAAACGCTTAGCATAAGGGTGCTCTTCGGTAGGGTGGACTTGGGCTAGCCCACACTCTAAGAGCTTACGGTTGACAAAGAGACGATTAGTCAAGTACACATAGGCAGGTAGCACCTCGGAGGGCTCTGGTATAGGCGGATGGCGCAAGAGAATACGCTTGCCCTGGAGGTACCGCTGAAGGTAAGCTTGGACTTCGGCTCGTTTCGCTTCCGGAAAAAGCAGTCCACAAAAACGCACCTTACGGCCCTCTGAGAGAAGAAGAAGCGGTTCAGGCTGATCAGCTGGCCATAGGATAGCCTTGACTTTTGAGGCTGAATCGGTAGAGGGAGAAAGAGGCAGACGGGACCGCTGGGGCATCAAGTCAGGAACTGTAGGTACATACCCGCTCGGTGGTGCTACCGGCTCACAACTGACTTCGCGGACTACCACATGCAGCTGCCCTTGCCCAAGCAAGTCTCCTCCTACCTTCTGCTGAACTATCGGCAGAAAAGCTGGCTGAATCTCATATCCTATCGCCCTACGGCCCGTTCTAAGCGCAGCCCGTAACGTGGTACCACTCCCCGCAAAAGGATCCAACACAATTTCGCCCGGAAACGAAAACATCCGAATAAGCCGCATAGGCAGTTCCTCAGGGAACATGGCTTCATGTCCCTGCTGGCGCTCTCCAGGAAACTGCCAATGTCCCCGAAAAAACGCTTTCCACTCGTCCCGTGTGAGTGCGGCGGCGGTTTTTATCTCCGATGGCACAGGCGGCACCTTCCCTGGTTTCCGAAAGAGCAAGATAAACTCGTAATCTATTTCCACCAAGCCATTAGGGGGATAAGGGAAAGACCCCATCACCACCGCCCCACCAGAAGGCCGCAGAGTGGTTTTCTTCTGCCAGATGATAGCCCCTAAGTAAACAAACCCCAGCCGCTCACATTGGACGATGATCTCGGCATGAAGCGGAATCACTCGATAGCCCCCAAACACTGTAGCCCGAGCAAACTGATCTCCAATGTTGATGCACAAACGCCGACCCGGCTGCAAGACCCGCCAGCACTCCCGCCAGACTCGTCCTAAGTCGTATAGGTATTCGTGGAGAGACTGTCCATACCCAATCTGTCCCGCAGCCCCATAATCCTTGAGATGCCAGTACGGCGGAGAAGTGACAATGAGGGAGACGCTCGCATCCGGAACTTCCCTCATACAACGACTATCGGCTACGTAAAGGGTAGCCGAGATGTCTGAGGCTTGATTCAAGCCGGTGGCAAGTCCAGCTCCATTACCTTGGTCCACGCAGCTACAAAGTCCCGAACGAACCGTTCTTGGTTGTCGTCTTGGGCGTAGAACTCTGCCAGCGCCCGCAGCTCGGAATGGGCCCCAAAGATAAGATCCACCCGGCTGGCTTGCCAGCGCAGTTGGCCGGTTTTGCGGTCTCGCCCTTCAAAGTGCAGCCGCTCTTCGCTGGTGGGAGTCCACTCTATGCCCATGTCGGTGAGGTGCACGAAAAAGTCGTTCGTGAGGGTGCCGGGCCGGTCGGTGAGGACTCCTTCGCGAGAGCCTCCAAAGGTGGCCCCAAGCACCCGCAGTCCCCCCACCAACACCGTCATCTCGGCCGGCGTAAGGGTAAGCAGATTGGCTTTGTCTACCAGAAGGGCTTCTGGAGTGCGGCGGGTGCCCGAACGCAAGTAGTTACGAAAGCCGTCCACTTCTGGCTCCAGCAGCGCGTAGAAGTCTACTTCGGTTTGCTCTTGGGTGGCGTCAGTACGCCCAGGCCGGAAAGGCACCTCCACCGTGAAGCCCGCCGCCTGCGCAGCCGCTTCTACCGCCGCACACCCCGCCAATACGATCAGGTCTGCCAAGGACACTTTTTTGCCGTCCGGCGCAGTCGTGTTGAACTCACGTTGGAGGGCCTCCAGCTGAGCCAACACCCGCGCTAACGTAGCCGGTTCGTTGACCTCCCAGTCTTTTTGAGGGGCTAAGCGGATGCGGGCCCCATTAGCTCCGCCCCGTTTGTCCGAAGCCCGGAAAGTAGAAGCGGCCGACCACGCCACATACACCCAATCCCGCAAAGGCAGCCCCGTCGCTAAGATGCGCTTTTTGAGCTGGGCCACCTCCGCCGGCCCTATGAGGGGATGATCCACCGGCGGCACCGGATCTTGCCAAACAAAGTCCTCCTTAGGCACCTCGGGACCAAGGTACCGCCACTTAGGCCCCATGTCACGATGGGTGAGCTTGAACCAGGCCTTGGCAAAAGCCTCCGCAAAAAGATCGGGGTTTTCGTAGTAGCGCCGAGCGATCTTCTCGTAGACGGGGTCGTACCGCAGGGCCAGGTCAGCCGTGGTCATGATAGGCGGATGGTATCGGCCCGGCTCGAACGGATCAGGCACCAGGTGTTCCGGCTTAGGGTCTTTAGCCACCCATTGCCAGGCGCCGGCAGGGCTTTTGACCAGCTCCCACTCATAACTGAAAAGGATTTCCAGGTAAGTGTTGTCCCAGCGGGTGGGGGTAGGGGTCCAAGCGCCTTCGATGCCGCTGGTGTTGATGTCGCTCCCCTTGCCGGTGCCGTAGGTGCTTTTCCAGCCCAGGCCCATCTGTTCGAGGGGGGCAGCTTCGGGATCGGGGCCGATGTAAGCGGCGGGCGCGCGGCCATGCGCCTTTCCAAAGGTGTGGCCGCCTGCGGTGAGCGCTACCGTCTCCTCATCGTTCATGCCCATACGGGAGAAGGTGAGGCGAATGTGCTCGGCGGCGGCTCGGGGATCCGGGTTACCGCCAGGCCCCTCGGGGTTTACGTAGATGAGGCCCATCTGGGTCGCCGCCAAAGGCTTTTCCAGATCGCCATTGAAGCGGTTGTCGCCCAGCCACTCGGTTTCCGAACCCCAATAGATGGCTTCATCGGGTTCCCAGATGTCTTCGCGCCCGCCCCCAAAGCCTAAAGGCTTGAAGCCCATGGTTTCGAGGGCTACGTTGCCCGCGAGGATGAAGAGGTCGGCCCACGAGATGCGATTACCGTACTTTTTCTTGATGGGCCAGAGGAGACGGCGGGCCTTGTCGAGGTTGGCGTTGTCGGGCCAGCTGTTGAGGGGCGGGAACCGCTGGGCTCCGGTGGAAGCACCACCCCGCCCATCGAAGACGCGGTACGTGCCTGCGCTGTGCCAAGCCATACGGATCATCAGGCCGCCGTAGTGCCCCCAATCGGCCGGCCACCAGTCTTGCGAGCTCGTCATGAGCTCAGCCAGATCACGCTTGAGCGCGAAGTAGTCCAGCTCCGAGAAAGCCTTACGGTAATCGAAGTCTTTACCGAGGGGGTTACTGCGCTCTGAGTGCTGGCGCAGGATAGAGAGGTCCAACCGATGAGGCCACCAGTGGGTGTTGGTCGTGCCGCCATGCAGCGGCGAATGGATGCCCTTCGTTCGCGTGTCCATGCGGCAAAGGTATAGCTTTTCTTCCAAATGTTCGGTCGGTCCCCCACCCAAAAAAAGAAGGGGCCGCGGAGCGCGGCCCCTCCACCCCCCTCATCCGAGGATCAGGGTTGCGATTCCAGCCGCCGCAGCTTCTCCTCCGGCAGACGCAGCCGCTTCCCCTCTTCCGAAGCCGTACGCACCTGCGCCGCAGGGGCTTCAGCTTTCACCGTCTTGAAAATGGCGTACTCCGGCCCTTTGCCGTACAGCTCGGGGATCAGGTATTTCCCTTTCTGGTGGGGCAGTTTCTCAAACTCCGCCGGACTGGCAAAGTAGCGCGCGTAGATGTCGTCCCGGACAGCAAGTACCATCCAGGAGACCTTCACATTCGGTTTGTCGGTCTGGATGACGAACCGATTGTTCCGGATCTCCTCCACCACGACGGCCTGAGCGAAGGTACCGATGGGGGTAAGATGGTAAGTGTAGTCACGGTTGGCGGCCTCGAAGTAGGCGGGTAGCTCCACCACCGCCCGTCCCTGCGCATCCGTCGTCACTACCCCTCGATAGAGGTTGTACGGCTCAGGACCTTCCGTACAGAAGTGCGATAGGTATTTATTCTCAGGATCGAGAGGATGATCTATCAGGAAGAGTTTCGTCCCGGTTGCAGCGAATCTGCCATTGGCATAGACGGCGTAGTTTGTACCTGCAGTACCCGTATTTTGACCGAATACCCCCTGGCCATTACTGTTAGCAGGTACGCTTCCGATCACACCGAGAGGTGTCTCCCCCGTTGGGCCATTCCCTCCCGTATGATACGCGCTCACTACAGCGTTGGCAAAAAAATTCAGCAGCCCTGTGCCCATCTGGGCAGCCACCGTAGCCCCTCCTTGCTGGGCCGACTGGGCCCATACCGCAAAGCCCTGCGCTGTGCCGGCCGCGACAGCTGGAGCGAACACAAACTGCCCCGCTGTAGCCGTAGCGGTAGCCGCATAGCCAGCTACCCCCACCCCATCCCCCGTGAAAGCTCCCCCTGCTCGGGCATTAGCAGGGTAAATCGCCCCTCCAGCACTGCTGAAGCCCACCACCGCCGTTCCTGCTGTAGTATTCAGGTGAGCTCCCCACACGGCAAAGCCACCACTCTGACGGGTAACCGCAAACAAGGCACCTCCTGTACCCGCCCCCGCCGCAGCGGTATTTTCAAAGTACCCAGCTGTCCCATTGGCATTCGTGTTGAGCCCCCCTACGCCGATACCGCTGGCTTGGTTAGTTGTACCTACTACTCCCACTCCATTGGTGCCGGTGGCTTGGCCATACACGCCAAAGCCCCCTGTGGCATAGCCATTCACCGCATAGGGAAAAGCCGCCGTGGCGATAATCTCGAATTTATCGGTACCGGCTATAGGAGGCGCGCTGCCGTCGGCGTTCCAGATGTTGCCCGCAGCGTTCTCCGCGAGGGTGGAGTTGCAGACCGAGAGGGTGGGCGCCGTAGCGGCGACGCGCAGATGGCGATCCTGGGTAGGGCTGGCGCAGATGGGGTTGGGGGCCCAGATGGGCGTGCCCCCTGGACCGATGATAAGGATATTCCCGAGGGCGCCATTGGGCAGCCAGACGGGCGGCACCCCAGGCCCCGCCGAAAGGAGAATATTCCCATTCGCTCCAGGGAGGTTACCCGGCATAAAAGCGCCATCCAACCGAAGGTTACCCGCCACATGGAGGCGCTCCGTAGGCGTAGCCGTCCCAATACCTACGTTTTGAGCCCAAAGGCTCATGCCGCAGCAAGCCAGTCCGCTAAGTAGGTACGTGCGTATCCGCATGCTACAAAGGTAATAAAAACTACTCGTCTATTTTGCAATAGGGGGCAGGCATTGGTAGGCGAGGGTTTGGTATTGGCCTCGGACGTGGGCTATGCTAAAGTGCCGGTCGAGGTGGGCGCGAAAGGTGGGGTCCTGCATTTGGCTCACGATCGAGTCGTAGTGGGCCAGCCCATATTGGAGAGCTTGAATCCAAGCCTGCGGCTGATCGGAAGGGCAGCGGAAAAGGCCGACCAAGGGCTCGTACGCGTCGGCCCACTGGGTAGCCTCCGCCGCCGCTAAGATCGGCTTGGCGGCATAGAGTGCCTCGAGGATTTTGCCTTGGATGCCCGAGCCCAGCCGCACTGGCGAAAGAAAAAAATGCACCTGCGCAAGCAGCGCTTGGAGCTCCTCTTCAGGGAGGAACCCCCGCCAGGTTACGCCCGGCACGTGGCGATACCGACGGAGGAACCCTGGAGGGGTTCGGCCGACCACTTCGAGCCGCACAAGCGGGAAAGCCGCACGCAGCGACGGCCATATACGCTGGAGGAAAAACGCTATCCCTTCGCGATTAGGGAGGTAGAAGAGGTTGCCTACAAAGTAGAGCCGTATGTCTGACGAAGGGGGAGGAGCTTGGGCCGGGGGTCGCTCGGGCATGCAGGGGTCTACGCGGGTAAGGTGGAGCTTGAGGGCGGGGTTCTGCCGCTGCAAATAGGCGTAATCTTGAGGTCCGACCACGGCTGCATTCGGAAAGAGCCGCAGCAGCCGGCGTTCATAGTGGCGAAAACGCACCCCCTCTATTAGGGCCAGTGCCCGAAGCCAGAAAGGATATTGGCGCCAGCTGCGCAGGTAGTGCCGCGCAAAAGAATCGTTGAGGTCCAAAAGCACCTTAGGGCGCAGGTGGGGAGGCAGCCGTTCCAGGTATCGCCCCAAACGCAAAGTATGCACGTAGATCACGTCCACTTGGGCCGCCTGCTGGAGAAAAGCTTGGGCGATTGCAGGCTCGTAAAGCATCTCGACTTGAGCGGGGCGCCAGCTAAAAAGACGCCTGAGGATGTTCCAGGCCAGGCGCCTGCGCGAGAGGTTCCACACCTTCCCAGGACCTACAGCCTGGAGCCACGCCTCCGCTATTGGATCAGGCTTTTCCCACGTAAGCACCCACACCCTGCGCTCCCACTCAGGAAAAGCTTCGATCACCCCACGACAGACCCGAAACTTCGTACTGTCGGTAGGGGGATACGGATACTTGTGGAGGAAAAAAAGGATACGCCTACCGCTCACGGCCACAAAGGAAGGAAATACCCACAGGAGCAAGCCCGCCAAGCGGTATCTTTGAGGGCATGCGGGTGGGCATACTGGGGGCTGGGACCATGGGGCGTGGCATAGCTGAGGTCGTGGGACGCGCAGGCCAGGCGGTTGTGCTGTATGAGCCCGCCAGTGCGGCTCGAGCCCACGCCGAAGCTTTCCTACGTGAACGCCTCCCCCAAGCCGAACTCCAAGTCACCGACGCCTTAGCGGATCTGGCCGCAGCCGACGTCCTGATTGAAGCCATACCGGAAGACCTCACGCAGAAAAAGGCGCTTTTTCTGGCGCTTACTCCGCTGGTGGGGCCTACGACCTTGGTCGCCACCAACACGTCTGCGCTAAGCGTACATGAGCTGGGGCGCGAGCTAACCTACCGAAACCGCTTTCTGGGGTGGCATTTTTTCAACCCCGCTCCCCGCATGCCGCTGGTAGAAGTGATCCCGACGGCCTTCACCACAGAGGAAGCGGTGCAGCGTAGCCTGACCCTCCTACAGGCCTGGGGTAAAGTGCCGGTGATCGCCCCAGACCTACCTGGCTTTCTGGTGAACCGCATAGCTCGTCCTTACTATGTAGAAGCGTTGCGGTTAGCCGAGATGGGGGTACCGCCAGAGGAAATAGACCGGCTAATGGAAGGAGTTGGGTTTCGGATGGGGCCTTTCCGGCTGATGGACCTGATTGGGGTAGACGTAAACCACGCTGTGACGCAAGCGGTATGGGCGGGGCTATGGTACCCGACCCGGTTTCGTCCTTCTTGGCTGCAAGCGCTGAAAGTCGCCGCCGGTCACTTAGGCCGCAAGGCCGGCCAGGGGTTCTATCGCTATGCTACAGACGCAAGTAGCCCAGAAGACCCAAAAGGCCCGCCAGCAGCCCCAACCACAAGCTAAGCACCCATTGCAACTGCCGAAACCGCCGATCAAAAACCTCTCGCAGCAGCACCATCTCCCGCTGTAGCGCCTCAAAGCGCTGATCCGCCGCCGTAAACCGCTGATCTATCTCCCGCATCAGCGCGGCAAAGCGCTGGTCCATCGCTTCAAACCGCCTCTCCATCTCCCGCATAAGCGCCGTAAACCGCTGATCTATCTCCCGCATCAGCGCGGCAAAACGGTGGTCCATTTCCCGTACAAGGGCCTCAAAACGCTGGTCTACCGCTTCAAACCGCTTCTCCATCTCTCGCACAAGCGCCGCAAAACGCTGGTCCATCTCCCGTACAAGGGCCTCAAAACGCTGGTCCACCGCCGCAAATCGCTTCTCCATCTCTCGCACAAGCGCCGCAAAACGCTGGTCCATCTCCCGCCCAAGCGCCTCAAAGCGCTGGTCTACCGCCGCAAATCGTTGGTCTATCTCCCGCACAAGGGCTGCAAAGCGTTGGTCTATCTCGCGCAGCAGAACCTCAAACCGTTGGTCCATCGCCGCGAAGCGCTGATGCATCTCGCGCAAGAGGGCTGCATGATGTTCTTGCGCCTGCTTTTGTATGAAGGCCAAACCCCGCTCGATCAGCTGAAGCGATTCTCCAAAGCGCTTGTTGAGCAGCTCTATAACTGCCGCTTCTTCGGCGAGGGGCACCGCCTTGAGAAGGTCAGCCAAAAACGCCAGCCAAGCCGGAGTTAGCTCCAATCCATGCCGCTGGGCCAGCGCCTGCAACTCCCCCGGACTCATGCCCAAAAATAGCACTTTTTCTAAGCAGGACCCCCCCTACCAACCTACCTTGAGCCCCTGCTCGTTCCCAAATGGAAGGCCTAAAAACTTACTGACCCTCTTTACGATGGTACGAGCCCCAGACTTGCTAAAGTTTACCATGAGATACCACTCCCCACAAGGTAGCTTCATGGTCATGTGCTCCGACGCCTTTATCTCACTGTTCTTGAATAAATCATCCAGACTACGACCAAGATATTTTAGTTTGTAACCTCCATTGAGGTTCGATTTGTAGAAGCTTTCCAAGAATGTTTGATTATCCTGAGCTATACGACAAAAGAGGTTGGCAATAAGTCGTCTCAGCTTTCGATCGCTGAGTTTTTCGCCTTTGTACCAGAGGTGCCACTCTGGAGTGCGGGCGGGGCTTGTGGGTTCGGCCGCAGGGGAAGGCATCTCAGATTGGGGCACTCGCTCCGCCTGCCGTAGCTTATGCCAGAGGGTCTCGGCCTGCTGCGGCGAAATAGGCTCCTTGAGTTTCTTGCTCAGCCGACCAGCAAGCAGCTCATACAGATCGCTGCCGGGCTCCTGGAGTCCTTTCCACACTTCTTCCAGCGCAAGGAGTTGAATCCGCTCCTCCCATCCTTCGCGCATTTTTTTCTCGTAGGTGCGAAGGGAAGAGACGTTTTTACGGTGGAGGAAGGCTTCAAAGAAAGTGACGAGACGAGGTAGGGGGTCTTGTAGGAGGTTTACGGCCTTGACGAAACGGTTGGCGGGGGGCCCGCTGGTAAGCGGGTAGTACAAGCGCCAGTGCTGCCCATCGGTGAGGAAAGCGGCCGGCACCCCCTCCCGCAGCGCATAGTCAAACAGTTGGCTCTCGGCGTTCTCATCCAGCTTGCCTGGCTGCTTGACTTCTATAAAGATAACCGGCGTCCAGCGATCCCCTTCTTGGATACGCAGGGCATAATCTACACGGCCCGAACGCGTAGAATATTCGGGGAAAACTTCCTCGTGGTTGTCGGTATCCCAGCCCAATGCACGTAGAAGAGGCTCCACCAAACTGGTACATACGGCGCGTTCGTTGGGCGGAGGGGCCTTTTGCAACCGCTCTTGAAGGCTTTTCAATCGCTCTTCCAAACTCATGCGGCAAAGATAAGAACGCACTTTCCCTGCGGTTCTACCTTTGTACATGCGATGGCTTTGGGTGGGGGTAGTGCTTGGGCTTCAGGCGCAACCCCCCAAGCTGGTGGTGGGGCTGGTGGTGGATCAGATGCGGGCCGATTATCTGCGGCGCTTCCACCCCCGGCGAACCGGCGGACTGGGACGGCTCCTACGAGAAGGGCTGGTGTACTGGAACTGCCACTATCCGTACTTTCCTACGTACACCGGCCCGGGCCACGCCAGCATTTACACGGGCACGACGCCCGCTTACCACGGGATCGTGGCCAATGACTGGTGGGATCGGACTCGCCACCAGCTTCTCTACTGCACCCAAGATAGCACCGTGCAGCCGGTAGGCACCCACAGCGACAAAGCGCGCCGTTCGCCCCGTCTATTGCTGGCCACGACGATAGCCGACGAAATCCGCTATGCCTGCCGCTTTGCCAACAAAAGCATCGGGATCGCCCTAAAAGACCGGTCAGCGATCCTGCCGGTGGGCCATAGCGCCACCGTAGCGGTGTGGTTTGACCCGCAAGAGGGGCAGTGGGTCAGTAGCACCTACTATGGCCCTCAGCTACCGACGTGGGTCGAACGCTTCAATGCCCGGCGGTACCCGGATAGCCTCTTACGCTTGCCTTGGGCGCGCACCCACCACACCGCTTGCACCGATGAGAGCCCCTACGAAGGAACCCTCCCCAGCGAATCTCAGCCTACCTTCCCGCACACCCCTCGAAGCTACGCGGACTTGCTGTACACCCCGGCCGGCCTCTGGCTCACCTTTGCCCTGGCCCGCGAGGCCATAGAAGCCGAGCGACTGGGACGCGGCCCTTGCACCGACTTTCTAAGCCTTAGCTTCTCTACGCCGGATTTGGCCGGGCATGTATTTGGCCCCGAAAGCTGCGAAATAGAAGAACTGTACGCCGAACTAGACAAAGAACTGGGGGCCTTTTTGCGGTATTTAGAGCGGCGATTTCAGCGGGGTGAAGTGCTGGTGTTTCTGACGGCGGACCACGGGGCGGCCCCTACGCCAGAGGTGGTAAGCGAGCGGGGCTTCCCCGGCGGGCGCTACCCTGAAGCCGACCTGGTGCCACGCGCCCAAACTTATTTGCGATCGGCTTTAGGCCTGCCTCCCGAAGCCTCGCCCATCGCCGCTTTCGCCAACCAAAGCTTCTACTTTTCGCCTTCATTCTCGCTTGTGGAGCGGGCCCGCGCCGCCGACCTCCTCAAAGCCTGGCTTCTGACCCAACCCCACGTCATAGCGGCTTACACGGCGCAGGAGCTGGCCGGAGTCGGTGGAAGCGCTTACCCCTTCACTCGAGTACAAGCGGGTTTCCATCCCCAGCGCAGCGGCGACGTCATAGTCGTTTACGCCCCGGGCTGGATAGAAGGCAGCTACCGCACGGGTACCACCCACGGCTCGATTTGGACCTACGATACCCACGTGCCGCTTATCTGGTGGGGGGGAAGGCTGCCAAGCGAAGGGCTTTACGAACCGGTGCGCATCACCCAGATCGCGCCTACCCTGGCTTTTCTGGTGGGGGCGCCGCTCCCCTCCGCCGCTACCGATGCCCCTCTCCTACGTGTGCTAGAGCGCTGGCCCCTAAGCGCCGACCAGCTCCTCGGTTTCGATGTCGGTCCTTAGACCCGACCGAACATTTGGAAGTGTGTAAAAAGTCGTATATTTGCTTCATGTACGGGAACCTCACAGTGCGGCCTGAGGACATTGAAAACTGGGGCAAGCGGGTAGACCAAGAAGACCCTGAAAAGTTGGCGGAGTTCGAGGCGCGCATCGAACGCGGAGAAAAGATCGAACCGCAGGATTGGATGCCTTTTGAGTACCGACGCCAGCTGATCCGGCTTATTGAGCAACATGCGCATTCGGAGATTATTGGGGCGCTGCCGGAGGGCACCTGGATCACGCGCGCACCAAACTTCCGCCGCAAACTCGCCCTCATGGCCAAGGTCCAAGACGAAGTCGGCCATGCCCAACTCCTCTACAGCGCGGCCGAAACCTTAGGCAAATCGCGTGAAGCCATGATTAGCGACCTCCTTTCTGGCAAGTCTAAGTACTCCAATGTGTTCAACTACCCGGCCAAAACCTGGGCGGATACGGCCGTGATCGCCTGGCTGGTGGATGCCGGCGCCATCATCAATCAAACCACCAACTCTAAGGGTTCTTATGGGCCTTATGTCCGCGCCTTAGAACGCATCTGCTGGGAAGAGTCCTTTCACCTCAAATACGGCTATGACAGCGTCGTTTATCTGGCCACGGGCACGCCGCGGCAGCGGGCTATGCTCCAAGATGCCTTAAACCGCTGGTGGCGCCCCATCATGCACTTTTTCGGTCCGCCCGACACCCAATCCGTCCACACCGAAAAGCTCGTGAAATGGAAAGTCAAGCTGGCCACAAACGACGAGATGCGGCAGCAGTTTTTAGACATGTATGTACCCAAAATCTGGGAGCTGGGGCTCACCATCCCCGACCCTAACCTCCGCAAGAACCCCGAGACAGGCCGATGGGAGTATTCCGACCCAGACTGGGATGAGTTTTGGCGGGTCATCAATGGGGACGGCCCCTGTAATAAGGAACGGCTGGCGGTGCGGCGCTTCGCCGAGGAGAAGGGCGCCTGGGTACGGCGGGCTCTCCGGTCGCCCCAGGCTCGTTATGTAACGCCTCTTGCCTGAGGGTATGCCTTCGCTGGACCCGCGTATCGCCCGCGCTGAACCCGAGCTGTGGAACCAGCCCCAGCGCCCTCTGGAGCCGCTGGAACATTGGCCCACCTACGAGGTTTTCGTGCAGCGCACCCGAGGTAGCCACGCCCAGCATGTGGGTTCGCTCCACGCGCCGGACCCGGACATGGCGCTGGTGCTGGCCAAAGAACAATACGCCCGACGCAGCCAGTGCGTGGCCCTCTGGGTCGTCCCCACCGAAGCGATCCTCTGGACCTCCCCCAACGACGAAGACCTCTTTCAGCCGGCCACAGACAAAAGCTACCGCGAACCCCAGGGTTACCTGAACACCCGGGAACGCCTGGAGAAATTCCGTGACCGGCTCCAACCTCTCTCACCATGATAGAAGCCCTCGAAACGCTGGTGTTAAGCCTGGCGGATGACGAACTGATCATCGGCCACCGGCACGCCGAATGGATTGGGCTGGGCCCCATCTTGGAAGAAGACATAGCCTTGGCTTCGATCGCCCAGGACGAAACCGGCCACGCTCAGGCATACTACCAGCTGCTGACGGACTTAGGCCTGCAGACCCCCGACGAATACGCTTTTCGGCGCAAGGCCGAGGCCTTCCGATGTGCCCACCTGGTAGAACTGCCAAACTTTGACTACGATTATGCGCTGGCACTCATGCGGCACTTCCTCTACGACGCCGCCGAACAGGTGCGCCTCGAGGCTCTGAAAGCCGGATCTTACGAACCCTTAGCTGGGCTGGCCGAAAGGCTCTTGCGAGAAGAAAAATACCACTGGCTGCATGCCCGCACCTGGATACAAAGGCTGGGCCGTTCCACGGAAGAGGCGCACCTTCGCCTCAAAAGCGCCATGACCCAGCTCTGGCCCTATGCGTGGGCGCTCTTCGAGGAGCTGCCTTACGAAGCGGAGATGGTGGAAGCAGGCTGGGTGCCTGCGTCGGCCGAGCTGCGTCAGCGCTGGCTGGAAAAAATCACCCCCCTCCTCGAGGAGACCCACCTCCTTTTGCCGCCCCCGACCGAGGCGGAGCTGGCGGCCGTGCAGGGAGGCCGGCAAGGCTACCGCAGCCCCTACTTCGCCTCGCTCTTAGCTGAGATGACGGAAGTCGCAACCTCCGACCCCGACGCCGAATGGTGAGAATCTTAGTCCTGTGCACCCACAATAGCGCCCGCAGCCAAATGGCGGAAGCCTTTTTACGGCGCTACCTGGGCCCTGACGCCGAAGTCCGCAGCGCGGGCACCGAACCGGGAACCCTCCACCCTCTCACGCGGGCCGTTATGGCTGAAGTTGGCTGTGACCTGAACGGGCATACCGCCGATCCGGTGGAAAAATACGCTGGCCAGAGCTGGGACTATGTGATCACGGTGTGCGATGCGGCCCGGGAAAAATGCCCTTACCTGCCTGCCCGGCACCATCTGCATGTGAGTTTTCCGGATCCCAGCCAGGGAGGTTTAGAAACTTTCCGGCAGGTTCGAGACGCCATAGAAGCTTGGGCCCGCCAGTTTGCCCAAACCCTGCGCTCATGACGGCGGAAGAGGTACGAGCGCGCCTGCGGGCTATCCCCGACCCCGAACTCCCGGCTGTCTCGATCGTGGACATGGGCCTGATTGGGGAGGTTCGTGTGGAAGGCTCGAAGGTTTTCGTGGAGCTAATACCAACTTTTGCGGGCTGCCCGGCCGTCGCGCTATTGACGCAGCAGATTGAAGAGGTGATCGCTCAGGCGGGGCTCGAGGCCGAAGTAAGCGTCAGCTATACGAAGGCCTGGACGCCGGACCGGATGACCCTGGCTGCCTGGCAAGGTCTCCGGAAAGCCGGCTTTGCCCTACCCAAGCGGCTCAGCGCAGACCCCGAAGCGCTCCTGTCCGAGGTGAGCTGCCCCCGCTGCCACTCAGAGGCGGTGAGCCTGATCTCCCCGTTCGGACCTACGGCGTGTCGAGCTATCTTCCGGTGTCATGCATGCGGCGAAGCTTTCGAACTTTTCAAGCCGCCCGTATGATCAGCGGCCCTCCGCCCGGGCCTCGGCTATACGGGCCTTGAGCGCTTCCAGCTCAGCCCGAAAAGCCTCCACCTGCACCTCCAAGCCCTTTACCCTCGCTTGAAGGGCGGCGTTTGCCTTTTTGAGGGCGTCGTTTTCCTCGGCCAGCGCCTGAATGCCCAATAGCCCTACCCCCGCTACGTCAGACGCCGCTAAGTACTTGTCCACCTCAGGGTTGGGACGGCGAATGAGCCGACCCGTCGAATCCGTCTCCAGGATCTCATACACCCCCGTCCTAAATAGCCGGTAAAAGTCCTCCGCCATCGGCGTGATGTGGTACTCCTCGGTGCCCTTGTAGTAGTAGCCCTCTACCGGCAGCTGCCGGATTTTCTCCAAAACCTCTTGAGGGCGCTGCTGCACAAAGCGCTCCTTGAACGTGCGGGAGGAACCATTTGTCCAGGTACCGCCAGTGGTGAGGTAGGCGCCGTTGCCGTTGTTGGTGTTTGGGCCCACGTGGATGGGATAATCACCATCAAACCGGTTGATCACCAAAAAGCCGAGGTTACCCGATCCTGAGGTGGTTGGCCCGAAGAGGTACACCCGGTACGGCTCATTGACCGAGGGGACTACCCCCCAGCCAAAAACGAGGTTGTAATTTCCATTAGCCGTGTTATTTGTTCCACCGAGGACTACACTGGACGTTCCAGAGGCGGTGTTGTTCTCGCCCCCACAGATGATACTACCATAACCGCTTGCGGAGTTATTTATACCGCCGTTGACCGTGCTGTATAGACCGGAAGCTGTATTCCCATAGCCACCGCCCACTGTGCTGCCCGAGTTGCTGGCGATGTTAATATTTCCGCCGCTAACCGTGCTATAGAAGCCGTTAGCGGTGTTCTGATAACCCCCGCCAACCGTGCTGAGGGAGCCGCTGGCGGTGTTACTCCGCCCTCCGGCGATGACGGCATAGTCTCCAGACGCTACCTGAGTAGCAGTCCAACGATCGCCTTGCCAATCCACCGCATACAAACCCCGGGCGTTGCCTCCGCCACGTCGCAGGCTCCACCCAGGCCCACTCGCCCCAGGCGTTTCCAGTATCAGCAACTCCGTCCCGGTACCCGACGCTTTGCCCCCATACTTGAAAACATGCCTCCCATCCGCATGATAGTCTAACTCCCCAGCACTAATGGTAAAACCATAGTGATCCGTCGTGGAACCCCCATCCCACAATGTGATTTTCGGACCCGTGCTATTAGGAGCTACCGACAACAGCGTAAGAGGCGCAGCCGTCCCAATCCCCACATAGCCGTCCATAGTAAAAGTCACCAGACATGGAGCCAGGAACTCCCATCCCACCTGTACCATTGGAGCTTGTTGTTATCTCCCGATCGCACAACCTCAGACCAATATACCCCCGGACTTACTGAAGGATTGTGCAGGTTCAAAATAGCCGCATTTGTGCCATCAGAAGGCCTCATCACTTCCAGCGCATCGTCAAACCTACCCGCCCCGGCTACATGCAAACGATGCGTGGGAAAGGCCGTCCCAATGCCCACATTCTGCGCCCACATCAGAGCGCCTAAAGCCACAAAGGCTACCGCTGAGCTTACTAAGGTTCTCATATACAAAGATATAAAAAAGCTCCCATATCTTGTCAAAGGGGTCTATCGGCGCCCAAGGGAGAGTAAGTTGAGTGGGTTTGTGTACCTTTGCCGCACCATGGCCAATCCCAAGCGAAAACACTCAAAGAGCCGCCGGGACAAGCGCCGCACCCACCACAAGCTGCCCACACCAGCCTATTACATAGACCCGCAGAGCGGGGAGCCGACGCTTTTGCACCGTGTAAATCTCACAAGCGGCTACTACCGCGGCAAAAAAGTCCTGCGCACTGAAGACGACGAAGCCTGATGCGAATCGGGATAGACGCCTTTGGGGGCGACTTCGTACCTGAAAACCCCCTGCGAGGGGCGTTGTTAGCTTTGGATGAGCTGCCTACGGGGGCAGAAATCTGGCTCATCGGCAAAGAAGCGGAACTTCGCGCGGCGGCTGCCCGCATAGGCCTGCCCCTCGAGGATCCGGTACACCTACTGCCCGCCAGCGAAGTGATCGAGATGGAGGAAAACCCCGCCCGCTCTATCGTGCAAAAGCCCGATTCTTCTATTGTAGTCGGCATCCAGGCCCTAAAAGAAGGGAAGCTCGACGCTTTCATCAGCGCTGGCAATACCGGAGCCGTGGTGGCCGCCTCCGTCCTTAAACTGGGCAACCTGCCCGGCGTTTCTCGACCCACCTTAGGGGCTTTCTATCCCTATGCAGAAAGTCGCTACTCTCTCATCTGTGATGTGGGAGCAAATGTAGACTGCAAGCCAGAACACCTCCTACAGTTTGCCCGGCTCGGCACGGTCTACATGCGCGAAGTGGCCGGCATTGAGAGTCCCCGCGTAGCCCTGCTCAACATCGGCGAAGAGCCCAGCAAAGGCAACCTCCTCGCCCAGCAAGCCTACGCCCTCCTGGAACAGCATCCCGACATTCACTTTGTGGGGAATGCCGAAGGCCGGGTGCTCACACGGGGGTTTGCCGATGTCTACGTAACCGATGGGTTTGTAGGCAATATCCTCCTCAAGTTTGGGGAGTCGTTGTATGAGCTTTTGCGAGAACAGGTGCCGCCTAACCCCATCCTCGAACGGCTCAACTACGAGAATATTGGAGGTCTTCCTTTCATTGGTGCGCAGGGCAATGTCCTCATAGGGCACGGGATTTCTTCGCCTAAGGCGTTTCGCAACATGGTGCGGGAAGCAATCGCCCTGGTCCAGGCGCGCTTGACGGAGAAGATTGCCTTGGCCTTCCGCACGCATGCGTAGAGCCAAGGTCACCGCGGTGGGGGCTTACCTGCCCGAGCGGCGCCTCACCAACGCTGACTTGGAGAAGCTCGTAGACACCTCGAATGAGTGGATTCTGGAGCGGACGGGGATTCGAGAACGGCGGATTTTGGGCCGAGGTAAAGGCAGCGCCTATATGGCGATCCGCGCCGCCGAAGAGGCCCTCCGTAAAAGAGGCTTACCCGCCGAAGCCATAGACTTGGTGATTGTAGCGACAGTTACGCCTGAGTACCCCTTCCCCGCCACCGCCAACCTCGTAGCCCATGCCCTTGGAGCCCATCGCGCCTGGGGCTTCGATATAGAGGCAGCCTGTAGCAGCTTCCTGTACGCGCTGAGCATAGCGGCCGACAGCATCAGCAGCGGCCGAGTAGAACGAGCCCTGGTCATCGGCAGCGATAAAATGTCCAGCATTATTGACTACCGCGATCGGGCTACCTGCGTAATCTTCGGGGATGCGGCCGGAGCCGTCTTATTGGAACCCACCGAAGAAGAAGTGGGCGTATTAGACTACCTCCACCGATCCGATGGAAGCGGCTGTACTTACCTACACATGAAGGCGGGAGGAAGTTTACTACCTCCCTCAGTGCGCACCGTACGAAACCGCTTGCATTATGTGTATCAGGAGGGTCGGCAGGTATTCAAACAAGCTGTGGTCCAAATGGCCGCTATCTCCGAGGATCTGATGAAAAAACACGGTCTTACCGCGGATGACATTGCGTTTTTCGTGCCGCACCAAGCCAACCTTCGCATCATCGAAGCCGCCGCCCAAAGACTCGGCCTACCTCGCGAAAAAGTTATGATCAACATTGACCGTTACGGGAATACTACTTCAGCGACTCTGCCTCTATGTCTCTACGACTACGAAAGCCAACTCAAAAAAGGCGACAACCTTATTTTGGCCACTTTTGGAGGGGGCTTCACCTGGGGGGCGTTGTGGCTGCGCTGGGCCTACTGACAGGCTGCCGATGGGACGATGATAGCGCTTACGCGCCAGAGCGAAGGGGATTTTACTTAAGGGTGGACTCAGCCCTCTATTGGGTACCGGAGGGCCGCACCACCGTGTACCTGCCCTACGAAGTGCAGTCTATCACCGGTACGGAAAAACACCTGTGGGCTCTCAGCACGGACGGCCATACCCTGTGGGGCTTTCGAGCAGGCAGCACCAAGCCTCAATACAGTGAGCTTTTACCTTATTCAGTGGCCACGCTGGCCAGTACGGCCCAGCAGCTTTATGCATGCGGCCCTTCCCACACCGGGCAGGCGAGCCTTCGGGGAAAGGGTGACCAGCCCGGACTACGCTGGCAGTGGGCCTCCTCCATGCCTGTATCGGTTCTGGCTGCGGGGAGTTCCTTTACGGGGGCTGCCGGAGAGAACCGCCTGCTTGTCCTGCTGCCAGGCGAGGCGCAGGCTTCCTTTTCTGAAGTCCTTCCCGGGCCTGTCCAGCACCTGTGGGTAGAGACGCCGACCGGCCTGGGTGGCACCTTCCGGTGGAAGGATACGCTCTACTCCTTTCGCTACGAGCCTCAGGCTCGTCTGCTGCGGCTTGACACCACCCAGCCTACCCCCTACCGCAAAAAACTCTACAGCCCTTACCTCAAGGCCCAGTTCGGCACTGAATATCTGGGAACGGTCTCTCTTTCAGTACAAGGGGTGCTTTTTCCGCTAAGTCTGACGAGGGTGGAGGAGGTGGAGGTCTCCTTCTTCGACGGGAAGGCCTTTGTACTGCGGCAGGACAGCCTGCTGGAATATGCCCTCACAAAAGCTGATCCGCCCCGGTTAATAGGGGTTTTTCCTAGTGCGCGCACCATCGCAGTGGTGCCGGTGTATCGCTACGGCTCAGCTGAGATAACCACAAGATAAGGCAGCCGCCGCGAAGCCGTCCCCGCTGCCACCCATCGCTGCAGGGTGTACGTGCGGCCTGTCGGCCAGAGGTACAGGATATTAGGGGGAAGCCGCCGAGCTAAAGCGATTTCCTGGACGGGCACAGAGAGTTCAAACACCGCCGAGTCTCCAAAGAACTCACCCAACCCCCAAGAAGCCTCCGCCGCCTCGGCGGTGGTGTCGGCATACAAGGCTAAGCTATTAGGTCGGGGATAAAAGGGCGTATACGCAGCCTGAAAGGCCGAGTCACCTGGCCAAACCAGGCGGGCCGAGAGTACCGGCCGGCGGGTCAGCTTTTCCCACCCCGTCAGCGTAAATGCGATACCTACGGGAGCTCCCCCGGCAACCAGGAGCCTTTGGCGCCAGAGGGTGGAATCTTGCTCCAGCTGGTCCCGCAAAGGAGGAGGCGCCGAAGGCGTGCGCACCAGCCGGTAAGCCCAAGTACAGGTGTCTGTGATGTAAAAGTCATAGCGCTGGGGGGCTTCTTGGCCGTTGATACGCTCCCGGTAGTAGATGCGCAGCGCCGTAGAAGGGCTACGAGGGAAGACCGTGTATAGGGCGCCTTTCGAGCTGGCTATGAAGGGTTGGGCTTCGACGTAGAGGCCAGGAAAGGCGGCCTGGAAGGCGGCTTCGCTGGCCAGCGCCGAAGGAGGAAGCGTAAGAAGGAACCGACCCAAGGCGGTATCCAGAGGGAAACGGTACGACCCCGGCAAAAAAGTGGTAAAGGCCAGGGTGTCCCGTCCAGGTAGCACCAATGACTGCCCATCCGTAGTGAAGGCGGCATTCAGATCGTAACTGCCCGCGGCAGAAAGGGGGGTCGTCAGCCGACTGACCCGCACTTGCAAAGGCGCCGAAAAGTCCCCATAAGCACTGGCCAGAAAAAGCTCCAGCACAACCGAATCCACCGCTACCAGCCCCTGGGCATAAAACTGGATATTTTGTCCGCCGAGGGCAAACTGGGTAGCCCACCCCGCCTGGTATTGGCCTACCAGGGTGTCCTCTACCTGGCCGATAAACACGAAGGGGGCATTCTTGGTAGAAGGAGGCGGCAAAAACACCTGGCGCACTTGCTGCGGATACAAGGTGTCTACCCGCGTCGGAGTGGGGGGGAAAAGTTCTTCGCCGAAGCGGTGGGGATTGCGACAGTGGGGAAGAAGACCTACAAGGCTGAGCAGGAGGAAGACCCTCAAGCGGTGGAATGCGCCAAAAGCTGCTGGTAAGAGGCTATCCATGCTTCGGGAGTGGGGGTGCCGTGATGGGTTTCAGCGATCTGGCGGCTCTCTGACAGAAGGTTTTCGTAGGGATCCCCAGCTAAGCGATGGAAGACTTCAGCAGCTTGGCCCTCGATCCGAGCCTTGTCTGGCAAGGAAGGGGAAAACCGAAGGGTAGGTATCTCCCGCTCGTAGCTGGTGAAGAGCAGCCGAGCCCCTCCAAAAAACGGATCGCGCTGGAAGTGGTACTTCAAGTACACCGCCAGCAAGCCTGTCATCCAGCCATTGCAATGGATGAGGTGTGGATCCCACTTGAGGGTTTTCATCATGGCGATGACCCCCTTGCTGAAAAAGATGATGCGTTCGTCATTGTCGGGGTAAGGTTGGCCGGTGTCGGGATCGGTGAAAATACCTTTGCGACTCCAGAACTCATGGTTGTCGAGGAAATACACTTGGGTGCGGGTGCCAGGGATGCTGGCTACTTTGACGTTGAGGGCATAGTCGAGGTTGCCTACCCGGATGGTGATACCAGAGAGGCGTTTGACTTCGTGGAGGCGCCATCGGCGGTCATCGATTAGGCCATACTTGGGCATCAAGATGCGCACGTCGTACTCGCTGGCCAGCCGCCCAGGTAGCTGGGCGATGTACCGGGCTGCCGGCGTCTCTTCCCAGAAAGGCTCGCATTCGGTCGTCACGAGAAGGACGCGTAGCCGCTCGTTCTGCAAGCTGCTCATAGATAGGCAAAGTTACACAAAAATGGGCAATTTTGGGGGGATGGTCCAGACGCTCAGCCCCACCCTACTTCAGCAGGCTTATACGCTGATGTGCTACACCTACCACATGGCTCGCCTCTACGACGAAGAGCGGGAGGTGGCTCGCTATGTCCATTCTACTTCTCGGGGACATGAAGCGATTCAAATAGCTGTGGGGCTGCAACTGCGCCCTATAGATTTCGTCTACCCCTACTATCGAGATGAAGCGCTTTTGCTGGCGATGGGGTTTAGCCCCTATGAACTGATGCTTCAACTCTTGGCTAAAAGGGACGATCCCTTTTCGGGGGGGCGCACTTACTACAACCACGCCAGCTATCGGGGACCTGATCGGCCTCAGATTCCCCATCAGTCTTCAGCGACCGGCATGCAGGCGATTCCAGCCACTGGAGCGGCCCACGGGCTGGCTTACCAGCGAATGCAGGGACTACGTCACGATGACGCCCTCGTCGTATGCAGTCTGGGAGACGGCGCCCTCACCGAAGGAGAAGTCGCCGAAGCCTTCCAGATGGCTGTGCTGAAAAAACTCCCCATCCTTTACTTGGTGCAGGACAATGGCTGGGCTATTTCCGCCTCGCAGGAAGAGACTCGAGCGATGAACGCCGTGGAGTATGCCCAGGGCTTCCCAGGGCTGCGTTGCTTTGCGGTAGAGGAAGGGCACGACTTTCTGGCCTGCTATGCCCAAGCCGAGGAAGCGCTGCGGTACGTACGCGCCGGCCAAGGACCGGCTCTCCTGTATGCCAAGGTGCCCCTCTTAGGGCATCACACCTCAGGCGTGCGACGAGAATGGTACCGCGACCCCCAAGAGTACCAAGAAGCGCTGGCCTATGACCCCCGCCTTCATCTCGAAGCTTACCTAAAGGCCCATTACCCTGACTTGCCGCTACAGGAGATCAATGAGGAGGCGCGCCGCACCGTCGAAACCGCCTTCCAGCAAGCCCAAGCTGCGCCAGAACCCGAGCCTGAGAGTTTAGGGCAGTTTGTGTTGGCGCCCTCGCCCATCACCCAAGAGCAGGGCCAGCGCCACCCCTCAGGGGCCCCAGAAGTGCTCATGGTCGATGCAGCCCTCCACGCTTTGGAAGAAATACTGGCCGAACACCCCGAAGCCCTCTTCTACGGCCAAGACGTGGGAAGGCGATTAGGCGGCGTCTTCCGAGAAGCCGCCACTTTAGCAGAGAAGTTTGGCGACCACCGCGTCTTCAACACCCCTATTCAGGAAGCCTACATCATCGGAAGCACCGTCGGCATGGCTGCCGTAGGCTGCCGCCCCATCGTTGAAATCCAGTTTGCCGACTATATCTGGCCCGGTCTAAATCAGCTTTTTACCGAACTCAGCCGAGCCTATTATCTATCTTTCGGTAAGTGGACGGTACCGGTGGTGATTCGCGTACCATGTGGGGCTTACTTGGGAGGGGGGCCTTACCACTCCTCCAGCGTAGAGAGTGTACTTACCGCCATTCGGGGCATCAAAGTAGTCTATCCTTCCAACGCCGCCGACCTGAAAGGCCTCCTGAAAGCAGCGTTCTACGACCCTAACCCGGTCGTGATCTTGGAGCACAAAGGTCTCTACTGGTCAAAGGTGCCGGGCACTCGGGCAGCCAAGACCCCTGAACCCGACAAAGCTTACGTCGTGCCTATTGGGCAGGCGCGATGGTGGTTTCATGCCGAAAAAGAGCCAGCTGTGGCCGTAATCAGCTACGGCATGGGTGTACACTGGGGGCTCGAACTGGCGCGCCGCTTACCCGGGCAAGTGGCTTTACTGGACCTGCGTAGCCTCTCCCCCCTCGACTATGAGGCGGTGTACGAAGCGGCCCGTCGCTACCACCGCCTGCTTCTGCTGACCGAAGAACCGCCCGCCCATAGCTTCACCCAAGCGCTGGCAGGGTGGATAGCTGAAAACGCCTTCACATGGCTCGATGCGCCAGTACGGGTCCTCGGCAGCGCTGAAGTGCCCGCCGTGCCCCTGAACCTCACCCTGGAAAAAGCGTACCTCCCCTCCCCCGAAACCATCTACGCCACCGCGCAAGCCCTCATAGCCTTTTAGACGAGTGCCTCTTCAACTCCACCCCCGGGCTTCCCTAAGCCTCCTCATCCACCCAGCCATAGACCACACAAGCCCCTTACATTTGTTTGGTCTCTATCCATGCAGATTGCCGGCGAAGTGTTGATTGCCCTGGTGTGGAGCTCAGGCTTATGGGGCGCGGTAGCCGCCTGGGAAGCCCACCAAGGCAACCCCCTCTGGCGAAAGACCACCAGGGCCATTTGGATCGTCCATACGTTAGCTCTGGCGGGCACCCTGGGCCTGCTCCTATCCCTTCTCTTGGGGCACCGGTACGAGTTTTATTATGCCTGGGCGCATGGTTCCCGGCTTCTGCCTACCGCCTATATCACCGCCGCCCTGTGGGAAGGCCAAGAGGGAAGCTTCCTCCTCTGGATGGCCTGGCACGCCCTCATAGGATGGATCCTTTGGCTGAGACGCGATCCCTATTGGCCTTTTCTGCTGGGTGGGCTTCTCCTGACCAATGCTTATTTGGCGACTTTTCTACTGGGGGTGACTTGGCCTGCCGCAGCGGTAGGACTGGCAGGCGGGAGTTTGTGGGCCCTGTGGGCAGCTGAAAAACTCCCCTGGCTTTACCGGGTGATCGGAGGGCCCCTCCTTGGGCTTGCCCTCGTAGGCCTGCCCCTGTGGGCAAAGCTGCTGATCAGCGCCCTCCTCGTAGGCGCGCTATGGATCGAGAAACTCCCAGCCCGAGCGGCCATAGGCGCTCTCGCCCTCTTACTTTTGCCTGTAGGGGAAACCTGGGGCAGCTTCCCCTTTCTCTACCTCTGGGAAGCCCAGAGCGAAGTGCCCACCGGCTTTGTTCCGCCTGACGGCAATGGCCTCAATCCCCTGCTCCAGAGTTTTTGGATGGTTATACATCCGCCCGTCCTTTTTGGGGGGTATGCGCTTGCGGCCCTTCCTTTCTGGGAGGGGGTGCGGCAACTGCAAAGCGGCCCCCTAACCTCTTCAGGAAGCCGGCGACTGCTGGCGTTTCTCTGGGCAGCTGTAGCGGTACTGGGAGCGGGCATCCTCCTTGGGGCCTATTGGGCCTACGAAACCCTCAACTTCGGAGGGTATTGGAACTGGGATCCTGTGGAAAACGCCTCGTTTGCCCCATGGTTGGTGCTGGTGGCCGCCGCCCACGGCCTGTGGGTGTGGCGCCGAACCCGTCAAGGTGGCCAGCTGGCCCTTTCTTTAGCCCTCCTGCCTTTCCCCCTCGTCCTGTACAGCTCTTACCTAACCCGCAGTGGCGTACTGGCAGAAAACTCGGTTCACAGCTTCACCGACCTGGGGCTGGGGAGTTGGCTCTTGTATGGAGTGCTGATGAGCCTTTCGGTATTCCTGCTTAGACGCCCCCTCCTTAGAGGACCCCTCAAGCTTCCCTCTCTCTCGGGGGCCTCTTCGGCGCTGGGGGTGGGCACCTTCCTCTTGGTGACCGCAGCGGTGGTGCTTTTGTTTTTGACTTCTCTCCCTGTCCTCAACCAGCTTCTGCACACCCGATGGGCGCTGGGTTCTCGAGCTCTCCAGGTGTACTATGAGTGGATGAGCCTCCTTGCGGTGCCCATGCTTTTCCTGATGGGGAAGGCGCTACTGCAGGCTTATCGCGCTCGGGGATGGGAAACGGTACTGTGGGTAACCGGCGCCCTCTTAGCTGGCCTAACGGCCCTCTTGTGGTGGAAAGGGTGGGATTTTGTCTACCATCCTGCTTATCGGGCGCTGCTTGAAGAGAGCTGGATCGGCCGACTCCGAGGGGGGATATTTCTGTTGCTGGACGACCTTCTTTTGGGGTCGGCGCTGTGTGCGCTGGGAGCGGCGTTGGCCTTAGCGATCGAGCGCCGGAAAAACCCTCCTTGGCCTTCGGTGCTGGCTCATGCCGGATTTGGCCTCATGATAGGGGGCGCGTTGCTTTCCTCCGGCTACGAGCGCGTGCTGAGTCAAAACCTCAACCCGCACAGCCCTGCGGGCGGCGACAACCTGTTTTTGCCGATAGGCGGGGAAGCCACAATGCTGGGCTACCTTGTTCGCTATGAGGGCCTCCAGCAGCCTGTGCCGCCCCTTCGTAGCCTGAGGCCCATTCTACGCCAAGAAGGCCAAGTCCTCTGGCGCTTCACCGATAGCCTCGGCTACGAATACCAAGTTTGGCTACCTGAAGCCCTGCCGAAAAGCACCGGGATTCAGCCTACCAGTCAGGCCTCTGTAGCCCGATTCCTTACCCAGAACCTGGCCTGGCTGGCCGTCCAACCGGCCGACCACCGCTACCGGTATCAGGTTCTGCTTATTGACTTGGATGACAGTACGACTTACCCCCTACGGCTTGAAGCCGAACTAAGTGAAAGTTCAGGCCTTCTCGCTCACCCCTCGCATATCCGCTTCTGGCATGGGGACCTGTACGTGCACCTCACCAGCCTACCCCAACCCGAAGAAAGCCTCCAACAGGGCTTCATAGACCTGGGGATAGGAGACACCCTAAGCTGGCAAGGTCTCACTTTCACCTTCACACGCCTGGCGGAAGTAGAAGGCCTTCCGCATCCCACGTTTCGGGCTTGGTTGGCTGCTTGGCAAGGCCACCCCAACTGGGCCAAAACCTTCCCCATTGAGTTTGCCTTACAAGAGAATACCCTCCTCACTCCACCCACCCCCGTTCATGACTGGGGTCTTTCTGTACAACTCGTAGGCTTTTCGCCTACGCAAAAGAAGCTGCGCTTTGGACTTTTGAAGCGCCCTCAGCCCGATAGCTTTATCACTGTGAAGGTCCTTTACAAGCCGTTTATTGGGCTTTTTTGGGGCGGTGCTTTGCTTGTGCTGGGGGGGGCGACGTGGGCTGCGCTTCGGCACCGACGCCGCTAAGTATTTTTGGGCGGTGTTTCGTCATCCTGTTTTGCCGGCGGCGTTTTTCGCTCGGAATCGGGCCCGACTGGTCGAAGCGCTCCCGCCAGGCGTAGCCGCTATCGTCCTGGCCAATGAACCCCTCGCAGGCGAAGCCGACACTACCCTGCCCTTCCAACAAAATAGCAACTACTACTACCTGACAGGGCTCGAAACCCCTGGAGGGCTTTTATGGCTTTTTCCGGACTCGCCCCTCCAAGAGGCGCGGGAGGTACTTTTCCTGCAACCACCTTCACCGGAAAAGCGCTTATGGGAAGGGTGGAGCTATAGCCTGGAAGAGGCCCAAGAACGCAGCGGCGTGCCTTCGGTCAAACCGCTTGCCGAGTGGCCAGCTTTCTTTCGGCGCTTCATAAGCCGGGTCAAGGGCCTGGCGCTGGACTTCAACGAACATGAACGGCAAACGGCCAGTTTTCACCCCAGTCCGGCCCATCGCTTGGCGCGCCGCCTCCAGCAAGAGTTCCCCGCCCATCCTCTCTACCGGCTGGCCCCGATTTTGAGCCGTCTCCGCCAAGTCAAAAGCCCCGAGGAAATCGCCCTTCTGCGTCAGGCCATCGATCTAACCATCTCGGCTTATCAAGCCGTCCTGCCCATGCTACAGGAGGGCACCACCGAGTACGAAATCGAAGCGGAAATCCTACGCGTGTACCTGCGAGGGCGAGGTACGGCCGCTTTCCCCCCCATTGTAGCGGGCGGAGAAAGGGCCTGCGTGCTTCACTATACCTTCAATAGCCAGCCTTTGCGCCCAGGCCAGCTCGTGCTGATTGATACCGGTGCTCGGTTAGGCTTTCATTGTGCGGACCTTACCCGCACCCTGCCAGTGGGGCCTATTTCCCCCCAAGCAGAAAAGTACCTGCGCTGGGTAGCGGAGGTGCAAGCCTACGCGCAGCGGATCCTCCGCCCAGGCCTCTCCCTCGACCAGTGGCACAACCAAACCGCTGCCTACATCCAAGAGGGCTTACAAGCCCTGGAGCTGCTGCCGCCTAACGCCGAAAAAGACGCCTATAAACGGTACTTTCCCCATGGGTTGGGACACTTTCTGGGCATAGACGTGCACGACGTAGGCTCGCGGTACGACCCCCTCCCCGTCGGCGCCGTGGTCACCTGCGAACCCGGCCTTTACCTTCCGGCTCTGCAGCTGGGCATCCGCATCGAAAACGACCTCCTCGTAACCGAAAATGGCTGCGAAAACCTCAGCGCTGCTCTGCCTGATCTGCTGGGCCTGTAGCGCGCCCGGCCAGCGCCTACTGGAGAAGCGCTTCGAGAGGGAAGAGTGGATTTTCCCCGATACCGTATGGGGCGAGTGGAAGCTCGAAGAGCCTCTCCCTTGCCAAGACCTCGAACTGCAAATCGATTTGTCCGAAGCCTACCCTTGGCGCAACCTGTATGTGCAACTGCTGGTGTACCCCCCAGCGGGTCCGGTTCAAGCGTCGCGCCTTCAGCTCGTATTTAGCGATTCCCTGGGAAATTGGTATAGCGAGAATCGGAAGTTTCGTACCTTTGTGGCGCAAGGTGTCGCTTTTGCCAGCGCAGGCCGGTATCGAATAGGACTCCTGCCCTACATCCGGCAAGATACGGTAAGGGGGGTTCGCCGTGTGGCTCTTTATAGCCGGCCCTGCTTGCCTGAGTAAAAGTGGCCCGATTTTTGTTATCTAACCAGAAGGCTATGTGGAAAGTCGTTGTATTGGGTTTTCTCTTAGGCTTGCAAGCGCAGACCCTGGGGCCGGAGGTGCGCACAGTCCTCCATTACGACCCCCTGCGTCATACGCTGGTCTGGACCACCCCTGAGCCCCCCACCGCAGGGGACAAAATAGAGATTGTGGACCTGATTGGGCGGCGTGTGGCGGTTTTCCAGCCCCTGCCGGCCGAAGAAGGTAGCCTCCCTTTGCCGGCTTTAGCGGAAGGGCTTTATTACGCCCGCTGGACCACAGAAAGCGGACGTATCCGAGCAGTTCGCCGCTTTAGTGTGACCCGCTAATCAAAAACCCAAATCGATCTTCCACCCACTCTCGGGCTTCTCCCAACTCAGGGACCGGGGTGGGGCCGTCAGGTGGCGCAAAAAAGAGAAATCCCTCCCGCCATGCTTCCTGCACCCAAGGCTGGGTGAGTACTTCTTCAAAAGTGTAGACGGGCGTAACGCAAAAAGCCGTTCCTTCGAGGAGGGCCTTCCACTCGGTCCAGGTGCGCTGCCGAATCATGGATTCCATTTCGCGGTGGGGGTAAGGGTCGCCCATCACCTTTCCATAGGGCTGGAGGTCCGGCCGCCCCACAAACTCGCAAAAAGCTTGCCAGAACTTCTCTTCCAAGGCAGCCACGGCGAGGTACCGGTTATCCTGGGTAGGGTAGACCCGATAGCAGGGAAGGGCGCCCGATAGAAAGTCCGAACCCGGAGGGGGAAGCTGGCCCCCAAAGAGCCGGTGCAAGTGCGCCAGACTGACGCTCCACCGGAAAATCTCCTCCCGCAGATAGATGGGCAGATAAGCGCCCTGTCCCGTGCGGGTGCGTCGGTACAAGGCCGCCAGCAGCCTAATCAGCGCCGAAGCCGTACCCCCCAAAATATCCCCCAGTAAAAAAGAAGGCACCAGAGGAGGACTCTCAGGACTCGGACGCATCCGATCCAGCACCCCACTCTCCGCCAGAAAGTTCAGATCATGCCCTGGACGGCCGTCGGGCGTACCCAAAAGATTGACATACAAGAGGTGGGGGTAAGCTTGAAGCACTTTTTCAGGAGAAAGGCCTATCGAAGCTTGGGTTTCAGGCCGATAGTTCGTCACGAGGACGTCCGCCTTAGGGAGGAGCCCTTCTAAAAGGCGAGAGAGCTGATCTGGGGGTACAGCTACGCTGCGCTTGCCTCGGTTCAGCAGCTCGAAGAGGGCCGTACCCCGCAGAGAGTCCCCCTTAGGCAGGAGTTCTATTTTGATGACGGTAGCCCCCAGGTCTCGTAAGACCGTACCTACCAGCGGGGCTGGCAGAAGCCGGGCTAACTCTACGACGACGATATCACCGAGCCACGACACGGCGCGACCAAAGAAAGGTTTTTTCCGCAAGTAAGCCGATCCCGTAGCCGAGTACAGCTCCCAAGAGGCCGTACCAAAGGGCGGGAACACGGGTCTCCAACCCTTTGGCTGCGTAGTACAGCCCCAAGCCTAAAAGCATGCTGGCGATAGCGGCCGAGGAACTGCACCACCGAGGGGCATGCAGCCCAATCACCATAGGCAGAAAGAGCGTGACCAGGCTAAACACCGAAGACTCGCCGACGAGGTGGTAGATATTTTGCTCATACCACGCCAAGAGAAAGCACGCGGCCGCCACCAGAAGTACACTCAAGCGGGCCTTCCACAGAGGCAGGAGGGTATGCCAGCGAGCGAGCACGTTTTCCGACAGGAGGGAAGCCGGCGCCAGCATCCCCCCACTGGCCGAACTCATCATGGCCGAAATCAGCGCCCCCCAGAAAAGCAGCTGGACCCCAGGTGGGAGGTATGTCTCTACCAACCGGAGTATGGGGGAAGTCGAACCGTTCAACCACTCAGGATGGTACAACCGCACGAAAAGTCCCCCCACGAGGGGCAAAAGCCCTATCGTCAAGTAGAGGAGAGAGGCGCCGATAGCCGCCTGCACGGCGGTGCTTTCGCTGCGCGCTGAGACCACACGCTGAAAGAGGTCTTGTTGAGGCAGCGAACCCAGCCCAATCACCATCCAAGCTGCGAGGTATTCCCACCAAGTGTAGCGCCGCCCATCAGGAATGAGGTCCAAAAAGCCGGTTGGCAGCGTCTCTAACCGCGCCGTCCACCCCGCCGGGAGGAAAAAAACCAGTGCAAGCAGTCCACTCACGATGAAGACATTCTGCAAAAGGTCTACAGCCGCTACCGACCACATCCCCCCCCAGATCGTGTACGACAGGATGAGGCCCGTAGCCAGTCCCAGGCAAATCTCCGCAGGCCATCCGGTAAAGTGCCCAATGACTTGACCCAGCGCCACAAGCTGGGCCGCTATCCAGCCAAAGTACGAGTAGATCATGAGAGGGGTCGCCACGCGTTCGGCCCACCGCCCAAACCGCAGCGCATAAAAGTCACCAAAAGTGCGGATCGGCAGCCGATAAAAAGGTCGAGCTAACCACACCCCTACCAAAAACAAACACAACGCACTGCCAAAGGGGTCTTCGATTACGGCCAAGAGGCCACCCTTAGCTACCGTTTCTGAAGCACCTAAGATCGTCTCCGAGCCAAACCAGGTCGAAAACAACAACGACAAGCTCCACAACAAGGGCAGACGTCGCCCCGCCACTAAAAAGTCTTGGCTGTTTTTGACCCGACGGGCCGCCCAGAAGCCCACCCCTATCGACAAGCCCACATACAAAAGCACCCCTACTCCCATCATAGTAGGGCCGAAAAATCCCTTTTACCGAAAGAAGGCGCGCACCGTTTCCCCAATATAGTAGAGCTGGTCTTCGCTTAGGAAGGGGTGCATAGGGAGAGAAATCACCTCTTCGGCGAGGCGCTCGGCATTGGGGAAGCTTCCAGGGGGATACTCGGGGCTCCGATAAGCCGGCTGCAAATGCAAAGGCTTGGGATAGTACACCATGGCCGGAATGCCTCGTTCCTGCAAGTAGGCGCGCAGGGCATCGCGCCGCTTATCCAGCACACGCAAGGTATATTGATGAAAAATGTGGGTACTCCAGGGCACACGTACAGGCCGCTGGAGGGCCTCCAGGTCCGCAAAGAATGCATCGTACAGATCGGCGGCGGCCTGCCGCCGGGCATTGAACTCATCCAGATAGGGAAGCTTGAGACGGAGGATCGCCGCTTGCAAGGTATCCAACCGAGAGTTGATTCCGACTTCGGCAAACTCGTACAACGTATCCTGGCCATGATTGGCGATACGGGCCAGTCGAGTCGCTAAAGCCTTATCTCGGGTGAAAAGCGCCCCGCCATCCCCATAACAGCCTAAGTTTTTCGAGGGGAAAAAAGAAGTGCAGCCGACGTTGCCTATCGTACCCACCTTGACCCACTGGCCCGAGGGTAGGCGATACTCTGCGCCTAAGGCCTGAGCGACATCTTCTACCACAGCGAGGCCTTTGAGGCGCGCAAACTCTAAAATCTCTTGCATGGGGGCGCTCTGACCGAAAAGATGTACCGGTATGATGGCTTTTACGCGGGGGCTGTAAGCTGCTTCGAGCTTTTCCGGCAGCAAGTTGAAGTGTTCGAGGGATACGTCGACCCACCGCACTTCCAAGCGCAGGAGGGCGGCTACTTCGGCGGTGGCTACGTAGGTAAAGGCGGGCACGATCACGGCGTCACCTGGCTTTAGGTCCAGGGCCATGAGGGCCAGCTGAAGGGCGTCGGTGCCGTTGGCGCAGGGCACCACGGCTACGCCACCTAAGTAGGCCCCCAGCTCCTGAGCAAACTGCTGCACTTCCGGCCCCCGGATGAACTGCGTGTGGTCAAGGACAGCCTGCAAAGCGGCCTCCAGCCGCGGCCCCAGAAAACGCCGCTCCAACTCCAAATCTACCATTTTTAGCGGACGCATCGCCTCTAAAGGTTATAAGGTCCAGTATTCCAGGCCGGGGAAGGTCTGGCCCCGATAGAGGCCTTTGAGGTCTACCAAAAGAGCTCCCGGTTTAGCCCACCGAGCAAAATCTGCAGGCAACAGCTGGCGATACGCTTCGTGCGCCACCGCCACGACCAGCGCATCGTAGGCTTTGTCCCGCGGCTGAGCTAACGTAAGTCCATACTCCGCTTGTACCTCCTCGGGATGAGCCAGCGGGTCTGTCACCTCCACATGCACGCCATGCAATTCCAACGTCCGAACCAGATCATACACCTTAGTGTTGCGAATGTCAGAGACGTTTTCTTTGAAGGTGAAGCCCAGCACCAACACCTCAAGAGGCGGATAGCGGTGCAGCTGACTCAGCTTTTGGAGGATTTTCTCGGCTAAGTAGCGGGGGAAATGGTCATTGATACGCCGTCCAGCTAAAATCACTTGTGGATAGAAGCCCAGCGCGGTAGCCTTGTAGGTAAGATAATAGGGGTCTACGCCAATACAATGCCCCCCTACCAGGCCAGGCTGATAGCGGTGGAAGTTCCACTTTGTACCGGCGGCCTCGAGCACTTCGTACACGCTGATCCCCATTTCCTGAAAAAGCATGGCCAGCTCGTTGACCAACGCAATGTTGAGGTCCCTTTGGGTGTTTTCAATCACCTTAGCGGCCTCTGCGACCCGAATAGAAGGGGCTTTATGCAAGCCGGCCTGAATCACCTGGCCGTACACCTGGGCAATCCACTCCGTGCTGTCAGGGGTAAGGCCGGCCACCACCTTCCGGATCTGCTCGATAGGGTGGGCGGGATCGCCAGGGTTGATCCGCTCAGGCGAGTACCCCAAATCGAAGTCTTGACCCGCTTTCAGGCCACTCTGCTCCAGAATCGGCAAACAGACTTCTTCGGTACAGCCAGGGTAAACGGTACTTTCGTAGACCACGGTATCGCCCGGCTTGAGCACTTGCTTGAGGATTTCACTGGCCAAACGTAAGGGCCCCAAGTCGGGCACCTTGTACGCATCAATGGGGGTCGGTACCGCTACAATGTAAAACGTAGCTCGCCGCAGGTCCTCTATCCGGTGGGTAAAAAGCAGACCTTCCCGCTGGAGCGCCTCAGGGGAAAACTCCCGGTTGCGGTCGTAGCCCTTTTGCAGTTCCTGCACTCGGCGCTCCGAGATGTCGAACCCAATCACCGGATAATGCCGAGAGAAAGCTATCGCTACAGGCAAGCCCACATACCCTAAGCCCACGACGCCAATGGTGGGCGATGAACGCTTCACAGGGGCAAAGGTACAGGGTTCTTGAGACACACTACTATTTTTGTGTTTCTTTGTGGTATGGCGATTCGTGTGCAGACGGCTCCACCTAACGAACGTAAGCTGAGCTGGTGGGATCGACTCTACCTGCCCGCTATCCTGACGGGGCTGCGGTATACCTGGGGCCGCCTTTTCAAGAAGCCCTTCACCGTCCAGTACCCGGAAGAGCGGATCGAGTTGGGGCCGGAGTTTCGAGGGCGCCCTGTACTCGTAGTAGAAGACGGACGCGAACGCTGCGTAGCTTGCGGATTGTGTGCGCGGGTCTGCCCTCCCTTCGCTATACACATGCAGGCCGCTGAAATCGACGACCCCAAAGAGCGTTACCCCGCCGTCTTCGAGATCAACATGCTACGGTGCATCTACTGCGGCCTCTGCGAAGAAGTGTGCCCTGAAGAAGCTATCGTCATGAGCCCAGAGTACGATTTTGTCTTCCGCACCCGCGAAGAGGCCATCTACACCAAAGAAAAGCTGCTCGTCGATAAAAAAGACCTCGAAGCTCGCCTGAAGTGGCTGGAAAAAATGCGCAATCCTCAGTTTGGTCAGCGGTACCGGTTCCGCATTCGGAATAACATCCACGGTGTCAAGGCACGGAACCTAACCGCGCAAGGCCACGAAGTAGCGCTATGAGAGAGACCCTGTATGATCCGATTCGACGGCGTAGGGTCATAGCCACCCCCGAAGAAAAAGTGCGCCAGCGCTTCATACAGACGCTGCTTAGGCAGGGCTATCCTCTTTCTGCTATCCAGGTGGAGTACAAGGTGGGGCGAGGGCGCTTTGACGTAGCGGTTCTGAAGCGGGACGGTTCTCTGTGGCTACTGGCCGAGTGCAAGGCTTCTTCTGCCGCCGCTGTGCAAAGCCAATGGCTCCAGACTTGGACCCAACTGCGTCGGTATGCCCAGGCCCTGCCTCCTGTGCATCACTGGGTGGTGGTGTGGGGTTCGCAGGTGTGGTGCTGGAAAGCCGACACCGGACAACTGCTGGAAGCTTTACCGCCTTACCCCGCATGAAGGGGCACCTGTACTTTCTGCTCAGTGAACCGGTCGAAGGCGCCACACCCACCCCCCTCCCCCACGCCATAGCCGCCCAAACGATAGAAGCCAGCCTCTGGAGCGCCGAAGAAAAAGCTCATCTGCGCGCCCACACCGCTTACTTGTCTTGGACGTTTTCACTTGAGCCTGACCCCATCGAAGCCTTCATAGAAGCCTATCGGCAAGCCACTCAGTTTTCCTCCCTGGTAGGCATAGCTAATCCCCTGGCTTCCACAGCGCACACCAGCAAGTGGGCCTATCGACTCTTTGAAGACGGCCTGGAAGCGGTAGCCCGTCAGACCCCCCCACTCCACTTATGGACCGGCCTAAAACCCTTCTACGTAGAGCCTACCTGGGAAGCCCTGGTAGCAGGCCAGCCTACCAGCCTATGGCTACGCACCGTAGGCTATAGCCAGTTTGGTGTGCCCGAGCTGGCCCATCCCCTTCAGGACCTGCGGGAAACCGGCTGGATTCACTCGCTCTTCGAGCTGCTTTTCGACTGGATGTACTTTGGGGGTAAGGTGCTCCAACCGGGCGACGCCATCGAAGTGCCCGAAAGAGGCCGGTACCTGGTCAAGTCCTTTAGCCCAGAACTCTTGGCCTTGCTGGAGTATCGGGAAGCGCCCGCCTAACGCGCATGATCCCTTTCCACCGCCCCTCCCAGCGCCAGACAGAAAAAGAGTACCTCCTCCAGGCTTGGGAAGAAGGTTACTGGGGAGGACGCACGTGGACCGCCCAGCTCGAGAAGGCCTTGCAAAACTTTTTTGGACGGGAAGCGGTCGTAGTCAGCTCCGGGACCGCCGCCCTCCACTTAGCTTTCGAACTCTTGCTAAACGGAAAAGGCGGCGAAGTGTTGGTGCCTACCTGGACTTTCACAGCCACCGCTTCGGAGGTGGTGCACGCCGGTGGAACGCCCGTCTTGGTGGATGTAGGCCCCACGTTGCATCCTACGGTAGAGACCTTGGAGCTTTGCCTGACCCCGCACACCCGAGGCGTAGTGGTGATCCACTACGCGGGCGAACCGGCCCCCCTGCGTGAGATTCAGGCCTTCTGTGCGGCGCATAACCTATGGCTTGTGGAAGACGCCTGTCACGCCTTGCCGGCTTGGTATGAAGGCCAGCTTTGCGGTACGTTTGGGGACATCGCCACCTTTAGCTTTCACGCCACCAAGCCTGTCGCAGCCGGACAAGGGGGAGTATTGCTTTTTCGGGACCCGGATCTGGCAGAAAAAGCCCGCCTTCTCCGCCAGCACGGCATAGCCCGCCATCCCGACCACCCCTGGCTCTATGAAGTCGAGACCCTCGGCTGGAACTACATGCTTTCAGACTTTCAGGCGGCCGTAGCGCTGGCTCAGCTCCAGCGCGCCTACGAAATGCGCCAGGCCCGTCAAGCTTTGGCCGACGCCTACCGGACCGCCCTCCAAGCCCTTCCTGAGCTGCGCCTATACCCCGTACAAGACCCCAACCAATGCGGATGGCACCTCTTCCCCGTCTTCTGGAAAGGAGCTTCCGCAGCACAGCGAAACGCTTTGCTTGAAACCCTCCGCGAAGAAGGGATCGCCCTAAGCCTGCATTACAAACCACTGCACTTACACCCGGCTTACCAGCCTTATGTGCGGGTGGGGCAACGCTTCCCCACAGCTGATCAGGCCTGGGCCGAAATCTTCAGCCTGCCGCTCTGGCCTGATATGCCCTTCACCGCTCTACAGACCGTCTTGGAAAAGCTGAGGCAGGCCTTAGTCCGCCTCGGCAAAAACCGCTGACCCAATCCGTACCAGCGTACTGCCCTCTTCAATCGCCATCTCAAAGTCGCTGGACATACCCATGCTGAGGGTATCGATAGGGGCTTCGGGGTACCGTTCTGCCAGGCGGCGATACCATCCATACAGCAACCGAAACTCCCGCCGAATCTGCGCTTTGTCGTCGGTGAAGCTGGCCATGCCCATCAGGCCCCGCAGCACCACCGCCGGCGAAGCCAACACCCTTTCTACCAGCTTCTCCAGCTGGTCCGGGGGAACCCCATGCTTGGTGCCCTCCTGTGCAATCTTGACCTCAATCAAGCATGGTAGAGGCTGGGTCGCACGCTTCTCAATCTCGACCAACAGGCTCTCCCGGTCTAACGAGTGTAAAAGCGCAATATGTGGGAGTACCGCTTTGACCTTATTAGTTTGCAGCGTGCCAATCAAATGCCACACCACGTCAGAGGGCAAGTGAGGCTTTTTAGCTAAGAGTTCTTGGACTCGATTCTCTCCAAAGAGGCGTTGCCCGGCGTGGTAGAGGGGCCAGAGGCGCTGCGGAAGCTGTCCTTTGGAGACCACCAACAGGGTAATCTCTTGCGGAGATCGGCCAGCCCGAAGGGCCGCCTGCGCTATCCGTTCGCGCACCTTCTCCAGGCTCACTTATCGAAGGTACGGTTTTGTTTGGTATCTTTGAGGTATGAAGCCTGCGCCAGGTATGCTCCTTGTTGCGGAGCCTTACTTGCCGGACCCGAACTTTTTCCGGACCGTGGTGCTACTGGTGGAGCACAATGCGGGAGGTAGCCTGGGCTTTGTGCTGAACCGGCCTGCGCCTCTCCTGGTAAAGCAGGTAACCGACTTCTTTGGGGAGGTGGATTATCCCCTTTTTCAGGGGGGGCCGGTGCAGACCGATACGCTTCACCTGGTGCATGCCCTCGGAGAGGTGCTCCCCGATAGCCAGAAAGTAGCCGATCGTATCTATTGGAGTGGAGACTTTCGCCGGTTGCGGGCTATCCTCTCAGCCCGGCAGCTGCCCCCATCCATGCTGCGGTTTTTCGTCGGGTATGCGGGCTGGGCCCCAGGCCAGCTCGAAGCCGAAATCCACCACAAATCCTGGATCCTGGCTCCGGCCCGTCCCGAGTATGTCTTCTGCGAGGAGCCGCAGAATCTCTGGAAACGTGTGCTAAAAGACTTGGGAGGCAAGTACGCCTTTATCGCTACTTTCCCCGAAGATCCTCGGGTAAACTAAAATGACCTGGGAAGCTCTCCTGGAAAAAATCGAGAAAAGGTTTGGTGTGCCGCCCTCGGAGGAGGCGCTCTTGTTTCTGATTGGGCTGAATGAGGTGGGCGGTTGGCCCGCTGGCGAAGAGCGGCAAGTCAAAGCGGACCTGATCCGGTTAGGGGCGGCGGTTTTGCTGTGCCGAGCCGGCTACTTGGAAAGAATCGGCACCGATGCCGAAGGGTGGCCGGTGTACGAAAGGCGGGCTCCTTTGCCGCCTTGGCCCGCCGCCCAACAGCGCCGCTTCTTGCGCGAAGCGATCCTCGACTACTTTGCCGAAATTGGCGAACTTTGAACCATGCACGTGGCAGAAATCCTGGCCCGTGAAACCGGTCCTTTTATTAGCGTGGAGATCATCCCTCCGCGCCGCGGAGGCCGGATCCAGCAGGTCTATGATGCTATAGAGAGCCTCTTACCCTACCGGCCTCGCTACATCAACATCACCAGCCACGCCGCCGAAGTAATATGGCAGGAACAGCCCGATGGGACCTTTCGCCGGCGGGTCAAGCGTCGCAGCCCCGGCACTTTCGGCCTGTGCGCCGTCATCAAGTATAAGTACGACATCGAACCGGTGCCTCACCTTCTCTGCCACGGCTTCACGCGCGAAGAGACAGAAGACGCCCTGATCGAACTGCACTACCTCGGCGTAGAAAACGTACTGGCCCTCCAGGGGGAAGAAAAATACGCCCGTCCTCCTCGCCCTGACCGCACCGTAAACCAATACGCCGTCGAACTGGTAGAACAAATCATCGCTCTCAACCACGGCCGGTACCTCGATGAACTGACCGATGCCCAGCCCACAAACTTCTGCGTAGGGGTAGCTGCCTACCCAGAAAAGCACTACCAAGCCCCTAACCTGGCTTTCGACCTGGCCAACCTCAAACGCAAACAAGACGCAGGAGCCAGTTACGCCATCACCCAGATGTTTTTCGACAACCAGCTTTACTACGCCTTCGTCGAAAAAGCCCGTGCCCTCGGCATACATATTCCGCTTATCCCCGGCCTGAAGATTCTCACCCGCCGAGAACACCTGCACTCACTGCCCCGTTCGTTTCACGTCTCCTTACCGGAGGAGCTTACCACGGCCATCCTCGAAGCCAAGGACGATCGTGAAGTAGCTGAAATCGGTATCGAATGGGCTTACCGTCAGGCCATAGACCTCCTGAGCCATGGCGTGCAAAACCTCCACTTCTACACGATGTTGTACACTAAACCCCTTATCCGGCTGATGGAAAAGCTAAAGCTGGACTAAAAGAGCCGGATGCGTCCTCTGCTCTCTTGGAAGGCGCTGGGTATAGGACTGATCGGATTGGTGGTAGCCTTGTTGGTGTGGCCCCGGAAAGTCAAGGCGCCTTCGGGCACGGTGGGGCTCTGCCAGGCCCCCACAGAAGAGTACGCCACCGAACTGGGGCGCCTGCGCCAGCTCAAGGACAGCCTCCTTCAAGTGGACCCGACTTCGCCTATTCCAGCCGAGGAACGCCAGCGGTTTACGGGCCTTCGGTACTTTCCGGCCGACCCCTCCTGGCGATTGAAAGGGCGGTATGAGCCGCTGCCCAATGCCCTGGCGCCCGTAGTAGGGGCGGTTTGGGTTCCTCTGCCGGCGTACCCTTCTTGCAAGCCCCCTGCACGACTGCTCGTATACGGCGAAAAAGACGGTCGGCTTTACGTAGCGTTTTGGGATTCCACCGCCGCTCAAGGTCTCTCCTACGAAGGCGGCCGGTACGTACCCCTTGAGCGGTTTGGCGACAGCGCCTGCCTCGACTTCAACCGCGCCTACTTCCCGTATTGCGCTTATAATCCCCATTACATCTGCCTACCCTATCCGCCTGAAAACCGCCTGTGTGTGCCTATTTTAGCTGGAGAACGATGGTGAAGCGCTACCACGTGAGCGAGACGTATCCTGCGCTTCCCATTTTGGCGCTTTCGGGCCGCTCCAACGTCGGCAAGTCTTCGCTGCTCAATCGCCTTGTGGGCGCGCAGGTGGCCAGCGTGAGCCAAAAGCCGGGGCATACCCGGGCAATCTACCTGTATCCAGACCCGAAAGCCCACTGGCTATGGGCCGACTTGCCCGGCTACGGCTACGCCGCAGTGAGTAGGCCCCAGCGACAGGCCTGGCTCACACAAATACGGCGATTCCTTCGGGAAGCTCGGCCTTTTGTGTGGATTGTGGTAGATAGCCAGATCCCTCCGCAGGCGCTGGATCAGGCCTGGGCTGCCTGGCTTGTCCAAGAAGGGTTTTCGTACGGAATCTTAGCCAACAAAGTGGATCGCCTGAACCAAGCCGCACGCCATCGCCAGCGGCTTGTCCTCACCGAGGCTTACCCTGCCGCTCACTGGATAGGATGGGTATCGGCCCGCACCGGAGAAGGGCTGGTGGCCCTTCGGGCCTGGATAGCTCAGCACCTGATGCACTCCTCCGGCTGAGTTACCTTCGTGGGCATGGCGGCGCTTTCCTATAATCGGGTGAAAATCTTAGCCACGGCAGGCCCCGCTTGCCAGGACCCAGATATGCTGCGGCGGCTGATTCTGGCGGGTGTAGATGTACTGCGTCTAAACTTAAGTCACGGCACCTGGGAGAACCACCGGTATTTTATCGAGACGGTTCGCCGCCTCAATCTTGAGCTGGGCACCCGAGTAGCCCTTTTGGTAGACCTGCAGGGACCTAAAATGCGCATTGGTCGGCTGGAAGCGCCCTTATCTATCCGCCCTGGCGAAGAGCTTTACTTTTCCACGCATTCGCTCCGGGATTTGACCGACCTACCCGTGGTGCCGGTCGAATATGAAACGCTGGCCCGAGATGTGAACCCAGGAGACCTCGTGCTGGTAGAAGATGGCCGAGTGCAGCTTGAGGTGATCGAAACCGACCGAAAGGGGACCGTAAAACTGCGTGTACGCGCCGGGGACCGGATCGCCAGCCGAAAAGGCATCAACCTGCCCGGCCGCCCTATCTCACTACCAACCCTCTCCGAAAAAGACTGGGAGGATCTTGTCGAAGCCGCCCGAGCTCAGGTAGATTGGGTAGCGGTTTCTTTCGTGCGCAGTCCTCGAGACCTTCAAGAGGTACGGGCCTTTTTGCGGCGTCTGGGCGCTCCCTTGCGCATCATGGCCAAAATCGAACGGCCAGAAGCCCTCGAAAACCTCGAAGCCCTCATCGCAGAAAGCGATGGCGTGATGGTAGCCCGCGGCGACCTGGGCGTAGAAATCCCTCTCGAACAAGTGCCTTTCTGGCAAAAACGCATTGTCTCGGCCTGCAATCGACTTGGCAAACCCGTGGTCGTAGCCACCCAGATGCTGGAGAGCATGATTCAACAGCCTACCCCCACACGAGCCGAAGTCACAGACGTAGCCAACGCCGTCTTGGATGGCGCCGACGCCGTTATGCTTAGCGGCGAGACCAGCGTAGGGGCCTTCCCTCTCGAAGCCGTCCGACAGATGCAACGCATCTTGCAAGAAGCCGAAAAAGACCCCCGCATTTACCGCTTGGCTGGGCGTCCGGACCCCACTTCGCCTACCTACTATTCGGATGCGGTTTGCTGGACCGCTTGCACCTTAGCCTCAGAAGTAGGAGCGAAAGCCTTAGTAGGGCTCACCTATTCCGGTTACACCGCCTTCCAGTTGGCCCGATGGCGCCCGCGTACCGACATTTTCATCTTCACCCCTAACCCCCGCATCCTCAATGGCCTCAACCTCTTATGGGGGGTACGGGCTTATTATTATCGCCGCCACGAGAGCACCTACTACACCATCCAAGATGTCTTACACATTCTGCGCGACATGGGGTATGTAAGCCGCGCAGACACCGTCATCATCACCGTCTCCATGCCGCTCAGGGCCCGGCTGCGCACCAACACCCTCTATATTGCGCAGGTTCCGTGAAAAAGCCCCTCCTACTGGCCTTATTGCTGGTGGTGTGCACGGGTGGGGCCCTGTACCGACAGGGGGCGCCCCTCTACACGGATGGCTGTTTGTGGGTACCTACAGACAGCTGCACGTGGAAAGTGCGTGCAGTATTGCCGGCTTTTACCGAAACCGCCCTTCAGCCTGGCGACCGCCTCCTGCGGCTGGACTACCAACCCGTTTGCTCCCTGCGCTCTATCCCACCGGCCACTCAAGCCGGCCAACTCTTCCTGTACGAAGTGCGCCGAGGGTCAGACCTTGTGCTGGTATTTGCCGAAAGTGTCGTGCGCTTTCCCTTAGGGTGGCCCTCCACAAAAAAAGCCTACCAAGTAGTGCGATGGCTCAGTTTGGGTCTATTCTGGCTGGCTCTGCTTACGTTTTTGCTGACGCTGGAGCGGTGGCGGTGGGAACTGGCTACCTGGTGGCCAGAAGGACTGCTGCTAATAGGGCTGACCCTACTGAGTGGAACCTATTGGGCCTTTTGGGAAACCTACGGCTCTACACGCCTAATCGCCGGCATCGTTCTGACCAGCGGCTGGGCTCTCTTAGCCTTGAAGGGCCTGCCTACCCTGGCAGGTAAGCTCCTCTGGCTGGCAGGGATAGCGGCCTCGGCGCTGCTAAGCTCACAGCCCTCACTTCAAGCCGCCTGGACCGTCTTTGCGCTGGGGGCTCCCGTACTTAGTTTATCGGGCTTTTGGCGGGGCCTTTACCTGCTTGGGTGGGGGGGCTGGCTACTTGTCCCCGACCCGCTCTGGATTCTGGGGCTACAAGGCACCTTCCTATGCTCGTACGCTAAGGTACTGCGCCAGACGCTAAGCCTACTTCCCGTAGAGACGGCCTGGGTGCGAGCTGCAGCCCTGGGGCTGGCCACAGCGGCTGGTTATGTAGGGTATGGGGGTTCTCTCCTGCAGGCAGTAGGCTTAGGAGCTGCGGCCTTATTGGCCCTGACCTGGGCAGGACAAAGCATGACCAAGGCTTTGCGCGTGCGCCAAAAGCGCGTGCGCTTTCTGCAAGAACGGCTTCCGCAGTTGTGGGAGATTTTAGATGAGGAGCGGCTCTTTGCGTTTGTTCGGGAGACGCTCCAGACGTATGTGCAAGCGACGCAGGTGGCGTGGATAGCGGAGGCCCGGGTAGACTCAGGGCGACCCTGGCTGCGGCGCAGCGGCGAACCCTCTCCGGTAGCCACGCGGGAATGCCCTTTTGAACCGGATGCGGCTATTCCCCTGCCCCGCTACGGCTGGTTACTCCTTCAGGAAGGAGCCCATCGATTGACCCCCCAAGACCTGGAGCAGCTTTTGCCTTTTGCTGCGGGGGTAAGCATTGCCCTGCGGCACCTGAGGCTCTTTCAAGCAGCCCATGAAGCACGGTTAGCGGCGCTGCGAGGCCAGCTGAGCCCGCATTTCCTCTTTAATGCACTCAACACGCTCCAGGCCCTCATTCAGGAAAACCCCCCCTTGGCAGAGGAGCTTATTATCGAGATAGGTAGCCTACTGCGCCGCAGCCTCGAGCACGCCCGTCAGGTTACGGTACCGCTGGCTGAAGAACTGGCTCTTGTTCGGGATTATCTGGCCGTGGAAAAGAAACGCTTTGGAGACCGCCTGCAGATCAAGTGGCAGCTCCCAGACCCCCCACCTGACATCCAAGTGCCCCCTTTTGCTTTACAGCTCCTGGTGGAAAACACCATCAAGCATGCCGTGAGCCGACTGGCCCGACCTGTGACCTTGTCCCTTCGCCTTGAACAGACCACCGAAGGGGTCGCCCTCACGGTGGAAGACGATGGGCCGGGCATCGACCCGACTCGTATCGGCCAAAGGGTCGGCCTCTCTAATCTTCTTCTTCGCTTGGAACAGCTTTACCCCAACCAGGCTGCACTCGAAATCGAGCGCTTAGACCCCGGCACGCGCGTCACTCTTCGGTTTCCCCTTCCGACGGCGAACCCGACCGCTCGTAGTCGTAATCCGGAAGCAAATCGGTCCGCACATGGCTGATAACCTGATCAAGTGCACGCTGGAACTTCACAAAATCCTCCTTGTACAAGAAGATTTTCTGCTTTTGACTGACCTCACCACCAAAGTCCCGCTTCGTTTCGGTAATGGTGATGTAATAGTCTCGGTTTCGTGTCGCCCGCACGTCGAAAATGTACGTCCGCTTCCCGGCACGCACCTTGACGGAGTATACTTCTCGCGCTTCCATACCAGCCCAAACTTCCTACAAAGGTACAACTCTCCCGTCAACCGCAACCCACTCCTACACTGTATTTTTGGGGCCATGCGAAGCGCGCTTGTCCTTGTAGGGCTGGGGGCCTTAGCTTGGGGCCAGCTCCTCAACCGTTCTGGCAAGGATAGCACCATCTTCATCTCCGGGCAAGTCTTTTTGCCCAACTATCCCATCGCTACTTGTACCAACCCCTGGGGCGTAGGGGTAGCGGACTTCAACGGAGACCAGTGGGAAGATCTGGTGGTAGCCTGCCGCAGTGAGGGCAAGCTGGCCCTGTACTTCAATAACCAGCAGGCAGAGTTTCCCCGCAGCCGCACTTTCCCTACCCTCAAGGACCCTTGGAAGCCCCTGGTCCTGGACCTCAACCGCGATGAAGTGATGGATGTGGTGGTGGCTTCTTACGCCGAGGCGAAGGTGGGATGGCACTGGGGAGACGGCCGTGGGAACCTACCCCTTACGCAGTCTATAAGGGTAGGGAAAGGCCCTCATCACCTCTTCTCTGCCGACTGGGATGGGGATGGTCGCCCTGATGTGGGCGTAGTCTGCTACGATGAGGGAACGCTGCACCTGCTGCGAACCGGCCCTTCCGGCCACCTCCAGCCTTACAAGGTGCTTAAGGCGCCTATCCGGCCACGCACCGCCGCCGCAGCTGACATAGACCGCGACGGAAAGCCGGACATCGTCGTCGGCGGCGAAGACCCCCAGCTGCTGATCTTTTACGGTAAAAACGGCTACAGCGGTGAACCCCAACGGCTGAATAGCCCCCCTTCCATTTGGGCCATAGACGTGGGCGATCTCAACGGAGACCGCCGCCCAGACTTGGTGGCAGGCACTTATACCGGCAGCTCGATCGTGACCTTTTTCAATGCGGGCTTCGGTCGGTGGGAAGAGCCACGGGTACAGCCCTCCGGAAACTACAACTTCGCCCTCTATCTCGGGGACTTCGATAAAGACGGCGACCTGGATGTAGTGACCGTCTCGGCACGCGACCATGTGATCAATGTGCACCTCAACGACGGCCGAGGCCAACTATCTGACCGACATCGGATTGGCACCGGTCAATGGCCCATTGCGCTCACCTTGGCCGATGTGAACGGCGATGACAACGTAGACTTCCTCACCACTTCCATCCACGACCATGCTATCAACGTACACCGTAACATCCCGGTCACGCCGCCCAAACCAGTGCTCATCACCATCCAAGGGCGGCTAATAGATGGAGACACCGGCCAGGAAGTCGCCGGGAATGTTTCGCTGGTGGACTCCACCGCTATGGAACGCGCAGGCGCTTCAGAGGAAGCCTTCCAAGCGCAGCGTTTTACCCCTGGCAAGCCTTTTCGGTTCCAGGTCACAGGCGGGCGACACATCCTACTGCTCAAAGGGACGGCCCCCGGCTACCCCCCCGCCGAAGCGCGCCTCGTACTGCCCCCTTTGAAGAACCTACCTGATTCCATCCGACAAAAGGGACTCTATCGGGACCTCGTTTTGCGGCGAATCCAGCGCCTGCGCGTCTGGGGTTATGTAACGGACGCAGAGAAGAAGACCCCCCTCCGAGGGGCTACGGTCCGGCTCACCACCCAAAACGGCGAAGTGATAGCGGAGCTGACTACAGACGGGCGCGGTCAATACGAAGCCCAAGTACCCTTAGGCCTCAACCATCGCCTCCAAGGAGAGGCCCAAGGGTACGATCCCGCCTGGCAGGTATTTTCGCTGGGAAGAGAACATTACCCCCAAGGGCTAAGGCTCGACCTAACGCTGACCCCCGCTAAGGCCGTCCGTTCCTGCTTAGAAGGGCTCGTCCTGAACCAGGCCACCCAAGCCCCTCTCTCGGGGGTGCAGATCATCCTTATAGACCCTGCAGGCGGGCGGCGTCGCCTCACCTCCCAAAATGGCGGCCGCTTCAAAGGCTGCGTGCCCCCTGGCCCCTATCAGGTAGAGATCATTCACAAAGGGTTTTTCCCATATCGGGACTCGATTGTAATGCCGGAAGCAGGCCTCCAACGCAACTTTCTGCTGGCCCCCGTCGAGACCGAAAAAGCGATCGTACTTCGCAACATCTACTTCGACTACGACAAGGCCACTTTACGCCCTGAGTCTATCGAAGAGTTGGAGCGCGTGGTGAAGTTTCTGCAGGAGAACCCCACGCTGCGAGTGGAGATTTCAGGGCACACCGATAGCGACGGCTCCGAAGCGTACAACCTGCGCCTATCTCAAGCCCGAGCGCAAGCGGTGGTCGATTACTTGGTTTCCCGCGGCATTGAAAACGGTCGGCTCATTGCCCGAGGTTACGGAGAAAGCCGCCCCGTCGCCCCCAACGACACCCCAGAAAACAAACAAAAGAACCGCCGCACCGAGCTCAAAATCCTGGGCCTATAGTGGAACTTTCGATCGTTATCCCGGCTTACAACGAGGCTGAGTCTTTGCCTGAACTTTTGGCCTGGATTCGGCGGGTATGCGAAGGCCGTTTTACCCAGTACGAGATATGGGTGATCGACGACGGCAGCCAAGACGCCACCTGGACCGTACTGGAAAAACTCAAGGCCGAGCACCCCCGTCACCTGCGGGCCCTTCGCTTTGCACGCAACTACGGCAAGTCGGCCGCCCTGCAGGTGGGCTTCCAGCGCGCACAAGGCCAAGTCATCGTCACCCTCGATGCCGACCTTCAGGACTCCCCCGACGAAATACCTCCCCTCTACGACATGATTACCCAAGAAGGCTACGATCTGGTGAGCGGCTGGAAAAAACACCGTCGCGATCCCCTCTCTAAACGGCTACCCAGCCGCCTTTTCAACTACGTGGTGCGCTGGGTTACGGGCATACCCCTACATGACTTCAATAGCGGCATCAAGGCCTACAAAGCCCACGCCGCTAAAGCCATCGAGCTATACGGAGAAATGCACCGATACATCCCTTATCTCGTAAAGTCCGCAGGCTTTACTCGTATAGGCGAAAAAATCGTCACCCACTATCCGCGCAAATATGGATACTCCAAGTTTGGCTGGGAACGGTTTATCTACGGGTTCCTGGACCTGCTGACGGTGAGTTTTCTGGTTCGTTTTGGCCGGCGCCCCATGCACCTTTTTGGAAGCTTAGGCATTTTGGCTTTCCTAATAGGCCTGGCCACCGTAAGCTGGCTAATCTACGATAAACTTCACCAGCTTACGCTGTATGGGAGCGTTCGTCGCGAAGTGTACCAGCAGCCTTTGTTCTATTTGGGCCTGGCCAGCGCTGTCATAGGCGTACAACTTTTCTTAGCCGGGTTTTTGGGGGAGCTTTTCTTGCGGCAAAACCCCCATAAGCACACCTACACCATCCTCTCGGAACTATGAGCTGGGGGACCCTTTTGTGGCTTGGGGTGGCGGTTTTAGTAGGGATAGGGGCCGCGGTGTGGAGCTATGCTCGACTGCCTGTACGAGTACCCCGCCCTTGGTTGTATACCTTGGGCACGCTCCGCGCCGCTTCCGTAGCGGCGCTAACTTTCCTCTTGGCCGAACCGCTCTATACCCGCCTGGTCCAACAAGAAGCCCCCCCGCTCGTGGTCCTTTTAGCCGACAATAGTCAAAGTCTCTTTTGGGGAGGCCACCTAAGCCTCGCCCTTTACCGAGAGGCGCTTGAGCAGCTGACCACTCAGCTCCGTCAAGCAGGCTTCGAGGTGCGTAGGTACAGTTTCGATCGGGGTCTCAAACCCGCTGATAGCCTAAAAGGTGACGGCGACGTTTCCTGGCTTTCGTACGCTATCCAGGAGGTTCTGGAGCGGGAGCCCCAGGCCACCGCTCTGCTGGTGGTGAGCGATGGACAAGAGACCGGCGAAAGGACCGCCTCGGTACCGACCCGGGTGCCGATCTGGACCATCGCTGCCGGTCCCCAGCCCCCCCTTCAGGATGCTGCCATTGAAGAAGTGCTATTGCCCCCCTGGGTCAGTGAAGGTCAGCCTATCCAGCTCGAAGTGCGCGTGCGCCCCTCCGCCCTACCCAGTACCCTTACTCTCACCTGGACTGGCGGACGCCACCAGGTGCCTATCGCGCCTCAGCAAAACCGCGTGTCTCTATCCCTCCCAGCCTGGCCTAAGGGCTTGCATCGTTTTGTTCTTATGCTGTCGGCTGCGGGTGACCCCAACCCCTCCAACAACACCCGCGAAGAAGCCGTGTGGGTTCGCCCCACGCGCCCCCGTATTTACCTCTGGGCCGGGGAGATTACTGCCGATGTGGCCTTTTTGCGGCGAGTCTTGGAAAGGATAGGCCCCGTACAGGTGATTGCGGCGCGCAAGCCCACCGGCTACACCTACGCCCCCGACTCGATCAGCTGGAGGGAAAGCACCCTTCATGTGCTGTATAACTTTCCTGCCCGGGCTGAAGACCTTCCCTGGGCCCGCCGAATAGCCCAGGAAAACTTGTTTTTCTTCGTGGTAGCAGGGGCCACGCTCGAAATGGACACTCTTTTTTGGTCTATGGCGGGATGGCAAAAGCCGGGGCTACTGAGGGCTTATTCGATGCCTCGGGGACCCGTGATCTATCTGCGCCAAGAAGGCCTGCAACCTACCGTCCAGACCTTCGATATAGGGTGGGGACGGCCAGTGGCCTATCGCTACTTTCAAGGCAACCGCCTGGTGGCCGGGCTGATGGGCGAAGGCTGGTGGGCCTTGCGGGCTTTTCCTGACTTGACCCGACAGTGGGACTCCCTCGTGACGGCCCTCCTCGGGCAGGGGCTGGCTTTCCAAGAAGCCCGCTTGACCTTCTTCCCTGAACGAAACCGCGTCCTGCAAGGAGAAATTGTGCGCTGGCAGGGCTGGCTGCCCCCGGGTACGACCCTTCTCGTAGGCCACCAACCCGTTCCCCTCCAAGCTTCTTCCGAAGGCCTCTATGAAGCCTTCTGGCAAGCCGACTCCGTCGGTACTTTTCTTTACACCCTCTTACAAGGGGAGAAAGTCCTTTTCACGGGCCTCCTCACGGTAGAAGCACCAGCCCGCGAGCTGGCGCGACTCGGGCGAGACACCTTATACCTGCGTTATCTGGCGGCCCTCACCGCCGGCCAAGCCTACAACTGGGAAGATTGGCCTACCCTACCTACCCGACTTCGAGAGGCTTTCCCCGCTCGGCGCCTTGTATCTTCGCGGCGAGAAGTCCTCCCTTTCCACGAGTGGCAGGTATGGCTGGCGGTACTCCTTTCTCTCTTTTCCCTCGAGTGGCTATTGCGGCGGTATGTGGGCTTGTACTAAAGGGCTGCCGCTCAGAGCCGCCCTTGCCTGCCGTTGACCTTTCGGTGTGGCGGGCTGAAGTGGCGCTCCGATCTGGACTGCCTACCCCCTCAGACTCCCTTCGGTTTCGACGTTTCTTTTATGACTGCGTGTATGAAGGCGATACAACCGTCCCAGATAGTATTTACCATGAGGACGTACGCACCCTCGCTGAAGATAGCCTCTTCCGCTGGCTGATAGACACCGTACTGCGGGTCTACCCGCCCACTTACGACTTCACAAAAGGGCTTCGGCCCCTCTTCCAGCGATGGAAAGCCCTCTATCCCGAAGACTCCTTGCCCCAAGTGGTTACCTTCGTGACCGGATACGGCCCTGTAGGCGCCCTTACGCTCGAACAGGACCAGTGTAAGCTGTGCGAAAAACACCTCATGATAGGCCTGCATTATTTCATTTCGGACACCTTTGGGTTCTACCCGCCTGATCTACCGTATTTTATTCGTCGGCGTTTGACAGCCCCGCATATTCCCGTTTTTGTGGCGCTGCGGCTTATACGCAGCAAAATGCCTTCTTTATCTCCCCGCCACCTCCCTAAAATGGTCGATTACATGGTTTGGCACGGCATCCAACTCTATGCGTTAGAGAAACTTTTGCCTGAGCTGCCCGATACGCTGCGCTTATTCTACACCCAAGAACACTTAGACTGGCTAAGAGAAAACGCCCGCTATGCCTACAAAGAGCTTTTGCCCTATTTTCAGGAGAGCCGCTATTCGACCATTCAGCCGTTCATTGGGGAAGAGCCTTTTACCAAGCTATTTGGGCGGGAGTCACCTCCTCGTCTGGGGTGGTATTTTGGATGGCAAGCGGTGCGCCGATACGCCGAGAAACGCGCGGTGCCGCTGCGCACGCTCCTGGAGATCCCCCCTACTCAATACGCGCAAGTGTTTGCGAAGTCTGGCTACCGCCCCTGAAGTGGCCTAAAAAGCACTACTTTTGTTCCCATATGTCTTGGCAACAAGGGCAGGAAAGGGCCTGGGACCCTTACTTGAGTCTTTTGCGACGCACGTGGTACTGGATAGTAGGGGCAGGCCTACTCTGTGGAGGCGTAATGGCGATCTGGCAGTACTCTTTGCCGGACGAGTACCTCTGTGAGGTCGAGCTGGTGCCCCCCCACTTAGAAGAACTTACCAGCTCTAATCCCGCTGTCACTCCCGCCGGCAGTGAAGACTTAGAGAAATTCCTGAGCTTTTTGCAATCTCCTACCCTACAAGGCAGGTTGGTAGATTCTTTCAAGTTGGTAAAGCATTACCGGCTCGAAAAAATCCAAAATCCTAAAACAAGAACACGCAAACTAAACGCTCTGCTAAAAGATAGAATACACACTACTATCACTCGAAACTCAACCCTTCGCATAGAGGTATACGACGAAGACCCTAAAATGGCATACCAAATCGCCCGTTTCATGTTGGAGTCAGTCAAGAAAGCGGTAAACTTCTATCTAAGACGTGAAGAGTCTATCACAGAACTCAAGCAACAACTAAGTGAAATACAAGGACAGATTGCCCGATTGCAAGACACACTTTCTATTTTGCGGAGAAAATACAGAATAGTTATAGCCCCTGATGTGGAGTCAGGAACCTTTCAGGTTCCTTATACGCAGCTTTTGCGAGATCCGGAGGCCATGGCCCACTACGATGAGGTCCTTCAGAAAGAATTTATGCTCAAACGGCTCACCCAACTGCGCGTAGATGTTTTAGGAGGGATCTTGTGGCGAGAGCGCTTTCTCAACACCTACCCGGAAGTCGTATGGGTAATCGTCGAGCCCCATGTGCCGAACCTCCCCGAACGTCCTAAACGGCTCCGCTGGATAGCCCTGGCTACGCTGGTTGGTCTGGGAGGAGCCCTTTTCTTGATTCTGTATGCCCACCGCCTGGGCCTTCTGCATCCTTTCCCTACCCCTGAAGAACTACCTTACCAGACCTCGTAACGAAAAAAACCATAGGACGTGAACCGGTTTTTTATAGCCCACTTGCCTGCTTATATAAAAGTAATCCGCCAGTATGGTTGGCGTATTTTGCTGGTAAGTGTAGGGCTTTCGGGAGCATTCACGGTGTGGTGGCTCACTCGCCCCATAGAATATGAATGTGAGATTGAACTTGTGCCTCCGGATTTGAGTATGGCCTCCCCTCTCCTTCGGGAAGCGGCGTTGGTGCCGGGCACAGCCAGCGACCTGGAGCGCGTCTACAGCTACCTACATTCGCACTGGCTACGGCAAGCTCTTATAGACTCGTTCCATTTGTATAAGCGATTCGGGCTGGAGGACCTTCCCTCGCCTGCTCGCCGGGCCCGAAAAATGAAGCGCATCTTAGATCGGTTGGTAACTGTCCAGATTACCCGCAACTCTACCCTTCTCATTACCGTTCGGGATACTTCTGCCCAGCTCACCTATGACCTCTCCATTTTTCTGGTGCGGCAGGTCGAACGTTTTTGTAAGGGGATCATTCGCATGCAAGAAGCCTTAGACGAAACGCAAAATCAGCTCAAGGAACTCACCCAAGAAATCCGTGCCTTAGAAGCCCATTTATCCGAGCTTCGAGTCAAATACCGTATTTTCCCAGCTCAGGAGGAAAATGCCCGGTCTCTCTTAGGTAGCCCGGAAGCGCTCCGCTACTACGACCAGGTGCTCAGCGAAGAGACACGCCTGCGCCGCCTGCAAGAAGCGTACGCCCGACTCGTGGAAGAAAAACTCCGCCGTGAAGACCTTTTGCGCGTCTATCCTCAGAGTCTGTTCTTGATTCAGCCGCCTTATAAACCCCTTTACCCCGCAGGCCCAGAAAGGTGGGTGTTGATTCTCTTGTCTGCGCTGGGCAGCATAGGTCTTACGATTTTTCTGGTGCTATATGCCTATCATGTAGGGCTACTGCCCGAGAAGCGGTCTTCCGAGAAGCTGGCCGAACTGGTGCCGCCCCAGTGAGCCAAGAGGGCTAAAAGCGCCAGCTCGTAGCCCAGCCAGCCTAACCCTGTGATCACTCCTAAGCAGGCTCGCGCCGTGATGAGCCGCCGCCGAAAAGCTTCTCGCCGGTAAACTTGACTGACATGCACCTCGATACAGGGTCGCCCACATCCTAAAAGCGCATCGTAGAGGGCATAACTGGTGTGAGCCAGCGCACCAGGGTTTAGAATCAGCCCATCATACGCCTCCGTCTCCCAAACCCATTCCACCAGCTGGCCCTCCCAAGCGCTCTCCAGATAAATCAAGCTCACCCGATCCCGATAGCGACTTTGTAGACTCGCCCAGAAATCGGCCCAAGGTTGCGTTCCATACCATTGAGGCTGGCGCCCCTGCCCGATAAATCGTACATTCGGCCCATGGAGAATGCGCACGCGATACATCTGCCCAAAGATATTCTCCACACGTGGACCCAGTACTTGGCGATGGAAAAGGGTCTGGCCCCGGCCACCCTTGAAGCGTACCGCCACGATGTGAGCCCCCTGGTAGAAGCGCCCTTTTCCCTACCGGCCCTGCAAGATCGCCTCACCACCCTTAGCCAGGCCGCAGAATGGCAAAGCATCACCCTGGCTCGCAAACTCTCGGCTTTGCGCAGCTTTCTGCGGTTTCTCTACGAGCAGGGGTACCTGCCAGAGGATTGGTCCGCCTTCTGGGAAAGCCCCCGCTTCTGGCGGAAGGTGCCTACTTACCTCACCCCCGAAGAAGCAAACCACCTCATCGATGCTTACCCCCTCGACAAGCGCCATGGCCCCCGCAATCGCCTCCTCCTTGAACTGCTCTATAGCTGTGGCCTGCGCGTGAGCGAAGCCTGCCACCTCGAACTGACCGACGTCCTGCTCAACGAGGGTTTTTTGCGGGTGCGGGGCAAAGGGCAGAAAATGCGCTTTGTACCCTTTGGCCCTAAGCTCCAGCAGGCCCTTGAAGTCTACCTACCCTTGCGCGCTACCCACTACAAGCCCGCTGCTCAAGCCCAGCCCTACCTGCTTTTGAGCCAGAAAGGCGGTCCGCTGACCCGTATCCAAGCTTACACCGTCGTCCGAGAAGCCGCTAAACTGGCCGGCCTGGAGAGGCCTATTCATCCCCACGCTTTACGGCACAGTTACGCTACCCACCTGCTACTGGCCGGCATGGATATCGCTTACCTGCAACGCCTCTTAGGACACAGCGCCCTCACGACGACCCAGCACTATCTGCACTACTTGGCCTCAGACCTGGCCCAGATGGTGCAGCGGTACCACCCCCGCGCAAAAGCAGCCCTAAAATAAGCCCATACAACGCCCCCAGCACACCCAGTACTTTGATGCGATCCACCAGGACGCGTCCTAAATCACTTTGCCGGGCCCGATACGCTTCAAAAAGCCGGATTTTTTGAGTGACCAGCTCTTCTACTTTTTCAGGAGAAAGGCCTTGCCGTTTCAGATAAGCCCGCAGTAAAGCGCCATGCTTTGTGGGATAAGCATCATAAGCCGGCTTGAGGAAAGGCTCCATGAGCCGCTCGCCTATCGCTTTGAGAGGGGCGCTGGCGACCGCCACGCTCACCACCCACAGAAAGATACGCACGGGGTCCAAGTATCCCCACCGGCGCAGCCGCACCAGAAAAACCCCCGCCACCAATAGAAGCCATACCCCCCCAGCAAGCAAAAGAAACTGCCCCGCCAACACCTCATAAGCTAAGCCCAGTTTCCACGCCACACCATCTATCACCAACGCTCCCCCCACATGCAAAAGCGTAGCCCCCAGCCCAGCGCTTAGCCATCCCCTAAGCGGTAACAGAGGTGTCTCCATATCGAATGAGATATAAAAAAGCGTAGTTGATGATGTCTAAGAGATTATCCCGGATAGCGGGTGCCTGATGGGGAAGATCCTCATCCATCTGGCGGATACGCGCCAGCTTCATCAGGATAAACTCGATAAAAGCCAAAGGACGCATATGTCTCCAAGCCTCGCCGTAGTCTGCATTTTTGCGTTCCAGGAGGGCTTGCGCTTCTTGGTAGAGGGTAGCGAGGCCTTCTTCGATGTTGGTATGTTTGTAGCCGTGGGTCAAACGCAAAGCGGCTAAGGCGGCGTAGTTAGCTAAAGCCAGCCAATCATGAAGAGGAGATTCGCCTGTGGCAGGTGGCCCTCCTTGCTTAAGGAGGGTACGAATACGTTGAGCTTTGATATACAATAGGTCCACCAGCGAAGGAAAGGACAACTCAGCCCAGCTTTCCCCGTACTGGCTACGCTTAGCGCGGAAAACCGCCTCCGCTCGCCGAACCCAATCCCCATACGCCGGAGGAAGCACCACCACAAAAGTACGAGTCAAGAAGGCTCAGCCGGAGTTCGGAGGCGCCCCCAAATCGCGCTGGTTTGTGCCGCCTGCTCAATCAGATGGCGGGCCAGCTCAGGCCCTAAATAGCTATCAATAAGAGCATGGACGACATACAAGGCCGGCGTGAGGAGCAGGGCCATTGCGGCTTTATAGGTGTAGTTGAGCAGGGCAATGACCGTAACCTGCGCAAAACTCCAGCCTGCCCCCCAGTAGAAAGCAATGTAGAGCACCACAAAGCTGTCAATAAGTTGGGAGATCAGGGTAGAGCCGGTAGCCCGCACAGCCAGCCACCTTCCGCGCGTAAGGCGCCGCAGCGCGTGAAAGCTCACCACATCTACAAACTGCCCGAGCAAAAAGGCAGTGAGAGAACCGGCTACGATCCACAGACTCTGCCCAAAAATGGCCGTGAACGCTGCAGGCATATACACCTCATAGCCCTCAACTTGACGCCACACCCAGAAGTCCGCCGGCGGCAAGTGCATCGCAAGCCACACCATCAGAAAAGCATAGGCGATCACCCCCGCCCCCAGCCAGGATAGCCAACGTACAGCCCGCAGCCCAAAGTACTCATTCAAAATATCGGTGGCCACGAAGACCCAAGGCCAGAGCAGCACGCCCGCCGAGAGTGAAAAGGTCAACGGACCTTCGCCAAAAAGCTCAAACCCCACCGGCTTCTGCCCCAGTAAAGCTTCAAGCGAAAAGACTTTCACTCCAATAAACTCGGCTACCAGCGCATTGGTAAGAAAAAACGCGGCCAGAAAAACGAAGAGTCTGTGGACCTTACTATTCACCGATGGGGTAGAGTTTGCCTTCTTCGGCGAGGTACGTTTCGGGAAAAGTGGCTCGGGCTTCGTCTAAGAGGGGGCGCACGTCGCGGTAGCGCGTAGAAAAGTGGCCGATGAGAAGGCGCTGGACGCCGGCCTCCCGTGCCAGAAGGGCGGCCTCGTGCGCTGTCGCATGAAAGGTCTCTCGGGCGCGCTGGGCATGTTGGGTCAGGAAAGTCGCCTCGTGATAGAGCACGGTAACCCCAGAAACAAAATGCCGTAACCCCGGGTCGTAAAGTGTATCGCTACAGTAAGCGAAAGCCCTGGGAGGTGGAGGAGGCAGCGTCAGGTCTTCCCAGCGATACCGTTGCCCTTGGTAAAGAATCTCACCCTGAGTACGCAGTTGGGGGATGAGGGTCTCGGGCAGGCCCAACTCTTGCAAGCGGGCACGATTTAGGCGGCGGGGGCGTTCTTTCTCACGAAATACGTACCCGACGGCGGGCACGCCATGCCGCAGAGGAAAAGCTTCGATAAGAAGGTGAGAGGTCTCCCAGAGCACCAGGCGCTGCCCCGGAGGTAAAAGCAGCTCCCGGATGAAAAGCGGATATCGAAGCGCCGAAAAGGTGCCCTGGAGCTGCCCTTCGACGAAGCTACGCAGTCCTGCAGGCCCCCAGAGGTAGAGGGGCTTCTGGTGGCCTTGCATGTGCAAGGTCGTCAGGAGCCCCCCTACCCCCGCTACATGATCGGCATGCAGATGGGACACCAAAATGGCCTGGAGCCGGTGAAGCTTCAAGCCGTATCGCAAAGCCTGGTTCTGCGCCGCCTCCCCACAATCCACAAGGAAATGCAGGCCTTCGTATACGACCCAATGGGCGGAATGGTGCCGGCCGTGCAGCGGCATCGCGCTGCTACTGCCCAGCACCTGCACAGAAAACATGAGCCCAGCGCGCCCTTACTCTTCGTCTTCCTCCTCTTCCTCCTCCCAGTCTTCCTCTTCTTCCTCCCAGTCTTCTTCGTCCCAGTCCTCCTCCCAATCCTCTTCGTCCCAATCTTCCTCCTCCTCTTCCCAATCTTCGAGCTCTTCTTCGTCCCACTCCTCCTCTTCGAAGTCTTCTTCCTCTTCTTCTTCGACTTTTTTCTTCATGAGAAGGGAGGCTTGGTTTTGCAGGTACAAGAGGGCTTCATCTATCGACTGCATAAGCGTAAAAATTTCATTGAGGCGCGAGAGGGAAAAAACGGATTGCACTCCTGGGGTGGGGGCTACGAGGGCCAGCGGCCGACCTTGCCCTTCCAAGAGGCGCCGCAAAAGTAGCAAAGCGCTCAGAACTGCGCTGTCTAAACTTTGGACGGCGGAAAGGTCCACGATCACGGGCGCTTGGTGTTCATGGGCCAGCACCGTGAGGGCGGCTTTGAGTTCGGGCGCGTGAGAAGCATTCAAACGGGGCTCCAACAGGCGAAAGACCACCGCCTCCCCGTGCGGCTCGACCGCGTAGTTCATACGGTTTGTAGAAAGGGGTTCGTTTGCCGCTCGTGTCCAATGGTGGTATCTGGGCCATGCCCTGGCCATACAATCGTCTCGAGAGGCAGCTTTAGCACCTTTTCACGCAAACTGTGCATGAGCAAGGTATAATCGGCCAGGGGCAGTTGATAGTTGCCGATGCTGCCCCGAAAGAGGACATCCCCCGACAACAGCCACCCTTGGGCAGGCAGGTAAAAAGCCACATGGCCTGGAGAATGGCCTGGCACGAAAAGCACCCGGACTTCCGTACCACCCCAATCCAAAGAAGCGCCCGCTTCTATGTAGCCTGTCGGAGGAGGCCCTGGGGTGTAAGAAAGCCCCATGAGGGCCGCCCACTCGGAAGCGTGTTCGTAAACCACGGTTTCGGCCGCATGGAAAAACAACGGCACGCGATACGTGCTGGCCACCCACTCCACACCCAGAATGTGATCCAGGTGGGCATGGGTCAAGTAAATACCCCGCAGCTGCGCGCGCTCTTCTTCGAGGAGGGCGGCAAAAGCGGCTCGTTCCTGCGCCGTGTACAAGCCTGGATCAACGACCCAAGCCTCACCGGTCTGAGCCACAAGCAAGTAGGTGTTTTCCTGATAAGGGTTGACCGACAGCACGCGCAAGCGCATCACGAATAGTCGTAGAAGCCCTTTCCGGTTTTGCGCCCCAGGTAGCCCGCCTTGACCATCTTCACCAAAAGAGGGCAAGGGGCATAGCGCGGATCTCCAAACCCCTCGTGCAGCACCCGCAGAATCGCTAAGCACACATCCAACCCGATGAAGTCAGCCAGTTCAAGCGGTCCCATGGGATGGTTCATCCCGAGCTTCATGACGGTATCTATGGCTTCTCGGGTAGCTACGCCTTGATAGAGGGCATAAATGGCCTCGTTGATCATGGGCATTAGAATCCGGTTCGACACAAAGCCCGGGTAATCTTGAACGACCACAGGCTCTTTGCCCAGATCTCGGGCCCATTGGAGGGTCGCTTGGAGGGTTTCTGGGCTGGTCTGAAGCCCCTGGATCACTTCTACCAGGCGCATGACCGGCACGGGATTCATGAAGTGCATGCCAATAAACCGCTCGGGTCGCTCCACCTCAGCGGCTAAGGCCGTGATGGAAATCGAAGAGGTATTGGTCGCTAAGATAGCCGTAGGCGGTGCGTGGCGGCTCACTTCCCGCCAAACCTGGGTTTTGAGGGCCAAGTCTTCCGGCACCGCTTCCACCACCAGGGCCACATCCCGGACCGCCAAAGCCGCCTCCGCATAGAACACCAACCGTTCCAGCAAGGGTTCTTTGTCCTCAGGCGCTACAATGCCCTTCTTTATCTGACGATCGACATTCTGGGCGACCGTCTGGCGAGCTTTTTCCCGTCGGGTAGCGTCAGGCTCCACCCAGGCCACGGGATACCCAAACTGCGCAAACACATGGGCTATCCCCGTACCCATGGTGCCTGCCCCTAACACCGCAACTTTGGGCTTCATAACGCTAAAATTTCACGCTTTTCTCCACCAAGACTTTCGATTCAAACACGTCATACAACTGAAAGAGGTAAACACCTCTTAGAGTTCTCGGCAGGCGATATTGGAATTTTTGGTAAGGGGCAGGTTGGAAAGGCAAAGTGAAAATTTCTTCACCAAAGCGGTTATAACAGCGCAAGAGGTAATCACCGGCTTGAGGGAAGTACAAAGTGAGCAAGAAATCCCGCCGGTTCAGGAAGATTTCCAACGTAGGCGGTTCGGGCGGTTCACCCCAAGGCAAGCCGTCATACAACACGTGCTGCGGGGCCTGTGCGCCAAGTCCTCGCACCACCAAGCGTATCCGAGTGCCTGCAGGGCTTTCCTTCGAGCAGAGGCGCTTGGTTTGGGGAAGGGCCCACCGATCAATGAGGTGCCGGCTCACTTCACGCCATTCCTGTCCAGGTCGTTTCTCCAGCAATAGCAAGTACACGGGCCGGTCCACTTTCTTCACCTCTACGGCAAAGCACAAGGCGCCCTCTTCGTGCAGGGGCCCTTCCCACCTACACTCTAACCCCGGCAGGGAATCGGAAAGAACCAGGTATAAGAGGGAAGAAAGAAGCCTCATCATTGCCTTTTCTTGATCATTTCCATCAGTTCAATCGCCCGCTGAGGCTCAAAGATAAAGTAGTACAGCATAAACAGAACCATGACCGTCAAAATGGCTATCATGACGACCAGCGCGATTTGGACACGGCCCACCCTTTTGTCCATCACGGTTTGCTCTTCCACGATGCGCTGGTAGTTATGTACAATAGCTTTTTGGGTTTTTTTGGCTTCCTCTTCTTTTTGTTTGAGGAGCTGAGTTTGGCGCTCGAGCTCCGCGTTCATTTCGTCCAGCCGACGTTGATTGCGGTCTGCGATGCGGGTTAGGGTTCGCGCTTCGCCGAGGAGTTTTTCGTACTCTTCCACCATTTTTTTGTACTCATTTTGCCAATCGGCTTCACTGAGGTCGACGCGCGCCAGGGTCAAGCGGGCTTGTTGTATCAGCTGGGCTTCCTCGGCAAAGAGGTCACGACGGCTACTGGTACTCATACCTCACAAAGGTAGGCGCTGGTACGGATATACCCTTCATTCGAGCCCTCGGAGTTTCTTGACCAGGTTTATCATCTTGTCGGTGTCCACAAAAAGGTAGTAGAACATGAACGCCACGATAACGAGGAGCGCAGCAAAAAGCACAATGAGCATCATACGGGTACGCTCCATTCGATCATACAAGACGTTTCGTTCCTCGGCTTTTTTATGTACTTCTTTTTGCTGGACTTGGATTTGTTTTTCGAGACCTTCCACTTCGGAGGCGAGCGCTTTTCGCTGCAGTTCAAGCTGAGCACGAGCCTTTTCAAGTTTACTTTCCAACTGGGTAGCTTGATGAGTCAAAACTTGGACGACCTTGAGCAGGTTTTCGTAGTTCTCGACGAGCTTCTCATAAGCCTCACGCCAGGCCTGTACAGAGAGGCCGCCTTGTTCGGCGCGAGTACGGGCCTCTTCGAGGAAAGCCGTCTCCTCAGGAAAGTATTGGTCTTTCATACCGGAACCAGTTCGAAGGGTACATCGAGGAGGGCCTGGTAGTCTTGACCGGTTTCGGCCATGTCTTCGTCGTCGGCGTCGTAGTGCCACCGAATGGCCACCTTATGCCCAGCCTTGTGCATGCGCTCCAGCTTGCGAAAAATATCCAAGAGGCACTTCGACGAGCTGGTGTTGAAGTACTCCAGGTGAAACTTGAAGATGGTCTCCGGTAAAGGAGACTTGCTGTACTCTTCTATCCAGTCCAGCACCTTTCGATAAAAACCAATGGCGTCTTCTGGAATGCTACGCCCGGTAATCTCGAAAATACCCAAGTCGGCATTCAAGATAACCTTGGGAGTCTTGGAGGTGGGTTCGATCACTAAGTTTCGCATGGGCGGGGCAAATTTACCTACTTCTCAGGGATGCGAGAGACACGCGCTTCGAGACTGAAAAAAGAGTACTTGTCATTGACGGGATGGAAGTCATAGCCTAACTTCTGCCCCGATTTGCGGGCAATATCGATGATTCCCAGCCCCGCTGTGCCTTTTTCTGAAAAGCCCGAACCGGTGAGTACCTCCTGGTACAGCTGCTTGAGCTCTTCTTTGGTGGCGCGGTTGATGCGATCCAAGCGCGCCTTGAGCTCGGGAATCCGATCGTTCAAAATATGGTTGCCGGTAATGATATAGTAGTCCTTTTCCTCCCGTCCTATCATCAAAAGGGCCGTTTTGTCTTTGACGGGGTTATTCGGGTCTGTCGGCGGCAAAGCATCTAAATGGTGGTACACGTTTTGCAGACATTCCACCATCACATTGAAGACCCGCTTTTTCACCTTTCGGTCCTCCCCCTCACCCTCCAGCTTATTTTCTATCATCTGCAATATCGAAGAGACTAAGTCAGCCGTCACCTCGCCTTGATAGACGAAGATAATGTTATTCAGCTGCATGTTCTTATAGTAGCTATAAGTCATGCTCATAAGCGCTAAGATTGGACTTTTACGGAGAGTTCGATAGGAAGGTTGAGGAGTGCTTGATAATCTTGTCCGGTCTCTTCCATGTCTTCATCGTCCTCGTCGTAGTACCAGGTGACACGCACCTCATGGCCGGCTGCATGAATAGCTTCAAGCCGCTTGAGGATCTCCAAGATGTTTTTGGAAGAGCTGGTGTTGAAATACTCCAGGTCAAAGCGTACGTGGGTCAACGGTAAAGGCTGTTGGGCGTATTTGTCAAGCCACTCAAAAATAGGGGTGTAAAAACCCACCGAATCTTCGGGAATGCTTCGGCCGGAGAACTCAAAAATGCCATTCTCCGGATCCAGGATCACACGGGGTGTTTTGTGGGTAGACTCTATGCGCAAGGCTTCCATAGGCTATCTATTTTTTTTGCAGTCTGGCTTCGAGAGAAAAGAAAGTATCGTTATCGTTGAGGAACTCAAAGTTGTAGTTGAGCAGGTCATGGGACTTTCTGGCCAGGTCCAGGATACTGATGGCGGGCACGCCACCTACCAAGGAGAGGTTGCGGGGGTCGTCTTTTTCGAGGAGGCGCTGGTACGCTTCTCGGAGCGCTTCGGGAGAGAGGGTGTTGACCCAGTCCAAAAAGGTTTTGACCTGGTGGACGGCCGAGCTAGCGATTCGCCGGCCAATCGCGACCGTATACAAGTAAGGCAGTTGCCGCACCAAGAGCACCGCATGGCCCCTTTCCACGTCCTCCCCTAAGCTAAAAGACTCCACCATGATATTGAATAACTTTTTGCTAACGCGGCGATCTTCTCCTGTATCATCGAGCCTATTTTCCACCAAGCTCAAAATATCCACCACCAAGTCGGGCGTAATAGGACCATGATACAGGAAAACAATACTATTGTCGAGGAGATTTCGGTAGAGGGGGTAGGCGTAAGTGAGAGCCGACTCATGCAAGAGGCTGGACTGTAAAGCATCCATAACCAGGGCAAAGATAGGAAAACTTCACAAACGCAGGCCCAAGACCGTGATGTCATCGGTGGGCGGGGTATCCCCCATCCAGGTGCGCAGCTCTTCGATGAGCCGCTCTCGCTGCTGCGCCATGGGCAAGGAGGCCCAAAGGGCCAGTTGCTGGCGAAAGCGACGATGGGTATACCGTTTGCCGCCTTCTCCAAACTGGTCAAGGTAACCATCGGTGTAGAGGTACAATAGATCACCGGGCCGGTAGGAAAAGGTATGGGTGGTAAAAGTTTTCACCTCTTCGAGCCAAGAGGCCCCGCCCAAACCGGCCGGGGCACCAGGTACAAGCAGCCAGCGCCCCTCTTGCTGCAGGAGAAGGGGCCGATGGGCCCCCGCAAACCGCACAATCTGCCGGGTCCGGTCTATCACACACAAAGCTACATCCATGCCATCTTGGACGTTTTCCTGGCCCGCCAATAGCTCCCGCAGCCGCCCATCCATGTCGTACAAAATCGCCGCCGGATCGGTGAGCTTACGTTCGCGCACCGCCCCTTCTAAAAGCGTATAGCCCAAAAAAGTCATAAAAGCCCCTGGCACTCCATGGCCTGTACAGTCCACCACCGCCACCACGATCTGGCCTTCGCATTCGCCGTACCAGTAAAAGTCCCCGCCCACCACATCCCGCAGCCAATGTAAGACAAAACTATCGGGAAAAAGGACGCGCAGCCCTTCTTCGCCGGGGATGAGCGCCGCTTGAATGCGCCGAGCATACGTGATACTCTCCATGATGTCGCGATTGCGCTCTTCCAGCTCTTTCTTTTGTCGCTCCAGTTCCATGCGCGCCTGCTCTAAACGAAGGTTTTGCTGGTGCAGCTGCTGCTGAACCTGCCTCAGCTCCGTAATGTCCTGAAGTAGCACCACAAGCGTCTCGACTTGACCTTCCAGGCTAACCTCTGGAATGCCCCGCACTATCATTCGGCGAGTCCCATATATCGAAGGAAAATCTATCTCCGCAGAAGTAACTTGCATACTTTCAAAAACTTCTTGGATAAAGCCCTCCCAAAATCGCACCTCCTCAAGTGAAAAACCGACCGAATAGATGGTGTTTCGGATGTAATGGGCAGGAGAATAGCCAGTATACCGTTCGATGGTGGGGTTGGCGTACAGAAAAGTGCCTGCCCGATCCAGCCGGAAAATGATATCCGTAGAGTTTTCTACAAGCGACTGAAACTTGAGGCGAGTGCGATACTGCTTTTCGTACTCTACCTGCGTCGAAACATCCCGAAGCACAACCAAAATCGCTTGCAAGGCAGGGTCTTGCAGATAGTTGCATGCTTGGGCTTCGAGCCAGACAGTATGACCTTGCTTATGTAGGTAGCGAAAACGCAGGACGAACGTTTCACGAGGTGAACGCAAAAGTTGGGCAAAGAAAGCGCGCACTTCTTGAATGTCTGCTTTATCTATGTATCGAAAGAAAACTTCCAGTTCATGGGGGAGGTAGCCTAAAAGCGTCGTCACGCTGGGGCTAAAGTAACGGGGCCGCCCCACTGCATCGAAAAAGAGGACGGCTTCGGTGAGGTGAGAGACGACCAACTGCCAGCGGAGCTCTTCTAAGGCCGTGCGTTTTTCGGCCTGCTGCAGGAGGGCTTGCTTTTCGGCCAGGGTGTGGGTGAGTAGCCGCCGTTCGTCTTGTAATGCGGCTATTTGCTGGGCCAAAGCCTGGATTTCGGTGTTTTTTTGAGCGAGTTCTGCCTGGAGGCGCTGCAGCTGCTCCTGGTAGGGCGCTTCTTTCTGGGCCTCTTCGACCAGTAGCACCCCTACGGCGAAAACCGCCGACAAAACCTGCGCCGCTTCTTGCTGGGCCGGTTCCCATTCCGAGAAGCTGGCCATGTCCCATACACCATGGATGCTCTGGCCAGCGATAAGAGGTAAAACCGCCACCGCTTGGGGCTTGACGCGACCCAGCCCAGAAAGGGCCTCCACATATCCCTTGGGCAGTTCCGTCAACCATAAAGGCTGTCCTTCGCGAGCGGCCTGACCTATCCACCCTTCGCCTATCTGGAAGAGAGCAGGGGCTTCCGTCGGATAGGCATAGTGGTAGATGCGTCGCAGGTGGTTGCCTTCGAGGCGATAATAGGCCCCCATGGCGGCTCCTATCCCTTGCAGGAAAACCGGGCCGGCACGTTCGAGGTAGCGCACTACGTCGGTTTCGCGCTGCGCCAGGCGCAAAAGCTCCGTTCCCTTCTGCCAGATCGCATGCCAGAATGTGTGGCGCTCTTTGTGCCAAGTCAACTGCGCCAGCACCTGAGCAAAAGCCTCTTGGAGGACTGGAGGCCATTCGGTGCTTTGAGGCGGCAGGCTATTGCGAGCTCCTCGTCCTATCTCCTGCCAAACCGCAAGCACCTCCTGAAACAGGAGGAAGGCTCGAACGGGCTCTTCGGCTTCTTGGAAGGGAATGGGCAAAGGACCGGAAGGCAGCCGGCCTTCCCAGAGAAGGCCGCGCCACGCTTCCTGTATGCCCAAAAGTCCCCGTCCAATGCGCCGCCACCACCACAGGCCGATAGCGACCGCCAGCCCCAGAAGCCCTACCAACGCGCCATAAGCCCACAACACCAGCGCTTGATCCCAGGTAGCCCAAGCTTGGGTGCCCCCTACCAGGGCCGCATCCCTTTGCGTAATCACCCACAGGCCCATCAGCACGATCGTCCCCATGCCCCCCACCATCAGCGCAATACCCGCCCCCAGAATCTCGGCTATAGTCCAGCGACCCATGGCTAAGGAAGCCCCTTCACTTTTTGCGCTGGTATCGTACAAAGGTCTCGGCTCGAGCCAGCGTCCGTGCCGCCAGGAGAGACCGAACCTTCTCCCAGGTGATCGGAGGCCGCACGTTCAGCGGTTCAGACAACGCGTACACTTCCGCCACATACCGGTGCGCCGGGTCTCGAACCGGCGGACAAGGCCCCCCATAGCCTACCTTCCCAAAGTCGTTGTAGCCCACCAGGCCGTCTTCCTGATTAGGCCCCAGCTGGGTACCTTTTACATTGCAGACAAGCCAGTGGATAAAGGTATCCTGCGGCGCATCGGGGTCGTACAAGCGCACGACAAAAGCGCGCGTAGAGGACGGCGCGCCCCCCCACTGGATAGAAAGGGGCACATTCGCTCCGTCGCAGGTATGCTGAGGCGGTAACCAAGCCCCGCGCTCATAGCCCTCTATACGAACCCACATCTGCGCCAAGAGGGGCCCTATCCCTACGCAAGCCCATAAGCCCTTCATCTTCACAAAGATAAGGCTTCGAGGCATACTTGCACCAGCTCCTGCGCTTTGCACAAGCGGGCAGGGGTAAAAAGTTCCAAGGCGGCTCGAGGCATGGTAGGCACTTCGGCATCAGCGGGGTCCTGCACCGCCGTGAAATAACCTGCTTGATGGAAAAGATAAAGCCCCCAGGCGCCGTCTCGGTTGGCACCAGAGAGGAGGACAGCGCCCGCCCGCGGCCACCGAGCCTCTACCACAGACTCTAACAGCACATCAATACTTGGACGCGAAAAATGCACCGGCTCATCCACCGAAAGGCTGAAGTACCCGGCCCGCTCTATTAGGAGGTGGTAATCCGCCGGCGCCAAATACACTTTGCCGCTTTCGATAGGGTCTTTGTCTTGGGGTTCGACCACCGTCCAGTGGGGCATCCGAACAAAAGCCTCGACCATCGGCACACGGGGTTTCCGCATGCGGTGAAGGCACAACACAATCGCCACATCCGGCCGGTAGGGCATCTCCTGCACAAACTGGCGCGCAGGCGTAAAACTCCCCGCCGACCCCGCCACTATCCACAAAAAAGGCGGTTCCCTCATATGGAGCGGCGCCGGTAGAGTCGTTCAAGCTCGTTTACGGGGGCCAGGCGTTTAGCCGCGGCGCACCAGAATAGCGACTCCTTCGTGCCTATCATCAGAATGCCGCCCGGCATGAGGCTATCCACAAGCTGACTCACCACCCGATCCTGCAAAGCCGGCGTGAAATAAATAAGCAAGTTTCGGCATACCACAATTTCAAAGTTAGCAAAAGGCGCCTCAGAAACAATATTATGCTTCAGGAATCGAACCCGTTCCAGCAGCGCTGGATCAAATACCATATCACTGCCTTCCTCCCGCACATAGCGTTCCCAAGGAACCCCCGGCAAGACGGCGGCGAAGTTTTGCTGGTAGAGGTTTTTCAGGCGGAGGGGGTAGCGAGCGCGCTGGGCCTGCGCAAGGGAATGGGTGTCTATGTCGGTGGCGTAGAGGTGAGCGCGTTCGTAGAGGCCGGTTTCTTTGAGGAGGATAGCCATGGAGAGCACTTCTTCACCGGTCGAAGCCCCCACATGCCATACCCGCAGGTGCGGGGCCTGGGCAAAAAGCGGTAGCACCTGCGACCGAAAAGCTACCCAGGCCGAAGGGTCCCGAAACAACTCGGTGGTAGAAACGGTAATCTCGCTGATAAGTCGCTCGCCGTACTCCGGCTGAGCCAAAAGACGCTGGTTGAGGGCCTGCAGTTCTTTCAGGCCATAGCGTTTCAGCACAGTGCCCAGCCTACGCTTGAGCGAAGCGGGCGCATACTCCCGGAAATCATACCCAAACTGAAGCATGATCTGGAAGAACCGCTCGAGGTCTCTGTCGGCGATCTCAGGCAACGCTTCGGGCAGCACCAGGCTAAGTTAGCTCAGACGGCCCTTCCTCGACGCAGGCGCAGGACTGTAACCTCCGGCCATATCCCTAATCGGGCCGGTACGCCGACGTACCCCAGACCTCGGTTGACATACAGCCACTGCTCCCCTACCTGGTACAGGCCCGCCCAATATCTGTAAAGCCACTGTGCAGGGCTAAAGCGCCACCGCCCCCACTCCACCCCCATCTGTAGGCCATGCGTATGGCCACTTAGCGTGAGCGAGATGGGATAGCGCCCCTGCACCTGCGCTTCCCAGTGGGTGGGATCGTGGGAAAGCAAAACCTTCGGGCCAGCTGGCGGTGCCGCCTTCCAAGCCCGTTCTAAATCTCCGTACCGCTGAAAGCGCCGCCAAGCGCTCCAGTTGCCCACGCCTATCAGAGTAAAAGGTTCTCCCGCTTGGTAAAGGGTATAGGCCGTGTCTTCGAGGAGGTGGAAGCCGGTTTGAGCGATGAGCTTGCGCAGATAGGCCAGGTGGGCGGCTTTCTCTGTGGGGTCTTTCCACCGCGCATAATCCCCGTAATCGTGGTTGCCAAAGACGGCCCATTTACCGAGAGGCGCCGAAAGTCGCGCCAAATCGGCGACAAACGGTTCCAACTCTTCGGCATAGACGTTTATCCAATCGCCGGTGAAGACGCACAAGTCAGGACTGGCTTTGTGGATAGCGTCCCACACAGGCTGGAGCACCGCTGGCTCTATAAAACTGCCGCTGTGCAGGTCAGAAAACTGCAGGATCGAGACGCCATCCCAGGCTGGTGGGAGATCGGGTAAAGGGACTTCGACCTTCTCCAGGCGGAAGCGATATCGCCCAATCCAAAAGCCGTAGCCCAGCCCTATGGCGGGGAGGCTGGCCACCGCAAGCCCCATGCCCTGCAAAAAAGCCCGGCGAGAGGGCGAGAAGTCTTCCCGCTTTGGTTGTGGACGGCCCACGAGGAATCCCCATAAGCCACCTAAGAGTTTCCCGAGTAGGAGCGCCAGCCACACCAAAAACAGCCCCCCACCAACCCGTTGTATAGCGAGATAGAAGGCGTGACCGCCGGGACGAGTCTGCCAGAAGTAGCCCACCGCAAAAAGGCCCATGCCCCCCAGCAAAATCGCTACGGTGCTCCAACCTACCCACCGGCGCCATACCCCCAACCTCCGCAGCCCATAGTAGCCCACGACCTCAGCCACCACCGCCACCCCTATCAGGAAAACCCACCGCCAAAGCCGATCGCTGTACATACCTCACCCAAGACGACGCAAGAGGTCTTCCCGCAGCATCTCATACTCCAGCAGCGAAAGCTTGCCTTCTTGATACTTTTCGTGGAGCAAGTCTATGGTGCGCAGCACTTCGTCGCGCAGTTCCAACCACTGCACACTGGCCAAGTTGAGGTTAGCTCGGCGCTCGATGACGCGTTCGATCATGTCATCCTTGGGGGCGTGCACGATCAGGTCGAAAACCCGTTCCATCAGTTCGGCGGCCAGCTCCGAGCCTAACTTCATGCGATGTGGTAGGGCGCGACCTACCTGGTTCACCTGGAGGATGAGATAGCCTCCTTGTCGCTGTACCCCCCGAATGTCCTCCAACGGGAAATAAGCTTCCTTGTCATAGACGTGTGTATCGGTGAAAAGCACCTCATAGCTGCGCAAAAAACCTGCCTGATAATAAAAAGCCACCACATCTGCCGGAGAGGTCACATGAAGGAATCGGACCAAAGTACGGCCCAGCAGCGAACTGGGCAGCTTAGGGTGGCGGTAAAAGCCCAAGGTGGGATTTTCGGGAAACTTCCGCAAAAGCAGGACCCGGTAGCTGCGCATCTTCAGCAAAGCTACGAGGGGTTAGCCAGACGAACAACCAGGCCATCATAAGCCAGCCGAATAGGCGGAGGGAGCTCTTTTTCCACCTCGGCATGACGCCCCAAAAGGTGACTGATGTGAGTGAAGTAAGCCTGGCGAGGACGCACTTTCTGCACCACTTCGATAGCCGCTTCGAGGTGAAAGTGCGAAATGTGGGGCTCTCTACGGAGGGCGTTCAAAACAAGGACCTCCGCTTCATACAAGTAAGGCCACGACTCCTCCGGAATCGCGCTGGCATCGGTGATGTAGACCAACCCCCCAATCCGAAAGCCCAGCACCGCAAGCTTGTAGTGCCACACAAGGAAAGGTTTGACCTCCACACCCTGCAGCGAAAACGGGGCGTAAGGCTCGATTTCCCACAGCGAAAACTGAGGCAGACCCGGATAAGGCGGCCCATCAAAAGCGTACGCGTACTCCCGTCGAATCTGCCCTAAAGTCTGACTATCCCCATAAAGAGGAATGCGCTTGCCCTGGAGGTAGTTGAAGGGGCGCACATCATCCAGGCCCGCGGTATGATCTTTATGCGCATGCGTGAAAAGAACCGCATCGAGCGTAGGCAGTCGAGCCGTCAGGAGCTGGGCGCGCAGGTCCGGGCCGGTGTCAATGATCCAAACGCGCCCTTGGATTAGGAGGGCCGCTGACGTGCGCCATCGCTTGTCGCGAGGATCAGGCGAACGGCAAACAGCACAAGCGCACCCTACAACCGGAACCCCCTGCGAAGTCCCTGTGCCTAAAAAGACGAGCTTCAAAGGGCCAACCGTTGGATGAGCTGGTCCTCTTCAGGGGTGAGGCTGAGTTGGGGGCGCAGCTGGTCGGCGATGGTGGCCAAAGCCCGAGCCCGCCCCAGCGGGGGGTACATCGCATTGATGACAACCAGCTTTTCCTCGTAGAGGCGGCAAGCCCCTCCTCGGAAAGGCCCTTTCAGGTAACGGAGGGTGTAGCCATGACGTCGGAAAAGCGCTTCGAGTTGTGCCAGAGCCTGAGCTACGCGCGGCGTCGAAGGCACCTGACAAAGGTACATAGCTACGAAGATAGCCAGCGGATCACCTCAGCTTTTTGGGCGGGCTCGAGGGGCGCCGGCGCCCCCAGCATAAGGTCTGCCCCACTGGCCGTTTTGGGAAAGGCGATCACATCCCGCAAACTGTGCCCGCCAGCCATGAGCATCACCCACCGGTCCAACCCAAACGCACACCCCCCATGAGGCGGCGCCCCATAACTGAGCGCCTGCAATAGAAACCCAAACTTCTCCTCCATCTCCGTCTCTCCCAAGCCTAAGAGGTGAAAGATTTGCCGCTGCAGCTGTGGGGTATGGCACCGCAAACTGCCACTTAGGATTTCGTAGCCGTTGATGACGAGGTCATAGGCCAAACCTCGCACCCTGAGCGGGTCTGTTTCAAGTCGCTCCAAGTCTTCGGGGTGAGGATGCACAAAAGGATGATGAGCGGGAGCCAGGCGGCCTTCCACCTCCTCAAAGAGGGGGAAGTCGGTCACCCAAAGCACCGCCCATTCCCGTTCAGGGCGGAGGTTTAGATCGCGGATTACCGCAGAGCGGAGCGCTCCGAGGCCAGGCGAAGGGCCTTTCTCTAAAGCTACCCAAAGGCCTAACCCTTCCCCCTGGAGGGAAAGCGCCTCTACAGAAAGAAACTTGGACAAGGAGGTGGAGATCTGTTGGGCAGTCTTTTGCACAAAGGCCACGGAAGGGATGCCGGCTTCTTGGGCGAGGGTACGCCACGTATCTTGTAGCTTGCGCGAAGCCTGGACGTGGGGTACCCACATCCAAAAGACATGCCGCCCCTTCCAGAAGGGAACAGGCTGTTGTTGAGCCCAGGGGGTCACGTCCTCCCACTTCAGCGAGTAACGCAGGTCAGGCTTGTCGGAGCCGTACTGCGCCAGGGCTTCGGCATAAGAAAGCCGCTGCACCGGCCCCACTTCCACCCCCAGCACTTCTCGAAAAGCCACCTGTACCAGATCCGTGAAAAGCTCGAGGATCTCCTCCTGCGTCACAAAACTCAGCTCACAGTCCAACTGCGTAAACTCGGCCTGACGGTCGCCTCGATAGTCCTCATCCCGGAAGCAGCGCGCCACCTGAAAGTACCGGTCGTAGCCGGCAATCATGAGAAGCTGTTTGAGAAGCTGGGGCGATTGGGGTAAAGCGTAGAAAGAGCCGGGCTTGAGGCGAGCAGGCACCAGAAAGTCGCGAGCCCCCTCCGGTGTCGAACGAATGAGCATGGGGGTCTCTATCTCCAAGAAGCCCCGCTTTGCCAAGTACTCCCGCAAGACGGCTAAGAGGCGGGCACGCAGCATCAGGCGGGCTTGCATGACAGGTCGGCGCAAGTCCAAGTAGCGATATTGGAGGCGCAGCTCTTCCAGGCCGTCGGTCTCGTCTTCGATGAGGAAGGGCGGCGTCAGCGAGGGATTCAGCACCGTGAGAGTTTCTACTTCGAGTTCGACCTGGCCAGTGGGGAGGTTGGGATTGGGGCTTTCCCGCAAGCGCAGGGTACCTTCCGCCTGAATGACCCATTCGCGGCCGAGTTTGCGCAAGGTAGCGTAGAGGGGACTCTCGGCCCGCGCATATAGCTGCAAGATGCCGGTACGGTCTCGTACGTCAGCAAAGACAAAGTGTCCCAGGTCACGTACGCGGCGCACCCAGCCAGCCACGCGTATACGCTGGCCTACATGATGGGGACGCAGCTCCCCACAGCCGTGCGTGCGATAAGAAGTGGCTTCCACCGGCACAAAAGTAAAAGCCCCTTAGCGCGCGTAGGGGTCCGGCGTGAAAGAGGCCCGAATGAAATCCCGTTGCAACTGCGCAATCGCCAAAAGCGGGATCTTAGCGGGACACTCTACGGCACAAGCCCCGGTATTGCTACAGTGACCAAACCCCTCCAAGTCCATTTGGACGACCATTTTTTGCACGCGCTGACGCCGTTCTGGCTGCCCCTGCGGCAAAAGGGCCAAGTGAGCCACCTTGGCGGCCGTAAAGAGTATCGCAGAAGCGTTCTTACAAGCGGCTACACAGGCCCCACAGCCAATGCAGGTGGCGTAATCGAAAGCCCGATCGGCCACCGGCTTCGGGATGGGGATAGCGTTCGCGTCGGGTGCACTTCCCGCATTCACCGAAATGTAGCCGCCCGCCTGGATGATCCGATCCAGCGCAGAGCGGTCCACCACCAGATCGCGGATGACCGGAAAGGGTTTGGCTCGAAAAGGCTCGATGGTAATCGTTTCCCCATCCCGGAAGTGCCGCATGTAGAGCCGACACGTGGTAATGTTGGGTAAGGGGCCATGAGCCCGGCCGTTGATGAAAAACCCGCAGGAACCGCATATCCCCTCTCGACAATCGTGATCGAAGGCCACCGGCTCCTTCCCTTCTCGGATGAGGCGCTCATTGAGCACATCCAGCATCTCGAGGAAAGAAGAGTCGGGCGAAATCCCGTCCACTTCGTAGGTCTCAAAGTGCCCCGGATCGTGGGCATTTTTCTGTCGCCAAATCCGCAGTGTGAAACGCATACTCTGAGTTATTTGTAGCTTCGCACGGTAGGTTTGACAAACTCGAAGTGGAGAGGTTCCTTGTGCAGGATGGGGGGTTCGTTTTCCCCGGCCCACTCCCAAGCGGCCACATAGGCATATTCCTCGTCGCGGCGCAGGGCTTCCCCTTCAGGCGTTTGATACTCTTCCCGCAGGTGGCAGCCGCACGATTCCTCTCGGTGATAGGCGTCTACTATCATGAGCTCTCCCAGCTCAAGGAAGTCCGCTACACGCAGGGCCTTCTCGAGATTTTGATTGAACTCTGATCCGGAACCGGGCACACGGACTTCCCGCCAGAAGCGTTCCCGCAGCTCCCGCACTTGCTGGAGGGCCTGCGTGAGCCCTTCAGCGTTTCGAGCCAGCCCACAGTGATCCCAGAGTATTTTCCCGAGCTCTCGATGAAACTCATCTACAGAATGCGTGCCCTTGGTGGAGAGTACGCGTTCAATGCGCTGCCGGGTTTCTCGTTCGGCATCAGCAAAGGCCGCTGTATCTGTCGAGAGCTTCACAAATAGCTGCGTCGCCAGGTAATCCCCAATAGTATAAGGCAGGATAAAGTACCCATCCGCCAGCCCCTGCATAAGAGCGCTGGCCCCAAGGCGATTGGCCCCGTGATCAGAAAAGTTCGCTTCGCCGATGGCATACAACCCCTCGATACTGGTCATGAGGTTGTAGTCTACCCACAGCCCGCCCATGGTATAATGCACCGCCGGATAAATGCGCATAGGGGTTTCCCAGGGGCTTTCGCCGGTGATTTCTTCGTACATTTCGAAGAGGTTCCCATAGCGCTGGTAGATCACTTCTCGGCCCAGCCGTTTGATTGCATCGGAGAAGTCCAGGTACACCGCTCGACCGGTAGGCCCCACCCCATAGCCCATGTCACAGACCCGTTTGGCGGCGCGAGAGGCGATATCCCGTGGCACCAGATTGCCAAAGGAGGGATACCACTCCTCAAGGTAATACCACCGTTCGGATTCTGGGATGTCTTGGGGGCGGCGCTTGTCGCCCGGGGTACGGGGCACCCATACGCGGCCATCGTTGCGCAGGCTTTCGCTCATGAGGGTGAGCTTGGACTGGTACTCCCCAGACTGCGGTATACAGGTGGGGTGAATCTGCACAAAACACGGATTGCCAAAATAGGCGCCCCGCTTATGTGCCCGCCAGATGGCGGTAGCGTTTGAAAGTTTGGCGTTGGTAGAGAGGTAGTAGGCATTGCCATAGCCGCCGGTGGCCAGCACTACGGCATGCGCAGCGACTCGATGGAGTTCACCCGTGATGAGGTTGCGTACAATGATGCCGCGGGCGCGGCCGTCTTCAACCACCACATCGAGCACATCGTGGTTGTAGTACACTTGGACGTTGCCTAAGGCGACTTGCCGCTGAAGGGCCGCATACGCCCCTAAAAGGAGCTGTTGGCCCGTTTGACCGCGGGCATAGAACGTACGCATGAGCTGGGCCCCCCCAAAAGAACGCGTATCCAAATACCCCCCATACTCCCGCGCAAACGGAATCCCCTGCGCAACACAGTGGTCGATGATTTTGACGCTCACTTCGGCTAAGCGATACACGTTGGACTCGCGGGCCCGGAAGTCTCCCCCCTTGATGGTGTCGTAGAAAAGGCGCCATACGCTATCGCCGTCATTGCGGTAGTTTTTAGCGGCGTTGATACCACCCTGGGCAGCGATGCTATGAGCCCGCCGTGGAGAGTTATGATAAACAAAGACTTTGACTTGGTAGCCCAACTCGCCCAAGGTAGCGGCGGCCGAGGCCCCCGCCAACCCAGCCCCCACTACAATCACTTCAAGCTTGCGTTTATTGTGGGGGGCTACCAGTTTCAAGTTGTCTTTGTGCCGAGTCCAACGTTTCTCCAAGTCGCCCGAAGGGCAACGGTTTTCCAAGATAGGCGCCCCCTCTCGCCATGTGATAGGCGACGTTTTGACCGGCAAGGCAGGCGTGGCGATCTCACTCATAGCTCTACAAGGTTAGAAGGTTCGAATCCAGAAGTACAACGGAATGATGGCAAACCCCAACGGCACAAGGAACGCAAAAGCAGCCCCCGCCAGCTTGATAAGCCGTTCGATGCGGCGATTCAGTACCAGCCCCAGCGTTTGGAAGCTGCTGTAAAAACCGTGCGCCAGGTGAAAAGCCAAAAGCACACTGCTGACCACATAAAACAGCGTATAGTAGGGATTTTCAAAGGCCAGCCTGCATGAGTCGTACATCGTGAGGGAAGTGCCGAGAAACCGATGTTCTATAAAGAAATGCCGCAAATGCACCACCAGAAAAAGCAGAATCACCAACGCGCTAATCCGCATGGTGCGAGCAAAGAGGGTGGTATTGGCGTGGGCGGCATGGCGGGCGTAGCCAATAGGACGACTTTTTCTTTCCCGTAGGATGAAGTACAAGCCCTGGTATATATGCAGCACAAAACCCACAAAAAGAAGGATCTCCAGCACCCGAATAAACGGATTGGTGCTCATGAACTCGGCGTAAGCATTGAAGGCGGCTCCGCCATCTCCTCGCAAGAGGAGTAGATTACCCGCCAAGTGCACTACGAGAAAGGACATGAGAAAAAGGCCTGTCAGGGCCATGACCACTTTCCGGCCCACGGTCGTGTGAAGCCAGCCTACTTTAGGAAGGGTTTGTACGCTGCTCATACCCTGACAAAAGTAACGAAAATACAGGGGCTCTGGATTGCTTTACCAGGGACGAGGGTCGGGCCACAGGTAGCTCTGCACGTAGTCCTGTATAGCTTCCTCCAAAGAGGTGAAGGGATAAGCATAGCCAGCTTTCCGGAGCTTGGTCATTTCGGCTTGGGTGAAATACTGATAACTGTCCCGGATAGAAGCCGGCGTATCGACAAACTCAATCACCGGCTCTTGCCCCAGGGCGGCAAAAAGGGCCTGCGCCAGGTCCAGGAAAGTCCTTGCCCGGCCTGTGCCCAGGTTGTAAAGGCCCGATGGCAAACCGTCCCTCCAAAAATGGTAAAGCACCTGCACCACGTCTTTGACGTAGATAAAGTCGCGCTTCTGGTGGCCGTCGGCATAGTCGGGCCGATGCGAACGAAATAGCTGCATTTTACCTGTCTGACGAATCTGCTGGTAGCCGTGCCACACCACACTGGCCATGCGGCCTTTGTGGTACTCGTTGGGGCCAAACACATTGAAGAACTTAAATCCAGCCCAGCGAGGAGGACGCTCCGTCTGCTGCACAGCCCATATGTCGAAGGCGTGCTTAGACCGCGCATAGGGATTGAGAGGCCTGAGGAGAGGCAATCGGCTTTCCTCGTCGGAAAAGCCTTGGCTTCCATCGCCGTAGGTGGCTGCACTGGAAGCGTAGAAGAAAGGCACCCCCGCCTGTACAGCAAAAGTCCATAGCCGCTGCGAATAGGTCAGGTTGAGCTGGTGAAAAACCGCCTCGTCCTGCAGGGTGGTGTCTGTGCGAGCTCCAAGGTGAAAAATAACCTGCACTTCGCGCGAGTAGCTACGGAGCCAGTCGAAGAGGTGGGAGCGTTCGACGGCGAAACGGTATTGTCGCCGAGTCCAGTTGAGGCGCTTGGAGGGGACAGTAAAATCATCCACCAGCACCAGGTCGGTATAACCTTGTTCATTCAGGTAAGCGGCCAGTGCACTGCCAATGAAGCCTGCCGCCCCGGTGATAATCAGCATGCCCGCAAAAATAGCCCCTACCCGTCCGAGGGCTGGGCCCAAGTTTGACGAAGGCCCTTCCAGAGTAGACTCAGGGCAGCGGCCGTGGAGCGCTGGATTACGGTTTGGCGGTCACCTGGGAACGTGAAGCGATGGGCTGATCGGTGCGCCCCAGGGCCCACCTGCGCAATCCAGACTGTGCCCACGGGCTTTTCTGGGGAGCCGCCCGTCGGTCCGGCAATGCCTGTAGTGGCCACCCCCACCGTAGCCCCCAAACGCTGCCGTACGCCCTCAGCCATTTGGAGAGCTACCTCCTCGCTGACGGCGCCTTTTTCGGCCAGAGTAGCCGCAGAAACGCCAAGAAGGCCTTCTTTAGCGGAGTTGGCGTAGGAGACTACCCCCCCTACAAAAATCTCCGAAGCCCCTGGCACCTCGACCAGCGTGGCAGCCAGATGGCCCCCCGTACAGCTTTCAGCCGTGGCCAGGGTGTAGCCTTGCTTCCGGCACAGGTACAGGACCGCCTCAGCCAAGGAAACCGCCCCTTCTCCGTAGAGGTAAGGAGCCAGGAGCTGGCGTGCCGCTTCAACCTCTCGAGCAAAAAGCGCCGGATCGGTATCGGCTGGCGCGCGCAGGTGCAGGCTCACGCCTTCCCAAGAGGGGTTGTAAGCCAGGCGAAAAAAAGGAGGCAGCTGGCTTTCCCACTCAGCCAAAAGGGCGGAAACGCGACTTTCCGACAGACCGGTGGTGCGAAGCGTAGCCGTAAGAGGCGCGCGACCCCCAAAACGATCAAGCAGACGCGGCGCAATGGCTTCTTGCCAGAGGGCGCGCAACTCAGCTGGCGGTCCCGGCAAAGCCACAATGACCCGGAGACTTCTTTCCCACCACAGCGCAGGCGCCAGCCCTACGGGATTCGGGATCGCCTCTCCCTGCTGGGGGACTCGTGCGTACCGTTCAAGATAAGGGAGCGGGCTACGGCCTACTTGGCGCAAGCGTCCTTCCAACTTCGTCAACAGCTCCGGCGAAATCTCCAACTTGTCACCCAGCGCCTCGGCCCACAGATCGGCCGTAAGGTCATCCGAGGTGTGCCCCAATCCCCCGCTGGAGACGATAAGGCGCGCCGAAGTGGCCAACGCACCGGAAAACGCTTCGCGCAGTAAAGCCGGTTCGTCAGGCAAGACCCGCACTTCCCGCACAAAAAAACCCAGCTCAGTCAGCTCCTGCGCCAGGAAAGAGCCGTTTTTATCTTGGAGGCGCCCTTCTGTCAGTTCGCTTCCCACCAGGAGGACGAGCGCCTCAGGCGCCGGCATGGAGCTTCTGGTAGTCGGCCAAGAACTGCGCCAAGCCCTTGTCGGTGAGAGGGTGCTGGAAAAGCTGCTTCATCACGGCAAAGGGCATGGTGGCTACATCCGCCCCTTCCAGCGCACACTGCAGCACATGCTGGGGATGCCGAAGGCTCGCAGCCAGAATCTTCGTCTCAAACCCGTAGTTATCGAAAATCTGGCGTATTTGCCGGACGAGCTCCATACCCTCGTGCCCAATATCGTCGAGTCGCCCCAGAAAAGGACTCACATACGTGGCGCCCGCTTTGGCCGCAATCAAAGCTTGCAAAGGAGAAAAAATCAGGGTGCAGTTAGTCGGAATACCTTCGGCGTGGAGGGTGCGAATCGCTTGTACCCCCGCAGGAATAAAAGGAATCTTGACGACGATGTTTTCGGCCAAGCTGTAGAGATGGCGCGCCTCAGCCAGCATCCCTTCGTACGTGGTGGAAAGAACTTCGGCGCTGACCGGCCCCGGCGTGATCGAAGCAATAGCCCGATAATGCGCGTCAAAGTCGCGTACCCCAGCCTTAGCCATAAGAGAGGGGTTAGTGGTGACCCCATCCAGGAGACCCCAGGCCGCTGCTTCTTCGATTTCGGCCAGCACGGCCGTGTCCAGAAAAAACCGCATACTGCAAAGGTAAAGCTACTTTTGGGCCGTGCGAATAGCCCTCGTAGGCACAGCGTACCCTTTTCGAGGCGGACTGGCCACCTTCAACGAACGGCTGGCTACAGAACTGCTGGCCCAAGGCCACCAGGTGCAAATCTTCACCTTTACGGTGCAGTACCCCACCTGGCTTTTTCCTGGCAAAACCCAGTATCGAGCAGGACCGCCCCCTCCACTGCCTATTGTCCGAATCCTCCATGCCCTAAATCCCCTCTCTTGGCGCAAGACCGGCCAAGCTATCGCCACCTTTCAGCCTGAGCTGGTGCTGGCGAAGTTCTGGCTGCCCTTCATGGCCCCTGCCTTAGGCTCTGCGCTGCGCATGGCCCGCCAAAGATACCCTTCGCTGCTGCGCCTGGCCATCTTAGACAATGTAGTGCCCCACGAAGCCCGACCAGCCGATCGCCTGCTCACCCGCTACTTCATCGGCGCCGTCGAAGGAGCCTTAGCCATGAGTCGTACAGTAGAAGAGGATTGGCGAGCTTGCACCGCCAAACCTGTACAACGGCTCTTCCACCCGATTTACGACACATACGGCGCTCCCCTACCCCGAGAAGAAGCCTGTCAAGCCTTAGGGTTGGACCCGGCTTACCGCTACTTCCTATTTTTCGGACTCATTCGCCCTTACAAAGGGCTGGACCTACTGCTCGAAGCCTGGAAAGCGCCTGCCCTCCAAGCTCAGACCCACCTGCGGCTGCTGATTGCCGGCGAGTTATATGAACCCTTGGAGCGGTATGCGGCCCTCCTCCAAGCACCCGAAAATCAAGGCCGAGTTTTTTTCCACGAAGGCTTCGTGCCGGACGAAAAAGTCCCCCTTTACTTTAGTGCGGCGGATGCCGTGGTACAGCCCTATCGCAGCGCCACACAGAGTGGCGTCACGCAGATTGCGTATCACTTTTTACGGCCTATGGTGGTGACCCGGACTGGCAGCCTGCCCGAGATGGTGCCCCATGGCAAAGCCGGCTTCGTGTGCGACCCAGACCCTGTAGCCCTGACCCAAGCCCTGCTGGAGATGGCCCAAACCCCCGTAGAGCGATTCCAACCGGCCCTTGAGCAGCTCCGCAACGCCTGGAGTTGGAGCGCCTTCGTCCAAAAACTCCTCGAGTTTGCCTCATCTTTGCGAGATGCCTGCGCTGTACCGAAGTAGAGCGCCTTTACGCATTGGCTTGGCCGGAGGCGGGACAGACGTGAGCCCTTATTGCGACCAGTGGGGTGGCGCCGTCTTGAACGCGACCATCTCCCTCTACGCGCACGCCTCTTTACGGCTACTTGAGACCCCGACCGTTATCTTGCAGGCAGAAGACCGGCAAGAACGCATAGAACTGCCTGCTACCCTCGAACTGCCCCTGGAAGAGCCGCTACTTCTGCTGCGAGGCGTGTACAACCGCCTTGTGCGAGAGTTCGTAGGACGGCCTTTGCCTTTGCACCTCACTACGTGGGTAGATGTGCCGCCAGGTTCAGGGCTGGGCACCTCTTCTACCCTGGTGGTGGCGGTGATTGGCGCCTTTGCCGAAGCCCTCCGACTGCCCCTCGGCGAATACGAAATCGCCCGCCTGGCCTATGAGATCGAACGGATCGAGCTCCAACAAGCCGGCGGCCGCCAAGACCAATACGCCGCAACTTTTGGTGGCGTCAACTTTATGGAGTTCTATGCCGAAGAGCGCGTGATTGTAAACCCCCTCCGCATCAAGGCTGAGTACCTTTACGAGCTCGAACACAACCTCCTCCTCTACTACACCACGACCAGCCGCTTGTCCTCCACCATCATCGAAGCCCAACAAAAACGCATCCAGACTGGCCACGAAAAAGCGCTGGAGGCCACTCACCGCCTCAAAGAGGAAGCCTACCGCATGAAGGAAGCCCTGCTCAAAGGGCGCTTACATGAAATCGGAGAGATTCTGCACGAGGGCTTCGAGCACAAGCGCCAACTGGCCGAGGGCATCACTAATCCCCACATTGAAGCGCTGTACCAAGCGGCTCGAGCAGCAGGGGCCACGGGCGGCAAAATCTCCGGTGCAGGCGGCGGGGGCTTTATGGTATTTTACTGCCCTGGCACGAGCCGGTATGCGGTGATGCGTGCACTGGAGTCGTTAGGAGGCCAAGCTTTCCCCTATCACTTCGTCAAGCACGGGCTCACCACCTGGACAGCATGAGGGAAGCAGTCGTGCTGGCAGGGGGGCTGGGCACGCGACTGCGCTCCGTCCTGCCCGACACCCCTAAAGCTCTGGCCCCCATCCAAGGCCGGCCTTTCCTGGACTACCTGTTGGACTACCTGGCTTCCCAGCACGTGGAGCATGTCTGCCTGGCCCTCGGGTATCGGGCAGAAAAGATTCTGGAACGATACCGTTCCGACTCCTCTTTACTACCCCCTACCTCGGCCGGCTTTATACCGCAAGTGGGCCGATGGAAAGGCCTCCGGCTCTCCGCCTCTATAGAAGCCGAACCCTTAGGTACGGGCGGCGCGCTGGCGCAGGCCCTGTCATACCTTCAGGCTCCCCGCCTCTTCGTACTGAATGGAGACACCTTTTTCCCTATCCCCCTCAGGGAAATGGAAGAGCTCCACACGCAAAGAAGTAACCCTCTCACGCTGGCACTGGCCTACGTAAGCCCCGCTGATCGATACGGCCTCGTAGAGGTAGAGGACGGCTTCGTCATCGCTTTTCACGAAAAGGAGCCCCGACCCGCAGGCTGGATATATGGAGGGATAGCGCTCATCGAAGCCACCTGGTGGCAAGCCCAGACTTGGCCTCCCCGCTTCTCTTGGGAACTGTACCTCAAAGAAACGGCCCCTACCCTACGCCCTACCGCCTACTTGGCCCAAAGCGTGCCCTTCCTCGACATCGGTGTGCCAGCCGATTACGAAAAAGCGCAAACTTTCCTGCCCCGCTATGGCTCGATTTGATCGGAGTTGGACCCTTTTCTTGGACCGCGATGGCGTACTCAACACCGAAAAAGTGGGGGGCTACATCCTCTCCTGGGAAGAGTTCCGATTTGAGCCTGGTGCGCTCGAAGCAGTAGCCTGGCTAAGTCGAATCTTTGGCCGCCTCATTGTGGTCACTAACCAGCGGTGCATCGGCAAAGGGCTTCTTACCCCCACCGCACTCGAAGGGATACACCAGCGCATGCGCGCCGCTATCGTCGCAGCCGGAGGGCGGCTGGATGCGATTTACTACTGCCCAGACCTTGACGATGAGAGCCCCTGCCGCAAGCCTAACCCGGGTATGGCCCTTGCCGCCAAACGAGACTTTCCAGAGATAGACTTCCGCCGGTCCGTCATGGTGGGTAACACCGACAGTGACATGGCTTTCGGACGAAACCTGGGCATGTACCGAGTCTGGATAGCCTCCACTACACCGGCACCCCGCGCAGAAAAGGCAGACGAAATATGGCCTTCTCTGCATGCCTGGGCGCTACATCTCTGGGAGGCGCACCGGGGGCCGCAATCCCCAATACCCCCGAGCCACAGCCTGGAATAAGAGATACCGTACCACCCACCTCTGCCAAGCCCGTGGTAAGCTCCAAAGATTCCTCATCAGCCGAGTGGTACCCGTAAGTCCAAAAATCACTCGTAGCAGCACTCTGCGCCAAGGCTGATAAAGCCACTTTCCCCCAAATAGGTAAGCCATCATGGCGGGATGCTTTTGGGCCAGATAGGGAAGGTTGTAACGGCCCATCTCATAGGCGCGCAACAGCACAGTACCTAAAGACAAGCTGGCATCGCTCCACACCTTAGCGGCTGGCACGTAGCGAAAGCGATAGCCGGCCTCTTGTAGTCGCCACCCCAGCTCCGTGTCGCCCAGTCCATGCCGCCGAATACGAGCGTCCATACCCTCCAGGGTGAGGAAAGCCTGGGTAGGTAGAAAAGCATTGCCTGAGAGGAAGATAGTGAAAGCTGGTGGGCGTTGGCTGCGAACGCGTTCTCGCCATTGCAGGTAACTCGCCCACGGATGGGGGTTGACTTGGGCATAATACATCACAGCGCCGACCAGCACTTCGTCCGAGGCCGGTTGGGCAGCGAAAAAGGCTTCAAGCCACGTTGGCAGGGGCACAGAGTCGGAATCCAACAAAGCTACCCAGGGATGCAGAGCAAGGTAGGGCAGAACCAAGTTGCGAACAGCGTTACGGCCGTGATTGCGGCCATCCGGGTGTGTGAGGACCCGTACAAAAGGGGGCGCATGCCGCTCCAAATAAACCAGGGTTCCATCAGTAGACCCATCCACGCATACGTAAGCCACGAAGTCTTGATAGGTCTGCTGCGCCAAGGCTTGAAGGGCGACACGCAACTGGGGAAGGTTGTTATAAGTGGGCATCACGATGGCGACGGAGGCGCCCATGAAGCGAAGGTAGGGCAGACTGGCCTATTCAGGCGTAGTCCTCAACCTCGGGGGGTGGGGCTTCTCGGGGAGCGTAGATAGGCTCTACCCGCAAGGCCGCCAGCTCACGCTGCGCCCCTTCGGAAAAGATTACCCCCCAGACGGCGGCCCCCGTACCCTGCACCTGCGGCTGAAGGGCTTGGTAAAGAAGGGCTGCGCGCCGATGCGCTCGCTTTACATCTTCCTCTTCCACTCGATAAGAGACCTCCACCGCATAAGCAAAAGAATGCCCCGTATCTATGCGCTTCCCAAGGACCACCATGTCAGTCAAAAGCAGATCGCGGCGTTCCTCAGCGGTGAGGCGTCCTTCTTCCCAGGCGGTGTCTATAGCGTCTATCAGCTCGTGAGGGGGCATGGCACGATGCCGGCGCAGAAGGTGCGCAAAGTAAGCCGCCGCCTTTCGGAGGGCTACGCTTTCCTCGAGCTTTCCTTTCATTTCAGCAATATCGTCGGTGTTGCGTTTCACCTGACGGGTCAGAGCTGCGATCTGCGCCTCTACCCGCTCCATCCGAACCGTCAGATCATTCACGCGCTGGGTCAGGTCGTTTACCCGCTGGGTCAGATCATTCACACGCTGGGTCAGGTCGTTTACCCGCTGGGTCAGATCATTCACACGCTGGGTCAGGTCGTTTACCCGCTGGGTCAGATCATTCACGCGCTGGGTCAGATCATTCACGCGCTGGGTCAGGTCGTTTACCCGCTGGGTCAGATCATTCACGCGCTGGGTCAGGTCATTCACACGCTGGGTTAGCTCCTCCACCCGCTGCGTGAGCTGGCGCACTTCCTGCGAAAGGAGGACATTCTCCTCAGCAAGCCGTTGCACTTGGCGGGTCAGCGCCACCACGGCTTCTTTGAGTGGGTTATGCTCTTCTTGGATGAACCGTTCAAACCGCTGGGGTAGCTCTACCAGCTCCTGCGTCAGCAATAACGAACGTAGCCGAGCACGCCACTCCGGCGACTCGATCAGAAGGCGCTCCAGATCAGCTAAGCTCCGAATGGGTTCTGGCAGTTCTCCCGGCATTATTACAAAGATAGCCAAGTTCACCAAACCCTGTGCAGGCGTCGTATCTTTGCTTGATGCGGTATCTGTGGGCCCTGATATTGGCGGCCTGTGCGCAGCAGCGGTCTGTTCCTACTGCTCGTGAATCGGCCCCCTTGCTTCTCTACCCTGGAGAGAAACACCTGCGCAACGTACGGCAGCTTACCTTCGGCGGCAACAATGCTGAGGGCTACTTCGACCCGACGGGGGAACGCATCGTCTTTCAGAGCGACTGGAGCGAAATCAACCCCCAGGGCTGCGACCAGATATTTATGCTGGAGCTGAAAGACAACCCGCCTCGGTATCGGCGCATTTCCACGGGGAAAGGCCGCACTACGTGCAGTTACTTTCTGCGGGATGGACGGATTTTGTATGCTTCGACCCACGGAGTAGCCGATAGCTGCCCTCCCGTGCCCCGCTTGAAAGGCCGCTATGTGTGGCCCCTCTATGAGTACGATCTGTATGTGTACGACCCCCGCACAGATTCTCTCCAAGCTTTCTTGCCGCACAAAGGGTACGATGCCGAAGCCACCGTTTCCCCTGACGGGCGGTACCTCATCTTTACCTCACAGCGGGGAGGAGATCTGGATCTGTGGCTGTATGACTTTGAGACGCAGAACCTGCGTCAGCTTACCACGGAGTTAGGATACGATGGGGGGGCCTTTTTTGGGCCTGACTCGCGCACAATTGTATGGCGCGCCAGCCGTCCTAAAGGCCCTCAAGCCGATTCCTACAAAGCTCTCCTGGCCCAGGGGCTTGTCGAACCTACCCAGCTCCAAATTTTCGTTATGCACTTAGACTCACTGGTGCCCCGCCAGGTGACCCATCTGCCTGGTGCAAACTGGGCTCCCTTTTTCCACCCCAGCGGCAAAAAGATTCTCTTCTCCAGCAACCACCACACCCTCCACCAAGGCGGTCGCCAGTTCAACCTCTTTTTGATAAACCTTGACGGCACCGGGCTGGAGCAGATTACCTTCGATCCGGAGTTTGACGCTTTCCCCATGTTTTCTCCTGATGGCAAGAAGCTTATCTGGGCCAGCAACCGCAATAGCCAAAAACCACGCGAGACCAACCTCTTTATTGCGGATTGGGTAGAATGAAGCACTGGCTGAGCGCAGTAGGCCTCTCTGGCGTTTTTTTCCTAACGGCCCCCTATCCTTACAAGGCGCTGGACACGGCGGCGAAAGGGCTTTGCGACACCCCGCTCGTCCTACCAGCCGGTCTGCTGGTATGTCGGGTAGTAGGGGACTTCCCCAAGGCCTGCCAACAAGCCCTTACAAGCAAAATGGGAGCCGCTTATCCGATATGGGTACGAGAGCTGGCCAAAACTTGGGAAGGCCTGCCCTATGGGAGCGGCGGCGCAGGCCTGAAACCCCACGAAATCCTCCTGAACCTTGCCCAGATGGATTGTATGACGGCGATAGAGAATATCTTGGCTCTGCACCTGACCCGCCAAAGCCCACACCCCAGCCCAGAGACCTTCGCTTTCTACTTGGCTCAAGTGCGCTACAGTACGATCCCCCCCTGCCGATGGGAAGATCGCCTACATTACCTCACCCACAGCTTCCTGGTTTGGGAGGAGCGGGGATTTGGTAGCTGGTTGCCCATAGGCCAGCCGGACCCTCGACCGATTCATTACCTGTCTGACCATCGTCAGAAGTACCCCGGCTTCACCGACTGGGCTTACCTCCGAAAAGTCGAAGCCCGCCTCTCTCAGCATCCTCGCTATTACATTCCCACCCCCGAAGTGCAAGCGTGGCTACCCCTGCTGCGGGACGGAGACTTGATTGCGTTTGTCTCTACGGAAGAGGGGCTGGATGTCTCCCATGTGGGGGTTTTCTTTTGGGAAGGTACGAAGGCCACTTTTGCCCACGCTTCGCTCAAAGCCCGCCGGTGGGTGGTCAGCGAAGACCTCTGTGCCTATCTGGACAAACGCCGCCAAAAAGTAGCGGGCATTGCCGTTTTTAGGCCTTTCCCATGAAGCGGTATGCCTTGAAGCTGGCTTATGACGGAAGCTCATATGCGGGGTGGCAAGTACAACCCCACACCCCTACGGTAGCAGGAATGCTGGAAGGGCAGTTAGCTCGTCTGATAGGGGAGCCCGTTCGAGTGGTGGGGGCCGGCCGCACCGACGCCGGCGTGCATGCCTGGGGCCAGATAGTCCACTGGGACACCGCCAAGCCTCTACCCACGCCCTTTCTAAGCCGGCTGAATGCTTTGCTGCCAGGAGACATTCGAGCTTTGGCCCTCTACGAAGCCGCTCCCGACTTTCACGCTCGCCATAGCGCCTTGCGTCGCACTTACCGTTACTGGCTGCGTACTTACCCCAACCCTTTTTTACGAGCCTATTCGATGGAAGTGCCAACGCCCTTAGACCTGAGCTGCCTCGAGCAGGCGGCAGCCCTCCTGGTGGGAGAACACGACTTTGCGGCTTTCGGCAAAGAGGTAAGCCGCTATAGCCATACCCGCTGCCAGGTGGTGCACGCCAGCTGGGCCTATTCCGACGGCCTGTATGAGTTCCGCATCGAAGCGAACCGTTTCCTGCGGGCTATGGTGCGCGCCCTGGTGGGAGCCCAGGTGCGCCTGGCCCAAGGCCGGCTCTCTTGGGAGCGCTTTCGGGCCGCCCTCCTCCAGCAAGACCGCCGCTGGGGACTCTACCTGGCCCCACCCCAAGGGCTCTTCTTGTGGGAAGTCACATATCCACCCAACTCGTTATATTTGCTGGAGAGATATGAGTTCCTCTCAACTGCGTTCTCAACTGGTGCAGCGTCAACTGCTGCGCCAAAACTTGCACCAGATTCAACTGGCGCGCCTCCTCGAAGTGCCCAATAGCGACCTGGAAAAAGCCATCGAAGAAGAAGTCGAAAAAAACGAAGCCTTAGAAGCCGAGATTCCTTTGGTCTTACCGACAGGGCCGATTGTTCAAAATGGGCTTTTTGCCCCTACCTCAGGCGAGGAAGAAGAAACACCTAAGACCAGCTTGTCTGCCACTTACTCCGAGGCTGAATCGGAGGATTTTTACGGCCCTTACAACTTTAGTGCCCCTTCTTCGCTTTATGATCACCTAATCCAGCAACTTCCCAGTCTGGATTTGAGTCCTCGAGCGTGGCGGATCGCCGAGTATCTGATTGGCAACCTCAACGAGAAGGGGTTATTGGTGGAGCCTTTACCTAAGCTGGCCCGCTACCTTTCCAGCGAACCCGAGCTTCAAGATCCGCCTGTTTCTGTGGAAGAGATTGAAGCGGTTTTGCAGAAGCTTCAGCGGCTGGAGCCGCCGGGCATTGCGGCCCGTTCGCTGCAAGAATGTCTACTGCTTCAAGCGCAAGCCCTGCCAGATACCCATCCTTACAAAGATCTGTTTATCCGGCTTTTTACCGAAGATTACACCCTCCTTTCTGCAGGCAAGCTAAATAGGATTCAAAAAAAGTACCATCTTGGACCTGAAGAATGGGAAACCGTGCTGCAAGAGCTGCGCCGCTTTAGTCATAACCCCGCAGCCAGCCTCTCTGAAGAAACGGCACCCCAAGTCTCGCCAGACTTTCTGCTGCGGGTTGAACCAGACGGGCGCCTGCAAGTAGAGCTGTTGTATCACCGGCCTATCCGCCTGCGGGTGAATAGAGCCTACAAGCAACTCTTGGAGGTTTACGCCAAGCAGCAGACCGATGAGGCGACCGCAGCCGTGATTCGTCACCTAAAAGAACGGATCGAACGCGCCGAACGGTTTATCGAACTGCTCCAACAGCGAGAAAAGACCCTGTTACGGATTGCTCGGGAAATTGTCTTGCATCAACGGGCTTTCTTTTTGCGGGGCTGCGATGAAAAAGCTTTGCGTCCGCTCATTCTCCAAGACATTGCCCAAGCCGTCAAAATGGACGTCTCCACTATCAGCCGCACTGTAAACAGAAAGTACATTCAAACACCTTGCGGCATTTTCCCCCTCAAGTACTTTTTTTCGGAGGGGATTCGCACCCGAGAAGGCAAAAACATCTCGAATAAAGCCATCAAGAAACAACTTCAAGAGCTGATAGCCCAGGAAGACCCACAAAACCCGTATTCAGACGAGAAAATAGCGAAACTTCTGCGGCAGAGAGGGATTGAAATCCAGCGGCGCACCGTAGCCAAATACCGCCAGCAGCTGGGCATTCCTTCGGCGCGGGCGCGGCGCGTGCCACCTGCCGATTGAGTGCTAAATTTGCCCCATGGCCACCTCTACACCGCCCAAAAGGACTTTTTTACTGGGCCGATCGAGCGAATGCGACATCGTCCTGAACCACCCTGAGGTCTCGGGCAGACACGCTTTGCTCACGATCCACGCCTCAGGGGTGGTGGAGATTCAAGATATGGGGTCCAAGAACGGTACTTTTATCAACGGCCAACCTATCGTGCAGGGTCGGCTTCAGCCGGGTGACAAACTCTCTTTTGGTTCGTACGAAGTGCCTTGGGAAGAGATCCTGCGCAATCCTCCTCCGCCATCCGGGGGCAGCGATAGCCCTACTCGACTTACGCAAGTGCCCTTCAGCCCACGCAATTTTATGCGTACTTTTTTAGTTGTAGCCATCGCCGTAGCGCTGGTAAGCGCTATTCTGTATTTCTTTGTACGGCCATGGGTGTTCAAAGATCCGTGAACAGAGTGTTTCTACGGCCTCAGGGGCGCGGCAGGGGCTATTTCTTTTACTTGACCGGGGAGGGGTCTTTTCGACATGGGCTCCACTAAGGCCGTGAATAGCGACTCGGCACTCACCGCCCAAGAGGTCTGGGCGCGCTGCATAGAGGCCCTCCAGGAAAGGTTTGCGCGCAATCCAGCGCCGGTGCAGGTTTTCTTGCGCAGTGCAGAACCCATAACCCTCCAAGATAGCGTCTTGACCATACGGGTGCCGAGTCATTTCTTCTATGAGTACATCGAAGCAAACTTTTCTCGATTTATCGTACCCCTCCTCCGCAAAATTTTGGGGTCTAAAGCTCGTTTGGTGTATCAGGTGATAACGACCCCGCGTGCAGAACCTATGCAGTTCCCTGCACAGGAGCTGCCCCCGCCCATGGTATACCCCGGGCTGTATCGCACACAGCCGTTTCCCACTAACCTCAACCCCAAATACACCTTTGAAAACTTCATCGAGGGGGAATGCAATCGGTTAGCCCGCAGTGCGGCCATGACAGTAGCCCAACGGCCCGGCCAAACCGCTTTCAATCCGCTTTTCCTCTACGGGGAAGTCGGTCAGGGAAAAACCCACTTGGCCCACGCTATCGGCAACTATGCTCGCCTGCTCCACCCCGATAAAGTGATCCTCTACCTAACCTCCGAAGCTTTCACGAGCGAATACGTCGAAGCGGTACGCAACAAAAAAGTTAGCGAGTTTCTGCAGAAGATACACCGAGTAGACTTGATCATTGTGGACGACGTGCAGTTTTTGATTGGCCGAGAAAGCACGCAAGATATCTTCTTCCACATCTTCAACGAACTTCACCAAAAGAACCGTCAGATTGTGCTCACGGCCGATGCGGCCCCCGCCGAACTGCGAGGCTTGGAAGAACGGCTGGTGTCGCGTTTTGCGTGGGGTCTGGCGGCGCCGCTTCGTCCTCCAGACTACGAAACCCGCTTGGCTATCTTGGAGTATAAGCTGGCGCAAGAAGGCGTCGAAATCCCCAAGGAAGTGCTGGTTTACCTGGCTACTTACGTAGAGAGCCACGTACGCGATCTGGAAGGGGTGGTGATTCAGCTTTTAGCCGAAACCTCTATCCGCCGACGAGAAATCTCCCTGGACCTGGCTAAGGAAATCGTGAGCCGGTTCAAGCCGCTGCGCACACGCGCCGTGACCTTAGAAAAAATCCTGCGTACTGTCTCGGACTACTTCCGCATTCACCCCGAGGAGCTGGCCGGCAAATCCCGTAAAAAAGAAATCGCTTACGCCCGGCATATTGCGGTCTTTTTGGCGCGCAAGCACACCCGCTATGCCCTCAAAGCCTTAGGCGAACACTTCGGTAAGCGAGACCACACCACCATCCTCCACAGCTGCCAATGGGTCGAGGAGCGCCTCTCAACCGACCCCGAACTGGCCGAACATGTACAAGCCCTGGAACGCATCCTTTTTCGAGGGGCTTAGGCGGTACGGTACGCTCGAAGGCGCCGACCGCCAGTGGCACCTCCAGCTCATCCAGCCCGCGACATGGTTCGAAGTGGCCACCTACCTCCGACACGAAGGCCAGGTAGAATACTTTGTGCTGCTGACGGCCACGCATAATCCACCCTATTTTCGATTGCGGTACGATCTGCGTAGCCTCCTGCACCTGAGCGACATCGCGGTAAGCTTCGCCGTGCCGATAGAAGAACCGGTCCCCTCTGTGGCGACTGTATGGCCAGCCGCCGCTTGGCAGGAACGGGAAGCCTACGATCTGGTAGGAGTACGCTTTGTGGGCCACCCGGATCTGCGGCGCATCCTTCTACCCGCCGACTGGGAAGGTCACCCCCTGCAAAAGGACTATGCCTTTCCTGAGCGGTATCACGGCATTTCTCTCCGCTACGAGCCGCCCAATGCCGCGCTTTGATCAGCACTTCCTAAGGGCTCGCCGCTACGCCGAGCAAATAGCTGCGGCCGTTAGCCCGCTGCCGGGTGAAACCCTCCTCGAGGTCGGCCCCGGCCAGGGCCAGCTCACCCGCTACCTTCTGGCTAAACCCTTTCCCTATATCGGCGTCGAGATTGACGAGCTGCTACTCGAGCGCCTAAAAGCCCTCCCCCAGGCCGAAAAAGCCCAGTGGCTCCAAGGGGATTTTCTCACCATAGACCTGCCTCCGCAGCCGCTCTACTTCATCAGCAACCTCCCCTACAGCATCACCGGACCGACTCTTTTTCGCATCCTGGAAAACCAGCGCTGGATCCGAGCCGGCGTACTCATGATACAAGCCGAAGTGGCCGATAAACTGTGTGCCCAGCCAGGCCGACGCACCTGGGGCCGTCTAAGCGTCCTCTTTCAAAGCGTGTATCAGGTCAGGCGGCTTTTCCGGGTGCCGCCTGGCGCTTTTTCCCCGCCGCCTCGAGTCTGGAGCGCCGTGGTCACCTTCGAACGATCGCCTCAAGTGCCGCTCGAAGAGTGGTCAGCCTTCGCCGATTTTGTACGTCAGGCTTGCCTCCACCCCCGCCGAACCCTCCGAGCTAACCTCCGAGAAGCTGGCTTGCCGTGCCCTTCACCCTGGGCCTCCTTACGCCCTCACCAGCTCTCTATCCAGGCCCTCTACAAGCTATGGAAGCTAAGCTTGGCCCACTCTTCGTCGTAGACCCCACCTCGCCCTGGCACCGCCAGGTGGTCCAGCTGACCCTCTCAGACGATCGCTTAGCCGCGATTGACCCCTGCAAAGAGCCCACGCAGGTTTATCTCTTGCCCGGGTTGGTGGACCTGCAAGCTTGGACAAGCTACCCCCAAAAGCCCCATGAGACCCCGCAGCAGCTGGCCAAACTGGCCCAACAAAGCGGCTTCACCGATGTGCTGCTGGGCGGATGGGAGGGCTGGTACGAACCCGAAATTTTAGCTCAGCTACGACAAGCGATAGAAGAAAGCGCTGTCCGATTTCACCTGCTGGCCAGCTGGGCTCAACCGGATGGAACCCTCGCCCCTATTGAGAGTCTGCGCGCAGAAGGGGCCTTCGGATGGGCGCTACCTCCTCTCTGGCCTGTGCCCTGGCGCAGCCTTTATCAAGCTCTTCCCTATCTGCGGTACCTCGGAGGGCCGATTTTCTTGCTGCCCCATTGGGAAGGGCTGCCAGGAGAAGTGGGCGTGCCCGAAGCCGAGGAGCTCGCCCTGACCGGCTGGCAAGGCCTGCCCCCCGAAACCGAACTCCTCGCCCTCCACCTCATAGCGGCGCTGCACCGCCGCGAAGGCGGTTCAGTCGTGGTAGGCCCTCTCACTACAAGCCAGGGTTACCAACTAAGCACAAGTCTCTCTTTACCCTGCTTCACCGCCGCAACGTACCTCATAGCCTCAGCCGAAAAGCTCCTTACCTACGACGCTTTTTGGAAAGTGCATCCTCCCTTGCGACCTGCCTCCGATCAAGCTATCTTACAGGCCGCCACGCTGCAAAGAGAATGGGTCGGGCTTGCTTCAGGACATATCCAGCTGCCCTTAGAAGAAAAACAATGCGAATGGGCCACCGCCAAACCCGGCCAAGCTACCTGGCCGTATGCCCTTCCGCTGGTGTGGGAAGCGCTCAAAACCCGCTACCCTGAAAAGTGGGGCTTGAGTCGGCTGGTAGAGGTGTGGGCGCACCGGCCCCGGCGACTGTTCGGGCTGCCGCCCGCCCGAGTAGAAGTCGGCACGCCCCTCGCTTTTACCCTGGTGCGCTTATACGAAACTCCCCAACCCCTTCCCCCGCCCTGGGAGGACTTTACCTCTACCTTAGAAGTAGTAGGCCTGCTTACTCGCTCAAGCGACGCCGATAGTCTTCAAAGCCAAATACTTTGACTATTCGGTAGCCTTGGGGTTCTTGGACGATCAGGGCGGGATGGGCCACACCGTTGAAGAAAGTTGTCTTGACGAACGTGTAATGGGCCATGTCGTGGAAAGTGAGGCGCTGGCCTACCTCAAGGGGCTGAGGAAAGCTGTAGGGCCCCATTTCATCGCCTGCCAGGCAGGTGCTACCGCCCAGCCAATAGGTAGGGTATCGGGGGTCGGGTTCTGGGAGTGCTTCGCGCACGAGAGGCTTGTAGGGCATTTCCAATGTATCGGGCATGTGCGCAGTGAAAGACACATCGAGCAGGGCCCAAGTGCGCCCTTCGGTCTGGGTGATGTCTAACACTTCAGCCACGAGGTAGCCCGCCTCCCATACGAAGGCAGCGCTGGGCTCGATGTAGATCGTTTCCAAGTTTGGCAGGCGCTTCCGCAGTCGGCTTATCGCTTCCACAAAACGCGCCCGGTCGTAGTCGGCTCGGGTGAGCAGATGTCCGCCCCCAAGGTTGAGCCACTTCACTTGAGATAGCCAGGGTGCAAACTGGGTCAGGAGGGCTTCGATGAGGGCCTCGAGCGGCTCGGGACCGGCTTCGCAGAGGGTGTGCACATGCAAGCCGGTGATACGCGACGGGAGGGCTTCAACACACGCCGAAGGCGGCACCCCCAAACGCGACCCTGGCCGCCCCGGATTGTAAATCGGCGCGCCCGCAAAACCGTAATGGGGGTTGACGCGCAGGCCTATCTCGACCGATGGCGGCAGGTGATCCACCCACCTTGCATAGGCCGAAAGACTATTGAAGACCCAATGCCCCACAAGAGCGGCCAGTTCCGGCACGTCTGAAGGGCGATACGCCGGGGCAAAAAGATGGAGGGGCTTGCGCGTGAGGGACGAAGCCAAGAGCATCTCGTTCAAGGAGCTCACCGCAACTCCATCCGCAACAGTGAGCAAGTCAGGCAGAATGGCCGGTAACGCAAACCCTTTGAGCGCCAAGAGAAGCTGTAGGTCAGCGGCTTCTTTTACCGCCCGTAGGATCGCCAGGTTAGCTTGCACGCGCGCTCGCTCTATCACAAAAGCCGGCGAAGGCCACATCAGGCAAAAGTGCGTATCTTTGACGCATGTTTGGGCTCGGATACGGGGAGTGGATTCTGATTTTTGCTGTCCTTCTCCTACTTTTTGGTGGGCGCAAGCTCCCAGAGCTGGCCCGCGGATTGGGTAGCAGCATTCGGGAGTTTCGCGAAGCGATGCGCGGAGAACGGCCAAAAACTTCAGAGTCTCACGCCCCTCCAGCAGATAAGACGCTGGAATGATTAGCTCGTACACCGCCCTGCGTGCTGCGGTAGAGCGGGGACACACCACCTTTGAAGCGGCTACGCAGGCCGCGTTGGAGCGAATCGCCCAGGAAAATGCCCGCCTCAATGCCCTCCTTGAAGTATATGCCGAAGAGGCCTTAGAAGCCGCCCGCCAGCTTGACCAGAAAAGGCAACAGGGACAAGCTTTAGCTCCGTTGTCTGGGCTTCTCTATGTACACAAAGACAACATAGCCGTAGCAGGGCATCGCTTGAGTGCGGCCTCCCGCATTTTAGAGGGGTTTGTGTCGCCCTACGATGCCACGGTGATCCAGCGCTTGCACGCCGCGGGCGCCATTTGTGTAGGCCGCGCCAACTGCGATGAGTTTGCCATGGGTTCTTCTAACGAAAACTCCGCTTTTGGGGCGGTGCAACATCCTTTTCTCCCAGGGTATGTACCAGGGGGGTCGTCGGGAGGGTCGGCTGCGGCGGCGGCAGCCGGCTTCTGCCACGTAGCTTTAGGCAGCGATACCGGCGGCTCTATCCGACAGCCCGCCGCCTTTTGCGGGCTGTATGGTCTCAAGCCCACGTATGGCCGCGTCTCTCGCTATGGGCTGATTGCTTACGCTTCGTCTTTTGACCAGATTGGGCCTCTTGCCGCTTCACTGGAAGACCTGATTGCGGTATACCAAGTCATAGCGGGGTGGGACGAGAAAGACCCCACGACAGCAGCCGAACCCGTTGAGCCTTACCGGCGCGCAGCCCCTCCCGCCCGTTGGGCTTTACTTATGCCAGCCGGCGTAAGCCGCGCCGTAACCGACCTCCTTGAAAAGCGCCTGAAAGACCTCGAGAGCCAAGGCATCTCCATAGAGCCAGTGGACTTCCCTTACTGGGACTACTTGATCCCCACCTACTACATCCTCACCACGGCGGAGGCTTCCTCTAACCTGGCCCGCTATGATGGCGTGCGGTACGGCTACCGCACCCCCCATGCCCAAACCCTGGCCGACCTCTACGCCCGTTCCCGAAGTGAGGGATTTGGCCGGGAAGTGAAGCGACGCATTTTGCTGGGCACCTTTGTGCTGTCGGCCGGCTACTCCGAAGCCTACTACACACAGGCCCAAAAAGTGCGCGGCCTTTTGTACCGCTTTACGGAAGGGCTCTTTCAACGATACGAGCTCCTGGTGCTACCCACCAGCGCCACGCCGCCTTTTCGATTAGGCGAAAAGACCACCGACCCCATCCAGATGTACTTGTCGGACCTGCTTACGGTGTACGCTAACCTTACTGGCCATCCGGCTCTGCAAGTGCCCCTTGGCGCCACTCCCGAGGGGCTACCCGTCGGCCTCCAGCTGATGGCCCCCCTATACGCCGAAAAACGCTTATTCGACGCGGCCTATGCCCTGGATAAGAGGGATGGGTAGCCTGTTGATTCCGCTAACGCTATTGTGGGCCCAGGACTGGTCAAGCCGCATCGCCCGCATGGATAGCCTCCTCAAAGCTTACCTCGCTTGGGCACGCGAAGGAGGTGAACTGCCCCCTACCCCTCCTTCGCCCCTCGACGTGCCCCCAGAAGTCTATGAAGAACGGCTCCAAGCCCTACATACCACCATCCCCTTAGAGCTGAACTCGATTACCCTGCAATTCATCCGGCTTTATCTTTTCCAGCAGCCGGTGCTCACCGCTCGGCTCCTGGGCCTGGCCGACTACTACCTCCCGATCATCGAACCGATTCTCACTTCCTACGGGCTGCCCCCCGAACTGAAATACTTGCCTATCATTGAGAGTGCGCTGGTGCCCGAAGCGCTCTCACCCATGGCTGCTGCAGGCATCTGGCAGTTTATTCCCAGCACGGCTCGTTTGTATGGCCTGCGTGTGGACCGCCTCATCGATGAACGGTACCACCTCGTCAAAGCCACCCACGCCGCCGCCCGCTACCTGCGCAATAGCTACCAGATTCTGGGGGACTGGCTCCTCGTCATCGCCGCTTACAACTGCGGGACGGGCCGCGTAATGCGCGCAGTGAAGGCTTCGGGAGGACGCACCAACTATTGGGAAATCGCGCCCTTCCTCCCTCTCGAAACCCGCGGGTATGTACCCGCTTTTGTAGCCGCTTGCTACGTGATGAACTATGCTTCGGCCCACGGCATCCAGCCTATTTACCCGGACATCCCGCGTGAAACCGATACGGTTTTTTTCCCCTTTCGCACCCAACTTAGTCTTGTAGCCACCCAAGCTGGAGTGCCCCTAAGCTGGCTGCGGTTTTACAACGCTGAACTGCGCACAGACTGGATACCCGCTGGGTATACCCTGACCGTACCCGCGGTGAGCGCTTACGAAGTGGCTCATGTGCGTGACCGCCTCCTGCAAGGCGAACTTCAACGCCAGCCCGTAGCCAGCCTCACCCGCACCCCAACCCGGGGTTACTTCTGGCATGTCGTGCGCCCTGGCGAAACGCTCTATAGCATTGCGCGCACCTACCGAGTTTCTCCCTACCAACTGGTCCGCTGGAATCAACTCTGGGGCTATCGAGTCACCCCAGGTATGCAGCTCAAGATCCGCTACCAGACCGAACCCGACCCAGAAGCCTGGGAAGCGTGGGGAGGATACCTGGACGGCACCAGCTGGAAAACCGAGTACCTGCCCGTGCTCCTCTTTATGGTCCCACGACTCGAACGCCCTATCCTGCCGATAGAGACGACCCCTTCTGCGGTGCCGCCTCCACCGGAGGTAGTCCTATCGCCTTCCACCCCTCGTAAGCGGCCATTCGGAAAAATCGGCCCCAAGCGGTAAGGTTGTACCGCCTCTCATGAAGGACGACCACGTCTCCGGGGCGTAGCTGCCTAAGCAAGCGATCGGGCCAGGAGGGATTCGGTAGGTAATCGAGCGGCATCAAGTCCCAGAGGACCCACCGAAATCCAGGAAAGGCAGCCCAACCCCACCCGTGTCCATAAGGCGGACGATAATAGGGCACCAAGGGCATGCCTACTTTTTGCCAGCACCGCCAAGCCCGCCTCAGCCCTTCCTGACGAAGCCTGCGGGGCAACCGCCAGGGACTGAGGTGCTCTTCACCATGGAGGCCCACAGTATATCCTCCTTCTCGCAGCTTCTGAGCAAGAAGGGCGCCCCAAGTTTCTCGATAAGCGCTCCACACCCAGAAAAAAGTCGCTCGCCAGCCCCAGGCCTGCAGTAAGTCCACAAGCTCCGCCGTCAGGAGTCCGCTGGGCCCATCATCGAAAGTAAGATAAAACACCCGCTGGCCCGCCACCTGAGGGGGGAGGTAAGCCCCCACCACCACCTGGACCCATTTAGGCAGCCGCCAGCCCCTCGCCATCAAGGAGCTTGCCAATAACGCACCGTTGTACTCGAGCCCGTGGCGCTTTCTAAGCGCACGATGTACAATCCAGCCGGAAGTGCTGTAGGAAGGGCCAGCCGATGATGGCCCGCCCCAAGCCACCCTATCGTTTGCTCATACACCGCTCGGCCCAAGGCATCATAGACCCCCCATCGAACCCCCTCCAAAGCCTTAGATGTGTATACATACAGGTCAGGCGCAGCTACGTACATTTCGATAAGGGGGGCCTGATCCAGTAAACGAGTCGTAGTGCGCCGCACCGTATCCACTACGATATCGTCGAGGAACAGGTTATTCCCCCAGCCGGAGACGCCTTCAAACCGGATTTTGACCGGAGAAAGCCCTTTATACGCGTCCAGAGACACGCTATCGGTCATCCAGGTGGCGTTCGTAGGCAAAAAAGAAGTCAAGCCCGCCAAGCAACCATCGGGATGGGTAGCCAAATCGCGCCCGCCTTTTTCCCATAAAAGCGTCCAGCTGGCCCCACAGTCGGTGGATACATAGACCCGCAAACTATCTACATAATCAAGCAAATAGGAAGGAGGGTTGGCCGAAGTGTTTTCGTATGTCAAGCAAGCATAGGCCCAGGAGAAGCGCAAAACAACCGAAAGATCCGGGTCTGTATAAGGACTCAAATCGAGGGGCGCCGAAATCCAGCTGTCTTTTTCCCGATAGCGGCTGTAGTTGTAAAAAAGAAGGCGCATGCTGGTCTGGGAAGCGCCATAAGCCCCTCGAGGCGGATTGGTATTTCGAAAACGCTCCCAGGTACGGCCCCCGTCGGGGTTGTCTATCCAGGTATGGACAGGAGGAAAAGACGTCCCCTCGAACCCCTCCCGATAAGGGAGGGAATATACCGTATCCAGCACTTGAATGTACCCTGTTTTGAGGAGGGTATCTCGGCGACCGCTGAGGTTTTCGACGATGAGACGCACGTCGTAGGTGCCCGCTTGAGAAAAGATCACCTGAGGACAAGAGGCGGTGGGGTCATCGGGAAGGCCGCCACTAAAGTCCCACTGGTACACATGGGGCATACCCAGGCTGTAACTGTAAACTTGCACAGGCTGCCCCACGCACCCCACACGCGGCCGCGCCGAAAAGTAGGCTTTCACATACCCATACGGTCCTGTACCCGTGACCGCTTGGTTCGCCGCGCGTGTAAGGGGATAAAGCCGAGAAGAAGTGGAATTGATTGCGCTCCACGCCCGAGCGCGCTGCCCAGCCGAAAAGTGGGTCATCTCTACATCATTCACATAGTCCATGATGTTGCGAGGATTGTCAGGAAGATCAGGGAAATCGGTCGTGCAAGTATTCTGACGGCGAACCGAAAAGTTGCTCTCAGCCGTAGGTGGGGTATCACAAACCCTGTCGCCTGACGTAGCACAGTTGGAGCTGCCGCATCCACCCTGAAAGGGATGATAGAGGTTGAGGTTGTGTCCCACCTCATGGACGGTGGTACGAATGCTGCGGCTTAGGCCCGAGCCCCAGAAGTAACTCGAGCCAATCACAGCCCCGTACACCGACGACGGCGAAGAGGGAAAGTACGCGTAGCCAGCTACCGACCCACAGTTGGTGCTGCTACAGGTCGAACTCCCGGTGGGGGCCACGCACAAGCGAGGTACGATCCAGATGTTCAAATACTTGTTGCGATCCCAGCCTGTAGCCTGTTTCATGTCATAGTCTTGGGTCTCTCGGCAAAAGTCCCGGCTCGTCCAGTTCAAAGGCGGCTGATCATACCGCCAGTACACCACGCCCGTCGTGGGGTTGCCAGAAGGGTCCTTCGTAGCCAACGAAAACTCAATCTCCATATCTACGCCGGCACCCGCATAGCCTGCCGTCTCAGGCACACGCCGAAAGTCCTCAAAAAGGCGCAGCATCTGTCCCCAAATGCGAGAAAAAGGAATGCTATCCGAGCTGCTGGAGTACACCACATGAAAGACTACCGGAATGACATACCGGCTGGGTGTACAGCCCATCTCGGTGTACTGAAGGCGCTGGTTTTCCAAAATCGGCGCTGAAGCTTCCAAAATAAGCCGACGCAGAGGGAGGTCAGGGTATTCCTTCTCCAGGAGGCGTTCGTAGGAGTCCAGCCCACACCAAGACTCCTGGGCCAGGACCAAGGCCATCAGCCCAAGCAGAGAGGCTCGCATAACGCAAATATAGGCTTTTACCGGACATCCCCACTTACCCAGAGGCGCATAGAAGCTCGGTACCCCGCATCGGAAAGCACCTGCAGGAAGTAGACCCCCGCTGAGAGCGGAGGCAAGGGGAGGGCATGCCTTCCTGGGCCTAACCAGATACGGTCTTTGGCCACTTCTTGTCCGGTTGCCGTGTAGAGAGTCCACGAGAGTCCTTGAGCCTGACTTAGCTCGACCCAGGTCTGGCCTGCTGCGCCTTTGAGTCCAAAAGGGGCTCCTTGAGAGAGGGCGGTCACCGATCGGGTAGTATCTCGTAGGGTATCCACAACGAGGCTATCGAGGTAGAGGTTATTGCCCCAACCGGTTTGCCCTTCGAAGCGCAGCCGGAGGCCTCGCACCCCTCGATACGCATCCAGGCTCACGGTATCGGTTCGCCACAAGGCCGCATCGGGTAAGTGAGCAGCGCCCGTAAGCGAGCCCGAGCTCGCAATGCACCCCCCAGGATAGGTGCTCAGGTTGCGTCCGCCTTTTTCATAGAGGAGTTCCCAGCGGCCCCCTCCATCGGGAGAAGCCCATACGCGTAAGGTATCGGTGTATTCGAGTGGGTAAGACGTCGCACTGCCCCACTCCAGACATGCATAACTGACGGCAAAACGCAACTGTATATGATAGAGGCTATCTACCCGTAGGTCCAATGCCGGCGTAACTAAGTAATCTCTTTCGCCATAACGTCCATAGTTGAAGAAAGCCAAGCGAGCTGTATACCGGGATTGACCGTAGGCCCCTGCGGGAGGGCCATTGTACCATTGCCACCGTTCCCAGGTGCGGCTTCCTCCCTGTCCAGCATCAAGGTTTTCGATCGAGAAGCCTGGGGGTGGGAAACTGGGCCCTTCCCAGCTTTCTCGTAAAGGCAGGGGCCACACCGTATCTTCTACTGAAACCGCTGTGTTCTGGGTGAAGGTGTCGCGGCGGCCGCTGAGGTTCTCTACGATAAGCCGTACCGTGTAGTCGCCTGCGGCGGGGAAAGTCACGACAGGGCATGGGGCGGTCGAATCATCGGGCACACCTCCGCCGAAATCCCACTGGAAATGATGCGGCTGCCCCGCCGTCACGGCATGAAACCGAACTGGCGTGCCTACCAGCACTCGCCGGGCCTCGGCCCAGAAAGCCGCTTTCGGACGACCATAAGGCCCCGTACCTGTAGCCTGCAGGTTCGCCGGCTGGTGAAGCGGCCACAAACTGGAAGCGGGATCAGACCACAACAGAAAACTCTCGGCCCGTTCCCGCTGCCCAGCGGTAAAATGGCTCATGCTCGCATCGTCTACATAATCCATGTAGTTGCGCGCGTCGTCTGGCAAGTCGGGAAAGTCCGTATCACAGGTATTTTGGCGTCGCACCGTAAAGTTCTCTTGGGCCGTAGGCGGCGTGTCGCACACTTCATCGCCCGAGGTGGTACAATCTGCGGTGCCACAGCCTCCCTCAAAGGGGTGAGCCAGACCCAGGTTATGCCCCAGTTCGTGGACCAGGGTGCGCCCCCCCCGCCCAGTCAGTTGCCCTCCAATGAAAGCGGTCCCCACGACCGACCCATATAGGTCTGACAGGCCTATATCGGGGTAGTACGCATACCCCGCAATACCCGAACAGTCTGAGCAGTCGCCCGAAAACCCACATATCGCCGGCACCACCCAGATGTTGAGGTACTTGTCGTGGGGCCACCCGGTAGCCGCCTTGAGGGCGGCTTCATTAGACACGCATAGCCCGGAAGAGCTCCAGTTGAGCGGCGGAGCGTCCCATCGCCAGTACACTACCCCCGTCGTGGGTTGCCCGTTGGGGTCTATCGTGGCCAGGGAAAACTCTACCCCCATGTCCGTGCCCTTCGGGGTAAACCCTAACCGCCCAGGGATCCACCGATAGTCCTCAAAAAGCCGCACCATTTGGTCTTCGATCACCGAGAGCGGCAGGCTATCCGCCCCTCCCCCATGCACTACGTGGAACACTACAGGCACTACGTACTGGGCATGCGGCCGGCAAGCGGTATCGGGCCAGCCAGGGCGCCGCCTTGGAAAAGCCCACGCCGGCGCATGAGGGACAGACCCTGCTACCCAACTCGTGCCACAAACTTGCCCCCAGGCCAGCGACCCTACCACCCCTACCCAAACCCCTACTCCAACTAACTTTCTGTCCATACCCAAAGGTAAGCCTTCCCCCATCACGCCGGCAACCCTTTATTTTGTTTCACCAGAACATGTGGCAAGTACTTAAGCGTTTCTGGAACAGGACCCCTGTTTTTACTTACGCCGGCTTGGCTATGCAAGGGGTGGCGCTGATTTCGCAGTGGGTACCTGTGCCGTATTCCCCATACTGGCTATGGGGGGCTGGGCTGGGAAGCGCTTTGATAGCCCTGGACTTTCAGCGCTTTACAGGCCCGCTGCAATACATGGCCGCCTTTCTGGGCAATACCCTCCTTGCGCTGGCTCTCCCCTACCCTTGGCTGGGAAAGGTTCTCCTGGCCCTACCCGCGCTGCTCTTCTTTGCGGCCGCCCTCACTGTGCGGCAGCGATTCCTGCACATCCTCACTTACACCCGCTATTTATGGGTGGAACCCCTGCTGATCCTGACGGGTGGAGTCCTCTTGGGCCTTTTAGGGCAAGTAGAGGGGCAATGGCCCTGGCCGGCGTTTCTGGCTGCGGTGGGCCCCGTGACGCTTTCGGGGGGGTATATTCAGGATGCGCCGTTCATTGCTCGGGGGGCCGCCGGCGGGTACGCCGTAAAAGTAGGCGATCCCGCCCCTGACTTTGAACTGCCCAGCACTCGAGGCGGCACCGTGCGTCTGTCCCAGTTTTTCCCCCACAATCCCGTACTCCTGCTTTTCGTACGAGGAGACTGGTGCCCCGGCTGCCACATGATGCTGCGCACCTACGAGCGCTACAAACACCGCTTCTACGAAAAAAACGTGGTCATCCTTGGGATTGGCCCCGATCCCTTAGGCGTCAATCAAGCCATGATAGAACGGCTCGGCGTGTCCTTCCACATGCTTTCGGATGAGACCTTCAGCGTGATCCGCCGCTACGGAAACCGCTACGAAAACCAGTTTCTCCAGAAAACGATGGCTGGCTACGATATAGGCGTACCCCTGCCCGCCGCTTACCTGATTGACCGTTACGGGATCGTGCAGTACATCTCCAGCGCCGAATACGTAGGGGAGTTCCTGGACCCGCATACGATCTTTCCTGTGCTGGAACGGATAGAAGCGGGCGAACCTTTTGCGATGGCGGTGTGAAGGTCCTACCCGCCTTTGTGTGGCCCCCTCAAAGTTGGGTAGACATCGCTCATCAAGAGCGCCGCTTTGGGGTAGGCTATCCAGCCCGCTTGCCCAAAGGCGGGTATTACACCCGATATTGGCTGCCGGAAGGGCGATGGCTCTCTATCCCAGTAAGGCATGCGCAGAAGGACACGCCTTTTTTAGCGAGCTGGCCGCCGGAAAGCCGCTGGCGCACCTACCACTGGCGCACCCTCCTCACCCTCTACGGCAAGACCCCCTTCTTCTATGAGTGGAAACCTTTCCTCGAATACCTCTACCTCGAAGCCCGCCTACCCACCCTCCAAGCTTTCTGCGACACTATCCTAACCGAACTGGCCCGCCTGTACGGATGGACTTTCTACTGGAGCGAAGATCCCCCCCTCACCCTGAGTGGGCCGGCCCGAGAACCCACCATCTTAGCTCACCTCTTACGAGTGGGCATCTGAACGCCGAGAAAAACGATGCCAATAGTACACCCCCTCCGCATAGTAGATCGAAGCGTCCGCAATATCCCGCGCATAATCAGCCACCTTCTCTAAGGTCTTGACGATAATGGCCAGCTCTATCCAAGCCGCTGCTTCTTCAGGAGAAAGGGGCTTCTGAACTGCCTGGAGGAGCCGAGCCAAACAAGCCTCGTACGCTTCGTCTACGGCGTTGTCTTCTTGGTCTATGCGCTTGGACCACTCGGTGTCGTTGCGGAAAAAGGCCTCCAAGCAGGCTTCGAGGAGGCGGCGCACCCGCTGCACCAACAAAAGAAGAGGCACCTCAGCCCGCTCTGGCTTGGGTAGCACCGGCAGATGTATAGCCAGCCTTCGGCCTATGGTAGCGAGCCTTTCTGCGATTTCGTCCACGTAAAAATGCATGCGCATCACCGCCAGAACAAGCCGTAGGTCATTGGCTACGGGCTGGTGAAGCGCCAAGATGCGGGCACACCGCCGGTCCAGGCGCATGTCTTCTTCTAAGGCCTCGGCCCGAACCCGCTCCAGGGACTGCAGCTTTTCCCAGGCTTCGTTGGCCAGCCCCTCCTCCAAGAGGTGAAGCTGTTGCCGCAGCTGCTGCACCACCTGGTAAGCACGGGCCCGCAGCTTAGCGATTTCATTCTCAATCAGACTCATGGTCAGCCAAAACGCCCCGTAATATATCGAAGGGTTTCCGGATGCTGGGGATTGGTAAAGAAGTCTTTGGTACGCCCATACTCCACCAAGCGCCCCATATAGAAGAAAGCGGTCATGTCGCTAATGCGGGCCGCCTGCTGCATGTTGTGGGTCACGACTACGATGGTGTAGGTTTGGCGCAGTTCGTGGATGAGCTCTTCGATTTTAGCGGTGGAGATAGGGTCTAAGGCGGAGGTAGGTTCGTCCATTAGGAGGAGGGCTGGCCGCACAGCTAAGGCGCGAGCGATGCAGAGGCGCTGCTGCTGCCCACCCGACAACGCCAAAGCTGACTTTCTGAGGCTATCTTTCACTTCGTCCCAGAGGGCCGCTTGTCGAAGGGCCTGTTCGACCCGCTCCCGAATCTGAGACTCCTTGAGCCGGTTCTGAAGGCGCAGCCCATAGGCTACGTTCTCATAAATCGAAAACGGAAAGGGAGTAGGTTTCTGAAAGACCATGCCGACCCGCCGACGCAAATGCACGGGGTCCACCCCCGGCGCGTAAATGTCTTCCCCATCAATGAGCACCTGCCCTTCGAGGCGGAATCCTTCTACGAAGTCATTCATGCGGTTCAAAAGGCGCAGAAAGGTGGACTTGCCACAGCCAGATGGACCAATGAGCGCCAGGACCTGGTTTCGTTCCAACGCCAGGGACACGCCATCCAAGGCTTTATGCGCGCCATACCAGACAGAAACGTTTCGGGTCTCAATCTTATACACGGCTGAGGGTTTTCAGGCGATAGCGAAAGTACGTCGCCCCCAGCGTAAATACAAGGGTCAAAATCAGCAGCACGAGGGCGGTGCCGAAAGCCATAGGGTAGGTTTCCTGGATGTGGGTACCGCTGGTGATGAGGGCATAGAGGTGGTAAGGCAGGAGCATGGTGGGTTCGAAGAGGCTTTGGGGGTACACCGGCAAGTAATAGGCGGCGACCGTGAAAAGGACGGGGGCCGTTTCGCCGAGTACGCGGCCGGTAGCAAGCACGAAACCGGTCAAGAGCCGCGGCAAGGCCATGCGCAGGGTAATGCGCCAGAAAGTCTGCCACTCGGAGGCGCCAAGACCAATGCTGGCTTCTTTGAGGGGGGCAGGCACACCCGCGAAAGCTTCCTGCGCGTTGCGGATTAGCAGCGGTAACGAAAGGAGCGCCAAAGTAAGGCCGCCCGCTAAGATAGAAGCGCCTAACCCCAGCGCCACAACAAAAAGAGCCAGCCCAAAAAGCCCATATACAATGGAGGGAATCCCCGCCAAAGTCGTCACAAAGAACGTCAGGAGCTGACGCACCTGCCGAGAACGGGTAAACTCGCTTAGGTAAGCCCCAGCGGCGGTGCCAATCAAGCCGCCCACCCCCAGTGCTACCGCCGTCACGCAAAGGCTGCCCACGATAGCGGGAGCGATACCCCCCCCTCGCATCCCTGATCGCATGGGCTGGGTCAAAAACTCCCAACTTAGTACGGCCGCACCCCGATATGCCACAAAACCCACTATCGCCACCAGTACGAAAAGCGCACCCCAGCTCACTACCATGACCAGAGCTGTAGCCAGCTTCTCACTCCACCGTTCAGGCCGTGCGGACATAGCGTTTCTGGATAAAGTACGCCGTCAGGTTGAGAACGAAGGTTAGCAGAAACAGAATCCCCCCCAACAGAAAAAGCACGTGATAATGGTAACTGCCCATGGGGGCTTCTCCCAGTTCGGCGGCGAGGGTAGCGGGCAGCGTACGCACCGGCTGGAAGGGTGTCAGGGCCACAACGGGGGCATTGCCGCTCACGATGAGGACCACCATGGTCTCCCCTAAGATACGGCCGGCCGATAGCAGCACAGCCGCCGCCAAAGAAGGCAGCACATAAGGGAGTTTGAGGCGCCGGATAGTTTGCCACTGGGTGGCGCCCAGGCCATAACTGGCTTCTACGAGTAAGGGCGGCATCGCACTGAGGGCCTCTTCGGTGAGGCTGGCCATGAGCGGAAGCGTCATCCAACCCAGGATTAAGCCGGCCGTTAGAGCCGTCTCCCCTGCTTCGAGGTGAAAAACGTCTTTAATCCAGGGCACCAACACCACGAGTCCCCAGAAGCCCACCACGACCGAGGGCAGCCCCGACAAAAGCTCCCACAAGATTTTGACCGGGTAGTAAAGAGGTCGCGGCAGAAACTCTACCACATAAATCGCCATAGCCAGCCCGACAGGCACCACGACCAACAGGCCTATCAGACTCACCCACAGACTGCCCATTAGGAGCGGCCAGATTCCCACCGAAGGAAGGGGTTCATAGGTAGGCGACCACCGCAGCGTGCCAAAAAGCTCTATCCAAGGATTCCAAGAGACCTCCAGGCGGCGGGTATGAGTCGGCAGAAACTCGGCAGGCAGAGCCAAAAGCACCCCGGGTTGTTCAGCCAGCGAATCCAACCCCTTTCGCCACAAAGCGGGGTCGCGGTGGGCGGGGACGTAGCGTTCGAGGTTACCTAAGTACACGGGCACCACCGGCGCAGCTGGCCCTCCAAAGTCGGGCCAAGTTTTTTCCCCCCGCAGAAGGGCTCGAATCGCCTCCGCTTCAAGGCGGGTAACGGGATTGGAGGGGTGCACCGCAAAGACCAGCCCCTCATGAGGGAGGCGGGTCAAAGCCGGCAGCCCTTCCCGAAAGAGAAAGATGGCCAGCCCCATCAGCACCAACAACGTCGTCCACCCCGCCGCCTGCACCACCCGCTTGCCTAAGAGGCTGCCTTTCATGGCACATAGCCCACTTGGGCCACCACCGCCCGCCCCTCCGGTGAATGCACAAACTCCAAAAAAGGCTGAAGCTTCTCTACCTGCGACCGCTCATAATAGTAATACAGCGGCCGAGCCAGCGGATACCGATCGAGTTCGGCTCGGTTTCGGGCGGGTAGGTAATACACCGTATCGCCGTCACGCGCCACGCGGAGCACCTTCACCTGCGGCCCCACATACGCTATGCCCAGATAGCCAATGGCCCCCGGCGTCTGACTCACCGACTGCATGAGCATCCCCGTAGCGGGGATAAACCGTACCCCTTCCGCAAAGTCCTTCCCAAGCAGGACATGCTCCCGAAAAAACTCGAACGTCCCCGAACTGGACTCTCGCGAGTAAGGCAGAATGGGTAAATCAGGCCCGCCCAGTTCCTTCCAGTTGCGCACCTGGCCGGTGTAAATGGCCGCTATTTGCGCCCGTGTGAGCCGATCCAGGTTAAGCGAAGGATGCACGCAAATCGCCAGCACGTCCCAAGCTACCGTATCTTCGATTAGGTGGTAGCGTCGCTGCTCAAACTGGAGCCACTCTGAGAGCTTAAGGGGGCGAGACGACATAGCGATGTCCGTATCGCCGTGCAAGAGCGCAGCAAGGCCGACACCGCTTCCTCCCCCCGTGACGTTGAGGAGGGGCTCCTTGTGGCGAGCGAGGTACGCTTCCACTAAGGCCTGGCTGACAGGCAAAACCGTATCGCTGCCTTTGATCGTGACCAAGGTACGACGTTTGCACCCGACGATCACCACCACCATCAGACCCACCCCGGCCCACCGCATGCTAAGCAAAGCAAAACGGGTTCTGTAAAGCCTGTGTAAAATCGGCTTTACCACGAACGAATGAGCCCACGCAAAAAAATCTCAGCAAAGGTAGAGCCGATTTGGGCGGGTGTAAGCGGTCCTGCCGGTTGATACCAAGTGGCTACGGCATTCAAGGCAGCAAGCAAAGACACCGCTACAAAGCGCGGCTCTATCTCTCGGAAGAGGTTACGCTGGAGGCCTTCTTGGAGGATTTTCTCGAAACGTGCCTCGTAGGCGCGCTGGCGAGCCAAAAACGCTGAACGCTGAGGTTCGGAAAGGTATTGAGGCGCCTCCCGCAGAAAAATCATAGCCTGGGCTGGCGAGACTAAGAGCGCTTCGAGGTGGGCTACACAAAACCGTTCTAACTTGTACGTCACTTCCCAGGGTTGGTCGGCGATGCCTGCAGTCGCTTCCTCGAAACGCTGGGCAATCTGCTCCGCTAAGGTCTCCAGTAGAGCCCCCTTACTGGGAAAGTAGTGATAAAGGGTAGCCGGTGTAAGGCCTACTTCGCGAGCGACTTGTCTCAGGCTCACCCGCTCATACCCTTTCTCTGCAAAGAGGCGAAGGGCTACTGATAAGATTCGCTCCCGCTGCTGCACCGTCTCAAAGCTACGCACTCAGCACATTCACCATCTCCGGTAAAAGCCTTAGGGCCTGGAGAAAGGCTTCCGCCAAAACTTGGATTTGGGCTTCCAGTCGGGCCTCTTCGTATAAGTCGGCCAAGCTAAAGGGATTGTACGCATCTACCCGGAGGAGGTTCACCTGGCGGTCATGGTAAGGGTCTATACCCTTTAGGGTAGCCCGCGTGCGCCCCAGCGGAAGATGGGCCCCTACGATAGGCTGCACCAGTTTGCGAATCTGAGCATGGAGGACCCGTGCCGCTTTTTGCGGCATAGGGGGCAACCACACCTTCAAGATAAGTCCGGCTTTCCCCATCTCCCAGTAAAGGCCCACGTCATGCCCCTCTACCGTTACCCGGTAGGGCGGCCGCTGTATCAGTAGATGCTCTTCAAGCCGGTACGACTGCAGATGCAGCCGTGTACGAATGTCCAAAAAGAGAGGAAAAAGCGATCGGCCCGCCCAAAGGGCTAAAATCCGCTCCTTCAACCGAAGGAGGCAAGCGTAAGCGCGTAAACGCCCATCCGAAACGGTAAAAGGCACCCGGAAACTCTCGTATTCTCGCCGTAGCTCTTGGTAGTAGGTCTGGCCGACCGAACGCACGTCCACCGCCTCACGCGCCCAATCGATTGACTCCAACGCCTCTAAGAGCTCTTCGTACCCTATCCGATGAAAAGGCAAATCCAACCGCCGCTCCATATAGACCTTATCCCACTCAAACCACGCTTCTCGCAAAAGCAGCGCGTAATACGACGCCTCCGGATGACGTATCATGAAAGAAGCCTGGGCACCCACTTGGTCATACTCGGTCTCAGGGCTCCCAAAAGTCGAAGCACGCAAATACACATACACAGGTCGCCCCGCCTGGGTATGGAAACCCCAAGCAAAAAGCTCTCCTTCCGGGTCTTTTCTAAGGGACGCCGGCTGAAGGATATGCCCCGTAAGCCGCTCCAACAGGTCAGTATGCTGGAAAAGAGTAGAAAGCGTGCTACGGTGGGCTTTTTCCGGGTCCTCGTAAGGAGAGTACATGGGGGCAAAGGTAAAATTTACAAGCCTACGGCGAAAAGGGTATAGGGGGTGCGGCGGAGAACGCGGCGCACTTCCTTGGCGGGGAAAGGAGTAGGTTTGCCTGGAAGGGCGGGCAGGCCCCAGACGCAGGCCCACCACGCAGCCAGCGGAGCACTCTGCGCCTCATATAACCACGTAAAAAACGCGTTGCCCCCACCTGAGGGCACCCGAAGAGGACGATCGAGGAATTCCTTAGCCGCCGCCTCGGCGGCCACCGGCAGACCTGTCTCTATCCACAGTTCGAGGCCGGTCGGCAAAGGTACCCACCGAGCTTGACAGGCCACCCCTTTTTCTTGGCACAAGTAGCGCAAAAGCTCCTGGGCCTGTAGCCAGAGAGCCCCCATCGTGAGGAGGGAACGTTCTGTAGAGACCCGCCAGCGTACATACACAATCCCTGGTCCTTGTCGGGGAGGTTGATGCAGCGCAGACGGAAGCTCAGGCGGCACATACAGGGCAAGCTGGCCTTCCGGTACAAGTTGGCGCGCCACACGTATCAAGGGAGGCGGCACCCGCCCCCACAACATACACCGAAGCCCTCCTTCCCGCCAGTAACGAAAGAAGGCCTGGCTAACTTGGAGAGGAGAAAGTCCCACCTCCGCCGTGTCTTCGTATACCCTGCGGTAGGCCCATCGAAAAGGATCGCTCTCTTGCCCAACAGACCGACGCACCCGTGCAAGGCGAGCCGGAAAACGCTGCACAGCCCCATCTAACGCCCCAAAGAACGCATACAGCCCTTCTGGCGTGGCTTCGCCTTCGATACAAAACCACGGCCCTCGCCGCTCAAAGCGATAGCGTACACTGTGTACATACGCCACTTCCTGCAGGATCGAATCGGCAAACAGGGCTTCCGCAATGCTTCGGGCGATCGCTTCTCCGCGTCCTCGTTCCAGGGGGTGGTAGATCATCCACCCGACTACTTGTCCCTCCCGAGGATAAATGCAGACCGATTGCCCCCACAGAAGAAGGCTTACACCCATCAGCGCGTGTAACATCGCAGTCGCACTGCTTTATCGGGGAAGTCCGGAGAAGTAGGCTGCACATACACCCGTAAAGCCTCGGGGGGCACGCCGTATTGTTGGATGAGCTGGCGGCGCAGGCGATGTAAATACGTTAGCTTAGCGGTGCGGCGAGGGGCCTTGCGCACATACCCGATGAGTTCACAGGGGGGGCATCCGACCCTCCAATACAAGCGCAGCGCACTGGCCCATGCAGCTAAGGGCGGTTCGCCCACCACCAGTTCATCCGGCGGGGAAACCGGCTGGCTCAACGTATCGGAGTCGGCAAACCACCGAGGCTCAAGGAGCGTATCCGCTAAAACCAGCTCGTTGTAAAGCCACAAGCCTTGAGCTTGGAATGGCCATCCTCGTTGTAGGAGGGACCCAGGCACCGTATCCGGTAAAGCCAAGCTATCTCCCCGCAGAGCTCCCGCAATCCATACGTCGGGATAGCGTTCTGGGTACGTGTAGAGACGAGCTCGGAAGAGGCTATAGGCCGCCTGCCAAGAAGCGATTTCCGCGCTGTCACGGGGCTGGAGCGCTCGGAGGGTGCGCAAAAAGGCGTAACCTCGCCCCTCCACGCGAGCAAAAAGCCTGTAGCGGTCGGGTCCATAAAAGGTACCTTCCCAAGCCAGGGGTGGGGCCTGTCGATGCCAGCGCTCCAGAAACGCCGCCACAAAAGCTATCCGCTCTCCCCAGTCTCGAGGCGTGCGCAGCCAAAGCGCTACATACGCCGGGTAAGCCCATAAGTTTTCCTGACAGGAATCGACCAAGAAGACCTCCTCCTCCCTCCTTTCTGAGGCGCGGGCAGAGGCGACCGGAGGATGAAAACGCTTTTGCTGGAGGGCTCTTTTTTGCCGCAAGGGCAAGCTGCCCATCACTACGACGACGAGGGACTCCGGCTGGAGGTAGCGGCCCACATACTGGCTCACGTCTTGCGGGGTAAAAGCCCATAGCGGAGGCTCCCCTTCCAGACGCCACAGCAGGTCTCGTTTGAGGGAGAAGCCCTCCCATTGGCGCTGGTACCTTCGGTAGTATCGCTGCCAGTCGGGTCCCTCCCCGAGAGGGAGGTGAGCCAGGGCCGTGTACAACCATGCTAAGGCGGGTTCGACCAGAGGGCGGGGCACCACTAAACCCACGGCGGCCCCCTCAGGCCCACTCCAGGCAAAAAACCGACCCCCTAAGGAGTCCAACCAGGTGCGGAGTTGCCGCCCCACGGGGTCGCCTTCCACGTCATGGCGAGCTGCAAAAACGACGAAGTCTCCGGTTATTCGGTGAGCGGGGGCATGCCGCCAAGCCACGGCCAGCGCCACCACCGGCCGCCGCGACCCCAGCTGCGGCCACGTAACCAGCGCAGGACCGGCCGTTCGCGCCTCCCACACCTGCGCCAGCAACCCCCCCATTAGCCAGATGAAGCCGGATGCCATGAAAACCGCAAAACCAGTCGCCGATTGTAACTGCGTTCAAAAAAGTCCTGTACCTCGGCGTATATAGCCGAAAGGTAGGCCGCTACTCCCCCTTCCGTCGTATCCACCTCTATCTGCACTTCCGTAGGAGTCCAAGTGGCCGAAACCCGCACCGGATCATGACGCAAGTACTTAGCCAGCTGGTCAGCCAGCCGCACCAACGGCGCTAACAGCCCAATGACCTTCTTTTGCGAGCGAGGCAAAGCTCCATAATGAAAATGCTCAGACGAAGGCAAGCTCTTGCGATGATACCGAACCAAGTTAGCCAAGATGAGAAGCTCTTCGGGGGTGAAGCCCGGCATAGGGCTATTGAGCAGGATGTAGAGACCATGCTTGTGGTGCCCACTGGGGTTGATAAAGTGCCCAATGTCGTGGAGGTAGGCGGCATAAGCGAGCCATTCGCGCTCGATCTGCCCCAGATGATGCAGAGGCCGCAGGAGATCAAAGAGTTTTTCGGCCCAGGCTCGGGTCTGCGCTGCGTGGGTCTGGACAAGCTGGTACTTCTCGCCCAGGCTGGCTACGGTGCGTTCCCGAAGGGGCTTTTCCCGCAGGAGTCCCCCTTCAGTAGAGGAAACATAGTCATAGAGGATCCCCTCCCGAAGCGCATACTCACTCACGACAAGGGTGGAAATAGGAAAAGTACGCAGAATCCGTTCCACCAGCAGGGCTCCATAAGGTATGTAAGGGGCGCGTTCTGCCTGCATGCCTTTTAGCCGGAGCCGTTCAGACAAAGGCAAGGTGAGTAGGCGCTGATACACAGGGTAGAACAGCATAGGCCCAAAGCGGTATCCATGAATAGTCTGGGCCGCGAAGCTATCCCCCACCTGGTGAGCGATGAGCCGCCCAAGGGTTTTGAAGGTACCTGAACAGCCAATCAGGTGCGTCACCTCCAGCCGGGCTACGGCCTCCACCGCCGGTTGGATCACCGAGTCTAAGTAAGCTTGGATGGTTTCAATCATCGCCGCAGACAACGGGTCAGGCTCCGGAAAACGCCGTTGGAGCACGGTAACCCCCAGCGGCAGGCTGACTAAATACCGAATCTGACCTTTTTCCCCGAAGATCAGCTCGACCGAACCGCCACCAATGTCCAGCACAAGGTAGGGCTCCTCTGGCAAAGGCAAGCCATGTTTGACCCCTTCGTGAATCAGGCGCGCTTCCTCGGCACCGGAGAGGACTCGAATGGAAAGGCCCAGTTCATGGCGGGCAGCTTCAATCAGATCCGAGGCGTTGCGGGCCCGCCGGAACGCTTCCGTACCACAAGCTAAGAGGGTCTCAGCGCCCGCCTGCCGAGCTATCTCTACAAAGCGCCTTAGCACTTCCATAGCCCGGGCCATGCCCGCTTCCGAAAAAACCGGCGGATCCCCTTCCAGTTCCCGCCCCAAAAAGACAAACTCCCGCAGCCCCCGCTCAATCCGCAAATCGGAAGTCTCAGGGTCTACCTGCGCAATCAGCAAATGAAAAGTATTCGTGCCTAAGTCCAGAGCAGCCAGTTTTTTAGCCATGAGCCTGCGCAAGAAGCTGGCGAAGGTACGACAAAGCCTGCGGGGCCTTCCCCGCAAAGTCGAGTTCTTGGATGAGCCGTTCTATCTCGGCTTGTTCACTGGCCGAGATGAGCTCGAAGCGTTCGCCTGCAAGCTGCTCATGGCGGCGCAGACGCAGTAGCAGATTGCGGGTAATATCGCCGGTGCTGGCGGCCGCCACCGCAAACCAAAACTCCGCCTGCTCTCGATAAAGCTCGGGACGAGCCTCCAAGAGTTCTCGAAGGGCCGCTATGAACCGCTCCCGCCAAAAGGGACTATCAATCGCTAAATAGCGCATCTCGGCCCGCCAATCCCACGCCTCCAAAGGCACCTTTTCCTGCTTACAAAGAAAAGCGACAATCTCCTCCAGACGCTGGACCTCCGAGGTATCGGTGAACCCATCGGCTTGAGCTACCAGAACGGCGGGAAAGGTGCGCACAATCACTTCGAATACTTTGGCCTCCATGCGCGCTCGCCGTTCACGCTGGTAATCGCTCCAGACCCGCAAAAAAGTTTCCAACTGCGACATATCAATCGAGTTTGAGAACCGCCATGAAAGCTTCCTGAGGGACCTCCACCGAACCGAGCTGGCGCATGCGCTTTTTGCCTTCTTTCTGGCGCTCCAACAGCTTGCGTTTGCGGGTAATATCTCCCCCGTAACATTTCGCTGTTACGTCCTTGCGAAGGGCTTTCAGCGTCTCTCGCGCAATCACCCGCCCATAAATAGCCGCTTGGATCGCCACCTCAAACTGCTGACGAGGAATGAGCTCTTTGAGCTTTTGGCACAGGCGACGCCCCCAATCATACGCCTTATCCCGATGAATGATACAGCTCAGGGCATCCACCCGTTCGCCGTTGAGCAGGATATCCATGCGCACCAGATCGCTGGGCCGGTATCCTATCAGCTCATAATCCAACGAGGCGTAGCCTCGAGATAAAGACTTGAGCCGATCGTAAAAATCGAAAATCACTTCGGCCAGGGGCATCTCAAATACAAGCTCTACACGAGTAGGGGAAAGGTAGGTTTGATTTTTGAAAGTACCTCGGCGACTCACGCACAGCTCGATCAACGGACCAATATAGGCCGCATCGGTAATAATCTGCGCTCGAACGTAAGGCTCTTCGAGGTGGTCCAGCTGGGCCGGGTCAGGCATATGGGCGGGATTGGTCACAACGACCATTTGGCCATTGCGCAAGTAGGCATGGTAAGGCACGTTAGGCACCGTAGCCAACACCTCCATCCCAAACTCTCGAGAGAGCCGCTCCTGCACAATCTCCATGTGCAATAGCCCCAAGAATCCCACCCGAAACCCAAAACCTAATGCCGCCGAAGTCTCCGGCTCAAACTGGATGGCCGCGTCGTTGAGCCTAAGCTTTTCTAACGCTTCCCGCAAATCCTCAAACTGGCTCGAGTCAACCGGGTAAAACCCCGCAAAAACCATAGGCTTCATTTCTCGAAAGCCCTTGAGGGGTTCCTGGGCAGGGCGGGTCGCGTCGGTGATCGTATCGCCTACCTGGATTTCGCGAATATTCTTGATGCCGGCTACGACATAGCCTACAGAGCCACAAGGAATAGAATCTTGGGGCTGCCGCCGCAAGCGAAAGATACCTACTTCTTCGACGGTGTACTCTGCGCCGGTCGCCATAAGTCGGATGCGCATGCCTGGGCGGAGCTCCCCTTCTTTGACGCGCACGTAGGCGATAGCCCCCCGATACGGGTCAAACTGCGAATCAAAGATCAGGGCCCGCAGCGGATCCTGAGGTCGATCAGGAGGCGGAGGTATGCGCTCAACAATGGCTTGCAAGAGAGCCTCAATACCCAGACCTTCTTTGGCGCTGACATAGAGCACCTCTTCAGGACGGCAACCTAACAGTTCTACCACCTGATCGCGAATTTCATCGGGGCGAGCGGCAGGTAGGTCTATCTTGTTGAGTACGGGAATAATCTCCAAGTCCTGTTCTAAGGCCAGGTAAAGGTTAGCCAGGGTCTGAGCCTGAATACCCTGACTGGCGTCCACAACAAGGAGAGCACCTTCGCAGGCGGCAATAGCCCGAGAGACCTCATAGGAAAAGTCTACGTGCCCAGGTGTATCGATTAGGTTCAGCACGTAGCCCTGGTAGGTCATCTGAACGGGATGGCTTTTGATGGTGATGCCTTTTTCGCGTTCGAGGTCCATGCTGTCCAGCACCTGGTCCATCATCTCGCGGGCGGAGAGGGTACCTGTGGCTTCGAGGAGGCGATCGGCCAGCGTACTTTTTCCGTGGTCTATGTGGGCAATGATGCAGAAGTTGCGCAGATGTTCGGTCGCCATGCGTAAGCAAAGATAAGCTCCACCGAAGCAACCAGCGTCATGAAGCTGCAGCCTATCGAAAGGACCTACCCTTCCACCTAAAGCCGGGTTTCAGGAGAGCCAGTACGCTGACTGCTACCGCCAATACCGGATACAAGAGTGCGGCTCCAAAGGCCTCGAGCAAGGTAGGACGAGGTGCCCGAACCGCCGCCAGGCCCCGCTTGATTAGCCAGTACTGCCAAGCCTGGACCCATACCCAACCCATCAGGGCCGCCCACGGCGGCAAGACCACCATGGCCAAAAGCAGAGACCCCTGCGTACCCCCCAAGAGAGCCATCCCTATCCAAGGCCAGGGCACAGTGTAAAGCCGCCGTTTAGAGACCCAGCGCAAACGCTGATCCAGCCAAGCGCGCCAGGTAGGCACAGGGAAGGTTTCCACCACTGCGCCGCTGAAAAAGAGGGCCTTCGGTCCATAATGGCGTCGTATCCGGTGCACGAGCAGGTCGTCGTCTCCGCTGGGATGCTGGGTAGCCTTTCCCCAGCCTCCCACGGCGTAAAAGGCAGCACGACGGTAAGCTAAGAGAGCTCCATTAGCGGTAAGGGGTTCTGCCCGCTGCCAGCTCCCAGCCGTGAGTTGGAGAAGGCCCGCCACCTCCAGCCGCTGAAGGGACGCTAAGCACCCTCGGCTGGGCTGGATCCGTACCCAGCCTCCTACCACCTGCACCTCCGACCACCTAAAGGGACGAAGCATTTTCTCCACGGTATCGGGCTCGTGTCGAGTGTCGCCATCGGTGGTGAGGATAATGTCGGCTTGGGTAGAAGCCAAGCCTAAGGCCAGAGCCGCTTTTTTGCCTTGCTGGTCGGGGGGGAGACGCCGATACCGCAGCCGATCCTCTCGCGCCATAAGCGCAGCCACTTTTTGGGCGGTACCGTCCTGGCTATGGTCGTCCAATACCCATATTTCATCGGGCAGTCGGGTCTGATGCAAGAGAGACTCCAAACAAGCGGTGATGTGCCGCTCCTCGTTGCGCACAGGCACCAGCACAGCCACGCGAAGAGGCGGAAGCTCTGCAGGGCCTTCTTGGAGCACATAGCGCCCCCACCGCCACAAAAAGTACGCATAAGCCAGCCACCACAACCCAAAGCTCACTACAAGCATACGCCCCGAAGATAGACCTTCCTCTACGTGGGCCTGACCTTACTTTTGTTTTAGGCTAAAATGAGCACAGTGACCATTCCGTCGGTAGAGAAGCTAAGTTTCTGGGAGGGGCTTCGGGTACTGGGGCGACTGCGGAAAGGTCTCTCAGGATTAGCTGAGGCCCTCCAGCTCCTGCATCGGCGCCTCGGAAATGTCTTTGAAGTACGATGGGGTCGCTTCCGCCTCGTCGTGGTAGCGCATCCGACCTTTTTACGCCAGGCCTTGGTGGAAAAACGGGAGTCTTTCGCATGGCGGGTAGGAGACGAACCCATCGTACGGCTCTTGCGGCGAGGCTTTCTGGTGATGGATGGAGCCGAACACGCCGCCTTGCGCGCCGTACAAGAACGCAGCAACCGCCGCCGGCACCTCCTTCCCCGCTTAGAAGGTTTCTACACCGTGGTGGACCGCGCCACCCAAAACTGGCAGCCTGGCCATACCTACGATATGCGGGTAGAAATGCGAAAGCTGGCCCTGCTGGCCTTTGAAAAGGTGTACTTCAGCCACGACGTGGCCCCAGAACTGCCCGCACTCTGGAAACCTATCCTCGCCGCCATCCAATACATTGGGCCAGGGTTATGGCTGGTGACAGGACCTAAAGACCCGCCCTCCGAAGTGCAAGTGCTCGATAGGCATTTTTATCGGCTGATCCAAGCGCGCCGAAAGACCCCTAACCCCCCCGATGATACGCTAACCCACCTCCTCCAGGCCTACGAAGACGACGAGCTCATCCGAGACCAGATGCTCACAATGTTCATCGCAGGGCATGATACCAGCACTGCGGCTCTGGCTTGGGGCCTATACCTCCTGGCCGAATATCCTACCTATCAGCACCTTCTGCGCACCGAAGTGCGGGATATCTTGGGAGACCACCCCCCCACCCCAACCAACCTCGCCTCCCTGGTCTACTTGGATGCTTTTGTGAAAGAGGTTTTGCGGTTGTATCCTCCTATTCATGCAGGCAATCGACGCGTTGTAGTGCCGGTAGAAATAGGGGGCTACCCACTCACGCCGGGCACGCGAGTGCTACTGAGCTATTATCTGGTCCATCGCCACCCTGATTTTTGGGCCGAACCCGAGCGATTTTGGCCTGAACGATGGGAGCAAGGCGGCCCCTCAGAGACCTTTGCCTACGTGCCTTTCAGCGGCGGCCCCCGCATGTGCATAGGAGCACTTTTCGCTCAGCTGGAACTGCGGCTGGTACTGGCCCGCCTCCTTCAGCGCTATCGATTCGAACGAAGCGGACGCCCTCCTCATCCCTATATGGGCGCCACCCTCGAACCCCACCCTGCGGTGCTCCTTCAAGTCCAAACGGTATGACCTACGCCGAGTTTTTGGCGATTTTTCTCTTGCCTCCGCTCGTAGGGCTTACCTGGGCCCACAAGCACCTTAAGAACCGGCCCCTTCCCAACGACTTCGTGCCCCGACACCTTGGAGGGGTGCTGGTTTTCTTGGTGACGGCAGCCGTCCTCTACACCACCCCCTGGGACAACTACCTCGTAGCCCAAAAGATATGGACCTATCCCCCGGCGCGCGTCTGGGGGCTGCACTTAGGATGGGTGCCGCTGGAAGAGTACCTTTTCTTCATACTGCAAACGGCCTTAGGCACTTTGGCCTTTTCCTGGCATAGCCGAAGGGTTCCCTTGCCCTCCAAGCTTCCCTTTCAATGCCCTTTAGCGGTAGGTATAGTCGTGACTTCGGCCACAGGAATAGCCGCAGCAGCCGGGTATGGGCTATGGGTAGGCTGGAAAAAAGGCACGTACCTGTGCCTGATTGCCAGTTGGGCTTTACCTGTAGTGGCCCTACAGTGGATTCTGGGAGGACGGGCTTTCTTGCGCCATTATCGTCTCCTCCTGCTTACCGTACTTCCGGTTACCCTTTACTTGATAGCGGCGGATACTTGGGCGATCCGGTCCGGCATCTGGCACATTACCGAAGCCACGTCTTTGGGGTGGCGATTGCCTGGCGGCCTCCCCATAGAAGAAGCGCTGTTTTTTGCCCTCACAACGCTAATGGTGGCCCAAGGCGCCTTGCTGATTTACACCTGGCGCCATAGAAAAGCTTTTCCTTAGCGGCGGAGCTTTCGTACCTTTGGCCCTAATGACGAAAGTGGAAATGGAAGTAGCCGGTCTCAGCCGTTCCCCCACAGAGAGCTATAACGCGTTTTTGGTGATTCTGCGGGAAAAGGAAGGTCCGCGCCGCCTGCCCATCGTCATAGGCCTGCCTGAAGCCCATGCCATAAACATAGAGCTGGAAAAGTTCCAGCATCCTCGGCCTCTAACCCACGATCTCTTCATCAACACACTCAACGCCTTGAATGTAACGCTCCTGGAAGTAACCATTCATAAGCTTCAGGATTCTACCTTCTACGCTTACCTCTTATTGGACACGGGCCAGGAAGTGATCGAAGTGGATTGCCGGCCCAGTGACGGGATTGCTTTAGCGCTTCGGGCTCGAGCCCCCATCTTTTGTGAGGAGGAAGTGCTTCGGCAAGCCGGCCAGCCCGTGGCTGAAGAAAAAGAGCGTGAGCCCCAGGGGGCCTCTACGGGGGGCACCCCCAGCAGGCGTTCCCGAGAAGAACTCGAACGCCTCCTTGAAGAAGCGCTCGCCCGTGAAGACTACGAAACGGCGGCGCGCCTACGAGACGAACTGCGAAGGCTCGAGTCCGGCGAAGCCGACACCTAATGCAGGCGCTTGTAGCCGTTCCCCTCCTGGTAGGGGTGGCGTGGCTTTTGGCAGAACGACGCCGCCCTTTCCCCTGGCGAGTCGTACTGGGGGGGCTCGCTCTGCAGTTCAGCTTAGGCTTGCTTTTTCTGCGAGCCCCCTTAGTACGGGAGGCGTTCTCCCTCTTTAGCCGAGCTTTTGTAAAAGTCTTAGATTTCTCACAGGAAGGCGCCCTTTTTTTATTTGGTAACCTCGTAAATCCCCAGTACAGGGAAACGTTTGGGTTTATTTTCGTGCTTCAGGTACTGCCTACCATTGTATTTTTTGCGGCACTGACCGCTGCCCTCTACCACCTGGGCCTGTTGCAACGGATAGTGGTGGCCTTTGGCTGGGTGATGCGACGCACACTCGGCACTTCGGGTCCTGAAAGCCTTTGTGCGGCTTCGAATGTGTTTTTAGGGCAGACGGAAGCTCCGCTGTTGATCCGGCCTTTTTTGCCCCATGTCTCCCGCTCGGAGCTGCTGGCTATCATGGTAGCGGGCATGGCTACGTTGGCTGGGGGGGTCTTAGCCGCCTACGTAGGCTTCTTGGGGAAGGACGACCCCTACCTGCGACAAGTCTTTGCCCTACACCTCATGACGGCTTCGGTGATGAATGCCCCAGCGGCGTTGATCTTCGCCAAAATCCTATCCCCCGAAACCGACTCCTCCCCAACTCACCGCCCCCTGACGCTACCATCCCTGCCCCGAGCCACTAACCTGCTGGAGGCCCTGGCCAATGGCGCCTCAGACGGCCTGCGCCTCGCCGCTAACGTAGCCGCTATGCTCCTGGCGTTCATCGCTGCCATCGCCCTGGTGAACTACCTCCTGGCCAAAGTCGGTCATCTCCTCGGACTGGACGAGTGGATCTCCGCCACCAGCCATGGCCTCTATAAAAGCCTCTCCTTGCAATGGATTTTAGGGCAGGTGTTCCGGCCCCTCGCCTGGCTGATTGGCATAAACTGGAACGAAACCTTGGCGGTCGGCGCCTTGATCGGCCAGAAAATCGTATTAAACGAGTTTATCGCCTACGCCCAGCTTACTGAAATGAGCTACCTCAGTGAAAAAGCCCGCTTGCTGGCCACCTATGCCCTGAGCGGGTTTGCCAACTTCAGTTCGATAGCGATCCAGCTGGGCGGCGTGGGTAGTTTGGCGCCCGAACGCAAGCCGGAACTGGCCCAACTGGGTCTGCGGGCTGTCTTAGGCGGCACCTTAGCTAACCTGCTCTCAGCCTGCTGGGCCAGCCTGCTAATAGAATAGGGTGGGTAGCGCACTTGACGCCGGTGGGGGATTTTGTTGGCGCAGGCAGAAGGAACGGCTTGAGAAAAATAAGGCGTGGTTTAGGGCTGAGAAAAAAGGCTTGGGCGGCTCTTGTTAAGCGCAAGGGGCCGGCGAGCCTTCGGCTCGCCGGCCCCCCACCCCAAAACCACCCCTCAGGTCACCTCAGAACCAGAAAATCAAGTTAAATTGTAGGTTACTCAGACGGCCCTTGAGGTTTTTGTAGGGCTGTAGGTCTTTCGCGCCCAACGCATCGAACTTAAAGTCTTTGTTGAAGAAGTTGATGAGCCCGTGATTGTACATCACCGTGAAGTCGATTGTACCTACGCCCTCGATTTCTACGTCCACCCCAGCCCCACCCGAAGCCTGCGCCAGGAAAGTAGAAAAGTGATCGCCCGTACGAGTTCGATCCTGGTCAATAAAGTCAGCACTCACAAGGACTCGGGAAGAGTTGGTCGAGGAGCCGACGCGTACATCCACTTGGCCGCCTAAGACGCCCTTAGCTCGAATCGGCGTAGAACCCAGCGGGTTCGTGCGCATTTTTATCCAGACAGGGACATTGAGAGTAGTCACACGATACGTGACAGTAGAAGCCGCTGTGAGCCCTGCATCTCTCAAAGAGATGGCTGTGTCGGCACCCGAGTTGGTTACGCCTTTGATGCCGTAATCCGGCTTGAAGTCCATCTTTCCTCCGCCTGCCCCGATGCCGGCTCCTAACAGAAAGGCGACATTGTCAGAGAAGCCGAAGCTCAACATTAGCCCTCCTCCAAAGCCAAATACGCCCGAACTGGCCAGATTTCGGACGGTGCGCCCCGAGGAGTCTACGCTAAAAAAGCCGATGCCTGGCGCCACGCGAAGGCCAAACTTGACACCTTCTTGGGCATACAGCCCTGCAATAAGGGCTACCATGGTGAGCGTTACCTTGACGTTCCGCATACTGCCGGCAAAGGTAAGAAGTTTCCCGCACTCTCGAAGCCAACTCATTGCACGCGAATCACACACTGCACCGCATATGATCGCTGCTCGTTGAGCGTGCCGGGCAAGGTGGTGTAGATTCGGTTGAACGCATTGAAGACGTGAAAGGTCCAGCGTACCTTGCCCGTGTCATAAGCCAGGATAAAGTCCCAGACTGTATAGGGTTTAGAAGCGTAGTCCCGGAAAAACGCCTCAAGGCCAGCCAGCTGATTATTCGTCGTGGCGCCGAGCAGGAAAAAGAGCTTATCTACATTGGTAATGGGGCTGGAGTAGCGAAAGTTGGTCGTAAGGGAGACTTTCCCATAGCCTACTTCAAGGATAGAGCGTACGATTTGCTTATTGCGGTATTTGAGGGTGTAAGGGATGTCACGGCCTATATTGTACTGGGGAGTTCCTGGGGCAGGGGTAGTCAGGGCCGTATTCAAAACTTGGAAAGCCCCATTGTTATTATTCATGGTATCGAGCTCACGGCTGCCATCGGGGTTGATAGGTTGTATGAGGGTGGCTCCCCCGCTAAAGTTGGCAAAGAACTTGCCTTTCTCATACTGGAAGCCCCACAAAGGCTCTATACCTTGGATAAAAGCTCGAGAAAGGTTGATAGCGGAGAAGGGCAGGCCGGGAAAGCCTCGCAAAACCGCCTCAATGTTTACCTGGAACTCGACCATGTCTTTGAACTCCATGCGGAAAGCTGAGATGTCTACGAAGCCTTTGAAGTTTTGGCCGATTTTGAGTAGTTGGCGCAGGCCCACTTCGGCGCTGTAGCCGCGTTCGATTTTGACGAAGGGGTTAGGCAAGACGGTGATGCCGCCGGCGCCGGTGGTGGTGAAGCGTTCGGCCACCGAAGGACTACGCAGCCCCTGCCCAAAAGAAGCGCGCAAGGTAGTACCCACAAAAGGCGTAAAAGTCACCCCCCCTCGAAACACCGGCTCCCGAATGGTCACGAGTCGCACAACCTGCGGTACATCGCCTTTCACCACACGTCCGCCCGCGATTTTCAAGCTGGTGTCGCCCTCGATGTCTTCGTACTGATAGCGGACACCTCCGCTCAGGTGAAACTTCCATATATCGAGTTCGGCCTGCGCAAAGGCGGCGGCTTGCCGGCCTCGCGCTCGGCCAAATACTTCTTTAGCGTATACCCGATTCTCGGTGAAGTTGGCCCCTACAATGACCTTGCCCCACTTACCCAGCCCTTGGATGTACTGGTAATCGTAATAATGGAGGGTAGCGCCCCCAGACTGCGGCGTACTGAGGTCGTTTACGGTGCGATAATGCCGTCCGCGCAGCCAGTGGCGGTTGCCCTTAGGCGTGAGGTACGAGATAAAAGGGTCCACCATGTAGCGCTGAAGGAGTTGGTAGGTGAGGAACCCTTCGCCGGGCAGGTTAGCCCGTGTGGGGAAGCTATCCCAGGCGATGTAAGTGGCACTGGAGTCAATGTTGGCCTGCAAGGTCACACCGTATTGCAAACCGTCCAAAAAAGGGGCATTTTGCTTGATGGAAATCCAGGTTCGGGCCCGGTTAGAGAAGCCCTCTCTTCGGAAACCTGTGTCGCGAATCAAGTCTAAAAGGGTGGTGACTTCCCAAGTTTCCCCTACCCGCTGTGCATGCACAATATGCGCCGCCGTCACCGTGGCTGAACTGCGCCCATCCCAATCGCCCACCGGTTCTCGGGGAGTGTCATAAATCTGATGCTGCAATCGCACCACCGTACGGGGCTGGAACTTCACATCCTCCGACACCACATTGATAATGCCGCCCAAGGCCCCTGTCCCATACAGCACCGAAGAAGCGCCTTTCACAATCTCGATCTGCTTGATGTTGTCTACCGGGATCAAGTCGAACTGCGTACTCAGCCGGTCAGGGCTCATCATGGGCAATCCATCCAGAAGCAGAAGCACCCGGGATCCCGCCCCGTAAGTATACCCGCTACTACCCCGTATGCTGGGCTGGTCTTTGTTGGTAGAAACGCCCGGCGTCTGCTCCAGGGCCTTGATGGGATCGATGGAAGCCAGGTTGGTCACCTGCTTGGGCTTGACAAAGTCCATGGAGACCGAAACCTGCTCAATCCGCTGCTCATACCGGGAAGCCGACACCACTACCTCTTGCAAAACAGTGTTTTTGGGCGTGAGGGGAATATCTACCGCCAGTTCGTTCCTATCGGGTGGAATCCGCAGGGCATACTCTTTCGCTTCGTAGCCTTCGTAGAGGACCTGCAAGCGTACAACTGGCGCCCGGGTAACCTCCAGCCGAAACCGCCCTTCCAAATCGGTGAGCGCACCGGCCTCGCCCGTGGAAACCTGGACTTTCGCTCCAATGAGCGGTTCCCGAGTAGCTTCATCGGTAACTCGGCCTGCGATAGTTACTTTCTGCGCCCATAGTAACGCTACAATACCAACTAAGTGCCGCATATCGGAGCGAAAATACGTAGACTCACCTACACAGAGCTTACGGCTGCCAAGTGCGCAGAAAAGCCACCAAGCTGGAGACTTGGGCTTCAGTCAGGTAAGGGTGCGCAGGCATCAGGCCTTTGCCATTTTTGATGACCGCAGCCCAATACAGGGTGTCTGGATTCTGAGCCGGGTGTAGAGAAGGGGACTTCTGATACTGCGCTCGACCGTCGGCTCCATGGCAGCGCGCACACAACTCCTGGTATAGCGCTTGGCCCCCTTCTATCGAAGGGGCTTCCAAAGCCAGATGTCTGACTCGATCCGCTTCCGAACGCAAAAGCCAGTCCCGCTGCAGCGACAAGCCGTACACATACGCCAGCAGCAGAAACGCCGCTATGGAAAACCGCTTGTTTTTCCGGCGGCTGCCCACTATCGCCAGCCCAATAGCAGCTACGACAAGGAGGTACTTCGTGAGGTACGGCCCAGTAAACGCCGCCGGCGCCCGGAAAAGCAAATAAATCCCCGTCAGCAGCAGAAGCGTGTCCAACACGCGATGCACTATGCGCCAGCGTGCCGCCCACCCCGGTAAAACAATCGGAAGCCCTACCATCACCAAGGTCAACACCCCCAAGAGGTGATGGGTATGCAAAATCCCTATATCCATAAGCTACAAGTACCGCAGCCAAATAAGCAGGAGCAAACCGGCACCCACCATATACGCCAGGTAAGCGGGCACATACCCCGCCTGTAAGCGAGCCAGGCTTGCACCCACCCGAAGGAGGGTTTGTCCCACCAACGTAGGAGCGCCTTTCCCCACCCATGCACCGAAGAGCGTCCGAAAGAAATCCGCCACTACAAAGTAGGGTTGGACGAAGAGGGTTTCGTAAAGGCGATCGACTTGAAGGGCCTGCTGGAGTGCTGTATGCAGGCGGCCCAGGCGACGCGCAAGCTCGGCTTCGGCAGCCAGGCCCCTCCGACCAAAGAAGTAGCCCGCTAAGGCCAGCCCCCCCACCGCCAAAACGACCGAAAGCCCCATAAGAAGCCCTTCTGTTGTGCCAGAGAGAGGCGGTAGAGGCCGCTCTTCTACCGCTGCAGCCAGCCAATGCTCCCGTATCCACGAAGGCCCAATCAAAGCCGGCAGCCCCACAAACCCAGCCAATACACTACCCACGGCAAGCCCCATGAGGGGGATCGTCATCACCGCGGGGCTCTCATGAGGCGACCCACTACCTCGATAGCTCCCCTCAAACGCCAGCCAACTTAGGCGTCCCATGTATAAGGCCGTCAAAAAGGCCGTGCCGAGCAGCCCCCCCCAGTACAGGTAATATACCGGCTCGCCCGAAGCGCCCCGCGCGAAAACCGCCGCCAGAATCTCATCCTTAGAGAAAAACCCGGCCAAAGGCGGAATGCCCGCAATAGCCAGCGTACCTATCCAGAAGGTCAGCCCCGTTATAGGCATGGCTTTGCGTAAGCCGCCCATCTGACGAAGGTCCTGCGTGGCTGTCGCATGAATTACGCTCCCACTGCCCAAAAAGAGCAGCGCCTTAAAGAAGGCATGCGTAAACACATGAAAGATCGCCACCGTATAGGCTCCTGCTCCGATCGCAGCAAACATGAACCCCAGCTGCGAAACGGTAGAATAGGCCAGCACCTTTTTGATGTCGTACTGAGCCAAGGCAATCAGGCCTGCCAGAAGAGCGGTAGCCACGGCCACGCCCCCTACGATAGTGAGGGTTTCTGGAGCGGCGTTGTAGAGAAAATCCATTCTGGCCAGGAGGTATACCCCGGCTGTGACCATCGTAGCGGCGTGAATAAGCGCAGAGACGGGCGTCGGACCCGCCATAGCGTCCGGAAGCCAGGTGTAGAGCGGAATCTGCGCGGATTTACCGGTAGCAGCCAAGAATAGGAGGAGGCCCACCCCCATCGCCACCTCCCCCGAATACACCCCCGTCCGGAGGGTCGAAATGTCGAAAGACCCTCGTTCTGCAAAGAGCCAGATTAGGCCGGCCAGCAAGCCGAGGTCGCCCAAGCGATTCATGAGGAAGGCTTTTTGCGCCGCTCGGGCATTGGCCTCCTCCCCAAACCAGAATCCAATCAGGAAGTACGAGCACACGCCTACCCCCTCCCACCCTAAAAAGAGCACAGGCAGCGAATCGGCCAGCACCAGCACCAGCATAGCAAAGATGAAGAGGTTTAGAAAAGCGAAATACCGCCACGCCCCAGGCTCTTCGTGCATGTAGCCGATGGAGTAGAGGTGTATAAGCCCCCCAATACCGGTGATGATAAGCGCCATCAAGAGGCTTAGGGTATCTACTTGAAAGCGGAAAGGGACCGTGACCTCACCTACGACGAGCCAGTCAAAAGCGAAAGCGAAGTAGGTGGGCTTTTCGTAAGAGAGGAAAGCGCCGAGAAAGAGAGCAAAAGCCCCGAGAACAAGGGCGGTAGCGAGCCCCCCCAAAAAGACGGCCTGTCGGCGCAACACAGGGAAAGCCAGCCCCCCAAACCCGATCGCCCCAGCACCCAGAAGCGGCAAGGCCAACGTAAGAGGTAGCCACGCACTCACCATCGCAAAGTAGCCAGTTTAGCAAAACCCAGGTCTTGTTGAGCCCGAAAGACCCGCACAACCAGCCCCAAGCCAATCACCGCTTCTACGGCTGCAAGGCAAATGCCAAATAGCACGAACACAGCCCCCGTAGGCTCATTGTGATAACGGGAAAAGGCAAGAAAGTTGAGGTTCGCGGCATTCAGGAGCAGTTCGATCGCAAGGAAGGCTAAGAGGAGATTGCGGCGCAAGAGCAGACCCAACAGGCCGAGAGAAAAAAGGCCCCCAGAGAGGGTAAGCACCGCATATAAAAGTTCAGGCGCCATAGCCAGAGGGTTTCTTAGCCAGCAGGGCGGCCCCCACGAGGCCCACCAAAAGCGTAACCGAAAGCAGCTCGAAAGGAAAAGCATACGCCGTAAAGAGCACTTTCCCCACAGGCGGAAGGGTCCCATACAAATACGAGACCTCTGTGGCTTCCGGTTCGACCGCTTGCAGGGAAGAAGGCAGGTCCAGAATAGAACGAAGCAGCCAGCTCAAGATCACCATCCAGCCCCCACTCAGCAGGAGAGCTCCATAGAGAGGTAGCCCCCGAGGTAAAGGCGAGACGTCTGCGGCGGTAAGGTTGATGAGCATGACTACAAAGAGAAAAGTGACCAAGATAGCGCCGGCATACACGATGACCTGGATGGCGCCGAGGTATTCCGCACTGAGAGTGAAGTACACCACGGCCAGCCCTATCATCGCTTTGATAAGGCTTAGCAAGGCGTAGATAGGGTCCCGCAAGGTCACGGCCAGGGCGCCTCCTATTAGCGCCAGGAGCCCCCCTATCGCTAATCCGACGAGCGTCAGCACCCCGCAAACATAGCCCAAAAATCCCATACCTTTGTACGTCCCCATAGCTCAGCGGTAGAGCAGCGGATTCTTAATCCGCGGGTCGCAGGTTCGAATCCTGCTGGGGACACAACAGAACTCCCTATTTTTGTCTTTAGATGCGTTTTCGCTGCATGCGCACGCTGTTAGGGCTGGTGGGGGTGCTCTGGGCCCAAAGCCGTTTAGCTGATCCGTACATTCCTGAGCTACCGCCTTTCGAACTGCGAGAACTCTCTGGGCACTGGGAAGTGCAAGTAAAAGGCGGAGGAGTCTACCGCGACAGTAGCGGTGACTTCACGGCCTGGACGGCCCGCCTCTCTTGGGAAGAAGGACAAGAATGGTACCCCGCAAGCCCCATTACCCTTTCGGCGCCCCTCTACCAGCAAAAGCAACCCCGCCAGTACCTGCGGCTGTATGCCTGGCAACTGCACCGATCAGGTCGCCTCCTGCGCCTTTGGTCAGAACGTCCCTCATACACCCTCCAACCGCAAACCAAGCCAAGTCTCCAACTGCGCCAGACAGGCTTTGCAGGCCAGTCTGTTTTAGCCTCGGGGCGCTGGTACAAAGTCGCCACGGGTGCGGCGGGGGTCTACCGCATCACAGCTCAGACTTTGCAGCGCCTCGGCCTCAATCCCAGTGGTGTGGACCCTCGTCACCTGCGGGTGTATGGCCAACGCGGGGGTCCCTTACCCCAACCCAACAACCATCCCCAACCAGACGACCTGGTCGAACTGCCCCTCTACTTCCCTGGAGAAGTAGACGGCCGATGGGACCCCGAAGACGTCGCTTACTTCTGGGCAGACAGCCCCGACGCTTGGTACCCCCTCGCCGATCCCACTCGTCCCTACTTCCACTTGAAAAACCCCTACACCGATCGGGCTTACTATTTCCTCACCTTCGATCTGGGGCCAGGTAGACGGCTCACTCTTCAGGCCCCTCCCACAGGTACTTTCGTCCCTCGCACGCAGGGGCTACTCCTTTACTTTTACGAAAACGACGCCGTCAATCTCCTCAAATCCGGCCGAGTATGGTTTGGGGAAAAGATGACCCCTGCCAGCCCCACCGTTTCGATCACGCTCTCGATCCCGGCTTGCGATAGCGCACGCGTGCGGGTCCAGATGGCGGCCTCCAGCTTCACCCCCAATCAGATTACCCTCACCTGGGCCGGTACCCTAACCGCTTCCGTAAACATCCCCGCTATCCCCGGCCCAGCCGATAACCTACAAGCTCGGTGGGGGCTTTGGTCCCCACTCCTCCTCAATACCCCGGCTAATCCCACCCTTACCCTCAGCTACACCGGATCGGGCACCGGTTACTTAGACTACGTCGAAGTGATAGGCTGGCATCCCCTCGTCTGGACCGGCGGGCAGCAAGTATTTTATCTGCCGGCTGGAGGCCCCTGGCAAACCGAACTCCAAACTCCAGGCTCACCCTTCCTGTGGGACGTAACCGACCCCCTAAACTACGAGGCCGTGGCCTTGACCCCCACCCCGAATGGCGTACGCTTCCTCTCGGCCGGTGACACACTCCGACGCTATTGCGCCTTTGATCTGGCTTCCGCTTACGAGGTGACCCCTATCGGGTACGTGCCCAACCAGAACCTCCATAGCCTAAGGGGGATTCGCTTCGTGGTGGCCACTACCCCTGCGCTGGAAGGGGCTGCCCAACGCTTCTGCGACTTGCACCCCGAAGCCGGACCCTGCGTAGTCGTAACCACCGAAAAGCTCTACAATGAGTTTTCTGGCGGCCGTCCAGATATATGCGCTCTGCGCAACTTCCTGCGCATGCTCTATGTGCGGGCCTCCACACCCGCCGAAGCGCCCCAAATGCTCCTGATTGTAGGGGCCGCTAACTACGACTTCCGCAAGACGTCAGATTTTCTCTTTCCCACTTATCAAAGTCGAGAAAGCCTCTTCCCGCCGGCTTCTTTCGGCAGTGATGACTTTTTTGGGTTTTTGGACGACCTGGAAGGCTTCTGGGGCGAAGGGACTGCCTTTCCACGCGACCCCCGCTGGTATGACCCTCGCGATCAAACCCAACAGGACCACCTCCTGGACATAGGGATTGCCCGGCTGCCGGTTTATTCAGCTGCGGACCTCGAAGCCTACCTCGAAAAGCTAACCGATTATCTACAAAACCCGGCTGCGAAAGGGCCCTGGCTACAAAAGATCATCCTCTTTTCAGATTACAAGGACAATGGCCTGCACACGCAGCAGGCCGAAGCGCTTGCCAACCAGATTCAGGGGGCCATGCCCTACCTCGACTTGGTCAAGCTCTATATAGACCGGTACCCTGCCCAGCCCCGGGCCTCTGGGTTGGTGTTTCCTGAAGCACAAAAAGCCCTTTTGGCTCAACTTGACCAAGGGGCCTTCATCGCTCACTATGTGGGCCACGGCAACGAGTACGCCCTCCAAGGTTTTGAGTTTTTCCCGAATGCCACCGTACGCCAACTCCAGAACGTGGGCCGATACCTTTTTTTCGTCACCGCTACCTGTGAGTGGGGCAAATGGGATGAGGCCCCCGAGGTGCGCAGCGGCGGCATAGAAGCGCTCTTCCTGCCTCGACGCGGCGCTATAGGCCTACTCACTTCTACCCGTAAAGTGTACGCCAGCCTCAACTTCCAGCTTACGCAGCTTTTTTATCAGGAACTGAGCCAGACCTGGCAAACGGCCCGTCGAGTCCTGCTTGGGCAGGTCATGCAAGCTACCAAAAACCGCACCATCGGAGGCGCCCTCGGAATAAACTCCCGTTCGTACGCCTTCTTAGGCGATCCGTTTCTGCCGCTGGGCCTACCGGCCTACGACGTCGTAGTCACCGAAATCGATGGCGATCCGCCTTCGGCTACGGCCCCTGATACACTACGGCCTCTGCGGGCCGTACGCATGCGAGGAGAGATACGCGACGCAGGCGGGGGCCTTCAATCCGACTTCTCTGGAGAAGTCGCCCTCAACGTCTGGGACAAGCCTCTAACTCGCCAGACCCTGATATCCCGTACGCTCTTCACGGCTCAGGACATTCTTCTTTTTAGCGGAAGGGCTACCGTGCAAAATGGGCGGTTTGAGCTCACCTTTTACTTGCCAGTAGACCTGATACCGGAGCCGGGCCGAGGACGAGTGTCGTTGTGGGCGCAGGCTTCTACCGGTCAAGCCGCCGCTGGCAGTGAAACGCGCTTGGTGATCTGCTGCCCAGACACCCTCCCGCCTTCCTTACCCCCACCTACTATCCGGCTCTTCCTCAACGACACCACCTGGGGCAACGGCGGCTGGACAGACCCCAACCCCTTGCTGCTGGCTTTTCTGTATGACAGCCTCGGCATCAACCTCTCCCCCTTGGCCGTGGGCCGAGAACTCAAAGCTACCCTCAACGGACAAGACTATTTCCTAAGCCCCTATTACCGTGCGCGCCGAGACCAGCCCAATCAAGGCACCTTAGAGTATCGCTTCTCAAACTTGCCGGAGGGCCAATACCACTTGCGCCTACGGGCTTTCAACCTTGCTGGGCAGGAAGGCTCAGCCGAAACCTCCTTCCTGGTCGTGGAAAAAGGCCAGCTCAAACTGGGCCGCGTCTTTAACTATCCGAATCCCTTCACTACGGCCACCCGCTTCTGTTTCGAGCACAACCAACCTGGCCAACCCCTTGAAGCGCGCGTCTTCATTTACACCGTCTCGGGACGACTGGTCCAAACCCTCTCAGCCCCGATTCCTACTCAGAATACGTTTTCCCAAGACCTCTTTTGGGATGGGCTCGACAGCTATGGAGACAAGCTGGGACGCGGCGTGTACCTCTATCGCCTCGAAGTGCGCAACCTCGCCACCGGCGAAACCGCCCACGCCCAAGAAAAGCTCGTCATTTTGCGCTAATGGGTGCCTTTGCCCCACTTGGCCCACCAACGCTCGAACTCCCGCCGGCCACTTTCTGTGGTAAAAAGCGGGATGAGCTCTTCTTTGAGCTGCGCGGGATTGTAGACTCGATCCGCCGCAAAACGCAAGACCTCGATACGGCTGCTTTCGTGCTCCAGCGTCCACAACAAATCCCGCAGCTGGGCCGCCGAAATGCAATGGCTCGGTAGCACAGCCCGCAAAAGGGCTATCCGACTGGCTTCGATGCTCTGCGAAGCCACCTCAAGCCGAAAGTACGCAAACTCCCCCTCACTCATCGAGGGCACGCGGCACTCCTGCCCCCATACCCAGCCCACCAGTAAAAGCCCGACTACACACCGCATTATGGGCAAAGTAAGAGAAAAAATCACCGCGGAAGGAGATTCCCAACGAAAGTTAGGATTTTAGTTGCTGACGAAAGGCCGCCATCGTAGCGGCCAGGCCTTCTTCGAGCGCCACAAGGGGTTTCCAGCCCGTCACTTTGTGCAATCGCTCGTAAGAAAGGGCATTATGGCGCAACTCACCTGGTTTAGGAGGTAGGTAGTGGGGCTTTGGGGCAGAGCCTATCAGCGCGGCAAGCCGATCATAGAGCTGGTTGACCGAGGTCTGCCGGCCTGTACCGACATTGAACACCTCTCCTTGCGTTCCTTGGGGGCAATGCAGCACCTGCACAAAAGCTTGTACCACATCCCCTACATACACAAAGTCTCGCGTTTGCTCCCCATCTCCATAGATATAGGCCGCCTCTCCTGACAGGAGCCGATGGGTAAAGATAGCGACCACGCCCGCTTCTCCATGAGGATTTTGGCGGGGGCCATATACGTTGGCCAGGCGAAGGACCGTATACGGCACCCTATGGGCCTGGTAAAAGTGCCTTAGATACAGCTCCCCTGCAAACTTGGCGATACCATAAGGCGACTCGGGCAAAGGGGGGCAAGTCTCCTCTACGGGCAGGTTTGGCACTTCGCCGTAGATAGCCCCCCCTGTGGAAGCAAAAATCACCCAGGCACGCGAAACACGCACCGCCTCCAGCAGGTGTAAGGTGCCGAGAATATTGGCCTGAGCGTCCTCAGCAGGCTTTTCTACCGAGGTACGTACATCCACTTGGGCAGCAAGGTGATAAACCACATCGTAAGTATGCAGGGCGAAATGCTGGCGCACGGCCGCGGCGTCCCGCAAATCAATGCAATGGAGGGGCACCGTAGGAGGTAGGTTTTCGCGGCGACCGGTCGAGAGGTTATCCAGCACTTCGACTGTGTGGTGTAGCTGGAGCGCCTCTACCAGGTGAGAACCAATGAAGCCCGCCCCACCCGTTACCAGGATGCGCACGGCGCAAAGCTATGGTTTTGGCCAGGTCAGCCGAAAGGTCGTGCCCTTCCCTATGGCCGAGTTTACTTCGATCGTGACGCGGTGCTGGTCGAGGATAGCCCGAGCCAGCGGTAACCCCAGGCCGGTGCCTTTTTCACCCGCGGTGCCGACCCGGCTACGGCGACGCGTAGGATCCCACAGCCGCTCTACCTCTTCAGGGGACATCCCTATGCCGGTATCTCGCACTTCGACGAGGTCAAACTGCGGCCCAGCCTCTACCCGAAAAAAGACCTCCCCCCCAGACGGTGTGAACTTAACCGCATTGGCCAGAAGGTTGTAGAGGGCTTCAGTGGCGTACGTGGGATCGCCCCAGCCTTGGGCCTGCGGAGGCACCTGCGCTTGCCACCGAATCTGTTTCAGTTCGAGCTGAGGAGCTAATAACGCATAGAGCCGTTGCGCCATCGCTTCCCAGCTAAAGGGCTGACACTCCAGCACCAGGTCTTTCTGCGAGAGGCGAGTCAAGTCCAATAGGTTTTTCACATAAGCTTCCATTTCTGCCAGGCTCTTTTCGAGAAGTTGGGCGTATTTTTTGAGGTTATCTGCAGGGAGAGTGCTTCCCTGCAGGAGGGCAGCCAGCTGCCGGAGGCCACTCAAAGGCCCCCTAAGGTCATGAGAGACGATTTTTATCCAGGCTTCCCGCTGGGAGGAGAGGGCCTTTAGTTCTTGCAAGGAAGCGGCCAGATAAGCAGTACGTTCTTGGACCTGGTTTTCGAGTTCGGCCAGGAGCTGTAAGTGCGCTTGACGAAGGGCCACCATACGAGAGAAGAGCGTCCAGGCCTCCTGAGCAGGCGGCGAGAGCACCTGAAGCTCCGTTTCCGATAGAGGATAGCGGCGTTGGAAGAGCATAGCGGCCCACTCCTGGACAAAGTTAGGCAAGGCCTCGATCGTCTGGCAAGCCAGCAGCCCTTCGACGAACTGAAGGAGCAATCGAGAGAGCCGCTGGCGCTCGGATAAGTGCCATTCGGTGTGGTAGCTTTGGAGGGCCTGCTGGACAGTCAATCGGAGGTCTTCGACGTCCCAGGGCTTGGCGATATAGCGGAAAAGGCCGGCTTCATTGACGACGCGGCCGACGTTTTCGGCGCCGGCCTGACCCGTCAGCAGGATCAGGCGGGCGTGAGGCAGTCGCTGACGCACCTGGACCAGGAAGGCGTCCCCCTTCATGCCGGGCATGAGGTAATCAGCAATCACCACGGCGGGTTGACTGTCCAAGAGGGGGAAGGCTTCTTCGGCGCTGAGGGCGCCTTCTATCCACACGCCGAGAGGGGCAAGCTGGGCTATGAGCGCTTCCACTACGGTCGGCTCGTCATCTACCACCAGCAGCCTATCCACGACAGCCTGCGGTTAGCCTCGTACGACGGAAACACCGACGACCCGATCGCCTTCCCGCACACGGATTAGCAGGGTGCCTTGGGTATCCCTCCCTCGCACAGAGAGTTCCCGAGCCGAAAAACGGATACTCTGTCCTTCTTGGGTCACCAAGAGGAGCTCTTCCTGGAGGTTGACCAGCTGGAGGGCGGCCACGAGGGCCCCCGTTTTATCCGTCACATGAAAAGTACGGATGCCCTTGCCGTTTCGGTGCGTGGTGCGGTAGTCCTGGAAGGGGGTAGCCTTTCCGTAGCCGTTTTCGGCCAGGACGAAGAGATACCCCTCCGGTTGGGAAACGGGCACCAAAGCCACCAGTTCGTCGTCGGAGTCGAGTCGCATGCCTATCACACCGGCGGCGGTGCGTCCCATAGGTCGCACTTCAGCGTGGGGGAAGCGAATCGCCTGCCCCTGCCGGCTCACCAGCACCACATCTTGCGCCACGGGTTCCTCCAGCAGCGCCACACCTACAAGCCCATCTCCTTCGCGAATATCAAGCGCAATGATGCCCTTGCTGCGAGGCCGGCTGTATTCCAGAAGGGGGGTTTTCTTGATGATACCCCGCCGAGTAGCAAAGAGCAAGCTATGTCGAGCTACGAAAGCCTCGTCTTGGAGGGACGATACATTCACATAGGCGATGACGCGTTCATCAGGCCCCAGGGCCAGTAGGTTTTGGATGTGGCGCCCTTTCTGGCTACGTTGGGCTTCAGGCAGCTCATGCACCCGTAGCCAATGGCAGTAGCCCCGATTCGTAAAAAGCAGCAGGTAGTCGTGCAAACGCGCCACCAGCACATCTTGGATGAAGTCTTCGTCTTTGAGGTCCATGGTCCGCACGCCGGTACCGCCCCTACCCTGAGCCCGGTAGGCTGAGAGATCGGTGCGTTTGATGTAGCCCTGATGGGAAATGAGGACCGCCACCTCGGTGTTGGGCAAGAGGTCTTCGAGGCTGACTTCGCCTTCGTCGGGGACGATCTGGGTCCGGCGAGCGTCCCCAAAACGCTCGACCAACGTATTCAGTTCCGAGCGAATGATGGCTTTCTGTTCGGTGGGGTCTTCGAGTACACGCTTGTAATAAGCGATTTTTTGCTGTAGGTCGGCGTATTCCTGCTGGATTTTTTCTCTTTCCAAGGCGGTGAGCCGCTGGAGACGCAAGTCTAAGATAGCTTGTGCCTGGGTCAAAGTGAGGTTGAAAGTCTCGACCAGGCCGGTACGGGCTTCTTCAGGGGTTTGCGACCGGCGAATCAGCGCAATGACCGCATCGAGATGGTCCAAGGCTACCAACAGGCCTTCGAGGATATGGGCGCGTTTTTCGGCCTGGGCCAGCTCGTAGCGCGTACGACGCAAGATCACTTGCGTGCGATGCTCCAGATAAGCCGAGAGCACTTCTCGTAGGGTAAGGAGTCTGGGCCGGCCTTTGTGAAGGGCCACCCAGTAGCCATGGTACGCCACCTCGAGCGAACTGTGCAGGTAAAGGGCATTCAGCACGGCGCGGGGTACAGCTTCCCGCTTGAGCTCGATCACCACGCGGATGCCCTCTCGGTCTGATTCGTCGCGGATTTCGGCGATGCCTTCGATTTTCTTACTCTCCGCCAGATGGGCGATTTGTTCTACGAGAGCCGCTTTACTGATGCGGTAAGGAATCTCCGTAATCAGGATGGCATGGCGTCCGCCAGGCAAGGTGTCTATGTAGGCGCGCCCCCGCAAACGCAGACGCCCCCGTCCTGTGAGGTACATTTGTCGGATGCCCTCGCGCCCCAAGATTAGCCCCCCTGTAGGAAAGTCCGGCCCTTGGATTAGCTCTACCAGCTCTTCGTCGGGCACGGCAGGCTCCTCCAGCAAGCGAAGGAGGGCCCGCACCACATCTTGCAGGTTGTGCGGCGGCATCTCGGTGGACATCCCTACCGCGATACCACTGGCCCCATTCAAAAGAAGATTAGGTAGGAGCGCCGGCAACACCGTAGGTTCTTTGAGCGACTCGTCGAAGTTCGGCGCAAAGTCTACGGTTTCTTTGTCGAGGTCTTCGAGAAGGGTCAAGGCGATAGGGGCCAGCCGCGCTTCGGTGTAACGCATCGCGGCGGGTGCGTCGTTGTCAATCGAACCAAAGTTTCCTTGGCCTTCCACAAGGGGGTAGCGAAGCGTCCAGGGTTGCGCCATGCGCACCATCGTCTCATACACAGCCGAGTCGCCGTGAGGATGGTACTTGCCCAGCACTTCGCCAACGATACGGGCCGCCTTTTTGAAGGGCTTGTCCGGGGTAAGGCCCAGCTCCAGCATGCCGTACAAAACTCGCCTTTGTACGGGCTTGAGCCCATCGCGTACATCCGGCAGCGCTCGCGCCACAATCACGCTCATGGCGTAGTCTATGTAGGCGGTGCGCATCTCCTCAACGATGGGCTTGGGGAGGATCTGACTCACGGCGCAAAGTTACCCTAAACCTTCCTTTCTATCTTTGGTGCAATGTGGCGGCTTTTTCTTTTCTGTGCGGTGTGGAACCTGCTTTGGGGCCAAGGTGAAAGCGACCTGTTGGAAGAGGAGCTTTTTGAGGAGCTATCGGGCGCAAAACCTGCACTGCAAGACACCCAGCCCAAAGTCGCCGCGGCACCCCCTTCCGATCTCCCCGCTTCCGATACGCTCTTCAACCCGCCTCAACCCCCTCCGCCCTTGCGCCTCATTGATTCGCCCATAGCCTCGGACCTGACCTTGGACCCTCGCACCAATGCGCGCCTCTCTACTCGTCGTCCCTTCACCGTGCAGATAGTGCGGGCCAAACTGCAAAACTTTCAAGGCCACCCGCTCATCCATGGATTTGACACGTGGTACTTGTACATTGTCCGAGCTGAGGAGGTGCGCCTCAATGGCCGAGTCTTACGCAGCCAAGGACTGCCAGTATACCTGGCTCTGGTAAGCCCCGCCCCCAAACTCGACGAACTGCCGACCGTGATAGAAAGTCCCGCCCTTATGGTTAAGGGTCTTATAGACTACGGCGACACCATTGTAAAGCACTTCAAAAGGGAGAAAAAACGGCTGCAAGCCGTCCTCGACAGCCTCTTGCAGCTGCCCCTCCCCCCCGACGAACTGCAGGCAGAGGCCATGGAAAAGCTCCTGGAGCGGGTACAGGACTCGCTGGTGTATGCCAACGCTTACTACGCCTTGTATCGCGACTTCAAGAAAGCCAAAAGTTCCGGCAAAGCGCTGGTGAGCTTTTTCTTGAGTTTTCCCTTCAATCGGACGCTCACATACTCGATCTATTCAGCGCCTTACGCTTTGCCACGCTATGTACCCCCTGAGGCCACCCCCGCTGAAGCCCCCTCCAAGCCAAAACGTAAGAGGTCGTAGCTTTGGGCAGATGCGCGATTCGGTCGTCCCCCACCTGATTATTATCAATGCCCTGATCTGGCTGGCCAGCTTTCGTTTCCCCGAGCTGCCTTACTGGCTCGCCGTACACAAAAACGGGTATGGACTGGAGTGGTGGCAGCCTTTTACTTACTTTTTTACGCACCAAAGTTTCTGGCACCTTTTAGCCAATATGGTGGCGCTGTGGAGCTTAGGGCCGGCGGTAGAAGCGATCCTGAGGCGAGGGGGTTTTCTGCGGCTCTACCTAAGCACCGGCTTAGGGGCTGGACTTATGCTGGCGTATTTGGATCCTTCCCCTCAACCCGTTTTGGGCGCTTCGACCAGCGTGAGTGGACTGCTGGCCGCCTTTGCTTACCTTTTCCCTCGTTCCCAGCTGGTGATCTTCCCTATCCCTTTCCCTTTTTCCGCTAAAGGCTTGGCCTTAGGGTTTGGGATGATCTCGCTGGTCCTTTTTTTATGGGAACCGGTCATGGGAGGGATTTCTCACTTTGGACACTTATGCGGGCTTGTCTTGGGATGGGCCTACATGCGGTGGTGGCGATAGCGGCTTTGTGTTAAGCCTGTTATGCGGCTCCCTAAGCACCTGCTCCTATGGGACGGGACATGCGGCCTCTGCGCCGCCAGCGTGCAGTGGGTGAAAAGCCGCGATCCGCAGGGCATATTTGCTGCGGTACCGTATTCCAGCCTCCCGCCAGAGGTGCAAAAACAAATCCCGCTGCAGGCCTTGAACCGGTCAATCCATGTGCTGACGGCGGAAGGGCAGGTGCTTCGAGGAGGCCAAGCTGTGCTCTTCATTGGGGAAGTGCTGGGCTATTGTCCGGCGCTGCTGCGGTGGCTAAAGCGCCCTCCCTTCGTGTGGGGCGTAGAGATGGCTTATTGGGTGGTGGCCCGCCTGCGACACCCTCTCAGCCGAGCTTGCGGACTCAAGCCCCCAACTCCTCTACACGGGGCAAGTCCGTCAGCGAACGAAGCCCCAACAGCTCAAGAAACTTCGGCGTGGTGCGATACATCAGAGGACGTCCAGGCAAATCTGCCCGACCAGCCGGCTCGATGAGCTCCCCTTCCAGGAGCTTTTCTACGGCGTAGTCGCTGTTTGTGCCCCGCAGATGGCTCACGAACGCCTTCGTGACCGGCTGGTGATACGCAATCACAGCCAACGTCTCCAAGAGCGCCTTAGAAAGGCGGATAGGCCGCTGCAACCCCAAAAACTTCGCTATGGCAGCCCCATAAGCAGGTCGAGTACGAAAAGCATACCCCTCAGCTACAGCGTACACCTCCAAGCTGGTGGCGGCATAGCGGGCTTGTAAGGTCGCTATAGCCGCTTGTATCTCTTCCTTGGATACAGGGCGCTTGAGCATACACGAAAGCGCCTCTTCCAGCTGCTTTAGGGACAGCGGCTCAGGATGCACGAAGAGCAGCGCTTCGATGAGGTTTTCCAGCGGGCAGGACTCAAGTGCCTCTTCCATCCTCCTACACGAATGCCGAGATGCCTGTGATATCCTGCCCGGTAATCAGTAGGTGCACCTCATGGGTGCCCTCGTAGGTGATGACCGACTCCAGGTTCATCATGTGGCGCATGATGGGGTAATCCCCCGTAATGCCCATGCCCCCTAAGATTTGGCGGGCTGTGCGGGCCACCTCAAGGGCCATGGCGACGTTGTTGCGTTTGGCCAGGGAGATTTGCTGGGGTGTGGCGCGGCCTTCGTTCATGAGCTGGCCCAGCCGTAGCGCCAACAGCTGCGCCTTGGTGATTTCGGTGAGCATTTCAGCCAGCTTAGCTTGGATGAGCTGAAAAGAGGCTATCGGCTTGCCAAACTGCACCCGCTCCAAGCTATACTGAACCGCTGTACGGTAACAATCGATGGCCGCTCCGATAGCGCCCCACGCAATGCCGTAGCGAGCGCTATTTAGGCAGGAGAGCGGTCCCTTGAGGCCTACCACCCCCGGCAAAAGGTTTTCCTTGGGCACCTTCACCCGGTCCATCACCAGCTCACCCGTCGCAGAAGCCCGCAAAGACCACTTGCGGTGAATCTCCGGCGTAGAAAACCCCTCCATGCCTCTTTCCAAAATCAGGCCCCGGATGTTCCCCTCGGAGTCTTTAGCCCATACTACGGCAATATCGGCAAAAGGCGCGTTAGAAATCCACATTTTCCGGCCTTGTACCACATAGCAGTCGTCTTCTTCGTAGAAGTAACTCTCCATCCCGGCTGGATTGGAACCGTGGTTGGGCTCTGTTAGCCCAAAGCACCCCATCCATTCCCCTCGCGCCAGACGGGGCAAGTACTTGCGCCGCTGCGCCTCTGACCCAAACTTCCATATGGGATACATCACCAGCGAACTCTGCACCGACGCCATAGACCGAATGCCCGAATCCCCTGCCTCCAGCTCCTGCATAATGAGGCCATAGCTGATGTAGTCCAGACCCGCACCCCCGTATTCCTCCGGGATAAAGGGACCAAAAATCCCAAGCTGCGCCATCTCCGGAATCAGATGAGTAGGGCATTCCGCTCGCTGCGCATACTCATCAATGATAGGACGCAAGCGAGTATCCACCCATTGACGCACCGCGTCCTGAATAGCCCGCTGCTCCGATGTAAAAAACTCCGACACCTGGTAATAGTCTGTGTTGATGACGCGCTGACCCGCAACCGGCTTCATAACGCAAAGTAACACATTTACCCCCGAGTGCGTACCTACCTTTGCGCCATGCGCCTATTTTATGAGAAGCTACGGAGCGGGGAGCCGGCGTACTTCTTTTTGCACGGCTTTTTAGGCAGTCTGGACAACTGGCGCACCATAGCGAAAAGCTTAGCTCTCCCGGGCACCTTCTTCTTAGTAGATGCTCGCAATCACGGTCGATCGCCGCATTACCCTTCCCATACCTACCCTGACATGGCTCAGGATATTTTAGCCGTCTTAGCGGAGGAAGGGCTGGATAGCGCCCATTTCTTGGGGCACTCGATGGGCGGCAAAACCGCCATGTATTTGGCTTTGCATTTTCCCGAGCGAGTAGCGTCGCTTGTGGTGGTGGATATCGCTCCACGGGCCTACCCCGGCGGCCACGAAGCTATCCTGCAGGCACTACTTGAGGTGCGCCTCGACCAGGCTACCCGCCGAGAAGAAGTCGAAGCTCAGCTGGCCCGCACCCTACCCGATCCCGCCATTCGACAGTTTCTGCTAAAAAGTCTGGCCCGCAACGAAGAAGGCCGCTTTGTCTGGCGATGGAACCTGCCCGTGCTCCAGCGCGACTACCCCCACATCGGCGTGGCCGTAGAAGGGCCTCCTTACCCCGGTCCAGCACTTTTCCTTCGAGGGGAACGATCACCTTATATCAGGCCGCAGGATGAGACCGAGATTCGCCGACTTTTCCCTGCTGCCCGCATCGAGACCGTACCTCAGGCTGGCCATTGGGTCCATGTAGATAACCCTTCGGCCGTAGTCGAGGCTATCCAACGCTTTTGGAGCTCGCTAACGACGCCGTAAAAGCCATTCCCTGGCTGCTCAGAGTTAGGGGTCTCTCTGGGCAAAAGGACTCGTCAGCCGCCGCACTATGGGGTACTTTGCCTGGATTTCGGCCGGGTCCAGGGTCATGGGCTTACAACGACGCTCCAGATAAAGTGGCAACTGGTCCTGGTAATGAGGGCTGGCCGGATCACCTGACACCCCCAGCGGCAACACCGACTCCACATAAGGGTAAGGCCGTCCCCGCTCAAACCGCACAAACTGTATGTAGGTATCTCCGGCCACCACGCGCAAAAAGCCCTTCTTTGTGTCCCATTCAGCGTACGAGGGAGCCAGCTGTTCAGGCAGCCCGTCGAAAGGATACCGTTGACCTTTAACCTCCAGCGCCTGCACTTCTTTGAGTGGCGGATCTATCCGATGATAGAAGCGTTGGAGCTGCCGGATCGCATACTCGAGGCCTTCCCATAAAAGGGCGGAAGGCAAGTTCACCTTACCGTTCTCGAGCCAGTTGTAGCCGGGCAGGTTAGCCTGGCGAAGGACATAGCTTACCGCTAAGGTGAGCACCGCAGCCGCCCGACTGTCTGCCGTACCACGAAAATCCCACCCCCGAATCAGCCGAAGCGCCTGATGCAGTCTGGGCTCTGAGGTATCGGGCAGTCCCGCAAAAGCCGCCCACACCGCCCGGATAGGCCCTTCTGCAGGGTACTGCCGGTCGTATTTGATAGTGTGGAAGTCCTCCCAGGAGACCCGAGAATAGCCCCGAATCAGCTCGTAAAAACGGTGTTCCCGGTTATTGTGGCGGTTCCATGTCCAGGCATGCTGAGGGGGAAAGCGAGCTGGATCGGGGGCTTCTTCCGGGCAGGTGGTGGCAAAGGGGCTGTTGTTGACGCTAAAGACGTATCCGCACTTCGGGGAGAGTACCTGCGGGAGCTCTTCCACAGCAAGGTACCGCTTCCACTGCACGGCCGAGGTATCGCCCGGCAAAACACCTTGCCAGTTGTAGGCGGGGTTCCGCTCTGGCAAGGTGGCGTTGAAGAGGTAAAAAATCGTATCGGTGCGGTCCGCATATACGAAGTTGAAGTGGGGAATCCCCTGCTGCCGCAAGGCCGCATAAAACTCCGAAAAGGAACGAGCCCGGCTGAGCTGGTACCACTCTTGTGGTGCACGGAAGAGCTTCTCGACAGGGAAGCGAAGGGCGTATACACCCCTGCGCGTGCGCACCACTGGCCCAAAGGCACTCCACTCAAGAGTCTTGCGTATCCGGATTACCGGTCCTCGGGGGCGAGGGGGGGTCAAGACTGGCCAGCCCTGAGCAAAGCGCTGCGGATTGCGCATCAGGCGCCACTCCAGCTTCACCTGGTGGGCACGGAGGGTATCCCACCGCCCATCAAGGGCATAGAGACGGCGGTTTTTCGGGTGCAGACGCAGCCGATAAATATCCACAAAGTCTGGCCAGTTGAAGGTCACGCCCCAGCCCAAGTAAGGGTTAGTTCCTAAGCCCGGAGCCACCGCACCTGGGAAAAAGCCTCCTAATACTTGCCAGCCCTCTTCGCTATGCAGGTAGGCTTCGTACCAGCGCAGTACCCCCTCAATAGGCACGTGGGGGTTAATGAGTAGATAGGTATGCCCGTCGGCCGTCTTGGCTGAGCTGAAAGCCATGGCATTGGAACCGGCATTGACTCGAAACTCATAGTTCTCTGGCGTGCCCCGGAGGGTCTGCTGAAGGGCCTGTCCTGCTCCGATCATGCCCGACAGCACGATGATGTAGCCCCGCATGATGTCTTCCCCCGTCACGGGAAAGAGTTTCTTATCCAGCACGGAGCGAGGATGGGCCTGAGCGAACGCATTTAGACCGGCTGCGTAAGCTTCAAGCAGCCGCCGCGTTTGTGGAGCCAGGCTATCGTACTGGACAGCACTCAGGCGAAAGGCCCCCGTAAAATGGGCAAAGTAATCCATCGCCACACCGCTACGGCCGATCAAGCGTCCCAGACGGCCTTTCGCCAGCGCCATAAGGTACTGGATGCGTCCGAAATCATCTTCGGCATGCGCCCAAGCCAGCCCATACGCACAATCCGCATCCGTCCGACCAAAAATGTAAGGCGTTCCAAAGCTATCTCGCCGAATCACCACCTCCTGCCCCCACAGCAGGCTCACCACCACAAGGCCTATCCATCGCATGAGAGACAAACGAGGGCCGCTGCAAAGCTCGCTACTTTCCAGGAAAAAACGTATATTAGCAGCATGGCTGGTGCACTGAAGCCCTGGCTCTTTCTCGCCCTTTGTCTGGCGCAGGGGTTCACGGGAGCGGGGGCATAAGCCCCTCCAGCAGCCTGAAAGTAACCGTGCGGGGAGACTTGCCCCGCTCGGAAGCCGGTCAAAATCTTGAGAAGGGACGTGACTTGGCCCTGGCGGGCGACTGCAAGAAAGCGTTGCCTTTTCTTGAGCGGAGCACGACCCAGGCCCCCACCCTGGCTGAAGCTTGGTTCTGGCTGGGCTATTGCCAGGAAAACACCGGCCACTACGAGCAGGCCTTGCGTGCTTATCAGGAGGCTTACCGGCTCAAGCCCCAACTGATCGAGGCCCTTTTCGGGATAGGCTCCGTGTATCTGCACACCCAGCGGTACGCCGAGGCCGCTCAAACCTTCCACGAGGTCACCGTCCACAAACCCACTTTGGCTGAAGCTCATTTCTACCTGGCTGCCGCGTACCTAATGCAGGAAAAACGGCAGGAAGCCATCCCCGCCTTGCAAAAAGCCCTCGAACAGGGACTGGCTGACTCGACTCAGGCGCTGATGTGGTTGGGTGACACGTATTTTGAGTTAGACAGCTTTCCTCAAGCGGCTGAGGCTTACGAACGAGCGACGCGCGCTCCTTCGGCCCCAGGCGAAGCCTTCTTAGGGTTGGGGAAAGCCCGCTTAGGGATGAGCGACCCCGAAGCCGCTCTGCCCCCCCTCCAGCAGGCCGTCCAACGACTCCCCAATAGCCCTTACGCCCACTATTACCTGGGCTTAGCGTACCGGATGAAGGGCCAGGATCAAGAGGCCTTGGCTGCTTTCGATAAAGCGATCGAACTAAAGCCTGACCATGCCCGCTCTCATTATGAGGCGGGCCGCCTGCGCGCCCTGAAAGGCGACAAGGCCGGCGCACAAAAACACTACGAAGCCCTCAAAAGCCTGGGCTCCCGCCTGGCCCAGAACCTCCTGCCCCTCCTCCTGGAAGAAAAACGATAACGCCTCACCGCTGAGGAAACGTGCCCGAAAGCGACTCCTGCAAAGGCCGCCATCCCTGCCGGCGTAGCTCCTCTTCCGTCCAGCTGCCCCGCTCAAAGGTACCGTACACGCCCCCAAAAGTCGGCTCTTTCCAGAAGCTCCCTTCGTCCCAGACCTTCTTATGCACCTTGAGCACTTCGCCGGTCTCGGTATCTCGTACATAGGTCTGGTCCGACAGCGCGCTGCTCCAGGTGCGCGCCATCTCACTGGAAAACGATTCTCCACTCCCCGACCCCGAGGCCGTCGAGGAAGACCGGCGCTGACGAAGCCACTCCTGAAGGCGACGATTATTTTCGGCCACCGTCTGACTGTAGGCTTGATAAGCCCGCAAGCTCCACTCAGGAAAGGGCTGTAGCGAAGCATAAACCCCCCCAAAAATCCCCTCGTACCGGCTTTTCTGAGCTGTGGGGTATTCAATCACGCGGAGCATAGCCTGCAAGGTGTACTGACCGCTGCCCATGCCCGTGGCCGCATAGCTAATCGTGAGCTGATAGAAAGCCAGACGGGTTCGCTGGCCGCTGCGCGCCTCCAAGCTGCCCGTCCAGGCCTGCTGCTGCATGGAAAAAGGCACCGATCCCCCCGGCGAAACCACAGGCGCGTCCGTGGACTTTTCTTTCACCACCTCCCAACTTTGCCCTGTCTCTTGCTGCCAAATCTGCAGCAGAAGCGGATAAAATTCCTCAGGCCGCTGAATCAGCACCGGCTGTAGAGGCAGGCTCTGCCCATTGTAGATGAGCATCGAAGTCCCATTGCCCATCACCACGCTGGTGTGAATGTCTAAAAAGTCGGTCCGATAAAAGCCGGCTCCATCTCGTACCTCATAGCGGTAGAAGTATTTTTCTCCCTGACGAAAAGGGCCGCTCTGCACGGTAGCGGTAGTAGGAATATGCAGCACCCCGAAGGGCACACCCAGCTGGGGGTCAGTGAGCGTCACCTCCTTGTACGGCACCCGCTGAGAAGCCGGCAAAAACCGAAAGCTGGTCACGGCTTCTCGCGCCTCTTCCAGCCCCTCGGCCCCTTCACCCTCCTCCGGTATCCAAAAGAAAGTCAACACCACACTGGATTGCCCGGGGAAAAGGGTGCCCAGAAACCGGTACCGCTCCGGCAAAGGCTCTGGGCTTACGGTCACGATAGGACGCAAAAAGAAGGGGTAGGCCAGCCCTTCGCCGAGAATCTCCATGCCGCGGGGAATTTGCCGGGTATAAAAACGGGCCTCACTGCCCCCCACATGCCTAAGCTGACGTAAAACCTCTTGCGTCAGCGTAGGCAGGCCCTGCGAAGCTTTCGCCGCACCCATGGCCACGTAGAGGTGCTTTTTCGTTAGAACGACCAGGCCCTTCGAGCAAAAAACCGAAAACCCCTCAGGTAGCCGGACCTCATAACCATGGAGAAGGTCCCGGAAAGACTCCTGCGCCGCGAGACAAGCTACCACAAGCCCTATCCAGCGCATGCACAAAGATAAGTAGCCCTACCTTTGGAGGCTATGGAAGCCTTAGACCACATCGCTGTAGCCATCGAGGGGCCCGCCGCCAAAGAGCGGTGGATGCGTCTATTAGGACAAGCACCCTTCCACGAAGAAGAAGTGCCAGCTCAAGGGGTACGCGTGACCTTCTTTCAGCTGGGGCCGACGAAAATCGAACTGCTCGAGCCCCTTTCGCCCGACAGCCCGGTAGGCCGCTTCTTAGCGAAGAAAGGGCCCGGCTTACACCACATCGCCTTTTTCGTCCAAGACCTGCAAGAAGAAGCGCAGCGCCTCCAAGCGGCCGATTTTGAGCCCCTGAGTCAGGAGCCCCAGCCCGCTGCCTTGGGCAAGCAAGCGATCTTCTTTCACCCCCGCAGTACGGGCGGCGTCCTCATCGAACTGGTGAGTTACCTCTCATAGGGTCGGCTCCCTTCAAAAGGTAATGGCCCACTTCGCAGGTCAAGCACCGCTGAGCCAGGCAAGCTTCACGCCAGAGTTGGAGTTGGCCCTGGGTCTGCCAGGCGTTCTCCGCGGGGTAAGCCCAGCGAGCATATAGCCGGGCATACCGGTGATTTTCTGCCGGCAAAACCCGGAAGCGTTCGAGCACCTCCAGCGCCTTTTCCAGGCGGCCAGTTAGCCGGTGGTAATACATCGCAAAGGGGTACACCGCATTGATGGCGACCTTGTGGAGGAAGGCGGGCGAAGGTCTGCGCAGCGGAACAGGGAGGAGGCGTTGCCAGGCCCAATGGGTACACCAGTAAGCACTGGGGAGGGGCAAAGCCGCGGGCAGCGCCTCCAGAAGGGGGTCAGGGCGAGGATACGTTTCTACCAAAGCCGCCAACATCGCCAGGCGCACATACGGAGAAGCGGGAGGGCGGGTCGGCTTCCAGCGAAGGGCAAGAGGGCGCCATCCATGCTTTTGCTGGAGGTAGTGCCAGGTCGTAAGGAGCCGCTCTTCGTAAGGATCTTGCGGTGGAGCTACCCCCTCCAGCAGACCCGCCATCCCGAGCAGGGCCGCTTCCTTGCTCAAAAGCCCTTCTGCATAGCGGACTAAAGTGGCCCACGAAATCGCCTCGGCTAAGCGACGGTAGGGTTCACCATCCGGCGCACCATAGCTGTAGGCCAACGCTTCCCAGAAAGCCTGAAAAAAAGCTTGTTTATCGGCGTAGGTTCGGTGTCGGGCACGTAGGCGCGCTTCACCCCACCGATCATACAAGGCGTGCCAAAGCGCCGCCGGCGCAAAGCGAGCTATGCCCGCACAAGGAAAGGCGGCCCGAGTTGTCCAAATCGCTTGGAGCCGTTCGGCCGGCACCACCGGCGCCAGGGGGAGAATCGGGATTTCGCGCCCTTCTAAGTCCACGGTTACGTCCGCCGGCCCAGCTTCCCACACTACATGCAGGATTACCGTGCGATACAAGGGGTTTTCGTGATGGCGATGAGCATACCACAAGTTAGGGCCTGCGTCTATCTCGACGGCACCGATCCAGCGGAGTCCGTCAATACGCACTTCCACTCCGACAAAGTCGGGGCCTGCTTCGGGATTGGACCGCCCCGGCGTGAGTACTTCTACCTTAGCTCCCCGCGTGGTGAATAGACTTTCAGGGGCATATAGCCTTCGTTGCCAGAGCCAATGCAGGATCAGCTCAGGTATTACACGAGCCACACTTCCCAGCCCTTTTCGGTGGGGCGCACCTCTACCCGTTCTTGCAGGGTCGTAGCTAAGGCCAGCCCCACGTAGTCAGGCGCAATGGGGTAGCGCCGATGCCCTCTATCTACCAAAACCAGCGCTTCTACCTGGGGCGCTTGCTCCCACCAGCGAACGAGGTGCCCCAATAAAGTGCGCCCCGTATAGAGTACATCGTCCACCAACAAGATAGGCACGCCTGGGCCAGCTTGGGCACAAGGTCGGCTTGCCTCTTGGAGGAGGTGGGCTTCTATCTGGCGGGCCAGAGGCTCGCCTCGAGGCGAAGCCGGCACTATTGCAGGCAGCACCGACCCTCCATAGTGCCGTTCCAGCACCTGAAGCGCCAGCCGATGCAAAATCCTTTCGACCACTGGCGCAGCTAAGACACAGCGTCCTACCACACCGGCTTTTCCTTCCGAAGGAAGGCCGCTATGCCTTTGCGAAAGTCTTCCGTAGCGCGGGCGTGCGCATTCATCTTGGCCGCAAACTCCAGCCCCACCTGCAAAGGCATGTCTTGCATGTCAGCGATGAGCTTGCGAATAAACTCCAGGGAAGTAGGTGAGTTCTGGAGAGCAAGGTGGACCGCCAGTTTGTGCACAAAATCCGCAATCTCCTCGGGGGCCACGAGGTAGTTAAAGAGCCCCACTTGATGGGCTTTTTCGGCCTGGAAGGGTTCGGCGGTGATGAGGAGCTGACGCGCCCAGCCTTCTCCTACCCGGCGCAGGAGAAAGTACGTAACCATAGCCGGTAGGAAGCCGATTCGGGCTTCGGGATATCCTATGGTGGCATTAGGGGTGGCTACGACCAGGTCACACACCGTGACCAGGCCCGCGCCCCCAGCCAAAGCAGGACCTTCCACCTGCGCAATGAGCGGCTTGGGATAGCGGTACATCAGGAGGTACAGCTCCATGAGGTGAAGTGAATCCGCTAAGTTTTCCTGGAAGGTGTAGTCCTGGAGCTTCTGGAGGTACTCGATGTCGGCCCCTGAGCAGAAAGCCGGGCCTTTGGCGCGCAGCACGACGACCCGCACTCCCGCCTCTTGCTTCCACGCTTCGAGGGCTTGCTTGAGCTGGCTGACAAGGGCGTAGCTCAGGGCATTACGGCGTTCCGGACGATTGAGGGTCAGATAACCCACGCGGTCTTTGATTTCCGTCTCTACGAAGAGGGGAGCACGCTGCTGATCCTCCATAGCACAAACATACGGGTTTTACCCCACCCTCACCGCAGAAGCGTAACCGTACCCGTTCGCCACTCCGTATCCGGCTTATCGACGAGCTTGTAGCGGAGTACGTAGGTGTAAACGCCCTCTGGTGCAGGCTCCCCGCCTTTGGTCCCATCCCAAGACAAGCGCTCTGTGCCCCGAGCCGTATAGACGAGATTCCCCCACCGATCGTACAAAAGAAGCTCCATGGAGGCCATCCCGTAGCCTACGATGGTGAAAACATCGTTCATACCATCCCCATTAGGGGTAAATACATTGGGCACGAGCAGCACATACCCGCTCACTTCGAAGCAGTACGAAGTAGTGTCAACACAACCCAGTTCGCTCTCTGCGGTGAGGTAGACACAATAAGTGGCTTTCTGCAGGTAGCTGACGGTGTAAGTAGGTCCTGTGCCCGCTGGCTGGCTATCAGCCCGCCAATAGAAGCGTACCGCATACGGCCCTGTCACCGCCGTAAAGGTTATCGGCGAGGCGATGTAGTAGCCTATGCTGCTGGGCGGAGGCGGCGCTTGGATCTGAGCCGATGGCTGCCCATCTACCCAGATTCGCACCCGCGCCGTATCATAGCACTGCGCAGAAGAAGGGTTACGGGCATAAAACACAACCCAGTAATACCCCGGTTGCGTGTAGGTGTGGGTAGCTTGCGCCCCCTGGGCCGTCGCCCCATCCCCAAAATCCCAAGCAAACTCCAGATTCGTACCAATGCTGCTACTGCCTGTTCCCTCAAAACTCACCGTAAGAGGAGCACACCCCGCGGTAGGGCCGGCATTCACAATCTGCGCGTCTATACGCTCGCCCGTAGCGGGGACCGTGACCGGCAAGAGAATCGTATCGGCACAGCCTATCTCATTGCGTACGATCAAGGTGACCACATAAGTCCCGCCCGCGGCATAGAGCGCTTCGGTAGAAGGTACCGTCGTGGTGTCGTAGCCCCCATTGCCAAAGTCCCAGTAATAGGTCAGGGTACCGGTCCCCTGCGCCTGCGCTGTAAGCGCCACCGCTACGGGGTAGCAGGTCGGTATGGGCCCACTTACGAGCGAAAGAGCATCCACGCTATCGGTAGGCCCCACCACCAGCGTGTCGCGTCCTTGACACCCCAGCGAATCTTGCGCAATAAACTCGTACCACACGCCTACGGGCACCGTGAAAGTGGGGGTACTTTGAGGCCCCAGCACGGGACCACTACCGGCCACGACTGGAAAGGCTTGGTATTGCAGGGGCCCTGTGGGCGCGCCCTGTAGCGTAAGCGTAACCGTTCCTGAGGAGCTCTCGCGACACACTCGCTCCTGTTGGGCCTCCAACCCTAACGGATTGAGCGTATTGACCACCAAGGTGTCGGTGGCAAAGCACCCTTGTGGTGTAGAAGCCCGCACTACGACTACATACACCCCCGGTTGAGCGTAGGTATAACTCACCGTAGGCGTATTGGTGAACTGCGTGTTCCCATCGCCAAAACTCCACAAGTACGACAAGGGGGCGTTCAAGGTGGTGGAAGCCTGCGCCTGAAGCGTCACGGTAAAAGGCGGGCACCCATACCGAAGACTATCCCCCAGTAAGGCCAGGCTCACACTATCGCCCTGCCCTACCTGCACGGTATCGTAAGCCCAGCACACCGAAGGAGCAGGACCCTGGACCCCCACAATATAGGTGCCCGGAGCGAGGTTGCTAAAGGTGCCCGTAGCCTGAGGACCCGCCACACTGCCTCCAGCCGCATCAAAAAGCTGGTAAGTATAAGTGCCGCCTGCCTGAGGCGTCACCGCAATCGATCCATTGTTTTGCCCCTGACACTGCGCCGGCGTAACCGAGCTCGTAAACTGCGGTAAAGGGACTACTGTCACCTGCGCAGTATCGCGATATACGCATCCGTTGGCGTCCTGCGTCACCGCATAGACCGGGAAGCTTGGACCGGTCCCCACAGGATAGCGTACGGTATCTCCTGTACCAATAAGCGTACCTGTGCCGGGCGCACCGATATACCACGCAATCGGCAAGCCCAGCACCGAGGAGCCTACCAGCACAGCCGTATCCCCCGCACATACTTGTATTGGCTCCGCAATCCGGACCGTATCTGGAGGAAAGATATTCACCCTCAGCGTATCCCGATCCACGCACCCGCCTCGAAAAGTCACGGTAGCGATATACTCGCCTGGCCCCGTTACTGTGACAAGCGGCATCACCGCTTGAGTGAGGGGGTTAGGAGGGAAAGAAGGCGGAGCAGCCAGCCCCCCTGTCGTCGTCCACTGCACAGACGTAATATCGCTGGGCGTCCCCACCGAGTCCCGGGCGGTGAGCCGCAAACGCAGCTGCGTACCTACACAAACCGTCGTATCCCGGGTGGGAACCGTGTCGTTTGGCCCGCGTACCACAGCGATCAGCCCATTGAAAAACATAGCCGGCCGTACCCGTAACACATACGTGTAATCCCAACGCCCCCGTATCGGACAAGCGTTGTTCTCTACGGTTATTACTACGATGTGATCCCCTATGTCCGCAAAAGTCGGGGTCCAGCACAGTTGCACTTGGGCATTATTGGTGTTGTTGCCTGTCACGGTGGTGGTCGCTCCAGGGGGCACCTGCACTATCGTAACCCGTAGCTGATTTTGCGGAGCCGGATTGACATTGTCGGTGTAGTTGAAAGTCATACAGTATTGCTGGCCCGTTTGCCCAGGACATAGCGGCACCGTAAAGTTGAAAGAGTTCGCATTGGTCTCGACGTAGATCACGTTGCTGCGGGAAGGGGTATTAGTAGCCGCTACGGGCGGCGTCGGAGCCGGACAGTTCTGGATGATTAGGTATACATCTTGGATGGTCTCCCCTATTTTGACGCCATTACGATACTCCTCCACCTTGTAACAAAAAGCCGCATTGAAAGTAGTGGTAGGAATGTAGCTAAAAAGCCCCCCAGCCTGAATCAATATCCCTGTAGAAGTAGGGAAAGGATTCACCCCACTACAGCTTCCGCTACAAGCATTGCTGTAGGAGACAGAGGGAAAGGCCGGAGGGGCACCCCCATCATCCAAACAGTTCGTGAGCGTGATCACTAACGAGTCACCGTCGGGGTCCGTCAGGCCTAAGTTCAAAAGGGTAGGCCGATTGGTGCAGTTAAAAAACTGCGGCAAGTTGGTAAACTGCGGCGAGTTGTTGCAAGGCGTGAGGGTATTATCCAGCGTCACGTAAAAGGTAGAGCCTTGGGAGCTGGGATTGTCCAAGTTACTGATAGCGCTGGAGCGGCAGCAGTTGCTATGCCAGATGACCCAGTCGCTTCCGCACCCGGCGGGAAGGCTGATGGTGGTTTCGTAAATCCAGCGCTCTATGCCATACGGGCCACTCCCACCGCACGCGGTAGACGAGCCAGAACACACGGGCGTCACATCCTGGCCGGAGCCCGGGATCACCGCCGTACGGGGTACATCTACATACTGGCTAATATTACACTGGGCCGAAGCGTAGTTGATGCGAATAGGGTCATCTGCCGGGATGCCTTTGCAATCTCGATACAGGGTGAACCGCACCCTATACCTTGTCGTGCCTCCTGGCCCCGGACCTAAGCACACATACGTCAGATCTCCTCCAAGATAGTGGGAGGCTTGCAGCCCCACCGCCCAAAAACCTACCGCAAGCCCTATCGCGCGGATAGCCGACATCACGCAAAGGTAAAGAATTTAGGGAACAGTAAGTTGCCAGAGGTACCACAAGGCGGGAACCTCCCCGCCTAAAGCCGCCTCATAAGCGGTGCGGCTACAAGGCACCAAGCGAGCTGGGCCCTTGCCTGAGAGGGGCACCACCTCCATCCACCATCGCCCACTGCGAGGATGCCGATAAAAAACAATAGACGGCACATCCACCTCTCCTAAGGACACTTCGTACCGTTCGAGGTTGGCGCGGTCTGGCCAGGGGAAATCTTCCTCGGGGTTGATACGGCCCTCCAGAAAATACCAGAGGAGAAGCGCTACGGCCGCTGCGGTGCGGCCATCACGATCGAGAGGAGGGAAGTAGTTGGCCAGGTGGAGCACATCGCTGCGATAGCCCATCCCGGCAAAGCGCATGAGTTTAGCGGCGATTTCGATGGGGAGGCCTTCGGGTTCGGGGTCGAGCACGGCGGGTGCCTCGGCTCCCCTCAGCAGCCCCAGGTCCATCGAGATGAAGGCCGCTGTACGCAGAAAAGGTTCGGCTTCGTCAGGATCGGTCAGCACCTCACTGAGCCGCAAATACGGCACCCGAAGGTAGGTGTGGAGGACTTCTTCTTCGACGGGGCTGACCCAATGCCAGGCCAGCCCCACAACTTGCCCTCGAAAAGGCACTTCGACCTGCTCATCCAAAAGTAAGTCCTGGTGATAGCGACGATGGGGCGCTTCCTGCGCCGACAAAGCATCGAAAAGGTCCAGCTTGCGGTCCAGGAGCGTATACGTGAAGGGCACCTCCTGAGCAGCCACCGCCCGGAAGAGCGGTAAGGCGGCTTCTTGGCCTCCGCCAAACACCACGACTTTGTGGCCCGCCTGCAAGAGGGCTTTCACGGCCTCTTCGAGGGCCTGACTGGGCGTAGAAGGCGCTTCCTCCGGCACGTAGACATCGCCCAGGTCCACGATTTGCAGCGCTAAGCTGGGCAGCGCCAGCGAATACAACCGCCGCCGAATACGCGCCGTAGCCCGCGGCCAATACCGAAAAACCTCACCCTTCTGATAGTAGGGATAGCTCAACAGCACCGCCGTCGGCTGGCGAGCTAAAGCCTCTTCTACCGCAAGCGTCCCCGCTGGGAAGATCGCCGCCACCGACAACCTCTGCGAACGCATCTCAATCCGCCGCACCGGCGCCAAAAACGCTTCCCACCTCATCGGCTTAGATACAAACTACGCATCGCATACAACTCCTGAAAAAGCGGGTCTTCCAAGCTCCCTACAAACCGAATCTCTTCTCCGGTGCTGCGCATCTCCGGCCCCAGCGTCTTTTCAATCTCCGGAAACCGATCAAAAGAAAACACCGGAAGCTTCAGCGCATAGCCGTCTAACTTCTCTGGAAAGGCAAAGTCCCGTACTCGCTTGCCCCCAATCAGAACCTCCATGGCCCACTGCACAAAAGGCCGGTCGTACGCCTTACACAGGAAAGGCACCGTACGGGAAGCCCGCAGGTTAGCCTCAATCACATAGACGCGGTCTCCCTGCACGGCGTACTGTACATTCATAAAGCCTTGTACTCGGAGCCTCCGGGCCAGTTTTTCGGCGTATTCCCGCATAGTGGCCTGCACAGCGGAGGAAAGGGAAAAAGGCGGCAGCACCGCCGTAGAATCTCCTGAATGCACCCCTGCCGGCTCAATGTGTTCCATGAGGCCTATTACACCTATCTCTTCCCCATCACAGAGGGCATCCAGCTCGGCTTCCACTGCACCAGCCAAAAACTTGTCTATCAGGATGCGATTGCCAGGCATTTCCCGCAGGATAGTCACTATCTGTTCTACCAGTTCCTCTTCATCTACGACGATGCGCATGCGCTGACCTCCCAATACGTAGCTGGGGCGCACAAGTACCGGATACCCCAACCGTTCCGCTAAGGCCAAGGCCTCATCGGGGGTGTGCGCCACCCCAAAAGGCGGATAGGGTATGTTCAGCTCTTCCAACAGCGCCGAAAACCGGCCGCGGTCCTCCGACTGGTCTATTGCTTCCCAGCCCGTGCCTACCAGGGAAACCCCGTAGCGATGTAGCTTTTCCGCCAGCTTGAGCGGGGTCTGGCCTCCAAGCTGCACCACCACCCCTACCGGCTGTTCCCGACGAATCACCTCATACACATGCTCCCAAAAAACCGGCTCGAAATACAACCGGTCTGAAATATCGGGGTCTGTCGAGACCGTTTCCGGATTACAGTTTAGCATGAGGGCCTCATAACCCAGCTTTTGCGCAGCCAAAACCCCATGTACGCAGCAGTAATCAAACTCTACCCCCTGCCCAATGCGGTTAGGTCCTGAACCCAGGATGAGCAACCGAGGCTTACCTTCTCGGGGCGAAGCGAAGACAGGCCCCTCGTCTTCCCCCTGCCGCTCAAAGGTGGAGTAATAGTAGGGCGTCCGCGCTTCAAACTCCGCCGCACAAGTGTCTACCCTTTTATAGACGCGCCGAATGCCCCACTGCTCGCGCAAACGAAAAATCTGACTTTCCAGCCCTCCTACGAGGTGGGCAATCTGCCGATCCCCCAATCCCATCTGTTTGGCCCGCCACAAAAGGTCCGGCGTCAAGGTCTCCACCGTGTGTCCCATGAGCTCTCGCTCCAGATCCACCAGCGCCTGGATCTCGTGCAGGAACCATTCATCTATGCCGGTGAGCTTGTGGACTGTGCGCAGGGGCACGCCGGCCAAGAGCGCATCGTGCACATAGAAAATGCGATTCCAGGAGGGATGCTCCAGCCCATGCAGGAGTTGGGTAAGGTCTTGGACTTCCCGGCCATCCGCTCCGAGGCCATTGCGGCGCAGCTCCAACGACTGGATCGCCTTCTGTAGAGCCTCCACGAAGGAACGGCCAATCCCCATGGCTTCTCCTACACTGCGCATCTGCATGCCCAGCTCCCGACGCGCCCCCGGAAACTTGTCAAAGTTCCAGCGGGGCACCTTCACCACCACATAATCTATACTCGGCTCGAAGAAAGCCGAGGTCGTGCCCGTGACGGGGTTGAGGACATCGTCCAGCCGCTTGCCCACGGCTAAAAGTGCCGCTATCCGAGCAATGGGATACCCCGTTGCCTTGGAAGCCAGCGCCGAAGAGCGAGAAACCCGGGGGTTCACCTCGATAAGGTAGATTTCCTCGGTGTGCGGACTCATCGCAAACTGCACATTGCAGCCCCCCGCAAAGTCCGGAAAGGAACGAAGAAGCGTTTTGGCATACTCTCGCATCCGCTGAAAGGCCGCATCCGGGAGGGTTTGCGCCGGCGCCACCGTAATGGAATCCCCCGTATGGATGCCCATGGGATCGAGGTTCTCGATGGTGCACACCACGACGAAGCTTCCGTCGCGGTCGCGCATCACCTCCAGCTCGAACTCCTTCCAGCCAGCTACACTTTTTTCGACCAGCACTTCGTGGACAGGGCTCAAGGCCAAAGCCCGGCCGACGGCTTTTTCCAGCTCGGCCTTGGAATGGACGATCTGGGCGCCGGCCCCCCCCAGCGTGTACGAAGGCCGCAGCACCACCGGGTACCCCAGCCGCTGCGCAATCTCCTTAGCTTCAAGATAGGAGCGGGCCACGCCCCCCGGCAGCACCGGCAGACCCAGCGACTCTCCCCATTGTCGGAAGCGCTCTCGGTCCTCCGCCACTTCGATGGCCTGGGTGGAGGCCCCTATCACCTGCACCCCATACCGGGCCCAGAGACCCCGACGGGCACATTCCATAGCTAAGTTGAGGGCCGTCTGCCCACCCATCGTAGGCAACACCGCCTCAATCCGATGCGCCCGAAGCACCGCCTCCACGCTCTCCACCGTCAGGGGAAGCAGATGCACCACATCAGCCGTCACTCGGTCCGTCATGATGGTGGCGGGGTTGGAGTTGAGCAGGTGTACGGTGTGTCCTTCGGCCCGTAGCGCTCGCGCCGCCTGTGAACCCGAATAGTCAAACTCCGCCGCCTGCCCAATCACTATCGGGCCACTGCCCAGAATGAGAATCGCCTGCACCCCGCAAAGGTAGGCCTTCCCTACACCTGCCCCTCACTCCGCTGGGATGGCAAAAAGCTGGTTTTCCCCCTGCAGGTTCGTACCTATGTTCGACGGGGCACACGTAGTCTGGTCTCTTTGTGCGTAATAGTAGTACCGTTTGGTCGCACCACTGGTATTATGGATTACCACCTGCCCTATAACCAAGGAATAATAAGCAGGGTAAACCATACCCCCACTGATTAACGGGGAACCTACAATGTCCGGAGAATAACCCGCCCACGGAACCCCTTCAGAAAAGGTGGTGCGCACCCAAATCCACTGCCCACTACCAAGATTACACGTTAAAAGTTGCGTGCTAAATACGATCCATTTTCCGGGGGGAAGGTCAATATACGCATTCATGTACTGCATGTTCGGAGCAGTAGTGGTAAGAGAAGTGCTGGTGGAAGACAATGTGCCCATAATCACGCCTGCATAGCCATTTTCGCTGAACCGCCACCAGCGTCCCGCCCGCCAGTAGTAGTACCCAGGAACCACGGCATTTTGACCGGAGCCCACAGTAGCAGTGTTGTAGACCACCATCCCATCTACCGCTGTACCCGATACAGGGGCCCAACTTGTAGCACTGGTAAGCGCTACTTGGGGCAGAAGCACACCCTGGTTTCCGCCGCCCTCTACATGAAGGCGCGCTCCCACATGCGGCGCTGTAGTGCCAATGCCTATATTGCCTAATGGCCTGATCACAAAAACCCCCCACCGCGTAGTGGCGGCCGCCGCATCGTACACCCCCACCTCCATCCGGTCTCCCCCCGCGGGATTGTGGAACATGTACACATGCCCGTTGATCGCATCTTCGAGCTGAATCCAGTTTTGCCACCCATTACGGATGGTGAGGTGCCCGCCCGGATTGGTCTGACCAATGCCCACATTACCCGTGCTGCCTTGAATGGTCATATGCACAGGGGTCCCAAACATCCCGCTAAAATGTATATCCGCCACCGAACCCGAGCTCCATGCACTCCCACTCTGAATCCAAAGCTGGCCCCCAGAATACGCTAAAAAACGTGCCTTGTTCGTTCCCTCCAGACGAATCTCCCCATTGGTGGGGTGATACACGTGCAGCCTGGCTTGTGGAGTCGCCGTCCCAATGCCGACATTCTGGGCTAAAGCCCATCCGGCAAAGCAAGCCAAAAAGCTCTGTAGCCGGTTCATAGCTCCTTACAAAGTTCGTAAAAAAGTCCCGGACAAATGCAAGTCCTCTGCTTATCGGTCGCTCACGGGAAGGCTTCCCAGAAGGCACTTTCCCAGCCAAGAGAAGGCCAAGTTTTTTTCCTCTTTACAGGTCCAGTTCAAAGGCTTGGGCGGGCCATAAGGCCCGCCCAAGGGAGAGAAGACGACCACCTGGTGCGTTAGCGGGTGAGGGTCACTGTACCTGTAAAGGTCTCTTGCTCACCGCTATCCTTGATGCCTTTGAAGACCCACACGTAAACTCCTTCTGGAGCCGGTTTGCGCAGACCCCCGACACTTTCGTAGCCGTCCCAGTACTTCACCTCACCGAGCCGCTTCTGGAAGACAAGCTGACCCCACCGGTTATAGACAAAGAACTCATAATCCCGATACCCCAGCGCCGGGAAGAAGAGCTCGTCGTTAATGCCGTCGCCATTCGGGGTGAAGCCTGTAGGCACGAAGGAACCCTCCACCGGCGCGATGGTGATAGGACCTTTGCGGATAGAGTCTACGCAGTTGCCGTTGTACATGTAGAGCGTGACATAGTAGGTGCCACTGGTAGGGAAGCGGTGCACTGGATCGCGTTCGGTAGAGGTCGTGCTATCGCCGAAGTTCCACCGGAAGAAGGTGTTCGGCGTGATGTTTTGCGAGGTGTTGATGAAGCGGACGACAGGGTTGGAAGAAGCGAGGCGAGCGGGGATCGCAGGCTCGGTCTCAAAGTCTGGGCGAGGGGCCGGTACAGGCTGCGCCACCGCCACATCCGAACCGGAACACCCACTGGCCGTGGTGATCGAGACACGCCACACCCCGGAGCGGGTATCCACGAGGCGATACAGGCCCACCCCTTGGGCTACTTGTGTGCCATTGAGGGTCCATAGGTAAGTCGCCCCCGGATAGTAAGGCGCTTCGAGCTCTACCAGGGGGTTAGACGGGCAGAAACGCACCGTATCGGGGAGGTTCACTTGGACAGTGGGGGAGATAGTCACGGTAACGGTATCGCTGCCAATGCAGCTGCCCGCTAACACCACCACTACGTACGTGCCAGAGCCTGTTGGGGTGAGGGTGGGGCCGTTGGCGCCGGGTACCGTCAGGTTATTGTGGTACCAGACGTAGGTGGCACCGCCCACCGTGGGCGCAGTAAGCGGTTGAATAGGATCGCTGGTGCAGTAAAAGACATCGGGTCCGAGGTTCACGGTGATGGTCGTGTCAAAGCGCACTACGACAAAGTCCTGGCCAATGCAGGAGGAGCCAGTGGGCTGTACGGTAACCCCATAGACGCCAGGTTGGGTTACGACGAGGCTATCGGCCGTAGCGCCAGGGATAACTTGGCCGTCTTGGGTCCAAGTGTGGGTAGCGCCTGGATACCCACTGTAAAGGGTTACGGAGGTGCCCCCACTGGCACACAAGGTGATATCCGGCCCCAGGTCTACGGGGATTTGGCTGCTGACTTGAATGTTGATGGCGTCTTGTCCGACGCAGCCCGTAGCGGTGGTCACCCGTACGGCGTAAATACCGCCTTGGGTTACGGTGAGGGTTTGAGTATTGCCACCGATGGGCTGGCCGTTGAGGGTCCACTCGTAGAGGGTACCGCCCGGTCCCGCATCCAGCGTAATCGGCAGGTCAGACTGGCAGAGCACTCGGTCCGGCCCCAAATCCACCCGCAAGGTGCTATCCACGGTGAAGGTCACCTCCGCCGTATCGGCACACCCATCCACAATGACGATGAGGCGAGCGGTCTTCGAGCCTGGCGTCGGGAAGGTTACCCCGACAGGGTTCGGGTCCAGGGAGGTGCCTGGCTGCCCATCCGGCAAAAAGCTCCACACAAAGAGCGCCGTCGGATCGCTGGTGCCCACCTGCGTGAAGTTGTATGGGAGGCCGTAGCAGAGGTTAGGCACCGGCCCAATCGCCGCTGTAGGCTGCGGCTTGACATACACGGTTTTAGTGACACGGGCTACACAACCGGTAGCTGGGTCCGTAATGGTGAGGCTCACCGATTTCGGCCCAGGGGTTGAGAAACGAATACCCGTAGGGTTTTCCAGGTTGGAAGTTTGAGGGGTAGCCGACGTGCCAAAGTCCCAGAGATAAAGAAGGCCAGCACCCGTTGAGCCACCGTTCTGGAAGTCAAAAGTCTCGTACACGCACTTGGGCGCCGGAGGAGTGAAGTCGGCTACCGGACCATTGATCACGGAAGCGGTCAGAGAAGCGGTATTGGAGACGCAGCCTTGCGGAGAGGTGACGGTGACGGCGACTACGTCGCCATTGCGGAGGCTATCGGTAAGGTAGGTGCCCGTGGTGACGCCAGGGAGGGGGTTGCCGTTGAGAGTCCAGGTGTAAGTAGCCCCCGCCGGCGCCCCGCCTACCGTAAAGGTAACCTGGCTACCTCGGCACACCGTGCCGGCTGGCGTTTGTGTGAGGGTAATCGCCGGCACCGGATGGACGGTCATGAGGATTTGGTTGGAGGGCTGGCCGCCGGCTGGACAGCCTTGCGACGAGGTGACCAAGAGCTGCACCACATCGCCGTGGCTAAGTGAGCTGGTGAGGAAGCTCGGCCCCGTAGCCCCCGGCACATTGACCCCGTTCACCTGCCATTGATAGGTCGGCGTAGGCCCCCCACCCGTGACCGTAGAAGTGAAGACAACGGTTTGCCCCGCACAAATAGGATTGGCGGAGGCCTGAATCTGGACGGTGGGATTCGGATGTACAGTAACCACCACCGGCGCAGAGAGCGACGAGGCGCCAGTACACCCACCCGAAGAAGTAACCCGCACCGTTACCACATCGCCATTTTGGAGGGTGCTACTGGAAAAGATGGGGCTATTCGTGCCGACCGCGACGTTGTTGACATACCACTGGAAGCTCGGAGAAGGACCCGCTCCACTGGCGGTGGCGGTAAAGACAATCGTTTGCCCTTGGCAGATGGTGGCGGAAGGAGGATTTACCGAGACGCTCACGGCAGGTTGCCCCTGCACAGTGATGGCGATTGAGTTGGAGTTGGCTACGCACCCACCAGGCGTAGTGACCTGTACATAGACCACGTCTCCATTACTAAGCGTACTGGAAGTGTAAGTATTGGCCGTAGCCCCCGGGATAGGATTGCCATTGAGGTACCACTGGTATGTGACCGTAGCGTTAGCCGTGGCGATAAACTGCACCGATTGGCCCGGGCATATCGTGGTAGCCGAAGCGGTAACTGCTACGTTCGGGGTAGCTTCCACCAGCACATTGACGGTATTGGATTGAGAGGCGGGCCCGGTACACCCCGCCGAAGACACTATCACCACATACACTGCGTTATTGCCCGGCGGCAAACTGCTGGTGGTATAGGTAGGTGTCGTCGTAGAAGCCACTAAGAGGCTGTTGACATACCAGTTGTACGTAGGAGTGGGGCCGCCATTGGTGGGGGTAGCGGTAAAGGTCACGCTGGCCCCCTGACAAACGCTACTGGCCGAAGCCGACAAAGTAACCGTCGGGATAGGCGAAACGCTGATAGTGATGGTGTCGGAAGGGGCACTGAGGCACCCACCGGAGGAAACTACCGTCGCATGCACTTGGTCTCCACTGGCCAGGCTGGAGGTTGTGTAAGTGGGGGTGGTGCCACTGGCCACCAGGTTGCCATTCACATACCAGTTGTAGGTGGGGTTAGAGCCGGCGTTGGTAGGGATAGCGGTGAAGGTGACCGGCTGCCCAGGACAAATAGGGTTTTGAGAGACGGTGACGCTGACCGAAGGTACAGGCAGCACCGTAGCCGTGTACACATTCGAGAGAGGACCGGTACATCCCGCAGCCGACGTCACCTGGACCCAGACTTGGTCTCCATCGCTTAGGCTGTTGGTGGCATACGCCGAAGCCGGACCCGATTGTACAGCGGTGCCGTTCACATACCAGGTATACGTAGCCCCTGGGAAGGTCGTAGCGGTGAAGTTGACCGTCTGACCCGCACAAATAGGCCCCGAGGGAATAGCCGTGAGGGTAGGCACCGGCTGCGGGTTCACCGTGAGCGTGATGGGCGTGCTTTGCGAACCCGGACCACTGCACCCATCGGTGGAGGTAACCTTCACATACACCTGGTCCCCATTGGCGGGGTTAGACAGGAGGAAAGTCGGCGAGTTAGTGCCGACGGGGTTGCCATTGAGGTACCACTGATACGTCGGCGAAGCCCCACCCCCCACCACCGTAGCCGTAAAGGTCACGGCCGTACCCTGACACACCGTCGTACCCGGTGCTACACTGACATTCACCGTAGGGCTGGTATAATGAGCCACCGTAAGGATATTGGACGAGGCGCTGGTACACCCGGCTGAAGAAACCACCACCGCATGCACCTGATCCCCCGCATTGAGCGCAGCGGAATAGGTGGAGGAAGGCCCCGACTGGACCAAGTTGCCGTTCACGTACCAGTTATAGGTGGGGGTAGGACCGGCATTGGTCGGCAGGGCAGTAAAGGTCTGGGTGGCTCCCGGGCAAACGGGATTCGCCGAGACGGTAATGCTCACCGTAGGAATGGGGTTCACGACGGCGGTATAGACCGAAGAGGTGGGGCCGGTGCAGCCCGCCGCCGAGGTCGCCTGCACCCATACTTGATCGCCATTGACGAGGCTGCTGGTGGTGTAGGTAGCCGAAGCGCCCGATTGCACGTTCACGCCATTGACATACCAGTTATAGGTAGCGCCGGAGATGGCCGTGGCGGAGAAGGTTACCGACTGGCCTGCGCAGATAGGCCCAGCGGGCACAGCCGTGAGGGTCACCACCGGAGCAGGATTGACCGTCAGGGTGAGCGGCGCACTCACCGAGGCCGGACCCGTACAGCCCGCCGTAGACGTGACGCGCACCGTCACTACATCCCCATTCTGCGGACTGCTCAGAATAAAGGTTGGCGAGTTGCTGCCTACGGGATTGCCATTGAGGTACCACTGATAGGTGGGCGTGGGCCCAGCCCCCGAAGGCGTAGCGGTAAAAGTAATCGCCGTGCCTTCGCACACGGTCGTGCCCGGTGCAGCCGCTACCGTCACCGTAGGAATGGGGTTGACCGTCAGCGTGATGGCATTGGAAGGCGCACTCTGACAACCCAGGTCCGTTGTGACGATGCAACGCACCACATCTCCGTTCGCTGGGGTGTAGGTGAAGACTGGGCTGTTCACGCCCTGGGAAGTGCCATTGACCTGCCAATCGTACGTGGAGTTAGGGCTGCCGTTGAGGACGCTGGCCGTGAAGGTCACCGACTGCCCTGCGCAGACCGTCGTAGCCGAAGCGGAGATAGTCACCACCGGTAAGGGCACAGCATTGACGGTGCTGGGCGCCGAAACCGCACTGGAGCAACCTGCAGCTGTCACCACCTGCACCGTGACCTGGTCGCCATTGGCCAGTACCACCGGCCCGAAGGTGCTCGCATTGACCCCCTGCGGCACACCATTCACATACCATTCATAAGTGAGCGGGGCTGGGGTACCCGCACTCACCAGCGCCGTGAAAGTCACTGGATCGCCCGCGCACACTTGGGGATTCTGAGGAGAAACAAAGACCTGAGGTATAGGGTTGACCGTAATGGTAATGAGATTGGACCGGGAGAGCACCGCATCGGAGCAGCCCGCCGTCGAAGTCACCACACAGCTTACGATAGAGCCGTCTGTAAGGGCACTCGTAGTGAAGATGGGGCTATTGGGGCCCACCGGCACATTGTTCACGTACCACTGGTAAGACGGGGTGGGACCCGCATTCACAGCCGTAGCCGTGAAGGTCACCGTCTGCCCCGCACATATCGTGGTAGTGCTGGCTGTGATAGTAACGGTGGGTATCGGGTTGACGGTGATCGTGATGGGGTTGGAGGCGAAGGTACCGCTGCACCCTGTCCCAGATGGGGTCACGAGGCACCGGATGACATCCCCGTTGTTCAGGGTGGTGGAAGTATAGGTACTGCCCGTAGCGCCGGGGATATTCGTCCAACCTGCACCAGAGTTGACTTGCCACTGGAAGGTAGGGAAAGCCCCTGCGTTGTAGGTTACCGCCGTGAAGGTCACCAGCTCGCCCGCACAGATGGTGGTTCGGTCGGCGGAAATAACCACTGTCGGTGCAGGCGTGACATTGACGGTGATTACATTGGAGGTGGCGCTGCTGCAGCTGCCCTGTACGGCGATAGCGTACACCTGGTCGCCATCGTTGAGGCTGGTGGATGTGTAGGTCGTCCCCGTCGCGCCGGTGAAGGTGCCATTCACATACCAGTAGACCGTAGCGGTGGCCGGGTTCGGCGTGGCGGTGAAGGTAGCTGGACTACCCTGACACACCGCAGAGGCCGGGCCTGAGATGGTCACCGTGGGCTTCGGGTTCACCGTCATGGTGATCGTATTGGAGGTGAAGGTACCCGAACCACAAGTGCTGGTCACCTGCATTTCGACATAGACCTGGTCCCCGTTATTCAGCGTAGTGGTGGTGTAGGTATTGCCGGTGGCGATGACGGGCGTACCGTTGACATAGAACTGGAAGGTCGGAGAAGGCGGCGCCCCCACAGGAATAGCCGTAAAAGTCACGGCATCCCCCTGACAGATGGGGTTCTGCGACACAGCCAGATTGACGCTATAGTTCGTGCCCGGAACGATGTTTACGGTGGCTACAGCCGACGTAGCCGGACCGCACCCTTTATTGAAGACCAGCGCCCGGTAGAAGGTGGTGCCCGTGATAGGACCGGCTAACCAACTGTCGGAGTTTGGCCCGACGTTGGTCCAGACCCCGCCGACCAGCTGCTGCCACTGAATCGAATCCCCCGTATAGCCGGTCAGCGTAAGGAGCACATTCGATCCAGAACAAGCCGGATTGGGGTCTACCAGGATGGTGCCGGCGACCGGACTGGGGGTCACGACGACCGCCACCACATTAGAGAAGGCTTCGGAACACGGCCCGCCGCCTGGGATGTAGGCCCGCACCCGGAAGTACGTCGTCTGCGTGAGACTGGGAAAGGTAATGTTGGCCGTCGTATAGCTGGTCGTGACCCAGGAGGTGGCTATCCAAGGCGTGGTGGTGTATTGCCACACAATGGAGCCGGAGAAGCCCGCCACGGAGAGGTTGGCCGACTGCCCCGCACATACGGTATCGGTAGCCGGGTCCACGGAAACCACCCCTGGATTGGCCCCCGCATTGAGGTAGAAGACCACCGCCGTGGAAGTATCTGGCGCGCAGGAGCCGTTTCTCACTACCACCCGGTACCGAATGCCATTGACCGTGATGGGATCGGTGAGGATGCTCTGCGTGACACCACTGAGCACCGGTGACCAGGTCGCCCCTCCGTCCGTACTCATGATCCACTGGTAGGTGACGTTAGGCCCCGTAGACTGCCCTACCACCCCGATCGTATGCTGCTCGCCAGGACAGACATTGAGCTGGGTGATGCCCGGCGCGTTGATGTACGCAAAGCCCCCCTGCGAGGGCGCACTCACCGTGATGGTCTTCGTAGCATAAGAAATCGCTGGATCGTAGCACCAGAGCGGCGCCGTCGAACGAATCTCTACCTTGATTACATCCCCGTTATTCAGGCTGGCCGGCGTGAAAAGGTGCCCGTTCGCACTCAAGGGAACCCAGTTGAAGGTCTGCGGGATACCGTTGATGTACCAGCGAAACTCGGGATTCGGGTCTATCGAAAGCGGGATCGCCGGCACCGCCTGGAAGGTCGGCATAGGACCCGTAGCGCAGACTTCGTTGGGGCCTAAGATGGTGACCTGAGGCTTCGGAAGCACATAAATAGTGTCGCGAATGGGCTTGGACCAGCCGCAGCAATCATGCCGCGCCCGCAGCGTGACTACATAAGTGCCCGGGTTGAGGTAATAGATAGCGCCGGGGTCTGCCTGGGCTCGCACAGCAGGAGGAACCGGCGCACCCGACGCATTAATAGAACCGCCTGGAAAACTCCACTGCCACTCGACGGTGTTCGCATCGCCAAAGCGCCCTAAGGCTGGGATGTGCTCAAACACCATAAACTCGCCCGCACACATCCGCTTGCTGGGATTGCCGTTGTAAAGGGTGCGAATCCCAGGCAATAGCCGGTCTGTAAAGATGTTGATAAACTCGGAGTACTGGACATCAGGCCCCCCCGCCCCGGCTGGAGGCCCATCGCGGGTAATGGTATACCATCCTTGGGTGGGGTAGGACACGACCAGTACGCTATTGCCGCCGGCGCTATCGAGCCGTTCGGCGCCAGGCGTGACCCAGTTGGCCGAACCCCCAACCGTTTGGGAAATCGTAATCTCGGAGTTGGTGCACCCTTCGAGTAGCTGGACGTTGAAGACATAAGGGGGATTCGGCACCGCGCCACAGGAAGGCGAGCTGTTGAGGGTGCAGCCAAAACCGGTGATGGTAGGCGCCCCCGTAGCTGAGAAAGCCGGGGTGAGGCCAGAGACATTCGCAATGGCATAAGAAGGCCCATCCAGTCCTCGGCCGCCATTGCCACCGGCTGCACCAGCTCCGCCCGGCTGTCCCGCTGCTCCACGCCCTCCATTCTGGATTGCTCCGCCTCCATTGCCTCCCCCTCCACCTCCTCCTCCATTAGCTCCAGCTCCGCCATTGCCTCCAGTTCCCCCTCCACCCGAAGTGAACCGACAATCTACAACGAAGCCACCCGCTCCATTGTTGATAGTGAAAAGTCCGAAGGAGCCTCCTCCCCCGTAGCCGCCTGCACCGCCACCGCCGCCGCCACCGCCGCCACCGCCACCTCCACCGCCACCACCCGCATCACCCAAACAGCAACACCCTGTACAAAGAAAACCACTACACGTACTTTGGTTAGAAGCGCCGCCACCACCGCCCCCTCCACCACTACCCCCACCCCCCCCGCCACCACCACGCCCCCAGTTGGGCGCATAGTAGTTGGCTGCGAAAACGAAACCCGTAGCATTCGCTCCGTTTGCGCCGGGTGCCCCTCCTGCACCGAATCCGCCCAATTGCCCATCTCCTTGTCGGGTGCAACATCGGCAGTTTGGTCCATTTGTGCCACCGGCCCCCCCAAACCCTCCAGGTGCAGCGCCGGCCCCCCCAGTCGCCCCGCCCGGTGCTCCGGCCGCCCCTACAGCACCACTTGCTCCTGCTCCCCCTGGCTTACAAGGATTGGTACTGGCACCAACTCCCCCCACTCCCCCTGCTCCTCCATTTCCACCGTTACCGCCAGCCTGCCCAGGCTGCATATCCGCTATAAAACCTCCCCCTCCGCCCGCCCCGCCACCTCCGCCACAGGCATTACCCGTCCCCCCACAATTGTTACAACCGAACGCTGAACAAACCCCGCCGGATTCCCCCCCATCAGCCCCGGTACACCCCCATCCCCCCCCTGCGCCGGGATTGCCATTGGGTCCGTTTGCGCCATCGGCGCCCCGCCCCGCATTAACCTCACATCGCACAATGCGGTAGTTCGAACAGCCCGCCAGATAAATCCCATACACACTCATGCCGTGGTTGGTAGGACGCACCCCCGGAGCATAGCCCTGCACATTCAGCACAATGTCGTGCACCTGGAAGTTCGAAATATTTACCCCCCGCATCCCAATCAAGCGGGGAGGCCACATGGTCTCGGCGTTATTGGTGGTGCGGTTGAGGATAGTGTTCGACGCGTTGGTTTTCTTCCAGTTTTGCGACTCGTCGTAACCACCGTCCCAGTATACATTGGAGCAGAGCTCGAGGGTCTCGTTGAGGGTGTAGGTGCCCGTAGCCAGGCGGATCACGTGGGGGGCTGTCGGCGTAGCTACGGCGCACGCCTGGTTTCTGGCCCAGTAGATGTCGGCGGGGTTAGTCCGAGAGCCGCAGCCTGCGCCGCCTGTGCACCCACCGGGTTTGACGTACCAGATGCGGCCTTCGCCGCAAGGGTCCTGGGCCGGAAGCCGCCCGCCCAGCCAGAGGCCTACCACAAGCCAGAGGAGAGAGTAGCGCATACGGCAAAGTTATGCAGCACCCGTAATCCTCCAAGGGTTTTTTAGGGGGAAGTTCGATACCACTTGGGCGCTGTCTTGGGCCACTCAGGCAAGCTTCCGTGCAGGTAAGGAGCCTCTGAGTACGCTTTGGGCAGACAGCAAGACGACAAAAAAAGGGGGCAGGGCAGCCCTGCCCCCTGAGGCAGCCAGAAGCCTTTTAGAAACAGTACTTACCAGCCTCGATGAGGCGCTGGGCAATCTGACGGCGCAGCGCCACGATATCTACTTCAAGAGGCTTGGTGAAGCGCTTGAGGCCCATGAGCAGCATGCGCCGCTCGTCCCCGCTGGCGATATGGAGAATCGCGCGTCGGCCCGCTGCCGCAGCCCGTTCCTGCGCATCTACCAGGAAAGCTTGGGTCATAGCCAAGGCATCCGCCGCAGACGCTTCGCCGCCCTTCTGGGCTATCTTCTTCGTGCGCAGGATCATGGATTCCGCCACATAGGTGTCTATCAGCATGTCGGCTATCGCCATAAGCACTTCCTGCTCTTCAGCCAGCTTTTGCATGTACTTCTGCGCAGCGAAACCGGCCACCATCAGGATAGCTTTCTTAAGGTTTTCGATGGCGCGGGTTTCCGCCGCCAGGAAGGCTCCGTTCGGCTCGCCCCATTCGGGGAGGCTCATCAGCTCGCTTTGCACCTTCATCGCCGCGGACAGTAGGTCCAACTCCCCTTTCATGGCTTTGCGCAGGAGGTACTCCACGCTCAGCATGCGGTTGATTTCGTTGGTGCCTTCATAAATGCGGTTGATGCGGCTATCCCGATAGGCACGTTCGATAGGGTATTCGGCCGAATAGCCATATCCCCCATGGATTTGCATGGCTTCGTCCACCACATAGTCCAGCACCTCCGAACCAAATACCTTCAGGATAGCGCATTCGGCGGCGTATTCTTGGGCCGCGCCCAAGAGGGCTTTTTCGTAGGGCTGCCCCTGGTCGAGAAGGTATTTTTCGTAGTTCTGGATGTCGGCCGAAGCGCGATAGGTAGCGGTTTCGCAAGCCCAGGTGTACATAGCCATGTCTGCCAGCTTATGCTGGATAGCACCGAAGCTGGAAATAGGCCGGCCAAACTGGTGGCGTGCGTTGGCATACTGGACAGACAGGTCTATTAGGCGCTTAGCGGAGCCCGTGGTAGCGGCGGCGAGCTTAATGCGGCCAATATTCAGGATATTGAAGGCGATGACATGCCCTTTGCCAATTTCACCTAACACATTTTCAGCTGGTACGGGGGTATCTTGGAAAAATACTTGACGGGTAGACGAGCCTTTGATGCCCATCTTTTTTTCTTCGGCGCCGACAGAGACCCCCGGGAAGCTTCGCTCCACCAGGAACGCCGTAAACTGCTCCCCATTGACCTTCGCAAAGACCGTAAAGAGGTCCGCAAAACCCCCGTTGGTGATCCACATTTTCTGGCCGGTGAGGCGGTACTCTTTACCGTCGGGGGAGGGGATCGCTTTGGTGCGGGCTCCTAAGGCATCCGACCCCGATCCCGGCTCTGTCAGACAGTAAGCGGCAAAAAGCTCTCCGCTCACGATCTTAGGCAGGTATTTGGCCTTTTGCTCTGGCGTGCCGAAATACAGAATCGGTAGCGTGCCGATGCCGGTATGGGCGAGAAGCGCGACAGCAAACGAATGCGAAGGCCCCATCTTTTCCGTGAAGAGCATACCCGTCAAAAAGTCCATCCCCAATCCCCCGTACTCTTCTGGTACCGTCAGCCCCAGAAAGCCCAACTCTGCGGCTTTACGCAGGATTTGCGGCATGATTTTTGTGGGGTCCCCGTAGTCTATTTCGTCAAGGCGGGGATAGATTTCCTTTTCCAGAAACTCTTCACATAGCGCGGCCAGTTGTCGCTGTTCTTCGTTCCACTCTTCTGGGATGAATACGGCTTCGGCGGGCGTAGACTGGATTAGGAAGGCGCCCCCTCGTGTTACGACCATCGTCTTTTCGGCCATGTACAAAAGTAACACAAATCCGGCAGGTAGGCTCTCTTTGTTTTTCTGCATCTTTGCCCCATGGCCCAAGCGGTAGACATCACCAATGGGATGATCCTGCGGCTGGAAGGGGAACTGTACGAGGTGGTGGAGTTTCTGCACGTCAAGCCCGGCAAAGGCAACCCTTATGTAGCGACGAGGCTGAAAAATGTGATTACGGGACGGGTTTTTGAGCGGAACTTCCCCTCCGGCGTGCGGATCGAACCGGTGCGCGTGGAGCGGCGCCCCTGTCAATACCTCTACACCGACGGCGAACTGTACCACTTTATGGAGGAGGGGAGTTTCGAGCAGTTCTCCGCTACGCGCGACCAAGTGCGCGGCGTGGAGTTCCTGACGGAAAACCAGCCCTGTGAAGCGCTGTGGGACGCCGACACCGAGACGCTCCTTTTTGTGGAACTGCCCCAGTTTGTGGTGCTGGAAGTGATCGAAGCCGAAATGGCCGTCAAAGGCGACAGCGTCACCAATATCCTCAAGAATGCGGTACTCTCGTCAGGGGCTCGCATCAAGGTCCCCCTCTTCGTGGAAACAGGCGACAAAGTCAAAGTAGATACCCGCAAAAAAGAATACGTCGAACGCGTAAAAGCCTGAAGCGTATGGATACGAAAGCGATTTTGGAGCTGCTGCGTTTTGTCAGTAAGTCGGACCTGACGGAGGTGATCGTGGAGGAGGGGGAGTTTCGGCTCACGATACGGCGCGGCCTAAGCGGAACTGCACCCACCCCTATGATAGCGCCGGTGGCCGCTCCAGCCGCGGCCCCTGTCCTGCCGACTCCCATACTCACACCGCCTGCCTCCCCACCAGAGCCCTCCACCCCAGAACCTCCAAAGGAAGAAAAACCCACTCCCCCTAAAAAAGTAGAATACATTCGATCGCCAATGGTGGGCACTTTTTATCGGCGTCCCAGCCCAGACAAAGAACCTTACGTCAAAGTCGGCGACATAATCGAAAAAGGCCAGGTGGTGTGCATCATTGAAGCGATGAAACTCTTCAATGAGATCCAGGCGGAAGTCTCTGGGCGGGTATTGCGCATTCTGGTAGAGGATGCGCAGCCCGTGGAGTACGATCAACCGCTTTTCGAAATCGAGCCGCTGGAATAGTATGTTCAAGAAGATCCTGATTGCGAACCGGGGCGAGATTGCCCTGCGTATCATTCGTACTTGCAAGGAGTTAGGGATTCCGACCGTAGCGGTGTACTCGACAGCGGACCGGGAAAGCCTGCATGTGCGGTTTGCGGACGAAGCCGTATGCATTGGCCCACCCCCCAGCAAGGACAGCTATTTGAACATCCCAGCTATCATGAGTGCGGTGGAAGTTACGGCGGCGGATGCGGTCCACCCTGGCTATGGCTTCCTCTCCGAGAACGAACGCTTTGCCAGCATTTGTGCAGAGTACGGGGTCAAGTTTATTGGGCCCAGTCCAGAAGCGATCGCGGCGATGGGCGACAAAGCCACCGCCAAAGAAACCGCCCGAAAAGCCGGTGTACCGGTGGTGCCCGGTTCAGAAGGGGTCCTGGAGAATCTGGCGCAAGCCCGGCGCCTGGCTTCAGAGATAGGATACCCCGTCCTGCTGAAGGCCACCGCCGGCGGCGGCGGAAAAGGCATGCGCGTGGTGTGGAAGTCTGAAGACCTCGAAGACGCCTGGAATATCGCCCGAGCCGAAGCCAAAGCCGCCTTCGGCAACGAGGGCCTTTATTTAGAAAAGTACATCCAGAACCCTCGCCACATCGAAATCCAGGTAGTAGGGGACCAGTACGGCAATGTGTCGCACTTGTCGGAGCGCGACTGTACGATTCAGCGACGCCACCAGAAGCTAATCGAAGAGGCCCCCAGCCCCGTCATCACCCCTGAACTGCGCGAAAAAATCGGGGAGGCCGCCGTTAAACTGGCTAAGTTCATTCGCTACGAAAGTGCGGGCACGGTGGAGTTCCTTTTCGACCAGGATACCGGGGAGTTTTACTTCATGGAGATGAACACGCGCATCCAGGTAGAGCACCCGGTTACCGAAGAGATCTTCTTTTTCGACCTGATCAAGGAGCAAATCAAGGTGGCGGCGGGGGTACCGGTGTCTGGACGGCATTACTTCCCCCACAACCTGCCTTTGCCTCGGTGGGCGATGGAGGTGCGCATCAACGCCGAAGACCCTTACAACGACTTTCGCCCCAGCCCAGGTAAGGTCGAAAGCTTCCACAAGCCTGGCGGACATGGCGTACGAGTAGACTCCCACCTGTATGCGGGGTATACGATCCCTCCCTACTACGACTCGATGGTGGCGAAGCTCATCGTAGCGGACTTTTCCCGTGAAGAGGTAATCAACAAGATGCTCCGAGCGTTGGATGAGTTCATTGTAGAAGGGCCGGGCCTCAAAACGACCATCCCTATTTTGAAAGAGATTCTACAAGACGAGAACTTCCGCAAAGGCACCTATAACACGCGCTTTTTAGAGACCTGGCGGAGGTAAAAGGCCCTTTTTATGCATGCCACCTCGGACTTTTTGGCAATCTGACAAGCCTGCTATCCTAATTAGTGTTTTTTTTCTGGGCCTTCTCCTGCTGGTAAGCCTCCCCAACCATTACCACTTTCGTACTTATGCGCTGGATTTGGGGTACTACCTGCAGATGTGTGAGTTTTATCTGCGGGGTAAGTTCTTGGTGGGGCAGCTCACGACGGCCCTACCCTGGGCAGACTGGGGTATAGCCCCCCCTTCGGTGTATGTCAACTGGAGCGTGCTGCTGGCCCTGCCTTTCTACCTGGCCGGCAAAGCCTGGGGCCTGCTGGTTTTTCAGGCCCTGCTCTTTGCAGCCGGAGGATGGGGAATCTATCGCATCGCTGAGGTGCTTTTTCAGGGAAAACCCCTGGCCCGCTGGAGCCTTGTGCATTACTATGGCATGTGGGGTCTCTGGAGTGCGGCAGCCTTTGACTTTCACGAGGTCGCGATAGCCACGGCGGCTGTTCCCTGGGCGCTTTACTTTCACCTCACGGGAAGGTTCGGGCTGGCTTTCTGGGCCTGGCTGGTGGCGCTGGGTAGTAAGGAGCTCTTCGCTATCTGGGGGCTTTTCCTTTGGACTGGCTGGGCTTACCTTTTTCGTAGCACGGATCCCCTTCGCACCCGCAAAGCCCTTGAAATGGCCCTCTGGAGTCTGGGGTACGCCTTCCTTCTTATAGGGGTAGGTACGCTCTGGGCGGAAAAGCAGGTCGGAGCGGTTTCACGCACTTGGCTGTACTACGCTTATCTGGCGGAACCAGACCCTTTCTCGGCCTGCTCCTGCCAAATAGAACAAGGATGGGCCTGCCTACCGCCTAACTATTCTTTTTCCTCGCTGGCTCAGGGGCTGCTTCGTGTGCAGAAGGTCTGGACGCTTTTGTGGGAAAGCCCCCACCCGAAATGTGTAGGCATAAAAACCGAGCTATACTGGAGTTTTCTTTGGTCAGGGGGATGGACGGTATTCTGGGCACCGGCCTTTGTCTGGATACTTTTACCGATTTTTCTTTACAAGATGCTGGCGGCTAACTACTTTATGTGGGGAACGTTATACCACTATAGCCTGGAGCTGGCTGTGATGGTACCGATTATGGTGGCGTGGGTTTGGAAGGGACGGGGGAAGCGGCGGTTGTGGGTGCCTGTAGCGGCGCTTCTGGCCCATGGGGTGCAAGTGAGCCTGCTGGACTCGCGGGCCTCAAAGGGGTATGAGGCAGTCCGTCATCGGTGGTATCAAAGCCGGCACTATCAGAGCGAGTATGCATATGCGGAGATTCATGCGGGTCTGGCGAAGATCCCCCCCCGAAGTGCCGGTCAGTGCGGTTTCGTGTTTGGTCCCCCACCTACCCGCTCGAGAGAAGCTGTACCACTTTCCCAGCGTAGGGGAGGCGGAGTATATAGCTCTACTGGAGGGGAAGGAAGCGTGTTCCTATCCGCTTTCAAGGGCGGCGTATGAGCGGTGGGTAGATTCGGTGCGACAGAGTGGCGCTTGGCGGCTCGTGCATCGAGGGGGTGGGCTGTTGGTGCTAAAGAGGGCAAAAACGAAATAAAAAAAGGGCCCCACCTACTCTCCCGCCGGTTAAGGCAGTACCCTCGGTAGAAGGCGCTTTCACTTCTCTGTTCGGGATGGGAAGAGGTGGTTCACGCCTTCGTTAGGGACCCTTAGTCCTGGAGGGGGAGTCACCTCTCACCTCCAGGGGTATCTGTAAGCGGGGGATATGCGGGTTAAGGCACGGGCAATTAGTACGGCTCGGCTCAACAGGTTACCCTGCTTACACCTGCCGCCTATCGACCTGGTCATCTTCCAGGGCCCTTAAGGGACGCCTAATCTTGGGGTGAGCTTCGCGCTTAGATGCTTTCAGCGCTTATCTCGTCCGCACATAGCTACCCAGCGGTGCCCCTGGCGGGACAGCTGGTAGGCCAGCGGTGCGTCCACCCCGGTCCTCTCGTACTAAGGGCGGGTCCCCTCAAGCGTCCTACGCCCGCGACAGATAGAGACCGAACTGTCTTGCGACGTTCTGAACCCAGCTCACGTGCCACTTTAATGGGCGAACAGCCCAACCCTTGGGACCTCCTACAGCCCCAGGATGTGACGAGCCGACATCGAGGTGCCAAACCTCCCCGTCGATGGGGGCTCTCGGGGGAGATCAGCCTGTTATCCCCGGAGTACCTTTTATCCTTTGAGCGATGGCCCTCCCTTGAGGAACCACCGGATCACTATGCCCGGCTTTCGCCTCTGCTCGACCCGTCGGTCTCGCAGTCAAGCGCCCTTGTGCCAT